>SCPN01000120.1_pt1 | contig 1043197 bp, 1065 predicted proteins | sample 6106831 | NCBI WGS metagenome assembly SCPN01 (sample SAMN10720447, study PRJNA508395) | human gut metagenome | isolation source: Participant 1, 0 month | reverse complement strand
AAATCTGTTGGAAAAATTTAAGAAAAATCAAAGTGTGCATCAAAGTGTATCAGAAGATAATGTAAAGGTTATTCATAAGTTAGAAATTATGGTCTGCACTATTTGTAATCTGAATTGTGTTTATTGTTATGCCAATGGTGGCAATTATTACGGAGAAGAGCAAATGTTATCTTATGAAGTAGTGGATGCTTTAGTCAGATATTTGAAACAGGAACAAATTAAGGTTGAAATGGTACAATTTTTTGGTGGAGAGCCGGCATTGGGCTACAAAATGATTTCATATATCTGTAAAAAGTTTAAAGAAAATGATATATTGGTGCAAAACTATGGAATGGTTACAAACTTTACTTTTTTACCGGAAGAATTGTTAGATGATATTGTAAAATATGGAATCAACCTTACAGTTAGTATTGATGGTCCGAAAGAAATTACAAATGAGCAGAGAATAAGTCGAACTCAAAATATGGATGTGTATGATACGATTGTGAAAAATTTAAATCGCCTGAGGAAAAGAGGAAGAGATGTTAGTGCGATAGAATGTACATGTACAGATTTATACAAAAAACTGGGATATACAGAACAGACATTAAAAAAATTTTTTCATGAAGAATTATCAGTAGAGAACATTATGTTGGAAACTGCAAATGACATCTATGGATCAGACGAAAAATTGATAAATAATGAAATGTATTTTAAAGAAAATCTTTCTTTTATAGAAGAAATGCAGTTCTTACAGATGCTGTATGATGAAAAAAAACAGAATACAGTTTTTTGCAGAGCTGGTTTAAATAATTATGCAGTTTTCCCCAATGGAGATATCTATCCATGCCATATGTTTGTACTTTTAAAAGAAAAATATCGAATGGGGAATATTTTAGATGAGGCATGGGATAAAAGACAGCAGTTTTCAGAAGTTGTTTGTCAATTAAAAAAATTACAATCTGCCTATAGATGTAAGGAGTGTAATGGAAGGAATTTTTGCCATCAATGTGTAGCAGAGGTTGCTTTGAATAAAAATATAATAGATTGTAGTAAACGGGTGTCTTTTTATTCAGAGACTATCAATAATTATGTGAAAAATAAATGCATTAATATAAAATAAACTTAAGATGTAAAAGGAGAAAGATATGATGGAAGAAAGAAAACAGAATGAAAAATTGGTAAAAGTAGAAATGATTGAATTAACGGAAGAAGAAAAAGAATGTATGAAATTATTAGATGAAAAATTAGCAGGTGGAGCAGGAGCAATTTTATGGTGTGCTTGTGTAAATTAGTAAATTAAAAATGCATTTATTTTTAAGGGAAATACCTGTTTGTTACATGTATTTCCCTAAATGTAGTTGTAATACTAAAAATCAAATAGATAAAAATGAGGAGCATATGTATTATCTAATTAAATATGAAGAAAGTGTTGAGAACAGAGTAGCTATTGCGTTAACGGAAAATCCACAAAATGAGATAGCTGTCCTGGCACTTGCAGACTATGAGGACGAAACGATTAGTATAGACGAGATTTATTGTATATTGAGTGAGGGACAGACAGACCTGGCAGCAAAGATTAACATGGAAGATCAAATGAAACTGATAAAGTATTGTGAAAAGAATAACAAGATCCCCGTCGTTATTCATTCGCATTTGTATGCAGAGAAAGAAGTTTCATTTTCAACAATAGATTTAAATTTTGAACATGAATTTCATCATGTGCAGGAAATATTGAATTATTCTGTGAATAGTGTGTTTATAGTGTATGGGAAAACGCAGTCTTATGCCAGATTATGTTTGAAAAATAAATCTATGCCATTTTTGATGGAAGATCAGATAAATTGCATTACATACAGGGAGGGATCTATATGAAAAAGTACATAAAAAAGCATAAGGGAATAGCGGTTCTGTTTATGATAGCAGGTGTTTTAAATGCACTGATAGGCGTGTTTTCTTCTTATACAATGCAGTATGTGACGGAGATTGTCGCAAATGGGAAAAAAGACAGGATAAAAGAGATGTTTCTGATGGTGATAATTTTGGCAGTTGGGCTGGCATTGATTTATTTATTTTACATGTATGCAAAAAATAAATTTTCAATGAAAGTCATATGTGATATCCGCCAGGATTTATTCCAGAGTATATTAAACAGGGATATGACCGGGTATTACAAACAGAATACCAGTTACTATACATCTTTATATCACAATGATTTACAGGTGGTAGAAACGACATTGCTCGCATATTTTATATTGGTCGTCCAGCTGGAAGAAATTGTATTCTCACTTGCTTATGCATTTGTACAGAATGTGGTGCTTTGCATACTTTTAATTGTAGTTGGAATTGTGGGACTGGCAGTTCCTATCATGACACAGCAGATTCTGCAGAAATCCAATATTGAACAGATGGATGAGGCAGCGAAACATAATACACTGATCAATGATGATTTCAGGGGATTTGAAGTTATTAAAAATTATCAGATTGAAGAAAATGTGGTGGGGCAGTATGCACAGGAAAACATCAGATTTGGAAAGAAAAAATTTACCAGCCAGTTTGTGCAGGGTGTTGTTGGAGGAATCACGATGGACGTCCAGCTTACGCTGCAGTTATTAATTGTAATTATATCTGGTATCATGGTACTATATGGAAAAGTCAGTATATCATTTCTGACAGTAGCCATTGCTCTGAGCAGCAGTGTCATAGGTTCTATGTCCACGTTTATTGAGTCATTGATACAGATCAAATCAGGAACACCGATCTGTCAGAAAGTGATGGAAGAGATTGGGGAACAAAAGAAGGAAGAGACGGGGGATGGTATAAATTTCCAGAATCTGATTTCAATGGAGAATGTCAGCTTTTCTTATCCACAGGCGGAGCACATGACATTAAATAATATAAATATTACCTTTGAAAAAGGAAAACGGTATGCAGTGGTCGGGGGAAGTGGAAGCGGAAAGTCAACGCTGACGAAGCTGGTATTGGGGTATTACAATAATTATCAGGGACAGATACGATTTGATGATATGGATATGCATGCAATATCCGAAAAGTCTGTGATGGAGCAGGTAGCAGTCATTCCTCAAAATGTATATGTATTTGAAGATACTTTGCGAAATAATATCACATTGTTTGATCCGTATACAGAGGAAGAGGTAGATATGGCAGTAAAAAAGGCTGGTCTGGATGGAGTTGTACAAAGGCTGGAAATGGGGCTGGAAACCGTGTTGAAAGAGGGTGGATCAAATCTTTCCGGCGGGGAAAAGCAGAGAATCTCCATCGCAAGAGCTTTTTTACACCACAGGAAATTGTGGGTGCTTGATGAAGCAACCTCAAGTCTGGATAATAAAATGGCATACCAGGTGGAAAAAGCAGTGCTTGATATACCAGGCATTACCGTCATTATGATCACGCATCATTATAACAGAAGTAATCTGGAAAAATGCGATGCGATCGTGGTTTTAGAACAGGGAAATATTGTGGAACAGGGAACATTTGAAAAACTGATGGCGGCAGATGGAAAGTTTTGCCGGTTATATAAAATGGGAAATCAGTAAGTGGTCAGTTTTATGATTGAAATAAAGAATATATACCTAAAGAGTAGTGGCAGACAAAATAGCCATCAGAGGGGGATTTTGCCGTCTATAAAACTTGGCCACGCTTTATTTTTGATAATATAGTATACAACAAAGTAATGAAAAGAAAGCTCTTTCATAATACCCAGTTATAAATATTATAAAAAAGAAAAATAGAATCAGAGGTTGCAATGTTGCCAAAATTACATTATTATAGACATTATACATACTGTCTGTTATTAATGTGATAAAGTGCGGGCGCACAGCAGCCGCTGATTTTCTTTTTATTCATAACAAAGCAGGAGGTTCGCAGAGTATGCATTCTATGGTGCAGAAAAGCAGGATACTTTCTGGCAGGCGAAAAAAATCAGTTACACATATCTGACAGAGGAAAAGAAAGAGGGATTAGAGCATGGAATGTAAGATTGGCGTGATTTCCGGTGACGGAATCGGACCGGAGATCGTGGCAGAGGCAAAAAAAGTATTAGACAAGATCGGAACAAAGTATGGTCACAGTTTTTTGTATGAAGCGATTTTGATGGGCGGATGTTCGATTGATGCGACAGGCGTGCCGTTAACAGATGAGGCGATCGCAGCAGCAAAAGCGTCCGATGCAGTGCTTATGGGTTCCATCGGCGGTAATACAGCGACCTCTCCGTGGTATAAATTAGCACCGGAATTGAGACCGGAGGCAGGATTATTAAAATTAAGAAAGTCTCTGAATTTATTTGCAAATTTAAGACCGGCTTACTTATATGAAGAATTAAAAGAGGCATGTCCGCTCCGCGATGATATTATTGGGGATGGATTTGATATGATGATCATGCGTGAGCTGACCGGAGGATTATACTTCGGTGCGCGAAAAACCGAGGAAGTTGACGGTGTGATGACTGCGACAGATACCCTGACATACAGCGAGACAGAGATCCGCAGGATCGCAAAGAGAGGATTTGACATTGCCATGAAACGCCGCAAAAAAGTGACGAGCGTGGACAAGGCAAACGTGCTGGATTCCTCAAGACTCTGGAGAAAAGTGGTCGAGGAAGTAGCAAAGGACTATCCGGAAGTCACCTATGAGCATATGTTAGTTGACAACTGCGCGATGCAGTTAGTAAAAGATCCAAAACAGTTTGATGTCATTTTAACGGAAAACATGTTCGGAGATATCTTATCCGATGAGGCAAGCATGGTGACAGGTTCCATCGGAATGTTGTCAAGCGCCAGCTTAAACGACACGAAGTTCGGACTCTATGAGCCGAGCGGCGGTTCTGCACCGGATATTGCAGGAAAAGGTATCGCAAACCCGATCGCAACAATCTTAAGTGCAGCAATGATGCTCCGCTATACCTTTGACCTTGATAAAGAGGCAGAGGCCATCGAGGCAGCCGTAAAACAGGTATTAAAAGACGGTTATCGCACGATTGATATCATGCCGCAGGAAGAAGATAAAAAGAAAAATGTCACACAGGTCGGTACCGCACAGATGGGTGATCTGATCTGCGAACGAATTTAATATAGATATTAGAATGGGAGATTTGATTTAACATGAAAAGCGATAATGTAAAAAAAGGGATGCAGCAGGCACCTCACAGAAGTCTTTTTAATGCATTAGGCTTCACGGAAGAAGAAATGAACAAACCGATGGTCGGTATCGTAAGCTCCTATAATGAGATTGTACCGGGCCATATGAATCTTGATAAAATCGTAAATGCAGTAAAATTAGGTGTGGCAGAAGCAGGCGGAGTTCCGGTCGTATTTCCGGCGATCGCAGTCTGTGACGGAATTGCGATGGGACACATTGGTATGAAATATTCCTTAGTAACCAGAGATCTGATCGCAGATTCCACTGAGTGCATGGCACTTGCACATCAGTTTGATGCACTTGTCATGGTGCCAAACTGTGATAAAAACGTTCCGGGACTTCTGATGGCAGCAGCGCGTATCAATGTTCCGACCGTATTTGTATCCGGCGGACCGATGCTTGCCGGACACGTTCAGGGAAAAAAGAGAAGTTTATCTTCCATGTTTGAGGCAGTCGGCTCCTATGCAGCAGGAACCATGACGGAGGATGATGTAAGAGAATACGAAGAAAAAGTATGTCCGACCTGTGGCTCCTGCTCCGGTATGTACACAGCAAATTCCATGAACTGTCTGACAGAGGCACTCGGCATGGGACTTCGTGGAAACGGAACGATCCCGGCTGTCTACTCTGAGAGAATCAAACTTGCAAAACATGCAGGTATGGCAGTTATGGATATGTACCGCAAGAATATCCGTCCAAGGGATATCATGACAAAAGATGCCATCTTAAACGCATTGACTGTAGATATGGCATTAGGCTGTTCTACGAACAGTATGTTGCATCTTCCGGCGATCGCACATGAGATCGGATTCGATTTTGATATCGCATTTGCAAACCCGATCAGTGAAAAAACACCGAACCTCTGCCATCTTGCTCCGGCAGGTCCTACTTATATGGAGGACTTAAACGAGGCAGGCGGTGTCTATGCCGTTATGAAAGAACTTGCAGACATTGGTTTACTGAATACAGATTGCATGACTGTGACAGGAAAGACAGTCGGCGAAAACATTGCCAATGCGGTAAATAAGAATCCGGAAGTCATCAGACCAGTCGATAATCCATACAGTAAAACAGGTGGTCTTGCTGTATTAAAAGGAAATCTTGCGCCGGACGGAAGTGTTGTCAAACGTTCCGCTGTCTGTGACGAGATGATGGTTCATGAGGGACCGGCGAGAGTCTTTGACTGTGAGGAAGATGCGATCGCAGCGATCAAAGGCGGCAAGATCGTTGCCGGTGATGTGGTTGTCATCCGTTATGAGGGACCAAAAGGCGGACCTGGTATGCGTGAAATGTTAAATCCTACTTCTGCAATCGCAGGTATGGGACTTGGTTCATCGGTAGCACTGATCACGGACGGACGTTTTTCCGGCGCGAGCCGTGGGGCTTCCATCGGACATGTTTCACCGGAGGCAGCAGTCGGCGGACCAATCGCACTTGTGGAAGAGGGCGATATCATCCGTATCAATATTCCGGAGATGAAATTAGAGATTGCAGTTTCAGACGAAGAAATGGCAGCAAGAAAAGCAAAATGGCAGCCGAGAGAGCCAAAGGTAACGACAGGTTATCTGAAACGCTATGCATCGTTAGTAACTTCCGGCAACAGAGGTGCTATTTTAGCATTGCCGGAAGAACAGAAATAAAAAAGAAATACAAAAGTTGTCATTCGAAAAGTCATATGTTGTAAAAGACGCATCTGATGATGTAGAAATTAAAAACAGATGAGAATGGCAGTGGAATGGAGGAATAATATGCAGTTAACAGGTGCCCAGATCGTGATCGAATGCCTGAAAGAACAGGGTGTTGATACAGTTTTTGGTTATCCGGGCGGTGCCATTTTAAATGTATATGATGAATTATATAAACATCAGGGAGAAATCCGGCATGTGCTGACATCACATGAGCAGGGAGCATCCCATGCAGCGGACGGATATGCGCGAAGTACTGGAAAAGTCGGTGTGTGCTTTGCAACGTCAGGCCCGGGTGCAACGAACCTTGTAACTGGAATCGCAACCGCTTATATGGACTCGGTTCCGGTCGTTGCAATTACCTGCAACGTTACCGTACCGCTTCTTGGAAAAGACAGTTTTCAGGAAATCGATATTGCGGGAATCACAATGCCGATCACAAAGCATAACTTTATTGTAAAGGATGTAACAAAACTTGCTGATACGATCAGACGTGCATTTAAGATCGCACAGACAGGACGTCCGGGTCCGGTTTTAGTGGATATCCCGAAAGATATCACAGCGGCAAAGACGGAATATACTTCGGTGAAACCAAAACCGATCGCAAGGATTACAGATACAATCAGTGAGGAAGATGTTGATATCGCAGTTTCCATGATCAAAGCGGCAAAGAAACCATATATCTTTGTCGGCGGTGGTGCAGTGATCTCCGGCGCATCAGAAGAATTAAAGAAATTTGTAGAAAAAGTAAATGCTCCGGTTTGTGATACACTGATGGGAAAAGGTGCATATGATGGAACAGACGATCGCTATACCGGAATGCTCGGCATGCATGGAACAAAAACATCCAACCTTGGCGTCAGCGAGTGTGATCTTCTGATCGCAGTCGGTGTCCGCTTTTCAGACCGTGTTCTTGGAAATGCAAAGAAGTTTGCATCACAGGCAAAGATATTGCAGTTTGATGTGGATGCGGCAGAAATCAATAAAAATATTCAGGTGGACGCCAGTGTGATCGGGGACTTAAAAGAGATTCTGATCCGTGTCAATGAAAAGTTAGAGGCACAGAACCATCTGGAGTGGATGAAAGAGATCATGGATCTGAAAGAAAAATATCCGCTCACTTATCCGAAAGAGGGACTCAGTGGCCCATATCTGATGGAGGAGATCTATCGTGCGACAAAGGGAGATGCAGTCATCGTGACGGAAGTCGGACAGCATCAGATGTGGGCGGCACAGTATTACAAATACAAAAATCCACGTACCTTTTTGTCATCCGGCGGACTTGGAACGATGGGTTACGGACTTGGTGCTGCAATCGGCGCACAGATCGGCAACCCGGATAAACAGGTGATAAACATTGCAGGTGACGGCTGTTTCCGTATGAACATGAATGAGATCGCAACCGCGGCGCGCGAAAAACTGCCGCTGATCGAAGTGATCGTCAACAATCATGTACTTGGAATGGTACGCCAGTGGCAGGATCTGTTCTATGAAAAACGTTATTCCGCAACTGTCCTTGACGACGGTGTGGATTTTGTAAAATTAGCAGAGGCAATGGGGGCGAAAGGATATCGCGTGACCAGCCAGGAAGAGTTCAAAGAGGCTTTTAAGGAAGCACTTGAATCAGAAGTACCGGTTTTAATTGATTGTATCATCAACTGTGATGACAAGGTGTGGCCGATGGTTGCACCAGGAGAGGCAATCAGTTCTTCATTTACCGGTGAAGACTTAGCAAAAAAACAACAATCATAAATCAGAGGAGGAAGTTTAAGATGAGCAGAGTGTATAATTTTTCTGCAGGACCGGCTGTATTACCGGAGGAAGTATTAAAAGAGGCAGCAGATGAAATGTTGGATTACAAAGGAAGCGGAATGTCCGTTATGGAGATGAGCCACCGTTCCAAAGTATATGACAATATCATCAAAGAGGCAGAGCAGGATTTAAGAGACCTGATGAATATTCCGGATAATTACAAAGTCCTGTTTTTACAGGGTGGAGCATCCCAGCAGTTTGCCATGATCCCGATGAACCTGATGAAAAACAAAAAAGCAGGTTATATCGTGACCGGTCAGTGGGCAAAGAAAGCATATCAGGAAGCATCCATTTACGGCGAGGCAGTAAAACTTGCATCTTCCGAGGATAAGACATTCTCTTACATACCGGACTGCTCTGATCTTGATATTCCGGATGATCTTGATTACGTTTATATTTGTGAGAACAATACCATTTACGGAACCAAATACAAAAAACTCCCGAACACAAAAGGACATACATTGGTCGCTGACGTATCTTCCTGCTTCTTGTCAGAGCCGGTAGATGTCACAAAATACGGTGTGATCTACGGCGGTGTCCAGAAGAATGTCGGACCGGCAGGTGTTGTTATTGTGATCATCCGTGAGGATCTGATCACGGAGGATACCTTACCTGGAACACCTACCATGTTAAAATACAAGACACATGCAGATGCAGATTCCCTTTACAATACACCGCCATGCTACGGCATTTATATCTGCGGAAAAGTATTCAAATGGTTAAAGAAGATGGGCGGACTTTCCGTGATGAAAGAGCGCAACGAAGAAAAAGCTAAGATCCTTTATGATTTCTTAGACCAGAGCAAATTATTCAAGGGAACTGTAGTACCGGAGGACCGCTCCCTGATGAACGTTCCGTTTGTAACCGGAGATGCTGACCTGGATGCAAAATTCGTAAAAGAGGCAACAGAAGCCGGATTTGTTAACTTAAAAGGACATCGTACCGTCGGCGGTATGAGAGCATCAATCTATAATGCCATGCCAAAAGAGGGCGTTGAGAAATTAGTAGAGTTTATGAAGAAGTTCGAGGAGGAGAATGCATAATGTTCAAGTATAACTGCTTAAATCCGATTGCAGCAGTCGGTCTGGATCTGTTTTCGGATCAGTATGACAAAGTAGATGAGTTAAAAGATGCACAGGCTGCGTTAGTCAGAAGTGCTGCAATGCATGATTTAGAACTGCCGGATACCTTAGAGGCAGTCGCAAGAGCCGGTGCCGGAGTCAACAATATCCCGCTGGACAAATGCGCAGAAAAAGGTATCGTCGTATTCAATACACCGGGTGCAAATGCAAACGGTGTCAAAGAGCTCGTGTTTGCAGGTATGCTCTATGCATCCCGTGATATCGTAGGCGGTATCGAGTGGTGTTTGGAGAACCAGAACGATGAGAATATTGCAAAGACTGCAGAAAAGCAGAAAAAGAACTTTGCAGGAACCGAGATCTCCGGAAAGAAATTAGGTGTCATCGGGCTTGGTGCGATCGGTGTATTAGTTGCCAATGCAGCAATTCACATGGGAATGGAAGTATACGGTTATGATCCATATATCTCCGTTGCAGCTGCATGGAACTTATCAAGAAGTGTCAAACATATCAGCAATGTAGAGGATATCTACCGTGAATGCGATTATATCACGATCCATGTACCGCTTTTAGATTCCACAAAGAAAATGATTAACGCAGATGCGATCGCCATGATGAAACCGACTGCCATCGTATTAAACTTTGCAAGAGATCTGCTTGTAGATGAAGAGGCAATGGTAGATGCACTCGCAGCAGGTAAAGTACACAAATATGTATCTGATTTCCCAAATACAACAACCGTTGGCGCGAAGGGCTGCATTGTGACACCACACCTTGGAGCTTCCACAGCAGAGTCAGAAGATAACTGTGCGATTATGGCAGTGCGTGAGATCCGTGATTACTTAGAAAATGGTAATATTGTCCATTCTGTAAATTTTCCGGACTGCAGCATGGGGGCATGCACAACTGCAGGACGTATCGGAATCTTACACCGCAATGTCAAAGGTATGTTAAGTTTATATACAACGATCCTTGGTGATGCAGGAATCAATATTGACGGAATGGCAAACAAATCAAAAGGCGATTATGCATATGCGCTTTTGGATTTAGACACTTCTGTTCCGGAGAATGTACTTGAAAAATTAAAGAATACAGAGGGTGTCTTAAAAGTTCGCAAGATCTGCTAGAAATCTGACGGTGATTTGTGACAATAGAGTGTTTAAGAAAGGTACATTCTATTGTTTCCTAGATCGGCATAGGAAAGAACTTTAAGGAAAATGGTAACTTAATTCAGAAGAATAAGATGAGGTGCAGCAAAAATGGCAGATATCAGACCGTTTATGAGCATCAGACCAGAAAAAGGGAAGGCAGCTAAAATCGCTGCCCTCCCTTATGATGTTTATAACAGAAAAGAAGCAACTGTGGAAGTGGAGAAAAATCCGGAATCTTTTTTAAAGATTGATCGTGCGGAGACAGGCTATCCGCTTTCTGTGGATATGTATGATGAAAAGGTGTATCAGAGAGCACATGATCTGTTGTGGGGGATGGTAGAGGATGGTTCTTTTATCCGCGATCAGAAAAAATGTTACTATATTTATGAACTTACGATGAATGGACGCACACAGACAGGGATTACGGCGTGTGCATCGATCGATGATTATTTAAATGGCGTCATCAAAAAGCATGAGAACACCAGAGCAGAAAAGGAAGCAGACCGTATTCATCATGTGGATGCCTGTAATGCGCAGACCGGACCTATCTTTTTAGCATACCGCTCGAATCCGGTGATCAATGAGATCGTGGAGAAAGTCAAAGCAGGAGAGGCAGAGTATGACTTTACATCGGAGGATGGAATCAGACACCGTGTGTTTGAGATCAGTGACGATGATAAAATTGCAGCAATCTCACAGGCATTTGAAAACATGGCAGATATCTATATCGCAGACGGTCATCACCGTGCTGCTTCCGCAGTAAAAGTCGGTTTGAAACGAAGAGAAGAACATCCGGACTATGATGGAACGGAAGAATTTAATTATTTCCTGTCCGTGTTATTCCCGGACGACCAGCTTATGATCATGGATTATAACCGTGTGGTCAAGGATTTAAACGGATACTCTTTCCAGAGTTTTTACAAGGAAATGAAAAAACGCTTTGACGTGACGGAGATCACAGATCAGAAAGAAAAGAGACCGCAGGAAAAAGGCAGCTTTACCATGTATATGGAAGGACACTGGTTCCTTTGTAAGTTCCGGGAGGACGATCTTGCCGCAGTGGCAGATGATCCGGTAAAAAGTTTAGATGTATCAATGTTACAAGACCTTCTGCTTCATCCGGTACTCGGCATCGGAGATCCGAAAACAGATGGAAGAATCGACTTTGTAGGAGGAATCCGCGGCATGGACGAACTGGTCAGACGCTGTGAGGAAGACTGTTCCGTTGCATTTGCCATGTATCCGACCTCGATCACAGAGCTCTTCTCCGTCGCAGATGCCGGAAAACTCATGCCTCCAAAATCTACCTGGTTTGAGCCGAAGCTCCGCAGCGGTCTGTTCATTCATTCTTTAGAATAAGGAAATTCCTTAGAGCAGGACAAAATGAGAAATGGAATTTTGAAAACTTATAAAGAACTGAGGAAGTTGTGAATCTGTGTCAGGTTCACAACATTCATAGCCTAAAGATGATTTTTTTAAAATTCAAATTCGAATAAAAACGAAGGGAGCCATATATGCTGGCAGAAAATGTAGAAGGAATCGCAAATGCAACTGAGACCGTCGAAATGTTAAACCAGGCGCAGGAAAACTTACAGGAGGTTGCGAAGAACCCTGGAATCGTAGGCACATGGCTGCAGGGTCTGATCCCGGATCTTTTGAATTTTGCATTTCAGGTTGTAGTTTCGATTATCATTTATATTGTCGGAAGCAAGATCATTAACCTGATCTTAAAAATGTTCCGCAAATCCATGGAACGCAGAGATGTCGATACCGGTGTCAGACAGTTTGTACTGCCATTGATCAAATACGCACTATATCTGGTACTGATCTTTATTATCATGGGACTGTTTGGAATTGCAACAACCTCTGCAGTGGCAGTGCTTGGTTCTGCTGGTGTGGCAGTCGGTCTGGCATTACAGGGCAGCCTTTCAAATTTTGCGGGTGGTGTGCTGATCTTATTGTTAAAACCTTTCCGTGTCGGAGATTACATTATAGAACATTCCGGCGGGAAAGAGGGTACGGTAACAGAGATCTCCATTTTCTATACGAAACTGCTCACCATTGACAACAAAGTGGTCATGGTACCAAACGGTACACTCTCTAACAGCAGCATCACGAATGTTTCCACCATGGAGAAACGCCGTGTGGATCTGGTAGTAGGCATTGCATATGAAGCAGATATCAGAACTGCAAAAGAAGTGTTGTATTCTGTTGCAGAAGCGGAGGAGGCAAGACTGCCGGAAGAAGAGATTCTTGTATTTGTGGATGAACTCGGAGATTCTTCCGTAAACATGGGTGTGCGTATCTGGGTAAAAACAGAGGACTACTGGTCTGCAAGGTGGCGCCTGACCGAAAATATCAAGTATGCGTTTGACAGTCACAATATTTCCATCCCATATCCTCAGATGGATGTGCAGATCAAACAGTAAATGACAGGGAGAAAAGAACGGTGCAATTATCATGGTGTTGGGGTCAGATAGTGCATTTAAACTTCTTGATTGACAAATTGCGCAAAGCCGTGTCTGTTTTGTTCCATTGTACGAAAATAAGAAAATCTAAGCCTGCCTGAGTCAGGTTTTCTCAGAGTGACGTGAACGGCAACAACGAGTCCTCCATGACTCGATGCTGCCTTGTTCTGCCATCCGTGGCAGAACATCACTGTGTATTACCAGGCAGTCTAAGATTTACTAATTTTCTCCCAAAGTCACAAAAGCAGTCTCGGCTTTGTGCAATTTGTCAGTCGTTATGTTGTGAATGCACTATTTGCCCCCAACATCATTATCATACGAAATGTGTATATGTACCGCTTTTTTTGTGTATAAAAAACCCGCAAATACAGTAAAACAGGAGCTTGACAAGTCTGAACGTGAGCAATTTTAACACTTCAAACGTGACGGATATGAGTGGTATGTTTACAGGCTGCGGAACCAGTAAAGTTACTGTGAAATAGTCATAACACTCATATGTGCAAAATTAACAAAGATTTCTAAAAATCGTTGACAAAATAAGTGAGATATGCTAATTTTGATTTGTTAGGCAAAACAGATGACAAAGAGGATTCTGTTGAATGGTTATTTTATGTATTTAGGAGGTTTTTAAAGAGTTATGCAGCAGGGAACTGTAAAATGGTTTAATGCCAAAAAAGGTTATGGATTTATTTCGGACGAGCAGGGAAATGACGTATTCGTACATTTTTCCGCATTGAACATGGATGGATTTAAAGAGTTAAAAGACGGTGAACGTGTTGAGTTCGAGGTTACCGAAGGAGAAAAAGGTCCTCAGGCTGCCAATGTAAGCCGTATCGCATAACAGCAGATGATTCCATAAGTACCAAAAAGGGAGTGTAAATATTACATTCCCTTTTTAAGTTGTATAAAATGTGATATAATAAGACTGCCGAGCGAAGCGAGTGTAGATCACGATCATGTGCTGCTTTTGCGCATGATATAATGAGCGCAAGTGAGTCAACATGCTTGCTTGATTGACGAACGGCGAATTGGATTATGTGCTGTTTTTTGCACATAATATAACAGACATAAGACCATATTTTGGAGGAAAACGATGAAACTGACTGATTTGGATGCATATGAAGTTTTAGAGCAGTGCCCTTTGCGCGATTTGAAATCCGAAGGGCTCGTTTTACGTCATAAAAAGAGCGGCGCAAGAATTGCTGTAATCTCAAATGATGATGATAATAAGGTATTTTATATCGGATTCCGCACTCCGGCGGAGGATTCCACAGGTGTACCACATATTATAGAACACACAGTATTGTGCGGTTCGGATAAATACCCGGTCAAGGATCCGTTTGTGGAACTGGTCAAGGGATCCTTAAATACATTTTTAAATGCGATCACTTATCCGGAGAAAACGATTTATCCGGTGGCAAGCTGCAACGATACGGATTTTCAGAATCTGATGAGTGTTTATATGGATGCGGTATTCCATCCGAATATTTATAAACATCAGGAGATTTTTAAACAGGAAGGCTGGCATTATGAGCTTGAGAGCGAAGATGCGCCGATTACGATCAACGGTGTTGTATATAATGAAATGAAAGGTGCTTTTTCCTCAGCTGACGATGTGCTGCAGCGGGAAATTTTAAATTCCCTGTTTCCGGATAACACTTACAGTAACGAGTCCGGCGGAGATCCGGAACGTATCCCGGATCTGACCTATGAGGATTACCTTGATTTTCACCGCAGATATTACCATCCGTGCAATTCCTATATTTACCTGTATGGAAATATGGATGTGGCAGAAAAACTCCGCTGGATGGATGAGGAATATTTAAGCCATTATGAGGAAATTGAACTTGACTCTACAGTAAAGGCACAGAAGCCATTTGAAAAACCAGTGGAGATCACGAAGAAATACCCAATCTCTTCCGCAGAACCTGAGGAAGATAATACCTATCTTTCTTATAATCTGGTTGTGGGGGACATTTTAGATAGAAAACTTTATCTGGCATTTGATGTGCTTGACTATGCATTGCTCGGTGCACCGGGGGCTCCGTTAAAACAGGCACTGATCGACGCGGGCATCGGAAAAGATATCGTTGGCGGTTATGACAGCAGTACCATGCAGCCGGTATTTTCCATCATTGCAAAAAATGCGAACAGTGCAGATAAAGAGAAGTTTCTTGCGACGATACAGGATGTGTTAAACCGTCAGGTAAAAGACGGCGTGGATAAGAAAGCACTGCTTGCCGGGATCAGTGCGTCAGAGTTCCGCTATCGTGAAGCGGATTTCGGACAATTCCCGAAGGGACTTTTATACGGCATCCAGTGTTTGGACAGCTGGCTTTACGATGACATGCAGCCATTTATGCATGTGGAGGCATTAGATACTTACTGTTTCCTGCGGGAGCAGGTTGAGACCGGATATTTTGAAACATTGATTGAAAAATACCTGCTTCAAAATCCGCATGCGTCGGTGGTTGTGATTGAGCCGGAGAGAGGTCTTAATGCAAAAAGAGAAGAGACACTGGCAGAGAAACTTGCTGCATATAAAGACAGCCTGAGTAAAGAGGAGATCAAGCAGCTTATCGCAGACACGAAACATTTAAAACAGTATCAGGAAGAGCCTTCACCAAAGGAAGATTTGGCAAAAATTCCGATGTTAAAACGTGAGGATATGAAACGTGAGGCGGCACCGCTTTACAATACGATGAAAAAATGCGGTAACACGACGGTCGTACACCATGAGATGTTTTCAAATGGTATTGATTATCTGCGCATCCTCTTTGATATCCGTGATATGGAGATCAAAGATCTGCCGTATGTTGGAATTTTAAAATATATCCTTGGCTATATGGATACAGAGCGGTACGGATTTTCAGAACTGGCAAATGAGATCAACATCCACACCGGTGGAATATCCGCAAGCTGTGGTGTTTATCCGCATGTGAAGAAGCCGGAGGATATGCAGTTTATGTTTGAACTGCGTGTAAAAACGCTTGCATCGGAGCTGCCCCAGGCGATGGATCTTTTGCGTGAGATCATAATGACGACAAAGATTTCTGATGAAAAGCGCCTGCGTGAGATCATTGCGCAGCTTCGTTCAAGGGTGGAGGCGGCATTTGACGGTTCCGGACATTCGGTGGCATCCATGCGTGCGCTGTCTTATTTCTCAAGAGCGGCATATTATCAGGAGGCAACCGCAGGCATTTCCTTCTATGAGCTGGTCGCTGATTTAGATGAACATTTTAATGAGAAAAAAGATGCACTGATCGCACAGCTTGAGAAAATGGTACAGACGATATTTGTACCGGAGCGCATGATCGTCAGTGTTGTCTGCGAAGAGGCAGATTATCAGGCGGTAGAAGCACAGATCGCTTTCCTGTTAAAAAATCTGTATCCGTCGAAGAAAATCGTGAAAGAGCGGAGTCTGCCAGAGCTTCATTTAGAAAAGAAAAATGAGGGATTTATGGATGCCTCCCAGGTGCAGTATGTGGCGAGAGCTGGTAACTATGTGCGCCACGGATTTTCGTATCACGGTGCATTGCGCATTTTAAAAGTCATTATGGGATATGATTATCTCTGGATCAATGTCCGTGTCAAGGGCGGAGCCTATGGATGTATGAACAGCTATATGCGGAATGGAGATACTTATTTTGTTTCCTACCGTGATCCGAACTTAAAGAAAACGGATGAGATCTATGACGGTATCCCGCAGTATCTTGCCCATTTTAAGGCGGACGAGCGTGAGATGACAAAATACATCATTGGTACGATCAGTGATATGGATACGCCGATGAATCCGAGTGCGAAGGGAGCACGTTCCATGACCGCATATTTACAGGGACTGGATTTTGCGGATATCCAGAAAGAGCGCGATCAGGTGATCGGTGCAACAGATGAGGATATCCGTGGCTTAAAGGATCTGATCGCATCCGTGCTGGAAGAAAAAAATCTCTGTGTCATCGGAAACGAAGATAACTTAAAGAGTCAGAGCGACATGTTTATGCAGCTGAAAAATTTATATGAATAATTTGGAAATGGAGTACGAATGAAAGAAAATTTTAAATCGGGATTTGTCACAATTATCGGCAGACCAAACGTTGGAAAATCAACTTTAATGAATCATCTGATTGGTCAGAAGATCGCAATCACATCCAATAAACCGCAGACCACCAGAAACCGTATCCAGACTGTCTATACGGATATGGAACGCGGACAGATCGTATTTTTGGACACGCCGGGAATCCATAAGGCAAAAAACAAGCTGGGTGAATATATGGTCAACACTGCAGAACACACTTTAAATGAAGTGGATGTGATCCTCTGGTTAGTAGAGCCGTCGAACTTTATCGGAGCAGGGGAACAGCATATCATCGAGCAGTTAAAAAAGACAAAAACACCTGTGATTCTTGTCATCAATAAGGTGGATACGGTCAGCCGTGACAAGATACTGGAATTTATCGATACTTACCGCAAAGTATATGATTTTGCCGAGATCGTTCCGGCGTCCGCCCTGCGCGCACAGAATCTCGATACCGTACTTGACATGATCTTTAAATATCTGCCGTACGGACCGCAGTTTTATGATGAGGACACAATCACAGACCAGCCGGAGCGCGCGATCGTTGCGGAGATCATCCGTGAAAAGGCACTTCATGCATTGGATGATGAGATCCCGCACGGAATCGCTGTCTGCATTGACCGCATGAAACAGCGGAAAGGACAGAACATCATGGACATTGAGGCGACAATCGTCTGCGAGAGGGATTCCCATAAGGGCATCGTGATTGGAAAAGGCGGGGCAATGTTAAAAAAGATCGGTTCAAACGCACGTTATGAGATCGAACGACTGTTAGAGGAACAGGTCAATTTAAAACTTTGGGTAAAAGTTAAAAAAGACTGGCGTGACAGCGATTCCATGATGAAGAATTTTGGTTATAACAAGGATGAGATCTAAACTTACCATTTTTTTGCTGGTATAAGCGAAGCTGTCTGCGGAAATCCTAACATTATCAAGTGATGGATGATGGGAGGATGAGACCATGGATGAAGCCTGGAGCAATTTTATGATAACAGGAAGAGTAACTGATTATTTAAAATACAAAGAGTCGCACGAAGGCAGCTTTGATACCACAGGGAGAGGATGGGAGAACAGACCGGATGGGACAGAATATCGTAGTGACCGGGATGGTCTTAAAGGTAATGCCGATTGGCGATTATGACAGAAGAATCACGCTGCTGACAAAGGAACGGGGCAAGATCACCGCATTTGCAAAGGGTGCAAGAAGACCAAACAGTGCACTTGTTGCTGCGGCAACCCCGTTTTCCTTTGGAGAATTTGAAATGTTTGAGGGAAGAAGTTCCTACACCGTAGTCAGGGCGTCCATTCAGAACTATTTCAGGGAAGTTCAGGAAGAACTTGAAGCTACATATTATGGGTGTTATTTTCTGGAATTTGCCGATTATTACTGTCAGGAAAACAATGATGAACGGGAAATGTTAAAGCTGCTTTATCAGTCACTCAGGGCATTGACGAGCGCTGCCTATGATAAGAGGCTGGTCCGCTTTATTTTTGAACTGAAGGCGATGGCTGTCAATGGCGAGGCGCCAAACGTTTTTTCCTGTGTCAGATGTGGGGAAAAAGAAAATTTGCGCTGGTTTGTGACAAGGCGTGGCGGATGTATCTGTGAAACATGTGAAAAAAAGGATCCGTCACCGGAGGAATCCGGCAGGTTTTTACTGGAAGAGTCGACGCTTTACACAATGCAGTACATCATTTCGGCAAGGGTGGAAAAACTGTATACTTTTTCCGTCAGTGACAGTGTGTTAAGACAGCTGCTGGCGATCATGAAAAGTTACCGTGCAGTTTATCTGGATCATTCGTTTCAGACGCTGAAAATGTTGGAGGGACTATTTACTGGTTGAAATCGGGAATGGGAAATAGTATAATGTAAAACATTGGATATGTAAGACGAATGGAGAATTATAAAAATGAGAAAAGCATGTATGGCAGGTATCAGCGTACTGATTGGCATTTCGATGCTGGCTGGATGTGGAAAATCTCTGGATGCGGATACGGATACGGTGTATGTACAGAAAAACGGAACCGTGCTTTCGGTGGATGTTGAAACGTTAGACAAAGATTATTATGATGAAACGGAGTTAAAGGATTATGTGACGGATGCCGTTTCCACATATACCGGGGAGCATGGAAAGAGTGCGGTCAAACTGGAAAATCTGTCTGTGAAGGACGGTACGGCAACACTTAAGATGAAGTATAAGACGCCGGAAGATTACACAGGATTTAATGGCATTGAACTCTATGAGGGAAAAGTTGTTAAGGCACTCGCAGCAGGATATGATTTCAAGACAGATTTTGTCAGTGTGGAAGATGGAAAGGTGACAGGAACCGCCACAAAGGAGGAAATTTACTCCGGAGAAGATTTAAAAGTAGTCATCATCAAGGCAAACAGAGATGTGAAAGTAGACGGTACAATCTGCTATGTTTCAAGTGAGAATGTAAAACTGACCGGAACAGACAGTGTGTCCATCCGGGATGGTTACAGTTTAAACAATGGCAGTACAGCCGATGAGAGTGATTCAGATGAAAATATCGCTGATGGAACAGAGAGTATTGGCGGGTCAACAGAGGTGTCTGACACAGACGTCAATGACGATACAACTTATGTAAAAGATGATGGGGCATTTGAAACAGATGTCTACACATACATTATTTATAAGTAAGCATACAAAAGAGGCAGTTTACTGCCATTTTATAGAAAGGTGAGGAATTATTTATGGAAAAATCAATGGACAAAATTGTAGCACTGGCAAAATCAAGAGGATTCGTTTATCCGGGATCTGAGATTTACGGCGGTCTTGCAAATACATGGGATTATGGTAATCTCGGCGTTGAGTTAAAGAACAATGTAAAAAGAGCATGGTGGCAGAAATTTATTCAGGAGAACCCATACAATGTTGGTGTGGACTGTGCGATCTTAATGAACCCGCAGACATGGGTTGCATCCGGACATCTTGGAGGATTTTCTGATCCTTTAATGGATTGTAAAGAATGTCACGAGCGTTTCCGTGCAGACAAGATCATCGAGGATTTTGCGGAAGAGAAAAAAATTGAGTTAAAGAGTTCCGTAGACGGCTGGACACAGGAAGAGATGCGTGATTTCATCGAAGAAAATCAGGTTCCATGTCCGACCTGCGGCAAACATAACTTTACAGATATCCGTCAGTTTAACCTGATGTTTAAGACATTCCAGGGGGTTACTGAAGATGCAAAAAATACCGTATACTTAAGACCGGAGACAGCACAGGGTATTTTCGTTAACTTTAAAAATGTACAGAGAACATCCCGCAAAAAGATCCCGTTCGGTATCGGACAGGTCGGAAAATCTTTCCGTAACGAGATCACACCGGGTAACTTTACATTCCGTACCAGAGAGTTTGAGCAGATGGAGCTTGAGTTTTTCTGTGAGCCTGGCACTGATTTAGAGTGGTTCCAGTACTGGAGAGGCTTCTGTCGTGACTGGCTGATCTCCCTTGGAATCAAAGAGGATGAGATGCGTCTGCGTGACCATGATCCGGCTGAACTTGCATTTTACAGCAAGGGAACAACCGATATCGAGTTCTTATTCCCGTTCGGATGGGGCGAGCTCTGGGGTATCGCTGACAGAACTGATTATGACCTTGGACGCCATCAGGAGACTTCCGGTCAGGATCTTACTTATTTTGATGATGAGAAGAATGAAAGATATCTTCCGTATGTCATCGAGCCTTCACTCGGTGCAGACCGTGTTGTTTTAGCATTCTTATGTGCTGCTTACGATGAGGAGAATATCGGAACCGAAGAAAAACCGGATATGAGAACAGTTCTTCATTTCCACCCGGCTTTAGCTCCGGTTAAGATCGGTGTGCTTCCATTATCCAAGAAGTTAAATGAAGGCGCAGAAAAGGTATTTGCACAGCTTTCACACAAATACAACTGTGAATTTGATGACAGAGGAAATATCGGAAAACGTTACAGAAGACAGGATGAGATCGGTACTCCGTTCTGCGTAACTTACGATTTCGAATCTGAAAATGACGGTGCGGTAACGGTTCGTGACCGTGATACCATGGAGCAGGAGCGTATTAAGATCGAGGATCTGGATGCTTATTTCGCAGAGAAGTTTAATTGGTAGGAGATAATGAAAACATTTACAATCGGAAAAAAGAAAATTGTGTTGAAAGAAGAATGGATGGTCGGATTTATAACAACATGGATCGTTGGACTTTTGGCACATGCCTATCGTTTCTTTAATTTTCTTCCTATATGGGACAGTATTTATAATTTTACGGGAGTCGGTTCTACCTATACCCTGGGACGCTGGTTCTTAGGGTATGCAGGACTGATTACTTCGATGTTTGATCTTCCGTGGGTCAACGGTGCATTTTCTCTTTTTTATATCAGTATCGTTGTTATTTTACTCACTGAAATGTTTGAAATAAAAAATAAGGGAATGATCGTGCTTTGTGCGGCAATTTTTGTGTCCTTCCCGACCGTTGTGTCTTCTTTTGCTTATATGTATACGGCAGATGCGTATCTACTCGCATTTTTGCTGGCTACGCTTGCAGTTTATCTGACTTGGTGTGTCAAAAAGTGGGGAACGATAGCAGGAATGGTCTGTCTTGCATTTGCAATGGGGATTTATCAGGCATATGCAACGGTGGCAATCGTGTTGGTATTGCTTTATATTATCCGGCAGTTTGTCATTGAGAAACTTGACTTCTTAGAAGCAGTAAGAAAAGATTTAAAATATCTTGGAATGCTGGTCGGCGGAGCGGTACTGTATGCGGTTATTTTAAAGATCACATTGATCCGTTATAATATTACACTGCCAGGTTATCAGGGAATCGGTGCTTTGGGGATCATGTCATTAGGGCAGTATAAGGCGGCACTGCAAAAGACGCTGTATCATTTCAGACTGATCCTTGGTATGGAACATGGTGTGGAAAAACACGTTTATTCCTTATTAAATGCAGCGGCATTGTTGCTGATCGGACTGATCTTAATATATCTTTTAGTACGCAATCAGGTTTATAAGAAAAAAATGTCAATGTTAGCCTCCATTGCAGCTGTCTGCCTGATCCCGGTTGGAGCATACTTTATCAACTTTACTTCACCGGACGTGCAGTATTATACGCTGATGGAAATGGCTGTCTGCCTGATCTATCTGCTTATGATCATTATGTTGTTGCAGTTAGACTGGAAAACCTGGATCTCAAAGATACTGAAGGGATGCGGTATTTTTGTGCTTTGTGGACTGGTGTATTATAATGTGATTAACTGTAACATTGCATATTTTAATATGAATCTGAGCTATCATAAATCCATTTCTATCGCAGAGGATGTTTTGCAGCGTATCGAGCAGATGGATGAGTTTCAGAACCAGCATGATAAGGTCGTTATCATGGGTGATTATAATTGTGCAACAGAGAATCTCCAGATTATGATGCCGAGCATTATGGGAATCAGCAATGACTCATTTCTGAATGATTCTTACCATTACACTATTATCTGGAATTATTGTTTTGGAGTCCAGATGGAACAGGCGTCTTACGACGAGATGATGGAGATCGTGGAAACAGATGAATATAAAAATATGTCTGTTTATCCGCTAAAAGGGTGTGTAGAATATATCAATGGCATCATTGTGGTTAAAATGCAGGAATAGGAGTTTTACATGACACATAAGATTGCGAAAATATGGAATCGGGTTTCCTATGAAACGATGATTTTTATTGCTTTTCTGATCCGCTTTTTATCAACCAGAGCATTAGATCTGGATACATGGTCCAGTGCATGGGATGCCATGGATTATTCCATGGGAAATGGTTCAAGACTTTTGATTGGAAGTATATATAAACTCTTTTATGGAGATTATCTGGATGTCACTGTGGCATATAAATATGTAGGAATCGGTATTATGTTGACGATTCTGGTGCTGGCGATCGTGCTGGGGCAGTTGATACGGTTATCGCTGGCAGCAGATCCGGAACATAGGGATATCATTTATGGAGTTGTGGTAGCGTATATGGTAGCTCCGTTTTCGATTGCCTATGTATGGAATGAAGATAATTTGGGACGGCTGGATGTCTATATGCTTTTGATCACACTTCTGACGGTGTTAGCAGCACTGCGGTTAAAGAATTTTGCTATAAAAGCGATGCTTATTACGATATTGGGAGTCGTGGGACTTGCAATCCATCAGGGGTATGCTTTTTTATATTATCCACTGACGTTCACGGTGCTATGCTATGATGCATTTGCGGAGAACAAACTGCACAAAAAAGAATTTTTTGGGGTGGTATTGTCCGGTGCAGTCGAGGTTTTTGCAGCGGTCTATTTCCAGTTTTTTACAAAGATCAATTTTGACAGTGTAGAGAATACGGTTGCTTTTATCAAGTCCCGCACCAATTTAGAAGTATCAGATTTTGCAATCCAACTGGAATATTTTGGAAGCATGAAATATCAGTTAGACGAAGTGACATCTGTGTTTTTCCATGGCAATGAGGATCCCATCAGGCGTCTGCTTCTGATTCTTGTGTTGATGTCACCGCTGCTTATTTTATATCTGTTAGTCTGGAAAGATGTTTTTTCAGACTTAAAACAGAAAAAAGTAAAATTGATACAGACACCATATTTATACGCGGCTCTGGTAAATCTCTGTTTTATACCGATGTTTGTGATACATGTTGACTGGGGAAGGCACTTAGCGCCGCTTATGGCGATGCCGACATTTGTTTTTCTGTTTTTCCTTGCGAAGAAAGACCAGTCCATGGTCTATGCATTTGGAAAAATGAAAGATCGTGTCAGAAAAAAACCGTGGTATTTTGTTATAACACTGGTGTGGATGGCAGGGTTTGCAAGTTTTGGTGCGCGTAATTTTCAGTGGCAGACTGACAGGTTATACAATTTTTTGAAATATGGATTTCATATGTAAGAGAAAGGGGGGACTAAAGACGAGGGGCTTTGGTCCCTTTGTATGTGAGGATTAAAAAATGAGATTCCTAAGGAATAAAGAGGAAAATGTCAGTAAAAAAGTCTGGTTCTTTCTGGCATATACCGTTTGTTTTGCAATCATTGCGGGGGCAGTGTTCTCCGTATTTATCATAAATAAAAAGAGTTTTATATGGGTTCCGGACGGTTTGCAGCAGCATTTCAATGCGCTGCTTTATTACCGTTCCTGGCTGTTATCGATCCTGGATACGCTGGTCACGGAACATAAGGTCTCAGTCCCTCTCTGGGATATGCAGATTGGACTTGGATCAGATGTATTGACGACACTTCATTATTATGTCATTGGCGATCCGCTCAATCTTTTATCGGTGTTCGTGCCGGATGAAAAATATATGGAACTCTTTTACAATACGATGGTTCTGGTGAGAATATATCTTGCAGGTCTCGCGTTTTCTGCATACTGCAGATACCATGGACAGAAACCATATTCTACACTGCTTGGAGCAATGGTGTACGATTTCTGTTTTTGGGTTATTATTGCGGTGCGGCATCCGTATTTTTTAAATCCGATGATCTACCTGCCGCTGATTCTGGTCGGGGTGGATAAAATTTATAAAAAACAGAAACCATGGTTATATATGGGGATGCTTGCGGTAGCGACGGTCAGCAGTTTTTATTTTACATACATGATCTGTATCTTTGTTGCCATCTATGCTCTGCTTCGTTATCTGATGTTATTTGGAAAACCGGTTTTAAAGACGGTATGGTACTGGGTATGGCGTTTTGTGGCATACTCACTGGTGACACTGGCATCTGTTTCTGTCATATTACTCCCGGTTGTTGCCATGACACTGTCTACGGGAAGGGCAGGAGCGCAGCATACGTTTTCGATAATGTATCCGTTATCCTATTACCGGAAATTACTGTATGGCTTTCTGATCGGAGGTTCGACCTACTGGAGTGAACTTGGATATACGGGAATCGTCCTCTTAGCGGTGTTGTTACTTCTCTTTGGCGGCAGAAAAAACAGGGGGCTGCGTGCCGGATTTGTACTTATGACACTGTTGCTGTTGTTCCCGTTTGCCGGAAAAATGTTAAATGGAGGCAGTTATGTGGTCAACCGCTATATGTGGGCATACTCCATGCTTGTGTCTTTTATCGCGGTAAAAATGTATCCTCAGATGATGGAGATGCATTTTAAGAAAAAAATTGCACTGTTCTGGGCGGGGATCACCTATATCTGCCTGTGCTTGGAGATGCTTGGAAAGCATCAGAAACAGTATGTATTAGTGGCATTATTATTATTTTCCGTGCTGTTAGTTCTCATTGTCGGAACCGGGAAAAAGATGAAAGAAAAATTTGTTTTTAAGGCGGCATTGTTAGTGGTGGTGATGCTTGAACTGATCTATCAGGGATGGGCAGAATATGCGCCACAGGCGGGCAGTTATGTGGAAGAATTTGCCACGCAGGGGGAGGCACTTTCCATGCTGACAAAAGATGCTGCGGGTAGTCTTGTGAAAAATCATGCGAAAGATACGACATACCGCTATGAGTCCCTGCAGTCTGAGGAGTGGAAAAACACGGCGATGCAGCTTGGAATCAATGGTACCTCCTATTATTTCAGTCTTGCAAACCCGGATATCAACCAGTTTCAAAGAGAAATGTACATCAATCAGACCAGGGATTTCTGTTATTCCGGATTTGATGCGCGCACGATGTTAGAGGTGCTTTCCGGCGTGCGTTATTATGTGGTGCCGTCCGGGAACAGCGGACTGCGCCCATATGGTTATAATGTCTGCTTCAATCGCGGAACGCTTGGCGCCGGGGGACAGTATGAGGTAAAATGCGATGCCTATGAAAATGATTCGGTACTGCCGCTTGGCTTTGCAAGTGATGCGGTAATTCCACGGAGCACATATGAAGCGCTGGAGGTAACGGAAAAACAGCAGGCACTTTTACAGGGCATTGTCGTGGAAGATGATAAGATTCCATCTGCGTTAGCTGATACAAAGACGGAAACGGAATTTACGGATGAAGATATTTCTTATATGATCACAGATATGCACAATGTGGAACTGACCGACCAGGGATTTACTGCGACGGAAAAGAAAGCGTCAGTAACACTTTCCTTTGAGGGGATACCGGAGAGTGAAACTTACTTCATATTAAAAGGGCTTCAGTTTTCGGAGGAGGGAAAGACGTTAACACAGTCGAAGAGCCGTCTGCACATTGATGTGACCTGTGGAAAAATCACCAAAATGATCACATTCCTGACCAGAAAAAACAACTTTTACAGTGGTGTGGATGACTATCTGATCAATGCCGGATATCGTGATGAAAAAGCAGATGAGATCACACTGACCTTTCATGAAAAGGGAACTTACCGGTTTGATGAGATGCAGATTGTCTGCCAGCCGGTAAAACAGATTGCCGGTTGGACGAAAAGTCTGAAACAGGATATTTTAAAAGATGTTGTCATGGATATAAATCACATATCCGGTACCCTTACGGCAGATCAGGAAAAACTGCTCTGTATGACAATTCCGTACAGTAGCGGCTGGCGGGCGTATATAGATGGTGTGGAAACAGAGATTTTAAAGGCGGATACGATGTATATGGCAGTTGATGTGCCGGAGGGAACACATCAGATCGAATTTTATTACTGTACGCCGTATTTAAAAAAAGGTGCTGGTTTGAGCGGACTTGGAATCCTGTCGGTGATCGGGATCGTTATTTTCAGGTATCGGAACGGAAGGAAAAAACAAAAAGAAATGGAATAGAGCAGAATAAGGAAAGGATCTGGGATGTCTACGATATATCTATCGGAAAAAAAGGAATACAGAGCACTTGATTTCTCAAAATTTGTGGCAGCATTTTTGGTTGCTGCCATTCATATTCCTCCGTTTGAGGAAATCGCACCGGTATTTTCACACGAATTTCAGCAGGTGATCTGCCGTATGGCAGTTCCGTTCTTTTTTGTGTGCACCGGCTATTTTCTCGGAGAAAAAATAACAGACAAAGACAGGGTAAAAAAATATCTTTTCCATATTATAAAGATGTATGTATGGTGGAGTCTGTTATATCTGATACCGATCATTGACCGCTTCTGGGAGAAAAAAAGAAGTGCTGCCGGAAACATATTAGAACTTGCAAGAAGATTTTTTCTGATAGGATCTTACATACAGCTCTGGTATCTGCTTGCGACTGTTGCAGCGGTGCTGTTTTTGTATCTGTTGGTAACACGTTTTCGGTGGAATGTGAAAGGAATCGTGGCAGCGGCTGTGCTGTTGTATCTGACTGGAGTTTTCCACAATACTTACCGTCATGTATTCGATACCGTTTTACCGGCTGCGAATGAGATCCAATGGTATCTTTCTGTATTTGCTACGGCAAGAAACGGATTCTTTTTCGGATTCCCGTTTGTGACCATGGGCTATCTCTTTCGTGTGAAGGCAGACCGGATCCGAAAAAGTGCGTATGGATGGTACACGGTATTTTTCCTCGTGCTGATGATGCTGGAGGAATGGATCATCACGCAGAAGATCGGCGAGTCGTCGCATGATATGTATCTTATGACACCGCTTGTCACTGCAAATCTTTTCCTGGCTGCAGCCTTTGTCCCGGTGGGGGAGAGAATGGGAGCGGCTGCGAAAACAATGCGTGAACTCTCAACGGAAATTTTCCTTTTGCACATGCTGGTATATTTCTGGTACAAAAAGATCATGGAATGCATGGGACTGGATGCAGGGAACCATCTGGTACGTTATATGGTGGTTGTTACAGTTAGTGTTCTGATTGGTCTGATCCTCATATATATAAGAAGAAAAAGGTCTAAACAGGAAAATTATAAAAAAAATATAAAACAACAGAAATTATAAAAATTAGTGTTGACAAAAGAATATGATGGTGCTATTTTAAGTACATAGATGTTAGCACTCCACAATAATGAGTGCTAACAGATAAAAAGGTAACTGAGATCAGAGGCAGATGCCGGATTCTTACAGAAAGTTACAGAGTATGGAGATGGAGAAGAGAATGGACGAGGAATTCGAATTAGACGAACGAAAAACGAAAATTCTTGATGCAATCATCCGCAACTATTTAGAGACAGGCGAACCGGTTGGATCACGAACAATATCCAAGTATACCGATTTGAATCTGAGCTCTGCGACGATCCGTAATGAGATGGCAGATCTGGAAGAACTTGGATACATTTTACAGCCGCATACTTCAGCCGGCAGGATCCCTTCCGACAAAGGATACCGCTTTTATGTGGATCATCTGATGGAAGAGAAAGACCGTGAAGTGAATGAGATGAAGAGTTTCGTCATCGAACACACGGAGAAGATGGAACAGGTGCTGCAGCAGGTGGCAAAGATACTGGCGAACAATACCAATTATGCGACGATGGTTACAGCACCGACGTTTCATAAGAATAAAGTAAAGTTCATCCAGTTATCGAATATGAATGAAGAACAGATTTTAGCAACGATTGTTACCGAAGGCAATCTGGTCAAGAATAAAATTATTCCGGTCAGTGAACCGATCGACAATGAGACAATGTTAAAACTGAATTTCCTGTTAAATGCCAACTTAAACGGTCTTGCATTACAGGAGATCAACCTTGGAACCATCGCAAAGTTAAAAGAGCAGGCGGGCATCCACAGTGATATCATCAGTGATGTGCTTGACACCGTGGCAGAGACGATGGGACAGGATGAAGATATCCGCATTTATACAAGTGGAGCAACCAATTTCTTTAAATATCCGGAGTTAAGTGACTCGGAGAAAGCAAGTGAGCTGATCTCCACATTTGAGGAGAAACAGCAGTTAGCAAGCCTTGTAACTGAAAACCTGTTAGATGATGATAATACAGGAATTCAGGTTTATATAGGAAATGAAAGCCCGATACAGACCATGAAGGACTGCAGTGTTGTGACAGCAACATACGAATTGGGCGAAGGTGTTCGGGGAACGATAGGAATTGTCGGACCGAAACGAATGGATTATGAGAAAGTAATGGATAACCTGAAAACCTTGAAGAATTCTTTAGACGGAATTTTAAACAAGGATAAGGAACAGACATAGAAAGGTGGTTCATAGATGTCAGAGATGGATGAAAAGGTATTAGACGAAGCAATGGAATCTTCCACAGAGGAAAATGCTTCCGAGACCAAAGAGGATGAAAACGTGACATCCACGGAAGAAACAGCCGAAACAGCAGAGAACGCTGATGCAGAAGCTTCCGAAGCGGATTCCGAAGATCCTGATAAAAAGAAATCTTTTTTCAAAAAGAAGAAAGACAAAAAGGATGAGCAGATCGAGGAGCTTACCGATAAGGTAAAAAGACAGATGGCAGAGTTTGATAACTTCCGTAAGCGTACAGAGAAAGAAAAATCACAGATGTACGATATGGGAGCAAAAACAATCGTAGAAAAGATCCTGCCGGTCATTGATAACTTTGAGCGTGGTCTTGCAGCAGTTCCGGAAGATAACAAAGAAGATGCTTTTGTTGTCGGAATGGATAAGATCTACCGCCAGATGCTTACCGTATTAGAGGAAGCAGGCGTAAAACCGATCGAGGCGGTCGGTGCTGAATTTGATCCGAATTTCCACAATGCAGTCATGCATGTGGAGGATGAAACCTTAGGAGAGAATGTAGTAGCAGAAGAACTCCAGAAGGGATATATGTACAGAGATACTGTGGTAAGACACAGTATGGTAAAAGTAGCAAACTAATTATTCCATAGATATTAGATGAGGAGGAAATCATTATGAGTAAAATCATTGGTATTGACTTAGGTACGACAAACAGCTGTGTAGCTGTTATGGAAGGTGGAAAACCTACCGTTATCGCAAACCAGGAAGGTGCAAGAACAACACCATCTATCGTTGCATTTACAAAAACAGGTGAGAGATTAGTTGGTGAGCCTGCAAAACGTCAGGCTGTTACAAACGCAGAAAAAACCATATCTTCTATCAAGAGACATATGGGTACTGATTATAAAGTAGCAATCGATGACAAACAGTATTCTCCACAGCAGATTTCTGCAATGATCTTACAGAAGTTAAAAGCAGATGCAGAAGGATACTTAGGAGAGAAAGTAACAGAGGCTGTTATTACAGTTCCGGCTTACTTCAACGATGCACAGCGTCAGGCAACCAAAGATGCAGGTAAAATCGCAGGCCTTGATGTAAAACGTATCATCAACGAGCCGACAGCAGCAGCTTTAGCTTATGGTCTTGACAACGAGAAAGAGCAGAAGATCATGGTATATGACCTTGGTGGTGGTACATTCGATGTTTCCATCATTGAGATCGGTGACGGTGTCATCGAGGTATTATCTACAAATGGTGATACACATCTTGGTGGTGATGATTTCGATAACAGAATCACACAGTGGATGATCGATGAGTTCAAGAAAGCAGAAGGTGTAGATCTTTCTACCGATAAGATGGCTCTGCAGAGATTAAAAGAAGCAGCTGAGAAAGCAAAGAAAGAACTTTCTTCCGCAACAACCACAAATATCAACCTTCCGTTCATCACAGCAACTGCTGAGGGACCGAAACACTTTGATATGAACTTAACCAGAGCAAAATTCGACGAACTGACACATGATCTCGTTGAAAAAACAGCTATTCCGGTTCAGAACGCCATGAGAGATGCAGGACTTACCAATGCTGATCTTGGTCAGGTATTATTAGTTGGTGGTTCTACACGTATCCCGGCTGTTCAGGATAAAGTAAAACAGTTGACAGGCAAAGAGCCAAGTAAGACATTGAACCCGGATGAGTGTGTTGCCATCGGTGCATCTATCCAGGGTGGTAAACTTGCAGGAGATGCAGGTGCAGGTGAGATCTTACTTCTGGATGTAACACCACTTTCACTTTCCATCGAGACAATGGGTGGTATCGCAACAAGACTGATCGAGAGAAATACAACGATTCCTACCAAGAAGAGCCAGATCTTCTCAACGGCAGCAGATAACCAGACAGCAGTAGATATCAATGTTGTACAGGGTGAGAGACAGTTTGCAAGAGATAATAAATCCCTTGGACAGTTCCGTCTCGATGGTATCCCACCAGCACGTCGTGGTGTTCCGCAGATTGAGGTTACATTCGATATCGATGCAAACGGTATCGTAAATGTATCTGCAAAAGATTTAGGAACCGGAAAAGAGCAGCACATCACAATCACAGCAGGTTCTAATATGTCTGATGATGAGATCGATAAGGCTGTCAAAGAAGCTGCTGAGTTCGAAGCACAGGATAAGAAGAGAAAAGAAGCAATCGATGCAAGAAACGATGCTGATTCCTTCGTATTCCAGACACAGCAGGCATTAGATCAGGTTGGTGCAAACCTTGATCCGGCTGATAAATCCGCAGTAGAGACTGACATGAACGCAGTGAAAGCATTCTTAGACGCACATCAGAATCCGGAAGAAATGACAGAAGCTGATGTGACAGAACTGAAATCCCTTCAGGAAAAACTGACAGAGAGTGCGCAGAAGGTATTTGCAAAGATGTATGAGCAGACTCAGGCAGCGCAGGGAGCAGCTGGTGCAGGTCCTGATATGAGCGGTATGGGCGGCAACGCACAGGCAGGTGCATCTTCCGCAGATGATGATGTCGTAGACGCAGACTTCAAGGAAGTTTAATCATCGCAAAATAGTAAAAATACAACGGGGTTTCCGGGGGTTTTCCCGGAAACCCTGTATGCAGTTTGAGAGAGGAAAACGTTATGGCAGATAAGAGAGATTATTATGAAGTCTTAGGCGTGAGTAAAACGGCAACAGATGCTGAGATCAAAAAAGCGTTCCGTGTGCTTGCCAAAAAGTATCACCCGGATATGAACCCTGGAGATAAGGAAGCGGAGGCAAAGTTTAAGGAAGCACAGGAAGCATATGCTGTGCTCAGTGATGCAGAAAAGAGAAAACAGTACGATCAGTTTGGTCATGCAGCATTTGATGGTGGTGCCGGCGGAGCAGGCGGATTTGATTTCTCCGGTATGGATATGGGAGATATCTTTGGAGATATTTTTGGAGATTTCTTTGGCGGCGGATCCAGAAGACGTGGCAACGATGGTCCGATGAAAGGACAGAATCTGCGCACCAGTGTCCGTATTACATTTGAGGAAGCTGTATTTGGCTGTGAGAAAGAGATCGAGATGGTCTTAAAGGATGAGTGCCAGAAGTGTCATGGTACCGGTGCAAAACCGGGAACCACACCAGAGACCTGTCCGAAATGTGGTGGTAAAGGTAAAGTCGTATTTACCCAGCAGTCCTTCTTTGGAACCGTACAGAATGTACAGACCTGTCCGGACTGCGGTGGTTCCGGAAAGATGATCAAGGATAAATGTCCGGATTGCCGTGGAACCGGATATATCTCAAATAAAAAGAAAATCCAGGTATCGATCCCTGCGGGAATTGACAATGGACAGAGTGTAAGGATCCGTGAAAAAGGGGAACCGGGTATCAACGGCGGACCGCGTGGGGATCTGCTAGTAGAGGTAGTTGTATCACGTCATCCGATCTTCCAGCGTCAGGATATGAACATTTATTCTACCGTGCCGATTTCCTTTGCTCAGGCGGCATTAGGCGGTGAGGTGCGTATCAACACCGTGGATGGAGACGTCTTATACGAGGTAAAAGCAGGAACACAGACAGACACAAGAATCCGCCTGAAGGGAAAAGGCGTACCGTCTCTGCGAAACAAAGCAGTGCGTGGTGACCATTATGTTACATTGGTGGTTCAGGTTCCGGCTTCCTTAAATGCAGAAGCAAAAGAGGCATTGCGTAAGTTTGATGAAGTTACCGGTAATACATTAAAGAAGTCAGCAGAGGGCACTGGTACAGCAGAAAAGCCGAAAAAGAAAAAAGGATTCATGGATAAGATAAAAGAATCTTTAGATGATATCTAAAATTTATTAATATGGATGAAAAACAGGGGCAGAGCATGGAGCTTGCCTCTATTTTTTTGATTCATAGGAAATTACATCCTATGAATCAAAATCTCTTTCGGGAAAAGCTTGACATTCTGATATTTCTGCGTATAATAAAAATGCAAACAAGTTGCAAATACAAACTGATTGCAAATACAAATTGGTCGCAAATGTAAGAAATCGACATACATGTCATGCAGGAAATGGGGTGCAATATGTTAGATATTATTTTAGATACTTTATTAGATAGTGTAAAATTACTTCCGTTTTTGTTTATCACATACCTTTTGATGGAAGAGTTAGAGCATAAGACTGGAGGAAAGGCAAAGAACCGTATCAGGAGCGCTGGAAAAAGCGGCCCTGTTTGGGGTGCATTGCTTGGAGTGATCCCACAGTGTGGCTTTTCTGCAGCGGCGTCAAGCCTCTATGCGGGACATGTGATCACGGTCGGAACACTGCTTGCGATTTTCTTATCGACCTCCGATGAGATGCTTCCGATCATGATCTCAGAGGCGGTTGCACCTGTCGTGATCGTTAAGATCCTTGCAGCTAAGGTCATCATTGGTATGATTTCCGGACTTGTTGTGGAGTTTTTATATGTGGGTGTGATGAAAAAGCATGAAAAAGAAATGGACATCCATGTGGTATGTGAGGAAGAACACTGCAGCTGCGAGGACGGCATTTTCCGGTCTGCATTCAAACATACCTTAAAGATTTTTGTGTATATTCTGATCATTTCTTTCCTTTTAAATGTAGTGATCGGGTTCATCGGGGAAGATACACTTGCAGGCTTTTTTACTGCAATGCCGCTTGTGGGTGAGGCAGTAGCAGCACTTGTCGGACTGATCCCAAACTGTGCATCCTCAGTTGTGATCACAGAACTTTATTTAGGCGGTATCATCGGAGCGGGCGCCATGATGTCTGGACTGCTTGTGAATGCCGGCGTCGGACTGTTAGTTTTGTTCCGTCTGAACCGTGACTGGAAGCAGAATGCCGGAATTGTTGCGGCTTTGTATGGACTGGGCGTGTTCTGGGGTGTTATCATAAGAGTGTGTGGGATTGTGTTTTAAATAAAGGAAACAGGAAGGTACGAGGAATATGCCGGGAAGTGGTTATGCGACGATCAGCCGTAAAAAGATTTTGGAATTTTTAAAGAAGAACAGTGACCGGACAGTCGCTGTGGCGGATATCGACCATTATCTGAAAGCGCAGGACTGTGAGGTCAATATCACGACGATCTACCGTTATTTAGATAAGCTGGCAAAGGATGGCACGGTAATCAAATACGTTGCCGAAAAGGGCAATCAGGCGGTATATCAGTATGTGGAATTAGGACACCACTGTGAGGAACATCTGCATCTGCAGTGTGTGAAATGTGGGAAGATCATCCATCTGGAATGTGAGTTTATGGATGAAATCTCAGAGCACATTTTAAAAGATCACGGGTTTAAACTGCAGTGCAAAAATTCAATTTTGTATGGAATGTGCAGTGCGTGCCAGGAAAGTAAATAATAAAAATGCATGATTATTTTTCATCCCGCCTCATATAATGAATGGAAAAGAATGGCAGGGTAGGAGGAGTGTCATGAACATGATATCAGCAGGCAGGAAAACCTGGTGTCAGCGTATTAAAGCAGCCATTATTTTAGAGGGAGTCATCCTTCTTATGGCTGCTTTTATTTTATGGGAAAATACGGCAGGAACAGGGGGGAAAACAGTTACTGCCACATCGGACGGGACGATCCGGTGGGTGGATTTTAATGTGTCTTATGAGGCGTTGTGCAAGGCATATGAGTGTGACGTGGACACATATGGAAGTGAAATGCATATCGACTGGATCGACTTACTTTCTTATGTGGCAGCGAAAAATGGCGGGAAGTTTGGCGCGACAGCAGTGTCAGAACTGAATGAGGCGGCAGAGAAAGTGAAAAATAAGGAGCTGACATTTGATGAGGCGGCAGAGAAGCTCAAGTATTTTTCCTATTATAAGGAGGCATATTCGGCGGTGCTTGGCGGTCTGGTCGGCGAGTATGAGATACAGGAGAGTGAGGGTGGTCCCTATGTGAAAAAATATGGACTGAAAGCATTTTCCCCGATCGCAAAGGGATTTCCGTACAGTGATTATGATGATTTTGGCGTGTCGAGAAGCTATGGATATAAAAGACAGCATTTAGGACATGATATGATGGGACAGATCGGTACGCCTGTGATCTGCATTGAAACAGGATATGTGGAGGCTCTGGGCTGGAATCAGTACGGAGGCTGGCGTGTTGGAATCCGCAGTCCGGATAAAAAGAGATATTATTATTATGCGCATCTGCGTCAGGATTACCCATATCAGGCAAAATTAAAAGAGGGAGATCTTGTGACGGCAGGGGATGTGATCGGCTATATGGGGCACACCGGTTACAGTACAAAAGAAAATGTCAACAATATAGATACTGTACATCTTCATTACGGACTCGAGCTGATCTTTGATGAGGAGTGGAGGGAGAGTGGGCATGAGATTTGGGTGGACTGTTATAATCTGACACGGTTTTTATATAAAAACCGTTCCGAAGTGCACAAAGTGAAAGGAACGAAAGAGTGGAAGAGGACTTTTGATATGAAGGAAAATTATTTACAGCGGGCGAAAAAACAGAAAGAAAAATTGGAAAAAAGTGACAAAAAATGATGAATTATGTTGACTTTTTATACAATTGGGTGGAAAATTTAGATTATAGTTTGAAGAAATTAAAATCTAAACATACAGAATGAAAGTTATGCTGCATAAAAATCGGGGGACACATATGAAAAATCATAAAGTAGAGAAAGGCTGTATTTTGGCAGCACTTCTTTTTGTACTGCTATGGATAGGGGGAAGTTTTCCGGTCAATGCAAAAGAAACAGGAAGAGGACGTGTGCTGTTCATCAGTTCCTATTCCTATGCATGGGAGACGATTCCACAGCAGATTGATGGAATCAGAAAATCACTGGGGGATGATGTGACCATAGACTATAAGTTTATGGATACTAAGAATGTCGATACAGCGGAAAATGTACATTTATTTTACAAGAGCCTGAGTTATTATTTAAGCCAGGTACCAGCTTATGACGTGGTCATAGTGGGAGATGATGCGGCGTATAATTTTGTGCTTGTATATCGGAAAATTTTTGGGAATACGCCGATTGTTTTTGAAGGGGTCAATAATGTTTCAAAAGCGCTGGCGATGGATTACAATCCCAATGTAACAGGAATCATAGAAAATCAGACTTATGGAAATACCATAGCACTTGCCAAAAAGATATATCCGGAAGCAGCACATATTGTTGCAATTGTTGACAATACGGTAACCGGGCTTAGTGCAAGAAAGGAATTTTATTCTTACAAAGATGAATTTCCGGATCTGGAGTTTAGTGATATCAATGCATCAGAATTTTCACAGAAAGATCTGATTAAGAGCGTAGAATCTTTCGATGAGAGTACGATTCTTTTATATATTTTATGCAGTAATGATAAGGATGGAAATGTTTATGCATCGGCAGAGTCTGTCCAGATGCTGAGCAGCCGGGCACATATTCCCATGTTTTCCGGTATATCGATAGGTATGGGGAAAGGACTGCTTGGAGGTGAGATCGTTTCCCATGAAGAGATGGGCGAGATCGCCGGGGAGATGGCTCTTAAAATTTTAAATGGTGAACCATGTGAGAATATGGATGTCATAACAGATTCACCGATGACATATTGCTTTGATGAGACGGTTATGAAGCGTTTTGGAATTTCGCGCAGCATGTTACCGGATGATGCAAAGATCATCAATCACGAAGAAACTTTTATGGAGCAGTATGGAAAAGTGATCCGTATCACATCTGTGATCGGTGGGATCATGGTTTTGTTTATCATCTGGCTTGTCCGGGATAATATGCATAAAAGAAAAGTAAACGATACGATCAGCTCGCTCAATAAAAAATTAAATTTTATGGCGCGCTATGATGCGCTGACTTCACTTTTGAACCGGCGTGTGTTTATGGAAGACCTGCAGTACCGGATCAGGGAAAAAGAACCGTTTGGTCTGATCATGTTTGATATGGATAATTTTAAACGGATCAATGATGTCTATGGACACAACGAAGGGGATGCGGTGCTTAAGGAAATGGCTGCGCGTGCCGGAGCACTGGTGGATGACGTATTCGAGGTTTACCGGCTGGCGGGGGATGAATTTGTTGCAATTGTGCAAAGCGGTCAGAAAGAAGTGATAGATTCCTATGCAATGAAGATTTTAGACACATTTAAAATACCTTATCGGATTGCCGGTGGAGAGCAGTATCTGGCATCGAGTATCGGCATTGCGGTGTATCCGAAAGATGGAAAGAACAGTACAGAAGTGATCGCTGCGGCGGATCATGCAATGTATAAAGTAAAGAAAAACGGAAAGAACAGCCGGGCATTTTACGATGCCGATATGGAAGAACAGTCGTGAGAAAATAATAAATATTACAGATTGTGAGAAAAAGTGCTGCCATAAACAAAAAGATGATTCGTACCTGCGGGAGTACAAATCATCTTTTTTGTTAGTGAAAAATTATTTTTTCATATTAGCACGTTTGCGTAAGGTTGGATCTAAGATACGCTTACGGATACGAAGGCTCTCCGGTGTTACCTCCAGAAGCTCATCGACATCGATGAAGTCAAGCGCCTGCTCTAAACTTAAAACTTTTGGCGGAACCAGTGTCAGTGCTTCATCAGCAGAAGAAGAACGTGTATTGGTAAGATGTTTTTTCTTACATACGTTTAACTCGATATCCTCAGCTCTTGCACAGGAACCGATGACCATTCCGGCATAAACTTTTTCGCCAGGTCCGATAAATAAAGTACCGCGGTCCTGGGCAGAGAACAGACCATAAGTTACGGATTCGCCGGATTCAAATGCGATCAGGGAACCAAGTTTACGGTATGCGATCTCACCACGGTAAGGAGCATAGCCGTTGAAAATGGTATTGATGATACCGTTTCCTTTGGTGTCTGTCATGAAATCTCCACGGTAACCGATGAGACCACGGGATGGAATATTAAACTCCAGACGGGTGTAACCGCCGGTGATCGGTTTCATATTGACAAGCTCACCTTTACGCTGGCTTAATTTATCGATAACAGTACCGGTAAACTCATCCGGGACATCGACGTAAGCGATCTCCATAGGCTCTGTCTTTTTACCGTTCTCGTCTGTGTGGTATAAAACTTCTGCTTTGCTGACTGCAAACTCATAACCTTCACGGCGCATGTTCTCAACTAAAACGGATAAGTGAAGCTCACCACGGCCGGATACTTTGTAGCAGTCCGGACTCTCTGTCTCTTCTACACGCAGAGAAACATCGGTATTTAATTCTTTGAACAGACGGTCTCTTAAATGGCGGGAAGTGATGAATTTACCTTCCTGTCCGGCGAGCGGGCTGTCGTTTACCATGAAGTTCATGGAAAGCGTAGGCTCAGAAATCTTCTGGAACGGTATTGCAACCGGATTTTCCGGTGCACAGATCGTATCTCCGATGTGGATATCTGCGATACCGGAGATTGCTACGATCGATCCGATCTTTGCTTCTGCGACATCTACTTTATTTAAGCCGTCAAATTCATATAATTTGCTGATGCGGACTTTTTTCTGTTTGTCCGGTTCATGATGGTTTACCACAACAGCTTCCTGATTTACTTTTAAGCATCCGTTGTCGACTTTACCGATACCGATACGTCCGACATACTCGTTGTAATCGATGGTACTGATGAGTACCTGTGTGTTTGCATCCGGATCACCTTCTGGAGCCGGAATGTAATCAATGATGGTCTCAAACAGAGGTGTCATATCTTTTTTGTTATTTACAAGATCTCCGATCTCGCGAACGGCATAACCGTCTCTTGCAGATGCAAACAGGAACGGACAGTCTAACTGCTCATCGGATGCGTCTAAGTCCATGAATAACTCAAGTACTTCATCGACAACCTCGTTCGGGCGGGCTTCCGGACGGTCTACTTTATTTAAACATACGATAACCGGAAGAGAAAGTTCTAATGCTTTCATCAGTACGAATTTGGTCTGAGGCATAACACCCTCGAATGCGTCAACGACAAGGATAACACCGTTTACCATTTTAAGGACACGCTCAACCTCACCACCAAAGTCCGCATGACCAGGAGTATCGATGACATTGATCTTTGTACCTTTATAGGTAATGGCTGTGTTTTTTGAAAGGATCGTGATACCACGTTCTCTCTCGATATCATTAGAGTCCATGACACGTTCCTGAACTTCCTGATTCGCGCGGAATACGCCGCTCTGCTTTAGCAGCTCATCGACCAGTGTTGTTTTACCGTGGTCAACGTGTGCAATAATGGCAATATTACGGACATCTTCACGTTTCATTTTCATATACAAAATCTCTCTTTCCTGTGTGAAATGTATTAACTGTAACATAAGGTTAAAAAACCAACCTATATATTTTATCATATTTGTGGGATTCTGCAATATTTTTTTATTCAAAAACCTGACAAAAGTTGTCATTACATTCGTTTTCTTATCGACATGTTCCATGAAAATTTGAATGTGATACATGGTAAAAATATTATGTCAGGCAGGTCATACCGGGCAGAAACGGTTCGAAAAGAAAAAACGCACAAAAAAATATAGGTGTATGACCGCAAGGAAGGGAGAATATTCATGGCAGATAAAATGTTTGAAAACAACCAGGTGTCGATCGTGGGGGAGATTGTATCGGATTTCCGGTTCAGCCACGAAGTGTACGGAGAGGGATTTTATATGGTCGACGTGGCAGTCAACCGTCTCAGCAATTATATGGATTACATACCATTGATGATTTCGGAACGATTGATCGATGTCAATGAGGACATGGTCGGACAGAATATTTATGTGACAGGACAGTTCCGCTCATTCAACCGGCACGAGGAAAAGAAAAACCGGCTTGTACTTTCCGTTTTTGTGAGAGAACTGGAATTTTTAGACGAGATTGACGATGAGGTAAAGAGCAACCAGATCTTTTTAGACGGCTATGTATGTAAGGAGCCAATTTACCGGAAAACACCGCTTGGAAGAGAGATCGCAGATCTTCTGATCGCTGTGAACCGCTCTTATGGAAAATCAGATTACATTCCGTGCATCTGCTGGGGACGAAATGCAAGATTTGCCTCCGGTTTTGATGTGGGCGGACATGTGCAGATCTGGGGCAGGATCCAGAGCCGCGAATATGTCAAAAAATTATCGGAGACGCAGACGGAAAAAAGGGTTGCATACGAAGTATCCGTCAGCAAAATTGATTTTTTAGAGGAATTGGATTGACAGTAGAAATAGATGGTGCTATGATTGCTAAAAGATACATATTGCTTGATAGAGGTTGCGTGCTTTAAGAGTAGTTTTCCGGATGTGGCAGAAGCAGAGGATGGAGGATAAAAGGAAAGAACGCCGAAGGAGTATATTTGCTGCGGATATGTTCCTGGGCATAAGGTAAAGAACCTTATGACTGTCATCTTAAGCTGAAAAGGCAGAAAGATGGGGCGCTATCGGATTCGACATATACTGGGTAATACATATGATTAGAATTTACGAACCGGCTCATCAGAGTCGGTTTTTTTAATTCAAAGGGAAATTATGTCCTATGAATAAATAAAATACCGTGTGCACAAAGCAGTGTATCCTAACGTATCATAATACAGGAACCAGGAGGATTATTAATATGTCTATTTTTAAAGGAGCCGGTGTGGCAATCGTAACACCAATGAAAAACAATGAGGAAGTAAATTATGACAGATTAGAGCAGATGATCGAGTATCAGATCAATCAGGGAACGGACTGTATCATTATCGCAGGTACAACAGGTGAGAGCTCTACGCTGACGACAGAAGAGCATGCAGAGGTGATCAAAGCTGCTGTTAAATTTGCAAAACACCGTATTCCGGTCGTTGCAGGAACCGGTTCAAACTGTACAAGAGAGGCAATCCACCTTTCGGAAGAAGCGGAAAAAGCCGGCGTGGATGGACTGCTCTGCGTAACTCCATATTATAACAAAGCAACACAGGGAGGTCTGATCCGCTACTACACAGAGATTGCAAATTCTGTAAAACTTCCTATTATTATGTACAATGTTCCAAGCCGTACCGGATGCAATATCCTTCCGGAGACAGCTGCAAAACTGTACCATGATGTTGAAAACATCGTTGCGATCAAAGAGGCAACCGGAAATGTTGCACAGGCAGCAAAGACCATGTATTTAACGGATGGAAAGCTTGATCTGTATTCCGGCGAGGATGGAATCGTAGTACCGTTAATGTCGATCGGAGCAATCGGTGTGATCTCCGTATGGTCAAACGTGGCACCGAAGGATGTACATGATATGTGTATGGCATTCTTTGACGGAGATACGAAAAAAGCAATGGAGATCCAGCTAAAGGCACAGCCGCTCATTGAGGCGCTGTTCTCCGAAGTGAACCCGATCCCTGTTAAGAAAGCGCTGAATCTGATGGGCATGGAGGCAGGACCGCTTCGTTCCCCACTCACAGAGATGACAGATGCCAATGCTGCAAAACTTGCGGAAGCAATGAAGAATTATGGGATCAAGCTGGCGTAAGGGGCAGTGGAACACGGAAAGCCAGATTTGAAAAAACACCGGAAATGTTGGTTTGCAGCGTTTCCGGTGTTGCTTTAAATAAAGAAAAGAGAGGAAAAACAACATGATAAGAGCAATTATGAGTGGATGTAACGGAAAAATGGGACAGGTGATCACAGGAATCTGCAAGGAAGATGCAGATATTGAGATCGTGGCAGGAATTGACCTCTACGATGGCATCAAAAACGATTACCCGGTATTTCCAAATATTTCTGTCTGTGATGTGGCAGCGGATGTGATCATTGATTTTTCCAACGCAAAAGCAGTGGATGATCTTTTGGTATATAGTGTGGACAAGCAGATCCCGGTAGTACTCTGCACGACAGGACTTTCTGAGGAGCAGTTAAAAAAGGTGGACGGGGCATCGAAAAAAGTTGCCGTATTAAAATCTGCCAACATGTCGCTTGGAATCAATATGTTAATGGAGCTGTTAAAACAGGCTGCAACCATTTTAGCACCGGCCGGTTTTGATATGGAGATCGTCGAAAAACACCACAACCAGAAACTGGATGCGCCGAGCGGTACGGCACTTGCACTTGCCGATTCCATGAATGAGGCACTTGACAATGCATATACCTATACTTATGACCGCAGCAAAGAGCGCAAAAAGAGAGAAAAAACAGAGATCGGTATCTCTGCAGTGCGTGGCGGCAGCATCGTAGGAGAACATGAGGTGATCTTTGCAGGACTTGACGAGGTGATCGAGTTTAAGCATACTGCATATTCCAGAAGTGTATTTGCAAAGGGCGCTGTGCAGGCGGCAAAATTCCTGTCCGGAAAACCGGCGGGATTCTATGATATGGGGGATGTGATCAAGGCTACGATCGCGTAGAGCATTGACAATAAATTAACGTTGGTTGCCCCCGCTCATTTCCTATGCTAAGATAAAAAAGCAGCAAATGAACGTGAAAAAGAAATGAGGAATACTATGGAGCAGACCGACCTGCGTTATTTAAAAAGTTTATCAAATCAGTATCCGACCATTGCCACAGCGGCGACAGAGATTATCAATTTACAGGCGATTCTTAGCCTGCCAAAAGCAACAGAACATTTTATCACAGATGTGCACGGGGAGTACGACCAGTTTTTACATGTGCTAAAAAATGGATCCGGTGCCATCAAGCGGAAAATAGAGGATGAATTTGGCAATGCAATCAGCGCGGCGGAGAAAAAAGCGATCGCCACGCTGATCTATTACCCGGAACAGAAGTTGGAACAGGTGTTAAAGACGGAAGATAATTTGGAGGACTGGTACAAAGTCACCTTATACCGCCTGATCCGCATCTGTAAAAATGCATCTTCCAAGTATACAAGGTCAAAAGTGCGGAAAGCACTTCCAAAAGACTTTGCCTATGTGATTGAGGAACTTTTGACCGGCAGACAGGAGATATCCGATCAGGAGGCATATTATAATGAAATTATCCGGTCGGTCATCCGCACCGGAAGGGCGGCGGAGCTTGTGATCGCGTTCTGTAATCTGATCCGCCGGCTTGTTGTGGATCATCTGCATGTGGTCGGGGATATTTTTGACAGGGGACCATATCCGAATCTGATCATGGACACACTGATGGAGCATCACTCTGTGGACATCCAGTGGGGCAATCACGATGTGTACTGGATGGGAGCGGCGTCGGGCAGTGCGGCATGCATCTGTAATGTGATCCGCATTTCTGCAAAATATGGAAACCTTGATCTGTTAGAGGACGGTTACGGGATTAATCTGGTGCCGCTGGCAAGATTTGCGATGAAGTGGTATGATAAGGATTCCTGTGACTGTTTTAAGCTGGATTACCGGGAAGATGAATATGATGTGCACGATGCATTTTTAGATGAAAAAATGCATAAGGCGATCACGATCATGCAGTTTAAACTGGAAGGTCAGCTGATCAAAGAACACCCGGAATTTGAGATGGAGAAAAGACTTCTTCTCGATAAGATCAACATCGAAAAGGGGACCGTGTGTGTGGAGGAAACCGAGTATCCGCTCAAGGATGTCAGTTTTCCGACAATCGACTGGGAAGATCCATATCGTCTCTCAGAAGATGAGGCGGATGTGATGGAGCGTCTTGTGACTGCATTTGTGAACTGTGAAAAACTGCAGCGTCATGTGCGTTTTTTGTATACACAGGGAAGTCTTTACAAAGTATATAATGGAAATCTTCTCTACCATGGCTGCGTGCCGCTGAATGAGGATGGCACGTTTACCAGAGTTAACGTTTTTGGAAAAGAATATGCCGGAAAAGAGCTTTATGATGTGCTTGAGGGCTACGCGCGAAAAGGCTATTATGCGATCGACCCGAAGGAGAAGAAAAAGGGACAGGACATTTTATGGTTTATCTGGGAAAACCAGAATTCCCCGGTGTTTGGAAAGGCAAAGATGACGACGTTTGAGCGTTATTTTATTGCAGATAAAAAAACGCATCAGGAGCCGAAAAATCCTTATTACAGGCTGCTTGAAAAAGAGGAAGTGGTCAACCGGATTTTAGAGGAATTCGGGCTTGAAGGTGCGGAGGCGCACATCATTAACGGTCATATTCCGGTGGAGGCAAAAAAAGGAGAGTCTCCGGTCAAATGTAACGGAAAGCTTCTGATCATTGACGGCGGTTTTTCCAAGGCATATCAGCCAAAGACGGGGATTGCCGGATATACGCTGATTTATAATTCTTATGGTCTGGTGCTTGCGGCGCATGAACCGTTTGAATCGGTAGAAAAAGCGGTGCAGGATGGAAGCGATATTGTCTCCCATACGGTTCTGGTGCAACAGGTCGTGCGGAGAAAAACGGTTGCCGATACAGATATCGGAAAAAGTTTAAAAGAGTCGATCCATGATCTTGAGGAGCTGCTCGCGGCATACAGAGCGGGCACGATCGTGGAGAAGAACCGGGCAGAATAAAAGAGCATTCGCGTATACAGACAGGAGTATTATTGTGCACAAAATTAAGGTGCGCGAAGCGCAGTGCAGAAATGAGGATTGATATGTTAATAGGAAATCATTTATCCGCATCCAAAGGATATGCGGCGATGGGAAAGGCAGCGCTGGCGTTAGATGCCAATACCTTTGCTTTTTTTACAAGAAATCCGCGTGGCGGTAAGGCAAAAGAAATCGATGAAAAAGATGTGGAAAAGTTTTTAAATTTTGCGAAGGAGCACGAATTTGGAAAGATTGTTGCGCATGCGCCATATACGATGAACCTCTGCGCTGCAAAAGAGGATGTCCGTTCTTTTTCAAAGGAAATGCTGCTTGATGACTTAAAACGCATGGAGTATACACCGTACAATTATTATAATTTTCATCCGGGTTCCCATGTGGGACAAGGGGCGGAAAAAGGGATCGCATTGATTGCGGAAGCATTAAATGAAGCCTTGAAACCGGAGCAGACAACGACCGTTTTACTTGAGACGATGGCGGGAAAAGGAACTGAGGTTGGAAGAACGTTTGAGGAGTTAAGAGAAATCTTAGACCGTGTGGAATTAAACGATAAAATGGGAGTCTGCCTCGATACCTGCCATGTGTGGGATGGCGGTTATGACATTGTAAACGACCTTGACGATGTGTTAAATGAGTTTGACCGTGTGATTGGGCTCGACCGGCTGAAGGCAGTTCACTTTAATGACAGCATGAACGACTGTGGCTCCCACAAGGACCGTCATGCGAAGATCGGTGAGGGAAAGATCGGTGCAGAGGCGATGCGGCGCGTTGCATTGCACCCGCTTTTAGAAGGAAGACCGTTTATCTTAGAGACACCGAACGATGATGAGGGGTACAGACGGGAGATACAGATGGTCCGGGAGTGGACGCGGTAAGATCGCTGCAAACCTGAATAGAAAATAAAATATCCTAAAATGAAATAAAAAAGAAAATACCAGAATTTTACAGAATACGTTATTGCATTTGCCATGTGTGTATGCTATACTTCAAATCACATGAATGCGAAAATTGTTTTCATGCAAATATTCGTTACAATAGATGGAAAAGGATCTATTGTTTGCCCACCAAGAGATTGGTTAAGCCCATACGGACAGGCGGGGCAACTGCCGATTGCGGTGTAAAGCCGCGTTATTGATTGAGTTAGAAGCTCAAATTTTATAAGTTGATTACGGGGATGATACCCGGAATCAATATCACTGTGAAACGGTCAATAAGAGTAGTATACGCAAATATTTGCTGGCGATGGTGCCAACGCGGACTCTGGAGAAAATAGTTTTTGCAGAATGTAGATAGATTACATAAAGTATGACTATGATGATAACGACGATAGAAGAACAGGTGATGGATGCCTGTTCTTTTTGAGTTTTCAGCCTGACGGTAATGTCAGGGAAAAACATTTGATGAAAAGCAGAGCATGCAGATTTTTATGGAAGCCAAGGGGGTTTTTTAGTCATGGACAAAGAGCAGCAGATGCGTGCGCCGGTTTATGAGGCACTGGAAAAGTTAAAAACGAAGAGTGGTGCCGTTTGATGTGCCGGGACATAAGAGAGGAAGGGGAAATCCGGAGCTGGTAGAGCTGTTGGGAGAAAAATGTGTGAGTCTGGATGTCAATTCCATGAAGCCGCTTGACAATCTCTGTCATCCGGTTTCGGTGATCAAGGAAGCGGAGGAGCTTGCCGCGGAGGCATTTCGCGCGGAACATGCATTTTATGGTTGGCGGAACCACTTCCTCCGTTCAGGAATGGTGCTTTCCTGCTGTAAGGCAGGGGATAAGATCATTTTGCCGCGAAATGTGCACAAGAGTGTGATTAATGCACTGGTGCTCTGTGGAGCGATTCCGGTTTACGTCAATCCGGAGGTTGATGTGAAACTTGGCATTTCACTGGGAATGCAGGTGTCAGAGGTGGAACGTGCGATTTTAGAGAACCCGGATGCAGTAGCAGTTTTAGTCAACAATCCGACTTACTATGGAATCTGTTCGGATCTGCGGTCTATCGTGAGAGTGGCGCATGAACATCATATGCTGGTGCTGGTGGATGAGGCACACGGAACGCATCTGTATTTTGGGGAAAATCTTCCGGTATGTGCCATGGATGCCGGGGCGGATATGGCGTCTGTCTCCATGCACAAGTCGGGGAAGCCTGACGCAGAGCTCTCTTCTTCTGACCGGAAAGGGTGTGAACTGGGAATATGTCAGCCAGATCATCAATCTGACGCAGACGACGAGTGCATCTTATCTTCTGATGTCGAGCCTTGATATTTCGCGGAGAAACCTTGCCTTGCGAGGAAGGAATCTTTGCGAAAGTGGCACAGATGGCGGAGTACGCGAGGGATGAGATCAATTCTATCGGTGGATTTTATGCGTATGGCAAAGATATGGTAAACGGTGGCAGTGTCTATGATTTTGATGTGACAAAACTGTCTGTATATACGAGAGATATCGGGCTTGCAGGCATTGAGGTCTATGATCTGCTGCGGGATGAATATGATATTCAGATCGAGCTTGGAGATATCGCAAATATTCTTGCCTATATTTCCATCGGTGACCGGATACAGGATATTGAGCGGCTTGTGGGTGCACTTGCAGACATCAAACGGCTGTATTCGAAAGATCCGGCAAAATGCTGAATACGGAATATATTAATCCGAAGGTTTTAGTGTCGCCGCAGGTGGCATTTTATTCGCAAAAGGAATCCATGCCGGTTCGTCAGACAGCGGGAAGGATCTGCGGTGAATTTGTCATGTGCTATCCGCCTGGAATTCCGATTTTAGCGCCGGGTGAGATGATCACGCCGGAGATCATTGAGTACATTGTTTATGCAAAAGAAAGGGATGCTCTATGCAGGGAACGGAGGATCCGGAAGTTGAAAATCTGAATGTGCTTGCAAAGAAATAACAGCATAGATCAGCAAAATAAAGATTCCTGTGAAAGAAGATTTTTCAAAAGAAGGGAGAAGATCATGGAACTTTGGTTTCGGATTATCACACGGAAAAGTCAAGGTGTCGGTCAAGGTGCAGAAACAGTTATTTGGTTTACAGACCGAGTTTCAGCGGATCGATGTGTTTGATTCGGATGAGTTTGGGCGTTTTTAAGTTCCGACGGTAGTATTGTTTTTCGGAAAAAGATGAGTTTGTCTATGATGAGATGATTGTGCATGTTCCGATGGCGGTGCATCCGCATGTGAAAAAGGTGTTAGTCATCGGCGGCGGTGACGGCGGCGTGGCACGAGAGCTTGGCTATTACGATGAGATAGAGCAGATCGATGTCGTGGAGCCGGATCGTGTATTTGTCGAGGTCTGCAAGGAATTTTTCCGGACAATGCATGCGGGTTATCGGATGAACGCGTGACGGTGTACTATGAGGATGGATTGAAATTTTTGCGGATGAAACATGACGAGTATGATCTGATCATCAACGATGCGATTGATCCGCTTGGACATACTGCAGGACTGTTTACCAAGGAATTTTACGGAAACTGCTTCCGTGCCTTAAAGATGACGGAATCATGGTATATCAGCATGGAAGTCCGTTTTACGATGAAGATGAGGAATCCTGCCGCGGTATGCACCGGAAAGCGAGTCATAGCTTTCCAATCAGCCGCGTGTATCAGGCACATATACCAACGTGTTCTTCCGGATACTGGCTGTTCGGGTTTGCGTCAAAGAAATATCATCCGCTCGATGATCTGGATGCAAAGCGCTGGAAAGAGCGGAAGATAAAACCTGGTATTATACCACCAATCTGCACAAGGGAGCATTTATGCTGCCGCGATATGTGGAGGATATGTTAGAGGAAGAAGAAGGACGTAAGAAATAATAAGAGATAAAAATTAAATAAAAATATAACAATTTAACTAAAACAATAAATATGCGAAAACAGAAAGCAAATATACTGATACAGGAAAAGAGAATCGTGTGAAAATATAATTTTTCACGCAAGATTGCCCCGGCACAAACTTGAGATGCGCAAAAGACAGCGCAGGAAGGAGATTAAAATGGGAAGATTATTAATTATCGGATGTGGCGGAGTTGCAGGAGTTGCGATTCACAAATGCTGCCAGAACAGCAAAACTTTTACGGAGATCTGCATTGCGAGCAGAACAAAATCGAAATGTGACGCCTTAAAGAGAAACTGGAAAAACAACGGACACTGTCATCACAACAGCACAGGTGGATGCGGACAATACGGAGGAACTGATCGCCCTGATCAAAAATATCAGCCGGATGCTGTGTTAAATGTTGCTTTGCCATATCAGGATTTAACAATTATGGATGCCTGCCTTGCATGCAAAGTAGACTATATCGATACCGCAAATTATGAGCCGGAGGATACGGATGACAAAGAATGGCGTGCCATCTATGAAAACGCTGTAAAGAAGAGGTTACAGCATATTTTGACTATTCCTGGCAGTGGGCATACCGTGAAAAATTCAAAGAGGCAGGAATTACGGCATTGCTTGGAAGCGGGTTTGATCCGGGAGTGACCAGTGTATTTACCGCTTATGCCCTGAAACATTATTTCGATGAGATCGAGACGATTGATATCTTAGACTGTAACGGCGGCGACCACGGCTATCCGTTTGCAACCAATTTTAACCCGGAGATCAACCTGCGTGAGGTTTCCGCAAACGGTTCTTACTGGGAGAATGGTCACTGGGTAGAAACAAAACCAATGGAAATTAAAGAGAATATAATTTCCCACAGGTTGGCGAGAAAGATATGTATCTGCTGCATCATGAGGAAATTGAGTCCCTTGCAAAAATGTACCTGGAGTAAAGCGGATCCGTTTCTTTATGACCTTTGGACAGAGCTATCTGACACATATGAAATGTTTAGAAAATGTCGGAATGCTCTCAACATCACCGATCGAGTATGAGGGCAGGAGATCGTACCAATCCAGTTCTTAAAAGCACTGCTTCCGGATCCGGCATCTTTAGGACCGCGCACGGTTGGAAAAACAAATATCGGCTGTATCTTTACGGGAAAAAGACGGAAAAGAAAAGACGATTTATATCTATAATGTCTGTGACCATCAGGAATGTTACAAAGAAGTCGGTTCCCAGGCAATTTCTTATACAACAGGTGTTCCGGCTATGATCGGTGCAGCGTTAGTTGTCGATAAAGTCTGGGACAAAGACGGTGTATTCAATATTGAAGAGTTTGATCCGGATCCGTTTATGGATATGTTAAACCAGTATGGTCTGCCATGGGTTGTGGACGAAAATCCGCAGACGGTGGCATAAAATAAGAATATGTGTGAAACGGGTTGGATAAAATTTTAAATTTGTCAGCTTTGCGCAGCGGATTTTGCAGAAATGGAGAATTATCATGAAATGGCAGGAGATTCCTACCCCGTGTTATGTGGTAGATGAAAAGAAGCTAAAACAAAATTTAAAAATATTGCAGAATTTGGAACAGGAAACCGGCTGCCATGTGCTTCTGGCACAGAAGGCATTTTCCATGTTTTCACTGTATCCGCTGATCGGGCAGTATATCAGCGGAACGACGGCGAGCGGAATCTTTGAGGCGCGCCTTGGAAAAGAGGAGATGGGAAAGGAAAATCATGTATTTGCACCGGCTTATAAGGAAAAAGATATGGAAGAACTGGTGCAGATCTGCGATCACGTTATTTTAATTCCTTTGCGCAGTATGAAAAGTATCAGCACTATTTTTTGCAGCAGGAGTGCACTGCAAGTGCCGGGATCCGCGTGAACCCGGAGTGCTCCACACAGGAAGGGCATGAGATCTATGATCCATGCGGACCGGGATCAAGGCTTGGTGTGGTTAAAAGTGAATTTCCGGATCAACTGCCGGAGGGAATCGAAGGATTACATTTTCATACACTCTGCGAGCAGAATGCGGATGATCTGATCACGACCTGGCATGCGTTTGAGGAGAAGTTTGGCAGTTATTTAAAACAGGTAAAATGGCTGAACTTAGGCGGCGGTCATCATATTACAAGAGCAGACTATCAGTTGGATGAATTAAAGAAGTTAATCTGTGAGATCAGGCGAAAATATAATGTCCGGGTCTACTTGGAACCGGGTGAGGCGATCGCATTAAATGCGGGCTATCTTGTCACGGAGGTTATGGATATCGTACACAATGGAATGGATATCCTGATTCTGATGCATCGGCGGCATGCCACATGCCGGATGTGCTTGAAATGCCATATAGACCGCCGCTAAAAGACGGTTATCTGCCGGGCGAAAAGCCGCATACCTGCCGGCTTTCTTCCATGACCTGCCTTGCCGGGGATGTGATCGGTGATTACAGCTTTGCACAGAAAAACAGGTGGGAGATCGTCTGGTCTTTGAGGATATGGCAATTTATTCCATGGTCAAAACAATACATTTAACGGGATGCCGCTGCCCGGAATTGCAGTCTTACGGGAAGATGGAGATGTCGAGATGATAAAGGAGTTTGGTTATGAAGATTTCAAAGGCAGACTGTCCTGAGATGATAAAAGATACAACACCGGTACAGGACGGATTTTCATGCCGGGTGAGTTTGAGCAGCATCAGGGATGTATCATGATCTGGCCGGAGCGTCCCGGTTCCTGGAGAAATGGCGCGAAGGAAGCAGAAACAGCGTTTTCAGCTGTGATCCGTGCAATCGCCGCGAGTGAGACAGTGTATGTCGCTGCCGGAAAAAGGGGATTGACCATGCAAAGCATTTGCGGAAAGTCTGAAAAAGAAGAAAACTTACATCCGGTGGTTGTCTTTGAGATGGAGACCGATGATTCCTGGGCGCGGGATGTTGCGCCGACCTTTCTGGTAAACAGAACGGATGGAAAGATTTCAGACCTGACAGCAGCAGGAAATGGTACGGCGCAGACAGGTGATGATGTAAAAACTCACAGGTGCGCGGTGTAAACTGGTCTTTTAATGCCTGGGGCGGTGAAGTGGATGGACTATATGCTTCTTATGAAAAAGACAATGCGTTTGCATGGAATTTCTGCAGAAAATTCGAGTTTGACTGTTATGATGCCGAACCGTTTGTGTTAGAGGGCGGTTCTATCCACAGCGACGGAGAGGGAACATTGCTTGTCACGGAGTCCTGTCTGCTCAGTGCGGGGAGAAACCCATCGCTTACAAAGGAGCAGATTGAAGAACAGTTAAAGTGTTACCTTGGCGTGGAGAAAGTTTTATGGCTGCCACGCGGGATCTATCAGGATGAGACCAACGAGCATGTGGACAATGTCTGTGCATTTCTAAGACCAGGTGAAGTTGTGCTTGCATGGACCAATAACCAGAATGATCCGCAGTATGCGATGTCGAAAGCGAGTTTTGAGTATCTAAGTTCGGTGCGGGACGCAAAGGCCAGAAAGCTGATCATCCACAAACTTCCAATTCGGATATTCCGGTCTGTATCACCAAAGAAGAACTCGAAGGATATGAATTTGAGGAAGGTGAAGATGTCAGGGAAGTCGGAGAACGGCTCGCCGCCTCCTATGTAAACTTTTATTTTTCCAACAATGCGGTAGTCATGCCTGTATTTGGCGGAGAAAACGAAGAAAGCGACCTGCGTGCACAGCAGATTATGGCAAAACTCTGCCCGGACAGAAAAATCATACCGGTGTACGCAAGAGACATATTGACAGGCGGTGGAAACATCCACTGTATTACACAGCAAATTCCCTTATAGGGAATTTATTGTACAACCTTCCATATAGGAGAATTAATTCACTGTGCAAAATAAAAAGAACAGAAAGGATACACGCATGAGACAGATAAAAGCAGCCGCAATTCAGATGAAATGCGACCTGGAGCACAAGAAAACTTACAAAAGGCAGAACAAATGATCCGCAAAGCTGCCGCGGAAGGCGCAAATATCATTTTACTGCCGGAACTTTTGAGCGGGAATATTTCTGCCAGCAGCGCAGATATGATTTTACAGCTATGCAAGAACTGTGGAGGAGAGTGAAGCTGTGGCAATGGGAGTACGTCTTGCAAAAGAATTGGGCGTGGTGCTTCCAATCAGCTTTTATGAGCGTGATGTCAATAACCTCTATAATTCGATCGCATGCATTGATGGAGATGGAACGATCCTCGGTGTGTATCGGAAAACCCACATCCCGGATGATCATTATTATCAGGAAAAATTTTATTTTACACCGGGAGATACCGGATTTAAAGTGTTTGATACAAAATACGGTTGCATCGGTATTGGAATCTGCTGGGATCAGTGGTTCCCGGAGACAGCGCGCGCGATGGCGCTGCTCGGTGCAGAATTATTGTTTTACCCGACAGCGATCGGCTCGGAACCGATTTTAGAATGTGACAGTATGCCGCACTGGAGACGCTGCATGCAGGGACATGCGGCTGCGAATCTGATGCCTGTCATTGCCGCAAACCGGATCGGCAGGGAAGTAGTGCAGCCATGTGCGGAAAATGGCGGACAGGAGTCGGCACTGGAATTTTATGGTTCCTCATTTCTGACGGATGAAACAGGAGAGGTGATCTTAAGTGCTTCCAGAGATAAAGAAGAAATCCTGAGCCAGACCTATGAACTGGATGAACTTCGGCAAAACGACTGGAATGGGGACTTTTCGGACAGAAGACCGGAATATTACGGAATCATAGCAGGAGAAAAACGGGAGATAGTGAGAACCAGACGGGATTGAAAAGACCGGAAGATAGTGGAAATCACACGGGACTGAAAAGACCGGAAGATAGTGGAAACCGCACAGGACTGAAAAACAGAAAGATGAAAAAACAGGTATGTTTTGTCAGCAGGGAGCAGGAAAGCTCATTGCTGACATTTGAAACATACCTGTTTTTATCAGGCATCAGTGTTGATGACAGGATATCTGCGGAGCATATGCCCGTTCCTGTTACAAAGCTGAATACCGTTCTTTTCACATTCTTTGCGATAGCTTCCGGCCACAGGGAAGACTGTACTTCTCCAATATGTGCCTTGCGAAGGAAGAACATACAGATACGGGACTGTCCGATTCCACCACCGATTGTATAAGGAAGCTCTTCGTTGATGATCGCTTTCTGAAAGGAAGTTTTGCACGCTCCTCACAGCCTGCTTTTTGAGCTGGGAGAGAAGCTTTCTTGTCAACCCGGATACCCATGGAAGAAATCTCAAGTGCGATGTCAAGTACCGGATAGTAAACAACGATATCTGCGTTTAAGGACCAGTCATCGTAATCCGGAGCACGTCCGTCGTGAGGCTCTCCGTTTTCCAAAGTATCGCCGATCTTCATGATACATACGGCACCTTTGGTTTTGTAATATAATATTCACGTTCCTTTGGTGTGTTGTCAGGGAACATTTCTTCCAATTCCTGAGTCGTGATAAAGAAGATATCATGTGGAAGAATCTCTTCTATATAATCGTACTGGATCGCCATATATTTTTCTGTCTTGCGCAGGCAGTTATAAACAGTGGTAACTGTTTCTTTTAATGTCTCGATATTACGATCCTCTTTATGGATGATTTTTCCCAGTCCCACTGGTCTACGAAAATAGAGTGGATGTTATCCGTGTCTTCATCTCTGCGGATCGCATTCATATCGGTATACAGGCCTTCACCGTAGTCGAAACCGTATTTCTTTAATGCGTAGCGTTTCCATTTTGCGAGACTGTACAACCTCTGCCTCTTTCCCGTTCTGCTCTTTGATATCGAAAGTAACCGGACGTTCAATACCGTTTAAGTTGTCATTGAGACCGGATAACGGATCAACAAAAAGTGGAGCCGAAACGCGGGACAGATTCAGACGAAGTGCAAGCAGGTTCTGGAAAAATCTTTTACTGTTTTGATTGCAATCTGTGTATCGTGCAGATTTAATTCTGAATGATAATCTTTTGGAATGATTAAATGTTCCATCTAAGGTTCTCCTCTCTGGTATAAACCGCATGCAGCGGCATGATACCAATCCCGTGTGCCTGATATATGTATGAAAAGAAAATGGCACACTAATTTATTATAGCACAGCAGGTCTCATTTTCAAGAAAAGATCATACGATTTCTTGAAAATACATGTATACAATATAAATTTTAGCGAAAACGGTTTGTGATACATATTGACGAAAAACGACGAAGATTTTATAATTTATGTTGTAAATTTTATGTAAAAAGAGAGGACAGCTTATGAAAAAAAAAAACGGTGTCGATTAAGGCAAAGTTACTTGGTGTGATCATACCAGTCGTAATTGCGATCGTTGTGGTACTTGTTGTGGCTGCTTATCAGATATCTGCAGGGACGATCAAAAATATTCCCAGAATTTACAGTCTTCGGTAGAGAACCAGGCATCCCAGATAGAAGCATGGCTGAATGAAAACCTTGCTTCATTTCAGATGGCGAAGACGATCATTGAGGATTTGAAGCCGAGTGATGAAGAGTTAAAGACAATACTGGATGGTTATTATGGCTATAACAGTAATTATCCGGAGGGACTTTATGTGGCAGATTCCACAGGACAGCTCATAACGGCATCAGAATCAACAAAAAGGAATCAGATGTAACAAACAGTACCTGGTATAAAGAAGGACTTACCAGGTGAATATGGCAGTCGGTTCAGCTTATCAGAATGCAGATGGCGTGAATGTGATCAGTGCCTCCGGTATTTTAAATGACGGATCTGATAAAGTGCGTGTTATTTCAGCAGACATGACATTAGACCGTATTGCAATTATCGTAAACTCTTTTATTGAAATGAATGATGCGGAAGCATTTCTGGTTGATAAAACCAGCGGTGTGATCCTGGCAAACCGTGATTCATCTCTTATTTCCCAGACACTCGGGGCAGAAGGACAGAGTCATTTTACCAGCTTACGGCAGAGAAAGCTGCAGAGAAAGACTATAATTTTGCTACACTTGATGGAAATATGACGGTATTTCAGGAAGTAGACGGAACCAACTGGCTTTTGATATCGTATATTCCGACCAGCATTGTACTTTCGGATCTGACACAGCTTCGTAATATTATGATCGTAATCAGTGTGATCTGTATTGCATTGCTCTGTGTACTGATCGAACGTGTAACTCATGTTGTAATCAAACCTGTCAAGGAAATGACAAGAGTGATCACAGCGATGACTTCCGGTGATTTTACGGTTTCTATTAAGACAAAAGGCAATGATGAGATCGCAGTCATGAGCCAAAGTGTGGAGAAGTTTATTGCTTCCATGAAACAGATGATCTCCGAGATGGGAAATGTTTCCGGCAAGTTGAAGAATCAGGCTGACTCAAGTAAGGGTGTTTCCGGTGAGATGAGTTCTGCAGCGGGAATCCAGTCACAGTCGATGAGCGAGTTGAACGCGACGGTTGATCAGTTGTCTGTATCTGTAAATGAGATCGCGGAAAATGCAACACAGCTTGCAGGTGTGGCAGCAGATACCAAGAGCGACAGTGATATGGTTGAAAGCAAGATGCAGGAGACAGTTGCTGTTTCTGAAAAAGGACGTAAGGATATGGAGCGCGTTGGTGAGGCACTCTCAAATATCGAAGTTTCCATTCACAATCTGGAAGAGGCTGTTAATAAGGTAGGAACCGCTTCCGGCGAGATCGTGCAGATCATCAAACTGATTGGTGATATTGCTGACGAGACGAACCTGTTATCTTTAAATGCATCGATTGAGGCTGCACGCGCAGGCGAAGCAGGAAGAGGATTTGCAGTTGTTGCAGCTGAGATTGGTACACTTGCAAAGAACAGTGCGGATTCGGTAGCACATATCACAGAGCTGATTACTGAGATCAATAATCTGGTAGAAGATGCCGTCAGACAGGCAGGAAACAGTGCACAGGATATTTCCGGCAGTGCAGAGCTGATCCATACGGCAGTTGATACATTTGATACGATCTTTAAGAATATCCAGGAGACAAGCGCACTGATCGGCAATGTGGTTGATAAGATCAATCAGGTAGATCAGGTTGCTACGAATGTTGCAGCTATTTCGGAAGAGCAGGCGGCAAGTTCCGATGAGATCCTTGCAACATCAGAATCCATGTTACAGCAGGCAAAGAATATTTCAAAGAACAGTGACCAGGTAGAACAGGAAGCAGATAACCTTGCTGTTTCTGCAGATCAGCTTGCAGATCAGGTAAAACAGTTCCGGATATAGAGAGGAGATCGTGCGATGAAGAAATTAATAAGTACTATCATGTGTCTGGCATTGCTCGTAGGATGCCTTGCCGGATGTGGTGGAAATACACAGACAGGCGCAGCTGATGGAAAAGGTTTAAAAATGCTGCTGTCGTTATCACAGGCGGATACCTTCCGAAATGTACTTGTGGCGCAGGCGCAGCAGACTGCGGAAGAGTGTGGGGTACAGTTGGATGTGCTAGATGCGGACAATTCCATTGAAAATCAGGTGGAGCATATCAAAAAGGCGGTCAGTGAGAATTATGATGTGATTTTATGCGGACCGGTTGATGCTGATACGGCATTCGAATTAGAAGCGCTTGCAGGTGATATACCAATCGTATTTTTTAACAGCTGCCCGGATGAGTCGAGACTTCAGGCTGGGAAATATATTTATGTTGGATCGGATGAATATGTGGCAGGACAGTATCAGGCAGAGTACATTCTAGATAAATTTGCTTCTGCGGATGAGATTAATGTGGTGTTGTTAAAAGGACCGAAAAAACATTCCGCGACAAAAGGAAGATCTGAGTCATTAAAGGATACTTTAAATGCATCAGGGAAAAAGATCAATTATGTCTTTGAAGATAACGCCGACTGGGAGCAGGATCGTGCGAAAGAGATGTTCAATATATTTTTAAAGACAGGACAGAAGTGTGACGTTGCTGTCTGCAACAACGACTCTATGGCACTTGGTATCATTGATGCCTGTGATGCAGCAGGAATCAGTGATGTGACGGTACTTGGAATCGATGCGACTGCAGACGGATGCAAAGCGATTGAAGATGGAAAGATGGACTTTACCGTATACCAGTCCGCAGTCGGACAGGGTGAGAGTGCTGTTTATGCTGCAATTGCACTTGCAACCGGAAAAGATGTGACGACTTTAGAGGGAGCTACCGCAGATGGCTTATATGTATGGGTACCATTTGAAAAAGTAGACAGCTCCAATGTCAAAAATTATGAATAGAAAGCGGGTATAAAATGGAATATACACATGTAAAACATACGTTTTTACCTGTATACAATGAGGAATCCAGGATATTGATCCTGGGTTCCTTTCCGTCTGTAAAGTCGCGGGAAAACCAGTTCTATTACGGGCATCCGCAAAACCGGTTCTGGAAGGTGATTGCAGGGATTTTCAAGGAACCTCTGCCACAGACGATCGATGAAAAGAAGGATCTTCTGCTAAGACATCGCATAGCAGTGTGGGATGTGATCGATTCCTGTGATATCGTTGGATCTTCCGACAGCTCCATCAGAAATGTGGTGCCAAACGATATGGATCTGATCTTATCAAATGCAAAAATACAGGGAATTTTTGCAAATGGTGGAAAAGCACATCAGCTTTTTGTAAAATACTGTAATAAAGAGGGAATGCCGCCGCTTGGAAAACTGCCGTCCACAAGCCCTGCAAATGCGGCGTGGAATTTAGAGCGGCTGACGGCGGAATGGAAAACGGCATTTGGAATGTATTTAGAAATAACAGAATAGAAGATGAAGAACAGCACAGGAAGGGGATAAATTTGAAAAAAGAAGAAATGACAAATATGGATTTCCTGCTTGAGGCAGTGGGAATCGTAGCTGCAATGATTTATCTGGGACTGCAGATTTATTATGGAATCGTATATGGAGTGGCATTTACCGGAATTATTTTAAATGCGGCAATCCTGATCCTTGTATATGTTGGACTGACGCTGCTTGCACGTTATCCGGAAAGGGTAAATAACCTGCCGAAAGAAATATGTAGTGGGAAAATAAGAAAATATACGATTCATATGGTGCGCGCAGTCAAGCTGATCTTCGTGCTCAGTCTTTTATTTACCAGTATCTGTGATGTCGCCGGAGTGCAGATCAATAAAGGGTATAGTCTGGTGACGGTTGCATTGATCGTTATTGTGACAGTGGTGTATGAGGGGAAGATCATTAAGCTGCTGCGTGGGAAAAAATAAGCATATATTATAAAGAAAAGACGATTCTGAGTGGAATCGTCTTTTCTTTATATATAGTGATCAATGTCTGCGGAGTAGGCATTTTGTGTATTATATTACTTCGTATCAACCCGTCCAACCAGATAATCAATTGAGCAGTGATAAATATCTGCTAACTTTATGAGAATGTCAATTGGAAAATCACGAAGCCCTTTTTCATAACGGGAATAAACATCCCGGTGCAGACCAAGCATGGCAGAGATTTCTTTTATAGTAAGATCGTTGTCTATTCTCAAGTCCTGAATTCTTTGAAACTTCACGTGAGTGTCTCCTCTAACTTAATAGACAAATTATAATCAAAATGCTATAATTTAATTCATAATAAGACCGTTTGGTCGTATTGTAAGGAATGAGATATCTGTGAAAGGAGAAAGTTATGAAAAAACGAATGATAGCATGGCTGCTTTGTGCCTGTATGACGTTTACGGCAGCACCGGAAATGCTGCTGGCGGATGTGGCAGGGAATGCACAGCAGACACAGGAAGAAAACAGTTTTAAAGAGAAAGGGACTGTGGAAACACAGACTGTAGAACAGGATGATGAAAAGTCAGCAGTGACAGAGAAAAAAGAAACAGACCAGGCAGATGAAGAAGATCATAATGCCGGACGTCTGGCAGAGGAAGAGTCCGGGGCGGCCGGGACGGAAATTGTCACGGAAGAGACAGAAGAGCCAGAGACGACGATCGTCACGGAAGAGACAGAAGAGCCAGAAACGAAGGTTGTTACAGAAGAAACAGAGGAGACTGAAACAAAGAATGTCACAGAAGAGCCAGAACAGGCTGAAACAGAGAACGTTACGGAAGAAACGGAGAGTACAGAGGAGATTTTAAAAAGGGCATTATCAGGTGATGAGATCAGCCGTATCGACTGGGTACAGGAACTGGTAACATTATTTGATCTTACGGTAGATGAGGATAATTATCCGGATAATTATTACAGTGACATATCAACGGATGATTCGTTTTATCGTGATGTGATGGTGGCATGCGAGTTCGGAATGATCGATCTTCGGGCAGGAGAAGAATTTCGACCGGAAGATGCAGTGACGCGTGAATTTGCAGCGCAGACCATGAATACGATGCTTGGCTTTGTGCCGGAAACAGACAGTTATACTTATCAGGATACAGCAGATGTTACATATAAGGAAGCAGCACAGATCGCAATCGACAGAGGATGGGTTACGGTTGCTGCCGGTAAATTTCTCCCGGAACAGTCACTTACCACGGAAGAGCATGATGCAATGATCGCGGATGCAAAAAAGGTTTTGGCAGATGCGCAGATAGAGACCGGAAAAGAAAATACCTGTACATTTGCGTCCGGAGTAGTTGTTGTACCAAAGGGAACAGCCGTATCTATTGATGTGGATGGAATAGTTATGATCGAAAACTGTCCGGTTACGATCAAACAGGGAACAACATTTGCCGTGTATGTTAACGATATTGTCATGGCATATAAGGCAGAAAGTGTACGGACAGACGGAACTACAACATATATTACAACCTCAGATGCGGATGATGGCGCGGTTTTAAATGTTGACCAGCAGGGCGAACTGGATGTTGATATGACGGAATTTATTCCGGCAGATGAAGAAACATATGTGGTAAATGGTGTTACAGTCACAGAAGGTATGACAAGGGGGATATCCTATAAAAACAATACCCTGCGTGCAGATAAAACGATTTCCGTCTCAGATGATGTCACAGCGACAGTAAGTGTTGTGATTTCAAACATGAAAGTAAATTACAGTCTGAATAATAATGACTATTATTTTTCAGTCAGCGGAGATATGGAATACTCCTGCAATGTAAAAGGGGATGCATTTAAAGATATTAACCACACACTGACGTTAGGGGCAGTGCCGCTCGGCGGTGTTGGTATGTTGACACTGGCAATGGAATATAATCTTTCCGGGGAAGCAACGCTTACCGTGGAAAAGGAATTTGAAGCCGGATTTGCGTATTCGGACGGATTCCGTATAGTTGGAAACAGTCATAAAAAAGGATTTTCCTTTTCAGCAGAAGCAGATCTGACCACAGGTATTGTACTCTCTGCAAAAGCAACGCTCGGAATTGTCAGCGGAGATATTTATGCAAAAACCGGTGCACGTATGAACATCAAATACGTAAGGTACAGTTCCGGAACACCGACATACTGCGCGTCACAGGCTGCATATCTGTATGCATCGGTGGGGGCAAGTGCAAAGATCGGAGTTGGTATTGCATCAAAGACCTTTAGCAAAAGTATAGAGATCTGGGGAAAGAATAACAGTCCGGTGCGCGTGTACTATCATATTGAGGACGGTGTACTTCGGACATCATGCACGCGTGGAAAAGAATTTGCCGCACAGGGAGGCTGGACAAGTTATTGGACATCTCCAGGTTCGAGATATTTCAATCCGGCGGGCGTAGGAAGCTATTTTGATGCAGGAGCAGGTGCAGGCGGTGCAATCGTACCGATTTATACCTATACACTTGACGATGCAAACAGGGCTACGATCACAGGATATAGTGGAAATGCGACGGCACTTTATATTCCGGGGGAGATTGACGGGCATGAGGTTGTTGCAATCGGAGATAGGGCATTTGAGAACCGGACGGATTTGAGGACGGTGATGATACCGGATAGCGTGACGAGGATAAATGGAAATGCATTTTATGGCTGCAGTAATCTTGCTAATATAACTTTGTCAAAGAATTTGAAATATATGGGGTGGGGAGCATTTGGAGATTGTATAAAAGTAACCAAGATTGAGATTCCGAAAAGTTTAGAGCAATGTGGTGGTTCAAATTATGGTGGACCGTTTGCAGAGTGTTCGGGGTTGAAAACAGTAATATTTGAGAATGGAACAACAAAGATAGCTAGTAATTTATTTGAAAATTGTATTGGATTGGAAGAAATTAATATACCAGATACAGTAACGGTAATAGGAGATAGCGCGTTTAGTGAATGTGTTAATTTATCAAGGGTTCATATACCAGATAATGTAACAAAAATAGAAGCTGTTGCATTTGAGGGTTGTAGCAATCTTGCTGATGTAATTTTATCAAAGAATTTGAAATATATGGGATGGGGAGCATTTGAAGATTGTACAAAAATAACAAAGATTGAAATACCGAAAAGTTTGGAAGAGTGTGGCAGTTCAGCTGATTATGGACCATTTGCAGATTGCTCAGGATTAAAAACAGTAATATTTGAGAAAGGAATAACAAAGATATCTGGTAGTTTGTTTGAAAAATGTACTGGATTGGGGGAAATTAGTATACCAGATACAGTAACAGCAATAGGGAATTATGCATTTTACAAATGCAGTAATTTGGCGACGGTTTATATACCAAATACGGTAACGGTAATAGAAAACAGTGCATTTAGCAATTGTAGTAATTTGGTAAATGTGAATATACCAGATAGTGTTACAACAATAGATGATTCTGCATTTGAGGACTGTAAAAAGCTTACAAGCATATATTTACCGGATAGTGTAACGGAGATAGGCAGATATGCATTTGATGGCTGTAGCAATTTATCAAATGTGACGTTGTCAAAGAATTTAGAGCACATGGGAGGGAGGGCATTTGGTAGTTGTGAAAAAATAACGAAGATTGAAATCCCAAAGAGTTTAGAGTGGTGTGGAAGCACATTATCTGATTATGGACCATTTGGAGATTGTATAGGATTGAAAACAGTAATCTTTGAGAGTGGAATAACAAAAATACCATGTTATCTATTTGAAAAGTGTACAGGATTGGAAAAAATAAATATACCTGATACTGTAACAGTAGTAGAAAATAGTTCATTTAGCGGTTGTACTAAGTTAGAGGAAGTTAAATATTCAAATAAATTAACGAAGATCGAAAATGATGGGTTTTATGGTTGTACATCGTTGAAAAAAGTTGTTATGCCAGATACTATTAATTTTATCGGAAACAGTATTTTTCAAAACTGTACAAGCCTGACAGAAGTGCATTTGCCAAAAAGTTTAAAAGAGATACCATCAGATACTTTTTCCGGCTGCAAAAAGTTAACCGCCATCAACTTCCCATCCACCCTGACCACAATCGGAAATTCCGCATTTTCCGGCTGTGAATCTTTACCGGAAGCAATCCTTCCGTCCGGGGTGGAAAAAATAGAAACCAACGCATTTAAAAACTGTAAAGCCATGAAAAAGGCAGTGGTGCCGGATACCGTTTCATCCATTGGAAGTTCTGCATTTTATGGCTGTGAAGCTCTGGCCGACATTACATTAGGCAGCAAGTTAAAGAAAATTGAGAGCCAGACATTCTACGGCTGCACAGTTCTGCCATCCATCGTGCTTCCTTACAATGTGACCACGATCGGTGACAGTGCCTTTGTCAACTGCACGAAGCTGACGCAGATCACAGTCCCGCGCAACACAACTTCGATCGCATCAAATGCATTTTCTTATCCAAAGAAAATGACGATGTACGGTCCGTCTGATTGCTATGCCCAGACTTATGCAAGCGGAAAAGGAATCAAGTACGTCACACAGGATATTCATGCAACCTCAGTCAGTCTGGATAGTACAGAAAAAACGGCGGAGCGCTATGACGATTTCCAGCTGACAGCGACGATCGCACCTTTGAATTTCACAGATGCAGTGGTATGGACAAGTTCCAATGAAGAGGTTGCTACTGTTTCGGATACCGGATATGTGGAGATCTGTGGTGTTGGAACAGCAGTTATTACAGTAACGGCTGGAAATGTAAAAGCAGTCTGTAAGATAACCGTACCGCAGCTGATAGACTGGATCGAATTTGATGAGGATGAGATCGAATTGAAAGCTGGTCAAACCTATCAGTTGAAACCATATATTTCACCTTCGGATGCCACAAATAAAAAACTCAAATATACTTCTTCTGATACGAAAGTGGCAGAGGTTTCTGCAAGCGGACTTGTCACTGCAAAATCGGAGGGTGAAGCAAAAATCCGGGCTGCGGCAACGGACGGCAGTGATGAATATGCAGTCTGCTATGTGACTGTCACCGGAAAGGCGAAAGTAACAGGAATAACTTTAGACAGGACATCAGCAGAGGTAAAAAGAGGAGAGAAGCTTACCTTAAATGTGACTGTATCACCGTCTTATGCGTCCAACAAAAAGGTAGTCTGGAAATCGGCAAATACAAAGATTGCCACCGTGGATGCCAACGGCAGTGTGACAGCAAAAGCACCGGGCAGAACAAAGATTACTGTGACTTCGGCTGAAAATAGTAGTTATCAGGCATCCTGTACGGTTACAGTACCATATAAAATTACCTACAAACTGAATAAAGGTAAAAACAATGCCTCGAATCCGTCAACTTATTACGGAAAGAAAGTAACGCTGAAAAACCCGTCCCGCAAAGGATACGCATTTGCAGGCTGGTATACGGATGCAAAATTTAAAAAGAAGATCACAAGTATCAGCAGCAGCGCAAAATCCGATTACATTTTGTATGCAAAGTGGACAAAAGTAAAGGTGGCGAAGGCTTCTCTTACGTCTGCGAAAAACAGCAAGAGTAAACAGATCTTACTGAAATATAAGAAAGTATCCGACGCAAAAGGTTACGAGATTTCTTACAGTACGGATAAAAAATTCAAAAAGGCGGTCACAAAGAAAAATACGGCGAAGACATCCTATACCATAAGTAAACTGAAAAAAGGAAAGATATACTATGTGCGCATCCGGGCTTATAAAATGGATTCCACGGGCAAAAAAGTGTATGGAAAATATTCATCCATGAAAAAAGTTAAGGTCAGTAAATAGAAAAATTTAAAGTGTGTAACTGTCAGAAAATGACAGGAAAGACAGTGTCCGGATTGATATTCAGCCGGACACTGTCTTTCTTTAAAAATAGCAGCTTGTTTTGTTACTGTTCACTCGTACCTCGTTCCAGTAACGGATTTTGCCGATGCTTCGCATTCCAAATCGGCAAAATCTGCTGCCACCACTGTATCATACGGCATTTTCAGTTCAGAAAATGCCTGCCTGTGAACAGTAACTTGATTTTTGTACAACCTGCACAAGAAATTTCAAATTGGTTGCATACTAAGGATGACGTATGATAAAATAACTCAAAGCATATTTCTACGATGCAGACATCTATCCGGTGCTATAATTACGAATCCGGCAATTCTGTCTGTATGACTATCAGGATGTATATATCCGTCTAAAATTCAAAAAAACATTTCAGAAATCTATGCTTTTTATCCACAGAAATGAAAAGCAGGAGATCTGGATGAGCCTCCTGCACACAGGAGGAACTGAATATGAAGAAGAGTGAGCAGGTATCAGAAAAGACGCCGACAGCCAACCGTCAGTACAAAGACACTGTATTCCGCATGCTGTTTTCAGAGAAAGAAAATCTCTTATCCCTGTACAACGCAGTGACCGGAAGCCATTATCAGAATGCGGAAGCCCTTAAGATCGTCACGTTGGAAAACGCAATCTATATGGGAATGAAAAATGATCTGGCATTTATGTTAGAGACGAATATTTATCTCTATGAGCATCAGTCGACGATCAATCCCAATATACCATTGCGGGATCTGATCTATATTGGAATCGAGTATCAGCAGTATCTGAATGATAAGTCACTGTATTCGTCAAAGCTGCAGAAGATTCCGGCACCGAAGTTTATGGTTGTTTTACAATGGAACCGATGACGTAGAAGACCGTATGGAACTGAAACTTTCATCAGCATATGAGCATCTGGCTGGAGAGCCGGATTTAGAGTTAAAAGTTCTGATGCTGAATGTGAACGAAGGACACAACAAAGACCTGATGGAACAGTGTCAGACATTGAAGGAATATGCCATTTATGTTGCGAGAGTCCGAAAATATGCATCAGCGCAGAATCTGAATGATGCAGTTGAAAGGGCAATCACGGAATGCATCAAAGAAGGAATCTTAGTCGATTTCTTGCGGAAGAATCGCTCGGAGGTAAAGATGGTAAGTATATTAGAGTATGATAAAGAGTGGGAAGAAAAGAAGCTCCGAAAGGCAGAATATGAAGCTGGTAAAAGTGATGGGATCGAGATTGGAAAAAGTGAAGGAATCAAAATCGGCAGAGAAGAAACTCTAGCAGAAATGATTTACAATATGAAGCAGCATGGTTATTCCATAGAGAAAATGGCAGATATAACAGGAAAATCTGTCAGACAAATAGAACAATATTTACAGTTTAACAGACAGTAAAGACATTATATAAGGCAAAAAGACGATTCTGACAAAAGGAATCGTCTTTTTGCTTGTAATCTGGAAAAGCTGTGATATAATACAAACAAAAGTTAGACAACACTAACAAAAGTAAGAAAAGACTTTAACACAATTCAGAATAGATAAGGATATAAGAACAATTCTGTAATGGGAAAGGGGAACATATGTCAGAAGAAGAAAGAAAATTTTTGGAAATTGTTGATCTGAAAAAAGGGTTTGGAAGCGGGGAGACCCGACAGGAAGTACTTCGGGGAATGAATTTTTCCGTGGCAAAAGGAGAATTTTGTGTGCTGCTTGGACCATCCGGTTCCGGAAAGTCGACGCTTCTCAATATTATCGGTGGAATCGATAGTGCGGACTCCGGCTATATTTCCATCAACGGTGATAAGCTGGAAGAGCTTGGGGAAAAGAAATTGACGCAGTACCGCAGAAAGCATTTAGGTTATGTGTTTCAGATGTATAACCTGATCGCAAATCTGAATGTCAAAGAAAATATTGAGGTTGGTGCATATTTATCAGACAGTCCGCTCGATATTGACGATTTATTACATATGCTGGGACTTTATGAACACAGGCATAAACTGCCGAACCAGCTTTCCGGCGGACAGCAGCAGAGGGTTTCCATCGGGCGTGCCATTGTGAAAAATCCGGATATCCTGCTCTGTGATGAGCCGACCGGAGCACTTGATTACAATACCTCCAAGGAAATATTAAAGCTGATTGAGGATGTCAATGTCAAATATGGTAATACAGTTATCATGGTTACACATAACGAGGCAATCCGGCATATGGCAGACCATGTCATCAAACTCCGTGATGGGGCAGTGCGTCATAACGATATCAATGAACATAAAATTTCAGCGGCAGATCTGGAGTGGTAGGGAGCTGTACTGGCGCACAAACTTGTGATGCGCTTAAAAACAGCGCAAGAATGGAGATTAGTATGAAAAAGAAAAAAATCAAAAATCCGCTTATCAGACGAATACCGAGAGAACTGACAGGAGACTGGAAAAAGTATCTTGTGGTAAGTCTGTTCCTGATTCTGATGATCGGCTTTGTGTCCGGCATGTATGTCGCAAATGAGAGCATGATGACAGCAGCTGATGAAGGTGTGAGCAAATACAAGCTGGAAGACGGACACTTTGAATTAAAAAAGAAAGCAGACGAAACACTGCTTGATGCAATTAAGACAGGCGATAAAGCAGATGTCAGACAGTATTACATTGATGAGGCAAAAAAGAAGCTGGATAAAAAGTTCGATAGTGAATTTGAAGAAAAGTTCAAAAAAGAATTTGATGAGAAGTTTGAAACAGAATTTAGGGAAAAATTTGATGCAGAGTTCCAGTCAGAATTTGATGTTTCTTTTAATGCACAGATAAAGCAGATGCTGATGGCGCAGGGACTTGATGAAACAACTGCGGGAGTTATGCTTGATACAGCAGTGGCACAGGCAAAACAGTCCGGGCAGTACAACAAAGCCTATGATACAGCATATGAAAAAGCATATCCTAAGGCACATGATGAGGCGTATGAGAAAGCGTTTGATGAGGCACATGACGAGGCATATGAGAAAGCATACGACGAAGCCTGGAACAAGGTTTTAGATGAGATCAACGAGAAATATGCGGATGCAGAAGAAAAATATGAATTGAACGATCCTGATTTTAAGGAAACTCCGGTTCATCTGTATGAAAATTTTTACAGGGATGAAGAGGAAGATCATGACAACGACGGAACTTCGGATGGAACAGTCCGTGTTTTTGCAAAGACAGATGATATCAATTTTGCATGCCTGATGGACGGAAGTTTCCCGGAAAAAGAGGATGAAATTGCCATTGACCGTATGCATGCTGACAATGTCGGGATAAAAGTCGGCGATGAGATCACAGTCGGAGAAGAAAAATATCAGGTCGTTGGTCTGATCGCATATGTCAACTATTCCACACTGCACGAAAAAAGCACGGATCTGATGTTTGATGCCTTAAAGTTTAACGTTGCAATGGTAACAGATGAGGGATTTGCAAAGTTACATAAGACGATTCATTACGATTATGCATGGAAGTATGAAAATGAGCCGTCAGATGAAAAAGAAGAGAAAAACCAGTCGGATGATTTTATGCGGGCGTTGCTCACACAGACCGTGGTAAATGACAATGAGATTGAAGATTATGTGCCAAAATATGCGAATCCGGCGATTCATTTTGCAACCGACGACATGGGCTCTGATGAGGCAATGGGAGGTGTGCTGCTTGATATTCTGATTGTCATCATCGCATTTATTTTTGCAGTTACGATCAGCAATACGATCACAAAAGAGTCATCTGCAATCGGAACATTGCGTGCGTCCGGCTATACGAAAGGGGAGCTGGTACGCCATTATCTGTCTATGCCGGTTATCGTTACCCTGATTTCCGCATTAGTCGGAAATGTGCTTGGCTATACGGTATTTAAAGATGTTGTGGTATCCATGTATTATAACAGTTACAGCCTTCCGACCTATGAGACGATCTGGAATCCGGATGCATTTTTTAAGACAACCCTGATACCGGTCGTGCTGATGTTTATGGTCAATCTGATCGTCATTATTAAAATGATGCAGCATACACCGTTACAGTTTCTGAGGCATGATCTGAAAAAAACAAAACGCAAAAAAGCAATGCGGCTGCCACATTTTAAATTTTTTAACAGATTCCGTCTGCGCATCATGTTTCAGAATGTGGCAAATTATCTGATTCTGTTTGTGGGAATTTTCTTTATCATGGTGATGCTTGCAATGGCAGTGGGAATGCCGGATACGCTTTCTTATTACAAAGAAAATGCAAAAAATATGATGTTTGCAAAGTATCAGTATGTTCTGAAATCTTTTGAGGATGAAGATGGAAATGTACTGACGACGGACAATAAAGACGCAGAAAAATTCAGTATGTGTTCTTTGCAGAAAAAAAGCGATGTAATAGATGAGGAAGTCTCTGTTTACGGTATTTCAGACGATAGTAAGTATGTAGAAATAAAAGGTATGCAGTCCCTGCAGGAAGATGAAGTTTATATTTCCAGATCATTTTCAGAAAAATATGAACTTAATGTCGGGGATACCGTTTCACTGGATGAAAAATATGAAAACAAACAGTATACGTTTACGATAGCTGGAATTTATGACCAGTGCGTAAACATTGCAGTATTTATGCCGATTGAAAATTACCGCATGGTATTTGAGCTGGATGAAGAGGCATTCAGTGGATATTTTTCAAATGAAGAGCTAGCAGATCTGTCGGAAGATGATATTGCAACGGTGATCACCGAGCGTGATATCACAAAGATGTGTGACCAGTTAGATCATTCCATGGGATCTTATATGGATTATTTCCAGATACTTTGTATCCTGCTTTCAGCAGTTTTGATCTATCTTCTGACAAAGCTGATCATTGAGAAAAATGAGAATGCAATTTCAATGACAAAGATTCTTGGATATGAGAATAAAGAAATCGCCAGCCTGTATCTGCTTTCCACAACGATCATGGTTGTGATCGAAGATGCGGTCAGTGTTGTACTTGGAACGTTTGTTATGAATCTGGCATGGAAGGCGATCTTGTTTAGTTACAGTGGATGGTTTGCATTTGTGATCCAGCCAGCCGGATATGTGAAAATGTTTGCATTTGTGCTGATCGGATATCTGTTTGTAATGATACTGGACTTTATGCGTATCAAAAAGATCCCGATGGATCAGGCACTCAAAAATGTGGAGTAGAGATTGCTGCTGTGCATATTTATTGTGTGACCGGTAACGAAAGATTTTTCGTAAAAATTTTTGGTTGCATTAAAAATGGCATTGTGCTACTATTGCAATAGAAATTTAAAGGAGAGGAACTAATGCGGAGATAATTTACTTTTGAAACATGAAAGAAAACAGAGTCAGCAAGAGAATGTGTGTCATATATAGCATACGTTTGTCTGTTGATTCGGGATGATACATGGCATATATTGCACCGGTATAAGGAATAAAGTGCATGATATGTTGTGTAAATCTGAAGTTACAGCAGTATTGCAGAGGTGCAGTACTGCATATCATGTTGCCAAAAGTGGATTTGATTCTTGTATCCTCTCTTTTTTGTGTTAAAAAATGGCGGAAACGGACATTTTGTTGTCCGGGACAATCGATTTTATCTTACAATGTGCAATCTATTGTCTGCCAGATGTGATCATAAAATATGTGAGGTGTAAGAAAAATCCCATGGCAGCATGGGATTTTTTTAATTCATAGGAAATTACGTCCTATGAATTAAAAGCCCTCCGGGCGGGATGCGCATCTCGCAGAGTAGAAGTTAGCTGTAAACAGCACCGCTCGAGCGCGAAAGAGTCGCAAGCGACTCTTTGTTCTAGGAGGAAAATCCTCTGCTCCTGCAAGAGGCAAATGCTATAAGAGACATAGCATGCATTTTGCTCCGCAAAACTAGGAGGATAGTGCGAAAAATAAGATTTTTCACACGCAAGATTTGTGCTTACGCACAAACTTGAGATGCGCTTGAAAGCAGCGCAAGAATGGAGATTTTTATGTCACAGATTCAGGTAACAGATCTCACATATGGTTATGAGGGAAGTTTTGATACGGTTTTTGAAAACGTATCTTTTGGGATCGATACGGACTGGAAGTTAGGTCTGATTGGAAGAAATGGAAAAGGAAAAACGACTTTTTTAAATCTGTGCGGCAAAAAAGGGTTTATTCTGATATCGCATGACAGGGATATTTTAGATGCATTGATCATGTACTGGTTTTAAATCGAAAGACGATCGAGGTACAGAGCGGCAATTTTTCAAGCTGGTGGGAAAACAAGACGCGGATGGATCATTTTGCGATGGAGGAAAATGAAAAACATTTGAAAGAAATCGCATCTTTAAAACAGGCGGCGGCAAGAAGCCGGAAGTGGGCGGATAAAAATGAGGCGACGAAGATCGGCTATGATCCTGTCAAAGAGCATGACCGCTCGGTTGCAACGAGAGCATATATCGGTGCGAAGACAAAAAAGATGCAGAGCCGCGCGACACAGTACGAACGCCGGATGGAACGGGAAATACAGGAAAAAGAGGGCCTTTTGCAGGATATCGAGCAGCCGGTCAGCTTAAAACTTATGCCACTGTCTTATTATAAGGAACGCCTGATCTCCTGCAAGGAACTTTCGGTGCGGTATGAAGGTGCAGAGGACAATGTATTGAAAAATCTGACCTTTGAACTGGTGCAGGGGGAGCGTGTCTTTTTACATGGAGAAAACGGATGTGGAAAATCGACGCTGATCAAGACGATTTTGCAGCAGGTAAATATGAGACAGACTGGGTATGGCAGTCAGGATATGCAGCAGACGAGAGAAAATATGCAGCAGATAAGTGGTGGACAGACCAATATACAGCGGTCAGGCAGCAGTCACGCGAATTTGCTTGTGACAGCAGGAGAAATCTGCACGGCATCCAATCTGGTGGTGTCATATATTAATCAGGATACCAGCTTTCTGCGTGGTGATATCAGAGATTTTTGCCGGGAAAGAAATTTAGAAGAAAGTTTATTTTTTACATTATTGCGCCAGCTTGATATGGAGTGTGTACAATTTGCGAAAAGACTCGAAGAGTTTTCAGAGGGGCAGAAGAAAAAAGTACTGATTGCCGCGAGTCTGATGACACCGGCACATGTGTACATCTGGGATGAACCGCTCAACTATATTGATGTTTTTTCAAGAATGCAGATCGAGCAGCTGATCCTTCGGTATCAGCCGACCATGATCCTTGTCGATCATGATATCAGGTTTCAGGAGAAAATCGCAACGCGTGTTGTGGAACTGTAAAGCTGTGATCCGACCGTTTTTGCAATTCGACAGTCAGAAGAGGAGGATAAAAAATGTTAGAACGGATTGAAAATGTAAATGAACAGGTGATAGAAAAAATGTTTTTATTATATGCAGAATCCATGGCGGATATGGAGGGGGAATTTAAAAATCGTGATGAAATGGAGGCATCATATGCGGCGTTTTTAAAGGAGTTTATCGAAAATCCAAAGCAGATGGTTTTTGTTGAAACTGTAGAAAAACAGTGGGTATGCGGACTCAGGGCAGTTGAGTCAGAGCCGGGGAAATGGTTTTTTGAGGCAGTTGAGACGAGGCCGGGGCAGAGAAACAGAGGATATGGTAAAAAACTGATACGTCATGTAACGGAGTTTTTGAAAGGCATAGGCGCAAAAAAGATAGATTGCATTATAGGAAAAAGTAATTTATCATCAATAAAAATGCATTCGGATTGTGGATTTAAAGAAACGAAGGAGCCGCCGGTAAATTGTTGGGGAGAGCTTGAGGAGGGAAGAATTCTTTTCCGGCTTGAAATTTGATCATGTGCCATTTTGCACATGGTATAATCAATGAATTTATCTGCCATATGCTCAAGCGCTGATACAGGAGAGAAAAGAGGAACACGATGATAAATATTATAGAAATCAAAGATCTGGATGCCCCGGAGCTGCAGATTTATTACAATTTAAATGAAGCACAGCTTTTTCACTATTTTGAGCCGAAGCCGGGGATTTTTATTGCGGAAAGTCCGAAGGTGATCGAGCGTGCCTTAGATGCCGGCTGTGTGCCGCTGTCATTTTTGATGGAAAAAAAACACGTGGAGACACAGGCAAAAGAAATCCTTGCGCGCTGCGAAAAGTTACAAAGCCGAGATCTTACACAGAAGTCTTTGGTTTATAGGGAGGATGAGCATGTAATCCCGGTTTATGTGGCAGAAGTTGAAGTACTTGCAAAAATCACAGGTTATCAGCTGACACGCGGCATGCTCTGTGCCATGTACCGTCCCACACTGCCTTCGGTGGAGCAGCTCTGCAAGAATGCAAGGCGTGTTGCAATTTTGGAAAATGTGGTAAATCCAACAAATGTCGGAGCAATTTTCCGTTCTGCGGCGGCACTTGGAATGGATGCAGTTCTTTTGACACCAGCCTGTGCAGATCCGTTGTACCGGAGAGCAAGCCGTGTCAGCATGGGAACAGTATTCCAGATACCGTGGACATATTTTGATAAAAATGCATGCTGGCCGGACGGTGCGATGGATGTGCTGCATAAGCTGGGATATAAAACGGCGGCAATGGCACTTCGGGATGACTCCGTGAGTATAGATGATGAAAAAATGATGTCGGAGGAAAAGTTAGCAATCGTTCTCGGAACGGAAGGTGACGGACTGGCAGATCACACGATCGCAGACTGTGACTATACGGTGAAAATTCCGATGACACATGGTGTGGATTCACTGAACGTGGCGGCTGCAAGTGCGGTGGCATTCTGGCAGCTTGGGATGAAGTGCGAACAGTAACAAACTGACTTCTTAGAGAAAGATGGAAGTGTGAAAAATAAGATTTTTCACACGCAAGAATGGAGATTTATATGAAAGTAGTAGCAGCAATCGATTCATTTAAGGGAAGCATGACGTCCATGGAGGCTGGAAATGCTGTAAAGAAAGGTATTCTGGCAGCAAAACCGGATGCAGAAGTAGTGGTAAATCCGCTCGCGGATGGCGGAGAAGGAACCGTGGATGCACTGATCGAAGGTTTGGGAGCAAAAAAAATACCGGTTACCGTGACAGGGCCGCTTGGAGAAAAAGTGTCGTGTTATTACGGTTTTTTAGAAGAGACAAAATCGGCTGTCATGGAAATGGCATCTGCCGCAGGAATCACGCTTGTGACAAAAAAAGATCCATTGCGTGCATCTACCTATGGAGTGGGGGAGATGATTGCAGATGCCCTGAAACGCGGCTGTAAAAATTTCATTATTGGAATTGGTGGAAGTGCAACCAACGATGGCGGCATCGGAATGTTAAAGGCGCTTGGATTTGAATTTTTTGATGAAGATGGAAATGATGTGGGAGAGGGCGCGGCAGCGCTTGCAAAGATTGAGGTGATCCAGACTGAAAATAAAAATCCGCTGCTTTCCGGTGCAAAATTTCAGATTGCCTGTGATGTGAAAAATCCGCTTTGCGGCAAACAGGGTGCAACTTACATATTTGGACCACAAAAAGGTGTGACGGAAGAGCAGAAGTCTAAGGTCGATGAGGCAATGAAACATTATGCGGATGTGACCAAAGAAAGTTTAGGCTGTGACTTTGCGGACTGTGAGGGCGCTGGTGCAGCGGGAGGACTCGGATACGCGTTCCTTTCGTATCTTGCGGGAGAATTAATACCGGGGGTGGAACTGATTTTGCAGGCAACCGGTCTGGAAGAAAAAATGAAAAATGCAGATGTTGTGGTGACCGGAGAGGGACGTCTGGATGCACAGACGGTCATGGGGAAAGCACCGGTTGGTGTTGCTGCGCTGGCAAAAAAATATAATGCGAAAGTCATTGCATTTGCAGGGAGTGTTGCACCGGAAGCTTCCGTCTGTAATCAGGCAGGGATTGACGCATTTTTCCCGATTGTAAGAGGCGTGACAACATTAGAAGAAGCAATGAAAAAAGAAAATGCAATGGAAAATATAGCAGCCACGGCGGAGCAGGTATTTCGGCTGCTGTGAGGGAAAAGAATGGAGATTTGTGTGAAAATACATTTTTTCACACGCAAGAAAGGGGGTTAATATGATTCGTTTTGAAGAAATTACAACAAAAAATGTCTGGGATGTATGTATGATGATGGTCTTTTGATTGGTTTTGTGATGCTGGGCTATGGGAAGACCGGCCATGAAGATGATCCTGAAATAGCAGAGAATAACTACTGCCTGTGCCTCACTTTGAATTGACGGAGTACTGGGCAAATGAATTACTTCGGCTGGTGTTAGAAGGTAGGTAGTCTATCAAAGATAGAGGAGTTAGTGTAAAAGTAAGATTTTACGCAGGAATGGAGATAAACATGAGATATAAGATCAGTCATGCCCTCGTGCAGTTTGGCGGAGATGTGATTTTACGTGATGTCAATTTTGAGGTGCATGATAAAGAAAAAATCGCCATTGTAGGACGAAACGGCTGTGGAAAGACCACGCTGCTGCGTCTGATCGCGGGCGATATTTCGATGAATAATTTAGACAGCGATGAGGAATGTGGTATTACGATGGCAGGAAAACAGGAGATTGGTTTCCTGCGTCAGGTTAATTTTACGGAAAAAGATGTGACCGTGGAAGAGGAAATCAAGAAAGTATTTGAGCCGGTGTTTGCGTGTGAAAAGCGGATGCGGGAACTTGAAAATGAGATGAAAACTTCCGCGGACAAACAGCTTTTGCGCGAATATGACAACTTACAAAGCCGTATGGAGGCAATGCGGGGATATTCGTGGCAGCAGGATATGGAGACTATGTTTCAGCGGTTCGGGTTTGCGTTAGAAGATCTGAAACGCCCGATCAGAAGTTTTTCCGGTGGACAGCAGACGAAAGTGGCATTTATCAAACTGCTGTTAAAACGTCCAGATATCATGCTGCTCGATGAGCCGACCAACCATCTGGATCTTCCGACAATCGAGTGGTTAGAAGGATATTTAAAGACTTATGATAAGGCGGTCATCATTGTTTCACATGACCGTATGTTTTTAGACAAAGTGATCGATGTGACCTACGAGATCGAATATCATGAGATCAAGCGTTATGCCGGCAATTACACGGCATTTATGAAGCAAAAAGAAGAGGCACTGATCAAACAGGAAAAAGACTATGAGGAGCAGCAAAAGGAGATCAAACGTCTGACGGACTGGATCGAAAAATGGAAAAATACGCCGACGAAAGTGGCGGCGACACGTTCAAAGCGCATGGCGATCGAACACATGGTAAAAATCGAAAAGCCGAGACATTTTGATACGAAAGCATTTCATGCGAGATATGTACCGCGCATGGAAAGCTACACGAATGTGATTCATGCCAAAAATCTTGAGATCGGTTACGATACCGTCTTAAGTAAAGTCTCATTTCTGCTTCAAAAGAAAGACAGACTTGCAATCATTGGGGAGAACGGTAAAGGAAAATCCACACTTTTGAAAACCTTAGTCGGCGAACTGCCTGCGTTAGGTGGTGAATTTTCATTTGGACAAAATGTAGAATGGAGTTATTTTGACCAGCAGAAAGCAGTGCAGGAGCATTTCCGGGAAGATCAGACCGTGCTTGAAAATTTCTGGGAGGAATATCCTTCCTATATGAGGGAGGAAGTCCGCAGTGCACTGGGGGGATTTTTATTTTCTGGAGAAGATGTAGAAAAGAAGATGGGACAGCTTTCCGGCGGAGAAAAAGTCCGTCTCGCACTCTGTAAAATGCTGCAGACCAAACCGAATCTTTTGATCTTAGATGAGCCGACGAACCATATGGATATTGTTGGAAAAGAGGCGTTAGAACAGATGTTAAGAGAGTACGAGGGAACAGTACTTTTCGTCTCACATGACCGTTATTTTATCAGCAGGATCGCAACCGGGATTTTGGAGTTTTCCGAGAGTGGTGTGAAACAATATGCCATGAGCTATGAGGAGTATCTTGCAGAAAAACAAAAAGAAATGGGGATTTCCCCAAAAGGGCAGGTAATGTCACAGAGTGCGCGGCATATGGCAGGAAATTACACACAAAACCCCGCGGGGAATGAGAAACAAAATCAGAATCAGAGTAGTATCAAAACAGGCAAAGATGTGCCGACTTTAACGGATGTATTTGACAAAAAAACATATTATAATCCGGGCAAGATCCGTTCGAGACTGCAGCGTCAGTTAGAAAAATATGAAAAAATGTTAGAGGAGAGCGAGGAAAAACTTGCAGAAATAAAAATGCAGTTCATGGATCCGGAGCTTGCCAGTGACTATCCGAAGCTGATGGAACTGCAGAATGCACTTGACGCAGAGGAAAAGAACCAGGAGAGTCTGTTAGAGCGGATGCTTGAGACGGAGACAGAACTTGCAGAATTTGAGGAGGATTGAGAATACAGACATGAATCAATTAAAAAAGAACACAGCATACTACCATCTTCCGGGTTTGTTTGAGTTTTATGAATTATATCGTGTGTTTCTGCCATTATTCCGGGAACACAGAGAATACTTTTACGACTGGTGTGAGATAGGCTCTGTCTATGGTGCCCCGTCAGATTGTATCTGGGGTGGAGGCCGTACTTCGTTCGGGGATCACGACCCACAGGAGGTTTTTGCGTTGATGCAGGAATACGGAATCTCAGCGCGGCTTACATTCAGCAATTCCCTGCTTGGGCAGGAACATCTTTGGGATAAGAAATGCAATCATCTCTGCACTTTATTTGAGAAAAGTGAGGGTGTCAGAAATGGTGTCATTCTCTATTCAGATCTGTTGCTGGAATATCTGAGAAAAAATTATCCGGGATTTTATTTTGTTTCATCCACCACCAAGGTTCTGACGGATTTTGAGCAGTTCGTAAGGGAAGTAAACAGGGAAGAGTTTCTTTATGTCGTACCGGATTTCCGGTTGAATAAGGTTTTTGATAAATTAAGTACATTGACAGGGGCACAGAAAGACAAAGTGGAATTCTTATGTAATGAATGCTGCTGGTTTGGCTGCGGGGACAGGAAAATCTGTTATGAAGCTGTCAGCCGCAAAAACCTTGGAGAAAATGGTTCGGATCACCGCTGTGCAGCTCCGGATGCAGGGAATGGCTATCGTTTTTCGAAGGCAATGGAAAATCCCGGGTTTATTGGAGTGGATGATATGAAAAACAGCTATCTGCCGATGGGATTTTCCAATTTTAAAATCGAAGGCAGGGGACTTGGCAGCGCCCTGATTCTGGAGTTTCTGCTCTATTATATGACAAAACCTGAGTATCAGCTGCAGGTCAGAGAGGAGATATATCTGGATAATATGCTGGATCTTTTTTAAATAAGTCCCTTTAACACTTTCTTGTTATGGTACATCATCTCATCTGCACGTTCACGCACTTTTTCTATGTCGGCATCATCCGGTGTGGCTAACGCATATCCGCATGCGATTCCAACTTCGGTTGGAATGATATTTTTATTATTGAGTATCGCAATATCCTGCTGCATCTTTTGGATAAAACGTTCTATCTGGAATTCTGCCGCATCCGGGATGAGGCAGCAGAATTCGTCGCCTCCGATACGGTAACATTTGCCAAACCGATCAAAAGTGGTTTCTATGATATGTGCAGAATGAATGATATAGGCATCCCCCGAACTGTGACCGTAGTTGTCGTTGCACATCTTGAGATTGTTAAGATCAAACGTTACCACCATATAATTTTTAATATTCTTTTCATTATATATAAAGTAGTCATAGGCATTTCTGTTGTAAAATCCTGTCATGGAATCATTCAGTGCAAATTGTTCGAGTTCCTCTATCCTGCGCCCTTTTTTCAAACTGGCGACAGCCTGTCTTGCGGACTCTAAACCGAGGATTATAATAAATACAAGGAAAGATAATCTTCCCCAAATTCCGGAATTATTTCTTGTTTTGTAATAACTGGCAATATCCACAATAGTTGCAATGACGACGAAGGCAAGAGCTGCCATGCAGACTTTCAGTCTCTGATCAGCCTGTTTTTTTATAATTTTATATATGATAACTGTGATCAGATAAATCAGCACTATACAAATGGAAAGGTGAGTGATCCAGACGCTTCTTCGAAACTCATAGAATCCGGTAAAGTGCAGCAAGCTGCAGACAACTGTCTGAAGCATACACAGATTGCAGAAGATCTTCCAGATTTTATCATCATTGATCTCAAGGAAGCTCTTTACAAACATCAAAAATGGGATAGGCATTATCATCAGAAACATAAAAGCAGCAAAAGCAGATGATCTTCTGTTTAGGAGCATCAGAGAACAAACATCTGTCTCATTGGTGGCCCAGAGTCCAAGCAATATGGAGAATATCCCCAGATAAAAAAGAGTTCCGTCTATATGGCTGCTGTTGTGAATAAACACCCAGTAACACGTGATAAAAAAACCGGCTAACAGAATAAATACACTCGCTATAAAAGTGGGCATAGACTGACGCAATATGCCTGTATAGATTTCATTTCCGGTTCCTATATAATATTGTTCAATTTGACCGGCTGTTTCCGGATAACAGGGTTTCAGCCTGACTATGACTGTTTCTGTATATGCCGGCAGTTTTACAAAATTCCAGACATTTCCTGTTGTATGCCCCCATATTCCACCGGAATCATCCAAATTGTATATTACGTTGTTTTTAGTAAAAACGGTCACATGCTGATGTGAGGTAAAAAATACAAGTGAGCCTCTGCTGTTTTCATTGCGGTTAATGTTAAAACTAAGCAGTACCATTCCATCATCCAGGTATTGTATTTTGTCAGGCTGACGTGCTTTGAGTTTGCTTACAGAGGCTGCATCCTGATTTGTAAATATGGTACAAAGCAGGAGCATGATAAATAATGTCAAAATTACGCCTGTCAACATTTGCTGTGCGTTTTTTTCTTTATTTTGTCTTAAGTTCATCTATGATCAGATCTCCACAAATAATATTTTTACTTTATTTTACCATGTTATGGGATAATATTCTATAATATTGCGTGGATTTTTGATGGCGTTCAAGATATAATAAGACTGCCGGGCGAAGCTCGTGTAGATCATGATCATGAAGCATTGCTTCAAGATATAATAAGACTGCCGGGCGAAGCGAGTCAAGATACTTGTATAAGTGGCAAACGGCGAATTGGATAAATAAAGGAGCAAAAAATGTACACACTATTATTACTGTTAATTTACATGGCATTTATAAGTCTTGGCTTACCGGACTCTCTGCTTGGTTCGGCATGGCCGATCATGCATGAGGCATTTTCGGTGCCGCTGTCCTATGCGGGACTGGTCACAATGATCATCTCTGCAGGGACGATCTGTTCAAGTTTAATGTCGGAACGCCTGACAAAGAAATTTGGAACACAGATCGTTACGGTATGCAGTGTCCTGTTAACGGCAGCTGCCTTGTTTGGTTTTTCGACGTCGAGCGCATTTTACATGTTGTGCCTGTGGGCGATTCCGTATGGACTTGGCGCAGGAGCTATCGATGTGGCACTCAATAACTATGTTGCATTGCATTATTCATCAAAACATATGAGCTGGCTGCATTGTTTCTGGGGCGTGGGAACAATCATCAGCCCGTACATAATGAGCTATGCACTGACCACCTCATCCTGGCAGAACGGTTACCGCATGGTATCTTTTCTTCAGATGGGGATCACAATGATTCTGTTTGTGACACTTCCGGTCTGGAAAGTCAACAAAACGGCAGAACAGCAGGAAGAGCAGCACGAGGTGATTGGAATACGCGGTGCAGTGAAGATCAAAGGCGTACCACAGCTCTTGCTTGGATTTTTCTCTTACTGTGCATTGGAATCTACACTGATCCTCTGGTCAAGCAGTTATCTGGTCGGTGCAAAAGGTATCTCTGCGGAGCGTGCGGCGGCATATGCGGCATTGTTCTGCAGCGGTATCACGCTCGGAAGATTTTTGGCAGGATTTGTGACGGAAAAATTAGGTGATCATAAGATGATCAGGCTTGGCACAACTATTTTACTGGCTGGATGTGCTGCAGTACTTCTGCCGATTCCGTCTGACACGGCAGCTCTGGCAGGACTTGTCGTGATGGGGATTGGATGTGCACCGGTCTACCCATCGATCATTCACGCAACACCGGCAAATTTTGGAGAGAAAAATTCCCAGGCAATCATCGGTATCCAGATGGCGAGTGCTTATGTCGGCTCTACATTTATGCCGCCGGTTTTTGGACTGATCGCAAATCATATTTCCATCACACTGCTGCCGGTCTATGTGCTGATTTTCATTGTGTTAATGTTTTTCATGGTGGAAAAGACATTCCGGCTGGTGCGGTAATAGAGAAGAAAACAAAAAATGAAGGGAGACTGTTTCACAAACCGTGAACAAAAAGATATGAGCAATTTACACACACACGACAACAAAAGAAGTTCTTTTTCCGGGAAACTGGGTTATGTACTGTCCGCCGCAGGTGCGTCCGTAGGACTTGGAAATATCTGGAGATTTCCATATCTGGCGGCAAAATACGGTGGAGGGATTTTTCTTCTGATCTATATTTTACTGGCACTGACGTTTGGATATACGATGATCATGGCTGAGTCGGCACTTGGACGCATGACAAGGAAAAGTCCGGTGGGAGCGTTTCAGGCATTTGGAAAAGCCGGATGGCTGTCAGCCGGTGGATGGATCAATGCGATCATCCCGGTATTGATCGTGCCGTATTATTCCGTGATCGGCGGCTGGGTGATCAAATACCTGATCGAGTATATCAGGGGAAATGGAAAAATGCTGGCGGCAGACGGATATTTTTCGGAGTTTATCTCAGATGGAGTATCCACGGAACTCTGTTTTATCCTGTTCTGTCTGTTCACTCTGACGATCATTTACGCAGGGGTGCGAAACGGAATCGAACGTGTATCGAAATTTATGATGCCGATACTGATCGTGTTATCCGTCCTGATTGCGGTGTATTCCGTGACAAGACCGGGCGCCATGGAGGGAGTAAAATATTTTCTTGTGCCAAATGTGAAAAACTTTTCCTGGATGACGGTGGTAGCGGCGATGGGACAGATGTTTTATTCGCTGTCGATTGCAATGGGAATCCTCATTACCTTTGGATCCTATATGAAAAAAGAAACATCACTGGAAGATTCCACAAGAAATGTGGAAGTGTTTGACACGGCGATTGCTATTATGGCGGGACTGATGATCATTCCGGCGGTGTTCTCATTTTCGGGCGGCGACCCGGATACTCTGCAGGCGGGACCGGCATTGATGTTTATTACGATTCCAAAAGTGTTTGAGAATATGGGATTTGGGACAGTAGTTGGAATCTTATTTTTCCTGCTAGTACTGTTTGCAGCAGTAACAAGTTCTATCGCATTGACTGAGAGCGCGGTTTCTACCTTTGAGGATGAGTTAGGATGGAGCAGAAGAAGAGCAACGGTTTTAGTCGGAGTGATCATGATCGCGCTTGGAAGTTTATCTTCACTGGGATATGGACCGTTAGTAGGCATTAAAATTATCGGCATGCAGTTTTTGGATTTCTTTGATTTTCTGACGAACTCTGTGATGATGCCGATTGCGGCAATGCTCACAAGCCTGTTTGTATCGAGAATCGTCGGAATGAAGCGGATGGAAGAGGAGATCATGCACGGAGAGAGCACATTCCGCAGGAAAAAGATTTTTATTGTGATGATCAAATATCTGTGCCCGGTCTTTGCACTGATCATACTGATCAGTTCCGTGGCAAATGCATTTGGCTGGATAGCAATGTAAAAAGGAGAAACAAATTTTGAATTTATATCAGACACTCAAACACTATTTTGGATACGACACCCTCCGGCCTGGTCAGCAGGACTTGATGGAAGGCATCTTAAATGGCAGCGACGTCCTCGGCATCATGCCGACCGGCGCCGGAAAATCACTCTGTTATCAGGTTCCGGCACTGATGCTGCCCGGTATCACGATCGTGATCTCACCGCTCATCTCCTTGATGTCTGACCAGGTCAAGGCACTGAACCAGGCAGGCGTACATGCGGCATACATCAACAGCTCACTGACGGAAAATCAGATCCGGGCGGCGCTTTTGTATGCGGCACAGGGACAGTACAAGATCATCTACGTCGCGCCGGAGCGGTTAAATACCATGCGTTTTTTAGATTTTGCATGCCGGGCAGACATTTCGATGGTGACAGTGGATGAGGCACACTGTATTTCCCAGTGGGGACAGGATTTCAGGCCAAGCTATTTAGAGATTGCAGATTTTCTTGCAAGACTGCCGAGACGCCCTGTGGTCAGCGCATTTACGGCGACAGCGACCGAGCGCGTCAAACAGGATATCACGGGAAGTCTGCACCTGCAGAATCCGGTGACTGTCGTGACCGGGTTTGACCGGCCGAATCTTTTCTTCCGTGTCGTAAAGCGAAAAGGTGGAAAAGAGACGGACAACAGTATTTTAAATTATGTCAAAAGGCATGAGGATGAGAGCGGGATCATCTACTGTGCGACAAAAAAGAATGTGGATAGTGTCTGTGAACTTTTATTGCAGCACGGCATTCTGGCAGGGCGGTACCATGCGGGGCTTTCTTTGGAAGAACGGAAAGAGAGTCAGGATGATTTTACCTATGACAGGATCCGTGTGATGGTTGCAACCAACGCATTTGGAATGGGGATCGACAAATCCAATGTGCGTTATGTTCTCCATTATAATATGCCGCAAAGCCTTGAATATTATTACCAGGAGGCGGGAAGAGCCGGGCGCGACGGGGAGGAAGCGGAGTGTGTGCTTTTCTTTTCCAAACAGGATATCATGATCAACAAACGGCTGCTTGACTATAAGGCGACAGAGGGCGGTTATACGGCAGGAGATCCGGCAGTCCGGGCAAATGAACAGCGGAAACTGAATCAGATGATTCACTACTGTGAGACAGATGAGTGTCTGCGCCAGTATATCCTGAACTATTTTGGGGATCACAGTCCGTGCATCTGTGAAAAATGCAGTAACTGTGTTGTGACAGAGGACGAGGCGGAGGAAAATTATATCGAGACCGGACGTGCAAAGAAAAAGACAGCAGAACTTGCAGATTTAACGGAAGAAGGGCAGGAGCTGTTTGAGAAACTGCGCAAATGCCGGTCAGAACTTGCTGCAAAACAGGGTGTGCCGCCGTTTATCATCTGTTCTGATAAGACGTTGAAAGATATGTGTGCCAGATGTCCGGCAGATAAAACACAGATGGCGGATGTATACGGAATGGGTGCACAGAAGATTGCAAGCTACGGGGAAAGTTTTGCAGAGATCATCCGGATGTTTTTGCAGACGCATGAATCCGGAAATATGACGACAGGAAAGACAGAAGGAGCTGCGGTAGTAGAAACTGTGTCGAAGCCCCCGGCGGGAAAAAAGAAACAGCCGTTTTATATTGCACCGGAAAAATTAGATCAGGTAACGTTTTCTGACGCCTGCATGGTATCGGAACTGACCGACCGGATCAATGCGCTCTGTGAGGAAAAAGACCGCAAAAAGCTGACGGCTGCTTTTGTCAATGATCTGCTCGTACAAAAAGGCTATTTGAAGGAAGAGGAACAGGACGAAACCCGCATCAGACGTGTGACCGAAAAAGGCATTGCAGCGGGAATATGCGAAGAGGAAAGACGGTCAAAATTTGGCGGCGGGCATTATTATGCACTGATCCACACGAGGGAGAGTCAGGAAATGATCGTGGCGGAGCTGAAAGCATATTTTACTGATTTTCCATCCGGTTCAGCTCCGGCAATATCGTGAGTAACATCGTAATAAAGCACAGACTGCCGCCGATCACATTTGATACAGGTTCTGCGAGAAATACACCATCTGTTCCCATGTGAAAAGCGTATGGCAGAAGATAGGTCAGTGGTACGACGATAAATACCTTGCGAAGCAGGGAGAAGAAAATCGCCTGTTTCCGTTTGTTTAAAGATTTGAAAACAGTCTGACCGATATACTGCAGATCCATAAAGATAAATGCAGCAAAATACAGTTTTAATGCGGGAACGGCATCTGCTGACAGTGCTGTATCCGAACTGAAAACACTAATTAAATATTCCGGGGCGAGAATGATCACGCTCCACATGAGGCCGGTATAGACGAGCGCCATAAGAGCCATCGTGATGCCGGCTTTTTTGACGCGCGTGGGGCGGAGGGCACCATAGTTGTAGCTTATGATTGGGGAGGAACCTTCCGTGATCGCATAGATCGGAGTTTCCACCATCTGGCGGACACTTGAGACAATTGTCATGACAGAGACGTACACATCGCCACCGGTGACGGAGAGTACATGATTGCAGCAGATGGAGACGAGACTGTTGGTGAGCTGCATGATAAAACCGGATGTACCGAGGCTGATGATACTTTTCGCGAGAGGAATGCAGGAGGAAAGTTCATTTTTTCGAAGCAGGCGGACTTTGATCTCCGCTTTGCGGCGCAGAAAATGAAACACAAACAGTGCAGATAAAATCTGTGACAATACAGTGGCGGCCGCTGCACCGTTTACGCCCAGATGGAAGGTAAAAATAAAGAGCGGATCCAGGAGAATGTTTGCGATTGCACCGATTGCCACGGAAAACATCCCGGTTGTGGAATAACCCTGTGCATTGATAAAAGGGTTCATGCCGGTAGCAATCATGGATGGAAGTGTACCGAGCAGATACAGCATCATATAAGGTCTGGCAAAAGTCAGAGCATTTTTTGAGGCACCAAAAAGAATGAGAAGCGGTTTTGCAAAGAGAAGACCGGTTCCCATCAGGAGGAGTGCACTGGCACATACCATGGAAAAAGAGGTATTTAAGATCCTGTTTGCCTGTTCTTTATCACCTTTTCCACGGTTGATCGAAAAAAGCGGTGCGCCGCCGCTCCCGAACAGATTGCTGCAAGCCGTGATGATCATAATAAGCGGAAAACAAAGTCCGACAGCACCAAGCGCTGTGGTCCCGATATTCGGGATACGACCAATATAAATGCGGTCTACAATGTTATAGAGCAGACTTAAAATCTGGGCTGCAAGCATAGGGAGGGCAGCGCTTAATATATTTTCAGTTACGGTTCCGTTTTCAAAATCAATGCGTTTCATGGTAATCCTCATTTTTGTGAAAAATTTAATTCTTGAAAACCAGTATAGCATAAATTATAATATATAAAAAATATTTATTTTATATCATAAAACAATATTTTTTATATATACTGACAAAAACAGGAGAAGAGGGAAACATGGAAATCAGACAGTTGGAATATTTTCGTGCAGTGGTGGAAGAGGGAACGGTGAGTGGTGCTGCGAAAGTTCTTAAAATGACACAGCCACCGGTCAGTTATCAGATGAAAATGCTTGAAGAAGAACTTAATGTACAGCTTTTTTTTCGTGGAACAAAGAAAATTACATTGACAGAAGCTGGAAAGGTGTTGTATGCAAGGTCTGGCAGTATTTTAAAAATGTTAGATGTTACAAAGCGTGAGGTGGTCAAGGCAAGCCAGTCTGCAACGATACATATTGGTATTACACCATCTACGGTTCTGATGATGTCAGAATATATTGAGAGGTTTTCAAAACAATATCCGGGGATTCATTTTGATATTCATGAGGGATCGACATTCAATTTAAAAGAACAATTAGAAAAGCACATGATAGATATCACAACACTGCGTACGCCGATCACGCTGAACGGTTGTAAGACAAAGAGGCTGATTCGGGAAAAACTGGCTGCCGTGGCAGCAGATGGATATGAGGGAATAGAGGGATTCAGGAAAAAGGATGGATCACAGATTAGTTTGAGAGAATTGTCAAAGGAACATCTGATATTATCACACCGGTATCGGAATTATATTATTTCAGCGTTTGAGGCTGTTGGACTGACCTGCGATATCTATTATGAATGTGAGGATGCAAGAACAGCGCTGACAATTGCAGAAAAAGGGATTGGAGTGGCAATTTTGCCAGAGTCCATGCGTGTGTCTGACTCGATGAGTGTTTATGGCATTACGGACGCTGATCTTACAACCGAGATATTGTTAGCATGGCGCGAGGAACGTTTGCCGGCAGAAGTGGAAGCATTTATTAAGGAAATGGAATTCGAGGAGGATTAACATGACGAAAGAAGAAAAAATTGCACGTTACAGTAAATTGAATCAGGAAGTGGTACCGGGGAAAATTGCGATGGCAAATAAGGCAGTGCAGGAGCTTGCGGAAAGACATCATGCAAAATATATAGATATTAATGATCCGTTAAAAGACCGGGATGGAAATCTCAAAGCAGAGTATACGATTGAGGGAATGAATATCAAGGAAGAAGGCTACCGTGCGATCTTTGATCTGTTTATGGGGTATGCAAAAGAGCCACGATGGAACGTCTGAAATATAGTTTGTCTTGTATGCAGGTCATAAAGATACATAGTCTTTTGCTTCCTCTGTGACAGTTTCGTATGCGAAAAGAATCATTTTCAAAAGATTTTGGCTCTGCCATCGTTACTGTTCAGAGGTAAACTTGTAACAAAAGAACCGATGGTATAGACTAATCGTAGTCAAAACCATCGGTTTTCTTATGCAAATATTTCTGCAATCTCGCGGAACAGATTGGTCTGCTCTTTTCTGCGCATCAAAACCAGCATGCTCATGCATTTACAGAGATGGTCGATGCTTGACGGACTCCGGAATGACACAGCCTGCGCCTGTTTTCTTTTATATTTTCTCAGCAGCCGTTCGGCTTCGTTATTCGTGGCAGGTACATTCTTATTATGGAGGAAAAGAAGATGATCTTTCTTATACTTTTTCATCCTTTTGTACAGGTTGTATCTATCACGGTAGTATTTCCCAGGCGGCTCATAGTCGTATTCATCCCCAGCTATGGACAGGATTGTTTTATAACGTTCTTCAAATTCGGAGACGGTCTGCGGATCTGGCTCTTCTGATTCAGATAAACCATTCCGGTAATGGATCATTTCCTGTATCAGGAATGCATCTGCCTGTTCCAGGTACGGTCCTTTCGTTGTCCATGCTGTCTTTCAGATAACGCAGTACATGTGCAAGGCATTCCTGGTGGCCGGTTCCATACTTATAAAAGGTTACATCATGATCGTGGACCAGTGTCCCCTGATAGTCTTCAACGACCGTGCCCTTTATTCCATCGTGTCCCTTTTTTTCTTTCTAAATAGAGCACACCGCCATCCGGAACCGCACATACAAATACATACGAACTTTCCCCATTTACACGGGCATTGGTACAGTCTGTATGCATGACGGGAAAGCAGCATGTCGCAGAAAATCTCTTTACGCTGGGATTCTGTTTTGGGCAAATGACCGGCAGAGATTATTGATCATGCCTTTGATATGTTTATTTTTCCATCTGTCAGATCAGACAAAAACCTGCGGCTTTTATCAATTGATGTACAGCAGTCATTATTCAGCAGAAACAGGAAAGCACGTAAATTTCCTCCATAGTTAACGTCATCAATGACTCCCTGTGGAAATGGTGCATGGATCCGTTCACCTGTTTTGGAATTATAGTACACATCGGCATGATACTCGGTCACATGCACTTCTACGCTGATGTCGATTTTCTGCTTTGTAATGGTTTTCGATGTTTTCTTAAAGTCAGGGTCATGGAGTACTTCTTCGGGTGCCGGAAGATAGATTTCCCTTGTCGGGGTGAGTTTCTTTCAGTGCCCCTGTGTCCTGGCTGTCCACCGGGTTTCCTTCCTGTTTTTTCGCGGCTGTTGGATATTTTTTTGCGGGCGATAGATTTTGAAGACGGGATGGATGAGTTTTCATAGTTCCGGTTAATCTGTGCCGTCAGTTTCTGTACTTTTTGTTTTTCATCATCAAGCTCTGTCTTTACTTTGTAAAGTTCCCGTCTCTGGGAAGTTACTTTTTCAAGGGCGATGTCGCGCTGTTTTTCTGCACGGATGGCCCTTTTTTCCATCATATCCGCCTTTTTTACTGCTTCGGCGACCATACGGTCGCATCTTTTGCAGCTGTTCAAAATCTCAAACCATTGATTCCGAATCGTAATGGCATGGCTGTGTTCTTTGCTACAGCTGCTTCCAGTTTTGCAATTCTGCGTTCCAGGGCACGCACCTGTGTAAGGTGCTGTTTTCCATTCGGATATATTTTTCTCCCGATTGAAAGGCTGCAAGTTCTTCCTGTGCTGCTTTCAGCCTGTATTGAAGTACTGTAATGGTTTCAAAAGAATTCCCCATCCCCATGCCGCGTCCTTTCCTTAAATGTTTGTCAGATCATCAATGATTTTTTCTAATTCTGCATTATGTTCCTCAAGGGATTTGATCAATGAGGACTGGGTTTCGATGACCCTGTGCTGTAGTCCGTTTGTATGCTCAAGACTGCCTATAAGTTCTTCATATGCTTTGAGTTTGCTTTTATCATCTGCGTTCATTTGTGCCTCCTTAAGTATAGGATAAGTATAGCAGAAACAGGGACGAATGGGAAATCGGACGAATTACGGGACTGGCAGAATGACGGTGGATAACCGGCAGAAAAATGAAAGAAGCAGGAGTGGAAATCCGTATTCCAGCCATGTAAAAGCAGGAAAACATGCAGGTACTGTTTATAATTTCAAAAGAAAAAGCAGGATTCGGAAGTCGTTAACGAGACTTCCCATCCTGCTTGAGTTTATCCACAAATATATTTTTTTAAATTTCGTCAGTTTTTACAATGGTCTGAACAGTAACCTGCCATCCGTCAGAATGTATCAGCCATTCGAAATAGCGTTGTCGTGTGAAAATAAATGTGTTAAAATATTCTAATTCACGACAATAGTTCTGTCTGGGATTTATGCAGCCGGTTGTTGTATAATTTAGGTAATGGTTCGGGATAGAAGAGGAAAAACATGAATATAAAAAAGATAAAAGCCGTAATTTTTGATATGGACGGCACACTGATCGACACGGAAAAATATTACCGCATGTTCTGGCCAAAGGCATTGGCGCATTTTGGGTATGAAATGACGGATGAACAGGCACTTACCATGCGGTCACTTGGGCAGCCATATGCACCACAGCATTTAAAAGAAATGTTTCGTGATCCGGATCTGGATTATACGGCGATACGAAATTATCGCAAGCAGATCATGGGAGAGTGTTTGAAAAAAAATGGAATTGAAATCAAAAAAGGTGCAATCGAACTTCTTGATTATTTAAAGGCACAGGGTATTCGCCGTGCAATCGCGACGGCGACGGATCAGGTGCGTACGGAACAGTATTTAAAGCAGCTTGGTCTTTACGGTTATTTTGATCAGATCATCTGTGCAACGATGGTGGAACATGGAAAGCCTTCACCGGATATCTATCAGTATGCATGCAGACAGCTTGCGCTTTTGCCGGAGGAATGTATCGCAGTTGAGGATTCCCCAAACGGTGTATGCAGTGCTTATGGTGCAGGCTGTAATGTTGTGATGGTGCCGGATCAGACCGAACCGGATGAGGCATTGCGTGGGAAGCTGGCAGCGAGGGTGGATTCGTTAGATGAGATCATAAAGCTGTTTAAGAAATTCCCTGGTCTGACAAAGGAAGACGAGGAGCATCAGCTCAGTAAAATCATAGAGATTGCGCAGGATAATTTAGATCATGCGAAAGAAGATATCCGGAAGATCAATGAAGATCTTGCCGATCTCCTCGAAGTCTACGATGCAAAGGATAAGGAAGGACTGGCACTCTGGAACAATGCAACCGCGCGGTTAAAGGAGGATGAACGGGAACTGGTGCGCTATGAAAAGGCGCGTAAGAAGCCGTATTTTGGGCGCATTGATTTCAGGGATCCAAAGGCGAAAGCGGATGAGGCTTATTATATTGGAAGAGTCGGCATCACGGACAGCAGCTCTGATCCGGTCGTGCTCGACTGGCGGGCACCGATTGCATCAGTATACTATGAGAGCAGGATGGGAACATGCCAGTATACCGTGAGCTCTGAGGGGACATTTGAGATTGATCTGAAACGCAAGCGTACTTACGAGATTGAAAATGACCGGTTAAAAGATTTCTTTGATTCGGATGTGGTCGCCAACGATGAACTGCTGACAAAATACCTTGCAAAAAATAAAAAGGCAGTTTTGGGCGAGATCATTGCGACGATCCAGAAAGAGCAGAACCTCATTATCCGCCGTTCGCCGAAAACGAACATCATTGTGCAGGGTGTCGCCGGTTCCGGAAAAACGACAGTGGCGATGCACCGTATTTCCTATATTCTATATAATTATAAAGATGATTTCCGCCCGGAGGACTTTTATATTATAGGAAGCAACCGGATCCTTTTGAATTATATTACAAGTGTTCTGCCGGAACTTGATGTGTATGGAATCCGTCAGATGACGATGGAGCAGCTTTTCATCCGCCTTTTGTATGAGGATTGGGACGAGACGCGGTTTTCTTACCACAATATCGACAAGACAGATGCAAAAAACAGCATCAAGGGCGGCACGGCGTGGTTTCTGGATTTAGAAAAATTCTGCCAGAACTATGAGAATCAGTCGATCGCAAAAGAAGACATTTATATGGAAAAGACTGGAAATCTCCTGTTATCAAAGGAGCAGATCGGACGTTATTTAAAAAATAATCCGAAAGTTTCCATACAGAGCAAGATACTCATGTTAAATGAGATTTTGTATGCAAAATATGAAAATGAGGTTTCCGGGAAGTCCGTGACTTTTCCGCCAAAAGAGAAAAAGATTTTAGACAAAAAATACGCGTCTTATTTTGGGGATGGAAAATGGAGAGAATCTGTATTTACTTTTTACAGAGAATTTTTACTTGCGCAGCAGGAGGCAGGAAAAGAAGTCGATGTGCCGGAAAACTCGTTTGATGTCTATGATCTTGCGGCGCTTGCATATATTTACAAGAGGATCAAAGAGACGGATCCGGTGCGTGAGGCGAGCCATGTAGTGATTGATGAGGCGCAGGACTTTGGCATGATGTCATACAGATGCCTGCATTACTGTCTGTATGGCTGTACTTACACGATCATGGGTGATACATCCCAGAATATTCATTTTGAGTATGGTTTAAACGACTGGGAAGAGTTGAAAAAACTGATTTTGACCGGGATCTTCGATGCGTTTGGACTTCTTAGGAAAAGTTACCGCAACACGGTGGAGATTTCAGAGTATGCAAACGAGATCCTGCGCCATGGAGACTTTTCCATTTATCCGGTAGAGCCGATTATCCGTCACGGAAATCCGGTGCAGACGGTGGCATGTCCGGATGAAAATAAATTGCTGGCAGATACCGTCACCACGATCAAAAAATGGCAGCAGGACGGTTATGAGACGATCGCTGTGATCTGTCGTGATGAGGCGGAAGCGGCACAGGCTGCGGAAGAACTAAAGAAATATGTAAAAATTGTAGAAACAGATCTGGAAAAAGCCGAGTTCGGGGATGGCGTCATGGTGCTTCCTGTCTCCTACACGAAAGGACTTGAATTTGATGCTGTGCTGCTGTTTGATCCGACGCAGGAAAAATACCCGTCGGATAACGGGCATGTCAAACTTCTGTATGTGGCTGCGACCCGCGCACTGCATGAACTTGTGGTTTTGTACCGTGGAAAACTGACCGGGATCCTTGCCGACAAAGTCCCGGAAGGAAAACATATGAAAGAGTTTGCGGCAGAAACCTTGACAAAAGCAGCGGAATTTGAACGGGTGCAGCACACGGAAAAAGACATCGAACAGCAGCGCAGGATCGAGGGCGCAAAGGATATGGCAGAGCGTGAGTATATCGGTCCGAAGCGCATTGTCATTAAACCGCAGGGGAAAGAAAATGAGGCTGAGGTAAGAGGAAAAACGTTGACAGGGCAGAAAATGGCATCTGCCTATAAGAGAGCTGTGGCAGCGCCAGTCAGAAAAGCAGCAGACAACTCTGGAAAAAACGAAGGAAACCATACGGAGGAAATCATCCTGTCTCCGTACGAATTTGGCGCGATCCCGGACAATGCGATCCTCCGTGTTAAAGGCCATTCCCGAAACAATTTTGCCATCAAATGGATCAAAAAGACAAAAAGCTATGTGGAACTTTCCAGTATGTACGGACTTTTACGCATCACACCGATCACACCGGAGGTGATCCGGGTCAGTTTCGTGAAGGGTGTCACGGAAAAAATTGGCGATACAGCATGGAAAGGAAAGGCGGATACAGCATTTACATGGAGTGCAAAAGAATCCAAAATGCTGGTAGAAATTGCAACGGAAAAAGTTACCGTGCGCATTGCAAAAAATAATGGTGCGGTCTGCTTTTACAATGAGAAAAAGCAGTTACTGCTTACGGAAAAAGCGGAGGAACCGAGGTTTCAGGAAGGCGGATGTAACTGGACATTTTTTGAATGGGAAAAGTCCGAACATTTGAAAGCAAAGGGACTGCTTGCTGCTGATTTTATGGATGTGACAGCAAAAGCAAAATATATTTCCCATGGAGGAAAAAAGTTAAGAATGCCGCTTGTAATATCGGAAAAGGGATACGGGCTTGCCGTAGCATCAAAAGGAACCGTGCTGTTTTGTGGGATACGGACTTTTGAACCTTATATCATGGCGGAGGGGAGTCAGAGCGATTATTATTTTATCAGTGAAAAGAACCGTGAAAAATTAGTTGAGATCTACCAGAAAACGTTGACTTTACAACCGAAGTTTTAAATATGATATGGATACTGATTGAATAAGAAAAGCGGTTTGTTTTATAATGGAGCGGATAAGAAAGAATAGGAGATCAGTGTGCAAAACTTGTTTTCATTAGAAAGCAGCGCAGGAAAGGGAGTTTAAATGAATATAAAAAATTTAGAAAACAACGAAAGAAAATATGTGAGCAGTCTTGGAAATTTTCATGTATTAGAGTATCAGTCAGACGCCTCCGTTGCGCCGGAAAATGCGAGAAATGAGTACTTTATGAGTAAAATGGGTGTCCGCAGACGCCAGATCGTTATTGAACTAAACGGAAAAGAGTCTGCCATTATCCAGGCGGGCAGCATGCAGTGGATGGCAGGTCATGTGAAAGCAACCACAGGGATCAAGGGAGTCGGTGATTTTGTCGGCAAGATGGTCAAAGGTGCGATCACAAAGGAGACAGCAGTCAAACCGGAATACGTCGGCAACGGCATTCTGGTGTTAGAACCTACCTATAAATATCTGATCTTAGTGGATGTCGGATCCTGGGGTGAAAAGGGCATGACGATCGAGGATGGCATATTTTATGCCTGTTCCGGAACCGTAAAAAATAAGCTGACGGCGCGGAAAACAATCTCATCGACCGTGCTTGGCAAAGAAGGATTTTTCAACTTAAGTCTGGTCGGGGAAGGTGTCGCAGCATTGGAGAGTAACGTGCCGTATGAAGAACTGATTGAGGTGGAACTTGACAATGATGAATTAAAAATTGACGGAAATCTTGCAGTCTGCTGGTCCTCTGGTCTGGAATTTACTGTGGAGAGATCGACGAAAACGCTTGTGGGTTCGGCAGTCAGCGGCGAAGGACTCGTCAATGTGTACCGCGGAACCGGAAAAGTGCTCATGAGCCCGGTCGCACCGACGGCGTCACTCTATGAGGCAACACATACGGTGGAGGCAAAGCCGGGAGTGGAGATGCATGAGGCGGAGTAGAAGAAAGAGTAGACATTATGGCGAAAAGGACAGTTTATCATGGTGGTTATACACCCGTTGAAGACCCGGAAATCTGCGTAGGACGCAACATAAAAGATTTTGGCGTTGGTTTTTATTGCACGATCATAAAAGAACAGGCGCAGAGATGGGCAAGACGCTATGATGCAAAAATTGTGTCGATTTATGACGTGCGTTTAAATCAGGATTTAAACATCAAAGAATTTCGCGAGATGACAGATGAATGGCTGGATTTTATTTTTTGTATGTGGTCTGATTGATTATATTGCAAGAAAAACAAAAAATAAGAGAGCTGATATTGTAAACTGGCTTGGTAAAGACTGGCTGCAGAAAATCTATGATCTGGCAGATGTTTATCATTGTGACAATATTGACAGGGTATGCGAAGATTTTATAGAAGAAGCGAAAATCCCGGATGGAACATTTGATAATGTAGCGGATTGCAGATATGCGATTCCTTCGCATTGGGATATTGCAAAAGTATACAAACGTTTGATCAAACAGGTGGCACAGGAAAAACAAATTGGTATCGTGGATGCGCTGATAAAAGTATATAATTCTTTTCTCAGTGCAAAGATTGATGATTATAACAGCAGCCTTTATTATGAAAATCCATCTTATTTGCTGGAGTGCTACTTGGAAAATACAATTCTATAAATTAAATTTGGATAGTAACGTCGATCTGAAGAAAACGCTAGAATAGAAGGAAAGTTTAGATGAAAAACTGGATTGAAACTTACCAATTAGAAAATGGCGATTTTGATATTTCAGATGTGAATAAAGAATTAGTGAGCCAGATCCCGTCAGCAATACAGATGGGGAAAGTATATCAGCGATTGATTGTTGATACGACTCTTTGGAATGAAAATTATGTTGATGAAATATATAGGGTTTATAATAGTGATATTTGTGATATAATAGATAATTATAATTGTAGCGCATATTATGAACCATCCTATATTATTGCCAGAGCATATCAAAAGGGTGGGTTTTAAGGGAATAAATAAGGCTTTTTATCTTACAATCTGATCCCATAAATTCGGATTTATCTAATCAATCCTCCGAAACCCTTGTATTTTCAAGGAAAATCAGCAATTTAATACTCGTTCCTTATGTATTTTCCCTTGTTTTTGCCCTTATGAGCCGAAACAAGGGAAATTTTTTGTTTAGGCTTCCCCGACCACCTTATCAAGCAGTCTTGCGGAAGTTCGTTTCGCTTCCCTTTTAGAGTGAGCGTAGATGTTCATTGTGGTACTTACGTCAGCGTGTCCAAGCAGTTCCTGCACATCCTTTGGTGCTGCACCATTGGAGAGCAGATTACTGGTGAATGTGTGTCTCGGCATATGAAAATGGAAATCTTCAAATCCTTCCAGCTTCTTTTTTGCCGACCTTGTCATAACACCAACTGTACTCGGTGACTCGTATGCTCCGTCAGATCTCAGGCAGACAAAGGATATTTCCTTGTACCCGTCGGGTACTTCCTCTGTTCTCGGAATGCACCGCAGGGCAACCTGCCTTGCGGTCTTACATAGACAAATTTGACTGAAAACCAATGGCAAGAATTATGTTTTGAAATATATCACTTTCAGAGATTTCGCTTTAAAAAATAAAAGCCCCTGTTCTGCCTGTGAATTCCAGGCAAAGCAGGGGATATCAATTTTGGGTATCAAATTACTGTTTTTTTCTGTATAATCACTCAAAAAGGACACCTTTTATTGTATAATTATGTTATGGAACAAAACATACGAAAGAAGGTGTCCTGAATGAAAAATTAGCATTGAAGAAACTGCTAACTTATATGAAGAGTGTATATAAAATGCCCGCAAAAAATCAAGTGTTTAACGGACGAAAGAAAAAGAAAATCTATTCCATTGTTTAACATTGTCATGCCGGTACTGCTTTTTCTGATGCTGCAGTATGAAAGTTTCCATACCATTTTTTCAGCCCCTGAAAGCATGTCGAAAAGACTGAAAAACTGTATCAGTGGAAGGATTCCAAAAGTTGATGCAGTCCGCGACCTTCTCTCCAGAATAAACCCGGATGAAATACGCAGCATACATGAAGAAATGATTGATATCATAAAACGTAACCGGGTATTCCGGGAAGGAACGATAGGCGGATATGTTGTGGCAGGTCTCGATGGTGTGGAATTATTCAGCAGTACAAAAAAATCCTGTCCGAACTGTCTGAGCCGAAAAAAACACACAGGGGAAACCGAATACTTTTACCGGAGTGTGGTGTGCATGATTATAGGTAAATCGCCACACGTAATTCTGGGGCAGGAAATGTTAAAACCAAGGGATGGTTCTGGGAAAGACGAAGGAGAACTGACAGGCGGAAAAAGGTTGATTGAGCGGCTGAAGAAACGGCATGGACATTTTGCGGATGTGATTGTGGCGGATGCGTTATATCTGAATGCTCCATTTATCAACACTCTGAAGGAAAATGGTCTGGAAGGGGTGATACGCCTGAAAGACGAAAGAAGAATGATTTTCAGGATGCAGAGCGTCTGTTCAAACAGGATGAGGGAAAAAAGGCATCTTTCTGGAAAGGGAAAAAGAAGATTGAAGTATGGGATCTTTCTGGTTTTAAGATGGAAGGGTGTCCATATAAACTGCGTGTGGTGCGGTATCATGAGCAGTGGGAAGAAAATGGAAAAGAAACAGAGCGTTTCATGTGGCTTGTAACGACTCTGGAAGCGGCAGACTACCGGGTCTTATGGGAAATGATGCACCGCAGGAGGGACATTGAGGAGAATGGTTTCCATCAATTGAAAACGTATTACCACGCAAAGCACTGTTACTGTCGAGATGCGGTTGAAACCATATTTAATCTGATAATCATAGGCTTTAATGTAAGAGAGTTATATTTGTACCGAAGAAGCCGGAACTTTGCAGGAAGTGGTATAAGCCGAAAGAGCATAAACCGGATTTTTTGCGATGATCTGCTAACAGAAAAAGTGAAACAGATTTTATGTGAAAAAGGCGGATAGAAAATCAGCAGAAAAAATATATAGGGAAAAAGCAGGGGGAATTTTGCGCGTATTGACTAGGAACGAAGGGTAACCGCAGATGGAATGCTGATAACTGGATTATTTATAAAAATGCATAGATAAAAAAGTTAAAAGCGAAATCCCTGTATCACTTTAAGGATACTTTCTTTTTTGTTCAAAAAGTGATATGGTCCTATGTCAAGATTTAGTACAAGTTAAAATGAGGTTTTCCTCATCTTAACCTGCCATCTGCAATTCGCCTTGTTGAAGCCTACGATACAGCTCTTCATAATCGTTTGGAGACATATAATCACAGTGACTATGAATTCGTTTTGTATTGTAGAATGCTTCTAAATACTCGAAAATCAAACGATATGCATGCTCATAATCTCGAATCTTAAACCGATTCAGCCATTCTCTCTTAATCAGGGAATGGAACGACTCAATACATGCGTTATCCCATGGATATGCCTTTTTAGAATAACTACACTGCATGGTTGCGGTTACACGTTTGTATTCTTTTGATACATACTGGCTGCCACGATCTGAATGTAGAATCAAAGGCTCATCGATATTGCGTCTTGCTTTTGCTTTTTTTATTGTTTCAATCACGCAGGATACTTCTAATGTTTTAGAAAGTGTCCAGGCAATGATTTTTCTGGAATATAAGTCCATAATACTGGTCAGATAAACAAATCCGTCTATCGTCCAGATATAAGTAATATCAGAACACCAAACAGCATTTGGTCGTTCTGGGTTAAACTGTTCATCAAGGATATTTTTTAATTCGCTGCTGAAGTCAGAATCTTTGGTTGTGATGGTCCATGGCTTGACCCATTGAGCTTTGATGCCCATTTGCTTCATATACTTACCAACGGTACGTTCAGAGATGATTTCTCCTGATTTACGTAATTCTTTGGTGATTTTAGGGGCACCATAATTCTGTTTTGATTCATCGTAAATATCCTGAATTTTAGCTTTTACGGCTTCACGTCTTTTTTCTGTATTAGAAGGAACACGTTTTAGCCATGCATGATAACCAGAACGAGAAACGCCAAGATGTTTCAACATTCCGGAGACAGAAACCCGGCGTTTTGCCTTATGGGCAGTTTCTGCCATCTCCTTAACTTCGAGATAAATGGCTTCCGTCATTTTCCCAGAATGTTGATTGCTTTTTTTAATACTTCAAGGGCATCCTGTGCATCTCGTAATTCTCGTTTTAATCGTGCGATTTCTTTTGCTTCATCAGAAGCATAGTTACCGGAACCACGGCTTTCAATATCACCTGTTTCACGCAGTTCTTTCTGCCAGCGTGATAATGTCTGCTGACTGATTCCTAAGTTTGTAGCACAGCCTTGCAGTCCTAAGTTCTTGTGATCATGATAATACTGGACTGCATCCAGCTTAAATTGTTTGTCATAGTGCTTTGCCATAATGAGATCCTCCTTCAGTGCGGTACCTACATTGTACCATGATTTTTCTTATAAGGAATTCTCATTTTGACTTGTACTATTTATATTCTAGCACCAATATACTGAACAAAGCAATTCGAAAGGCGGTGAACTCACACAATGAGACTTATTCGAGGTAACTACTCGGTGCAGTTGTAAATCTGGCAACAGATTGTATCGAGCTTATTTTATGATGTTGTCAGTTGGCTGCGCCTATAATTGATGTACAAAACAAAAATATTCAAAATAGGAGTAGTTACGATGAAAGAAAAAGAATTGATAGACATTTGGAAAAGAGAAGAAAGTGTTGCACATATCCACGGATGGGATTTTTCTCACATCGAGGGAAAATATACGGAAGAAACGGACTTGCCTTGGAATTATCAAAACATCATACTGGATTACTTAAAACCAGAAATGAAACTGCTGGATATAGATACTGGTGGTGGTGAATTCTTGTTATCTCTCCGCCATCCTTATGTAAAAACAAGTGCAACCGAAGCCTATCCCCCAAATATTCAGCTGTGCAAAGAAACCTTGCTCCCTCTCGGAATTGATTTTCGTGCAGGTGATGGAAAGGATATGTTGCCATTTGATGATTATGAATTTGATATTGTCATTAATCGTCACGGTGATTTTAATACCAAAGAAATACATCGTGTTTTGAAATGTGGAGGAATTTTTATCACTGAACAGGTTGGGGCTGAAAATGACCGTGAATTAGTGGAACTTCTCTTAGGGAAAACTGAACTTCCATTTCCAGAACAGTATCTTGATATAGTTAAAAAACGATTTTGTGATGTAGGTTTTGACATTTTGGATGGACAGGAATGCTTCAGACCAATCAAATTTTTTGATATAGGTGCACTTGTTTGGTTTGCGCATATTATAGAGTGGGAATTTCCTAATTTCTCTGTAGATAATTGCAAGAACAGATTACTGTATGCACAACAAATTTTAGAGAAAAATGGTTGTATTGAAGGAAAAATTCATCGTTTTTTATTGGTACTACGCAAGGCGAAATAAAAATTGACTATAAAAAAACAAGGGCGAAGATGTGTAGAAGCATCTTCGCCCTCGTATCATTAATCCTATGAAAAAATTATTTCGTTATTCACAATCTCTCTTGCACAAGCCTGTATGTTATTCATCAATCCTATCCATTCCATAGGCTGTTTTGCTTTTAACTGTTCTGTCACACCCTGCTTTTGAGCCATTTCTTCAATCAATCTGTGGAACATTTGCTCCGCCTGTTGGTTAATATCTGCAAGATAGCGGTTCAGTGTTCCCTCAATCAACATTGTGGTGTAAACGATGTGCCTATGCTCTTTTAGGTACTGCTTGTGGTGTTGCCCCCATAAGCCGATAGGCTGTGTTTCTTCTTCGGAAAGTATCAGACAAGGGATATAATAATCTTCCTGCAATTCATACCATAAGCCGTTGATTTCATCAAAAATGTACTTGTCCATATAATAAATCCTCCAGTATAATATATTCGCACATATGCCACAGTTCTCAGATTGCCACATTCTGTTATATCTTGTTATCAGATTTTCTTGCCCTTGTGTTTGCCCTTATCAGCTTCCAAGGGAAGAATAAAACAGTGTGAAACCGTATAATAAGTTAAGGTGAGCATTTTGCGATAAACCCTTTATTTTCAAGGCTTTTGGAGGATTTTATTAAAACCCTGTGAGGGTTAATAACCACTTATAAAATTGTGGTTTTCAAATTCAAGTTTATCGACGAAATGAGCATAATTAAAAATAGAATATATGTTTGACATAAAAGCGGTGGAATGTTAATATAATATCAAAAGGTGCTGCCGATAGACGGTTAGCCCAGTAGATAATTGGTAAAAAATAACCGCTTGGTCTGGCAGGACATGGGGCGGTTATTTTTGTGTTTTGTCATTGCTCTTAGAACCAACGGTATAACCAAGATTAAAACAGGTAATGCATAAGCTGATAATGGCTATAAAAAGTTCCGTTGTAAGCATAAGAAAATCCTCCTTTTGCAGATTAATATGGATTCGGCAAGAAGGATTATGAGTATTGTGGACGGCATCAAGCGCAATTCCGAGGAAACTGCGTGAAAAATCTGATAGCGAAGAAAAATCTCATTCAACAAAAGGTGAAGTATATGAAAAGAAAAATAAAACGAATACAAGCAGTATGTATCTATATGATGTTATTATTATTGTTGCTTTTGCCACAAACAGCAATGGCAAAAAATACAGAAAAATCCAAAACCACATTTCCGGTTCAGGTAATTCATAAGACTGGTGATGATAAAGAAAACTTTGTGATCGTGATCATGGGAGATGGCTATACCGCCGGTCAGCAGGATCAGTTTTTGGAAGATGCCACCCAAAAGGCGCGTGGAATGCTGACATGGTCACCATATAGGGAATATTCTGACCGTATTAATATTTACGCTGTGCAGGCAGTTTCTAACGAGCCAGGCATTGGAGTGTATGGCGGTAAGAGTCCGGATACATATTTTCATGTCAAAGTATATGGAAAGGCAGCCGGATTTACCAATGGCGGGGATGAAAGGGCGAAAGCGTTAAGGACAGAACTGGAAGAAAATTATCTGGATGAAGGCGCAAATGTTGGAACGATTCATATACTTTGTAATGATACAGGAAGCTATGGTGCATCAGTAAATCCATTATTTTCTTTTTCTACAAATTCTGAGGATAATAGTGATGGAATGGTTATGGCTCACGAGACCGCCCATAGTATAGGCGGTCTCGGCGATGAATATGAGAGATATACCAACAAACCAAATATGTCCGACACTACTGATCCGGAGAAAATCAAATGGAGTAAAATGTTAGGATTTCGCGGGATCGGAATCACGAATGCAGGAACGGATGCCGCATTTGCGCCAAGCCGCGAATGTATGATGCGGTGGCTCGGACAGCCATTTTGCGAGGTCTGCAAGATGGAATTGGCAAGAAAGCTGAATAACACGGATTATGTCAGTAAACCGGCGGCTCTTTATATCAGTGATCCTGAAGTTTCCATTCCTCATAACAAAACCGCGACACTTGACAGAGACAGTGAAAAATACAGGATTACCGAGTCTAATGTCACAAAAGCCAATGATCATGATCTGGAATTTCGCACGGTAGTACAAAATATGGTGAATAAAGAACAGCATCTTAAAATGAGTTTTCGTATTATCGGCGCAGATGGAATAACGGTAAAATATAGTGCAGAAAAAGAATTTACCATTCCTGCCCTTACAAATTCATATGACCCGGATGCTGCAAGAGAGTCTCTTTCCGTTGTACTTAATGATGTGTATGGTCTGACAAACGGTGACAGACTGGATGGAAAAATCGTGGACATGGATACGCAGGAAGTCTTAGCTACAGATAAAACAGCTGACCAGGCATGGAGTACCGTAAACATTCATTACCGGTTAAAGATGGAAGACGGAACGGAAACAGATCTTCCTGCTACAAAAACATCTATTGTCCATGCACCACGCAATTCTACATATACCTTAAGAAATCCTGAGTTATCCGGTTATGCCTGTGTGGGAAACAGTGTGGATCAGGATAAGATAACGATCACGGAAGACAGCATGGACATTGTTTATTATTATCAGGAGAACAATGATTCCTCCGGAGACGAAGATCAGGAGATAGCAGAGTGTACGACAAGAACGGTTACAGTGCCGTATGATTCAAACAGGCATACATTTGACATTAGACCAGGGGAGGGTGTGAATCTTCGATACAGTATGAAGGAGGACGGACCTTATACAATAGAAGAACTTCCGGCTTATACAGACGCAGGTAAATATACAATTTATTTTGAAGCATCTTCTGATTCTGCAAAATCCTGTTATGGGCAGGCATCTTTGGAAATTACAAAGGCTGTTACAGAACTAAAGCTTCTTGCAACGCCCGCAGGATCAGAGGGTGCTGGCAGCGTAACACTTAAAGTTTTAAAACAGGGAATCAGCGCAGATGAACCGGTGGATATTACTTGCAATGATTCCAGCATTACACTGGTTAAGAAGGAAAATGATCAGTGGACGGTATCACTTCCGAACAAGACAAAGACATATTCTTTTACTGCAAAATATAATGGCAATAAAAACTATGCAGGGAGTGAAGCTGCCTGTCAGGTTATTGTGAAAGAAAAGAAAACACAGACTGGAAGTGGGGCTTTAGAAGCACCGGAAGGACCGGAAAAACCGACACCACAAAAACCGACACCACAAAAACCGACACCACAAAAACCAGCACCGGAAGAACCGGCAACAGAAAAACCAACACCGGAGAAAAAGCCGGATAAAAAGATAAAAAATAAGACGGTCAGAATAAAATGTAAGTCCAGGAAAGGGAAAAAGCAGGTTTTAAAGGTTAGTAAGTCAACGTTGAATCGTCTTATTGACAATGAGGCAAAAGCACTGCAACTGGAATATGGAAACGTTATAATTACAATGGACCGCAATGCCTTAAAAGAAATAAAAAAACAGATGAATTCAGATGTGTATTTTCATGTTAAGAAATTAGATAAACGCATTCTTTCTTCAAAGGCAGGTAAAATTGTCAAAAAACGTCCAATGTATGAAATTTCGGTTACAGGTGCAAAGAAAAAAACGTTAGGAAAATTGAAAAAGGGAAAGGTTACCGTAAAGATCCATTATAAGATTTCTAAGAAAGAAAAAAAGAAAGATCTTTTTGCGTACACCATCAACAAAAAAGGAAATGTCAAAAAGATTTCAAAATCTTATTATGATTCTAAGAAACAGACAGTGAACTTTACAACAAAGAGCTTTTCTAAATTTGCAGTGGGCGGTCGTCTGTGAGAGTGATAAAAAGTTCCTGGATCAAAAAATACAGGAAAATGCCTGAATTGCGGGAATTGCAACCATCAGTTGACAGATTGACAGGTACATTTGGTAGCCTGTAACCGGTCAAAATGGGTATGATGGAGACGTAACAAAGATCACATCATTGAAAAAGAAAAGAGGATGAGTTATGATTTTAGCTGAAAAAATTATGGAAGAGCGAAAAAAGAACGGATGGTCGCAGGAAGAACTAGCAGAGAAACTTTCCGTCTCCAGACAGGCGGTGTCAAAATGGGAGAGTGCCCAGTCAATACCGGATCTGCAGAGGGTGATCCAGCTGTCAGAGATTTTTGGGGTGAGTACAGACTACCTTTTAAAAGATGAATGTGAGACACCGCAGCCCATTGAGGGAGTGGAACCTTCCGACAAAGATTTTCCATTAAAAAAGGTTTCGGTGGAAGAGGCAAATGATTTTATGGAAGTCCGGAAGAAAAATGCACCGAAGATCGCAGCTGCAGTTGCATCCTGCATCGTCAGTCCGTCAGTTCTGATATTTTTGGCAGGATTATCGGAGGCGCAGATTGGAAATATTTCCGAGGGTGTGGCTGCATCGGTTGGACTGGTATGCCTGCTTGGATTTGTGGCGGCAGCGGTATTTACATTTATTTCCTGTGGTATGCAGACAAAAAGATTCGAGTTTCTGGAAAACGAATGTTTTGAAACCGCCTATGGGGTAGAAGGGCTTGCAAAGGAAAAATTAAAAAATTATGAGGGAACATTTACCAGAGGAATCGCCGTTGGCGTGGTGCTCTGCATCGTTGCGGCAATCCCGCTTTTGGTGGCAGCCTGTATGGATGCGCCGGATGTTGTATGTACCAGCTTTGTATCGCTGCTTTTAATTCTGGTAGCATGTGGCGTGTATATGATAATCCGTGTCGGTATGATAAAAGGAAGTTATGATATTCTTTTGCAGGAGGGAGATTATACTATTTCAGAAAAGAAACTGAAAAAGAAGTCAGATGCATTTAGCGGAGCTTACTGGTGTATTGCCACTGCAATTTATCTGGGATGGAGTTTCTGGACAATGCGTTGGGATTTTACATGGATCATCTGGCCGGTGGCAGGGGTACTTTTTGCTGCGGTATCAGGCATTTTCCGTGCAGTTATGCAAAATGAAAAGAAAAAATAGAATGAAATACGGATACAGGGCTTCATTTCTTGCAGTTTTCATTCTGATGTCATCTGCCTGTGTAAATGGATTAATCTACAATAAAGAGGTATTTGACAAAGCCGGTTTTACAGACACGCCGAAATCGATCGATGAGTTTCTGGGCATTAAAGGCAGATTTTACTGTTTCCGGTTATTACAGTGTATATTATTATATGCAGGAACAGGGATTTGAACATTTTCGTAGTATCTGCTTTTTTGCGATTAGGGAGAAAAATCAAGAATTAGGACTTCCTATTTGGAAAAAGATGTAGTATAATAGCCACATCGAAAAATTCAATTGTCACATCAGACATCATTTCCGCAGACGATTCCAACAGGTGAAAAAAGTAAGGAGTTTATGAATGAGAGAAAAATATGAGAGTTTATCATTAGTCGTTTTGCGTGATCTGGCAAAGGCACGGGGACTGAAGAATATTTCTTCCATGAAGAAGAGCGATTTGGTCAATCGTATGCTTGAAGAAGATGCACGCAAACAAAAAGAGACGGAGAGTATGCAGACGCAGGAAGAGCGCGGGGAGCGTGTGAAAGCAAAAGAGGGCACAGAGCGTTCGAAAGATCATGCACAGCCGAAAGAATATTCCAGAAAAAGGACGGAATATGTACCAAGGGAACGCGGAACAGATGCAGATCGTCAGACAAAAGAAAAGGCAGAAGAGCCGGTAGAAACACAGGAAAATCAGACGGCATCTGCAGCGGCAGATGATACCATGATGAGTCTTGACAGTGGAATTACGGCAAATGGTATTTTAGAGGTTATGCCGGATGGATACGGATTTATCCGCTGTGAGAATTATCTTCCGGGTGAGCATGATGTGTATGTTTCACCATCACAGATCCGAAAGTTTAATTTAAAAACGGGAGATATTGTCTGTGGTAATACAAGAATCAAGACACAGCAGGAAAAGTTTTCGGCACTTTTATATGTGACTACAATTAACGGCTATCACCCGAGTGTAGCCCAGAAGAGAAAAAGTTTTGAAGATCTGACACCGATTTTTCCGAATGAGAGGATACGTTTAGAACGCCCGGGATGCAGTGTTGCGATGCGTATTGTAGATCTTGTTTCCCCGATCGGTAAGGGACAGCGTGGTATGATCGTTTCCCAGCCTAAGGCAGGAAAAACAACACTTTTAAAAGAAATCGCCAAATCAGTAACATCAGGAAATCCGAATATGCACCTGATCATCCTTCTGATTGATGAGAGACCAGAGGAGGTTACGGATATCAAGGAAGCGATTGAAGGTGATAATGTAGAAGTTATTTATTCTACATTTGATGAACTTCCGGAACATCATAAACGTGTATCGGAAATGGTACTTGGACGTGCAAAACGTCTGGTAGAACACGGCAAAGATGTCATGATCCTTCTTGACAGTATCACAAGGCTTGCAAGGGCATATAACCTTACGGTTCCACCAAGTGGACGTACCTTATCCGGAGGTCTTGATCCGGCGGCACTCCATATGCCAAAAAGATTCTTTGGTGCAGCGAGAAATATGCGTGAGGGAGGAAGCCTTACAATCCTTGCGACAGCGCTGGTTGATACCGGAAGCAAGATGGATGATGTTGTATTTGAGGAATTTAAGGGAACCGGTAACATGGAACTCGTGCTCGACAGAAAACTTTCGGAAAAGCGTGTATTCCCGGCAATCGATATCGTGAAATCGGGAACCAGAAGAGAAGATCTGCTGCTTGATTCCGAAGAACAGGAAGCAGTTGACATCATGCGAAAAGCAATCAATGGAATGCGCAAAGATGATGCCGTGGAGAATATTTTGAATATGTTTGCACGCACCAAAAATAATCGCGAATATATTAATATGGTAAAAAAGAACAGAATTATTTAAAAATATCTTGATTTTTTTGAAATCGTATGTTACACTGATTAAGCTGTTTATCGGGACTTTCCTTTGGAGTAAGTACCATATGCGGATCGGGCATACGGGTATAAAAGGATTGAACAGGCGAAACTAAATAACGATAAGAACATAAAGAGGTGAAAATCATGAGAGAAGGAATCCATCCAGATTATTATCAGGCAACAGTTACATGTAACTGCGGTAACACATTCGTAACAGGTTCTACAAAAGAGGATATCCACGTAGAAATTTGTTCCAAATGCCATCCGTTCTACACAGGACAGCAGAAATCTGCAAGAACTGACGGACGTATCGATAAGTTCAACAAGAAGTACGGCATTAACAAATAGTACGCAAGTGAACATGGTTAAAGATAAGGTTGAGGTTTATTTAATCTCAACCTTTTTTTAGAGCGTCGGATGATTTTATTCGTTAATTTCGTGAAAACCGACAGGAATGGAAAACAGTGTGAAAATCTTCTTTTTCACACATAAGAATGGAGATTAACATGAGATATTCCGGGATTGGCGGACAGGCAGTCATGGAAGGTGTGATGATGAAAAATCAGGAAAAATACGCCGTAGCTGTCAGAAAGCCAGATGGGGAAATTGCACTTGAGGTTTCCGAATATAAAGGTATTATAAAAAATAAGAAAATCAGAAACATGCCGATCTTACGCGGTGTGTTCAGTTTTATAGAGTCGTTGTACCTGGGTGTTGCAACGTTGACGTTTTCCGCTTCTTTTTTTGAGGAAGAAGAAACGGACCAGAAAGAAAAGACAAAGAAACAGCGTGAGAAAAAAGTATTGACAGAAGAGCAGCAGAAAAGACAGGACAGCCTGATGATGGGTGGTACGGTTGCATTTTCCATTGTTCTTGCTGTCGCGATATTTATGATTCTTCCATATTATATATCTGTATTTTTTCAGAAGTTTACAGATTCCTATATGCTGATCGCTGTTTTAGAGGGGCTGATCCGTCTGGCAATTTTTATCGGGTATGTGGCAGCGATTTCGCTGATGCCTGATATTAAACGGGTTTACATGTATCATGGTGCGGAGCATAAGTGCATTAACTGTATTGAACATGGGATGGATCTTACGGTGGAGAACGTGAGAAAGAGTTCCAGATTACATAAGCGTTGTGGAACCAGTTTCCTGCTGATCGTTATGATCATCAGTATTTTCTTTTTTATGTTCATCCATGTGGATTCAAGAGTGTTAAGACTGGTACTTCGTCTTGTGCTGATCCCGGTGATCGCGGGTGTGTCTTTTGAATTTATAAGACTTGCAGGACGCAGCGATAATGCGCTTATTAATCTGCTCAGTAAACCGGGACTTCTGCTGCAGCATATCACGACGAAGGAGCCGGAGGATGATATGATCGAGGTGGGGATTGCATCTGTGGAAGCTGTGTTTGACTGGAAGACTTATGTGGAAGAAATAAGACAAGAGGACAGTAGAGAACATGACATATCGGGAAGCAATTAATCTCGGCGAAAAGGTTTTAAATATGGCAGATGTGGCAGATGCAAAAATTGATGCATGGCTGCTTTTGGAGATGGTCTGCAAGATCGACCGCAGCTTTTATTATCTGCATATGGAGGATGAGGTCGCTGAGGAACAGTTAAGTGAATATGAGATTGCATTGCGCAAACGTGCAGAACATGTGCCGTTACAATATATTGTCGGTGAAGCAGAGTTTATGGGATTGAAATTTAAGGTCAATTCCAATGTGCTGATTCCGAGACAGGATACGGAGACTCTGGTGGAAGAAGCATTAAAAGTCGTAAAACCGGGAATGAAAGTACTTGATTTGTGCACCGGTTCCGGCTGTATTATTGTCAGTATTGTGCATAATGTACCGGAGGTGGAAGGGACAGCGACGGATATTTCCAAACAGGCACTTCTTGTGGCAAAGGAAAATGCAAAGCTGAACCAGGTTTCGGTCACGTTTGAGCGCAGTGATCTGTTTGACAATGTGACAGGGACATATGATGTGATCGTTTCAAACCCGCCTTATATAAGAACCGGGGAAGTGGTAAAACTCATGCCGGAGGTGCAGGAGTTTGAACCGATGGAGGCTTTAGACGGCAAAGAGGACGGTTTATATTTTTATAGAAAGATTATCAAAGAATGTAAGGCATATCTGAAACCGGGAGGACACATTTTGTTTGAGATCGGTTACGATCAGGGCGAAGCAGTGTCCGGGCTTTTAAAAGAAGCTGGATTTAAAAATGTGACGGTTATCAAAGATTTGGCACACAATGATCGTGTTGTGACAGGAATGGAGGATATATGTTTGATAAATTAGAGGATTTACTGATCCGTTTTGAGGAATTAATGAGTGAATTAAGTGAGCCGGATGTGGCAAATGATCCGGTGCGTTTCCGTAAGCTGATGAAAGAGCAGAGTGACCTGACTCCGATCGTAAATGCATATAAGGAATATAAACAGTGCAAACAGAACATCGAGGATTCCCTTGCTTTGCTTGAGGAAGAGTCTGATGAGGAGATGCGTGAACTTGCGAAAGAAGAGTTAAACGATTCTAAGGCAAGAGTGGAAGAGTTGGAAAAAGAGTTAAAGATCTTATTACTTCCGAAAGACCCGAACGATGACAAGAACGTTATCGTTGAGATCCGCGCAGGCGCCGGCGGTGACGAGGCTGCTTTATTTGCTGCTGAAATTTATCGTATGTATCTGCATTATGCAGAAAGCAGAAACTGGAAGACGGAGATCATGGAAGCAGATGAAACCGGCATCGGCGGTATGAAGAGTGTTACTTTTATGCTGAGCGGACAGGGAGCCTACTCCGTTATGAAATATGAGTCCGGTGTACACCGTGTACAGCGTGTCCCGGAGACAGAGTCCGGCGGACGTATCCATACTTCCACTATCACAGTTGCAGTGATGCCGGAGGCTGAGGAAGTGGATGTGCAGATCGATGACAAAGATATCCGTATCGATGTCTGCCGTGCATCCGGTGCCGGTGGCCAGTGTGTCAATACGACAGACTCTGCCGTGCGTCTGACACATATCCCGACCGGAATCGTGATCTACAGCCAGACGGAAAAATCACAGATCCAGAATAAGGCAAAAGCGTTCGCCCTGCTGCGTACCAAATTATACGACTTAGAGCAGCAGAAAGCCCACGATGCGGAAGCAGAGCTTCGTAAGAGTCAGGTCGGAACAGGAGACCGTTCTGAGAAGATCCGTACCTACAACTTCCCACAGGGACGTGTGACGGATCACAGAATCAATCTTACACTGTACAAACTCGATAAGATCATGAACGGAGATATCCAGGAGATCATTGACGCATGTATCGCAGCAGACCAGGCAGCGAAACTTGCGAAGATGAATGAGAATGCGTAAAAAAAAGTCATCGGAGAATATCCTATGAATTTAAGGAACCAGAGATTACCTCTGGTTCCTTTCCGTATATTCTGTTTTTATTCTGAGATTAGCCAGTCGATCAGGTTGATTGATTTTATGCCATCATAGGAAGAATCTATGCCTGTATTTAAGGAAAGAACGATTTTTTCATAGTTATCGCTGATTTTTTTGAGTGGTGCTAATTCCCGGCTACGAACATCTTCGCTTGTCATTGATTCTGTGACCTGAACATAAAGTTTGTTGTCTGCCTTTGTTGCAATAAAATCCACTTCGAAATTACCAACTTTACCTATAGAAACATCATAGCCTCGACGAATCAGTTCAAAGTAAACAATGTTTTCTATTGCATGACCGCTGTCACGATCTCTGAATCCAAGCAGATAGTTTCGAAGTCCGATATCGACAATATAGTATTTGCCAAGAGTGCGTAAATATTCCTTTCCTTTGATATCAAATCTTTTGATGTCGTAGAAAAAATATGACTCTAGAAGTGCATTCACATAAGCCTGAACAGTGTGAGCACTTGGGGTTCCTTTTCGATTCTTGTTTTCCAGAAGTCCTTCATTTACTAAGGTGTTGCCGATAGAAGAAATAGAGATATTGTTTCCAATGTTATCAGCAAGGAACATGATAATCTTTTTTAAAAGGACAGGGTCAGTGATTTTTTTCTGACCTCTGCGACTTTCACGTTCGAGAATGTCTCGCATGATAACGGTGGAGTAGATACCATCGAGCAGCACAAGTGCTTTTTCCTGATCTAAACCTATGTCAGCGATACCCGGCATTCCGCCAAATCGCATATATGCATCGAAAACTTCACGAAGTTCATAATGTTCTCCTGCTTTATCAAAGACTTGTTTGCGTGTACCACCCAAAGCACTCTTCATTTCTCTTATTTCAAAATTATGAAACGTTATAAATTCAGAGAAAGATAAAGGCAGCATTTTTATTTCTACACATCTGCCAGATAAATAGGTGGCATATTCAGAGGAGAGCATATAGGCATTTGAGCCTGTGACATAAATATCGCAGTTGAAATCGACACGAAAAGAGTTAACAGCATCTTCCCAGTCAGGCACACGCTGAACTTCATCAAAAAAGAAGTACATTCTTTTATTTGGTACGATATGTTGTTTGACATATTCGTAGAAAGAGTCACTATTCATATTTTTATAAGCGTGTGACTCAAAATTCATTTCCAGAATCTGATTGTCAGTAACCCCATTTTCCTTCAGGTGGAGAGTCATTAATTTCAACAGGCTGGATTTGCCACATCTACGGATTCCAGTAACAACCTTCACTGGCTCGGTGTCTTGAAATGCTATGATCTTATTCAGATATAAATCTCTTTTTTTGAGTTCATGAGTATCGATCATTTGACGTACCTCCTTGTGCTAGTATAGCATAAACTTATGAAAAAATAAAGTCTGTGCACTAAAATGCAGAAACTTTAAAAAATGACATTTTTTGCATTATAAAATAGCTGGAAACATATAGGATGGAATAACAAATACAGAGCTGCAGTATATGTGATGATAGTAGTTATAGCTGTGGAAGCAATTATTTGCTCCATACATCCTCCGGCCAGGCAGCGAAGATGAATGAAAATTAAGGATAAATAATTTCTTACCAAAATCCCCAATTCATGCTATATTTTACTTGCACCCAAGCGGTGTATCATGTATGATATAATGAGCGTAAGTGAGTCAACATATTTGAATGATTGACGAGCGGCGAATGTTGATCATGTGCTGATTTTGCACATGATATAGCATGAGTTGTTATATGAGGAGGACAGACATCATGGAAAACGAGAATGTCTCAAAGAATTTTATCGAACAGTTTATTGATCAGGATATAGAGGAAGGACATTGCAAAACCGTCCATACAAGATTTCCACCGGAGCCGAACGGATATCTTCATATCGGACATGCCAAGTCCATACTTTTAAATTCAGGTCTTGCGCAGAAATATAATGGAAAATTCAATTTAAGATTTGATGATACGAACCCGACAAAAGAGAAGACAGAGTTTGTTGAGGCAATCAAAGAGGATATCAAATGGCTTGGTGCTGACTGGGAGGACAGACTGTTCTTCGCGTCCGACTATTTTGATCAGATGTATGAAGCAGCAGTAAAGCTGATCAAAAAAGGAAAAGCATACGTTTCTGATCTGAGTGCAGATGAGATCCGTGAGTACCGCGGTACACTGACAGAACCGGGAAAAGAAGATCCTGCGGGCAGCAGAAGTGTGGAAGAGAATCTTGCTTTATTTGAAGATATGAAAAACGGTAAATTTGCCGACGGAGAGAAAGTGCTCCGCGCAAGAATCGATATGACATCTTCAAACATCAATATGAGAGATCCGGTTATTTACCGTGTGGCGCATATGACACACCACAGAACCGGAGACAAATGGTGCATTTATCCGATGTACGATTTTGCACATCCATTAGAGGATGCCATTGAGGGAATTACCCATTCGATCTGTACACTCGAGTTTGAGGATCACAGACCGCTGTACAACTGGGTGATCGATGAGGTTGGCAAAGATATGATTCCGGATAAGGATGAGATGCCGCCGAGACAGATCGAGTTTGCAAAATTATATTTAACAAACGTAGTGACAGGAAAAAGATATATCAAGCGTCTTGTGGAGGAAGGTATCGTAGACGGATGGGATGATCCACGCCTTGTATCGATTGCTGCACTCCGCAGAAGAGGATTTACACCGGAATCCTTAAAAATGTTTGTGGAACTCTGCGGTATTTCCAAGGCAAACAGCTCTGTGGATTATGCCATGTTAGAGTACTGTATCCGTGAAGATTTAAAGATGAAACGTCCCCGTATGATGGCGATCTTAGATCCGGTCAAAGTTGTGATCGACAACTATCCGGAGGGAGAGACAGAGTATCTTGAGGTAGTCAATAATCTTGAAAATGAGGAACTTGGTGTGCGTAAAGTTCCATTTTCACGCGAACTTTATATTGACCGTGAAGACTTTATGGAAGAGCCGCCAAAGAAATATTTCCGTATGTTTCCGGGCAACGAAGTACGTCTGATGAACGCATACTTTGTGACCTGCAACAGTTTCGTAAAAGATGAAAATGGCGTGGTGACGGAGATCCACTGTACTTATGATCCGGCATCCAAAGGTGGAAACAGCCCGGACGGACGAAAAGTAAAAGGAACCATCCAGTGGGTATCTGCAGCACAGGCAGTTCCGGCTGAAATTCGTCTCTATGAAAACATTGTAGATGAGGAAAAAGGAGTGTATAATGAGGACGGAAGTCTGAATCTGAATCCAAATTCCCTCACTGTTTTAAAAAACTGTGTTGTTGAGGAAAATTTAAAAGATGCAAAAGCATATGACAGTTTCCAGTTCGTAAGACAGGGATTTTTCTGTGTGGATGCGAAAGATTCGACCGCAGATCATCTGGTATTTAACCGGATCGTTTCACTTAAGAGCTCATTTAAACTGCCTAATGCATAGCATTGTAATGATTTGCATTTTTGCCCTGAAACGGGCGTAACAGGAAAGGATATGAAATACAAATGAATTTATTTGCAGGATTGGAAAAATTTGGTATTAAAGCAGATAACACAACGGATCTGTTTGAGGATGAAAAAAAGCCGGCAGCATCCGCTGATGGTGGAAAAACAGAGGCTGCTCCGACAGAGGACAGTTTTCTGTTAGACAAGGCAATCCGTTGTACTGTCTGTGACAAGGTATTTAAGACAAAAATGATCAAGAACGGACGAATCAAACGTTTAGAGCCGGATCTGGATCTGCGTCCGCGTTTCGAATACATTGACACTTTAAAATATGATGTGGCATCCTGCCCGTATTGCGGATATACAGCGATGAACCGTTATTTCGAGCATGTGACATCAGGACAGATCAAACTGATCAAGGAACAGGTTTGTGCCAATTTCAAACCAACAGGTTCCGATGAACCTGCCGTCTTAGATTATGATCAGGCAATCGAGCGTTATAAGCTTGCACTTTTCAATACGATCGTCAAAAAAGGAAAGACCAGTGAGAAGGCCTATTCATGTTTAAAACTTTCCTGGCTGTATCGTGGAAAGGCAGAGGAGTTAAAAGGAACAGATCCGGAGACCTTAGAGAAGAAAAAAGAGGCAAAAGAGCAGGAAGAGGCATTTTACCAGCAGGCATATGAGGGATTTATGAAAGCAATGTCTACAGAGATGTTTCCAATGTGTGGAATGGATCAGTGTACCGTAGATTATCTTCTTGCGGCAATGGCATATCATTTCAAAAAATATGATGTGGCTTCTAAGTGTATTTCAAGAATCCAGGCTACACCTTCTGCATCGAAAAAGATGAAAGACCGTGCATATGATTTAAAAGAAAAGATCGTGGCAGAGATCAAAAACAGCAAATAGGCAAAATTATTATGATTGAAATAATGATTGATTTACAGGGGGGAGCGAAAGCTCCCCTCTATGAAAAAATATACGAATATATCAAACGGGATGTCATTGAGGGAAAAATTCCTGTTGGGGAAAAGCTTCCGTCGACAAGACTTTTGGCAAAGCATTTGTCGGTAAGCAGAAGTACCGTCGAAATGGCATATGAACAGCTCCTTGCAGAGGGATACATCAAAGCAGAACCTTGCAGGGGTTTTTTTGTGTGTGATATTACAGAGCTGTATGAGTTTGGGCATATAGAAAAAGATTTCAAACATACATTTACATTTGGAAAAAAAGAGCAGGAAGAGACAGCTTGCAGCCATGTTATTGATTTTTCCCCATATGCAATCGATACCATGCATTTCCCATATAATGTGTGGAGAAAATTAAACAAAAATGCACTGTTAGATGACAGGGAAGAATTGCTGTTATCCGGGGATGGACAGGGGGACTATGGGCTTCGAAAGGCGATTGCAGCATATCTGCATCAGGCGCGAGGTGTGAACTGTCAGCCCGATCAGCTGATCATCGGAGCAGGAAATGAATATCTTGAGATTTTACTGACACAGATTTTAGGAAGAAATAAGCGGGTTCTCATGGAAAATCCAACTTATTTGCAGGCATATCATACATTTTTAAATATGGGATATCAGATGACGCTTGTTTCGGTGGAAGAAGATGGAATAGATCCACAAAAGGTCAGAAATTATGATCCGGATGTTGTCTATATCATGCCTTCCCATCAGTTCCCTCTTGGAACGGTCATGCCGTTAAAACAAAGGCTGGAATTGTTGAAATGGGCATTGGAGAAAGAGGAACGCTATCTGATCGAGGACGATCACGACAGTGAGTACCGTTACCGTGGAAAGCCGATCCCGTCGCTGCAAAGCGTGGATCATTTTGAAAAAGTGATTTATATTGGAACTTTTTCTAAGAGCATTGCGCCGTCACTTCGAATCAGTTATATGGTGCTTCCACCGGAATTGTTAAAACGTTATCATGAAAAATGTGGATTTTATTCTACGACCGTTCCCAAAATTCAGCAGGAGATACTGCGTGCCTTTATTGAAGAGGGACATTTTGAACGTCATTTGAATAAGATGAGGGGGATCTACCGTGCAAAACATGATTTCCTGCTTGCAGAGTTAAAAAAGAGAAGCTGGGTAGAAAAAATTTACGGAGATCATGCAGGACTGCATGTTTTAGTACAGGTAAACACTGAAAAAAAAGAAACAGAGATATGTGATCTGGCGGAAAAACAAGGAATCCGTATCTATGGAATCAGTGAATATGTTGTACGGAAATCGGAGCAGAGCTGTAATGAAACTGTGAGAAATAAAAATGCTTCCATAGAAAGTGAAAAAAACAATTTTGCCGGAACTGTACCGCATAAACCGATTCTTTTACTTGGCTATGGAAGACTGGGTGAAGATGAGATCCAGAAAGGTCTTTTGATATTAGATACTATTATATGATATATTCAATACTGTTTTCCGGTGTTTTTCGGGTGTTTGTATTGAACAGGATCACTGCCTCTCGTTCCTCATATGGTCCCATTTCATAAAAACCGACACCGGTGCAGGAAAGCCGTGTGATGGAGATCAGGCGGTTGGCGCGTTTGGGTTGATCTGTGATAAAGGTGATGCCTTCCTCAAAGAATTCTTTGTCGAGTTCCGGATCATCCGGTTCTTCATAATAAGGATCAAACACATAGATATCACTGCCCGAAATACCGGTCAGGAGAATATAATGAGGAACTTCCAGGTAAACACGCAGCAAAACAGCACCGCCCTGCTGTAAGGCACCGACAATGAGGCTGTTTTCAGAGAGTACAACCTCGTCCTTAGCGAGAAAATTGCAGGAAATCGGGAAGTTTTTTACCTGTCCGAACTGTGTGAGCCAGTTACTCAAAAACATCATGGCAGATGCGGATGTACCGCGTTTTCCAACTTCGCCTGCTTCATTATAAGAATCAAGACAATAGAGCATAATATATTTGACGATATCCGGGTAAATTTCTTCGCGGTCAAAGAGATAGCGGATGGCATTTGTCAGTGTGGTCGGACCGCAGTCATATTCGGTGGATTGGTAAATTAGCAGATTCTTCATGTGTATTGCCTCTTTTCTTTATTCTAAGCAATACTATAATCAGCCATGAATTTTTTGTCAATCTTTCAACAAAAAAGGATTGACAATTTAAAACATAGAAAATATAATTTACCTAATTCCTAGTGGATTACTAGAAATAATATGCGAAAAGTACTATTTTATATGCTAAAAGCGGGCATACGGGAGTTTTTCGCAGAAAGTGAGGAAATTATGAGAAAAGAAAGAAGATGGAAAAAGGTCCTGTCAGCACTGGTGCTCGCAGCTGCGATGGGAGTTACGGCTGTTGGATGTGGAACTTCCGGCGGCAATACAGGCAGTCAGCCGCAGGGGGAAAATGCGGCGGCAACAGAGACAGCAGAGGTTTCGGATGATATTGTAAATATCGGTGTGACCAATACACTTGGAACGTTAAATCCGCTTTTGATGGATGGCGGAGAGACCAATAAATATGCGACCAGCCTGATGTTTCTTCCACTGGTAGAATTAAATTCGAATCTGGAATTTGAGGGAGAAATCGCGGATTCTGTTACGACGGAAGATAACAAAAATTTTATCGTGCATATCGATGAGAATGCATCCTGGTCGGATGGCGAGAAGATCACGGCAGATGATGTCGTATATACGGCACTGCGTCTGACATCGCCAGTCATTGGCAATACTTCCATGATGTACTATGTATTTGAGGGTGTGGGCGATGACGGCTTTACCGAGGAGGGAGCAGAGAGCATTGATGGTATCAAAGCGATCGATGATGCGACCGTACAGTTCACCACAAAAGAGGAGATGTCTCTGACCACATTTGAGAATTCTTATGCGCGTTATCTGATGACACTTCCAAAACATGTGATCGAGCAGTACACGGAAGAAGAGTTAAAGACTGCAGAATGGTTCAATCACCCGGATGTCGTCAGCGGACCATATATGGTAACAGATTTCGATGTCGACCATTATATTTCTTATAAAGCAAATGAAAATTATTGGAAAGGTGCACCGAAGATCGCAAAACTCAATATCAAGATCGTGAGCGGCAGCCAGCTTTATGCAGGATTACAGTCCGGCGAGATTGATATTACACAGCCGACAATGAGTGTCATCCCGGAGGAAGATTATGATAGTGTTGAGGCACTTTCCAATGTAAATGTTGTATACGGAGAACCGGTGACCAACCAGTCCGTATTTATCCAGACAAAAAATGTTCCGGATGTGCGTGTGCGTCAGGCAATGTTATATGCAATCGACCGTAAGATGGTATTAGAACAGCTTTTAAAAGGAAAAGGGGAAGTTGCAGATGGATTTCTGTCTTCTGCAAGTCCTTTCTATGATGACAGTATCGTTCCGGTAGAGCAGGATGTAGAGAAAGCAAAAGAACTGTTAGCGGAAGCCGGATGGGACGGATCACAGACCTTACGCTTTTATGTGAACTCTGGTGACAGTGCATTTGTAAATGCTGCGAATGTATTTGTGGCACAGTGGGCTGCAGTCGGCATTAAAGTGGAAGTGCAGACTGTAGATTTTGCAACACTGATGTCCGTCGCAGGCACCAATGACTATGATATTTTAGCAGTACAGTACACCTATGCACCGGTTGATCCATATCCGGATGTGGCATGGCTGTTAGGCGGCGAGGACAGCTGGACCGGATACGGGGATGACAGCGTCAATGAAGCACTTGCAAAGACACAGACAACAAGTGATATGGATGAGATCAAAGGGCTTTACTCCGTTGTGGATCAGAAGGTACAGGAAGATGTTCCGATGTTCTCTGCTTATATTGTCAGCGCACAGGCTGCTGTCAACAAACGTCTTTCAAATGCCACACCAAGTGTGTACGGTTTCTTTAACAATGTGGAACAGTGGGAAATTACGAAATAAGGAACGGGAAAATCAATGTCAAAATTATTACAGGTAAATGATCTGACCACAGAGTTTACCGGGGATTTTGGGAAAAAAATCAGTGTGGATCATGTCAGTTTTGATGTCGCAGAAGGAGAGACGGTTTGTATCGTTGGTGAGTCCGGCTGTGGCAAGAGTGTGACATCACTGTCTATTATGGGATTATTAGGAAGGGGCGGAGCTGTCGTTGACGGCTCTGTCCTCTTTGCAAACAAAAATCTGCTGGATATGGATGTAAAACAGTTAGATACGATCCGCGGAAATCAGATGACGATGATTTTTCAGGATCCTTTAACATCGTTAAACCCGGTGTTTACGATCGGAAGCCAGATCACGGAGAGCATCCGGATTCATATGCATCTGTCAAAAAAAGAAGCAGGAGAGCGTGCGGTCACGATCTTAGAGAAAGTCGGTATGCCGGATGCGCGTGCTGCAATGAAAAAATATCCGCATATGCTTTCCGGCGGAATGCGTCAGCGAGTGATGATCGCGATGGCACTTTGCTGTAATCCAAAACTTTTGATCGCAGATGAGCCGACGACGGCACTTGACGTGACGATCCAGGCGCAGATCATGGAATTGATACGGGATCTGCAAAAAGAGATTGGGATGTCTGTGATCCTGATCACACACGATATCGGACTTGTGGCGCAGATGGCGGACCGTGTGTTTGTCATGTATGCGGGACAGATCATCGAGATGGCATCTGTGAAGGATCTTTTTTATCATCCGGCACATCCGTATACGAAAGCACTGCTTGATACGGTTCCGGGCATTTACGATGAGAGCGGAAGGACGCTTGCATCGATTCCGGGAATCGTACCGGAAAATTATGACCAGATTACGGGATGCAGATTTGCGGACCGCTGTGCATTTGCCGGGGAAGGCTGTGAAAAGAAGCAGGAGATGAGGGAGATAGAAAAGGATCATTTCGTGCGCTGCCATAAGGCTGACAGGAGTTAAAACAGGAATGGATAAAGAACTGATCAGAGTAGAGAATTTAAAAAAATATTATGATATCAAGGGCGGTATCATTACCCATACCGTCAGTCAGATACAGGCCGTGGACGGCATTGATTTTTCAATAAAAAAGGGCGAGACCCTTGGACTGGTTGGAGAATCAGGCTGTGGAAAGTCCACGATCGGCCAGCTTTTGGTGGGACTGCTCTCGCCGACTGACGGTGCGATTTATTATCATGGGGAAAAAATAGGTGGAAAATCTCTCACACGCGGTGAAAAAAAGGCACGAAAACAGGCAGGAACCAATCTTCAGATGATCTTTCAGGATTCCTATTCTTCACTCAATCCACGAAAACATATTTATGATATTTTAGCACAGCCGATGCTATATCATGGTGTATCCGATAAGAAAACGATCGATACAGACTTAAAACAGCTTCTGGATATGGTTGGTCTGCCTCAAAGTGCACTTCTAAAATACCCGCATGAATTTTCAGGTGGTCAGAGACAGCGTATCGGAATTGCAAAAGCGTTGTCCTTAAAGCCGGAGTTTATCGTGTGTGACGAACCGGTCAGTGCGCTTGATGTGTCGATCCAGGCACAGATATTAAACCTGATCCGTGAGCTGCAGAACGAACTGGGACTGACAAGTCTGTTCGTCGGTCATGGGCTTGGTGCAGTCCGTTATGTCAGTGACCGGATCGCAGTCATGTATCTGGGAAAGATCGTTGAGATTGCAGATGCCGGAGAGGTATTTATGCATCCGGTACATCCGTATACAAAAGCACTGACACAGGCAGCACCGATTGCAGATCCGGGACGGCGGGAAGAAAAGTCAGCCGTTTTGACAGGTGAGGTTGCCTCTGCAGTACATCCGCCGAAGGGATGCAGGTTTCATCCGAGATGCCCGTATGCGAGAGAAGACTGCAGTGTGAGTGAGCCGATGCTTCTGCCGATGGCGGAAAACCGGATCATCTGGTGGCGTGTCCTTATTACGAGGGGACAGAAACTGCGTAACATACATTTTTCATCCAGGAATGAGGAATATTATGACGAAATATATTATCAAACGTATCCTGATCGCAATTCCGGTTTTGCTCGGCATTACCGTGATCGATTATGCGATCATGTGCATGGCGGGAGTCCGCTTGAAATGTTGCAGGGACCACGCGTCTCGGAGGCTGCTGTACAGGCAAAAGCGATAGCATTAGGGCTCGACAAACCATTTTATGTACAGTATTTTGTATGGCTGGGGCAGCTTCTGCATGGAAATATGGATATTCCATTAAAATTACCAGCCGGTTGCTGCTATGATCACGAGTCATCTTGGACCGACCCTGCTTCTGATGGGAGTGTCACTGTCAGCATCCTGCTTGCGGTTCCGGCAGGGATCTACAGCGCAATCCATCAGTATTCGAAAGGCGATTATACGGTGGTAACATTATCGTTCCTTGGCAGCAGTATTCCGGGATTTTTCCTTGCCATGCTCCTTATTTATCTGTTTACGGTAAAATTGGGCTGGCTGCCTTCCGGAGGAATGACGACACTTGGAACATCCGGGGAGCGGCGGACGTGGCGGTACACATGGTTATGCCGGTCATTGTGCTTGCAGTTTCCATGGCAGGAACCAATATCCGATATATCCGCAGTGCGGTGCTTGAAATTTTACAGCAGGATTATCTGCGCACAGCGCAGGCAAAGGGAATCGGTCATTTCCTGGTCATCAATAAACATGCGCTGCGCAACGCTTTAGTTCCGATCGTGACAGTCATTGGAATGGAGATACCGGTACTGTTTGGCGGATCGATCATCGTGGAGCAGGTCTTTTCCTGGCCGGGTCTTGGACTTATGACAATGAGTGCGATCACAAACCGTGATTATCCGGTCATCATGGGCGTCTGTCTGCTCTCGGCGATCGTGGTACTGCTCGGCAATCTTCTGACGGATATTTTATATGCGGTGGTAGATCCGACGATAAAACTTCAGTAAAGAGGTTGAACTTATATGAGAAAAAAAAAAAGTTAATGCAAATGAAACATACATGCAGACTGTGATGCGGCGTTTCCGCGCATCATCTTGCAAAGATCAGCCTTGTGATACTGGTGGTTGTCGGTCTGGCTGCTCTGTTTGCGCCGGTTGTTGCGCCTTATGATCCGGATGCGATCGTCGGAACTTTCAGCGGTGCACCGTGTAAGGAATTTATCCTTGGAACGGATCAGATCGGCAGGGATGTGTTCAGCAGACTTTATACGCAACCAGAATTTCTCTGCTTGTAGGAATCCTTGCAACAGTGATCTCCACGGTAATCGGGTGGTACTCGGTCTGATCGCGGGATATTTTGGCGGTGTGGCGGATATGATCCTGATGCGTTTTACGGATATGGTGATGTCATTTCCTTATATCCTTCTTGTTGCGGCTGCAATCTTTAAACCGGGTTTGTGGAGCATTATCCTGATCCTTGGATTTGTAGACTGGCCGGGTGTGGCGAGACTGGTGCGTGGAAATGTTTTAAGTCTGCGTGAAACAAATTTTGTCAAGGGAAATGTGGTGGCAGGGATGCCGCTTCGTCATATCTTATTTTCAGAAATTTTACCAAACACAGTTGCACCGATCCTCGTATATGCAACATCTGTTATGGCGATCTCCATGCTGGATGAGGCGGCTTTAAGTTTCCTTGGCATGGGTGTACAGCCGCCGATGGCAAGCCTTGGAAATATGTTAAACGGGGCGCAGTCTATCACGGTATTGACTTCACAGCCGTGGCTGTGGCTTCCACCGGGAATTATGATCGTTGTGCTGGTAGTTTCCATCAACTTTGTCGGCGATGCATTGCGTGATGCATTTGATCCATCCGGTGGACGCAGGTAGGCGGCGGATGAAAGCGAATAAAATTTAAACCACAGAAATGATGAGAGGGATAACAGATAGAACGTTTGCGGAGCATGCAGGCGATCGTTTGTTATAATAGACGGCGTTGCGGGCAGAACGTGAGAATGTGTAGAAATGGAGAGAGTATGGAACGAAAGGCATTAGAACAGAAACTTACCGGTTTTGAGGAACTTCATATGCATCCGGAGCTGTCTTATGAGGAATATGAGACGACAGAGCGGATCAAACGGGAACTTGCGGCGGCAGGCATTGAGATTTTGCAGATACCGCTAAAGACCGGTGTGACCGCCATCGTGCGCGGCGCAAAACCGGGAAAAACTTATGGACTGCGCTGTGACATTGATGCACTGCCGATCGAGGAGGAAACCGATCTTCCTATAAATCAAAACTCCGGGGAAAATGCATGCCTGCGGACATGATTTTCATACGGCGGCGGTGTTTGGAGCAGCATTGCTGTTACAGGAGAGGAAAGAGGAGTTACAGGGAACTGTAAAATTCTGTTCCAGCCGGCAGAGGAATCTTCCCATGGTGCGGAGACAGTTCTTGAAACCGGTGTGCTCTCGGATGTAACAGCAATCTTTGGACTGCATACGGCGGCATATCTTCCGGTTGGAACGCTGGGAATCCGCGCGGGCAGTGTCGCTGGCAGTAGACCGGTTTGAGTTAAATATCACGGGAACAGGCTGCCATGGAGGACACCGGATGAGGGCGTGGACACGATCCTGGTAGCTGCATCTGTGATACAGGCGTTCCAGAGTATTGTCGGCAGAAACTTAAATCCGTTCCATACAGGTGTTGTCAGTGTGACGAGGATTAATGGCGGCAATACCTGGAATGTGATCCCGGATAAGGTGGAACTGGAGGGTACCGTGCGTTCCATGGAAAAGACGATCGTATCTTTATAGAAAGACGCATGCGTGAGATTGCGGAACACACAGCAGCGGCATATGGCGCAAATGCGGAATTGTTGTGGTATCCGGGGCCGCCTGCAACCGTCAATGAGAAAGCGTGGAGTGCGTTTGCACAAAAGTGGCAGAAGAGAGTGGCTTTGAGGTTGTTCCACAGCGTAATTCGACAGGTGGAAGGATTTTGCTTTTATCTCGAAAAGATTCCGGGCTGTTTTATCAACGTGGGAACGGGAGTCGGTTATCCGAACCATCATCAAAGTTTTATGCGGATGAGGCGGCACTTACACCGGCAGCAGAGTATCTTGAAAATTGTTGGTAGAAGCACTGAGACAGTGAGAATCGCATAGATGTCAGAGGCACAGTCACAATCAGGTTCTTTCATGGATGGCAGAACAAGGCAGTATAAAGTAAAAACAGGAGCACAAGCTCCTGTTTTTACTTCATAGGAAATTGTCCGCTATGAATTAATAGAACCATAATCACATCCTGTGATTAGTCCTCATATTTATTTTTCTCACCGATCTCCTGCATCTTCATAGCGCGAACTTTTAATGGAAGTCCGAACAGTGTGATGAATCCGGAAGCATCGTGATGATCGTAAAGATCACCGGTTGTAAAGCTTGCGAGTGACTCACTGTACAGAGAGTATTTAGAAGTTGTTCCGGCTTTGATGATGTTGCCTTTGTATAATTTGAATTTAACTTCACCGGTTACATATTCCTGCGTGGAGGTAACGAAAGCTCTGACTGCATCACATAAAGGTGTGAACCATTTTCCTTCGTAAACGATCTGGGCAAGTTTGTTACCCATATCTTTCTTCACTTCCATGGTTGCACGGTCTAAAACGAGCTCCTCTAACTGCTGGTGAGCTTCCATTAAGATCGTTCCGCCAGGAGTCTCATATACACCGCGGGATTTCATACCAACAACACGGTTCTCTACGATATCGATGATGCCAACACCATGTTTACCGCCAAGACGGTTTAACTCACGGATGATATCGGAAACTTTCATTTCTTTTCCGTTTACGGAAGTCGGAACACCTTCTCAAATGTCATGGTTACATATTCGCCTTCTTCCGGAGCTTTTTCGGGAAACACCGAGAACTAACAGGTGATCATAGTTTGGCTCACATGCAGGATCCTCTAACTCAAGGCCTTCATGGCTGATGTGCCAGATGTTACGGTCACGGCTGTAGCTTGTGTCAGCGGAGAATGGAAGATGAATACCATGTGCTTTGCAGTATTCGATCTCTGACTCGCGGAATCCATGGTCCATTTTGAATCTCCCATGCAGCGATGATCTTTAAGTCAGGGGCAAGTGCTTTGATGCCGAGCTCGAAACGGATCTGGTCGTTTCCTTTACCGGTAGCACCGTGGCAGATTGCAGTAGCGCCTTCTTTTCTTGCAATTTCAACTAATTTCTTAGCGATCAGAGGACGTGCCATAGAGGTTCCGAGTAAGTATTTGTTTTCATAAATGGCATTTGCCTGAACACATGGCATGATGTAATCGTCACAGAATTCATCGATGATATCTACGATGTATAATTTGGAAGCTCCACAGGAGATGGCTCTTTCTTCAAGACCGTCTAACTCTTCTTCCTGACCGCAGTCGATACAGCAGCAGATAACTTCATAATCATAATTTTCCTTTAACCATGGAATAATGGCGGTGGTATCAAGTCCACCGGAGTACGCTAAAATAACTTTTCCTTCATGTGATACAGCCCTTTCTGTTATGTATATTTGACCCATTTGTATGCCGGATCATTAACTAAAGACAATATACAACAAAAATGTAGAAACGCAAGTGAAAAATTATACATTCATTATTCATAAAATACATAAAGATTATACAAAATGGAAAAATAGTTAAGCATAATACATATTATAGGAAAAGACAAAAATAGTATTGCATAAAGACAAAATGAATGTATAATTATGCAATATCGAACAGCGCACGAAAAGATACTTTACGACTGCGATGAGGTGTGTATTAATATAGGAAGAAAGATGCTTATGCAGGTATGCCTGTATACAATAATGGGCTGAAAAGTGCAGAAATCATGTGAGATAAGCATGAGCGGAAAGGATGAGAAAAATGATAAAAGCAGGAATCATCAGGTGCAACCGGATATGCAGGAAATGAACTGGTCCGTATTTTAATGGGACATAAAGAAGTGGAGATTAAATGGTATGGATCCCGCAGCTACATAGATAAAAATATGCAGAAGTTTACCAGAATATGTTTGAGATCGTGGATGATGTATGTCTAGACGATAATATGGATGAGCTTGCAAGCCAGGTGGACGTGATCTTTACAGCAACCCGCAGGGTTTTGGCAGGTGTACTGACAGAGGATATATTAAATAAGGTAAAATCATAGATTTAAGCGCTGATTTCAGAATCAAAGATGTTTCCGTCTATGAGAAATGGTACAAGATCGAGCACAAGAGTCCGCAGTTTATAGAGGAAGCTGTCTATGGTCTCTGCGAGATCAATCGTGATAAAGTAAAAGGAGCAAGACTTATCGCCAATCCGGGCTGCTATACGACCTGTTCCATTCTGACCGCTTATCCGCTGGTAAAAGGGGCTGATCGACCCGAATACGCTGATCATTGATGCAAAATCAGGAACTTCCGGTGCAGGGCGGGGTGCAAAGCTGCCGAACCTGTTCTGTGAGGTCAATGAAAATATGAAAGCGTACGGAGTGACAAATCACCGTCATACGCCAGAGATTGAGGAGCAGCTCGGTTATGCGGCAGGCAAAGAGATCGTTGTTAATTTTACCCCGCACCTTGTTCCGATGAACCGCGGTATCCTCGCAACCGAGTATGCAGCACTGGTAAAAAGCAGATGGCAGCCTTCCTTCTTATGAGGAAGTAAAGGCAGTCTATGATAAATATTATGGCAAAGAAAAATTTGTCCGTGTGCTGGAAAGATGTCTGCCCGGAGACAAAATGGGTAGAGGGCAGTAATTATGTAGATGTTAATTTTAAGATTGACGAGAGAACCGGACGTATCGTGATGATGGGCGCACTTGACAACCTGGTAAAGGTGCAGCAGGACAGGCGGTACAGAACATGAACCTGTTATTCGGTTTTGATGAGGCAGAGGGCTTAAATATGGTTCCGATGTTCCCGTAAGCATCATAGATGGATGCATAGTAATTGAAGATTACATAGTAATTAAAGATTACATAGTAATAAAGATTACATAGTAATACACTGAATTATATTTTTAATAAGAGGTAAAAGTAACTGGACGAAACAGTTATGCTGGAAAAGGAATCAAAGACATGGAAGAGAAAAAGTAAACATCCGTGAGATGACAATGGAGGATTTTGAGGAGGTACATGCACTGTGGATGGGGATTCACGGGTTTGGAATCCGGAGTATTGATGATTCGAAAGAAGGTGTGGAACGCTTTATCAGACGAAATCCGACCACGAGTATGGTGGCGTGTGAAAACGACAGAATCATCGGTGCAATCCTGTGCGGTCATGACGGCAGACGCGGATGTTTATATCATGTCTGCGTTCATGAGGATTACAGAAAGCAGGGCATCGGACAGAAGATGGTGGAAGCGTGCCTTGCGGCTTTAAAGCGTGAACATGTCAACAAGGTCAATCTGATTGCATTTAAGAAAAATGACATCGGAAACCACTTCTGGCAGGGAATGGGATGGACGTTCCGCGAGGATGTCAATTATTATGAATATGTCACAAACGAAGAAAACCAGACCGTATTTAATCCGTAAAACACAGGAACAGACAGTGCGAAAAATACAATTTTACATGAAGGATTTGAGTTACGCACAAACTTGAGATGCAAATGAAAATTTTGTTTACATTAGAAAGCAGTGCAGGAATGGAGGTTAAAGTGAAACAGATCAAAGGCGGCGTGACCGCAGCAAAGGATTTAAGGCAGCAAGTACAGCAGCAGGAATCAAATATAAAGACAGAACAGATATGGCAATGATCTACAGTGAAGTACCATGTGCAGTGGCAGGAACATTTACCACAAACATTGTAAAAGCTGCCCCGGTCAAATGGGATCAGCATGTAGTATATGACAGTAAAAGGCACAGGCAGTCATTGTCAATGCAGGTATTGCAAATGCATGTACCGGAGAAGAGGGATGGGTTACTGCAAAGCAACTGCAGAAAAGTAAACAAACTGCTTCAGATCCCAACCGATGAGGTGCTTGTGGCATCGACCGGAGTTATCGGTATGCAGCTTCCGATCGATCGCATCTGTGCGGGAGTTGAAACGATGGTCCCACAATTAAATGGCGATATCGAGAGCGGACATAATGCAGCACTTGCGATTATGACGACCGATACACATGAAAAGAAGTAGCTGTTGAGATTGAGCTTTCCGGCAAAACCGTCACAATCGGCGGCATGTGCAAAGGTTCCGGCATGATCCATCCGAATATGTGTACCATGTTAAGTTTTGTGACAACCGATGCTGCAATTTCACAGGAGCTGCTGTTAGAGGCATTAAAAGCGGACGTGGAAGATACCTATAACATGATCTCCGTGGACGGCGATACCTCCACAAATGATACCTGTCTCCTGTTGGCAAACGGAATGGCAGAGAACACAAAAATTACTGAGAAAAATGCGGATTATGAGACCTTTACAAAGGCGCTCCGCTTTGTCAATGAGACACTCGCAAAACAGATGGCAGGAGATGGAGAGGGAGCAACTGCGTTGTTTGAGGTAAAAGTAATCGGTGCCGAGACAAAAGAGCAGGCAAAGATCTTAAGCAAATCCGTCATCACATCAAGCCTCACCAAAGCAGCCATCTACGGACACGATGCAAACTGGGGCAGAATCCTCTGTGCCATGGGCTACTCCGGCGCACAGTTTGATCCGGAAAAAGTAGACTTATTCTTCGAGAGTGCTGCAGGAAAATGCAGATCATCAAAGACGGGTCGCCGTCGACTACAGCGAAGAAGAAGCAAAAAATCTTATCCGAACCCGCAGTCACCGCCATCGCCGACATCAAAATGGGTGCTGCACAGGCTACCGCCTGGGGCTGCGACTTAACCTACGACTATGTAAAATTAACGCCGATTACCGCTCATAGGCAGGCAGATATGAGGCCAACGCGAAACTCTTCAAAACTGGCGCTGCTGCGGTCACAGCAAACACAACCTGAATCAGAGTTTCGTACGGCAATATCAAGATTTTATAGAGGAGAACCAAACTAATGGAAGATAACAATATGAAGGAACTTTTGCAGAAAGCCGAAGTGCTCATCGAAGCACTTCCATACATACAGCGTTTCAACCGTAAGATCATTGTGGTAAAATATGGTGGAAGCGCCATGGTAGATGAAGAATTAAAAACACGTCATCCAGGATGTCACTCTGTTAAAACTGGTTGGATTCAAGCCGATCATCGTGCATGGCGGTGGCAAAGAAATCAGTAAATGGGTTGGCAAAGTCGGCATGGAGCCTGTATTTATCAATGGACTCCGCAAAACGGACGAGGCAACCATGGAGATCGCCGAGATGGTGTTAAATAAGGTCAATAAATCACTGGTGACACTGGTACAGGAGCTTGGCGTCAATGCAGTCGGCATCAGCGGAAAAGACGGTGGACTGTTAAAAGTAGAAAGAAATACTCAAATGGTGAGGATATCGGTTTTGTCGGTGAGATCACAGAGGTAAATCCGCAGATTTTATATGATCTGCTGGAAAAGATTTTCTCCCGATCATCTGCCCGGTAGGAATGGATGCAGAATACAACAGCTATAATATCAATGCCGATGATGCGGCATGTGCGATCGCAAAAGCGGTAAAAGCTGAAAACTTGCATTTTAACCGATATCGAGGGCGTTTACAAAGATCCGAAAGACAAAGATACACTGATCTCCGAGCTTCGTGTATCAGAGGCGAAGAACTGATCGGGGACGGATTTATCGGCGGCGGCATGCTTCCGAAGTTAAACAACTGTATCGATGCGATCGAGAACGGTGTTTCAAGAGTACATATCTTAGACGGACGTATCGCACACTGCCTGCTTCTTGAAATCTTTACGAACCGCGGAATCGGAACTGCCATTTTAGGAGATAAGGAGACGAAGTTTTATCATGAATAAAGAAGGATATATCAATGAGGCGGAGAAAAATATCCTCCACACATACAATCGTTTTCACTGGTATTAGACCACGGTGAGGGTGTTTATCTGTATGATACAGACGGAAAGAATATCTGGATTTTGCGGCAGGCATCGCAGTGCAGGCATTTGGATACGGCAACAAAGAGTATGGGGATGCCTTAAAAGCACAGATCGATAAGATTATGCATACATCAAACCTGTATTATAATGTGCCAATCATCCATGCAGCAGAGCGTGTGAAAAAGCGAGCGGGATGGATCGTGTGTTCTTACCAACAGTGGTACAGAGGCAATCGAAGGTGCAATCAAGGCAGCAAAAAATACGCTTACACGAGAGACGGACATGCAGGACATGAGATCATTGCAATGAATCATTCTTTCCATGGAAGAAGTATCGGAGCACTCTCCGTCACCGGAAATAAACATTATCAGGAACCGTTTGAACCGTTAATGCCGGGTGTGAAATTTGCAGACTACAATGACCTTGACAGCGTGAAAAACGGATCACGGACAAGACATGCGCGATCCTGTTTGAGACAGTACAGGGCGAGGGCGGTATTTATCCGGCAACAAAAGAATTTATGGAAGGTGTCCGGAAACTCTGCGATGAGCATGATATTCTTCTGATCTTAGATGAGATCCAGTGCGGTATGGGACGGACCGGTGAGATGTTTGCATGGCAGCATTACGGTGTGAAACCGGATATCATGACAAGTGCAAAAGCGCTTGGCTGCGGTGTTCCGGTCGGAGCATTCCTGATGACCGAAAAGGTGGCAGAAAAATCTTTAAAACCGGGCGATCATGGAACGACTTACGGCGGAAACCCATTTGTCGGTGCTGCAGTTGATAAGGTGCTTGAGATGATGGAGCGCGACCACATCACAGACCATGTGAAAGAAATCACACCATATCTGGAAGAAAAATTAGATGAACTGGTAGCTTCCTACGATTTTCTGACAGCACGCAGGGGACTTGGACTGATGCAGGGTGTGGTATCCGAAAAGCCGGTCGGACAGATCGCTGCAAAGGCACTGGAGGAAGGACTGATTGTGATCACGGCAGGTTCAGACGTACTCCGTTTTGTACCACCGCTCATCATCGAGAAACAACATGTGGATGAGATGATCGGAAAACTGAAAAAGCATTGGATCAGATGTAAGGAATCATAGACTGCACGCGGATGTGTGCAGTCTGTTGTCGTAAAACGAGGAATAGGAAAATGGGATTATGAAGAACATACAAAGAGAAGTGTAATTGCAGCCATAGTGGTTTGCGCAGGAGCAGCCATTATGGCTGGTGTCGTTCAAAACAGCCTGTAAAGAGACGACATTTCCGTTGCAGGCAGAAGAACCGGGCACAGAAGGAAAACAGCCGGATGTGAAAACAGATGCATACGATCTGGCAGATACAGACCTGACCGTGTGGTATGAAGATCCATCTTATGAAGATTTTTGAATATGCAGCCAGACAGTATTTTGAACAGACGGGTGTGAAGGCAGCTTTCAAATGTCAGGATACTCTGGATTATATCGGGATGATTTACGACAATACCATGCAGGAGAGGATTTTCCGGATGTTTATCTGTTAAATGGCGATGAGCTTGAGGAGGCATATTTATATGGTCTTGCCATGGAAAATGAGGATGGAGGATCTTATGAGGGGCATCCCAAAAGTCAGTGAAAGCTTCCACCTATGAGGATAAAATGATTGGATATCCGCTCAGTTACGATGCAAATGTGTTTGTTTATCAGAACGGATATTTTGAAAACCAGCCGGAGTCACTGCAGGCGATCATTGATTATTCTAATGAGAATGAACCGGGAGAAAATGTGGAATACCTGTTAGAGTGGGATGTAAATGATGCATTTTACGATTTCCCGTTCGTTGGAAACAGTGTAACGTTTGAGAAAACGGCGCCGGAAACGATGAATGTGGCCTATGATGAAGATCTGTATCAGAAAGATCTTGAATACTTTGAAACCATTTTAGGATCATTTTCCTTAGACATCAATTCAGTCTCCATGGACAGCATTTTAGAACATTTTAAATCCGGAAAACACTCTGTGCGTTTGTAAACACAGATTCCCTGCAAAAATTAGACGATATATCTTATTCTGTGATGGAGATCCCGGCACTGAATGAGGAACTTCCTTCTATCGGATGTGCATCTACGGATATGTTTGTTGTCAATGATTTTTAAAAATACGGATCAGGCAGCGGATTTTGCAGATTTTGTAACAGTGCGGCTTACAGACAGACTGCATGATATGAGTGGTCATTATTCGGTATTTTTATCACAGACTGCAGATGATGCGGAAAAACCGCTTATCAGGCATACGAGGATGCCGTTTTACTGCCGGATTCCCAGGATGCAAAAGATTTCTGGGTAGGATTAAAGGAAAAATTGCCGAATATTTTAAATTTTGTAAAATAAATGAAATAAATTTTATACACTCTTGTAATAAATGAAAAATTTCGTTAAAATATAGAGTGGGCATTGAGGACTCCTTCTGGAATAATGAAGAAGGAGACGCTTATGACGAAAAAATTTATAAAAGTACTATGTTTTCATGCATTTGCCTGTTGGCAGCTGCATGTGGAGAGAAAGAAACGTCTATTTTCAATCGGAGACATCCGTGGCAGAAACGCAGCGGAGTGAGGCAGTACCTGAGACGGATGACACGCAGATATCGGAGGAGAACGGCATAGACTGAAAAATGTTTTGTATATATCTGCGGGCGGTAAATACACCGGAGTTTATGAGGTCACGCAAAATGCGAGACTCTATGAGGTAATTGAGGCAGCCGGCGGTCTGACGGAGGATGCGGCAGAGGAGTCTGTCAATCAGGCGCGGGAGATCGTGGACGGAGATGGTACGCATTCTGACGCAGGAGGAAGCTGCTAAGGATGGTTTAGAAGAAGCAGGGGAACGAACGGAGACGGAGTGGATGGCGAAACAGCCCAAGATTCAGATGGCAGAATAGATCTTAATCTGGCAACTGCAGCGGAGCTTATGACGCTTTCCGGAATCGGTCAGACCAAGGCGGACAGTATTATCCGTTACCGTGAGAAAATGGTTCTTTTCTTCTGTGGAGGAAATCAAGCAGGTAGAGGGGATCAAAGAGGGCGTTTATAATCGAATAAAAGATCATATAAAGGTGAAGTAAAATGGCAAAAAAGGTTCTTGTTGTAGATGATGAAAAGTTAATTGTAAAGGGAATCCGGTTCAGTCTTGAGCAGGACGGAATGGAAGTGGACTGCGCATATGACGGGGAGGAAGCATTAAAGATGGCAACGGAAAATGCCTATGACATGGTGCTTCTTGATATCATGCTTCCGAAGATGGATGGATTTGAGGTATGCCAGCATATCAGGGAGTTTTCGAATATGCCGATCGTCATGCTCACCGCAAAGGGAGATGACATGGATAAGATCTTAGGGTTAGAGTACGGTGCAGATGATTACATCACAAAACCGTTTAATATCCTTGAGGTAAAGGCAAGAATTAAAGCGATCATGCGGCGTACTGCGGCGAGCCAGCCGAAAAAAGAGGACAGCAAAGTCATAGAAGCAGGTGATCTGAAATTAGACTGTGAGAGCAGAAGACTCTTTATTTTAGGGAAAGAAGTGAATCTTACCGCGAAAGAGTTTGATCTGTTAGAGCTTCTTGTCAACAACCCGAACAAAGTCTACGGCAGGGAGAATCTTTTGAATCTTGTGTGGGGATACGAATATCCGGGAGATGTGCGTACGGTAGATGTTCATGTGCGGCGTCTGAGAGAAAAGATCGAGAGCAATCCGAGCGAGCCGAAGTATGTGCATACCAAATGGGGCGTTGGGTATTATTATTCTCAGAATTAGTAAGGTGCAGCCATGACAAAATTAAAAAAATTTACAGATTTTATGAACAGCCTGAGATTCAGGCTGGTTCTTTTACTTATTCTTATAGGCGTGATCCCATGTGTTCTTTTGCGGATCGGGATGCTCAATTCTTATGAAAACAGGGCTGTTTCACTTCGAACCAGCGAAATCTTAAGCCAGGCAAAGATTTTAGCGAATCAGATCGTGTCAAATGATTATCTGGAAAATTCCGGTTCTCCTACCATTAACGCACAGCTCGAGCAGCTTTCCACTATCTATGACGGGCGTGTCATGATCATCAGTGACACCTTTCAGGTAGTGAAAGATACTTATAAGCTTGATGAAAAAAAGACGATCATCTCAGAGGAAGTCATCAAAAGCTTTTACGGGGAGGAGATTACGAAATATGATTCAAAATATCGTTATATTGAGATGACAATACCACTTGTGCGCACGGATCAGGAAAATGAAAGCAGACAGGTGATAGGTGTCATGATGGTGAGCGTGTCAACGGACAGTATCAGCCTGAACCTGGATTATCTTGCAACGAACACGAGGATCATTGAACTGATCTGCATTTTTACAGTTATTTTCGCAAGCGTCATCATTGCAGGACAGATGGTAAGACCGTTTCATAAGATGTCAAAATCAATTGATGAGATCCAGACGGGTTATGGCGAGGATGCGCTTTCTGTCAATGATTATACAGAGACGAAGCTGATCAGTGAGAAATTTAATAAAATGCTTGGAAGAATGAAGGTGCTAGATGATTCCAGACAGGAGTTTGTGTCGAATGTGTCACATGAATTAAAAACACCGCTTACTTCCATGAAGGTGCTGGCGGATTCCATCAACAGCATGGAGGATGCCCCGATCGAACTCTACAAAGAGTTTATGGGAGATATTGGCAATGAGGTGGACCGTGAGACGAAGATCATCAATGACCTGCTTTCATTAGTCAAGATGGACAAGGCAGCGGGAGATCTGAATATCACAAATATCAATATCAATGAACTGTTAGAGCAGATCTTAAAACGTCTGCGTCCGATCGCGGACAAGCAGAAAGTGGAGCTTGTGCTTGAAAGTTTCCGCCCGGTCAGCGCAGATGTTGACGAGGTAAAGATTACTCTGGCGTTTACCAATTTGATTGAAAATGCGATCAAATACAACAAGGAAGACGGCTGGGTACATGTTTCGCTGAATGCGGATCATCAATATTTTTACCTGAAAGTAGAAGATTCCGGAATCGGAATACCGGAAGATTCGTTAGGACATATTTATGAACGTTTTTACCGTGTGGACAAGTCACACTCCAGGGAGATCGGTGGAACCGGACTTGGTCTTGCCATCACGCGGAATGCAGTACTGATGCACCGTGGTGCGATCAAGGTGTTCAGTACAGAGGGAGAGGGAACGATCTTTAATGTTCGTATTCCGCTCAATTATATTTCATAACAGATTGGATCTATTGAAAATGAAAGGTCAGATTATGGATAAAAAAATCATTGTGCTGTTGTCAGGATGTATCCTGGCAGTCTTTTTGCTGGCTGGATGCGGAAATGATGAAGTGAGCAGCGAATATAATATCGAATATCTGAATAAGGACAAAACAAAGATCGTAGATGTTCCCTATGAGCCGGAGGCTTCGGATACGGATGGGATGATCAAAGAATTTTTAGCAAAGTTAAGCTCAGATTCTGACAATGTTGAGTACCGCAAACCGATACCAAACGGGGTGGAGGTTACCGATTATTCGCTTGACGGCGTGATGCTCTCGATCCATTTTGATGCGGATTACAGCAGTATGACGGAGGTTGAAGAAGTATTGTGCCGTGCTGCGGTGGTTCTTACCATGACACAGATTTCAGGGGTGGACTGTGTATCATTTTATGTGGCAGATGCACCGCTTACGGATATCAGGGGCAATATTGTCGGAAGCATGAATCAGGACAGTTTTATTGAGAATCCGGGAGAACAGATCAATTCAATCCAATGTACGACATTAAAACTTTATTTTGCAAATGAAACCGGTGACGGACTGGTGGAGGAGACAAGAAGCGATGTCTATTACAGCAGCAACGTGTCGATGGAAAAACTGATCATGGAACAGCTTTTGGAGGGACCGCAGACAGAGGGGGCAAAATCTGCGATTCCGGCGGGAACGAAACTGATCAATGTATCCGTGGTGGACGGTGTCTGCTATGTGAGTCTGGATGAAAACTTTAAAAATCAGGATTATCAGGTGAATGAGGCGGTTGTCATCTATTCAATCGTGGATTCCCTGACAGAATTGTCTACGATCAGTAAAGTACAGATCTCGGTCAATGGGGATACCAGTGGCACTTACCGTGATAATTTTAAATTGAGCGACATGTATGACAGAAATCTTGATTACGTCGTTTCATTGGAAGAGACAGGAGTAACAGAGGAGGAATAAATTGGGGAAAAGACCATTTCTTGAAATGGCAGCAGGGTTTATCTGCGGTATTTCCATTGCCGTGTATGGAAAGCCGTGGACGCTCTGGCTTTTATTTTTTGGAATTCTGCTCTGGTCTGCAATCGTGACAGGACATGACAGAGGGATGCCGGAGAGTGACAGATATCCGGTTCGGAAACGGCGGTGGTGTATGGCGGTATGTTCTGCCGCAGCATTATTTTTGGGCTGGCATCACTGCGGGGGTGTGCAGGCGGAACAAAATCAATATCTGCCGTATTTGGAAGATGGGGAAGAGATCCTTTTAAAGGGGAAACTCACCGGCAAAGAGCAAAAAAACGAACAGTATTTATACAATCTATCATCCTGTCAGATCAGACAGGATTCTAAAATCAGTGAATGGCAGCGCATATCTGCGAGCATCATCATCTATGGTGAGTCCGACACCTGTTCTATCGGACAAACGCTTGTTTTACATGGAAAAATAAAGTTATTTAACCGGGCACGCAATGAGGGAAACTTTGATCAGGCGGCTTATTATAAGGCGCGTGGGACCGCATTTGCCGTAAGTGATGTGGATGGAGTGTCTGCATACGGAAAAGCGAATCTTATTGCGGAGAAAATGTATCAATGGAAATATCATCTGGCAGGGTTGTATGAACAGGCACTTGGCGTGCGGGAGGGTGGAGTTTTAAGTACGATGCTGCTCGGAGAAAAAAATCTTCTGGATGCGGAGGTAAAACAGCTTTACCGCACCGCCGGGATCTCACATATTCTGGCGATATCGGGACTACATATCGCAGTAATCGGCATGACATTGTACCGATTGCTGCGAAAAGCGAGCTTTGGTTTCTGGGGATCGGGAATTTTTGCGGCAGTGTTTATGATCTTATATGGCATGATGACCGGAATGGGATATTCGTCGTTCCGTGCGGTCAGTATGTTTTGCATTCTTCTGCTTGGGCAGGCGGTGGGGCGAAGTTATGATTCCCTAAATGCAATGGGTTTTACCGCACTGCTCATTTTATGGAAGCAGCCGTTTGCGTTATATGATGCGGGATTTCAGTTTTCTTTTATTGCGGTGCTTGGTGTGGTATGGGCTGGAAAAATTGTGCAGAGCGCATACCAGAGGCATGCGGTGCTGCAAAAAATTGGTACAGGATTCGTGCTTCAGCTTGTGATACTGCCGGTTACGGCATGGTATTTTTATGAAATCCCGGTATATGCGATGCTGCTGAATCTGCTTGTGCTGCCGTTTGTTGGAATTGTACTGGCGTCCGGAATTGCCGGGGGTCTGCTGGGGTGTGCGGTGATGCCGCAGGCAGTACTCGTGCATATCGTATTGCTGCCGTGCCATGTGATTTTAAGCGGTTATGAAAAAATTTGTACGATTGCATCGGGTCTGCCTCATGCGTTGCTGATTACCGGAAAACCATCCGCAGTAAAAATTACCGTATACTATCTGCTGCTTGCCGTGGGACTTTTTTTGCTTTCTCATGTGACAAAGCGCCAGAAAGAAATGCAGCAGATGACAGAAGAAAACGGAAGGCAAAAGAGAAGAAAGAGTTACCGGGGAATGGAGTGGAGTTTGTTTGCCTGTGGGTTGGGACTGCTTGTTTTTTTGTTTACACCAGTTTCACAAGGGATGAAACTTACTGTGCTTGATGTCGGACAGGGAGACGGGATTTATCTGCATACAGACAGCGGCTATGATATTTTTATAGATGGTGGCAGTACAAATGTGCAGAGTGTGGGAAAGTACCGTATCCTGCCGTATTTAAAGTCAAACGGTGTGAATGAGATCGATTACTGGTTTGTTTCCCATACGGATCTGGATCATATCTCAGGTCTGTTGGAGATTTTCGATGAGGGATACCGGATCAGGAATCTGGTGCTCTTCCGGGGGATGATGCGGGATGAGAGCTATGAAAAGCTGGTTTCACTGGCAAAAGAACATGGAACAGAAATCTGTATGATGAGCCGGAAAGATGCGCTTTTTTCTGGAAACGCAAAGATAACAGCCATTTCGCCGGGGTATCATGCGGGGGATGAAATGAGAAATGAAATGGGCACAGATAAGAATGAGGAGTCACTGGTGTTATTGTACGAGGAAAAAGGTTTTTCTGCATTATTTACCGGAGATATCGGGGAGGAGCAGGAAAAACAGATCCTAAAATGGGGTGGAATCAATGACATAGATTTTTACAAGGCGGCGCACCATGGTTCAAAATATTCAAACACAAAAAGTTTTCTGGATGCGGTTTCACCACGGATTTCGGTCATTTCCTGCGCAGAAAAGAATCGATACGGACATCCGGGCAGGGCGGCGGTTGAAAATATCCGGGATACGGGGAGTGCACTGTTTTACACGATGGAGGGTGGACAGATCACAGTGACCCGGTTAAAGAAAAATGAGCTGGCAGTACAAAAATTTTTACTTCCGGACAAGCGGTTTGTATTTGTCAGGTAATGTATGTTATACTGTGGTATGCAGCTTAGTACAAAGCTGCGTAATTCGATGCAGCGAAAATGCAGCGAAGTGTAATGCAATATCAGTGCTTTGTATCTGGATAAGTGATAAAAAGGAATCAGATAAAATGAAAACGATCGATGATGATATCAGAAGCGGAAATTTCAAACAGATCTACCTGCTGTATGGAACGGAAGCATATTTAAAAAAGCAGTATAAAGACAAATTGAAAAATGCAATGGCAGCGCCGGATGACAACATGAATTTTACGACGTTTGAGGGAAAGAATATCAATCCGAAAGAAGTGATTGATCTTGCCGAAACACTGCCTTTTTTTGCAGACCGGAGAGTGATATTGATCGAGGACAGCGGATTTTTTAAAAGTTCCTGTGAGGATCTTGCTGAATATCTCACGCAGGTGGCACCGGCGACACATTTTATTTTTGTGGAAGAGGAAGTGGACAAGCGTTCGAAGATGTATAAAACGGTCAAGAATAATGGGAAGATCGTAGAGTTTTCAGCACAGAGCGAGGAACTTTTGACGCGCTGGATCTTGACCAGATTAAAAAAAGAAGGAAAAAACATCACCGGATCCGTGATGCAGCTTTTTTTAAGCAGGACAGGAACGGATATGGGAAATATTGACAGGGAGTTAGAAAAGCTGATCTGTTATGCCTTAGACCGGGATGTGATCACAGCGGAAGATGTGATGGCAGTCACGACGGAACAGACGACCAATAAGATATTTGAGATGGTCAATGCAATCGCCGAGCATAACCAGCGGAAGGCACTGGATCTGTATTATGATCTTCTGACATTAAAAGAACCTCCGATGCGCATTATGTTTCTGATTACCAGACAGTTTCAGATCCTTTTAAATGTGCGTGATATGGCAGGGCGTGGAATGGACAATCAGTCGATTGCCAAAAATGCGGGAATCCCGCCGTTTGCGGTAAAACGGAATATTTCACAGGCAAAAGGATTTACAATGGCGCAGTTAAAGAGGGCGCTTTATGATGGAGCTGACTTAGAGGAGTCCGTAAAAACAGGACGCATGAATGATCAGATGGCGGTAGAGCTTTTTATTATGAAGTACAGCCGGTCAGAAAAATAACATAAAAAGAATTCTGTTTCACAGGATTCCCCGCCTGCGGCGGGTCGCTTCGCGACATAATTCATCTCCGACGCAGTGCGATCCCGCCCGGAGGGCTTTTTGATTCATAGTACGTAAATTCCTATGAATCAAAAAAACACCAGTATGACGGTACTGGTGTTTTTATTATGCGGCTGGGTTAAGGCCGCATATATGTTTTTATCTATGTTTCAAAAATTAAGCTAAACCGTTAACAAGTTTTGTTAAACGGGAAACTTTTCTGGCAGAATTGTTCTTGTGGTAAATTCCTTTAGAAGAAGCGCTCTCGATAGTTGAGATAGCAACTGTTAAAGCAGCTTTTGCAGCCTCTTTATCGTTTGCAGCTACTGCAGCCTCAACTTTTTTAATAGAAGTTTTCACTTCGCTTCTGATCGCTTTGTTTCTAGCAGCTCTTGTCTCTGTTACTAAAATTCTTTTTTTTGCAGATTTAATGTTAGCCAATCCGTACACCTCCAATTTGTAATCGTTATTGTTCATGATTGTTACATTAAAGCCGGACACGGACAGTTCAATGTAAACATACTGGTATATTATAGGGCAGGTTTTTGTGGTTGTCAAGTGTAAAACAGTAAAATAATGAGAAATTATGGATAATTTTTTTTCAGACCAGAAATAATATAGGCAAAGATAACAGATGCCGGAGCAGGGCATTGGAATATGGGGGAAAATTTATGTATCAGATACGAACGGATTTAGCGCTTGAAACGCAGGAAAAAATGCAGGAAGATCATGTTGATCTGAAGGGAGTCCGTTTCTTAGAAGAGAAAGTTGACAAAAATATCACAGTCAGCACAGTGGTCATTGAGACGGAAAACGGTGCAAAGACGATGGGAAAACCCAAGGGAACCTATATAACGATCGAGGCGGGAAATATGGATGAGGAGGATGAAGACTATCACAGAGAGATATCCGTACAGCTTGCGAAGATCATCCGTCAGTTGATCCAGGAAAAAAATGAGGAGTTGTCGGTGCTGGTCGTTGGACTTGGAAACCGTGAAGTTACGCCGGATGCACTAGGCCCGCGTGTGGTGGACAATCTTTTTATCACAAGACACATTGTAAAAGAGTATGGAAAGTATGCTTTCGGAGAAAAAAATGTGAACCGGATCAGCAGTATTGTCCCGGGAGTTATGGCGCAGACGGGAATGGAAAGTCTTGAGATCATTCATGGAATCATCGATGAGACAAAACCTGATCTGGTCATTGTCATTGATGCGTTGGCGGCGCGCAGCACCAAGCGGTTAAACCGGACGATTCAGGTCACGGATACCGGGATCAATCCGGGCAGCGGGGTTGGAAACCATAGACACGGACTGAATAAAAAAAGCCTTGGGATTCCCGTGATATCAATCGGGATACCGACAGTTGTGGATGCTGCAACGATCGTCAATGACACAATGTTTAACCTGATCGCTGCGATGAGCCAGAGCAAGGCATTTGATATGCTTGGGGATTCGTTAAAAGAGTTAAACGATGGAGAAAAATATGAACTGATCCGGGAACTTCTCTCACCGAATTTAAATGCGATGTTTGTGACGCCAAAAGATATTGATGAGTCGGTCAAAAGATTAAGCTACACGATCTCGGAAGGCATCAATATTGCATTTATGGGGGAAGGACTGCCGGCATAATAGACAGGCGGGATTATAGTAAAATAAGACTGCCGGGCGAAACTCATGCAGATCACGATCAAGAAGCAAAGCTTCATGGTATAATGAAAAATAGAAGTGCATACAGTGTAGTATGTATGCTTATCGTTATCGACATTTAAAAAAGAAAAAAATAAATGGTGCCGTCTGGCTGGGGGGATTGCTGCTGGCTGTCATTGGAATACTTTTACAGACAAACAGATCTTTCTTTGCAAAGCTTGGAGAAGAGGGGGCAAAAAGCTGCTGCGAAAAAGTACTTGATTTTTATCTGCCCGGTTTGTCTTACAGTGTAAAAGATGAGACGGAGTGGTCTTTTGTGGAGAAAGTGATCGATGTGCTTTTTTACGGGGAAAACTATGAACCTGAAAGTGGATCATACCAGACGCAGATCGAGAGTGATCTCTCTTATGAGGCAATTCTGGCGCGGGAGGCTGCAGATGAAAATTATGTGGATGAAAAGACGGGGGAAGTGATACCATCGGTCGGAAGCGCAGATGGTACGAGCCTGTCAGATGAAAAAGATGCAGGAGGACAGACGGCGGATGCAGGTGCAGCAGAGCACCGGAGAGCAGGTGTGGCGGCAGGAGCAGCAGGCAGAGGCAGCAGATTGCAGAGGCAGGTGCAGCAGACAGTCAGGCAGCTTCCGCTGTGGCAGACATCAAAGCAGTGACATTTGCAAGGGAAAAGCTGAATGATTTTGATTATCTGATCCAGAATTTTTATCAGGTGGACAATACGACGACGATCGGGAGCGCACAGCTCAATGCGGATGCCCTGCTCGGAAAGGATGTACGTTTGAGCCATGATGCGTCCACACCGCAGATACTGATCTATCATACGCATTCACAGGAAGGGTATGCGGATTCCGTTCCGGGTGATGCATCCATGTCGGTCGTCGGTGTCGGTGATTATCTGACGGAGCTTCTGACACAAAAATATGGCTTTTCCGTGATCCATCACACCGGGCAGTATGATGTCGGAGACCGCGATCATGCCTATGCAAAAGCAGGCCCTGCGTTAGAACAGATCTTAGCGGAAAATAAAAGCATTGAGGTTGTGATCGATCTGCACCGTGACGGAGTCGGAAACAATACGAGACTGGTTACGGAACAAAACGGCGTGCCGATGGCGCAGATCATGTTTTTTAATGGATTGAGCCGCACGACGAAAACAGGCGATATCGAATATCTTTATAATCCTTATATTGCAGATAATCTGGCGATATCGTTCCAGATGCAGTTAAAGGCGGCAGAATATTACCCGGGATTTACCAGAAGAATTTATCTGAAGGGATACCGCTACAATATGCACTATTGCCCGAAGACACTTCTGATCGAGGTGGGGGCGCAGACAAATACACTGGCGGAGGCAAAAAATGCGATGGTACCGCTTGCCGATCTGCTCAACAAAGTATTGACGGGGCAGCAGTAGAAACATAAAATGTATGTAAAAACATAAAAAAACGGGGTAATACATAAGATGGATGTTTTATTGCAGTTAGATGGGAATATTTTATTGTGGATCCAGGAGCATGTGAGGAATGCTGTTCTGACGCCGGTCATGACATTTATTACGCATTTAGGCGATGCGGGATGGATCTGGATTGCTCTTGCAATCGTATTTTTACTTGTAAAAAAGATGCGGAGAACAGGTGTGCTCATGACGTGTTCCCTGTTGGGATCTCTGATCGTTAATAATCTCATTTTAAAAAATCTGGTCGCCAGAACAAGGCCTTATGAGGCTGTGGATGGACTGCAGCGTATCATAGAAGCGCAGAGGGATCTTTCATTTCCATCCGGGCATACCGGCAGTTCTTTTGCAGCGGCTGTTGTGATCTTTCTGACATGCCCAGGGAAGATCGGGGTGCCGGCTTTGATCCTGGCATTTCTGATCATGTTTTCAAGACTTTATGTCGGAGTGCATTATCCGACGGACGTTCTTGCCGGAATGATCACGGGGACACTGATCGCAGTGCTGGTATGCAGGGTGTATCAGAAAAAACACAGAAAAGTTTTAGAATCATAATATACAAAAAACACCCCGGACAAAGTAAAAGTGCCGGAGTGTTTTTTTCTGTCACACAGAAAGATGATATTTCTCCATCCAGTAATTGAGCTGGATAAAATAGGCCAGAAGCTGTGGACCCGCCATAAGCTGCCCGAACCACGGCTTTCCGTATTCTTTTGGTGCTTCCATAAATTTTTTCGCTTTCTTTTTATCGATAAGCGGAAGGATAGAAGCATTGCTGTCTGCTAAAATATCCGTCATCCGCGCGATCAGGATCTTTTCATAACCCGGATGGTAGGTTTTCGGGTAAGGACTTTTTTTGCGGTGCAATAGTTCCGGCGGCAGAAGATCGCGGAAGGCATCACGAAGCAGAGCCTTTTCCACACCGTTCTGGTATTTCATTTTCCATGGAACATTGTACACATAGTCGATGATACGGTGGTCAGCAAAGGGGACTCTCGCCTCAAGACCGGAATACATGCTGGTGCGGTCCATGCGGTCGAGCAGTGTCTGCATAAACCATTTGATATTCAGGTAGGCGATCTCACGGCGTCTGTATTCTTCGGCGGTTTCATCCGGAAGATGCGGTGTTTTTTTCAGGGATTCTTCATACCTTGCATGGGAGTAAGAAGAAAGATCAAGGCTTTTCATAACATCATCATCAAGAAAGGCAGTACGGGCATCGATATCCGCAGACCACGGAAAACCATCCCGGTTCATCAGTTCCGGGCGGTAAAACCACGGGTATCCGCCGAAGATTTCATCGGCACATTCCCCGGTCAGTGTGACCTTGTTTTGTTTTTTGACCAGAGAACAAAAGTAAAGTAAGGAGGCATCGACGTCTGTCATGCCAGGCATATCCTTTGCGTCCACGGCAGCATAGAGCATGTCGGCGAGCGTCTCCTGGGTGCATTCCAGGTAAGTATGACTGGTTTTACAGTGCTCTAACATGCAGTTTACATAGGGAAGATCGCGTTCCGGCTGAAAGGAATTGGATTGAAAATAAATATCATTTTCCGTAAAGTCAAAGGAAAACGTATTTAAGACTTCACCGTGTTCCCTCTGGTAAGCGGCAGCAAGGACCGTGACGATGCTTGAATCGATGCCCCCGGATAAAAAGGTACAGACCGGCACATCGGAAATCATCTGCCGTTTTACGGTATCGCGCATGAGAAAAGATACATGTGCCACGGTGTCCTCGTAGGAGTCCGTGTGGGGCAGACATTTCAGATCCCAGTAGGTGGTATCGGAGAGCCCCATGGCATCAAAACACAGGTAATGTCCGGGTAGAACTTCATAGATATCCTGAAAAACCCCACATCCGGGGGTGCGCGCCGGCCCGACTGCAAGCAGTTCTCTCAGGCTGTTTTCGGTAATAGCGGGTGAAAGATCCGGAAAGCAGAACAGTGCTTTTGGCTCTGAGGCAAAGACAAGCTCACCGTCTTTTGCGTGATAAAAAAGCGGCTTTGTCCCTACTCTGTCGCGGTAGAGAAAAAGCTGTTTTGCGGCACCGTCCCAGATGGCAAAGGAAAAGATTCCATTTAAGCGGGAGACAAAGGAAGCACCGAAATGCATGTAGGCATATAAGATCACTTCCGTGTCGGATGTTGTGAGAAAATTATATCCGGCAGAAGTAAGCTCCGGGATCAGTTCATCGGTATTATAGATCTCCCCATTGTAGACGATGGCATAATCTGCCCCGTCCCGGTGACGTATCATAGGCTGTGCACCGTGCGTGATATCACGGATAGAAAGTCTCTGATGTGACAGACCGGCATGAGGTGTCAGATAAATGCCGGAAGCATCACCGCCGCGGTGAATGAGTTTTTCGTGCATGGACACCAGTATATTTTCCCAAAAGGACTGTCTGTCCGTATAACAGCGTTTCAGGCTGCAAAATCCTGCAATTCCGCACATAAGGTCACTCCATTAAAAAACAGATTTAATCCCTGTTAGTGTATGCAAATCCATCAAAAAGATGATGGATTCCCATCAAAAAGATGATGGATGATGGAAAAAAATGGAATTGCAGGTTAAAATATGCTATAATGAACGAGAGAGAGTCAACATGCTTGTATGATTGACGAATTGTGAATTGGATCATGTGCCGATTTTGCACATGAATATAATGATTGATTTTGAAAGATTTTACATTCAATTTGGAGGAAACGGCTTTGACGCTGGATAGTTTATATATTGGAGTTCCAATCGGAGCGTTTTTCTGTTTTTTATTTATATTTTTTTCATTCCTGAATGCCGGGGATGCAAAACCGGTCAGGTATTTCAGACAGATTCTTTTATCCTGTCTGATCTGGACTGGCGGTGTAGTAATGATGCGTATGCAGATCATGCCGGGGATGCGGTTCTGGTTTCATGTGTCGGTATTCGGATTTTTGACGGTACCGATTTTTATGTATGCATTTTTATTTTATATGTTGGAGATCAAAAAGAATGGTTTCCTGACCGGATATTGCATAGCTACTGTGGTGGCAATGGGGATCAATGTTGTCACAGAAGTATTTATCCCGGAACCGGATATTATCCGGTATGCAGATGGAAGCATTGGATATGCCTATCATCTATCTTGGGGAAGTTATTTATTTGCAGCTGCGGAGGCAGGTGTGATCGTCTATACGACAGTTTTGGCGCACAGGGCAATCGGCAATAAATTTGAAAAACGAAAGAAATTATTTCCACTGCTGCTTGGAACAGTTGCAATTTTGACAGGCAATCTTTTTGTTGCACTGCCGGGTAATTTTTTCCCGTATGATATGCTGGGCGGTATTTTTATGGCATTGTGCCTGTTATATATCATGTGGCACAAGTATCTGTTTGATATCTCGAACCGTATCGTGATCGGATGTATCTACTCGGTTGCACTGGCGGTCAGTCTTCTTCCTGTGTTCAATTTTAATCACAATGCGGAGTGGTATCTTGGCAGTGTATTGCCGGAAATACAGCAAAAAGTTATAGTGCTCGTACTTGGATTTACAGGATGGTCGTTGTTTGTATTTTATCTGGCAAGAAAAATGGCAGAGGGAATCATGCAGAGGCAGAACAGAAAGCAGATCGAGGTATTACGTCGTTTTCAGAATGAGTCGGCGTCTATATTGCGGCAGGAAGATCTGTTTAAGCTGCTGGTTGGTGTGGTAAATGAGATGTTTCCGGTAAAGGACATCTTTGTTTTTATCAAAAATGGAGAAAATTTTACAGTTGTAAAAACAGCCGGTGGACAGATGCCGGATCAGGCAGAGCAGGATGAAATCACGGCTATGCTGGAAAGATCGGGGGCAGGTGAGTGCTCTGAGATTTCATTGATGAAGTATGATGATGAGATACAGGGATTTATCTATATAAAATCGGAGAAAAGAACCAGATTAAATTATTTAGAGAGAGATTATTACTGGAGAATTGGTGTGTATGCGGGTGTGTGCCTTAAGAATATCAGCACTTATCAGGAAGTATATCAGATATCGATCCATGATGAACTGACAGGGCTTTATAACAGGGGATATTTTAAAAAGTTTCTGGCGGAGAACTGGAAAGAAGAGCAGAAGATAGCTCTGATGTATCTTGATCTGGATGATTTTAAGCTTTTTAATGAGCTGTACGGGGAAGAATGTGGGGATCGCATATTAAAATGGTGCGGGCATATCATAGAGAATACTGTAGGAAGTAAGGGAGAAACATTCCGGTTTGGATCAAATGAATATGTGGTGCTGATAAATTCGGATGAAAAGAAAAAGGTGGCACAGATTGCGGCGAAGATACAGAAGAATTTTCTACTCGCGGATGAAGAAAAACCGGATGTTCTACAACCGGTGACTGCAAGTGTCGGAATTGCATTTTACCCGGATACGGCTTCAGGAGCGGATGAGCTGCTCAGTCAGGCAGAGCGTGCGAATTTTTATGCAAAAAGAGATGGAAAGAACTGCATTAAAATTTATGGAGCACATACAGAAGATGAACTTGAGGATCAGCAGGTACAAAAGCATTATGAACAGATTGCACCAACGATTTACGCACTGACTGCAGCAATCGATGCAAAGGATTCTTATACCTTTGAACATTCCTGCCATGTATCGGATTATGCGGTTCTTCTCGCAAAAAAAATAGGTCTTGAGCCGAATGACATTGAAATTGCAAAGGAGGCAGGACTGCTTCACGATATCGGAAAGATTGGTATTCCTGAGAGTATCTTAAAAAAACAGGGCAGGTTAAATGATGAGGAATATGAGATCATGAAAACACATGTCACGAATTCCATTGAGATGATTCATTTTCTGCCGAATATGAACTATGTGATACCGGCTGTATTATCGCATCATGAGAGATATGACGGAAAGGGATATCCGAGAGGCCTGAAAGGAGAAGATATTCCACTGTTAGGGCGTATTCTTGCGGTATGTGATTCGTTTGATGCGATGACAACAAAGCGTACCTACAAGGAAGCTATGTCGATCGATTATGCAATCAGTGAGTTAGAACACAATAAGGGAACACAGTTTGATCCAAAACTGGCAGAGGCATTTATTGAATTGTTAAAAGAAGGGAAAATTGAGGTCTAATTCTTAAGATTTTCTGAGGATTTTTGTTTGAGGGATGACAAAAAAACGTTAATGTGTTAAACTGCAAAAGTGTAAAATGTTTTTATCAGGAGGAGTTTAACATGTGGAACAGAAGTGAGTTAAAAAGCAATGCAAAGCTGGCATTGAAGGCGAATTACTGGAAAGCAGTGCTGGTGGGACTGATTCTGTCATTTATTTTAGGTTCAGGCTCAACAGCTGCCCAAAATTCGGCAAGGTCATCAACGGATGGATTGACGGATATAGATCCGGTAATGGTATTTACTGTGATTGGGATTATACTGGCAGCAGTATTTGTTGCCATGGTGATCAGCATCCTGCTCAGTATTTTTATCTGGAATCCGCTTGAAGTGGGATGTCAGAAATTTTTCATTAACTGTAAGTATGGTAACGCGGAATTAGGCGATATTGCATACGGATTTAAAAACGGATATGCGCACATCGGCATGATCATGTTCCTGCGGGGGCTGTTTACAGGACTCTGGATGTTATTATTTATCATTCCGGGTATCGTGAAAAGTTATGAGTATATGATGATCCCATATCTTTTAGCAGAGCATCCGGAGATGACCAGACAGGAAGCCTTTGCAGAAAGTAAACAGATGATGGATGGAAACAAATGGGATGCATTTGTGTTAGATCTTTCATTTATCGGCTGGACGCTGTTAGGTGTCTGCACATTTGGTATTCTTCTTGTTTTTTATGTAGAACCTTACATATATCTGACACGCGCAGAACTGTATCATGCATTAAAAAATAATAATAAGTCGGTAGAATTTTAAATTTACCCCAAAAGAGTCATAAAATCCCCCCAAGCTGCATTTCTAATAAGTAAGGAGTGCGTTTGCGGGGGATTTTTATGTCCAATGAGAAAATGGAAAATCTGTTAAATCTTGCACTCGATGCGACAGAGCGGGAGAGGGAAAAATCGTTAGATCTCGATACCGGGTATGACAGAGCGGAACGGACCTGGGAAGTTATCGTAAAATTCGGAGGCACGGAAGAAGCGTTGAGGGGACTGTTTGCAGAAAAATTTCCGGAGGAGTATGACCGGATCAGGATTACAAATCTGCGGAATGAATATGCGATCCTGCTTTTGCCAGAGCATATTGTGGAACTGGTGGCGGCACTGACAGAGATCGAATACATGGAGAAACCGAAACTTTTGTTTTTTGCAGTGAATAACGGCAGACGTGTATCATGCATCAATCAGCTGCAGACGGTGGGGACGGAGCAGGGAACATTGTCGTCTGGCAGAAATTTAAGTGGAACCGGCGTGATCGTGGCAGTGATCGATTCCGGCATCGATTATACACACCCGGATTTTCGGAATGCAGACGGAACCACCCGGATTTTAAATCTGTGGGATCAGACGATACCAGCAGACAGCGTGGCAGATCCGTTTCCTGCGGAGAATGGAGAAACGTCATTTTTAGGGGCACCGTCAGGGTACTTTCTTGGAACTGAATTTACGAGAGCGGTGATAGACCGCGCTTTAGAGCAGACAACGGAGAGAGAGCGGTTTGCGTTGTGCCCCAGCCGTGACATCTCCGGGCATGGCACCCATGTGACGGGGATCGCAGCCGGAAATGGCAGAGCCTCACAGGGAAGATACCGCGGAGTGGCATATGAAAGTCCGCTTCTGATCGTAAAATTGGGAACGCCGGGGGAACGATCTTTTCCAAGAACGACGGAACTGATGCAGGCAGTAGATTACTGTATCAGAAAAGCCCAGGAATACGGGATGCCCATCGTTATAAATTTGAGCTTTGGGAATAACTATGGTTCCCACTCCGGCAACTCCCTGTTAGAGAGTTATCTTGATGATATGGCGAATTACTGGCGGACGTCGATTGTTGCCGGCAGCGGAAATGAGGGGGCGTCGGCGGTGCATGCGTCTGGAACCCTGCGGGAAAATATCACGAAAGATGTGGAAATCGCCGTGAGCAGTTATGAGCCGTCTTTAAATCTTCAAATTTGGAAAAATTATTCCGATGAGATTGCGGTCTCGCTGATTCATCCGAATGGTACGAGAGTGGGACCAGTCCGGCAGATTTTAGGTCCGCAGCGTTTTAGGCTGGGGAATACAGATATTCTGCTTTATTACGGAGAACCGAGTCCCTACAGTCCTTATCAGGAAATTTATTTTGACCTGCTTCCGGTAAACGAGTATATTGACAGCGGCGTCTGGACGATACAGCTTGTACCACAGAGAATTGCAGCCGGAAATTATGATATGTGGCTTCCGGCGGGCGGTGTTTTAAACGAAGGTACGGGCTTTTTGATGCCGTCGGAGGAGACAACACTGACGATTCCGTCGACGGCGGCGCGGGTGATCACCGTCGGAGCCTACGACGGATATTTTGACCGCGCGGCGGCATTTTCCGGGCGTGGGTATACGCGGGAGACCAATCAGGTCAAACCGGATCTGGTCGCACCGGGGGTGGATATTACTTCCTGTGCGCCGGGCGGCGGGTATGTGACAAGAAGCGGAACATCGATGGCGGCTCCCTTTGTGACTGGCGGGGCAGCACTTCTGATGCAATGGGGGATCGTGGATAAAAATGATCCATATCTGTATGGGGAAAAAATGAAAGCGTATCTGATCAAGGGGGCAAGAAGGCTTCCGGCGATGCGGGACTATCCGAATCCGGTGTTTGGGGATAATGGTATTATAGTGTCAAGTTAGTGAGAAGCCAGTAAAATCAAGGGGTTCCGCTGATTTCGTCCAAAACAGAAATTGCTGTGAAAACGGCAAATTGGGATGAAAACAATCTAGTTTTCATTCTGAAAAAGGAAAATCGGATAACTTGACACTAAAATACCATAAGGAGTTAAAAATCTATTTTTCAAATGTATTTCAAATTTATCATTTCTAATCAATCTCAGTTTTAGTGCAAAATCTATTTTCCAAATTGTAACCGATAGTGTTCTTACATGGAAGGAGGTAAGTGAACAGTCCTACTTTTATCCAAGTGTCATATGAAATTGATGCCATGGCAGTCGCCAAGGTACAGCAAGCCTGACCTTGGCTCGTTGCCTGCATGAGAAGTAAATGTAACCAATATAACAAGAGAAAGGAAGCAAACGTATGGGCAAGGTTTTAGGAATTGTAAACAGAAAGGGCGGAGTAGGTAAGACCACGACCGCCACAGCCCTGTCATATCTGCTGTCTAAGGAGGGCTGTAAGGTCGCATTGATTGACTTTGATGGGCAGAGGCACACAACAAAACTTTGCGGAGTGACCGCACCAGAGCAGCTTTTCGTGACAATTTATGACATTTTGAAGTGTATCGTGATGAACGAAGAACTGCCGGATAAAGAGTCCTACATGATAAGGACAGAGACAGGAGTAGATTTAATTCCGGCGAATAACAAGCTGGATAACTTTGATAAGCTGATGTGTGATACTGATTTTGCAGAATACAAGCTGAAAGAGTTTGTGGACACCATTAAGGAGCAGTATGACTACATCCTCATTGACGGGATGCCTAAGATGGGGACAGCCATGATAAATGTGATGATATGCTGTGACAGTCTGATTATTCCGGTACAGTCGGAAACGCTGGCGGTAGAGGAAATGGCAGAGTTTCTAAGGGCTTTCCACAGAATCAAGAGCCACGCAAATGCAGAGACGCAGCAGGAGAAAACTAAGCAATGTCAAAGGAAACAGACTGATAAAAAGGAGATTTGCAGAACAGACACAGCGTATGGAAGAGTGGACGAAAGAGACACCTTTTGGGGGTGGACTGGGGAGGAGGTCAGTTTGATACCACCTTGAACGTTCATTTTAACTAAAAGACTAAAAAGTGAAAAAAAAGTATTTAGGATAAAATAGAAATATAGTCTGGTTACACATTGGTAATAAACGTAAAATGACGTATATGTTAAGCTTAAAATGATAATTTTGCAAATAAAATAAAAAATTTCTTGTAGATTATTAAACCATAGCAAAATAAATTAGTATACAGAGCATTCTTAAATAGTCAAAGAAAAGATATGATAAAGGAAAATGAGTTTCGGAGATAGAAATGAAATTAGACTATTGCGCAATAGGTATGAGAATAAAAGAGCGTCGGATGAAGAAAGAATGGTCGCAGGAGATGCTGGCATCTACTGTTGGAATTTCTAATCCACATATGAGTAATATAGAGCGGGGAAAGACAAAAGTAAGCTTGGCAACTTTGATAGATATTGCAAACGCTCTGGATACGACATTTGACGCATTGATTTGTGATAATCTGGTGAAAGGGAAAGCTGTTTTTGATGAAGAAATTTCACAGAAATTGGAAGAATGCAGTGAAGAAGACATCAGAATTGTTTATGATATGGTAAAAGCGTTGGTTAAGAGTCTGGCAAAACGGAAACATTAGTTGTTACAGTGGGGGCAAAGATATATGATAAGGATCGGGATTTGTGATGATTTAGTAGAACAACTTCAGATACAGGAAGAGATGGTTAGGAATATCGTTTGCCGTTTGGGACTGAATACAGAAATAAAATGTTTTCAAAGTGGAGAAGATTTGTTATGGGAAATGGAACAAAAAGGCAATATGGATATCATTCTTTTGGACATTGAAATGGGCGGGATAAACGGAGTTGAAACGGCAAGACGGATTCGGGAAAAGGATAACAGGGCAATTTTGTTCTTCATTTCCTACTATGAACAGTATTGTAAGGAAATCATTAATGTACAGCCATTTCGGTTTATAGACAAGCCTGTTTCGGAGGAGGAACTGGATCGTGGGTTTAGAGAAGCGTTTAAGGCGATGAGTCAAAAAGAAGAAATTTTTGAGTATACATATAAAAAAGTTCCATATAAGATTTTGGTAAATAAAATTCGTTATTTTGAGAGTGATAAGCGACAGGTGAATCTTTACAGTACAGACGGTGTTTCTTCCTTTTATAAAAAACTGGATGAAGTAGAAGCACAGTTAGAACAGATGAATATCAAGTTTTTAAGGATTAGTAAATCTTATCTGGTCAATGTGAACTATGTAAAGGAATTTCGGTATGAAAAAGTAGTGATGGATGACGGCAAAGAATTTAAAATAGGTCCCAGATATAAGGATAAAATACGAAAAAGTTATATTGAATTGATGAGGATAAGCTAAATGATGAAAGTAATGCTGGCAGCCATTGAAATTTTTTCTTTAGTGTATCAGAGAATTTTTGCACAAAAAGTCCTGACACAAAGAAAGCATGGCAGAGTGTGGGAGTGTTTTGTATGGGGAATGTATTTTGTTATTTCTAATTTTTTTACTTACAGTTTTGCAAAAAGTGCGTGGGACAATACAGGAATATTTGTTGTCTCATTTTTTTTTGCTTTACGTATTTTATATATAGATTCTGCATGGGTTTTATCGGCAGTTACTGCTTTTATGGCAATTAGCGGAGCATTATCAGAAGTATTGACTTATTATGGATGGCAGATATTTGTTCAGAAAAGTGGAGTCAAAGTAGATACGGCAAATGAGGATTACTTACTATTGCTGGTTTCCAAGCTAGTTATGTTTTTCTTTATAAAAATATTGCTGGCGCTTATCAAGCGGCATAAAAATATCAGGTTGAATACACAGGAATGGGTTGAAATTTTTATGATTCCCGGAGGAAGCATTGTCATTTTAGCTGAAATGATCTGTCAAAAGGAAAGCATGAGCGAGACATTGGATTTTGTGGCAGCGCTTATGGTAATGCTGATAAATATTTTTACATATTATTTGTATGATAAAATTGGAGAAACAGCAGAAAAAAGAGTACGGGAAGAGGTTTTACAGGAGCAAAGTGAATATTATCTCAGACAGTACAATGAAAACATGAATCTGTGGGTAGAAATGAGTGAGTTCCGCCATAATATGACGGAACGGTATCTGATGGAGAAAATGTATCTGGAGAAAGGAGACTATGAGGCACTCAAAAAATATTGCGATAATTCTTTAGAAAAGTTACATAAGCAGAGAAAAGTATCTAATACAGGGTGTTTCTATTTTGACAGTATTATTAACTATAAAGCGGCGGTTGCTGAGACATTTGATATTAAATTTGAAACAAAGCTGATGATACCGAGAGATTTAAAAGTGGAAACAGAAGATATCTGTATCTGTCTTGGAAATTTGTTGGATAATGCGATAGAGGCATCCAAAAAAGTGAAAGCAGAAGAACGTAGTGTTTGCGTAGAAATACGAGTGGATAGAAGAAACCTTATGATGATGGTTTCTAACCATTACGAAGAAGAACGGAAAAAGAGCGGAAATCATTATATGACAACAAAAAAAGAAAAACACAGGCATGGATTTGGACTGAATATAATAAGGAAGATAGCCAGACGGTATGATGGGGAGGTTATCATTGATGATGGGAATCATCAATTTGTGGTGACAGTATTATTGTATGAGATTTTTTCTATGTAAAAAAATGTAAAGGGAAATAAGAGATGCGTGAGTGAGAGACAGGCGTCTCTTTTTTTTGCATAAAAATAAAAAAGTTACAGATAACCATACGATTCTTGACGTTTTGAAGATTTTGTGTCGAAAAATGGTATTATTAGGAAAAAAGAGAGGGGGAATCAAGATGAGAAATCTGTTAAACCGCTATTTGAGCAATTTAATGACATTTGGACTGGAGAAAGTAGCAACAGGCGCTGCAACAAAATGCTGCTATTTTATTCTGCATCAGCCCAAGGTGCCGGAAAATCTCAAAAAGTTTTCTGAGAGTAAGAAATGAGAAAACTTTTTGAAAGAATCGTAGACTTCATGGAAGAAAATGGAAGCATTCAATCGGAGTACAGGGATGTATATCTATTTGCGTTGCAGACCATTGCTGTATATGCTTTCAATATTGGAACGGGTGTTGTCATTGGCGCAGCCTTTGGGGAATTGTTATATTGCATGATATTTCTGATTGCATTTATGCTGTTGCGGCAGGAAGCAGGAGGATATCACGCACCGGGATGGATGAGCTGCTATTTTCTTTCATGTGGGATTCTGGTTTTAACCTTGTTATGGATAAAAGCAGAATTTGCTTATCAGACCTGTCTTACAATCGCTGCGGCGTTGGCTGCGGGGATGGGGATATTTCTATTTGCTCCCCTGGAGGATAAAAATAAGCCTCTGGAGGAAGCAGAAAAGAAAGTAATCGGAAAAAAGGCGCGAATCATAGTTGTAACAGAGCTGATACTCGGAATGGTATTCTTAGCGGTAAATCAGAGAGCTGCATATGCGGTTTTGGGCGCAGTTATCTGGTGTGGAGTGAGTTATCTGGCATGGTCAGTAAAAAGATATACGGAGAAAAATGGGAAAAGTAGAGAAGATAACAATTAAATTGGCAATGCTGTTCATAGGGCTTTCTTTGCTGTTTCCGGCAAGGGTTTTGGCAGCGGAGAAGAATGAAATCAATGAAATCACCGAAAAAAAGCAGATTATATTTTTGCTGGATGCAAGTAAGTCCATGCAGGGAGACGGACAGTGGATTGAGGCAGCGGACAGCGCATGCATGATAGCGTCGGCGTTGCCGAAAGAATACGAAGTGGCATTGCTGGTATATAACACGGAAATTGTTTATGAGGAAGATTTCGGAAACATTAATCAGAAAACCAGACATGCACTCGAGACGGTAGAACTGCAGGGCTACACCACCCCAGCGGTGGCGTTGGAAACGGCGGCTGATATGTTTGACAGTGCGGCGGCAGATAAAAGAGTGGTATTTATTTCCGACGGGGAAATTTCTCTGCGGGATCAAAGCGAAACAGAAACTGCAATCAGGCAGTTTGAAAATATGGTGGATCAGATTGCAGAACAGGGAATAAAAATTGACATGTTTGCAATCCCCAATGATAAGACGGAGAATGAGGTTTCGTATGGAACGAAAGTGACGTCAGGAGAGCAGTATACAGTAGGCGAAAACCAGACGATTGAAGAAATCACTGCAAAATATCTGTTCCAGACGTTACAGATAGAAAAAATAGAACTTGGCGAGGCGGTTTCCGGAGAAGGAAATATGACAGTGGATCTGCAGGATACTTATATGCAGAATGCAAAGATACTTCTCGTGTCAGGGGAAAACATCGAGGATTTTCATGTTGCAGGACAGTGTGAGAGCCTGAATATGCTTCAGGGAAACAAGTTTGCGGTTGCTGAATTGGAAAATCCATTGGAACGGCAGATTACAATGGACTATTCTCTGGAAAACAGAGGAAATGTCCATACTTATCTGATAAAAGAATATTTTTTAAAAGCTGATATGGAGAAATCCTATACATCAGAGGAAGGGACATTTACCCTGAAGGTAAACGTTGTAAACCATCAGGAGAAGCCGGTTTTGGATTCGGAAACTTTAAAAGACAGTATTTCTGTTTTGATTAATGGCAAGGAAGCGTCTTACCGTGTGGAAAATGGCACGGCGATGGTTCCGTATCAGACAGACGAGACGGCAAAAGTGAATGTGGAAATTGCAATTCAGCCGTCGGGAAATGTGGTTCATTACATAAAAACGGCAGATACGGTGGAATTGACAGTTCCGGTTGTAGAGGAGGAACCTGATTATACGGTTCTTTGGATTGTAATTATATCTTTATGTGCAGTGGTACTTTTGCTCTCTGTTTTATATGAAAGGAAAAAGCAAAAAAAAAACGATGGTGAGACGGGGTCCATTATCATAGAGAAATCGGAACCTCCTGTGCTGCCGAAATATGATTTCTCGGGACAGTTGGCGGTATATTTGTTAAAGGGGGAGCAGGAAGACGACGTTGCGCCCTGCAGTATTAAGTTATTCGGAAAATCACGAAAAAGTATATCCTTTGACTGGATCAAAGACCGCTGCGGGATTGACTATAAATTATCGGATGCAGATAAAATCAGGTTTACTGGCGGAAAAGACCATGCACTGTGTTTCAAAAACAGTGGTTATGCAACAATCGTAAAAGAAAACCAGATTTTGAAACGGGAGAGAAAGTATTCTTTATACTATGGAGAAAAAATATTGCTGATTTTTAATAATGGAGGAACAGAAATTGAACTTCATTATAAAAATATGAAACCAAGCGAAAGGTAAGGAGGAACAAAGTGAATACAATAACACAGACAAACAGGACGATTCTCTTTGAGGAAATCAATCCGGAAAAGCTGAATCTTCTGACACTTGTTGGAGACGTCAGGGGGGTAAACAGCGTAAGTGACGACAAAATCAAAGAAATAAACGATGCCTTGCTGGTGAGAAGTTTTGACGAATTTTTGGAGAAATTTGAGCCGGTGGTGTATTCGTATTTTGACGCAAACAATCAGAAAGTAATCTATACGCTGAAAAAACCTGAAACGATTGAAGATGAGTTACTGAGTGAAATTCATCTGAACCGCCAGAATGATTATCTGAAAATGCTGATGACGCTTGTTGAGGCAAAGCGGGCGGAGGGAAGCATCAACGTAGATTTTAAATTTGAGAAACTGACGGATATGATTTCACCCAAAAAGGTCATGGACGATATCCGACAGAACCGAAAAGAACTTCAGTATACCTACAGCGAATATGCGAAACTTGAGGACGGCGATCCGAAGAAGTTAGATACGGCAGATAAGCTGAATCTGATGTTTGAAGAAGCAAGTGTCAATTACAACAATGTAATGGCAATGCTGCCGCTTGCGATAGAGGATATCAAGACAAGGCTGTTGTTGGGCGATGGACAGAAGAAAAAAGACGAAGCGCCGTTAAGCATTGGCCTGCTCAGTATGGATGAACACGGAGAACTTAAGATTTTAGAGGCGCCGAAGGAAAACAAAAAAGAGCTGATGGTATTAGACGACAATGCCAACGCCGGACTGATTCAGGCAATCGAGAAAGACTATATGGATTTGAACGAGGACGGAAATGAGTATGTTATGTCGTTGGTTGCAAGAACTTTCTGTCCGCTGGCATCTACGATGGAGAGTGTGGTAGATATTGAGAAAGAAGTAGCGAACTACAATTCTTACCTTGAGTTCTACAAGCGGAGCAAGGATGATTTTATCAAGACAGTAAAACCGTTGGTGGAAAAAATCATGGGGGTATGGGCTTTCTTCGAGCAGTATCCGAGAAACTGCAAGGGAATGAAACCTTCTCTGGTGGTATCGAATGTGAGCAACGATATGCTGGCAAAGAGCAGCAACATTCCGCGACTTTTAGCATATCTCAATACGGTAAACGCAAAAAATGATTTTGAGAATACCATCTGGTATGCCATTGTTCCGTCGGTTTCCTTAAACAGCAGTTCTAAGCTGAAGGCGGTAAAGGAGCGTTTTAAAGGAAATGAGAACGTAGAGAAAGAGGATGTGAACAGCATGGAATCGCTGGTTCGGATTCTGGATGCGCTGAAAGATTATGAAGTGCAGTGTTTCTTCAGCTATGAGACGGGGGACAAGACCACCTTTAATGTTATGGCGACAGAGGGAATTGAAAAATATGAAACAAAATGCACGCAGTTGATTGGCAAGCCTTTTAGTGAATATGCAATTCCCTGTATCCCGAATTTTACCGTAATACCAAAAGACAAGTCCGGCGTCATTCTGGATAACAAAATGTACATTACAGAGCAGAATACGGCAGCGCTGTCTAAAGAAAAAGAAGATGTTATGAAAATCTGGATTGATGGTGTCTACATAGGAGCTGCTTATGTGGCAGCCGGTTTGGTGGCAGCTTACCAGAGTCCGGACTACTTAAAAGAAGTGTTTAAGAAAAACGTGGACGATGAGCTTCCGGGTGTCCGGTTTGACATTGAGTCAGGAGATCACGCACTGCAGGTTCGGACTACCATGGCAAAAGAGATTACAGGATACACCAACGATATCAAGAGCGATATCAACCGGAAGAATTTCGGATTTGTATTTTCTTCCGAAAATGCAGTGCTTAAGGATATGAATATCCAGAACATTATGGTCTACAAGGCACGTAACCTGCTGACAGACGGAAAGAGTTATGAGCCAATCTATAAGACACAGGTGACTACTTACATTCAGAGAGTGATGCGTTTAGCGACAGGCGATTTTAAGCAGGAAAATATTGTGGAGTTTTTCTCCAGCAAGCCTACCAGCCAGAGAAGCAGATGGATGGAGAAGAAGGATTGCATCAATGCGATTATCGGAAACGGAGACGATATCCGGTATTCCATCGACGAGGCAGCGGGATACTGCACGCTTGATATCGCATTTAACGGTAACGTGAAGAATCTCGAAATCGAGATTAACCGGGTCAACAGCGAGGACAGAACATTTTAAATAAAGTCTAAAAGAAAAGAAGGAGGAAACGAACATGGGTTTTAGATTAGCAGTGAGTGGAGGCGCAGAGAACATCAATCTGGACGAGAAAACTATCCAGAAAGTTACGTTCAGTTCCGATTCCGCAACAGATTCCAACGCAAGGGCTACAGATTTTGGCATTGCGGTAAAGATTACCGGAAAAATGTTGTATAAGGTGGGAGCAGACGGAGAAGACGGAACACTTGGATTATCCAAATGGTCTCAGGTTCCGTCCGAGCAGGCAGACTGCTACAGAAATGCACAGATCGATGTTGTATCAGCAGGACAGGTGGTAAGAAAGTACACAATCCCCAATGCGTTTGTCATGGAATATGAGGAGCATATGGATGATGAAACCGGTGTGGGTACATTTTATCTCCACATCAAGCAGAAAAAGGACGAGAATGATGCGGTGAAGATCGAAGGCGGCTACGGTGAATAAAGAAAGGAGAGGAAATTATGTCATTTTTAGTAAAAGTCGAAGGAAGCGAGAGCTTTGAAGTGGCGAAGGAATGTGTCAGAAGCGTAAAGGTTACTACTGATATTCCGCTGGATTCTAATGCGAGAACGAAGGATGTCGGCGCAACTATGGTAATTACCGGAAAGATTTTAGCGGCTTTGGACGGGGATATTACTGACAGTACCAGGAAGCTGGCATTATGGTCCGTTGTTCCGGCGGAGAAAGTGGACTGTTATCGGAAGGTGACAGTAGAGCATGTGGCAGGCGGTGTAATGGAGAGAAAATATTGTTTCCCAAACGCATTCGTGCTTGACTACAAAGAAGAGTTTGGCGATGTAGAGGGAACCGGAACCTTCACATTAGTACTCAGACAGAAGAAAGACAAAATCGCTTCTGTAGCGGTAGAAGGAAATTATTCAGCATAACAGCAGGGCGCAGATTGTCAGCAAATAGGACAGCCTGCGCCTTAAATCGGCAATAGAAAGCGCATTTTACGGGCTTCCTATTGCCATGAATGAAAGGTTGGAACAAATATGAATCCATATCAGGTATTAGGGGTTTCGCAAACGGCTGATGAGGACACCATAAAAAAGGCATATAGAAAAGCGGCAAAAGAATGCCACCCCGATACACATCCGGGAGATAAGCGGGCAGAGGAACGGTTTAAGGAAATCGGAGAGGCATACCGGATTCTGAGCGATAAACAAAAAAGAAAAGAGTATGATGCCGGGGCAGCGCAGAAAGAACAGAAAAGTGCGGCAGGAAGGAACAGCGCTGGGACATGCAGGAACGGTGCTGGGACGGGCAGAAAGAATACCGGAGGAGGAACGATTGATCCGGGAGATATTGAAAAGGAATTTGAACGATTTTTTTCCATGGGAAAGCAGAGTGAGAAAAAGGAGAATCGCACGCAACAAAAGATTAATCCCATGGATGTGACAGATTTATTTGAACGTTATATGGGATTGAAACGTTGAGAAAGACGATTTGATTTTTCAGACGCAGATTTGCGGTGATATTGAGGTGAAAATGAATAAGAAAAATTTCATGGACATGATGATATGCAGTCTTTCCGCTGCAATTATAATTCTATGTTTTACATATATGGAGCAGAGCAGGGGGCGGGATACGCTTATGGCTGTCTGCGGGATTGTATTTCTGGCATTTTTGCTGCTGGCAGTGACGGATTCTCTGTCCGGCAGACAGAAAAAAAGAGGAAATGGGCGGGGAATACAGGAACTGTTGCTGTTAGATGAAGAGGGAAACGAAATATCAGCCTGGCATATTGGCGGAAAGACGTCCCTTTTAATCGGACGGGACGAGCATAAGGAAAACGTGGACATTAATCTTCAGAATACAGAGTATGGCGGAATGGCAGACCGTCAGCACGCCGTGTTAAATTATGCGGCGGGGCAGTGGTATATTGAAGATTTAGGAAGCAGAAACGGCGTAAGAATCCAGGATGCGAAGGATGGCAAAGTGTATCAGGTGTCAAGGGAGCATCCCTGCCGGATTAACGCAGGCGATATTATTTTTATCGGGAATACCAGATTAGGGGCAAAATAGCGTGTACATATGGAGGAAAAAACATGAGTGGAAATTTAATTCGCTGTCAGAACGGACATCTTTTTTCAAGCAGGAGATATGGAACAGTGTGTCCGTACTGCAATATTGAGACAGCCACGAAAGAAAAAAAGTCAGTGGAAAAATCGCAGGAAGAAATTGAGGACATTCTTTTTCTGGAGGAGGAGAATCCGGTCTGCGGCTGGATTGTATGCGTAAAAGGTCCGAGAAGAGGCAAAGATTACCGGGTCATGGACGGAAAGAATTTTGTGGGACGGGCAGATGATATGGACATTCAGATTCTGGGGGATAACAAAATCGCACGGAGAAATCATGCGGTGATTGTATTTGATGCGAAGAAACGGGAGAACATGATTTTGCCGGGAGACAGCAACGGTCTGGTCTATCTGAACGGTGAAGCGGTCTATCTGCCGCAGCCGTTAAGTGCATATGACGTGATTGAGATGGGGGAGAGCACATTCCTTTTTGTCCCTTTCTGCGGGGAGCATTATATGTGGGAGGACGATAAATGAATGTCCCGTACCTGACAGTCTGTATCTTATGCGCTTTCTTAGGGATTGCATTTTTGTACCGTTTTTGTCTGGTATTCCGGAGCAGCAGAGAGGGATATGAGACGGGAGCCTGCAAGACCATCGGCAGCCGTGAAATACAGATGGATTACTTTACAATAGAAGAAAATGAGAATGGTTTACTGGCGGTTTTAGCAGACGGAATGGGAAAAGAAGCGGGCGGCAGAATTGCTGCTAAGACAGTCATTCGGGTTTTTAAAGAAATTTTTGAAACGTACAACATGGCAGACCACCCGTCCTATTTTTTTAAGAAAGCGTTTCAGACGGCAAACCGGGAAATTTTAAAACAGATGGATGAGGGAAGAGGAATGGCGGCAGTCAGCGCCGTTATGATACAGGGAGGATTTCTGTTTTACGGGATTGTCGGGAATGTAAAGATTGCAGTATTCCGAAATGAGGAATTGGTTCCCCTTGGAACGGGACACACCGTAGATGTGCTGGCACAGGATAAGTATGTGGAAGGCGTTCTGACAAGAGAAGATGCCCTGTCTATGCTGCAGGAAAAAAGAATTTACAATTACCTGGGAAGAGACGGTTTTAAGGAAATACAGTTCTACGACAAGCCGGTTCGCTTACAGGAAGGGGATGTGGTGGCAGTTTTCAGTAATGGAATGCAGGAGAGTGTGACATGGAAAGAGATGGAAGACTGCTTAGCCCGGAAGAAAAGCTGTAAGAGAATGGCATTTGATTTGGTGGAACTGGTAAATCAGAAAAAAGGCGATAAGGATAATGCCAGCGTAATTCTGATAAGAGTTGGAGAAATGACATGAGAAAACAGAACAGTGATTTTGAGGCACGGTTTATTTCCGAAGAGGGAAGCAGGTTAAAAAACAGAGATTATTTTGGGTATGTGGAATTAGATGAGTTCGCCTGCTATGTCATCGCAGACGGAATTACGGAGGTCACGGATGTAGAAAGCGCAAGGCTTGCCATTGAGACAGTCATTCTTAGTTTTCAGGAAAATCCATCTCTGTCAAAGCGGGCTGTAAAGAGATTATTAAAGCGGGCAAACCGGGCATTGTTAGGAAAAGAAAGTGACAGACGGTTAAAGGCATCTATTACAGTGGTTGTAACGGATTACCAGAAGATGAGATATGGGTATGTGGGGAACACAAGGCTCCGCATGTACCGGGGAGGGGCGGTTTACCGTCAGACGAGGGATATGTCTCTTGCTCAGGAGATGGTGGAGCAGGAGAAAATTGCCAAAGATGAGTTGATGCAGCATGAAGAGAGGAATAATCTTTATGCCTATCTGGGACAGAAAAATTTTAAGTCCGTGGTTTCAAAGAAGATAAAGCTGGCGGAAACCGACATGATTGCTCTGTATACAAGGGGAATCTGGGAGAATGTGGACGAGGCGGAGCTGGATGATGTTTTTGCAGAAGCTGATAACGAAGTGCAGACAACGGTGGATAATATCGAGGACTTATTGCTTTCAAGACAGCCGGAGAATCTGGACAACTATACGCTGGCAGTTATTTTTGTAAATAAAGTATACCAAAATCCAGAGAAGCGGAAACGGATAAAAAAAATAGTGATGATTACGGTTATTGTTGTCATAGCGGCAATCGTTATCGGTGTGGTGCTGTGGTTTCTGCGTGATAGAAAAGTGCAGCGTACTGAGGATATGAATTATCATTTTACCAATACAGTGGAATATATCAATACCGGAAATTATGTCAGGGCAAAGGAGGAATGCGAGCAGGCGCAGAAACTGGCAGAAAAGCTGAAAGACAGCAGTATGAGAAACCGTCTGCAGGAATATTCCTTTGTGATAGAGACTGTGATACTGGCAGATGAAAGCTACAGCAGCGCAGATTATGAAGCGGCCGAAGAATACTATCTTTCTGCATTGGATCGCACCAGATATGCGGACAATGTAGGGACGGATTACATAGAAAATAAGCTGGAGAATATCAGTGTATTCCTGTCGGTGGAGGATTATATAAACCTTGGAGATTCCCTGTTAGAGCAGGGCGATTATGATGGGGCGGAAGAGAAGTATCTGCTGGCAAAAAAAGCCGCGTTGTCCGTACATGATGCGGAGGGCAAACAGACTGCTATGGATTCGCTGGAAAAGCTTTATGAGGAAAAGGCAGATGCCGAGAGCGCGGCACAGGAAGAAGCAGACAGTCAGGCACAGCAGACAGTTGCCGCAGCGGAGATGGTGGCAGCAGGAGATAAGGCATGTCTGGAAAAAGATTATGTTGGGGCGAAAGTTTATTATACGATGGCAGTTGCCAAGTATGGTGAAGTAGCGGATACGGCGGGACAGGAAGATGCACAGAAAAAATTGGATGCCGTAGAAGAAAAGTTAAGTGAACAGGAGGAACAGAAAAATACGGCGGCTGCCTATGAAAGCCAGGGAGAAGCCTGCCGGCAGTCCGGGGATTTGTGGGGAGCAAAATCACAGTATCTGTCTGCAAAATCGGTTTATCAGGAACTTGGGAGTGATGAAGATGTGCAGAGGATTGAGGAGATTTTAAGTGATATTGATACGCAGATCACAGAGGGGTAAATATTGTGGAAAGTATTACAGATTTACAGCAGCACATACGAAAAAGGCTGACAGAAATAGAGGATTTAGACGAACGGAAGGATGCAAGGGAAATATTGTTGGAAGGTCTTGTGCCCATTTTTGAACTGATGGAAAAACGGTATCTGGATTTGGAAAATCAAATCAAACGGGAAATAGAGATTCCAAATGAGAAATATGCAGTCTCTATGACGGTTATCACCCAGAAAGATTATGACCCTATCAACGGAACACTGTACCCGGTTGTTCCGGCATTACTGCAGGAGGATAAGGAGCAGGAGAAGCAGGAAGCAATGCCCTGCATTATCTATTTTGCGGGCAGTTATCAAAAGAAAGCAGAATTTGAAAAAGCAGCAGATTTTCAAGGGGTCGATGACAGCGGCAAATCCTATACCGTCCGGGTGCGCAAAGCAAAATGTTATCAGCAGGCGTTGTCGGAGCTGTATCAGGTATTCGTCTATAACAAGATATGCTGGACAACAGTCAATACGGGATATCTGGATAGATTTTATGAAATAGATACGGACGGGGAAACGGATGGAAACGGTTTGAAAATAGATTTTGGCAGCTATGAGGAAGATATTAAAAATGACATGCTGCTGTTATGGAATATAGAAAAGTTCACATTTCAGTGCCGTAAATTTATGGTTCCGTGCATTGATGAGAAATATTATGAACATGAACTGGATTTAAAAAACTATGATTTGGACAGCGGATATATGCTTGGAATCAATGAAGATGTCCTTAAAGTCAGGCATGAAAAAGATAAAATTATTATGACGTCGCTGAAAGAATCTTTTCGGGATTGGGAAGCATATCGTTTCATTGAAAAGACAGATACAAGTTCCCATGGGTATACCTGCGAAATGTTAAGCAACAGCAGAAAAAGCAGTTTTTTTCAAAATTACAGAGAACGGCAGGAAAGTTCCCTTGGCAGCCGGACAGAGTTGTTTTGGATGGTACAGAGCTTTGAACATAATGTTTATGTGGAGTTAGAAAAGTGTGAGGTGCTTGAAACACCACCGGAGTCCTGTCTGGAAGGGGATATGAATCCATTTTTGGGAAATACCGTTTTCCCGATGGAGACAAGAAAAACGTTGGCATTGTATTTCACACGAAAGGGACAGAAAAAGAACTTTTGCGAAGATATGGTACGTTTTTTCGTGTCACAGATACAGCTATCTGTCTGTGAATATAAGTGTGTTGGTATTTTGCAGGACAAAGGAGTTTAAATTTTATGCAGTATATCTGGGAGGTTGTGCTGGCAGCAGAAAAAAATGGAATCAGGGAAGCCGATTTGCGGTATGAGGTGGCAGAGGTGCGAAGCCCATATCTGGAGGTTTCATTTTGTGACTTAAATACGCAGACCGTAGAGCAGACTGTTGTAGAGGTGAATCCATTTTACCGCTTTTTTGATATTTTCAGCGGGGTGTTGGATATTAATCAGAAAGAATATAAAAAAACAAAGGAAATCTTTGTGGATGCGGTATTTCATTATCTGGCGCTGACGGACTTAAGGATGGGCATGAGCAGGAAGGATTATTATTTTAAGTTCCTGGTGGAGGAATTGGAAAGCGGGCAGTTTGGGAGGAAGGCAAAGGCGGCTATACAGTTATTTTCATCCTATGAAAAAAAATATATTGTATTGGCGCTCATGGATGTCATATCTTCTCGTAACTATCGTGAGATTTTCAAGTGGCTGTTTCAAGAGATATATCAAGACTCTATTATATATAAAAGCATGGATTGTGCCAATGAACTTTATATTTACGTTGGAAGTGCAGAAACGCAGGAAGAAAGGAAAAGGGTTCAATTTTTATTAGACACTTTTTTACCGATAGGAGTGAGGACAGAAGTTTTTTATCAGGAACATTTCGGAATTTTGGAAGTAGAAGAAACTATGATATTAGATAAGGTACTTTTAATATAGAGGCGGAGGTGATAGGTATGAAGGCAGCCGGAACAGATACGATGAAAAACGAAATAAAATATGAAAAATCAGAACTGGAGTTGATGACCACCTATCAGCTAAGGGAAATCTGCCGTCGTGAAAAGATTATGAATGGTGTGATACACCCTCTCGATAAAGAAGAACTGATCCAGACGATTATGCGTTACATGGGAAAAAGACAGGACTTCCTTATCTGTGACAGGAAAAAAGGGGGAGAAGAGCGGGTAGAGGAATTTTTAAAAAATACCAGGATTGTAATAAAACCCAGTGAAGAATTATACTGCCAGTCCCAGATTTTAGCTTATGAGGGACTGTCTATCGAGTATTATGACGACTATACCATTCCTTATAAGAAAGAGTTGGCAGGAACAAATGCCTTTTTAATGGGAAGCGATAAGACGCTCTGTGCGATTTTAAATCTCAAAGAGCATGGGGGAAAACAGGAAAAATTGTATCTTACTAAGGCGGCGGAGCTAGAGACACGGGAGACGCAGAGAAAAGATTACAGGATTTTCTGCATGGGACGTCAGACATCGGAGAGCTTGTATCATTTGTATTATGGTGAGCACACAATATTGCCGGAGCATATCGAGGTTTACAGTATACCACTGATTGATTTTGTGGTGAGAAAACCTGTCACACTGATGCTGCCTATGGCGATTGATTTTGGTTCTGTAAATACCACTGCCGGAGTGTATCTGGATTCTGCTTATTTCGAGCATGTGGGACAGCAGGCAGCAATAAAAAATTGCAGGGAAAATGAAATCAATTATACGGTTTTTGAGGACGGCGCAGGGGAAAGTATGCTATTACCCAGCGTGATAGGAGTATTGGCAGTGGAGGAAGAAGACGATAAGCTGCTGTTCGGTTATGATGCGATAAGGCTGGCAAATGCAAGTTATGTGGACGAGGGGTTTTGTGTCTTTTATGATGTGAAACGCTGGATTGGGGAATATGACAAAGAGGAAGAAATTGTTGACAGACAGGGTCGGCGGAGGCTGGTAAAGAGGGCAGAGATTTTGCGTCGATTCTTTCTATATATCATAAGAAAAACGGAGAACCGTTTTAAATGCCGCATTTCGCAGGTACATATCTCAAGCCCGGTGAAGCAGAAGCATTATTTCCGCAGAATGTTCCGGGAAATACTGCCGGAATATATGATCAATCAGGAGATTATGTTAGATGAGGGAATGGCTGTATTATATAACACCATTTCGAATATGTTAGAGCAGGATACTTTGGAAGAAAACGAAGAATATGAAGCGCTTATCATAGACTGTGGAGGAGGAACAACGGATTTGTGTTCGTACCGTTTCCGTATTCAGGATCGCAGAGCTGCTTACAAAATTTATATGGAAACTGCCTATGAGAATGGCGATACGGACTTTGGTGGAAATAACCTGACATACCGCATCATGCAGATATTGAAAATCGCACTGGTGCGTGCCAAAGGAAATCAGAATGTAAGCAGTGTGAAAGAAATCTTAGAATATATGGATACGGATATTTACCGTTTTATTGATTCTCATGGAGTAAAGGCGTTTTATCAGTATTTAGAGCAGGAATATCAGAAAGCGGAAGAGACACTTCCCACGCGTTTTGCCGATTTTGAAAGATATAACCGCAGCGAGTATTACAAGGTGAAAAATAATTTTATACCTTGTTCAATACAGCAGAGCAGATAAAAAAATTATTTTACGGAAAAGTCGGAGCATTGGAGGTCACAGTTACTTCGGAACAAAAAGGACAGCGGGAAAATACTGTTTTATTGGATAAGTGGAAACTGTCTTTCTGGAAAGGGGACAGCCTTACGGTGGAAAAGACGGTGCCGGAAGTGATGATGAACTATTTTGAGATAGAGCTGCTGTTATCCGGCGAGATATACGGCATTGTACAGAAATTTATGGAGGAATTATACCACAGCGGAAGAATACAGGATTTTTCCTTTATTAAGCTGACGGGGCAGTCCTGCAAGATTGATTTGTTCAAGGATGCGTTAAAAGAGTTCGTTCCGGGGAGAATGATACAGTTTCGGAAAAGGGCGAATATTGATGCGGCAGATTTTGAATTAAAGATGACTTGTGTGGACGGGGCGCTGAAATATCTGCGTGACCGGAAATATGGGCTGGCAGATATTCACCTGAACAATGGAAAAGCTGTGCTCCCCTATCGGATTACCGCTTATACCCACAATGGAAAAGAAGTGGTACTGGTGGATGGTTTTAAAGACTGGGATACGGCGGGAACTATTTCGAGGAATATGGAGGATTTGATTCTTCCGCTGTATTTGAAAAATACGGACGGGGAGGAACATTGCCGTTTTCAGTATGTATGCAGGCAAGAAGATTTTTCACAGAAAAGCTATGAGGAGATTGAGGCGGTTTATGGTTCCCATATTCTACAGAAAGAGACGGACAGTATTGAGAATGGAGATGTGAAGTTCTTCGTATGGGCAGAACAGGAGGAATGGGGATTTCAGGTTGTTCCGGTTTACTGTGAAATGGATGAACTTTATCTGGGGAAAGCAGAATTTTTCAGTTTCGAGAGTGATAACTGGGTGAACAGTTTTTTTGACGGGAAGAAATAGGAGTGTGAAGTTTCATGGAAATCAGGGTTCCGGTGTTTGCGGGCAGGCGTATTTTGAAAAAAGAAAGTTTGTGGGATATCAGGGATTACACCTATGCAGGATGGCAGTTATATTATGCGGAGTATACAGACGGTCTGTTAAAAGGCTGTGATATACGGGCGGAAGATGGTCAGCTTGTCATTGGGAAGGGAATGTTGAAATTTCACGATTTTATTTATCTGATGATGGAAGAGGAAGAGGTAGCTTATCAGCCCAAGAACAGGTGGCAGGTTTTGAAAGCCGAATTTTTGGAGGATGATACAAATTTAGACTACAAGGCTTACCGTGTCAGATTTTTTCTGGATGAGGAGCTGGAGCTGGGCGAGAACCAGATGGAAATGTGCCGCTTCTATCTGCGGGAAGGTTCGACACTGCGTGACAGTTATAAGAATTTTGCGGATATGTCAACCGAGTACGATACGGTAAATCTGATCTGTGCTACGGTGGCAGGAATTGGGGAGAAAACACTGCATCCGGTGGTGGTTAAGCAGTTCGGAGAAGAAATTTGGAATGCGAAAGAGAAGGAGACTTCTGATTTTGCTTTTTCTTATATGATTGCAAGTAGCAAGGGAAAGATAGAGCGTCAGTCTATTATAAGGTATTTGCAGGATAAAGGCAGGAAGGAAAGCGAAAAAATTTTATCTGAATGGGATAACAATATGATTTATGCAGAGATGGAACGAATATTAAGGCACAGAGGTACTGGACATGGAAAGGGCTATGATAGAAAGATGATTTATGTAGAGTGAGGTGGAGACGATGGAAATGGTATATGAGAAGGTAAAACTGTTTAGAAAACAGATGGAAATTTTAATTCCGGAAGGATTTAAAGATATGCCGGATTATGTTGCCAGGAAGAAATATCCATCTAAGCACAGACCGCCGGTAATATTGATGGATAAGAATAACATGGTTAATTTTACATTTCATTTAATGGACATGACGCTTGCAGAGGGGCAGTTAAACAAGGCGGCAGAGGGATTTGTTAAAAGCATGAAGCAAGTGTATGTAAATGCAAAATTTCAGGAATTACAATATGGTGAACGGAATGATGGCGGTAAAATAGCATGGCTTGCATATGAAACAATGGCGATTGATGCAGATATTTTTAATATCATGTTTATTACTCCATTAGAAGGAAAACTGCTGTATGGTTCATTTAACTGCATTTTGGGAATGCAGGATGAGTGGGAAGAAATCGCAATGTACTGTATCAGGACGATTACGAAGGTAGAGGAGGAGCAGCAATGAGAGCAGTTCGTATTGAGACATCTCCGTTTCAGATTCTATCATTGGTGGAATTTGAAAGCATATTAAAAAAGAATCAGCATGGCTGCGCTAAGATATCCGGTTATATATCTGCGGAAGAAAAAAATCGGATAATGGCTATGATATCGGAAGAAACATGGGCGCATATCTGGTTTTATGATGAAACCGAAGGGAAAAATATTTTATTTTGCGGGTATATCGAGGATTTGAGAATCCATGCAGAGGCGGACACATTTTTGTTGACGGCACTTTTAAAAACGGGGACAGGTAAGATGGATATGGGAGAGCATATTGGGGTGTATCAGAATGGGACCACTTCCTGTCAGAAAATACTTGAAACCATAGTACAGGGATACACAGATGGAAAGCTCCTTATGGGAACGGAAGCAGGAAACATAGGAAAGATGGTTGTCCAGTATAAGGAGACAGACTGGGAATTTGCAAAGCGTCTGGCAGCTCAAAAAAATACTGTATTAATGGCAAATGAGAAGAGCACCGGTGTGAAATATACTTTTGGAATTATAGAAGAAGCGGGGCGTGAATTGTTATCCTATGAATCGTATTCCATCGTAAATCTGATTGGGGAATATCAGATAAAGAAGAATTGCGGCATGACGGAAAGTGATGCTGTGGCGTATAAAGTAAAGACTCGGGAAATATTTTATCTGGGAGATGCCGTATGCTTCCTTGGAAAAAATTATGTTGTTGGAGAAGTGGAGCGGAAATGGGAAGGAAACGAAATATATAACTACTATCTGCTGGAAACCAAGGGAGAATTACGGCAGATGCCGTATGGCAACAAGAAGATTATTGGTGCATCCTTGAAGGGAAACGTGACATCTGTAAAGAAGGATACAGTAAAAGTTGTATTGATGGAGGATGAAACAGGAGGATGGGCAGGGCAGAAGTGGTTTGCTTATTCTACAATTTATTCTTCACCGGATGGGACAGGCTGGTATTGTATGCCAGAAAAAGGCGATAGTGTCCGTTTATATTTTCCGAATGAGAATGAAGCTGAGGCATATGTGAATAGTTCTGTGAATGAACAGTCATCAAACAGTTCGGCACGCAGTAATCCAGATGAAAAGTCTATAAAGAATAAGCAGGGAAAAGAAGTTTTGTTTAAGCCGGATCGGTTGGTATTTACGAATAATAAGGGAATGTCTATCGAAATTGTAGATGATGAGGGAATTCTGATAGAAAGTGATAAGAGTATTACGATAAAGGCAAAAGAAAATATAGGAATTATCAGCATGGAGCAGGGAGTGGAAATGTCTGCGCCTGAAAAGATTGCATTTCAACAGGGGAGCACCATGTTGGAGCTTGCGGATGATATCAATGTGCAGGGCGGACGTGTAAACATGCAATAATACAGAGGAACGATAATGGAAAAATTTCTTGATGAGCTGATATTGAGTGAACGTAAAAAGAGGAAAGAGAAAGTTCTCGATGAGCAGATTGATTTGGAAAGAGATTTGCCGGAGCAATATCTTCAAACGGTAGTAATGTCAGATAAAACAACTAGTATAAAGATTCCTGCTTTTATGAATGATTTACCGGAGAAATTGGCGGAACAAAAATATGAGTTTGAGCCAAAGCCACAAATTATTAAAAGTACACAAAATGGAAATGTTAATTTTACGTTTTCACTGCTTGATGTATCAGTGGAGCCGGGGCAGCTTGGAGAAATTTGTCAGGGCTGTAAGAGGGCGTGGAGAAGAATTTTACCGGAAATGATTTTTTATGAGGAAGGGGAGGAGGATATTAACGGTATCAGAGTTCATTGGATGGAATATTCTAATAATGCAGCAGGCGGAAAACTATATAATTTCTTATTTTATGCAGCAACAGAGCAGACACTTGTGGGGAGTATGAATTGTCCTTATAACAAGCACGAGGTTTGGGTAAAAATAGCAAAACTTTGTATGAGAACATTAAAAGGAAGAGGATATGACGGAAAGACAGCAGCAGATCATGGAAATAGGGAAAGGGATGATGGAACCCAGATTTATGGGGCAACTTCCCGAATTGATGAAAAACTATAAGGCTGAGGAAACAGAAATAATAGCAGGACTGCAAGAAAAACTACAGGAAGTATTTCAAAAAGCACAGCAGATGCAGAAAGTGGATAGAAAAGGGAAGATTTGCACAATGGGTGTCAGCTATCTGCAAAGTAGTGTATTGACAGGAAGTTATGATCTGAGAATTGATTTATACGATAAAGAGTTTTATTTAGATAGTGCAGAATGCTGTACATACTGGAAACCAGCGTTTATTACAGAATACATACAAAAGGATATAAAATATTTTAAATATAACATACATGGCAAAGTGCCGCAGATAAGGACATATGAGATACAGGAATTTATGGATGGCTATATCATCAACTACTTGTATTTACTGGCACAGTTTCTGGAGCAGATCATGCCGCAAATCCTCTGTAAAGTCAGACCTGCCTTCCGGGAGGTCATGGATGACGGTATGCATGTGATTTTTGGAGAATACATGGGAAAAGGAATGATCATAGTGGGGGAGACAGAGGAATGAAGTATTATCTGTTAAACTGGGAGGAAAAGGGAAATCCGGTGCCGAGGATCCGAAACTGGATGGAGAGACTGGATTATCAGGCAGTTCAAAAAAGAGAATTGGCGAAGTTACCGGAGCGAACCATTCTTTTTTTGGAAGAAAATCAGGATACACTATTTTCTGATGTGATAGAAAAACCGTTTTTTCTGGTGTCAAAAATGTTTTGGGATGTGTCAAAAATGTATGAAGTGCCGGTCAGGGGAAAAGAAATGGTTTTGCTTGATGGCGTGAACGGTTTTGCAGAAATTTACTATATGCCAGTGTATCCCCGATATCATTGTCTTTCAGAAGAAACCGTTTTTAATAATGATTATTCTGTGATTCAGGAATTGATATTGGATAAAGAGAAGATAAAATATGTACCTCCGGTTTTTGAAGTGGCAGAAGTAGAAAAAGACTATCTCATCTGTCGGTTGGATTTTATAGAAAGTATTTTGCGAAGAGGTGCAAAAGGAATCAAACTAGCAGAGCTTAAGGTGGAATAGGAGGAGCTGAATGTCAAAAGGAGATAATTTTGCGAATGGCGCATTGGTGACACGGGCAGGAAATGCGAAAAAATCGTCAGAAGAGTTAAATGGTATATCAGAAAGTGCACAGGAACAGCATGAGATGGAGCTGCAGGCATTATTTGACCAATTGGAATTGGAGGAGGGCGAAGAGGTGCAGTTCCCGTATCTGGTTCGGGGAGCGGAGCTTTACTGTAATTGCGGGACGCATAAAAGAAGATTAAATTTGCCAATATGCCATGGGGTGTATACAAACGGGAAGCCTATGATGCACGAAGAAGATTGTGAGGTTGGGGATGATAAAAATATTCCGTCTTTTGGGATTTGCCAAAGTGAAGAGAATCCGGTGAACAAATCATGGCTTGCAAAGGCGGGAGATAAGATAAAAGGGTTTTTCACTGGAGAGCAAGAAGAGGATGATGATGCAGAAAAGATAATTTTGCAAACAGAGGATGGACAGAATGTAAAAGGATATCCGTGTACACCCTGTATTGTTGGAACATGGAAAGACGTATATGATTCAGAAAAAATTCTTAGAAATAATGCAGACGGAACAAGTGAGGGAGATAAATTGTCTGCATTGACACAGAGGGCATTTCTTGTCTGCGCCTATGGCGGGTTGATAGAACCTATTTCGTCAGGTCAGGAAGAAGAATAGGAGAGGCTTATGGCAGAAGGATTACAAAAGAAAATTGAATATGCCGATTTACAATTTATCAGCGCTTTTGCCATGGAAAAAATTCTTGATTTTCAGACATGGGAGGATCCAGGGGAACATGCCAGAGGAAACTTTCGACTTCTGTTGTCAGAAAATGGGACAGACATAAACAGCATGGATGCACCCATACAGCTTTTGGGGCAGGGGAATACTGCGGGAGCGTTGTTCAGCGGATATCCGGAAAAGGTGGAAATCAAAGAAGAAAGAGGATACAGGATTGCAGACATACAGGCTGTGTCAGGAACCATTCTTTTAGATCAGAAAAAAAGTAATCGGGTATTTCAGAAAAAAGTACAGACTTATATGGGGATTGCCAGTGCCGTAACAGCAGATACCGATCACAGCGCCTGCATACTGCCGGGGAGCGACATGCGAACCGGAGGGACGCTGATACAGTATCAGGAAACAGACTGGAGATTTCTGAAAAGAATGGCGTCCCAGCTTGGGCTTCCATTAGTGCCGGATACCAGCTATTATTATCCCCTTTTACCTTGGATTGCCGGAAGGTGAAAAGGGAATTGGGAGAAATCATTTCCTGTGATCTCTGTTTTGATGGGAGATATTATGCAGTCAGTGGAAAATGCCTTGTTGATAGGGAAGATTTCATTTGTTATGATGTTGTTACGAGGACAAGCCTATCGCTGGGGACAGGTAACATATGAAGGAAGGGAGCTGCTTGTTTCTCGGAAAAAAAAACAGAACTGGCAGGAGGGGAGGTCATCTTTACATACCGCCTTGCGGGAAAAAGTTATACGTGGGTTCCATGGGAGGATAACCCGGACTATACGGGAATGTCATTTGTCGGATCCATTGTCGGAACGCAGGGGGAGCAGGTAGAAGTAGCATTTGACATTGACAAGACTGCGGCGGGCGGGAACCGTTATGGATTTGCCCCGGCGACGGGAAACCTGATGTACTGTATGCCGCAGAAGGGAACAAAAACATCATTATATATAGGAAATGGAGATGAGGCGCAGGGAATAGCGACAGGGTGTATCCGTACTAATGGAAGCACCTGTGAGGGGACGGGAAGTCCGAGAAAAAATTCCGGTCAGAGCACGGCAAAAGGAATGGATCTGTATCCGCAGCGAATGGGATTGGATGGCGGTGAAACGGGAAAGATTACATTTGAGGATGAAACGGGGACTACCATAGAAAGCAATGGCGGGCTTGTTCTGATGGCAAAAGAAGGAATCCGGCTGGAGAGCATGACAGGGATTGCCATGCAGGGAATGTCAGATATCATGGCACTGTATTCAGAAGGGGCATCCAGTCTTTGTGTGAATGGCAGTGTGGATATGCTGGGGAAGATGACAGGCCTGGCGGGGACAGTATATCAAAAGTATGATCCGTTTGAGGACGCACCTCAGGAGGGTGAATTTGACTGGGGAGGATTTGCAAGAAATCTTGTCATGGGGCTTGCTGTAGGAGCTGCCTGCATAGCTTTAGCTGTATTTTTGCCGGGGATAGGAACAGTTGTTGCGGGTGCATTGTTTGGTGCAGGAATGGGAGCAATTTCAGCATCAGTTGTAGGAGCGGTGAATGATTACTCCAGTGGAAATGTCAGAAGTCTGGGAGAAGCAACTAGAGATATGGTGATTTCCATGGTTACTGGGGCTATTACTGGCGCAATTGGTGCGGCATTTCCAGCATTAAATTGGGTTGGAGAAGGGCTGGTAGATCTTGGAAGTGGCGTACTGACTAGAGGAATGTATGCGCTTGTTGATTCCAACATGTCTATAGAGGAGAAACTAGCGTATGCGTTTGACTGGAAACAGATGGGGCAGATTTCCTTACTGGTGTGGCAATACACTTTGTATTTAAGGGCATAGATGAACTAAGGACTGGTAAAAAAACGGCATATCGTGGTCAGTATTCATTTGATATGAACGGAAATGAGGTTTCTTGCATATCTGATTTTTATGACATTGAAAATTTGGCAGCTATAGAGGATGCAAGATTTTATAATGAACCTACATTTTATAAGGTAGAAGTTGGTGGTAATCAAAGTGTATATGTTTCGACAGGGAATATAAGGCAAAGTCAATTTGCGGAAATTGTAAATCAATCTTCTGGAGATATTTCAATAGTTTCTGGTATGCATGGAGGACCAGATGGATCATTACTGAGCGAGTATAATGGTGTTTCGGGAAAACAATTATTGAACGAAGATTTAAAAGTATGGGGGGATTCACTAAATATAAAAATATACGATGTAAGTAAATTGAGCTCAGAAGAATTGAAATCAGTTATAAAATCAAGTGACATTACAATATGTGGTTGGTGTTTTAGCGAAAGAAGCAAATTATTATTAGAAGCACTTGGTTGCTTATAACGCGAAATGATAGATACTTTTCTTTTGGTGAGTGCTATTTTATGTTAAATTATATAAATATCTGATTTGTATACGAGGAGAGAGAATAATGAATTCTGATATGACAAAGTATTGTTATCAACATTTTGAAAATGCATACAATATTGGGTGGAATGTAAATTTTGATAGTACAGTGGAAAGTAAAGAGACATTTAATTCAATATTCATAGAAAAGTTGACTTCTTATTGTGAGAATCCATTAAATAGCGACTTGAATGGTGTATATCGTGAAACAGAGATTGATGGAAAAAAGTATGTAAAAGGGTTTGGAGAAATACGTATCATTGATTTAAAAAAGAAAATAAGATATGCAGCTCCTAATGTTATTATAGATGATATATTAAGTGGAAAATATATACCGCAATAGAATTTGTCGATGCAGTTTTAACAGGACCGACTTTTGATTCTGAAGAATATCAGGAATTTTATTTAAATTATTCGGAAAAAAACTTTTGGGGAGAAAACGAAGAAAATTTTGAAAAAAAATAGTTAAGGTATTGGAAGTGGCAGGAGATTTGGAGGGCTTTAAAGATTATATTTTGAATAACGATTTAATAAATATAGTTGTCCCTGAAGGTTCGTTACTTAATTATGCAATCACAGAAGGGAAAGAAAAGGAAGCACTTTGGCTTATTGAAAATGGTATAGATATTAATGCTTTTGACGGTTTGGAACTTATGACGGCAATAAAAAAGAACAATAATATAATTGCAAAAAAATTAATAGATGAAGGTATTGTTATTAATAGTAGAGAGATGAAAGATAATCCTTTAGTTAGTGCGATTCGTTTTTCAAATGCCTTTCTTGTAGAGGAACTTATGAAAAATTACAGGAATTTGATAGTAACTTATTCAAACGAATATGTAAGAAATTGTAGTGTTTTAGATATTGCTGAAAGAACGAAAAATGAAAAAATAATAAATATAGTTAAGAAGTATTTAGTATGATCTATTGATGTTAATATAAATTCAAAAATTGATAATAGTTGTTTTTCTTAAGTTCGTAAGAGAATAATAATTTTTTGATATGTTTATAAGTTTGGAGAACCAGTGACAACTGATATTCCAATGTTACGTGATGGAACAGTTTATGAAGTTTATATTATAAGAAAAAATGGTGATTGTAGTAAAAATGAAATTAAAGCGATTGAGAAATTATGTAATGTAAATTATATCAAAGCGAGGGTAAATTGGTAGACAAAGTGTTTTTATTGCGGAAGGGGACGCATATAAGATGAAAGATTTGACCCAAGCAATATCAATTTATGAAGTAAGACCTTGGTACTCATACTAATATATTTTACCTGCTTCGTTAGGTCAGGAAGAATAGGAGAGGCTTATGGCAGAAGGATTACAAAGGAGAATTGAATATTCCGATTTAAAATTTATCAGCGCTTTTGCCATGGAAAAAATTCTTGATTTTCAGACATGGGAGGTTCCAGGGGAACATGCCAGAGGAAACTTTCGACTTCTGTTGTCAGAAAATGAGACAGGCATAAACAGCATGAATGCACCCATACAGCTTTTGGGGCAGGGGAATACTGCGGGAGCGTTGTTCAGCGGATATCCGGAAAAGGTGGAAATCAAAGAAGAAAGAGGATACAGGATTGCAGACATACAGGCTGTGTCAGGAACAATTCTTTTAGATCAGAAAAAAAGTAACCGGGTATTTCAGAAAAAAGTACAGACTTATATGGGGATTGCCGGTATCGTAACAGCAGATACCGAGCACAGTGCCTGCATACTGCCAGGGAGCGACATGCGGACCGGAGGGACGCTGATACAGTATCAGGAAACGGACTGGAGATTTCTGAAAAGAATGGCGTCCCAGCTTGGGCTTTCATTAGTGCCGGATACCAGCTATTATTAGCCCCGCTTTACCTTGGATTGCCGGAAGGTGAAAAAGGAATTGGGAGAAATCATTTCCTGTGATCTCTGTTTTGATGGGAGATATTATGCAGTCAGTGGAAAATGCCTTGTTGATAGGGAAGATTTCATTTGTTATGATGTTGTTACGAGGACAAGCCTGTCGCTGGGGGACAGAGTAACATATGAAGGAAGGGAGCTGCTTGTTTCTCGGAAAAAAACAGAACTGGCAGGAGGGGAGGTCATCTTTACATACCGCCTTGCGGGAAACAGTTATACATGGGTTCCATGGGAGGATAACCCGGACTATACGGGAATGTCATTTGTCGGATCCATTGTCGGAACGCAGGGGGAGCAGGTAGAAGTAGCATTTGACATTGACAAGACTGCGGCGGGCGGGAACCGTTATGGATTTGCCCCGGCGACGGGAAACCTGATGTACTGTATGCCGCAGAAGGGAACAAAAACATCATTATATATAGGAAATGGAGATGAGGCGCAGGGAATAGCGACAGGGTGTATCCGTACCAATGGAAGCATCTGTGAGGGGACGGGAAGTCCAGAGAAGAAAAGTTTCCGGTCAGAGCATGGGAAAGGAATGGACCTGTATCCGCAGAGCATGGGATTAGATGGCGGGGAGACAGGAAAGATTACCTTTGAGGATGAAACAGGGACTACCATAGAAAGTAATGGCGGACTGGTCCTGATGGCAAAAGAAGGAATCCGGCTGGAGAGCATGACAGGGATTGCCATGCAGGGAATGTCGGATATCATGGCATTGTATGCAGAAGGGGCATCCAGTCTTTGTGTGAACGGCAGTGTGGATATGCTGGGCAGGCTGGCAGGAATATCAGCCAGTAAGTATACTGGGTATCCGCCCTATGATGATGCACCTAAGGAGGGTGAATTTGACTGGGAAGGATTTACGAGAAACCTTGCAATCGGTCTTGGAGTAGTTGCAGTATGTGCCATTGGTGCCGCAATTAGTATAGCAACGCTTGGAGCTGGAAGTATTTTAGCCGGGGCGTTTATAGGTGCGGGTATTGGTGCATTATCTACGACAGCGATGAAGGCAGGAGAGGAGATTTCGACTGGAAATGTCCGAAGTGCGAAAGAAGCTTTTCGAGATGTAGGAATATCAGCTGCCAGCGGTTTTGTAACGGGGGCATTTGGAGCAAAATTTCCGAGAGCACATCGTTTGGCTGAAGGTGTTGTAGATACGGCGGTATCGGCAGGTGAAAGACTTGCGTATGCAGTCTTTGATGACAGTATGTCATGGGATGAGAAGTGGGCATATGCTTTTGATCCAGGACAGATGGTGGCAGATTTTGTAACAGGTGTTGTCATAGGAGAAATCCTTGATGGGATAATGGCAGCAACACAGAATAAGTTAAGAAGTATTTTTGCAAATAATGATGCTGCGATGCGTGAGGCTCTTGGGAGTGGTAGTAATACTCATGTACCAAGTGCTAATACGCAAGTAGTGCGACATCCAGAAATAAAATCACCTAATCAAGTGAAGATGAGTGATGTGACAAATTATTGGGACGATTATTTGGGTAGTAATCAAACCAATATACATCCAAGGACAGGATTAGTGGATAATGATAGAATTTTTTCTGCTGATGGAACAAAGAGTATACGATTCGGTAATCATGAAATGGATAGTATGGGAACAACTAAGTTCCATTTTCATCTAGAAGAATGGAAATATGATCCAGTGAATGATGTTATGGAATACTTTAATACACTTGTTAGGATTAAGAGGTAGATGGTAAAATGAAAATAGTTATTGACAAAATATTAGATGAGAACATTTATTTTTCTACTGATTACGGTATGGCAAAGGGAATATGGAAAGGGGCTAATAGACCAATCCAGAAGGAATATTATGTTGAGTTGGACATTGACGGACTATATAGTTATGATAATGTATTTGTAAACAATACAAAAGAATATCAGATGAGAATAATCGATGGAAAAAATCAACTCACTTTATTATTGCTTGAATATGATGAAGATGGATGTGCCACTTTTCAATTAGGTGATTCAATTATAGAAATTGAAACTGCTTATGATGAGCGTTTTTATGCATTAATGAATTCATATATAACGCTATTTGTAGAAAAAATAAATGTTTATGATGAAAACTTATAGGTAGATAATAATGCTTTAATTATGTATCCGCTTAAGGACATTTGAAATCAAACTGAATAGTAAGTATTTGTCCACTGGAATTGCACCTCGGAATTATAAAATTGGTTGCTTATCATTAGCTCTGTATCTTCTTTATGGGGAACTTTCTGAAAGTAGTAACCCTTATTCATAAAATTCTGCCCCAGTTTCATCTTCATGATATGTTCCGCATCTGCCCTATTGAAAGTGCTATTTGACTTCGGCGGAGTACTTCTACAGTAATATAAAAATGGGTATTCTGCGTTCTGTAGGTAGTCAGCCACTTTCTTGTGGAAAGGCTGATATTTGTAACCAGTAACAGCACAAGTATGCTCTGAACCGATGTAGGGCACATCCAGAAGTAGCAGCTTTTCTGTATCATCGTTTTTTAAATATCCGAGACAGTCCTGCTGTGTAATGACAGAATTCTGCAACTTCAAGTGTGCTGGTAAGAATCTGAAGACTCGTTCTATGATTTTGCCAGCCCTTTCCATCATTGCTTTATGTCTATAGAGGAGAAACTAGCGTATGCGTTTGACTGGAAACAGATGGGGGGCAGATTTTCTTACTGGTGTGGCAATACACTTTGTATTTAAAGGCATGGATGAACTCAGGACTGGTAAAAAACGGCATATCGTGGTCAGTATTCATTTGATATGAACGGAAATGAGGTTTCTTGCATATCTGATTTTTATGACATTGAAAATTTGGCAGCTATAGAGGATACAAGATTTTATAATGAACCTACATTTTATAAGGTCGAAGTTGGTGGTAATCAAAGTGTATATGTTTCGACAGGGAATATAAGGCAAAGTCAATTTGCGGAAATTGTAAATCAATCTTCTGGAGATATTTCAATAGTTTCTGGTATGCATGGAGGACCAGATGGATCATTACTGAGCGAGTATAATGGTGTTTCAGGAAAACAATTATTGAATGAAGATTTAAAAGTATGGGGGGATTCACTAAATATAAAAATATACAATGTAAGTAAATTGAGCTCAGAAGAATTGAAATCAGTTATAAAATCAAGTGACATTACAATATGTGGTTGGTGTTTTAGCGAAAGAAGCAAATTATTATTAGAAGCACTTGGTTGCTTATAACGCGAAATGATAGATACTTTTCTTTTGGTGAGTGCTATTTTATGTTAAATTATATAAATATCTGATTTGTATACGAGGAGACCAGCTATGAAAAGTCAACCATAAATTAGTAAAAAATTTCTTTTTCATATCGGTGGTAAAAAAGGGTAACTTTAATAGAGCTCCCTTAGGGTGCTTTTTCAAAATCTATCGATATTGGTATACAGACCTCTTATTTGAGGTTAAATTCGACATTGTCGGTGAGCATCTTCCAGATGACTCTGACAAGTTTGCCGGAACAATGCCCAAGTGCATTGTAATGAGACCGGCCTTCAGCCCTCTTGGCATCATAATAAGCCTTGAAGGTTGCGTTGTTTCTGACAACGTTCCAAGCTGCATTTACAAGGGCATATCGTAATACACGAGAGCCACGTTTGGACATCCTTGTTGTCTTAGCCTGAAAGTTACCAGACTGATAAACAGAAGGATCCAGACCAGCAAAAGCAAGCAGCTTGTTTGGATTGGAGAAACGGTGAATATCACCTATTTCACCAAGAATCATTCCACCATTGATATAACCGATACCAGGAATGGTCATGATGACAGAATCGTTGAATTTCATGATATCCGTCATCTCAGCTTCAATCTTTTCTAATTGGCTATCCAGTAACTCGATTTGTTGAATGGTTTGAGTTATCTGAATAGATATAGCGCTGTCGTTAGCACCGACAGACTTCTGTGCGAGAACTCTTAATTCTTTGGCCTGTTCTTTGGTAAAGTGTCCGTGTGAGTTCACTTTGAGCAGATTTGCCAGATGAGTCATATGCATGGAAGCAATCTCTTTTGGAGAAGGTGCTTCTTTTAATAAAGCATAGACAGCGTGTTGATGCAGACCGGATTTGAAAAAGTATTGAATCTCCGGAAAGACCTGATCAACATAGGTTGTCAGTTGAATTTTCAATCGGGTACGTTGCTTTATGGTTTTCTGACGGAAACATCCCAATGCCTTAAGATCCATCATGTCGAGATCGAAGAAGCTGACGAATCTGAGGTTGTCCTGTATCATAAGAGTTTTAGCAATCACGTAAGTGTCGACCTTATCTGTCTTAGTTTTGCGAACGTTATTTTTTCGCATTTGACAGGTTTTGATGGGGTTCAACACACACACTTGGTAAAGCTCAGTAACAAGGTATCGAACAAGGTTGTCACCGTAGTGTGCCGTTGACTCAAGACCGATGATGAGGCTGTTCTTATCGAATGATTCGAGTTTAGAGACCAGCAGTTGGAAGCCATCAGCGTCATTTGTGAATTTGAACGGCTCAATGATTATTTCACCGTCGGAAGAAATCGCAGCGGCGAAATGATTAAGTTTGGCAATATCAATGCCTACGTAAATTTTCATGAGGTTGTACCTCCCTTTCCTAAAGTCTGATACCATGATGTCCACCAACGATTATCATCGTAGACTTGATAGAAATAAGTACTCTGAGTGAAAAACACTCCGGCAACATCCAGCTAATAAACAATTCAGATAAAGGTAGTGGCAATACACTCCAGTTGAGTAGTCAAGCTACAGAAAACAAATCAAAAGTCCATAGTATCTGAATTGTATTGAACCACGATATTAAAAGAAAGGAAATATGTGATAATTAACTTCCTAATTATCATACAAGCGAATAATAATATGGATACTGTAGGAATAAAAGTGATATCCCAGAATGAAATTAATCGTTGTATAAAGATCCTGAGAAAATATTGCAAACTTTCTATTGGTGAAATAAAAGAGGCAATTATTAGCAATAATTATGTTGTTGAATGCAGTTATGTAAAAGAGGAGGGGATTGTAAATATTATTAAGTTATACAAGGAATTATGTGATAATAACATTCAAGCTCAATTGTATGAACATGAACGAATAACAAATGTTGAGTTTCTTGAAAATTTGGTTGAAACATATTATGAAATAAATGAAGAAATCGCTGACAGAATAGATACAGAATCTGAATAAAATAATAGTTAAAACGGACAGGAAACATGGTGTAGTTACAGCCCTTCAGAATCCTACAAGAGTGTTGGCAGCATTGGGACAGAAGATAGGCGATACAGTGGAAGAAGAGGGTATTGCTTATTCCATCAGTTATGTAGCAGCAGATGTTGCGATTCAGATTCTGCTGTCAAAAGGCCTTGGTGAGGTGAAGAACGTAAGCAAGGCAGATGATCTGGTTGACGTAGCCAGAACGGTCGACACACTGAGGACGCACCTCAGGAGGGTGAATTTGACTGGGGCGGATTTGCAAGAAATCTTGTAATGGGTCTTGCGGTAGGAGCCGCCTGCATAGCTTTGGCTGTATTTTTGCCGGGAATAGGAACAGTTGCTGCAGGTGCACTGCTTGGTGCAGGAATGGGAGCAATTTCAGCATCAGTAGCCGGGGCAGTAAGCGATTATTCCAGTGGAAATGTGCGAAGTCTTGGAGAAGCCACAAAAGATATGGTAATTTCAATGATTACCGGAGCGATTACCGGAGCAATCGGCGCAGCATTTCCGTCAATGAAGTGGTTTGGAGAAGGGCTAATAGATGTAGGAAGCGGCATATTGACCAGAGGAATGTATGCCCTTTTGAATCCGGATATGTCTACGGAGGAAAAGTTAGCGTATGTGTTTGACCTGAAACAGATGGGAGTAGACTTTATTACTGGTGTGGCAATGCACTTTGCGTCTAAAGGTGTTACAGCGATAAAATCTAAGCTAACTTGGAATAAGAGTGGTACAACAACATTACAAACGGGGGGGCGGCAAATTGATTATAATGCGTATATTAAGCGATTAGAAACAATAGATATGGAATATGAGAATATACGGATTGATACTACAGATATATCAAAAATTGCTCAAAATACAGGAATGCCAGAATGGAAAATTAGTAGAATAAAGGATCATGTATTTTCTAATGAGCATATACTTGATGCAGGAGTAAAAAGGTTTGACGCTGATCCGGAAATTGCAGATGCATGGTATAGATTGACAAATGGAACTTATAATCAAAATGATATTGATTTATTGAATCATGAGTATTTTGAATCAAAATTTGAGAGTTTTTATAAGACTGATTATAGAACGGCACATAATAAAACAGAAGAATCAGGAAGAATATGGGATCCATATAAGGAGAATAATTAATGGCAGTATATGTGAAAATGATAAAAAAGTTTGATGATGAGAAACGAGTAGTATATCAATTTGGACCTAATGAAAAGCAGATGGGAGAAATTGAGTTTGACAAAGAAAAAAAAATTTTTAACATTTTGAATCAAGTTAATGATTCAAGAATTTCAAATCAAGCATATGAAAACTGGGCATCTGAACAAATATTAAAAATTATGTTTAGAAATGACGGACAATTTCCAGATGTTACTTCAGTCGAAAAGTGATTTGAAATCATGGCTTGTAAAGGCGGGAGATAAGAAAAAAGGGTTTTCATTGGAGAGCAAGAAGAGGATGATGATGCAGAAAAGATAATTTTGCAAACAGAGGATGGACAGAATGTAAAAGGATATCCGTGTACACCCTGTATTGTTGGAACATGGAAAGACGTATATGAGTCAGAAAAAATTCTTAGAAATAACGCAGATGCAACAAGTGAAGGAGATAAGCTGTCTGCATTGACACAGAGATCATTTCTTGTTTGTGCCTATGGAGGATTGATAGAACCCATATCATCCGGTCAGGAAGAATAGGAGAGGCTTATGGCAGAAGGATTACAAAGGAGAATTGAATATTCCGATTTAAAATTTATCAGTTCCTTTGCCATGGAAAAGATCCTTGATTTTCAGACGTGGGAGGAGCCAGGGGAACATGCCAGAGGAAACTTTCGACTTCTGTTGTCAGAAAATGGGACAGACATAAACAGCATGAATGCACCCATACAGCTTTTAGGGCAGGGGAATACTGCGGGAGCGTTGTTCAGCGGATATCCGGAAAAGGTGGAAATCAAAGAAGAAAGAGGATACAGGATTGCAGACATACAGGCTGTGTCAGGAACCATTCTTTTAGATCAGAAAAAAAGTAACCGGGTATTTCAGAAAAAAGCACAGACCTATATGGGGATTGCCAATACCATAACAGCAGACACCGAGCACAGCGCCTGTATATTGCCGGGCAGTGATATGCAGACCGGAGGGACGCTGATACAGTATCAGGAAACGGACTGGAACTTCCTGAAAAGAATGGCGTCCCAGCTTGGGCTTTCATTAGTGCCGGATACCAGCTATTATTATCCCCGCTTTTACCTTGGATTGCCGGAAGGTGAAAAAAGGGAATTGGGAGAAATCATTTCCTGTGATCTCTGTTTTGATGGGAGATATTATGCAGTCAGTGGAAAATGCCTTGTTGATAGGGAAGATTTCATTTGTTATGATGTTGTTACGAGGACAAGCCTGTCGCTGGGGGACAGAGTAACATATGAAGGAAGGGAGCTGCTTGTTTCTCGGAAAAAAACAGAACTGGCAGGAGGGGAGGTCATCTTTACATACCGCCTTGCGGGAAACGGTTATACGTGGGTTCCATGGGAGGATAACCCGGACTATACGGGAATGTCATTTGTCGGATCCATTGTCGGAACGCAGGGGGAGCAGGTAGAAGTAGCATTTGACATTGACAAGACTGCGGCGGGCGGGAACCGTTATGGATTTGCCCCGGCGACGGGAAACCTGATGTACTGTATGCCGCAGAAGGGAACAAAAACATCATTATATATAGGAAATGGAGATGAGGCGCAGGGAATAGCGACAGGGTGTATCCGTACTAATGGAAGCACCTGTGAGGGGACGGGAAGTCCCGAGAAAAAAAGTTTCCGGTCAGAGCACGGAAAAGGAATGGATCTGTATCCGCAGAGCATGGGATTAGATGGCGGGGAGACAGGAAAGATTACGTTTGAGGATGAAACAGGAACCACCATAGAAAGTAATGGCGGACTGGTTCTGATGGCAAAAGAGGGAATCCGGTTGGAGAGTATGACCGGGATTGTCATGCAGGGAATGTCGGATATCATGGCACTGTATTCAGAAGGAGCATCCAGTCTTTGTGTGAATGGCAGTGTGGACATGCTTGGCATGAGAACAGGTCTGGCGGGAACGGTATATCAGGGGTATGATCCATATGAGGATGCACCTCAGAAGGGTGAATTTGACTGGGGCGGATTTGCAAGAAATCTTGTAATGGGTCTTGCGGTAGGAGCCGCCTGCATAGCTTTGGCTGTATTTTTGCCGGGAATAGGAACTGTTGCTGCAGGAGCACTATTTGGTGCAGGAATGGGGGCAATTTCAGCATCAGTAGCCGGGGCAGTAAGCGATTATTCCAGTGGAAATGTGCGAAGTCTTGGAGAAGCCACAAAAGATATGGTAATTTCAATGATTACCGGAGCGATTACCGGAGCAATCGGCGCAGCATTTCCGGCAATGAAGTGGTTTGGAGAAGGGCTAATAGATGTAGGAAGTGGCATATTGACTAGAGGAATGTATGCCCTTTTGAATCCGGATATGTCTACGGAGGAAAAGTTAGCGTATGTGTTTGACCTGAAACAGATGGGAGTAGACTTTATTACTGGTGTGGCAATGCACTTTGCGTTTAAAGGTGTTTCGGCGGTAAGGGAGAAGTTGCCTTGGAATAAGGGTGGTTCATATTCTGTTGGAGATGCTACATTTATGGATTCTGATGATAGTTTTTTTAGGTATATTCAGAAACGAGCAGATGTTGATGCCAATGGATATTATGATATTATAGCACATGGTACACCCAATGGAATACAAATCACTCATAATGGTCAACATATGATTGTTGATCATAGAACCGCGGCAAGATTAATTCAAAATGCAGATGGATATAATGGTCAAGGAATTAGATTATTATCTTGCAATACAGGTGCTCTGGATGATGGATTTGCACAAAACTTAGCAAATCAACTTAATGTGGAGGTTTACGCGCCAACAAATTATTTATGGGCGACACAAGATGGAAATTATTTTGTGGCAGGAATGACAAATCAAAAAGGTCCTAATATGAGCGAATTGGGCATATTTAAATTATTTATACCAGGAGGAAGCCAATAAAATGCTATGTGAAAAATGTAAAACAAATATGATTCATGTTTGTGAGAATTCAGTACAAGGATGGTCATGTCCGGTTTGTGGGTGGGGAACATTAACAACATATATTGATAAAATACATCAAGATATGACAGAATATAGTATATGTACAAAAAGTATTACGAATATTGATAAAGATAAAATCAAGGTAATTTCCAAAATAGCAGGAGTTAATTATATTGTGGCTAAACAAATGCTTGAAAAAGAAGGTATTTGTATATTAAAAGCAAAAGCTGTAGATATAAAAAAAGCAATATGTGAATTAGAAAATGTAAATATACCGTTTGAAGTAATCCCTGAATTTAATTACTGCTAAAAATTCTGGTTAATTTTCTATTGCAGTAATTGTAGTCAGGGAATGTCGGATATCATGGCACTGTATGCAGAAGGGGCATCCAGTCTTTGTGTGAATGGCAGTGTGGATATGCTGAGCAGGCTGGCAGGAATATCAGCCAGTAAGTATACTGGGTATCCGCCCTATGATGATGCACCTAAGGAGGGTGAATTTGACTGGGATGGATTTACGAGAAACCTTGCAATCGGTCTTGGAGTAGTTGCAGTATGTGCCATTGGTGCCGCAATTAGTATAGCAACGCTTGGTGCTGGAAGTATTTTAGCCGGGGCGTTTATAGGTGCGGGTATTGGTGCATTATCTACGACAGCGATGAAAGCAGGAGAGGAGATAGCAACCGGAAATGTCCGAAGTGCGAAAGAAGCTTTTCGGGATGTAGGAATATCAGCTGCCAGCGGTTTTGTAACGGGGGCATTTGGAGCAAAATTTCCGAGAGCACATCGTTTGGCTGAAGGTGTTGTAGATACGGCGGTATCGGCAGGTGAAAGACTTGCGTATGCAGTCTTTGATGACAGTATGTCATGGGATGAGAAGTGGGCATATGCTTTTGATCCAGGACAGATGGTGGCAGATTTTGTAACAGGTGTTGTCATAGGAGAAATCCTTGATGGGATAATGGCAGCAACACAGAATAAGTTAAGAAGTATTTTTGCAAATAATGATGCTGCGATGCGTGAGGCTCTTGGGAGTGGTAAAAAAACTGTTGTTGTAAATGGAAAAACTGTTACTATGGATAATAGTATATTTGATCCCAATTTTGTGGACAGACAAGGGAGGACTAATATTCAGAGAATGGAGCAAGGACTAGCTCCGATTGGAACAGATGGGAAATCGATTAATATACATCACATTGACCAAACAAATAATGGACCAGTGATGGAAATAATGGCGACGGAACATCAGCAGAATTACAGTAAATTACATACTAATATAGGTCAGGCTCCCTCTCAGATCAATAGAAGTGAGTTTAACAGTTGGAGAAGAGGATACTGGGAGTGGCGAAGTCATAATTTAGATTAATGGAGGAACATATGAGTTATACAAATTTTATTAAAGCAATGGAATTGGCACCGAAATGTAAATTTTATACAACTGCTGGTGGAAAAAGCGAAGAAGAAATTGATATGTCAGAAAAAAAATTAGGTATATCTTTTTCGCCTCAGTGTAAAGAGTTTTATAAAAAGTATGGGTATTTGTCCTTTTTCGGTAATGAAATATATGGAATTGATCCAGAGGATGATTCGGGAATATTAGAGGGAAATTCAGTTGCATATGCACTGAATGACAGAGAAGAATATAATTTACCTAAGGAATGGATACCTATATATGATTTTGGTGATGGAAATATGGCATATTTGGATTATTCTTCTTTAAATATGGAAAAGGAACCTAGTGTTATTATGGCATTTTATAATGGAGATAAATATGAAATTAATGAAACATTAGCAGAAGATTTAGGTGATTTCCTTTTGCAATTGGTGCAAGAACAGTTAGAAAATTAAAAAACATATAATGGGAGATGTTCCATTAATGCTACAAGTTATGGGGCATTTCCCATTTTTAATAGTTGCAATATATAAATAGGGAAAAAGCATAGTAGATTGGTGAATATTAGGAAAATAAATATAATTCAAGAAGATTCTTTTTAAAGAAAAGGTAGAGATAATTGTAAAAACAGCTTTGGGGTTTGATAGCAAATCTTTTATAGAATACACAGTTATTTTAAGCAGGTAACCGTATTTATATGGAAAAACTCTGAACGGAACGGCTGTGAAGTGGCACAGATATGAGTACAAAATAACGCAGATGCAACAAGTGAAAGAGATAAGCTGTCTGCATTGACACAGAGATCATTTCTTGTTTGTGCCTATGGAGGATTGATAGAACCCATATCATCCGGTCAGGAAGAATAGGAGAGGTTTATGGCAGAAGGATTACAAAGGAGAATTGAATATTCCGATTTAAAATTTATCAGTTCCTTTGCCATGGAAAAGATCCTTGATTTTCAGACATGGGAGGTGCCAGGGGAACATGCCAGAGGAAACTTTCGACTTCTGTTGTCAGAAAATGAGACAGGCATAAACAGCATGGATGCACCCATACAGCTTTTGGGGCAGGGGAATACTGCGGGAGCGTTGTTCAGCGGATATCCGGAAAAGGTGGAAATCAAAGAAGAAAGAGGATACAGGATTGCAGACATACAGGCTGTGTCAGGAACAATTCTTTTAGATCAGAAAAAAAGTAACCGGGTATTTCAGAAAAAAGTACAGACTTATATGGGGATTGCCAGTGCCGTAACAGCAGATACCGAGCACAGTGCCTGCATACTGCCAGGGAGCGACATGCGGACCGGAGGGACGCTGATACAGTATCAGGAAACGGACTGGAGATTTCTGAAAAGAATGGCGTCCCAGCTTGGGCTTTCATTAGTGCCGGATACCAGCTATTATTATCCCCGCTTTTACCTTGGATTGCCGGAAGGTGAAAAAAGGGAATTGGGAGAAATCATTGCCTGTGATCTCTGTTTTGATGGGAGATATTATGCAGTCAGTGGAAAATGCCTTGTTGATAGGGAAGATTTCATTTGCTATGATGTTGTTACGAGGACAAGCCTGTCGCTGGGGGACAGGGTCACATATGAAGGCAGGGAGCTGCTTGTTTCTCGGAAAAAAACAGAACTGGCAGGAGGGGAGGTCATTTTTACATACCGCCTTGCGGGAAACAGTTATGCGTGGGTTCCATGGGAGGATAACCCGGACTATACGGGAATGTCATTTGTCGGATCCATTGTCGGAACGCAGGGAGGAGCAGGTAGAAGTAGCATTTGATATTGATAAAAGTGCGGCAGGTGGAAACAGTTATGGATTTGCCCCGGCGACAGGAAACCTGATGTACTGTATGCCGCAGAAGGGAACAAAAACAGCATTATATATAGGAAATGGAGATGAGGCGCAGGGAATAGCGACAGGGTGTATCCGTACTAATGGAAGCACCTGTGAGGGGACGGGAAGTCCCGAGAAAAAAAGTTTCCGGTCAGAGCACGGAAAAGGAATGGATCTGTATCCGCAGCGAATGGGATTGGATGGCGGTGAAACCGGAAAGATTACATTTGAGGATGAAACGGGGACTACCATAGAAAGTAATGGCGGACTGGTTCTGATGGCAAAAGAGGGAATCCGGTTGGAGAGTATGACCGGGATTGCCATGCAGGGAATGTCGGATATTATGGCGCTGTATTCAGAAGGGGCATCCAGTCTTTGTGTGAATGGTAGTGTGGACATGCTTGGCATGAGAACAGGTCTGGCGGGAACGGTATATCAGGGGTATGATCCATTTGAGGATGCGCCTCAGAAGGGCGAGTTTGACTGGGGCGGATTTGCAAGAAATCTTGCTATTGGATTGGGAGTTGCGATTGCTTGTGTGGGACTGGCTTTAATTCCAGGAATTGGTCCCATCGTAACGGGAGCATTGATAGGGGCGGCGATAGGAACATTCTGCCAAACAGTATATAAAGCAAATGAAGAGTGGCAGAGTGGCAATGTTAGAAGTACGATAGAAACTGTGAGGGATGTTGTAATTTCAGCAGCAGCAGGTGGATTTACTGGAGCATGTGTAGTTGCTTTTCCAGTAACGGTGCTTTTTAGTGGAGAGATTTATGCAGGAGTTAGTCTGACTGGTCGTGCAGCGTGGGCTCTTGGAGATAGTTCCATGAATAATGAGAAAAAGATGGCTTATATTTTTGATACGAAACAGATGGCAGTAGACTTCTCTATAGGAGCACTTATCGGAATAATTGTACCTGGAGCTGTGGCAAGAAAAGTTGCAAGTAATGAGGCAAAAAATCCAGTCCTTGATGAGACAAGAAATTCGCATATAAATGGTAATTATGGAAGTCCCGATAAAGTTGATAATCTTTTGAGTGGAAGACCTGAATTATCAGGATCTTCGAGAGATAAATTATTGACTACAGTGCAAAATTCAGAATTAAGAAAAATAGTGAATGAACTTTATAGACCAGGGGCATCTGTAGGAGATGGAGGGACAGCAGCCATACTCGTAGAGGAGTTTAACAATGGCTCATCAACACATTTAATAAAAGCAATAGAAAGATTAAAACAACTAAGAAATTTGGCAAGTTCAGGTAAATTAGGATTTAATGATTTAGATGTAGTAGAGGCACTGATAGATGATTTAGAATATGCCGTAAGTTTATTTGATTGATTGGAGGATATAAATGTGAGTAAAAATGTAAGAGAGTTTTTTGAAAAAATGCAAGAATTTTTTCCTTCAACGAAGAATGCATACATTGAAAGCGTAGAAGAATATGGAGAAGTATTAGAAACAGTTGTAATAGAAGATATTTTTATGCCGGAGCTTTTAACATTATTAGCTAAAAATGAAGATGCTGAATTATTAAGTAATATATTTAATTATTTTGAAGAAATAATAAAGAAGAATGATTCACATTTGATTAATATTTTTTCTGTTACTGTGTTAGAAATTTTAGGAAATGATAAGGCAGTTCTAAAGGTGGCTAAGCAATATATGGGGGAAAAAACTACATTGCTCCAAATGAAAGCTGATAAAGAATTGGGAAGATTATAAAAAAAGAATGGCGTCCTAGCTTGGACTTCCGTTGGTGCCGGACACCAGCTATTATTATCCCCGTTTTTATCTTGGCCTGTCGGAAGGTGAGAAAAGGGAACCGGGAGAAATTCCCTCCTGTGATATGTGTTTTGACGGACGCTATTATGCAGTCAGTGGAAAATGCCTTGTTAATAGGTGAGATTTCATTTGTTATGATGTTGTTACGAGGACAAGCCTGTCGCTGGGGGACAGGGTCACATATGAAGGCAGGGAGCTGCTTGTTTCTCGGAAAAAAACAGAACTGGCAGGAGGGGAGGTCATCTTTACATACCGCCTTGCGGGAAACGGTTATACGTGGGTTCCATGGGAGGATAACCCGGACTATACGGGAATGTCATTTGTCGGATCCATTGTCGGAACGCAGGGGGAGCAGGTAGAAGTAGCATTTGACATTGACAAGACTGCGGCGGGCGGGAACCGTTATGGATTTGCCCCGGCGACGGGAAACCTGATGTACTGTATGCCGCAGAAGGGAACAAAAACATCATTATATATAGGAAATGGAGATGAGGCGCAGGGAATAGCGACAGGGTGTATCCGTACCAATGGAAGCATCTGTGAGGGGACGGAAGTCCAGAGAAGAAAAGTTTCCGGTCAGAGCATGGAAAGGAATGGACCTGTATCCGCAGAGCATGGGATTAGATGGCGGGGAGACAGGAAAGATTACCTTTGAGGATGAAACAGGGACTACCATAGAAAGTAATGGCGGACTGGTCCTGATGGCAAAGGAAGGAATCCGGTTGGAGAGTATGACCGGGATTGCGATGCAGGGAATGTCGGATATTATGGCACTGTATTCAGAAGGGGCGTCCAGTCTTTGTGTGAACGGCAGTGTGGATATGCTGGGCAGGCTGGCAGGAATATCAGCCAGTAAGTATACTGGGTATCCGCCCTATGATGATGCACCTAAGGAGGGTGAATTTGACTGGGAAGGATTTACGAGAAACCTTGCAATCGGTCTTGGGAGTTGCGTATGTGCCATTGGTGCCGCAATTAGTATAGCAACGCTTGGTGCTGGAAGTATTTTAGCCGGGGCGTTTATAGGTGCGGGTATTGGTGCATTATCTACGACAGCGATGAAAGCAGGAGAGGAGATTTCAACCGGAAATGTCCGAAGTGCGAAAGAAGCTTTTCGGGATGTAAGAATATCGGCTGCCAGCGGTTTTATAACGGGGGCATTTGGAGCAAAATTTCCAGGAGCAATCTTTTAGTGGAGAGACGCTATGATAGGCGGTATCTGCAGGTGCAAGATTTTATATAGTTTTTGAAGTAATGATGAAAAAAAGAGGGCATATGCTTTTGATCCAGGACAGATGGTGGCAGATTTTGTATACAGGTGCTTATCGGAGAATTGTATGGGATAATGGCAAGAAAAAGTTGCAAGTAATGATGCAAATAATGATGCTGATGAGTGAGGAAATTGATATAAATGGAAATAAACCATATACAAATAGTCGCCCGTCTTATGGTAAAAACCAAGTAAATGATTTGGGAGAAAAAGACCCTATTACAGGAAAATTTAGAATGAAAAATCTGGGATGAACTTTATGGATAAGGGGGCATCTGAGGATATGGAGGGACATAGCCATACTCGTAGAGGAGTCTAAAATGCATCAATTATATATGGATGATGTGATTTCAAAAGATGAATTTTTAGAATGGTATCGTAATCCTAAAAATTACAGACCAGAATTACCTGTAATAATAGAATAGAAGTTTATATGATTGAGTGGAAATATAAATGTGATATTGAAAGCAGATTATGGAACAATTGTTAAATTTGGTACACTAAAACGAAGAATGAAAAATAAAGATAAAAAATATGTAAGTATTGAAACATTGTAATAGATGATATTTTGCATTAGTCTTTTAAAGAAGCTTAAATAAGATGCTGGAAATATTAAGAAATATTTAATTATAATTTGAAGTAAACAATATCAAAGAATGTCAATAATTAATTTTTTTTTACTGGTTAGAAATTTTGGAAATATAAAGCAGTTCGAAATTGGAAAATATATGGAAAAACTACGTAAAGGTAAGCTTTAAAGAAAAGATGTAAAGTATGGTAATACAGCTTTTTTTTCGTTATGCATGGAAGCTTATTAAGGTTCAGTGTCGGAATGAGAAAAAATGAAAATTTCTTGAATGTGTTTTGACGGAGTAATGAGTCAGTGGAAAACAAGAATGGAGATTTGCATTGCATATGTTGATTACGGGAAAGCGATGAACTTAAAAAGATTGGAGGAAAAATATGCATAGCACATGGTGCTAGAATATAAATAGTACAAGTCAAAATGAGAATTCCTTATAAGAAAAATCATGGTACAATGTAGGTACCACTGAAGGAGGATCTCATTGGCAAAGCACTATGACAAACAATTTAAATGGATGCAGTCCAATTATTATCATGATCCAAGAACTAGGACTGCAAGGCTGTGCTACAAACTTAGGAATCAGTCAGCAGACATTATCACGCTGGCAGAAGAACTGCGTGAAACAGGTGATATTGAAAGCCGTGGTTCCGGTAACTATGCTTCTGATGAAGCAAAAGAAATCCACGATTAAACGAGAATTACAGAGATGCACAGGATGCCCTTGAAGTTATTAAAAAGAAACAACATTCTGGGAATGACGGAAGCCATTTATCTCGAAGTTAAGAGATGGCAGGAAACTGCCCATAAGGCAAAACGCCGGGTTTCTGTCTCCGGAATGTTGAAACATCTTAGCGTTTCTCGTTCTGGATTATCATGCATGGCTAAAACGTGTTCCTTCTAATACAGAAAAGACGTGAAGCCGTAAAGCTAAAATTGGATATTTGATGAATCAAAACAGAATTATGGTGCCCTAAAATCCCAAAATTACGTAAATCAGGAGGAAATCATCTCTGAACATACCGTTGGTAAGTATATGAAGCAAATGGGCATCAAAGCTCAATGGGTCAAACCATGGACCATCACAACCAAAGATTCTGACTTCAGCAGCGAATTAAAAATATCCTTGATGAATTGTTTAACCAGAACGACCAAATGCTGTTTGGTGTTCTGATATTACTTATATCTGGACGATAGACGGTTTGTTTATCTGACCAGTATTATGGACTTATATTCCAGAAAATCATTGCCTGGACACTTTCTAAAACATTAGAAGTATCCTGCGTGATTGAAACAATAAAAGCAAAAGCAAGACACTTAATATCGATGAGCCTTTGATTCTACATTCAGATCGTGGCAGCCAGTATGTATCAAGGAATACAAACGTGTAACCGCAACCATGCAGTGTAGTTATTCTAAAAGGCATATCCATGGGATAACGCATGTATTGAGTCGTTCCATTCCCTGATTAAGAGAGAGATGGCTGAATCGGTTTAAGATTCGAGATTATGAGCATGCATATCGTTTGATTTTCGAGTATTTAGAAGCATTCTACAATACAAAACGAATTCATAGTCACTGTGATTATATGTCTCCAAACGATTATGAAGAGCTGTATCGTAAAAAGGCTTCAACAGGAGGCGAAGTGCTTGAGGTTAAGATGAGGAAAACCTCATTTTAACTTGTACTAAATCTTGACATAGGACCAATGGCTCACAAAAATGTTTTGTGGATTCTGAAACTGGAGAGAAACTTATATTTTAACCTGAATTATTCATGAGCAAATACCTCATGAATAACTGTACAGGTGAGGAAAGGACGGAGGATGACAGGACAGTAAGAAAGGTGCTCTATACCTATGACCGTGTAGGCAGACTGGTCAGGAAGGAAGTTGTGAGAAATCTGACGGATATGTTCTGGAGGAAGCAGGAACGCCCATGTGCCGGGAGAAGCCGCAGCAGATCCTGCATTATCATGGGAAAAAGGCAAAGGAGATGTACAGCAGGCTCAAAGAGGTGTATGACGATCCCGGAATCCCGCCGGAGGGCAGACTGCCTGATCCGGGTGAGGAGGGCAGGAAAGCTTCTTACACAGACCGGATAACTGTCAGGAAACACTGACTACAAAGTATGGATATGACAGCATGAACCGTCTTGTGTCCGAAAACTGTGGGGACAGCAGGATATCGTATAAATATGACCTGTCAGGAAACAGAATCAGCAGAGATACAGATGGCAGGACAGAGAACTATCTTTACAACAGTCGGAACCAGCTGACACAGTTAACAGGTGATGATAAGAACATCAGTTATACTTATGACCCTGCCGGAAATCTGACGGAGGAACACAGCACAGAGCATAAAAAAATCTACTCTTATGATACCTATAACCGAAACACAGAAATAAACGGTAATGATTTTACGCAGAAAAACCATTATGATGCAGAGGGATACCGTTATTCTATAGAAGAGAATGACAAGGTAACGAACTTTGTATATCGTTGCGGCATAATGCTTGCGGAACTGGATGAAGCAGGTAATCAGGCAAAAACCTACACTCTCGGTAATGAATATGCAGGGGCATGTTAGTGAACTAAATAACAGTTTAACGAGTGAAAACAAAGCTGCTTCTTATTACATCACTGACGAACAGGGCAGTATCAGATACATACTTGACCAGTCGGGAGAAGTACAGAATTACTATCAGTACAGTGCATTTGGTGAAACAATCATTTCAGAAGAAACTACACCAAACCGTCTGAGATACAATGCACAGACAGAAGACGAACCAGGACTCTATTACCTGAGAGCACGTTACTACGCTCCCGGCATCGGGAGATTCACACAGGAAGATGTCATCTACAATGATGGACTGAATCTGTATGCATTCCATTAGATATGAGTGTTAATAGAAGTTTAGGTGTGCAAATAAAAAATGCTATTAAAGATTATCCAGATGGAACGGTATTCGGACAATTTACGATAAAGTAAGGATGTAAATGAAGTATTATAAATTATCTATGGATATGGAGAGAGAAAATGATATAGTTTGTCATTATCAAAATGATTATGGTATTCAGCAGAATGTATTTAATGTAGGAAGATTTTATGAAAATTGGGACGGAAAATTTGAGTTCTATTACAATAAAATGGAAGGACATGTGTTGACAGATTATCTTGCAAATGATAAAGGGTGGTTTGTTGTATCAAATAGATTACAAAGTATACTACAGAAATTAAATACAGAAATACAATATTTGCCAGTGAGAATAGTTGAAGAGAATAGTAATGAAAATTTAGAAGAATATTATATTGCAAATATTACAAGGGTAGTTGATGCACTGTGTTTGGAAAAATCGCTTTATTTCGAAACAGAAATTCCAAGTATAGGTACAATATATACAGTAAGTAAATATTGTATATATGATGAAAGGACTGAAAATTCGGACATATTTAAATTAGCAAATAGGCAGGAAATCCCCATTTTTGTATCAGAAAGATTTAAGAAAATAATAGAAGAAGAAAAGATTACAGGTATTTGTTTGCAAGAAATTAAGGTTGTATAAATGTAATGATTTTATTATATTATTTTTTTATAAACCTGATATCCAATGTCAAGTAAAAGAATGTAGGGGATAAACTGTCTGTATTGACACAGAGGGCATTTCTTGTCTGCATATATGAGGTTGTAGAACCCTAATATTTCGTCAGGTCAGGAAGAAGAATAGGAGAGGCTTATGGCAGAAGGATTACAAAGGAGAATTGAATATTCCGATTTAAAATTTATCAGCGCTTTTGCCATGGAAAAAATTCTTGATTTTCAGACATGGGAGGTGCCAGGGGAACATGCCAGAGGAAACTTTCGACTTCTGTCAGAAAATGAGACAGGCATAAACAGCATGAATGCACCCATACAGCTTTTGGGGCAGGGAATACTGCGGGAGCGTTGTTCAGCGGATATCCGGAAAAGGTGTAAATCAAAGAGAAAGAGGATACAGGATTGCAGACATACAGGCTGTGTCAGGAACATTCTTTTAGATCAGAAAAAGTAAACCAGGTATTTCAGAAAAAGTACAGACTTATATGGGTATTGCCGGTATCGTAACAGCAGATACCGAGCACAGTGCCTGCATACTGCCAGGGAGCGACATGCGGACCGGAGGGACGCTGATACAGTATCAGGAAACGGACTGGAGATTTCTGAAAAGAATGGCGTCCCAGCTTGGGCTTTCATTAGTGCCGGATACCAGCTATTATTATCCCTTTTACCTTGGATTGCCGGAAGGTGAAAAAGGGAATTGGGAGAAATCATTTCCTGTGATCTCTGTTTTGATGGGAGATATTATGCAGTCAGTGGAAAATGCCTTGTTGATAGGAAGATTTCATTTGTTATGATGTTGTTACGAGGACAAGCCTGTCGCTGGGGGACAGAGTAACATATGAAGGAAGGGAGCTGCTTGTTTCTCGGAAAAAAACAGAACTGGCAGGAGGGGAGGTCATCTTTACATACCGCCTTGCGGAAACAGTTATACATGGGTTCCATGGGAGGATAACCCGACTATACAGGAATGTCATTTGTCGGATCCATTGTCGGAACGCAGGGAGAGCAGGTAGAAGTAGCATTTGATATTGAGAGAAGCGGCGGGGGGAAACAGTTATGGATTTGCCCGGCGACGGGAAACCTGATGTACTGTATGCCGCAGAAGGGAACAAAAACATCATTATATATAGGAAATGGAGATGAGGCGCAGGGAATAGCGACAGGGTGTATCCGTACTAATGGAAGCACCTGTGAAGGGACAGGGAAGTCAGAGAAGAAAGTTTCAGTCAGAGCATGGCAAAGGAATGGATCTGTATCCTCAGCGAATGGGATTGGATGGCGGTGAAACGGGAAAGATTACATTTGAGGATGAAACGGGGACTACCATAGAAAGCAATGGCGGGCTTGTTCTGATGGCAAAGAAGGAATCCGGCTGGAGAGCATGACAGGGATTGCCATGCAGGGAATGTCAGATATCATGGCACTGTATTCAGAAGGGGCATCCAGTCTTTGTGTGAACGGCAGTGTGGATATGCTGGGCAGGCTGGCAGAACATCAGCCAGTAAGTATACTGGTATCCGCCCTATGATGATGCACCTAAGGAGGGTGAATTTGACTGGGATGGATTTACGAGAAACCTTGCAATCGGTCTTGGAGTAGTTGCAGTATGTGCCATTGGTGCCGCAATTAGTATAGCAACGCTTGGTGCTGGAAGTATTTTAGCCGGGGCGTTTATAGGTGCGGGTATTGGTGCATTATCTACGACAGCGATGAAAGCAGGAGAGGAGATTTCAACCGGAAATGTCCGAAGTGCGAAAGAAGCTTTTCGGGATGTAAGAATATCGGCTGCCAGCGGTTTTATAACGGGGGCATTTGGAGCAAAATTTCCAGGAGCACATCGTTTGGCTGAAGGTGTTGTAGATACGGCGGTATCGGCAGGTGAAAGACTTGCGTATGCAGTCTTTGATGACAGTATGTCATGGGATGAGAAGTGGGCATATGCTTTAGATCCAGGACAGATGGTGGCAGATTTTGTAACAGGTGTTGTCATAGGAGAAATCCTTGATGGGATAATGGCAGCAACACAGAATAAGTTAAGAAGTATTTTTGCAAATTATGATGCTACGATGCGTGAGGCTCTTGAGAGTGGTGAAGATGTACTTGATGAGATTAAAAGAATTGACGAAATAGAGGTTGAATTTAATTATAATTCAAAATTTGATGAAGCTGAGTTTGCCCGACAATTAGCAGATCAGCAAAAGGGTATGAATGAATTGACAGTTCGGGAATATCTCGATAATCGTCAAAAGTATATTGAACAAGGGCGTGCAATAGAAAGCAATGCGGCACAGCAGGCAGCAAGAGAAAAGGCATTTGTAGATAAAGTAGACGAATTACAGGATGCAGGATTATCTTTAAAAGAAGCAGAAGAACAGGCTGAAAAATGGTTGGATACGCAGGCAGCTTTACACAACCCCGATCAAGTGGCTGGTGGTTATGCAAGTAATGTCGGTGGTGTTGGAGATAAAGGTGTTAACTCTTCAATCGGTTCACAGTGGCGTTATAGAATTGATGGTGTTGATGCACAAATAAAAAAAATGGCAGAGAGTATGTCTGAAGCAGAGAAAAATTCAACATATCTTAATGTAAAGCTGGCACATAAAGGAGACTAATATGTTGCAAATTGAAAAAGGTCAAGATATAAAACAGGAATTACTTCACAGATATAAAACAATATTACCTGATGAATTAATAAAAATATGGGAAGATAATGGATTGGCAAGATTGATGGGAGAATATCTAAAAGCAGTAAATCCAGAAGATTATCAGGAACTGCTTAAGGAAACATATTTTAGAGGAAATATTTCGATTCCGATACTAGTGACGGCTTTTGGGGATATAGTAACATTTGAAGAAGGCCAATATATTGGTATGGTGAAGTACAAAAATGGTAATTTCGTCATGCTCGCAAAAAATTTTAAACGTTTTATACAAAACCTTGGAGATGACTATTTTTTAGAAAAGTATTTTCAGATACCCCAGTATATAGAAGCAGTAAATAAATTAGGTAAACTGGAGCAGGATGAGTGCTTTGGTTATGTGCCATTATTGGGATTAGGTGGTAGCGAAAAGATTCAAAATCTGAAAAAAGTAAAAATTAGAGAATACATTGAATTAATATCACAGCTGGTGGGAAAAATTGGAATGTAGTAATGTTTATAAAGGAAAAATAGTTTAAAATAAGTATTTGATCTAGATGAGTTGTTTAGATTTGATAAATGCAGATGTATTTTATAGTAACTCAAACTTCGCACATTAAAATGTGCTTATGCACCTTGAAAATTCAATAATAACTGGCATAAAAATAGCATGAAACCAATGGTTTTGGTATAATTGAGTTGCCGAAAAACAATTACAAACCGGAGGCTCATGCTATGAATAAAAGTATAACACAAGCGACTCAAAATGATAAGCAGATTTCTAAATCTATCAAACGATTTTTCACAAGGTTTCATATTTCCTCAGCCTTGAAAACTGCCAATGCCTATAAAAGGAAAGACACTCCTGTAACGGAGATTTTTCAATACATGTTTCTGCTGATTTTCTCCAACAGAAGTATGTATATGAGTCTGCTTACTGGAAAAAATACTCCTGATTTTGCAAAAGATATCGTGTATCGTTTCATGAAGATGGTTCAAATTAACTGGATGCGTTTTACTACAATACTTGCATCCAGAATCATAAACAACGCTATTCTTTCACTGGATTCGGAAGATCGTGCCAATGTTCTTATTATTGATGATTCCATGTTTGAACGTAACCGTTCTAAAAAGGTAATCTTATAGTTGGACTTGAGTGAATGTAGAAACTATTTTAAAAAAGTAAAACTGATAAAAAATACATTATATGATGTCTCCGAATTCTGATTGATTATGCCAGCGAAACTCTGGCATTGAAGTTTGACAAGTAAATATTATCCGAAATTGAAAATAAGAGTACAAGAAATAGACATAGTACTGTTGTAATACCGAAAAATAAGGTATGATATCTATAGGATTATGCTACATTCAAAACCAACTTTCTGAGGGGAATTCAAATGGCAGATTCCATGCATCCAGATGCTGTAACATCAGGATGTGATAGAGGCGGCAGTACCACATCTTAGTAGAGCGGTGTCTGCCGCTTCTAATTTGAAGTCTATTTTCTCACGCTTATTCGAGCGTTCAGCAGAAGTTCTTGCATTGTATTTTTTTCTTTTACGTTGCCACGCGGCGGTATATTTATAAGACGTGGATTGGCTTTCATAGCCAGATGGACGGTTCTTTCGTACTTTGAATCAGAACATGGGGATTCACAGGAACAACCATATTTGTAGCTTGCCAACGGTCATCATAACTTGATTCTTGTTTTCGAAATTTCAACACCATCATGATTCATTTTTCTTCCAGTTTTGCAGACAGGGATAACGGATAGATTTTAAGCTGTACAATCCAGTCAGTCAAAGATGTAATTTTAAAATCAATGGAAAGAAGATAAGAATGCTGCATACAGGAAGGAGTTCTTAGGGCAGGACCATACTTGGAATATTTATTCAGTATCAGTTCATCTGTGTATGAAAAATCCAAGTTCCTAAAACGGTCAATGAGGTCTTAGGTGTCGCTGGAAATGGCATCTGGATCAGGATAATATTTACAGAGATTTTCAAAAAGAAAGTTTTGATAGTTAAAATGACAGATGTAATTATCTGACAATAAAAATCGCCTTCAATCAAAAATTTACCGGCTGTGCTAGAACAAATATGCTTTCTGATTAAACAGGCGCAATGCGCCGCATTTTTGAGGCTGTTTATCAAGTGTTTTTTGATAAAAAGTGGGGGATTTTAATAAAAATGGAATCTGAAAGCCTTATGTTTAGTGGCTTGGAGATACCGAGAGATTATTTATGAAAAAAGGAGGTTATCAATATGGCAAAACGCCCTGCATGGAGTGTTCAAGATGATGTTGTTATATGTGAAAATTTTGATTTTATGTGGAGTGGAGGATTTTCGATAACACAAAAACAAAAAAATATTAGAGCGTTACATCAGTCTATCTATGAAATGAAACATGAAAAGGCATTGGAAGTGTCAAGCAAGAGTGAGGTACGGGTTGGAAAAGAGATAGGAGCATTTTCTTTGGAATTAGATGGTATTTTTTTGGAAAATGTTTTTCAAGCAGCAAAGCAATATGAGAATGGGGGACCATATTTAGATTTGTTAAACGTGTCTCCGAAACAGGCAAAGAGAGATGAACGACACTGTAATTCTGGAAAGTTGGTGGGATTTGTGAGAAATGATGAAATATGGACGTTAGAGCCCAAAACAGCATTTTATGATTATATATATATTTCTGCTTTAATAAAAAATTTTGGCTATGACTTGAATATATCTGAATATCAGTGGTTTACAGACATAGAATTTAATCCACAAAAGTCAATTAATTGTCAAGCGAGAGCAGGATCCGATTGGATTGGCAGGTGGTAATCCAACTCTGTATGGATATGTTTATGATACATTGTGTGAGCTTGATCCATTTGGTTTAGGCAGAATGCCATCGTGGATGACTACTAGAAAAGGATGGCAACGTCATCATCTTATTCCAGTTAGTGTTTGGGATAAGTATTTTATACCTCAAGAAGCTGGAATGAATGTTAATGGTGCAACCAATATGACCTACTTGCCTGTGGCACAGGGAATAGATTTAGTAAATCCGAATAGTTCTCTTCATGTGGGATGGAACAATGTTCATAGTGAGTACAATCAATATATTAGTCAAGAATTGGATAAAATTAGCAGGCTTGCTAAAGAAAACAATTGGGGAAAGAGGAAAATTCAAAAAGAAATTAGAATGTTACAAAGCGAAGTTAAAAAAAATTTAAAAAAAGGAGTGATAAAATGTCATTAAAATTATATCAAATAAATACAACTCTAAATCATCCTGATTGTATGGCAGGATTTAAAAAAAATGATGATGAAATTTTTTCATTTTTTAGATTGGACATAGGAAATGAAGAAAAAATAAAAAGAAGAAGATTGGAGTTTGTTGCGGGCACTGGTTATACACTGGAAAGTATTGAGAAAACAGATTATATTTTTTGTCCATCTGCATTGTTGTTTTCTAAGCGATTTGTTGAAAAAATTGGAAATTTATTGAGAGAAGAAATGAAGTTTTTTTCTTGTAGATTAGTTTGTCAAGACGTTAGTTTAGAATGGTATGCCGCTAAAATCATACTACGTATACCTATAATAGATAAAGAAGCATCAACATATCGTACATTAAGTGATGGTGAGAGAGTGTTAAATTTTATAAAGTTTAGAAGAGATATTGAAGAGGAATTTTTTATTGCGAAAGATAAAGAAAGTATTACAGATTTTGTTGTAAGTGAATTGTTCGTAGATATATGCAAGAAAAATGGTTTGTTAATTGATTTTAAAGAAGTATAGGTAAGAAAATAAATTACCAGTTAAAGGGGTAGAATTCTGTAAAGGAGTTAAGTTGCCCTCTTGGTTATGAACAGGTGGAATGAAGTAAGCGAGGGATTCTCCGGAAAAGTGAGGTAATCCTTGTAGACACGGGAGGTATGTTGCCGCAGAGGGAAAGGTGTACACAAGGTCATGCAAAACGAGAAACAGCGATGTTTTACTTCATAAATCCTGATATCACTAAGCATGATGGAATAGGGGCAGCTTCTTATTTTGAAGTTGAAGATTTAAATCAAAAGTCTGTTAAAATTAAGAGACGTAATTCTGTAAGAGCAGATTGGAAACAACAAGTGTTAGGAAGGTGTAATGGATGAGGATAATGAAAAAGGCAATAATATATTGGATTTCAGAAGAAGAAGGAGGAAGGAAAAGGCCACCAATAGGAACTGAATATTACCCGACTATACAGATGGAAAATGGAGATACTTGGAGTCTAGCTATTAGGTTTGATAGAACAAATGTAGAACAAAATGAAATGAAAGATAATTGTGAAGTAGTCTTTTTGTTTGATAATGCGCCATATCATTTATTAAAAAGCGGTGCAGAATTTATTATTTATGAGGGACCACATAAAGTCGGTGTAATGGTAATCAGGTAAGATAATATATACTTCCAATAGCTGAAAATAGCGGGATTGAGAAAATACGCTGGATCAGAAGTGCTTTCAGCATTGGATAAAGCTGATGCTTGCGGGGGCTTCCGGTACTGGTGTGAAAATGATTAACAAAAGAAACAGGAACAATTTCATCAAGGTTAATGGCTTCATCAAGAAGCGAAAGGAACTGATATTTGTCGTTGCCGAATTTATTTTGACAATTTTCAAAAACTTCTGCTAAAGTGAGCTGCTTATGTGTTATCATATAGGTATATCTCCTTTAAGGTGGATTGGTATTTAGTTTCTAGTCAACTCTATTTTACCATAAACCTTGAGGAGATATTTTATTTTAACGACAAAAAATACCGTATTTATGCGGTGTTTGGCGTTTCGCAAACGCCTAAAAGTGTCTAGGATAATGAAAGACTAACTATTAAAAGTCAAGTCTAAAAATCAAATTTTTTGAATGAATTGCAGAAATGCATTTCAGATATATTTGCACATTGAAAACTGCATGACAAGCGGAGTATCGTTGTCGGCACTCCAAAAAGGAGATATTTACAGAAAAATTAAGAGGCATTTCTATACGACTTCCCTGTTTTTTTCCATTGCATAAATGGTTCTTACCAGTTTCTTTGTGGCATGGGATAAAGCAACATTGTAATGTTTGCCTTCGGCTCGTTTCTTTTTAAGATAAGCCCCAAAGGATTCATCCCAGTGACAGACGTATTTGGTTGCATTATAAAAAGGGCATACCTCAGATACCGGGATCCACGCTTTTCCATGTGGGAATAGCAGTTATCCAACTGTCCGGACTGGTAAGTAGAGGGTGACATTCCGGCATAAGCAAGTATTTTGTCCGGTGAATCAAAACGACTGAAATCACCGATTTCAGCAATGATCATTGCACCCATGCGATAGCTGATGCCCGGTATGGTAAGGATTGGAGAGTTAATCTCATCCATAATGGATTTGATTTCATTTTCGATTTCCTCGATCTCTGTATCTAATTCACGAATGAGTTTGATGGTATGTTTTAATTCCAGAGCTTTTGCTGGCATATTTGAGCCGATGGAATTTCTTGCAGATTCACGAAAGGTAATGGCAGCCTCTTTACCATATCTGCCTTTGGAACTTTCACAGAGCAGATTGGTAAGTCTGGTAAGGTGTGCAGATGCAATCGCAAGAGCAGAAGGGAATTCGGATAACAGAGCATACACAGATGCCATATGAAGTGTTGGTACAAGCTTTTCTAATTCGGGAAAAAGGATACACACAAGTCTGGAAACAGAGGATTTGAGTTTTGCTCGTTCTTTGACTTTATCAAAACGATAGCGGGTTAATGACTTTAATTCCTCATTGTGGTAAGATGTGTCTGAGTAGGACTTTAAGTTTACATCAGACATAATCATAGACGCGGATCTAACTGATTAACAAATATACAAAGAGACTGTGGTTGTAGCCTTTCATAAACCATCAAGTGGTAGGAGAAGCAAAACAATCCACAGTATCTCCAATAGTATAGCATACAGACCTTGGAGAGGGTCTATAAACACTACTACTTTATAATACGAGGAGAATAAATGCAATGTCAAACTTAGTAAGATTTGAAAAGGTAGATAATGAATTGAATATTTTGCGTATTGGAGGAAAAAGTTTTTTACCTCCTGATGTAGAGTGGCCTACTAATCCTAATGGAGAAAAAATGGTTTTTATTTTTAATATACCTACAAATTTTTTAAATTCAACTCTTCAATTTAATTATCCGAAGGATCAAGTTATTTCTGTATTTACTACTTATAATAGAGAAGATTATTTTTTGGACTCGATCGTTTATAACGGTGATATAGAAGAACTTCAGAATATAAAAAACGGATATACAAAAGTAATTTTACATTCTGTTGCTTCTCCAAGAAATGATGCGGATTTTTTGATTTCAGCAAGAGAAATAGTAATTGATAAAGAAATGAATGAATTTGATGATTATAATGGCTCTCTTTTTGGTGCAAATCCTGTATTTTTACAAGAAGAAAAGTTAGAACTTGCCTCCTATCAATTTTGCATGCAGATATATGGAGGAGATTTTCCAGAAGAATTTCAAGATATCTTCTATTTAGATGATGCAATAGGTTATCTATTTTTAAGTAAAGAGGAAAAAGCAAATGATGTTGGAGTATTTTTTGTACAATGCACCTGAAATGGTAGTGGGTTGCGATTTATAAAGAAATGGAATCTCTTCATATAATCGAGGGTTTGTGGAATTTATCAAATATCGGGGCGGAAAATTCTGATACAAGGATAAAGCTGGAACGGGATTCTTTGGGCAGAGTGGTAAAAGAGTGGCAGGATGCGCATTGGATTTCCAGCCGGTATGACGAAATGGGAGAAAGAATTGAGACAACGAGCAGTTTTGGTGCGAGCATTCTTACCCGCCGAAATGAAATGGGGCAGGCAGCACAGGTTATAGCGTACATGGATAAGGAACGACCGTGGGAAGCTGCGATGGAGTACAATGCGCTGGGGCAGGAGACGAGCCGCCTAGTTTCCGGCGGTGTTTACAGCAGTTGGAAATACGATGCTACGGGCAGACCAATTTCTCATGAGGTAAATCTGTTGCAGAGAGGGACATGTAGACAGCACAACTCCGTTGGTGGAATCAGCGGTTATTCGGAAACAAAGCGTAGGCGTAGCTATGAGTGGGATGTAAGCTGTCAGCTAAAGAAGGTTACAAATGAATTGACGAAAGGAACAACCATATTCTCCTACGACCAGTTCAGCAATCTGGTAAGCGCCAGAGAATCAGGATTTGAAACGATCTTCCGAACAACAGATACGGTCGGAAACCTCTTTGAGACGCAGGATAACAGCGACCGCATTTATGGGGGAGGAAGCCGTCTGGAGCAGTCCGGCATTGATCTGAAGGAAAAACGCAACAAATATCAGGGAGGATATGGGAAGCTTGTAACCAAAGGCAGAAAATTTTTCTATGATGAAGAAGAAAATCTGGCGAAGAAAATAGAGCCGGGTGGAGGTACATGGACGTACCTTTATTTTGGAAACGGGATGCTCAAGGAGGTAATCCGACCCGATCAGAGTGCTATCCGGTTCAAATATGATGCTTTTGGAAGAAGAACAGAAAAGGTGGTAACAGGGAAAAAACGGGAGAAAGTCATAAGATTCCTTTGGAACGGAAACATGCCTTTCCATGAGTGGGAAGAAATGCGTGAAGCTGACAGGAAACAGCCGAAAGTCAAGGTGGAGTATCAGGCAGATTTTATGCAGCGGCTTGCGGAAAGAGAGGCAGAAAAGGCAAGACAGAAAGCGGGACAGAAACAGCCAGAAAATCTGATTACATGGGTGTTTCAGGACGACTTTATTCCGAGGGGAAAACTCACCAGAACAGGGAATTACAGCATTATCAGTGATTACCTCGGTACTCCGGTGGAAGCGTATGACGGAGAAGGTATAAAAGTCTGGGAGCGAGAGCTTGATATTTACGGCAGGGTGAAAAATGTAGGGAAAGGCAGTGATCGAAGTGCAGCTCCAGAGACCGGAGAACAGTGTTTTATCCCATTCCGTTTTCAGGGGCAGTATGAGGATAAGGAAATCGGTCTGTATTATAATCGTTTCCGCTACTATGATCCAAGTCTTGGTCAGTATACGCAACAGGATCCGATAGGGCTGGCAGGTGGAAATCCAACATTGTATGGGTATGTTTTTAATACAATGTGGGAACTTGATCCGTTTGGATTGGATTGGAAAGATCTTTTAGAGACTGGATTAGGGCATCACCTTTTCCCAAGGTCTGTTGCGAAAAAATTAGGAATTGAGGAGTGGGCTAAACTGACGGCATATTCATGGTATCCATATGAGACAGCTGGATCGGGAGCGCTTCATCAAAAACTTCATCGTATTCTTATTGAGCAAGGAGTACCTTTCCACGGAAGCAAATTTATGGGAACACTGGAAGATTTTTGGGAGCTAGGAGACAAAGCTTATGAGAGTATTGATGTTAAGGGGTATCTAAAGGTTCCATTTAGCAAGAATTCTAAGATTTATAACGACTTGACACCACAGGAAGCATTGAGGAAAATAAGAGAATTACAGGAAGCACAAAAAGCTTCTGTAAAAGTAAATTATTAATATAAAAGGAGAAGTGCTATGGATAGGATTTTAAGTACATATAGTTATGGTATTTGTTTATTTTCAATGGAAGTTCTACAAGATTTTTTGAAAAAAGAAAAAATTAGATCAAAAAAATTATTACATAAATTTCAAAAGGATAAAAAATTATATTTAGCTATGCAAAAAGAAGGGATTTGGTTTCCTATTTCGAAAATAAATTCGGGACAACATCTTATTAAACTGGAAGGATATGATAATACATTTAATGACGAGTGGGAACAAAAGTTTGAGATTGAAGGATTTAATTTAAAAATAGAAGGTGGACTTTGGATTTCAGATATAGGTTCCTTCTATACATTCAATGAAGGTGAATTTTGTGGGGAAGCAATATCGTTTAAGACGGGGGATGGTGACATACAATATTCAGATTTTAAATATGATGTTCCTGCCGGAAAATACTTATTATCAGTAAAAGGTTTTTTGAGAAAGGAAAAAAAAGGATTTCCTAATCCAAATTCAGGATTTTTATTTTCTCTTGTAAAAGTTGATGAGTTTAGCTGGATTTAAAATCCAAGAGAGGACATTTACAATTTCAATGTGACTAATATGTAACACCTTATAAATTAGATACTAAGACTTCTCATACCTAAAATGGGGTTCGTACCTTGAAAATTCAATATTTCAGCTAACAAAATAGTAATTTATGCCATTGCAATCTCTGGGTGGAGTGCATTGCGCAGATATTCTGGTAATCTTGCTTCAAAATCAGCAGTAAAAGCAGTCAGTTGTTCGTCACTGAGCTTTAAGATTTCCTGAAGGCTTGCCATTAAGGCAGCCATCAGAATACCAAGTGATCTGTTGAAAGTAATATCTGCCATTTCATCGACAAGAAGGAAGAACAACTTCCCAAGCGTTCTCTGATCTTCATTTTGACGTTGCTCCATTGCAAGTAACATATATCTGGTAAACACAAGAGCTGCGTTTTTATGCGTGTAAGAAAAATGAATCAAGTTGACGTGAAACTACATGATTTAACCAAAGTAAAATTGAAAAAATATCGGCTGAATTGGGAAGAAACAGGGAATCCGGTGCCGAGGATCCGAAACTGGATGGAGAGACTGGATTATCAGGCAGTTCAAAGAAGAGAATTGGCGAAGTTACTGGAGCGAACCATTCTTTTTTTGGAAGAAAATCAGGATACACTGTTTTCTGATGTGATAGAAAAACCGTTTTTGCTGGTGTCGAAAATGTTTTGGGATGTATCAAAAATGTATAAAGTGCCGGTCAGGGGAAAAGAAATGGTTTTGCTTGATGGAGTGAACGGCTTTGCAGAAATTTATTGTATGCCAGTGTATCCACGATATCGTTGTCTTTCAGAAGAAAGGACGAAAGAGTGGAAAAAATGAATATGTTGGTTATTCTGACTTTTAAATTATTAGGTTGAACTAGAAGATTAGAACAAGCTACTTTGCAATCTTTAATATACAACCCAAAATGGCAACAATATATCTACTTATTCATCATATCATACCCTCAAATTGGGCAGTATAATAGACACAGATGGGTAGGTGTTAGGGTGGATATACAAGGTAGAATACGTGAATTAATGGAAGAGCGCAGTTGGACGGAATACCGCTTAGCTAAAGAAGCGAATTTGTCGCATTCCACAGTGGCAAATATGTTTAACCGGAACAATGCGCCGACTTTTCCAACATTAGAAGCAATATGCAACGCATTTCAAATGACGTTATCTCAATTTTTCTGCGAAGATGGAAATCTAATTGAATTAACAGACGAAGAGAAAGAACTGATTTCAAGATGGAAACAGTTGAGCGCAGAACAGAGGAAAGTGTTATTGGAATTGATGGGTGTAATATAAAGCCTGCACGGTGTGAGTGTTAGGCTTTTTTTGTTGTATCAAAGATTAAAGTGGTGAGGAAATATGTTGAGGATAGGTATTTGTGATGACATAAGAGAAGAGGTTGAAAAACAGGAAAAACAGGTACGGCAAATTACATATCAGATAGGAATCCGGGCAGACATCAGAAAATGTTATTCAGGTATGGATCTTTTGATGGAAATAGAACTGAGCGGACAATTCGATATTATCTTGCTGGATATTGAACTTGGTGGGATGAATGGCATTGAGACGGCACGCCAGATCAGGGAGAGCGATGTAAATTGTAATATTATTTTCATCACGTCCTTTGAACAATACAGTAAGGAAGCAATCAGCGTACACCCCTTTGCATTTGTTGATAAACCTATTACATATGCACAAATGGAAAAGCTTATCAGTGATGTTTACGAAAAATTACAGATTGATGATAAATTTGCCTTTAAATCTAACAAAACATACTACAATATTAGTCTGAATAAAATTATGTATTTTATAAGTGAAAAAACAATTACAAATGTATATTTTATAGATAAAATTTGTACATTTTATGGTAAAATGAATGATGTAGAAATAAATTTGAGGAAGAAGCAGGTGGACTTCTGGAGGATACATCATTCGTTTTGGTTAATCCGAGGTATATAGAAGAGTACCATTACGACAAAGTTGTTCTGCAGAATGGCATATCATTGGAAATCAGCAGGGCAAAGAGGGAGAATACACGTTTGATGTACATGAGGAAACTTGGAAAATAGGGAGAGAGAGGAAGGAAAATGACAATCGCATTAATATTGGTAGAAATATTTACAGTGATTATGCAGAGAAATGTATGTGAAAAAGCATTTGACCGAAAACCGGCAGGAACAGCGGTACAGGTCATGGTATGGGCAGCTTTTTATATCATTTCAAATGTGACTACATATTTTTTTGAATTGCCGTCATGGCTAAATATGGTAATTTTTTCAGTGACCTTTTTTGGCGTTTTAACCTGGTTATATGAAGGTTCTATTAGAATCAAACTTGTGCTGGTTCTGTTTTTGTGTCTGATAGGAATGCTGTCAGAGGTGATGGTTTGCTTCATCGGAATTTTGTGCGGCATAGATATTATACATATGATGGGAAATACAGAGGTCGCAATCATGTATACGATTTTATCAAAATTAGTCTGGTTTGTTGAAATCAAGATTGCGCTGCTGTTTTTGAAAAAGAATAAAAATATAGTAATCAGAAATATGGACTGGCTAGAGGTGTTTATTGTTCCGGTGAGCAGTATTTTTATTGTTATGGCGATATTTGTACCATTGACAGATGAGTATGTATGGGCGAAATTGATTGCATCCATATTGATATTGATTGTAAATCTTTTTACATTTTATAATTATAATGAATTACAGGAAAAAGCATTGTATCAGGCGGAAAGGCAGTTCTTGACGCAGCAGGTGGAAAATTATGCGGTTCAGCTTCAGGAAATGAGTAAAACATGGCAGCAGGCACGGGAGTACCGTCATGATATGAAGCAAAGGTATCTTTTGATTGAATCCTATTTAAATCGAAATGAATATGAAAAGATACGGGAACTATATCAGCAAAGTGTAGAGACTTTAACAGAAGAGGACAATCTTGCAAAGACAGGGAATGTAAGTTTTGACACAATAGTCAATTACAAGGCTGCAGTTGCGCAGAAGAACCATATAAATGTAAAATTGGATACCATGATTCCGTATGATATGAAATTAGAGGACGTCGATTTATACAGTCTGTTGGGAAATCTGTTTGATAATGCGATTGAAGCAGCTAGTAAAGTAGACATAGAAGAGCGAGAGATAAAACTGCTGGCAAAAATGTCTGGAAATAATTTGTATTTGGAAATGGAGAACCCCTATACTGGCAATCTGAGAAAACAGGGGCAGAATTATCTTACAACAAAAGGGGATAAGAATGAACATGGATTGGGGCTTAGAATTGTAGAAAATATTATCAACCGTCATAGCGGTCAAATGATTATAGATGATAAAGAGAATTATTTTAGAATAAAAGTGCTTCTTTATAATATTGGAAAATAGTATTAGAAATAAGAGCGACTGTCGTAATATGTGTGTTGCGGAACCCAGGTGTTGAAATCAAGCAGATTTTGGCACCTGTTTTTTTGCCTGAAAACAAAAAGTTACAAGTAACAATGAAGTTTTTTACAAAAATAGGGAGAAAAACAAGAAAGCCATATACTTTGGGATATACGCAGTAACCTACAGAAGAAAAATGGAGGAAAATGCAGCATATCCAAGTAAACATGAGAAGACTGATAAAAAGTACTGCTCAAAAAGCGGTGTATGAGATATGGAAGAAACAAGTAAAAAGGCAAATGCCAAAATGCTTGTTAATTTCATCATACACTGCTTTTTTTGTTTGACATAAGAGTGGCTCGCGAAGCGTGTCACTCGTTGTTTTTCATGAAGTTCATGAAGTGTAATATCCGGGCGCTGCCCTTTTCGATTTTGAAAATTTACAAAATCGGAAAGGAGCAAGTCAAAAATGGCAGAAAGAGAAAAATATTATATCGGATTGAACGGACAAATCTTTGAAGTCAGTAAGGAACTTTACGAGACATATTACAAAGGGCAGCGCAAGGAGAAATACTTTACCCATGATCTGAAGCAGGAACATACAAAGGTGGATAAGGAAACCGGAGAGATGATTGTCATTCCCAGCAGGGAAGATTCTTATGAGCGGCTTCTGGAAGCAGAGAAGCAGTTTGCAGAGGAAACGGAGAAAGTAGAGGATGTGGCAGTACGGGCGGTCTCATGCTGGAGTAATTGAACGAAGCCTTACGTACACTTACAGACGAGGAGACAGCTATCATTCATGCCCTGTTCTACCAGGAGATCAGTGAGGTGGAACTGGCGAAAAAATTAGGAATAGCCAGAACAACCTTACAGTCACGAAAATATAAGATTTTAGAGAAATTGAGAAAATTATTGTAAACTATTGCCTCTTCATTTATTGGCTAAGTAGATGAAGGGGCAATAATCAGTTATATAATAAATCAGCAGATTCTTGATGGTAATTCAATTATAAAGACACTTACCATGCTGAAAATATAAAGAATATGGCAACTAAAAATGTATGATTGCAGATATATATGCTAAATATTATTATATGTCTTATCTACAAAATAAAACAGGAGGTTTTTGCAATGCTTTTAAAAGAAGAAATCAATAAATATTTGAATTATTGTAAATTCCAAAAGGAACTTGATGATAAGACAATAAAGGCATATAAGGCGGATTTGGAACAGTTTATTACAGTAATAGGAGAAAATAATCCAGATAAAGAAATGCTGAATGCATATCTTGTATACCTTCACCGTATGTATAAGCAAAAAACAGTCAAGAGAAAAATTGCCAGCGTGAAGGCACTGTTTCATTATTTAGAGGAAGAAGAACTGATAGAGATAAATCCATTCCATAAAGTAAAGACAAAGTTTCGGGAGGAAGTGATTTTACCCAAAATTATTCCGAGAGATATTATAGAGCAGTTGCTGAATCATCTTTATAAGGAAAGAAGTATTAAAGAATATTCAGAGTGGCGTAAAAAAATCATTTTAAGAGATATCGCAGTAGTGGAGACGCTTTTTTCTACAGGGCTGCGCATCTCGGAATTGTGCCATTTGCAAAATAAATATGTAGACTTAAAAAACGGTGTGTTATGTATTCAGGGCAAGGGAGGAAAGGAGCGATATCTTCAAATAGGAAATAATGACGTACTGTCTATACTGAATGCCTACAAAAAGTACTTTGAAGATGAGATAAAGAAGCAGGGATATTTTTTTGTCAATCGTTATGGAAATGCGCTGTCTGAGCAATCAGCCAGGAGCATGATACATAAATATGCCGGTGAAATTCAGGCAGATATAAATATTACACCGCATATGTTCCGGCATTCCTTTGCGACCTATCTGATGGAGGAGGACGTGAATATCAGATACATACAAAAAATGCTGGGACATGCTTCGATTACCACAACGCAGATATATACATATGTAACGACTGAGAAGGAAAAAGAGATACTGCAGACAAGACATCCGAGAAATAAGATAAATATAGGAGAAAATTTCGATAATTTGGTATATTAAGATTGCTAAATCTTGGGAAAATTTGTATAATTAATATGGTAATGATAATTAGGAATTATCGTTACCATATTAAAATAAAATGAAAATTTTTTCGGCAGCCCCCTTTACCTAGCGGCGAATTAGGTGAAGGGGTTTTCTTTTGTTCAAAATAGTCCCCTTTTACTGCACTTTGACAACTTCATATCTGTGTATCAGGCACACATCCGACCGGCCGGAGAGCCGGATAGCACAAGTCAGGGTACGCCATGCGGTTTATTCCAAGCGAGAACTATCTGTGACTTTACCGTCTGTGGTGGGGCAGGATGCGATGATACCGGTCGGAGATAATGATACTTCCACGCCAGTGGCCCGCATAAGTGACGGGAAAATGCACACCCACGTTTGAGAAAGAATGTGGGCGGCTTTTATGATGCCTGCTTACCGGCAGGATGGCTGATGCACCTTTTTATAAAGCAGTAGAAATCATGGGCTGGATGGAAGCTCATTTTTGTTAGTAAAAAGCCAAACCGATACCTTCCAGCCTATTCCTGTGCTGCTTTATGGCACTAAGAAATTTTAGGAGGCGTAACGATGGCAAAGAGTGCAGAAGAATTATTAATTTATTTATTTGATGAGATTTTACCGAAACATGGAATGAATCTGAGGGTAAAGCAGAAAGAACTTTCTCTTGAAATGCTCCGGGTATTGCAGGAAAACAAACTGGCTTTATGTGAGGCGGAAGTGGGGACAGGAAAAACTCACGCATATATCCTTGCACTGACGGTACATAACATTTATTCAGATAAGAAGATTCCGGCAGTCATATCAACATCCACCATAGCCCTGCAGAAAGCATTGACAGAGGAATACATACCGCAGATATCCGGGATCCTTTTAGAACACCATATAATTGACAAACCATTATCTTTTGTGGTGCGGAAAGGAAAACGGCATTATGTCTGTGACTCCAGATTGAAGATATATGAGACATCCATAAAAAAATTGCAGAGAGAAGTGGATGCCAATCTGATACTGGAACTGGCAAGGCTTAGGGAGCAGGAATTTGACAGGATTGATTTGGATGATGCCGTGCTGACACCATATGTAAAAGGCAGAATCAACGTGTTTCGCTGCAATAAGTCATGTCCTTATTCGCTTTTATGCAGATTTATGAATTTTAAGAAAAAGTGCATGACGGATAATTTTGATTTTCAGATTACGAACCATAATTATATCCTTGCCGATCTGATTGGACAGAAGCAGGGCAGAAAACCTCTTTTTCCGGGATATGGGGCAATGGTGTTTGATGAGTCCCACAAGCTGATAGATGCCGCAAGACAGATGTACAGCACAGTCTGGGACGAGCAGGATGCGGAATTTATCGTGGGTTTGAGTGAAGTGAACAGAAGAACCACAGGCATGGATGAACTTACTGTATTGCGGAGTCAGCTTGCGGAATATAACAGACAGATATTTGACAGACTGGCGGGAGATTTAGCAGGAAACCACACCAGAGAGGGAAGCAGGATTGAAATAGTGATAGGTTCCATGGAAAAAATTTACATAAGGCACATGGCAAAGGCTTTAGAGCAGCTTCCCTTATCCTATCAGGAAAACAGCGGACAAAAAATGCGGATGCAGGGCCTGAAAAAGCGTTGTCAGGAGCTGACGGACAAGCTGACCGTATTTCTAAACAGCGGAAATTCAATCTGCTGGATGGAAAAGAGGGAGAACGGCAGGCTTGCCCTGTGTGCGGTTCCAATGGAACTGGAACAGGTTTTATTCCGTGACATCTGGAGCAGACCGATACCGGTTATTATTACGTCCGGCACAATGTCAGTCCGGAGTGATTTCAGTCACTTCAAGAGAATGACAGGGCTTTCCTTTGCAGCTTTATCAAGAATCATGGAAACCAGCAAGCCCTCACCCTTTGATTTTCAGAGTAACGGTCTGCTCTATATACCGGAGCGTATGCCGTTTCCGAATATCTGGGATGACAGTTACATACAGACGGTCATGGCGGAAATAGTGCAGATAGTGTCTGCCACTTATGGGCATACCCTGATCCTTTTTACATCCTATTGGCTCATGGAGAGGGTGTTCTATGGTCTGAAGGAGCAGCTTTCTGATTATCCGTTGTTTCTTATGGGCAGAGGCAGATTGGATGTGATAAGCAGCTTTAGAAGAAGCGGAAATGGAGTGCTGTTTGCCAGTGACAGTGCCGGAGAGGGAATTGACCTTGCAGGGGATATACTTTCCAGTCTGATCGTGGTAAAACTGCCGTTTCCCGTGCCGGATCCGGTCATGGAATACCAGAGAAACCTGTATGAGGACTTTGATTTATACCGCAGGGACACCATCATCCCGGAAATGCTGATTAAGCTAAGGCAGTGGTTCGGGCGCGGCATCCGCCGGGAAAAGGACACGGCGGTATTTTCCATCTTAGACAGCAGGGCATCCCTGCGTGGCAGATACCGGGCGGAAATTCTGAATACCCTGCCGACCATGCCGGTCACGGACAGGCTTATGGATGTGGAAAACTTTATTATAAGGAAGAAAACAGACAGTTATTTTATGGATAAGGAAAATGCTATAGCATAGGACAATCCGGTAAAAGAATAGACTTAGATAGCAGCAAGATTATGCTGTCCGGAAAGGAGAGAAGCCTTGGAACTGACAAAGGAAAGACTTGAAGAAATGGCTGCCGTGGATATAAGGACGGTAGATATTTCCACTCTGACTGATTTGAGGGACATAGAGATTGATACATCCCTGCCTGTGGAGAAGAAGCTGGATGCGTTTGCAAGGCAGACGAACAATGTCTATGTCAATCGGATCGGTGATTATGTAGTTAAGGTCAGGTTCCAAAAAGACGGAGCCAGCATAGATGATAAAATGGCGGAATATCTGCAAAGGTTATCCGAAATTCATATTTGAAAAATTTATATTTGGATTGAAAAATCCTCTTATCTATGCTAACCTAATATCAGGACAAATCAGCGTAACTCCTGATTTTATGGAATGGAAAAGCCACCGGCTTCCCCCTAACAAAAAAGTCAGGAGTGATAACATGAAAGAACAATCTAAATTCTTTGCCGCCATGTATCTGCGTCTTTCCAGAGATGACAATGTGAAAGCGGAGCATGATGGCAACGCCATGATAAATGGTGTATCTAAAGCCGAAAGCAACAGCATAGGAAGTCAGAGGGAGTTGATCCGTTCCTTTTTAAATGAACAGGAGGATATTGAACTCTATGACATTTATGTAGATGATGGCTTTTCCGGCAGTAATTTCGACAGACCAGAATTTAACAGAATGATGAAAGATATTGAAGCGGGCAGGGTTAACTGCGTGGTTGTGAAAGACCTGTCCCGTTTTGGGCGCGATTACATTGAAGCCGGGAGGTATCTGGAAAAGATATTCCCGGTTCTTGGTGTGCGTTTCATTGCCTTAACTGATCATTACGACAGCATATCGGCAGACACCGGAGAACGCCAGATCGTGATTCCGGTCAAGAATTTTATCAATGATTCTTATTGCCGGGACATTTCCACCAAGGTAAAAAGCCAGCTTGCAGTGAAACGGAAAGCCGGGGAATGCTTATCACCTTTTGCCGTATATGGCTATCGCAAGTCTCCGGAGAATAAGAACAAGCTGGTGGTGGATGATTATGCGGCAGAGATTGTACGCAGGATATTCCGGTGGAAAATTGAGGGAATGGCGGTGTCTGCCATTGCAAAGAAGCTGAACGAGCTGCACATTCTTTCCCCGAAAGAATATAAAAAGTCTACGGGGCTTAACTACCGGGGCGGGTTTACCGGCGGCTCCGGTTCACAGTGGAGCAGTTCATCGGTAAAGCGTATCCTGACCAATGAAGTTTATCTGGGGCACCTGCTGCAAGGCAGGACAGAGAAAGTCAATTATAAGGTGAAAAAGAGTGTTGAGAAACCAAAGGAAGAATGGGTGCGTGCGGAAAATACCCATGAGCCTATTATTTCAGACAGTGATTTTGAAGCGGTACAGAATCTTCTTCAGACGGACGGACGGGTAAGCCCGGAAAGCAAAAGCTTAAGTCCATTCATGGGACTTCTGTTTTGCGGGGACTGCGGAGAACAGATGGTGCGGCGCAGAGTCCGGTATAAGGAATCCAATAAGGTGTACTATATCTGTTCCACAAAAAACCGGGGCGAGGGATGCAGCCGCCACAGCATAGAGGAAAATACTTTAAAGGAATTGGTGGGCATTGCGGTTCGCAGATATGCCAATGACTTTTTAGCGCAGAGTAAACTTTTTGAACAGGCGAAAGAAAAAGAGACAAATCTGGAAGCAGTTGCGGGATGCCAGAAGGAGCTTACGCGGCTGAAACAGGAGCAGGATAAGTATTACGGTCTCTGCGCAGGACTCTATGACGATCTAAGGCAGAATGTCGTAACAAAGGAAGAATTTGAACGTCTGCACAAGGAGTTTCAGCGCAAGGCACAGGAACTGGAGAAAGCACAGGAACAGCAGCAGGATCTGATACGGAGGATGCTACAGAAGGGTGTAGTTAGTGCTTCAAGGCTGGCAAAATTTCAGGATTCCTTGAAACTTGCAGAAATTGACCGGCATACTTTAACAAGTCTGGTAAAGCGCATTTATGTGTACGAGGATAAAAGGCTTGAGATAGAGTTCTATTTTCAGGATGAATACCAAATCATGCAGGAATATGTCGCTGCACTTTCAGGGCATGAAAACGGCAGGGAAAGGAGTGCGTGAGTATGGGAAGAACATCAAAGAGACAGTCAGCGGGAAAAGGGGCGGGCACACCTGCGAGCACTTCCGGGGTGCAAAAGAACAGGCAGTATAAGGCTGGTATTTATGCCAGACTCTCCGCAGATATAGACAAAAAAGTTTGCAGGCAAACTTCAAAGAATGAATCAGTAGAGGTACAGATAGAGATTGCAAAGAAATTCATTGAGGAATGGAACGGAAAACATACGGATAAAATTGAAGTGGTAGACTGTTATATCGACTTGGGAAAGACGGGAACCAATTTTAACCGGGGTGCGTTTCAGCGGCTGATGCAGGATGTCCGCATGGGAGACATTAACTGTGTGATCGTAAAAGACCTGTCCCGTTTTGGCAGAAATTATCTGGAAGCCGGAAATTATATAGAGAAGATTTTCCCGTTCCTTGGTGTGCGTTTCATAGCCGTGGCGGATGGCTTTGATACCGGGGCAGGCGGCAATGAAACGAAACAGATGGTATCGGAAATCAAGAATCTGGTAAATGATATGTATGCTAAGGATTTTTCCGTGAAAGCGAAAGCTTCTCTGGCACAGAGAAGAAAAGAAGGCTCCTATGTGGGCGGTCCTGCACCTTATGGGTATAAGGCAGTCTGGGAGGGCAAAGTACGCAGGCTGATACCGGATGAAAATACGGAGGAGATTGTCAGATACATTTTTCAGAAATTTATTGAGACGGAAAGCTATACGGCAGTTGCGGATGATCTGAACACTCGTAAGATCAATCCGCCGGCGGTCTATCACAAAACGGGAGAGGTCTACTGCCCACCGGATGCAGCTTACAAAGGATGGGATAAAAGTGGTGTGGAACGCATTATTAAAAGTGACACTTACGCTGGAAAGCTGGTACAGGGAAAGACCAGCATTACTGCAAGGGATGAAAATAACCGCATTCACAAGCCGGAAGATGACTGGGTGGTAAAAGAAGAAGCCCATGAGCCGTTGATCACGCCGGAGATTGGGAAGGAAGCGGCCGGAGTAAGGAAGAAACTGCGGGAGCAGACAAAAAGCCATGCTCATCCAACGAAAGGCTGCCCTATCGGGGAAAATGTTTTTGACAAGGTGCTGTACTGCGGCGTATGCGGGCGGAAAATGACAAGACACAGCTATGTGAAGCACTATGCGGATGATAGTAAAAACCGCATGGATGGTTATTTTTGTATGAATGGCGGAGCAACCAAAACAGATAACTGTCCGTTCTCTAACCGTATCTCGAAAAATGCGTTGACGGATATCCTTTTTGCACTGTTTGAAAAAGAATTTGATGTGGGCTTGAAAAAACAGAGAATGTATTTAGATACTGCAAGAGCAATCATCCGGCAAAAAAAGCAGGAACTGGAGCAGAGCCTTCATGCCGTGGTCTGCACAAAGCTCCGGCTTGCAGAGGAAGAAAGCGGGAAGTATATGGCATACCGCATGGGCAATCTTTCACAGAAAGACTATGTGGAGTATAAGATGTGTAAGGAAAACAGGCTGCGGGACTTGGAGAAGCAGGAGAGCAGCTTCAAGGAACAGGAAGTGAGCCTTGAGCGTGACGGAGAAACTTATTTGAAAGCAGTCCGTGCATTGATAAAATTAAAGAATGAACAGGTACTTACCAAGGAGCTTATCGAAACGCTGATTGATAAAATCTATGTGTATCCAGGGAAAAGAGTGGAAGTCTTATTTACATACAGTGATGCACTGGTGGAAAGGCAGGTGAAAAAATGACAGACAGCAGGAAGATTGCAATCTATCTCCGCCTTTCCATAGAGGATGATGCCCTGGACGGTAAAGCTTCCACAGAGCAGCGGGAAAGCAACAGTATTTCCAATCAGCGGAAAATGCTTTTAGATTATATCAGAAATGATGCTGAACTAATGGGACAGGAGGTTGCAGAATTTTGTGATGACGGTTTTTCCGGTACGAATATGGACAGACCGGGGCTGCAGGAGATGTTAAAACAGGTAAAGCAGAGTAAAATCAGTTGTATTCTGGTAAAGGATATGTCCCGGTTTGCAAGGGATTACATAGAACTGGGTGATTATCTCAACCAGATTTTCCCCTTTATGGGAGTGCGGTTCATTGCCGTAAATGACCATTATGACAGCAGGGAGCATGAAGGAAGTACCACCCCGCTGGATACTGCTTTCCAGACGCTTCTCTATGACCTTTACAGTAAGGATATATCGGTCAAAGTAAAAACATCATTTCAAAATAAATGTGCAAATGGGGAATATGTATTCGGACAGGTTCCTTTTGGTTATGCCAAGAGTGAAATTGAAAAAAATACGGTGATTGTCAATGAAAAGGAGGCAGAAATCGTCCGCCATATCTTCTCATTGGCAGAAAAAGGAATGAGCAGTACGCAGATAGCAAAGGAGCTGATTGCCAAGCAGACGCCGACTGTTACACAGATGCGTCATCCTGAGAGGAAAATGGAAAGGGAGCATCATACATGGAGCAATACGGCAGTGAGGAGAATCCTGAATAATCGTTTCTATCTGGGCGAAATGGCTTACGGTAAATCAGTCCGCAAGTCTGTTGGAAGTAAAAACGGGATTGCTGTGCCAAAGGAGGAGTGGAAAGTAATTACGGATCATCACGAGCCGCTGGTAACGCCGGAGGTATTTGCACTTGCATCTGCTTACCGCCCGGAACAGTCCACGAAAAGGAAACGGGAAAAACACCCACTGACTGGGAAAATATATTGTGGCGGGTGTGGCTATGCGATCAACTATAAACCGCAGAGAAACAATGGCAAGATGTCAAACCATTTCTGGTGCAGGAAACATTCCCTGCTGCAGATACCGGACTGCTGTACTTATTTTAGGGCAGACATTCTGGAAGAGATTGTGTTGACGGAATTGTACCGGGAGTTGATGCGCCGTGGAGATTTGATAAAACAGCGTGAGAGTCTTGAACAATTTCAGAAAGAAGAATGGAACAGGCTGAATAAAGAGCTGGGTAATTATCGGACGCAGTATCGGAGTTTGCAGACAGAGAAAGATACATTGTACGAAAACTATGCTGTAAAGCAGATAGAAGCCGGAGAATACCGCAGCAGGGCGGATGGAATTGCTTTACAGATGCAGGAGCTGTCACGTAAAATAGAAGAAACAGAGCTTGCATTTAGCAGGCTTACGGAGGAATACAATCAACCGAAACAGGATATGAAAGAGATTATCCGGTTTTCTCAGATGGAAAAGCTGACGCAGGAAGCGGTGGATGTATTCATTAAAAAGGTTATCATATACAGGGATAAGAGAGTAGAGATTGAATGGAATTATGCTTTTGGGGAGGAGTAAACCTCCCCAAAGCAACTTGACACTAATTTACCACCAATTCACTCTGACTTGACACTAACTTACCATAACCCCAACGAAGTTATGCGGCTTTCAGCTATTTTGACTCAAAAAAGTTGTTGACATTAACTTGACATAAGAGGGCTGGGGTGCACTCTGCGTAGCACAGAGTCTGCCGGGGTGACACAGGAGGTTTTGGGAAGGGAGACCAGTATGAATGTAACATTTATTTTACTGGGGATAATCGGGGTAGTGTATGGGACACTGTTAGTTGGAATCGAATTTCGGAAATGGCGTGCGCGCATCCATTGCAGGGTGCCTGTGGATGCGGTATTTGAGAAAACAGTGACAAAGAAAATGGGCGATCGTGTCAGAACGTATGCGCTGTTTTCCTATCATTATCAGGAGAAAAAATTCCGCCAGTGCACGATGGAGAGGATTACGCGGAAAGAAAAAAAATCGCTGGAAAAAGGAAAAATTTATACGATCCGGATTAATGAGGAGAATCCAAAAAAACTGTGTTATCTGCGGAAAAATTTTCAGATGGAAGATCTGCTGACCTTTATTTTAGGCATGGTGTTCTGGCTGAGTGGTATTTTTTATCTGATCGGTGAATTTGTTTTTTTTAAATAAGTTGCCGAAACCGGATTTTTGTTTATAATAGAGATAAGGGCACTTTGACGTGCTACCGTGTGATAGTAACGGGATATAAAATAACAGATCTGTCTGAGGGACGTGAGGTTTGTTATGATAAAAATATCGAAGCAGCACGAGAAAAATGAAATGAGGAAAATACAGATGACAGAAAAACAGGAATTCTGGGATATTTACAATGAAAAAAAAGAGCGCACCGGCAGAACGATGAAACGGAATGACTGGTGTTTAAAGGATGGCGAATATCATCTGACCGTACTTGGCGTGATAAAAAGAACGGATGGACGTTTCCTGATCACCAAACGTGTTATGACAAAAGCGTGGGCACCGGGCTGCTGGGAGGTTTCCGGCGGTGCTGCGATGGTGGGAGAGGATTCTAAGACTGCAGTACTCCGTGAGATCAGGGAGGAGACCGGACTGGATGTTGCTGCGTGGGATGGCGGATATCTGTTTACCTACCGTAGAGATAATCCGGGAGAAGGGGATAACTATTTTGTGGATGTGTATCGTTTTTCTGCTGATTTTGACGAGTCAGATATCAAGCTCCAGGAGGAAGAAACAGATGGATATCTGTTTGCTTCCGCTGAGGAGATCAAAAAACTTGGGGAGGAAGGAAAATTCCTTCATTATGACAGCATCAGACAGGCGTTTGTTTAGTCGATAATGTGGTGGTTTAACCATTTCCTTCCGTGGAAGCGTATCGAAAATACGATGGCGCGGAGCGTCCAGTCGGCAAACATACCGATCCAGACTGCAATCGGGCCAAATCCCCAAACACGGCAGAGATAGACACAAAGGCTCACACGGCAGAGCCACATGGTGCAGCAGGAGGTGATCATGGAGAATTTGACATCTCCGGCTGCACGCATGCCGTATGCCGGGATAAAAGATAATACCCAGGAGATCGGTTTGGTAATCGTGATAAAGATGACCATTTTAAAACACAGGTCAGCACTTTCCGCTTCCATGCCGCCTAACAGGGTGATTGGTTTTGTCAGGGCAAGCACAGTAAGACAGCTGATCACGATCGCTGCCTCGGCGAGCCAGGAAAGTTTTTTGATGTAATAAATGACCTCGTCTTTTCTGCCGGCACCGAGACACTGTCCAACCACAGTCATCAGTCCAATGCCGACACCGATTGCGGCGACACCGTTTAGATTTTCGAGGATATTTGTCATTGCCTGTGCAGCGATGGCGACGGTTCCAAGTGTGGAGACCGTAGACTGGATCGCGAGTTTACCGAACTGGAACATACTGTTTTCGATCCCGGACGGGATGCCGATGAACAGTATTTTTTTGATGAGTGAAAAATCAGGACGGATTGCGGCATAATTTTTAATAAAGATCGGTTCCTCTTCACTGCGCAGCTTGTAGATCACGACAACAGCGCAGAAGATGCGGGATACGAGGGTTGAAATTGCGGCACCCTCCACGCCCATCCCGAAAACAAAAATCAAAATAGCATTTCCACCGATGTTTAAGAAATTGGAAATGATGGAAATGATCATTGGTTCCCTGCTGTTATTCTGGGCGCGCATGATCGAGGCCCCGGCATCATACAGTCCGATAAAAGGAAAGGATAACAGGGTAAATAGAAAATAAATTTGAGAATTTGTCATGACATCTGTCTCCACGGCACCGAAAATGGCGTGAAGCAGCGGACCACGGAATAAAAGGCAGATGGCAGACAATGTCACGGATAAAACGGTCATGACAAAAAGCACCTGTCTGGCCGATTCATTGGCAGCTTTTTTGTTGCTGCTCCCAAGATACTGGGAACACAGGATCGCACCTCCTGCAGCGAGTGCGGAGAGTGCCTGAATGACTAAAATATTGATGGAATCCACGAGGGATACTGCAGAAATGGCGGCAGAGCCGACGTTGCTGACCATCATTGTGTCGGCAGTTCCCATCAGGGAGGAAAGCAGCTGCTCAACGATGATCGGAACCAATAGTTTCCGCAGATCCTGATTGCTGTATAAATGTGCATCAGATGTACTCGTTTTCGTAAAGATCTTATTTTTCACACCAATCTCCATATCTATATGATTTTTTGAAAGACAAATTTCTTCCTTATATATTTTCCGAAGGTTATTCTAGCACCTTAGTCACGGTTTTTCCATAATAATAAAAAAATAATTCTTTGTTTTTTCATGGAAACAGTGTATAATCGATAAAGATTATCAATATCAACACGAAGGATAAAGAAAAATGACGCTAAAAGAATTAGAAATCGGAAAAAGTGCTGTGATTAAAGTAGTCGGGGGAGAAGGGGCATTAAGACAACATTTTTTAGATATGGGAGTAATACCGGGGGCAGAGGTAACCGTCATTAAATTTGCACCGATGGGAGATCCGATGGAACTGCAGATTCATGGATATGAGCTGACACTGCGGCTTTCGGATGCGGAGCAGATTGAAATTGAACTGATCAGTGAGCGCTCGCGCAGACATGAAGGTGCAAAAAACATCAATCAGTCCGTGCATCCGGGACTCGGAGAAGAGGGGAAATACCATGTGAAGGGAGATGGAAAGCCGCTGCCGGAGCAGGAAAAACTGACCTATGCACTTGTCGGTAACCAGAATTGTGGAAAAACTACATTGTTTAATCAGTTAACCGGTTCAAACCAGCATATCGGAAATTTCCCGGGAGTGACGGTCGACAGGAAAGACGGAGCGATAAAAGGTCATCCAAACACGTCGGTAACCGATCTGCCAGGCATTTATTCAATGTCACCATACAGCAGTGAGGAGATCGTTTCGAGAAATTTTGTGCTTGAAGATAAGCCGAAAGCGATGATCAATATTATCGATGCAACCAACATCGAGCGCAATCTGTACCTGACGATGCAGCTTTTGGAGATGGATATTCCGATGGTCATTGCATTAAATATGATGGATGAGATGACCGGAAACTCTGGTTCTGTGGATGTCAATGGCATGGAGGCAATGCTTGGTGTGCCGGTTGTCCCGATCTCAGCGGCAAAAAATGAAGGTGTGGATGAGCTGGTACGTCATGCGCTTCACATTGCAAAATATCAGGAACGTCCGGGAAGGCAGGATTTTTGTGATGAGAGTGACTTTGGAGGAGCCGTGCACCGCTGTATCCATGCAGTTTCGCATCTGATCGAGGACCATGCGAAAGAAGCGCAGATACCGATCCGTTTTGCAGCTTCGAAAATCATTGAAGGGGATCATCTGATCTTAGAAAAACTGCATCTGGATGAAAATGAAAAAGAGGCGATCGAACATCTGATCGTTCAGATGGAAAAAGAGCGTGGACTTGACCGGAGTGCAGCGATCGCAGATATGCGTTTTACCTTTATTGAAAAAGTCTGTGAAAAGACAGTAGTAAAACCCAAAGAGAGCAGGGAAAGGATACGAAGCGAGAAAATTGACCGTATCCTGACCGGAAAATATACGGCAATCCCTTGTTTTATCGGTATCATGCTGATCGTGTTTTATCTTACGTTTCATGTAATAGGAGCGGGACTACAGAATCTTTTACAGATGGGGATTGATGCGCTGACAGCAGCAGTGGATCAGCTCCTTTCTGCTGCAGGTGTCAATGAAGTGTTGCATGACCTTATAATTGATGGTATTTTTACAGGAGTTGGAAGCATTTTAAGTTTTCTTCCGATCGTTGTGACGCTGTTTTTCTTCCTGTCTCTGATGGAGGACAGTGGATATATTGCCCGTGTTGCATTTTTTATGGACAAACTTTTAAGAAAGATCGGGCTCTCAGGACGAAGTATCGTACCGATGCTGATCGGTTTTGGGTGTACGGTTCCAGCAGTAATGGCGACACGTACACTGCCAAGTGAGCGTGACAGAAAGATGACGATTCTGCTTACACCATTTATGAGCTGTTCGGCAAAACTTCCGATCTATGCGTTTTTCGTCAGCGCATTTTTCCCGGAGTATGGAGCACTTGTGATGTGTGCACTGTATTTAGGCGGAATTGTGATCGGTATTTTGGTGGCACTGCTTTACCGCAAGACACTGTTTCGCGGGGATGCGGTTCCGTTTGTCATGGAACTGCCGAATTACCGTCTGCCGGGGTTAAAAAATGTCATGCAGCTTTTATGGGAAAAAGCAAAAGACTTTTTACAGAAAGCGTTTACGGTTATTTTCCTTGCAACGATCTGTATCTGGTTTTTGCAGAAATTTGATATTCATTTTAATATTGTAAATGATTCGAAAGACAGCATGCTTGCACTGATTTCGAATGGATTAGTTCCATTATTTGCTCCGTTAGGACTTGGGGACTGGCGTATCTGTACATCCCTGATCAGTGGTGTGATGGCAAAGGAGAGTGTGATCTCAACGCTTGAGATTTTATTTGGAGGTAATGTGCAGGCAGCGCTATCTGATGCGGCAGCAGCATCACTTCTGGTATTCAGTCTGCTTTATACACCGTGTGTTGCGGCACTTGCGTCAATCCGCCGTGAACTTGGAAGAAAATGGGTGGCAGGTGTGATCGTATGGCAGTGCCTTGTCGCCTGGGTGGCAGCATTTCTCGTGCACGGGCTTGCTCTGCTTTTCTAAGAAAGTGGATTGCAGTCTGTGTGAGACTGTATTAATATATGGTATAGAAAAGGCGAGAATGAGGCAGTAGTGTGTAAATGTCTCAGAAAAGAGGAGTTGTATGACGGAAAAAAATTTGTGGCACTGACCTTTGATGACGGACCGACACCGGGAATTACGGATCAGGTATTGGATGTGCTTAAGGAAAACGATATCGTGGCAAGTTTTTTTCTGATTGGACAGAAAATTACAGAGCAGTCGGAGTACCTGATCCGGCGTGCATATGATATGGGGTGTTCAATCGAAAATCACTCCAAAACGCATCCGGGGATGCCGGAACTTAATGACCGGGAGATTTTGGACGAGGTCAGCTATACGACGGAACAGATCGTGCGTATTACGGGAGAAAAACCGGAGTTCTTCCGGCCTCCGTATATCAGTTATAACCAGAAAATGTATGATCTGATTGATCTTACTTTTATCTGCGGATATGGCTGTGAGGACTGGGAGCCTTCTGTGACAGCGAAAGAGCGGGCAGACAGGATCCTTCGGGATGCGAAGCCCGGATTTATTATCTTACTGCATGATATGGAAGGCAATACGCAGACAGTTGAGGCAATAAAGACGATCATTCCTGCTTTAAAAGAACAGGGCTATGAATTTGTCACAGTCAGGGATCTGTTTCGAAAGAGCGGCATTGTTCCACAGAGAAATGTGATCTATATGGGTGCGGATGAAGTAAGAAATAATTATGAATAAAATATTTATAAACTATTAGCACTCTCTATTGACGAGTGCTAAAACAAGTGCTATAGTATGATTGCAATAAAAATAAAAACTAAAATCCCAAACAGGAAAGCGAAGCACATCGCCATGGGAGAGATAGATTACCGGGATGACCGGGGAAAACAGAGAGGCGATGCGTGATGTCTCTCTGTTTTTGTTTTGATTGGAGGTAGTGCGATCATGAAAAGAGATTATTATGAGGTACTTGGAATTGATAAAAATGCGGATGCGTCCGCGATAAAGAAAGCATATCGGAAACTTGCAAAAAAATATCATCCGGATACGAATAAAGACGATCCGAACGCAGAACAGAAGTTTAAGGAAGTCACGGAAGCATATTCTGTGTTAAATGATCCGGAGAAAAAGAAACTTTACGATCAGTACGGAATGGCTGCATTTGAGGAAGGATTCTCGGAGGAGCAGGCAAGGCGTGCTGCAAATGGAGGAGAATTTTCCGGGTTTCATTTTGAAAACGGCGAGGCGGGTGATTTCTGGGACGATATGTTTGGCCAGTTCTTTGGAGGAAACAGCAGGGGTAATGCATCGGGGCATGGCTTTGGCGGAGACAGGTTTTACCGGGAATTTACCGGAGGAAACAGCGGCAGCCACTTTCGCGGAGGGCGCGATGTGGAAGCGGAGGTGACGGTGGATTTTGATGAGGCAGCACTTGGCTGTGAGAAGGTCATAAGATTAAGTGGCAGTGACGGAAAAATCCAGTCATTTAAAGTGCGCATACCGGCGGGCATGGATGACGGGGAACAGTTAAGGCTGAAAGGCAAAGGTCATACCGGTGCTGACGGTACCACCGGCGATCTGTTCTTAAAGATAAAGATCCGCCCAAAGAATGGCTGCGAGCGGAAAGGACTTGATGTTTATACGACCGTTACGATCCCGTATGTGACAGCAGCACTTGGCGGAAAAGCAAGAATCCATACACTCTACGGGGATGTGGACTGCAATATCAAGGGCGGAACGCAGGATGGAAGCAAGATCAGGCTGCGCGGAAAAGGGATCGTTTCCAGAAAGAATCCGTCCATACACGGAGACCAGTATGTGAAAGTACAGATCCAGGTTCCGAAATACTTAAGCCCGGAGGCAAAGAAAAAATTACAGGAATACAGCATGATGTGTTAAAGAAAACAGCTGTTAGTCCGACATAGGGTTTGACAAAAATGCCGCACGGTTTACCAGACTGTGCGGTTATTTTTGTGTCTTTATATTATTCCTGCCGAATGTGTATCCGGCGGTTTTCCTTAAAAGTATAAAGATGGACAACAGTGCCGTGACCGCCTGACTGACAAGGATTCCCCAAAGATAGCTTCTGATTCCCCAGACCGGGACAGCGAGCAGGACAAACAGGATCCGGATCGTGCAGGAGACCAGGTTTAATTCAAAGGTGATGCCGGGATGACCAAGCCCATGCAGGATACTGCTTAAGGTAGAACTGAGATACAGAAACGGACAGAGCCAGCCGAGCGTTGCGATAAAGGTCCCGGCAAGCGCATTGTTAAATAAAAAATTGCCGAGAAAATTTCCGGTGACAAGAAATCCCGCGGTCGAGAGAAAGCCAAGTAAAAGGCAGGACTCGATCGTTTTTTTTATGGTGTAGAGGATCTTATCTCTTTTCCCGGCGGCCTGTGCCTCTGATATCGTCGGGAGCAGAAGAACAGACACGGAGTTTGTGATCACGGACGGAAACATGATGACAGACATTGCCATTCCGGTGAGAATCCCATAAACACTGAGTGCTTCCGACTGGGTATAGCCGAAAGCTAACAGGCGGTTTGGCAGCATGACATTTTCAAACCCTGCAAATAAATTTAGAACGATCCTGTTTGAGGTTAAGGGAACTGCCATGGAGAGCAGATTTTTGGTGCAGGTATAGAGATTTTTCCTGCTTTTGCCGGGGGTGCGCCGGTTTCCATCGGAGATCCGGAAAACACTGACCGATACCAGTGTGCTCGCCGCCTCGCCGCAGACGATTCCCCAGACGACCATGGAAAGCGTTAAAGATTTTCCTTCGCTGACGGCGATCTGGTACATCAGATAAACGCTTCCAACGCGGGCGAACTGTTCGGTCAACTGGCAGAGTGAAGGGACAGCCGTTTTTTTCAGACCATAATAATAACCGTTGATACAGGCATGGATACAGCATGGGATAAAGGAAAAGGAGAGCACAGCAAGGAGCGGCGTGCACCGCTTATCACCAAGCCAGGAAACAGCAATAAAATCCGCATAATGATAGAGAAAAAGGCTGCAGAGTGTGGAAAGGCATAAGGAGATAAAAAGCCCGATCGAAAGATAGGTTTTGGCACCGGCATCATTTTTTCTTCCAACTTCCATGGAAACGAATTTGGATATGGAGGTCTGGATCCCTGCAGCGGTAAATGCAAAACAGATGGCGGTTACAGGAGCGATAAGCTGATAAATGCCGAGACCTTCTGCACCAATGGTACGCGATAAGAATATCCTATAGAAGAAACCTATAATGCGGGTGAGGATTCCGGCGAGGGTGAGAAAGAGGGTTCCGGTTAAAAGCGTACTTTTGGTGGAATATAATTTTTTCAATAGAAACCTCCAAAGTCTGCCGGAAAATCCGGACTTAGTTCATTTTAATATATGAAGGAAGTGGAGAGAAAATGAGTTCGATTGAAAATAAAGGAAAGGTAATTTATTTAGATAATGCCGCGACAACAAAGATGTCAGAGGAAGTAAAAGAGGCGATGGATCCGTATCTGGAAGAAAAATTTGGAAACGCATCCACAATGTATGGATATGGGGAAACATCAAGACAGGCGTTAGAAAAGGCAAGGAAAACAATTGCCGGTACACTGGAGGCAAAACCGTCAGAAATTTTTTTTACATCCGGTGGTTCGGAGTCGGACAACTGGGCAGTAAAATGTATTGCAGGAGAGTATAAGCACAAGGGAAAACACATCATTACAAGCAAAATAGAACATCATGCAATCTTAAATTCCTGTAAATATTTAGAGGAACTAGGATATGAAGTGACCTATCTGGACGTGGATGAATATGGAATGGTATCACCGGAAGCAGTATATCATGCAATCCGGGAGGATACGACACTGATTACGATCATGTTTGGAAATAATGAGGTGGGGACGATCGAACCGGTTTTTTCTATCGGCAAAATCGCGCGGGAAAAGGATGTACTGTTTCACACGGATGCCGTGCAGGCATATGCGCAGGTGCCAATCTCAGTGCGTCATTATCCGGTGGATCTTTTGAGTGCGAGTGCCCATAAATTTCACGGGCCAAAAGGTGTTGGGTTTTTATATATCAGGGAAGGCGTGCAGATCCCATCCTTTATCCACGGTGGTTCACAGGAAAAAGGAAAACGTGCCGGAACGGAGAATATTGCCGGGATCGTCGGGATGGGGAAGGCGGCGGAGCTTGCTGCAAAAGGTATGCGGGCCGGAATGTACCGGGAGACGATGCTGCGCAATTATCTGATCGAAAAGATCGTGCATGAGATTCCGGATGTCCGTGTCAACGGTCACAGGACGAAAAGACTTCCCGGAAATGTATCTGTCAGTTTCAAGGGAGTGGACGGGGCATCTTTGCTGATCCTTTTAGATGAGGATGGGATCTGTGCCTCCGGGGGTTCTGCATGTAATACAGGTGAAAGCAGGATTTCTTATGTGATAAAAGAACTTGGGGTGCCGGAGGATTATGCAGCAGGAACGGTCCGGATGACACTCAGCAGAGATACGGGTCGGTCGGATATCGATGCGGCGGTAGAGTCCTTGAAACGCAATATCGATAGACTGAGAGACTAAAAAATAAGACTTTTCACATGTACGAATGGAGATTAAAATGAAAATGTAAAAAAACGGACAGAAAAGAGCTGTGTATGTTACAATAGAACAAACAAAAGAGGATGGAGAGCAGAATGAGACCGGAATATATTTTTATGGATCTGGATGGAACGATTTCAGATCCGAAAGAGGGAATCACAAAGGCGGTGGCACATGCACTTTCGTATTATGGAATCCAGGTTGAAAATTTAGATACATTAGAGAAGTTTATTGGACCACCGCTTCTGGATTCTTTTCAGGATTTTTATGGATTTTCAGAGGAACAGAGCCGGGAGGCAGTCGGAAAATACAGGGAATGTTTCAGCAGGCAGGGTCTTTTTGAGAATGTTTTGTATGATGGAATGAAAGAATTGCTTGCGGAAGTTACTTCACAGGGAAAAAAGATTGTGATCGCGACATCAAAACCGGAAGTATATACTGTACAGATCCTTAAGTATTTTGAAATTGAGCAATATTTTTATTTTGTTGCAGGAAGTACATTAGACGGCAGCAGAAGTAAAAAAGGTGATGTGATCCGCTACGCCCTGGATTCACTTAAAATCACTGCTGATCAGGCAGTAATGGTGGGAGACAGAAAACATGATGTGATTGGTGCAAAAGAAAATGGCATGTATGTGATCGGTGTTTTGTATGGCTATGGTGACAGAATGGAACTTGAAACTGCCGGGGCAGACTGTATTGTTGCGGATGTGAATGAATTGAAAGTAAAATTAAATAATATATAAGTAAAATTAGCTAAAATCACAACTAAATATATGGGAAAATGGTACTGAATCATATAAAAGAACTTGACGGCAGCAGAGTACTGTGGTAAAGTGAAAATGGTTATTTACAAAACAAGGAGGAAAATCCTCTGCTCCTGCAAAGGCAGTCGCATTTTGCTCCGCAAAACAAGGAGGATTGGTTATGAAAACCAGAAAAACATTTTTTCACAGAGCTGTTTGCATGTTTTTGACAGCAGTTATGGCAGTTACGTTATTTACAGTGGCAGCTCCGACAGAAGCACAGGCAGCCGGACTTTCTTTTAAAGGGAATGGAAAGTCTACAGTTACAATTAAAGATACACAGTGTTATAGCGGACGGAATTTGAAGGTAAATTATATCAAATTCAAACCATCCGTGACTGGTACGGTAACTTTAAAGTTTGACTGCAGTTCTTCTTATTACAATAATTCCCAGGGGTATGTTACATTTTGCAATAAAAATAAAAAGACGATCGGTCAGAAAAATGAAATCTGGAGAAATGATTATGCCGGCAAGATTTACAATACCACAACGTATGGTGTAAAGAAGAATACTACATATTATTTTGCAGTGCAGTGTAATGCAGGTACAAAAATCACAGCTACTGTAAAAGCTATTAAAGATTCATCTGCAAGTTCAAAATCAAAAGCAAAAACACTTTCAAAAGGAAAGAAAGTGACAGGTGTTATTGCATACGGTGACAGTAAGGCAGACTGGTATAAAATCAAACTGACTAAGAGTGCTAAATTGAATCTGTATTATCTCGCAAACACAAATGGAACAAATGAAAAAAATGGTTTTAAGATAACTTTCTATAATAAAGATGGAAAAGTATTTTCTGGTAAAAACAATGGAAAAAAAGTTTCTGCTATTTCAAAAGTTACCAGATTATATCCGGAAGATGGATGGTATATCAGTTTGGCAAATGGTGGAACAAAATTTGATCTGCCGTCTGGTACATACTACATCAAGGTAGAGCGTATGAGCAAAGCGTCATCTGGTTCTTATACATTAAAATGGACCACATTTTAGGAAAAATTAAAAACAGCACTGCCAGATCTTATTCTGGTCAGTGCTATTTTTTTAGTTATCGTTCTCATCGTCAGAAGACATATTATATACCTGACGTTTTCTTGCCATCTCATCATTTTCAAGATACTCATCGTAAGTAGAAACTTTATCGATGAATGTTCCGTCCGGCAGGAACTCGATGATCCTGTTTGCAGTTGTCTGCACGACCTGATGGTCACGGGAAGCAAAAAGCACAACACCCGGGAATTTGATCAGTCCGTTGTTTAATGCGGTGATAGATTCCATATCCAGATGGTCAGTCGGCTCATCTAAGAGCAGGACGTTCGTAGCCATGATCATCATGCGGGAGAGCAGTACACGCACCTTCTCACCACCGGAGAGAACACGCATCTTTTTCGTTCCGTCTTCGCCTGCGAAAAGCATACGGCCAAGGAATCCACGTACATAAGTTGCATCTTTGATTTCGGAGTATTGTGTCAGCCAGTCAACGATCAGAAGATCGGTATCAAAGATCTCTGTGTTATCTTTCGGGAAATAGGACTGGCTTGTGGTAACACCCCATTTGTAAGAACCGGAATCCGGCTCCATTTCACCGGTCAGGATCTTAAAGAGTGTTGTTTTTGCAAGCTCGTTGCCGCCGACAAAGGCGATCTTATCATCGTGTCCAACGATAAAAGATACATTATCAAGAACTTTAACACCATCGATGGTTTTTGTGATGCCTTCTACCGACAAAACCTCATTACCGATTTCACGGCTCGGACGGAAATCGATGTATGGATATTTACGGCTGGAAGGACGGATCTCATCTAACTGGATCTTCTCTAAAGCACGTTTTCTGGAAGTAGCCTGTTTGGATTTGGAAGCGTTTGCAGAGAAACGGGAGATAAAGTCCTGTAACTCTTTGATTTTTTCTTCTTTCTTCTTGTTGGCTTCTTTCATCTGTTTTACAAGAAGCTGGCTGGACTCATACCAGAAATCGTAGTTACCTGCATACAGCTGGATCTTGCCGTAATCAATATCTGCAATATTGGTGCAGACTTTGTTTAAGAAATAACGGTCATGGGATACCACGATGACTGTATTTTCAAAGTTGATCAAAAACTCCTCTAACCAGTTGATCGCATCGAGATCTAAGTGGTTGGTCGGCTCATCTAAAAGAAGGATGTCCGGATTACCGAACAATGCCTGTGCGAGTAAGACCTTGACTTTTAAAGGACCAGGCATATCGCCCATCAGTGTATAATGTTCTTCGGTCGGAATACCAAGACCGTTGAGAAGTGTTGCAGCGTCAGATTCTGCATTCCATCCGTCCATATCGGCAAACTCTGCTTCAAGTTCACTTGCACGGATGCCGTCCTCATCCGTAAAGTCTTCTTTCATGTAAATGGCGTCTTTTTCTTTCATGATGTCATAGAGGCGTTTGTTGCCCATGATGACAGTATCAAGAACCGTATATTCATCATATTTGAAGTGATCCTGCTGCAGGAAAGAAAGACGCTGTCCGGGCGTGATCGTAACATCACCTCCGGTTGGTTCTAACTGACCGGATAAAATTTTTAAAAAGGTGGACTTTCCGGCACCGTTTGCACCGATAAGACCGTAACAGTTTCCCTCAGTAAACTTAATATTGACGTCCTCGAACAGGGCTTTTTTGCCGATCCGAAGCGTAACGTTATTTGCACTGATCATAGTTGTTATTCTCCTGATTTGTTAATATTGATTGTGCGGATGCTGTTGCAAACCGCCATTATACCGTAATTGCACCAATTCGTATCATACTAGAAAAGTGGGGAGATTGCAACCGAAACTTCCTATTTTTATGGGAAAACACCAAGTTTTGGAAATTACATGGATTTTGGAAGAAGGATGATATATAATGAACGCAAGAGAGTCAACATGCCTGCATGATTGACGAACGGTGAATGGGATCATGTGCTGGTTCTGCGCATGATATAATGAACGCAAGAGAGTCAACATGCTTGAAAACAGGTTTTTACATACGCGAATGGAGAAAAAATGGAGAAGGAAAATAGAAAGGGACTGATCTATGAGTTTCCGATGGGGGTTGCAGTATTAAAAGGTGGAAATTCATTGCAGATCGATATCGCAAATGCGGAGTTTATGAAGGCGATAGGACATGGGGAACAGGCGGAACCGGACAGGAACCGTGACTTTTACGACTGTGTTTATCTGCAGGATGCAGGTGCCTTTGAAGACATGATTGAAAAATGCCGGGAACAGAAAAGGGCGGAAGAGATCGAGGTAAGAATTATTTCAGGGCAGGGGCAGATCTGCTGGGTAAAATTCTGGTGCAGTATCTATTATTATAAGGATGCCGTGCCGTATTACCTTTTGATCTGTAAGAATACCAATGACAGGAAAGAACTGGAAGATGAGCTGCTTTTATTAAATGAACAGTATTCCATGTTAGAGGAAGTGACGGATGATGTACCTTTTGAGTACGATGTGAAAGAAAAAAGATTCCGGATTCCGCACAAATACCATATCAATGGACGTCTGCAAAAAGATGATCAGGATTATATGGAAATTGAAAAGTGGCTTGCTTTTATCCATAAAGATGAACAGACGTTATACCGGGAAGTGATTCAGAATGCATCCGAAAGGGAGATGTCAGGTTCATTTGACTACCGGATGAATACAGCCCTTGGAGGAGGAATACCACAATATTGCTGGTACCGGACCGTGTACCGGAGTATCCGGGGCACAAACGGAAAAATTTTAAAGATCATTGGAAGAAGTTATGATATCAGTTCTGACAGAAAGATACAGGAGCAGCTTTCCGAAGAGATGCGAAGAGATCCGCTGACGCATCTTTACAACAAAGTTGCGACCGGTGAGGAAGCGGAGAGAATACTGAAGGAGTATCCGGAAGGAACACATGTATTGTTTCTGATCGATATCGATAATTTTAAAAGTATTAACGATACGTTCGGACATACAGTGGGGGATACGGTGATTTCAGATATTGCATCGGCTTTGGAAGAACAGTTTCCGGATCATAAACTGGTGGGAAGAGTCGGCGGGGATGAATTTCTGGTACTGATGGATAATACGACTTTAAAACAGGCGGAACAAAAGGCAAAAGAACTCTGCAGACATGGAGAAAAGAAACTGGTCGGGGATGATGCGGTCATACATGTGACGATGAGTGTGGGACTTGCGGTGTCCGGGCAGGATGGAAATTGTTATACAGAGCTGTTTGATCAGGCAGACCGTGCAATGTACGCAATCAAGCGGAGTGGAAAAAGCAATTATGCATTTGCGGGGAAAAATAAGACGGTTCATACGAAACGCAATATTGATACCTGTGGGAAAGATGTGGATTATGAAAAAAAGCAGGGGATGGACAAAGAATTTTTAAATACGGCATTTTTGCTTTTATCTCATGCGAGAGATATGAATGGTTCCCTGAATGTGCTGCTTGAAAGAATCGGCAGGCGGTATCATCTGGATATGGTGGCAGTTTTTGAATATGATGAACAAATTCCGCAGATGACGCTGACCAATTACTGGAGTACATTTGGACAGATTTATGAAAAAAATGTTATAAAGCCGATTCGTACCGAAGTTGTGGAAGCGGGCAGCGGAGATTTTGTCATACTGAATGATACGGATGAAACACACTATAAAAGATTGTCGTTTGAAAACTGGAATACAGGAGAAAACCGTATCACGCAGATTGCAGTAGCAAAATTTGAATATTCCGGCAGCAAGACAGGAGGATTGTATTTTGGTGTGCAAAACAGACAGAATTATTTTGAGAGTGCGGACAGAACAACGTTTTGTGAACTTGCCAGAGTAACATCCGTTTTTGTATCACTGCGCAATAAGTTAAGGGATGATCAGAAAGAAATCCGTCATCTGCAGGATCGTGACCAGCTTACCGGACTGTACAATTTAGAGGCGTTTAAATATAGACTGAAAAATATTTTAGCAGAAGCAAAACAGGGGCAGGAACACTATGCTCTCGTCCATATAGATATTGATAAGTTTTCATATGTAAATGAAAACTACGGACAACAGACCGGAGATGCCATCTTAAAAGATTTTGCTGGGGGTATACAGACAAATGAAAGAGTGCTTTTGGCATGCCGGATGTATTCTGACTATTTTATCCTCCTTTTAAAAGGAAAAGATCAGAGTGAAATAGAAAAACTCGTTGCATGGAGCACAGAACGTTACGAGGAAAAATTAAAGAAACGCTATCCGTCCGGCACGCTGAGACTTTCGGTAGGAATTTGTCATATTGAAAATCTGAATGAAAAATTTGATACGATATTGGAGAGCGCAAATCTGGCGCGTAAACTGGTAAAAGAACAGGGTGGCTCCGGAATCTGTGTATATAAGGAAGAAATGCGAGCGAAACGCGATGATGCAATCCAGATTACAGGACGTTTTTATGGTGCCATGCAGCAAGGGGAACTTGAAGTTTATCTGCAGCCGAAATTTAATCTGGAAGAACGTAAAATATATGGGGCAGAAGCATTAGCAAGATGGCGTACAAAGACCGGTGAGATGATCATGCCGGGAAGATTTGTACCTCCGCTCGAGAACATCGGATATGTGGTGGATCTTGATTTTTACATTTATGAGCAGCTTCTGCGTGCGATGAAAAGATGGAAAAAGGCAGGAAAAGAACTGTTTACGATATCTACCAATTTTTCGAGACGCAACTTTGAAAGCGGTGGAAAAAATTTTGCCGGACGCTTAAAACGCATGGCGGATCATTATGGAATCGATCCGAAGTATATTGAGGTGGAAGTTACGGAGAGCGTTGTGGTAGAAAATGTAGATGAGTTAAAAAGGGTGCTTTCAGAACTTGAAAAATTCGGTTTCCGCATTGCGATCGATGATTTTGGAACAGGATACTCCTCGCTTGGCGTGCTGCTTGAGATACCGGCGGATGTGGTGAAAATCGATAAAAGTTTTACCGACCGCATTAATTTAAAAGAACAGCGGAATTTTGTTTCACAGATGGGAAACTTTATCCACTCTGCAAAAGAAGAAGTGATATTTGAAGGGATTGAAACGGAAGAGCAGCTTCAGTTTTTGCGTGGCTGTGGATTTTTGTACGGACAGGGATATTTATTTGACAGACCGATTCCACTGGAAGAATTTGAAAGAAAATATATGTGAGATTGCACTTGTTTTTGTACAGTCAAAGACCTTTTCTTTTGGTGAATTCTATGCTAAAATATGACTCAAGTCGATAAATTGTATCATTTTGTGCTTTTCACACAGGAGTATGGGGTGATGCAGTATCACATTTATTTTTTCAAAAATAAGGAGGAATAAGTAATGTCCAGAGCAAAACAGTCAATGGACGGTAATACAGCCGCAGCTCATGTAGCTTATGCGTTTACTGATGTTGCAGCTATTTACCCAATTACACCATCCAGCCCGATGGCAGATACCGTAGATCAGTGGTCTGCAGCAGGACAGGAGAACATTTTTGGTAATCAGGTAAAAGTCGTAGAGATGGAGTCTGAGGCAGGTGCTGCAGGTGCCGTTCACGGTTCTCTTGCTGCAGGTGCTTTAACAACTACATTTACAGCTTCACAGGGTCTTTTATTAATGATCCCGAATATGTACAAAATCGCAGGTGAGCAGCTTCCATGTGTATTCGATGTATCTGCACGTACAGTTGCTACACAGTCTTTAAATATTTTTGGTGATCACAGTGACGTATATGCCTGCCGTCAGACAGGTTTCGCTATGTTATGTGAGACCAACCCACAGGAAGTTATGGACTTAAGCCCGGTTGCACATCTTGCAACAATCGAAGGAAAAGTTCCATTCATCAACTTCTTCGATGGTTTCCGTACATCCCACGAGATCCAGAAGATCGAGAAATGGGATTACGCTGACTTAAAAGAAATGTGCAACATGGACGCAGTTGAAGCATTCCGTGCACATGCATTAAATCCGGAGCATCCGGCTATGCGTGGTTCTCATGAGAACGGAGACGTTTTCTTCCAGCATCGTGAGGCTTGTAACACAGCTTACAACGAGTTGCCGGCAATCGTTGAAAAATACATGGCTAAGATCAACGAGAAATTAGGAACAAACTACGATTTATTCAACTACTACGGAGCAGAAGATGCTGACCGTGTTATCGTAGCTATGGGTTCTGTTAATGATGTAGCTGAAGAGGTAATTGATTACTTAACAGCTAAGGGCGAGAAAGTCGGTCTTATCAAAGTTCGTTTATATCGTCCATGGGTATCTGAGGCATTCTTAAAAGTTCTTCCTAAGACAGCTAAGAAAGTTGCTGTTCTTGACAGAACAAAAGAGCCAGGTGCACTCGGTGATCCGTTATACTTAGACGTAGCAACCACACTTCGTGAGGCAGGTCTTGATACAATCGTATTAACAGGCGGCCGTTACGGATTAGGTTCTAAAGATACACCACCTTCAAGCTTATTCGCAGTATACAAAGAGTTAGAGAAAGATGCTCCAAAGAGCAGATTTACTATCGGTATCGTTGATGATGTTACAAACTTAAGCTTACCGGAAGTAAAACCGGCTCCAATCACTGCAGCAGAAGGTACAGTTGAGTGTAAATTCTGGGGTCTCGGCGGAGATGGTACTGTAGGTGCTAACAAGAACTCTACCAAGATCATCGGTGACCACACAGATAAATACATCCAGGCATACTTCCAGTATGACTCTAAGAAAACTGGTGGTATCACAATTTCTCACTTAAGATTTGGTGACAAGCCAATCAGAAGCCCGTATTACATCAATCAGGCTGACTTCGTAGCATGCCACAACCCATCTTATGTAACAAAAGGATTCAAGATGGTACAGGATGTAAAACCAGGCGGAGTATTCATGATCAACTGCCAGTGGTCAGATGAAGAATTAGAGCATCATTTAAATGCTGCTGCTAAGAAATACATCGCTGACAACAACATTCAGTTATACACCATCAACGCTATCGATAAAGCTATCGAGATCGGTATGGGTAAACGTACAAACACAATCTTACAGTCCGCATTCTTCAAATTAGCAAACGTAATGCCAATCGAAGAGGCTGTAGATTTCATGAAACAGGCTGCTAAGAAATCCTATGGTAAGAAGGGTGATGCAGTCGTAGAGATGAACTACAAAGCAATCGACGCTGGTGTTGATGCAGTTCATAAAGTAGAGGTTCCGGCTTCCTGGTCTAACCCGGCAGCAGATCCGGCTCCTAAGAAATTAACAGGTCGTCCAGAGACAGTTAAGATGGTAGAAGATTTAATGAACCCGATCTCCTTAATGGATGGTGATTCATTACCAGTTTCTGCATTCATGGGCAACCCTGATGGACAGTTCGAGCATGGTGCAGCAGCATACGAGAAACGTGGTACAGCTGTAACAGTTCCTACATGGAATGCAGAGAAATGTATCCAGTGTAACCAGTGTGCATTTGTATGTTCTCATGCAACAATCCGTCCGTTCATGTTAAGTGAGGATGAAGTAAAAGCAGCTCCTTCCAATATCAAAGTTGCTGATACAAAACCAAAGGCAAGCGAGTACAAATACACAATGAGCGTATCTCCATTAGACTGTATGGGATGCGGCGAGTGTATCACAGTATGTCCGGTTGGTGCTATCGAGATGGTTCCACAGGAATCTCAGGCAGACGAGCAGCCAGTATTCGATTACTTAGTTGCTAACGTAAGCAAGAAACCTGGTATGCCGGCAGACAACACTGTAAAAGGTTCTCAGTTCAACCAGCCATTACTTGAGTTCTCAGGTTCTTGTGCAGGATGTGCAGAGACATCATACGCTCGTTTAATTACTCAGTTATTTGGTGAGCATATGTATATCTCCAATGCAACAGGATGTTCCTCTATCTGGGGTGGTCCGGCTGCTACATCACCATATACAGTAAACAAAGACAGTAAAAAAGGACCGGCTTGGGCTAACTCCTTATTCGAGGATAACGCTGAGCATGGTTTAGGTATGCAGATTGGTCAGGAAGTATTACGTGATCAGGCTATCGCAAGCGCTGAGAAATGTGCTGCTTCTGACAAAGCAAGCGCTGAGTTAAAGGCTGCATTTGATAAATTTGTTGAGACAAAGAACGATACAAAAGCAAATACACCTGCAACAGAAGCTCTTGTAGCAGAGTTAGAGAAAGCTGCAGCAGCTGGATGCCCAGACGCTAAGGCAGCTCTTGATAAGAAAGATTACCTCGCTAAGAAGTCCGTATGGATCTTCGGTGGTGATGGTTGGGCATACGATATCGGATTCGGCGGATTAGATCATGTTCTTGCTTCCGGACATAACGTAAATGTTATGGTATTCGATACTGAGATGTACTCCAATACAGGTGGTCAGGCTTCTAAAGCTTCCAACATCGGTGAAGTTTGTCAGTTCGCTGCTGCTGGTAAAGATATCGGCAAGAAGAGCCTTGCAGAGATCGCTATGAGCTATGGTTATGTATACGTAGCACAGATCGCTCTTGGTGCAAACATGGCTCAGGCTGTTAAAGTTTTAGCTGAAGCAGAAGCTTACAACGGACCTTCTTTAATCATCGGTTATGCTCCATGTGAGTTACACGGTGTTAAAGGCGGAATGAACCACTGCCAGGATGAGATGAAGAAAGCAGTAGCTGCTGGTTACTGGAACTTATTCTCCTTCAATCCTGCACTCAAAGCAGAAGGAAAGAACCCATTCACACTGACATCTAAGCCAGGTGATGGTTCTTACCAGGATTTCCTGAACAACGAAACACGTTACAGCCGTCTGACAAGATCCTTCCCAGAGAGAGCACAGAAACTCTTTGCTGCATCTGAGGAAGCTGCAAAGGCTCGTTATGAGCACTTACAGAGACTGGTTGAGCTTTACAAATAAGCTGCAGATCTTGTCTGAATTGATGTAAATTTCCAAAGCCCGGAAAGGTATAAGCCTTTTCGGGCTTTTTGTAAGTCAGAAGCTGGTGATAAAATAAACTTTTGGTTACAGGATTATAACTGGAGCATGGAACAGATAGCAGGCGGTCCGATAGATAAGATATATCTGTGAAAATATGTCGAAAATTATATCATAATTGTATACAAAGTATATAATTAGCATAATACGAAATTGTGTATTGACAAAAACAGGGTAAAAACGTATAATAAAAATACATATAGAGGGTAGTTCACATGCAAATGTACTAAACCGAAAAAGTAAGACGCTTATGATTGCGTGTGCTTTTTCGGTTTTTTTGATTTTGAATGCAGATGTGGTGGAGTAATGTGACTTGTTGTTTAGAGGGGGGAAACAAATGCAGCAAATTAATGGAAAGATTGCATTCGGAGGAATTGCGATTGGAAAAATCAAAGAAGTTTTTAAAGAAAACAATGTGGTAAGACGTGTGAAAATTGATGACACACAGGCAGAAATTTCACGTTTTAGAGCAGCCAAAGATCAGGCAACAGAAGAATTAAAGGCACTTTATGACAAGGCAGTCAAAGAAGTTGGTGAAGCAAATGCAGCAATTTTTGAAGTACATCAGATGATGTTAGAGGATGGAGATTATCTGGATTCTATTTGTAATATCATAGCAGTGCAGTCTGTGAACGCAGAATTTGCTGTAGCGACGACGGGAGATAATTTTGCAAGGATGTTTGCGGATATGGATGACGATTAAATGAAAGAACGTGCAGCAGATGTAAAAGATATTTCTGAACGTGTGATCCGTATTTTATCCCGGAAAGAAGAAACTGTGCATGCGGACGATGAAGAAAAATATATTATAGCAGCGGACGACCTTGCTCCAAGCGAGACAATTCAGTTAGAACGTGAGAGAGTGCTTGCATTTGTGACAAGACAAGGTTCTACCAATTCTCATACAGCCATTCTTGCCAGAACCATGAATATTCCGGCATTGGTATCAGCGGCAATTCCAAAAGGAGTGAATGGAAAGTATGCAATTATAGATGGATTTAAGGGTATTTTGATCCTTGATCCAGAGGAAGAAATATTAAAAGAATACGAGAAAAAACAGCAGAATGAGAAGAAACGTCAGGAATTATTACAGCAGTTAAAGGGAAAACCGACTGTTACAAAAGATGGAAAAGAGATCAAACTCTATGCCAATATTGGTGAGGTAAAAGATTTAGGAGCTGTTTTACAGAATGATGCGGCCGGAATCGGACTTTTCAGAAGTGAGTTTTTATATTTGCAGAGTGATCATTTTCCAACAGAGGAAGAACAGTTCCAGGCCTATAAAACGGTTGCAGAAGTGATGGCTGGAAAAAAGGTGATCATCCGCACATTAGATATCGGAGCAGACAAGCAGATAGATTATTTTGGGCTTGATCGTGAGGATAATCCGGCATTGGGATATCGTGCAGTAAGAATCTGCCTGAACCGGCCGGAAATTTTTAAAACACAGTTAAGAGCGTTGCTGCGTGCAAGCATGTTTGGCAATATTTCCATTATGGTTCCTATGATCGCATCTGTATGGGAAGTGAAAAAAGTAAAAGAAATCATGGAGGAAGTGAAAACGGAATTGTCAACAGAGGGATTGCCATATAAAGAAGTTGAATTTGGAGTTATGATCGAGACTCCTGCAGCAGTTATGATCGCAGATGATCTAGCAAAAGAGGTGGATTTCTTTAGTATTGGAACCAATGACCTGACACAGTATACTCTTGCTATTGACAGGCAGAATGCAAAACTTGACCGTTTCTATGATTCACATCATCCGGCAGTACTCAAAATGATCCAGATGGTTATTGACAGTGCCCATGAAGAAGGAATCTGGGCAGGAATTTGCGGAGAACTTGGAGCAGACCTGACTTTGACAGAAACATTTGTGAAAATGGGTATTGATGAATTATCGGTATCACCTGCAATGGTGCTGCCTGTAAGAAATAAAATAATAAATGCATAATCTAAGCATAGGAGGAAATTAAAATGAAATCATTCAGTTACACAGTAAAGGACGAGTTGGGTATTCATGCAAGACCGGCGGGAATGCTCGTAAAAGAGGTTAAAAATTTTAAAAGTAAAGTAACTCTCGAAAAAGACGGAAAAGTAATTGATGCAACCCGTCTGATGGCAGTTATGAGTATGGGAGTAAAAAAAGACCAGACTGTGACTATAACAGTGGAAGGTGCTGACGAAGATGCGGCATATGATGCATTAAAATCTTTCTTTGAAACAAATTTGTGAGATAATTAGTTATTGTGTACAGGTTTTTGAAAAAAGTATGGTGGATATTAACAAAAAAACAAAAATAATAAGAATAAAACTTGACATAATAAACAATGAATGCTACAATTTATTTAGATAGAAACAGAGTACATTGGATTGTTACTGGTAAGCAGGCAAAACCAAATTTTACATATCTGGCTTAGATTTTGTAAAATTTGGTTTTTTTAAATTTTTAGGGACAAAAACGGAGTGGAATATGGTTATCCAGAAAGTGATTAATAACAATGTAATATCAGCATATGATGTGAATCAGCAGGAAATTGTTATCATGGGTAAGGGAATCGGGTTTAAGGCGCATACGGGAGAACTGATTGATGAAAGCAAAATCGAGAAGGTTTTTCGTATTGAGAATGAGAATCTTTCCAGACAGTTTCAGGAACTTTTAGAAAATATTCCATTAGAGCACATGCAGCTTACCAGTGATATTATATCCTATGCAATAAAGAATCTGAATGTACAATTGAATCAGAACATATATATCACTTTGATGGATCATATTAATTTTGCAATCCAGAGACAGTCGCAGGGGATTCAATTAAAGAATGCATTACTTTGGGAGACTAAGAAGTTTTACCATCAGGAATATCTGATGGGAAAATATGCAGTTGATCTTTTGAATGAGAAGCTGGGTACAGAGTTTACGGAAGATGAAGCAGGATTTATAGCCCTGCATTTTGTGAATGCAGAATATAACACGACGATCAATGATACTTTTGCAATGACGAATATGATTCAGAAGATTTTAGAACTGGTCAGGCTGGAAATGGGAATTGAGTTTGATGAGGAATCTCTGCATTATGAGAGATTTATCACTCATCTTAAGTTTCTTGGTACAGCGCCTTTACCGGCATGAATTGTTGAAAGATGAGGAGATTGAATTTGCAAGGATGATGGAAAATAAGTATCCGAAGGAATATGAATGCAGTAAACATATTGCTGAATATATTGAAAAGGAATATGGCAGCGGAATTGCCAGCGAGGAAATCATGTTTCTGGCGATACATATAAAACGTGTGTGTATGGCAGGATAAACCTGACAATAATACAGCAGAAAAGAGGTGTGGAAATGTTTGATTTTTTTAAGAAAAAAGAAAAAGGGATTGAGATAGGTTCACCAGTAAAAGGAAAAACGGTTGCGATCAGTAATGTAAGTGATCCAACTTTTGGAGAGGAGATTTTAGGAAAAGGTGTTGCAATTATTCCTGCGGAAGGCAGGATATATGCACCGGCCGATGGTACGATTGAGATGTTATTTGATACGATGCATGCAGTAAGTATGACGACTTCAGAAGGTGTAGAACTGCTCATACACATAGGACTTGATACGGTTGCATTAAAGGGAGAACATTTTACTGCATATAAAGGCAATGGTGATTCTGTGAAAAAGGGAGAACTGTTGATAGAGGCTGATCTTGATGCAGTAAAAAAAGCCGGTTATGACGTGATCACGCCTGTGGTTGTGTGCAATACATCAGATTATCAGACAGTGGAAACAGTGACAGATCAGGAAGTAGAACCTGGCGACACAGTATTGATTCTAAATAAATAAAGCGCAATATACAGTTGTTAGTGTGAAAAATAAGATTTTTCACACGCAAGAATGGAGATTAAAATGTATTTTAGCCGTACTTATAACGGCATAAAATAAAATGAAAAGGGATAAAAAAAAGGAGGAGCTTTTATTATGATGAAGTATTTACAGAAATTGGGAAAAGCATTAATGCTTCCTGTAGCGTGTCTTCCAATCTGTGGTATCTTAATGGGTATTGGATATGCACTATGTCCATCTACCATGCAGGGGGGCGATGTTTCCGGTATCGTAGAGATGATCGGTTTCTTCCTTGTAAAAGCAGGAGGAGCTTTGATCGATAACATGGCAATTCTTTTTGTTATCGGTGTCGGCGTTGGTATGGCAGATGATAATGATGGTACAGCAGCTCTTGCAGCTTTGGCATCATGGTTAATGATGACAAACCTTCTTTCTACAGGGGTTGTTACAACGTTAATGCCGGTAATTGCAGAGAATGAGACAAAAGTGCTTGCATTCAGTAAGATTGCAAACCCATTTATCGGTATCCTTGCCGGTATCATCGGTGCAACATGCTACAACAAATTCAAAGGTACAAAATTACCTGACTGGTTATCATTCTTCAGTGGTAAGCGTTGTGTAGCAATCGTTTCAGGTGTTGTTTCTATCGTTGTGTCCGCAATTTTATTATTCATCTGGCCTTTATTATTTGGAGCATTAGTTTCAATCGGTGAAGGAATTGTTGGATTTGGTCCTGTTGGTGCAGGTATTTATGCGTTCTTAAACAGATTGCTGATTCCAACCGGATTACATCATGCGCTGAACAATGTATTCTGGTTTAATACAATCGGACTTGGGGATTTACAGCATTTCTGGGCAGGCGAGACGTCTGCAGATGTAACATGGGATTTAGGTATGTATATGTCTGGATTCTTCCCATGTATGATGTTCGGTGTTCCGGGTGCAGCTCTTGCTATGATTCAGACGGCTAAGAGTAATAAGAAGAAAGTTGCAATCGGTCTGGTTGCCTCCGCAGCTGTCTGTGCATTTGTCTGTGGTGTTACAGAGCCATTTGAGTTTGGGTTCATGTTCCTTGCACCGGCACTTTATGTTGTATACGCATTATTATATGGTATCTTCACAGTGATCACGGTATTAGTTGGATTTAGAGCAGGTTTTAGTTTCTCTGCTGGAGCAACAGACCTTCTTTTCTCTGCAACCCTTCCGGCAGCGAAGAATACCTGGATGATCATTCCACTTGGTATTGCAGCATTTATTGTATTTTATGTTGTATTCCGTTTCGCTATCACAAAGTTTGATCTGAAAACTCCTGGTAGAGAAGACGATGATGTGGAAGCAGAGAAAAATGTCGACCTTGGGAGCAGTGATTATACAACTGTAGCGGCAGCAATTTTAGAAGGCGTTGGTGGTGCAGCAAATATTAAAAGTATTGATAACTGTATTACAAGACTTCGGCTTGAAGTAAAAGACAGTTCTTTAGTAGATGAGAAGAAAATCAAATCAGCAGGGGCTGCTGGTGTTATCAGACCAAGTAAAACAGCTGTTCAGGTTGTCATTGGAACAAAAGTCCAGTTCGTAGCTGATGAGTTCAAAAAATTATGTAGATAATCAAAAACATAATATTTGTGAAATGAAATCATATTTAAGAAAAAATAATCCCTTTTTTGACAGAGGCGGTTCCAGTTGGAATCGCTTCTTTGTCATCTATGCGATCCTTAATGAAAATATAAAGTTTCACAGTCCACATGTTTAACATAATGGAAAATAATTTATTGTTTACAAAGAAAAATGATAATGATAGAATAACCATGATATATTGCGAAAAAAATCAGAAAGGGGGAAGAAGTGAACACAGATGGCTGGTTTATGGCAGATGGTATTCAGACAGCTTCAACCCCGGAAAAAGCGGATGGTGCCGCAGAATGTACGACTTTTGAACCGGAATAAGCCGGAAGAGAGTGGACAGATGCACACGCAGGAACAGGAAAGGACACAAAAGGACGTGGAAAATGAAGATTTACTGATCAATCAGATCGATGAGTTTCGCGAGAAAGCAAAACAGCTTCAGGTGCTTTTAGAGGCAAAGGAGAGCAAGGCAGCGGAACTGCAGTCACTTGTGGATGAGAGAGCCGGCAAAGCACAGGAGTTAGAACATATTTTAACAGAACGTCAGGAAGAGGCGGACAAGATCGTTACTGAGTTTGGAAGAAAGGTAGATGCGCTTGCGGATAAAGTGACGACGAAAATGGCTGAGATTGAGGCAGGTCTTAGCGGACAGGTGGCTGATATCCGAAAGACCAGTGAAGAACAGATTGCCTTAAATCGCAGGATGAATGAGGAACAGACAGCTTCTAACCGGAAATTAAATGAAGAACAGATCGCGGCGAACAAGCAGTTCTTAGAGGAACAGGCGATTGCAAATAAGAAGCTCAGCGAGGGACAGATTGCGGAGGTCAAAGAACTGTTAGAGAATGCAACGTCACAGTTGGAGTCCATTAAGACGGATCTTTCTGAAAAAGTACACACGGAAAATGTCAAATGTTATCGCAACATACAGGATCTGTTCAATGAGTTTGATTCCAAGATCGAAAAAATGGACGAGATGGAGGGTGGTGTGGACTCTGTCAAAGGTTATGTGAAGCTGTTGTCCTGGTTTTCAATCTTAAATTTTGTAGTATTGATTATTTTTATTTTATACTCTATGGGAGTATTTCACTTTTAATGGTATACAACATGACGCCGGCATTGCCAGCGTCTGTTTCTTTCTTTTTTAAAATAAGAAAAGTGAATTTTGCAGCAATCTATATAATAGCTGCTAATTTTTAGGTAAAGAGAGGAATTTCATGAGCGCAGAAAAGAGAAAAGTTTGGGTTGTAGGGCACAAAAATCCTGATACGGATTCTATTTGTGCAGCTCTCTCTTATGCATATTTAAAAAATCAGACAGAAAACGATAAAACCTATGTGGCAAAACGTGCCGGAGCAGTAAATGCGGAGACACATTATGTGCTGGATTATTTTGGAGCACAGGAGCCGGAGTTAGTCACCTATGCGGGAACACAGATTAAGGATATTAATTACAGAAGAACGGCAGGAGTAAGCAGCCAGATTTCCCTGAAACGTGCATGGGAGACAATGAAAAAATTAGAGGTTGTAACACTTCCGGTAACCAATCAGTTTGGAAAACTCGAAGGAATCATTGTTACGAAGGATATTGCAACGTCTTACATGGACGTTTTTGATAATCATGTGTTATCCCAGGCACGAACACAGTATAAAAATATTGCCGCAACATTAGATGGAACGATTATTGTAGGAAATGAACATGCCTATTTTGTAAAGGGAAAGGTAGTGGTAGCTACTTCAAATCCGGAATATATGGCAGACTATATCGAGGATGATGATATGGTAATCTTAGGTGACCGGGAAGAGGCGCAGAAACAGGCTATCGAGTCAAATGCAAGCTGTCTGATCATCGGTGGGGGAATTGAAGTCAGCGAGGATGTACGCACCCTTGCGGAAAAACATGACTGCATCATTATTACAACACCGTTTGATACATTTTCGATAGCGCGTCTTATCAATCAGAGTATGCCGATCAAACAGTTTATGACACGAAAAAATATTATTACGTTCGGAATCGAGGATTATGTGGACGAAGTGCGGGAGACAATGTCAAAGATCAGACATCGTGACTTCCCGATTTTGAATGAAAATGGTAATTATGCCGGAATGGTTTCACGCCGTAATTTGATGAATATGCAGAAAAAACAGGTGATACTTGTTGATCATAATGAGAAGGCGCAGGCGGTAGACGGGATTGACGAGGCTGAGATCTTAGAGATCATTGATCACCATCGTCTCGGCAGTCTTGAGACAGTTTCACCGGTATATTTTAGAAACCAGCCGCTTGGATGTACATCTACGATCATTTATCAGATGTATCAGGAAAAGAGTGTGGATGTGCCGAAACAGATCGCAGGTCTTTTATTGTCTGCAATTATTTCCGATACGCTGATGTTCCGTTCACCGACATGTACTCCGTTAGATAAATCAGTTGCGGAGGCTCTTGCAGTGATCGCGGAAGTGGATATTGAGACTTATGCGAAAAATATGTTCCAGGCGGGCAGTAATTTCAGTGGGAAAACGACAGAAGAGATTTTTTATCAGGATTTCAAAATTTTCCATACCGATGACTGTGATTTTGGCGTAGCGCAGATCAGTGCCATGAGCCGGGAAGAGTTAGACAAAGTAGCAGAGCAGATACGTCCGTTTATGGTGCAGGTGCTTGCAGAAAAGAAGATCGATATGGTCTATGTTATGCTGACAGATATCTTAGAGGAATCTTCAAAGATTATTTTTGACGGGGAAAATGCAGGCAAAATTTTAGGAGCTGCGTTCCGCAAAGAAGAACGCAGTGAGGGCATTTTATTAGAGGGAATCGTTTCAAGAAAGAAACAGTTCATACCGACGCTCATGAATGAGATGGCAGAGCGCCAGTAAGATGCAAACGCTGTTGTTCATACAATAAGTCTGAGAAAAAGTTAGATGCTAGGATTTCAGGTTTTGGAGAGACTCGCGTGGGGCCTCTCCAAAACTTTTTTTGTATGCGCGCGAAAAGGTCGAATAATTCTTAAAACCGCATGCATAGCAGACCTCGGTGATCGGTGCCCCTTCCGCAATCAGATCCTTTGCAAGAAGCAGTCTTTTGGTCGAGAGATAATTGCCGATCGTGTAGCCGGTCTGCTCTTTGAATGTGTGCATCAGATAAGAGCGGCTTAGGAAAAAATGCGCAGACAAAGTATCAATGGAGATGTCTTCCGTCAGATGTTCGCCAAGATAATTTAACACAGCGATAATTTTTTCGTCGGAGGCAGAATCATTGATAAATTCAATGCCATCATGCATGGCGGCACGGTTTAACTGTATCATAAATTCCAAAAATAAAATTTCCTGATGCAGGGAAGCTGCAAAATCTTTATCGTTTTTAGCATGGTCAAGTGACTGTATCGCTGTCTTTAACTTTGCAGCACGCGAGCCGTGAAAACGCAGAACGTGGGACTGCTCAGCAGCAGCCTGTTTCAAACAATGTGAAAGATCACAGTCCGGCTCCTTGTATTTTTTCAAAAAGTCCGGCGAAACATAGATGATAATACGCTCATAAGGAGACTCCGACTGGATGATCGGCCGGTGCACCTCCCCCGCGTGAACCAGCACGATATCATTCGGGGCAAGCTGGTAAGAACGTCCCTCAATACAATAAGTGATATCACCATTCAACAGGATCAGGATCTTGTGAAAATCGTGATAGTGATAGGAAAACTCCTTTTTATTCTGATCTTTCAAGTGAAATAATTTAAAACTCGATGTCAGATAACCGACTTTTTTATATTCCGGCATATAGGCACTCCTTCCGAATTAGATGAATAAAATGCTGTCAGGAAAAACAAACTGCCATTCAGGGAACTTTAATCCACCTTTTCCCCTGACATCAATCCAACCTTAACATAAAAAAGCACAATTTGCAATATACACAGCACTGGACGAGTATATATTTTAAAAAGTGTTTTATATAATAGAAACATATGAAAGAGACCAGTTACAGGAAATAAATGTTTTATAAACTTGAAATAATAAGATAGAAAAGAAGGAGAACGGCATGAAGAATTTCAGCAATTACAACGATTACAGCACAAAAGAAGAGTTACATTTTGAATCAAAAGCAGTACACGGAGCACTTGGTACGGAGCCGCTTACCGGAGCCGTCAGCATGCCGATCTTTCAGACGGCAACTTTCCGTCATCCGGAACTTGGGGAATCCACAGGATTTGCGTACAGTCGTCTTGAGAATCCGACCAGACAGGAATTAGAGCGTACCATGGCAATCTTAGAGGGTGGGATCAAAGGATTTGCATTTTCCAGCGGACAGGCAGCTAATATGGCAGTATTTTCCCTGTTAAATCCGGGAGATCATGTGATCTTATCTGACGATATTTATGGTGGAACATTCCGTATCATCGGTGATGTTTTTGGAAAATACGGAATCGAGCACACTTATGTGGATATGTCGGAACTTGATGAGGTAAAGGCAGCAATCCGCCCGAATACAAAGATGTTCTTCATTGAGACACCAACCAACCCGATGATGAAGGTGGCAGATATCCATGCACTTTCTGAGATCGCAAAGGGTATCGGAGCACTTACGGTTGTAGATAATACGTTTTTGACACCGTATTTCCAGAAACCGTTACAGCTTGGAGCAGATATCGTAACACACAGTTCCACGAAATATTTAGGAGGACACAATGATACGATTTCCGGTATCGTAGTTGTAAAGGATAACGAGGAGATCGCAGAAAAGATCCATGTTCACATTAAATCCCATGGCAGTCAGCTTGCACCGCTTGACAGCTGGCTGATCTTAAGAGGAATCAAGACTCTGGCAGTCCGTATGGACAGACATAATGAAAATGCAAAGAAAGTTGCGGAGTGGCTCAGAACACAGCCGAAAGTACAGAAAGTATATTATGTGGGATTTGAGGATCACAAGGATTATGCAGTGACCAAAAAACAGACGACGGGTTTTGGCGGAATGATCTCATTTACCGTTGACAGCTTTGAAACAGTAAAGAAAATCTTAAAGGGTGTTGATATGATCATGTTTGCAGAGAGCCTTGGCGGAACAGAGACACTGATCACTTATCCGACCACGCAGACACATGAAGATACACCACTTGATATCAAGGAAAAACTTGGCATCACAGATTGTTTCCTTCGTATGTCAGTCGGAATCGAGAATGCAGATGATATCATCGCAGATCTTGACCGTGCAATGAATGCGTAAAAACGCGGCGCAGAAATGAGGATTACCATGAAATTTACAAAAATGCAGGCATTTGGAAATGATTATGTATATATTGATGCCATTCATCAGAATATTACAAATTTACCGGAGCTGGCACGTTTTGTCAGTGACAGACATTTTGCAATCGGATCGGACGGTATGGTTTTAATCTGTCCGTCTGATAAGGGAGATTTCCGGATGCGGATGTTTAACCCGGACGGTTCAGAAGGCGAAATGTGTGGCAACGCACTTCGTTCTGTCGGGAAATATGTCTATGACCATAAACTGACGGATAAGACAGAACTTGTGATCGAAACACTTGGTGGAATGCAGCATTTGAACCTGACTGTGACGGATGGATTAGTATCTAATATCCGGGCGGATATCGGGGAGCCGAGACTGAATACGAAAGTAATTCCTGTAAATACAAATTTAGATCAGTTCGTGGAACAGCCGGTGGAGGTCTTAGATAAAACATTCCATATTACAGCAGTATCCTGGGGGAATCCACACTGTGCAATGTTTGTGGATTCTGTTGCAGACCTTGATGTGGAGCGTTACGGAAAGACGATCGAACATATGACATCCCTGTTTCCAAACAAGACGAACGTCACATTTGCTGAGTTTGTAAAACGTGATTATATCAAGATCCGTGAGTGGGAGCGTGGAACCGGTGAGACGATCGGATGTGGGACAGGCTGTTCGACAGCGGTTGTCGCAGGTGTTTTAACTGGAAGAACAGACCGCAAAGTTACTGTGGAGCAGATCGGCGGACCGCTTTTGATCGAGTGGGATGAAAAAACGAACCATCTGTTTATGACGGGACCATCACACACCGTATTTGAAGCGGAGATTGATGCGTCACATATTTTAGAAAAATAAAAGAAATTGTTACTGTTCACGCGGGGACTTGGCATCTGCTGTCAGGTTGTGCGCCAGAGACTGAATTTTGTGAACAGCAGCAGAAATTTGATATCGGGGCTGCCGTGCAGAATGTACGGCGGCTTTTCATGGTTTGAAGTTGTACATTAAGAATAAGGACGATTTATCATAATAATTGCCGGAAATGAAAATTAAAAAATGATATCTTTGCAGTTTTAAATTGTCCGGAACCGGAGGAAAAATGAAATTAAGTAAGATTTGTGAAAAGATAAAATATGAATGTTTACAGGGCAGCATGGAAGCAGAAGTCAGAGACATTATCTATGATTCAAGAAAGATTGCAAAGGAAACCATGTTCGTCTGTATGGTTGGAGCAGTGACGGATGGTCACAAATATATCCCGGATGCAGTGGAAAAAGGAGCAAGTGTCATTGTTGTGGAGCGTGCCGAAGAAGCCATGAATATCCCGGATACGATCACCGTGTTAAAAGTGGAATCTGCCCGCTATGCACTGGCACTGATGTCAGCAGCGCTGTTTGACTATCCGGCAGAAAAACTGATTACGATCGGACTGACCGGTACAAAAGGAAAGACAACCACAACATACATGATCAAAAATGTGTTGGAGGCGGCCGGCAAAAAAGTTGGACTTATCGGAACGATCGGTGCAATGATCGGAGATGAAAAGATTCCGTCTAAAAACACAACGCCGGAATCCTACGAACTGCACCGCATGTTTGCATCTATGGTGGAGGCAGGCTGTGAGTATGCGGTGATGGAGGTATCATCCCAGGGACTTAAGATGGACCGTACAGCGGGAATCATGTTTGATTATGGTGTGTTTACCAACCTTTCCCCGGATCATATCGGACCAAATGAACATGCATCTTTTGAGGAATATTTAGAATGTAAGAGCATGCTATTCCGCCAGTGCAAGATTGGTATTTTAAATGCGGATGATGAGCATAGCGAGGCAGTTGCAGCAAACCATACCTGTGAGATCCACAGTTTTGGCGTAGAGGATAATAATGAAAAAACATTTCTTGGGAAGCCGCTTGATCTGGTTGCAGCGGATCTTGGATTTATCAAGGAGAATGGAAAACTCGGTATGCATTTTCATGTAAAAGGCTGCATGGACTGTGAGGCAAGAGTGCATATTCCGGGTAGATTTTCGGTATACAATTCACTGGTGACCATGTTGGTATGTCATCTGGCAGGAATTTCGGATCAGGCGATCTTAGATGGTTTAAACAAGGTACAGGTTAAAGGCCGTGTGGAAATGCTTCCGGTATCAAAAGATTATTACCTGATTATTGACTATGCACACAACGAAGTCAGCACCAGAAGCGTGCTTACAACATTGATGGAATATCATCCGAAACGCCTGATCTGTGTGTATGGCGGCGGTGGAAACCGTTCAAAACTGCGCCGTTATGATATGGGAGAGGTGACCGGTGAGATGGCGGATCTCTGTGTACTGACCTGCGATAATCCGAGAGACGAAGAAATCCGTGATATCAATAACGATATTAAAGTCGGACTGGCAAAGAGCAATGGAAAGTATATCGAGATCGACGACAGAAAAGAAGCAATCGCTTACTGCATGGTAAATGCCCAGCCGGGAGATATGATCGTACTGCTCGGAAAAGGGCATGAGGATTATCAGGAAATCCGTGGCGTGAAGTATCATTTTGATGAACGTGAGGCAGTGGCTGAGATCTTAGAGGAGATCAAAGAAGGAAAACGTGTACGCACGGTGTAATTGCTGATAACAGGAAGTGTGTGGAAGATGCAATCGATGGATTGGAACAACGGGTTTGCCCGAAAAGCGGGAAAATATTTTATTGTAATACCACACGAAGTGAACGAAATTGGAGGAAATATTTTGAATACAATTACTGTAGAAGAACTGGCACAGAACGGAACAGAGGGACTGCAGCTTATAGATGTCCGTCCGGAAAATGATTTCTCGCACGGAGCGATCGAGAGCGCTGTTAATCTTCCATTAGAAAAGATTGAAGCGGGTGAGACAGCTATTTTAAAAAAAGATCAGCCTGTTTATCTGTACTGCCATGTGGGTGAAAACAGCCGTGATGCAGCTGAAATATTAGAGGACGATGGGTTTACGACTGTCAACTTAGAGGGTGGTTACCGCGCATGGTTAAGATATCAGCTCGCGCGCGTGACAATGGAGGACGATTCAAGAAAAGAGCGCACGGAGCAGATTGAAAAAAGCCTGATCAAAAAATTCAGAAAACCAATCTGGAGCCGTTTCACCAAAGCACTGCATGATTATGAAATGATAAAGGACGGCGATAAGATTGCAGTGTGTATTTCCGGTGGAAAAGATTCCATGCTTTTGGCAAAACTGTTTCAGGAATTATACCGACACGGAAAACGCAATTTTGGACTTGTTTTTTTGTGCATGAATCCAGGTTACAACGAGGAAAACTGGCGTATTATTCAGGAAAATGCAAAACTTCTTGATATTCCGCTCACGACATTTGAAACACAGATCTTTGATTCTGTTGCGGAGGTGGATAAGAATCCGTGTTACCTGTGTGCAAGAATGAGAAGAGGATATCTGTACTCCAAGGCAAAAGAGTTAGGCTGTAACAAGATCGCGCTGGGACATCATTTTGACGATGTGATCGAGACGATCCTGATGGGAATGTTGTACAGCGGCAAAGTGGAGACCATGATGCCAAAACTTCACAGCCAGAACTTTGAGGGCATGGAACTGATCCGTCCGCTGTATCTTGTCAAAGAAGAGGATATCAAGGCATGGCGTGATTACAACCGCCTGCAGTTTATCCAGTGTGCATGCCGTTTTACTGAAAACTGTACAAGCTGTGGCGGGGCAAAAGGTTCGAAACGTGAGGAGATGAAAGATCTTGTGACGGAACTTCGCAAAAAGAGTGAGTTCATCGACAGTAATATTTTCAATAGTGTCAGCAATGTGAATTTAAAGACCATCATTGGTTATAAGAAAGATGGAGAGTATCACAATTTCCTGGATAATTATGATGCTGAGTAAAAGCGGATTTTTCGGGTAAAAGTGGGCGAATAAATATGGTAGAAAATCGAGGCGAAAATCCTTACTTTTAAAGTAGGGATTCGTTTGGTGTTGAGAAAGGAATCCTGCGTTGCGGGGTTCCTTTTTTGCGTGGAGGATTTGTAATGAAGCGGTGCGTGGGTGTGGCTGTCAGCCCCCCCCCAGGTTCGCCATTCCAGCCCCAAAAGAGCCCCGCACCTTACATGCAAAATGAATCCCCCTACCCCAAAAACCACCCACGAAAGGAGTTCACCTATACAATGAAAGTCCACAAAACAATCACCTACGAATACAAAAACGCCCCAATCCCCGGCGGCGGCTACGTCACCGGTTTATTGTACCACCCAAAACAGCCCGGCATCCTCTATGCCAGAACAGACATCGGAGGCGTTTACCGGTATGAATACGAAAAAAAGTGCTGGAAAGGCCTCATCGACAGTGTGAGCATGGCGGACATCTCCGAAACATTTCCAATCGCATGCGCACTTGACGAAAAGAAACCGGAACGATTGTACGTCATGAGCGGCATTAACGGACAGGGCTATGGAAAATTTTCAATTTCAGAGAATTATGGAGAGACATTTATTCACAAAAAAATCCCGGTGACCGTTCATGGCAATCTTTGCGGAAGAGGAACCGGATACCGTCTGGTGGTAGATAAAAAAGATGAAAACACACTTTATTTTGCAAGCCAGTTAGATGGTCTCTGGAAAACCACGGACAGAGGAGATACCTGGGAACGGCTTCCTTTAGAGGAAAATTACATGACCTGTGTCTGGGTATCGGATGATTCGAAAACAATTGTTGCAGGAACCGCAGGATATACGACAAGGGAGAGTGATACGCTTCGCGGTCACAGCCTGTATGTTTCCTATGATGCAGGGCAGACGTTTGAAAAACTGATGCAGCCGGAAAATGTCATGATTCATGACAGCAAAATGAACGGTCTTGTGGCATCGCGTTATGACTATGATGGAACATACCTTTATGTGACGATGAATGTCACCGGAAGATGGAATTATGTGGTCGACCTTGGATATAGCTGTGATTCCGGGGATGTGATCGGTGGAAAGGTTTTGCGGTATTATTTTTCAGATGGAAAAATTGCAGGGTATGATGACATTACACCGGATGCGGATGGCACGCTGACAGCAGAATTTTTAAATTATGGTTTTGGCGGTATTTCTTCCTGTAAAACAATGACGGGACTTCTGGTGTGTTCAACGCTCTGCAGGGAAAAAGAGAGCGATGAAATCGTATATCTTTCGAAAGATTATGGCAGCAGCTGGAGCGTGAGTCTCTGCGGACTGGAAAAGGGGGATTTATATTTTAATACTTCCTACATGAAACCGGAGTATAACGGAAACCATTGTCTGCTGCACTGGCTGAGTGATATTAAGATCAATCCGTTTGATCCGGATGAGGTATGGTTTAATTCGGGAACCGGCGTTTTTATGACGGATGCGCTGCTCAGTGAGCATCCGCGCTATCATGATGCGTGTACCGGAATCGAGGAGACCGTTCATCTGAATGTATATGCGCCGGTTGATGGAGAGGTACAGCTTGTGGATATCGTTGGAGACCTCGGCGGATTTGCATTCCGGAATCTTGATGAACCCTGTAAAAATTCTTTTGATGACAGCGAGGGCAACCGTTACATTACCTGTATCAACGCAGATATTTCCGATGCGGACAGTAATCTTGGCATTGTGACGGCGAGGGGAAACTGGAAAGGAAAAACCAAAGGCGGTCTGGTGCGCACATGCGATAATTTTAAAACATTTGACCGGATCGGCATGCCGTTTGGTATCAATGCAGAGATCGACAAGAAACTGCATGAGATCGAAAACCCGAATGTCAATGCCGGATGGGTGGCAGTGTCACCGGATGGCGTCAATATTGTATGGTCGGTTGCGGATGGGATAAGGCTTCCGGTGGAACTGGTGCTTGTCAGCAATGATGGAGGACACAGTTTTCAAAAAGCAGGAGTGTTTGATCTGGCGGGGCAGCCTGTTGAGACGGGATATCTGAAAGTATTTTCCGACCGCAGCAGGAAAGATCTGTTTTATGGTTTTGGCGGTGCGTCCGAAATCTATGTGAGCAGGGATGGAGGAAGAAACTTTTATCAGAAACAGCCGAAAGAGGCATTTCCGGTCTGTGATTTTGGCTATATTGATACTGCAAATAAGACGGAAGTGCGCGGTGAGGGCGGAAAGACTGGCATATTTTACCTGGCATTGGGCGATGCAGGACTTTATAAACTCTGTTATGACACGAAAACAGAAGAAATCCATGTGAAACGCCTGACGGACACGGGGGATGCCTGCTACCGGATGGGACTTGGTGTGATCGGAGAGGACAGGGATTATCTGACAGAGGAAAAAGCAATTTATTTCTGCGGACGCCTTGAAGGGGAATATGGTTTTTACCGCACGTTTGATGAGGGAAAATCGTATGAGCGGCTGAATCAGGATAACCAGATGTACGGCGAGATCAATAGTATCGATGGGGATAAAAGAAAGTTTGGCAGATTTTTTCTGGCGACCGGGTCACGCGGTGTTTTGTATGGGGAGATGAAACGTCAGAGTCGGAAAATATAATATAGCAGAAAGATAAATTTTGGGAGAGAAGAATTCATTTACCGGATTTATCAGGTGTAAAGACAAACGTAAGAATATATCTATATATTAAGAAAGGAAAAGTTAGATGAGAGTTTACGAAGAAAACAACAGACTTGTAATTGCAGATGGAACATTGACATTATGGTTAGAACCATGGGGAGAAAATTCCTTCCGTGTGCGCATGACCAAAGAGGCACAGATGGATGCACATGACTGGGCGCTGACCGAGGAGGTAAAAATGTGTCCGCTTCAGGTGGAGTGTAAAGAAGTTGATACGACGGATCCATGGTACAAAGGCGAGGAGTTTGCAAAATATCATCAGACCGGAAAAGTTTACACCGTTAAAAATGGAAAAATCACGGCCGTGATCTCCCCGGAGGGATGGATCAGCTATTATAATCAGAAGGGAGAACTTCTGACCGAAGAGTACTGGAGAAACAGAAACCGGATCAACCGCTACTGTGTGCCGCTGCGCATTGATGCGAGAGAGTTAAAACCGATCCCGGGCAGTACGGATTACGAACTGACTATGCGTTTTGAGGCGTTTGATGATGAAAAAATATTTGGTATGGGACAGTATCAGGAGAAAAATCTGAATAAAAAAGGTGCAATGTTAGAACTGGCGCACAGAAACAGTCAGGCGAGCGTGCCGTTTATGGTCTCAAGCAGAGGCTATGGATTTTTCTGGAACAACCCGGCAATCGGAACAGCAGTTTTTGGTGCAAACAAGACAGAGTGGTACGCAAAGAGCACAAAAAAACTGGACTACTTTATTACGGCAGGAGATACACCGTTTGAGATCGAGGAACAGTATTCTGCGGCAACCGGAAGGACTCCGATGATGCCGGAATATGGTATGGGATACTGGCAGTGCAAACTGCGCTACCGCAACCAGGATGAAATCCTTGCAGTTGCCAGAGAACACAAAAAGCGCGGACTTCCGATGGATGCGATCGTGATCGACTTTTTCCACTGGACAATGCAGGGCGAGTTTAAATTTGAGCCGAGAGACTGGCCGGACCCGAAAGCGATGGTGGATGAGTTAAAGAGCATGGGAATCGAGACGGTTGTCTCTGTCTGGCCGACCGTGGATGAGCGCAGCGAAAACTATGGCGAGATGAACGACCGCGGATATCTTGTCACACCGGATCGTGGACTTTCCTATCATATGAGCTGGATGGGAAATACCGTATTTTACGATGCGACCAATCCGGGCGCGCAGAAATTTGTATGGGAAAAATGTAAGGAAAATTACTATAAAAACGGAATCCGCTGTTTCTGGTTAGATGAAGCGGAACCGGAGTATGGACCATATGATTTTGATAATTACCGCTATTATGAGGGACCGGCACTGCAGTGCAGCAACGTTTATCCGGTTGGCTATGCGAAAGGATTTTATGACGGATTGAAAGCGGAGGGAGAAAAAGATATCATGAGTCTGGTGCGCTGTGCATGGGCAGGCAGCCAGAAATATGGCGTTCTTACCTGGTCCGGGGATGTGTACTCGTCCTTCCGCTCCATGAGAGAGCAGCTGCAGGCAGGACTTAATATGTGCGTGGCTGGTATTCCGTGGTGGACATCGGATATCGGAGGCTTTCTTGGCGGGGATATCAAAGATCCGGCATTTAAAGAACTTCTGGTGCGCTGGTTTGCCTGGGGTGCATTCTGCCCGGTATTCCGTATGCATGGGGAGCGTTCTCCCTGGTACGAGAGAGAGCAGGAGTTTATCGATGGTGTGCGCCAGCTTACTTCCGGTCAGGATAATGAAGTGTGGAGTTTTGGGGAGGACAATTATGAGATCCTGAAAAAATATCTGTTTATCCGTGAACGTTTGCGACCATACATCCGTAGTTGTATGGAACAGGCAAGTAAAACAGGTACACCGGTGATGCGTCCGCTGTTCTTTGATTTTGCGGAGGATAAAGAGAGCTGGAACGTAGAGGATGCGTATATGTTCGGACCGGATCTTTTAGTGGCACCGGTCATGGAGGCAGGTGCGACAGAGCGCAGGGTATATCTCCCGGCAGGTACAAAATGGACGGATGCCTACACGAAAAAGGTATACGAGGGCGGAAATTATGTGACAGTACCGGCACCGATCGATGTGATTCCGGTATTTATGAGAGAGGGAATCTCTTATCCGATTTATGAATAAAAGTAAGAGTTCAATGAAATAATAAGATAGCCGAGTGAAGCAAGTGTAGATCACGATCATGTGCTGGTTTTGCACATGATATAAAAAATCCCCCACGCAGTGTTTGCAGCCACTGCGTGGGGGATTTTCATATTAAGAAGGGGGTTTTGTCATATTGACGATAGAAACCCAGCTGTTAAATATTTAACAGCAAGTCTATTATGCACCCAAAAGTACTAAAAATCCAGTGAACATATTGTGAATTTTTGTATTTTAATTGTTAATAAATGAAAATGAAACATGAAAGAGGATTGCGGATGACTTGACGTTTCCTTTGCTTTTCCCGTATAATAAAAACGTATGGGCATATGCCCGGCGTATTTTTTTTTGAAATGGAGAGTAACATGTCAATAGATCAGAGTAAAATCAGAAATTTTTGTATTATAGCACATATCGATCACGGTAAATCGACACTTGCCGATCGTATCATAGAACGTACAGGAACTTTGACCAGCCGTGAGATGCAGGCGCAGGTTCTTGACAATATGGATTTAGAGCGTGAGCGTGGAATTACGATCAAGTCACAGGCAGTCCGTATCATTTATAAGGCAAATGACGGGGAAGAGTATATTTTTAACCTGATCGACACACCTGGGCACGTCGATTTTAACTATGAGGTATCACGAAGCCTTGCAGCCTGCGACGGTGCGATCCTGGTTGTGGATGCAGCACAGGGAGTGGAAGCACAGACACTGGCAAATGTATATCTCGCATTAGATCATGATCTTGATGTCATGCCTGTCATCAACAAGATCGATCTTCCGAGTGCACAGCCGGATGAAGTGGTAAAAGAAATCGAGGATGTGATCGGGATTGAGGCGGAGGATGCACCGCGTATTTCTGCTAAGACCGGCTTAAATATCGATCAGGTATTAGAGCAGATCGTAACAAAGATCCCGGCCCCGACTGGAGATAAAGAAGCACCGCTTCAGGCGCTGATCTTTGATGCACTTTACGACTCTTACAAGGGTGTTATCGTATTCTGCCGTATCAAAGAGGGAACGGTAAAAGTGGGAGATACCATCCGCATGATGGCAACCGGTGCACAGTCCGAGGTCACAGAGGTCGGATATTTTGGTGCCGGACAGTTTATCCCGTGTGATGAGCTTGCAGCGGGAATGGTAGGTTATCTCTGTGCAAGTATCAAAAATGTCCGCGATACCCGTGTCGGTGATACCGTGACAAATGCCGACCGCCCATGCAGTGAGCCGCTTCCGGGTTACAAAAAGGTCAATCCGATGGTGTACTGCGGTATGTATCCGGCTGACAGTGCAAAATATCCGGATCTCCGTGATGCATTGGAAAAATTACAGATTAACGATGCGTCCTTGCAGTATGAGCCGGAGACATCGTTAGCGCTTGGTTTTGGTTTCCGCTGCGGATTTTTAGGCCTGCTTCATTTAGAAATCATTCAGGAGCGTTTAGAGCGTGAGTTTAATTTAGATCTTGTGACAACAGCTCCGGGGGTTATTTACAAAGTGCACAAGACAAACGGAGAGGTCATGGATCTGACAAACCCGTCAAACCTGCCGGATCCGTCTGAGATCGAATACATGGAAGAACCTGTCGTATCGGCAGAAATCATGGTGACGAGTGAGTATGTCGGTGCAATCATGAAACTGTGCCAGGAGCGCCGCGGTGTTTATTTAAGTATGGAATACTTAGAGGAAACGCGTGCACTGATCAAGTATGATCTGCCGTTAAATGAGATCATTTACGATTTCTTTGATGCATTGAAGTCACGTTCGAGGGGTTATGCGTCCTTTGATTATGAATTAAAGGGATATGAGCGCTCCGAGCTGGTAAAACTTGATATCCTGATCAACAAAGAACAGGTCGATGCCCTTTCTTTTATCGTATTCAAAGACAGTGCGTATGAGCGTGGAAGAAAGATGTGCGAAAAATTAAAGGAGGAGATTCCAAGACATTTATTCGAGATCCCGATTCAGGCGGCTGTTGGCGGTAAAGTCATTGCGAGAGAGACCGTCAAGGCAATGCGTAAGGACGTGCTTGCAAAATGTTACGGTGGCGATATTTCCCGAAAGAAAAAACTGTTAGAGAAACAGAAAGAAGGAAAGAAGCGTATGCGTCAGGTCGGAAATGTCGAGATCCCGCAGGAAGCATTTATGAGTGTTTTAAAACTGGATGAGGATTAAATATGGAAAAAAAGGAACTGGAATTATATATACATATCCCGTTCTGTGTCCGGAAATGTAATTATTGTGATTTCCTTTCTTTCCCGGCAGATGAAGATACACAGAGACAATATGTGAAGGCACTTTGCAAAGAAATTTTCTATTATGGGGCACATTGCAGGGATTATGTGGTCTCAACGGTCTACATCGGTGGCGGTACACCTTCGTGGCTGTGGGAGTCAGATATGGCGGCGATCCTGGATGCCATACAGAAAAGTTTTTCACTATTGCCGGAGGCAGAAGTTTCCATTGAGTGCAATCCGGGAACCGTTACGGCGCAGAAGTTTGCGGTGTACAGACAGTCCGGGATCAACCGGATCAGTTTAGGGCTGCAGTCTGCGCAGAATGTTGAACTGAAGATGTTAGGGCGTATTCATACCTGGGAACAGTTTTTAAAAACTTATGAGCTTGCGAGATCAGGAGGATTTTCCAATATTAATGTGGATCTTATGAGTTCACTTCCGGGACAGCACATAGAAACTTATGCGGATTCCCTGCAGAAGGTCTGTCGTCTGAAACCGGAACATATTTCTGCCTATTCGCTGATTATTGAAAAAGGGACTCCATTTTACGATCTTTATAAGTTTGACGCGGTGAAACAGCGTGCGGGAATGGTAACGGATGCATTGCCGACAGAGGATGAAGTCTATGAGATGACAAAATTAACAGAGGAAATGCTTAAGGAAAACGGTTATGTGCATTATGAGGTCTCAAACTTTGCACAGCCGGGATATGCGTGCAGACATAACATAGGTTATTGGACGCGTGTCAATTATCTTGGCATGGGACTCGGTGCGTCATCTTTGATGGAAAATATACGATACACCAACACCAGTGATTTATATACTTATCTGGAACAGGTTGACGTCATCCGGGAAGGCATCTGGGAAAATAAACGGAGTGACGGTACGATAGAACAGCTCCCGGCAACCAATCTTCACGCCTCGGCAGAACTGGTAGGCAAGTATGCGCAGATGGAGGAATTTATGTACCTGGGACTTCGCATGATCGATGGAATTTCAAGAGATGATTTCTTTCAAAGCTTTGGTATGCCGATCGAGGCGGTCTATCAGGAGGTATTAAATCATCTGCAGGAGGAGAAACTTTTAGAGCGCCGTGCAGGAAGGATATATCTGACACCGAAAGGACAGGATGTCAGCAATTATGCACTCGCACAGTTCCTGTTTGATGAAACATCATAAAATATTAAGAAAATGTTTTATGGTCTTTTACAGTGGGATAAGATATAATGTGCGTAGGCAATGAGCAGTGCCAAATAAGAGAAATGCAAAAAATGACTGCTTGCAGGCACTTTTTTGTGTTTTTCTTATTTGATAGGGCGGTGCTAGGTGCCGGTGGCACCTGTTTAGCACGGACCGAAGTGGAACGTAGATGCCTGTCAGTCCAGTGGCACTGCGGACGAAAGTTAAAAGTAAATTAAAATAAATAAGATGGTGAGTGAACGGATTTGAATGCAGAGAAACGAAGAAAAAAACGACTGAGAAATCTGGTGTGCATAGTATATTGTTCGCTGCAGCTTTTGATCGTTCTTGCGTTATTTCAGGGGATGGGGAGTTTGCTGCATAAGCTGGTTCCGGCAGGTATTGACCTTTCACAGATTGAGGGGAAGATCGTGGCTGTTGACGACGAGCAGGAGAATAAGGATAAGTTAGATGAGAATAAACTGATCGTATGCTTAGATGCCGGACATGGTGGAAAGGATAACGGGTCTGATTACAGGCTTCGTTATGAGAAAAATGATAATTTAAAAATCACACAGGCAGTGGCGGCATATCTTGCTGACAAAGAAAATATTCAGGTCATTATGACACGTTCCGATGATACATTTTTATCATTGGAGGAACGGACATCTTTTGCAAATCAGAATAATGCCGATTATTTTGTGTCACTGCATCGCAATACGGGTGAAGGAAATGGTGTGGAGACCTGGATCCGCAGTGACGCGGATGACAAGACACAGGCGCTTGCAAAAAATATTATGGACAACCTGGATGCTGCCGGGATCTCGAGAAACCGTGGCGTAAAAAAAGGAACACAAAAGAGCGAGAGCAAAGATTACTATGTAAATCTGCACACGAACATGCCGGCATGTATTGTCGAACTTGGTTTTATGAACAGTCCGACGGACAATCAGCTGTTTGATGCGAACGTTGAAAATTATGCAAAAGCGATTGGGGATGCAGTATTAAAAACATATGAGGCTTATGGAAAAGACGGAGCAGATGCTACAGAATCCGTCGAGGATGTCCCGGGCACGGAAGAACAGATAAGTACGGAAACTGGCGAAGGTACGACCGGACAGGTGTTGCAGAATACACAGATTGAAAATGTTTCTTCATTGGATGCCACCAGTCATGACTGGGGACTTGGCAGCCATACCGATGATGAAAACCGTCCGTTAGATGCCGTTAATGCACAGGAGACATATGGAAAATACAATGCGTACTTTATTGGTGATGACACGAAGGATATTTATCTGACCTTTGATGAAGGTTATGAATACGGACAGACTGAGAGCATTTTAAATACCCTAAAGGAAAAAGGGGTGTCCGCCACATTTTTCGTGACAGAGCCGTATGCGAAAGATAATCCGGATCTGGTAAGACGTATGATCGATGAGGGACATGTGTTAGGAAACCACAGCGTGACACATCCTTCCGCGGGTATGCCTTCCTTATCATTGGATAAACAGGAAAATGAGGTGACAGAGAACCATGCCTATATCAAGGAAAATTTCGGATATGACATGTATCTGTTCCGTTATCCGACCGGAAGATTCAGCGAGCAGTCACTTGCCCTGTTAAATAACTGTAATTACAAGAGTATTTTCTGGAGTTTTGCATATCTGGATTATGATGTCAATAATCAGCCGGATCATGCATCGAGTCTGCAGAAGATGAAAGATAAACTTCATCCGGGTGCAATTTATCTGCTCCATGCGGAGTCAGAGACAAATGCAGCAGTGCTGGGAGATTTTATTGATGCCGTGAGAGCTGCAGGGTATGGGTTTAAGAATTTTTAATAGAATATTTTCAGGAGAAAGCAGGGAACGTCAGAATGATTTGACGCTCCCTGCTTTTTTCAGAAATGTGGGTTGTCAGTTTAGCTAGCATCACTTTACCTTGATAACCATTTATTTTGATAAAGTGATGACACGCAGTATAAAAAATGATACAATATTTTTGTATGCATATATGTACGCTTAGAATTTTCTAAATGAAGAATTCTAGGAGTACATGAAAAAAGGGAAATGAAATAAAAAAGAAGGCGCTGAATTTGAAAGTGACAAAAATGATAAGCAGGAAAATGGCAGGCGGCATATTATTGGGCTTTCTGGCTGTGGCAGGCATTGTGACAGGCAGTCAGGGAAGTGTGACAGTTTATGCGGCAGAGGAATTACAGGGAAGTGGAACAGCAGAAGATCCGTATGTGATCACCGGTTCGGAGGATCTGTGGAAGTTTGCAGAGATCGTAAAAGCATCCTCGGATAGAAATGAATGTGCGAAAGTTGCAGATGGTGTAACAGAGATCGATACAACAGTACGTGGAGAAAAGAAAGACTTAACATGGAATCCGATCGGAGATTCCTCCGGTTCCTATAAAGGAGTCTTCGATGGTAACGGAGCAGAGATCACGATCCATGCGGACAGAAGCATTAACAATAATGCCGGTTTGTTTGGCATACTAGGCAGTGGCGGAGAGATAAGAAATGTCACCACTGCAGGAAGTTCTAAAGGCTGGGATAGTGTAGGAGGTATCTGTGGTCAGGCATGTAGTGATGCAAAAATCGTAAACTGTAACAATAAAGCAGATATAACCGCACAAGGAGGTCAGGCAGGAGGTTTGGCTGGATATGCAAGCAGTGCACAGATCGAATCCGATACCTCGATCAGTAATACAGGTGCAGTTACAGGGACAGCGAATGTAGGTGGACTTGTCGGTCAGGCTAGTGGTGGAATGAAGGTGATCGTCCATGAGGGTATTCTCAATTCTGGAGCTATAACTGCTAAATCAAGTGGATATGTCGGAGGTTTGATCGGATATGCAGATCTTGCGTCCATTCAAGCGGATGCGGATATTATCAATACGGGTAAGATATCTAGTATGGGAAGCAATACTTCTATGGGAGCAGGAGGATTGATCGGATATGGAATTGATATATCTATAATTTCCCGGAATGGAATGTTACAGAATAAAGGAGAAGTGACAGCAGCAATTACAAGTGTTGGTGGTATTGGAGGGCATATGACAAGTTCTGATAACAGTAACTGTCAAATTCAGGCAGCAAAGGGCGTGATCAATACCGGCAGGATCACAGGTAAAAATAGTGTCGGTGGAGTTGTCGGGGAGTATGCATATTCTGCACCGATGACTTCTATGGATGGATTTATCTTAAATAGGGGAGCTGTGGAAGGAAATGGAGATAATGTCGGCGGTGTGATCGGAAGAATGGGCAGCAATTCAGATGGTAGTAAGTATGGAAATATGGGAGATGTCACGAATACAGGTAAGTATACCGGCGGCGTGATCGGATCATGGGACAGCAATACCAGTCTGGAAAATTCGTTCAATATAGGAAATGTGGTAGTAACAGGTGAAGATGCTGCAGACGTTGGTGGTATTGCAGGAAGATTTACGGGTGTCAATATTAAGAATTGCTATCATACAACGGAGTATCCGCTGATCGGTAACGGAGAAGCTGAGAAAGACGAGATCACCGGCAAGATATCGAATTGTTACTGTATGGAGAAGAATACGTTACCATGGGACGGCGAGATTACAAAGACAACGAAAGCATTCACGGATGGAGAGGTTGCATATCTTCTGGATGGAAGTGGAGATAGCAGGAGGGCTGAATTGATCTGGGGACAGAAAATCGGAACAGATCAGACTCCGGTATTGGGCGGTATGACTGTATATCAGGATGGCAGCATATACAGTAATGCAGACGGACATCACTATGGTGCACCACAGTATACATGGAGCGAGAGCGATATGAGCTGTACGGCACGCAGGATATGTGAGGGATGTGAAAATGAAGAAAGCGAAACTGTAACTGCATCTTATACAGAGGAAAAAGCAGGATGTGAAACAAACGGCAAGAAAGAGTACAAAGCAGAATTTAAAAATCCATCATTTGAGGTTCAGACAAAGACGATCATGACGGATTCACTTGGACATGATGTAACAGATGCAGTCTGGTCAAAGGATGAAAAGGCACATTGGAAAGATTGTAAAAATGGATGTGGAAAGAAATTAGAACAGGCAGAGCATACATTTCAGACGATCATCGACCGGCAGGCAACAGAAAGTACCGAAGGCAGCAGCCATGAGGAATGCAGCGTATGCGGCTATCAGAAAGCAGCAGTTGTGATCCCGGTGACCGGGAAGGAAGAAACAACAAATGAACAGCCGTCCAATACAAATACACTTACCGTCGGACAGGTTGTTGTGAATAAGGCAGATGGATCGTTCTATACCATCAAGAAGAATGCCGGTAAAGTCCATGAGGTAGAATACAAGGCACCGAAAAACAAAAAACAGACAAAGATCGCTGTGCCGGATTCTATCAAAATTAATGGTGCGACCTATAAAGTAACATCGATCGCAAAGAGTGCATTTAAGAATAATAAGAAACTAAAGACGGTTACGATCGGTAAGAATGTATCAAAGATCGGAGAAAATGTCTTTTCCGGATGCAAGAAGTTAAAGACAATTACGATAAAATCTACAAAACTGAAAGCAAAGACACTTTCTAAGAGTACATTTAAAGGAATCACAAAAGCAACCACGGTCAAAGTACCGAAGAAGAAATTATCCGCTTATAAGAAATTATTTAAGAGCAGGGGACTTTCTTCCAAAGTAAAAGTAAAGGCATATTAAAGTAAGACAGACAACGTTACAGTATACAGGTTTTCCTGCGGACTGTAGCGTTGTTTTTTTCTGGTGCAATCTATGGCAGGATAGGTATAGAATATTTTCAGAAGAAATGGTAAAATGAAATCGGTCAATCCGTGCAGAGATGCGTGTGGCTCCGGCTGCATTACCTGCGACACTTTTTTCAATAGCGTAGGCTTAGCGGTGTTATCGTGAGGTAGCGGATGACCTTTTTATGTATTGCTCTAGGAAAAGAGGTAGATCAGGCAATCAAAGAGGGGAATAAAGCATTATTGGGTACGCTAAAAGAACTTAGCTTAAAAAAGCGGAACAGATTGCAATTTCTAAATTATGTTTGTATAGGGAGGATGACGATATGGGTAAGATTATCTTGTATCATGGGAGTCCTGACAAAGAAATAAAGCCAGCTTTTGGATTGGGAGAAAACCGGCATGATTACGGAAAAGGCTTTTATTTGACGGAAAATATTGATCTTGCAAAAGAATGGGCGGTTTGCAGACCGGATGAGACAAATGGCTGGGTTCATAAATATGAGTTGGATATGGAAGGACTGAAAGTACTTGATTTCCAGAAATATAGCATTTTATCATGGCTGGCTGAATTAATGAAACACAGGGATGCGGCGGACTCTAAGCGTTACAGAATGTTGTCGCAGAAGTTTATTGCAAAATATGGTATCGAAACAAGCGGATATGATGTGATAAAAGGATGGAGAGCGGATGCATCGTACTTTTATATTGCAAAAGCGTTTGTCAGAGATGAAATTGATGTGGAAATTTTAGAAGAGCTCCTTTTGTTGGGAGGTTTGGGAATACAGTATTGTATTAAATCAGAACTGGCATATTTGAGGCTGTCTGAGAGAGAAGAAGAACTTATTTCCGTGGAATATGACGAGTTTAATGAAAAATACAATGAACGCGATGTGACAGCAAGGAAAAGGATGAAAGAACTGATTGACTCTGATGCAAATAAAGTAACCAATGTGTTTAGCACAATTTTATGAGGTGAGGAAAATGCGGGCATATTCAGAGACATATTTAGATGATGTGGTAGAGAGTCAGGGAAAACTGTTTGATTTTGTAGCGCAGACATTTCCTGAAAATGATACAACGGATTTTATAGAAGCGTATATGAAAAGTAAAACCAGAAAATATATCGATGAGTCGATGGCGTATGTTAATACCATGGATGCTAAAGAATTATGGAGATATTTTTCGGATACAGAAAAGTATAAATTGAAAGCTGGAAAGGCTTTAGAAGGGTTTATGCCGGACTGGATTGGCGAGTTTTATGCGTATTATCAATGGTACTATAATATTCCAAGCTCGGAGGTGATAGAAAAAGTACCGTTAAATTTTTTGATGAAAGCGTATCACGGACTGCATGACTTGGAGCTTGATCTGGCAGTAAAAAAGGTAGGTGCAGCATAAAATGGATATTTTATGTTTTCATAATCCTGATGAGGAAAATGGATACTTGAGTAACTGGTATATGTCACAGTTTGATGTAAATGGAATCGGATTTTCATCTATGGAGCAATATATGATGTATAAAAAGGCAGTTTGTTTCAGAGACGATGTGATTGCTGAAAAGATATTGGAAACAGATGAGGTTGGATCTATAAAAGAACTGGGACGTATGGTGGCAGGCTATAATGAAAATTACTGGAATGGTATAAGGCAGATTGTAGTTTATGAAGGGCTTATAGCAAAATTTTCCCAAAATGATAAATTGAGGGAAGGTTTGTTACATACGAAAGATCAAATCCTTGCAGAATGTGCGGTAAAAGACAGAATTTGGGGGATTGGATTATCTATGAAAGATCCAGATCGGATGGATTTGAGCAAATGGAGAGGTCAAAACTTATTAGGATACACATTGATGATGATAAGAGACAGGTTGTAAATGTTATTACTTATCTGAAATATTCTTATGAAGAAGGATATGTAAAAGTAAAGGCATACTAAAGTAAGACAGACAACGTTACAGTATACAGGTTTTTCTGCGGACTGTAGTGTTGTTTTTTTAATTCATAGGATTCGGGTGTCAAAATTTGGAAGCCACCTTTTGACACCCGAATCTTCATAGGAAAATTACGTCCATGAATTAAAAAATCTTCGCATTCCTGTGATAGCAATCAGACAATTCTAAACAAATTCTAAAAAATTGGCACACTGGTATGACCAGAATTTATTGACACAACCACCCTAAAATGATAGAATTTATCTATAAGTAACAGATAAGGCGAAAAATGTTACAAAAGAAATGGAGATTATCATGGGAAATGTACGGATTCTGGAAGTAAAACAGAGCATTTTCGAGAGCAATGACAAGCAGGCAGCATTGCTTCGCGAAGAACTGAAAAAAGACGGCGTATTCTTGTTGAACCTGATGTCATCGCCTGGATCAGGCAAGACAACGACGCTGACACGCACGATCGAGGCACTGAAAGATGACTTGAAGATCGGTGTCATGGAGGCAGATATCGACTCTGACGTGGATGCGGAAACAATTTTAAAGACCGGAGCAAAGGCAATCCAGCTTCATACAGGCGGCATGTGTCATCTGGATGCAGATATGACGAGACAGGGATTAAAAGGACTTGGAACAGATGATGTGGAACTGGTTATTTTAGAGAATGTCGGCAATCTGGTATGTCCAGCGGAGTTCGATACGGGTGCAGTGAAAAATGCGATGATCTTATCCGTACCGGAAGGACATGACAAACCTTTAAAATACCCGCTGATGTTTTCCATCTGCGATGTCGTGCTGATCAACAAGATCGATGTGATGCCATATTTTGATTTTGACTTAGAGCAGTGTAAAAAGAACATCCTGATGCGCAATCCGAATGCAAAGATCATCCCGATCTGTGCAAAGACAGGTGAAGGTATGGAAGAATGGGCAGACTGGCTGAAAAAAGAGACCGCTGCATGGAAAGAGGAGGAACACGCATGAAAAAGTTTGAGTACACACCACCGGAACAGCCGAGAGAGCTGATCTTAAAATTAGGACAGAAGATCACCGACCGTATCGGTCATACAGTGACAGCCGAAGATCCGGAATATTATGGATTAGAAGCACTTGTGACGGATGAGATGGCAGAAGTTGCACTGAAAATGAAAGTGCGCAAACCGATGACATTAGCACAGGCCGTAAAAGCAACCGGAAAAGAAGAAAAAGTGTTAGAAGAACTGTTGCAGGAAATGAGTAACATCGGTCTTTTAGAGTACAACTGGGAGAATCCGAAACACGAGAAGCAGTATGTCCTTCCGATGTATGTACCGGGAAGTGCAGAGTTTTTTAACATGAAGTTAGATCAGATTAAAGAGCACCCGGAAGTTGCATCATTCTTTGAGCGCATGGCATTTTTACCATTGCAGAAAGTAACACCGATGGTACCGCCAGGAGGCGCTGGAATCGGTATGCACGTTATCCCGGTTGAGAAAGCGATCGAGACGGAAAATGAGTCTGTCAGTGTCGAGCATATTTCCCACTGGCTGGATAAATATGATGGAAAATATGCAGCAGGTCCGTGTTCCTGCCGTTATTCCCGAGGTGTTTTGGGCGAGGGATGCGCGGATGATCCGGAAGACTGGTGTATCGGTGTCGGCGATATGGCTGACTATTTAGTCGAGACAAACAAGGGACATTACATTACACGTGAAAAGGTAATGGAAATCTTACAGCGTGCGGAGGATAACGGATTTGTTCATCAGATCACAAACATTGACGGCGAGGACAAGATTTTTGCCATCTGTAACTGTAATGTAAATATCTGTAATGCACTTCGTACTTCACAGTTATTTAACACACCGAACATGTCACGTTCTGCTTATGTGGCAAAGGTTGAAACAAAGGATTGTGTTGCATGTGGACGCTGCGTAGAGTACTGTCCGGCGGGTGCCGTAAAAATGGGTCAGAAACTCTGTACGAAAGATGGAACCATCACCTATCCGAAACACGAGCTGCCGGATAATACCAAGTGGGGACCGGAAAAATGGGATATGGATTACCGTGATAACAACCGCATCAACTGTTATGATACCGGAACGGCACCGTGTAAGACGGCATGTCCGGCACATATCGCAGTACAGGGATACTTAAAGATGGCGGCACAGGGACGATACACAGATGCCCTTGCTCTGATCAAAAAGGAAAATCCGTTCCCGGCAGTCTGCGGCCGTGTCTGCAACCACCGCTGTGAGGATGCATGTACAAGGGGAACTGTGGATCAGGCAGTTGCAATCGATGATGTCAAGAAATTTATCGCAGAACTGGATCTGAATTCAGATACACGTTACATTCCACCGGTTGTACAGCCGTCAAACCGTGGAACTTTCCCACAGAAGATTGCAATCATCGGTGGCGGTCCTGCAGGTTTAAGCTGTGCATTTTATTTGGCAGCCAGAGGTTACAAACCGACTGTATTTGAGAAAAATGAGCGCCCGGGTGGAATGCTCGTTTACGGTATTCCTTCTTTCAAATTAGAGAAAAATGTTGTGGATGCTGAGATCGAAGTGATGCGTGAACTTGGCGTGGACATCAAATGTAACATGGAAGTCGGAAAAGATATTTCTTTAGATGAACTGCGTGCACAGGGATATCAGGCATTTTACATCGCAATCGGATGTCAGGGAAGCCGCAAAGCAGGCATTCCGGGAGAGGACGCCGATGGCGTGATGAGTGCGGTTGATTTCTTACATATCGTATCCGGTGGAAACGAAGATTATCGTGTGGATGGCAGATCAGTTGTCATCGGCGGCGGTAACGTGGCAATCGATGTGGCGCGTACAGCAGCGCGCTGTGGTTCCAATGAAGTTTCCATGTTCTGCTTAGAGTCAGAAACAGAGATGCCGGCATCAAAGGATGAAGTAGAAGAAGTCAAAGAAGAGGGTGCAGCTGTTTGCTGTGGATGGGGACCGAAAGAGATTTTGACGGAAAACGGCAAAGTGTGTGGTATCGTGCTGAAAAAATGTCTTTCTGTCAAAGATGATACAGGACGTTTTAACCCACAGTTTGATGAGAATGAGACAATGACCGTGAAATGTGAGCATGTATACTTAAGTATTGGACAGAGCATTCTCTGGGGTGACCTTTTGGCAGGCTCTAAAGTGGAACTTGGAAGAGGAAACGGAGCAGTAGCAGATCCGCTTACTTACCAGACTGCAGAACCGGATATCTTTGTCGGTGGAGATGTCTATACCGGACCGAGTTTTGCAATCAATGCGATCGCAGCCGGAAAAGAAGGTGCAGAGTCCATTCACCGTTTTGTGCATGAAAACGCAAGCATGACGATCGGAAGAAACCGCCGTCAGTTTATCGAACTGGATAAGGAAAATCTTGCCCTGGAAGGATATGACAATGCAAAGAGACAGCGTCCTGCAATGGATGACAAGATTGATGCGCACAGATCATTCCGCGATGCACACAGGACACTGACCGAGGAGCAGGTGAAGATCGAGACTGCGCGTTGTCTTGGATGTGGAGCTTCCGTGGTCGATCCGAACAAGTGTATCGGCTGTGGTGTCTGCACGACAAAGTGTGAATTTGATGCGATCCATCTGCACCGCGAGCTGCCGGAGTGCAGCCGCATGGTAAAAGCGGAGGACAAGATGAAGGCAATTCTTCCTTATATGTTAAAACGTGAAGTGAAGATCCGCTTTGGAAAAAAGGAGAAATAAAGCGAATGCATGAACTTGGAATCGTATTTCATGTGATCAAAAGCGTGGAGGAGATTGCGCAGGAAAATGAACTGACAAAGGTTTCGGCTGTGACACTTTCCATCGGGGAAGTGTCCGGCATCGTGCCGTCTTATCTCACAGACTGCTGGCGCTGGGCGGCGGACCGCACAGAGGTTTTATCCGGCAGTGAGTTAAATATCGAGACAATCCATGCAGTGACACATTGTGATGACTGTGGATGCGAATATGATACCGTAGCACATGGTAAGATCTGCCCGGAGTGCGGCGGGGAACATACCTGGCTTTTATGTGGAAATGAGACGATGATCAAAGAGATCGAGGTGCCGGAGGAAGAGCCGGTGCCGTAAAGAGTAACATTTTTGTTACTGTTCACTCGCAAGTTTGACACTTGCTGTCAAGCTGTGCGCCAAAGACTATATCATGCCAGATTACAGCCCCATGCATCGAAGATGCATTTAAAATGGGCTGTAATCGTTACTGCTCACACAGTATGTGTGAACAGTAACACATTTTTTGTATTTTATATCGTACAGAATCGAAACATAATTGCAATTCTTAAAAAATCATGATACCCTTTGTATACATAATACTTATATAGGCAAAAATTTTGCTGTATAATTTTTGTGTATGCAGAGGGTATTGTTATAATAAGAAATTTGCCCGTAAAATGCATCTAAATTGAGATTGTAAATCTTTGCAAAGAGCACATGTAAAGTCCTTTTTGCACAAGATTGTTTATTAGAAAAAGAAAAGACGCTGACATCAAAAGAATCACTTGAGATGAAAGGTATGGCATAAATGGAAAATGTAAGAGGCGCAATGCGACTCTTATTAGGCTGTACCTGAAATTAGGGGTACAGTTTTTTTTATTCCAAAATCTGTATCATAGATTCGTGTATGAAAATCATATAAATTTGATAATCAGGGAGGAAACGAATGGATACAAGAGTAGCTTTGATCGGGATCATCGTTGAAAATATGGATTCCACGCCGGAACTAAATAAACTTTTGCATGAATACGGCTCGTATATTATCGGACGGATGGGTCTGCCATACCGTGAGCGGAATGTGCATATCATCAGCGTTGCAATCGATGCGCCGCAGGATGTTATCAATGCACTTTCCGGGAAAATCGGCAGACTTGATGGAATCACGGCAAAGACGGTGTATTCGAATGTTGGCATGGCATAAGCTGGCGTGGATATGAATTGAAAATATACACATTGGGCAAAATCAAAAGAAATATATGTCGGATGCCCAATCTCACTAGCAGAAAGACCATTATGATCGGACAGGGATAAATTTATGTTACAAAACCAGAGAACACCAGACAAAAACAAACAGAAAAACTATGGCATGTCAGCGCAGAATTTTAAAAATCTGCCAGAGACAATAGAAAAGACAGCAGATATCACAAAAGAACAGCTTGCATTTCTTCTTGCCACAGAGGACGATGCGATGATACAGGATTTAAAGCAGCGTGCGCGGAACACAGGTGACCGCATCTATGGAAAAAATGTCTACATCCGCGGACTGATTGAGTTCACAAATTACTGCAAAAATGACTGCCTTTACTGTGGAATCCGCAGAAGTAACTGCCACGCAGACCGCTACCGGCTGACGGAAGAAGAGATTCTTTCCTGCTGTAAAAACGGATATGAGCTGGGATTTTGCACCTTTGTACTGCAGGGTGGGGAGGATGGATTTTATACCGATGAAAAGATCTGTCAGATCGTTTCAAAGATAAAGGCAGAATATCCCGACTGTGCGGTGACACTTTCTATCGGAGAAAAATCAAGAGAGAGCTATCAGGCATATTTTGATGCGGGGGCAGACCGGTATCTGCTGCGCCACGAGACGGCAGATGAGGCACATTATGAGAAACTGCACCCGGTAGAGATGTCCTATCAGAACCGGATGCGCTGTCTTAGAGATTTAAAAGAAATCGGATATCAGACCGGATGCGGATTTATGGTAGGTTCGCCTTATCAGACCGTAGATACCCTGTGGGAAGATCTGCAGTTTATCCGTAGATTGAAACCGCAGATGGTCGGTATTGGTCCGTTTATCCCGCAGAAAGATACGCCGTTTGGTACTGAGACAGCGGGCACTATGGAGATGACACTGCGGCTGCTTTCCATTATCAGACTGATCCATCCGCATGTACTTCTCCCGGCGACCACAGCGCTTGGAACGATTCATCCCAAGGGCAGGGAGCTTGGAATTTTAGCGGGAGCAAATGTCGTCATGCCGAATTTATCCCCGGTTGCCGTGCGGGAGAAATATAAATTATATGATAATAAGATCTGCACCGGTGACGAGGCAGCAGAGTGCCGCTTCTGCATGCAGAAACGAATGGAAAGCATTGGCTATCAGGTAGCCGTAAACAGGGGCGATTTTCAGCCATAAGAAAGCAGAATGGAAAGTATCAGCCATCTGTGAGACAGAACGGGCGGACATAAGATAACTTCAGAAATCACAAATTGACAAAAAGCCAGCAGACTTAAGGCGGATCTACTGGTTTTATACGACAGTTCTGCAAAAAGAGCAGTCTGTCGTCCATATAAAAATACACTAACCGGAAAGCAAGCGGGCGCAAACTGACCGGAAAGAAAGGAAGAATGTATGTATAACGCAAAATCATTAAAAGCAGAAGAGTTTATTTCAGATGAGGAGATCAGAGAGACACTTGCCTATGCAGATGCCAACAAGGACAATGTGGCACTGATCGATGAGATCATCGAGAAGGCAAAATTAAGAAAGGGCTTAAATCATAGGGAGGCATCTGTCCTCTTAGCATGTGAGATTCCTGAAAAAATCCAGGAAGTTTATGCACTTGCAGAGCAGATAAAAAAAGATTTTTATGGAAACCGTATCGTATTGTTTGCACCGCTTTATTTGTCAAACTACTGCGTGAACGGCTGTGTATACTGTCCGTATCATCTGAAAAACAAACACATTGCAAGAAAGAAACTGACGCAGGAAGACATCGTAAAAGAAGTTACTGCATTGCAGGATATGGGACATAAACGTCTTGCCATTGAGGCGGGCGAAGATCCGGTCAACAACCCGATCGAATATATCTTAGAGTGCATCAAGACCATCTACAGCATCAAACATAAAAACGGTGCGATCCGCCGTGTCAATGTCAATATTGCTGCAACGACCGTGGAAAATTACCGCAAATTAAAAGAAGCTGGAATCGGAACTTATATCCTGTTTCAGGAGACTTACCATAAAGAAAGCTATGAAAAGCTGCATCCGACCGGACCGAAACACGATTACGCATATCACACAGAGGCGATGGACCGTGCAATGGAGGGCGGAATTGATGATGTAGGACTTGGCGTATTGTTTGGACTTGACCTTTACCGTTATGAGTTTGCAGGACTTTTGATGCACGCAGAACACTTAGAGGCAGTACATGGAGTCGGACCGCATACTATCAGTGTACCGCGAATCAAGCATGCAGATGACATTGATCCGTCTGCATTTGACAATGGCATCTCTGACGACACATTTGCAAAGATCTGTGCTCTGATCCGTGTTTCCGTGCCATATACCGGAATGATCATCTCAACAAGAGAGAGCCAGGAAGTGAGAAACAAAGTCCTTCCGCTTGGCGTTTCCCAGATCAGCGGTGCATCAAAAACAAGCGTCGGCGGCTACGCAGAGCCGGAAAAAGAAGGAGAAGTGACCAGCGAGCAGTTTGATGTCAGCGACCAGAGAACCTTAGATGAAGTTGTGAACTGGCTGATCAAACTGGGGTATATCCCAAGTTTCTGTACTGCATGTTACCGCGAGGGAAGAACCGGTGACCGTTTTATGGCACTTTGTAAAAACATGCAGATCTTAAACTGCTGTCACCCGAATGCGCTGATGACATTAAAAGAATATCTGGAAGATTATGCAAGCGAAGAGACAAAACGTCTTGGTATGGAGCTGATCGACAGAGAACTTGAAAAAATTCCGAATCCGAAAGTAAAACAGACTGCATACGAGCACATCCACGATATCGCAGAGGGAAAACGTGATTTCAGATTTTAAGAGAAGAAAAACGGGATGCATATCTTAAATGGACAAACAGAAAGCAGAGCGGGAAAATCCGTGCTGCCGGGTAGATTGTCCGAAAGGAGTACTATGGCAGGAACACTAAATGATACACCAGGCAGTAACCGTCTGCATATTGGTGTGTTCGGGAAAACAAACAGCGGGAAATCTTCTTTTATCAACGCCTTCACACATCAGGAAGTCTCCATTGTTGCAGATGTTGCCGGAACGACGACGGATCCGGTCTATAAGCCGATGGAGATCAGTCCGCTTGGTCCCTGTGTGATTATTGACACAGCGGGATTTGATGATGAGACTGAGCTTGGGGAACGCCGTGTGGAGAAAACGAAACTGGCAGTGGAAAAGGCGGATATCGCTGTGATCGTGGTATCTGGCGCGGATGCCTGCAGAGAGGATGCTTCAGAGACGAAAGATGCAAAAGAAAAATTACAACAGTCGTCCGAGAAAAATCAGGAGAACTTACCGGATCTCACAGAAGAATTAAAGTGGTATCAGTTTCTGAAAGAAAAAAATACGCCTGTTTTATTCCTCGTCGGGAAAGCAGATATTGATCCGCATACGGACGAACTTGCTTCTTATATCAAAGAAAAAACAGGAAAACAGGCGCTCACAGTCAGTGCCAAAACGGGGGCAGGGATCGACACAGTCAGGGAAGAACTCGCCCGCCTTGTGCCGGAAAATTACGGAGATAGGCTGATCACGGGAGATCTCGTCACAGAAGAAGATTTCGTCTTACTGGTCATGCCGCAGGATATCCAGGCGCCGAAAGGACGTCTGATCCTGCCGCAGGTGCAGACATTACGGGAACTTTTGGATAAAAAGTGCCTGGTCATGAGTGTGACAACGGATAAACTATTGCCGGCACTTGCAGCCTTAAAAGAACCGCCGAAACTGATCATCACAGACTCACAGGTATTCGGCTATGTGTATGAGCACAAGCCGAAAGAGAGCATGCTGACCTCATTTTCTGTTTTGTTTGCAGCGTATAAAGGAGATCTTCCTTACTATGTGGAAGGTGCAAAAATGTTAGATTCCCTGACAAATGAATCGCATGTTCTGATCGCAGAATGCTGCAGCCATGCGCCACTGCAGGAAGATATCGGAAGAGTCAAAATCCCGCGCATGTTAAAAAAGCGCGCAGGAGAGAGCATTACCGTAGACATCATGAGTGGAACGGATTTTCCACAAGATTTATCCGGCTATGATCTGATCATCCAGTGCGGTGCATGCATGTTTAACCGCAAATATGTGATGTCGCGGATCGACCGTGCCAAAAAACAGCAGGTTCCGATGACAAATTATGGGGTGACGATCGCACATCTGACCGGAATACTTGATAAAATTTCAATGTAGATAGTTTGTCAGACAGATATATAATAAGAAGATACGATAAGAGAGTGTAAGCCCGCAGAGAACCGGTGATGGTTTCCTGCGAGCTTGTTCAGACTAAAGCAGATACGTTTTCTTACCGATAATAGCTTATATAACTAGAAGTAGTTATGAAAAGAGGAAATAAGAACTTTTACATGTGGGAATGAGGAGCAAAATGAACGATTTTAATTATTATGCACCGACAAAAGTTGTTTTCGGAAAAGGTGCGGAACAAAAAGTTGGAAACCTGATAAAAGAACAGAACTGTAAAAAGGTTCTCATCCATTATGGAAGCGGCAGTGCCAGACGCTCCGGTCTGTTAGACAGGATCGAGGCGATCTTTGATAAAGAGGGGATCACTTACGTCGAATTGGGCGGTGTCGTTCCAAACCCGAGACTTTCTCTGGTGTATGAAGGAATCGCACTCTGTAAAAAAGAAAATGTCGATTTCATCCTTGCCGTCGGCGGCGGAAGTGTCATTGATTCCGCAAAGGCGATCGGATATGGTGTTGCAAATGAAGGAGACGTGTGGGATTTCTTTGATTTTAAACGGAAACCGACTGCATGTCTGCCGATCGGTGTAGTGCTTACGATCGCGGCGGCGGGAAGTGAGATGAGCGGTTCCTGCGTAATAACAAAGGAAGATGGCGGCATGAAGAGAGGATGCACGACCGATTACAGCCGATTAAAGTTTGCTGTTTTAGATCCGGAGCTTACGATGACGCTTCCACCGTATCAGACAGCATGCGGATGCACGGATATCCTGATGCATACGATGGAACGCTATTTCAACCACGGTGAAAACATGGAACTGACGGATGGAATCAGTGAAGCACTGATGCGCACGGTGATCAGAAATGCAAAAATCCTTGTAAAAGAGCCGGAAAATTATGATGCGCGCGCGGAAGTCATGTGGGCGGGAAGTCTTTCCCATAATGGACTGACCGGCTGCGGAACGGATGGTGGTGACTGGGCAACGCACAAATTAGAACACGAGCTTGGTGGAATGTTTGATGTGGCACATGGAGCAGGGCTTGCCGCGATATGGGGAAACTGGGCACGCTATGTCTGCGGGGAGCGTATTGAACGATTTGTGCAGTTTGCAGAGCACGTTATGGGTGTGGAGCCGCAGGAGACAGAACAGAAGACGGCAGAGGCAGGCATTGCTGCAATGGAGGATTTTTACCGGGAAATCCATATGCCGACATCATTAACGGAACTTGGCATTGCGCCGACAGAAGAACAGATAAAAGAACTGGCAGAAAAGTGTAATGCGGCAGTCAGAGGCAATCTTGGAAAAGTAAAGCATCTGGATGTGGGAGATATGATCGCAATCTATACGGCAGCAAAATAATATTTTTATAGAAATTCAGGTATAAACACGATAAAAAACAGCATGAGAAAGCCCCTGCAAAACTCGTATCTACAGGTTTTGCAGGGGCTTGTATTCTGTAAAAATTATTTTGCTAAAAGCATCATGATCTGATTGCTGCGCTGTACAAATTTTGCCATGGCATCCACAGACAGCGGCTGGTTGGAAAGCATTGCAAGATCGTAAAGCTGTTCACAGAACATCGGAACATGCTCGGAATCTTTGTGCTCAAAGATATATTTTACAAGTTCATTGTTTGCGTTTAAGGTCAGGGTCTGATCCGCAGCAAACATGTTCGGATCCATGCCGCCCATGCCGTTCATTGCATACATCTTCATCATATCCTGCATACGTCTGCCTTCCTCGGAAAGCGTGATGACAGAAGCGATATCCGCATTTTTCAGCTTCTCAACTTTGACAGTCAGTTTATCGTTGTTTAAAGCTTTTTTAAACACATCCGTCAGGGTATCTGTCTCAGCCTTTAAGTCCTCAGCGGAAGTCTCGTCCTTTAAGGATTCTGTGACATCTGCATCAATACGCATGAATTTATAATGCTCATTGCGCTGCTCAAGCTGTGAGATGAAGGAAGTATCAATGTTGTGGTCTAAGATGACAGCGTCCATGTTCTGCTCTTTGAACATCTTAATGTACTGACCCTGCTGAAGTTTGTCAGTTACATAGTAGATTACCTTGCGCTCATCTTTTTCCTCAGTATTCTCATCTGCTGCATCGGTGCTTTCCTTTTTGATCGGATTGCCGTCAGCATCTAATACCTCAGCTTCATCTTTGTTTTCGTCTTTCTTTTCTTCCTCTTTGACTAAGAGTTCCGGAAGAGTGAGATATTTGTCATCCAGATTCTTGAACAGGATGTAATCGTTCATCTTGTCACAGAACTTGGTATCTTTCAGACAGCCGAATTTGATGAACGGGCTGATGTCGTCCCAGTATTTCTCGTAATTTTCTTTATCCGTCTTGCACATACCGATCAGCTTGTCTGCTACTTTCTTGGTGATGTACTCGGAGATCTTCTTTACAAAACCATCGTTCTGCAGTGCACTTCTGGATACGTTAAGCGGCAGATCCGGGCAGTCGATCACACCTTTTAAGAGCATTAAGAATTCAGGAATGACTTCCTTGATGTTGTCGGCGATAAATACCTGATTGTTGTAAAGTTTGATGGTTCCCTCAATGGAATCATACTCGGTATTGATCTTCGGGAAGTACAGGATACCCTTTAAGTTGAACGGATAGTCCATATTCAAGTGGATCCAGAACAATGGTTCTTTGTAATCTAAGAATACTTTGCGGTAAAATGCTTTGTATTCTTCGTCGGTGCATTCGTTCGGACTCTTTGCCCAGAGAGGGTTGGTATCGTTTAATGGAACCGGACGCTTTACGATCTTTAATTTATCTTTTGCAGGAGAAACTTCAACGACTTCTTTTTCGCCGTTTTCGTTTTCTTTCTCCTCTGTTTTTGCTTCCTCATGGATCGTCTCAACGACAGTGTCTGTGTCTAATTTATCAGCGGCGTCGATCGTCTCATATTCTGTCTCAGCGTTTGCCTTCTCAAGGAAGATCGGAGTCGGCATGAAAGAGCAGTACTTTTCGATGACTTCTCTTGCACGGTACTCGTTGGAAAATTCAACGGAATCCTCGTTTAAGAAAAGGGTGATCTCTGTACCGACGCCTTCTTTGGTGCCATCAGCCATATCAAATTCAGTACCGCCGTCGCAGGACCAGTGAACAGCCGTTGCGCCGTCTTTGTAGGATAATGTATCGATCGTTACCTGATCAGCTACCATGAATGCGGAGTAGAAGCCAAGTCCGAAGTGACCGATGATCTGATCGTCGTTTGCTTTGTCTTTGTATTTTTCAATGAAATCTGTTGCGCCGGAAAATGCGATCTGGTTGATGTATTCCTCAACCTCGTCTGCGGTCATACCAAGACCATTATCGATAAATTTTAAGGTTTTTTCTTCCGGATTTACAACAACGTGGATCTCCGGTTTGTAGTCAGATGGTAATGTATATTCGCCCATCATTTCGAGTTTTTTTAATTTTGTGATCGCATCACATCCGTTACTGATCAGCTCACGGAAGAAGATGTCGTGATCGGAATATAACCATTTTTTGATAATCGGGAACAGATTATCGCTGTTAATTGAAAGATTTCCATGTTTCTCTGCCATATTCAAACACTCCTTTATAATCGTAATAAAATGCAGTGGGCAGATCCGCCTCGCTGCTGCCTGAATCTAATATTATAACCGCAAATTTCAAAAGTCAATAGAAAATCAGCACTCTTTTTTGATGAGTGCTAACAAAAGAAACGGAAATGCCTTAAAACTGGGAAAAACCAGTATTTCTTAAAAAAATATAAATTAAGCAGATAAATAGGATTTTCATTTTGCAGGATTTGTTTTATCATGATAACAGTGAAATTTATTAAGCAGATGAAAAAGATGTTTGCTGGGCAGAAATGGAGATTATTATGACACGCGACAATAACATTCCGGAAATTGATTTTGTGATCACATGGGTAGATGGCAATGATCCGGACTGGCAGAAACAGAAAATGGAGTACAGTATGCAGCCGGATCTGTCGCAGAAACAGGATGACAGAAAAGAGAGATACAGAGACTGGGATCTGCTGAGGTACTGGTTTCGTGGTGTGGAGCGTTTTGCACCATGGGTGCGCAGGATACACTTTGTTACATGGGGGCATCTGCCATCCTGGTTAAATAAAGAACATCCGAAGTTAAATATTGTAAATCATAAAGATTTTATTCCAGAAAAATATCTGCCGACATTTAATTCACATGCCATTGAGTGGAATATGCACAGAATCCCAGGTCTGGCAGAGAATTTTGTATATTTTAATGATGATATGTTTCTGATAAAAAAGGTCAGACCGGAACAGTATTTTAAAAATGATCTTCCGGTGGATATGCTGGCTCTTCAGCCTGATGTGGCAAATACAAAAGATCAGGTCATGCCATATATTTACCTGAATAATGCCATGCTTCTGGCAAAATATTTTGACAAACGTGAAAATATGAAAAAACAGCCGGGAGCATATTTCCATCCCGGTTATCCGTTTATGTATTTTATTTATAATATGTTAGAACTGGCGTTCCCGTTGTTTACAGGATTTTACACGGTTCATGGGCCGTCTCCTTTTAAAAAGAGTACTTTTGTGAAAATGTGGGAATTAGAGCCGGAGTTGTTAAACGAGGTGTGCAGCCATAAATTCCGTCAGAAAGAGGATGTCAGCCAGTATGTGCTCAGGGAGTATCAGAAACTGACTGGCGGTTTTGTTCCCGGCAATGTAAGAAGACTCTGCCGGTATTATGATGTCTCAAATGATAACAGCAGGATTGTGGCTGATATAGGTCATCAGAAGAGTGGAAGCGTCTGTTTGAATGACAGCAATCAGGAGATTGATTTTGAGTGGGCAAAAGAAGAACTTCATATGGGTTTTGCGCAGATCTTGAAGGAAAAATCTGCATTTGAAAAGTAAGAGGTGAAAAAAGTGATCGTATTAAAAGCAGATAGCGAATTAAAAATGACATTTGAACGGCTGATAAAGACCATGCATGCAAATGTAAACTGGACAGGTCTTTTTGTGGCACTTGATAATTATCTCATTTTACAGGGGGAAGTGCGCTCCCTGTTTTTTCATTTTGACAGTAGAAAAGTGGCGGAAAATATTGTAGATCTGCCGATCAAAGAAGATGAGATCAAAGATACCGATGAGGCAGCAGTACGGGATGTGATCAATATGATCCTGTATGCATTTGGAAAATGGGGAACGATCCAGGGACTTCGTGTGGAAAAAAATACGGAGCAGCTGAATACTCTTTTCGGGCATGTGCTTGCAGGAATCTATATTGAACCGGAATATACCACGCAGTATTTTCGTTTTTATCATGCAGGAAAGCGTATTACCTATGAAGATGTGATACAGGCGGCACTTGAGGCAAAAGAAGCAGTGCAGAAGGAAGAGGAAGCAGACGAGGAACAGGGACTCTGGCATAAAGTTGAATGGAAGATGGCGCATACTGTTTTTGAGAGAATAGAACTTTCACTGTCAGAAAGAGCAAAAGGCAGGATTGGCAATAACTTTTATAAAGTTGGTTACCGCTGCCCAAAATGCAAAGGAAATCTGCATATGATCATGTATCCGAAAGGAAAAGAGTTTCGAATCGAGACGCCTGAGGGAGTAGTCCTTTTGGCAAAAGCATGTACCTGTGCAGCGTGTCACAGATTTTATACGCCGCGCCCATGGAAACTTCTTGGAGACGGCGATATTTATCTGATGGATTTTGAGGAGGATAAAAAGGCATACGAAGATTATCTTGAGCTGATGGGGCGTAACGGCGAGCATGAGGCAAACAGCCGTTATAATGAGTATGAGGACGGCAGAAAGCCGGCGGGTGTCGAGGACGAGCAGCAGCCACTTGAGGAACTGTGCGAGGATCTGCCGGAATATTCAGATGCAGACTTTGAGGAATTATTAAATAAGATAGAAGAGGGATTTTTCCCGGAAAGCAGTATTGCAACCTGCGAACCTGCCATACAGGAGGAAAAAAAGCATCGTAAAAAGTTAAAGAGTACGCCTGCATCAGATCAGGACGAAGTCACAGATGATGAAGAAGAGCAGGATGAGAGCAAGAACCGGCACGCAGAAAAACAGCATGGAAATGAAAGCGCGGGTGAAAGTGGATGGAAGCGGAACGAGCACAAAAAGCAATATGAAGATGTACGTCAAAATGAAACGGAAAGCCGCCATGTGAACGCTTCCAGATATGAGAGTGACAGCAGGCAGCCGCACGAAGCTGGGCGGATTGGTGGGGAATCGTCCGATGAAAAATATGCACAGGTAAATGATGCGGAGGCACAGAAAGCCCGTGAAACTTATCAGGCTAAATTTGGAGTCGCAGACCGTATGTCAGAGCGCCAGCTTTCCGAATTAAAACACCAGCTCATGCATGAAACAAGAATTTCGCCCGAAGAGCGGAAACAATACCTGGATATGTTAGAGGAAAAAGAACAGGACAGAAAGCTTGCCGCGTTAAATAAAAAGGCAGAGAACTGCGCAGATAAAAATTATGCCGTGATGCGCCGTGTCTATGACGAGATTGCAGAGGAAAAGCTGCCGCAGGAGAAAAAACAGAATCTGCTTTTAAATCTGAAACAGAAAATGCAGACACAGGCAGAGCGGGAAGTCGCAGAGCTGGTTGGGAAAATGCCGCCTAATATGGACAGGGCACGTTACCATGCACTTCGGGAGAAATTAAAAGAATACGAAGGAGTAGATTTAACCCCATATCAGGAACGGTTAGAATCGCAGAAAAATCTTGCCGAACAGCAGGAAATAAAAAATATGATCCGCCAGTCGAGAAAAATCACCAGAGATGATCTGACAGAGCTTAAGGAGCGTCTGAAAGAAAAGGAGTTTGAGCCGGGGCTGGTTTTGCCGTATTTTGAGCAGATCGAGAATAAAATCCGTCAGATGGATGAAAATGAGATCGCAGAAATTACCGGTGATCCGGCACACATGTCCTTTGATGAGGGAATGGATGCGTATCAGAAGATTGCAGAAGGACCATATTTACCGGATTTAAAGGATAATGCATTAGAACTTTTAAGCAGGCGTCTTTCCAAGATCAAGACGGATGAGTGTGAACAGCTTGTAAATAAGCTGAAAAATGAACTGGAAGAGGCGGGAATCACAGAAAGCCAGAAACATTATTTTTACCCGGCGAGAAAAGTGCTGTTAAAGCAGGCAGCGCCGCAGGAAACAGAGGTTATCGATTATGCCATGGCATCCTATGCCGCAGGAAACGGTCTGTTTGAATATCCGATTTTTGTGGTGGACACATCGAGAAACAACAGTGGAAAAGAGGGGATTATCCTGACACCGGAACATCTATATTACAGCACACTGATGACATCTTACCGTATTGATGTTCCGTCCATAGATGAGATCACTGCATCCACAGGACTTTTAAACCGTGGTGTGTATGTGACAGAGAAAAATGGGAAAAAGACGAAAATTCCATATGCGGTAGAAAATAAGCAGCTCACGGCATATGCCGGGGTATTGAATGAATTTATTCATTATTTACAGGAAAAACCGGATTCGCGAAATATTTCTTATCTGGCGAAAGAAAAACATGATACGATCTGCTGCTTCCGCTGTGGTTATGTATATAAGGGAGGAAATATCTGTCCAAAATGTGGATTTAAAAACAATGCTTAGAAAATATTAAGAATTATTAAAAATGTATAAAAATGCTTCTTATTTTTGAAAGATATGATATAATGTTACCATACATATTGTTATTTAATTAACAAAATATGTGATGGTTATATAAAAGTTGCACACAGTAAATGACACAAAAAATACAGGCATGTGTATGTGTCAGGGGGCGGCCTTTTGATGGCGGCAGATTGGAGGAAAGATGGCAAGATTTACATTACCACGCGATTTGTATCACGGAAAAGGGGCATTGGAAGCATTAAAGACGTTTGAAGGCAAAAAGGCGATTATCTGCGTAGGCGGTGGTTCCATGAAACGTTTCGGTTTTCTTGACCGCGCAAAACAGTATCTGGAAGAAGCCGGCATGGAAGTACAGCTTTTTGAAGGAATTGAGCCGGATCCATCGGTGGAGACCGTAATGAAGGGCGCAAAGGCGATGGAAGAGTTTGGTCCGGACTGGATCGTTGCGATCGGAGGAGGTTCGCCGATCGATGCGGCAAAGGCTATGTGGATCAAATACGAATATCCGGATATCACATTTGAGGATATGTGCAAGGTGTTTGGTATTCCAAAACTTCGTAAGAAAGCGCATTTCTGTGCGATTTCCTCAACTTCGGGAACTGCAACAGAGGTAACTGCATTTTCCATCATCACCGATTATGAGAAAGGTATCAAATATCCGATCGCTGACTTTGAGATCACACCGGATGTTGCAATCGTTGATCCGGAACTTGCAGAGACAATGCCACAGAAACTGGTAGCACATACCGGAATGGATGCGATGACACATGCAATCGAGGCATATGTATCGACAGCGAACTGTGATTTCACAGATCCGCTTGCCCTGCATGCAATCAAGATGATCCAGCGTGATCTGGTAGGATCTTATAACGGGGATATGGAAAAGAGAGATAACATGCATAATGCACAGTGTCTTGCCGGTATGGCATTTTCCAATGCACTGCTTGGTATCGTACATTCCATGGCACATAAGACCGGTGCTGCATTTGCGGATTACGGCGCACATATCATCCACGGTGCAGCCAACGCAATGTATCTGCCGAAAGTGATCGCATTTAACGCCAAAGATGAAACTGCAAAGAAACGTTATGGTGAGATCGCAGATTTCATGGGACTTGGCGGCGATTCATTAGACGAGAAAGTGGATCTTCTGATCAAATACCTGCGTGGTATGAATGATGATTTGAAGATCCCGCACTGCATTAAGAATTATGGTGCAGACAGTTATCCGACCGAGCAGGGCTTTGTACCGGAAGAAGTGTTCTTAGAGAGACTGCCGGAGATCGCAGCCAATGCAATCTTAGATGCATGTACAGGATCAAACCCGAGACAGCCGAGCCAGGAGGAGATGGAAAAGCTGTTGAAATGCTGTTACTATGACACGGAAGTAGATTTCTAGGATTTTTCGAAGCGGAGAATAAAAAGAAAAAGACAGACGGATTATTCCTGTTGGGTGGGAATGATCCGTCTGTTTTTCATTCATAGGAAATTACGTCCTATGAATGAAAACGCCCTCCGGGCGGGATGCGCACCTCGCGGAGGAGAAGAAAAATATTTTGAAGTATGTACAGGCAGATAGTCTGCGGAGATATGATAGAAATGATTTCGCAAACAATTGAAAATAGTCGTATTGCGGTTATAATATAGAAAAGGTAATGTAACATAGCGGTACAAATGAAGGAGGAGTTTTAGTTTATGAAAGGAGGGATGAAAAAAGCTTTTACGGCATTGCTGGCTGCGACTGTTTTGGTTGGTGGGATGCCGGTAAATATGCAGGCGAATGTGATTGCAGAGACAGAAAAAGCGGAATCGGCATCAGAGAAAGTAAATGAAAAATATGCGGATACGGAAGAACTGGATCTGATGGATCGTGAACGTCAGGAGACACAGGCAGGCGAACAGGAGAAACGGGAGAATACGGAACAGCCAGAGTCGGAAGAAACAGAACAGCCAGACACAGAAGAACAGTCAGAGGAGACAGAGCAGCCAGACACAGAAGAACAGCCGGAGGAGACAGAGCAGCCAGACACAGAAACAGAACTGCCGGAAATGGAAGAAGAAACAGAAGAACGGGAAGAAACTTCAATCAAGGGGGACGCAAGTGAAGAGCAGATTGCAGCGGAACAGAAGGCCTGGACTCTGATTAATAAATATGCAGACCCGGATTACTTTTTAACAGATCCTGAAAGGAATGCTATAACAGATGCCCAGTTTGAGGAATTAAGACAGGCTGCATTACAGGCTGTAGCCGGGTGTACTACACAGTATGAGAAAATAAAAGCGATTATGGCATTTGTTGCGGACAGAACTTATTATGATTATTATGCCTATTATAATAATAAGCCAAGTTATTGGTCACCGTATGAGGTGTACGAGCAAAAGCGTGCTATGTGTTCGGGTTATGCAAGCCTTATGAGAACATTGTGCATTTCCATTGGAATTCCGTGCATGGATTTAGAGGGGCATGCCCATGAATACAATGCTGTTTATGACAGTGAAAATGGAAAATGGATTTTTGCAGATGCTACATGGTGCAGCCGCAACTCTTATTCGGTAGATAAAGAATGGGAGTATCAGGGGTATTCTGACGGGTATTTTGACCTGTCCCCGGAGGAGATTGCAGAATTATCAAATCATCAGATATATAGAGTTGATGGCTTGCTGAAGGATGGATTGTATTACAGTCTGATTTCTTATAGATGGAGCAGAGGAAACTGGTATTTCGACTTAGCTGCTGTAAAAAAATAAAAACATCCGTCAGGTAAAGTGTGGCGGATTTGAAGATATTGACGTGCTGGAAGTGAATGATGGAACGGGTGTGTTTGCAGACTGCACGCTGTTGGAAGAAGCAGATTTGTCACAGACAGGGATAACGGAATTGGAAGGAACATTTGAGGGGTGCAGTGCATTGGAAACGGTGAAATTGCCAGAGAATATAACGAAAATTGGATTTGGCACATTTACAGGCTGCAGTTCACTGGAGAAAATGGATTTATCCCAGACTTTGGTTACAGAAATAGGCGGTAGTGCATTTTCTGCCTGCAGTGGATTAAAAACCGTGAAATTCCCCAAAACATTAACGGCGATTGACAGTTATGCTTTTTTATCCTGTAAAAATTTAACGGGGGAACTTGATCTTTCCCAGACCGCGGTAAAAACAATTGGAATCTGTGCGTTTTATAAGGACGGCGGCGTGCTTGGGAAGATAAGGCTGCCAAAGACGACTACAGAGATTGGCAGCGAAGCATTTTCCTGGGAAACGACAGACGGACCTGAAAAAATATATGTAATAACCAGTCTCTCCAAAGATAAAATCAATGCAGAAGCATTTAAGAGGAATGTTCCGGTTGTCGTGTGTCCATATCTTTATAAAATAAAATTTGACGGCAATGGCGCAGCAAAAGGGAAAATGAGTGAGAAAGCATGTGCGGCGGGTCAGAAGGAAAAACTTTCAAAAAATAAGTTTGAAAAGAAAGGATATACATTTGCAGGCTGGAATAGGCAGCCAGATGGGAAGGGAACCTTTTATGAGGAAAATGCCTATGTAAAAAATCTGACAAAAAAAGCAGATGAGGTCGTAACTTTATATGCCCAGTGGAAAGCAGCACAGTATCAGATTACATATAACCTGAATGGAGGCAAAAATAATAAGAAGAATCCCAAAACATATAAAATCACTTCAAAGACGATAAAACTTTCAAATCCGTCAAAAAAAGGGTATGTGTTTAAAGGATGGTATTGTGATAAAAAATGTACCAAAAAGGTAACCTCTATTAAAAAGGGCAGTACCGGAAAAGTAACACTGTATGCAAAATGGGCAAAGGAAAAGTACACCATTACCTACAAATTAAACGGAGGCAAAAATAATAAGAAAAATCCGAAAATATATACCATTACTTCAAAGATGATAAAACTGGCAGCACCAACAAGAAAAGGGTATGTGTTTAAAGGATGGTACCGTGATAAAAAATGTACCAGAAAGGTAACCTCTATTAAGAAAGGCAGCACGGGGAAAATCACACTGTATGCAAAATGGAAAAAGAAATAAATAAATCCAAAATGTTCCACATAACGGAACAAAGTTTTACATTGTGAAAATGTTACAAAAAAACAGGGAAAAACAGTAAAAAAAATGTTGCTATTTAGACAAAATATGTTAGAATAAATATGTGCGTTTTAGAAAGGCACATAACATGGCTTGATTATGGAAACAAATACGGTGTCCATAATTACATAGTAATTTATTTTAGGAGGAATTATCAAAATGGCAAACAAATGGGTGTATATGTTTAGCGAAGGCGACATGACCATGCGTAACCTGCTTGGCGGTAAAGGTGCCAACCTTGCAGAGATGACAAGCATCGGACTTCCTGTACCACAGGGATTCACAATCACAACAGAGGCTTGTACACAGTACTATGAAGATGGTCGCAAGATCAACGACGAGATCATGGCTCAGGCTATGGAAGGCGTTAAGAAAATGGAAGAGATCAACGGAAAGAAATTCGGCGATCTTGAGAATCCGTTATTAGTATCTGTTCGTTCAGGAGCAAGAGCTTCCATGCCAGGTATGATGGATACCATCTTAAACCTTGGTTTAAATGACGAAGTAGTTGCTGCAATGATCAAAGGTAATCCGGATCCTGCATTCGAGCGTTTCGTATATGACTCATATAGACGTTTCATTCAGATGTTCTCAGATGTAGTTATGGAAGTTGGTAAAAAATACTTTGAGCAGCTCATCGACAAGATGAAAGAAGAGAGAGGCGTTAAATTTGATATCGACCTTACAGCAGCTGACTTAAAAGAGTTAGCAGAGCAGTTCAAGGCTGAGTACAAGAACCAGTTAGGTACAGATTTCCCTTCAGATCCTGTTGAGCAGTTAAAACTTGCTATCGAGGCTGTATTCCGTTCATGGGACAACCCACGTGCAAACGTATATCGTCGTGATAACGATATCCCATATTCCTGGGGTACGGCAGTTAACGTAATGCCTATGGTATTCGGTAACTTAAATAACGAGTCCGGTACAGGTGTTGCATTTACACGTGATCCGGCAACTGGCGAGAACAAACTGATGGGTGAGTTCTTAATCAATGCACAGGGTGAGGACGTAGTTGCAGGTGTTCGTACACCTATGCCAATCGCTCAGATGGAGAAAGAATTCCCTGAGGCATATGCAGACTTCTTAAAAGTTTGTGAGACTCTTGAGAATCATTATCATGATATGCAGGATATGGAGTTCACCGTTGAGAACAAGAAGTTATACATGCTTCAGTGCCGTAACGGTAAGAGAACAGCTCCGGCTGCACTTAAGATCGCTTGCGATTTAGTAGACGAGGGACATAAGACTCCGGAAGAGGCAGTTGCTATGATCGATCCTCGTAACCTTGATACATTACTTCATCCACAGTTCGATGCTGCTGCATTAAAAGCTGCTACACCGATCGGAAAAGGACTTGGTGCTTCTCCGGGTGCTGCATGTGGTAAGATCGTATTTACAGCAGAGGATGCTGAAGAGTGGAATGCAAGAGGAGAGAAAGTCGTATTAGTACGTCTTGAGACATCTCCAGAGGATATCACTGGTATGAAAGCTTCCCAGGGTATTTTAACAGTTCGTGGTGGTATGACATCTCACGCAGCCGTAGTTGCACGTGGTATGGGTACCTGCTGTGTATCCGGATGTGGCGATATCGCTATGGACGAAGAAAATAAGAAATTTACATTAGCTGGCAAAGAGTTCCATGAGGGAGATTACATCTCAATCGATGGTACAACCGGTAACATCTACGATGGAGCAATTAAGACTGTTGATGCTACAATCGCTGGTGAGTTCGGACGTGTTATGGCTTGGGCTGATCAGTTCAGAACTCTTAAAGTTCGTACAAACGCAGATACTCCTGCAGATGCTAAGAAAGCTCGTGAGCTTGGTGCAGAAGGTATCGGTCTCTGCCGTACAGAGCATATGTTCTTCGAGGAAGACAGAATCGCTGCTTTCCGTGAGATGATCTGCTCCGATACTGTAGAAGAGAGAGAAGCTGCATTAGAGAAGATCCTGCCATATCAGCAGGGAGACTTCGAAGCATTATACGAAGCTCTGGAGGGTAACCCAGTTACAATCCGTTTCTTAGATCCACCTCTTCATGAGTTCGTTCCGACTGAGGAAGCTGACATTGAGAAACTTGCAGCAGCTCAGGGTAAATCTGTTGAGACCATCAAGAACATCATCGCTTCTTTACATGAGTTCAACCCAATGATGGGACACAGAGGATGCCGTCTTGCAGTTACCTATCCGGAAATTGCAAAGATGCAGACAAAAGCTGTTATCCGTGCAGCAATCAACGTTCAGAAGAAACATGCTGACTGGACTGTAAAACCTGAGATCATGATCCCATTGGTTTGCGAAGTAAAAGAGTTAAAATACGTAAAAGATGTTGTTGTTGAGACAGCAGATGCTGAGATCGCAGCAGCAGGTATCAAACTTGAGTATGAAGTAGGTACTATGATCGAGATTCCAAGAGCTGCTCTTACAGCTGATGAGATCGCAAAAGAGGCTGACTTCTTCTGCTTCGGTACAAACGACTTAACACAGATGACATATGGTTTCTCTCGTGATGATGCTGGTAAGTTCTTAAATGCTTACTATGATAAGAAAATTTTCGAGAACGATCCATTTGCAAAACTTGACCAGACAGGTGTTGGTAAGTTAATGGAGACAGCTATTAAACTTGGAAAACCGGTTAATCCGAAACTCCATGTTGGTATCTGTGGTGAGCACGGTGGAGATCCTTCATCTGTTGAGTTCTGCCACAAGATTGGTCTGGATTATGTATCCTGTTCACCATTCCGTGTGCCGATCGCTCGTTTGGCTGCAGCACAGGCTGCGATTGCAAATAAATAATTTGTTATAAAGTAAAATGCAGTCTGTGCTGCATGCACAGGGCTGCTATCGCAGACAAATAATTTGTATTGCATCAATTAAAAAGGGGATATGTTATTTTTGGGAAAAGGTAATATATAGGGGGAAAACCCGCATGAACCGAAAGGTTTGTGCGGGTTTTTGTGTTGTGTAAAGGTAAGGATTGACAATCCATATATTTATCAATATAATTAAACCAAGAGTTTAATTAACTGAAGAGGAGAGGTATATGGGACGAAGAAAAAAAGAACAGAGGGCAGTACATAGAGAAAATATTGCGTCAGCGGCATCGGTACTGTTTATGGAAAATGGAATCACGGCAACTTCCATGAGTGATATTGCAGAAGCTGCCGGATACAGTAAAGCTACGTTATATGTATATTTTGAAAACAAAGAGGAGATCATTGGTCTGCTGGTTTTAGAGAGCATGCAAAAATTATATGGATATATAGTTACTGCGTTAGAAGAGCAGCAGACAACAAGGGCTAGATACGATATGATCTGTAAAGGTTTAATACAGTATCAGGAGGAATTTCCGTTTTATTTTAAAATGGTGTTGGACAAAATTAATGTTGATTTTAAAGATCATGATTACCTGCCAGAAGAGAAAGCTACCTATCATGTGGGGGAAGAAATCAATGAAAAAATGAAAGAATTTTTAGTGGCAGGCATTCAAAATGGTGATTTGCGAGAGGATTTAAAAATAATGCCTACGATCTTTCAGTTCTGGGGAATGTTAGCAGGACTGATACAGCTTGCAGCGAATAAGGAAGAATATATCAAAATGTCGATGGATTTATCGAAGAGTGAATTTTTAGAGGATGGTTTTGGTATGCTGTACCATTCAATAGAAAATATTCTATAGAAAATATTCAATAGAAAACATTCATAGAAAAAACGTCAAAATAACCGAAAGACGGAGGAGTTTGGAAATGATAGGAATTTATCTGAGTGGTACAGGTAATACGAAATATTGCATTACAAAACTGGTAAAATTAATCGATGCGTCAGCCGATGTGGTCCCGTTAGAAGATGAATTTATCATTGATAAAATAAAAAGAAACGAAACAGTGATCCTTGGGTATCCGACGCAGTTTTCGAATGCACCATACATGGTAAGAGATTTTATCCAAATGCATGCCTCTTTATGGAAAGGCAGAAAAATGATATGTGTCGCGACCATGGGAGCATTTAGCGGGGACGGCTCCGGATGTGCAGCAAGACTTCTGAAAAAATACGGAGCAGTGATTTTAGGCGGCGTACATATTAAAATGCCGGATTCCATATGTGACAGTAAAATGTTGAAAAAATCTGCAGAAGAAAATGAAAAGATTATCAGAAAAGCGGATGAAAAATTGAAAGAAGCTGCAGAACGGATCAGGCAGGGGGATTATCCTGCGGAGGGGTTGACAATTTTCGCCCATATAGCAGGACTTTTTGGACAAAGGCTCTGGTTTTATAAAAAGACAGCGGGATATACGGATCAGCTGAAAATAAATCAGGATTGTGTGGGGTGTGGTAAGTGTGCAAAAATCTGCCCCATGAAAAATATCACGATGGAGAATGGAAGACCTCATCCAGGCAGCAAATGTACGATGTGTTACCGCTGTATATGTAATTGTCCACAAAAGGCGATCACACTTTTGGGAAGTAAAGTTATCTTGCAATATAAATTTGAAGATTCTTCCAATCTTACAAAAATGTAAGATTTATCAGGGAAATGTAAGCTAATAAAATGGCGGTACATTTCCTTTTTTGTTAAGATAAAGTCGTGAATTAAGTAAAGCAGATAATTTTTGGGGAGGAAAATTTATGAAAAAGAAAAAACATTCGCGAATCTGGGCTGTCGCAGGTATAATCCTGTTAGGTATAGTTGCCGCCGGCAGCATATATTCCCATTTTGGAGGATTTGGAACCGGACCATGTGCAGATACAACGGAATTTGCACAATATGCAGAGCAGGTGGAGGACTTAAAGATACCGGAGAAAACAAAAATTGTGGCACTGGGGGAGGCATCCCATGGAAATGCAGAGTTTCAGCAGTTAAAACTTTCCGTATTTCAAAATCTGGTGGAAAATGCCGGGATAAGAGCATTTGCACTGGAGGGAGACTACGGTGGATGCGAGTATGTGAACCGCTACATTCACGGTGGGGAAGGAACGGCAGAGCAGGCTGCCGCGGCGATTGGCTTTGCAATATACAGAACTGATGAGATGGCAGATCTGATCTCTTATATGCGAAAATACAATGAGACTGCAAAAGATGGAGATGATTTAAGGTTTTATGGGTTTGACATGCAAAGATGGTCCTATAATCTGCAGTATCTGATTGAAGCATGTGAAAAGGCGGGGATAGATGTGACAGAACTGAAGAAACTGGAGGATACAGAAGAACAGCACAGTGAGTATGATGTTGAACAGCAGAGCAGAGTGATCACAGAAATAAAAGAAGAATTACAAAAATCAGATGTAAAGGACATTGTACAGGCGGATCATCTGGCAGATACGCTGCTGCAGAATATTTCTCTTGGGAAAGTGATCAATTCTGCCGTAGAAGGAAATGTGCTCAGAGACCAATTGATGGCAGAAAATGTGCTGTGGATCCTTTCTATGGAAGAACAGAGGGGCAATTCCTGTATTTTTATTTCAGGTCACAATGGGCATATAGAGCGGTTTGGAAATTATGGCGCAGGTACCAGAGTGATGGGGAATATTCTTTCCGATGAACTGGGGGACGGATATTTTGCGATTGGAACGGATTTTTACAAGACGAACTGCAATCTTCCGAAAAATGATGGAAAGCGTATCACGCACACGTTTTATTCCTATGATCCTCTAGCGAAAGCCGCGAAGAAAGCTGGTTATGATATGAGCTGGCTGGATTTTTCAAAGGTTCCGGAAAATTCACAACTGAAAGAGCAGATTACAGATCATGTTTCTATGGGATCGTTAGGAGAGGGCTACAGTGCAATTTTTATGGGACTTTTCCCACGCAGTTACCGCACATCACAATCGCCGGAAAAATTGTATGATGGAATGATCTTTGTTACCGATGCGCATCCGATAGAGATACGGGAAGAGATAAGTGAAAAATAAGACTGTCAAAAATCATTGGTCAGGTACAGGCAATCGACCGTATGGTTGACGAGGATGTGCCGTGTGAGGATGTCTTAGCGCAGATTACCTTGCCGGCGGAACAGAAAAAAGCGGATATCGGAATTGCGATGGGCGGTGTTGGAAGTGATATTGCGTTGGATGCAGCAGATATTGCGCTGGTGGATGATGAAGTAAAAGAACTGCCGCATCTGATTGCATTATCCAGGCGGATGATGATCACGATCAAATGCAATATGAGTTTTTCGATGGGGCTTAACTTTGTGGCGATCGTGCTTGCAATCATCGGAATTTTAAATCCGGTCGTGGGAGCATTGGTACATAATGCAGGTTCTGTGCTCGTCATCATCAATTCGGCATTGCTGTTACAATGGAAACAAAATAAATAGAAAAATGGATCTCCAGAAAGTGGTTTTTATTTTCTGAGATCTGTTTTTTTGTGAAAAAGCAACAAAAACAAAACATATGTTTGTATTTCGGGACGCTATATGGTATAGTTAAGTAAAGTATTACGAATGAAATAGTATAGGAGGAGAGCATGAAATTTCTTCATATCTCGGATTTGCATATTGGAAAAAGAGTCAATGAGTTTTCCATGATCGAAGATCAGAAATATATTTTACGGCAGATCAAAGAGATCGCATTGGAAAAACAGGTGGATGCGGTTATGATCGCGGGGGATATCTATGATAAGCCGGTTCCGTCTGCGGAGGCGGTACAGTTGTTTGATCAGTTTCTCACGGGACTTGCTGATTGCGGGAAAAAGGTGTTTGCAGTCAGTGGAAATCATGATTCCGCGGAACGTATTGCATTTGGTGCACAGCTTATGAGCAGCCGGGAAGTCTATGTTTCACCGGTTTATGATGGAGAGGTGAGGTGTGTTACATGTCAGGATGCATATGGGGAACTCTGCATCTGGCTGCTGCCGTTTATCCGCCCGGCGGTCGTGCGCCATGCGTGGAGGAAAGTGACAGAGGGGATATCCATTGAAAAAAAAGATGCCGGGACAAAACAGGATCTGGCACAGGAAGATGATGTGGAGACAGTGGAAACATATCAGGATGCCCTGCAGTTTGTCGTATCTCATATGCCGGTGGACGCATCAAAGCGGAATATATTGGTGGCACATCAGTTTGTGACAGGGGCTTCGCGATGTGAGTCGGAGGAAGTTTCGGTGGGTGGATTAGACCAGATCGGGGCGGAAGTGTTTGATGTTTTTGATTACGTTGCATTAGGGCATATTCATAGCCCGCAGCATATCGGAAGGGAGACACTGCGCTATTGCGGAACCCCGCTCAAATATTCTTTTTCCGAGGCGGAACAGAAAAAGTCCGTTGTTGTCCTGGAGATAAAGGAAAAGGGAGATATTTTCATTGAAAAAGTTCCGTTAAAACCGCTTCGTGATCTGAGAAAGATCCGGGGAACATACATGGAACTGATGTCGAAAGATTTCTATGAGGGCACAGAAACAGAAGATTATCTGCAGATTACACTGACCGATGAGGAAGATGTGCCGGATGGAATGGCAAAACTTCGGACGGTATACCCGAATCTGATGCAGCTTGTCTATGATAACAGCAGGACCAGACAGAGCAGGCAGGTTGAGGTGACCGAACATGTGGAGCAAAAATCAGAGATGGAACTGTTTGAAGAATTTTACGAGATACAGAATAATCAGCCGATGAGTGAAGAACAGCAGGATTTTGTCAGAGAACTGATGGAAGAGCTGGTGCATTGACAAGTTCCTGAAAAAATAGTTTGAGAAGCAAATACAGGAAAACTGATGTTTCAGGGAACGAGATATTTGGGATTTGAGAGAAAATAGGAGCGGCAGGAAAGGAACGATTTATGAAACCAGTCAGTCTTACAATAAGTGCATTTGGCCCGTATGCGGGGGAGCAGACCATAGATTTTGAACGGCTTGGATCGCAGGGATTATTTCTGATCACAGGGGATACCGGGGCAGGAAAGACCACGATCTTTGATGCAATCACGTTTGCGCTGTACGGGGAAGCCAGTGGTGATGTGCGCAAAGCGGATATGTTCCGCAGCAAATATGCAAAAGATGACGTGAAAACATTCGTGCGTCTGACATTTGAGTACGCAAATAAACGGTATACAGTAGAGCGTAACCCGGAATATATGCGTCCGAAGGGACGTGGAACGGGAATGACAACGGAAAAGGCGAATGCTGCACTAGAGTACCCGGATGACAGAGAACCAGTGACAAAAAGCAGGGAGGTCACACGCGCCATCACAGAGCTGATCGGTTTAGACTGCAGACAGTTTACCCAGATAGCAATGATCGCACAGGGGGATTTTCAGAAAGTATTGTTTGCCAATACGGAGGAGAGAGGAAAGATTTTTCGTCAGATATTCGGGACGGATATTTATCGTGTGCTGCAGGACAAACTGAAAGATGCCGTAAAAAAACAGTGGAAAGAATATGATGAACTGCGGCGCAGCATCAATCAGTATATGGAGGGAATTGTCTGTGAGAGTGACTCTCTGGATGAAGAAGGGACAAGGATCGCAGAAAAAATAAATCTTTTAAAAAAGGAAAAATTTGACGGCAGGATCGAGGAGGGAATCTCACTTTTAGAAGAACTTTGTAAAGCGGAAGAATCTGTGTTGGAGTGCCTGCAAAAGGAAAAAGAGGCGCTGGATCAGCAAATAAAAAATATGGATGAACTTAGCGGGAAAGTGCGTGAAAATGCAGACAGAAGGCGGTTGTTGGAAGAAAAACAGCAGAAGCTGAAGGACTTAGAAGCGCTTCTGGTGCAGGCAAAAGCGGATATGGACAGGGCAGGAGAGGAAGCGGAATGCTGTGAAAAATTAGGCAGAACGATTGAAGAATATAAACAGAAGCTGGTGTTGTTTGAAAAAATACAGGAAATTGGTCTGTCGCAGGAAAAGAAGCACCAGGATATGGAAGAAAAGGTTCAGAAAAAGCAGCAGGATGAACAGAGACGAACAGAACTGGAGGGAAAACTGCAGCAGGAAAAAGAGACCTTAAAATCTTATGAGGGCATTACTGCGGAAATACAACGCATAGAGCATGAAATGCGACTGATCACAGAAAAAATGGATACGCTGAAAAATCAGAGAGACAGGAGCCGTGCGCTGGAGGAGCATATTTCAGATCAAAAGGAAAAACTTGATTTAAAAAAGAAAACAGAAAACAGTCTTTTAGAACAGCAGCAACTGTTAAAAGAAGAACAGGAGCAGAACAAGGATGCGGCAGGACAGGAGATTGCCTATGAGAAGGAAGTAAAAGAAATCCGACAGAAAATACAGGATCTGACAGAGATTGCAGAACAGTTGAACACATCAGAAAGAGAAGTAAAGAGACTTGGTACAGAACTGGAAAACGTACAGAAATCATATGAGGTAAAAAGCAGGGACTTACAGCAGCAAAAAGAAACGTGGGAGCAGCTTTCCGGTGCAGACAGCAGGGGAGAACAGGCAGAGAAAGCAATATTGGAAGTATCAGAGAGGATACGCAGGCTCGAAGAGCTGGAAAACAGGTTAGAGGATTGTGAGAAAGTCAGCAGAGAAAGGGAGAAAACTCAAAAACAGTATCAGAAAGCAGCCGCAGAGCAGAAACAGATCAGTGAACAATACCGGAGGATAGAACAGCAATTCTGGGATGCACAGGCGGGAATGCTGGCGCAGGGATTAAAGGAAGACGAACCCTGTCCGGTCTGTGGAGCCATACATCATCCGACACTGGCAGTCATACCACAGGAAACTCCGGATCGGGAAGTGTTAGAACAGGCAAAAGCGGAGGATGAAAAGGCAAGGGAGTCAGTCAGCAGACTGAGTGAAAAAGCGCATCAGCTCGTGACACAGGAAAATGAGAAAATGTCAGCAGTCCTAAAGGATGCAGGAGAACTGCTTGGTGAGCCTGATGTCAGAATGTCTTTAAATGAAATAAAGACGGAGACAAAAAGGCAAAAGAGTGCTGATGAGGCGAGAAGGGAAGAATATAAAGATCAGAAAGAAAAAGCGAAAAAGGATCTGGATGTCAAGAATGTATTAGAAGAACAGATGCAGTCTGCGCAGGATGAACTGGTTATGTTAAACGAACAGAACATTAATCTTGGACAGATGCTTGCCACGGCGACAGAACGGTGCACACAGCAGAAACAGCAGTGGAAGAAAAACGTTGCAGACTGTGGAACTGGCATAGAGCAGACAGAGGATCAAAAAACTGTTTTTGCACAGCTTATGCAGATTGAAAACGAACGGAACACGCAGTTTTTACAGGCAAAAAATAACAGGAAACGTGCAGAGCAGATCAAAGATGAATTAAAAGAAAGCGAAGAAACAATACAAAAGATAAGAGGAACAATCAGCAGTATTCAGGAAGAAATTGCAAAATTGACCGGAAACAGGGAAATTGCCGAAAAGCAGATCAGTGACGATATAAAATCTGCATGTAATTTAATTACATGTAATCAGAGCACTTTAACTGGAGATACAGATGTCAATACATTACAGACCATAAAAAACGCTGATGGGAGTCAGGTTTTGTCAATAGAAGATTTTGATGCAAAACCATACCATGTACAGTCTGTGATTACTATGCTGCAAAGAGCAGCCGATGAGAAAAAAGCGGAACTTTCCAAAAAACAGGAAGACGAACGAAAAAAGACTGCCTTAGAAAAAAAGATTCCGCTCGATGAAACAGAAATAAAAACACTTGCCGACCAGATCAATGTGGCAGAACAGGAGCTGGTACGTCTGCAGACAGAGTACGCAAATGAAGAAAAGAATCTCAATGAGCTGAAAGAGCAGGTAAAGGATGTAACAAAAGAGAGGGTACAGACACAGATAAACGAGTTTACCCTGAAAAAAAGAAATTTAGAAGAGAACAGAGAAAAGACAAGAGAAGCGTATCATAATTACGAAAAAAACAGAGAGACGGAAAAGGGCGTCATTCAGATGCTGCTTCGTCAGATTGAGGAAACAGAGAAAGCAATATCGTTTCCGGAAGAAGAGATCGAAAAGCAGGCGGGAGAACTGCGTGCAAAAAGAAATGAGATGGAAGAAAACAGGGCTTCAAAATATACATCTTATTGTACTAATAGGGAAATCTGTAAAAATGTCAACAAAAAACAAAAAGAGATCGCACAGACCGAACAAAAGTATGTCTGGATGAAATCTCTTTCCGATACGGCAAGTGGAATGTTAAACGGTAAGGCAAAGATTGAACTGGAAACTTATGTGCAGATGGCTTATTTTGACAGGATACTGATCCGAGCAAACCGGAGGATGCTTACGATGAGCAGCGGGCAGTATGAATTAAAACGTGAGGAAGAGACAGGAAGCCGCAAGGAAAAAGCAGGATTGGAACTTTGTGTGATTGATCATTATAACGGGACAAAGCGCAGTGTAAAGACGCTTTCCGGTGGGGAGTCTTTCCAGGCATCATTGTCACTTGCGCTTGGACTGTCGGATGAGATACAGTCTTATGCGGGTGGAATCCGTATGGATTCCATGTTTGTGGACGAGGGATTTGGATCACTCGATGAGGATGCCTTAGAACAGGCGTTAAAAGCATTGCTGCAGCTCACCGAGGGAAATCGTCTGGTAGGAATTATTTCACATGTATCTGAATTAAAAGACCAGATCGACAAAAAAATAATTGTGACAAAGCAGCGGACGCCGGAGGGTGTCAGCAGTGTTGCAAGAGTGGAATAAAAAGAAACGCAATTTGGGGTAAACAGGTGTTACGGCTTTCGTCGATGCCGATATTAAGATCCAAAGTTATTGACTGCGACACTTCAATGTGCTAACATACTAAAATATAGATAAAATCATGAATCAGAGAATCATAACAGTAAAGTAACGATAAAAGTTGCGGAAAAGAGGAGAAGATGAGCGAAAAGAAAATACCGTATAAAATTTATCTGGAAGAGAATGAGATGCCGACACAATGGTACAATGTGCGCGCTGATATGAAGAACAAACCAGCACCGCTTTTGAACCCGGCAACTCTAAAACCGATGACCGCGGAGGAACTGGGGCATGTATTCTGTGATGAACTGGTAAAACAGGAACTCGATGATACCAACCCATACATCGATATTCCACAGGAGATCCGTGATTTTTACCGCATGTACCGTCCGTCACCACTGGTGAGAGCATATTGTCTGGAAAAAAAACTGGGGACTCCGGCAAAGATCTACTATAAATTTGAGGGAAACAATACAAGTGGAAGCCATAAATTAAACTCTGCGATTGCACAGGCATATTATGCAAAGAAGCAGGGATTAAAAGGTGTGACAACAGAGACAGGTGCTGGACAGTGGGGAACTGCACTTTCTATGGCGTGTGCTTATTTTGATCTTGACTGTAAAGTCTATATGGTAAAAGTTTCCTATGAACAGAAACCATTCCGCCGTGAGGTAATGCGCACATATGGAGCAAGTGTAACCCCGTCACCGTCTGAGACAACAGAAGTCGGAAGAAAGATTTTAGCAGAGCATCCGGGCACAACAGGAAGTCTTGGCTGTGCAATCTCCGAGGCAGTAGAAGCTGCAACGACGAGAGAAGGATATCGTTATGTATTGGGAAGTGTGTTAAATCAGGTATTGTTACATCAGTCAGTCATTGGACTTGAGACAAAAGCTGCTCTGGAAAAGTATGATATTACGCCGGATATCATTATCGGATGTGCAGGCGGCGGTTCCAATCTTGGGGGTCTGATCTCTCCGTTTATGGGAGAAAAGCTGCGTGGTGAAAAAGACTATCAATTTATCGCAGTCGAACCGGCATCCTGTCCGAGTCTTACGAGAGGCCGCTATGCATATGATTTCTGTGATACCGGAAGGGTCTGTCCGTTAGCAAAGATGTATACACTTGGCAGCGGATTTATTCCATCTGCAAACCATGCCGGAGGACTTCGCTATCACGGCATGAGTTCAACTCTGTCACAGCTTTATGATGACGGACTGATGGAGGCAAGGAGTGTAGAGCAGACTTCTGTATTTGAAGCAGCAGAGCAGTTTGCAAGAATAGAGGGAATCCTTCCGGCACCGGAGAGTTCTCATGCGATTCGTGTTGCCATTGACGAGGCGTTGAAATGTAAAGAAACCGGAGAAGAAAAGACTATCGTTTTTGGACTTACCGGAACCGGCTATTTTGATATGGTTGCATATGAGAAGTTTAACAATGGAGAGATGACAGACTATATTCCGACCGATGAAGAGCTTGCAGTGGGATTTGCAGGGCTGCCGAAGGTGGAGTAAAAATAGCAGAAACATGGGCTAGTGTACTGGTATATGGATATTTGCTGCCGGTACTGATATTACCAAATCTGCTTGGAATGGACGGAGTCTGGCTGTCGATCACAACGGGCGAGATACTCAGTATGATCATGAGTATTTACTATTTTATGAAATATAGAAAAATCTGGAGTGAGAAGTAAGAAAGATTTCATTGATGAATCAAATCAGGAAAAAGTTTTTTCCTGTGCAAAGTAAGAAAAAGATAAATTGACACACAAAAATAGATGTACTATCATCTGGTTAGATGCAGGTACATCTATTTTTTGTATGCTAATTGGAAAGTCATAAGTTAGATTTTAATTTTCAGAGTTGGTTAGGAGTGGAGATCGCAATGGACGAGTCAGGAAGAAAAATCACAAAGATCGCGCGTGAAGCGGGGAAGTTTACATTAAAGATGATGAAAGAGGAAGGAATCGGAACGGCAGAATTTGATTTTATCCATTTCATCCGGCACAATCCCGGCGTCACACAGGCGAAAGTCAGAGAGCAGTTAAAGATTGATAAAGGGGCTGCTGCAAGGCGTGCGGCTAATTTAGAGAGCAAAGGATATCTTTACCGGAAACCGAACCCGGAGGATGGAAGAAGCCAGCTTTTGTATGCGACAGAGAAAGCGGAACAGTTAAAAAATTCAAAGACGTCCATTGAGAGCGTGTTTTATGAGTGGCTTTTAGCGGAGCTGCCCAAGGAGGAAAAAACAGCATTTCTTGAGACGTTAGATAAACTTTACTGGCGGTCGAAGGAACAGCGGCGGGTAGAGTTTTGCGATGTGTCAAAACTCGTGCAGTCCGGTTCAGACGACAGGATGGAAATGGATGGTGAGTCAGATGAGTGATAAGTACGACAGAAAAAATGCTGGAAGTGAAAAACAAAAATTTGAGGCAGACCATGTGATTTCCTATTTTAAAATGGAGTGGAAAGTTCTTCTTGCGGTGACAGTCTCCGGGTTGATTTACAATTTAGGACTCCTTGCCGGACCATGGTTTGAGGGAAAAATGGCGGGCTGTCTGGTGGATATCCTTGGCGGCAGGGCAGGATTTCCTGATATGGGAAAACTGGTCGCAGCCTATGTGATCGCAATCGCAGTGGTGCAGAGTTCCAGATATATCAAGCGTTTTTATGTGAGACGTTTTGCAAACAATGTCAACCGGCGCATGAAACATGTTCTGTATGACAGCCTTGTGCATAAAAGCCGGGCAGAACTGGAAGAGGAAGGCGCCGGAAATGTCATGACAAAAGCGATTCTGGATGTGGATGACTGTGCGGAGGGCATGCGGAAATTTACCACGGAGATATTTGATACAGGGGTAGCTTTGCTTGCATATGCCGGAATGCTTCTCTTTTATGACTGGAGACTTGCGCTTTTAAGCATGCTGTTCCCGCCGGTTTCGTATTTTCTGGCAGAGAAGATGAAAGGAATTGTGCAGAGAACCGGGGCAGCCTATAAGGAGCAGTCCGGGATCTTAAGTGCCGCTACCTTAGACCGGGCATCCAATGCGGTCACCTATCGTGTTTATGGATGCGAGCAGGAGCGAAAAGATGCGTATGAGAAAAATCTTTCAGCTTACGAAAAATCTGCGGTGCGGGCGAATATATGGAGCGCGGCATTTCCGCCGATCTACCGTGTCATCTCGATGGCGGGTGTCATTTTCATTTTATATTTTGGAGGTAAAAACGTGCTTGGAAGTGGCTGGAGAGTCTGGGATGTTGCGGCATTTACCACATTTCTTACCTGTTTTACCAAACTTTCGGTAAAATCATCGAGTGCGGCAAAACTTTTTAACGCAGTTCACAAGGCACAGGTTTCCTGGAAGAGGATCAAACCCCTCATGAAATGTGTGGAACATGAAAGTGAAAGCAGAGTGCAAAAACAGGCAGAGCTTACGGTTTCCCATTTGAGTTTTGCATATCCGGGCGGGACAGATATTTATGAGGATATCACATTTTCTGCAAAACCGGGACAGATCATTGGTGTTACCGGTGCCGTTGCGTCCGGCAAGTCTACGTTTGGAAAGACATTTCTGTGCGAATATCCTTATCAGGGAAGTATCCGTTTTGCAGGCAGAGAGTTAAACGAGATGGGAAATAGTGTGTTGACCGGAACCATTGGTTATTTAGGACATGACCCGGAATTATTTGATGACAGTATAAAAAACAATATTCTGATGGGAGAAAATGAGGATACAGAAACTTATTTGAAAGCAGTATGTTTTGATAGAGAAGTTGCAGAGATGGAACAGGGACCTGACACGGTTGTGGGAAGTGGAGGAGTCAGACTTTCCGGTGGTCAGGCAAAGCGTCTTGCACTTGCGAGAACTTTGTGCCATAAAAGACCGGTGCTGATCTTAGATGATCCTTTCTCCGCACTTGACCGGAATACGGAACAGGAAGTATATACCAATTTAAAGGCGATGACGTCAGACAGCATCGTGATCCTGTTATCCCACAGACTCTATCTTTTCCCGGAAATGGATCAGGTGATCTGGATGGAGCATGGGCATGCGGCGGTCGGCACACATGAGGAGATCATGGAAAAATACCCGGAATATGCAAGACTTTATGAGGAGCAGACGAAGGGAAGTACGGCGGAGAAAGTAAATGCAGGAAAATGTGCTGAAACAGAACAAGGCAGAAAAGAAAGGGGGCGTGCAGAATAATGCATAGCGGGACGTGCAGCAAATTGAACAGCGGGACGCATAGCAGTAAAAATGTAGGCAGTGTCATGTGGCGGACGATAAAAAAACAGAAGTGGCTTTCCGCCGGGATCGTGTGTGCAGTGGCCGGTGCAATCCTGACAGCGCTTCTTCCACCGCTCATTCTTGGAACTATTATAGATACCATGACGACGGGAAATGTGGTATCATTTTATCTGATCTTGGCATATTTTGGATTTACACTGCTCATGGGGGCACTGGAAAGTTCAAGGGAAGGACTGCTGATTGTGTTCGGGCAGAAAATCACGCACGCACTACGAAGCAGCCTGATGGATAAATATACGGATCTGACGGCAGATGCACTGACACATCAGGAGCCGGGGTCAGTGGTTTCCCGGTTCGTCGGGGATGTTGATACGGTGGAAAACCTGTTTACATCAGGCATTATCAGCATGTTTTCCGATGCATGCAAGATCGTCAGTATTCTTGCCGTCATCTGGTTTCGGAACAAGGGGCTTGCCATTGTGCTTTTGGTGTTGCTGCCGTTTCTGTTCTGGTTTACGCGCATCGTGCAGAAAAATATGCTGACCGCGCAGATCGAAAACCGCCGTGCTGTCAGCCGTGCCCTGGGCCATGTTCCGCAGACGCTTCACAACATCAGAACGATCCGGAGTCTCGGCAAAGAAAACTATATGGCAGAGCGTTATGATACCTGCATCGGCGAGAGCTACCGGGCGATGGAGCAGACAAATTTTTATGATGCAGTCTATTCACCAGTCATTCTGATCCTGAATGCGGTGGTTGTGGCGGTTGTCATGCTTTTTTCGGCTTCCGGCAATGCGAATGTATTAAGTCTGTTTGGAATGTCGGCTGGTACGGCGGTCGCTGTCATGAACTATATTTCGCAGATCTTTTCCCCGGTGGAGAGCCTTGGAATGGAGATCCAGACCATACAGTCTGCTGTGGCGGGCGTGCACAGGATCAATGAATTTTTCAGTCTGGAAGAATTACCGGAAAAGACTGATTACAGAAAAGAGAGTACACAAAAGAAAGATAACGTATTTGTGGAATTTCAGAATGTGACATTTGCCTACGAAGAACAAAATGTGCTAAATGGTCTCAGTTTTCAGGTAAAAGAAGGAGAACAGGTTACACTTTCCGGTCGCACCGGCGCAGGCAAAAGTACGATATTCAAGCTGCTGCTGGGACTTTATGAGCCAAAGGAGGGCAGCGTGCTGATACAGGGAGTTCCGGCACAAGATATCCCGGATGCAGAGAAACGGCATCTTTTTGGCTATGTGGAGCAGGCTTTTCATATGGTTCCGGGAACGGTAAAAGAGCAGATCACGCTGTACGATCCGTCGATCACTATGGAGGATGTCCGTGCGGCGGCACAGATGACAGGGCTTTCGGATACGATCATGAGTCTGGAAAACGGGTACGATACGCCATGTTCCGATGAAATCTTTTCACAGGGACAGTGGCAGCTATTGTCGATCGCCCGTGCAGCGGCGGCAAAGCCGAAACTGCTCCTTTTAGATGAGATCACGGCAAACCTGGATGCACAGACCGAAAAAGAAGTTTTGCAGGCATTAAAGCGGGTAAGTGAGAATCGGACGGTGATCTCCATCTCGCACAGGGTGAATGCGACGACCGGCAGGGTGATTCAAATCTGAAAACGTAGTTTGTTCCCGCAGACCGGCTGCTCACAAAGGATTTCTGGAAGCGCTTGCATTAAAAATCCCTGTCATGGTGGTATACTGCATTGTCAATCTGGATGAGATCGTGAAGATACCGGCGGTTTATCTGCATTATAAAAAGTATATCTGGGTGAGAAATATCACAAGGGAGGAAGATTAAGAGAGAAAAATCCAGTCTTGACATTTTGGAAAAATGCTATATAATTACTTCAAAAATGAACAATACAAAAAAGAAGTAAATGGAGGCGGATCATGATAAATATGAGTATTGAATTTGCCCACAAAATGTCACTGGCGTACAGTGCAACCTGCAAGACACTCTGCAGGGAACTGAAACTGCCACAGACTGCGTTTGATATACTGATGTTTCTGGCAAATAACCCGGATTATAAAACGGCGAGTGATATTGTGGAAGTACGGAAAATAAAGGCGAACCTTGTCTCTGTCAATGTTGAGAAGTTGGTGCGGGATGGATACCTTGAGAGGAAAGCAGTGGAGGGTGATCGGAGAAAAGTCGAGCTGATCTGCACGAAAAAAGCAGAGCCTGTGATCGAAAACGGGAAAAAACTGCAGCAGGATTTTGTGGAACAGATACTGTCTGGCGTGGATGAGGAGAAACGGAAAAAGATGGCAGAGATCCTCAACCAGATGGAAAAGAATCTGGATGAAATGCTGAAAGGGGAGCACTGACATGAACATGTTACTTACAATAATCGTTACTTTTTTTGCAGGTATGGGGGCAGGGCTTGGAACCGGTTTTGCGGGAATGAGCGCCGCGGCGGTCATCAGTCCAATGCTGATCACATTTCTAGGGATGGATCCGTATATGGCGGTGGGAATCGCATTATCCTCGGACGTTCTTGCAAGTGCGGTGTCGGCGTATACATACGGAAAAAATAAAAATCTCGATATCCGAAACGGTATCATCATGATGGTGAGCGTACTTTTATTTACCGTTTTTGGAAGCTATGTGTCAAGTCTGGTCCCATCTGCGGCCATGGGGAACTTTTCAGTCTTTATGACATTCCTTTTAGGAATTAAATTTATCGTGCGCCCGGTCATGACCACAAAAGAGGCGATGCAGGGAGTGTCGGCGGAGAAGCGGGCAGTGCAGTCTGTTATATGCGGTGTCCTCATAGGATTTATCTGTGGTTTTGTCGGTGCGGGCGGCGGCATGATGATGCTTCTGATCCTGACCTCTGTGCTTGGATATGAATTAAAGACAGCCGTTGGAACGAGTGTGTTTATCATGACCTTTACGGCACTTACCGGAGCGGCTTCGCACTTTGCAATCGGTGGTGCACCGGACTGGACCGTATTGATTTTGTGTGTTGTATTTACCCTGATCTGGGCGAGAATCGCGGCTGTTTTTGCCAACAAAGCAACGCCGAAGACCTTAAACCGTGCAACGGGTGTGATACTGGTTATTTTAGGACTTGTGGTAATGCTTTTTTAGTACGGCAAACGGATATTCCGCAGGAACGCGCGAGGAATATTCAGGACAGGCGCTCAAAAAGAATATTGCCCGTGACAAAGTTGTAAGCGCCTCTAAGGTATATTTCAATCCAGACAGATTATCGTCACAAGAGTGCATGAACTTTCGGAACGTCACGGTGTGAAAATGCAGCAGATCGCGCTTGCATGGCACTGGGCAAAAGGTGTTGCATCACCGATAGCTGGTGCAATCGACCATAATCCGGCGGAGGGTGTGATGCTTTTGGATGAGAAGAAATGATGATGTATAGGATTTTGTTTAGTTTCACATATAAAAAAGCAAAAAAATATCTACATACTGTACAAAAATATCAAGAAAATATTAATAAAATCTAAAAAATGTTAAGAATGTGCTAACAATACAAAAATAATACGGTTTTCTTTGTACAAGATTCTGCCTATAATTAAATCATAAAGTTGCAGCGGCAAAGAGGGGCAGCGCAGCAAACAAATTAACCAATTACAGGAGGGTTTCTTATGAAGAAAAAAGTTTTATCCGCAATCGTATGTGCAGCAATGGTATTTTCCATGACAGCGTGTGGCTTACAGTCACCAAATACAGGTGGAAACAGCGGCGGAACAACAAATGCAGCATCAACATCTAATGCGTCCGCAACATCAGATGCAGCAGAAGCAGAAACAACAACTGAGGCAGCATCCTCAGGGGACAGCGCAACAGAACCGGTCGGACCGGCGGTCACACTGGTTTATGCAGAGGTTAACCCGTTAGAGGGAACCATCGTTGGACAGACAGCAACCGCTTTCAAAGACAAAGTCGAAGAGCTTTCCGGCGGAAGCATCACGATCGATATTCAGGCAAACGGTGTATTAGGAGCTGAGTCAGATGTCTTAGATACCATGCTTGGCGGCGGCGGTACGATCGATATGGCACGTATCTCTGCATTCGCACTGACAAGCTACGGCGGAGAAAAATCCAGTCTTTTATCTGTACCGTTCACATTCGTAAACAGAGATCATTTCTGGAATTTCGCTACATCAGATCTGGCACAGGAATTTTTACTTGAGCCGCATGAGAATGGAAGCGGTATCCGCGGACTGTTCTACGGAGAGGAAGGTTTCCGTCATTTCTTTACCGTAAAACCGGTTTCCGGAATGGAAGATCTTGCAGGCATGAAGATCCGTGTATCAAATGACCCGATCATGACGGGCATGGTTGAGGCACTTGGAGCAAACCCGACCGTTGTTGCTATGGGTGAGTTATACTCCGCATTACAGACAGGTGTTGTTGATGCAGCAGAGCAGCCGATCGCAAACTATCAGGCAAATGCATTCCCGGAAGTTGCAAACAACCTGATCTTAGATGGACATACATTAGGAGCAATTCAGGTAGTTATCACAGATGAGGCATGGGATAAATTAACACCGGAACAGCAGGATGTATTAACAGAAGCTGGTGAGTACGCTTCCCAGTACAACCGCAAGATCTCTGAGGAGACAGAAAACAAGATCTTAGACGAGTTAAAAGCAGATGGATGCAACGTTGTTGAAGTAGAGGATATCACACCATGGCAGGATGCATGTAAAGATGTGATCGAAGAGGCAACAAAAGATAACAAAGAGTTATATCAGCAGATTCTTGATATGGCAAACTAAAAGACTGATGTATCAAAGGAGCACAGAGAGAATACCTGCTCTCTGTGCTCCTTTTCTAAAGATGGCTATTTTTAAAGGAGGAAGATGAGTTTATGCCAAAATTTTTTCAGACCGTTGATAAAATAAAACCGGCATATGACATTACATATAAGATCGTTTTATTCATATGTAAATTATTGCTGACGGCAGATCTTGTGATCACAAGCGTCTGCGTTGTCGGAAGATACGTTCCGTTTGTGCCGGATCCGGCATGGAGCGAGGAAGTCGTTCTGACACTGATGTCCTACATGGCAGTATTGTCCGCAGCACTTGCAATCAGAAGAAATGCACATATCCGTATGACGGCATTTGACCAGTATCTGCCAAAATCCGTGATCCGTGCACTGGATATTTTAGCAGATGTGGCAGTATTAATCCTTGGTGTGGTAATGATTACAGTAGGATTTTCCTATGCAGTCCAGATCGGTGCAAAAGGAAATTATGTAAGTATGCCAAGTGTTTCAAAATTCTGGATGTATTTCCCAATCCCACTTGCAGGAATTGCAATGGTGGTATTTGAGATTGAAGCAGTTTATAACCATATCAAAGGAATTTTTGTAAAGGAGGAAAAATAATGAGCGCACAAGGAATTGCAATCACAGTATTGCTGATCAGCTTTTTAGTAATGATACTCCTTAGATTTCCGATTGCATATGCAGTTGCATTGTCATCATTACTTTGTTTACTGACACAGGGATTGCCGCTTACCACGATCTGTCAGCAGATGGTAAAAGGAATCAGTTCTTTCAGTCTGATGGCAGTGCCGTTCTTTATCACGATGGGTGTACTGATGGGTACCGGTGGTATATCAGAAAAACTGATTGCACTTGCCAATGCCTGCGTCGGTTGGATGACCGGTGGTATGGCAATGGTAAATATCGTAGCATCTTATTTTTTCGGTGGAATTTCCGGTTCTGCATCTGCTGATACTGCTTCTATCGGAAGTATCATGATCCCAATGATGGTAGATCAGGGATATGATGATGATTTTTCTACCGCAGTTACCATTACTTCTTCCTGTGAGGGACTTTTGGTTCCGCCAAGCCACAACATGGTTATCTATGCAATGTCAGCAGGTGGTATTTCCGTAGGAAGTTTATTCCTTGCAGGATATCTGCCGGGTGCTTTACTTGCAGTTTCCCTGATGGTAGGTTCTTACATTATCTCAAAGAAGAAACATTATCCAAAGGGAGATAAGTTCAGCTTTAAGGGATTATTGAAGCAGATTGGTATTTCTATCTGGGCACTTGCAGCGGTTGTTATCGTAGTTATCGGTGTAGTTGCCGGATGGTTCACCGCAACAGAGTCCGCAGCAATCGCTGTATTTTACAGCCTGATTGTCAGTGTATATATTTACAAAGGACTTGACTGGAAAGGTGTATGGAAATGTTTAGAACAGTGTATCGATACCTTATCGATCGTATTGATCCTGATTTCTACTTCGAGTATTTTCGGTTACTGCCTTACCACATTACATGTACCGGATATGGTAGCAAATGCGATCGTAGGATTTTCAACAAACCCGATCGTGATTGCACTTTTAATTGACTTGATTCTTCTGTTCCTTGGCTGTATCATGGATATGGCACCGATTATCCTGATCGCAACACCGATCTTACTTCCGATCGCAACATCAATCGGCATTGATCCGGTACAGTTCGGTATCATCATGGTATTAAACTGTGGTATCGGTCTTTTGACACCACCGGTTGGATCCGTATTATTTATCGGTTCCGCAGTCAGCGGTGTAAAAATGGAACGTGTCGTAAAGGCAACACTTCCATTCTATATCTGTATGATCATTGTATTAATGTTACTTACATTCATTCCGGAAGTAAGCCTTCTGTTACCGAGAGTATTTGGCGGCTACGGCGGATGATTTTAGAATTACGGGAGGAAATGGCATGACATATCAATTTAAGAGCGAAGTGACCGCAGGAGATTTCTGGAAACTGACAATGAGCCGGACATATCGTTCGGTGGCGGGAGTCTGCAACATGGTCTTTACGGTGGCGATGATTTTATTTACAGCAAAATTTTTCCGTACCTCAGGGGATCTGATGCAGATGCTGATGCTCTTTGGATGTCTGCTGTTTCCGGTGATCCAGCCGATCGCGATCTATCTGAAAGCCAAAGGGCAGGCAAAAACGATGCCGAAAGATGTAAAACTTTCCTTTGACGATGCGGGACTCCATGTGACTGTGGGGAAAGAAAAGGAAAGCATTGGATGGAAAAAGCTGCGGGTGGCAAACGAGCCTGGCATGATGATCGTTTTTTCCGATGCAAGACATGGATATATGCTTACAAACCGTATTTTGGGAGCACAGAAAGAACCATTTTTTGCATTTGCAAAAGAAAGGATCGCAGAGACGAATTAGTGTATGCGGGCTGGCAGATCAGACAGCTAAATGGAGAAAGAAGCAGGATGGGATAAACAGCTTGAAGAAAAGGATAAAAAAGTGGTGGCAGGAGCTTACCATTCAAAAGAAAATAGCAGTGTTTACCGGGATGGTCTGTGTGGCCATCCTGCTTTCCGTTGTTTTTAATGTCTGGGTTGTCCGGTTTTCACTGACCGATTTTAATGGTATTTTGCAGGACAATGCAAAGTGCAGTGAACTGATCCAGGCATTAGAGCAGGAGAGCACACTGTTTGAAAGCTATATGAGAAATCCGGATACGGAGAAAAAAGAAGCGTTAGAGCGTTCCATGAAACGTACAAAACATGCGGTTTATGATCTGCCATTCCAGTATCGCAGGATCGGGGAACTCCGCTATGCAAAAACATGGTCGATCCGCAGCAGCTATGAAGTTTATTGCACTAAAAGAGATGCAATCCTGTCCATGGAAGATAATGTGACAGATTATGTCAGCAGGCTGTATGAAGTTTATGACATGCAGGACTACTTAAAGAATTATGCCGGAACACTTATGAATTATACGATCGAGGAGGGAGATGTTTCGTACCAGAAAAAGGTTCCGACACTGATCAGTGTTCCGCTGGTGGTAATTTTTGCAGGAATCCTGCTTCTTTTTGGAATTGCAGAGATGGCGGCACTGATGAAAGAAACGATCATGGCACCGATTTTTAAACTGGTACATGCATCACAGAAAATTGCTGCAAATGATTTCTTTATCAGGGATGTTGAGGTGGACAACAAGGATGAGCTTGGTGAACTGGTCCGGGCGTTCAATAAAATGAAATACGCCACAGGAGAGTACATTCAGGCACTGGAGGAAAAAAGAAAGACCTTAGATCTTTTGCATGAGGAGGAGCTTGAAAAGTTAGAGACGGAAAAGCGTCTGGAGATGACAAAGCTTGAACTTCTAAAAAGCCAGATCAATCCGCATTTCCTGTTCAATACCTTAAATGTCATCGGTGGAATGGCAAGCCTTGAGGAAGCGGAAACTACTGAAAAAATGATCCGTGCATTGTCGGCACTTTTCCGCTATAACCTGAAAAATCAGGACACGGAGGTGTGCCTGTCACAGGAATTAAAAATTATGGAAGATTATATGTATCTGCAGCAGATGCGTTTCGGAGACAGAATCACATACCGAAAGGATTGCAGCGTGGATGCAGATAAAGTCATTGTTCCGGCATTTACATTTCAGCCGCTGGTGGAAAATGCCATCATTCATGGACTTTCGAAAAAAGAAGAAGGTGGGACTGTCCGGGTACATATCTGGCAGAAAGATGGATTTACGTTAATTACCATTGGGGATAACGGGCTTGGAATGGACGAAGCAGCACTTATGCATCTGCGGGGAGAACTGGAAAAAGAAGATGGAAAGACAGGCATTGGCCTTGGCAATATTTTCCGGCGGATCCGTGCAATGTATCAGGATGGAAATGTAGAAATCTACAGTAAAAAAGATGTGGGGACTGTGGTAAAAATACAGATCAGACATAAGGAAGTGGGGGAGCATGATGTACCGTGTGTTGGTGGCGGACGATGAGCCGATAGAGAGAATGATTGTGGGGAGAACAATAAAAAAATATTTTTCCGGACAGTTAGAAGTTGTGGAAGCCGTAAACGGCAGGGAGGCGGCAAAGTTTTTTACAGAAAAAGATTGTAAGATCGCGCTGCTTGACATTGAGATGCCGGGTGTGAATGGTTTGGAGGCAGCGGAGCAGATCCGGGAGAAAGACAGGGATTGCAGCATTATTTTTCTGACTGCATTTGATGAATTCAGTTATGCAAAACGTGCGATCTCCGTACATGCACTGGATTATCTGCTGAAACCAGGGACTGAGGAAGAACTGGTGGCGGTGCTTGAGGAAGCAATACGGCTGCTTGAGGAAAAGGCAGATGGATCGCAGAAAAATGTCCGGGAAAAGCCTGTGGATATGCAGGAAAAAAAGAAGGATGCAGAACTGGAAAATGGCAATGTCAGGATGAGCGCTGTGGCAGAAAATATCAGACAGTATATTGACATGCACTATAAAGAAGATATTTCTTTACAGAGTGTAGCGGAGAAGATGAATTATTCAGACGCCTATTTCTGCAAAATATTCAAACAGTGTTTTGATAAAAGTTTCATTGGATATCTGACAGAGTACCGGCTGGAACGGGCAAAGCAGCTTCTTGCCGATGTCCGTATCAATGTAAAAGATATCAGCGTAAATGTGGGATACCGGGATTCAAATTATTTTGCAAAAGTATTTAAGCGTGCCATGGGAAGTACTCCTACGGAATACCGCATGGAGATTTTAAAACAGATGAACAAAGGGAACACTGCCGGAGGATTGGGATAAATGAAAAAAAGACGAATCTTGATTTTGTTTGCGGCAGTGGTTTTGAGCGCCGGATTTTTTCTGTATCACAGGCTGCGCAGCGTGAGAGCTCCCGAATTTGTCCTGTCCTATGCGGAGAACCAGACGGAGGATTATCCGACAACACTTGGGGCAAAAAAGTTTGCCGAGCTGGTGGAGAGGGAGAGCAGCGGAAGAATAAAGATTTTAGTTCAGGCAGAGGGGGAACTTGGTGCAGAGAGCGGTGTGATCGCACAGATGCAGTATGGAGGCATTGATTTTGCAAGGGTTTCCCTGTCGCAGTTAGCAGAGTACATACCGGAATTAAATGTTTTGCAGATGCCATATCTGTATTCTGATTCGGATCATATGTGGAAAGTGTTAGATGGCAGGATCGGTAGTGACTTTTTGGAGAAAGTAAGTAAAAGCGAACTGATTGGCCTTTCCTGGTATGATGCGGGAGCAAGAAATTTTTATAATTCTAAAAAGCCGATCACCTGTCTTGAGGATATGGCAGGTATGCGTATCCGTGTGCAGGAATCGGAGGTGATGGTCGATATGGTGGAGGCACTTGGCGCGACGGCACTGCCGATTCCCTATGCGGATGTTTATTCCACATTAGAGCGCGGAACGGTGGACGGGGCGGAGAATAACTGGCCTTCTTATGAGGCGATGAATCATTATGAGGTGGCGAAATATTATACAGTTGATGAACACAACCGGGTACCGGAGATGCAGATCTGTTCGAAACATACATGGAACAAGCTTTCGGAAGATGACCGTCAGATGATCTTAGAGTGCGCAAAAGAATCTGCGCTGTATGAGAGAAAGTTGTGGAAAGAACGTGAGGCGGATTCTAAGGAGATCGCTTTGAAACAGGGTGTGGAAGTGGTAGAACTTTCTGCGGCAGAAAAAAAGCGTTTTCAGGAGGCGGTCATGGGCGTGTATGAAAAGTATTGCGCGGACTACATGGACGTGATCGAACAGATTATCGAAGAAAATAATGAGTGAGGAGAAACAGATGGATTTTTTACAGGATAAAATAAAAAAGAAACAGTTTTTATGCAACTACAGTGTTTTTTTGCTGAATGGAATGCTGGCACTTTCGATTGGATCCCTGCTTCCTTTTATCAGGGATGCAAGAGGACTAGATTATGCATTTTGCGGATTGATCGTAAGTCTGCATTCTGTGGGAAATCTGTTTTCTAGTTTTACCGCAGGATTGCTGCCGGTCGCGATTGGAAGAAAAAAGAGTATTTTGTTTTTTAATCTGTTTTTTGCACTTTCGTATGTGCTGATCATTTTCGGAAATCACAACTGGTGCATTGCAATGGCATTTTTCCTGACAGGTGTTGCGAGAGGAGCAACGAGTAATTTCTGTAACACGGCAATCAACAGTTTAGCACCGGGAAAAGCATGGACGATCAATGGACTGCATGCGATGTTCTCTGTCGGGGCATTTTTATTCCCGATTCTTCTGACACTGTTTACGGCAACAGGGGAATCCGGCTGGATCACAGCGTGTTATTTTATGCTTGCGATGGGAATTTTAAGCTGGATTTTATACGCAATGATCCCAATGGAAAATGACCGGGTGGAAAAAGAGAAAAAAGGCGGCAGTTTCGGATTCTTCTCAGAACCGCTGTTTTATCTGTGCGTTGCAACATTATTTTTCTATCTCTGCGCGGAGCAGGGTGTCATCGGATGGATGATCACATATTTTAAGGATACAGGATTTCTGCCGGCATCCCTATCCCAGATGACGGCGAGTGTACTCTGGGTGATGATTTTAGCAGGACGTCTGACGACAGCCTGGCTGTCCACCAGAATGCAAAAAGAAAAACTGCTGCCGATCATGGGCGTAGGACTTGTATGCTTTTTCTTTTTACTGTTATTCAGCCGCAGTACCGTATGGATCGTGATCGGTATCATGGGTTTCGGTTACAGCATGGCGGGAATTTATCCGACGACGGTTTCCTTTGCAGGAAATCTCATTGAAAAATATCCGATCGCGTGGAGTTTTATTTTAACAATTGCAAGTATCGGTTCGATCGTAATGCCGTCGATCATTGGGAAGATCGCAGAGACAGCAGGTATCTTTTATGGAATGGGATCGATCGTGGTCGTTGTGTTTATCGATATGGTCTGTATTTTAGCGCTGGTGCGTTATCTGAAAAAACAAAATCAATAATATTATACGAGGGGGATTTCATATGAAAACGAAAAAAAATCAGATCTGGAACTTTAACAATGAAATTGATGCAGAAGTTTGCGGCGAGGGCGTGAAGCGCAAAATATTAGCGTACGCCGATGAGATGATGTGTGTGGAGAATCATTTTGAAAAAGGTGCCATCGGTGCACTGCATCATCACCCGCACACTCAGATCACCTATGTGGTGTCTGGTCAGTTTGAATTTACAATCAACGGAGAAAAGAAGATCGTAAATCCTGGCGATGCCCTGTTAAAGAGAGATTCCATCGAGCACGGCTGTGTCTGCCTGAAAGAGGGAATCCTCTTAGATATTTTTACACCGATGCGGGAAGAATTTGTGCAGGATCAGGATTGACAATCCGCGCACAAAATGCTAAAGTACGGTTAATGCGAGGAAGTGAAATAGTAATCATGGAAAGTGTCCAGAGAGAGGACGGCAGGTGCGAGTCTTTCACGGAACATGATGAACCGGTCATGGAGCTGCATACCGAATGGAAACATCAGGCTATGCCGGGTTCTCCCGTTACAGAGATAAGGTATCAATGAAAATTTGTACCGGAGTGCAGGAACATCCTGAAATTAGGTGGTACCGCGGATTAAGATAATTCGTCCTAAGCTGTATTTAGTTGCAGCTTGGGACTTTTTTAATGTACAGGATTCGGATATCAAAAGATGAAAAACACATCTTTTGATATCATCATCTTCCATTTATGCAAACAAAAAGGAGGCAGACAATGAAATTAGAAAAATTAATCGGAGAACGTTTTCGTGAGAGACCGGCAGACTGCGTGATCGACAGCCATGCCCTGATGGTAAAAGGCGGCTACATGAAATACATGGCAAACGGCATTTACTCTTCCTACCTTCCACTCAAACGGATCACACACAAAATCGAGCAGATCCTGCGTGAGGAGATGGATAAATTAGACGGACAGGAAGTATCATTTCCAGTTGTGATGCCGGCATCCCTTTGGGAAGAATCCGGCCGTTATGAGAGCGTGGGAGAAGAATTATTACGTTTTACTGACCGGAACAATGCAAAGATGGTGCTTGGAATGACACATGAGGAGGCTGCCGTACATTTAGTGCGCGAATACGCCAAAAGTTACAACAAATACCCATTTATGATCTACCAGATCCAGACAAAATTCCGGGATGAGGCAAGACCGAGAGCCGGATTGATCCGCGTGCGCGAGTTTACAATGAAAGATGCGTATTCCTTCCACACCAGTCAGGAAGATTTAAACCAGTACTACGAAAAATGCCACAAAGCATACGAGCGTATTTTTGAGAGAGCAGGCATCCCGGAGGTCGTATCGGTGGCTTCAGATTCCGGTATGATGGGTGGAAGCCTTTCCCATGAGTTCATGCTTCTTACCCCGGTCGGTGAGGATTCTATCGTGCTGTGTAATGAATGTGATTTCCGCGCAAATATGGAAGCGGCAGAAAATATCTCTGATATAGCAAGAGATGCAGTGTCCGCAGAACTTGAAAAAGTGCATACGCCGGACATTCATACGATCGAGGATATCTGTAAATTTTTCGGGGATGAAACCTGCAATTCCTGTAAGGCAGTTGTATACCAGAAAAATTTGGATGACACCTATGTGGTCGTATTTATCCGCGGCGATCTTGAAATTAATGAGACAAAACTGGTCAACTATTTGAAAGATGAGATACATCCAGCCATCATCACCGAAGAGTGCGGATTAAACGCAGGTTATATCGGACCGGTCGGACTGAAAATAAATGGAGATGCCATCGTTTTATATGACAGATCATTAGAAAACAGAAATAACCTTTCCTGTGGTGCAAATGAGGACGAGTACCATTATAAGGGACTTGATATGCAAAGAGATGTGCCGGATGCAGAATATCATGATTTTGCAAAGGCATATGAGGGCGGTATCTGCCCGAAATGCGGAAAAAAGACGATCCGTATTTCCAGAGGAATCGAGGTCGGAAACATCTTCCAGCTTGGAGATAAATATACGAAAGCCATGAAGATGACTTATGTGGATCAGAACGGAGAGAGCAAAACACCAATCATGGGCTGTTATGGCATTGGTGTCGGCAGACTTGCCGCCGCTGTCTGCGAGGCACATCATGATGAGTACGGACCGATCTGGCCAAAATCGATCGCGCCGTGGCAGGTTCATCTTTGTGCGGTAAGAGCGGACAATGAGGAAGTCAGAAAGTTTGCGGATGATCTGTATGAGAAATTGCAGGAGATGGGGATCGAGGTTATTTATGATGACAGAACCGTGAGTGCCGGTGTCATGTTCTCCGATGCCGACTTGCTCGGTATCCCGCTCCGTGTTATTGTGAGCCCGAGAAATATGAAACAGGGAGTCGTCGAGGTGGCTTCCCGTGACAAGACGCTTCAGACACAGGTAAAAATGGAGGAAGCGGCAGAGCAGGTGAAGAAGTATCTGTGATAAGGTGATATTATTCTGGATAGGAACCCCAATGATTGAGAAAGAGAAAAAGTGGTTTATGAGCCTGATAAGAGGTATACTATTGTTAGTGATGCAGGCTAATTCATGACAATAGAATGTTTGCGGAGCGTGCATTCTATTGTTTATACTGTAGATTGAATAGGAGTGACAGAATGGTAAAAGGTACAATGTTTTCCGGTGAATCAAAAAATATAGAGTCTAAAGTTTCATTACCAGACAAAAGTGAAAAGTACGTGAAAACAATCGTAGCTTTTGCTAATACGCAGGGCGGCAAGCTGATTGTCGGTGTAGATGATAAAAACCATCAGGTTATTGGTGTGGAAAATGATATATTATTTCAGACCATGGATGCGATAGCAACTGCAGTTTCAGATTCATGTATGCCACAGATCATTCCAGATATTGAACCACAGACAGTGGAAGGAAAGACGATTATTATAGTATCTGTCGAGGCTGGAAAAAATCGACCATATTATCTGAAATCAAAGGGAAAAGAAAATGGTACCTATATACGTGTAGCAGGGACATCCAGACAGGCATTTCCAGAAAAGATAAAAGAACTGGAAATGGAGGGTGCTAGAATTTCATGGGATGAACTTACATGTGTGGGATATACAGTTACTGAAGAAGCGACAGAAAAACTTTGTCAGGATATCGAAGTTTTTCGGAAAAAAGCGGGAATGTCAGAATATTCTGTTAAGAAGGAGTAGCTTATTAATTGGAAGATTCTCAAGCAGAGTGAGGGACAATTATTGGCGACAAATGCCTATGCGTTGCTGACATCCGGGTATTTTCCGTTTTCTAAAACACAATGTGCTGTATTTAAGGGGACGGGTCCAGCAGTATTTTTAGATAAGCGGGAGTTTACAGGTCCTATATATACACAGATATAGGAAACGGTAGATTTTGTATTGAGAAATATAAGGCTTGGAGCAACGATTGAGGGATTAGTGAGAAAAGAAAAATATGAGCTTCCACCAGAAGCAATCCGGGAAATGATTATTAATGCCCATTGCCACCGAAATATTTTAGATGAATCTTGTATTCAGGTTGCGATTTATGATGATCGTTTGGAAGTAACATCTCCGGGAGGTTTATATAATGGACTGACTTATGAAGAAGTTATGAATGGTCATTCAAAAATCAGAAACAAAGGAATTGCTAACATATTCAGCCAGATGGGGCTTATAGAGGCATGGGGCAGTGGAATTAAAAGAATTCTAAATGCAGCAGAAAAGTATGGACTTCCAAAGCCGAGAATTCAGGAATTTGATAATATGTTTCGTGTAGAACTTTTCAGAAAGAATTCTTTGACAAAGCGAGAAAGAATTGATTTCATAGATGAATTAGAATTGGGACGGAGAAGAGACGGAGAAAGTTCGGAGAAGGGACGGAGAAGAATCGCCATATTGAACTGAACGATACGCAGAAGAGAATTCTTAACTTTCTTTCTGATGATCCTAATTTGTCCGCAGTAAGATTAGCAGAGCAATTAGGAATCAGTAGTCGAAATGTAGAAAAGAATATAAAAAAACTAAAAGAATACGGTATTCTTATTCGACATGGCTCGCCAAAGAATGGATACTGGGAGATTGTTGTTGAAAATTAAAAAAGAAATTTATGGAGAAAATCATGGAAATAAAAAGCATACTGATCAAAGACACCACAAGAGAAGAAAGAATCCGCATAGTACAGGAAGGCTTGAACCAGTGCGGGGGAGCCTGCGATTTCTGCAATGGCTGTGACAATTTAGGCGGCGGTTCTGTTGATGCATTTTACGAGCCATACATCAATGGCGAGAAGGAACTGCGCGAGATCAATGAAGAATACAGAAGCAACTCCGGTCTGGTAAAGTAGGTGCAGTATGAGACCGCCAGAGATAGCATCTTCCACAGAAGAGGAAAGAAGACAGTATATCAAAGATACCTTTCCGTGTATCGCAGACTGCGATATGTGTGGACTTTGCACCGTATTTAAGGGCAAAGATCCGGAACGTGCACATGCAGATTATATCAGCGGAAAACGAAGTTATCTGGAGGTGTCTGCGGATTACAGGTAAATAGCTGCTGAAAGAATAAAGAAATGATTTAAGAACCATACACTTTTTTGCTTAAACAAAATGGCAGAAATGACGATATTAACAAAAGAAACAATGATGTTAAGATTTATTTGTAATACCGGGGGTAAAAATGAGTTATACGATCAATTTTTCAAAACAAATGTCTGGGATTTTACATCCGAATCCGAATATGTTAAAGAGCACGAAAGAAAAAATGGAGAGACAGTCAGAGCGGGACAGTAAAGTTGCATTTTTTGAGGCACAGAAAGAAAATCTGAAAAATATGAAAACCGAAACGGTGGAGGATATTGCCAAAAAACTGGAAATGTTCCATACCTATGAGGATGAGATCGCTGCGGCAAAGCAGGAGTATAACAGTTCGCAGATGTTTCATATCATGGATGAGGCGGAGGAAGAGGCTGAGAAAAGAGCCAAAGAGGCAGAGAAGAATAAGCCAAAGACCGAGGAAGAAAGAAAAGAAGAAGCTGTGGATGAGGCGCTTGGAACAGACGATGACAAGGGAATGCTTGCTGAAAATATGGAGAAGCTGTCAGAGATCACAGATCAGATGACAGAAGAAATGACCGGTGACCTGACGGAAAACATCGAAGCACTGCCAACGGAGAAAGCACCAGAAGAAACTGCAGAGAAAGAATTATCAGGACAGAAATTATCAACGAAGGAACTGTCAACCGAGGAAAAATTACAGCAGGATGCCATAGAGAAAAAAGCATATCACCCGTTTGACATGCGCGCATAAGAATCCGTAAAGGACTGGGGGAAATGGTTAAAGCAGCCGATAAATAAAGTAACCACTCGGTCCTTTCAGGGGAGTGGAGCAGTCCCGACTGACAGACGGACTGCAGAAAGGAGAAAAATGACAGTTAACGGGGTAGGAAGTTATGGAACATTTGCTGTATCCGGCAGTTCCGGGAGAAACGTAAAGTCCGGACAATCGGTTCGTTTTAATTTTCAGGCTGCAGGCGAGAAGGCTGATAATCTGCTTGCCGGAATGAAAGAACTAGATACCGGAAAAAGAAGTTCTGACAGGAGTATATTGGAGGACAGCGGTTGCTTTGACAGCAGTTATTGGTCCGAAAATATGAAGCAGCAGAAACTGAGGAGATCTCAGGCAAAATCTGATCACAGATTTACAGGAATGAATTTCTCAGCAAATTCGATTCCTTAGAAGATGCGATCCGGAAACTGATGGAGGAAGAACAGGAAAAAAGAGCGGCAGAAGAGCTGGGAAAGGAGAAGGAAACATCTGTGGAAGAAGCATCCATGGAAAAAGTATCCATGGAAAAAGGGTTCCAGACGGAAGGTGATCTGCTCACGGCAGATTCCACATCCTGTACATATCCTGCCGATCAGCCGGATAAAGAGGATATCCGCTATATCACCTGGTATACCGAGGAGGGTATTTTCTGCCGGAAAGCGGGACAGACAGAAGGCTATGAGTGGTCTATTTCTTTTGAGAACAGGGAACAGTATGAAAAGGTCATGTCATTGATCGGTCAGCTTCCGTCCGACTGGAATCTGCGTTTCGAGGCGCATGAAAATTTCTGGAGAGATTTTTTAGATGATAAGATCGACGTGGATGATTTTATGGATTTTATGCGCAGCATCAATCAGGGTGAAAAGATATTCTGCCGGTATCCGGGAGGTACTTTGTATACCGCCGATGAGATCGATTCACTGATGTTTGAACAGTATTTAAAGGAAAACCATATGACACTGGAAGATTACCACGCCAGCCAGGAAGCCTTTCGGGCAAAGCATGGATATCCGGGATATTATTAAAAAGATTCGGGGGTCAAAAAATTGAAAACCACCTTTTGCCTCCCGAATCTTAAAAATTATTAGCAGGTGCCGTCTGTAACACAAAAAATTGTGTACAGGCGGCACTTTGTGTTATACTCTGAATACGAAAGATGTATCTGAGTTTTTAGAATGTCAAATCACACAAAGTATCGCTTTGTTTTGTTCGAATATCTGAAAATAAAAGAACAGATTATAGAAAGTGAGATATGAAGAAATGCAGTACCACGGAGGAGACATATACAGTAATCGAGAAAAAAGGACAATCAATAAATATAGAAAGGGAAAGTGATATGCAAGAAAATATAAATTTTATTGTGGCAATAGTTACGTCTCTTATTACAATGTGCACATTAATATATAATACTTTTTTTAAGGGTGGTTTTAAACGGGAAAAACAATATTATAATAAGATATTGATTCCATTTATTGAAGCGTTAAAAGCTGGAAATGAAAATGCGTTACAAGAGATAAAAGATCAGATAAACCATACCGATGAATGTGTTCCAAAATATGTTATACATTTGATAAATACATCTCAAATCCAAACGGATAATACGATAACAGATAAAAAGTTATTAAAAGTATTTATATATGATTACTTGGATATTTATCCTAATGATGATAACAGGATGGATCAATTACCATGTATAATTCTTAAAATTTTTACATATTTTAAATTTTTTCTAGCATTTTTGTTCCTTATGGTAGGTAATATGTATTTGTTTATAATCATAAATAGTTTTTTGCAATATGGAATGGATAATGGATTTATTTCATCTTTTACATCAAATATTAGAAGAATAGATTGTTTTGAAATATTAAGGGCTGTAATTTGCTATGGATTATATGTGGCTGTTATTTTTTGGGCGAAAAATTCTAATATAGATAGATATACAACTCGAAAGAAGAAAATTGAAAAAATGATTTGCAGGAAAGTTAAGGCTTATGATAAAAGAAATGACAAGTATGTATATTAAAAAACAAATAAGAAAGAAAGCAACGCGCTAGGACAGTTATGAATCAAGCAGTTTGTAGCTGGCTGTTTGCTTTTTAGATTTAATTTCCAAAAGTGAGAAAAGTTATGAAATATTTATTCAAAACTTCGTACCCAGCATGTTATAATTGATGTAGTTGAATATGAAGGCTACAGAAAGGTTACTCACCGTGAGGAGATTTTATATTTATAATGAGGAGAAAAGGATTATGATTAAATTAGAGAAAAAGAAAAGTTGCATTATATGGATTCTTATGACAGTGATATGCACATTTTTTGTTTGTATGATCGGAAATGTAAGCGTAGAAGCAAAAACTGTAACAAAGGATATTACAATAGGGAAAGGAAAAACATATGCCATTGAGCAGACTTTTAGCGGAAAGGCAACATTTAAGACTAGCAACAAAAAGATTGCTGTAATAAAGAATGGAAAAATCATAGGAAAATCGATTGGAAAAGCTAAAATTACGATAAAGGACAAAGGAAATACATATATATATAAAATTACTGTTGCGAAAGCATACTTAAACCAAAATGAAATTATAGTTAATGTTGGAAAAACTGTAAATCTTAAAATAAAAGGCATGAAAGGGAAAGTAAAATGGAGTTCCTTGAATAAAAAGGTAGCGACTGTAAAAAATGGTAAAGTTACTGGAAAGAAAACAGGTAAAACGGTTATTCAGGCAAAAATAAATGGTACTATCTTGAAATGTAATGTTAAAGTGGAAAAACCGGAGCTCAGCAAGAAGAAAGTCACTATCGAGAGTGGAAAATCGTATATATTGAAAGTAAAAGGTACAAGCAGGAAAGTGGTTTGGACGTCTTCGAATAGAAATGTTGTTACAGTAAAAAACGGTAAGATTACTGGAAAGAAACAGGGAAATACGACAGTCATTGCAAAAGTAAACGGATCTGTATTAAAATGTAACATAAGGGTTACAGCTGCAAAGAAGCCGCATAAAGATGATGCACAAAATACTGAGAGTACAGAAGATAAAAAGCCTGATAATAATGACAGCATTGAGACAAAAACACCAAAATTAAGCACTACATCTATTACTTGGAAATTTGGTGATGGGGATGATGGAACGTATTTAACATTGAATAATGCAGATTGTGATGATGTTATATGGAATACGTCAGATGAAAAAATAGTGCGTATATATCCTGAAGGAAATAGTGCTGTAATATATAATAATTTAAAAGGTGGAAAAGCTATTGTAACAGCAACTTATAAAGGAAAGACATATTCTTGCAATGTAGTAAGTTATAGCTTGTATAAAACCAATATTTCACGCGAAGAAGGAACGGGATTTGATTATGATGAATCAGCGAAAAATATGGATGAACTCGTAAATACGGAAAACTTTTTAGGAGTTTCTTTGGATTGGACGTGGAATAGAACTGATTTGGTTCAGAAAAAGACTACACCAGATGGATCATACACACATTATATTGTGGAGGATAGCGGAACAACGGAAGTTACAGGAATTTCCAAGGATGGCTTCACGAAAGCTGTGATAACAATTAATAGTTATGGAAAATACATTGATAAAAAGGGTACTTATGATGAGAAGCTTACAAATGAGGTCTTTGAATTGTTGAAAACAGAGGAAACCAGGAATACAGACAAAAATTCATCGTTTTATTCTATGCCGAACGACCAGTTAGAATTTTTACTTTTTACAGCAGATAAATGGTATAAAGGAGAGATATCAGATAGAAAAAGAGTAAATTTGTTTCGCTATACGCCATTTGAAAATGCAATGTGTTCGTATTCGCCATATGGAGAAAGAGAATATATGGGGGGAGCCAATAGTAAGGTTATAGAAATAAGTGGTAAAAATACGGCAAAAGAAGTGGTTGAAGAAATAAATAATTCGATGGGAGACAAAAATTGGTCAAGACCATTATTATTTATTAAAATACATAAAGATAAAGAAAAAATATATGTGTATTTGGTGCAAGGTTAAAACATCTGTAGTGTTGGAAATACATAATAAAATAGAAATGAAGAGAACTGTAAAATATAAACTTGGTAAAGGTTTCGCTCTTAATATAAGGGTGAAGCCTTTTTATATTGTAAAGGTTTCAAGTTCTGTTTCAAGATCATTAATTCGCTTTAATAGATAAAGTCTTACCTTTTCATCTGGCGTGTGATCAGCTTCATATTTTAACTTATTTATAGTATTCTGTTTATTCGCCCATTCTTTTAGAAAGTTTTGTAAATCAGGAGAATTAAAAGAATAGATTACAAAGTGCCGTCTGTAACACAAAAAATTGTGTACAGATGGCACTTTGTGTTATACTCTGAATACGAAAGATATATCTATATTTTTGGAACGACAAATCACACAAAGCGTGGTTTCGTTTTGTTTCAATGTCCGAAAATAAAAGAACAGACTACAGAAAGAGAGAAATAAAGGAATGCAGTACCACGGAGGAGATATATACCGCAATCAGATAAGACTGGATTTTTCGGTGAACACCAATCCGCTTGGAATGCCGGACTCGGTAAGGGAAGCACTTCATCAGGCGGTGGAGGAGGCGGAACATTACCCGGATATCCATGCACAGGAACTTGCAAATGCAGTTGCAGAACAGCTGCGGATATCAGAGAAAAAGCTTGTGTTTGGAAATGGTGCGTCAGAATTGTTCCATGCCGTTTTACACGCAGTAAAACCATCGAAAATACTGATCCCGGTGCCGTCCTTTTTAGGATATGAAGAGGCGGCAAAGGCGCTGGACTGTGAAGTTATTTTTTATGAGATGAAAAAAGAGGAAAAATTCTGCCTGACCGAACGGATTCTTGATGCGTTAGACGAGAGCATTTCTCTGGTATTTCTGGCAAATCCAAATAATCCGGTCGGAAATCTGGTTGAGCCGGAACTGATATTTAAAATTGCAGAAAAATGCAGACAATGTGACATTACACTGGTGCTGGATGAGTGTTTTATGGAACTGACCGGAAAAGAACAGAAATATTCCTTTTTAAGTTATTTAGAAGAATTTCCGAATGTGGTCGTGGTGCGTGCATTTACCAAATTATATGCGATTCCGGGGGTGCGGCTTGGGTATCTGGTCTGTGAACAGACTCTGGCGGAAAAGATCAGATTGCAGCTGCCGGAGTGGAATCTTTCGGTATTCGCCCAGAGGGCAGGAGTCGCTGCAATCAAAGAGCAGGGATATGTTGCACGCACTGTGACCTGTATACAGACGCAAAGGCTGTTTTTGCGTGAAGAATTAAAGGCGGCAGGATGCATTGTGTATGATTCCGATGCAGATTATCTGTTGTTTTACAGTGAAAAAAAGCTGGATGAACTTTTTTTACAGCGCGGCATTTTGATCCGTGACTGTAGTAATTTCCGGGGACTCCAGAGAGGTTATTACCGGATTGCGGTAAAATCGGAAGAACAGAACCGGATATTTGCTGAGGTGCTAAGGGAAATCCATGGAAATGCGCAGGCAGTAGAATGCATTGACCGGATGAAAGAGAAGTCAGAAGAACGAATTGACAGAGTAAAAGAGGATTCGAAAGAGCAAAGTGATAGAGCAAAAAGGCAGGAGTGCGCCGATAAAGTTGGAACAACAGCCCAACTGGTACACAAAACAGGCGCAGTAGAATTTGTACTGCCGGGAGAGATCGAGGGGCGCAGTTTTGCAATTATCACAAAAGAACTGGAAGAACGTGGTATTGTGATCCCGAAAGAGCAGGAGCCGGTGACAAAAAGAGTGATCCACACGAGTGCGGATTTCGGATATGCAGATACACTTACTTTTTCGGAGAATGCAGTGGAGATTGCAAAACACCTGATCCGCACAGGAGCGGATATCGTGACAGACACAAATATGGCGCTCTCCGGTGTCAACAAAAAAGTGCTTGAGGCACATGGTGGAATGGCGCGTTGTTTTATGGCGGACGAGGAGGTTGCAGGAGAGGCAAAAGAACGCAAGGTGACAAGGGCGGTCATTTCCATGGAACATGCAGCAAAACTGGACAAGCCGGTCATATTTGCCATCGGCAACGCACCAACGGCACTGATCCGTTTGTATGAGCTGATTTGTGATGGAATTTACCGTCCTGCATTTATCATCGGAGTTCCGGTCGGATTCGTCAATGTGGAGGTGGCAAAGGAAATGATCCTGCACACAGATGTGCCATGTATCGTGAACCGGGGAAGAAAAGGAGGCAGCAATGTGGCTGCTGCGATCTGTAATGCACTTTTGTATGAAGTGCGGCGGGAGGATGCAGCGAAAAAGGTGGATTGATATTTACAAATGGAAATGGAGATACCTATGCGTTACGGATTTACGACCGGAAGCTGTGCGGCAGCGGCGGCAAAAGCGGCGGCATATATGCTGATCACCGGAAAAATAAAAAATGAGATAGAGATCGAGACGCCAAAAGGGATTCGGTATCATGCTGAAATCACGGATATCCGGCGAAGTGAAACTGCAGTGAGCTGTGCCGTGATCAAAGATGGCGGAGATGATCCTGACATTACGACGGGCGCACATATCGTGGCAGAGGTTTCAAGGATTGACGGCGGCATACAGCAAAAAGAACCGTCCGTGCATCGGCAAAAGAGTACGATGGATGGCAGCATGCAGCAAAAAGGGCAGTCCGCGCATTTACAGAGAATCGTAATCGACGGGGGATATGGTGTCGGACGTGTTACAAAACCGGGATTAGACCAGCCGGTCGGAAATGCAGCCATCAATCATGTGCCGCGTGAGATGATCGAAAAAGAGGTGCGGGAAGTCTGTGCGCTCACGGATGAAACGGCAGATCTTCTGGTGGAAATTTCCGTGCCGGAGGGGGAGACGCTTGCGGCACAGACGTTTAATCCGAGACTTGGCATCACAGGCGGAATCTCCATCCTTGGGACGAGCGGTATTGTGGAGCCGATGAGCAGCAGGGCACTGCTTGAAACAATCCGGGTAGAGTTAAATCAGAAGCGTGCCATGGGGTATTCCATTGTGGCAGTCTCACCGGGAAATTACGGACTGGATTATATGAAACGGACTTATGGTTATGATCTCGATAAGAGTGTAAAATGCAGTAATTTTATCGGAGATACGATCGATATGGCGGTGGAAAATGGATTTGAAGCCATGCTTCTGACCGGTCATATCGGCAAGCTGATAAAAGTCGCCGGCGGCATCATGAACACACACTCGCAGGAAGGAGACTGCCGGATGGAACTGATCACGTCATCTGCTCTGTCAGCGGGTGCCGATGCAGATACGGCACGTCAGATCCTTTCCTGCGTGACAACGGAAGAGGCGGTTAATGTGTTGAAAAAAGCCGGATTGTGCGAAAAGACGATGGAACTGATCATGCAAAAGATAATGTTTTACCTGAATAAAAGAGCCGCAGGGAAAATTGCGGTCGCGTGTATTTTGTATTCCAACGAGCACGGAGGACTTGGAGAGAGTGCAGGGGCGGCAGAGCTGCTTGCGAGACTGAAGGAGGAGAAAAGATGATTTATTTTGCAGGTGCCGGCTGTGGGGCGGCGGATCTGATCACGGTGCGTGGAATGAAACTGTTAGAAAAGGCGGATGTGGTGATCTATGCAGGATCACTGGTAAATCCGGAGCTGCTTTCCTATACCAAAGAGGCATGTGAGATATATAATAGTGCCACGATGACGTTAGAGGAAGTGATCGAAGTGATGAGAAAGGCAGAGTCGGAGAGCAAGATGGTAGTGCGCCTGCATACCGGGGAGCCAAGTCTTTACGGCGCAGTCAGGGAGCAGATGGACTGTCTCGATGAACTTGGAATTTCTTATGAGAGCTGTCCGGGAGTTTCCGCCTGCTTTGGTGCAGCTGCATCTCTGCAGATCGAATATACACTGCCGGAGGTCTCACAGAGCCTTATTATTACCCGTATGGCAGGAAAAACATCGGTGCCGGAAAAAGAGAGTATCGAGAGTTTTGCAGCACATCAGGCATCCATGGCGATCTACTTAAGTACCGGTATGTTAGAGGAACTTTCCAGACGTCTTGTGGCAGGTGGGTATACGAAAGACACCCCGGCAGCGTTAGTGTATAAGGCGAGCTGGCCGGAAGAAGAAGCATACCTGTGTACAGTGGAAACATTGCCGTTAGTTGCAAAGAAACATAATATTACGAAAACAGCACTGGTTCTGGTGGGAAATGTTCTTGCAAATAAACGCTGCGCGCGCTCAAAACTGTATGCGCCGGATTTTGAAACGGAATTCCGTAAAAAGAAGGAGTAACACATGCAGATCGATATCATGAGTTTTACCAGGCGCGGGATAGAACTCTCGGCAAAGATACGGGAATGTCTGTATTCGTGTGGGAAAGGGTACGAAGTGTGTCTGTATACAAAGTATGGCAGATATCAGGAAATATCAGATGCAGAGATACAGACTGAGTGGATCCGGGAACACAATCGTGCCAATGGCAAAAATCCGGTTTATGTCAAAGAAAGCATCTACGACTGGATGCGCGCGCGTTTCGAACAAAACAGAAATGGGAAAAAGACAGCAGTCATCTGGATCGGCGCATGCGGAATCGCGGTGCGCGCCATGGCACCTTCTCTGCGTGATAAACTGACAGACATCCCGGTTCTGGTGGTGGACGAGGCGGGACAGTTTGTTATCCCGGTTTTGTCCGGACATTATGGCGGAGCAAATGAACTTGCAGGACTGCTTGCAAAACGGATCGGTGCAGTGCCTGTCATAACAACGGCAACCGATGTCAATCATGCGTTTGCCGTGGATGTTTTTGCGAAAGAAAATGGACTTTTCATACAGAATAAAGAGGAAATTGCAGGAATTTCGTCGAAAATTCTCGATGGAAAGAAGATTATGATAATGACAGGCGGGCGGGTGGAAGGAGAGATACCAAAATCGGTACTGATATCTGACATAACAACATGTGAAGAAAATCCGCCACAAAAGTGGTCGGTGAAAAAAGAACAGGACCATATATCTATGCCGGATGTTGTGATTTCTGCAAGGTATCCGGTAAAAAATATTCCAAAGAGTCAGGTCATAGATGAACAGGTGGATGTTAAAACGCATACAGATCCGCTCTGGCTGATCCCCCGCACCATCATCCTTGGCATGGGCTGTAAAAAGGGAAAATCCTGTGAGGAGATCGGGCAGTTTGTCTTAGAGACATTAGAACAGGAACAGATATCCATACAGGCAGTTACAGCGCTTGCCACGATCGATCTGAAAAAAGAAGAACCGGGATTTTTAGAATTTGTAAAAAAATATGGGCTGGACTTTCTGACGTATCCGAAAGAAGTCTTAAAAGAAGTGCCGGGAACCTTCAGCGGTTCGGCATTTGTGTCACAGACAGTCGGCGTGGACAATGTGTGTGAACGCGCAGCGCTTGCAGCATGCAGGAAAGAAGATAAAGAGAAAATAAAGCAGCCTGGATGTGGCAGTGAGGGAAAAGAAAAATCGTATATGCAGCAAAATTGTGACAGCAGGGAAAATCAGAAAAAAATGTTAGTACAGGGCAGGTTACTGCTCAAAAAGAAGGCAAAAGACGGAATGACGCTTGCGATAGCTGAGCGGGAATGGAGTGTAAGATTTGATGAAACATAAAATATATATTGTGGGAATGGGACCGGGAGAAGAAGCAATGATGACGATGCAGGCGTATGATACACTGCTGGCATGCGATACGATCATCGGCTATCAGGTTTATTTAAAACTGTTAGGCGAAGCATTTGCGGAAAAAGAGCAGCTTTCTACACCGATGAAGCAGGAGCGGGAGCGCTGCATCCTCTGTTTTGAGAAGGCGAGGGAAGGGAAAAAAGTATCCCTGATCTGCAGTGGGGATGCGGGGGTCTATGGAATGGCATCTTTGATGTATGAGATCGGGGAAAGTTACCCGGACTGTGAACTTAGTGTCGTGCCGGGCGTCACCGCTGCACTTAGCGGAGCAGCGTGCCTTGGAGCACCATTAAACCATGATTTCTGCGTAATCAGCTTAAGTGACTTACTGACGCCGTGGGAAAAAATAGAAAAACGTTTAAGAGCGGCGGCGGATGGGGATTTTGCGATTGCGATCTACAACCCGTCCAGCAGAAAACGTGCGGACTATCTGATGCGTGCCTGTGATATTCTGTTAGAGACAGTTGAGGAGACACGCCCGTGCGGATATGTGGAAAATATCGGAAGAGATGAGTCAAAAATGGAACTTTGCACGTTAAAAGAATTGCGGGACCGTCAGGTCAACATGTTTACGACCGTGTTTATCGGTAATTCAGAGACAAAGATCATAGACGGACATCTCGTCACTAAAAGAGGATATCATATATGAAACGGATATTGATTTTTTCCGGCACCACAGAGGGCAGACAGTTAGCGGATATCTTAGATGCATCCGGGATCTGCGCGGATGTCTGTGTCGCCACGGAATATGGGCATGAGGTCATGACCGAGGGGCAGTACCGGAATATTTACACCGGAAGACTTACGGAAGAAGAAATGAAAGAATTCATGCAAAAGGGAGACTATGCTGCAATCGTTGATGCAACGCATCCCTATGCGGTCGTGGTTTCTTCTAATATCAGGCAGGCGTCCGCACAGGCAGGACTTCCGTATTATCGTCTGCGGCGGACACTGCAGTCGGCCGGAGATGACAGCGATGTAATTTATGTAAAGTCACAGCAGGAATGTGTCCGTGCGTTAGAGCAGACCAGTGGCAATATTCTTCTTACAACGGGAAGTAAGGAACTGCACTGTTACTGCGAAAATGAGGCATTGAGGGAGCGGCTGTTTGTCCGTGTCCTGCCAGGGACAGAGAGCATAGAGATCTGTCATAAAAACGGCATTTTAGGGAGACAGATCATTGCCATGCAGGGCCCGTTTTCCGAGGAAATGAACCTTGCACTTCTCCATCAGTATCAGATCCGTTATATGGTCACAAAAGAGAGCGGTGCGTCCGGTGGATTTTCAGAGAAGATCAGTGCCGCGAAAAAGGCAGGGGTATCGGTATTTGTGATCGAAAACCCGGAGGCGGAGAACGGGGAGCAAAAGGAAAACCTAGAGGAAATTCTTCAGGAAATAGAACGTTTGACCGGTAAACACATTCGAAGAAAACAGATGCAGGTATCTCTTGTCGGGATCGGCATGGGAAATACAAAACTGATCACAGAGGAAGCGGCGGAGCGTATAAAAGGCGCAGATCTGTTATTCGGGGCAAAAAGACTGCTGGATGCGGTGCCGGCGCAATGGAATGTAGCTGCGGAACGACTGCCGTATTATCTGGCAAAAGACATTCTTCCATGCCTTGATGATGCAGGTGAAAAAAGTGGGAAAGCCATTTTCCATGCAGTCATTTTATTTTCCGGCGATACCGGATTCTACAGCGGTGCAGAAAAAATGGTGCAGGCATTGCAGGGCAGGGAGAACACGGAGGTGTCCGTCTGTCCTGGGATTTCCTCGGTTTCTTATCTGGCTGCGCGCAGTGGTAACAGCTGGCAGGATGCTAAAATCGTCAGCCTGCATGGGACAGACCAGATGGAGCGTTTGATAAAAACGGCAGGGATGAGAGAAAAAGTGTTTGTTATTACATCCGGTGTTTCGGACGTCCGCGAAATCGGGAAGCGGCTGATCGAATGTGGATTAAAAGAGACGACTGTGACGGTCGGATATGCGCTGTCCTATCCGGCGGAACAGATAAAAACATTGTCCCCGGAAGAATGTATGCAGCTTACCGACGAGGGACTTTATACCTGTCTGATCCAGAATCAGGGGATTTCGGGAGAAAAAAAGAATTCTGATCCAAAATTCCTGACGCATGGTCTGCCGGATGACGCATTTTGCCGGGATAAGGTGCCGATGACAAAGGAGGAAGTCCGGGAGGCGGCAATCTGTAAAATGCACCTGACACCCGACGCGGTGGTTTATGATATCGGAAGCGGGACAGGCTCAATCGCGGTCGAGATGGCAAGGCTGACAGACAATCTTACCGTCTATGCCATTGAGCGAAAACAGGAGGCTGTCGCACTGATCGAAAAGAACTGCACAAAGTATGGACTTGCCAATGTAAAAGTGATCTGTGGGGAGGCACCCGGGGCACTTACAGGGCTTCCGGTTCCAACTCATGCATTTATCGGTGGAAGCAATGGCAGTTTAAAGGAGATATTAACGGATTTATACCGGAAAAATCCGCGTATGCGTGTGGTAGTGACGGCAATTACGTTAGAGACGGTTGGGGCTGTTTCTTCTATGTTAAATGAGTTTCCGGTGGAACAGGAAGAAATCATCCAGATGTCAGTCAGCCGTGCGAAAAAGGCGGGACGTTATCATCTGATGCAGGCGGAAAATCCGGTGTTTATCCTGTCGTTTTATTTTGCAGGAGGGACGGAGTCATGAGGACACCAAGAATACTGATTGGCGCGACAGGAAGTGGAAGCGGAAAGACTACGATCACCTGTGCACTGCTTGAAATATTAAAAAGACAGGGGAAAAAAGTACAGGCATTTAAGTGTGGACCGGATTATATCGATCCGATGTTTCACCGCACGGTACTTGGAATACCATCGAAAAATCTGGATACGTTTTTTACCGGGGAGAAAATGACGGCAGAACTGTTTATGGAGTCTGCAGTAAATGCAGATATCTCTGTGATGGAAGGCGTAATGGGACTGTATGACGGGTTAGGCGGGATCCGGAAAGAAGGATCTGCCTATGATCTTGCGACGGTGACAGACACGCCGGTCATTTTAGTCATCGATGCGCACGGAATGGGGAGGAGCATTCTTCCGCTGATCGCCGGTTTTCTTTCCTATGATACGATTCATCTGATCCGTGGAATTATTTTAAACCGCACCTCCGGCGCATTTTTTGAGACGATACGGCCGGAGATCGAGAAGAGTTTTCCAGTAGAAGTTCTTGGATATTTTCCAAACCAGAAGGAGATTCTTTTAGAGAGCAGACATTTGGGACTTAAACGCCCGGAAGAAGTAGAAAAGATGGCGGAACTGCTGGCAAAAACGGCGGATATGTTAGAAAAGACCGTCGATATAGACAGGCTTTTCGCAATCGCGGAGGGGGCATCAGAACTGCCGGAAGGCAGCACATTAGAAAAAGACAGTTACGGTAAGCAGAAAGTACATTTGCAAAAAAGCGGAAAAAGACCCGTGATTGCCGTGGCACGCGATGAAGCGTTCTGTTTTTATTATGAGGACAACTTAAAGGCACTTGAAAAAGCCGGCGCAGAGATTGTATTTTTTTCACCGCTTCATGATGGAAGTGTGCCAAAAGAAGCGGACGGTCTATTGCTTCCGGGAGGGTACCCTGAACTCTATGCGAAAGAATTATCTGAAAATAAGACGATGCTTGCGGATATCAGGGAAAAGGCGGAACTCGCGATGCCGATCGTTGCTGAGTGTGGCGGATTTATGTATCTGCATCAGACGATGGAAGATACAGAGCATCATGTTTATGAGATGGCAGGCGTTGTGCCGGGAGACTGCTTTTACACAGGGAAACTGGTTCGTTTCGGGTACATCGAACTTACGGAAAAAGAATCAAACTTTCTGCCGGAAAATGGCAGCATAAAAGGGCATGAATTTCATTATTTCGACAGCACCGCAAACGGTGATGACTGTGTGGCATTAAAACCGGTAAGTGGGAAAAAATATGACTGTGTTTTTGATAAAAATACATGCTTTGTGGGATTTCCGCATCTTTATTATCCATCTGCGCCGCAATTTGCGGAAAATTTTGTAAAAAAAGCAAAAAATTATGCGGACAGGTCAGAAGTAAATAGCTAAGGAAGCATTTTAATGCAGCAGGATAAATAAATCGTTGTGAAATACAAAAAATATGAAGTGAAAACACAGGAACAGAATTTAAGTAAAAACAGGGGAATACAACCGTGAAAAATACAGAAAAAACAGGGATACTCTACGGAATCGGCGTCGGACCTGGTGACCCGGAGCTGGTCACATTAAAAGCGGTACGGATCGTTGGAGAGTGCGATACCGTGATACTCCCGGCAAAAAGCAAAGAGGACTGCATCGCCTACGGAATCATGAAAGAGGCATGTGGGAAAATTGCAGAAAAAGAATTGATATGTATGCCCTTTCCGATGACAAAGGATGAAAGCAGACTTACCGCGGCGCATGAGCAGATCTGTCTTGAGATAAAAAAATTGTTAGATAACGGCAGACAGGTGGCTTTTTTGACGATCGGAGATCCGACGGTTTACTCCACTTACCAGTATATCCATAAACGTGTGGTAAAAGGCGGCTATGAGGCACATATCGTAAACGGAGTCCCGTCTTTTTGTGCGGCGGCGGGGACACTTGGAATATCGTTAGCGGACAATAAAGAAGAGATCCATGTGATACCGGCATCCTATGAGATAGGAAAAACAGCAGAATTTTCCGGAACCAGAATTTATATGAAGTCCGGGAAGAAATTAGGGGAATTAAAGCAGATGCTGCAAAAACAGCAAAAAGATAGCAGACTGGAAGTGTATTCGGTAGAAAACTGTGGTATGATGAATGAAAAAATAACCACAGAGGTGGAAAAGTTAGATGATACCTCCGGTTATCTTACCATTGTGATCGTAAAGGAGCATTGACCTTGGAAAATTCCTATCGTTATTATGAAAACAGGGCATGTAAATATTATCCGTGTCATGAGGTGGAAAATGATGAGATGAACTGCCTGTTCTGTTTTTGTCCGCTGTATGAGAGAGAACACTGTCCGGGCAATCCGGAATATATTAACAGTAAGGGCAGAGTCATCAAATCCTGCATGCACTGCACATTTCCCCACGAAGCGGAAAATTATGATATTATCATGCAGTTTTTAAAAAAGAAAGCAGAGACGGAAAAATAAGTGACAGAAGAGAAATTTATTCATACTAATTTAAAAAATGAACTGACATACGATTTCCTTGTGGAAATTTTAAAGCATTACCATTATGAGCAAAAAGATATGGAAATGCTAAAGGAAGTTGCAGGGGAACTGCGCGAATGCCTTGCCGGGGAGGAAGGATTTTACTGCATGACGAGGCGTCAGTGTGAACAGATCCTGAATCTGTGCAGAGAAGAAAATTATGCAATCGGGATATTTACGCTGGGGAGCAGGGTAGATGAGCTCGAGAACCGTTATAGCAGCACAGAGCGTTTAAGAGAAGCATATGCAGTTGAGACGATCTGCTGGGAGCTTTTGCGGAAAGGATATGACATGTTTCAGAGGTGGGCAGAGGCACATTTGAAACAGCGCCTTGAATCTTATCATTTTTTTGGCTCGGAGGAGGGGCTTCCTTTTGAAAAAATGGCACAGCTTTTAGCAGAGATGGGACAGAATCGGATTACCTGCAATCAGGCATACTGCATGGAACCCAAAAAAAGCGTGATGTTTTTAGCGGAACTTTCCGGTGGAAGTCTGAAAGTGGAATCTAAGCGGAATTTCTGGGAAAAATCCGGGGAAAGTTCCGGTGCAGGAGTAAAATGGAATGCTGCTGAAACAGAAAAATGTGGTGACAAAAGTACCGGAATCTGTGCATCCTGCAGCAATAAAGAATGTGCTTATCGAAGATAAAAAGATTGTTTTTTATAAAAAACATCCGAAAAACGTAGTAATAAATTTGGCAATTATTTCAAAAAACATCCGAAAAAACGGGTGTTTTTTTGTTTACCTGGTCAGTTCTACCTTATTCGAACATAATTTCGGATGGATGAATGGCTGATAAAAAACAGGACACATATCAAAAAATTGAGTAAAAATAAGCAAATTTTTTTTCGGGAAAACATGTATAAAAAATTTGACTTTTGGATATAACCTAAGTATGATATGTGCCTGTATCAAATGACGGCATTCGTCATGTTGACATATATGTATCATTCTTGAGGAAAGGAGCAAAATGAGAAAGAGAATATTGGGCGCGGCAGTGCTGTTTAGTTTTATCGTCAGTCTGACTGCAGCATCCAACATGAAAGAAGACGTAAAGATCAAAGAAGTTCCGGCAATGGAGGGACTTGCAGCAGGATCAATACGTTTTGCACATTCATTTACGCCAGAATCAGATGAAAAAACAGGAATCGAAAAAAAAGAAAGTATGATAGTAACATCTGCATATGATGATGATCTGATGCAGGAAAAAATAAGAACCACAAAAGAAACAAAGATGGAGGAGGCTGCACAGGCGGTGCAGGAAACTCTGGCAGAGCAGACTGCACAAACAGTGCAGGAAGCTCCGGCAGAGCAGGATGCACAAATCGTGCAGGAGACTCAGGCGGCACCGGCCTCACCGGAAAACCGCTGGCATATCACTTTATCGCCGGATGAAACAGAGCTGCTTGCAAGGATCGTCTGGTTAGAATCACAGGGAGAACCGGTGAAAGGACAGCAGGCGGTTGTGGAGGTTGTGTTTAACCGTATGAGAAGTGATGTGTATCCGGATACACTTTATGAGGTTTTAAGCCAGAAAAATCCGGTACAGTTCTGTTCTTTTAAAAACAGGGACAGGGCAAAACCGACACAGAAGGAATATGACTCCATCCAGCAGGTGCTGGACGGAAAAACCAGAATATTAAGAGATGATACAATGTATTTTTCCACATTTCCGCTGACGGAACATGTGGAGGTCAAAATTGGTGGGCATTATTTTTGCTATTAGCACAACGGAAAAAGAACGGAACGGTCATGAAAATTTTTCAGACCGGGAAGTTCTTTTTTTGATATTAGAAATTGACTTCCCTCTGCGGAGAAATTATACTGATTCTTGGCACCGGAATGTCTGGGAAATGCGCATTCGATTGTTTATTGTTCCTGATGACAGTGTGTTTAGAACGTGTACAATTTATTATAGAGTGAATTTTCAGCAAAAAACAAGAATGGAGTTTCCATGGGAGATACAAGAAAAGAAGAAGCGGAGTTTAGTCTTCGCAAAAAATATCATAAGACAATATTTTCACGTTTTGCAAGAGCAATCAACACCTACCGGTTAGTGGAAGACGGCGATCATGTTGCAGTCTGTATTGCACAGGGCGGGAATGGACTGATCCTTGCAAAATGTTTTCAGGAGATAAAACGCCACAGAAAGATTGATTTCGAGGTGGATTTTTTTTCATTCGAAGAGGAGAATAACGGGAAATTTATCCGGATTGCAGAAGAGACTGGTATTCCGGTGCAAAAACTCCATTCTGTGGATGACGTAAAAAACTCCGGCTGTAATAAGTTAGCGGTGGCAGACTGCTATGAGGATGTGATAGAAATGATACTTACGGGCGTGCTGTATAGGGGAGAAATCAGTACTCTGATGCCAAAAGAAAAGGAGCGTGACTTTGGCGGCATAGAGGTTATCCGCCCGTTTTATCTGGTGCATAAGCAGGATCTGAAAGAATGGAATATGGAGTTTGGAATGGTAACAGGAACGAAAGAGGACTTTTCAGACCAGCAGGAAGAAGTAAAACGTCTGCTGGAGGAATTTGAAAACATAAATCCCGGAATTGCGGCAAATATCTTTAAAAGTGTGGAAAATGTAAATTTAAATACTGTGATTGCATATCATACAGGTATGGGACTTCACAGTTTTCTGGAAGATTACGAACAGTAACAAAAATAGGACTTTAGATACAGTTTATTTTGGTTTTCTATTTAAAACAGGAAATAAAACTGTTATAATAAAAAACAGGTTTCATAAAATCAGAGCAGCACAGTGAAAATGGATCGGAAAAGGAACATACTATGGAAAAACAGCGGGCAATTTTGGAGAGCGTTATAAAAGAAGAAATTGATTTTATTTCATATGTAGATCTGGAAGATGGGATGGTACATACCATTGTTACCAATGAGGATGCGGATGTTATGCCGCCGATTGATGGGGATTACCAGAAGGTCAATGATGTGACAATTCCAAAGTATGTACATCCGGAAGACAGAGAAATGTGCGAGAGGGAGTTTAGGCTGGAACGTCTGCAGGAAAATTTACAGAAAAAAGAACGTTTCGTCATTAATTACCGTTTGTTGTGCGGCGGGGAATACCGTCGGAAATCAATGAATATCCACTATTATGACAAGACAAAAATGACCCTTGTTTTTGTGCGCAGAGATGTTACGGATAATTATGAAGAAGAACAGAATCGCCAGAGAGAGATTTATGATGCAATGCTGGCGGCAAAGCGTGCGGATCGTTCCAAGAGTGAATTTTTAGAGCGCATGAGCCATGAAATCCGTACGCCCCTTAATTCAATTATCGGACTTTCCTATCTGAGCAGGGCAAATCTTGGCGATGAAAAAAAGGTTCTGGAAAATTTTGACAAGATTGAGATGTCGGCACAGTTTCTGCGTTCCTGTATGGATGATATTTTAAACCTTTCGCTCTTAGAGAGCGGCCGTGTTGCATTCCATGAGGAAAGTACGGATTTTGAAGCATTCCTCACACATATCGAGAAAGAGTTTTCAGATAAGGCGCAGGAGAAGAAGATTTCTTTTTCTGTACAGAGACGTGGTTCATTTGCGGATCAATATCTGTTTGACCGTGAAAAATTAAATGAGGCGCTGTCAGCGATTTTAGAAAACGCTGTAAAATATACACAGCCGGAGGGAAGCGTATTTTTTATTATAGAGCTTTTTACCAGAGGAGAACAGGAAACGATCTTCCGTTTCGAGATCCGGGATAATGGAATCGGTATGGAACAGAATTTTCTGCCGCACATTTTTGATGCATTTGCACAGGAAGATGACAGAAATACGACGTTAAGCGGTGGAACCGGATTAGGACTTACCATTTCCAAAAATATTATTGATTTTATGGGCGGTAAGATTGATGTGTACAGTGAGAAAGGAAAAGGCTCCGCGTTTGTCGTGACGGTTCCATTAAAGACTGCAAAAGAGGACAGACGGAGGACAGAGCGGACGACTTATCAGGAATATGATTTTTCCGGGAAAAGGGTATTGCTTGTCGAAGATAATGAAATCAATATTGAAATTACAAGAAACATTCTGATACATAAGAATTTTATGGTGGATATCGCTGAGAACGGAAAAGCGGGCGTGGAACAGTTTTTGAAGCATGAACCGGGATATTATGATGTGATCCTGATGGATATCCGGATGCCGGTCATGGATGGACTTGCTGCCACACGCTGTATCCGTGAATCGGATCATTCGGACAGTAAAACGGTACCGATTGTTGCGATGACCGCGAATGTATTTGAGGAGGATGTAAAAAAATCATTTGATGCAGGAATGAATGCCCACTTAAGTAAGCCGGTAGATATTAAACAGATGTATGCTGTTTTAGATGAGCTGGTAACTGGTGATGGATTACTTTAAATGAGATGCATAATCTGACAGGTTCTGACCACACTATTGTTTAGGCGAGTCAATGTCAAGACGATATGCCGACGATAGATTTAAAATATGGAGGTGGAACATGAGCCAGTTATCAGAAAAAGAGTTATCCGTGTTAAATGATCTGCTGACCGAGGAGGATCTTCTGATCAAAAAATTCCAGATGCTTGCAGAACACACAGAGGATCAGGAAATCAGTGCAAAATTTACGGAGATTTCCCAGAAACATCAGGGACATTTTAACTCCCTGTATGCACAGTTAAGCTAAGGAATAAGAGAGGGAGGAAGATCATGACTGAGCAGATTTATACAGACAAAGAGATCTTAGCCGATGCACTCACGGCTGAGAAGGCGGCAACAAATAACTATAATGCATTTGCAAATGAATGTGTGCACGACAGTGTGAGGGATGCGATCCTTCACTGTTTAGAGCAGGAACACTGCATCCAGGAAGATGTGTTTAACATGATGCATCAGAGAGGGCTTTATCCGACACCGGATGCCGATGCAAACAAAGTAGAAAATGCAAAACAGAAGTTTTCACAGTGTGTGAAGACAGTGTAAAACAAAACAATAGATCAACGCTTCGCGGGCAGATCTATGATTAGAAATGAAAAGGCGCAGATCCGGTAAGGATCTGCGTCTTTTCTACTTATGGGCTTTAGCCTGTTGAGTGCATCGGAGTTTCTCCCAACGGAGAAATGGAGATGTGCGAAACAATAAACCACCTGCTATGCGGGTGGTGCAACAAAGTTGTTATACAAAAAAATCACCTTTCCGCTAAAATAGAGTTGTTCAGGCTGCTATTTAACGAAAGGAAAGGTGATTTTAATGGCAAATCAAACAAATTCTATGGCACATACTAAATGGATGTGCAAGTATCACATTGTATTCACACCAAAGTACAGAAGAAAAGTGATATACAACCAGTACAAAGAAGATATCAGAGATATCATCAATATTGTGTAAATATAAAGGTGGAAATAATAGAAGGACACTTTAATGCCAGATCATATCCATATGTTAGTAAGTATCCCACCGAAATATAGTATATCACAGTTTATGGGATATTTAAAAGGAAAAAGTGCATTAATGATATATGATAAGCACGCAAACTGTTACTGTTCACAGGCAGGCATTTTCTGAACTGAAAATGCCGTATGATACAGTGGTGGCAGCAGATTTTGCCGATTTGTAATGCGAAGCATCGGCAAAATCCGTTACTGGAACGAGGTACGAGTGAACAGTAATACTCTTTTATAATATTGCATGATTATGCATAAAATGTTTGAAAAATTGCAGAAGAAACGCTACACTATAAAACGTATGGAAATATAGAAATATGGAAAGTTCTGATTGATTGTTGACAGACAAAAAATCAGTAATGTTTGGAGGAAACATATGAAAAGAAAACAGATCGGAATGCTTATTTTTCTTGCAGTGATCGTGATATTACTGTTTGTAACGGCAAATACATCCGGGGTGATCACAGATCCGGAAAATTACCAGTGCGGTGTATATGCGACGGTATTTGCGCTGCTGCCGCCGGTCATTGCGATCGGTCTGGCACTCATCACGAAAGAGGTATATACGTCCCTTTTAGCCGGGATCATCACTGGGGGACTGTTATATTCCAATTTTAATTTAGAACTGATGATCAACACGATCTTCTTTCAGGAAGACGGGGGTATGGTTTATAAACTTGCGGACGCCTGGAATGTGGGTATCCTTGTATTTTTAGTCATGCTTGGAATTCTTGTCTCGATGCTTAACAAAGCGGGCGGTTCTGCTGCGTTTGGAAAATGGGCATCAAAGCATATTAAGACAAGGATCGGTGCGCAGATTTCCGTTATGATCCTTGGAGTGCTGATCTTTGTAGATGATTATTTTAACTGCCTTACGGTGGGAAGTGTGATGCGCCCGGTCACAGACCGGCACAAAGTATCCCGTGCAAAATTATCCTATATCATTGATGCGACTGCAGCTCCGGTGTGCATCATTGCGCCGATCAGTTCGTGGGCGGCGGCAGTGACATCCTCGGTGCCGGAAGATTCCGGAATCAACGGTTTTGCTGTATTTTTACAGACGATCCCGTATAACCTGTATGCGATACTGACACTGGTCATGGTTTTACTTGTGACGGTACTCAGGGTTGACTTTGGACCGATGAAAAAACATGAGATGAATGCAATCGCAGGAGATCTGTTTACCACGCCGGGAAGACCTTATGAGGGAAATGAAGAAGAGGTCATCAATGAGAAAGCACATGTGCTGGATCTGATTCTTCCGGTTGCGGTTCTCATCGCAAGCTGTATTGTGGCAATGGTTTATACCGGTGGATTTTTTGAGGGTGCTTCCTTTGTTGATGCGTTTGCAGCTTCGGATGCATCGGTGGGACTGGTGCTTGGCGGTGCGGTCACGCTGGTATTTACATTTATCTATTATATGATGCGTGATGTGCTGTCCTTTGAAGAGTTTGCAAAATGTATCCCGGAGGGATTCCAGTCCATGATCGCGCCGATTCTGATCCTTACGATGGCGTGGACGTTATCAGGCATGACAAACCTGCTCGGTGCAAAATATTTTGTGGCAGATCTTGTGGCAAATTCTGCATCTGCGATGCAGGGATTTCTTCCGATGATCATTTTCCTGGTTGCTGCGTTTCTGGCATTTGCAACCGGAACATCCTGGGGAACATTCAGCATTCTGATCCCGATCGTGATCGGGGTATTCCCGGAAGGACAGATGATGGTTATCTCCATCGCATCCTGTCTGGCGGGTGCAGTCTGCGGAGACCACTGTTCACCGATCTCCGACACGACGATCATGGCATCTGCCGGCGGTCACTGTGAACACGTCAACCATGTGGTGACACAGCTTCCGTATGTGCTTGTTGTATGTGTATGGTTGGATATCTTCTGATCGGTATTTTTAAGGCAGTGGGACTTGACGCCATTGTATGGCTGACACTTCCAATCTGCATCGTGCTTCTTTGTGTGGTTCTCTTTGTGATCCGGACAAAAAACGGCGGCAAAGAGGAAATTTGAGTTTTGCGGGTACGAAGGATGATCCGTAATTGCAAAAATAAATAAGAGGATTAAAATAGTGGTATCAGGTCTATAACGCCTGAAGAAAGGAAAAACAAAATGGTAAAACATATTATTTTATGGAAACTGAAAGAGGAATTTTCAGAGGAGGAGAAAAAACAGATCAAAGCAGGGATCAAGGAAGGATTAGAAGGTCTTGCCGGTCAGATCCCGGGAATGACAGAAATCAAAGTGCGCATCGACTGTCTGCCGAGTTCAACCGTGGATGTCATGCTAGATTCCACATTTGAGAGTGCGGAAGCATTAAAAACTTACAGTACACATCCAAAACATGTGGCAGTCGCAGACAGTAAAGTCAGACCTTACACAGCGGTGAGATCCTGCATGGACTATGAGATTTGAAAACAGCAAAAGGGTTCTTTATAGATTACAATATCTGAGCCTGCAGGTTACACAGAAAAGAGGATTTATATGTCATTAGAAAAAGCGAAAGCATATTTGGAGAATAAAGGATTTTTGGATCATGTGATCGAGCTGGCTGATTCCACGGCAACCGTTGCGATGGCGGCGGAAGCACTTGGGGTGGAGCCGGGCATGATCGCAAAGACGATGTCCTTTTTACAGGGAGAGCAGGCGGTGCTGATTCTGACGGAAGGCACGGCGAAAGTCGATAACCGCAAATACAAGGATACATTTCATGTGAAAGCGAAGATGATTCCGCCTGATGCGGTTGAGGAAGTGATCGGTCATGCGCCGGGCGGGGTGTGCCCGTTTGGAATCAACGATGGTGTGGAAGTGTATCTCGACGAAAGTCTGAAAAAATTTACTATCGTATATCCGGCAGCGGGAAATGACCACAGTGCAGTGAAACTCACGATCCCGGAACTTGAGCAGATCGCCGGGGCAAAAGGCTGGGTCGATGTCTGCAAGGAAGAAAATGTTTAGACAGACCGTAGTGTGAAAAATTAAATTTTCACATGTAAGAATGGCGGTTAAATGAAAGGAAAGATACTTTGGAATGAAAGTTGGAGTAATTGCAGATATTCACAGCAACCAGACCGCATTCCGGGCATGTGTGGACTATATGGTAAATGCCGGATGTGAGGAATTTCTGCTTCTGGGAGATTTTATTTCGGATACCGCCGGTGCAAGGCAGACGATGGAACTTCTCTATGAATTAATGGAACAGTTCCCATGTCATGTGCTGCGCGGAAACCGGGAAGAATATATGATAGAACAGCGTAAGATCCGGGAGAAGGAGGAAGAAGAAAAATTCTGGCTTGCCAATTCCGCCAGCGGCAATCTTTTGTATACTTACAGGCAGCTCACGGAAAGAGATCTGGATTTTTTTGAGAGCCTTCCGATCACGTTTCGTTATGAAAAGGAAGGATATCCGGCGTTTACCTGCTGTCACGGTTCTCCGGTCAATACAAGAGAACTGCTCCAGCTTGACAGTGACCGCACAAAAGAGGTATTAGAAGAGATCGATACTGACTATCTGCTTGCAGCCCATACACATTTTCCGGGTATCAGCAGATATCAGGGAAAAACCTATATGAATACCGGTTCCTGTGGAATTGCGATCGGAGATCCGGGATACGCGCATGCCATCATCTTAGAGTCCGGTCAAAATGAATGGAAACCGGAATTTTTGCGGATCCCATACGATAGTAATCAGGTGATACAGGATATTTTTACATCGGGACTTTACGATATGGCGCCATGGTTTTTGAATAACAATCTGCACATTTTACTGACTGGAACAGATCTGACACCGGAACTTGTTAATCTGGCAGCGAAACTGCAGGAAGAAAATGATATGGGAGCAAAGCGCTGGCCGCATATCGAAGAAAAATATTTTGCACAGGCAGCGGATTCATTGAAAATTTCGGATTATACATTTTTGCGCTATATCCGCCCCGCTGTAAAAGAAGATACCGGGAAAATCTTAGAATTGTACCATTCCATGATCGGCGGAGCGGCAGGCTGGAATGAGTACTATCCTGGAATTGACACAATAGAATCCGATCTTTCCAGAAATGCGCTTTTTGTGATGGAAAATGAAGACGGGGAACTGCTGGCGTCGATCTCCATAGATGCAGACGAGGCAGTGGACAGCTTAAAATGCTGGAATCAGACGTTGCTTCCGGGTGCCGAACTGGCAAGGCTCTGTATCCGGAAAGAGTATCAGAATAAAAAACTGGCAAGGATGATGATGGCGTATGCCATGAATGTCCTGAGGAAACAGGGAAAGAGATCTGTTCATATTTTGGTGCATGAAGGGCATGAGGTGGCAATGCGTGCTTATATGCATCTGGGATATGAGAAAGTGGGGGAATGTAGTCTTTATGATATGCGGTTTGTGTGCATGGAAAGGGCGCTGTAGTGAAAAATGAAATAGAGAATAATTGCTGGTCAGGGCAGGCTTATTTTCCTGCCCCTAATTCTCTGTCTTTTGCCATAAAGAACAAGGCGATGGTATCCGGACCCACATGGCTTCCGGTACAGAAATCGTAAGAAGTATTGATAAATTCCCGCACAGAGATTTTTCCCTGAATTTTATCCATGACATAGAGCGAGTCTTCGTAGGCATCGGCATGTGCAATTCCGATGATCTGTTTTTCCGGTTCTGTGATATTGTCACAGACGAGAGAGACGAGCTCGTTCAACGCAGCTTTTCTTCCGCGGCATTTCTTGTACTGGACAATAAAACCGTCTTTGTTTCCGCGCAGGATCGGTTTGATACTCAAAAGGTTGCCGACGAGAGCAGTTGCGCCGCTCAAACGTCCGGTTCTGGAAAGATATTTTAAATCACCGACGGTAAATACACCGTTCATCTTTGCAGGGTACGTTTCTAAGATATCTGCTACTTCATCAATCTCCATACCTTTATCACGCATTTCACTTGCGTAGATCGCTAAAATTCCCTGTGCTAAAGAAGCATTGAGTGAATCGATCAGACGGATTTTTCTGCCGTTTACCGGATCATGCATCAGATCTTCTGCGGCGAGTCTTGCGGAGTTGAAATTTCCGCTGATATTTTTGCTAAGCGAGAAATACAGCACATCTTCGTTATTTTCCATGGCACTGCGGAATGCATCTTCAAATATGGCAGTGCTGATCAGACCGGTCTTTACATCTGCACCCTGGCGTACGGCATCGTAATATTCATGACCTTTCTGACGTTCCTCTTCCGGGGATAATTCCGGATCAAAACAGGTGACTTCTTTTCCATTTACAAAGTTGATAAAAGAAAGAACTTTGATCTTATATTTTTTTACAAGTTCTGCGGGAATATTTGCCGCAGAGTCAACGATAATCTGAAACATGATGTTCTCCAATCCTGTTAAATAGTTATAGTATACAGTGTAAGCGGTTTTGAAAACTATGTCAAGTGGTTTTGGAACGTTTTCCTCTTTATTTTATAAAAGAGAATAATAGTATCATTGACGCTGACCATGTGGTATACTGCATTTAAGTAAATCGGTGTTTGGGAGGAAAATTCTTTTATGAAAGTGAAGTGTGTTTGGGAACATAATGGCGATGACAGTATTCTGTATGCGTCCAATTTCATTGGTGCATTTACAAGAGGTAAATCTAAGTGTGAAGCTATTGGGAAGATGTCGTCTGAAATTTCAGCTTACTTGAAGTGGAAAGGAGCTTTAACTTGGGATGTTCCGGAACCTGAGATCATTCAAGAAAAAGTGTCAACACTTACCATTTCTGATGCAGACTCAGATGTGCTTTTTGACGAGGAGAAAAAGCCATTAAGCATGGCGGAATATGACGAATTAAAATCACTTGCCCTGAAATCTGCACGGGATTTCCTGACGATGTACGAAGCGGTACCGGATAAAGATAAAAGTGTTTTACCGGTCAGACAAACCTTTTACGGTGAGATTCCACGCTCAGCATATGAAATGTATGAGCATACGAAGAATGTGAATGCTTACTATTTTGGAGAAATTGGTGTTCAGGCAGATAATAATGGAACTATCGAAGAATGCAGGAAACGAGGATTTGAACTGTTAGCGCATCAGCCGGAATTTTTGGAGAATAAAGTTTATCTTGGAAGCTATGATGAAGAATGGTCATTGCGGAAGGTGGCAATATGTGGTTCTGGTGGTTTATTTTGATATGCGATTGTATTATTCCAGCGATTATGATAATTGCGGGCAGAATGATGTGGAAACATTGTCCAAAGAAGATCAATGGAGTTGTGGGATACCGAACTAAGATGTCAATGATAAATATGGATACTTGGAGATTTGCACATGACCATGCAGGAAAACTTTGGTGGAAAGTCGGTATTGGTCTGTTGGGACCTACAATGCTTATACATATTCCTTTTTATGGAGCAAGTGACGATACAATGGGAATTTTGAGTATTATTATCATTGTAATACAACTGGTGTTTTTGATTGGGTCTATTTTTCCAACGGAAAAGGCATTAAAAAATAATTTCAATGAGGATGGGACAAAGCGATAGATTCCAATTTGTAGAATTAGGGGAGAGTACATATGCATTTTGTAGAAGCAAAGGGAATTCTTTCAAGTAATAATGGAATGAATATATACAGAGGCTGTACGCATGGCTGCATTTATTGCGACAGCAGGAGTAACTGCTATGGATTTACACATGAATTTGAGGATATAGAGGTAAAAGCAAATGCTCCACAGCTTCTTGAAAAGGCATTAAAATCCAAACGCAAAAAATGTATGATAGGAACCGGTGCTATGTGCGATCATTATCTTCAAGCAGAAGAAAAATTAAAACTGACCAGAAGATGTTTGGAGCTGATTGACAAATATGAATATGGTGTTGCAATTCAGACAAAATCTACCAGAATATTGCGGGATATGGATATTTTAAAATCAATCAACGCGAAAGCAAAAGCTGTTGTACAGATGACAATGACTACTTATGACGAAACACTCTGCAAGATTTTAGAGCCGAATGTTTCTACAACCCATGAGAGATTTGAAGCACTTATGCAATTTAAAAAGGCAGGGATTCCAACTGTCGTGTGGCTGACACCTATATTACCTTTTATAAATGATACAAAGGAAAACATCAATGGTATTCTTGATTACTGTATGGAAGCTGGCGTAAAAGGAATCATATGCTTCAACATGGGAGTTACATTAAGGGATGGAGACAGGGAATATTTTTATCAGGCATTGGACAGATATTTTTCAGGGCTTAAGAAAAAATACATCTATACATATGGAAATGCATATGATCTGGCAAGCCCTGATAACGAGAAACTTATGGATATGTTCAGAAAAAGATGCGCCGAAAATGGAATTATCTATGATCCAAATGAGTGTTTCCGGTATCTTCATGAGTTACCGGATAAATATGTTCAGATGTTTTTGAATTTGACATAATAACAGAATGATAATGTCTCTTAAAAAGTTTGGAAAAATAGTTGTTGTCGTCAAAACCACAGTCCGTTGCAATTTCCTGTATGTTATTTTCTGTATTAACCAGTAGCTGAGCAACTTTTTGTAGCCTGTAGATCTTCGACAAATTCTTATAAATAATAAAATTGGTCCTAGTGTTATTGCGCGTGGGGTGCAGTAATTAAGGAAGACGTTCCGTTTTGTTTCTTCAAAACTCCAATGTACGGATATATAGTTGATGTATATTGTATTCCTGAAAAAAGAAGAAACGGTTATTCTTCAAAAATAATAGAAGAGTTACTACAATGGTTAAAAATCAAAGGTGTTCATATGTTTATAGAATCAACTTTCTAAGGCTGCCTCACCTCTCAAGTGCGATAGCCTTTCTTCATATAACAGGAAATGAATAGCAAAAAGGGAGAAAAATAATAAGAACGGTGGGAAATTGTAAGAAATCTGTAAGAAATATCCCACTTTTTTTGTAAGAAGCCCCGGATAAGATAGACATAGGCTTTAAGGAGGAGTAAATACAGCATGAGTGAATGTATATTAGTCGTGGATGACGACCGCGAGATCGTAAGGGCAATCGCAATACTTTTGGAAAAGGAGGGATATCAGGTATTAAAAGCGTATGATGGCATGCAGGCATTAGAGCTCATAGCGGAGCAGAAGGTACATCTGGTGATCATGGATGTCATGATGCCAAAACTCGACGGATTATCTGCGGTATTGAAAATACGCGAGCGAAAAAACATTCCGATCATTGTGCTCAGTGCAAAGAGTGAGGACACAGACAAAGTCTTAGGACTGTCCATGGGAGCGGATGATTATGTGGCAAAACCTTACAATCCACAGGAGTTAGCAGCGCGTGTGAAAAGTCATCTCCGCAGGTATACAAGTCTTGGGGATATCCATAAAGCAGATGATGATGGATGTATCACGAATGGCAGGCTGGAGTTCCATACGAATGAGCGAGTGCTTTATGTGGACAAAGAGCCGGTCAGGCTGACTGCGACGGAGACAAAGATCATGGAGCTTCTGATGAAATATCCGGGACGCGTTTTCCCGGCGGAGGAAATTTACGAGCGTGTCTGGAATGAGCAGGGGTATGCATGCGAAAATACGGTCATGGTACATATCAGGCGCATCCGTGAAAAAATTGAACTCAATCCAAAAGAGCCGGAATACTTAAAGGTGGTGTGGGGAATTGGCTATAAAATCGAAAAAATGGAAAAATAGGATTGTATTTTTAGTGTTCTTTATCGGAATCAGTATGCTGATGGCAGGAATCGGCAGATTTGCATATGAGAGCTATTCTGTCGGTGTGGATGAGGTCTGTGCGGAACTGAAAGAAAAGGACTATCAGGAGTCTAAAGAATTTAGAAACACCGTGCTGAACAGATTTTATACGTTTCTTGATGTGGCGACTGGAAACTATCATGGGGACAGCGGATATAGCGGTAGTGCTGTGAACGAGGAAAATATTGACGATTATCTGTCACCGGGAGGAAATTTTTTTGATAGGCTGTTTGGAACAAATAACGGAATTTCGGAGTATGTAGTGGGCACGGCTGCGACGTCGGACATTTATGAAAACCCGGATGCAGCAGAGACTGCGGGCACAGATGAGAACTCTTCCACGACGTATGAGGAGGTGTCAGACACGGAACATATTTATATGGCGTCTGACGACAGTACCGGTTATCAGGAAAAAAGCGAAGAAGAATATTTTGCGGACGTTAATAAGGATCATAATTTTTTCTATGAGATCTGCTATGACGGAAAAATAATGTATTCAAATATGCCTGATGATGTAACAGATGCTACATCATCAGATGGCGCATCCTCTGATGGGAAAAACAACACGGCTGCTTTGTTAAAAAATCTTCCGGAGGGGTATAATTATGCATTTCATTTTGATGGAAAAAAAGTGACGATCGAAAAAGACGGAGTGGAGCAGGATGTCTATGGAGATGGCATTTACCGCGAGGGAGAGGACTGGTATGTACCGGGTTTTCAAAACCTGATGGAAAAAGAATCCTGGGAGAAAGCGGATATCCGGATCATCATAGCAAAAGATCCGGTGCAGTATATGGGAGAAGATGATGCTGGAAATTCCTGGATCTGTAATTCTTTTTACGATCTTAATACACGGTGGACGCAGCAGCATAAACGCTATATACAGGCAATTTATTTTATCATTGCAGGCATTCTTTGTCTGTGTGCCAGCAGATTTTTCAAAGATGCAAAGAAACAGGAAGATAGCGTGATCGCCGCCCTGAGTGCGAAAATCTGGTTTGAATGGAAAATCTTAGCTACGATTCTGGTGCTGCTTCTTGTCTTGAGGATACAGTATGATTTTCCGGGTCTGGTGGAACTGCCGGTGATTTTTTGGCTCTGTTATTTCTGGATCAATGATGCAAAATATAATAAAAAAATCTGGCAAAATGGATTTTTCGGAAAACTGCTCGCACAGGCAGAGACAAAAAATATGTCCCTGCCATTTGCAAAACGGCTGGTAAGGGCTCTGTATGGGATCATTGGAATTACGGTATTTGGGCTGGCGGTAACTTGTGTGATGCTTGTTTTACTGCTGATCGTAAATTACAGACTGGCAAATTTTATTTACTGGCTGTTACTGCTGACCGGGTTTGCAGGGGTATTTTGTATCCTGCTTGGTATGGAATATTTCTATCAGAAAAGAAACCGGAATTTGGCAAGATCTTTAGAACAGCTTTCAAAAAGGATTACAGAGATCAGTAGTGGACATTATGAACCGGCAGATATGGTGAAAGCAGAAGACAGTGATATCCGCGCCATGGAAGAAGCATTAGAGCAGATCGGACAGGGAATGGAAACTGCGATAGAGGAGCGTATCAAGAGCGAGCGCATGAAAGTGGAACTGGTGGCGAATGTGTCCCATGATATTAAAACACCACTGACCTCCATTATCAGTTATATTGAGCTGCTAAAACAGGAGGAAAATCTGTCACCGGAGATTCAGGATTATATCCGGATTCTGGAAGAAAAATCGGAGCGGCTGAAAAATATGGTGCAGGATGTATTTTCTGTCAGCAAAGCGGCATCCGGACAGCTTGCGGTTGAGATGGAAGAAATTGATTTTGGAAAGCTTCTGCGGCAGACACTTGCAGATATGGACGGTGAGATTCAAAAGAGCCCGTACAAATTCAAAATTGATATACCTAAGGAGGCGGTCATGGTATATGCCGACGGAGACCGGATGTACCGGGTATTCCAGAATCTGATCGGTAATGCACTCAAATATTCGCTGGAGGGTTCACGGATCTATATTTCATTAAAAACAGAGAAAAATGCTGCAGTTGCAGATATTCGCAATACATCGCGCAGTGAATTAAAACAGGATGTGGATTTTACCGCACGTTTTACAAGAGGGGATGAGAGCCGTACCGATGGCGGAAGCGGGCTGGGACTTTCGATTGCGAAAAGTTTTACGGAGGCCTGTGGTGGAACATTTGAAGTGGAGACGATGGCGGATCTGTTTACGGTAAAGGTCAGTTTTGAACAAAAAAAGTGCAATGTTTGACATGGAAACCTCTTCGAAAGTGCAGTACAATAAAAAAATTAAATCATGTATATAAGGAGAGGAAATATGAAGATTACAATTTCACAGAGAAAACGTGCGGATATCATGCCGGATATGATGGGACTGTTTTTTGAGGATATCAATTATGCGGCGGATGGAGGTCTGTATGCAGAGATGCTGGAAAACAGGGCATTTGAGTTTGTCGACTGTTATGGGGATAAGGCAGATTATTATACTGAATTTGACGGACTGTATGGCTGGGAATGTTATCCGAAAGAGAAAAATGCCAGAATGCGGTGTGTCATGGGAAGCCCGGTTGCGGAAGAAAATCCGCATTATTTAAGATTTACGGCGGAGGAATCGCAGGCGGGTTTTAAAAATCAGGCTTATGACGGGATCGTATTGAAAAAGGATGCGCAGTATGAGGTATCGTTTTATGCGAGAAGTATTTCTTACCAGGGCAGAATACAGATATCAGTACAAAAGGACGGGATTATTGCCGCATCCGGTGAAACAGAACTTTTGCCCGGCAAAAAACAGGAGCCGCATAACTGGAAAAAATATCATCTTTTACTTACTGCAAAAGAAGATGTAAAAGGCGGAGATTTTGCTGTCATGTTAGAACAGACAGGTGTTGTGGAGTTTGATTTCTTTTCCATGATGCCAAAAGATGCCGTGTGTGGTATCTTCCGACGGGATCTGTTTGAATTATTAAAGGATCTGCAGCCTGGATTTATCCGGTTTCCGGGTGGGTGTATTATTGAAGGCAATACATTGTCTAACCGGTACCGGTTCAAGGAGACACTAAAACCGGTAGAGCATCGCAGATCCAACTGGAATCGCTGGGCAGTGCATCTGGTAAATGAGGAAAACGGATATCACAGTGTATTTTCACATTATAACCAGACACTTGGAATGGGATATTATGAATTTTTCCTGCTCTGCGAGGCACTTGGTGCGAAACCGCTTCCTGTGTTAAACGTCGGACTGGCATGCCAGTATCAGTCTTATGAGATGGTACAGCCCGGGACGGAGGCGTTTGGGCAGTACTTACAGGATGCACTGGATCTGATCGAGTTTGCAAATGGTGCGGAAGACGGCAGATGGGGCAGTGTGCGCGTGGCAATGGGACATAAAGAACCGTTCCATCTTACAATGCTTGGAATTGGCAATGAACAGTGGGAGACAGAGAAGTCCGGATTTTTTGAGAGGTATCGTCTGTTTGAAGAATGCATTCATGCAAAATATCCGGAGATCCGGCTGATCGGTTCTGCAGGACCGGATATCACATCAGAACGTTATGAAAAGGCATGGAAATATTATCATGGCGCAGTAAAAACACAGAAAAATTATGTATATGCAGTAGATGAACATTATTATGTGGAACCGGACTGGTTTTATGCGCATACAGATTTTTACGATGAATATCCAAGAGATGTCAAAGTATTTGCAGGGGAATATGCAGCGCACCCGGGGCACACTGAATTGATGGAACAGAAAAACTGTCTTGGAGGGGCATTAGCAGAGGCTGCATTTTTAACCGGAGTGGAAAGAAATGCAGATGTGGTCGTACTGGCGTCTTATGCACCATTATTTGCCAGACTTGGATTTACACAGTGGGCGCCGGATATGATCTGGTTTGACGGAGAAACATCGTACGCAACGCCGAATTATTATGTGCAAAAGATGTTTTCATGCATGAAAGGGACATCGGTGTTAGATACTCTTGGGGAAGAAAAGAAAACACAGATGGAGCAAGTCTATTATAATCCGGTAAGAGATGATGCGACAGGCGCAGTTTATTGCAAAATCGTGAATGCGTCGGAGAAGGAAAAACAGCTTACCATTTGTGATGAGACTGGAAAACCGTATCAGGTTGAGCGTGTATGGCTGTTGGGCGGAATGGAAAAAGAAGCTTTTAATTCCCTGGAGAAGCCGGATCGGGTGGCAATCCGGGAGATGGAACAGAAAGCCGGGGAAGAAAGAGGGGTAATAACCCTCGAAAAGAACACATTTGCAGTGTTACAGCTGATAGCGCCGGTGCCTGAGATATCTTTATGTTAAGAATAAAACCGCTGGATGGCGAGTACATCGCTGCCCAGCGGTTTTTTGTCAGTCACATTCATTCTGTGTTTCACAGAAATTCTGATAAGGAAAACGGATCAGAATTTTATTTTCGTAAAAAGGAATGGAAGAAAATGTAATGTCTGTTTTTCCGTAAAAGGAGTTGAGACGATGGTAAATATTGTGAAGTCCGACATGATGTCTGCCGTCTGCATCTGTCCCTGAACCATACATGATTTCTTTGGCGTGCTCTATATCTATGCCGGCACCGTTGTCTGTGATGGCGATACTTAAGGTGTCAGGCTCTCTCCAGATGGAAATATCGATCATGGGAGCAATCGGGAAATAGACACTGCTGTCGATGGAAAAACCGTGCTTTAAGGCATTTTCAACCAGAGGCTGTAAAATGGATTTTAAAATCTTCATGGAGAGCAGATCACCGTCAATATTGGTGGTCAGATGGATACTGTGCCGAAAACGGTAATTCATGATATTGACGTAGGCTTTGACCTGGTCGACCTCCTGGCTGATCAGATGCTGGCTGTTTCCGTAAGATAAGCTGATGCGGAGGTAGCCGCCGAGGTTTGACAGCATCGAGGAGGCAGTATCATTATGATGATTGTAGATTTCCATATTAATACATTCCAGTGTATTGTAAAGAAAATGTGGATTGATCTGCTCGGAGAGCAGCCGCAGTTCCATCTGGAAATTCTCCCGTTCATCCTGTTTGATCTGCCGGAACTGCTGCTGGATTGTCTGATACATGGAATCGATGGAGCGGCTTAACTGACCGATCTCGTCGGCAGGAGGGATTCCGTCAGCCGGTTTTTCATAGGTCCCTATTTCAATCTCCTGTACGGACTGCATCAGGAGTTTCAGCGGTTTTGTGACAAAACGTGTCACAAAAAACAGCAGGAACGGAATCAGTAAAAACATGACCAGAGCGATCGATAAGAGCATAAGGTCAAGGCTGCGGATCCTGGTATAAACCGCATATTCCGGCAGGATATTTGCCAGATACAGGTCGCTGTTTGCAATCGGCACGAGAAGGATATAGCGGTCACCGGTGTGCAGTAATTTATTGCCGGTACCGGACAGATAGCGGATGCCGCGCTGGATGGCTGTGTCCGTGGCGATGGCATAATTGTCATCCGCAGAGGACAGGCTGATGGGAGTACCGGAGCCGTCGGTAAGGTAGAGCAGGACATCCGAGGTGCTTCCGTTGTAATAAAGAGCCAGATAATCCTGGATATGCTGTGCATTCAGGAAAAAATATAAAACAGCATCACAGTTTTCGTAGGAGTCAGCTAACAATACCATCCGCTCACTCGGATTGACGGTAAGAAGGTAAGTAATGACAACCATGTCCGACTGGCCGCGGAAAGGACTTTGTGTGGCAGGATGAATGCAGATGGAGGGGGCGCCGGACAGTGCATATGTGTCCGTCGGCGAAAAGGTGTCATCGCGCAGTCTTGATTTATAGGAGTAGAAAAGCTGGCCTTTGGTGTCGGAAAACATGGCAGTGTGGATCAGTGAGCTGCTGTCCGTATAAAGGGAGAGCTGTGACTGCAGACTCGTATTTAAGTTCATGTACTCTTTGGTGTGTGGTACGGACACATCACACATGAGCTGGTAGGAGTCCGCAGATGCCGTATGGCTGACAAAACGTTTTAAAATATTTTCATATTCCTCGGAAAATGCGTCGGCAGCGTAGGTTGTATCGCGTGTGGCATTCCGCAGGGTTTCGTTTGCCACATAGTGGCGGAAAAATATTTCTAATGCGATGCCTACGACAAGCAGGATTGCAATAACAGTCAGCATGATATAAAGCCAGATCTTCATGGCTAATTTTGTGGAAAATATAGAGTGTTTCATAAGGAAGTCCTTTCATGGGGAAGTATTTTTGCTGGCGGCATTTAAATATTCGGAGGGCGACATGCCGACGGTATTTTTAAATGCGCGGGAAAAGGAGCGGTAATCCTGGTAACCGATCTGGTAAGCGATTTCCGTGATCGAACAGTTTTGTGCACAGATCAGGGATTTTGCGTACTCCATTTTCTCGGACAGGATATAGTCACGGAAGTTCACACCAGAGTGATTCTTAAAATATATGGTAAAGTACGCTTCACTCAGCCCGACAAGTGCTGCGACATCCTTCGCCTTGATATTGCAGTCAAGATGTGACCGGATATACTCCTTTGCCTGACGGATGATCTGGTCATGGCCGTTATGGCTTGCGGTCAGCAGCTCGGAATAATTCAGAAAGAAATCAATGAGCCAGTCCTTAAGTTCAGATACAGATGGGAGGATATTTAAGTCATCAAAGGTAAATTCCGGAAAAGAGACTGGATGACTGGATTTGATGGCGATATCTTTCTGGACGTTGGAAATCAGAAATAAAAACATCCCGAATATGTAGTTTGGTGGTGGCATGCGCACAAAAAACAGCGAATCAAAAAATGCCGAGCAGTAATCTTTGATCCGCGTGGTATCACCGTTTAAAATGGCATCAGCAAGTGGTGCGGAATCGATACTGCGGGGCGATTCCTGGGGCAGCTGGTGGCAGATGATGCCGGAATCAAAGATTTTTGTGTCTGTTCCGTAAATGCGGTAGGACAGTGCGGAGAGGGCTGCCTGATAAGAGGCAGAGCACTGGCACAGTTCCGGTACAATCGTTCCGACCGCAGCTAAAAAAGAAAGTCCGTTTTTTTTCTGCAGGCCGGTGAGACAGGCTTTGATCCTTGCAAGCAGAAGATCTTCGTTTCCGGCAGAAAGATTGATGATACATACGATCTGCTGTTCCTGATAGAGAAACGCCTCATAAAAAAATGTTTTTAAGACCGGATGGATGGTATGTGTGATGATAGATGCAAAGTCGGTCTCAAAATCGGAGTCAGAGTTTTCCGGTGTCAGTATGACAGCCACGGAGGAATCGGGACCAAGGTTTATATGCAGAAAATTTAAGCGTGCATTTGTCACGTCGGCAGAGGAAATCTCACCCTGCAGAAGCTGTGCAAGAAAATAGGAACGCGAAGATTCCATCAGGCTGCTCAGTTCGTCCGTGCTGATTGTATCGGATGCAGATTTTGCGCGTGTGGCAAGGACATCCTGGTATTCGGCGGAAAGTGCCTGCCTGAATTCCGGGATATTTAAAGGTTTTAAAAAATATCCGTGGACATTGTAGCGGATCGCTTCCTGTGCATAGGAAAAGTCATTATAACCGCTCAGGATCAGAAAGTGAGTGGTAAGTCCGGCATCTCTTGCCCTGCGGATCACTTCCAGTCCGTCCATGCCCGGCATGCGGATATCCATGATCGCAATGTCAGGGCTGGAAGAGAGAAGGAGTGCAAAGGCATCCATGCCGTTCCCGGCAGTTCCAATCAGTTTCAGGGGCAGGTCAGAATCCGAAACAATTTCTTTTAAGCCTCTCAATATGAAGGATTCATCATCTGCGATCATCAGTGTGACATCCATATGTTCGTTCATTGTGTAATCCCCCTTTCATCAATCATATATTGCGCTGCAATTGTAATGATATACAAAAATAAAAAAGTTTTATTAAAATACTTGTATATATTAACATGGAGATATGGAAAGCAAAAGGGGCAGTTTGTATAAGTTTTATGACCGGATATTAGAAAGTGTTACATTGTTCGTGGAAACTGCCGTTGTTCGGAAATGAAAAATCTGGCATGATAGTCACAACAGAAAACACCTGAAACAAAGGAAGGAGAAAACTATGAAAAAGAAAGTGATTAGTGCAATGCTTGCAGCGGCAATGATAATTTCTGTTACAGGCTGCGGAAACAATGGGGGAACAGAAAGTGCGAAAGATACGACCGCTTCAGGAACAGAGACAGCAGTATCGGATACGAAGAAAGACGGTGCAGCGACGATTGAATTCTGGACAAACAACCGTCATGACGAGGCATATATGAATGAGATGATCGATTCTTTCAATGCGAGCCACAGTGATATACAGATCAATTACACGATACTGACAGATGACTGGGACAATTCCATCCAGCTTGCCTATCAGGGCGGAACGGCACCGGACATTATCAGCATCCAGGCATCCGATAACATGACATTACAGACATATGTGGATGCCGGTATCTTCTATAACATCAAAGACTATATCGCAGGGGACGAAGAATTTCAGAAAGTAACGGAGGCATATGACCATAAATACGAGGGACTTACCTCCTTTGGGGATGATATCTACTGGGTTCCAAACGGTGTCCGTACCGGAACAAGGATTGAGTGGAACAAAGATCTGGTAAATGCTGCCGGGGCAACAGAGATACCGTCAAAATTATCAGATTTCGTGGAGCTTGCCAAAGCAGCTACCAATGATTCCACTTACGGGATCGCATTCACTTCATCCAGTCCGTTTTCAAGATGGTTAGAGGGATGTGGTGAGATGAGCGGCGCAACTCCTGGCGGATATGATTATGCCAATGGCGTATATGATTTTAGCAGCTGGAAAGAGATCGTGGAGGAAGCGGCAAAACTTTATGCAGATGGTTCTGTGCTTCCAGGCTCTGAAAATCAGGGCGTAGATAACAGCCGTGCATTATTTGCACAGGGTGCATTTGCACTCTGGGGAAATGCATCCCAGGAAGCAGGTGTATTTACCGATCAGTTCCCGTGCTCCTTTGACTGGGGTGTAGCAGAACTGCCAACTCTGACCGGTGAAGTCAAAGGCGCGCTGAGCTGCTCACCGAACGGCGGATATGTCATGCTAAGTTCCTGTGAAAATAAAGATGCAGCATGGGAAGTCATCAAATATTTTTCAAGTGAAGATTTCTTAAAGGGATATTTTGAGGGTGGTTACAGCATTCCGTTATCCGGTTATATGAGCAACATTGTCGATACAAGCAATATTGGCAGACTTGCAGATTTTGAACTTCAGGATTACGAGGATGTTTATCCGGCAACACCGGCAGTCAGCGTAGAGGGAGATGACTGGAAGACCGTGTTATGGAATGTAGTACTTGGATATGTCAGTGCAGATGAAGCCATCGAAGATCTGAATACACGCTATAATGCAGCACTTGAGAGCGGACTTTCCAATGGAACATGCAAACGTGTCATTGTTGAGAACTATGATCCGCTTCAGCCGTCAGCAGGAACCGTTACCTATAAAACAGAGTAAAACGCTGTCCGGGTATGGATGCAGGAAAGAAAAGGATGCCTGCATCCATATGGACCCGTTGCCATGGAAGGATAGCGCCATGGAAAGACAGGAGTATATGGATGCAGGCAGCATAAAAATGGAGGGCAGTGTGAAAAGTGGGATTTTTCACACGCAGGAATGGAGAGTCATATGAGTAAAAATAATACGACAGTGATAAAAACAAAAAAGAACCTTAGTTTTGCGGAACGGCTGAAACGCGCAAAAAACAAGGGAGACATTGCGGCAGGTCTTATGCTTTTGCCGGCGGTCATTATGTTACTGGTAGTCTCAGTATACCCGTTTTGCTGGATTTTCCGATATGTATGTTACGAGTACAATGGATTGACGGCGACGTATACCGGAATGCACAATTTTGAGCGTATGCTTACCGATACGACGTTCTGGCAGAGTGTGCTGCACACATTTGAATATGCGGTGCTCAAAATTATATTTATCATTCCGCTGGCACTGATTATGGCAGTTTTTCTGAACCAGAAATTAAGGGGCAGCTCCTTTTTCCGGGGGGTCTATTTTATGCCGACGATCATTTCTACCGCAGTGTCAAGTATGGTATTCGGATTTATCTTTGCGGCGTATAATGGCGTTTTAAACGGCGTGTTAAAGGCGATCGGCGTGATAGGGCAGAATGTTAACTGGTTAGGGGATGCAAAGACCGCCATGTGGTCGGTTCTGATTGTTGCACTCTGGGCAGGTTTTGGTAATTATATGATCTATTTTATCTCAGGAATGTCGAGCATTTCGGAGGACGTATATGAGTCGGCAAAAATCGACGGGGCAAATGGAATCCAGACATTTTTTAAGATCACACTGCCGATGTTAAGCCCGATGTTAAAAATTATTTTAATGCTGGCGATCACCGGGGCATTTAAGGATTATGAGTCAATCATGGTACTTACAAACGGCGGACCGAACAACCGTACACAGGTCATGTTTTTATATATTTACCAGCTTATTTTTGGAAAAGATGTCGGGACAAACCCACAGATCGGTTATGCGACCGTGTTAAGCTTGGTTGCTGCGCTGATCATTGGTATCGTGACAGCTGTTTATATGTATTTTGCAAGAAAACTTGATGAGGTGGTATAAGGAGGTTTTACAGATGAAAATGCGAAAGAAAAATGACACGGCAGTATATTCTACCGGCACAAAGGTCATCCGTTTCCTGGTAGTTCTGCTCATGTCGTTTGTGGCGTTCCTGACGCTGTACCCTATTTTTTATGTAGTGCTGGGGGCGTTTAAGAAGAACCAGGAATTACTTACAGGCGGGATCAATATTTTCCCATCTGAATGGATCGTACAGAATTTTATTGATGCGTGGAATTCTGCAAACTTTGCGGTGTACACAGGAAACAGTATATTCCTTGCTTTAAGTGTCATGATCCTGACCTTAGTTGTCACAAGCATGGCAGGATATGTATTTGCCCGTAAAAATTTCAGGGGCAAGGAACTGATCTATGGTCTGTTTGTGGCATTTATGTTTGTAAATGTAGGATCGGTAACACTGCGTCCACTGTTTGAACTGGCGGTAAAAATCCATATGAATACGTCTCTCTGGAGCGTTGTGTTCATCTCGGCGGGAACTGCACAGGCAACTTATATTTTCCTGATCCGCGGCTATATGAATTCGGTCCCGAAGGAACTCGATGAGGCGGCAAAAATCGATGGATGCACATTTTTCCAGACATTTTATAAGATCATTCTTCCGGTATTAAAGCCGATCCTTGCAACCGTGGCGCTATTGTCTTTCCGCGGAGGCTGGAACGAATATATCCTTCCGCTGGTATTTACAATGACGGATGCCTCAAAGCGTCCCCTGACAGTCGGGGTGACCATGTTAAAGAATGCGGGCGATGGTGCAGCAGCATGGAATATCATGTTTGCCGGGGCGACCATCGCGATCGTTCCGATTCTGGTCATTTACATTTTTGCAAGTAAATATTTTATCAATGGTATGACAGCAGGAGCAGTAAAGGGATAAAAATGGACGAGAGATTAAAAAAATATGTGGATGAAGTGATAGCCCCTAAATTGCAGGGGGATGGCGGTTTTATTGATCTTACCGGAACTGATGGAAATGTTTTACATGTCAGGCTGCAGGGGGAATGTTCGAAGTGTGCGATCGTACCACGCTGTATGAGCTGGATCGAGGAAGAAATAAAAAGAGATCTTGGGATAGACGTCACGGTTTTTGCAGAACGGAAAAAACCGTTTTTCTGGGATACGATTTAAGGAGGAAGAGGCAATGGCATTTGTACAGGTAGTCCGCAGAAGCATGAGACCGGAGGAGTATACGGATCTGCGAGCCGGATGGCTGAAACGGTTTTTATATGAAAGTAAATATGAGATTACAGATATTGAAATTACGGATGCGAGACAGACGGGAGAGAACACTTATGAGTATTATCCGGGTGGTTATCGCAGATTAAAAAAGGGCGATATTTATTTTACGCCCGACGGAACGGTTTTTTTTAAGGCAAAAGTGACCGTGCCAAAAGAGATGCAGGGAAAAGAGCTGTGGCTTTCCATGTGGACGGCGGCGGAGATCATTGTAAAGGTCAATGGGGTTTATGTGGGCGGCATGGATCCAAACCGTGACCGTGTACTGCTCAGTCCTTACATTGACAGCGGGGAACTCCTGATCGAGATGGAGGGGTACAACCGTTCAAAGCCGGATGATGAGCGAAATCCGGATTCCATGAAATTAAAGGGGTGCAGACAGGAATTTCAGGGATTATATCTTGCAACAGTAAATCAGGATGCACTGAGCCTTTTTTATGATCTGCAGCTTCTTCTGGATGTTTCAAAAAGTACCTATTTTAATGAAGATTACAGAAAATTCTTAAATCAGGAATTAAATAATGCCTTAAACGAGATTGACTTTGAGACACTGAGGGAATGCATCGGACAAAATCAGGAGTCGCCATCCATGGAGCGGGAGAAGTATGAATATGTCAATGAGGGAATCCGCGCGGCATCTGCTTACATAGAGAAACATATCTATGAAAATGGTGATTTCCGCGGCAGCGGCAATGTGGCATTAGTAGGGCATTCGCATCTTGATATTGCCTATTACTGGCGCAGGATCCATGCGGTACAGAAGAATGCGCGCACCGTGCTGATTCAGATGCGGCTGATGGACCGTTACCCGGATTTTCATTACACGCATACACAGGCGTATACCTATGAACTTCTGGAAAAATATTACCCGGAACTGTTTGAGGAATTAAAGGAAAAGATCGCGGCGGGCAATTTCGAACCGGTCGGGGCGATGTATATTGAGCCGGACTGCAATATCCCGTCGGCGGAAAGTCTGATCCGCCAGTGTCTGTATGGACAGATGTATTTCCGCAGCCGGTTCGGTAAGACTGTCAATAATGCATGGCTGCCGGATGTTTTTGGAAACAGCTGGATACTGCCGCAGATCTTGAAAAAGAGCGGAGTGGAGTATTTTGTGTCAAATAAAATGTCCACATGGAACGATACCAACCGTTTTCCGCACAATAATTTTATATGGCGCGGGATCGATGGCACAGATGTCTATGCATGTGTTCCTCCAACACACTTTATCACCTGGAATATGCCAAGCCAGATCCAGGAGAACTGGGAGGCATATCAGGATAAGGAGAGCGGCGGACAGACGTTGTCCATGTTTGGATATGGCGATGGGGGCAGCGGTGCTACGGAGGAGATGATCGAACTGATGCACCGGTTTGACAAACTGTCTGTCATGCCAAAGACCGAGCAGACCGGGGGCACAAGTTTTCTGGAAAAGAATTTAAAGGGAAATGAAAATCTTGCTGTGTGGGATGGTGAATTATATCTGGAAATGCACAGGGGGACATTCACAACGAAATCCAACCTGAAACGTGAGAACCGGGAGCTGGAATTTGCCCTGCGCGAGGCAGAACTGTTATTGTCCCTGCGCTGCCTTTCGGGAGAAACTTATCCTGCAGAACAGGTGCGGAATATATATAAGAAGTTTCTGGTCAATCAGTTCCATGATATCCTGCCGGGAAGTCATATCCATCCGGTCTACGAGGATGCGATGGAGGACTATAAAAAAGTGAGGGAATGTGTGGATTCCCTGATTGGAACAGGGGATACCTATTTTAACTCGTTAGGGCAGGAGCGGACGGAAGTTACCTTTGTTGAGATGGAGGATGGACCGGTTCTGCGGAAAGGAAAAAAAGGTGCATTTGTGTGCCCGCAGATGGCACCGTTTGAGACCATGGATGCAGGGCAGATGGAGAAAAAGGCACGGCTTCTGGCAGAAAGACCGGCGGACTGGATTACAGTCAAATATGTAGATGAGCCGTATCGGGTCCGGGTAGAAACCGCGCATGCGAAAATCTGTTTTGCGAAAGACGGGAGCATGGAAAGTTTTTATGACAGGGATCTTGACCGTGAATGGACGGATGGTGCGTTTCACAAACTGCACATTTATCAGGATCTGCCGGGTGTTTATGACGCATGGGATATTCTGCCGAACTACAAAGAGAAAGAGCTTGAGATCACTGTGAAAAAACCGCTTCATCTGGTGGTGGCAGATGGTGCATGTGCATTGTTTGAGGTGGTGCTTGGCACAGAGGCGAGCAGCTGGAAGATGCAGATACGGCTGTTTGCGGACAGCAACGAGATCGAAGTGGAACATCTGGTGGACTGGCATGAGAAACACAAACTTGCGAAGATGGAATTTGGGATGAATCTGGTGTCCAGAGAACTGGTGTGCGATACCAGCGCCGGATTTATACGCAGGGAGACCCATAAGAATACTTCCTGGCAGCAGGCAAGATTTGAGGTGTGTATGCATAAATGGTGCGATATGGCAGAGTCGGACGGCGGAATTGCGATCTTAAACGATGGAAAATATGGTGTCGGGGTCGATGAAAATCATATTACATTAAGTCTGCTGCGCGCGACGATCCGTCCGGATATTACCTCAGATATTGGAAAACATGATTTTTGTTACCGGATCGTTCCACATGCAGGAAACCATCTGGATGCAGGGATCAACCGCAGGGCGTTTGAATTTAATGTACCACTTAAAAAGACTGCCTTGCCGCAGCAGTTCGACGGACGTATCGATGCGGTCATACAGAAGGCAGCAGAGAAAAAAACACTTTATGTGCAGGCGGTAAAGATGAGTGAGGACGAAAAAAATATCATCATCCGTCTGAGTGAACAGGATGGTACAAGAGGAAAACTGGTGCTGCCATTTGCGGTACAGCCGGTAAATCTGCTGGAGGACAGCGAGGGAGAGAGGACAGATGTGATCGTTTATCATCCATTCGAGCTTGTGTCATTTGCCATTCCTGTCCTGCCGGAGTAATGCGTGATGCAGAAAGGAAAATTTCTATGAGACTGGAAAAATATTTTGAAGACCCGGAGATTTTACATGTGGGGACGGAGGAGACGAGATGCTGCTGCGAGCCACAGGATGAAAACGGAGAGAGTCGCAGAAACTGTCTTTCCGGAAACTGGAAATTTCATTATTTTTCCAGTGCGGCAGAAGTGTTTGCAGGCATTGCCGGTGAGGGAAAGGGCGCGGACATAACGGATGTCTGCCGGCATATAAATGAGGGGGGATGGGACAGTATACCGGTTCCATCCTGTTGGCAGAACCATGGATATGACAGCCACCAGTATATCAATGTGCGGTTTCCGATCCCGTTCGATCCGCCCTATGTCCCGGATGAAAATCCGTGCGGGCTGTACGAAACAGAATTTTTGAGAGAGTCACAGACACAGTCGCGCAGTTATCTTTATTTTGAGGGTGTGGATTCCTGCTTTTATGTGTGGGTAAACGGAACATTTGCAGGTTACAGTCAGGTTTCCCATTCGCCGAGTGAATTTGAAGTGACAGAGCTGCTGGCCGACGGCACAAACCGTCTGGATGTTCTCGTGTTAAAATGGTGTGACGGTACATATCTGGAAGATCAGGATAAGTTCCGGATGTCCGGTATTTTCCGGGATGTCTGGCTGATCGAACGCCCATGTGACTTTGTGCGTGATTACACAGTGACGACCGGGATCACGTTTGGGGAAGATCAGGTAACACCGCAGAGCGCGGAGGTCTGTCTTTCCCTTTCCCGCTCGACGGGCGGCAGCAGGCGGGAGCTTTTCGTGCGTGCCATACTAAGAGATGCTTCCGGCAGCGTGGAAGCAGAGGGGCAGACAACACTGGTGTCGAATGGAAGTGAGGCAAAGCTTGTGTTTCCGGTAAAACATCCCAGGTTATGGAGCGCGGAGACGCCGTATCTGTATACGCTTGAGATTCGGACGGAAAACGAAATCCTGCATCAGAATGTGGGCATACGGGAAATCCACATTGAGTCATCCGTAGTGAAACTAAATGGGAGACCGATCAAGATACGCGGTGTGAACCGCCATGACAGCAATGCAAAGACAGGCTATACCATAAGCAGGGAACAGTTGGAGGAAGACCTCAAATTGATGAAATCGCATAATATTAATGCGATCCGCACCAGCCATTATCCCAATGCACCGTGGTTTCCGGAGTACTGTGACAGATACGGTTTTTATGTGATCGCAGAGGCGGATATTGAGATGCACGGAGTAACTTCTTTTTATGGGGGCTCTTCAAAAAAGACTTTTTGTACGCTGGCAATGGATCCGATGTTTGATAAGGCAGTAATAGACCGCGTGGAGCGCTGTGTAAAGCGGGATAAAAATGCACCCTGTATCCTGATCTGGTCGCTTGGGAACGAGTCCGGTTACGGAAATTCGTTTGAGAAAGCAGGACGTTGGGTCAAGGCATATGACCCGACACGCCTGACACATTACGAGGGGGCGGTTTATGAAGCAGAAGGTCACGTAAACGACACATCCATGATCGATCTTTACAGCAGAATGTACCCGCATGTGGAATGGATTGATGAGTATTTTGCAGATCCGGGAAACAAAAAGCCTTATTTTATGTGTGAGTTTGTCCATGCAATGGGAAATGGACCGGGCGGTATCCGCGCCTATATGGACCGAATGTACCGTTATGAGGGATTTTTAGGGGGCTGTGTCTGGGAATGGTGCGATCATGCCATTTATGACGGTGTGGCAGAGAACGGAAAAGAGCGCTATCTGTATGGGGGCGATCACGGGGAACGCTTTCACGACGGCAATTTCTGTGTCGATGGGCTGCTCTATCCAGACCGTACACCGCACACGGGACTTCGGGAATGGAAAAATGCGATCTGTCCGGTTTTTGTCACAGAGATCGATGCAGCCAATGGTATGTTCCTGGTGGAAAACAGGTTTGATTTTCTTGAGGCATCCGGCGAGGCAGAGCTGTGTTATGAGATCAAAGCGGGGGGAAGTGCACAGGACGAAACAGTCATTCTTGCAGATGGAACAAAAGAGTTGCCACATCTGCTGCCGCATGAGAAAGCAGCCTTGACGATCCCGGTGCCAAAGCTGCCGGAAAACATGGATGTGTATGTAAAACTGACGTTTATCCGGAAAAAAGTGGTGGAATATGCAGCGTGCAGCAGTACGTTTGGATTTGCACAGTTTTGCATGCAGGAGCGGAAAGTATCGGTTTTGCAGAGGGAAAACAGAGCGGAACATGAGGTCGTACTTGTGGAGGAGCCGGAGGAATGGATCGTATTATGCGGTACACTTCGTGTTGCCTTTGGGAAGAAGACCGGAGCGCCGACCGGCATTTTCAAAGATGGAAAATCTATTCTCTGGGGACATGCGGGATATCAGATTTACCGTGCACCCACAGACAATGACATCCAGATCAAGGAGAAGTGGAAAGAGGCAGGCTACGATGCGGCAATGACCAAAGTATATCATTCCGATGCATTCTGTCTGGACGGGGAGGCACATTATGTGGCAGATATAGGGATTGCAGCCATATACCGTCAGCCGGCAGTGCACCTTCATGCCGACTGGTGTGTGAACCGCTGGGGCAGGGTCATAGTAACGCTTGATGCGCACAAAGATATGGCGATGCCGCCGCTGCCACGGCTTGGGATCATGCTGCCGGTTGAGCGCTCTATGCGTCATGTTACTTATTACGGCTATGGACCGGATGAAAGCTATATTGATAAAAGGGAACACTGTTATGTCGATATGTTTCAGGCAGAGGTAGAAGACCTGCATGAAAATTATATCAGACCACAGGAGAATGGAAGCCATTATCACTGCCGATATGTCTCACTTGAAAATGAAAAATACCGTCTGCTTGCGGAGGCAGATAATTATCTGGATTTTAACGTTTCGGATTACACGGTGGAAGAACTGGCAGGAAAAAGGCATAATTTTGAACTGGAACCGGCGTCTGGTTCCTTACTGTCGCTGGATGCGCGGATGATGGGCATTGGAAGTAATTCCTGTGGACCGGATCTGCCGGAAGAGTTTTTGCGCGATGAGGCGCATACCGTGTGGAAGGTACAATTACAGATAGAAGAACTGTAAAAATTATAATACATAAAACGGATAGGATAGAGAAACTGCAATTTCATGTCAGACTGAAAGTCAAATGACCTGAAATTCTCATATTTTATTGTGCAATTTGACGATAAACTGTGAAAAAAGTCTCTGTAATATCCGCTTTTTTTCATGAAATGAAAATTAATGAGAAAAAATATCAATAATGTTATTGACATCTAATAAACGTTAGAATATACTAACCAACGTAAGAAATGAAAATCATTATCAATACAGTAGGAGAAAAGAGGAAAAAATGATGCCGCTTACTATGTTAAACACAGGAGAACCGAGTACGATTAAAAAAGTCGGTGGAAAAGAAGAAACCAGAAGATTTTTAGAGAATCTTGGCTTTGTTCCAGGCGGAGAAGTTACAGTCGTATCAGAGATCGACGGTAATATGATCGTTAACATCAAGGATTCAAGAGTTGCGATCGGAAAAGACATGGCGAATAAAATTATGGTATAAAACTGTTGCAACAGCGCAGTTTCATGATACAAAAATGAAAAGGAGCGAAACGATGAAGACGTTGAAAGAAGTAGCCTGCGGCAGCACCGTAAAGGTCAAAAAACTGACTGGCGAGGGCCCGGTCAAGAGAAGAATCATGGACATGGGCATCACAAAGGGTGTGGATATCTATGTAAGAAAAGTAGCACCGCTTGGTGATCCGATCGAAGTAACTGTAAGAGGATATGAATTATCCTTAAGAAAAGCAGATGCTGAGATGATCGAGGTAGAGTAATTTTTTTGCCCTGGCGTTAGCAAATGCTAACAAAAGACAGAAAAGACAAACTAAAGCAAGCTATAGCAAACTAAAGCAAGCAGCAGCAAACAAAAGCAAGTTACAGCAAACTAAAAATAAAAGGAGAAAAGTTATGGCAGTAAAAATTGCACTCGCAGGTAACCCAAACTGCGGAAAAACAACTTTATTTAATGCTTTGACTGGCTCTAACCAATTCGTAGGTAACTGGCCTGGAGTAACAGTAGAAAAAAAAGAAGGTAAATTAAAGGGACATAAGGATGTTGTCATCATGGACTTACCGGGTATTTATTCCTTATCTCCATATACACTTGAGGAGGTTGTTGCCCGTAATTATCTGATCGGCGACAGACCGGACGCCATCTTAAATATCGTAGATGGTACAAACATCGAGCGTAACCTTTACCTGTCCACACAGTTGATGGAACTTGGCATTCCGGTTATTATGGCAATCAACATGATGGATCTTGTTGAGAAGAACGGTGACAAGATACATATTGACAAATTAAGCAAAAAGCTTGGGTGTGAAGTCGTTGAGATTTCTGCATTAAAGGGAACCGGTATCCAGAAAGCTGCTGAGAAGGCAGTTGCACTTGCACAGCAGAAGAAGAACATGGTTCCGGTACATGAGTTCTCTAAAGATGCAGAAGATGTGATCACAGAGGTTGAGAACAAACTGAGCGGTATTGTTTCAGAGGATCAGAAACGTTTCTTTGCGATCAAGTTATTAGAGAAAGATGACAAGATCAAAGAGCAGATGAAATCTGTTCCGGATGTATCATATGAGATCAAGGAAATGGAAGATAAGTTTGATGATGATACTGAGAGTATTATTACAAACGAGCGTTATGTATACATTTCATCCATCATTGGCGAATGTGTTTCAAAGAGCAGCAAAGAGAAACTTACAACTTCCGATAAGATCGACCGTATCGTGACAAACCGCTGGCTTGCAATCCCGATCTTTGCAGTTGTAATGTTTTTGGTATATTATGTATCTGTAACAACGATTGGTTCTATCTTAACAGACTGGACAAATGATACGCTGTTTGGTGAATGGATCATCCCTGGTGCACAGAGTTTATTTGAAAACATCGGATGTGCTGACTGGCTGACAGGTCTGATCGTAGATGGTGTGATCTCCGGTGTAGGTGCAGTACTTGGTTTCGTACCGCAGATGTTAGTACTGTTCCTGTTCCTTGCATTCTTAGAGTCCTGTGGTTACATGGCACGTGTCGCATTCATCATGGATCGTGTATTCCGCAAATTCGGACTTTCAGGAAAATCATTCATTCCGATGCTGATCGGTAGTGGATGTGGTGTTCCTGGTGTTATGGCATCAAGAACAATTGAGAGCGACCGTGACCGTAAAATGACGATCATGACAACAACCTTTATTCCTTGCGGAGCAAAACTCCCAATTATCGCTTTGATCGCAGGTGCTTTCTTCGACAATGCAGGATGGGTTGCATGGAGCGCATACTTCGTAGGTGTGGCAGCAATCGTATGCTCCGGCATTATTTTAAAGAAAACAAAAATGTTCGCTGGCGATCCGGCACCATTCGTTATGGAGCTTCCGGCATATCACTGGCCGACAGTTGGCAACGTATTAAGAAGTATGTGGGAGCGTGGCTGGTCTTTCATCAAAAAAGCAGGTACGATCATCACGTTATCAACCATCATCTTATGGTTCTTGATGAACTTCGGATGGACAGATGCAGGCTTTGGTATGTTAAGTTTCGATGGACTTGAGGGTGCTGCTCTTGAGGCTGCCCAGGCAGAATGTATCCTTGCAAAGATCGGTTCTGCAATCGGCTGGATCTTTACTCCGCTTGGATGGACACAGAGTGGTAACGGCTGGAAGATGGCAGTTGCAGCAATCAGCGGTCTGATCGCAAAAGAGAACGTCGTAGCAACATTCGGTATGTTATTTGGTTTCGCAGAAGTTGCAGAAGATGGTACTGAATTCTGGGGCAACCTTGCCGCTGTTATGACTCCGGTAGCTGCATACGGCTATCTGGTATTCAACCTCTTATGTGCACCTTGCTTCGCTGCAATGGGAGCTATCAAGAGAGAGATGAACAATACAAAATGGTTCTGGTTTGCAATCGGATATCAGTGTGGTTTAGCATATGTAGTATCCTTATGTATCTACCAGATCGGTACATTGATCACAACCGGTACATTCGGTATTGGAACTGTTGTTGCTTTTGTACTTGTAATCGGTCTTTTATATCTGTTATTCAGACCTTACAAAGAGAGCGATACATTAAAAGTAAATGTAAAAGGCATGGCAGGCGCAAGATAAGCACTGCTTCTAAGGTGGCTGCCGTGTGTTGACACGGCAGCCATATTTATAACAAGGAGGATTATCTTATGGGAACAGTTGTAACGGGAGCAGTAGTTGTGGTAATTGTGGGACTTATCATCCGCAGCATGGTTCGCGATAAGAAAAACGGAAAATCCCTTCAGTGCGGAGGCGATTGCAGTCAGTGCGGAGGGCACTGTCATTAATATAGGAGGAGACCATGACGGCAGGAGTAAACAGTCAGAAAAAGAAAAATCATGAAACGGCAAATTACCACAGAACCCAGATGCAGAAAGAAATTGTCATTCAAAGATTGAGAGAACAGGGTTGTCGTATTACCAAGCAGCGTCTGATGCTGCTGGATGTGATTCTCAATGAAGATTGTTCTTGCTGCAAGGAAATCTATTACAGAGCAGCAGAAGTTGATCCGGGAATCGGGGCGGCAACTGTTTATCGCATGGTCAATTTATTAGAAGAAATCGGGGCTATCAGTAGAAAAAATATGTATCGTATCGCATGTGGGGCGGTATGTGACAGAGAAAAGGCATGTACGATCGAACTTGATGATGATACCATAAAGGAATTATCGGCAAAAAGCTGGAATGCGGTAGTGCTTGCAGGTTTGAAAGCATGTGGTTATATCGATAAACAAAGAATTAAAAGTGTCGTAGTACAGTCCTGCGACTGTGAGGAAGCGGGCTGACAGATCAGGGAGTAAATATGTTAAAGATTACGGTAGAAGTAGATGGAATGCAGTGCGGAATGTGCGAAAATCATGTAAATGAAGCTGTTCGTGGCGCATTTCCGGTCAAAAAAGTATCTTCCTCTCACAGTAAAAAACAGACCGTGATCATCACGGAGCAGGATATTGATGAGCAGGAATTAAAGGCTGTCATTGACGGAACAGGATATGAGTCAGGTGCAGTCAAAAAAGAACCATATGAGAAAAAAGGGCTGTTTGGATTTTTGAAATAACAGAAGAAAACAGCCATTGTATAGAAAATAAAAAAATGTGGGAATCCCAGATATGGGATTCCTTTTTTTCATAGGAAATTACGTCTTATAAATTAAAAAGTACATAAAAATATCCGGTAATTTTCTGATATATTGAAAATTTTTTTGACCATAGTATATCTGCAAAGGACAGGTCATGAATCTGTTATTTTAAGGACATATTTTGTATAACTATTTTCAGATAACCTTTATAGTTAAGGTATCATAGCAATAGAAAACAGGAATGAAATAGTATAATTATGGAGGGGCAGTATGAAATACGGATATTTTGATGAAAGTAAAAAAGAATATGTGATCACAAGACCGGATACACCGGCACCATGGGTCAACTATCTTGGTTCGCCGGAGTATGGAGCAATTATATCCAATAATGCAGGGGGATATAGTTTTGCAAAATCAGGAGCAAACGGAAGAATTTTAAGGTATGTCTTTAACCAGTTTGATGAACCGGGCAGATATATTTATATCAGGGATAATGAAAACAGAGATTACTGGTCTGCATCATGGCAGCCGGTTGGAAAAAGTTTAGATACTTATAAGAGCGAGTGCCATCATGGCACTGCATATACAAAGATGAAAGCTGTGTATGACGGTATCAGTTCAGAAGTGCGGTACTATGTTCCGTTAGATCAGTCATACGAAGTGTGGAATCTTGGCATTACCAATGATTCTGACCGGGAAAGGGAGCTGACCGTGACCGGTTATGCGGAATTTACGAATAACAGTAATTATGAGCAAGATCAGGTAAATCTCCAATATTCACAGTTTATCACAAGGACAGTTTTCTGTGAAAACCGCATCCGCCAGATGATCCATGCAAATCTTGATAAGATTGAAAATGGAAAAGAAATTGACCATAAGACCGTGATCAACCGGTTTTTCGGGCTGGCCGGGGCAAAAGCCGATTCCTGGTGTGGAGAAAAAGAAGAATTCCTTGGCAGATATCATGGATATGGAAATCCCAAAGGGGTGGAAGACGGCGTTTTAAATAACAGGGGAAATTATAATGAAAACGGCTGCGGAGCCATTTCCACCGTACTTCATCTGAAACCGGGAGAAACCAGGGAAATCGCGTTTCTTGTGGGAATGAAAGAAGACGATGAGGCGGCTGAAATTGTAGCAGGATATGAGAACACAGAGGAAGTATGTAAAAAAGAACTGGAAGAACTGACGGCATACTGGCATGGAAAACTTTCCCATTTCCAGGTTAAGACACCGAGCAAGGAATTTGATACTATGATCAATACTTGGAATGCATATAACTGCTTTATGACATTTATCTGGTCAAGAGCGGCATCTTTTACTTATTGCGGTTTAAGAAACGGATATGGTTACCGCGATACGGTACAGGATATTCAGGGTGTGATTCATCTGGCACCGGAAATGGCAGTAGATAAAATCCGTTTTATGCTCTCCGCACAGGTGGATAACGGAGGAGGACTTCCGCTGGTTAAATTTACACACAATCCAGGACATGAAGATACACCGGACGATGCTTCTTATGTACAGGAAACAGGACATCCGGCTTACCGGGCAGATGATGCACTCTGGCTGTTCCCGACAGTATACAAATATGTATCAGAAACGGGCGATACTGCATTTATGGATGAGGTAATTCCATTTGCAAATAAAGATGAAGGAACGGTTTATGAACATTTGAAACGTGCGATTGATTTTTCCATGAACCATCTAGGAAAGCACAGCATGCCAGCCGGACTCTATGCAGACTGGAATGACTGTTTAAGACTTGGAAAAGATGGTGAGTCAACGTTTGTTGCATTTCAGTTTTATTATGCAATGACAATTTTACGCATTTTTGCAGAACATAAAAAGGATACGGAATACATTGCATTTCTGGATGAAAACCAGAAAAAGTTAGGAAATCTGATCCAGGAACTCTGCTGGGATGAAGACAGATTTATCCGTGGATTTACGGAGAGTGGAGAGACGATTGGAAAACGTACTGATCCGGAAGCAAATATGTGGTTAAACCCTCAGAGCTGGGCGGTGATCAGCGGACTTGCAGATGAGAAACAGGCAGACTGTGCATTACAGCAGGTTTATGACAGGTTAAACACGGAATATGGAGCAATCTTAATGGATCCTCCATACCATGAACATGCATTTGACGGGGCTCTTGCAGTTATTTACAATGCCGGAACAAAAGAAAATGCCGGTATTTTTTCGCAGTCGCAGGGCTGGATCATTTTAGCGGAAGCATTAAGAGGACATGGGGAGAGGGCATTTACTTATTTTATGGAGAACGCTCCGGCAGCGCAAAATGACAAGGCAGAGATCCGCAGATTAGAGCCATACTGTTATGGGCAGTTTACGGAAGGGAAAGACAGTCCGAATTTTGGACGATCCCATGTACACTGGCTGACTGGGACAGCATCAACGGTTATGGTGGGCTGTGTGGAGGGAATCCTTGGCATGCGTCCTGACCTTTATGGACTTCGCATTGCACCGTCGATTCCGAAGGAGTGGGAACTGTTTGAGATAGATAAGGATTTCAGGGGATGTCATCTGCATATTACCGTAAAAAATCCGGGACATGCCGAGAGCGGCTGCAAAAAACTTTTCGTGAATGGACAGGAGATGAAAGATAATTATATTCCGCAGACTGTGCTTACTGATGAGACAGACATAGAACTGATTATGTCGTAAAAAAAATGTCATGTAAAGAAGGGAGAGTCTTATGAACAAGATAGAATTTACAGATAAAAATGGAACCTTCCGTATCCATAATCCGGAAAATTACAGCGGGCTGTATCTTCCGCTGGCAGGTGAAACAGGGTTAAAATCCAGTATCACGCCAAATCTCGGAGGAGACAGCAAGACAGATCAGAATCATTTTCTGTTAGAACCTGTCAGTATTGAAAATTTACATAATAACCGCAATACGAGAAATTTTTGGTGTCGTATTGAAAATAAGGGCAGCTGGTCCGTCTGTGGTTCTTCGGCAAAGCAGGAAGCGGCAAAATTTACAAAGGATCAGGATGAAAGCATATTAGAAGCTGGTTTTATGTGGCAGAAACTGACGAGAATATCCAGAGAATATGAAATGAAAGCAGAAACCACTTCCTTTGTTACGATAGATGGGACAATGGAAGTAATGATGACAGAACTGACCAATACAGCGGATCAGGAACAGAAGATTACACCGGTTGCTGTGATTCCGCTTTATGGACGGAGTGCAGACAATATCAGGGATCATCGTCATGTGACGTCGCTGCTGCACAGAATTGAAACAAAAACGTATGGCGTGGAGGTGTGCCCGGTGCTTTCCTTTGATGAGAGGGGCCATCAGAAAAATCAGACGGTCTATTTTGTATATGGATCTACAGGAGAGGGAGAGGCGCCGGAAAAATTCTATCCGACAACGGAAATGTTTATCGGGGAAGGGGGAAGTTACCTGAATCCCGAAGCGGTAAGAATGGATAAGGACGGTGTTCTGGCAGGAACAAAACTGCAGGGAAAAGAGGCAGCAGGTGGAATGCGTTTCGCACCGGTTACCTTAAAACCACAGGAGACAGTCACGTATCTGGTACTTGCAGGGGTTTCCGGGGAAAAACAGAACATTGAGAAAATGACATCTGCTTACCGTACGAAAAAACAGATCGAGAAGGCATTTGAAGCCGTAAAAAAACACTGGACGGACAAAGTAAATGTTGATTTTTCAACGGGTGATACAAACATTGATAATTATTTAAAATGGATCTGTTTTCAGCCGGTTCTGCGCCGCATTTATGGCTGTTCATTTTTACCATATCATGATTATGGCAAAGGAGGACGTGGCTGGAGAGATCTCTGGCAGGACTGTCTTGCTCTGCTGATTATGGAGCCGTCAGTAGTACGCCAGATGATTGTTGACAATTATGGCGGTGTAAGGATGGATGGAACGAACGCAACGATCATTGGCAGCAGACAGGGAGAATTTATTGCAGACCGCAATAACATTACACGCGTATGGATGGATCATGCATTCTGGCCGTTCGTGACGACAAAATTATATCTGGATCAGACAGGAGATCTTGATATTTTGCTGGAGAAGGTAACCTATTTCAAAGATCTGCAGACAAAAAGAGGTACTGCACATGATAATAACTGGGATCATGCATATGGAAATAAACAGCGCACAGCAGGTGGAAATATTTATTTTGGAACAATTTTAGAACATATTTTACTGCAGAATCTATGTGCTTTTTATGATGTCGGAGAGCATAATGAGATGAGACTGCACGGTGCGGACTGGAATGATGCACTTGACATGGCATGGGAAAAAGGCGAGAGTGTGGCATTTACGTGTGCATATGCTGGAAATTTAAAAGATATTGCAGATTGTCTGAAGCATATGGAAGAGAAAACCGGGATCAGTAAAATTGAAATGGCAGAAGAGATGAAATGTCTGCTTGCGGAAGGAACAGAATTATATGAAAGTCCGGACAGAAAGCAGAAACTGCTGGACGAATATACCAGCCTCTGCGAACATAATGTAAAAGGAGGCATGATCCTGGTTTCCACAGAACAGATACGAAAGAATCTGGTGGAGAAGGCAGAGTGGCTGATGCAGCATATCAGAGAGAAAGAATGGATCAGTGCCGGGGATGATATGGGTTGGTTTAACGGATATTATGACAATCATGGAAATGCGGTTGAGTACAGTAAAAAGGATGAAGTCCGCATGATGCTGACAGGACAGGTGTTCGCAGTCATGAGCAAAACTGCGGGAGAGGAACAGGTAAAAGAAATCTGCAGGAGTGCAGACAAATTTCTGTTTGATCAGAAAGCCGGTGGATATCGTCTGAATACAGATTTTAAAGAGGAGAAATTTGATCTCGGAAGAATGTTTGGATTTGCCTATGGGGAAAAAGAAAATGGTGCAGTGTTTTCCCATATGACAGTCATGTATGCGAATGCACTGTATCAGAGAGGATTTATCCGGGAGGGACATAAAGTTCTGCAGACACTTTTAGAAGCCGCAATGAATTTTGAAAACAGTAAAATGTACCCGGGACTGCCGGAGTATTTTGATAATGAAGGCAGAGGACTTTATGCATACCTGACAGGTGCGGCGAGCTGGTATATGCTGACGATGATCACAGAGGTATTTGGTGTAAAAGGAGATCTTGGAGATCTGGTGATCGCACCATCTCTGCTGTCGGAACAGTTTGATGAAAAAGGCAGTGCTGGATTGAAGCTGGAATTTGCCAGGAAGAAATTTGAGATCATCATGCATAATCCGGAAAAGAAGGACTTAAGAATAGAGCAAATCAGACGGGCAGTGTGCGATGAGAAAGTCGTATTGGAACCGGAGCCGGAATATGGTGTACGGTTAAGGAAGAGTGTGATTGAAACACTTGACCCAAAAAAATGTCACAGAATTGATGTGTTTTTTCAAGAGTAACATGTAAAAATGACTGATAGGGTGAGAGAAGCAGCATACAGATTTTGTATGCTGCTTCTTTTAGAAAACATGCATTACCACATGGATTTATAATATTTATCCCGGTATTTTTTGGGCGTCAGTCCGGTATAGTTTTCAAAAATCTGAATGAAATGACTCTGTGAGGAGAAAGAAAGATAGTTTGCGATGTCGACGATCGGTTTGTCAGAATACCGCAGCAGATGAGTTGCCTTTTCAATCTTTTTTTCACGGATATAATCGCTGATGGATATGCCGAGGTTCTGTTTGAAAACGCGCGAGAGATAACTTTCAGACAGATCGGTATATTCAGCTAAAGTGGTTATGGTAATGCGTTCTTTGATGTGTGTATAGATGTAATCCACACATTGCATGACCGGTTTCGAGAGTATAGAACTTTTTTTCTGTAAAATCATTTTTCCGGTAAAATCTTTTACCATTTCATGATGCAGATCTGCCACCTGCCGGACGGTGGTACACGAATCCATCCTTAAAATATAAAAATCACTCAGGCGGTAAGCCTGCTCCGGCTCTAATCCGCCATCAATACAATAGCGCGTGATCATAGCGGTAGTGACAACAAAATGATATTTAATATTTGTAAGCGGATTACGGGAAAGGACACCGGTACCCTTTAAGTCGATGAAGGCATCTTCCTTACAGTTTCGTATCACAGAATCCATGTCACCGGTTTTGACAGCATTGTAAAAAGAATATTCAACAGTCGGGGAACGGTGCAGCATATCGTATTCACTGTTGGCTAATTCTGTGTGATACCATTCTTTTGAAAGTTCCATAGCATTACTCCTGTTTTTTATTTTCGCATTATTATGTCATGAATCTGATATTTTTTCAAGTGATTTAATATAATGCAGAGCTGAAATCCGGTAATATATCACTTGTAAACAAGACAGGAACACAAAAGATAAAGTGTTCCAAAGATGCTTATAAAAAGGGAGGAAAAGTAAATGAAACGAAGAATCGTAAGTATGATGCTTGTGGCAGCAATGGGGACAGCTTTATTGGCAGGCTGTGGAGGAAATACAGCAAACAGCAGCACAGCAGAGACATCCAATGACACAGCAAAAGAAGACACTGCGCCGGTAACAGAGACAGCAGATACAGACGCAGAGACAGCAGGTACAGACGCAGAGACAGGTACTTCTGATGAGGGAAAAGTATTGAATATCTACTGCTGGAATGAGGAGTTCAAGAGTCGTCTGACAGATCATTATCCTGGATATACAGAGGTAGATGCAACCACAGGTACGATCGGTGATGTAACAGTAAAATGGAACATTACCCCGAGTGATGATATGGCATATCAGAATAACCTGGATGCAGCCTTATTAAAGCAGTCTGATGCAGCAGCAGATGATAAAATTGATATCTTCCTGGTAGAAGCTGATTATGCATTGAAATATGTTGATACCGACTACACAATGGCAGTGACAGACCTTGGTATTACCGATGAAGATCTTTCTAAACAGTATCAGTACACCAAAGATGTTGTTACCAATTCTGATGGTGTATTAAAAGGTCTTTCATGGCAGGGCTGTCCTGGCGTATTATTCTATAACAGAGATGCAGCAAAAGCAGTATTAGGTTCTGATGATCCGGCAGAGGTTCAGAATTATGTGAAAGACTGGGATACATTTAATGATACAGCAAAGAAGATGAAAGATGCCGGCTACACCATCACATCTTCCGTAAATGATACATACCGTGTATATTCCAACAACGTTTCTTCCAAATGGGTTGTTGATGGCAAAATCAATATTGATGACAACATTATGAAATGGGTTGATGATTCCAAAGAGCTTGTTGATGCGGGAGAAACAGGAACATATGATATGTGGAGCGATGACTGGAAGAAAGGCTTCTATCCGGAAGGAAATGTATTCTGCTACTTTGGACCTGCATGGTTAGTAAACTTCTCAATGGCAGCAGATACCGAAGGCAGTATCGGTTACAACGGCGGCTGGGGTGCAACCGAAGGACCACAGGGCTTTTTCTGGGGTGGTACATGGATCTGTGCAGCAACAGGAACGGATAACCAGAGTCTTGTAAAAGATATCTTGCTTCAGATGACAACCAATGATGATGTTATGAGAGAGATCATCGAGAAAGATGATGACTTTGTAAACAATCAGGATGTAATCGTTGAGATGGCAGACAGCTCTTACGCAAGTAAAATCTTAGGCGGACAGAATCCACTTGGTATTTATAATGAGGGTGTATCCAAACTTGATTTAAGTAATCTTTCTTCATACGATCAGGGATGCAACGAAGAATTTCAGCATGCAATGAAGAACTATTTTGAAGGAAGTGCAACGAAAGAAGAGGCATTAGACTTGTTTTACAAATCAGTTTTAGAGAAATATCCGGAATTAACATATTAAGAAGATGAATGATCTAAAAATAACAATGGAAAGCACGCTCTGCGGATATTCTGTTGTTATGAATGAAAAGCTGCGCCTGCCGGAATGCAATAAGGAAGGCAGGTGCGGTTTATTCAGGTTAAAATGCCAAGCGCAGAGCTGACAGCATGTTTACACAGGATAAAGGTGAAGGATGCTGTGAGCTCTGTGGATGAAAATAATACACTCTGAAAAAGGAGGTCAGATTATCATGAAAAAAAGTAGTGGAAAGGTAGTAAGGTACAATAAATGGGGGTATATCTTTTTGATTCCATTTATTGTAGTATACGTTATTTTTCAGCTGATCCCATTAGTCAGCACTATTTACAACAGTTTCTTTGAAAACTATATGTCAGGACTGACACAGGTCGGACCAAAGTTTGTCGGACTTGCAAACTATCAAAAACTCTTTTCTGATGGAGATATCTGGGTTTATACAAAAAATACTATGGTATTATGGATCATGTGTTTCGTGCCGCAGATCATTTTATCACTGGTACTTGGCGCTTGGTTCTCCGATGTACGTCTTAAATTAAAAGGAACCCGTTTCTTTAAAACAGTTGTATATCTGCCGAATCTGATCATGGCATCTGCATTTTCCATGTTGTTCTTTACGTTGTTCTCTGATGGAGGACCCATCAACTCAATGCTGATGCAGATTGGATTGGTTGATACACCGTATAAATTTTTATCGAATGTAGGAAGTGCAAGAGGGCTGATCGCATTGATGAACTGTCTGATGTGGTTTGGTAATACGACGATCCTTCTGATGGCAGGCATGATGGGTATCGATACCTCTCTGTTTGAGGCAGCAGAGGTCGATGGGGCAACTTCTTCGCAGGTATTCTGGCAGATCACACTGCCGCTGTTACGCCCAATCCTTGTATATGTGGTTATCACATCTCTGATCGGTGGTTTACAGTTATTTGATGTGCCACAGATATTAACCAATGGAACCGGTGACCCGATGCGTTCTACCATGACGCTGATCATGTTCTTAAATAAACATCTCTACAGCAAGAACTATGGTATGGCTGGTGCATTGTCAGTTGTTCTGTTTATCATTACAGGTATTTTAAGTCTGGTAGTATTTAAGATAACCGGCAATGATAAGAGGAAGGGGTGAAAAGTATGAATGAGAACCGTAATTTAAAAAAAGGTGTAGGAATTCATGCAAGAAGATTTATTGCATATGTTGTATTAGCGATTGTCTCTGTTTTGTGTTTATTCTGGTTTTATGTGCTGTTTATCAATGCGACCAGATCAAACGGTGAGTTGCAGTCAGGTTTTACATTGATTCCGAGCAGCCATCTTTGGGAAAACTGGAAAAACTTAAGGAATGGAACACTTCCGGTGTGGAACGGTATGATCAACAGTCTGATCGTTTCCTCCCTTAGTGCAGTACTCAGTGTATATTTTTCGACGATGACAGCTTATGCGATCCATGCATATGATTTCAAACTGAAAAAATATATTTATCCGTTTATCCTGATGATTATGATGATCCCGACACAGGTAACGGCACTTGGATTTATCAAACTTGTTTCCAGCATGAAATTAGAGGATTCCTTCATTCCTCTGATCGTACCGGCAATTGCCGCTCCGGTTACGTTTTTCTACATGAAACAGTACATGGAAAGTACATTGCCGTTGTCACTGATCGAAGCAGCGCGCATTGATGGATCAGGAGAATTTCATACATTTAATACTATCGTAATGCCGTTGATGAAACCTGCTATCGCAGTGCAGATGATCTTTACTTTTGTAAGCAGCTGGAATAATTATTTCACACCGGCGCTGGTTTTACATGATGACAGGAAAAAGACACTTCCTATCCTGATCGCACAGTTACGTGGAGCTGACTGGCTCAAGTTTGACATGGGGCAGGTATATGTGATGATCGCATTTTCCATCTTCCCGGTTATCATTGTATATCTGATCTTATCCAAACACATTGTACAGGGTGTTGCACTTGGCAGTGTAAAGGGTTAACAGATTCTGGTTAAGAAATTCTGGTTAATCAGAAAAATTACTTTATTATATAAAAATGAGACTACTGTACAGGTGGTCTCATTTTTATTTTTTGCCCGCCGTATCAGTGCACAATGACTGTAAGAAAGGAAAAAATTTGTTATAATTATAAATTATAAAAATACTTAATGATCAGGATATCAGGAAAGGAATAGTGCCTATGAAAATAGCAATCGTAACAGGGGCGTCAAGCGGGCTTGGCAGTGAGTTTGTCAGACAGATCAGGAAACAGGAAAAACTAGATGAAATATGGGTGGTCGCGCGTAGAAAAGACCGCCTGACGGCATTGGAAAAAGAACTTCAGACACATCTTAGGATCATTACCGGGGATCTGACAAAGGCGGAGACACTGCATGAAATAGAGGCGATGCTCTGGAAAGAAAAACCGGATGTACGCATCTTGATCAATGCGGCGGGGTACGGAAAGATCGGATCCTGGCGGGATATCAAAAGAGTGGATGTGGATGGCATGATCGACTTAAATTGTAAAGCAGCCGTTGCCATGACACAGATCACACTGCCTTTTATGAAACGCGGTGCGCGTGTTTTGCAGATCTGTTCGACCGCGGCATTTCAGCCGTTTCCATATCTGAGTGTTTATGCGGCAACGAAAGCATTTTTATATCGTTACAGCAGGGCGCTGCGCGTGGAACTTTACGGTACGGGAATCCGTGTGACCGCTGTCTGTCCTTACTGGATCAAGGACACCGAGTTCATCGGGCGGGCAAAGAAGAGCAGTGACAGTTCTTATATTCACAGTTTTCCGCTTGCTTCCCGACAGAAAAATGTGGCGCGTCATGCACTGCTGGATGCAAAACTTGGGCTGGCAGTATCCACACCGGGTATCGTATGTACCCTGCACCGGGCAGCAGCAAAGATTGTTCCGGCAGATCTGATGATGGGGGCGTGGGCTTTGATACGGAGAATATAAAGTTACTGTTTACAGGCAGGCATTTTCTGAACTGAAAATGCCGTATGATACAGTGGTGGTAGCAGATTTTGCCGATTTGGAATGCGAAGCATCGGCAAAATCCGTTACTGGAACGAAGTACGAGTGGACAGTAACAATATAAAACGCAAAGAATGAAAATTATATTCTAATCTCTTGACAAATCCACATACCAGTACTATCATAAACATATGAACAGATAAGAATATGTTCAAATGATAATGTGAAAGACTGGAGGTGTAAGATTTGGCAATAGACGATGTACCGTGCTGTGAGGCATATGAAGTTCATGAAGATAAGATCAGAGCGGCAAATGAACAGATGCCTGACGAAGATGAATTATATGATCTCGCCGAACTGTTCAAAGTGTTTGGAGATTCCACAAGAATCCGGATTCTGTTCGTACTGTTTCAGTCGGAGATGTGTGTATGCGATCTGGCACAGTCACTGAATATGAACCAGTCGGCGATTTCACATCAGCTTAAGATTTTAAAACAGGCGAAGCTTGTGACCGGACGGCGCGAAGGAAAGTCCGTGATTTATTCACTGGCAGATGAGCATGTAAGAACGATCATCGATCAGGGAAGAGAACATATCGAAGAGTAAGTAAAAACAAAATTTATATCAAAAAGAAAATGGAGGATTCAATTATGAAAAAGAAATTCAAACTTGAGGATCTTGACTGTGCAAACTGCGCAGCAAAAATGGAAGAGGCTATCAAAAAAATCGAGGGTGTCAACGATGCAAATGTCAGCTTTATGACACAGAAAATGATGGTAGATGCAGTGGATGACAAATTCGATGACATCATGAAAGAAGTCGTAAAAGTCTGTGCAAAGGTTGAGCCGGACTGCAAGATTTTAATGTAAAAAAAATCAGGTAAAACAAAAACATAGTTGTATGTGACAGTCAGTCTCATACAGGGAAAGCCCGGTTATGCCAAAGGAGTGCTGCACGTGATCATATATCTGCACGAAATAAAAATGCTGCAGGAAAAAAGAGATCAGGCAGTACAGGGTTGAAAACAGATGCATACCGGGCTTACAAAAAAGAAAACATATGAATACATGAACATATGAAATAAATGAAGAAAAGAGGAATCAATATGACATCAAAACAGAAAAAAATGCTGTACCGTATTATCACTGCATTTGTGCTGTTTGTAGTGTTAATGGTTTTAGAGCATACTGGAGTGTTAGAGCAGTTACCGAGCCAGTGGCTTGTATTCCTGATCTATCTGATCCCGTATCTGGTGATCGGTTATGACATTGTCTATAAGGCAGTCAGAAACATCAGTCACGGACAGGTGTTTGATGAAAACTTTCTGATGATGGTCGCAACTTTTGGCGCGTTTGGCGTGAAAGAATATTCCGAGGCAGTTGCCGTTATGCTGTTTTATCAGGTTGGAGAGCTGTTCCAGAATTATGCGGTCGGCAAATCCAGACAGTCCATTTCCGATATGATGAATATCTGTCCGGAATACGCCAACATTGAGGAAGATGGTGTGCTGACGCAGGTTGATCCGGATGATGTGGAAGTTGGAACGATCATCGTTGTAAAACCGGGCGAGCGCATTCCGCTTGATGGAATCGTGACGGAGGGAACCTCCATGATCGACACCGCAGCGCTGACCGGTGAATCTGTACCGCGCAGGGCAACAGTCGGAGATGAGATCATCAGCGGATGTGTCAACGGTAGCAGTACGATCAAAGTAAAAGTAACAAAAGCATTTGAGGATTCTACGGTAGCCCGTATCTTAGAACTGGTAGAAAATGCAAGCAGTAAGAAAGCCAAAGTAGAAAACTTTATCACAAGATTTGCAAAATATTATACACCGGTTGTCACCATCGGTGCAGTGATCTTAGCTATTTTACCTCCGTTGATCTTAGGCGGTGGCTGGGCAGACTGGATCCAGAGAGCATGTATCTTTTTGGTTATTTCCTGCCCGTGTGCACTTGTCATTTCTGTTCCGCTTGGTTTCTTCGGTGGAATCGGTGCTTCCTCTAAGATCGGTATTCTGGTCAAAGGAAGCAACTATTTAGAGGCAGTTGCCGAGATGACAACGATCGTGTTTGACAAGACCGGTACACTGACCAAGGGTGAATTTAAGGTTTCGGAAGTACAGCCTTCCGCGGACAAAAACAACACAATCGGAAAAGAAGAATTGTTGGAGATCGCAGCGTACGGTGAGGGTTATTCCAACCATCCGATCGCGAACTCTATCCGCGAAGCATATGGAAAAACACTTTCCATGGAGCGCGTCACAGATACGGAGGAGATCGCAGGACACGGAATCCATACATTTATTGATGGCAGGGAAGTATACCTTGGCAATGCAAAACTGATGGACGCGCAGAATATCGCTTACACGGAAAACAAGACTGCCGGAACGGTTGTCTATGTGGCATGCAACAACGTGTTTGCCGGAAGTATCGTGATTTCCGATACTGTCAAAGAGGGCAGCAAAGATGCGATCCGCGATATGAAACAGGTCGGTGTGAAAAAGACAGTTATGCTGACCGGAGACAGACAGGCGGCTGCAGATGCCGTTGCCGCAGAACTTGGCATTGATGAAGTGCATGCAGAACTGCTCCCGGCAGACAAAGTCGGTCAGGTGGAGAAACTGTTGGGTGCACAGAATGAAAAAGAGAGACTGGCATTCGTCGGTGATGGTATCAACGATGCACCGGTACTCACAAGAGCAGATATCGGAATCGCCATGGGAAGCATGGGTTCGGATGCTGCGATCGAGGCAGCGGACATCGTACTGATGGATGATGATATCCGAAAAATTGCATCACTGGTCAAAATCGCAAGAAAGACACTTGGCATCGTAAAACAGAATATTGTATTTGCACTTGCAGTCAAAGCTCTGGTATTATTATTAGGTGCCCTTGGTATGGCAAATATGTGGGAAGCAGTATTCGCGGATGTCGGAGTTTCTGTAATCGCGATCTTAAACTCCATGCGCACGCTCAATACGAAATAGAAAAAAGTTCATAAATATATGAAAAAACGGGCAAATGATAAATTTTATCATTTGCCCGTTTTTTTATTGAAAATTGGAAAAATCAGGTATATAATCGTGAAAATGTCATAGAGAGGGCAGTTGATTTTGTAGAAAATAGTCAGATTCTGACCCAAAATGACAGCTAATACAAATAATTAAATCCACAGGAGGTACATAAGATGTTAGATTGTTTGAAAGCGATTAACTGGAAGAAAACAGGTGTTTTTGCAGCAGGAGTATTATTTGGAACCGCAGGTATCAAAGTTCTCTCAAGCAAGGATGCAAAGAAAGTTTACACAAACTGTACCGCAGCAGTTCTCCGCGCAAAAGAGTGCGTGATGAACACAGTTACAACTGTTCAGGAAAATGCTGGTGACATTTACGAGGAAGCTAAGAACATTAACGAGGAGCGCGCTGCAGCAGCAGAGGCGGCAGCATTCGCAGATGAGGCAGCGGAAGCAGAGGACAGCACAGCAGAGAACGAAGCAGCAGAAGAAGCATAAAACAATAGATTACACGCTTCGCGGTCTTGATATCGCCATGATAAAGAATGTGGCGATATCAAGACCGCGACAGGAAGCACCGGGAAAAATACCCTGGTGCTTTCCTTTACTATTGATTGGAGTGAGAAAAATGAAGTTTGTCATCAAACATGAGATCAAAGGGCGTATGCGTATCCATGTGTCTCAGTACCGGATGAGCTATGAGCAGGCAGATACGCTCCTTTATTTTTTACATAGCAATAAATATGTGACATTTGCGAAAGTATATGAGCGCACCGGGGACGCTGTGATCTCCTATGTCGGAGACCGTGCAGAGATAATCCGCACATTACAGCAGTTTTCCTATGAAAAAGTGGATGTTCCGGCAGGAGTGATTGAAAATTCCGGCCGTGAGTTAAATGCAAAATATCAGGAAAAACTGATCGGAAAGATCGTCTGTCGTTATGCGGGCAGGATGTTTTTACCGTACCCATTCCGGGCATGTGTCACGACCGTCAAATCCGTGAAATATCTCTGGAAAGGTTTACAGTGCTTATGGCGGCGGAAGATTGAAGTGCCGGTACTGGATGCAACTGCGATTGGGGTATCCATTTTCAGAAATGATATCGAGACAGCCGGTTCTGTCATGTTCTTACTTGGCATCGGCGAACTCTTAGAGGAGTGGACACACAAAAAATCTGTAGATGATCTGGCGCGCACGATGTCTTTAAATGTAGGAAAAGTGTGGTTAAAACGCGAGAATCAGGAAGTGCTTGTACCAGCTTCTGAGATCCGTCCGGGAGATGAGGTCGTTGTACATATGGGCAATGTCATCCCGTTTGACGGCATAGTCAGCGACGGTGAGGCAATGGTCAACCAGGCATCCTTAACCGGAGAATCTGTTCCTGTCAGAAGAATTGTGGAAAATTCTGTTTATGCCGGCACCGTGGTAGAAGAGGGAGAGCTTACCGTTCTTGTCAAAGAAGTCGGCGGTTCAAGCCGCTTTGAGAAGATCGTTACTATGATTGAGGAGTCCGAGAAATTAAAATCGGCACTGGAAGGAAAAGCAGAGCATTTAGCAGACAAATTAGTACCGTATTCATTAGGCGGTACAGCATTGACTTATCTGCTGACCAGAAATGTAAATAAAGCGATATCCGTACTGATGGTCGATTTTTCCTGTGCATTAAAACTTGCAATGCCGATCTCGGTACTTTCCGCAATCCGTGAGGCGAGTCTTTACCATGTGACCGTCAAGGGTGGAAAATACTTAGAGGCTGTTGCAGATGCAGACACGATCGTGTTTGATAAGACGGGAACACTCACAAAAGCGAAACCGACTGTTGTGGATGTTGTATCATTTAACGGTGCAGAACCGGATGAGTTACTGCGTATTGCAGCATGTTTAGAAGAGCATTTCCCGCATTCGATGGCAAAAGCAGTCGTGGATGCTGCACAGCAGAAAAATCTTGCACACGAGGAAATGCATACCAAAGTGGAATATATCGTAGCACATGGTATTTCCACGACGATCGATGGAAAACGTGCAGTCATCGGAAGCAGCCACTTTGTGTTTGAAGATGAAAACTGTACGATCCCGGAAGGAAAACAGGAATTGTTTGATTCTCTCCCGAAAGAATATTCACACCTGTATCTTGCAATCGAAGGAAAGTTAGCAGGCGTAATCTGTATCGAAGATCCTCTTCGTGAGGAAGCAGAGGCAGTCGTCAATTCATTAAAGCGTGCCGGGATCACGAAAGTTGTTATGATGACGGGCGACAGTGAGCGTACCGCAGCAGCAATCGCAAAGCGTGTTGGCGTGGATGAGTATTACTCGGAAGTATTGCCGGAGGATAAAGCCGGATTTATTGAGAAAGAAAAGGCGGCCGGAAGAAAAGTTATCATGATCGGTGACGGAATCAATGATTCACCGGCACTTTCTGCAGCGAATGTCGGTATTGCGATCAGTGATGGTGCTGAGATCGCAAGAGAGATCGCTGATATTACAGTTGGTTCGGATGATCTTTATCAGATCGTAACATTAAAGCTGTTATCGGACAGCCTGATGAAACGGATCCGCGGCAATTACCGCTTTATCGTAAGTTTCAATTTGGGATTAATATTATGTGGTGTTGCAGGAATTTTACAGCCGACCACATCGGCGTTACTGCATAATACATCAACACTTTTGATCAGTTTAAAGAGTATGCAGAATCTGTTGGATTAGAAAACAGAACAGACAGGCAGGAGAGCGCTCCGGTGTTACTTGGATGTAATACCGGGGCGTTTTTATTGTATAGAGGCTTATTGTACGGATGAAAACATTGTATTAGAAAGCAGCACAAATGGAAATAAAAATAGTTGAAAACAGGTTTACAAGGTATGAAAAAAAGAATAAAATAAACCGGATAAAAAGAAAACGGGAAAAATGAATTTGATATTTCAGGATCTAAATGGAGGCTTACAATGGAAAAGCAAAATGATCATAAAAAATTTTCAAAGAAAATATGGGTGCTGTCTGCGGGAATTATTGTAATCCTGGCAATCGTACTGTTTGCAGGGATAAAGAATGGTTTCTTTTTAAGAAAAGGTGATAAGATTTTATATGCAGCATATCATACGATCAAGGATCAGCCGGAAACCGCAGATGTTTCAAAGGATGAGGATTACACCGTTTCGATGGACGGACAATGGAAAGAGCAGAAAATCCAGGCAGAATATGCATCCGTTTCCGATCAGAAACAGTTAAAGGGAACGATAGATTTAGATAAGCTGCCGGATCTGGAATTTGTAATGACACTGGATGAAAAAGAGCTGAAAACACAGCTTCCGTCACTGAGCTCGAAAGTATTTACATACGATTATAAGAATGGTGGAAAAAGTGGATATCTTGCGAAAAAGATCGGTTCGGAAAAGCTGGAACGTTTCGATACCATTTTGGAAGAACTATATGGTGGAAATGAGCAGAAAACGATCGGAACAGATATATTAAAAGAGGCGCGGAAAGAATTTAACAAACTGAAAATAAAGAAAACAGAAAAAAAAGAATTTAAAATTGATGGTCAGAAAAGAAACTGTGCGGGGTATCAGTTTACAATCAGCAAGGATAATGCCCAAAATGTATTAGATGCAGCGGAGAAGGCTGTGAAGAAAAAGTACGGGGACGGGACAAAAATATCTGCGGATCCGGTGGGAAAAGTTTTTATGGTATTTTATGATAAAATATCTGCGGCCGGGGAGATGGAATGCAGTGTATATTTGTATCAGAATAAGCTGGCATCTGTTTCCGTCAATTATGAGGATGATGAAAATGCACAGAATATAGAGGTACTGTTTCTGGGAGGTGATTTCCGGACACAGAATATGAAAATCGCATTTTTGACGGGGGAGAAAACGACAACGATTCAGACAAATATTAGCGGAAACCTTGCAGCAAAGGACGGAACAATTACGTTTGAATCGGATGATACGGACAGTCTGAGTGGCAGGATCTCTGTGCAAAAAGGCTGCCAGATATCTGAACTGACGGGAGAGGAATGTAATCTTATGAAGCTAAACGGCTTTGAGCTGTTAGAATTATTTGGAGAGTTTGCCGGTTTTGGGTTTTAAATCTTTATTCCGGATTCTTTGAGAAAATTCATGATCTCCCGTTCATAGGAATCAAAATCAGCCATTGCGTTGACAGCGTGCTGGGAGCCTGTAATGATCAGTTTTTTCTTTCTGGATGCACAGGCATCATAAAGTTCGTCGCACATTTTTGGTGGAACGATGGAATCATGATCCCCATGGATAAAGAGAATGGGCAGTTTTGTCTGTTTTACGGCAGATAATGCGGTTGATTCACTGAGATTGAAGTGCCCGAAAATGCGTGCGCCAAAGTGCAGCAGGGCATAACAGAAAGAAACCGGCAGATGAAAAGACCGTATGGTTTCTTTGATAATTTCGGCAGGGGCAGTGTATCCGCAGTCGCAGATCAGGGCTTTCACAGAAGACGGCAGGGAGAGAACAGATGCCATCATGACAGAAGCAGAACCCATAGATACACCGGATAAGATCAGGGATTTTTCCGGAAAGCGTTTTGCAGCGTAATCTGCCCAGCATTTTACATCCTTGCATTCCCGGATACCAAAGGTAATGATCTGGTCGGCACTTTTCCCGTGGCTGCGCTCATCGACTACAAGAAGGTTGATATGATTTTTCCTGCAGAAGCGAAAAGATCCCAGACCATCCCAGAGAAAAGTTCCATGATATCCATGAAAAAAGAGCATAAGCGGTGCATCCGGACGAAACAGATAAAGTCTGCCGCACAGAGACAGACCATCCTGTGACCGGATAGAAACTTCTTCATAGGGAGTCTGCTCCATTTCATGGAGAAGATGGAGCATAGCATTTTTATAAGGGGCATAGAGCATGTCATCCGGTATCTGGTACGGGTCGACATGCTTTTTTTGCGGATAATAAAAGACACCGCGATATAGCAGATAGGAAGTGAAAAACAAAAGAAATACCAAAACTAAACATGCTGTAAGAATATAGATCATGATCTGCCCTCCTTGCTCTTTGCCTTGTCTGAATACATGGCGGCATCTGCTTTTTTTACAAGTGAACGGATATCGGCTCCACATCCTTCTGCCGAACCGACTGCAGCAAGGATACGGAGACCGGTAGTGCCAGTGCCGGAAGAGAGTTCCGTTTTTACCTGTTGTATGATCCGGTTTATTTCACCAGGTGCCGGATCATCAAGGATCAGCAGAAATTCATCACCGCCGACACGGTAAGTACGGCATCTTTCATTGGAAACGGCAAGCAATTTCTCTGACATGGTCTGGATCAGGGAATCGCCAACAGCATGTCCAAAGTTATCATTGATCATTTTTAAATTGTTCAGATCCCAGAATGCAACGGCAATATATCCGACGGATGGATAATAATTTACAGCCATATCTTCGTATTTATTCTTATTATAAAGTTTTGTGCGGGCATCCATATCCTTGCGATAGGTAAGCTCTGCAATCCTAAGGGCATCATTGTGACTGCTGATGATAGTATACTGAAGCATGATCGTAAAAATAAGCAGGATCAGTGTACGCGGCAAAACTTCAAAGACGGCAATGATAAATACAGGATTTTCATTAAAAGGAATCTGCAGAAAAGAACCGGACATAGTCTGCAGATACCAGTTTCTTGTATGGGTGCTCTCTAAGAGCAGATTCAGGTCACACAGTCCGTAATAAAATCCCACATAGGAACTGATAAACATGGTAATCGTGTTAAAAATAAAGGAAAACCAGAGCGCCTGACGTTTCCGGTACTGGATCGCAAATAACAGTGGCATAACGAAAATCAAAACTGCATGATAGGTAAGCAGTGCGGTAATGATCGAGCAGATGATACTGATCAATGCCAGAAATAAATATTTGATCCATGGACTTGAGAGATCGGCCTTTTTATAGATAATGACAGGAGAAATGAGTAAGAGTACCGTAAATCCCAGTGAAAGACTGATTAAAAATTTACTGATCAGAAAGAAATTAATCATGGTTAAAACCCAGACAAGCAGCAGTGTCAGGAAAAACCAGCAAAACCCCATTAAAGTCCGTTTATTTGATTTGATCTCCTGATTGTGCAATTCTGTATCGTAAAGTTTGGAAAATGTATTCATAAAAATCTCCGGTTTTGTACAGGCAGTACCTTCTTAGTCCTTTGTAAAATGTATGATCGTCAGGCAGACGAACAGCTTAATTATAGCATGAAAGGCGCTTTTTCTCAATAAGAGGTGAAAAACTTACTGTGTTTCTCAATAAAAACATGCGAAGTACTTGAATTTCCATACAGATAATATATAATGTCTAAGATGGTTAAAAAGTTAACAAAGATAAGATGAGCGAGGTAAAACACGATGTATGCAGATGAAAATGTGATTAAAATCAAACACGATGTACTCTACACAGTCGCAAAGCTTGCATTTGAAGGCAGTCTTGAAGAAGAGAGAGACCACATCGCAACAGAACTCATTCCAGGTCCGACACCGCAGTTTCGCTGTTGTATTTATAAAGAGAGGGAGATCATCCGTCAGAGAGTCCGTTTAGCAGAGGGCAAGGCACCGGGTGCAGAGGATGATGGAAATGTGATCCAGGTTATCAGTTCCGCATGTGAGGATTGCCCGATTTCCAGTTATACAGTAACAGAAAACTGTCAGAATTGTCTTGGAAAAGCATGTGTCAATGCATGTAAATTTGGCGCAATTGAGCCGGGAAGAGACCGCTCCCATATTGATCCTTCCAAATGTAAAGAGTGTGGAAGATGTGCACAGGCATGTCCTTACAATGCAATCGCACATTTAAAGAGACCATGTAAATTCAGCTGTCCGGTTAATGCGATTACATACAATGAGTATGGCATTTCCGTGATCGACAAAGAAAAATGTATCCGCTGCGGTAAATGTATCCACAGCTGTCCGTTTGGAGCAATCGCATCCAAAACATTTATTGTACCGGTTATCGAGGCTTTAAAAGCAGGTAAGCATATATATGCAATGGCAGCTCCGGCAACAGAAGGTCAGTTTGGTGTTGATATCACCATGGCAAGCTGGAAGAAAGCCATGAAAGAGATGGGATTTACAGATTTCTATGATGTAGGTCTTGGCGGAGATATGACAGCAGCTTATGAGGCAGAAGAGTGGGCTGAGGCATATAAAGAGGGAAATAAGAAAGTTACTTCCTGCTGTCCGGCATTCGTAAATATGGTGCGTTTACATTATCCGGAATTAGCAGAGTGCGTGTCCACAACAGTGTCTCCGATGTGTGCAGTTTCACGTCTGATCAAAGCAAAAGATCCGGAAGCAATCACTGTATTTATCGGACCTTGTGTTGCCAAGAAGTCTGAAGTGGCAGATCAGAAGATCGAGGGAAATGCTGACTATGTATTGACCTACAGCGAGATCCGTGCAATGATGAAAGCAAAAGGTGTTGAGTTACAGCCATGTGCAAACGATGACCAGACAGCTTCTACATTTGGTAAACGTTTCGCAAACTCAGGCGGTGTAACAGCTGCAGTACTTGAGAGTTTAAAAGAGTCTAACGATGAGATCGCAGCAACCGTATGCAAAGCAAACGGGGCAGCAGAATGTAAGAAAGCATTACTTCTGTTAAAAGCAGCAAGACTGCCGGAAGACTTCATCGAAGGTATGGCATGTGAGGGCGGTTGTGTCGGCGGTCCAAGTGCATTCAATGATCAGGTATCTTCCAAGAAGAATCGTGATACACTGATCGGACAGGCAGACGACCGTACGATCCATGATAACTTAAAGAATTATGACATGGAAAGCTTCTCCATGCACCGCGAGTAAAACGAGCGGAGTATTGCATCGCGAATAATATGAGCGGGGCATTGCATCGCGAGTAGAATGAACGGAGCATTGCATCGCGAATAGAATTATGTGTTATTTATGCCGCGTGACCTGTAATAGGGTTGCGCGGCATTTTTGTGTCTGAACAGCAGCCGTCCATTTCAGGTTTCGTGTTTCAGACAGGAAAAGACTTTGCTTAAGGAATGAATTCTGTTAGAATAAAAAACAACACAGTAGAAAGGAAAAAGATAATCGACAATGAAAAAAGCAGTATTTTTTGATATAGACGGTACTTTGTGGGATTTTAAAATGAATATTCCGGAAAGTACAAAAAAAGCATTAAAAGAGCTCAGAAAAAATGGTTATTATGCATTTCTATGCAGTGGAAGAAGCCGGTCAAATATTAAAAGTCCCAAATTACTTGCACTTGGATTTGACGGAATCGTGGCGGCATGCGGTACACATATCGAATTTGAGGGAGAAAAGTTGTTTGAACTGCTGCTGACGAAAGAACAGATCGGGCATATCCTTGCAGTGCTGCGGAAACATCAGATCCCGATGGTCTTAGAGGGACCGAACTATATTTATGTGGATGAAAAAGATTTTGTCGACGATCCATATGTCATTTATCTGAGAAATGAGCTTGGGGAAAACTTAAAAAGTATTACCGGAACTGCACAATATGAGGTAAATAAGCTGAGTGCGGAACTTGGAAATGCAGATGTAGAACTTGTCAGAAAAGAACTGGGAACGGAGTTTGATATGATCGTCCATGAGCCGGATGGAATATTAGAGATCGGGCAGGCGGGGCATTCAAAGGCAAGCGGCATTGAGCGCCTCTGTGCGTCTCTTGGAATCGCAAAGGAAGATACCTATGCATTCGGGGATAGCGCTAATGATGTGGAAATGCTTGAATTTGTGGCACATGGGATTGCCATGGGAAATGGTACGGATGTGGCAAAGAATGCGGCAGAATTTGTTACCACAGATATCCATAAAGATGGGATCTGGAACGGACTGAAACATTATGGGCTGATTTAAATAAAAGACAGGGGGAAAACAATGGCAAATATCATGGACTATATGGACTGGCGTGGTGATTTATCGTTTGAGGCAGATGAATTTAATGAAGTTGATAATCTGATTTTAGCGCAGCTTGCATATGTTGATTTTGAGGGGATCGTTACTGCAGAGGAAAATGCGCCGGCAGTACCGCTTAAGGAGGCATCCGGACAATTTTGGGAAAAGAATGATAAAGACGAAATCTTAGCGCGGGTATCCATGACGAAATCGGCTCCGTTTGTTATGGAGAAAATGGCGGAAACAAAACGTTTTTCGGATGTAAAACTACGCTGCTATGTCAACGAGATCCGGGATGAGGAACAGTTTCAGTTTTCGGCGGTCTGTGTGGAACTGCCGGATGACAGCCTGTATGTGGCATTTCGTGGAACGGACAACACGATCACGGGCTGGCGGGAAGATTTTAATATGGGTTATCTGTCAGAAACGCCGGGACAGCTCCGGGCAGTGGAATATTTGAACCGTGCAGTGACAGACAAAAAGCAGAGGGTGCGTGTCGGCGGCCATTCAAAGGGTGGAAATTTTGCCGTGTATGCCTCCGTAAAATGTGATCCGCAGATCCAGAACCAGATTTTAAATGTGTACAGCAATGATGGTCCGGGATTCCGGAGTGATATGGTGGAAAGCACAGAGTACCAGCGCATGCTGCCGAAGCTGCACACGATCCTGCCGGAATCTTCCATTGTCGGAATGCTCTTAGAACATCAGGAGTCGTTTGAAGTTGTCAAGAGCTCAAACAGCGGGATCCAGCAGCACGATGCCATGTCATGGGAGGTACTCGGAAGATCTTTTGTACATGTAGATCAGGTTGCGGCACAGAGCCTGTTGCTGGATGAAACGATGAAATCATGGATTTACCAGTTAGACGGGGAAGAGAGAGCACAGATCGTAGAGACAGCATTTGATATGATCGAAAAAGTCGGGATCCGTACGGTAGATGATTTTTACCACAGTAAATGGAAGAAAATACAGGAACTGATGAAGGAAACCAGTAAACTTTCACCGGAGCGGCAGAAACTGTTTTCAAGAGCCTTAAAACTGCTTTGGACGGAAGGAAATAAAGCAATGAAGGAGACCGTAAAACAGACCGTAAAACGCACGTTAAAACAGTCTCCGCTGAAAAAATAAAAAAAGTATAAAATCACAGAAAATGAGTGAACTTATAAAAAAACGAGAAAAAGAGAGAAAAAATAAGAAAATATTGGAATAAATAATTATAAATAGAAATATATTTGGTTGCAGATTCAAATATAAAAATCTATTATATGAACCATAAGTTAGCACTCAAAAGAAATGAGTGCTAATAACTACTCAAAAGAAATAAAACAGATGATCATAAGCAGGAGGTAAGCAACATGAAATTAGTTCCATTAAGCGACAGAGTCGTATTAAAACAGTGTGAGGCAGAGGAGACTACAAAATCAGGTATCATCCTTACAAGCAGTGCACAGGAAAAACCACAGGAGGCAGAGGTTATCGCAGTTGGTCCTGGTGGAATGGTTGATGGAAAAGAAGTTACCATGCAGGTAAAAGCAGGTCAGAAGGTAATTTATTCGAAATACGCAGGAACAGAAGTAAAATTAGACGGAGAAGAATACATCATTGTAAAACAGAATGATATTCTCGCAGTTGTAGAGTAAAACATATTTTTATCATTAATAAATTCAGAAAGAGGTAGACAGATATGGCAAAGGAAATTAAATATGGCACAGAAGCAAGAGCAGCATTAGGTGCAGGTGTAGATAAACTGGCAAATACCGTAAGAGTAACATTAGGACCGAAAGGAAGAAACGTAGTACTTGACAAATCCTACGGTGCTCCACTGATCACAAACGATGGTGTTACGATCGCAAAAGAGATCGAGTTAGAAGATGCATTCGAGAACATGGGTGCACAGCTTGTAAAAGAAGTTGCAACAAAGACAAACGATGTTGCAGGTGATGGTACCACAACAGCAACTGTTTTAGCACAGGCAATGGTACAGGAAGGTATGAAGAACCTTGAAGCAGGTGCAAACCCGATCATCCTTCGCCGTGGTATGAAGAAAGCAACAGATAAAGCTGTAGAAGCAATCCTTGCAATGTCTTCCAAAGTAAACGGAAAAGACCAGATCGCAAAAGTAGCTGCAATCTCTGCAGGAGATGAGAACGTAGGTAACATGGTAGCCGACGCGATGGAAAAAGTTTCCAACGATGGTGTTATCACGATCGAGGAATCTAAGACAATGCAGACAGAGCTTGACTTAGTAGAAGGTATGCAGTTTGATCGTGGTTATGTATCTGCTTACATGTGCACAGATATGGACAAAATGGAAGCAGTATTAGATGATCCTTACATCTTAATTACAGATAAGAAGATCAGCAACATTCAGGAGATTCTTCCTCTGTTAGAGCAGATCGTACAGAGCGGCGCAAGATTACTCATTATCGCTGAGGACATCGAGGGTGAGGCACTTACCACATTGATCGTCAACAAATTGCGTGGTACATTCAACGTAGTAGCTGTCAAAGCACCTGGTTATGGTGACAGAAGAAAAGCAATGCTTGAAGATATCGCAATCTTAACAGGTGGTCAGGTAATCAGCTCTGATCTTGGTCTGGAATTAAAAGACACAACGATGGATCAGTTAGGCCGTGCAAAATCTGTCAAAGTTCAGAAAGAGAACACAGTAATCGTTGACGGTGCCGGTGACAAAGATGCAATCGCAAGCAGAGTAAACCAGATCCGTGGACAGATCGAGGAGACAACATCTGAGTTCGATAAAGAGAAATTACAGGAGAGACTTGCTAAATTAGCAGGCGGTGTCGCAGTCATCCGTGTCGGTGCAGCAACTGAGACAGAGATGAAAGAAGCAAAACTTCGTATGGAAGATGCTTTAAATGCAACAAGAGCAGCAGTAGAAGAAGGTATCATCGCAGGCGGCGGTTCTGCATATATCCATGCAACCAAAGCTGTTGCAGAGTTAGCTGACACCTTAGAGGGTGATGAGAAGACCGGTGCAAAGGTTATCTTAAAAGCTCTCGAAGCTCCGTTATACTACATTTCTGCAAACGCAGGTCTTGAGGGTGCTGTTATCATCAACAAAGTAAAAGAGTCCAAAGACGGTATCGGATTCAACGCAGCAACCGAAGAATATGTAGATATGGTTGAGAATGGTATCCTTGACCCGGTTAAAGTTACAAGAACAGCATTACAGAACGCAACATCTGTTGCATCTACACTGCTTACAACAGAGTCTGTTGTTGCAAACATCAAAGAAGATGTTCCGGCAGTTCCAGCAGGTAACCCGGGCATGGGAATGATGTAATTACAGGGGAAAAAAGAATCGATGGTATGGATTCGACAGGAATCTATGGTCATGAAAAAACGGCAGATCGTACGGTCTGTCGTTTTTTATGTCCCAAAATAATAAAATGCACGCTCCGCGAACATTCTATTATCATGAATAAAAGGAAGCTTTGGGGTTGTCCCAAAACTTCCCTGCTAATACTTAATGAATACTTAACGGAGCAGACATGCAAGCAGTCTGTCGTTGTCCTCCGGATTCATGATGCAAAGCCGGATGTACTTGTTGTCTAAAAATGGAAAGGTGGAGCAGTCGCGGATCATCATTTTCTCGCGAATTGCGCGGTCAAAGAGATCCTGTGAAGTGAGATCATCTTTTAAAATGCGTATCAGCATGAAATTGCCGCTCGGTTCATACACTTTAAAATCAGGACTTTTCTGGAATGTCCGGTAGATCCTTGCTCGCTCGGAAGAAATCAGATCTTTGGTGGCTTTGATATATGCAGTGTCACGGAACATCGTCTCTCCGGCAACGACAGCAAGGGAGTTGATCGTCCACGGATTTTTCCTGGTATTGATTGATTTGATCAGGTCACGGTTGCCTGTGATCGCATAGCCGAGACGAAGACCCGGTGCTGCAAAAAACTTTGAGGTGCCGCGCAGGATAACGATGTTGTTATAATAGTTTGTCAGCGGCACGGCTGAGATTTCAGCCATATTATCAGCAAATTCCACATAAGTTTCATCCACCATAACGTAAATGTCATGTTCCTTGCAGGCATCTAAGATATGGCGCATTTCCGTTCTGGTGATGCAGGATGAAGTAGGGTTGTTCGGGTTGCAGATGACGATCAGGTCAATACTTTCATTTAAATGGGAGATAAAATCGTCGACATCTAAGCGGAAGTTGTCCTTTTCACGGAGCGGATAGTAGAGTGTTGTGCCTCCGCCGAGTGAAATCTCTCTCTCATATTCGGAATAAGTAGGTCCGATGACCATCGCTTTTTTCGGGTGCTCGATCTGTATAAAAAGAGAGATCAGTTCCGTGGAACCATTTCCTACGATGACGTTTTCGTATTCGGTGCCGCAGTATTCTGCAATGCATTTGCGCAGGGAGGTATATTCCCTGTCAGGGTATGTCGTGATCACATCGATCTGCTCGGAGAGAGCGGTCCGAAGAAGCGGTGATACGCCAAGCGGATTGACATTTGCGGAAAAACTGACGATCTCTTCTTTTTTGATGCCGTAAATCTGTTCTATTTTTTCTAAATCACTTCCGTGAAAATGGTCTTTGTGTTTTATCATTGCGAACTCCTCCAAATTGGTTTATAATCTATTATAATGATTGTCATTGAAAAAGCAAGCAATTAAGAGAGAAAAAGCAGGTGTCGATTTGCGAAGACGGATACAACAACTAGCAAGGGGAAAATTCGAACACTTAAAGCCGTCTCTTTCAATTTCTGTGGATAAGATTGACATCACAGCAATGGAAGGTAATGATATTTCGGGGGATTTCGTGATCACAAGCACAAATCATGTGCCGATGCGTGGAATCGTATATTCTTCCAATCCGAGGATGGAATGTCTGACACCGCAGTTTGAAGGGGAAGAAATAAGGATTCGTTACCAATTTCATAGTTATGGTCTGATCGAAGGTGATATTCAAAAAGGAGAGTTCTGTATCGTAGTAGAACAGGGTGAATATAACCTTTCTTTTGTTGTGTCTGTTTCAAAACTGTATGCAGAATCCTCGGTTGGCAAAGTGAAAAATTTATCCGATTTTGCCAGATTATCAGAAAACGACTTTGACGAGGCATTTCATCTGTTTTATTCGGGCAAGTTTAAAAACATATTTCATCCGGATGAAAAAAGGGAGATGCTTTTATATGAGGGTTTGTCGAAAGGAACACCATCCGGACAGAAAGTGGAGGAGTTTTTGATCGGAATCCACAAAAAGAAGCGGACTGTGGTTTCATTGGAAGAAAGCAGTGCCATATTTTACCAGGTGCATGAAAACAGACTTGAAACTTTTCAGGTGAACAGAAACCAGCATGGATATCTTGAAATCAGAGTCCATTCGGATGCAGAATTTCTGGTTTTAAAGAAACCACGGGTCACCGATGAGATGTTTGTGGGAAGTATCTGTGATGTGGAATATTATATTGTGGCAGAAAAAATGCATGCGGGAAGGAATTTTGGAAAGATCCGTCTGGAGATACCGGGACAGAAACCATTGATCTATACGGTGTGTGCCACGACTAAGCAGGAAAATAAAACGAAGGATGAACCTGTTTTTTTTGATATCCAGAAATCACGCATAAAATTAATGCAGCTTTATCTGGAATACCGCCTGAAACGGATTGTGACCGGAGTATGGGCAAACCAGTCGGGGGTTATTTTGGATCATCTTTCCGTTTTGTGTGAGAATGAAAAGATTTATGGACTGATGAAGGCACAGACGCTGATCATCAACCGCCAGAGACAGGAGGCATCCTGGATATTAGATGATTTTAAACGGACGTGTGAGGATCATGAAAGTCCGGAATGGGGGTATTATCTTTATCTGTGCACATTGATGGAGCGGGAGCCGTCCTATGTGGATCGTCTGACGGCGGAAGTGGAACAGATTTTTAAACTGCATCCGGATAATTCGATGTTGTTCTGGGTGCTGCTATTTTTAAAAGAAGAGTATTATCAGAAGCCGGCAGAAAGGTTAGAAGCAATTCGTGACTGGATGCGTTATGATAACAGCCCGTATTTTTATCTGGAGGCATATTATCTGATCTGGCAGGATCCATATTTACTGGCGAGACTTGGATCATTTGAGGTTCGCATATTATACTGGACTGCAAGATGGGGCATTATGACACGGGATATAGCAATACAGGTGGCCGGGCTTATTTCAGAAAAAAAAGAATATCATCCGTTTTTATACCATATTTTAGAGGCGTGTTATGAGGTGAAACCGGATGATGAAATGCTGACGGCGGTGTTAGGATATCTGATCCGCAGCCAGTGCTTTGGTGCAAAGTATCATCACTGGTATGAACTTGGAATTGAACGTGAGATCCGCATCACGAGCCTGTATGAAGCGTATCTTTTATCACTGGATGGAAGAAAATTAGAACGTGTACCAAAGATGCTTCAGCTGTATTTTCAGTATGACAGTGGATTGTCCTGGCAGCAGAAAGCGGTTTTATTTGTCAATATTATTGCGGCAAAAAAGGTGCAGCCTGAGGTATATCAGAAATATCTGCCGATCATGGAACGGTTTGCGATGGAGCAGATGGAGGCTGGTCATATCGATGATAATCTGGCCGTGATATATGATGAAATGTTTGAACAGGGGATTATAAATAGTGATATTGCGCATTGGGCAGCTGAAATTCTTTTTACGCACAAGATGATCTGTACGGATCCACAGGCAGCAAAGATAGAAGTTTATGAATATGCATGCAGCCCAGCATGCAATCATGTGAATAACAGGGAATCCATGATCATGTCAGTTGTAAGAGCCGCTGATGGATATTGACCATTGTGTGAAAAAGTGTACAGAACTTGCACAGGGAGAATTATCCTATATTCTATATTCCATGCAGCAAAAAGTTGCGGATGGAGTGGATGATTCAGATTTTCCGGGTGTGTGGACTGTTTTAAAAGCACCGCAGGTGAGTGACCGCTATAAAAGGGAAATTGCCGAACAGATCATATCATTTTACCGGAAAAGAAAGTATGAGGCGGGCTGTCTGACCGGTCTGGATCATAAATTGTTATCTGCAGCTGCGCGCCGTATGCTGATGCAGTACCTGACGGAAGAACATTTGTATGAAACTGCGTATCGCATGGCAGAAGAGTGTGGGTATGAGCACATGGATACGGCTGCATGCGTTTCTCTGTGCAGTTATGCGATTCATACAGCAGGGTTTGAGGAAGATGATTTCCTTCTTGGGTTTGCAGAACATGTATTTTACAGAGGCACTTATAATGATGTGATCCTTATCTATCTTTGTAAATATTATAATGGTGCAACAAAGACGATGGCGGAGATCTGGAAAGCTGCGGGAGCATTTGATATTGACACGTTTGATCTTGAGGAACGTATTTTAAGCCAGATGCTGTATTCGACTGATTATATTGCGGATATTGAAGAGATCTACGAGAGTTATGTAAAAGGCGGGGGACGGGAACTGATCTGTATGGCATATTTATCGTATTTTGCAGATGCATGGCTGGTGAGGAATATGGTGGTACCGGAGTATGTATTTGAACAGATCTTTGCCCGTTATCAGGAAGGAAATCCTCTCAACGATGCGTGTAAACTGGGGCTGCTGAAATATTTCTCAGAGAAAGAGCATTTATCAGATGCGATGTATCAGGTGGCAGATGAATTGTTGGAAGAGTACACGTCTAAGAACCGCTGCTTTGCATTTTTCCTGGAGTTTGAGAAAGAATTACGTTTAAAGTATCATTTGTATGACAAAGCGTTTGTGGAATATCATACAGATCCGGGACAAAAAATTATGATTCATTTTAGCCTGGATGGAGAACATTACGAGCAGTCACTGTTAAATGAGGTCTATGATGGTGTTTTTGTCAAGGAATTTGTCTTATTTTTTGGCGAGTCTGTACTTTATTATATGACAGAGCAGGAAAAGGCGGAGGAGAAGATAACGGAAAGTGCCTGCTTAAATTGCCGAAATGTACCGGACGAAGAATCTCATGGAAGGTATGAAATGTTGAATGACATGCTGATGCATCACGCGATGGGAGAACGTGAGATGCAAAAGAGAGAAATGAAACAATACTATGGAATGCAGATGGTAACGAATGAGGTATTCCGTATTTTATAAGTAAGAGGGAGAAAAGTGGAAAAAACGTCGTATTATCTTGGCATTGATCTTGATAATGACAATGCCGTGATCAGTTATTTCCAATTGAATATGAAAGAACCGGAGACTGTCAGCACAGTGGCAGGCAGTGAAGTATACCAGATTCCTCTGATACTTGCCAAAAAACATGGGATCGGTCAGTGGTTTATCGGTGAGGAGGCAAAACGTCTGGCACTTTTGCAGGGAGAGGAAGCAGTATCCGGTCTGCTGCAGGCAGCTCTTGCGGGAAAAGAGTTTTTCATAGAGGGGGAAACTTATAAGGCACAGGAACTGTTAGCACTCTACATAAAAAAGCTGGTATATCTTGCGGGAAAACTGGGGAATCCTGTGATACCTGACTTTTTGGTTATCACGCTTGAACAGCTGTCGCGGGAGGTGACGGAGCTCTTTCTTCAGGTAGCAGAAAGAATTGGAATACCGGAGGGAAAGCTGACACTCATTGACAGGAGAGAGAGTTTTTATTATTTCGCATTCAGCCAGCAAAAAGAATTATGGCTGCATGATGTGTGTCTGTTTGACAACCGGGGAGATGAGGTCTGGTGCAGGAGATTGGAACGGGATCAAAGAACCATGCCGCAGCTTGTCACGATCAGTGAGGAACAGCGGAATATAGACCGGGCAAATAAAGATGCCAGCTTTTTAAAAATCGTATCAGAAGTGACAGGAGGGCATATTGTTTCGGCAGTTTACCTGACAGGAGACGGTTTTGATGGTGAATGGATGAAGGAGTCCCTTTCTTTTTTGTGCAAAGGCCGCAGGGTTTTTATGGGGAAAAATCTTTATTCCAAGGGTGCCTGTTATGCAGCGGCAAGAAAGTGTATGACGGAAGAAAACAGCTGGCAGTTTGTCTATATGGGCGATAATGAGATGAAAGTGAATGTAAGCCTGAAAGTGCAGAGCCAGGGAAAAACAGAGTTTTTTACGCTGATCAGTGCAGGAGATAACTGGTACGAGACTGTTGGAGAATGCGAAGTATTGCTGGATGGATCAAACGAGATCGATTTCTGGCTGCAGCTGCCAAACAGCAAGGAAGCGAAGATTGAGAAACTCACGCTTGCAGATCTTCCCGAACGTCCGCCACGCACAACGCGTCTTCGCATCAAAGCACAGCCGGTTTCCGACATGGAAGTAAAGATCAGGATCAAAGACCTTGGCTTTGGGGAGATATTTAAGAGTTCTGACAAAACATGGGAATATATGATGTCACTGGAAAATGTACAGTAGACAAAGGAGAGGCAGGAGAAACGAATGGGCGAATTGATCTTATGCAGCCAGCAGTTAGCGGCGATGCCCTATTATATTGAAAATGTATCGTTAAATGTTTATTCGCTGGATGAACTGTGCTATTATATTAAAAATAATACCTGTCTATTGGATGCAGACTTTATGGATGACGAGTTGTGTGACTGGGTGGAAAATGAACAGCATTTGCCGGATATTGCACAGAATCTAAGGAATATCAAGGCTGGCGGAGGTGTTTTGTCTGAATTTACCGGCTGTCTGATGTCAGCGTGTGGTTATTGTACGAAAGAGGAACAAAAGCAGATCCGGAATACACTTCAGGAAATGGAACATAAGTCGGCATTTGAATGTGGGAAAATCAAAGCTGACCGTTTTCTGGAGAACCGGAAATACATCAGCAGTATTGCAGAATACAGAAAACTTCTGCAATCGTGTGAAACTGAAATGCCACAGATGGTTGGCGCAGTGTGGCACAATCTTGGTACCGCATATGCGAGGCTGTTTTTGTTTGAACAGGCAGCTGACTGCTATGCAAGGGCATATGAAAAAAGCAGTGATAAAGAGTCCTTGAAAGAGTGTCTGATGGCATGCCGCTGTAATCATGATGAGCGGGCATTTGAACGCAGGAGAGAATATTTTAAAATAGCACCGGAGGAAGCAAAAAAGATTGCAGATGAATTGAGCAGCTGCAGTAGAAGTGATGCGATATGTCAGTTTGAGACAATGCTTGATGAGTGGGATCCGGGGGATGAAAATGTGTGGGAGACGCAGCTTGAGGAATGGAAAAAACAGTACAGGAAGGATTGTATGGTATAAATGAAATTTTTTGACAGATGGAAAAAACGCAGTTTTGAAGAAAAAATGGATGATCTGAGCCAGACTGTGCTGACGGAAAATAACATAAAAGATCCGAAACAGGTGGAGCAGTATGTTGTGGAACGATTAGAGCAGATGATCGATATCACAAGGGAAATCGAGGAGGAAAAATCGGAGTACCGAACAGTCACGTCTTATCTGAATGATGTCCAGAAATTAGAAGATCTTCCGGAACCTGAAAAGAAAAAAATTGCGGATGTGGCACAGAATGTCGTTCAGTTAAACAGTGCGAGAAATATTTTCCTTAATTCAGAAAAAAAACTGACAGATGCACAGTTTACGCAGCTTCAGCAGGAAGAAAAAACCATGCCGGATGCAATCAAACGCCTTAGCTCGAATGAAATCTATCAGGATACTATAAAAAAGGATATGAAATATCTTGAACGGGAAAAATCCAGATGGCTTTTACACCGTGAATATCTGATGCACCAGCAGAAAAGTTTAAAGAATTTATTATACATCATTCTTGCAATTGTGGCAGCAGTGGCAGTGACACTTATCACGTTACAGCTTGGATTTAAGGTTGATACATATTATGCATGGATGGTACTTATTTTTGTCACTGCAGTGGCGGTGTGTGCCGATTATTTAAAGATGCTGCACAATGACTCTGAGATCAAGTTAGCGGAACGAAGTGCAAATAAGGCAATTCTTTTACTTAATAAGGTAAAGTTTAAATATGTCAATATCACGAATGCCATTGATTATGCCTGTGAGAAGTATCATGTAAGAAGAGCTTCAGAATTAAATCAGCTGTGGCAGTATTATATGGATGCAGTGCGTGAACGTGAAAAATATCAACGCACAAATGAGGATCTTGAATACTTTAATGGCAGACTGGTGCGGGCATTGAACCAGTATCAGTTATATGATGCACAGGTCTGGATCACGCAGGCAGCAGCCCTGATTGATCCCAGGGAAATGGTTGAGGTGAAGCACGGCCTAATCCTGCGCAGACAGAAATTAAGGGATCGGATGGAATATAATGTCGAAGAAATGAAAAATCAGAGGGAGGAAGCGTTAAAACTTTCTTCAAAGGCTGGAAGCATGAAACCACAAATCGATGAGATCATCAATGCAATTGACCGGTTGATGGAAACGATGTAAGTTTCTGTCCGGTGTGTCAGGTCTGCCTGTGTAATGTTTGATTTGAATAAGTTGTGGTATGATGAGAAATATATGGATACTGCGTACAAATGCCGGAGGGGCATATTGTACGCAGTATTTTATTCATGCTAATAGAATGCAAAATGTTGTTTGTGACAACAAGCCGGCTTGCAGAACATGCAGTCTATTTGCTACATCCCAGATCAAATTCCGGGTTGCACATATAAAAGTTTTTGCTGTCAAGTTCTTCCTGAACCAGGCGGAGGCCTTCACCGAAACGCTGGAAATGCACGATTTCGCGCTGGCGCAGAAAACGGATCGGTTCACAGACTTCCGGATCTTTGACAAGACGTAAAATATTATCGTAGGTGGTGCGGGCTTTCTGCTCTGGGGCGACTTCGTAAGAACAACATTACACAATATAATATGAAGATAAAACAAGCTATCCTACATAGTTCCAGTGTTTTCGATATTTAGGCGTTCAGAAATGAGCGTCTTTTTTCATACCCAAAATCGAAAGGAGAAAGAGAAAATATGAATAAGCTAGTAAAGCGATTGCTGACAGGAACGCTTGCTTTTGCAACTATTCTCACGGCATTACCAGTGACGGCGGTTCATGCTTCCGGCAATCAATACTGGACAGAATCAGCAGAACGTGTCGGCTACATTGAACACGTTATGAATGATGGTTCTATCAAATCTACATTCAATGAGGGACACATGAAAGTTGAGGGCGAAACTGCCTACTGCGTGGACATCAACACCAGTTTCAAGAATGGATATAAAACACGTTCTGACGCAAGCACCCGCATGAGTAGCGATCAGATTGCGGACGTTGCTCTTTCCTTAGAGTACGTCAAGCAATATACCGCTTCTCATACGAACTTAAATTATAAACAAGGTTATCTGTTGGAACAGTGTGTTGTCTGGCAGAGATTGAGTGAACAGCTCGGCTGGCAATGCGATAACGTCAGAGCTTCCTATAATGAAATCTCACAGGCAGTACAGAATGAAGTTTATGCTGGTGCGAAAGCATTTGTGAAAGCGAATAAGGGACGCTATGAATGTGGTGGTTACATCTACACTGGCGAAGGACAGGACATCGGACAGTTCTGGGCGAAGTTAAATGTAGGGAAATGCAAAGGTCAAAAAGACTTCTTCCAATCCCACGGTCACAAATGGCAATGCCAACTATTCCTTTGAGGGTGCGACATTTGGTGTCTATTCTGATAAGGGCTGTAACAGCCAGCTTGCTACACTTACTGCCGATGGAAATGGCGATACCAAAGAAGTTGAGGTAAAAGCCGGAACAGTTTACATCAAAGAGCTTTCTGCTCCAAAAGGTTATAAGCTGGATTCTATTGTCCATGCCTTAAATGTGGAAGCTGGAAAAACAGCGACATTGACTGTTGCTGACACTCCAAAGGTCACAGAAACTTTGATTGATTTATTTAAAATCGACATGGAAACAGGAAAATCTACTCCACAGGGAAATGCTTCTTTAGAGGGTGCAGAGTTCACATGGTGTTATTATGACGGATACTACAATGCAGACAATCTACCTGCAAAAGCTACCCGTACATGGACAACCAAAACCGCTACCGAAAAAGACAGTGACGGAACTATCTATTATGTATCCAGACTTGCTGACAACTACAAAGTATCCGGCGACAGCTTCTATACACAGGACGGTAAAAATGTACTGCCACTTGGTACACTTACTGTCACAGAAACCAAAGCACCAAACGGTTACTTATTAGATGGTGCATATATGCAGGCTGACAGAAGTTCCGAACAGATTAAGGGAACATACCTTACACAGATTTCCGAAGATGGCGAACTTGCCGTACTTTCTGGAAGCAACCAGTATTCCGTATCCGATAAGGTTATCCGTGGCGGTGTAAAAATCCAGAAACGTGACCTTGAAACAAAGGATACCAAAGCACAGGGAAGTGCGACCTTACAGTACACAGAATTCAATATCATTTCCTTAAATGACAGTCCTGTACTGGTTGTGGGAAAATTATACAACAAGAATGAAACTGTCAAGAAGATTCAAACAGGAATTGACGGAATCGCTTCTACTTCTGCTGATTTACTCCCTTACGGAAATTACAGATTAGAAGAAAGCAAAGCACCAGAGGGCTATTTAACAGACGGTGCAAAAACAATCGACTTTTCTATCACAGAAGATGGAAAAATCGTGGACTTGACCGATAAATCCCACTCTGTCTACAACCAGATTAAGCGTGGCGATATTGAGGGTGTAAAAATCGGTGCAGGTACGCACAAACGCCTTGCAGGTGTTCCATTCAGAATTACAAGCAAGACAACGGGAGAATCCCATATTGTAGTCACGGACAAAAACGGTCAGTTCTCCACTGCTTCAAGCTGGGCTTCCCACAAGGTCAATACCAATGCCGGAAAATCCAGTGAAGACGGTGTATGGTTTGGTACATCTGAACCAGACGACAGCAAAGATGCATTACTTTATGATACCTATGTGATTGAGGAATTAAAGTGTGATTCCAACGCCGGATTTAAGCTGATTCCAGCCTTTGAGGTGGTCGTATCCAGAAATAAAGTGACCATAGATTTAGGGACACTGACCGATGAATACGAAAAAGAAATCACAATCCATACCACAGCTACCGACAAGAAAACAGGCGAAAAAATGATTGTTGCCGGAAAAGACATCAAGATCGTGGACAAAGTCACACTTGATGGCTTGGAAACTGGAACAAAATATAAACTTTCCGGCTGGCAGATGTTAAAGGAAGAAAACGCCGAACTTCTGATTAACGGGAAACGTGTAGACAGTGATTACACATTCACTGCTGACAGCGAAAAAATGACGGTTGAGATTACTTACAGTTTTGATGGTTCAGCTTTTGGCGGTCAGAACCTTGTTACCTTTGAGGAATTGTACGATATGAGCAATCCGAAAGAGCCTGTTAAGGTTGCCGAACATAAGGACATCAACGATGATGGACAGACCGTTCTTATCACAGAACGTATCATTAAAATCCATACGACCGCTACGGACAAGAACGGCAAGAAAGAAATTGAAGCCGGAAAAGATGTAACGATTGTGGATAAGGTCACATTAGATGGTCTGGAAGTTGGAACAAAATACAAACTTTCCGGCTGGCAGATGTTAAAAGAGGAAAATGCCGAACTTCTGATTGCTGGAAAGAAAGTATCCAATGATTATGAGTTCACAGCCGACAGTGAAAAAATGACGGTTGAGATTGCGTTTACCTTTGATGGTTCTTCACTTGGTGGTAAGAGTCTTGTTACCTTTGAGGAATTATATGATATGACCAATCCAGACGAACCAAAGAAAGTGACGGAACATAAGGACATCACAGACGATGGACAGACTGTGACAATCAAGGAAGTGCCGGAAGTCCCAGACACACCAAAGGATACCGACACGCCGGATACACCATCTACGGTTACTAAGACAAGTGACAGCCCAAAAACAGGCGACAATACCAATATCTATGCTTATCTTGCCATGCTCGGTCTTTCCTGCGTAGGACTTGGCGGTATGCTTTACTTCAAACGCCGTAGAAAGAAATCGTAAGGCAGTAACGTAGCGGTTGGTGGAACGTTCAAGGTCGCCACCCTTTTTCAACTTCACGCTCCGTGAAGCTTTGATTTACGGGAGCGTGAAGTCCACTAGGGGCGTGGGGAGTGTAGCTCCCCACAAAGTACAGCAGGAAAGAACTTACAAATAGAAAGAAAAGAGGTCAATTATTTATGGAATTAAGATTTGTCGTACCAAACATGGAAAAGACATTCGGTAACTTGGAGTTTGCCGGAGAAAACACTACGGAACAGCAGAGAATCAACGGGCGTATGGCTGTCATTACCAGAAGCTACAACCTGTATTCCGATGTGCAGAGAGCCGATGATGTAGTTGTGACACTTCCTGCCAAAGCTGGCGAAAAACATTTCTCGCCGGAGCAGAAAGTCAAACTTATCAACCCACGAATCACTACCGATGGTTATAAAATCGGGGAACGTGGATTTGTCAATTATATCCTGCTTGCAGACGATATGTTACCAGTAGAAAGTAAATAAGGGGGTATTCAGATTATGAGATTAGCAAATGGAATCGTCATTGATAAAGAAAAGACTTTCGGAGTGTTGAAGTTCTCCGCATTACGCCGTGAAGTTCATGTGCAGAATGAAGATGGAACGGTCAGTGAGGAAATCAAGGAACGTACCTACGATTTGAAATGCAACACACAGGGACGCATGATACAGGTATCCGTTCCGGCGACCGTACCGTTAAAGGATTATGACTACAACGCCGAAGTGGAACTTATCAATCCTGTTGCAGATACGGTAGCCAATGCGAATTACCGTGGTGCAGATGTGGACTGGTATGTAAAAGCAGACGATATTCTTCTAAAGAACAAAGGCACTCATGCCGGAAATCCACAGAACAATGCTCCACAGCAACCACCGAAGAAATAAATTCACAATTTAGATTTTCATTGTACTGGTCAAGTGTAATTGATATAATGTATTAAATAATTAAATCGAAACTCGGGGAGGAAAATCAAATGAAAATAGGAAAAGTTGAAATTAGCTCATGCCCATATTGTGAAGGAACTGATATTAGATACGGATACCAAAGTGGTGATTGCAGGTTGTATGGAGCGTCAGGCTTCTTAGATAATCAAGAACCGATACATCATTTAGTATGTGCTGAATGTGGTGCAATTATTTTTACATGGGTAACTAATCCTAGAAAATATTCTAAAACTATTCCAGAACGAGCTATTTAAGTTTAATACTTATATTCGCAAAGCAGTTAGTCTACACGATTGACTGCTTTTCTTATGTCCAAAGAAAGGAGTTTTAATGAAAGTATGGGCGTTTAAAGGTAACAGGATTCGTGCCAGTGACAAATCGCTGGTCTATCACTTCTGTATTGGCTGGCTGTTGCTCCTGTTTGTTGCGGTGTTCCTGCTACTGAACCTGCGACAGCTTCTTGTTACCGACTGGAAAGATTTTAACCTGCTCCATGCCGGAATTACTTGGACTGTTTACAATTCCATTACGGTTCTGATAGCGACTGGTGTTTGTGCATTGGTCGCTTTTCTCTACTACCGTTACGGATATGACCGTATCAAGCGGTTGCTCCACAGGCAAAAACTGGCTCGTATGGTGCTGGAAAATAAGTGGTATGAAGCAGAAAACACCAAAGACAGCGTTTTTTTCACTGACCTGCAAAGCAGATCAAGAGAAAAAATCGTGTGGTTTCCAAAAATCTACTACCAGATGAACAATGGCTTGCTCCATATCCTATGTGAAATCACAATGGGAAAATATCAAGAACAGCTCCTGTCCTTAGAGGATAAGCTGGAATCGGGGCTGTACTGTGAACTGACCGACAAGACAATGCATGACGGCTATATCGAATATACCCTGCTCTATGATATGATAGCGAACCGTATTTCGATTGATGAAGTGATTGCTGAAAACGGCGGTCTGCGGTTAATGAAAAATCTGGTGTGGGAATATGATTCACTTCCCCATGCCCTTATCTGCGGTGGTACTGGTGGTGGAAAGACCTATTTTCTGCTGACCATCATTGAAGCCCTGCTAAGAACCAATGCGGATTTATATATTCTTGACCCGAAGAACGCTGACCTTGCAGACTTGGGAACGGTCATGGGAAATGTCTACCACACAAAAGACGATATGATTGACTGCGTCAATGTCTTTTATGAGGGCATGGTCACACGCTCGAAAGAAATGAAACTGCACCCGAACTACCGCACAGGGGAAAACTATGCCTATCTGGGGCTTGCTCCACAGTTCCTTATCTTTGATGAATATGTGGCGTTCTTGGAAATGCTCACGACAAAAGAAAGCACCGCCCTGTTAAGCCAGCTAAAGAAAATTGTTATGCTCGGCAGACAGGCTGGATACTTTCTGATTGTGGCTTGCCAGCGTCCAGACGCAAAGTATTTCGGGGACGGTATCAGAGATAACTTTAACTTCCGTGTGGGGCTTGGTCGCATGAGTGAACTCGGCTACGGTATGCTCTTTGGAAGTGATGTGAAAAAAGCAGTTTTTCCAGAAGCGAATCAAAGGGCGTGGATACTGTGATGTGGGAACAAGTGTCATATCAGAATTTTACACTCCCCTTGTACCCAAAGGCTATGATTTCTTAGGTACGATTAGGGAACTTGCACACATAAGGCAGGACGGACAGGTGGCGTGCGGAGCGAAAGCCACAGGTACGGACTAGCCTTGCTGGTGTGGCGGTAGCCACGCCAGCATATATTAAGCCCCTCGGTATCTAACAGAGGGGCACAAATCACAAGGAAACATACACAAAAGTTACCGATTCTTGGCTGAAATCAAGCGTTTGGTAGCTTTTTTTACTGCTGTGACATCGGATAAAAAATGTCACAGTTTTTTCGTAAAGGGGGTATCGCACTGAATGATACAGAGTGGATACAGGATTTTGCAGACAGGCGTTTGCAGTACGGTGTATCCCAGACGAAACTTGCGGTCATGGCTGGAATCAGCCGTGAACATTTAAGCCGTATCGAATCCGGCAAGGTGGCGGTCACAGAAGAAATGAAAGTGAAACTTTTGGAAGCTCTGGAAAAATTCAATCCAGAAGCACCGCTTACCATGCTGTTTGATTATGTGAGGATACGGTTTCCGACATTGGATATTGGACACATCATTAAGGACATCTTACAGCTCAATATCCAGTACATGATACATGAGGACTTCGGGCATTACAGTTACACGGAACACTACTACATCGGAGATATTTTCGTATATACTTCCCCCGATGAAGAAAAAGGTGTCCTGCTGGAACTGAAAGGAAAAGGCTGTCGCCAGTTTGAAAGTTATCTGCTGGCACAGGAACGGAGCTGGTATGACTTCCTTATGGACGCTTTGATTGATGGCGGTGTGATGAAACGTCTTGACCTTGCCATCAATGACCATACAGGAATGTTGGATATTCCAGAGCTGACCGAAAAATGCCGGAATGAGGAATGTGGATAGGTTACAATTAACTGGACAGATTTTTTAAGGTCATATAATCTATAATAAATACACGAAGGAGCACTCTTTATGACCGAACAAAAACAACGACGAAAACCTCGCAAATATACAGATGAATTTAAACAGCAACTGGTGGAACTATATCGTTCCGGCAAACGCAGATGTGATATCTGCCGTGAATATGACATTGCTACTTCCCTGTTTGACAAGTGGGTAAAGCAGGCATCCAATTCCGGTTCTTTCCATGAAAAAGATAACCGGACTCCGGAGCAGGAAGAACTGATCCGGCTTCGGAAAGAAAACCAGCAGTTAAGAATGGAAAATGATATTTTAAAACAAGCGGCGCTGATCTTAGGACGAAAGTAAATGTGATCAAAGCAAATGCCCACAAATACTCTGTATCAGCAATGTGCCGCGTCCTACAGGTAAACAGAAGCACCTATTATTATGAAGCAGCAAAAAAAGATGAATCAAAACTCACTGCAGACATTCAGGAAATTTTTAGAAAAAGCCGGAACCATTATGGTACACGAAAGATCAAGAAAGAACTGGCTGATTGCGGGAAACAGGTATCAAGACGCAGGATTGGACGGATTATGAAACAGGAAGGTCTGGTATCAAGCTATACTACAGCACAGTTTAAACCGCAAAAAGACAGATGTAATGAATCAAAAGTAGAGAATGTGTTGAACCGACAATTTCAAAACCAGCCATACCGCAATGTAGTGGTAAGTGATTTGACCTACGTAAGGGTAGGAAACCGCTGGAATTATATCTGTGTACTGATTGATCTTTTTAACAGGGAGATTATTGGATACAGTGCAGGAGAACATAAAACAGCAGAACTTGTAAAACAGGCATTTATGAAAGTAGACGGAAATCTGTCGGAAATCCATATTTTCCACACAGACCGTGGAAATGAATTTAAAAACGAGACAATTGAAGAACTGTTAGAAACGTTCCATATGGAACGCTCCCTGAGCCATAAGGGATGTCCTTATGACAATGCAGTGGCAGAAGCTACGTTCAAGATTATAAAAACAGAATTTGTATGGAATGAAACATTCCATACGCTGGAAGAACTGAAGATAAAACTATGGGATTATGTAAACTGGTATAATCATCACCGCATACATTCTTCCTTAGGGTATCAAACGCCTGTACAATATCGGAAAAATAACCTAAAAAAATTTGTCTGAAAAAGTGTTGACAATCCAATGTGTATCCGTGTTCCGTTCCTTTAAGTCCTATGCTTCCGGCGAACTAGTCAAGCATGAGGAACAGGACAAGGCTGGTATGGGCTATACGCTTTATATCGGCTCATTGAAAAGTGAGGTGTACTTCTGTGTCTATGAAAAGAGCTATGAGCAGTACATCAAACTTGGGATTCCCATTGAGGAAGCACCGATAAAAAACAGATTTGAAATACGGTTGAAAAATGAACGTGCTTATTATGCTGTCCGTGACCTGCTGACTTACTATGACGCTGAACGGACGGCATTTTCTATTATCAACCGTTATGTACGCTTTGTGGATAAGGAAGCAGACAAGAAACGGAGCGACTGGAAATTATCTGTCCGCTGGGCGTGGTTCATCGGGGAAAACAGAGAGCCGTTAAAGCTCACGACCAAACCCGAACCCTACACACTGGACAGAACCCTACGCTGGATTCAACGGCAGGTTGACCCGACACTCAAAATGCTGGAAACAATCACAGCGAAAACAGGCATTGATTATCTGAAAGAAATCCGTAAATCCACGAAACTGACGGAAAAGCACTACAAGATAATCGAACAACAGACCACATCAACCGAAGATGTGATTTTAGAAAAGGAGAATTGAAAAATGCAACGATTATTATTTGACTTCCTGTTCTTCTCTTTAGGCGGAACAGTTGGCGTGATTGCCATGTGTATTTTACAGGCTGGCAGACAGTCTGACCGAAAAATGATGGAACTGAAAGGAGAAAAGAAAGTATGAATTTTGGACAGAACCTTTATAACTGGTTTTTAAGCAACGCACAGAGCCTTGTGCTGATGGCGATTGTTGTTATCGGTATCTACTTGGGATTCAAGCGTGAGTTTTCCAAACTTATCGGATTCTTGGTAGTTGCCTTAGTAGCCGTTGGTCTTGTATTCAATGCGTCCGGCGTAAAAGACGTATTGTTACAGTTATTCAATAAGATTATTGGAGCGTAAAGCCTATGGAAGAATGTAGCGTATTGATTGAAACGACCAAATCAGCAGAGGATAAAACCTCTCGCTGGTTTGATTTACCCATTGATTATGAGCTGTTCCGTGACCTGCTCGGTGTGGAAGCTGACAGCAAAGACTATCAAATCACAGATATGAAGCTCCCCTTTGCTGGCGACATTGTAAGGACAACATCTGTCAGACGCTTAAATAAGCTGTACTTTGCTTACACGGATTTATCGCCAGAGGTTCAGCAGGCTTATAAAGAGTTGATTCCGTATTGTGGCGGTGTTGAGGATTTATTGCAGAAGTCGGAAGAATTTCTGTTTTATCCAGAGTGCCACAACATCATGGACGTTGCCCGTTACCGCTTGGAGCATAACATTGAATTTTCTGCTCTTTCCGAAAAAGGAAAGAAATATTTTAATCTGGAAGCCTACGCCCATGAACTGGAAGAAAAAGGACGTTATGCTCTCTGCAACAATGGTATGTTCAAACTTTGACAGGTGGCATTGCTTATGGCAGAAATGAAAGTATTTGTTATCAATCTTGATGAACAGGAAAAAGATACAGGCTGTGCATGGTTTACACTTCCCTGCAACATAGAAGCATTAAAACAATCCATTGGCTTACCGCCGGACAGTGACCGTTATCTTATCAGTGATTATGATTTTCCTTTTGAAATCCTGCAAGATACAGACCTCGACTTGCTAAATAATGTCTGCCTTGCAATTTCAGAGAGTGAAATCCCACACGAAGATATACCTGCAATTCAAAGAGAATGGTTTTCAAACCTGCAAGAGCTGGAAGCCGGACTTTGCAATATTACATACCATCGGAACTGTTCAGATATGGAAGAAACATCAGAACATTTCCTGTGTGTGCATGGCAGATTTTATGAATACAATGAGTGAAAGGAAGTGACCGTTTATGATTGATGATATGCAAGTCTATATAGCCAATCTTGGCAAGTACAATGAGGGAGAACTGGTCGGGGACTGGTTCTCTTTTCCGTTGGACGAAGAAGTGATTGCAGAACGTATCGGCTTAAATGCAGAGTACGAAGAATACGCAATCCATGATACGGACAACTTCCCGATGGAGATTAGCGAATACATTTCCATTGAAGAACTGAACCGTATCTATGAACAGTTGGAAGAATTACCGGATTACCTGCTGGACGACTTGGACAGTTTTATATCCTGCTATGGAAGTCTGGAAGAACTGGTGGAACATAAGGACGATATCATTCTGTATTCCGGCTGTGAAACGATGACCGATTTAGCCTACTATCTGATTGATGAAGAACAGGTACTCGGAGAAATCCCGTCCTCTTTACAGAACTATATCGACTATGAAGCCTACGGGCGTGACCTCGATATAGAGGGGACATTTATTGCAACAAACGCTGGTATCTGTGAGGTACTGCGTTAAGGGCTGGCAGATCAGCACCGCCACTGGTGCTACTGTCAGCTTTTCTCTTGGGGGCAGTCTGGAAAATCCGGCTGTCCCTGTTGTTAGGAAAATGAAGAAAGGAGCATTTACAAGTGAAGAAAATCCGAAGTTATACAAGTATCTGGAACGTGGAAAAGGTACTGTATGCCATCAATGATGTAAACCTGCCATTCCCTGTGACCTTTACCCAGATTACATGGTTCGTGCTGACGGAATTTATCATCATTCTGTTTGCAGATGTACCGCCACTTTCCATGATTGAGGGTGCGTTTTTGAAATATTTCGGGATTCCCGTTGCCCTTACATGGTTTATGTCACAGAAAACTTTTGACGGGAAAAAGCCATACAGTTACATCAAGACGATGGTGCTGTATGCTCTGCGTCCCAAAATGACTTATGCCGGAAAAGCCGTGAACCTGCATAAGCAGAAATTTGAGGAAACTATCACGGCAGTAAGGAGTGTGACCTATGTTCCCGATTAAATATATCGACAATAACCTTGTCTGGAATAAGGACAATGAGGTGTTCGCCTACTATGAGCTGATACCGTACAATTATTCATTCTTATCCCCAGAACAGAAATACCTTGTGCATGACAGCTTCCGTCAGCTTATCGCACAGTCCCGTGAGGGAAAGATTCATGCGTTGCAGATTGCAACTGAAAGTTCAATCCGAAGCATACAGGAACAGTCAAAGAAGCTGGTCACTGGAAAGCTCCGTGAGGTAGCAATCCAAAAGATAGACGACCAGACCGAAGCCCTTGTATCCATGATAGGCGACAATCAAGTAGATTACCGTTTCTTTCTGGGATTCAAGCTCATGGTCACAGAGGACGAAGTCAATCTGAAGAACATCAAAAAATCGGTATTTCTGACATTCCGTGAGTTTTTGAATGAGGTAAGGCATACGCTGATGAACGACTTTGTTTCTATGAGCAATGATGAAATCAACCGTTATGTGAAGATGGAGAAATTACTGGAAAACAAAATCTCCCGTAGGTTCAAAATCCGCCGACTGGAAGCCAAAGACTTTGCGTATCTGATGGAACACCTCTACGGCAGGGACGGGATAGCCTATGAAGATTATGTGTATCCTCTGCCAAAAAGAAAGCTGAAAAAAGAAACACTGATTAAGTATTATGATGGATTGTCAACACTTTTTCAGACAAATTTTTTTAGGTTATTTTTCCGATATTGTACAGGCGTTTGATACCCTAAGGAAGAATGTATGCGGTGATGATTATACCAGTTTACATAATCCCATAGTTTTATCTTCAGTTCTTCCTGCGTATGGAATGTTTCATTCCATACAAATTCTGTTTTTATAATCTTGAACGTAGCTTCTGCCACTGCATTGTCATAAGGACATCCCTTATGGCTCAGGGAGCGTTCCATATGGAACGTTTCTAACAGTTCTTCAATTGTCTCGTTTTTAAATTCATTTCCACGGTCTGTGTGGAAAATATGGATTTCCGACAGATTTCCGTCTACTTTCATAAATGCCTGTTTTACAAGTTCTGCTGTTTTATGTTCTCCTGCACTGTATCCAATAATCTCCCTGTTAAAAAGATCAATCAGTACACAAATATAATTCCAGCGGTTTCCTACCCTTACGTAGGTCAAATCACTTACCACTACATTGCGGTATGGCTGGTTTTGAAATTGTCGGTTCAACACATTCTCTACTTTTGATTCATTACATCTGTCTTTTTGCGGTTTAAACTGTGCTGTAGTATAGCTTGATACCAGACCTTCCTGTTTCATAATCCGTCCAATCCTGCGTCTTGATACCTGTTTCCCGCAATCAGCCAGTTCTTTCTTGATCTTTCGTGTACCATAATGGTTCCGGCTTTTTCTAAAAATTTCCTGAATGTCTGCAGTGAGTTCTGATTCATCTTTTTTTGCTGCTGCTTCATAATAATAGGTGCTTCTGTTTACCTGTAGGACGCGACACATTGCTGATACAGAGTATTTGTGGGCATTTGCTTTAATCACATTTACTTTCGTCCTAAGATCAGCGCCGCTTGTTTTAAAATATCATTTTCCATTCTTAACTGCTGGTTTTCTTTCCGAAGCCGGATCAGTTCTTCCTGCCGGAGTCCGATGCCTGCTGCTTTTGGACTGAAACAGCAAAATCATATTCACGGCAGATATCACATCTGCGTTTGCCGGAACGATATAGTTCCACCAGTTGCTGTTTAAATTCATCTGTATATTTGCGAGGTTTTCGTCGTTGTTTTTGTTCGGTCATAAAGAGTGCTCCTTCGTGTATTTATTATAGATTATATGACCTTAAAAAATCTGTCCAGTTAATTGTAACCTATCCATGACCTTATCCGTCCTACCCGTTGTGTGGTGGAAGAAAGCCAGCGATATTTGCGTCTGGAACATGAGGACAGTGAAAGTTATGTGTCCTACTTTACGGTCAATGCGATTGTCGGAGAACTGGACTTCCCATCATCGGAAATCTTTTATTTCCAGCAACAGCAGTTCACATTCCCTGTGGATACTTCCATGAATGTTGAGATTGTGGGAAATAAGAAAGCATTAACCACTGTCCGCAACAAGAAAAAGGAATTAAAGGACTTGGATAATCACGCCTATCAAGCCGGAAATGAAACAAGTTCAAATGTGGTGGAAGCCTTAGACAGTGTCGATGAACTGGAAACAGATTTAGACCAGAGCAAGGAAAGTATGTACAAGTTAAGTTACGTCATACGGGTGTCTGCACCCGATCTTGACGAACTGAAACGCCGTGTGATGATCAAGGACTTTACGATGATTTGAATGTGAAACTGGTTCGCCCTGCCGGAGATATGATGGGACTGCATGGAGAGTTTCTTCCTGCCAGCAAGCGTTATATCAATGATTATATCCAGTATGTGAAATCCGATTTTTTAGCCGGACTTGGCTTCGGTGCTACCCAGATGTTGGGCGAAAATACAGGAATCTATATCGGATATTCCGTGGATACGGGAAGAAATGTCTACCAACCGTCCCTTGCCAGTCAAGGGGTAAAAGGTACAGTCACAAATGCGTTGGCTTCTGCTTTTGTCGGTTCGCTTGGTGGTGGAAAATCATTCTGTAATAACCTGCTGGTGTATTATTCCGTTCTGTTCGGTGGACAGAAGACCCGAAAAGTGAAACTGGAAAGAAACACTGCCGGAGATTCTTTGTACCCAGTTTGTAATTATATGAAGATAAAGAGGACGGAGCTACACTGGCAAAAGAAATTTTAACATTTTTAACAGGTATCTCAACCCGTGATGGAGACAAGTTCCCTGTGCTTATCGGTGCAATCAGCAAAGTATCAGAAAGTGAACACAGAGGATTGCTAAATGTTATCACAGAATTGCGGAAAGAAAATACGCCTATTGCAAACCATATCGCAAATCATATTGACAGTTTTACAAATTATGATTTTGCACACCTGCTCTTTTCAGACGGAACAGCGAAAAATACTATCAGTTTGGATAACCAGCTCAATATCATACAGGTTGCGGATTTGGTTCTGCCGGATAAAGATACTACTTTTGACGAATACACGACCATTGAATTATTATCGGTGGCAATGTTGATTGTAATATCTACCTTTGCCTTAGACTTTATCCATTCAGACCGAAGCATTTTTAAGATTGTAGACCTTGATGAAGCATGGGCGTTCTTAAATGTGGCACAGGGCGAAACACTCTCAAATAAGCTGGTGCGTGCTGGTAGAGCCATGAACGCCGGAGTCTATTTCGTGACACAATCCTCTGGGGACGTATCGAAAGAAAGCCTGAAAAATAACATCGGCTTAAAGTTTGCGTTCCGCTCCACAGATACCAATGAAATCAAACAGACCTTAGAGTTTTTCGGACTGGACAGTGAGGACGAAAACAACCAGAAACGGTTGAGGGATTTGGAGAACGGACAATGCTTAATGCAGGATTTATACGGGTGTGTCGGTGTGGTACAGATACACCCTGTCTTTGTAGAACTGCTCCACGCTTTTGATACCAGACCGCCGATAAAAAGTGAGGTGGATTTGGAATGATGAAATCTGTCACAAAAGAAAAGATATTCCATGTGCTGAAAATGGTTCTGCTTGCCGTGACCGTCACGCTGGTACTGCTGTCCCTGCTTGGGACAGTGGCTCATGCGTCTGGACTGGTCGATGATACAGTCAATGCAGACAACCTGTATTCAAAGTATCCGCTTTCCAATTATCAGCTTGATTTCTATGTGGACAATAGCTGGTCATGGCTTCCGTGGAACTGGCTGGACGGCATTGGAAAATCGGTGCAGTACGGGCTTTACTGTATCACAAATTTTGTCTGGACAATCAGCCTGTATCTTAGCAATGCCACAGGGTATGTGGTGCAACAGGCATATAAGCTGGACTTTATCAATGACATGGCAGACAGTATCGGGAAAAGTATCCAGACACTCGCCGGAGTGACCGAAAACGGATTTTCCAGCAGTGGATTCTATGTGGGATTCCTGCTCATTATCATTCTGATTGTAGGTGTTTATACCGCCTATACAGGGCTTCTCAAACGGGAAACAAGCAAGGCACTTCACGCTGTTATTAACTTTGTGGTGGTGTTCATTGTGTCTGCGTCCTTTATTGCTTATGCTCCCAATTATATCCAGAAAATCAATGATTTCAGTTCGGACATCAGCACCGCTTCTCTGGACTTGGGGACAAAAATCATGCTCCCAGATTCACAAAGCAAAGGGAAAGACAGCGTAGACCTTATCCGTGACAGCCTGTTTTCGATACAGGTAGAAAAACCGTGGCTGTTATTGCAGTTCGGGAACAGTGATACCGAAGAAATCGGGACTGACCGTGTAGAAGCTCTGGTATCTGCCAGCCCGTCCGATGAAGATGGGGAAACAAGGGAAAATATTGTGAAAACAGAGATTGAGGATAACGACAATGACAACCTTACCATTCCACAGGTCGTCAACCGTCTTGGCATGGTGTTCTTCCTGCTCATTTTCAATCTCGGTATCACAATCTTTATCTTCCTGCTTACCGGCATGATGTTATTTTCCCAGATACTTTTTATCATATATGCCATGTTTTTGCCTGTCAGCTTTTTACTGTCCATGATACCGACCTATGAGAACATGGCGAAACAGGCAGTTGTCCGTGTGTTCAACGCCATTATGACAAGAGCCGGAATTACGCTGATTGTGACCGTGGCATTTTCGATTTCCAATATGTTCTACAACATTTCCACGGACTATCCGTTCTTCATGGTGGCGTTTTTGCAGATAATCTGTTTTGCAGGAATCTATATGAAGCTCGGAGAACTAATGAGTATGTTCAGCCTGAATGCCAATGACAGCCAGCAGATAGGTCGCCGGATTTTCCGTAGACCGATGGTGTTCATGCGACACAGGGCAAGACGTATGGAACGCCGACTTGCAAGGGCTGTGGGTACAGGAAGTATGGTCGGAGCTGGTGCTGGTGCAGTCGCTGGTTCTGCTTATAATCACTCTCGTTCTACACATAAAAATACGCCAGCCAGACCACAAAGGAATAATGAGGTTTCCATGGGAAGCCGTGTTGGTTTTGCGGTAGGTGCTGTAATGGATACGAAGAAATAAAGTCCGTGACAGTGCTTCTTCTCTGAAAGAAAATGTGAAAGACTTACCGACACAGGCTGGTTATGCTGTTCACTCTGCAAAACAGAAAGCAAAGGATAATGTATCAGATTTTAAGCGTGGCGTTGTGGAAGAACGGGAAAACCGACAGGAACAGCGTACACAGAAACGCAACCTGCACAGGGAAAATATCTCACAGAAAAAGCAGGAATTACAGAAAGCACAGGAAGCAAGGCAGACAGTTCATGCGAATGGATCAGCGACAGCCGGAGCTACCAGAAGCCATGAACGCCCTGTTGCCACACCTGTTCCAAAAACAGCACAGACCGATACGGTCATAAAGCCGGATATGAAGCGTCCTGCTACTTCTCCTGTGATAAAAAATGTAGAAGTCAAGGCTGGAAAAGAAACTGTCCGAACCAATATCAGACAGGAACAACAGGTCAAAGGTGTTACCAGAACGAACCAGCCAAATGTAGTGGAATCCAGAAGTAATCAAAAGAAAACAACCATACAGAAACAGGTTAACCAAAAACAGAATCGTAAGACTGCTACGAAGCAACCAGAGAAAGGACGGAAGAAATGAGATTAAAGCGTATCCTTATCATAGGTACGATATTTCCTGTCCTTTTCTCCATCGTCCTCTTTTTCGGGATACTGATTTCCGACGAAGATGACGACAGTTCCAACAGCTATTCGCCTGTCTATTCTGGAATGAACCTGTCAGCCGATGTCCTCAAACATCAGCCGATGGTAGAAAAATACGCCAGAGAAAACGGTATCTCGGAGTATGTGAACGTCCTGCTTGCCATCATACAGGTGGAAAGTGGCGGTACGGCTACCGATGTCATGCAGTCCAGCGAAAGTCTTGGACTACCGCCAAACTCATTAAGTACAGAAGAATCCATTAAGCAGGGGTGTAAATATTTTGCGTCCCTGCTTTCTTCCTGTAAAGCCAAAGGCATGAATGACATTAACGTGGTCATACAGTCTTATAACTATGGTGGTGGCTATGCAGACTATGTGGCGAAGAACGGGAAAAAGCACAGTTTCAATCTTGCAGAGAATTTCGCAAGAAACAAATCTGGCGGTACAAAAGTGACCTATACCAATCCGATAGCTGTCAGTAAAAATGGTGGCTGGCGTTATAACTACGGAAATATGTTTTATGTGGAGCTGGTCAACCAATATCTGACCGTGAAGCAGTTCAGCAACGAAACGGTACAGGCGGTTATGAATGAAGCATTGAAATATCAAGGTTGGAAATATGTCTATGGTGGCAGTAATCCGAACACCTCTTTTGACTGTTCTGGTCTTACCCAGTGGTGCTACGGAAAAGCCGGAATCAGCCTGCCACGAACTGCACAGGCACAGTATGACGCAACCCAGCATATCCCATTGTCACAGGCACAGGCTGGCGATTTGGTCTTTTTCCATTCCACTTATAATACCAGTGACTATGTTACCCATGTAGGAATCTATGTGGGAAACAATCAGATGTATCATGCCGGAAATCCAATCGGCTATACCGATTTGACCTCTGCCTACTGGCAACAGCACATCATTTGTGCCGGAAGAATCAAACAATAGAAAGGACTTGAAATATGTTTAAGAAAAACAGAGAAAGCACCTAAGAATAAGAAAGTGCGTACCATGAAAGTCGGGACACATAAGAAATCTGTCCTGCTGTTGTGGGCGGTGCTTCTGGCAAGCACCAGCTTTGGTGTGTATAAGAACTTTACCGCCATTGACACCCACACGGTACATGAAAAAGAAATCATTCAGCTAAGATTGAACGATACCAACGGTATTGAGAATTTCGTCAAGAACTTTGCGAAAGCCTACTACTCATGGGATACCAGCAAGGAAGCCATTGAAGCAAGGACAACAGAAATCAGTAAATACCTTACCAAAGAATTACAGGACTTGAACGCTGATACCATCAGAACGGACATACCAACCAGTGTTACGGTTACAAATGTGCTGGTCTGGAATGTGGAACAGTCTGGAATGAACGATTTTACCGTTGCCTACGAAGTAGATCAGCAGGTAAAGAGGAGAACAGACACAGGCAGTCACAGAAAACTACACCGTGACCGTTCATGTGGATAAGGACGGTGCAATGGTCATTACCCAGAATCCAACCCTTGCTCCGGCGGTACAGAAATCAAAGTATGAACCGAAAGTACAGGAAGCAGATGTCAGTGTCAGTTCCGACACAGTCAAGGACGCTACCGCTTTCTTGGAAACATTCTTTAAGCTGTATCCGACAGCTACGGAAAAAGAACTTGCCTATTACGTCAAAGACGGTGTGCTTGCTCCTGTTTCCGGCGACTATGTATTTTCGGAACTGGTAAACCCTGTCTTTACCAAAGACGGCGATAACCTCAAGGTCAGTGTGTCTGTGAAGTATCTGGATAACAAGTCGAAAATGACACAAATCTCACAGTATGAGCTTATGCTTCATAAGGACGATAACTGGAAGATTGTAGAATAAATAATCAAGGCTTGCGTCATAAACCGTATAGTATGCTCCGCAAGCCTCATTTCGGTATGATTTGCAAGCTGATTAATATAGTTGTTACATTTCGTTTAAGAGATTATAATAATTAAAATAGCTAAAATCTATCAATTTTTAACAGTAGTATGTGGACATAGTTGATAAAAAATTGCTTTTTCAATGATAAGATATATTTCTAAGGAGGAACGAGATATGGCACAGAGCATTTTGATTGTAGACGACGAAAGAGATATTGTATCAATGCTAAATCAATATTTTTGCAAAATTGGTTATGTAGTATACACAGCAATTAACGGAAAAGAAGCACTGAATGCAATCACAAAACATCCAGATATTATTTTATTAGATATAAATATGCCAGATATGAATGGTTTTACAATTTGTGAAAAAATCAGGAATTTTGTGTCCTGTCCTATTATTTTTTTAACAGCTCGGATTGAGGACTGTGATAAAATCAAAGGATTTGCTGTCGGTGGTGACGACTATGTTGTAAAGCCTTTCTCCGTTGATGAATTAGAAGCCAGAGTTGCTGCACATTTGCGGAGAGAAAAAAGACATGGTTCGTCCGCAATAGTTCAGTTCGATAATAATATAGTAATTGATTATTCATCACGAGTTGTTTTTTATAGAAATGCTGAAATAAATTTTACGAAGAAAGAGTTTGATATTATTGAATTTCTTTCACAAAACAAGGGGATTATTTTTGATCGTGAGACAATTTATGAAAAAGTATGGGGCTTAGATGGTTCTGGCGACAATTCTGTTATTACAGAACATATACGCCGGATAAGAACAAAATTCCTTTCTATAGGCGACAATCCTTATATAGAAACTGTCTGGGGGTGCGGATATAAATGGAAAAAGTAAGGCGAAAAAATTTCAAGGCATTATATTTACAACATGAGTATTAAAAATTCGTTTGTTTTATGCTCTTATTTCCTTAGTGATTGGTATTGTAATAGGTGTTATATCTATTACCTTGTAGATGATTACAGAATAAACCTTAACTATAAATATGAGGACATGACAACAAGGTATGATATACCTGAAAATGGTTCATTTACAGCGAAATATAACAAAGACCAAACAGAATACACAATATATAATGCAAGTGAAAAGGAAGTATGTAATTTTGTTGTAGACTATCAAAAGGAACGTCCAGTACAAGAATATATTTATCCTAATCATGTTTCTTACATTGAAGTTTCACCAAAGTTTACTAAACATGATAGAATTGTGGATTCTGCTCTAGGTGTGGTTAATATTGTCACCATTCCTATTGTTCTTTCAATTAGCATGATTCTTTGTGTGACTATCTTTGTAAACCGAAAATTAGTAAGACCCATAAAGTTACTGACGAATGCATACAGAAAAGTCGAAAACAACGAACTGGATTTTACGTTGCCTTACCCTTATAAAGACGAGATGGGGAGGCTGTGTCTTGCATTTGAGAAGATGAAAAATTGTTTATATCAAAACAACCAAAAAATGATACGGCAATTTACTGAACAAAGGAGATTAAATGCTGCTTTTTCACATGATTTACGCACGCCTTTAACAATACTAAAAGGACATACCACAATGTTGTTATCATTTATTCCCAAAGGATTAGTTTCTCAACAGGAGGTACTCGACGAATTATCAACAGTACGCAACAATGTGGAACGGCTTGAAAAATACGTTAGTGCTATGACAAACTTATACCGTTTAGAAGATATAGAAATCGAAAAAGAAAACATAAACTTTGACTTCTTATTAAAAACCTTATCAAATACAACGGAAATGCTCTGTTCTGATATAGAATATACGATTAAAACAAATTGTAATAAACAGCAAACTCTATTTATCAATCTTGAAATTATCATACAAATTTATGAAAACCTGTTGTCTAATAGCATTAGATATGCTAAGTCGATGATAGCTATTGATGTAAATAAACAGGAGGAATTTTTATTGATTACGGTCTCTGACGATGGCTGTGGTTTCAAAAGTACGGATATAGAACGTGTAACATTACCATTTTATAAACCATCGCAAGATACTACGTCTGAACATCTAGGTCTGGGATTAAACATTTGTAAAATATTATGTGAAAGGCATGGAGGTACAATAAAAATTTCAAATAATCATAAGGGGGGAGCCTGTGTTACAGCTTGTATAAAAATTGCATATGTTGATGAAAAATAGACATTTTCCCCATATAATTGCATTAAGCACTTATAAAGGAGGTTTCGATTATGAAAAAAATTATCTGTATTATTTTAATAACTGTCACAAGCATTTTGTCCGGGTGCAATTCAACATCAGATGAAGAAATAATATCATCACAGGATTTCAAAGAGAATTATGAGGTTTCGTCCTATGGAACTGAGGAAAAATTAATACTTTATCAGATGTTGAGCTTACATCAAGTGAAAAAGAGTATTCTGACTTAGAAAACGCAAAATTTTTTTTAGAAAATAACTCCAACAAAGAGTATCATTATTCTAAAGCTTATTTTGAAATTGAAGCGGAGCAATCAGAAACATGGTATCAATTAACTCAACTTTATGACCCATCAAAAGATAACGAAGATGATGCAGTTATAAATCCCACCGAAAGATTAAGTTTATCATTTGATATTTCCTCGGTTTATGGCGAACTCCCATCAGGGCACTATAGAATAATAGTAAGTATTTCTTATTTCGAATCCCTAAAGATTGGGATTATGACACTTATTATTTGGCATGTGAATTTACATTAAAATAGTATATCAGAAAGGAAACAAATGGGAACAGCAAAATGGATATACTGTCCTATATGCAAGAATAAAACAAGAACAAAAATCAGAACGGATACTAAGTTGATAAATTTTCCACTGTATTGTCCAAAATGCAAACAGGAAAACCTAATTAATGCCAGCAAATTAAAAATAACAGTAATCAAAGAGCCAGACACTTAGATGCAGAGCCGATAATTCAGAGGATTTCATATCTCATAGATTATCGGCTCATTTTATTACCTATCATCATATCCCGTATGATTGGCAGGCAAATAAAAATGGAGGAACTAATCTTCCCCCACTTCCTTTGATTTGATGATACCAGCAGCGACGCTCTCCATGACAACCATATCTTTGTCGTCGAAAGTATCAAGCTGTTGTTCCAACTGTCTGCGGCGAGTGCTTTTTACTTTGTCACTGGTCGGCAGGAAAATTTCATCAACAGACACATTAAGTAGAGTTACAAGGTCATAAAACACCTGTAAACTTGGGTGCTGCCCTTTATTCTCAATATTCGTCAGATAGCGTGGGTCAATTTCAATTTTTGCTCCCACCTGTTCACGGGTCAGACCTTGTTTCATCCTTGCCGCTTTGATGGCAAGACCAAAGGCTCTGAAATCGTATTTATCTTCTGTTTTACGCATAATTAATCACCTCACTACATTTTACTGTTCCTAAAGAATTTGTGACAGGTACAGTAAAACGTATTGCAAGGTTTATCAGTTCCTATAAACAGGTAAATAACAATATATGCTGCTTGGCGGTAAAAAAAAACCGTTGTCAGCAGTAATGCTTTTATACGTCCTTTTAGATAGAACGACGGTTCATACAGCCGCCGTTTTATTTTTGTCCAACGGTGAACAAACTACTGGTTGGTTTTGTTTTAGCGGCTTCAGGAGGTAGCCGCATGGAATGCCTATACATTCAACAATATTCGACCATTGGTAGCTTGTTAAAAAAATCCGTTTAACTTTTGCGGATTATATCGCTCTTGTATATGGTTTTTCACATCACATAGCAGGAACAATTTATAAGGCACAAGAACAGCACGTCAGTATTGCTCTTGTGCTTTTTTGCTACTTTAAAAAATTTTTTGATTTTTTTCTGATTCGGGTTACAAATCACCCCTCCGTGTTGAGTGTTAGTGCGGAAAGAGGTAAAAAGCCTTTTCGCTTTAGCAACTTCAACTTGAAAGGAGGTGAGATTATGAAACCTTCTTCATTTGAGAACGCTATAAGACTTCAATTTGACTGTCTGGCTCGTAAGGTGATTGGCAGAACTGTAAAGAACTACAACAAAGAACTTGCCAGACGTGCAAAGCATGAAATATCTTTCTGTGAAATACCAGAGCTGGAATTAAACCAGCTGGGTGTATCGGACGAATACTCGCTTGAATTTACTTCCTTTGATGTGTTCGGTACAGAAGTTCGTGTCTATGATGAGAAATTATGTGAAGCAATCAAAAAATTAAGTGAAAGACGACGCAATGTTGTGTTGATGTTCTACTTTCTGGAATTACCAGACGCAGAAATCGCAGAGATTTTGGATATTTCCAGAAACTCTGTTTATAGAAACAGAATGTGTTCACTAAAGCTCATTAGAGATATGTACGAGGAGGAATTATAACATGATGAAGTCTACAAAAAAGTGTCCTCTATTCTCCACAATCAGTTTAGCTGCTGATGGCGACGAAGTGGCAATAGAGAAAATTTTAAATCACTATGACGCTTACATATCAAAAGCAAGTTTACGCCCGTTCTATGATGAACACGGAAATATGTATATTGTGGTCGATATGGAACTGAAAGGCAGAATTAGAGCTGCCCTTATTAAAGCAATTCTAGGTTTTGAAGTCAGAGTGAAATAAGCGAATATATACGGAGTGTGATACCACCTCATTCCAGCTCCGTTTTACAAGTGTTCTTTGAAAATTGAATAAAGTAATCAGATACGTTTGATATGCGGTGAGCCGACGGACTGGAACGCCATGACCCATGAAAAGGAGGGATAAAGAAGCGAGCGACCACGCCAGTGATCCGTAAGCGACTGTTGGAAAAGTTGCTGCCATGACCCGTATATCAGAATAATGATACACTCGCATGGTGCGGTTCACCCATCAGAATGGGAATGGTGAAATTCCAGTGGAGCTTTCCAAAGCCATCTGATTACTTCTTACTTTATAGACAAATTCTTTCATAATGTACAAGCATTTTTGCATACTTTGTAAATATATTGTAGTGAGGTGGTTCAATGGCAAATGACGCAAAGGTAGTTTGCAAGAATGTTTTTAAAAATTGTGATAAAGCGGCGTTTACAAAAGCATTTACTCTAAAATGGATAGAGTTGATAAATCAATATGAAAAAAATAAAGGAAGGGCAACTCCTGCCAGATGATAGACAAACTATCCTACAAGATGTTATAATAACATTATGTAGAGATAGTTTGTTTCGCCTTCTTCTCAAAAAAGGAGAACGAAGCATGATAGAATCAAAATCAAGAGTTGCTATTTATTGCCGCTTATCAGAGGAAGATAGAAACAAACAATCAGAAACAGACGACAGTAACAGTATTCAGAATCAAAAGTCAATGTTACTTCAATACTCATTAGAGCATGGTTGGGAAGTCTACAACATATACAGTGATGATGATTACACTGGTTCTGACAGACGACGACCAGAATTTAACAGGTTGTTGGAGGACGCAAAGAATCGTAAATTTGATATTGTCCTTTGTAAGACACAATCCAGATTTACCAGAGAACTAGAATTAGTGGAAAAATATATCCACGGTCTTTTTCCTATTTGGGGTATTCGCTTCATCAGCATTGTTGATAATGCAGATACCGCTAATAAAGGAAATAAGAAATCAAGACAGATTAACGGTCTGGTGAATGAGTGGTACTTGGAGGATATGTCAGAGAACATTAAAAGCGTTCTCACTGACAGAAGAAAGAACGGACACCATATCGGTGCTTTTGCTCTGTATGGTTACAAAAAAGACCCTGACGTAAAAGGGCATTTGATTATTGATGAAGAAGCTGCGGAAGTTGTCAGAGAAGTTTTTACACTGTTTTCACAGGGATATGGAAAGACCGCCATTGCCCGTATGCTGAATGACAGAGGAATACCAAACCCTACGGAATACAAACGACTTCATGGTTTGCGTTACAAGCAGCCTAAAACGAAAAACAGTACCCTATGGAAATATTTTGCCATATCAGATATGTTGGTGAATGAAATCTATATCGGGAATATGGTTCAAGGGAAATATGGCAGCGTTTCTTATAAGACAAAGCAAAACAAACCCAGACCCAAAGACGAGTGGTACAGAGTTGAGGGTACACATGAGCCGATTATTGACCGTGAGTTATGGGATAGGGTTCAAGCATTGGTAGCTCAAAAGGCAAAACCTTTCACAGTTGGCACAATCGGTTTATTTGCCAGAAAAGCTCGCTGTATGAATTGTGGTTATACAATGCGTTCGTCAAAGAATCATGGTAAGCATTATTTACAATGTTCTAACCGCCATGTAGCAAAGGACGCTTGTATAGGTTCTTTCATTTCAGTAGACAAATTAGAAAAAGCTGTGATTGATGAACTTAATAAGTTATCCGCAGAATATCTTGACAAAGATGAGCTTGAACAAAATGTGCAATTCAACAATGACTTGCGAGGTCAAAAAGAAGCTCTGGAAACGGAGATTGCTGCTTATCAAAAAAAGATTGCGGAATATACAAAAGGAATCCGAGAATTATATTTAGATAAGGTAAAGGGTATTCTTTCCGAACTTGATTACTTGGATTTATCCAAAGACTTCTCAACACAAAAAGAAAGGCTCGAAAAACTGGTGATTGATACGCAGAAACAGCTTGATGTTATTGAAAGAAAAATGCTGATTGGCGACAACAGACGACAGTTAATCGAGCAATATACAAATCTTGAACACTTAGACAGGGAAACGGTTGAAAAGCTGATTGATTATGTATTGGTTGGCAAAAAAGACCCTGTAACTAAGGAAGTACCTATTGAAATACATTGGAATTTCTAGGGTTCTCATATCTGGCAGCTAGTATGCCAGATTATCGGGAACTTTCTTTTAAAACCTCAATGTTGTCTTTATACAATCGCACCCTCCGCAGCCATATCTTCAAAAAGATCCGTGATCGCATCGCCTTTGCTCTGGAATTCACAGGCATTAAACGGAATACCGCCGGCTGCCTGCGGCCAGATCCCGGCCGTGTGATCGACATAGTAAGGAGCGAAACCGGCGGCCTCAAGTTCTTCAGCACTTAAGCCTTTGGTGAGCTGGCGGACGATGGCGGCAATCATTTCGAGGTGGGCTAATTCCTCCGTCCCAATATCCGTCAACAGTCCCGCTACTTTATTATATGGCATACTATACCTCTGTGACAGATAACGGAACGATGCGGCCGCCTCTCCATCTGGTCCTCCATACTGACTGATGATGATCTGTGCGATTTTGGCATTGGGTCTTGTAATGTTGACTGGGAATTGTAAACGTTTTTCATAATTCCACATTAACAGTCACCTCCTTCCCATGGCCATGGATCCGATGCCCAACGCCAGTAATTATCAGGATTTGCGGTGTCGATGGTAAGCGGAGTATAATTTTGCGCATATGCACGCAGTGCAGTGCGTCTTAAGTCAGCATAGTGATTGAAATATTTTAAAGCTTCTTCATCGTCAGGATGCGTGTCGAGATATTCTGTGATTTCTACGACAGCAAAGCTGACCATATCGATCCAGTGGAGGAGTTGGGACTGATTCATCTGACTGATCATCATCGGCATCTACCTCCGTTTGCGGCTAAAAATGGTTTATCCAGTTCTGGAAAAATAGTCCCGGCACTGAGTGAACGATCCGGTTCATAAACAGTAGAAAAATGCTGCCAGGGGACGTATGCCATGGCGAGTACATAATCAGAAATGGTTCTTATATTTTCTGAACAGGAAACAGAATCTGCACAGGATGCAGATTCTGTGCAAAAGTCCAGACCTGCACGGTGTGCAGGATGTGAAACAGATAAACGGTCGCAGGAACGATTGCTGTTCCCGGACATAGGATAAGGTCTCATAATAAGTTATTCCTTTCAATATCAGGTTTACAATAAGATATGTAAAAATGATGATTTTGGTTCATTTAGCAGACATCATATAAAAAGGTAAAAAATGCATATTATCAAATCGAAAAAGAGCGTAAAAAATGTTGAAAAATATCAAAATGAGTATAAAATAAAAGATATTGGTATTAAAACAGCAGAAGACAGAGAAGGGGAATAAGAATGAATAAAAGAATTGTTGCAGGTATGCTGTTTACGACGGTTGTGTGTATGACGTTAGGAGGCTGCGGCTTCACAGCTGATAAAGAAAATGTAAAGAATAGTGGTGCTGTGGAATCGGTAATGCCGGGAGCAGAAGTATCTACGGAGATGACAGAAAGAGATGCTGAGGCGGATAATGGTGTGGTACAACTTAAAGTATGGTCAGAAGAAGACAATTTTGACATGTTAAACCAGATGATAGACAGTTTTGAACAGAAATATGCAGGACAGGCAAAGTTTGAGATTACATTGGAACAAAATGCTGATTCTGATACAAAGGATATTCTTTTGGGAGATATTCATAACGGGGCGGATGTTTTCCCGTTTGCGGATGATCAGCTTTCTGCAATGGTTGCCGCTGGTGCATTATATCCGGTGCCAAATGCAGAAGAAGTAAAGAGTGCGAATTTAGAAGAGTCGGTTTCTGCTGCATCTATTAATGATATCTTATATGCTTATCCAATGACGGCAGATAACGGATACTTCCTCTATTATGATAAAAATGTTCTTTCCGATGAAGATGTCCAGACGATGGATGGCATGTTAGAGGCACTGAATGCTGCAGGCAGATCATTTTCCATGGAGCTTAATTCGGGCTGGTATCTGTATACATTTTTTGGTAATACGGGTCTGGAGTTTGGTATTAATGATGATGGCGTGACAAATTACTGTAACTGGAACGCCACAGATGGAGCAATTAAAGGCGTTGATGTGGCACAGGCCATTTTAAATATCACAACCAATCCGGCATTTATCAGCCAGCCGGATGGAGATTTCATTACAGGAGTACAGAATGGTACGGTTAGTGCGGGAATCAGTGGCGTATGGAATGCAGTTTCGGTCAGGGAAGCATGGGGCGATAATTACGGAGCCGTAAAACTTCCAACTTACACGGTGGCAGGACAGCAGGTACAGATGTCTTCTTTTACCGGCTATAAAATGATGGGCGTGAATGCATATTCCAAATATCCGGAATGGGCAGCAAAACTTGCAGACTGGCTTACAAATGAGGAAAACCAGACAATCCGTTTTGAAGAGAGGAATCAGGGACCTTCGAATACGAATGCAGCAGCTTCGGATGCAGTAAAACAGGTGCCGGCAATCCAGGCAGTTATTGCACAATCAGAATTTGGTAAACTGCAGCGGGTTGGAAACAGTTACTGGGATGCATGTTCTGCATTTAGTGATACGATGGCAGCTGGTAACCCATCCGGTCAGGATCTGCAGGAAATTATGGATACACTTGTTGAAGGAATAACAGCATCCGCAGCAAAATAAAGGATAGGAGACAGATCACATTATGAAAAAACAGGGACGTTTCAGCACGAAAATGATCATATTGATTCCGGTGTTTGTTATTGGAATTATATCTATTATTTCGAGTGTTCTGGCAGTAAAAAATATTCGTAAGGTTAATGAGAATGCAACACAGATTGCGAATGGTTATATGGTCTGTATCGCAGATTTGGGATCAATTCAGATAGAAACAGAAAAGATTCATCGGCTTGGATTGTCACATATTGTAGCAACAGATCTTGACTCAATGATCTCTCTTGTAGATGTCATACGTTCAGAACAGACGGTGCTTGATGAGTATCTGTCAGATTTTGAACAGTTTATAGATGATTCAGACCGCGAAAATTACGAGGCGATATTGTCAAATTATGAAGGTTTGAAATATGAAAATGCAAATCTTATGGCATACAGCGCAAGTGGAAATAAAGAGGCTGCGTATGCTTTGGCAAACGGTGCAATTTCAGAGTATGCAGACAAGATAGATCAGAATATCATAGCAATCCAGGAAGTGGAAAACAATAACGCAGATACAGCAAAGCAGCAATTGACCAAGGTATATAAGTATTCTTTGACGGTCAGCTTTGTTACGATTGCTGTCAGCATGGCATCTTTGCTGTTTGCGGTATTTTCTGTACTGAAGATGGTAATCGTACCACTTTCTAAAACGAAGAATGAGATCAATGAGATTATTGATGATATAGACAGAAGAGAAGGAGACCTGACCAGACGAGTAACCATTATGGAGAATCAGGAAGTGGCAGCAGTCGGCAGTGGCATCAACCTTTTCATGGGAAAATTACAGGATATTTTTAAAACGATCATTCATAATTCAAAACGTATGGAAACGGTAGTCAATGAAGTCCGTGAAAGTGTTATGACATCAAACAGCAGTGTGTCTGATCTGTCTGCATTAACGGAGGAACTTTCAGCTACCATGCAGGAGATGTCAGATAATGCTGCTTTGATCAATTCCAATACAGAATCTGTTGCGGGAGAGGTAAATCAGATTGCGGAGCGTACAACTGAGATTAATAATTATACGAAAGAAATGAAAGGTCATGCGGATTCCATGGAATCTGCTGCGCGTTCTAATATGGAATCTACCGGCACGAAAGTCAATGAGATTCTTGAGGTATTAAACAGGGCGATTGAGGACAGTAACAGTGTAAATCAGGTAAATAGCCTGACGGATGATATTTTGAATATTGCAAGCCAGACAAACCTGCTTGCATTAAATGCATCTATTGAAGCAGCCAGAGCAGGGGATGCAGGACGCGGTTTTGCTGTTGTTGCAACAGAGATCAGTCAGCTTGCAGCTGCCAGTCAGGAAGCTGCAAACCGTATCCAGCAGATCAACAGTGTTGTGACTCAGGCAGTGCATAATTTAGCAGACAATGCAAATGGACTGGTACAATATATGAACGAGTCGATTCTTCCAGAGTTTGAAGAATTCGTAACGGCTGGAAGTGAATATAAAAATAAGGCGACCTACATAGAGAATGTCATGAACGAGTTTGAATCAAAGACAGATTCGTTGAAGAATACAATGGTTGAAATACAAAGGTCCATCAATACGATCGCACATGCCATCGAGGAGGGCGCAAAGGGAGTCAGCAATGCAGCAGACAGCACGCAGGTGCTGGTTACGGATATGGAAAATATCTCGAACCGTATGGATGAGAATTTTGAGATTGCAACCGATTTGAAGAAAGAAACTGCAATATTTACCAAAATATAATGTCGGCAAAGTATCTAATAATAAAATAATAGCTGGGCAGCGCAGGGACAGGAGAAAAATCCTGTCTCTGTTTTCAATTTGTAAGCTTGTCAGGCAGAAAAAATTGTTATATAATGACGTGTACGGCGTTTGAAAATCTTTTCCGGATTTATAAAACGGAAAATGAGAATACAGGAGGAAAACAAACAATGAGCAAAGTAAGAACAAGATTTGCACCAAGTCCTACAGGAAGAATGCATGTGGGAAATCTGCGTTCTGCATTATATGAGTTTTTAATTGCCAAACATGCGGGCGGAGATTTTATGCTTCGTATCGAAGATACGGATCAGGAGCGTTTTGTGGAAGGTGCAGTTGATATCATATATCACACATTAGAGGAAACAGGTCTGGTTCATGATGAGGGACCGGATAAGGATGGCGGTTATGGTCCTTATGTGCAGAGTGAGCGTATGAAGACCGGCATCTACATGAAATATGCCAAAGAATTAGTAGAAAAAGGCGAAGCATATTACTGTTTCTGTGACAAGGAGCGTTTAGAGTCCTTAAAAACAGAAGTGGACGGTAAAGAGATCATGATGTATGACAAACACTGTCTGCATTTAAGTAAAGAAGAAGTGGAGGCAAATCTTGCTGCTGGCAAACCGTTTGTCATCCGTCAGAACATCCCGAACGAGGGAACAACGACCTTCCATGATGAGTTATACGGAGATATCACGGTGGATAATGCAGAACTTGATGATATGATCCTGATCAAATCCGATGGATATCCGACCTATAATTTTGCAAACGTGGTTGACGATCATACCATGAACATCACACATGTGGTACGTGGAAATGAGTATCTTTCCTCTTCGCCGAAATACCAGCGTCTGTATGATGCATTTGGCTGGGAATCACCGGTTTACATCCATCTGCCGCTGATCACGGATGAAAACCACAAGAAACTTTCTAAGAGAAGCGGACATTCTTCTTTTGAAGATCTATTAGAGCAGGGATTTTTAAGTGAAGCAGTTGTAAACTATATCTCACTGCTTGGCTGGAGTCCGGAAGATAACAGAGAAATTTTTACCTTAGATGAGCTGATCAAAGAATTTGATTACCACAGAATCAGCAAATCACCGGCAGTTTTTGATTACACAAAGTTAAAATGGATGAATGGCGAATACATCAAAGCTATGGATTTTGACAGTTTCTATGAAAAAGCAGAGCCATATATCCGCGAGGTGATCACAAAGGATCTTGATTTAAAGAAGATTGCAGCAATGGTAAAAACCAGAATCGAAGTATTCCCGGATATCAAAGAGCATATTGATTTCTTTGAGGCACTTCCGGAATATGATGTGGCAATGTACACACACAAGAAGATGAAGACAAATGCGGAAACTTCCTTAAAAGTATTAAAAGATGTACTTCCTCTGTTAGAGGCACAGGAAGATTACAGCAATGATGCATTATATGCCACATTGTTAAAATATGTGGAAGAGACCGGCGTGAAGAACGGTTATGTTATGTGGCCGATCCGTACGGCTGTTTCCGGCAAACAGATGACACCGGGCGGAGCGACAGAGCTGATGGAGATACTTGGAAAAGAAGAGTCCATTGCCCGCATCAAAAAAGGTATTGAATTATTAGAGCAGTAAGAGTTTTTTATCAGGCAGGGAGATTTTCAATTTCCCTGCCGTTTCAAATCTATGAATTGAGGTAATCTATGAGCTTTAACGCATCACAGACACGGGCAATCCATCACAAAAACGGACCGATGCTCGTTCTTGCCGGACCGGGTTCCGGAAAAACCCTTGTAATCACAGAACGTACAAAATATCTGATCGAAGTGTGTGGGATAGATCCGGCGCAGATTCTTGTTATCACATTTACAAAAGCTGCGGCAACGGAGATGAAGCGAAGATTTCAGCGGAAAATGAACCGGTCATGTCCGGTGACATTTGGCACGTTTCATGCAGTATATTTTGCTATTTTAAAACATGCATATAATTACAGCGCAGACAATATTGCCAGGGAGGAACAGCGCTACCAGTGTATGCGTGAGATCATAGCGAAAGAACATCTGACCTATGAGGATGAGACGGAGTTTATCACATCTCTGTTAGGGGAGATCAGTCTGGTCAAAAATTCCGGGATAGAAATCGCCAACTATTATTCGAAAAACTGTGCGGAGACCGTGTTCCGAAAGGTTTATCGCCAATATCATGAATTTTTGTACAAAAACAGACTGATTGATTTTGATGACATGTTAGTATACACGAAGGAACTTTTTGAACAGCGTGCCGATATTCTTGCCGCATGGCAGAATAAATACCGCTATATTTTGATCGATGAGTTTCAGGACATCAACCGGATCCAGTATGACATTATAAAAATGTTAGCGGGTGAGAGGAAAAATCTGTTTATCGTGGGGGATGATGACCAATCAATCTACCGTTTCCGGGGCGCGAAGCCGGAGATCATGTTACACTTTAAAGATGATTACCCGGAGGCGGAGACGGTTCTTTTAGATGTGAATTACCGTTCCGTAAAAAACATTGTGACAAGTGCCGGATATCTCATCGGCCACAATAAGGAACGCTTTCAGAAAAAAATAGAGGCGGCGGATCAGGGGGATATCCCGGTTGAATGGCAGTTGTTTGAAAGCCAGCGCAAAGAAAATGCAAGAATCATCTGGGATATTCAGGAGGCGGTGGAGAAAGGCGCAAAATATGAAGAATTTGCAGTGCTTTTCCGCACCAATACACAGCCGCGACTTCTGATGGAACAGCTGATGGAGTATAATATTCCATTCCGAACGAGAGATACCGTGCCGAACTTATACGAGCACTGGATCGCAAAAGATATTTTTGCATACATAAGGATTGCGATGGGAAGCAGGGAACGCAGGGATTTCCTGCAGATCATGAACCGTCCGAAACGCTATATCAGCCGGGAATCGCTAGACGAGGAGACCGTGGCATTTGATGTGTGGGAGTGGTACTATGAGGAACAGCCGTGGGTGGCAAAGCGCATCGAAAAATTAGAGGGCGATATCCGTATGTTAGAGAGATTAAGTCCGTATGCGGCGATCAATTACATCCGGAAGGCAATCGGATATGATGAGTTTTGTACAGAATATGCGGATTACAGACGTATCAAAGCGGATGATCTGTTTGATGTTTTGGATGAGCTCCTGGATGCAGCGAGGGAATATAAGACTTATGATGCGTGGTTTGACCACATTGAAAATTACACAAAAGAGCTGCAGGAATTTTACCGCGTGCAGAATCAGAACCCGAACAGTGTTGCGTTAGCAACATTACATAGTGCAAAAGGTCTGGAATATGAAAATGTCTATATCATTGACGTCAATGAGGGTGTCATGCCATACAAAAAAGCAGTGCTGGAACCGGAAGTGGAAGAAGAGCGAAGGATGTTTTATGTAGGAATGACGAGAGCAAAAAAAAATCTGCATCTTTTTTCAGTCAGACAACTGAACCATAAAGATGCAGAAATTTCCCGTTTTATCAAAGAAGCGCAGCCACCGGAAAAGAAGAAGGATTAATCATCCATCTCCTCGAAGGCTGCCTCGTCTAAAAGTTCGTCAAAACGGTCGGATACAGCTTCGTATTCTTCATCGTCCTCAATGTTATCAAGGGAAGGATTGCCTTCGCTGTCTTCGGAATAACGATAAATAAATACTTCGCCTTCCTCGTTTTCCTCGCCATTTTCATCCAATGGAAGAAGTGCGATGTAATCGCGTTCGCCAATTGTAAAAATGGTAAGAATTTCGCATTCTACCTGACTTCCGTCGTCAAGATCAAGGGTTACAACGATATCTTCATCGTCATTGTTCTGGTTGAAATCGCTCATGCCGATACCTCTCTTTTTTATAGTGGTCCTAATAAAGACAATGACATCATAACATAATCGGATGTGATTGAACATATTTTTCTATACAAAATGTGAAAAAAAAGGTATACTATTTTTATTAGAAAAAGATACTGGGGTACGATAGAAAAGGTGGCAGACAGCATGGATTACACGATCAGAGAAGGCAATTACGAAAAGTTAGGAGTACAGAAAAAGGATGATGCAGTGATTTTTACGTTCGAAGGGGAAAAAGAAGAGAACTGCAGCATTCTTTTTTATGGGAAAAAAGCAGAACCTGTCTGCAAAATTTTAGTACCGGAGGAATATTGCCGGGGATCCGTGCGTTCTGTGGCCGTAACCGGTAAGTTATGGAAAAATTTAAGATACAATTATGAGATAAACGGAAAAATCATTACGGATACCTATGCAACCCGTATTATCGGCAGGGAAAAATGGAATGACAAAACCCGCAGTGAGAAGGATTATTTTATCTGTGGCGGTGCATATCCGCAGGCATTTGACTGGGAAAACGACAGACAGCCGGAGATTAAACGGCAGCAGATGGTTATGTATAAACTGCATGTGCGGGGATTTTCCATGGAGGATACATCCTGTCCGAGAAAAGAACGGGGGACATTCCGAGCGATTACAGATAAAATCCCATATCTGAAAAAACTTGGCATTACGACCATAGAGCTGATGCCTGCCTACGAGTTTGAGGAACAGGTGATCCCAAAGAAAACGGTACTGCCGGATTACCTTAAGTGGGAAAGTCACGGAGAAGATCTGATCAAACCGGAAAGTGTACAGCCGGTGGAAAAGATTAATTACTGGGGGTATGTTCCAGGCAATTATTTTGCACCGAAGGCATCCTACAGCAGCAGTGCAGATGCAGCGTCTGAGTTTCGGGAACTGGTACATACACTGCATGAGAACGGCATGGAATGTGTGATGGAATTTTATTTTGCGCCGGGGATGAACCAGAATGTGATTTTAGATGCACTTCGGTTCTGGGTTCGTGAGTATCATGTGGATGGATTTCATCTTCAGGGGGATTCACTGCCTGTTACGGCGGCGGCACAGGACCTTCTGCTCAGCCGGACAAAGCTGTTTTATACACATTTTGATCCGATCCTTTTGGAAAATGCAAAAAAATATCATCATTTATATGTATACAGTGATGAATACCTGTACCCGGCGAGAAAAATGCTGAACCATATGGAAGGAAACCTTAACGAGTTTTTCTGCCAGCAGAGAAAGCAAAACAGCGTGGAAGGGTTTGTCAATTACATTACTAATAATAATGGATTTACATTGTGGGATCTGTTTTCCTACTGTGAAAAACACAATCTGGAGAACGGGGAAGATAACTGTGATGGAAACAGTTTCAATTACAGCAGTAACTGTGGCGTGGAGGGAAATACCAGAAAAAGATACATTGATAATCTGCGGAAAAAACAGGTTAGAAATGCGTTGGCAATGGAGTTTCTGGCACAGGGTGTTCCATTGGTTTTAGGGGGCGATGAGTTCTTAAACTCACAGCAGGGTAATAACAATGCCTACTGTCAGGACAATAAGACCGGCTGGCTGAACTGGAAGAAACAAAAGAAGGAAACCTGGCTGGCTGAATTTATAAAAAATCTGGCAGATTTCCGCAGGGAGCATCCAATCATCGCATCAGAACATCCGATGGAATTAAATGATTACGGCAGGAAAGGTTTCCCGGATCTTTCCTATCATGGGGAGAGCGCATGGATCTCTTCGATACCGGCTGACAGACAGGCAGCGGGGATTCTGTATTGCGGCGAATATGAAAAGAAGACAGATCAGACACCGGATGATTATATCTATATCGGCTATAATTTTCACAGCGGTCTGTCGCATCTTGCGCTGCCGAAACTTCCGCAGAACAAGAAATGGTATCTTTTGATGACTACGGCAGCGGAAAATTCGTTCCTGCCGGAAAAAGAAATCCTCGAGGATCAGCATCTTTTAGCAATCGAGGGTCAGTCGATCAATATTGTAATTGGAATATAAAAGTAGTAAAGAGGGTAAAAGAACATGATAAAGGCATGGAAACATTTATGCACGATCCTGCATCACAAAAATCTGGTCCGGGCAGGCTGTTTTAAGATCGGACTTTATAAGCAGGGACTGCTGCATGACATGTCGAAGTATACACCGACAGAATTTCTGGTGGGATGCAAATATTATCAGGGGACAATGAGTCCGAATAATGCAGAACGTGAAGATAAAGGGTATTCTGCGGCATGGCTTCACCATAAAGGACGAAATAAACATCATATGGAGTACTGGATTGATTATGGAGTCGGTGATGGAAGAGATGGACAAAAAACACATCGCGGGATCTGTGGCATGAAGATGCCGATTAAGTATGTAGCGGAGATGTATGTGGACCGCGTTTCTGCATCAAAGAATTATCAACGTGATAAATTCAAACTGGACAGTCCGCTCCAGTATTATCTGAAGGGCAGAAAATATTATATTTTAAATGAAGACACAAAAGCCATGTTGGAATTATTACTGGTGATGCTGGCGGTAAAAGGGGAAGATGAAGTGAATCATTTCCTCAAATATGAGGTATTAAAGGGAAAAGTTCCCTATGAAAAAGAATACCTCATAAATCTCAGGAAAAAATTGGAAAAAGGCAGTGCATATCATCTGGAAGAGGAGCAGTGAGAACAAAAGATTCTCCTGTGATGGGATGCGAAAACGTTAAGCGGTAGGAGTGAAGTGCCTGCCGCTTTATTGTTGTGTCCGTCGGATTGTAAAGAAAATCCCCGATCAGCGGATGCCCAATTGATTTTAAGTGAACACGGATCTGATGGGTACGTCCGGTCTCTAAATGCAGCGATAACAGGGACAATCCGTCATGATAAGCAAGACGTCTGTAATGCGTGATGGCGCGTTCTCCGTTTTCAAAGTCAATCTGCCGTTTGATTGTCGATCCGGCAACACGTCCGATCGGAGCATCAATCGTTCCGGATTCGGGTGTTTTTCCGGAGGCAATGGCAATGTATTCTCTCGATATTTCACGTCTGGCTGCCGCGGTACTTAAAATAGCGGAACTTAACATGTGCTTTGCGATCAGAGTGAGTCCGGTCGTGTCACGGTCAAGGCGGTTGACGCAGCGGAAAGTATATGGAATCTCCTGGTCATTGTAATAGCCGCATACGGCATTTGCAAGCGTATGATCGTAATGATTCAGAGAAGGGTGAACGGGCATTTGAGCCGGCTTGTTTACGGCGAGGATATCCTCGTCCTCATAACAGATCGAAAGCGGCATGGAGACCGGTAAAATGTGCGCGGAGGAAGTGCTTTCTTCCAAGCGGATAAAAAGTTCATCTCCGGCGGATAACTTTGTGCGCATATAAGCCCATATGCCGTTTAACAGAACACTTTCGGGTGTTTTTTTCAGTTGTACAAATACTGCATTGGGATAGCCTTTTAATGAAAGGTATTCCCGAATGGTTAAGGAGTCGTATTCCGGTTCTATCCGGTATGTGAATTGTCGAATCATACGGACATTATATAATAAAACTTTGGAAAAATAAATGGGGAAAAGCACGCACACCCTGGTCAAAACATAGAATGTATTAATAAAGCTTTTAAGGTGCGTTTTGAAAACATTCTTATCCCCACTTACGCCAGAGCAGGAAAACGAATGCCTGAAAAAATTAAAAAAAGGTAGCCTTGAAGCAAGAAACGAACTGACACTTCACAATATGCGGCTGGTTGCACATGTTGCGAAAAAATATCAGAACTCAGAAGAAGATATGGAGGATCTGATCTCGATCGGAACGATAGGACTGATGAAGGCGATCGCAACCTACAAGGAAGATTACGGGAGCAGGCTTGCAACTTATGCAGCCAGGTGTATCGACAATGAACTTCTGATGTATTTTCGCGCAAAAAAGAAAGTGTCGCGTGAAGTATCATTATATGAACCGATCGGTATGGATAAAGAGGGAAACCAGATCCATCTGCTTGATATTGTAGAGAGTGAGGAGCCGGATGTTGTGGAGATGATGGAACGTACAAGACAGATTGAAAAGCTGCTTGGACTGGTTCCGAAAGTGCTGCAGGAACGGGAACTGTATATTGTTGTACACCGGTACGGATTATTTGGAAATAAGGCGATGACGCAGAGGGAAATTGCTTCTGCGGTTGGAATTTCACGTTCTTACGTTTCGCGTATTGAAAAAAAGGCGCTGGATAAATTAAAAAAAAGTTTTTGTGAATAAGGTTGTACTTGCTACTATGAATGTGTTATACTTAGGCGACGGCGGATGTCGCCGCCTTATGTTCGGATTTGTATAAAGTCTAGGAAACTGAGCACAGACAGCTCAGTTGTCAGATGCACCGGCTGGCATATGCTGGTGCAGATCAGTTGCAGCATTTCTGCTGTGATCATCAGATAAATCAGAGGAAAAATGAATAAAAAGGAGGAGTACGTTGTATAGTATTGTATCAACGGCAATCATACACGGGATCCAGAGTGTACCGATTTCTGTGGAAGCAGATGTGAGTGATGGTCTGCCTGTGTTTGAAATGGTAGGATTTCTTGCTTCGGAAGTGCAGGAAGCCAAAGAGAGAGTGCGTACAGCATTGAAAAACTGCGGCTTTGCCCTGCCTCCAAAGCATATTACGATCAATTTTACGCCTGCGAATATCAGAAAATCCGGTTCCGGGTTTGACCTTCCGGTTGCGGTGGCAGTCCTTACCGCATTCGGGTATATCAGACAGGAAATGGTCAGGGAATATTTTGTAGCGGGAGAGGTTGGACTGAATGGAAAAGTACAACCGGTAAATGGAATTTTGCCAATGGTGGCGGAGGCAAAAGAAAGAGGAATGAAAAAATGTATGGTTCCATGGAAAAATGCAGGAGAGGCGGCATTGGTATCGGACATGCAGGTATTTGCCGTAAAAAATCTTGCGGATGCTGTGAATATCTTAAACGGAAATGGAGAATATTTTGATACTCCATATAATATAGAAGAAATGCAGACAGGGAGGATATTGGACTTTGCGGATGTGAGCGGTCAGGAGCTTGTAAAACGTGCCTGCGAAACGGCTGTTTCGGGAATGCATAACCTGCTTTTTGTCGGTCCTCCGGGAGCAGGAAAAACAATGATCGCAGAGCGGATCCCTGGAATTTTACCTTCGTTAAATACAAAAGAACGCATGGAACTTTCTAAGATATACAGTGTCTGCGGACTTTTAGAGCACAAAAGGGGACTGATGCAGGAAAGACCTTTTCGCGCGCCGCATCACACGATCACACCGCAGGGGCTTGCAGGAGGTGGTGCGGTGCCAAAACCGGGAGAAATTTCACTGGCGCATAAAGGAATCCTGTTTTTAGACGAACTGACAGAATTTCAGCGGGAAACTTTAGAGATATTAAGACAGCCGATGGAGGAGAAAAAAATCTGTATAGCAAGGCTGAATGCAAGTTATGAATATCCGGCTGATTTTATGCTTGTGGCAGCAATGAATCCCTGCAAATGCGGGTATTATCCGGACATGCAAAGATGTACCTGTACATCGGCTGCGATTGACCGGTATCTGCGGAAGGTCAGCAGGCCGCTTTTGGACCGGATCGACATTTGTGTGGAAGTTCCACAGGTCAGATTTCGGGATCTTTACAATACCGGAAAAAGTGAAAAATCCGAAGAAATCCGAGCACGTGTTGTGCGCACGCAGGAAATACAAAAATGCGGTATCGGGGAGAAAATTTTTGCTTTAACAGTCATATCCCGTCTTCGCGGATTTTTGAATATTGTAAACTTGACAAAAACAGGAAATTTACATGGAACAAATGTATGACAAATTGAATCTGACTGCCCGCACGTACCATAAGATACTGCGTGTGGCGCGTACACTGGCGGATATGGATGAAAGCGAACAGATAAAATGAGCCATTTAAACGAGGCGCTTTGCTACAGAAATATTGATAAAAATTCTGGGAGGGATGGATTGATCAATTATGCATACTGGCTTTCTAATATACCGGGAATTGGAATACGCACCAGAAACAGACTGATCGGTGCAGCGGGAAGTGCGCGGGAAGTTTATGGACTGACAGAAAAACAGCTTCTTCTGATACCAGGGGTGGAAGAAAAGCATGCTGCAGGGATTATGGAGAGTAAAAAGAGATTATGATACAGAGTACGAAAGCATGGCGGAAAGAGGAATTTTCTTTGTCCAGAGAAGAACAGCTATTTCCACAACGTCTCACCGCGATTCCGGATGCACCGTACAGTCTGTATGTAAAGGGACTATTCCACAGGAGTGGAATAATAAGACAGTGGCGATCGTGGGCACGCCGCTGTTCCGCTTATGGCAGATCAGTGGCAGAGAAGATCGCAGGAAGGCTTGCTGCATCTGACGCGTGGGTTGTAAGCGGCATGGCATCAGGGTTGATGGCAGTGGACATACAGGTGCACTGCGTAAAAACGGATATACATGCGCAGTGTTAGGCTGCGGGGCAGATATCTGTTATCCGAAGTCAAACAGCAGAATATATCAGGAGATACTTGAAAAATGGTGCGATCATTTCAGAATATCCACCGGGTACAAATCCGTCTGCGCCACTTTTCCCGGCAAGAAACAGGATCATTGCAGGTCTTGCTGATGTGGTAGTGATCGTTGAGGCAAAAATAAAAGCGGATCGCTTATTACAGCGGATTATGCGTTAGAACAGGGGAAGGATATTTATGCGGTGCCGGGGCGTATGTATGATGCTTTGAGTGAGGGGTGTAACAATCTGATAAGACAGGGTGCCGGGATCATTTCTGACGTAGATGAATTTTTAAAAGAACTCGAATTACAGGGGAGATAAATACCGGAGAAGATAATTTGAAAAATTTATTACTTGAAAAGATGAGCGACTGGTGTATAGTTGTCTAAGTTTACGACCGAAAACGTCGGGGAGCTTTTAAAGAAGACTGGTATATCAGTGCCGGAAATGATGGACATTCTTGCCAGACTTCTGCAAAAGGTTTTATTACCGAGACGGTTAAAATTATTATATCAGAAAAATCTAAAAGAAATTGTTAGATATGACAATCCGTATAAGAAGAACAGGATTGTTGTCAGATGCAATAGGGATTGTGCGCATGGCGGACTGGTCTATTGTCAGAAATAAAAGGAGATGGATGCATGGCAAAGTATCTTGTTATTGTGGAGTCGCCCGCAAAGGTAAAGACAATAAAAATTTCTGGGAAAAATTATGAGGTAGTAGCATCAAACGGACATGTGAGAGATCTGCCGAAAAGCCAGATGGGAATTGATATAGAGAATGATTTTGAACCAAAATATATTACGATTCGCGGAAAGGGAGATATTTTAGCAAAGCTGCGCAAGGAAGCAAAAAGCAGATAAAGTTTATCTTGCAACTGACCCCGACCGCGAGGGAGAGGCGATTTCATGGCATCTGAGCCAGGCACTGAAATTAGACGATAAAATGCACAGAGAATCACTTTTAATGAGATTACACAGAATGCAGTGAAAGCATCCTTAAAAGAACCCGTAAGATTGATATGAATCTTGTGGATGCACAGCAGACCAGAAGAATCCTGGATCGTCTGGTAGGATATGAGATCAGTCCGTTACTGTGGGCAAAAGTAAAAGAGGACTTAGCGCCGGGCGTGTCCAGTCTGTTGCACTTCGCATTATCTGTGACCGTGAGGATGAAATTAACGCATTTATCCCGGAAGAATACTGGACACTGGATGCAGAATTATCTGTAAAAGGAGAGAAAGACACTGCTCGCAAAATTTTATGGAGATGAGAACGGAAAACTTACGATTTCCAGTAAAGAGCAGGCAGACCGCATCATGGCAGAGATGCAGAAAGAGGAGTTTCATGTTTTAGAAGTAAAAAGGAGAACGTGTGAAAAGGCCCCATTGCCATTTACAACCAGTACGCTGCAGCAGGAAGCATCTAAGGCACTTAATTTCCCAATTTCAAAGACTATGCGGATTGCACAGCAGTTATACGAAGGTGTTGATGTCAAAGGACAGGGAACAGTTGGTCTTATCACTTACTTAAGAACGGATTCTGTTCGTATTTCGGAAGAGGCAGATGCACAGGCGCGGGAATATATTGCCGGAAATTATGGTGAAAACTATATCGCAGGCGAAAAACGACGAAAAGAATGGTGCCAAAATACAGGATGCACATGAGGCAATCCGCCCATCTGATATTAACCGTACTCCGGTCATGGTAAAAGAGTCATTGTCGCGTGATCAGTTCCGCCTTTACCAGTTGATCTGGAAACGTTTTACGGCAAGCAGAATGGCGCAGGCGGTTTACGAGACAACGAACGTAAAGATCGGAGCAGGAGAATACCGGTTTACAGTGTCTGCATCGAAAATCGCATTTGACGGATTTATGTCGGTGTATACAAGTGATGACGATGAAAAGCAGAGAATAATGTTCTGGTAGGTTCTATTGATGAGAATACAGTGCTTAATTTAAAAGAGTTTGATGAAAAACAGCATTTTACACAGCCGCCGGCATTATACAGAGGCATCTCTGGTAAAACATTGGAGGAACTGGGAATTGGACGTCCTAGTACCTATTCTCCTACCATCCAACATTGCTCGGCAGACGTTATATTGTCAAGGAAGCGAAAAATTTATATGTGACAGAACTTGGAAGTGGTAAATCAGATTATGAAAGAATCATTTCCAAGTATTGTAGATGAACATTTTACTGCAAATATGGAATCGCTGCTGGATGGAGTTGAGGAAGGCAATGTAAACTGGAAAACAGTGGTGCGTAATTTCTATCCGGATCTGGATGAGGGCGGTAAAAGCGGCACAGAAGATCTGGAAAAAGTAAAAATTAGAAGATGAAGTGACAGATGTTATCTGTGATGTCTGTGGCAGGAACATGGTAGTAAAATATGGGCCGCATGGTAAATTCCTTGCGTGCCCGGGATTTCGGAATGCCGGAATACAAAACCTTATCTTGAAAAATCGGGGTTACATGTCCGAAATGCGGCAAGGAGGTTGTACTCCGAAAACGAAAAAGGCAGAAAATATTTCGGGTGTGAGGATAATCCAGAATGCGATTTTATGAGCTGGTCAAGGCCTGTTGCAGAGAAATGTCCAAAATGTGGCGGTTATATGGTGATTAAAGGAAACAAAATTGTATGTGCAGATGAACAATGCGGTTATGTGACAGATCGTAAAATGTTGAAAAGATTCCGAATAATGAAATAATTTTATGGAAAATATATTAGAATATTGAATTTTCAGAATTAACGTGATAAAATATAAGATATCATGAAGACATATATATGTAGTCAGGAGGCACGTATTATGAGTGTTCAGTTGTTAGATAAAACAAGAAAAATCAATAAATTGCTTCACAATAATAATTCTTCAAAGTGGTATTTAATGATATATGTGATGTATTAAAAGAAATACTGGAATCAAATATCCTGGTCATCAGTAAAAAGGAAAAGTACTTGGAACAGGAGTACTTCAGGGTGTGGAAGAGATCAATGAATTGATTGTGGACGAGGTAGGAGGTTTTATCGACCCGCTTTTAAATGAACGTTTGCTTGGAATCCTGTCCACAAAAGAAAATGTGAATCTTGAAACACTTGGATTTGTGGATGATGTAAAAATATACAGCAATCATCACACCGATTGATATTGCGGGAGAACGACTGGGAACATTATTTGTATATCGCGAGAACCGTCAATATGATATAGATGACATTATACTGAGTGAATATGGAACAACGGTGGTCGGACTTGAAATGATGCGTTCTGTAAATGAAGAAAATGCAGAAGAGACAAGAAAAGAGTACAGATTGTAAAATCTGCGATCAGTTACATTGTCTTTTTCAGAATTAGAGGCAATCACACATATTTTGATGAGATGGATGGCAAGGAAGGGATCCTTGTTGCGAGCAAGATTGCAGACCGTGTTGGGATTACAAGATCTGTAATCGTAAATGCACTACGGAATTTGAAAGTGCAGGTGTGATCGAATCAAGATCTTCGGGAATGAAAGGAACATACATCAAAGTATTAAATGATGTTGTGTTTGATGAACTGGACAAAATAAAGAAAGAGAATCATAAGAATAGTTAAAACAAAAGAATTTGTTATGTTATTTGTTAAACATAGCGGATTCCTTTTGAGTCGTACCTGAAAGTGGAAAGAATACAGATGAATGCCATTCGTTGTATGAAACCTGCTGTTTCATATCCCTAAATTTGAAAAATCGAATGATAAGATAAAATCTTCTTGAAAAATTTTTCATTTTCAGGGGATGTTTTTGCGGAAACGCTGGTGTTTCATCTGAAGAAGATGCGCGCAAAACGCGGAAAATGTCGAAAAAGAGAGAAATATGAAAGATAAGGACAAATTGTAGTACACCAAATCATAAAATAATACAAAATACGGGAAAAACTACGAAAAAAAATAAAGGTTGATTGCATAATGAAGTTGACACCTAAGAAAAACCATAGTGATTTTCCCACATGGTAGAATGAAGTTTGCACACAACATCTGCCAAGGGAGGGCAATCACTATGGACTGCCAAGATTATATCACAGAACCGGTAGAACGCAAGAAGGGACAGCACTTACAGCGAGGGAACGAGGCGCGATCCAGCATCTCAAGAACGCAGGCTACACGAACAGAGCCATTGCCAGAGCAATCGGATGTTCACCAACCACCGTTGGGAACGAGCTAAAGCGCGGCACACCGCCTCGTAAAGAGCAATAAGGGCAGGAAACCCGGTTACTCAGCAAGGCATGGAGGCCGTCTACAAGGCCAACAGGAAGCATTCTCGGAAACACATCTGAATTCCCGTTGGTAGTCAAGCAGTTCAAGGAACACAAGTGGTCTCTGGATTCTGCGTCTAATGGACTGTTTCCAGCAGATGAGATGGTCTGCACCCGCACGCTTTACAATGAGGTCTGGGCAGGCAACCTTGACTTGTCTGTGACGGAACTACCCGAAGCCATGAAACGCAAGCAGCACAAGGATTCCAAGCCCCGTGAACACAAGAAGAGCTTCGGCACGGACATCTCAGAGACCTGAGATTGCGGCTCTGCGCATCGAGGAGGACATTGGGAAGGTGACACTGTCGTCGGCAAGAGGGCTGGTAAAGAGGCTGTCGTCCTCTCCCTGTTGGAGAAGAAACGGAGAACTATATTGCCATCCGGTTCCGGCAAGGATGCAGACCTGTTCTGAACGCCATGCAATCGCTCAGGAGAATTTGGAACAAGTTCTCACAGGTCTTCAAGACCATTACCGTGGACAACGGATCGGAGTTCTCTACGTTCAGTCTGGTCGAGAACTGGGGCGAGTGCAGTCTATTTTGCACATCCCTACTTCGTGGGAACGTCCCCAAAACGAGCGTCACAATGGGCTGCTCCGAACCTTCGTGCCAAGGTGCCTCCATTGAATCCTTCTCTCAGAGTACATCTTGTCTGCTGCTGATAGAGCTGAACGGACGCCTCGCAAGAAGCTGGGCTACCGCAGAGGAACTGTTTGATGAGTTCCTCGACTCTGTTGCAGCCTCGGCTGCGGCAGCATCCAGGACGGAAGCCAGCGGCTTCCATCCTGACCGACGCTCTGATTAACTAATTTCTACCGTGCAGGTGTCCAAAATACGGGAAAAAATACGAAAAAAAATAAAACTCTTGTGTTTTTTGAGATATTTTATAATAAAATAGAATAATATAGAAAATAGTGCATGAAAGGAGCAACAGTATGTTTTACAACAAATGTATTTGACTATACAAATATACTTGATAAAGCGGCTGATGCAAGCTGGATGCGTGAGAATGTGATAACCAATAATATTGCAAATATAGACACACCTGGATACAAGAGACAGGATGTTGACTTTGAGTCCGTATTGCAGAAAGCACTTGGCAAGACAAAATACAGCAGCCTTGATAAAAAGGTGGGGAGCTGAATCAGGATCTGGAAACTTACAACGACATCTTATACAGATGCGGCAAATTATTCTTATCGACTTGACCGCAATAATGTGGATGAAAACACAGAAAATGCGGAGCTGGCTTCTGAATCACTGAGATATCAGCTTTTGACAACGGCGATAACAAATAATTTTTCGAGAATGCAGACGTGTTCTAAAGTAATAGAATACATACTTTTACGAACATTTGACTGCCACGGATAAAAGATTGAAAATGGAACAAAGGATGGAAAGTATATGGGATTATTTCAGGCATTTGATATCAGCGCAAGTTGGAATGACAGCAGAACGCTTTCGTATGGACACGATCGCACAGAATATTGCAAATATAAATACAACGAGGACGGAAGACGGTACACCATATCGGAGAAAGATCGTTACATTTGCAGAAAAGACAGAAACACCTTTTCACAGTATTATGAGACTGCAAGAGCGAGAGCGGTTGGAAATGGCGTGAAGGTGACATCTGTAAAGAGGATGATGAGACAGAGATGCGTATGGTTTATGATCCGTCTCATCCGGATGCAGACGAAATGGATATGTTACATGCCCGAATGTGAATACGGTAACTGAAATGACAAACCTGATTGATGCAACAAAGAGCATATGGAAGCAAATACAACAGCATTTGACGCGACGAAAGTATGGTGCAGGCTGCACTGAATATCAGTAAGTAAGGAAAGGAATGACGGTAAATGGATATTACTTCATTAACAGGGATCACATCAGATTATATTGAAAAGGTGGCGGAACAGAACAGACTTGTAAATACTTCGGATGACAGCTTTCAGTCGGTGCTTGATTCGGCGATGAATGTATTGTCAGAAACGAGCGATTTACAGAATGATGCAGAAGCGGCCCAGATAGAATTTGCCCTTGGAAAGGCAGATAATCCGCATGATATGCAGATTGCGGCAAAGAAAGCACTTACAGCACTTCAGTATACAACAGCGGTAAGGGATAAAATGCTGGATGCATATAAAGAAATCATGAATATGCAAATTTAATGAATGGAGTCAGATAACATGCCGGAACAGGTGCAAAATATATTAAATAAGATTACAGAATGGTGGAAAAGTTTAATACAAAGCAGAAAGCGTTATTGATCAGCATTGTCGCAGTGATCATTGTTGCGCTGGCAATACTGGCAGCGGTTGTCAGTAAACCAATATGGTTACACTGCACGAGTGTCAGACAACAGCAGAGGCAGGTACAGTGAAGGATCTTCTGGATGGCGAGAGCATTTCTTATCAGATGTCTCAGGATGGACTGATCTTTTATGTAGATGCAAAGATGAGGCGGCTGCTTCGATTCTGCTCGGAAAAATGATATACCGAGCCAGGGCGCATCCATTGATAATGTTTTGATGGTGGATTCAGTTCGACAGAGGCAGACAAGACAAAGAAATACAAAGTTTATCTGCAGAAATATTTTGCTGAACAGTTGGAAACCCTGTCAAATGTTGAAAGTGCTTCTGTAACACTCGATATTCCAAATGATGATGGAACAATTCTTGCAAAAGATCAGGATTCCTATGCAGCAGTGATTCTTACTTTAAACGGAGATATGGATGAGGATCAGGCAGCAGGTCTTGCAAAATACATAGCAACACAGCTTGGAAATAAAAATACAGATAATATTCAGATTTTAGATTCTAATTCGAATGTCTTATTCTCAGGAGACTCTTCTGATACCAATGTGGAACTGCAAACAGCCAGCTCTCTGTAAAATCAAAAGCAGAAAACCTGGTAAAGAGTAAAGTGAAAGATGTTATGGTGGGTTCTTCTTTGTTTGACCATGTGGAAGTGGCACCGGAACTTGTGATGGATTTCGATACGTCAGAAGAAGCAACGCATGAATATTATGCACCGGACGGACAGACGAATGGTATGGTTGGCAGTAAGAGTGAATACGAATCAGAATCAGAAGGTGGTGCAGCTGCAACACCTGGAACAGATTCGAATGATGATACGTCTTATGTGATTGAAGATAACAATTACACACACAGTACTGTTACAGATACAACCACAAACTACCAGAACAATGAAAAGGTAACGAAAAGTCATCAAATGGCGGAACTGTTAATTATGCAGACTCTTCCGTTTCTCTGGTAGCAACGAAATACCGCATTTACGATGAAGATACACTGCGTGCATCCGGAGCACTTGACAACATGACGTTCGACGAATATGTTGCGGCAAACAGTGACCCGACAGCGATTACTGTCGATCCGGAATATATCACGATGATTTCAGAATGCAACAGGAATCCCGACAGATAAGATTACCATCATTGCACAGGAGGAACCGGTTTTCCAGTATTCTTCCGGTGGAAGAAGTGCTTCTGATTATTTACAGATTGTACTTGTGGTACTGATCCTTCTTCTTTTGGGTTATGTGGTGTTCCGCAGTACCAGAAAAGAAAAAGTGGCAGAGATCGAGCCGGAACTTTCTGTTGAAAGTCTGCTTGAATCAACAAAGAAAGCCAGGAAGAAATGCAGGATATCGGATACAATGAAAATCTGAAACCCGTATCCTGATTGAAAAATTTGTGGAAGACAATCCGGAAGCGGCAGCATCATTATTGCGCAACTGGCTGAACGAGGAGGGAATAAGGTATGGCAACGAACACACAAGATTATACTGGAATACAAAAGGCAGCAATCCTTTGATTGCTTTGGGACCAGAGCGGTCTGCAGATATCTTTAAGCATTTAAAAGAAGATGAAATTGAAGAACTGACACTTGAGATCGCGAACACCAGAAGTGTTTCGCCACAGGTTAAGGAAGATGTTTTAAATGAATTTTATCAGATCTGTTTGGCACAGCAGTATATTGCAGAAGGCGGTATTGGATATGCAAAAGAGCTGCTGGATAAGGCTCTTGGTGAGGACAGGGCAAAGGAAGTTATCACAAAACTTACAGCGTCCCTGCAGGTACGTCCATTTGAATTTGTTCGAAAACAGATCCAAGCCAGTTATTGAACTTTATTCAGGATGAACATCCACAGACAATCGCGATGATCTTGTCATATCTGACATCGGCGCAGGCGGCACTTGTGATTGGAGCGCTTCCACCGGAAAAACAGGCAGATGTTGCAAAACGTATTGCAATGATGGATCGTACATCTCCGGATGTGATCAAAGAGGTGGAACGTGTGCTGGAAAAGAAACTTTCTTCCCTTGTCAACCAGGATTACACCATTGTTGGCGGTGTGGATGCAATCGTAAATATCTTAAATACAGTAGATCGTACGACAGAAAAACATATTATGGAGTCTTTGGAGATCGAAGAACCAGAACTGGCAGACGAGATCCGCAAGAAGATGTTCGTATTCGAAGATATTCTGTTGCTTGACGACCGTGCAATCCAGAGAGTGCTTCGTGATGTCGATAATGCTGACCTTGAGTTGCCTTAAAGGCTGCAAACGAAGAAGTACAGAACGTTATCTTTAAGAATCTTTCAAAACGACTGGCTGCGATGATCAAAGAGGATATGGAGTTTATGGGACCTGTCCGTATGAAAGATGTTGAGGAGGCTCAGCAGAAAGTTGTCAGTGTCATTCGTAAATTAGAGGATTCTGGAGAGATTGTAATCTCCAGAGGCGGAGGTGACGAGATCGTTGTCTAATCTTTACAAACCGTGGTTCGTGCATACAGAGAGTCAGAATACAAGGGTGATCGATTCAAATGATCATATACAGGAGTTCCTGAAACAACAGATGGTAAAACAAGACCGGCCTGTGGACCGGATGGATTTGGGAGGGATTATTACTGACAAAACAGAGAATGTAATCCCTGTAGAAGAACCGGAACAGGATATGACTGCTGTGAATGAAAAGCGGAGCAGATACTTTCGCAGGCAAGAGCACAGGCAGATGTGCTGATTGATGATGCAAGACAGGAAGCGGAAGCTATCCGTGATGAAGCAAAAACAGGGTTATCTGGAAGGACAGAATACATTAGAACAGGAGTATAACCAGAAAAACAGCAGTTAGAACAGGAACAACAGCAGAAAAAATACAGTTGCAGAATTCTTATCAGGAAAAAAAAAACATGGAAAAGAACTGGTAGATGTGATATTAAATGTTTTAATAAGGTTTTCATATCCAGTTTGATGATAAGAAAGAAATCCTGCTTCATCTGATCGATAATGCTATCGCAAATATCGAAGATGAAAAGCATTTCGGATTAAGGTTGCAGGAGACAATGTGTCATTTTAGAAAAGCATAAAGATGAAATATTAGATTATGTCGGACATGACATAGAACTTGAAATTGTTCCTGATTATACACTGAATGAAAATGCGTGCACCATAGAGACTGACGCAGGAATATTTGACTGTGGTGTAGACGTACAGCTTGATAATCTGATGAAGGATATCAAAGCATTATGCTCATAGAGGTGAGGCGGCAGAATGGGTACATTTGATAAATATCTTCAGCTTGCCGATAAGACGTATTTTAACCGTTTAGGCAAGGTGACAAAGATTGTCGGTCTTACAATTGAATCTGTAGGACCAAATGCAAAACTGAATGATCTGTGCCGTATCATTATCGATCGGGAACAAAATATTTCAACGATGGCTGAAGTCGTCGGTTTCCGTGATAAACATTTACTCCTGATGCCGTTTGAAAGCGTAGAAGGAATTGGTGTTGGATGTATTGTAGAAAATACAGGACATCCCTCTGACTGTGAAAGTTGGAGAAGAACTGTTAGGTCATACATTAGATGGAATAGGACGGCCAACCGATGTGGAAGAATTATTACTTCCGTATGATTATCCGGTTGAAGCATTGCCACCAGATCCGATGGCAAGAAAAATTATTGATGAAGTACTACCTGGGTGTGAAAGCAGTAGATGGTCTGATTACAGTAGGAAAAGGACAGAGAATCGGTATTTTCGCCGGATCCGGTGTTGGAAAAAGTACATTACTTGGTATGTTTGCAGAAATACAAAAGCGGATATCAACGTGATTGCATTGATTGGCGAGCGTGAAGAGAAGTAAGAGAGTTTGTGGAACGCGATCTTGGTGAAGAAGGCATGAAACGCTCCGTGGTTATTGTTGCGACATCCGATAAACCTGCATTGATAAGAAATAAAGCTGCAAAACAGCAACAGCTATTGCTGAATACTTTAGAGATCAGGGGAAAGATGTGTTGATGATGGATTCACTGACACGATTTTCTATGGCACAGCGGAGATTGGGTTGGCATCCGGAGAGCCACCGGTAACAAGAGGATATCCACCAAGTGTATTCAGAAATGCCTAAACTTCTGGAACGTGCAGGAACTTCGGATAAGGGATCTATTACCGGACTTTACACCGTGCTTGTAGATGGTGATGATATGAATGAACCAATCACAGATACGGCGAGAAGTATTCTGATGGACATATTATGTTATCCAGAAAATTAGGGACAAAAGAATCATTATCCTGCAATTGATGTATTACAGAGTATTTCCCGTGTTATGAGTTCGATTGCTACAAGTGAGCATAAAGAGCTTGCCGGAAAATTAAGAAATGTTATGGCTACTTATAATGAGGCAGAAGACCTGATTAATATCGGGGCATATAAAAATGGAACCAATCGTGAAATTGATTATGCAATTCAAAAATTCAAGCGGTAAATGAGTTCCTGATGCAAAAGACCGATGAAAATTTGAATTCAACGAAGAGATTGACCTGCTGCGAAAACTGTTTGAAAACTAAGAAAGGTTTCTGGTATGGCAAAGTTCAGATACAGAATGCAGAACATTCTTGATATCAAAGAAAAATGGAAAATCAGGCAAAGACAGCCTATGGTATGGCGAATGCAAAACTTGCGGCAGAACAGCAGAAACTTCAGGATATCCTGATCCGGAGAGCCGGTTATGAATCAAAAGCAAGAGAATTGGTGAGTGGCAGTATTAATGTTTTGGAAATTCGTGAATGCAGGAAGGCGATTGACGTCTTAAAAGCAAACAGCGCAGCCAGATGATGAATGTACATGCTGAACGTGATGTTGAATTGGCGAGAAAACAGTTGAATGAAGCAATGGTTGAACGCAAGACACATGAAAACTGAAAGAAAAAGCTTTTGAGGAGTTTAAACAGGAACTTTTACATGAAGAGTCAAAAGAAATAGATGAGCTTGTCAGTTATACCTATCACGATAATGGACAGCGTAGTTAGGCAGTTTGAGCGGACAGGAGGAAAATATGGCAGAAGAAAAGAAGAAGTTGTAGATAAAAAGCTGAAGAAAAACAAAGAAAAAGAAGAGGCAAAGCAGAAGAAAGCACAGCAAGCAGAGAGCGATGAACTTGAAGAAGAAAGCGGCGGCAGCAAAGTTGCGGTATTTTTGTTCCTTCTGATCATAGTTGTATGGTTTGCAATTATTGCCCTTCTGATTAAATGGGATGTTGGAGGATTTGGATCAGGCGTGCTTGCACCGATCCTGAAAGATGTCCTTATGTAAATAAGATTTTACCGGATGATGCGGTGGAGCAGGTTTCAACAGAGGACAGTGCTTATGCGTATGATACGATGGCAGATGCGGTTGAGCGCATTAAAGAACGAAAAAGAACTGGCAGATGCACAGAATGCATCGTCTGCAAATGCTGGATTATATCAGCCAGTTAGAAGCTCAATCACAGGAATTACAGCAATATAAGGAAAACGAGGCAGAATTTGAAAGGAAAAGCAGAGCTTCTATGAGGGATGTTGTCTTTTCTGATGTAGCCCCGGATATTGAGGAATATAAGAAATATTACGAAAGCATCGATCCTGCAAATGCAGAAGTACTGTATAAGCAGGTAGTGGCACAGACGGCAGAGGATGAGCAGCTTGATGATTACATCAAAACATATTCATCCATGAAGCCAAAAGAGGCAGCAGCAATTTTTGATACCATGACAGACAACCTGAAACTGGTTGCACAGATTTTAGATGGTATGGATGCAGATTCAAGAGCTGCTATTCTTGGTAAAATGACTTCTGATACCGCTGCAAAGGTAACAGAGATCATGAAACCTTCAGAATAGATCATTAAGCGGCAGTACATGCAGCGAAAGGGAAAGGAGGAAGAAACGCACGCGCGTTTCAGAAGTGGCTGGAATTATGTCCATAGGACAGGGCGGCCGACACTGACCGGAACAAAAGAAGGCGATCTGAAAGTTCAGTTTGCAGAAGTGATGAGCCAGATGACAACCCAGGTTGGAGGCGGTTACAATTATGGTGGACAGAACAGCAGACAGGATGTGGCAGCTGTAACCGGAAACAGTAGTGTGGCAGATGATTATGAACGTTATCAGAATGCTGCGGGCAGTATAAAGATAATTCAGCAGGCAAAACGGACATTCAATCAGAAAATGCGGATGAAAAGTTAGCTGCATTTGATGAGGATGTGAGACAGGTTTTGAAAGATAAACTAGGTGTGACAGATGAAGAAATCGCAGATGCCATGCAGAAGTTAGGACTTACTGTTGCAGATCTGATACAGCCGAATCAGCTTGCGCAGCTTACAGCTGAACTCACAGGATGTGAAAATGTTGGAGAACTGCTGTGCAACAGTTCATTTTATGGAAATTGTAAATGAAATTGGAGAGTTGTCACAGAACCTGTTAGATGAACTTGGAATGACACCGCAGATGTTTACTGAGATGGCTGCTGCAACAGACACAAATGTGAATGCAGAGCAGTTATCGGCGGATATTCAGGTGCCGGAAAATGACAACGCAGTACAGACGGCAGCAGATGCTGTGCCGGAGCAGATGATTTCAGATGCAAAAGATGATAAAACAGTACAGACAGTTTTAAATGCAGATGAAGTGGAAACACAGAAGCCGGAGGACAACATTGTTCTGCAGAAAGAAGTCGCAGATAATGTGAAGGATACCGATGACGTGAATGATGGTCTGATGCCGGAGAAAACAGAAGAACCGGATGTAAAGACAGAGTCAGATAAGGGACAGCAGACAGGCAGTAAAAATGAATCTGGGAATGCATCGGGTCAGACAGCATTTGTGAATCAGGAACATGTGGCAGATCCGGCAGCAGTAAAAACACCGGAAAATGTGCCGGAATTTTCAAGACAGCTTGACACTTTAGATCTGATCCGTCAGGTAACAGAATTTACAAAAATCACTGTCCGTGAAGCACAGACGACGATGGAGATGCAGTTGAACCCGGAACACCTTGGCAAGATTTATATCGAAGTAACGACCAAGGAAGGAAATGTATCTGCTCATATTATGACACAGAACGAACTGGTAAAAGAAGCGTTAGAAGCGCAGATGGCAGAACTCAAACAGAGTATGAACCAGGCAGGTGTGAAGGTGGATGCCGTAGAAGTTACGGTTGGAAGCCATGAGTTTGAAAAAAACTTAGAGCAGAATGCAAAACAGGAAGAGAGACAGGCAGAGGAGCAGGAAAAAGCTTCGCCAAAGACTAGAAGAATCAACTTAGATGAGTTAGATGAACTCTCCGGAGTCATGAGTGAGGAAGAAGCCCTTGTGGCGCAGATTATGGCAGATCACGGTAATTCCGTAGATTATACTGCTTAAAACAAAAGAAAGGAGAAAAAAATGGCATTAATTCAGCCCGTTGTAGACGGAAAAATACCAAAGGATACCAGTACTACAAGCAAATCGGATACCAGCAATGACCTTGGCTATGACCAGTTCTTACAGCTGTTATGTGCAGAGATGCAGTATCAGGATCCGTTAGAGCCTACCAGCAATACGGAGTATGTTGCACAGCTTGCTACATTTTCACAGATGGAAGCAACACTTGGTATGCAGAGTACAATCGAGAGCAGCAATGCAAATGCACTTGTTGGAAAATATGTTATTATCAAGACAACATCTTCGACTGGAGAAACAACAGCAACAGAGGGATTTGTTGATTATGTACAGAAAGAAAACGGTGAGCAGAAGATCTGTGTAAATGGGGTGTTATATTCACTTTCTGATGTATATCAGGTTGCAGATACCGAATACATGGAGGCAGAGACACTTGCTAAGACGTTTGCAGCAGCGGTTGCTAAATTGCCATCCGCAGCACAGCTTACATTAAGTGACAAGGATGATGTCAAGAATTTAAAGACATATTACGATAATCTGAATTCTTATCAGCAGTCAAAGATCGATACAGATACTTTGAAAAAATATCAGGAACTGCTTGCACAGATGGAAAAACTTGCAGGAAAAGACTGGTATAAAAGTACTTCATCATCGACAGGTACAACAACAGATACAAAAACAGATACAGATACAAAAACAGATACGACAACAGGAACAGATACAACAACAGACACAAAGACAGATACAGATAAAACCTGATATCTGACAGAAGGGAAATGCGATTATGAATAAGATCAGTAACCAGTTTGCTTCCATTGAGCAGGTAACTGACCAGTATCTGACTCGGAAAAGCACGGATGCGGTAACTTCGAGCGGTGTCTCCTTTGAAGATATTTTAAAGCAGAAGCAGGATGCAAAAGCAGGTGGGACACTTAAATTTTCCAAGCATGCCACGATGCGCCTGATGGATCGTAATATCAATTTGTCTAAAGAGCAGAATGAACGACTTGAGACAGGCGTTTTTAAGGCTGGTGAAAAGGGAATCAGAGAATCGTTAGTAATTGTTGATTCACTCGCTTTTATCGTAAATGTTCCGAACAGGACAGTCGTTACAGCAATGGACCGGACAGAGTCCGATGATAATATTTATACCAATATTGATGGTGCTGTGATCACGTAGCCGGACCGAAATGGAGGCTAGATTCCCGGAATGACAGAAGGGAAGGCAGCACAAAAGAACTTAGGAGGTCAATTTCAACTATGATGAGATCAATGTACTCTGCTGTGTCAGGTCTTAAGACACATCAGACAAAAATGGACGTTATTGGTAACAATATCGCCAACGTAAACACAGTAGCTTTTAAATCATCCTCAGTCGTATTTCAGGATGTTTTATATCAGATGACAAGCAATGCATCCGGTGCGAACGCAGCAACAGGTACCGGTGGTGTGAATGCAAAACAGATCGGTCTTGGTGTTACGACCGGTGCAACAAACTTAAGCATCACAACTTCCGGTGCGGCTGAAACAACCGGACGTGCATTCGATATCCGTTTATCAGACCAGTCTACGACAAACTTTTTTGTAGTTAACAACGGTTCTGAGAACCTGTTTACCAGAGCCGGTTCTTTCTATGTAGATGGTGCCGGTAACTTATGTATGACATCCACCGGTTATACAGTTATGGGATGGCAGGTAGATCCGACAACAGGAAATATCAAGAAGGATACCGTATCTGCACTTCGTGTCATGCAGACATCCAACCTGACATCTGCTCCGGAAGCAACCACACAGGCAAATGTTTCCGGTATTATTGATAAAAATGATAAGGATGTATTGTCAGACAACGGACTTGTCAAAACACTGACTTTTTTTGATAATCTCGGTTATTCCTATACAGCGCGTTTTGCAATGAAATCTACCGGAACAGATGGAAAATATACGGTGGAACTGGAAAAAATCTTAAACAGTGACGGAACAACGTTCTATGATCCGGAAACCAGCAATGTTGATCTGAGTGATATATTTGGAGCAAAAACAACGAATGCTACACTTGGAACATACAGCCAGGTTCAGAGTGGTTATTACTATGATTCTGCTAACTATAATTTCTATGTAGGAAGTGATGCAAACGGTAGAAAAATCTCTTGGGATCCGGCAACAAATTCTTTTACGGATGGACAAACTCCAGCAACTACATACAGCCTGAAACAGGTATATGGAATCCCAGATGCAATGGTTTCCAAGATTGCAAACAAGCAGGCAACAGCTGCAATCAAAAATGGAACACTGACGATTACCGGAAATGTAACGGATTATGCAATCGACTTCAGTACAAAAGATGGTACATTTACAGGAGTCGGTGCAAGAACGTCAAACAATAAGACAAACACAGTTACACTTAATATGAGTAAGCTGGGAAATAATCCGACCCAGTTTGATGATATTACCATTGATTTTTCGGGACTGAAAGATGCAGACAACGGTGGTAAATCCACAGCGGTTATGTCTACAGGATCTATAGATGATGGTGTGACAGGAAAAGGAAAGAAATTAGGTGCCATGATCGGTATTTCCATCGATAACAATGGTCTTATCACAGGTACCTATGATAATGGTAATACAGAGACACTTGGACAGATCGCTGTTGCACAGTTTGCAAATGCATCCGGTCTTGAAAAGGTTGGAGAGAACTGTTACCGTACAACCTTAAACTCAGGTGAATTTGATGGAATTGGTGTTGAGATTTCTGCGGACGGAAGTTCCATGACATCCGGAGAACTTGAAATGTCTAACGTAGACTTGTCCACGGAGTTCACACAGATGATCATCACACAGCGTGGTTTCCAGGCAAACTCCCGTATCATCACAACATCAGATACCCTCTTAGAGGAACTGGTTAATCTGAAACGTTAATGTAAAGTAAGAAAAAGATAATATTTGCGTAAAACCTGTCTTAAAATGTTGAAACAGGTTTTACACAATCAGTTACATATGTTATACTGAACATTGTGACCGGTTTTTGAAAAAATCGGTCACAATAAAAACTGTTGATTAATAATGGAGGAATGATTACTTTATGATCGAAGTGACACGATTGAATGGAACAACAGTATTAATCAATTCGGATCTGATTGAAACGGTGGAGGAGACCCCGGATACAGTTATTTCTCTTACAACAGGTAAAAAGTTTATTGTAAAAGAAAGTAGACAAGAGGTCAAAAATTTAGTAAAATCATACAAAAGGGATATTTTTACAAATGGCCTTTTAAGAGAAGAATAAGTCCCACGGATGGGATTTTATAATCTGAAAAATCAAGGATGGTAGGTGGAAAAAGTGGATATAGCATCAATAGTAGGTATGTTATTAGGCGTTGTAATGTTTGTGTTTGGTGTACTTTCCAACGGAGGTGTTGCAAGTTTACACTCCATGTGGGATACGGCATCATTCATTATTACAATAGGAGGTTCCATTGCAGGTACGCTCGCATCTTTTAAATTGGCAGATTTTATCAATGGTATAAAGTCAATAAAGCTGATTTTTAAGGATGAGGTTCAGGATCCGGCAGTTGTCATCAACCAGATTATCTCACTGTCGAATACTGCGAGAAAAGAAGGACTTCTGGCATTGGAAGAAGCAGCAAACGGGATTGAAGATGATTTTCTGAAAAAAGGAATTATGCTTGTTGTAGATGGTACAGATCCGGAACTGGTAAGAGGAATCATGGAGACTGACTTAGCCTGCGTTGAGAGCAGACATAAAGCTAAAATTGCTGTCTGGGAGAAATGGGCTGAATTAGGTCCTGCCTGGGGTATGATCGGTACACTGATTGGATTGATCCTCATGTTGAAGAACATGGAAGATGCATCCACAATCGGACCGGCGATGGCAACGGCGCTTGTTACAACATTGTATGGTTCATTACTTGCAAACTGGTTATGTAACCCGATTGCAGGTAAGTTAAAACTGAATAATGATAATGAAATGATGATGAAGGAAATTTCCGTGGAAGGTATTCTGTCGATCCAGGCAGGAGAAAATCCACGTGTTATAGAAGAAAAACTGAAATCATTCCTTGCACCTTCGGCGCGTAATACAGCGCAGGAAAGCGAGGCTGGAGGTGAAGAATAGTGAAAAGAAAGCCTGATGAACCAAAAGGATCACCGGCATGGATGAATACATTTGCAGATCTGATGAACCTACTGTTATGTTTCTTTGTATTGTTATTCTCTATGTCAACGGTAGATGCAGAAAAGTTTGAAAAAATGGTGGCTTCCTTTCAGAATACATTTAGTATTCTTCCCAATGGAGGATCTTCTATTGGAGATGGAACTCTGATATCATCCGGTGTGAGCCAGCTTGAAATGTTAGATTCTTATTATAAAGACAAAGCGAACTCTGAAACGGATCAGGAAACAGACGAAGAGAATGATGTAGTGGAAGAATATAAAGAACAGGCACTGGAAGAATCAGAAAAAATGTCTGAACAGCTGGAGGATGCCATTGCAAGATATGGAATCCAGGATCAGGTGGAAGTTGATTTCAATGCACAGTATGTCATGCTCAATATGAATGGAGCTCTTTTGTTTGACTCCGGGCATGCTGAAATCCGATCAGAGGCGTATCCGCTGATTGATAAGCTGGGTAAGCTGATCGAACCTTATCAGGATAATATCATAGAAGTAGAGGGACACACGGATAACGTGCCGATTCATTCTGCAAAATATGAAGATAATGATGTGCTTTCATTTTACAGGGCACGGGCGGTTACAGATTATCTGAGAGATATTACAACAGTGGAGCCCGCACATTTGAAGGCATCTGGAAGAGGTGAGTATGTACCTGTTGCAGATAATACAACGCAGGAGGGAAGATCAAGAAACCGCCGCGTTATTATAAAAATATATAATTCTTATAGTTCAGATTTTAATTGAACAGGAAGGTAGCATTATGAAAAAGAATTTGATAACCGTAATTATTCTGGCACTGGTTTTAGCAAATCTTATTTTAACTGCAATTCTTGTGTTCACGATTATTCCGCAGACAAAAAAATCGAATCAGCTGATCGATCAGGTATGCTCTGCTATTAATCTGGAACTTCAGAGTGGAGAAAATACGCCGGCTACACCGGAGGTGCCGATCGAAGATGTTGAGACTTATGCGATCACCGATGGATTTACCGTGAACTTAAAACAGGGCGAAGATGGCAAACAGCACTATGCTGTATTTTCAGTCAGTTTATCTTTGAATACAAAGAGTGACGGATACAAAACCTATGGTGGATCCGAAGGACTTGCTGCAAAAGTGACGATCATTCAGAGCGAGATTAATACCATTGTAAATGGATATACATTGGATGAGTTTAATGCAAATGGCTATCAGAATGTAAAAGATGATATATTGAAAACATTACAGGATATGTTTGGAGGTTCAGACTTCATCGTTGGTGTAAACTTCTCAAGCGTTCAGACGGAATAGACCCAAATATTGTGTTAGGTGGTGAGAAAGAATGGGTGAAGTCTTATCTCAAAATGAGATAGATAGTTTGCTCAAAGCGTTAAGCAGTGGTGAACTTGATGTAGATGAAATGAAAGATGAAGATAAAAAACAGGTCAAAAATTATGATTTTGCCCGTCCTGCAAAGTTTTCAAAGGAACATCTGCGAACGCTGGAGATTATCTTTGAACATTACGGAAGACTCTTGTCAACCAATCTTCCTGTTTATTTACGGAAAAATGTTCAGGTTGAGGTGATGAACTCAGAAGCAGTTACATATTCAGAATTTTCAAATGCGTTATCGAATCCTGTATTACTTGGAATTGTAAATGCATCTCCATTGAATGGAAGCATTGTCATTGAGATGGCACAAAATCTTGGATATGTTGTAGTAGACAGAATGTTAGGTGGAAAGGGAGTGCCTCTGGATAAACCGAGGGATTTCTCGGAGATAGAATTGCTGATCATTGAGCGGATATTTAATGTGGCAGTAGATCTTTTAGTGGAGCCGTGGGAGAATGTATGTGAGTTAGAACCCCGGTTAGAGCGTATTGAGACGAATTCGCAGTTCGCACAGATTATATCGCCGACGGAGATGATAGCTCTGGTAACGCTCAATGTTAAGATTGGCGATGTGGAGGGATTACTGAATGTATGCCTTCCATATCTGACTTTAGAGAGTATTATGGACAAACTGAATACCAAATACTGGTATTCGAGTCTGCAGGAAAAAGATGAACAACAGTATACAGAAACGATCGAGGCACTTATTTCAAAAGCACCAATGCCGATCAAAGCTGTACTTGGTAACAGTTCCATTTCAGTAAATGATTTTTTGGGACTGCAGGTAGGAGATATTATCCGGCTGGATACGAAGGTTGATCAGGAACTGAGTGTCTTTGTTGGAAGTATAAAAAAATTTACTGCTCTGCCGGGAGAAACCGGTGATGACTATGCAGTAAGAATTACATCAGTGATTAGGGAGGAGCAGTAAGATGGATGGAACGATGTCACAGGAAGAAATCAATGCTTTACTGAACAATCCTTCAGGTACAGATGAAAATCCGGAAAATACATTGACAGAACAGGAAAAAGATGCGATCGGTGAGATCTCGAATATCAGTATGGGAACAGCGGCAACTACACTGTTTTCACTGGTAAACCGTAAGGTTGAGATTTCCACCCCAGTGGTTGCGTTTGCAAACTGGAGTGATATATGTGACGCATATGAAAAGCCATGTGTATTTATACGAATTGCGTATACCGTGGGATTAGATGGAAGCAATATCCTTGTGTTAAAGGAACATGATGTAAAAGTTATCACGGACCTGATGATGGGCGGTGATGGAACAAATACGGATGGAGAACTTGGAGAACTTCACCTGAGTGCAATCAGCGAGGCAATGAACCAGATGATGGGCTCGGCAGCAACATCATTGTCTTCCATGCTGGACAAGGTAATTGATATCAGCCCGCCAAGTGCAGATCTGATAGATTTGCAACAGACAATTGATGAGAGTCAGATTGATGAGTTCCTTGCAGGTGAATTTGTAAAAATTTCATTCCGGTTAGAGATTGGTGATCTTGTTGATAGTGAGATCATGCAGTTATATCCTGTTTCTTTTGCAAAAGAAATGTGTGCAAATGTAACAAGCAATATGGAAGAAGACAGTAATTCCACTGCAGGAATGAGTGAAAAAGAGAACACCCAGAGTACACCGGCAGCTCAGCCGACACCTGCACCGCAGCCACAACCTCAGATGGCAGCACAGCAGCCAATGATGGGACAGCCGATGATGGGGCAGCCAATGATGGGTCAGCCGATGATGGGACAACCAATGATGGGTCAGGAGATGTCGCAGATGTATGGACAACAGCAGGTAAATGTACAGCCGGCACAATTCCAGGCATTTACTGGAGCAGTACCGGGGAATTTTCAACCGGAAAATATTGATTTGATTATGGATGTACCACTTGAAGTTACGGTAGAACTTGGAAGAACTTCCAAATCAATTAAAGAAATACTTGATTTTACACCGGGAACCATTATAGAATTAAACAGGATTGCCGGAGAACCGATTGATGTTCTGGTAAATGGTAAATTCGTAGCCAAAGGCGAGGTAGTAGTAATAGAAGAAAGCTATGGTATACGAATTACTGAAATTATAAAATAAAAAACAAAAAAGAAGAGTTAAAGATAGGAGAGAAAATTATGGCTAAGGTTATGATTTGTGATGATGCTGCATTTATGAGAATGATGATTAAGGACATTCTTACAAAGAATGGTTATGAGATTGCAGCGGAGGCTGAAAATGGTGCTATTGCAGTGGAGAAATATCCTGAAGCAAAACCGGATCTGGTATTAATGGATATTACTATGCCGGATATGGATGGTATCCAGGCATTAAAGAAGATCAAAGAGATTGATGCAAATGCAAATGTTATCATGTGTTCTGCAATGGGACAGCAGGCTATGGTTATTGAAGCAATTCAGTCAGGAGCAAAGGATTTTATTGTGAAGCCATTCCAGGCTGAGCGTGTACTTGAGGCAGTAAAAAAAGTAGTGGGTTAGTATGATTTTATTAAGCGCTTCTTTTCGAAGTCTGATGCAGCTGATTGGAGTACTGATCATATTTGTGTTTGTTTTGATTATTACCTACTTCACGACAAAGTGGGTAGGTGGTTTTCAAAAAATACAAATGTCCAAAGGAAATCTTATGGTTCTCGAAACAATCCGGATTGCAAATGGTAAATTTTTACAGCTTGTTAAGGCAGGAGAACAGTATTTTGTAATCGCTGTGGGTAAGGATGAAGTAACAAAAATTGCGGAACTTACAGAAGATCAGTTATCAGTCCAGACATCGGATGATATGAAAAATTCACAGGAAAATTTTCAGGAGATATTTAGTAGACTGAAAGATCATTTTCCGAAAAAGCAGGATTGATGGAATTATGACAAAATTAAAAAAGACATATTGTATACTGTCATTAATATTTGCAATAGCAGTGTTTGTGGCAGTGTTGTTTGCCTCACAAAACAGAACGACTGTTTATGCAGCTTCCATGGATCCAGACAGCATTGATTCGCTGGATAATACAGCAGCGAATACCAGCACAGGTTCAGGTAGTGAGTCAGACAGCAAAGGTGGTCTGTCCATCTCGATAAATAATGATGAGGCGGGGGTTGCTTCAGAAGTACGTGCATTATTGTTACTGACAATTATTGCAGTGTCACCATCGCTTTTGATTATGCTTACATCGTATACCAGAATTGTAATTGTACTTCATTTTTTAAGAACGGCAATTGGAACACAGACGGCACCGCCAAACCAGATTTTGATTGGACTGGCATTGTTTTTGACATTTTTTATCATCATGTGGCCGACGTTTCAGCAGATCAATGAGAATGCAATCCAGCCACTGGATAATGGAGATATTACCATAGAAGAGGCATTAAAAGAAGCGGAAGTGCCGATTCGCCAGTTTATGTATGGACAGGTACAGCGAAAGGATGTCAAGCTTTTCGTGGATATGGCTGGTGACAGTTATGATATTGACAGTGCTGCACTGGAAAAGGAATATGAGGAATCCGGGCAGAGTGCATATGATGCGATTCCGATGACAATTATGATTCCATCATTTATAATCGGAGAACTGAGACAGGCGTTCATTATGGGATTTGTTATATATATCCCGTTTATTGTAATTGATATGGTAGTTGCATCCGTGCTTATGTCGATGGGTATGATGATGCTTCCACCGACAACAATCTCTTTGCCGTTTAAAATATTACTGTTTATACTGGCGGATGGATGGAATCTTGTAATAGGAAGCGTAGTAAAGACGTTTTATTGATGATAACAGAATGTTCGAAGAATGTGCATTCTGTTATAGATACAGATTAAAATGTATATAGATAGCAAAGAGGTGAGAACAAAATGACAGAAGGACAGGTACTTGATGTAGCAAAAGAAGCAATTTATACGATTATAATCTGTTCGGCTCCAATGTTGATCATTTCACTGGTTGTTGGTTTGATTGTCAGTATTTTCCAGACGGTTACATCTATTCAGGAGCAGACGCTGACGTTTGTTCCTAAAATTATTGCAGTATTTGTCGGACTTATGATTTTTGGATCATGGATTTTGACAAATCTGACAGAATTCGTGACGACATTATGGTCGAATTTTAGTATGTATCTCGGTTAGGACGATCTATGTTAGAATATACGTTTTCATTGGCTAATTTTGAAATACTGATATTAATATTGGTTCGCATATCCTGTTTTGTCTATATTGCACCTTTTTTTGGAACAAAAAATGCGCCCTCGCAGGCAAAGATAGGTTTTTCTTTTTTTGTTGCACTTCTGGTGTATGGTTTTGTTGATAAGACAGCAATCGAGTATACAGGTTTGATTGGGTATGCGATAATAGTGTTAAAAGAAGGAATTACAGGGTTGCTGATAGGGTTTGCTGCAAACATTTGTAATTCCATTATTTTATTTGCGGGAAATATTATTGATATGGATATTGGATTATCCATGGTGACTGAATTTGACCCGACAATGAATACGCAGGTAACAATTACCGGAAACCTGTACAATTATTTTATACTTCTTCTTTTGATTGCAACAGATATGCATCATGTGATTTTACAGGCTGTGGTAGATTCTTTTACCGTAGTCCCAATCAATGGTCAGATCTTTAACTGGGATTCACTTGCGGGTTCTATAACACAGTATATGACAGATCTGTTTGTAATAGGTTTCAGGATCTTTCTTCCAATATTTGCCTGTATGATGATTTTAAACTGTATTCTTGGTATTCTGGCAAAGGTTGCACCACAGATGAATATGTTTGCAGTTGGTATGCAGATGAAAATACTGGTTGGTTTTGGAGTTTTATTTCTTACAATTTCACTTTTGCCTGGAATCGCCAGTTTTATATTTACCGAAATGAAAAAGATGATGGTTTTATTTATAGAGGGAATGTACTAAGGTGGAATGGAAAGACAGATTACTATTTGCATATGACCTTCAGTGGTTCGCAAAAGATGGACCCGGAGGGGAAAAAACAGAGCCGGCAACAGAAAAGAAGTTAAGAGAAGCACGAGAGGATGGTAAGGTTGCAAAGAGTAAGGAACTTACCGCAGCATTTGATCTGATAGTATTGTTCCTCGTGTTGAAGGTTTTTATTTCGTTAATTGGCAATGGCTTTTTGGAAGTTTTTTATTATGTATATAAGCTGATGCCTGATTTTGTAAGTGTTAATGCGATGGAATCATCTACAAAGGAGATTACTTCGTTTTTACATAATGTGTATATAGAAATGTTCAAGATGGTTGCCCCGTTTTTTGTGTTTGGTGTTGCGGTGACAGCCCTTGTAAGTATCCTTCAGGTAGGGTGGAAAGTCACGGCTAAGCCGTTAAAACCTAAGGGGGATAAATTTAATCCGATCAATGGATTTAAACGTATTTTTTCAAAAGATTCATTATTTGAGCTGCTTAAATCTATTTTAAAAATAGGTTTGATCATATATGTTGCTTATACATCCATAAAGGGTGAGGCAAATGATATTTTTATTTTATATGACATACCGCTGAATCAGGCAGTTGTATTATGCGGGAATGTTATCATTAATGCAGGTTTTAAAATCAGCCTTGTTTATCTGGTGGTCGGAATTGCAGATTTTGTTTATCAGAAACATCGTTTCAATGAAGATATGAAGATGACCAAGCAGGAATTAAAGGATGAGTATAAAAATACTGAGGGAAATCCTGAGATCAAAGGAAGACAGAGACAACGTATGAGAGAAGCTTCTCAAAGGCGTATGATGCAGGATGTACCAAAGGCAGATGTGGTTATTACGAACCCGACACACCTGGCAGTTGCAATCAAATATGATGCCGAGGTGTCAAGAGCTCCGATCGTTATTGCAAAAGGAGAAGATTATCTTGCACAGAAAATTCGTGAAAAAGCAAAGGAAAACCACATTGAAATTGTTGAAAATAAACCGTTGGCAAGAATGTTATATGCGAATGTAGATATAGGGGCAGAAATACCGCCGGAATTGTATCAGGCAGTAGCGGAAATTCTTGCTATGGTATATAATATGAGAAACAGGGAGGAGAGGTCATGAAGAAAGCTGACATAGGTGTTGCACTGTATCTACTGGCTGCAGTCATCTTTTTTATAGTGCCAATCAGTTCCAATTTACTCGACGTTATGCTGGCACTGAACATTTCAATCGCATTGATTGTTCTTTTTAATACATTGTTTGTAAAAGAAGTACTGGATATGTCTTTTTTTCCGACTTTACTTTTGTTTACGACAATCTTTCGAATTTCTCTGAACGTGTCTTCAACACGACTGATCTTAACAACCGGTAATCCGGGTAATGTCGTACAGACATTTGGACAGTTCGTCGGTGGTGGAGATCTGATCGTTGGTGCCATCGTATTCATTATTCTGGTTATTATCCAGTTTGTTGTTATCAATAAAGGTTCCGAGCGTGTCGCTGAGGTAACGGCGAGATTTACCCTTGATGCGATGCCTGGTAAGCAGATGGCGATTGATGCGGATTTAAATACCGGAGCGATCACGGAAAAACAGGCAAGGGAGCGGAGAAATAAGATTCAGGAAGAATCTGCGTTCTTTGGTTCCATGGATGGTGCTACCAAGTATGTAAAGGGAGATGCAGCAGCTGGTCTTATTATCACGTTTGTAAACCTTGCGGGTGGAACCATTATGGGTATACTGCGGGGCGGAATGACGTTTCAGGAGGCAATCGAACATTACGGTGTGCTAACGATTGGTGATGGACTTTCTTCCCAGATACCGTCCCTTCTGATTTCACTTGCAACCGGTATTCTTGTTACAAAAGCGTCGAAAGAAGCGGATTTTTCCAATATCCTTGTCAGTCAGTTATTTGGTATTCCAAAAGTACTTTATATTGTAGGTACTACGCTGGCGGTTTTAGGAATTGCAACACCGTTAAATACCTTATTGTTTCTTGCGTTTGGTGCAACTTTTATTATTGCAGGACGACAGGTCGACAAAAATATCGGTATTGAGAGTATAGAAGAAGAGGTCAATGCGGAGGAAACGGAAGCAGAAGAGGTACGAAAACCAGAGAATGTGGTGTCACTGCTTCAGGTTGATCCGATAGAACTTGAATTTGGATATGGTATCATTCCGTTAGCAGATGTAAATCAGGGAGGAGATCTTCTGGATCGTGTTGTTATGATACGAAGGCAGATTGCTCTTGAACTTGGTACTATAGTACCTATCATACGTTTGAGGGATAATATTCAATTAAATCCGAATCAGTATATCATTAAGATCAAAGGGGTGCAGGTGACAGAAGGAGAGATTCTTTTTGATCACTATATGGCAATGAATCCGGGATATGTGGAGGAAGAGATTACAGGTATCCCTACATTTGAACCGTCATTCCATCTCCCGGCGATCTGGATTACGGAAAGCCAGCGTGAACGTGCGGAGAGCCTTGGATATACGGTTGTTGATCCGCCATCAATTATTGCAACGCATTTGACAGAGGTAATCCGGTCACATATCGCAGAACTGCTTACCAGACAGGATGTGCAGAATCTTGTCAATAATCTGAAAGAGAGCAATCCGGTACTGGTGGACGAGCTGATTCCCAAGATGCTTGGACTTGGTGAGGTTCAGAAGGTGTTACAGAACCTGCTGGATGAGGGGATTTCTATCCGTGATCTCCTGACGATTTTTGAAACGCTTGCAGATCATGCAGCGACAACAAGAGATACAGATGTACTGACGGAGTACGTGCGCCAGAGTTTAAAGAGAGCCATTTCCAGCAAATATTTCCCGGCGAATGAGACAACCAGTGTTATTACACTTGATCCGAAGGTGGAACAGGAAATTATGGCTTCTGTGAAGCAGACAGAACAGGGGGCATATCTTACACTTGATCCGGAAACAACAAAGGCTATTATGAATTCTGTACAGAATGAAGTAACAAAGCTCGAAAACATGGGAAAAACACCAATTGTGATTACATCTCCAATTGTTCGAATGTACTTTAAAAAATTAACGGAAGATTATTTTAAGGACCTGATTGTAGTTTCCTACAATGAAATTGAGTCTAATGTAGAATTACAGTCAGTAGGTATAATCAGCAGGGACGGTGACAAGTAAAATGACCATAAATAAGTATCAGGGAAAAACAAAAGAAGAGGCAATCGAAAAAGCAAAACAGGAGCTTGGTGAAGGCGCGGTTGTGATGAATGTAAAGGAAATCAAACCTACAGGTATGTTTAAAGCCTGGAAGAGTTCTGTGTTTGAGGTTACAGCTGCAAGAGAAGAAAAAGAGAGTTTTGTAGATCCGAGACAGGTTGCTGATCTGACAGCGAAAACTGTAAAAACATTGAATCTGGCAGCGGATGAAAATATCAGTCCAAAAGAATTTTCAAATGACAGAACATCCGACATCCTGTCAGGACATCTTACGAATGTGCCGGAACTGCACGCAAAAGACGGATTAGAGAAAAGACTGGAAAACCTTTCTAATATTCTGGAAAAACAACTGTCCGTAGAAGAAAGCAGACAGAAGGAAGTAAAGGAAGAAGAGAAAGAACGTCAGGTTGTAAATCCGGAGGGACTGCAGTTTATCAAGATGCTTTACAGAACGCTGCTGGAAAATGAAGTGAATGAAAAATATGTCAACCAGATCTTAGACGAAGCAGAGAAAGTCATGCACAGTGGAAGCAGTGTGGATGCGATATTGTCAAATGTATATCAGAAAATGATCTTAAAACTGGGACAGCCGGATACAATTTGTGTTTCCGGGAAAAAACCAAGAATTATTTTCTTTGTAATTGGGCCCGACGGGCGTCGGAAAGACAACTACGATTGCTAAGATTGCATCCAAGTACAAACTGGAAATGGGAATGAAGATTGCGTTCCTGACGGCGGATACTTATCGTATTGCGGCTACGGAACAGCTTCGTGTGTATGCAAATATTTTAGATGCACCAATGAGTATCATATACTCCGCAGAGGAAATGAATGCTGCAATCGAAAGAGTCAGTGAGTATGATCTTATTTTTGTTGATACGGCAGGTTTTTCCCATAAGAATGATGAACAGTGCAATGATATGAAAAAAATGCTTGCAGGTCTGGATGCAGCATATGAAAGAGAGGTATATCTGGTAGTCAGTGCAACAACCAAGTATAAAGATCTTTTGGAAATTGCTGACCGCTATAAGGAGATTGCCGATTATAAACTGATATTTACAAAGCTTGATGAAACGGAAGCGTATGGTAATATTTACAATATCAAGATGTATTCGGGAGCACCACTTTCCTATATGACAAACGGACAAAATGTACCGGATGACATAGAGGAATTTAATACACAAAAAATAGTAAAACAACTTCTGGGAGGCAGATAATGATATGGATCAGGCTCAAAATCTCAGAAATGTAATTAAAGTAAAAAATCAGAGCCGGAAACTGGATGCACGCGTGATTACCGTGACGAGTGGAAAAGGCGGAGTTGGAAAGTCAAATGTTGCAGTAAATCTTGCTGTGCAGATCAGTAAAATGGGAAAAAAAGTCCTGATTTTTGATGCTGATTTTGGTCTTGCCAATGTTGAAGTTATGTTTGGCGCAGTTCCACGTTATAATCTGGGAGATTTTCTGTTCCAGGGAAAAAGCATGACGGAGATTATAACAGAAGGTCCTATGGGAATAGGGTTTATCTCTGGCGGAGCAGGAATCTTGAGTATGAACCAGCTTGCGGATGAACAGATCAGATATCTGGTTCGCGGTCTGGCTGAATTAGATCGGTATGCAGATGTGATCCTGATTGATACAGGGGCAGGAATTTCAAACCAGGTTATGGAATTTGTAATGGCAAGTCCGGAAGTACTTGTTGTTACGACGCCGGAACCGAGTTCTTTGACAGATTCCTATTCATTATTGAAAGCATTGTATCATAATCCTTTATTTTCACGCGAACAGACAGATATCCGGATTGTGTCAAACCGGGTGATATCCAGTGAAGAAGGGCAGCAGGTATATGAAAAACTGAATTCTGTGGTAGAACAGTTTCTGGATGGTTCTGTAAATTATCTTGGAATGATCCCGCAGGATCACATGCTCGAACGTTCGGTAAGACAGCAGAAACCTGTTTCGTTGAATGCACCGTTGGCGAAGTCGGCAAGAGCGTTTGAAGTTATGGCTTCAAATCTGATTTTACAGGAAGAAAAATTACCGGATAAACGGTTGGGGATTGCCAGAATGTTTTCAAATTTTTGGCAACAGAAATACTAAGGAGGAATGGATATGAAGGTTTCAGACATTATACGTATCGGCGATAAGATAGATATCCGTGTTCTTCAGGAAGTTGAACAGGCAGAAAAAACGGACGTCACAGTGAAAACATATAAAAGTAAGGTGCTTGATTTCTGCTCGAATGGAAATATGGAAATAGCCATGCCGATGGAGGCTGGCAAACTGGTGCTGTTACAGCTTGGAGTTCGTTATGAACTTGTATTTTTCTCACGCGAGTCATTGTATCGGACAGTTGGCCAGGTTAAGGAGCGGTATAAAAAAGATAATATATATATGCTTGAGATGGAATTGAAATCTCAGCCGGAAAAGTTTCAGCGAAGAGAATATTTCAGATATCCGTGTCTTCTGGATTTTAAATATTATGAACTGACAGCAGAACAGGCCATGCTTGACAGTGTGGATGCTATTTTTTCGGAAATCCGTGATGAACATTTTTATGAAAAAGAACGAAAAGGAAAAATCATGGATTTAAGTGGCGGAGGAATCCGTTTTACAACAGAACAGGAACAGAAACCGGATTCCTGGATTCTGGCAGAGCTGAGACTGAAAAGCCAGACAATGGATAATCAGTATTATATTGTTGCAAATGTGATTGAAACAAGTAAAATAGAATCAGCGGCAGAATACAGGTTTATGTCGCGTGCAAAATTCAGTATCAAGAATGATCGGGTAAGGGAAGAAATTATCCGTTACATCTTCGAAGAAGAGAGAAGAATGCGTCAGCAGAATAGCAGTGAGAGGATAAAAAAATGAAAAAAAATATTCTGGTTGTTGATGACTCTGCACTCATGAGAAGGGTGATCTGTGATATTATTAATTCAGATGAAACATTTCAGGCAATCGATACCTGCAGAGACGGTCTGGATGCACTTGAAAAATTAAGGGCAAAAAGATATGACGGCGTGGTGTTGGATGTTAATATGCCGCGGATGGATGGACTAGCTTTATTAGAGCAGCTTCAAAAAGAAAGAATCCGTGCAACGGTCATTATGGTCAGTACTACGACTACAAAGGATGCCGAAGTTACCATGCTTGCCATGGAACGGGGGGCAGTTGATTTTGTGCCGAAGCCGACGAATGTGATCGAGGCAAAAGGTGAAGCATTTAAGGGTAAACTTCTTGGAGTGCTGAATGCAGTTTTAAAAACACAGAAGATGGCTTTGGGCAGCAAATCGGCTGAAACACCGGAAAAAGTAGTCTTGCGCAGAAACACGGAGCCGGTTCGAAGCAGAAATAAATTAGTTGCATTGGCATGTTCGACGGGAGGTCCGAAAGCTCTTCAGAGTGTGATTCCATATCTTCCTAAAAATCTGGATGCACCAATGGTTTTAGTGCAGCATATGCCTGCAGGATTTACAAAATCCATGGCAGACAGACTTAACGAAGTCAGTGACATACATGTCAAAGAGGCGGAAGATGGAGATGTGCTCAAAAAGGGAACGATATATATTGCTCCCGGCGGAAAGCATATGGAAATAAAGAAAAGTCCTGACGGAAGCCATAAAATCAGACTCAATGATGAATTGCCTCCTATCGGCGGATTAAAACCGTGTGCAGACATTACTTATGATTCGTTGCGAACCTGTGGATATGATCAGATAGTGTGTGTTGTACTGACCGGTATGGGAGCAGATGGTACCAAGGGAATAAAATCCTTAGCAAAGAGTAAGCCGGTATATGTGATATCGCAGAATGCCGAGACTTGTGTGGTATACGGAATGCCTAAGTCGATTGCTGAAACCGGACTGGTAAATGAAGTGGTTCCTCTTACACAGGTTGCTCAAACAATAACAAAGAATGTGGGGGTACAGTAATATGGATGTAAGCCAATACCTTGAAATTTTTATTGATGAAACAGAAGAACATCTGCAGACTTTAAGTGACTGCATTATGGAACTTGAAAAAGAACCGGAAAATATGGATACTATAAATGAAATTTTCCGCGCAGCCCATTCCTTAAAGGGTATGGCAGGTACCATGGGATTTAAGCGCATGCAGCGACTGACCCATGATATGGAAAATGTTTTTCAGGAAGTCAGAAGTGATAAAGTTAAAGTTAACAGTAATATGATCGACCTGCTCTTTAAATGTCTGGATGCGATCGAGAGTTATCTGAACAATGTAAAGGCAAGTTCCGATGAGGGAACGGAAGACAACGAGCTGATCATTAAAGAACTGAATGATTTTATCGCCGGTGAGGAGAATGCGGAGAAGAAAGAGGAAGAAGCTCCGGCTCCTAAGAAAGAAAATACAGATGATGCGGCTAAGAACGGTGAAAAGAAATATTTTGAATTTGAACTGAACAGTTCAGACCGCACAAAGTTAAAAGAGGCAGAAAACAATGGTTTACATATTTATGGAATGACCGTATATATTCAGAAAGAATGTCTGTTAAAAGCTGCTCGTGCATTCTTAGTATTCAAGGCAGTAGAGGAATTTGGAGAAATCATTGTATACAATCCAACTTCACAGGAAATCGAAGATGAGCATTTTGATAATGATTTCAGTTTTTTCATCACGTCAGAAGAACCTTACGACAAGATTTTACAGGCAGCCCAGTCTGTATCTGAAATTGAAAAAGTAGTCGGTGAAGAAGTAAAATGTGAGGTGCTTGAAGAAAAACAGGCACAGGCAGAAAAAGCTGCAGCAGAGGAAGCCGCAAAGACAGAGGCTTCTGCACAGGCAGAAGCAGCACCGGCTCAGGAGACAAAACCTGCACCGGCAAAAGCACCTGCAACACAGAACAATAAGAAACAGACTGTTGCAAAACCGGTGACAAACCGTACTGTCCGTGTTGATATTGAAAAGCTGGATGCCTTGATGAACCAGGTATCTGAGCTTATCATTGCAAAGAACAGTCTTGTGGCAATCGGATCCACTGAGTCCGGTGATTTCCAGAACCAGACCTATCATGAGCAGATCGAGTATCTGGAGCGCATCACAACAAATCTGCATGAGTCAGTTATGAAAGTTCGAATGGTTCCAATCGAGAGCGTTGTAAATAAATTCCCTCGTATGATCCGTGATCTTTCAAGAAAGCTCAATAAGAAGATGGAACTTTACATGACTGGTGAAGATACAGAGCTTGACCGTACCGTTGTTGACCAGATCGGAGATCCGCTGCAGCATTTACTGCGTAACTCCGCAGACCATGGCCTTGAGGATAACGAGACACGTGTTGCCCTCGGTAAACCGGAAGTGGGAAGCATTTTCTTAAATGCATTCCAGGAAGGTAATAACGTAATCATCCAGGTAGGAGATGATGGTGCCGGTATCGATGTGGCTGCAGTACGTGATAAAGCGATTGAGAGAGGAATTATCACAGAAGAACAGGCTGAGAGCATGAGTCAGAAAGACATCATCAACATTTTGTTCCTGCCAAGTTTCTCTATGTCAAAGACGATTACCGATATTTCCGGACGAGGTGTTGGACTTGATGTAGTTAAGTCTAACATTGAGGCATTAGGCGGAGATGTTGAAGTTAAGACTGCAATGGGCGAAGGAACTACCTTTACGGTACGTCTGCCACTGACACTTGCAATTATCCAGGCCCTGATGGTAGAAGTAAGAGATGAAAAATACGCGATCGCACTTGGTTCCATCTCCAACATTGAAGATATTCCGGTTAAGGATATCAAATATGTGGAAGCTCAGGAAGTAATCCATCTGCGTGGCAAGGTTATTCCGTTAGTAAGACTTGACAATGTGCTTGATCTTGAGCCAAGGGAAGAGCCGGAGAGCCTGACCGTTGTTATTGTAACGAAAGGTGACAGTATGGCAGGTCTTGTGGTTGATAATCTGATCGGACAGCAGGAAATCGTAATCAAGTCGCTTGGAAAATACATTGACAATAACAAACTGATCAGCGGTGCAACGATTCTTGGAGATGGCGAAGTTGCATTGATCTTAGATGTGAATACGTTAATGTAATGGAGGGTACTTAGCATGGCAAATAATAATCTTGAAACAACGGAAAAAGAATCCAAACAATATATCGTTGTTATGGTGGGCAGTGAGCAGTATGGAATTGATATCAGCTATATTGATAACATTGTCCGCATGCAGAAAATTACAAGAGTTCCAAAAGTACAGACATATTTTAAAGGTGTAATTAACCTTCGTGGTGAGGTTGTTCCGGTTATGAGTGTACGTAAGAAAATGGGACTTGAAGATGATGTCCTGACAAATGCGAGCAGGATCATTATCTTAAAATTAGAAGAAAATGCTTCCCTGGGTGTCATCGTGGATGAGGTAAGAGAAGTTGTGAATTTAAGTGAGGATGAAATTGATAAAGTTTCCAATAAAGGAAGATTTATCAATGGAATCGGCAAGCATGGAGATCAGTTGATTTCTCTGCTTGAGATCAATGCACTGGTAGAAGAAAATAATTAATAAAAAGGTGGGATTTTATAGAATGTAAAGTCCCACCGGATTTTTACCTGGTGTGCAAAATGAGAGGAGAATCAGCAATTCATGGGAAATTTAACGTTGGAAGACGTAAATAATATGTATCTCGATGTCTTAAAAGAGATTGGCAATATCGGTGCAGGAAATGCAACTACGGCAATTGCAAATATGCTGGGCATGAAAATAGACATGAATGTTCCAAATGTAAAACTGATGGAAGTATCAAAATTGGGAACTGCTGTCGGTGCAGAGGATGAAACAATTGTTGGCATTTTCTTAGAGGTAATGAATGACATCGAGGGTAGTATGATGTTTCTGGTAGATATTCCATCGGCACGTTATCTTGTCAACAAACTGATGATGGAAGATGTGCCAGCGGACAAACCGTTTGACGAAATGGAACTATCCGCATTAAAAGAAATAGGAAACATCATTGCAGGTTCTTATTTGTCAGCTCTTTCTTCTATGACAAATCTTGTGATTTCTCCGTCTGTTCCATATATTGCGGTGGATATGGCAGCTTCTATCTTAAGTGTGCCGGCTATTGAGTTTGGACAGTTTGGTGATAATGCACTGCTGATTCAGACCGAGATCTGCGCAGACGTGGCGATCAACGGATATTTTATATTGATGCCGGAGCAGGGATCCTATGAAAAGATATTAACGTCACTTGGAATCTCATTGTAAGGAGAAGGATATATGAGCGAAGTAATAAAAGTGGGCATGGCAGATTTGAATGTATGTAAAGCCCCTGATGTTATTACAACTTTGGGATTGGGCTCGTGTATTGGTCTGGTATTTTATGATCCGGTATCAAAAGTTGGGGGAATGGTTCATTATATGCTCCCGGACAGTACAAAGGTCAGAAATAACAGTAATATCGCAAAGTTTGCAGATACGGGGATTGACGAATTATTACGTCGGGTAATTGCAGCAGGAGCAAATAAAGGCAGATTGATCGCTAAGATTGCCGGTGGTGCAAGAATGTTTGAGGTAAGTGGATTGTCAGATGTTGGTAATATCGGTGCGAGAAATGCAGAGGCAGCAAAAGCAAAATTAAAGCAGCTTGGAATCAGGCTTGTTGCAGAAGATACGGGACTTAATTATGGTCGCACAGTTGAACTTCATTGTGATACCGGGGAATTTTATATCAAGTCGGTAGGCAAACCGTTAAAGATTATCTGATAGAAAGGCATGGATGCATTATGAAAACAAAGCCGATACCAGCGATCGTTATGCTTGTGGCAGGACTTGTGGTCTGCATTGCAGGAATGGCGGGACATATGGAAACCGGCAGATTTGTAAAAATGCTGCTGGTTGTCCTGATTGTGTTTTATATCATTGGCGGAATTGTAAAACTGTTGATTGATAAGAATTTTAAGGATATGGAAGAAGAAACCACGGATGGTGAAGAAACTCCGGCAGAGGCAGAAGAGAAAGAAGAGCCAGAGCAGGAGAGCGATGAGCAGGATGAGAAATAACTGAAACGTGGGGGCTTCATATGAAAACGGTAGAAAAAGAAAAGCTCTGGGAAGAGTATCAGAAAAATCCTTCGGCAGAGCTGCGGGAGAAAATTATTATCGAGTATGCTCCGCTTGTACGGGTTGTGGCAGGGCGGCTTAGCATGTATCTCGGATATAACGTGGAGTATGAAGATCTGGTTAGCTATGGTATATTTGGACTGATAGACGCGATAGACAAATTTGATCGCGGAAAGGATGTAAAGTTCGAAACTTATGCAAGCTTAAGAATACGTGGATCCATATTAGACCAGATAAGAAAAATGGACTGGATTCCACGGACAGTGCGGCAAAAACGCAAGAAAATTGAGGAAGCGATCAAGCAGATTGAAACCAAAACAGGGCGAAATGCCTCGGACGAAGAAATAGCACAAGAATTAGGAATCGGTGAGGAAGAATTAAATGACTGGCAGACACAGTTGAATGTTACAAATGTTATCTCACTGAATGAATTTGTAGAACAGGGTGGAGAACCTGTGATGGATGCAAAAAACAATTCGCATTTTATTCAGCCTGAGGAGTCTGTTCAGGAAGAAGAACTAAAAAAGGTTTTAATGGAATCGCTGGAACTTTTGACAGAAAAAGAGAAAAAGGTTATTTTGTTATATTATTATGAGGATCTGACGTTAAAAGAAATCAGCAGCATACTGGAAGTTTCGGAATCAAGGGTTTCACAGCTTCATACAAAAGCGTTGTTAAAAATGCGCAAAAGGATGGGAAACTATATGGGAATACTGATTGACTGACAGTAAGTCCGGAGGTGATATGTTATGTCGATAAGACCAGTTGATTTGAGCGGTATGATACAACGAACGCAGGATATTGGCAATATTAAGCATGCGGAGGATAGCAGACCGGTTGCAGATCAGTATAACATTGAAGTAAGGCAGGAAAAACAGGAATCTGATTTATCACACAAAGTACAGGATCCGGAACAGAAGGACAATCAGGAATTCCGATACGATGCCCGGGAAAAAGGGAATAACAGCTATAGCGGTAATGGAAAAAAGAAAAAAAAGCATGGCCAGCCGGATGAGGATGAAGGAAGTGTTCATATTAAGGAACGCAGGACCAGCTTTGATGTCAAAATATAATGAAAGGCATAACGGTTGATATGACTGGAATAGTATTTTTTTTGCTTCTGACGGGGGTTGTTTTTATGGTTGGAAGCTTTTTTATCACGGAACGTTTATCTCCTTCCGAATTAAATAAGATTACAGAATTAAGTAAAGATGAACTGGGCAGGATCATTGATGGTGCTTTAGCAGATGCTAAGAGCAAGGTAGAAGAGTCAATTGAGGCACAGATTGATGCTTCTTCAGAACAGGTGGAGAGGGCATTGGAAAAAGAAACAAATGAAAAAATCATGGCCATCAGCGAATATTCTGACACGGTTATGGAAAATATGAATAAGACGCATAATGAGATTATGTTTCTTTATAATATGCTGAATGACAAACACACAGAACTGACAGGTCTTGCTACGGATTTACAGAAGATTGCAGCAAATGTCAAGAGCATACAGGAAGGAATGGCAAAGAAAAAAGCAGCGGAGCCAGCACCTGTGCCAAAGCCGGAACCGGCAGCAAAAAAAGTGGAGACAAAAGAGCAGGAAGTCCCGGTCTTAAAAAAGGAAGAAGAACCTGAAACGGAGGAAAACCATACAGGCAGGATCCTCGAAATGCGTAAAAAGGGAATGCAGAGTGTTGAGATTGCAAAGGCACTTGGGGTAGGACTCGGAGAGGTAAATCTTGTACTTGGACTTTATAAAGGGGATACAGATTCGTGAAACTAAAATATTATTTAAGAGGACTTGGCATAGGTATTATTGTCACAACGATCATTCTGGTAAGTTGTTTTTCGATGCAGAAGCCTAAAATGACGGATGAACAGATTATAGAAAAGGCTGCACAGCTTGGTATGATTATGCCGGAACAGAATAGTGCGGTAATTGCAGAAACAGAAACCACGGAACCGGAAGAGACGGAGCAAAAAAACGAACAGCAGATAGCTGCTGAGAAATTACAGCAGGAGACAGAAACACAGATGGAAGTGCCGAAGGAACCGGAAACAGAAACTCCGCAGGAGTCTGTGGTATCGGATACTGAAAATGCAGAAAACGCGGAACAGACACAGCAGGAACCGTTTACATTGGTTGTAAACCGTGGGGATGTGTGCAGAACAATGTGCGAAAATCTTGCAGCCAATGGTGTGATCGATGATTCGGAAGGACTGCGAAAATATTTAAGTGAGGTTGGTTATGCTTCCTTTATCAGTGCAGGAACCTACCAGATTCCATATCATGCATCTTATGAAGAAATTATAAATATTTTAAAAGCCGGTCCAATGGAACAACAGCAGCAATAAAACAGAGTAAATGAGAAAAATACGCCCTAATCAGAAAAAAGTACTTGATTCTGGTTGGGGCGTGTGTTATAATTTGCAAGGTTATGACGGAATAAAAGAATATTCCGAGTAAACACATGTGTGGACCGACAGGCTGGTGCCAGATGGTCGCCTGAAAGAATGAAACACATGGAAGCAACTTATAAAAAGCCGGACGCACAGCTTTTTATAACAACAAAAACCAGGAGGTAGAAACATGAGCGTTATTTCAATGAAACAGTTATTAGAGGCAGGTGTTCACTTTGGACATCAGACAAGAAGATGGAACCCTAAAATGGCTCCATACATCTACACAGAGAGAAACGGAATCTATATCATCGACTTACAGAAATCCGTTGGTAAAGTAGATGAGGCTTACAAAGCAGTATCTGATATCGCAGCAGCAGGTGGCACAATCCTTTTCGTAGGAACAAAGAAGCAGGCTCAGGATGCAATCAAAACTGAGGCAGAGCGTTGTGGAATGTTCTATGTAAATGAGAGATGGTTAGGTGGTATGCTGACCAACTTCAGAACTATCCAGAGCCGTATCGCAAGATTAAAAGAGATCGAGACAATGGCAACAGATGGTACTTTCGAAGTATTACCGAAAAAAGAAGTTATCGCACTGAAAAAAGAGTGGGAAAAATTAGAGAAAAACCTTGGTGGTATCAAAGAGATGAAGAAGATTCCGGATGCAATCTTCGTAGTAGATCCTAAGAAAGAAAGAATCTGTATCCAGGAAGCTCATACTTTAGGAATCAAATTAATCGGTATCGCTGATACAAACTGTGATCCGGAAGAGTTAGATTATGTGATCCCAGGTAATGATGATGCTATCAGAGCCGTTAAATTAATCGTATCTAAGATGGCAGATGCTGTTATTGAGGCAAATCAGGGTGCAGAGATGACTGCAGAAGAAGCAGAGTCTGTAGCAGCTGATGAGGCAGTAGAGGAAGCATAAGATTTGTCATTTGTGACAAAACAAAAGGGACGCAGGTTAACGTCCCTTTTATATCATAAAATATAAATTTGGAGGATTGAAAAATGGCTATTACAGCAGCTATGGTAAAAGAACTGCGTGAGATGACCGGCGCAGGTATGATGGATTGTAAAAAAGCATTAAACGAGACCAATGGAAACATGGACGAGGCTGTTGAGTTCTTAAGAAAGAACGGACAGGCTAAAGCTGAGAAGAAAGCAAGCAGAATCGCAGCAGAAGGTCTTTGCACCGTTGTTGTAAAAGATGATACGACAGCAGCAGTTGTAGAGGTTAACTCTGAGACTGACTTCGTTGCTAAGAATGAGACATTCCAGAGCTTCGTAAAAGCAGTAGCAGCACAGGCTGTAAACTCTGATGCAAAAGATATGGATGCATTCATGGCTGAGGCATGGAACGAGGATGCTTCTAAGACTGTTAATGATGCATTAGTAGAGAAAGTAGCTGTAATCGGAGAGAACTTAAAGATCCGTAGATTTGAAAAAGTTGTTGCAGAGCATGGCTGCGTAGTTTCTTATGTACATGGCGGCGGAAGAATCGGTGTTATCGTAGATGCTGATACAGATGTTGTCAATGACGCTGTAAAAGAAGCTATGGTTAATATCGCAATGCAGATCGCAGCTTTAAATCCAAAATACGTTTCCAGAGACGAAGTAAGCGCTGATTACATCGCACATGAGAAAGAGATCCTTTTAGCTCAGATCATGAACGATCCGAAAGAGTCCCAGAAACCGGAGAAAGTGATCAACGGTATGATCGAAGGACGTATCAGCAAAGAGTTAAAAGAAGTATGCTTAGTAGATCAGGTATACGTAAAAGCTGAGGATGGAAAACAGACAGTTGCTAAATACCTTGATGAGGTTTCTAAAGCAGTTGGATGTACTGTAAAAGTTAAGAGATTTGTTCGTTTCGAGACAGGTGAAGGTCTTGAGAAGAAACAGGAAGACTTTGCAGCAGAAGTTGCAGCTCAGATGAACGCTTAATTTGGTTTTGCATTAAGTTTCTGAAAAGATTGATAACCCTTATAAATGGTGGTAACATCGTTTATAAGGGTTATTTTATGCTTCGATGTAAAAACATCTGTTTATGACAGGAAATCATCTAAACATTGATCCTCCGCTGAAAAGCTCCCGGTGTCATCCCATATTTTTCTTTAAATTCCCTGTGAAAATAGGACAGATTGTTAAATCCACAGGAGAGTGAGACCTCAAGCGAGGATTGTGCACCCTGTTCGAAGAGTTCTGCTGCTTTCGCCAACCGGACATTCCGTACATATTCCATGGCAGATTCTCCCATATATTTTTTGAAAAACCGCATAAAATGATATTCACTGAAACAGCAGACAGATGCGAGATCTGCGACCGATAACGGGTCAGCATAATGCTGCTCGATAAATTCTAACACAGCTTTTAATTTACTGGTATGTTCATTGGAAAGCTGGGAAAATGCAGAATCCTCCTGGCAGAAAGGGAGCAGGAGAGCAATCAGTTCTAAAAGGAGTGATTTGATCCTTAGCTCGTAGCCGATGGGTTTGGCGTGATAAAGCTGACTGATTTTATGGAATATTGACAGGGCATCCGCATAGACTGGATGTTCTTTTTTTATGATATAGGGCGGGATGATTTTTTGCATCGCAAGCGGTGTGAGATATTTTACCGCGCAGATGTCCGCATTTCCCATGCCAAGATAATTCATATGAAAGACAAAGGTCTCGGAAGTCATTGCAGGATCGGTATTGGAATGGATGGAATGAAGAACCAGGGGAGGCACAAATATAAGATCTCCTGCATTGACAGGGCAGGGGCAAAGCTGTATCTGATAAGTGCAGTTTCCGTCTGTGATCATGGTAAATTCAGCCTCTTTATGCCAGTGTGCAGTGACTGCCGGATAAGTGGAGGAAAGATTTGTGATATAACGCTGCAATGGAAATAGCTGTTCGCCGTGTTTTGCTTTTTCTTTTTGGTCTAAAGATAAACTGATTGCCATAAAAACTCCATTCTGCCGGTGCAGATTTCGGTCTGTATATGCGAATCTGCTGCCAGCTTTTTTACTACCTGAAAATACACAATATATCCAAGCATGAGTTGCCCGACAAATGCTGGTTTGTGGGTGATATGAGTTTCCCTGTGTAGGGTGGTTCTGGGGGTTACGATTGGCAAATTGCATCAAGCCGGGACTGTTTTGTTTCGTTGTCCGAAAATAAGAAAGTCTAAGTATGCCTGATTCAGGTTGAGGCGGAGTGACGTGTGCGTCCTAAATGTGCCGTCCGGGCACATTAGGACTTGTGCTGCCGTCCGTGGCAGCACAACACTGTATTGTGAACAGGCATACAAAGACTTTCTAATTTTCTCCCAAAGTCACAAAACGAGTCCTGGCTTGATGCGATTTGCCAGCCACTAAGTTGTGAACCACCCTTCGCCGGAGAACTCATTTTACAACCTTGGGCGGTGCGTAAATTTTTAGTGTTTTTATGTCTGAATCTGTTAAAAAAATATTTCCAAATAACTATGTTTAATAGATTATTATTGGTTTGATAATACTGGAAAATTCGCACCTACGCCCCCAGATTTTGAGATGAACCGCCCACCCAAATGGTGTTCACAACCTGACGATTGGCATCTTGCACAAAGCCTGAGCTGATTTTGTGACTTTGGGAGAAAATTAGAAAATCTTAGTGTGTCTGTAGATACACAGTGATGTTCTGCCACGGATGGCAGAACAAGGCTTCACGAGCCACGGATGGCTCGTTGAACGCCGGTCACGTCACTCCGAGAAAATCTAACTCAGACACACTTAGACTTTTCTTATTTTCGTACAACGGAACCAAAATTAACTCCGGCTTTGCGCAAGATGCCACTCACAGACCTGCGACACACCATTGGGACGGGCGATTTATTTCATAAACAAACCAGCATTTGTCGGGCAACTATGATAGCAGTATTGTACAATATTATCCAACCATAATGCAAGAAAAACGAATAAAAATCAAATATAATATTTACATCAGCTGAAAAAGAAAACAGAATTATGCAAAAAATATAAAAAAGAATATTGAAATAAAATGTGTCAGGAGGAAAAAAATGAAAAGAAAATGGTGGCATGACAAGGTAGCATATCAGATCTATCCAAAGAGTTTTCTGGATACAAACGGAGACGGCATTGGTGATCTGAGAGGAATTATCTCAAAACTGGATTATTTAAAGGAACTTGGAATTGATATCATCTGGCTCTCTCCAATCTACAAATCGCCGTTTGTTGATCAGGGGTATGACATATCTGATTACTATAAAATCGCCGAAGAGTTCGGAACCATGGAAGAGTTTGATGAGCTGCTTGCCGAGGCGAAAAAGCGCGATATGTATATTGTGATGGATCTCGTGGTAAATCACTGTTCCAGTGAACATGAATACTTTAAGGCAGCGCTGGCCGACCCGGACGGGCCATATGCCGATTATTTTTATTTTGTAAAAGGAATAGATGGAAAAGAGCCGAGCAACTACCGTTCTTATTTTGGCGGAAAAGCGTGGGAGCCGGTGCCGGGATCAGATAAATATTATCTGCACATGTTTGCAAAAGAACAGCCGGACTGGAACTGGGAGAATAAAGAAGTCCGCGACAAGATCTATAAAATGATCAACTGGTGGTTAGATAAGGGACTTGGCGGATTCCGCATCGATGCAATCATTAATATCAAGAAAGATACGAGTTTCCCGTCCTATGAACCCGATGGGGATGATGGTCTGGTATCCTGTGTAAAAATGGTTGAGGAGACGGACGGCGTCGGAGAATTTTTAGAGGAGATGAAACATGAGACCTTCGAGAAATATGATGCTTTTACCGTCGGCGAAGTCTTTAATATGAAAGAGGACGAACTGCGGGAGTTTGTCGGAGATGATGGGCATTTCTCAAGTATGTTTGATTTCTCCGCGCTTGAGCTGACTTACGGGGAACATGGCTGGTATGACAGCAAACCGGTGGATTTTAAGCGGTGGAGAGAGGTTCTGTTTGCATCCCAGAAGGAGATGGAGGGGATTGGATTCAAGGCAAATATCATTGAAAATCATGATGAGCCGAGAGGTGCAAGCCGTTATCTTCCGGAATATGCGCAGAATGAAATGGGCAAAAAAATGCTTGCTACGACTTCGATTCTGCTGCGTGGAATTCCGTTTATCTATCAGGGACAGGAAATCGGCATGACAAACTGTCATAGAAATGATATTTCAGAATATGATGATATCAGTACAAAAGATCAGTATCAGGTTGCAATCGACGCGGGCTGCACAAAAGAAGAAGCGTTGGCATGCTGCTATGAAAACAGCAGGGATAATGCGCGCACACCGATGCAGTGGAGTGCAGATGAAAATGGAGGTTTTAGCGCACATGCTCCGTGGCTTGCAGTGAATCCGAATTATAAAGAGATCAATGTCAGTGAGCAGGAGGGAAGGGCGGACTCTGTACTTTCCTATTATAAAGAACTGATTAAACTGCGCAAATCACCGGAATACGAAGAAACATTTGTCTATGGAAATGTAGAGCCGGTTTATGAAGATACGGATACAGTGTTTGGATTTATGCGTATGGGTAAAGAAAACAGACAGAAAATACTCGTGGCAGCAAATTACGGAAAAGAGGCAGTAAGTCTGCCACTGCCTGGAACTGCCAAAAAACTTTTGCTGTCAAATGCCGGAAGGAGAAAACTGGCAGATGCAGATCATATTACATTAGAGAGCCTTGAAACAGCAGTCGTTCTGCTGAAGGCATAACATTCTATTGTTTACACAAAATTGACAAAAACTTCATAAAAACAATACAGGAAGCGTTAAGAATCCGATATCCCGGTTGACGGTAAAATATACGTCTGATATGTTGAGTGAGTATGTGGCAAAGCGGCAGTAAAGCGCCCGCAGGGACAGCAGAAAAATGCCGTAATAACGAAAAAAAGAGGGATAAAATGGGAGCAAAAGAATTTGCATCATTGTTAGGAGGCTTGGCGCTTTTTCTGTATGGAATGAATATGATGAGCCAGGGGATGGAGGCTGCTGCCGGGAACAAAATGAAACAGATCTTAGAACGCCTGACTACAAACCGGTATCTGGGTGTTTTAGTCGGAGCAGTGATCACTGCGATCATACAGTCATCCTCCGCGACAACAGTCATGGTTGTAGGTTTTGTTAATTCCGGAATGATGACACTGCGTCAGGCGGTGGGAGTGATCATGGGTGCCAATATCGGCACGACGATCACGGGACAGCTGATCGCACTTGATGCCGGAGCAATCGCACCGTTTATAGCATTTTTGGGTGTTGTGCTGGTTGTTTTTCTAAAACAGCCGAAAGTAAGAAACATAGGAGGTATTTTAGCTGGTCTTGGTGTTCTTTTTATCGGAATGGAAATGATGAGCACCGCAATGATGCCGCTGCGGGATTCCAAAGCATTTATTGATATGATGACGAAGTTTTCAAATCCACTGCTTGGAATTTTGGCAGGTGCCATTTTCACAGCACTGATCCAGTCTTCATCGGCATCGGTCGGAATCCTTCAGGCACTTGCAACAAGTGGGGCAATTTCTTTTTCCGGGGCGGTGTATGTGCTGTTTGGACAAAATATCGGTACCTGTATCACGGCAGTGTTAGCGTCCATTGGTACAGGGCGGAACGCAAAGCGGACGACAATCATCCATCTTTCGTTTAATATCATAGGAACTGCAGTTTTTACCATACTCTGTATGCTGACACCGCTGACATCCTGGGTTGGGGGATTTACACCGGCAAATCCGGCTGCGCAGATCGCCAACATGCATACGCTGTTTAATATCGTAACAACGATATTGCTGTTACCGGCAGGAAATCTATTGGCAAAACTGGCAGAAAAAATTCTGCCGGACGTGGACGAGCCTGAGGAAGGGATGTATTTAAAATATTTAAAAAATACAAAACCGGTGACAGAGGGAAAAATTGGTGTATCAGCGATCAATTTTGAACTGACACACAAAGAGATTGCAAGAATGCTTGAGATTGCAAAGAAAAATGTCTCAGACAGTTTTACGGCATTTTTAAACTGTGATGACGGGTTTATTCCAAAAGTGGAAGAAAAAGAAGAGTATGTGGACTTTTTAAACCGGGAGATCTCTGAGTACATATCCACAAATATGGCGCATGAGTCCAATACACGGGGGAGCAGGATTTTAAGTGCCTATTTTAAAGTGACCAGTAACGTAGAAAGAATCAGCGACCATGCAATGAATATCTGTGGATATTCAGAGTGGCTGAAAGAAAAAGATGTCAGGTTTTCACAGGAAGTACGGGAAGAAATCCTGCAGATGCAGCAGACCTGCGAAGAACTTCTGACTTTGCTTTTAAATGAAAATATGGAGGCACTCGACGAATTAAGCCGTGTCTCAGCACTCGAACAAAAGATGGATGACATGACAGAGGATTATAGAAATCGTATGATGCACCGGATACAGGAAGGAACGGCATCGGGTGAAGGGAGTGTTCTCTACACGGAAATGCTCACGGATTTTGAAAGAATCGGAGATCATGCATTAAACATTGCACAAGAGATGACAGAAGTAAGATTGGCAGAATAACAGGATTTGGAGGATGGATATGTCATTTTTAAAAGAGGTGCTGCGCGGAATTGCAATTGGTGTTGCCAATATCATTCCGGGTGTCAGCGGAGGAACCATGATGGTTTCTATGGGGATTTATGGGGATGTGATCGGGGCGGTAACGGGAATGCCAAAACATTTCTGGAAGAGCGTAAAGTTTTTGCTTCCCTATGCGATTGGCATGCTGATTGGAATCGGCGGACTGTCATTTGCAATCGGGTATTTCTTTTTGGAATTTCCATTTGAGACGGCAATGCTGTTTATTGGACTGATCTTTGGCGGAGTACCGCTATTGCTGCCCAAAATCATGGGAAAGCGGATCACATTTTCAGAGACGCTGCTGTTTGTTTTGTTTTTTGGTCTGGTCGTCTGGATGCAGTTCTGGAAACAGGGAACAGATGTTGCCTTAAATCCGGGAATAAAAAACAGTATCTCGCTGTTTGTGGTTGGAACGGTAGCTGCGGCAACGATGGTGATTCCCGGGGTCAGTGGTTCAATGCTGTTGATGTCTCTGGGATATTATACGCCGATCATAAACAGAATCAGCGGTTTTTTGGCAGCATTACCGGCTCTTAAGTGGGAGGAGCTGTTCGCCTGTGCAGCAGTGCTCATCCCATTTGGTATCGGTGTGGTGCTTGGAATATTTCTTGTATCAAAACTTGTGGAATATTTATTGGAGAAACAGGAGAGGAAAACGTATTTTGCAATTATGGGGCTGGTCACTTCATCGCCGATTGCAGTGTTATCCGGGATGAATATCGTTTCTATCGGTTTTGGACAGCTGCTGCTTGGAATATTACTCTTTATTGGCGGTTTTTTTATTGCAAACATACTTGGAAAATAAAATAGTACAATAGAAATAAAAATAATCAGACAACAATAAAAAAAGTGCGAAAAAATTAATCAATTTTTTTGCGCTTTTTTATTTGAAAAATAGAAAAATGTGTTACAATAGATAGGTACTAACGATTACCTTGGGGGTATTGTATGCAGGATAAAGATTCAGAAGTACTGAATTACCAGAGAAAGCGGAGAAAGCGGATCACGAAAATCCGATACAGTATCATACTGATTGTGGCAGGATGGATCGTTCTGTCCATGATATTGGTTGTGGTGCTATTTGTGAAGATGACGTCGCTGGAACATAAGCTGGATCAGCTGGTGACAAGCAGCAGTGAGCAGAACACGGATCAGATTAATGCCGGAGCGGCCGCAGATCTGAATGGTGGTGTGATAGCAGAGGAGACAGAGACAACAGAAGAGATGCAGACGGAGATGACATGGGATAAAGTAACACCTCCTGCATCCGGGATTTCCGATGAGGACAATCTGGCATCGGAAGGAGATATACATAAAGTATACTTAACGTTTGATAATGTGCCGTCGGAACACACATCTGAGATTCTGGATGTGCTGCAGGCATATGGCGTAAAAGCTACTTTTTTTGTGAATGGAAACCAGGATGAAGAAATGCTTTCTGTCTATCAACGTATTGTGGATGAGGGACATACACTTGGCATGAATTCGTATTCCAACCAGTATAGTGTGATCTACCAGTCGGAAGATGCGTTCGAACAGGATTATATGACATTGAAGAATTTTTTGAAACAGACCACAGGAGTGGATAGTCTTTACTATCGTTTTCCGGGAGGAAGCAGCAATCTCATCAGTAACGTACCGATGGATTACTTTATTCATTATCTTAATACACAGGGAATTATTTATTATGACTGGAATGTATCGGCAGGAGATGGCGCCTCGACCGCATATACTTCTGAGGAAATAGTTGAAAATGTGACAGATGATGTAGTAAAATATAAAACGTCGGTGGTTTTACTGCATGACGGAACGGATAAGTCAGCAACGGTAGAAGCTTTAGGACCTTTGATTGAAGCTTTAGAGGGAATGGGCGCACAAATATTACCGATTGATGAAGATACACAGGTTATTCAGTATGTGAAAGCAGACACAGTGGAATAACTGAGAATAAATGGAGGAATGAACATGGGATTTTTCAAGGATTTTAAAGATGACTTCTCACAGGCAGTCAATGAACTGATGCCTGCAGATGACAACCTGGAAACCAGCACGAACGAAGATGACGTTGAGGTTAATACGTTAGAAGGCGAAGTGGATGTTGAGACAGAACTTTCCAAGCTGGATGGTCTGTTGGAACAGGTGACAAAGCAGGAAGCTGAGAAAGTTGCTGCAGCAAGAAGCGCCGCAGAGATGGCAGCAAGGAATGCAAGTGCCCCGACAGAAAGAGCAGCAGTACCTGTGCCTGCATCTGTACCTGAACCAGAAAGAAATGAAACAGTTTCAAATATTACAAAAGCAACCCAGGAGGAAAGAAAAATGGCTGACAATACAACAGCACCTGTAACTAATAACCAGAGCGCACCGGTATCTGATGAGGTATCCGTAATCACAGAGGGAACGATCATCAAAGGTGATATTGTATCAAACGGTTCCTTGGATGTAAGAGGACAGGTAGAAGGAAATGTGGGATGCAACGGCAAATTAGTTGTAACCGGCGTTGTAAATGGAAACAGCAGTGCATCTGAATTTTTTGCAGATGCTGCAAAGATTGAGGGAGAGGTTGTCAGTACAGGAACCATTAAGATCGGTCTTGGTTCTGTGATCATCGGTAATGTGACCTCTACTTCTGCAGTGATTGCCGGAGCAATCAAAGGTGATATTGATGTACAGGGACCGGTTGTTGTGGATACATCCGCAGTTGTTATGGGTAACATCAAATCACGTTCTGTACAGATCAACAATGGTGCGGTAATCGAAGGATTCTGCTCACAGTGCTACTCTGACGTGGATGTACAGAGCCTGTTCAATGGTAATGCTCAGAAAGGAAACGAGTAATCGAATATGAAGAGAGTATTCTTAAAATTAAGCGGTGAAGCTTTAGCCGGTGAAAAACATACCGGATTTGATGAACCGACTGTCACAGAAGTGGCAAGACAGGTAAAACAGATTACAGATCAGGGCATCCAGGTCGGCATCGTGATCGGCGGAGGTAATTTCTGGAGAGGAAGAACCAGTGAAACCATCGACCGTACAAAGGCAGACCAGATAGGAATGCTTGCAACAGTTATGAACTGTATCTATGTTTCTGAAATTTTCCGTTCCGTTGGAATGAAAACACAGATCCTGACACCATTTGAGTGTGGAAGCATGACAAAACTGTTTTCAAAGGATCGTGCAAATAAGTATTTTGAAAAAGGAATGGTCGTATTTTTTGCAGGAGGAACCGGACATCCGTATTTCTCCACAGATACAGGCATTGTGCTCCGTGCGATTGAGATGGAGGCAGAGGGCATCTATCTTGCAAAAGCAATCGATGGTGTCTACGACAGTGATCCAAAGATCAATCCTTCTGCTGTAAAATACAGCGAAGTATCCATACAGGAAGTGATCGATCGTAAACTTGCAGTGGTTGACCTGACTGCGTCGATCATGTGTATGGAAAATAAAATGCCGATGTTCGTTTTTGGACTGAACGAGGAAAACAGCATTGTAAAAGCCATGACTGGCGATTTTAACGGTACAAAAGTAACCGTGTAACAAAGAACCGTGAAAGGTATGGAGTAAAAATATGGATGAGAGATTAGTTCAGTTTGATGAAAAAATGCAGAAAACAATGAATAACCTGTCAGAGGAGTTCGGAAGCATCCGTGCAGGACGTGCCAATCCGCATGTCCTTGATAAGTTAAAAGTTGATTATTATGGAACACCGACTGCAATTCAGCAGGTGGCAAACGTCAATGTTCCGGAACCGAGAATGATTCAGATCCAGCCATGGGAAGCTTCTATGGTAAAAGAAATCGAGAAAGCGATCTTAACGTCAGATCTTGGAATCAATCCGACAAATGATGGAAAAGTGATTCGTCTTCTTTTCCCGGAACTCACTGAGGAAAGACGTAAAGAACTGGCAAAGGATGTTAAGAAAAAAGGCGAGAATGCAAAAGTAGCAATCCGTAATATCCGTCGTGATGCCAATGATTCTTTCAAGAAATTAAGCAAGTCTGCCGATGTGTCCGAGGACGAAGTGAAAGAGTTAGAGGACGGCGCACAGAAAATGACAGATAAATATATCACTGAGATCGACAAGGCTGTTGAGGCAAAAACAAAAGAGATCCTGACAGTTTAGGGATTTTTGTATAGAACATAGAGGTGAGGACATGACAATGGCGTGTCCTCATTTTCACTTTATGAATGAATGCAGGCACAAAGTATGCAGGTTATGGAAAGGCGTGGTGATTACAATGAAAATTCCGCAGCATGTAGCAATTATCCTTGACGGGAACGGAAGATGGGCAAAAAGTAAGGGAATGCCCAGAAACTATGGTCATACGGTTGGGGCAAAAAATGTGGAAACAGTCTGCAAAGCAGCACATGATATGGGAATTAAATATCTGACTATGTATGCTTTTTCGACAGAAAACTGGAACAGACCGGAGGGAGAGGTGGCAGCACTCATGAAGCTGCTGGAAAGTTATCTGAAGAACTGTATTAAAACAGCAGATAAAAATAATATGCGTGTACGCGTGATCGGGGATACCACACGTTTGAGTGCCCGGTTCCAGAAACAGATCGTGGAGCTGGAAGCAGCTTCTGCAAAAAATGATGGTCTGAACCTGCAGATCGCCATCAATTATGGAAGCAGGGATGAAATGATCCGCGCAATGAAAAAAATGTGTCAGGATATGGAGAATGGTACAAGGCAGGTTTCGGAATTAAATGAAGATCTGTTTGCCTCATATCTGGATACTGCAGGAATTCCGGATCCGGATCTTTTGATACGCACAAGCGGGGAGCAGCGCCTTTCGAACTATCTGTTATGGCAGCTTGCGTACAGTGAATTTTATTTTACCGATGTGCCATGGCCGGATTTTGGAAAAGAGGAATTAGAAAAAGCTGTGGAAGCGTATAATAAGAGAGACAGACGATTTGGCGGACTGGCAGAGGAAGCGAAATAGACCGAAAGAAGAAAGGGCAGGTTTTCATATATGTTTAAGACAAGACTGTTGAGCGGCATCGTGTTGGTGGCAGCCGCGTTAGTACTTATTATCACGGGGGGAGATGTGTTACTCTTTTCGACGTTACTTATTTCCTATATAGGAATGTTTGAGTTATTCCGCATTTTTCATGTGGAAAAAGAACTGCCGGGAATCGTGGGGTATCTTGCGGCGACCGTATTTTACTGTAATCTGAAATGGGCATTTCTGCCGGATCTTATGGTAGTCGTTTTAGGATTCCTGATGGCATTGATGTTTGTCTATGTATTTACTTATCCGAAATATAAGACGGAGCAGATGTTAGCTGTATTTTTCGGTGTGTTTTATGTGGCTGTGATGCTTTCTTATGTATATCAGACGAGAATGCTCACCGCGGGTGCCTATATCGTATGGCTGATCTTTTTGTGCTCCTGGGGATGTGATACCTGTGCGTACTGTGTTGGTATGCTGATTGGAAAACATAAAATGTCTCCGAAGTTAAGTCCGAAAAAATCTGTGGAAGGAGCAATCGGTGGAGTGGTCGGTGCTGCACTTTTAACTGTGATCTATGGCATGATCTTTAAAAATGCGATGGGTGTTACCACACAGCATGTATGGATCATGGCAGCGATCAGTGCGGTTGGAGCGTTGATCTCCATGGTAGGTGATCTGACTGCGTCTGCAATCAAGAGAAACTATGAGATCAAGGATTATGGAAAACTGATCCCGGGACACGGCGGTATTCTGGACCGCTTTGACAGTGTGATTTTTACGGCGCCGATGATTTATTTTCTTGCAGCAAATTTTATTGTATTGTAAACAGAGGATATTAGTGTGAAAAATAAGCTTGATAGCTTATTTTTCGCACGGCTATTTGTTTCTGAGCAAAACAAATAGCTTTGATGGCAAGGCATAAAAAATATGCCTCCGAGAATTTGAGATTCTCGTCGCCTCTTCGCAACAAGTTGCTTAGAAAAGAGGATTTGTATGAAAAAAATAGCAATCTTAGGCTCGACAGGTTCAATCGGAACACAGACACTTGATATCGTAAGAGAACAGAAAGATATCGAGGTCGTTGCACTTGCGGCAGGAAGTAATATTACATTATTAGAGCAGCAGATCAGGGAGTTTTCCCCGAAACTGGTATGTGTTTTCAAAGAGGAAGCCGCAGAAGCATTAAAGATTAAAATTGCGGATACGGACACAAAAGTGGTTTCAAAGATGGAAGGACTGATTGAAGTCGCAGTTCATCCGGAGAGTGAGATCTTAGTTACCGCGATCGTTGGCATGATGGGGATCCGTCCGACAGTTGCAGCAATCAAGGCTGGCAAAAAAATTGCACTTGCAAATAAAGAGACACTAGTGACGGCAGGACACATCATCATTCCGCTGGCAAAAGAATATCATGTGCCGATCCTTCCGGTGGACAGTGAACACAGCGCGATTTTCCAGTCACTGCAGGGCAATGAGAGCAACCGTATTGAAAAAATCCTTCTGACGGCATCCGGCGGACCATTTCGCGGAAAAAACGCGGAGGATCTTGCAGAGATGAAAGTGGAGGACGCCTTAAAACATCCGAACTGGTCGATGGGAAGAAAAATAACAATTGATTCCTCGACACTGGTCAACAAGGGACTTGAGGTCATGGAGGCAAAATGGCTTTTTGGTGTGGAATTAGATCAGATCGAAGTGGTCGTTCATCCGCAGAGTGTGATCCATTCTGCGGTGCAGTATGAGGATGGAGCAGTGATTGCCCAGCTTGGAACACCGGATATGCGTCTGCCGATCCAGTATGCACTCTATTATCCGGAGCGCAGAAAAATGTCAGGAAAGAGACTGGATCTTTTTGAACTGGGAAGTCTGACGTTTGAACGGCCGGATACAAAGACCTTCCGGGGACTGGCGTTAGCATACGATGCAATGAGAAAGGGTGGCAGTCAGCCAACCGTATTTAATGCGGCGAACGAGCGTGCAGTGGCAATGTTTTTAGACCGCAGGATCAGCTATCCGCAGATCACGGAGATCATTGAGGACTGCATGGAGCATGTGGCATATATCAGCGATCCGACTTTAGATCAGGTATTAGAAACAGAGCAGGCAGTATACGAATATATCGGGCAGAAATGGGCTTAGAGGCAGAATGGAAAGGAATTAAAAACGGATGAAAATTATTATCGCATTATTGATCTTCAGTATCATTATTATATTTCATGAACTTGGACATTTTTCACTGGCAAAGGCAAATGGGATCCGTGTCAATGAGTTCTGTCTCGGACTTGGACCGACGATTTTGGGCATGACGAAGGGAGAAACGAAATATTCCTTAAAACTGCTTCCGTTTGGAGGTGCCTGTATGATGGAGGGAGAAGACGGCGAGAGTACAGATGACCGGGCATTTGGCAAAAAGTCTGTCTGGGCAAGGATCAGTGTGGTTGCCGCCGGACCGGTGTTTAACTTTATCATGGCATTTGTCTTTTCTTTTATCCTTCTTTCCTGCAATGGATATGATGTCCCTAAGATCACAGAGGTCAGCGAGGGCTTTGCAGCGGAACAGGCAGGTATGCAGGCGGGGGATGTCATTGTAAAAATGAACGGAAAACATATTCATTTTTACCGGGAAGTCAGTTCTTACTCCATGTTCCATGCGGGGGAGACCGTGGAAGTGACTTATGAGCGTGACGGAAAAAGATATACGGCAGAGCTGACACCGCTGTATGATGAAGAACTTGGCAGATACCGCTATGGTTTTGTCGGCGGTGAAGTGGAGAAAGGAAATGTGTTTAAGAATCTTCTGTACAGTGGATATGAGGTAAAATACTGGATCGATACGACGTTTGGAAGCTTAAAAATGCTTGCCACAGGCGGTGTTACCTTAAATGATATGAGTGGTCCGGTCGGGCTTGTCGATGCGATCGGTGATAGCTATGAGGAGAGTGTTTCCTACGGTTATTATGCGGCATTTTTACAAATGCTCTATATCTGTATTCTGATCTCGGCAAACCTTGGTGTTATGAACCTGCTGCCGCTTCCGGCATTGGACGGTGGACGACTGGTGTTTCTGATCGTTGAGGCGATCCGGGGGAAAAAGGTTGATCCGGACAAAGAGGGCATGGTGCATTTTATAGGACTTATGCTTTTAATGCTTTTGATGGTGGTTGTAATGTTTAACGATATTCGAAAAATTTTCATGTAGAGGTGAAAGTACAGTGAAAACAAAAACAGTAAAAATCGGTTCGAAAGTGATCGGGGGCGGTAATCCGATCCTGATTCAGTCAATGACAAATACAAAGACAGAGGACATCGCTGCGACAGTGGCACAAATCAATAAACTTGCGGCAGCAGGCTGTGATATCATAAGATGTGCAGTGCCGACAATGGAAGCTGCCGAAGCATTGACAGAGATCAAAAAACAGGTGGAGATCCCGGTCGTGGCAGATATTCATTTTGATTACCGTCTGGCGATCGCAGCAATCGAGCACGGTGCAGATAAGATCCGTATCAATCCGGGAAACATCGGAAGCAGAGAGCGCGTACAGGCGGTCGTGGATGCGGCAAAAGAGCGGCAGATCCCGATTCGTGTCGGTGTCAACAGTGGTTCTTTAGAAAAAGATCTGGTAGAAAAATACCATGGCGTGACGGCAGAAGGAATCGTTGAGAGTGCGCTGGATAAAGTAAAAATGATTGAGGATATGGGATACGATAACCTTGTTATCAGCATCAAATCCTCGGACGTTATGATGTGTGTGAAAGCACATGAGCTGATCGCAGAAAAAACTGATCACCCGCTGCATGTAGGCATCACCGAAGCCGGAACGATCATCAGTGGAAATATCAAATCCGCAATCGGACTTGGACTGATTTTACATCAGGGCATCGGTGATACGATCCGTGTTTCACTGACCGGAGATCCGTTAGAGGAAATCAAATCCGCAAAGCTGATCTTAAAGACATTAGGACTGCGCAAGGGCGGTATTGAGGTCGTATCCTGTCCGACCTGTGGAAGAACCAGGATCGATCTGATCGGACTTGCAAACCAGGTCGAAAATATGGTTGCCGATATCCCGTTAGACATCAAAGTTGCCGTTATGGGCTGTGTGGTCAACGGACCGGGTGAGGCAAAAGAGGCGGATATCGGAATTGCCGGAGGTATCGGGGAAGGACTGATCATCAAACATGGAGAGGTCTACAAGAAAGTGCCGGAATCCGAACTGTTAGAGAGCCTTCGCTATGAACTGCTGCACTGGAATGAAAATTAGGTGTTACTGGTCACACGGAATGTGTGAACAAGCAACAATTAAGTAAGTTGGAGTTGGGTAAAACATGACAAAAATGTTTTTTGATGTATTTCCGACACTGGAAGTGAATGGAGATATGAAAAAACTGTTATCAGAGACGGAAGTTACCAAGGTCGGAATGAATCATGAGAAAGATCATATCCGTATCTATTTAAATGGAACACGTCTTATCCATAAAAAGAATATCTATCAGCTGGAAAAAAACATACATGATCAGATTTTTAAAAACCGGCATATGGACGTTAAAGTCATTGAAAAATACCAGTTGTCAGAGCAGTATACTGCAGAAAAACTGATGGATCTGTATAAGGACAGTATTTTAGAGGAATTAAAAAATTACAGTCTGATGGAATATAATCTGCTGCGCTCCGCCAAAATGGAGTTTACAGGAGATTCCCATCTGCTCCTGACTCTTGAAAACACGATCATTGCACAGACCAGATCACATGAGATCGTTGAATTTTTAGAGAAAGTGGTGTGTGAACGCTGTGGACTTGACCTTTCCGTAGAACTTGCTTTTGAGGAACCGAAAGAGAGCAAACACAAGAAAAACAGTGATTTACAGATCCAGTTTGAAATCAAAAATATTTTAAAACGTGTACAGCTTCATGAGGAGAGTGCACCGGCAAAGGCGGAAGAAGTACAGACGGCTGATACATCCATGAAAACTGCCACAAAGGAACAAAATCATTCAAAAGAATCTGCTGCAGGAAATAATGCAGGAAACGCGAACGGAAAGGGAGAAAATTCGTTTGGCAAAAAAGAATTCCGCAAAAAATATGATGGCGGATCCTACGGTGGATATAAAAAATCAGATAACCCGGATGTGCTCTATGGAAAAGATTTTGAAGATGAGACGATTCCAATCGAGAAGATTGTCGGGGAGATGGGAGAGGTTACGATACGCTGTCAGGTCATGACACTTGAGACGAGAGAGATCCGTAATGAAAAAACGATCGTGATCATGTCAGTCACGGATTTCACGGACTCCATTGTTTTAAAGATTTTTACCAGAAATGACCAGCTTCCGGAATTGCTTGAGGGGGTGAAAAAAGGTGCTTTCCTAAAGATCAAAGGCGTCACGACCATCGACAAATTTGACAGTGAGCTTACGATAGGTTCGATCGTCGGCATCAAAAAAATCCCGGATTTTACCTCAGTCCGTATGGATACGAGCCCGGAGAAACGTGTAGAGCTTCACTGTCATACCAAGATGAGCGATATGGATGGTGTCTCTGAGGTAAAAGATATCGTAAAGCGTGCGATGAAATGGGGACATAAGGCGATTGCAATCACCGACCATGGGGATGTACAGGCGTTCCCGGATGCAAACCATGCGATCTCACCGGATGATGACTTCAAGGTGATCTATGGTGTGGAGGCATATTTGGTGGATGATTTAAAGGATATCATCACCAACTCGAAAAACCAGAATCTCGATGACACCTATGTGGTATTTGACCTTGAGACGACCGGATTTTCACCAGACAAAAATAAGATCATAGAGATCGGTGCAGTGAAAGTGGAGCATGGTGAGATCACAGACCGTTTTTCCACATTCGTCAACCCGGAAGTGCCGATCCCGTACCGGATCGAGGAACTGACTTCCATCCGAGACGATATGGTGATCGATGCACCGAAGATAGAGACGATCCTGCCACAGTTTATGGAGTTCTGTGGGGATGCAATCATGGTCGCACACAATGCAGATTTTGATATGAGTTTTATCATCAAAAACTGTGAGAGACAGGGAATCGAGAAAGAGTTTACGATCATTGATACGGTTGCTTTAGCACGAATTTTGCTGCCACAGTTAAACCGTTTTAAACTCGATACTGTAGCAAAAGCGCTGGGAGTTTCTCTGGAGAATCACCACCGTGCCGTGGATGATGCGGGATGTACGGCGGAGATCTTTGTAAAATTTGTAAAGATGCTTCACGACCGCGGCATGGAGACTTTAGATCAGGTCAACCAGATGGGACAGGCTTCGCCGGAGACCATCATGAAAATGAACACTTATCATGCGATCATTCTTGCGACAAACGATATCGGGCGCATCAATCTGTACCGTCTGATTTCTCTGTCACATCTGACCTACTATAACAAGAGACCGCGTATTCCAAAGAGTGAGTTTGTAAAATACCGTGAAGGATTGCTGCTTGGATCAGCATGTGAGGCGGGAGAACTCTACCGTGCAATCGTGGGTGGACGGCCGGAGGAGGAAATCATAAGACTGGTAAAATTTTATGATTATTTAGAAATCCAGCCGCTTGGCAATAATGAGTTTATGTTAAAAAGCGACAAGGAATCCGTCAGCACGATCGAGGAACTGCAGGATATCAACCGCCGTATTGTAAAACTGGGAGAAACGTTTGGAAAACTGGTTGTTGCGACCTGTGACGTGCATTTCCTTGACCCGGAGGATGAGATTTACCGCCGTATCATCATGGCGGGAAAAGGATTTAAGGATGCGGATGACCAGGCGCCGCTTTACCTTCGGACGACAGAGGAGATGCTAAAGGAATTTGAATATCTTGGCTCGGCAAAAGCGGAGGAAGTCGTCATTACTAACCCGAACAAGATCGCGGATATGTGTGAGAAGATCGCACCTGTGCGCCCGGATAAATGTCCGCCGGTCATCGAAAATTCTGACCAGATGCTGCGTGATATCTGTTATACCAAGGCACACAGTATGTATGGCGAAGAGCTTCCTGCAATCGTAAAGGAGCGTCTGGATCGTGAGTTGAACTCTATTATTTCCAACGGATATGCGGTTATGTACATCATTGCACAGAAACTGGTATGGAAGTCAAACGAGGATGGATATCTGGTAGGATCGCGTGGTTCAGTAGGTTCGTCCTTTGCGGCGACAATGTCCGGTATCACGGAGGTCAATCCGCTCCAGGCACATTATCGCTGCCCAAATTGTAAATACAGTGATTTTGATTCGCCGGAGGTCAAGGCATTTTCCGGCAGGAGCGGCTGTGATATGCCGGATAAGATTTGTCCGGTCTGCGGCGAAAAACTAGTCAAGGACGGATTTGATATCCCGTTTGAGACATTCCTTGGATTCAAGGGAAATAAGGAGCCGGATATCGACTTGAACTTCTCCGGTGAGTACCAGAGTAAAGCGCATGCGTACTGTGAGGTTATTTTCGGTTACGGACAGACCTTCCGTGCCGGTACGATCGGTACACTTGCCGATAAAACGGCATTCGGTTATATCAAGAATTATTACGAGGAGCGCGGCATCCACAAGAGAAACTGTGAGATCGACCGTATCGTACAGGGATGTGTCGGCGTCCGCAGAACGACCGGACAGCATCCGGGAGGTATCGTTGTACTTCCGGTGGGAGAGGAGATCAATACTTTTACCCCGGTACAGCATCCGGCAAACGATATGACGACTGCGACAGTCACCACACATTTTGATTACCACTCGATCGACCACAACCTGTTGAAACTCGATATTCTCGGGCACGATGATCCGACCATGATCCGTATGTTGCAGGACTTAACGGGAATCGATCCGGTTACGATCCCGCTTGATGATGAGGCGGTCATGTCTTTGTTTAAAAATACGTCAGCGCTTGGTGTTACGCCGGAGGATATCGGCGGGATCCCGCTTGGATGTCTCGGTATTCCGGAGTTTGGTACAGAGTTCGCCATGCAGATGGTTATCGATGCCAAGCCGCAGGAGTTTTCGGATCTGATCCGTATCTCCGGTCTGTCCCACGGTACAGACGTTTGGCTCGGCAATGCGCAGACTTTAATCGAACAGGGACTGGCAACGATTTCCACTGCGATCTGTACGCGAGATGATATCATGATCTATCTGATCCAGATGGGACTTGACAGTGAGCAGTCCTTTACGATCATGGAGTCGGTTCGAAAAGGAAAAGGACTAAAGGAAGAGTGGAAAGAAGAGATGCGTGCACATGACGTGCCGGAGTGGTACATTGATTCCTGTTTAAAGATTAAATACATGTTCCCAAAAGCACATGCGGCGGCTTACGTTATGATGGCATGGCGTATCGCATACTGTAAAGTATATTATCCGCTTGCCTATTATGCGGCATATTTCTCAATCCGTGCGACCGGATTCAACTATGAGATCATGTGTCAGGGAAGAGAGCGCCTTACCTATTTCCAGAAAGATTATGAGCGCAGAAAAGATTCGCTTTCCAAGAAGGAACAGGATGTATACCGTGACATGAAGATTGTACAGGAAATGTATGCGCGGGGATTTGATTTCACACCGATCGATATTTACCGTGCAAAACCGGACCGTTTCCAGATCATTGACGGAAAACTGATGCCGGCATTAAATACGATCGACGGTATGGGAGATAATGCTGCGATCGCTGTGGCGGAAGCGGCAAAAGATGGAAAATTCTTATCCAGAGACGATTTCAGACAGAGAACAAAGGCAACTAAGACGGTCATTGATCTGATGGGAGATTTAGGACTGCTCGGTGATATGCCGGAGTCCAATCAGCTCTCACTGTTTGATTTTGCATAGAAAAAACACAGGGGATAACGGAAGTCCCCTGTGTTTTTTTGAACATAAAACGAAACTGTGGATCCGGTGCAGGATCATTTGTCAGAAGAACCAGTTCCCGGATTAAAGATCTCAACATCAGACGGATCAGCAATCGGTGTCTTATACATAACGCCGGAAGCAAAATCCCTGAAATAGACATCTGTTTCCGTCGCATTGATGTTGGTATAATTGCCTTCTGCAATCACGGTGTAATCACTGCCGTCGGTTTTCATCCGGCAGAGTGCCGGAGTGCTTGTACTGTTGCGCTGGAAATAAATATAGTTCCCTGTAATGTTATAACAGTCAATGCGGTCGTCGCTGAGTGTTGTGATGGCCGAACTGCCGGAGAGATCTGTGCTTGCAAGTGTATAATTGTTTTCATTGTCCAAGAAAAAGATCGTATCACCGATTACGGCTGGCATGTAATAATTGCCTTTCAGAACGAGCTCCGAGGTGTCAGTAACAGTGTCAAAACGCCAGATATTGTGATCGTTTGATACGCCATTGAAATAAATGTACTGTCCGACGACGGAGCATGGACGGTACGGTGTCTTGTCTACCTGATGACTGTCTGCCCCGTCGATGCCGACTTCATAGAAAGTGGTAAAGTCTTTGTCATCATAGTGAAGGTAATAAACCTTATTTCCGACTAAAGAGGCATAAAGACTCGCGGAAGAATCAAGGAGAATGCTTTTTTTATGCTTGCTGCGGTCAAGCCGGCAGAGGCTGTCTGTGTTGATTGTCAAAAATGAAAATGGTTCTGTAAAAACCGGATTGTTGCGCACATAGTAAATATAATTGTCATCTGCATTGATAAAGGTGGCAACATCATCAGAAATCTTTGTAAGGTCTGAACCGTCGCTGTTCATTGAGTATAGTTTGCTGCTGTCGGAAGGGTTTGCAAAATAAATCGTGCCGTCGGCTGCTGTGCAGAAGATGCCGGCATTGTAGAGATTGCCAGCCGTGTTGCCGTTTATGTAATCGTCATTGAATTTTGTCTCGTTTGATTTGTGGTGGTAGACACCAAAACCGACACCGGCGGCGAGTACGAGGATAATTAAGAGAATCGTGATAACTTTTTTCATAAGGCCTCCATTCTGAGAGCATTTTATGCTGACGTGACAATGTGTTTGATTTGCTTCTCATCTGTGTTTATTATAGCATTTTCAGAGCACGAATACTATATTTTTCATATGGAATATGACTTTTTCTGCCCTTGATTTTGCTACGTTAATGTAATATAGTAGAAGTAATACTAAAAATAAAGGTGGAATCCATGAAAGATTTAAAAGAATTAAGAGACCAGATTGATGTCATTGACAGACAGATCGTAGATTTATATCAGGAGAGAATGGAGATTGCTGCGGGTGTTGCAGAATATAAGATCAATACCGGCAAAAAAGTATTTGATAAAGAACGCGAAGATTCAAAACTTGCAACGCTGACAGCACTTGGCAAAACAGATTTTAATAAACACGGGATCCGTGAATTGTTTGAGCAGATTATGTCGATGAGCAGAAAACGCCAGTATCAGCTTTTGACAGCGCATGGAATGTATGAAAAACCGGATTTTACAGAAGTGGAAAGTTTAGATTATCACAATGCGCGTATTGTGTTTCAGGGGACAGAGGGTGCGTACAGCCAGCTTGCATTGAGAGAGTACTTTGGAGGGCAGACGGACAGTTATCATGTGGAAACCTGGCGTGATGCCATGGAGGCGATCAAAAACGGAGAGGCAGATTATGCGGTGCTTCCGATTGAGAATTCTTCAGCGGGCATCGTATCTGAAAATTATGACCTGATGGTAGAATACGATAACTGCATCGTCGGGGAGCAGATTATCCAGATCAATCATGCACTGCTTGGACTTCCGGATGCAGAACTTTCCGATATCACGGATGTCTATTCCCACCCGCAGGCACTGATGCAGTGCGGCAGATATCTTGAGAGCCACCGGGAATGGGAAAAACATAGTCTGAAAAATACTGCCATGGCGGCAAAAAAAGTAAAAGAGGACGGCAAAAAACATAAGGCGGCGATCGCAAGCAGCCTGACTGCTGATATCTATGGACTGAAAGTGCTGGATGAATGTATTCAGGATAATAGGATGAATGCAACCCGTTTTATTATCGTATCCGGCAAACGCGTTTTCACTTCAAAGGCGGAAAAGATCAGTATCTGCTTTGAAGGTATGCATGAGAGTGGTTCCCTTTACCATATGCTGTCCCATTTTATTTACAATGGCATCAACATGAACCACATTGAATCAAGACCGGTACAGGGGAAAAACTGGGAGTACCGTTTCTTTGTCGACTTTGAGGGTAATTTAAATGATGCAGCAGTGCAGAATGCCTTAAGAGGTCTGGCAGAGGAAACGCTTGGACTTAAGATTCTTGGAAATTATTAGAACGAAAGAAATGTGTGGAAATAAGATTTGCACACGAAGAAATGGAGCAAAACATGAAAAGTACAAAAAACCTGATCTTATATAAAAACTTTGAAAATGGAAAATTATTTTATAACATGGCATGGATCATGGAAAACTATGAGAATGAATATTATAACAGAGAGGATATCGAGGCACTGCTTTACGAATGTTTTAACCAGTTGTCCGAACTTGCAGTAAGTCATGGATTTAAAGGAAATCTCTGGCATAATTTTATTGCATTTATTCTGGTCAATAACGAGAACGCATACAGCCGTGGATGTGAGATCCGGGGTGGTATGGAAGGCTCCGTCAATCAGATTGCACTGCATGATTTTAAGATCATGAAAGATTTATTTGATTTTGATTTTACAGAGCTGGCAAAAGATTATGAGATCGACTGCATGGATGCACTGCTTCATTATGAGAGTGCAGGCGACAGCGGAAAGCTTTTTAATAAAAGAATCCGTGACCGTATCTGTGAACTGACAGTAAAATTAGAGCAGGCGGCAGATGCAGGTGATTTTAAGGATGCTGTTACAGAGTTCTACGGAGAATTTGGTGTTGGAAAATTAGGCTTACATAAAGCATTTCGTGTGCTGCATAAAGAGGATGGAGCACAGATCGTACCGATCACAAACATTGCACATGTAAAATTAGATGATCTGGTCGGATATGAGATCGCAAAACAGAAACTGATCGACAATACAGAGAGCTTTGTCCGCGGAAAGGAGGCAAATAACTGCCTGCTTTACGGAGATGCAGGAACAGGAAAGTCCACCAGTATTAAGGCAATCGCCAATCAGTATTATGACAGGGGACTGCGTCTGATCGAGGTGTACAAGCATCAGTTCTGCGACTTAAATGATGTGATCGCACAGATCAAAAACCGCAATTACAAATTTATCATTTATATGGATGATCTGTCATTTGAGGAATTTGAGATCGAGTATAAATACTTAAAAGCAGTGATCGAGGGAGGACTTGAGAAGAAACCGGACAATGTTTTGATCTATGCGACCTCAAACAGACGTCATCTGATCCGCGAGACATTCTCCGACAAAGAGGAAGTGAGAGAGGACATGCATACTTCCGATACCGTACAGGAAAAGTTGTCTCTGTATGCAAGATTTGGCGTTTCCATTTATTTTGGTGCACCGGGCAAAAAAGAATTCCAGCATATCGTGGTATCCCTTGCAGAGAAAAACGGTATCACCATGGATGAGGAGACACTTCTTGCCGAGGCAAATAAATGGGAACTTGCCCACGGCGGACTCTCCGGAAGAACAGCACAGCAGTTTATTAATTATCTGCTTGGAAAACAGGAATAACATGTACGCATGAAGCAGGAGGATAAAATATGGCAATTCATACATTTGCAGCGATTTATATCGGCTCTTATGAGGTGAGCCTGAAAATTTTTGAGATCTCTGCCAGAAAAAACATCCGCAAAATTGATTATATCAGAAGCAGGATCGAGCTTGGGCGGGATGCGTATTCACGCGGTGTGATCGGATATGAGCTGGTGGAAGCACTCTGTGACACGTTAGAGCAGTTCACGAAGATCATGAAAGAGTATCAGGTGGATGGCTACGAGGCATATGCGGCTGCAGCACTCCGCGATGTGAGCAATGAATTGTTCATCTTAGACCAGATCCGCATCCGTACCGGACTGACGGTACATGTTTTAAGCAACTCGGAACACCGCTTTATCAGCTACAAATCGGTTTGCGATGCGAAGTGAGTTTGAAGAACTGATCAAAACGGGGGCAGTCGTGGATGTCGGTGGCGGCGGCATGCAGATTACTATCTTTTCAAAGGGCAAAGTCATTACGACACAGCATCTTGGACTTGGCACCATACGCATGCAGGAACAGCTTGCAAAAAGCTGCAGCTTAGAGCAGTATGAGCTGCAGATTGAAGAATTGGTAGAAAAAGAGTTAAATGTGTTTATGGCAATGTTCACGGAACAGGTAAAAGTGAAGAATCTGATCATAATCGGAGATTATATCATGGAGGTTGCCGGAAAAGTCACCGGGAAGAAACATGAAAATCTGATGGAAACCAATGATTTTCTGGCATTTCTGGATGATCTTGACAAAAACTGTGGAACAGATTTCGGAAGAATTAAATTTATCAAATGAAAATGATTCCCTGATCATTCCGTACATGATCATTTTAAATGCATGGCGCGCAAAATGAAAGCCGAAAAAATCTGGGCACCGGGTGTCATTGTGAGCGATGGTATTGCATATGATTATGCACAGAAGCATAAGCTATGCAAACCGGTCCATGATTTTGATGCAGATGTCATCTCGGCTGCAAGGAATCTGTCCGCCCGCTATATGAGCTACTCACCGCATATTGATGCACTGACACAGATGGCAACGCTGATTTTGACACAATGAAAAAATCCATGGACTGGGAAAGAGAGCGGCTTTTACTTCAGGTGGCAGCAATCCTGCATGACTGCGGAAAGTATATCAGTCTTGCAAACGGACCGCTGTGTTCCTATGACATTATTATGGCGTCGGAAATCATCGGTCTTACACATATGGAACGTGAGATCGTGGCGTATACGGTTTTATACAATACCTATCCGCTGCCGGCCTATGAAGATTTTGAGAGTGATATCAGCCGTGAGAGTTATGTTGTCATTGCAAAACTTTCTGCAATTTTACGCGTATCCAATGCGATGGACCGCAGCCATAAGCAGAAATTCAAAATGTGCGTGCAGCAGTAAAAGGAAAAGAACTGGTGATCACAATCGAGACAGATGATGATATCGCACTGGAAAAAGCACTGTTTGATGCGAAGGTTTCTTACTTTGAAAACATATTCAGCATAAAACCGGTGGTAAAGGAGAAACGTGTGTATTAAATGGAGGACACTATGGAAAAAAAAAGATTTTAAAAATCCACAGTATTACGAAAACAGAGAATTAAGCTGGTTAAAATTTGATAACCGCGTATTAAATGAAGCACGCGATAAGAGTATCCCGCTTTTGGAACGCCTGAAATTTGTCAGTATCACTTCCTCAAATCTGGATGAATTTTACATGGTGCGTGTTGCTTCCTTAAAAGATATGGTACATGCTAACTATAAGAAGAAAGACATTGCCGGAATGACGGCTTCAGAACAGCTTGCTGCCATCAACGAAAAACAAGGGAGATGGTAGATCTGCAGTACAACACTTATAACAGGTCGCTGCTTCCGTTACTTAAGAAAGAACAGATCCATATTATAGATGCGTTTGAAGATCTGACTGAGGAACAGAAAAGTTTGTGGACCGTTATTTTGAGGAAAATGTCTATCCGGTACTGACACCGATGGCGGTAGATGCATCGCGTCCGTTTCCGCTGATCCGCAATAAGACGTTAAATATTGCGGCACTTCTTTCTAAAAAGAATACAAAGAGCGAAAACAGGAACTGGATTTTGCAACGGTACAGGTTCCGGGGTCCTTCCGAGACTGGTACAGATCCCGTCAGAGGAAGAAAATGCAAAATGTTTTATTCTGTTAGAGCAGATCATCGAGAAAAATATTGACAAACTGTTCTTAAATTATGAAGTGCTCTGTGCTTATCCGTACCGTATCATGCGGAATGCCGATCTGACGATCGATGAGGACGAGGCGGAGGATCTGTTAAAAGAGATACAGAAACAGTTAAAAATGAGACAGTGGGAGAAGTGATTCGTCTTGAGGTGGAAGTGGAATTGACAAACGCCTGCTGCGTTTCTTAAAGGATGAACTGAAAGTTGCAGAAGAAGATATCTTCTGTATCCAGGGGCCGATCGATCTGACATTTCTGATGAAAATGTATGGACTTCCCGGCTGTGATCATCTGCGCTATAAACCGTATACGCCGCAGAAAAATCAAAGATCGAACCGGGAGAAAATATCTTTGAATTGATCCGGAAGGGCGATATCTTCTTACATCATCCTTATCAGACCTTTGATCCGGTCGTTGATTTTATCCGTCAGGCGGCATCAGACCCGGATGTTCTTGCAATCAAACAGACACTTTACCGTGTCAGCGGCAATTCGCCGATCATTGCATCTTTGGCACAGGCAGCGGAAAATGGTAAACAGGTATCGGTTTTAGTGGAGTTAAAAGCACGTTTTGATGAGGAGAATAACATCGTCTGGGCAAAACTTGAGCAGGCAGGCTGCCATGTTATCTATGGACTGGTGGGTCTGAAAACGCACAGTAAGATTGCGCTTGTTGTCCGCAGGAGGAGGACGGTATCCGCAGATATGTTCATCTTGGAACCGGAAACTATAACGATTCGACGGCAAAATTATATACTGACTGTGGAATTTTACCTGTAACGAGGCGATCGGCGAAGATGCGACAGCGGTATTTAACATGCTGTCCGGTTATTCCGAGCCGCTTTCCTGGAATGAACTTTCCCTGGCACCGATCTGGCTTCGTAATAAATTTATGAAACTGATCGGCAGAGACAGCACATGCGAAATGCGGACAGCCGGCACGCATTGTCGCGAAAATGAATTCGCTCTGTGACCCGGGGATCATTGCGGCACTTTATGAGGCATCGGCAGCAGGGGTAAAAATTCAGCTGATCGTGCGTGGTATCTGTTGCTTAAAAGTTGGCATCAAGGGTGTGAGTGAAAATATAGAAGTGCGCTCGATTGTCGGAAATTTTTAGAGCACAGCAGAATTTTCTGGTTTGAGAATAACGGGGCAGACGAGGTGTATATGGGAAGTGCGGACTGGATGCCGCGTAACTTGGACCGCCGTGTTGAAATATTGTTCCCTGTTCTGGATGATGAGGGCAAAAATCTGCAAAACACATTCTCGAAGTTGAATTATCTGATAATACAAAGGCTCATCTCTTGAAATCAGATGGAAATTATGAGAAAATTGATAAAGAGGAAAAGTTTTAGTCAATTCACAGATGCAGTTCTGTGAGGAAGCGGTTGCAGCAGTTCGAAACAGGATCATGTACCGGGAACGGTATTTATTCCGGCGGAACCTGCAGAATAGCAGTATTTTACCGATAAGAAGGGGAGAGGTTTATGAATCACAAAATTTTATGTGTGGATCTGGATGCCACATTATTGTGTGATGATAAAGCATCACGCAAAAACCGTGAGTCTATCCACAGAATGTTAGAGGCGGGGCATTACATAGCACTTGCAACCGGAAGACCGGTTGAAACAGCAGAGAAGTTGCAAGAGAACTGGGGTTAAACACACCGGGCTGCTATATGATCGCGTTTAATGGCGCAGTACTTTATGACTGCGCAGCAGACCGTGTACTGTTAAAGCGTTCGCTGCCGATTGAGATTGTGCAGGAACTTTTGATAAGGCAAAACGTGCGGGCCTGTATGTGCAGACATATAACAGCACGGATCTTATTACCACAAAGCATACGAAAGAACTGGATTACTATGTGAAACAGGCGCGTATTTCTTATAAGATATCACCAAATATCCTGGATGCTTTAGAGGAAGAACCACAGAAGGTTATGCTGATCTCATTAGATCAGAGAGACAAGTTAGAACGTTTTCAAAGAAAAATCTGAACTGGGAAAGGAAAAATGTAACAGCTTTTTCCAGCAGTCAGTATTTAGAGTACAGTCCGAAAATACGAGCAAGGCAACTGGTATTTTAGAACTGACAAAGATCCTTAATATGCCGATGGATGCGACGGTTGCAGTCGGGGATGAGGATAATGATGTGCCGATGATAAAGACGGCCTGTATCGGGGTCGCAGTGAAGAATGCCACCGAAAAGCAAAGGCGGCAGCGGATTATGTCACAGTAAATGACAATAATCATGACGCCATTGCCGAGTGATCGAGAAATTTATTTTATAGGACAGACGTTTTTACAATCCATGAAATGGTGTTACTTCCCGCGCGCGCTGATATCGGTCAGGACAGAATATGGAATATAAAGATGCCCACGTCCGGTTCCAAGCTTTATGGCAGGTTTGTTTTCACCATGGAAATCAGAACCGCCGCTGATGAGCAGTTTGTTTTCTTTGCAATGCGTTTGACAAGCTGTTCTTCCCCGGTGGTATAGGTAGAGTAGATTGCCTCGATGCCATCAAGTCCCACAGCTTTTAAGTCATCAATCAGCAGCTGCAGCTGTTCTACACCCAGATGATAAAGTAACGGGTGTGCAAGGATGGCAATCCCTCCGGTTTTTAATAAGGGACACGGCTTCCATGGGAGATACTTTAAAACGTCCGACATAGCAGCGGCAGCCATCGCCGATGTATTTGTCGAAGGCTTCGGAAACGGATTTGATCCATCCATGTTCATAAAGGAAACGCGCGATGTTTGCACGCGTAATGACACTGTCCGGATTCGCTGCCAGAAGGGCTTCCATCGTAATTGAAATCCTTCTTCCTGCAGGGCAGCGATCATTTTCATTGCGTTTATCCCGGCATTCGCGGAATTCAGCAGTCATTTTAAGAGTTCCGGGTCATCCGGGTTAATGTAGAGACCAACGATGTGGATTTCCTTTTCCTGTTTTTCCCCGGAAATGTGTAAGCGGTGGAAAGTTCAATGCCCGATCAGCTCGATACCGGCTTCCTTTGCGGCACCCATAGCTTTTCTTATACCTGTGGCGGTATCATGGTCAGTCAGGGCGATAGCGGAAAGACCGGCATTTTGGCTTCTGCGATCACCTCAGTGGGGTAAAGGTTCCATCTGATTCTGTGGAATGTACATGCAGGTCAACAATTCTATTATCCATAGTCTGTAAGTCCTTTCATATTATTAATAAGTGACTGTAAAACAGTCAGCAGATGGTGTTATCGTAGCATGAATGAAATATATTTGTCAAAAAATAAAAAAGTATAAAAATAGTTTACATATTTTACTAAAATGGTACAATAACCTCATCTTTGACAGTTGATTAGTTAAAAAGTGCCACAATCCCTGTAAATACAAGGGTGTGGCACTTTATCATACACGAAATATAGTAATGTTTTATCTCCGCTTACTTTTTCTGAATTCCTTTCATTTTCCGTTTTGTTATGAATTGATAGTCCGTTCTGAATCCGCAGGTTTCATGGAGATCATCAGTGATTTCCTGACGTTCATATACCGGCATGAAGCCCTGTTCTTCTATATCCGTAAATTTTATGTCTTTTAAAGTGTGAAGTAATTGTTCTGTGGTATAAGTCCCTTTCAAGGAGCGGTTTAATAACCGGAAATGTAACAGAGCAAGAAAGCAGGTGAAAATGTGCTTTAATGCGATCCTTACGGGTTAAATAAACCGGTCTGGCTTCAAAATCTGTTTTCATAGTTCTGAAACAGTCTTCAATCTGCCATCTTCCTTCACTTACTTTTAAAATATCTGCAACATCATCATCAAGCAGGTCTGTACAGATGGCATAAAGTCCATCATACATTTCTTCTTCTGCAATCTTATCCGTATCGAGATAATAGTGGATCTTAGCTTTTCTCCTTCGTTGGTTACAGCTACCTTATTTACAAATCTTGCAGGATCATTTGGATTTTACGCTGTTTTTAGAGAGCCATTTGCAACCATTTTTCTGCCCGACAGATCTGCTCTGCACGGATAGCTTTTTGGTAAGCAGCATATTTAGGGGAGTAGGTTATGATTAATTTTGATCCAGTTTTTGTTGTCAATGGTTCGTCTTTATAATAAAGCTGGTTCTTGTCATCATCTGTCAGTTTTGTGAGATCAACAGGTTTATCATCTGAGAGACGTTTGAAGCCAGTTTTCTTTAAAGCCCATGCCCGATCTTCAGCAGGCAGCTTTTGATTGACTGAGTGACAATAAATGCCCTCTGTCCCATGTGATTAAGAACACGGTTATCCTCAGAAGCAAGTCCGGCGTCACTACAATAGATAAACTTATCACAGCCGAATTGTTGGAGAATCTTTGTTTCTAAAGGTTTTAAGGATTTCTGCTCATTTTGATTTCCCGGAAAGAGTAGAAAGCCAAAGGTATTCCGTCACCATCTGTAAAGAGTCCCATTTGAATAATGGGATTCGGACGGTGCTCTTTGCTTTCCGTATTTTTATCTCCATCTTCCTGTTCAATTTCAAAGTAGTAGTTTGTACAGTCATAATAAAGGATCCGATCCATTCTGTCACCAAGAAAAAGCTGTTTTATAAACTTCCGATTGAATAAAATCCATTTCTGATGCAAGAACGGAAAGAGCTCGGTAAACATCAAAGTTCATAAGTTGGAGGCTCAAGGAACTGTTTTGCAGCACGAAAGGAAGAACTTTTCTGGAAGGTTCCAACACTCTTGTATAGATCAAATCTGACAAAATCGCATTGAGATCATACTCGAATTTATGCCTGCTTTTGATTTTCGACAGACAGAATCGAGCTTAAGTCCATAGTAAATAGACTGAAGAAAAGATATCCGCCAGAAAAAGTTTCTGCTTATTATAGTCCATGAGTCTGTTGGAATGAAATGGAATCATGACAGTTGCATCTTCTTTTCACTTTTATATTTCAGAGTTTCAAGACGAGCTTGTTCATTTGCCCATTCAACAACTCCGTCACGATCCGTGTGGAGCTGTGCCGATAATTCAGCTAACGTACCTAATTTTCGGATGGTTTTGGAAGTACTTTTCCCATTGGCATTTGTATAGGACTGAGTGATGTAAAAGGACTCAGAATTTTTGATTTTGATGTTGTTATACGCATAATAATCACCTCTGTCATTATTATAACATATATCACCAAATATTACTATATAATAAAAATAAAAATTTGACAAAAAATAAGCCTATTTCAAGGCTTTGTGGTACTTTTGGATTTCAATGTGTCAAACTCCCGTGTCAAAAAATAAAAAGTATAAAAAATAGTTTACATATTTTACTAAAATGGTACAATAACCACAAGATGGTTTTTATAGGCAAAAATACAGCAAAGAAGGTGAGAGAATGCAATTACTGACGTTTATGCTCAATAATGTCCGGTTTGGAATACCGGTGGATGATGTCGAGTCGATTGAAACAAGAATGAGTGTGGTAGGTGTTCCAAATGCACCTGCGCATATCGAAGGAATCGTGAATCTGCATGGTGATATCGTTCCGATATGTAATCTTGCTGACTATTTCGGATATCCAAAACAGGATATAAAAATGTTATTGTGGCAAGTATGAATGGCATGAAGATTGGTCTTGAAGTAGAGAGTGTCCGTGAGATCATTGATGTAAATGAAAACAGGTGATTCCGATGCCGACGATCATGAATGCCAATCAGAGCTGCTTTAATGATGTGGCATCCTATGATAAGCAGCTGATCGTGATGTTTGAGGTTTCAAAGCTGATGCCACAGTCCGAGCAGCAGGGGATAAAGCAGCTTATCGATGACAATACCTGACAGACATAGTAAATAAAGCGCACAAACAGGAGGAAAAGATTATGTATAAGAATCTAAAAATTCAGGAACGGCTGAAAAATGTTTCACAGTCGTTACACTGCTTGCATCCATTGCAGGTGTTATTGGAGCAATTATGATGCTTATTATATCTACGCAGTATAAACATGCACTTACTAATTATGGTTTTCGCAGGGTGATATCGGAAAGGCAATGATCGTTTTGCAGATGCGAGATCAGCAGCGCGCGGTGTGATTGGTTACAATGATACTGATATGATCGCAACCATGAAACAGATACATGATGAAAAGAAACAGAAGTTTGATGATTACTGGGCTATAGTTGCGAACACCTGTGTGACAGGCACTGAGAAAGATCTCTATGAGCAGGCGAACACACTTGTTCAGCAGTACTGGGATGCAGAAGCCCAAGCGATGGAGATCGGCGCTTCCACGGACAATGAAGACAGCATCAAAGCCCAGCAAATGATGAACGATACCGTAGATCCATTGTATGAGCAGGTTTACAGCCTTACAGCGGACTTGCTGGATGCAAACGTAAACGAAGGAGACTCCCTTGCGGCAAGACTTTCTGCCATTAGTATTATTTTCCTTATTGTGATTGTTGCAAGTATTGTATCTGCATTTGCACAGGCAATGAGAATGGGAAGTTCCATTGCAAAAGGAATCGCAGTACCTCTTGGTGCGTTAAGCGACCGTTTTACAACATTTGCAAAAGGTAACCTCACAGATCCATTCCCGATAGTAGATACGCATGATGAGGTGGCTGACATAATCCAGACAGCAAATGAGATGAAAGAAACATTAAATATAGTTATCGCTGACTGTGGCAAACATCTTGCTGATATGGCAAGCGGTAACTTTGATATCAAATCAGACTGTCCGGAAGTATATCAGGGTGAATTTGAAAAATTACTTCTTGCCATGCGTGATATGAAGAATCAGATGATCGTTACATTACGTTCTATTGAAGATGCATCCAGCCAGGTATCTGCAGGATCTACAAACCTTGCAGAGGCATCACAGAGTCTTGCAGAGGGTGCTACTGAGCAGGCAGGTGCAGTAGAAGAGTTACAGGCTACGATCACAAGCATCACAGAGAACATTGAAAAAGCAGCAGATCAGGCACATGAGTCCTATGTACAGGCAAAACAGTATGCAGACGAAGCGGACAACAGCCGTGCGCAGATGACAGCAATGGTAGATGCAATGACACGCATCAACGAGACATCCAAAAATATCGAGAACATCATTTCTGAGATTGAGGATATCGCATCCCAGACAAACCTGCTTTCCTTAAATGCTTCCATTGAGGCAGCAAGAGCAGGAGAGGCAGGAAGAGGATTCGCGGTTGTTGCTGACCAGATCCGTCAGTTAGCAGAGCAGAGTACAAAATCTGCAGTAGATACCAGAGAACTGATCGAAGGATCCTTAGAGGAGATCGCAGAAGGAAACAAGGCGGCAGACAAAGCTGCAGCATCCATTGAAACGGTTGTAGAAGGAATCGGCAAGATTGCAGAGTCTTCCAAAAATATCAGCCAGGTATCCAGAGATCAGGCAACTGCCATGGATCAGGCAGAACAGGGTGTCAACCAGATTTCGGAGGTTGTTCAGGCAAACTCCGCAACCGCACAGGAGTCCTCTGCTACCAGTGAAGAGCTTTCTGCTCAGGCAGTATCCTTAGATGAACTGATCAGTAAATACATTCTTCCACAGGAATAATTAATATCAGGATAGAAAGTTTAAGAATATCCCCTGCTAAGACATTCTTAAACTTTAAAAAGTACTTGACAGAAATTTTCTGAAGTGGTATAGTTTAATAGTTGTTGAAAACAAAGTAGAGTATCCACTCTCACCGGAGCACCAGCATTCGTGTGACTCATGGTTTTATATTCAAGGCATCGGGAATATTCCTGTTGTTTGAAGTATCGCACCTTGCGAGTATTGAGTATTAAAAGTGGATAGTCTGCCTATCCACTTTTTTTAATGCAAGTAAAGAATAATATTTTGGAGGTGCAATACCATTAGCGAGTTAATGATTAATGAACAGATCAGAGACAGAGAAGTTCGTCTGATCGGAGAAAACGGAGAACAGCTTGGCATTATGTCAGTGAGAGAAGCAATGAAGCTGGCTGAGGAAGCAGAGCTTGATTTGGTCAAGATTGCTCCGACCGCAAAGCCGCCGGTATGTAAGATTATCGATTACGGTAAGTATCGTTATGAATTGGCGAGAAAAGAGAAAGAAGCCAGAAAAAAACAGAAAGTGGTCGAGTTAAAAGAGATTCGCCTGTCACCGAATATTGATTCAAATGATTTGAACACCAAAATGAATGCTGCAAAAAAATTCTTAAGCAAAGGTGATAAGGTAAAAATCACTTTAAGATTCCGTGGACGTGAGATGGCACATATGAATGCCAGCAAGCATATTCTGGATGACTTTGCTGAGAGTCTTGCAGAGGTTGCAGTAGTGGAAAAAGCACCAAAGGTTGAAGGCAGAAGCATCAGCATGGTGTTGGCAGAAAAAAAATCATAATTTTAAGGAGGAATATATCATGCCAAAAATGAAAACAAGCAGAGCAGCTGCAAAACGTTTCAAAGTAACAGGAACAGGAAAATTAAAGAGAAATAAAGCTTACAAGAGACATATCTTAACAAAGAAAACAACAAAGAATAAGAGAAATCTTAGAAAACCGGCTATCGTAGATGCTACAAACGTTAAGAATATGAAGAAGATTTTACCATACATGTAAGAAAGTTGTTAAGGAGGAATAGATCATGGCAAGAGTTAAAGGCGGTTTAGGCGCTAAAAAAAGACATAATAGAACATTAAAATTAGCAAAAGGTTACAGAGGAGCTCGTTCTAAACAGTACCGTGTTGCAAAACAGTCTGTTATGAGAGCCTTAACAAGTTCTTACGCAGGAAGAAAAGAGAGAAAGAGACAGTTCCGTCAGTTATGGATCGCTCGTATCAACGCAGCAGCAAGAATGAACGGAATCTCTTACAGCCAGATGATGCATGGCTTAAAAGTAGCTGGTGTTGACATCAACCGCAAAATGTTAGCAGAGATGGCTGTAAACGATGCAGCAGGATTTGCAGCATTAGCTGAGATCGCAAAGAAAGCAGTTGCTTAATTATAGGACAAGATGAGGGAGAACTTATTCCGGTGGGACAACCCCGGGGTAAGTTCTTTTTTCGCTTATGAAAGGTAAATTGGTGGTTTATCATGCAAATAAACGGATATTTATATGACACCCATGTGCACACATCAGAGGGAAGCGCATGTGGACAGAATACAGGAGCAGAGATGGCGAGAGCATATCAGAAAGCGGGATATGCCGGCATCGTCGTAACAGATCATTTCTTTTATGGAAATACGGCGGCGGACCGGAGCCTTCCATGGAAAGACTGGGTAGAACAGTTCTGTAAGGGCTATGAACATGCGAAAGAAGAAGGCGATAAGATCGGACTGCAGGTGTTTTTCGGATGGGAGTCAGGATATCACGGAACAGAATTTTTAATTTATGGCTTAAACAAAGAATGGCTGTTTGAACATCCCGAGATCAAAGACGCAGATGTGAAAGAACAGTATGAACTGGTACATGCCGGTGGTGGTATCGTCAGCCACGCGCATCCGTTTCGTGAGGAGGATTATATTCCGGAAATCCGCCTTTTCCCGGACTGTGTAGATGCAGTGGAGGGAATCAATGCCACGCATGAGAGTCCTGCGAGCACGTCGCATAAAAATATCCTGTATAATGAAAAAGCAATCGCCTATGCGAAAGAACATGGACTTCCGATTACGGCTGGCTCGGATCAGCATACCACCAGAATGATCGGTGGCGGCATGCTGTTTGACCGGAAGCTCTCCGATGAAAAAGATTTTTGCAGGGCAGTGCTTGCCGGGGAGGCAAAAGCATACTGGAACGGCAGTGAGTTTTATGGTTAGGAGGTACGGGAATGTGTCCGGTATTCTTTTGGGGACATTTGTTTTTGTTTGTGAAACGTTTTGGAAAAATATAAGCTGTTGTCGAAACCCAGTGAATTTGCAATCGCGGTGATGGACAGGCTGGAATGTTCTAACAGATAACACGCCTGTTTCATGCGAAAATCAGTCAGATATTCCTTTGGCGACTGACCAAGCACCGATTCAAAAGAACGGAACAGGTGGCTGCGGCTGACGCCGACATAGTCTGCGATATCCTCCACAGTAATTGCATAAGAATAATTGGAAGAGATATACTCGATGCCTTTCTGCACATAACTGTTGGCGGAATTTTGCTCCGTCGTATGGGAGGCGCCGTGTAAAAACATGGCAAGCATCGTATAGAGCCGTCCGGTCATTTCCACGGCATGCTCAAATTCATTTCCTCTGGCATCGTAAATATGGAGTATCTGGCGGTGGATATCACTTCCGTGCGGTGTCTCCCGTATGATCGGTTTTTCCGGCGAAAAATCCGTTGCCTTTAAGATCATGGAAGCGTCACTGCCCGTAAAACCCACCCATGCATACTCCCACGGGTCAGTCTCTGCAGCGTAATAGACAACCTCTGTATTTGGATACACCAAAAAAGAATCCCCAGCCTGTAATTCATAAGTTCTTTTTCCAATCTTGTAAAAACCTTTCCCCGAAATAATATAATGGATCAGATAATGATCCCGGATTCCCGGTCCCCACTGATAAAGCGAGTCACATCTCTGAAATCCCACGTTATAGACGGAAAGTGAAACCAGTTCTTTCTCTGTTACTTTGTAAGAATTTTTATATTTTTCGTACATGGCAATCCTCCATTATTCTCTGGTAATCCACTGCCAGCGGCTTCACACGGCCTGACGGCCACAACCCCACGGCTATGCACTAAATAATTATACCGGCCACTCAGTCAACATGCAACATTTTTACATATAATATACACATTTTTTGCTATACATTTTCCAAAGAATGGGGTAAGATGTACCCATAACGTTGAAGGAAAACAAAAAGATTTGTTATGGAAAGGTGGAAAAAACTATGGCAATTTTAGTTACCGGCGGTGCCGGATTCATTGGAAGTCACACATGCGTAGAACTGTTAAATGCGGGTTATGAGGTTGTTGTACTTGACAATCTGGTAAACGCATCTGAAAAATCATTAGAGCGTGTAAAAGCAATCACAGGAAAAGAAGTGACTTTTTATAAAGGCGATATCTTAGACCGCACAATTTTAAATGAGATTTTTGAAAAGGAAAAAATTGATAGCTGTATCCATTTCGCAGGATTAAAGGCTGTTGGTGAGTCTGTGCAGAAACCTTGGGAATATTACAACAACAATATTTCAGGAACATTGACTCTGGTGGATGTAATGCGTCAGCATAACTGCAAGAACATTATTTTCTCATCTTCAGCAACCGTATACGGTGATCCGGCAGAAATCCCGATCACAGAGAACTGCCCGAAGGGTCAGTGCACCAATCCTTATGGATGGACAAAATCCATGTTAGAGCAGGTGCTGATGGATATCCAGAAAGCAGATCCGGAGTGGAACGTGATCTTGCTCCGTTACTTTAACCCGATCGGTGCTCATAAGAGTGGAACCATGGGAGAGAACCCGAACGGCATCCCGAACAACCTGATGCCATACATTACACAGGTGGCAGTCGGCAAATTAAAAGAACTTGGCGTATTTGGTGACGATTATGACACGCCGGACGGAACAGGTGTCAGAGATTACATTCATGTAGTTGACCTTGCGCTCGGTCATGTAAAAGCATTAAAGAAGATCGATGAGAAATGCGGACTTGCAATCTATAACCTTGGAACAGGTCATGGTTACAGTGTGCTTGACATTGTCAAAAACTTCGAAGCTGCAACCGGCGTGAAGATTCCTTATTCCATCAAACCGAGACGTGCAGGTGATATTGCAACCTGTTACTGTGATCCTTCGAAGGCAGAGCGTGAGCTTGGCTGGAAGGCACAGTATGGTATCAAAGAGATGTGCGAAGATTCCTGGAGATGGCAGAAGAACAATCCGAACGGATATGACGATTGATCTGCATAGCTGAAACAGGGAAAGTTGTCAAAGGAAGAGATTGCAGACGGTGTAGGACTTACGATAGAAGAGGTCGATGTCTTTGCGCAGGAATAAATAATTTATAAATGATAAAAACACGAAAAACGACTGTAAACGTAAAAAATTTACAGTCGTTTTTCTTTACAAATAATAATATGGTTATTGTTGACATATTATATATTGAATGATACCATTATATGTAGTAATAAAAACTATATATAATAGAGGAGAATGCAATGAAGAAAATTTTTTCAATGAATCGTTTTGAAGGATGGAATCTGAGTCTGCCGCTGATCCAGGGCGGCATGGGAGTTGGTGTGAGTTTAAGCGGCCTGGCTGGCGCGGTTGCATCGGAGGGAGGCATGGGCGTGATCTCCACGGCACAGATCGGATTTGAGGAACCGGATTTTGTGGGAAATGAAGAAGCGTGCAATCTGCGCAGTATCCGAAAGCATATCGTGCGTGCAAAAGAACTGGCATCTGGAAAAGGAATGATAGCAGTCAACGTCATGGTGGCATTACAGCAATACAGGGAGCATGTTAAAGAGGCGGTGCGTGCCGGGGCGGATGCGGTAATCTGCGGAGCCGGGCTTCCAGTGGATCTGCCGGAGCTGGTAGAAGCAGGAAAAGCAAAGATTGCACCGATCGTATCGTCAAGGCGCGCGGCGGCGCTGCTTTTAAAAACCTGGGATAAAAAATACGGCAGGACAGCAGACTTTATTGTCACAGAGGGGCCGGAGGCGGGCGGACATCTTGGATTTTCGAGGGAGCAGTTAGATGATATTTCAAAGATCCGTTTTGAGGAAGAGCTTACGGGGATCATGGAGGAAAAGAAAAAGTACGAGGAGAAGTATGGAAAGCAGATACCTGTTTTTGCAGCAGGCGGGATCTGGGATGCATCCGATGCAAAGCGGATCGAAGCACTCGGAGCAGACGGAGTTCAGGCAGCGACAAGATTTGTTGCGACAAAAGAGTGTGATGCTTCCTCAGGATATAAAAAAGCATATGTGAATGCAAAAGAAACTGATGTAAAAATCATCAAAAGTCCGGTCGGCATGCCGGGGCGTGCGTTAAACAATGCTTTTATCCAAAAGACAGAACGGGCGCCGGAGAGCGTGGAACGCTGTTATCACTGCATTAAAAACTGTAAACCGGCGCAGATTCCGTACTGCATCACACAGGCGTTGATCCGTGCTGTGCATGGAGACGTTGAAAACGGACTTGTATTTTGCGGTTCGAATGTTGGAAAAATAGATCGGATTTCGACGGTGCGTGAAGTAATAGAGGATCTGATGTATGAAAAAGAGGTAAAAATGCCATGAAAATGGTGGGAAAAGCAGAATGAAATTGTGTAAATTGTTCATATTTTTAAAAAAATAAAAAAACTTCAAAAAAATACTTGCAAATAAAAAAAAACATGCTATAATAAGTATCAGTTCGGCTCGTTGGTCAAGCGGTTAAGACGCCGCCCTCTCACGGCGGAAACAGGGGTTCGATTCCCCTACGAGCTACTCTGTTTTTATAACAGAGATGAACAAATACTTATGGCCCGTTGGTCAAGCGGTTAAGACGCCGCCCTCTCACGGCGGAAACAGGGGTTCGATTCCCCTACGAGCTATTCTGTTTTATAACAGAGATAAATCAAATATTTGTGGCCCGTTGGTCAAGCGGTTAAGACGCCGCCCTCTCACGGCGGAAACAGGGGTTCGATTCCCCTACGAGCTACTCACTGTTATTTCGAAAGAGATAAACAGCCCAACCCGGAAGTTGTCAGTATGCCAGATGGTATATTGGCAATTTTTTTATTGTCAAAAACAGGTATCTTTTACAAATATGATATGCTACAATGGAACGCAGGGGAGGGAATTGGGATGAAAAACAAAATCTACAAAAAAATAAAAAAATGGAAAGCAAGGCTTGGGGAAGATATTTTCTGTATCGTTGAACCAAACCCGTTTCTGGCGCAGATGATGATGTTTTTGTACGGGATCGTCGGTGTCATGCTGGTCTGTGATATTGTATTGTGTGTTTCGGATTATCATAAGGCAGGGATGCAGGAGATCATAAAAGATCTTCCGGTGCTTGTTATGACGCTGGCGCTTATTTTATTTTTGTGCTGGGTGCGGAAAAGTACACTGACCGAGGTGGCGGCAGGCGCGCACAAAATTGGAACAAAAACGGGAACACTGGGCAGGTGCAGGATCTTTACGTGGGATGAGGTCGTGTCAAAAAAAGAATTTTTTGAGAGAGTCACATTTTATGGGAAAAAGGGAAAGAAACTGTTTGCGGTAAGTAAGCAGTATGCCGGATATGAGAGTTTTTTACAGATGTACCTTGACCATGTGATGATAAAGCGGAATCAGACAGCGGTAAAAAGCGGCGAAAGGAGATAGCAGATGGCAGTGATAGGGATTGATCTTGGCACGACCAACAGTCTCTGTGCGGTATGCAGGGACGGAAAGATCGCACTGGTGCCAAATCCGAACGGTGATTACCTGACGCCGTCCGTTGTGAGTTTTGGAGATCAGGGGGAGGTCTATGTCGGAAAGATCGCAAAGGAAATGCAGATCACAAGACCAAAGCAGACTTTTGCGGAGTTCAAGCGCGATATGGGGACGGATCGGATTTTTCGGGCATGCGGGCAGGAGTACCGGGCAGAGGAACTGTCTGCGTTTGTCCTGAAAAAATTAAAAGAGGATGCGGAGAAGTTTCTCGGTGAGCCGGTTACCGAGGCGGTCATCAGTGTCCCAGCATATTTTGATGACGACAGGCGTTACGCAACGAAAAATGCCGGAAAACTGGCAGGACTTTATGTGGAACGGATCGTCAATGAGCCGTCTGCGGTTGCCCTGCGCCATCAGGTGCGGGAAAAGGAGATGGAGACTTTCATTATCTTTGATTTTGGAGGTGGAACATTAGACGTGTCTTTGGTGGAAGCGTTTGACAATATGGTCGAGATCCGGGCGGTTGCGGGCGATAACCATCTGGGCGGTAAGGATTTTAATGAGGTCATAGCGGAGGATTTTCTGAAAAACTGTGGGATTGATCCGTCTTCTCTGGGCGAAAAGGAACACGGGATCGTTTTGCGGGAGGCAGAACTTTTAAAGAAACAGCTCTCAAAAGAGGATACGGCAGAAAGAACCGTTCTGCTCGGAGAAAAAGAATATGTGATGCGGCTTGACAATCAGAAGCTGATCAGGATAGCGGCAGGATTGTTTCAGAGGATGTCTGTCCCGTTAAAGAGGGTGATGGATGATGCCGGTATGCAATGGGAGGATATTGACCGCATCATTCTTGCGGGTGGATCCTCTAAGATGCCGGTCGTCAGGCGTTATGTGGAAAGTATTTCTGAAACAGAAGTTGTGATGGATGACAGGCCGGATGAATGTGTTGCCATCGGGGTAGGTCTGACTGTGGCGATCAAGGAGCGGTCTGTGGAATGGAAAGACATGATCCTTGCCGATATCTGTCCGTTTTCTTTGGGAACAGAAATCTATGATGGAACATTTTCGACGATCATTGAACGGAATGATTCGCTCCCGTGCAGCAGATCGCGTTATTATGTGACGACAGCGGACAACCAGACGACAATGCATTTTAAAATTTATCAGGGAGAACATTTGAACGCAAAAGAGAATCTTTTGCTTGGGGAACTTGATATTACGGACCTGCCGGAAGCTCCGGCGAGAGAGACTGGGGTTTTGGTGACTTTTTTATATGATATCAACGGGATTTTGGATATCCATATTAAAAGTGCCACGAATGAGGTTCGAAAGGTCATACTCAATAAGAATATCCGGATGTCAGGGGAAGAATTAGACAAGTGCATTGAAAAAATGAATCAGACAGCGCTTTATCCGGCGGGCAGGGAGAGAAATCGGCTGCTTGTGGAGCGCGCAAAGCGTCTGTTTGAGGAGAGCAGCGGAGTTGTCCGCGAAAATATCAGGGTATTGTTAAAGCAGTTTGCGGAGGCGGTGGACTATGGGGCAGAGCGTGACATCCGGGAGCAGTATGTGCGGCTGTCGCTCTATTTAGAAGCGGTGGAACAGAACAGGGTTTCTTTAAAGGAAGATCCTTCTTTCTGGGAAGAGCATGAGGATGAGTAGCATATGGATATCTGGGAAATATTAGGGATAGAGGAGACTTTTGATAAAACAGAAATAAAAAGGGCATACGCGAGAAAGGCAAAGCTGTATCACCCGGAGGAACATCCAAAGGAATATCAGAGACTGCGCAGCGCATACCGTATGGCAGTGAAACTGGCGGAAGAAAGCAAAAAAGCGATGGAAATTGATGCAGGCGTGCCGGTAGGGGAGAACCATGGGCAGCCAGAAATTGTGATAGGGAACGGCAGCCAGGCAGAAACTGTGCCGGACATGCAGGCAGAAGAAAACAGGACGCAGATGTGGGAGGATGATACAGAGAAGCCATCCGAGGGGAAGAATCCTTATAATTATGAAGAGGTCGCTTCGTATGTTTCAAAGGAGAACGAAGAGCAGTTTTTTCTGGAGTTTGAGTTATTGATGGAAAATCCCTGTCTGACAAATCAGATCAACTGTTTTCGGGCTTTGTTTTCGCGTGAGGAATACAGATCGCTATTTTCGGATGCAGGGGTGCGCCGGAAATTAGGGGAAAGGATCCTGACATGCAAAAATTTCGGCTCGCATATGCTGGATTTTTTTGAGACTTACTTAGCGGATGATGATCCGGACAGCATTTTAAAACAGAAAGAATGGCGCAGACTGCGGAAAGCGGCGGCAGCAACAGCGCAGAAAGACATTTCCATAACAGCGGGGCCGGAGGAGATCGACGAGCACCAGTGGATCTTATACCGGCTGCGTTCTGCCGGATATGCAGGACTTACCACACAAAAAGCCGCGGAATTATATTTAGAACAGTATCTGCCGTGGGCGAAGGAGCACAGGGAAGAACTGGCTGCATTCCGGAAAAAGAAAAGGAAACAGTATCTTGCATGGAATATCGGCGTTGTTGCCGGGGTTTTTGGTGCGGTTTTTCTGTTCTGGTTTCTTGTGGCGTAAAATATAAATTTTTGGGCGTAATGTTTTCCTTTGCTTTTTTGTGTACAAGTCCGGATAACAATAAACTGTTGACCGATGATATTCGATATTTAGGCGTTGGAGGTCATCTATTTGCGATTGCAGCACAAAAATCTGTCGATTATGGGTATGATGGATATATGTATGGCTTTGCTGCTAATAAAGAATTACTCGATCATTATGTAGAAACATTTAATGGAGAGGTGATTGGCGTACTGCATCCATATCAATTTGCTATTGATGAGGTAAATGCTAAAAAAATAATGGAGGTGTATGACTATGACTGGACAGATGAAGAAATATAGAGATTCTTTAGAAAAAACACCGGAACCTGTTTTGTTAAGTCAGATCCAGACCAAAATGGATTTGAGAGGACTTATGCATTATGCAAAAGAAAAAGGAAAGAAAGTAATGGAACTTTCTGAAAAAGAAAGAATGTCATTTATTAAGAAATAGCTTGCATTTTAAAGAGGAAAGTGTTACATTAATAAACGATAACACGATGACTTGATTGAGAGAGGACGAAAGCCCTCTCTCAATTCACGTTTAGGAGCCATGTATTTCTGCAACAGAAATGCATGCAGAAGGAAAACTGAATATGGAAGAAAGAAGGTGTACACATGTCAAAACGTGAAACATACGAAACGCGCACCGAAGAACTGATTACTCCGATTTTAGACCGCATGAATTTTGAGCTGGTCGATGTGGAGTATGTAAAGGAAGGCGGTACCTGGTACTTAAGAGCCTATATCGACAAGGAAGGCGGCATTACCGTAAATGACTGTGAGGCAGTGGCGCGGGAGATGAACGAGATTTTAGACAGAGAAGATTTCGTTGAGGACTCCTATGTTTTTGAGGTCAGCTCTCCGGGACTTGGCAGACCGCTGAAAAAAGAAAAAGATTATATCCGCAGCATGGGAAAAGAAGTAGAGATACGAACATATCGTGCAATCAACCGTGAAAAGGAATTTTATGGTATTTTGTCTGCATATGATGAAAATACCGTGACGATAAAAACAGAGGACGGAACGGAAATGACGTTTGAAAAGAGCGATATCGCACTGATCCGTCTGGCATTTGACTTTTAAAGATGAACTAAAGGAGGAAAATCCTGCCCAGTGTGCTGGGCATTGCTCCCTGCAAGGGCACATGCTATGCAAAAACAGCATAGCAGGCATTTTGCTCCGCAAAACAAGGAGGATTTAATAATGAGTAATAATGAGTTGTTAGAAGCGTTAAATATACTGGAACAGGAGAAAAACATCAGCAAGGATACACTGCTTGAAGCGATTGAAAATTCTCTTGTAACAGCGTGCAAGAACCATTTTGGTTCATCCGATAACGTAAAAGTATCGATTGATCCGGAAACCTGTGAGTTTCATGTATTTCAGGAAAAGACAGTTGTTGAAACGGTAGAAGATCCGGTAGAGCAGATCAGTCTGGTCAATGCAAAGATGATCAATTCCAAATATGAGATCGGAGACGTTGTCAACATCGAGGTACAGTCTAAGGAATTCGGACGTATCGCAACACAGAATGCAAAGAACGTGATCTTACAGAAAATCCGTGAAGAAGAGCGTAAAGTTTTATACGATCAGTATTACAGCATGGAAAAAGATGTTGTGACCGGCGTGGTACAGCGTTATGTGGGAAGAAATGTCAGCATTAACTTAGGAAGGGTCGATGCGATCTTAACAGAGAATGAACAGGTAAAAGGCGAAGTGTTCCAGCCGACAGAGCGTATCAAGGTATATATCTTAGAGGTTAAGGCTACTTCTAAAGGACCGAAAGTGTTAGTTTCCAGAACACATCCGGAACTTGTAAAACGCCTGTTTGAGTCTGAGGTGGCTGAGGTCCGCGAGGGCATCGTAGAGATCAAGGCGATCGCGCGTGAAGCAGGAAGCAGAACAAAGATCGCAGTATGGTCAAACGATCCGGATGTCGATCCGGTTGGTGCATGTGTTGGTATGAATGGTGCCAGAGTCAATGCAATCGTTGGTGAACTGCGTGGTGAGAAGATTGATATCATCACCTGGAATGAGAATCCGGCAATGATGATCGAAAATGCATTAAGTCCGGCAAAAGTTATTTCTGTTATCGCAGATGCAGAAGAAAAATCTGCAAAAGTGGTTGTTCCGGATTATCAGCTTTCCCTTGCAATCGGAAAAGAGGGACAGAATGCAAGACTTGCAGCACGTCTGACAGGATTCAAGATCGATATCAAGAGCGAGACACAGGCGAGAGAGTCTGGCGATTTCTTAGATTACGAGAATGATTACGAGGAAGATGAGTATTACGATGAGGACGGCGGGTCCTATGAGGAGTACGAGGACGGCAGTGCACCGGCAGAGGAAAGCTATGAGACTGACGGAGCAGAAGAAAACAATGCCGAAGCTGATGGTGAGGACAGAGAATAAGAGGTATTAAGAAGAATGTCAAATAAAAAGATTCCGATGAGGCAGTGTGTCGGCTGTCATGAGATGAAAGCCAAAAGAGATATGATCCGTGTGATCAAAACAGCGCCGACGGAAGAAGGGGAAACGGAGATCATTTTAGATGCAACCGGAAGAAAGAACGGAAGAGGTGCTTATATCTGCCCAAACCGTGAATGTCTTGCAATGGCGATAAAAAATAAAGGGTTAGAACGATCATTTAAAATGCCGATCCCGAAAGATGTATATGAAACGCTGACAAAGGAGATGGAACAGCTTGAAACCAGATAGAGTGTTATCTATGCTAGGAATTGCCGCAAAAGCCGGCAGTGTGGCGAGTGGAGAATTTTCTACGGAAAAGGCGGTAAAAGAGGGCAGGGCATATCTTGTCATCGTTGCACAGGATGCGTCAGACAATACGAAGAAAATGTTTCGAAATATGACAGATTTTTATCAGGTGCCAATGTATGAATATTCAGACAAAGAAATGCTCGGGCATTTCATCGGAAAAGAATTTCGTGCATCGCTTGCAGTCACAAACGAGGGACTGTCGCACTCGATCGAAGAGAGACTGAAACAGCAATCACAACTGAATAATGGGAGGAATTAAGATAAATGGCAAAAATGAGAGTATATGACCTTGCAAAAGAATTAGGAATAGAGAGTAAACAGATTATAGAAACATTAAATACGACGGAATATGCAGTGAAAGCAGCTTCCAGCAATATCGATGATCCGGCACAGGATATCGTGAGAAAGAAATTTGGAAAGTCTGCAGCAGCGGAGAATACTGCAAAGGCACAGAATAAAGAAAATGTGTCAGAGAGCAAACCTGCAGAGAACAAGACAGCGGCACCGGAAAATAAACCTGCACAGAAGCCACAGGCAAACGAGCAGAATAAACCGGCTGAGGGTGCAAAAACTGAGAACGCAGAGCAGCGCCCGAAGAAAAAATCAAGCATTACTGCTGTGTTCAATGCACAGTACAGCAAACAGGGAGGCGGCCGCGGCGGCAATAACAACAGACGTCCTGGAAATGGTGACAGACGCCAGGGGAATGGCGACCGCCGTCCACAGGGACAGAATCCAAACCGCGGCAATGCGCAGGCAAGACCGACATCCGGTTATGATGTAAGAAAAGCATTTGAACGCGCAATTAACCCGGAGGCAGCAAAAGCAGCGGAAGAGGCAGAGCATCTTGCAGCGGCAAAAGCAGCAGAGCTGAAGGCACAGAGAGAGGCAAAACCAGCAGCGGAAGAGCCGAAGAAAACGGTTGAAAAAGTACAGGTACAGACTCCAAGAGAAAATGTCTATGCACAGAATCCGGAGTACCGTCCGCAGAATAATGATCGTCGTCAGGGAAATAATAATGACAGACGCGACCGTAATAACAATGGTCAGCGCCGTCCACAGGGAGACGGAAGAAACCAGAGAAACAATGGTGACAGACCACAGCGTCCATACGGTGACAGAAACGGAAGAAATGACGGACAGCGTCCATACCAGAACAATGGCAGGCCGGGACAGGGTCAGGGCGACAGAAATAATAACAGAAACAATGGCTTCCGTGGCGGAAATAACGGTGGTGGCAGACTTGACCGTGAGATCGACCGTTTCAATAAAGAGGCAGCGGCAGCAGCACCGGAAGAATTAAGAGGAAAAGAATCGAGAGAGCGTGATAAAGACAGAAACAAAAACGCAAGACAGCGTAATGATTATGATGCACTTGGCGGAAAGAAACAGGAACGTTTTATCAATCTTGAGAAGAATGGCGGCAAGAAGAAACCGCAGCAGCAGCCAAAACAGCAGCCGGAAGAGGATGCGATCCGTACACTTGTTCTCCCAGAGAAACTTACGATCAGAGAATTAGCTGACAAGATGAAAGTACAGCCATCTGTCATCGTAAAGAAGCTGTTCTTAAAGGGAACAATGGTTACTGTGAATCAGGAAGTAGATTACGAGCAGGCAGAAGAAATCGCATTAGAGTTTAACTGTATCTGTGAACCGGAGGAAAAAGTTGATGTGATCGCTGAACTCTTAAAAGAGGAAGATGATCCGGAGGATACTTTAGTAGCACGTCCACCAGTTGTCTGTGTTATGGGTCACGTTGACCATGGTAAAACATCTTTACTGGATGCAATCCGTTCTACCCGTGTGACAGACAGAGAAGCGGGCGGTATCACACAGCATATCGGTGCGTCTGTGGTATCTATCAATGGACAGAATATTACATTCTTAGATACACCGGGACATGAGGCATTTACCGCAATGCGTATGCGTGGTGCAAATTCTACTGATATTGCAATCTTAGTTGTAGCAGCAGACGATGGTGTAATGCCACAGACCGTAGAGGCAATCAACCATGCAAAAGCAGCAGGTGTTGAGATCATCGTTGCGATCAACAAGATCGATAAGCCGAGTGCAAATATCGAGCGTGTAAAACAGGAGTTATCCGAGTATGAACTTATCCCGGAAGACTGGGGTGGAAGCACGATCTTCTGTCCGGTATCCGCACATACAAAAGAGGGTATCGACAACCTGCTTGAGATGATCCTTTTAACAGCAGAAGTACTTGAGTTAAAGGCAAATCCGAAACGTAATGCAAGAGGTCTTGTCATTGAGGCACAGCTTGATAAGGGCCGCGGTGCCGTTGCCACTGTTTTGGTGCAGAAAGGTACTTTAAAAGTTGGCCAGCCGGTAGCATGCGGAAGCTGCTATGGTAAAGTCCGTGCAATGATCGATGATCAGGGAAGACGTGTCAAAGAAGCTGGTCCTTCCATGCCGGTAGAGATCTTAGGTTTATCCTCTGTACCGGAAGCGGGCGAGACATTCGTTGCCATGGATACAGAAAAAGAGGCGAGAGCATTTGCTGAGACCTATATTTCCGAGGGCAAGAACCGTCTGATCGAAGATACAAAAGCGAAGATGTCCTTAGACGATCTGTTTTCACAGATCCAGTCCGGAAATGTCAAAGAACTCGATATCATCGTAAAAGCCGATGTACAGGGTTCCGTGGAGGCAGTAAAACAGAGTCTTGTAAAACTGTCGAACGAAGAAGTTGTTGTAAAAGTCATCCATGGTGGTGTTGGTGCGATCAACGAGTCTGATGTCAGCCTTGCATCTGCATCAAATGCGATCATCATCGGATTTAACGTCCGTCCGGATCCGACTGCAAAACTTACTGCAGATAAAGAAAACGTAGATATCCGTCTCTACAAAGTCATCTACAATGCAATTGAGGATGTAGAGGCAGCCATGAAGGGAATGTTAGACCCGGTATACGAAGAGAAAGTATTAGGCCATGCAGAGATCCGTCAGATCTTCAAGGCTTCCGGCGTCGGCAATATCGCAGGTTCTTATGTGCTTGACGGTATGTTCCAGAGAGGATGTAAAGTTCGTATTTCCCGCGAGGGCGAACAGATCTTTGAGGGTGATTTAGCTTCCTTAAAGAGATTTAAAGATGATGTCAAAGAAGTAAAAGCAGGATTTGAGTGCGGTCTTGTATTTGAAGGTTTCGGTGATTTCCAGGAATTAGATATCGTAGAAGCGTATACAATGGTTGAGGTACCGCGCTAAGAGGTTATAAAATGAGAAAAAACAGTATTAAAAATACCAGGATCAATGGAGAGGTGCAGCGCGAACTTTCCAATATCATCCGCGGGGAGATCAAAGACCCGCGGATCAACCCGCTGACAAGCGTTGTGGCAGTGGAGGTTGCACCGGATTTAAAAACATGTAAAGCATATATCAGTGTTTTAGGAGATGAAGAATCCCAGGCAAAAACACTTGCAGGGTTAAAGAGCGCGGAGGGATTTATCCGCAGCAAACTTGCGAAAACAGTAAATCTGCGCAATACACCGGAGATCCGTTTCGTGTTAGACCAGTCGATTGAATATGGTGTAAAGATGTCTAAAATGATCGACGAGGTCACAAAAGATATCAAAAGCGAAGATGACGCAGAGGAATAAGACAAACGAAAAGCGTATATTTGGGGATGGAGGAGAACATGAAAAGTCTCGATGAACTTTTCGCGGGAGTAAAAACAGCTGCCATTGCAGGTCATATCAGACCGGATGGGGACTGCGTAGGCTCCTGCCTTGCAACCTATAACTATATTACGACATATTATCCGCAGATCGAAGTCAGCCTGTATCTGCAGCCGATACCCAATATTTTCAAATTTATGAAAAATGCGGATAAGATCATAAGCGACTGCACTGCAGATAAAGAGTTTGATCTGTTTATCGCACAGGACTGCGGGGATCTGGGCAGACTTGGAGACGCGGCAAAATATTTTGAGCATGCAAAAAAAACAGCGTGTATCGATCATCATATCAGTAACCAGAGTTTTGCGGATGAAAACTATATTTTCCCGCAGGCGAGTTCTGCGTCGGAACTGGTATTTGAACTGATCCCGAGAGAACGTCTGACCAAAGAGATCGCAGAATGCATTTATACCGGAATCATCCATGATACCGGTGTGTTCCAGTATTCCTGCACATCGGAAAAAACGATGGAGGCAGCAGGTGTTCTGATGGGAATGGGCATTGATTTCCCGAAGATCGTGGATCAGACGTTTTTTACAAAAACCTATGAGCAGAACCGTATCATGGGACTTGCGCTGGTAAAAAGTAAGCTGCATCTGGATGGAAAATGCATCTCGAGTATCATAACTGCAGAGGAAATGAGAGAATACAATGTTCTTCCGAAACATTTAGACGGGATCGTCAGCCAGCTTCGCGTGACAAAGGACGTGGAAGCAGCAGTCTTTTTATACCAGACAGATGAAGAAAATTATAAAGTCAGCACCCGTTCTGCAAGTTATGTGGATGTTGCAAAGATCGCAGCAAAATATGGCGGTGGCGGACATGTCAGGGCAGCAGGTTTTTCCGTGGCGGGAGATCCAGAAAAACGGCTGAATGAAATTATTGAAGATATCAGAGAACAGATCACAGATTAACGATACAGGCAGCCTGAAATTTTCAGATTGCAGAAAATGACGGCTGTACATGAGACGGGAAAATTTATGATTAACGGAATTATCAATGTATACAAAGAAAAAGGATATACATCCTTTGATGTGGTCGCAAAACTAAGAGGTATTTTAAAAACAAAGAAAATCGGACACACAGGGACACTCGATCCGGATGCGGAGGGAGTGCTTCCTGTGTGTCTTGGTAAAGCGACAAAAGTCTGCGACCTTTTGACGGACAAAAACAAAGAATACGTTGCAGTGATGCTGCTTGGAAAGGTGACAGACACGCAGGATACCACGGGAACTGTTTTAGAGGAACATCCGGTAGAAGTAACGGAAGAGCAGGTAAAAGAGGCAGTTCTTTCTTTTACAGGGGAATACATGCAGGTTCCGCCGATGTATTCTGCATTAAAAGTGAACGGAAAGAAACTGTGCGATCTCGCAAGGGCCGGTGTGACGGTGGAACGTCAGGCAAGACCGGTTCAGCTCTATTCCATTGAGATTATTAAAATGGAACTGCCCCGGGTATGTATGCGTGTGCGCTGCTCAAAGGGAACTTATATCCGTACATTATGTCAGGACATCGGTGAGAAACTTTCCTGTGGAGCATGTATGGAATCCTTGCTGCGCACAAAGGTATCTGAATTTTGTGTACAGGATGCGCTTCGCCTCTCCGAGATCGAAGAACGTGTACAAAAAGCGGCAGGACAGACACCGTCAGAACAGTGGAACGCAGAGATGTTTGATTTTATTTATGCGGTTGATTCCGTATTTTTACAGTATAAAAAAGCGGTGATCTGCAAAGAATGGAACAAACTGTTATATAATGGAAACCGGATGAAAAAAGACATGTTTGTTTCTTATCAGAAAGACTGGGAACAGCAGAAGGTTCGTATTTATGATGAAGAAGGGCGTTTTATCGGGATATATGAGTACTCCGAGATACACGGGGATTATAAACCGGTAAAATTGTTTATGGAAGCATGAAATATCTGAAAAACACAACCGAATTTTATATTGAAGAGCCAACCGTACTTTCACTTGGAAAATTTGACGGGATACACAGAGGCCATGAACTCCTGATGGAACATCTGGCATCCAAAAAGGAAGCGGGACTTGCAGCGGTCATATTCACATTTAATATTCCACCACGGAAAAGTGTGGAACAGGTTGAGGCGAAAGTTTTAACAACCAATGAAGAAAAAATGCATATCTTTGAGCAGATTGGGATCGACTATCTGGTCGAGTGTCCGTTTACAAAAGAGATCATGTGCATGGAACCGGAAGATTTCATTGCCAAGATCGTGCATCAGCTTCATGTAAAGTGTTTTGTGGTTGGTTCTGATTTTCACTTTGGGCACAATCGCAGGGGCGATTATCACATGTTGAAAGATTTATCGGACAAGTATGGCTATGAAGTGCTTGTGATCGATAAAATGCAGGAAGATAAGAGAGATATCAGCAGCACATTTGTCCGGGAAGAGATTGCAAAGGGCAATATTGAGAAGGCAAATCATCTGTTAGGGTATCACTATTTTGTGACAGGGGAGATCCTTCACGGAAGACATTTAGGCAGCACGAAACTTGGAATCCCGACGATCAACCAGATTCCGCCGGAGGAAAAACTGCTTCCGGAGAGTGGTGTCTATGTGACAGAAGTGCGGCTTGGCGACCGGAGCTGCCGTGGCGTTACAAACGTTGGGGTGAAACCGACGATTGAAGGAAAAAATCCGGTCGGTGTTGAGACACATCTTCTGGATTTTGCCGGGGATCTTTACGGCAAAGTAGTGACGGTCGAGTTCTTGACAAGAATCCGGGAGGAACGGAAATTTTCATCCATCGAGGCTTTAAAAGAGGAAATGCAGAATAATATTGCATATGCGAGGGCATGGTTCGAGAAAAATGAATCCTAGATATTACGGAAATGTTACATAAATATGTTGACATTGTAAAAAATGACTGCTATACTTGAGCGGTATTGATAAACGAAGTATTCAGGATTCTTTGGAAAGGTACGGATATGAAAGCAAAATGGGTTAAGGCAGCCGGACTTCTTGCAGCCGGTTCTCTTGTATTTTCAGCAGCTTATATTGATGGAAAGCCGGGTGTGAAAGACACACAGGAAGTAATGGCAGAGAGCACAGATTCCCAGATACATGAAGTGTCTGCGGGGGTGTCTTCCACATTGGCAGAACAGATGGAAAATTATACAAAACAGGGTACGGATCTTGCATCCGGTGTTACTGATGTGATGTCGGATTACCTTTCTGTTACCGCAGCAGATATGGTCAGTGTTTCAGAATCCGACCGTGATATGACTGCATCCGGTCAGGAAGATGAGACACAAACAGAGGAAGAAAAACAGGCACAGGCGCTTGCAGAGGCAGCCAGTGCATTTGGATACACAAATCTGGGAATCGCACAGGCAGATGGCAATATCAATGTCCGTGAAGTTCCGGGAACAGAGGCAGAGATTGTTGGAAAGCTGCCAAACAATGCAGGATGTGAGATTATCGGAACAGATGGTGACTGGACACAGATCGAGTCCGGAAAAGTAAAAGGATATGTAAAATCAGAATATCTTATGACCGGTGAAGCAGCGATCGCAAAGGCACAGGAAGTAAAGCAGACAGTTGCAACCGTAACGACGACCACGCTTTATGTCCGTGACGAGACAAACACAGACAGCCATGTCATCACCATGATGCCGGAGGGTGAGGAACTTGAGGTTCTTGAAGTCCTTGACGGCTGGGTAAAGATCAATGTCGACAGTGATGAGGGATATGTCTCTTCAGACTATGTCAGCATTGCAACCGAACTTCCGAAGGCACAGACTATGACAGAAGTCCGTTATGGACAGGGTGTATCGGATGTCCGTGTATCCCTTGTTTCCTATGCAACACAGTTTGTCGGAAACCCGTATGTATGGGGTGGAACCAGTCTGACAAGAGGGGCGGACTGTTCTGGATTTGTCATGAGTGTATTTGCCAACTATGGCATTTCACTTCCACATTCTTCAAGAGCACAGGCAAACTGCGGTACAAAGATTTCCGCATCGGATGCACAGCCGGGAGATCTTTTCTTCTACGGCAACGGAAGCAGTATCAATCATGTGGCTATTTATATTGGAGGCGGCCGTGTGGTACATGCAAGTTCACCGAAGTCCGGTATCAAGATCTCAGGAGCATACTATAGAACACCGGTCAAAGTAGTCCGTGTGATCAATAATTAAATTTAGGCATTTACAACAGAAACAACCCATGCTATAATAGCGGAGTATGAGTTTAGCCCATATTCGGTAGATGGACACTCCGACCTTTTACTGAGTATCATATCCCGGCACAGCCGGAACGGGCGTTTAATAAGAAAAGGAGGATCATAACATGATCGCAAAGGAAAAGAAACAGGCAATTATCGCAGAGTATGGCAGAACACCGGGAGATACAGGTTCACCGGAAGTTCAGATCGCTATCTTAACAGCACGTATCGAGGAGTTAAATGCTCATCTTGCTGAGAACAAAAACGACTATCATTCAAGACGTGGTCTTTTAAAGATGGTTGGTCAGAGACGTGGTTTACTGGCATACTTAAAGAAAGTTGATATCGAAAGATATCGTTCCTTAATTGAGCGCTTAGGTCTTAGAAAATAAGATCTTCTCCATACAGAGCCGCTTCCGCATGGAGGCTGGCATGTATGGATACCGTATGGAATCTGTTTTCATACGGTTTTATCGAGTGGAGACTTACTCCACTCGATTTTCAGTTAAAATAAGAAAGAATCCTGTGAAAACAGGTTCTTTGCCAAAGGCAGAAGTATATTTCCGAGACCACTGAAAAATGTATGAGAGGTCGTGGATTTTTCAGTAGTTTCGGTGCTTCTGTCTCCACAGAGAAAAGGAGAAAACGCATGTATAAAAGTTTTTCAATGGAACTTGCAGGCAGAACACTGACCGTAGATATCGGCAGAGTATGTGCCCAGGCAAACGGAGCCGCATTATTAAAATACGGTGAGACAACAGTTTTATCTACTGCTACCGCATCGGACAAGCCGAGAGACGGAGTCGATTTCTTCCCGCTCAGCGTTGAGTACGAAGAGAAAATGTATGCAGTCGGAAAAATCCCTGGTGGATTTAACAAGAGAGAAGGTAAGGCATCCGAGAATGCAATCCTTACTTCCCGTGTTATCGACCGCCCGATGCGTCCGTTATTCCCGAAGGATTACCGTAACGACGTTACCATCAACAACATGGTTATGTCTGTTGACCCGGAGTGCCGTCCGGAAGTTGTTGCAATGATCGGTTCCGCACTTGCAGTTACCATTTCTGATATCCCATTTGCAGGTCCTTGTGCCATGACACAGATGGGTATGGTAGATGGCGAGTTTATTATCAATCCTTCCCAGAAAGTATGGGATACCGGTGATTTACAGCTTACCGTTGCATCTACCGCTGAGAAAGTCATCATGATCGAAGCTGGTGCAAATGAGATTCCGGAAGAGAAGATGATCGAGGCAATCTATAAATGTCATGATGTGAACCAGACAATCATCGCTTTCATCAATCATATCGTAGAAGAGGTTGGTAAGCCAAAACATGAGTATACAAGCTGTGCAATCCCGGAAGAGATGTTTGCTGCAATCAAAGAGATCGTAACACCGGGGCAGATGGAAGAAGCTGTATTTACCGATGAGAAACAGAAACGTGAAGAGAACATCCGTGAGATCACAGATAAACTTGCTGAGGCATTCGCAGATAACGAAGAGTGGTTGGCAGTGCTTGGCGAGGCTGTTTACCAGTATCAGAAAAAGACTGTCCGCAAGATGATCTTAAAAGACCACAAACGTCCGGATGGCCGTGCAATCAACCAGATCCGTCCGCTTGCAGCTGAGGTTGACCTGATTCCTAGAGTGCATGGTTCTGCAATGTTTACCCGTGGACAGACACAGATCTGTGATGTTGTCACATTAGCTCCGCTTTCTGAGGTACAGAAGATCGACGGATTAGATGAGAACATCACAACAAAGAGATATATCCATCAGTACAACTTCCCTGCATATTCTGTAGGTGAGACAAAAGTTTCCCGTGGACCGGGACGCCGTGAGATCGGTCACGGTGCACTGGCTGAGAAAGCACTTATGGCAGTACTTCCTTCTGAGGAGGAGTTCCCATATGCGATCCGTGCCGTATCCGAGACATTTGAGTCAAATGGATCTACTTCCATGGCTTCCACCTGTGCATCCTGTATGTCTTTAATGGCAGCAGGTGTTCCGTTAAAAGCAATGGTTGCAGGTATTTCCTGTGGTCTTGTTACCGGTGACACAGATGATGATTACCTTGTTCTTACGGATATCCAGGGTCTTGAGGATTTCTTCGGAGATATGGACTTTAAGGTAACCGGTACACACAAAGGTATCACAGCAATCCAGATGGATATCAAGATCCATGGTCTTACAAGACCGATCGTTGAGGAAGCAATCGGACGTGCGAGAGAGGCAAGAATCTACATCATGGATGAGGTTATGTCAAAAGCAATCGAGGAGCCGAGAAAAGAAGTCAGCACATTCGCACCGAAGATCGTTCAGATCCAGATCAATCCGGACAAGATCGGTGATGTAGTCGGACAGAGAGGAAAGACGATCAACGAGATCATTGACCGCACAGGCGTTAAGATCGACATTACCGATGACGGTGCTGTATCTGTATGTGGCACAGACGCAGAGATGATGAACAAAGCAATCGAAATGATCAAGATTATCACCACTGACTTTGCAGAGGGACAGATCTTTACTGGTACTGTTGTAAGCATCAAAGAATTTGGCGCATTTGTTGAATTTGCTCCGGGTAAAGAGGGAATGGTTCATATTTCCAAGATTTCCAAAGAGCGTATCAATCGTGTGGAGGATGTCCTGACATTAGGAGATAAAGTAAAAGTTGTCTGCCTTGGAAAAGACAAGATGGGACGCATCAGCTTCTCTATGAAGGATGTTCCGGCAGAGGCATAAGAAAAAACAAATAGTTTAAAAATTATAAATAATCTATATACAAGATATATGGATTTGAAAAAAGAACTGTATGTTAATGATAGTTATTAACGTGCAGTTCTTTTTTGTAATACCTGACAATAGAATGGCCTCATCGACATTACAATCCCATAATTCCGTCCACTGGCAGGGAAAAGGCAACACCATGGGCAGGAGAGTCCATTCCATGAGCAGAGCTGATCGCCTGCATGATCTCTGTTTTTTTATCTTTTGGTACAACGATTGCGACGATTTCCTGTTCTTCCTGGATCGTGATGCCGAAGATGACAGCCGATTTTCCGGGACTGCAGCGCAGACCTTTTAAGATCGTGCCTCCGGTTGCACCGGCAGCGCGCGCGGTGTTCATGACAGCGTCACTGTATCCCTGATTGATTGTTACAAGTATCATAGCATGTGTAATTGGTTCACTCATCTTTTTCACTTCCTTTTCAACTTCTTCGCCGTCTGATTCTGCGGTGTGCTCGTTTAAAAGTTTATATAGAAATCCCTGCATACCGTTCATGGGAATACTGACGGCAATACCGGTTCCTTTTTTATGAAGGCTCAATGCCTGATTCATTTCAGCGAGCAGAATTTTTTTGCGTCCGTTTGGAATAAAACAGAGTGTGATACTTTTCTGGATACTTCCAAGACCGCATAATTCTAACCATTCTGAACTGGCTGTGCCGATCCCATGCATCTGATAGTAGACCGGTATATGGGAATCTGCTAAAAATTCGCATAATTGCTCTCTGATATGGGAGTCTGTGATAATTACAAGGCAGCGGTAAGCTTCTCGTTTTTTCTGTTCCTGCATCGTTAAAAATCCTCCTCAAAATCCAGAATTTCATTGTCGTCAATGCCAATGATGGCGGCGGCAGGGGTACTTGCTTTCTTTAATTTCATATTATAGGAGACACCCATGACCTGAACTGCAATAAGTGGTGCCATGGCAACCATCGCAACAACTCCGAAAGCATCTGTGACTACATTTCCTCCGATCGCGGTACATGCACCCATGGCAAGCGGGAGCAGAAAAGTGGAAGTCATAGGACCACTCGCAACACCGCCGGAGTCGAAGGCAATGCCGACAAATACTTTTGGTACAAATCTTGTCAGAATCAGTGCAATCAGGTATCCCGGGATTAAAAGCCAGTAAATGTTTAAACCGGTAAGAACACGAAGCAATGCAAGTGCAACGGAGGCGGATACACCGATCGACAGGCTTAAATTCATGGTATCTCTGGAAATAGAGCCGTTTGTGACGTCCTCAACCTGACGGTTTAATACCTGGACCGCAGGCTCTGCTTTTACGATATAGTAACCGATCAAGGCACCGATCGGGATTAAAATCCATTTCCACGGCTGGCCGGCAAGACTGCTTCCAAGAAGACTTCCAACAGGAGCAAATCCGACGTTTACACCGGTTAAGAAAAGGATCAGACCGATGATCGTGTAGAGTAAACCGATGATCATTTTGATCACCTGTGGCTTGTGATAACGTCTGGAAATAAGCTGGAAGATCAGAAATACGAAAATTACCGGAAGGATGGACAGCAGAACCTCTTTTGCATAATCCGGTATCATATGTACAAATTCGCGGATCACGTCCTGCATCGTGATTACGTCCGGGATTGTTGTCTCATTGTATGCGGCACCAGTTGGATGATAAAAAATGCCAAGCAGAAGGACCATTAAAACAGGACCTACACTGCAAAAAGAAATCAGACCAAAACTGTCACTCGAACCGTTTTTATCGTTTCTGGTTGCGGAGAGACCAACACCGATCGCCATAATAAAGGGAACTGTCATGGGACCTGTCGTCACGCCGCCGGAGTCAAATGCGACTGCAATAAAATCAGCAGGAGCCGCGAAAGAAAGAAAAAACAGTGCAATATAAAAAATGCACAAAAGAACTGGAAGACTGATCCGAAAGAGAATACGGAGTACGGCGATCACTAAGAATACGCCGACACCAAGTGCAACCGTAAAGATCAGGGTATTGTTCGGAATAGAAGGAACCTGATTTGCAAGAACCTGAAGATCGGGTTCTGCGAGGGTTATGATAATACCCATCAGAAAGCATACGCCGATTAAAACAGGAAGCTTTCTTGTTTTCATAATGGAAGAACCAACGCCTTCGCCGAGAGGTGTCATGGCAGTTTCTGCACCGAGCTGGAAAAAAGCCATGCCGATGATCAGCATAAATGCACCGACTAAGAACAGGGCGATCGTTCCGGTTTCCATGGGAACAACAAAAATGGAAAGCAGGAGCACGATCACCGTGATCGGCAGGACTGCATTTACGGATTCGTCAAATTTTTCTTTGAGTTTTTTGTTCAAGATGGCATCACACTACTTTCTTTTTTGATTTTAAAGCGAACCAAAATAGTTCACTAATTAACTATTATTTATTATAAGGAAAATCATGCCAAGTGTCAAACATTCTTCTGAATATTCAGAAAAATTTAACATTTTTTTATCATTTTTAGCAGAAAATAAATTTCTTCATATAATAATATGGAAGTTCTTTGACAGAATGGGAGAGACTATGGATCGGGTGAAGAAGATGATTCACACGGATTATGCATACAGATCAGGACTTAGCGGACAGAATGTTACCGTTGCAGTGATGGATACCGGTATTGTTGCACATCCGGATTTTGAGGACAGAATCATATATTTTCATGATTTTTGTTATGGGAGAAAGGAAATGTATGATGATAATGGTCACGGCACCCATGTTTCGGGGATTATTGCGGGAAACGGAAAAATGTCTGAGCAGTATCTGAAAGATACTGCACATAAGGTTCGGATATACAGTGGAGTTGCACCAAAATGCAGGATTATCATGTTAAAGGTTTTAGATGAAAATGGAAATGGAAATACGAAAAAAGTACTTGATGCAGTGATGTGGGTCAAAGAGAACAGGGAACGTTATCATATTAAGATATTAAATATATCGGTAGGAATGTTACCGGGCGCAGGTGTGGAGGAGCAGAGAAAGCTTTTATATGCGATCGATGAATTGTGGGATGCAGGGATCATGGTCGTTGCCGCTGCAGGAAATAACGGACCAAAAGAAAATACGGTGACGATTCCGGGTATTTCAAGAAAAGTACTGACGGTCGGAAGCAGTGATGATGATACCTATGACCGTGGGAGAAAAGTTTTAAAAACCGGATACAGCGGCAGGGGGCCGACTGCATGCTGCATCGTAAAGCCGGAAATCCTCGCACCCGGAACCGGTATTACAAGCTGCAGCAGGGATAAAAGCGGATATCAGGTAAAAAGCGGAACTTCCATGGCAGCACCGGTTGTCTCAGGGGCGCTTGCCCTTGCATTTGAGAAGTATCCATCATTTACTCCGGCAGAAATGAAGCTGCGCCTTTATGAGAGAGCATATCCGAGAAGTGCGCAGCTTGGCAGGATCGGATGGGGGATGATACATGTGGATCATCTCGTGCGTTGACTTTTGAGAGGAAAATTATTACAATAAGCACATGTTTGTACTGTGGCACAAACTTGTGCAGATGAAAACGTTGCTTTCATTGAAAAGCGTGCAGGGAGAATGGAGATTTGTATGAAGAAAATATTACATCTCATATTTGGAAGATTTTTTGTGGTTGCCATGGCAATCATTTTACAGGTGTTATGGCTGTGTGTCGTATTGTGGCAGCTCAGTTACAAGTTTACGTATGTCAATTTGCTTGTGCGTGTGATAGCAATCATTGTTGTGCTTGTAATCGTCAATAAATGGACAAATCCGGCGAATAAACTCTCGTGGACGTTTTTGATCTTATTGTCGCCGATTTTTGGACTTATGGTATATTTCTTATTTGGAAGATCCGGTCTGACCAAACATACAAGAGAGAGAATGGATGCTGTCAACCGTCAGGTGGAAGCATTGTTTCAGAGAGATAGCGCAGTGGAGAAAGGCTTAGAAAAAGAAAGCCGGTCAGCATATCTGCAGTCATCTTATATTGATAAATGGGCGGGATTTCCATTATATCAGAACACGCAGACAAAATATTACAGCTGTGGGGAAGAAATGTTCCCGGATATGTTAGAGGCACTGCGCGGTGCAAAACATTTTATATTCCTCGAGTATTTTATCATTGAAGAAGGATATATGTTCAATACGATCCTTGATATTCTTGAGGAAAAGGCAAAGGCCGGAGTGGATGTGCGCTTTATCTATGATGATGTCGGCAGCATCAATTCTATTTCTTTTGGATATTATAAAAAGCTGCAGGAGAGAGGAATTCCCTGTGTGACATTCAATCCGTTTAAACCACTGATCTCTGTGGTGATGAACAACCGCGATCACCGTAAAATTTTTGTGGTGGATGGGTATATTGGGTTTACAGGCGGTATCAATCTTGCCGATGAATATATCAATAAAGTCAAAAGGTTTGGATACTGGAAGGATACCGGAGTGCGGATTGAGGGAGAGGCAGTCTGGAGCCTTACGGCAATGTTTCTGGAAATGTGGAATTATATCAACCGTTCCACGGAAGATTACAGCAGATTCCTGCCGTCTGTTTACAGGGAGAAAGAATTTACCTCCGATGGCTTTGTACAGCCGTATGGTGACAGTCCGCTCGATAATGAAAACGTCGGAGAAAATATTTATCTGAATATCATAAACCGTGCGAAAAACTATGTGTATATTTTTACACCATATCTGATCATCGATCACGAAATGCTGATCTGTCTCTCAAATGCAGCAAAGAGCGGTGTGGATGTAAGGATCGTGACACCGGGTGTGCCGGATAAAAAGGCAGTATATCTTTTAACACAGTCTTATTATGAACCGCTTTTAAAGAATGGTGTGAAGATTTTTCAGTATACACCGGGATTTATCCATGCAAAATGTTTTGTCTGTGACGATGAGATCGCGACGGTCGGCAGTGTAAACCTTGACTACCGGAGTCTGTTTTTACACTTTGAATGTGGTGTATTTATGTACCGGTCTAAGGCAGTCATGCAGGTAAAGGAAGACTGCCTCAGGACATTTGAAGAGTCGGAGGAGATGGATGTTTCATTCTGCCGCAGACGAAGACTTCCGGTACGTATGGTTCAGAGCCTGATGCGTCTGTTTGCACCGTTGTTATAATATGAGAACAAATGTTCCGCACCATCAGATCAGTGATATGTAATAACAGAATGTTTCATGACATCAAATCAGTGATACACCGGACGCTGTATTTTTAAGGAACAAAATATAACAGGGTGCGGCAAAAATAATCTTTATAATCTGCAGCATCGACTGTATCCGCATATACAATATTGACACTGCCGATCGGCGCTCCATTTAGAGAATAGACCGCCTTCCCGGCAGTGTTTCCTTTTTTTACTGGTGCTGTCACATTTTCCGGCAGTTCGATGCTTTTGGTAATGCCGGTAAGATCACTTCCGTCTGTTGTCATGTATTGAAAAGGTCTTTGGTAAATGATGCCTACAGAATCCGCAAGGCCTTTTTTAACCGGGAGATCGTCTAACTTATCTTCGTGGCTGTCACAGTAAATCCTGCATTTCCCAAACCCATAATTCAAAAGAGTCGTGGCATCCGCAGAGCGTGACTTGATATCAGGAGCCCCCATGATGACGGCGATCAGTTCCATATCATCTTTTTTGGCGGTTGCAGAAATACAGTACATGGCAGTGTTGGTAAATCCGGTTTTTAAGCCGGTGGCATACTGGTAATGTTTGATCAGCTTATTGGTGTTCGTCAGACCGAACTCCGAGGAACCTTTTGCGGTAGTGTGGGTGATATTTTCCATCCAGATTGTGCAGTAATCATGGATTTTCGGGTATTTTGTGATCAGTTCGCGCGACATCAGTGCAATGTCATTGGCGCTGGTCATATGTCCGTCGGCATCTAAACCACAGCAGTTGACGAAATTGGTGTCATTCATACCGAGTCCTTTTGCGCGTTCGTTCATCATGCGGACAAATTCTGATTCGGAACCGGCAACATGTTCTGCCATGGCAACACAGGCGTCATTGGCGCTCGCAACACTGATACATTTGATCATCGTTTCGACTGTCTGGGTTTCACCCGGTTCTAAAAACACCTGAGAACCGCCCATGCTTGCTGCATATTCGGAGACGGTCACCGTGTCATCTAAGGAAATCTGTTTGGATGAGAGTGCATCAAAAATCAGAAGCAGCGTCATAATCTTGGTGACACTTGCCGGATGCCTTGCCTCGTGGGAATTTTTTTCGTAGACGACGGCACCGGTGAAAGCCTCCATCAAAATGGCGCTTGGTGCGGAGATATTTAAGTCTGCAGCAGGTGCAGTATCTGTCTGGGCAGCAGGAGACAGGGGGATGGTTACATTCGGAATGAAACAGGAAGATGCAGGAAGTACCGTGCCCTGCACAAGGAGATTGAGACCGAGCAGAATGGAAACCATGAATTTCAAGAATATGCCCTCCGTAGGGTTCTGTTATAATTTATTTTAGATGTGAAGGATGTACATTATGCATAAAAATCTTGAATTTTGCGGGAATCCACGGTAAAATCAATATTTGTGGAATGAGAGGGTATGACATAGATGGAATTAACTGTAAAACTTCAGGTGTTTGAGGGGCCGTTAGATCTGCTTTTACATCTGTTAGAAAAAAATAAAGTCAATATATATGATATTCCAATCGTGGAGATCACAAACCAGTATATGGAATATATTGCCGAAATGCGCAGACAGGACTTAAATGTGATGAGCGAATTTCTCGTGATGGCGGCGACACTGCTTGATATCAAATCAAAAATGCTGCTCCCTGCAAAAGAAAGCGAGGATGAGGAAGAAGAAGATCCGAGAGCGGAACTTGTGCAGCAGCTGTTGGAATATAAAATGTATAAATGTATGGCATATGAACTCAGGGATCGTCAGATTGATGCGGAAAAAGTATGGTTTAAAGCACCGACAATCCCGCCCGAAGTTCTTGCATATGAAGAACCGGTTGATGTGAATGAACTGATGTCCGGGGTAACACTTGCGAGGCTGAATGATATTTTTCAGTCCATCATAAAGAAACAGGCGGATAAGATCGATCCGGTCCGTTCGAAGTTTGGAAGAATCGAGAAAGAGGAAGTGTCACTTTCTGATAAGATGACATATGTGGAAGAATACAGTCTGCATCACGGACATTTTTCGTTTCGGAGTCTTTTAGAAGCACAGTCCGGGAAAATGGAAGTGGTTGTGACATTTCTGGCAATATTAGAGCTGATGAAGATGGGAAAGATCGTTGTTTCCCAGGAATACACGTTTGATGATATAAAAATTGAATCAAAAATTGCAGCCTAGCTGTGTGACAGCAGAAATGAAATGGGATCTGTGTGGAATTTTTACACACCGGAATAGAGGGTTGGTATGGAAGAAAAAAAATATGAGGCAATCGTTGAGGCGATCCTGTTTACAATGGGAGAGTCTGTGGAATTAGAGCGTATAGCAAAAACACTGGAACTTGATACAGAACGGACAAAAAAGATCATAGAACATCTGATGCAGCGCTATGAGGATGATGGCGTCGGCGTTAAGATCATGGAACTGGACGGTTCTTATCAGATGTGTACGAAGGGCGAAATGTATGAATATCTGGTGAAAATCGCAAAGCAGCCGAAAAAGCATGTGCTTACCGACGTTCTGCTTGAAACCCTTTCGATCATTGCCTACAAGCAGCCGATTACAAAGGCGGAAATTGAAAAGATCAGAGGTGTTTCCTGCGATCATGCGGTAAACAAGCTGGTGGAGTACAATCTGGTATGTGAACTTGGAAGGCTGGATGCGCCGGGACGCCCGCTGCTTTTTGGCACAACGGAGGAATTCTTAAGGAGTTTTGGCGTTCAGTCAATCGATGAACTTCCCGTGTTAAGTCCGGTCCAGGTAGAAGAATTCAAACAGGAAGCGGAAGCGGAAATGCATATGAAACTGGATATCTGATCTGGTTTCGTATGCTTTTTTTTCACAAAAAATGAGCATTTTTTGCGTATTATATACATAAGGATTGATGAAATGCTTTTTTGGAGTCTGGTGTATGTGGAAAAAACTGCTGGCATGGATCCTTGTCACTGTGATCTTAACAGGATATGGGATACAGATCGTGGAGGCTTTTGATCAAAAAGAAAATGTGCGGATGGAGGAAGTGATAGAAAAGCCGGATCAAAATTCCCTGTATGCAAAAGCAGCTGTGCTTATGGATGCGGATTCCGGGCGTATCCTGTATGAAAAAAACGGGCACCAGGCGATGGCGAATGCCAGTACGACCAAAATACTGACATGTATCATTGCACTGGAAAACTGCGACCTGGACAGCGAAGTGACCGTGAGTACGCTTGCAGCGTCACAGCCGAAAGTTCATCTGGGTATGCGGGAGGGGCAGAAGTTTTATCTGAAAGATCTGCTGTACGGACTGATGTTGGAATCTTATAATGACTGCGCTGTGGCGATTGCAGAACACATTGCAGGCACGACGGGTGATTTTGCAAAACTTATGAACGATAAAGCAGAGGAGATCGGCTGTGAGGACAGTTATTTTATCACACCGAACGGACTGGATGCCAAAAATGAAAATGGCTTTCATCACACAACAGCGGCAGATCTTTCTTTGATCATGCGGTACTGCATCAAAACATCAGAAATGGCAGAGCAATTTCTTACAATCACAAGGGAAGGACAGTATCAGTTTTCTGATATAGATGGTAAAAACAGTTACACCTGCTGTAATCATAATGCATTTTTGCAGATGATGGACGGGGCATTGTCTGGCAAGACCGGTTTTACCGGTAATGCGGGATATTGTTATGTCGGGGCATTAAAATGTGATGACAGAACTTTTATCGTTGCACTGCTTGCCTGCGGGTGGCCGAATAATAAAACATATAAGTGGGCAGATACAAAAAAACTTATGCAGTATGGAATTTCCCGGTTCCGGAAAATAAGTCTGGATGAGATTGAACTGGACGCAGGGGAATATGTTCCGGTACAGGTGGTGGACGGACAGGGCACAAAGATCGGCGAAGAGGTAACAACAGAACTTGAAGTTGCGCCGGTGAAAGAAAATGTGGAACTATTGATTGAAAAAGACCAGGAAGTACACATAGAGTATCAATTATCCCGGAAACTTTATGCACCGGTAACGGAAGGAGATTTTATCGGTGAGATAACATACCTTCTGGGAGATGAGGTTCTGGCAAAACGTGTGGTCACAGTGAAGAATACGGTAAAAAGAATCGATTTTTGCTGGTGTGTAAAAAAAACAGCAGAATTATTTCCAATGTAAAAGCCCTAAATTCCTTGTATGCAAAAAAAAACTGTCAAAAAATTAACAATTCTCTTGAAAATTTGTCACTGACCATCTATAATTTATCCTAGCGGAATTTGTTATATTTTTACATTATTCACTATGTACCATGTCAAAAGATGTGGTAACAAACTTTATAGATGGAGGGCAAAAAGGATGAATAGTAGTAATGATAGCTTGGCAATGCAGCGTATTACCAAGTTAGTCGATGAGAACAGTTTCATGGAAATCGGTTCTCTCGTAACCGCAAGAAATACAGACTTTAATCTTGCAGACACAGATACACCGTCCGATGGTGTAATTACCGGACACGGTCTGGTGGATGGCAATCTGGTATTTGTATACAGCCAGAATGCAGCTGTATTAAACGGTACTATCGGAGAGATGCATGCAAAGAAGATTGCAGCCGTATATGACATGGCAATGAAAATGGGAGCACCGGTGATCGGATTTATCGATTGCGCCGGAATGCGTTTACAGGAATCTGTGGATGCGTTAAACGGATTTGGTGAGATCTACGCAAAGGAGGTTGCAGCATCCGGCGTTGTTCCGCAGATTTCCGCTATTTTCGGAAGCTGTGGCGGTGGACTTGCAGTAGTTCCTGCATTATCTGATTTCGCATTTATGGAGAGCAAAGGAAAAATGTTCATCAATTCCCCGAATGCGATCGAGGGTAACCGTATTGAAAAATGCGATACTTCTTCCGCAGAGTTCCAGAGTGAGAAAAACGGTTGTATCGATGCTGTTGGAACAGAGGATGAGATCATTGCAGAGATCCGCGAGTTAGTAAGCGTCCTTCCTTTAAATAATGAAGGAGATGTATACACATCTGAGTGTCAGGATGATTTAAACCGTGCATGTGAGAACATGGCAGCCATGAAAGGCGATCCAAGATATTTATTAAGTGAGATCTCAGACGGACATGTATTCTTTGAAACAAAGAAAAACTATGCAAAAGATATGGTAACCGGATTTATCCAGTTAAACGGAATGACAGTCGGCGCTGTTGCAAACTGCTCAGAAGTTTACGATGAAGAGGGCAAAAAAGCAGAGGAGTTCTCCGGAGCTCTGACAGCAAGAGGATGCAACAAGGCAGCAGAGTTCGTTAACTTCTGTGATGCGTTCGAGATCCCGGTATTGTCTTTAACAAACGTAAAAGGTTATGCAGCTACTGTCTGTGCAGAAAAAGGACTTGCAAAAGCACTTGCACGCATGACAATGGCATTCGCTGATGCAACCTGCCCGAAAGTAAACCTGATCACCGGAAATGCAATCGGAAGCGCTTATGTGACAATGAACTCCAAAGCAATCGGAGCAGACTTTACATATGCATGGGAAGATGCAAAGATCGGTATGATGGATGGCGAGCTTGCAGCAAAGATCATGTACGCAGATGCATCTGCAGATGAACTCGCAGCAAAAGCAAAAGAATATGATGCATTACAGTCAAGTGTTATGACTGCAGCAAGACGTGGTTATGTAGATCTTATTTTAGATCCGGCAGACACCAGAAAATACCTTGTAGATGCATTTGAATTATTATACACAAAATGTGCAGGTGTACCGGACAAGAAACATGGAACAAAATAGAAAGGTGAAGTTATGAAGAAAAAATTATCTCTTATGCTTTGTCTTTGCTTTATGGTTCTGGCAATGACAGCATGTGGAACGGATCCTAAGAGCGTTGATTATTTTGGTATGAGTTATTCTGATATCCAGGATAACATGGAGCAGACAGTATCTGCGCTTGTTTCGTTTTCAGATGAAGATATACAGAGTGGTGCAGAATATTATGACTCAAACGGAATGGATGCATTTGCCCACTTACTGACATCCTGGGGTGAAACAGTTTCAGATCTGGGTTCCTATCAGGGACTTGGAGATCTTACTGTGACAAAAGCACAGAAGACTGTGACTGCAGACCAGGTTTTACATTTCTCAGACAGAGATGTAGTTGTTTCTTATGTATATGAATACAATTACGAGACAGAAGCACCGGAACTTACAGATGCAAGTGCAGATCTTGTGTATTCACTTGGCGAGAAAATGGGAAAAGCCGGTATGAATACATTGATGGGAATGGGAACCGTATTTGTAGTTCTTATCCTGATCAGTCTGATCATCAGCTGCTTTAAAGTGATTCCGTATTTACAGAACAAAAAAGCAAATGCTGGTGCGAAGAAAGATGTGGCAGATCCGGTTGTAGAACAGATCGAGCAGCGTGAGGAGACATCCCAGCTTACTGATGATTTAGAACTGGTTGCAGTTATTTCTGCAGCAATCGCAGCGGCAGAAGGAACATCAGCAGATGGATTCGTAGTACGTTCTATCCATAGAAGATAGGCGAAGCAGACAAGTTATAATAAATATATGTCGTAAAAAAGTAATGATCACAGGAGGATGATTCAATGAAAAGCTATACAATTACCGTAAATGGAAATGTTTATGATGTTACTGTAGAAGAGAATGGTGCTGTAAGTGCACCGGCAGCAGCACCGAGACGTGCAGCAGCTCCGGCTCCGGCAGCAGCTCCAAAGGCAGCAGCACCGGCAGGTGGCGCAGGCAATGTTAAGATCGAAGCAGGTGCAGCAGGAAAAGTATTTAAGATCGAGTCTTCTGTTGGCGCATCTGTAAAGAAAGGTGACACAATCTTAGTTCTTGAAATCATGAAAATGGAGACACCGGTTGTTGCTACCGAAGATGGTACAGTAGCAAGCATCAACGTAAGTGTTGGTGACATGGTAGAAGCAGGTGCATTACTGGCAACTTTAAACAACTAATTTTAGGAGGATAACAATGAGTTATTTTACTGAGACAATGGGCAACCTCCTTCATCAGACTGCCTTTTTTAACCTGACATGGGGAAATTTCGTAATGATCTTAGTTGCATGTATTTTCCTGTATCTGGCGATTGCAAAAGGGTTTGAACCGTTGTTACTCGTTCCGATCGCATTTGGTATGCTTCTGGTAAACATTTATCCGGATATCTTTGCAGCTCCGGAGCAGATGAGTAACGGTGTCGGTGGTTTATTCCATTATTTTTATACCTTAGATGAATGGTCAATCCTGCCATCCCTTATTTTCCTTGGCGTTGGTGCGATGACCGATTTTGGACCTCTGATCGCAAACCCGATCAGCTTCCTTTTAGGAGCAGCAGCACAGTTTGGTATTTTCGGCGCATATTTCCTTGCAATCCTGATGGGATTCAATGATAAAGCAGCAGCAGCCGTTTCTATCATCGGTGGTGCAGATGGTCCTACTTCCATTTTCCTTGCTGGAAAACTTGGACAGTCCGGCCTTATGGGACCGATCGCTGTAGCAGCATATTCTTACATGGCACTGGTGCCGATCATTCAGCCGCCAATTATGAAGTTATTTACAACGAAAAAAGAACGTGCGATCAAGATGCAGAACTTACGTCCGGTATCCAAACTTGAGAAAATCTTATTCCCAATCGTGGTAACCGTTGTTGTATGTCTGATCCTTCCGACAACAGCCCCGCTCGTTGGTATGTTAATGCTTGGTAACCTGTTCCGTGAGTGTGGTGTGGTTCGTCAGTTATCTGAGACAGCATCTAATGCATTGATGTATATCGTAGTTATCTTACTTGGTACATCCGTTGGTGCATCAACAAGTGCAGAGGCATTCTTAAATGCTACAACTTTAAAGATCGTTGCACTTGGACTGATCGCATTTATGTTTGGTACAGCAGCCGGAGTATTGTTCGGTAAATTACTTTGCTTCATTACAAAAGGCAAGATCAACCCACTCATCGGTTCTGCCGGTGTATCCGCAGTTCCTATGGCTGCGCGTGTATCACAGAAAGTTGGTGCAGAGGAAGATCCTACGAACTTTTTACTTATGCATGCAATGGGACCAAACGTTGCCGGTGTTATCGGTACAGCAGTAGCAGCCGGTGTATTCATGGCAATCTTTGGAATTTAATCAGACAGCGGAACAAAAACAGATTCGCTGTATAAGGAGGAAAAAATGGCTGAAGTTGTTAAAAAACCTTTAAAAATAACAGAGACAGTACTGCGTGATGCTCATCAGTCTCTGATCGCAACAAGAATGACAACAGAGCAGATGCTTCCAATCGTAGACAAAATGGACAAGGTTGGATACTATGCTGTTGAGTGCTGGGGAGGCGCTACTTTCGATGCATCCCTTCGTTTCTTAAAAGAGGATCCATGGGATCGTCTTCGTAAATTAAGAGATGGTTTTAAAAATACGAAATTACAGATGTTATTCCGTGGACAGAATATCTTAGGATACCGTCCATATGCTGATGATGTAGTAGAGTATTTCGTACAGAAATCCATCGCAAACGGAATTGATATCATCCGTATTTTTGACTGTCTGAATGATCTTCGCAATCTTCAGACAGCAGTAAGCGCATGTAACAAAGAAAAAGGACATGCACAGGTGGCTTTATCTTATACACTCGGTGATGCTTATACCTTAGATTACTGGACTGATATGGCAAAAAGAGTAGAGGATATGGGAGCTGACTCTGTATGTATCAAAGATATGGCAGGACTTTTAGTTCCACAGAAAGCAGACGAGCTGGTACGTGCGATCAAAGAAGTGATCGATATCCCGTTAGAGTTACATACACACTATACATCAGGTGTTGCTTCCATGACATACATGAAAGCAGTAGAGGCAGGATGTGATATCATCGATACTGCAATGTCTCCATTTGCACTTGGAACATCCCAGCCGGCTACTGAGGTTATGGTAGAGGCATTCAAGGGAACCGAGTTTGATACAGGTTTAGACCAGAACAAACTTGCTGAGATCGCTGATTACTTCCGTCCGATGAGAGAGGAAGCATTAGAGAGTGGTCTGATGAACCCGAAAGTATTAGGTGTAAACATCAAGACTTTATTATATCAGGTACCGGGTGGTATGTTATCCAACCTGATCTCCCAGTTAAAAGAGCAGGGGAAAGAGGACAAATACGAGGAAGTACTTGCAGAAGTACCGCGTGTTCGTAAAGATCTTGGTGAGCCGCCGCTTGTTACACCTTCCTCACAGATCGTTGGTACACAGGCTGTATTCAACGTATTAATGGGTGAGCGTTACAAAGTAGCGACCAAAGAGACGAAAGATGTTCTCCTTGGAAAATACGGTCAGACTGTAAAACCGTTCAATCCGGAAGTTGTTGACAAAGTATTAGGCGATGAGAAGAAGAATGCAATTACCTGTCGTCCGGCAGATCTGTTAGAGCCAGAGCTTGACAAGATTGAAGCTGAGATGAAACAGTGGAAACAGCAGGATGAAGATGTATTATCTTACGCATTGTTCCCACAGGTTGCAACTGAGTTCTTCAAATACCGTGAAGCACAGCAGAAAAAAGTAGATGCAACAATTGCAGATACAAAGAATGGTGCATATCCGGTATAATTAGAATATGATTGATGAAATGCCACGGCAGTATTTTAGGATGCTGCTGTGGCATTTTTTGTTTTGCTGAAATATTGCTTTTTACAAAGAAAAGAATTAGAATCATCCTATAAATGATAAAGGATATAAGAAAATGGAAAATTTTGAACGGAAAACGTCGCCGAAAAATGGCATAGATACAGAAAACTGGTTTATAGAAAGTTATCGCAGATATAAAGGTCATCCGATACGGATTCTGATAGCACTGTACAAAGGAAATTATCATAAATTTGTTATGGCAGTTATCTGTTTTTTTATAAAGCATGCATGTGTGTGGGTACTTCCAATCATAACTGCAAATATCATCAATGATGTGACACAGAAGAATCCTGATACTGTGAGAAATATCTGGATCAGTGCAGCCCTTGAGATTGGTTTGATCGCACTTAATATACCAATGAATTATCTGTATACATCATATAAAAGCCTTGCAACACGTTACGCAGAAACAGGACTTCGTAAGGCATTGATCCGGAAACTTCAGCAGTTGTCGATCGCCTACCATGTGGAGACACAGTCTGGAAGGCTGCAGTCTAAGATTATGCGTGATGTGGAGGCGGTGGAGACACTTTCCACACAGATGTTCTTAAGCATTTTAAATATTGCACTGAATATCGGGGTTGCGCTGGTGGTCACAGCATCAAAAAGTAAGATCGTTTTTGTATTTTTTCTGTTGACAACTCCGGTTGCGGCAATCACGATGGTTTCGTTCCGCTCGGTCATGAAAAAAAGAAATACGGAATTTCGAAAAGAAATGGAAGAAACATCTGCGCGTGTGATGGAAATGGTGGAACTTGTCCCGGTGACAAGGGCACACGCATTGGAGGACGAAGAAGTACATAAGATGAGCGGACAGCTTTTTACAGTGGCGGAAAAGGGATATAAACTGGATCTGGTACAGGCATTATTTGGTTCAGTCGGATGGGCGGTATTCCAGGTGTTTCAGGTCGTCTGTCTGGCATTTACCGGCTATCTTGCGTTGCGTGGACGCATTATGGCGGGAGATATCACACTTTACCAGAGTTATTTTGCAACGGTGGTCAATCAGGTGTCTGCAATCGTTACATTGCTTCCGACAATCGCGAAAGGCATTGAATCTGTCAATTCCATTGGTGAGGTGCTCCTCTCAGAGGATGTGGAGCAGAATGAGGGGAAAAAGCAGTTAGAGGACGTAACTGGCATATTTGATTTTGAAGATGTTTCCTTTCATTATAAAAACAGTGACAAACCGGTGTTAAATCACCTGAACCTGCATGTAAAACAGGGGGAGACGATCGCATTAGTCGGGGAGTCAGGTGCAGGAAAATCGACTGTGTTAAATCTTGTGATCGGCTTTCATTTGGCGGACGGAGGGAAGGTCCTTTTAGATGGTAATGATATGAGGAAAATAGATCTGCGTACATACAGAAAACATCTTGCCGTTGTACCACAGACATCCATATTATTTTCAGGGACTATACGTGAAAACATTACTTACGGAAACGAACATGTTTCGGACGAAGAATTAGAACGTGTCATAAAGGCGGCAAATCTTACGGATCTGATGGAGAGCCTTCCAAATGGGGTTGATACCATGGTAGGAGAACATGGAGGAAAACTTTCCGGTGGACAAAGACAGCGCATTGCGATTGCGCGAGCACTGATCCGTGATCCGGAGGTGATCGTGCTCGATGAGGCTACGTCGGCTTTAGACAGTATTTCTGAAAAACTGATACAGGAAGCTTTGGAAAATCTGACGAAGGGGAGGACGACATTTATTGTGGCACACCGGCTGTCAACAATTCGTGATGCAGATAAGATTGCCGTTCTTGCGGACGGACATTGTGTGGAATATGGTACGTTTGAGGAGCTGATGGCACGAAAAGGTGAATTTTACAGAATGAAAATGATTCAAAGCTGACAAAAAGGAAAAGTTTTGATATAATAGAAATGTTGGTGTGCAAAGGCACATCATAAATTGCAGACGGTGTCATAAAATGACAGGAACGAGGGGTTATGGGCAGTAAGAATGATTTGAGTAATCGGATCAACGAGTCATACAGTAAATTGAGCAAGGGACAGAAACTGCTTGCCACCTATATCACAGATAACTATGATAAGGCAGTATTTTTGACGGCGGCAAAATTAGGTGAGGTGGTCGGAGTCAGCGAATCCACGGTTGTGCGCTTTGCCATGCATCTTGGATACCGGGGATATCCTGAATTTCAGAGTGCCTTAGAAGAACTGGTACGCAACAAATTAAACTCCATTCAGCGTATGGAAGTTACTTATGGCAGGATCAGCCAGTCAAAAATTTTAGAATCTGTTTTAAAGTCAGATGCGGAAAAAATCAACAGCACATTGGAAAAAATAGATCAGGCGGCATTTGAGATGGCAGTAGATACCATTTTGAATGCGAAACATATTTATATTATTGGAATCAGAAGCTGTGCGCCGCTTGCGTCGTTTATGGCATTTTATTTTACACTGATGTTTGAAAATGTACGTCTGATACAGACGAGCAGTTCCAGTGAAATTTTTGAACAAATGGTTCGTATTGGTAAGGAAGATGTAATTATCGGAATCAGTTTTCCGAGATATTCCATGCGTACATTAAAGGCTATGGAGTTTGCCAACAACCGCAGTGCAAAAGTGATTACATTAACAGACAGTGTGCATTCACCGATGAATTTGTATTCGTCCTGTAATCTGATCGCAGACAGTGATATGGCGTCTATTGTTGATTCACTGGTTGCACCACTCAGCGTGATCAATGCCCTGATCGTGGCACTCTGTATGAAAAAACAGAGAGATGTTGCGAAGACATTAGAAATGTTAGAAGGAATCTGGGATGAGTATCAGGTCTATGAAAATGATGAGATCAATGCGATTGACGATTCCATAAAAATGCGTTATGCAAAAATAGGAGACAGCGATTTTCATGAATAAAATCATTGTAATAGGCGGGGGACCGGCTGGAATGTTTGCTGCGATCGCCGCAGCGGAAACCGGCAGTCAGGTTATTCTGCTTGAAAAGAATGAAAAACTTGGGAAAAAACTTTTCATTACCGGAAAGGGACGATGCAATATTACCAATGCGGGAGATATGGATAATCTCTTTGCAAATGTTATGACCAATGCAAAGTTCTTATATAGCGCCTTTTATTCGTATGACAATCAAAGAGTCATTGATTTTTTTGAGAGAAACGGACTGAGGACAAAAACAGAGCGTGGCAACCGGGTATTTCCTGTTTCGGATCATTCCTCGGATGTGATCGCAACATTGCAGAAAGTGCTGAAAGAGAAAAAAGTAAAAGTAATGCTGCATACACAGGTACAAAGTCTGCTTATGGAATCATCCGGAGAAGATGCACCGGAAAACATTGTCACAGGTGTAAAGCTGACAGATGGAACCACAATGCCGGCAGATGCAGTGATCATTGCGACAGGCGGATTTTCCTATCAGACGACCGGCTCTACAGGGGATGGTTACCGTTTTGCAAAAGAAGCAGGACATACCGTCACGGACATCCGGCCGTCACTGGTACCGTTTCTCGCAAAAGAAGACTATGTCCGGCAGATGCAGGGACTTTCATTAAAAAATGTGGAAGTACGCATTTTAAATGAAAAAAAACTGCTGTATCAGGAGTTTGGCGAGATGCTGTTTACACACTTTGGTGTCAGCGGGCCGCTGCTTTTATCGGCGAGTGCAGCTATCAAACCGTCTCTTACGGCCGGAGAACTTTCTATGTTTATAGATTTAAAGCCGGCACTTACGGAAGAACAGTTAGATCACCGTCTGTTAAGAGAGTTTGATGAGGCGAAGAACAAGCAGTTCAAAAACTCCATTGGTGGGCTTTTCCCGGCTAAAATGATTCCGGTCATGCTGGATCTTAGCGGAATCGATCTGGAGAAAAAGGTCAATGAGATCACCAAAGAGGAACGCAGACATTTTATCGGACTGATCAAGGCATTCCCGGTCACACTGTGTGGACTCCGTGATTTTAACGAAGCGATCATCACGAAGGGCGGCGTGAAAGTAAAAGAAGTCAATCCGTCTACGATGGAATCAAAACTGGTGCCGCATTTATATTTTTGCGGAGAGGTGTTAGACCTGGATGCGATGACTGGTGGTTATAATTTACAGATTGCATGGTCCACTGGTTATCTTGCGGGAATCTCAGCGGCGCAGCCGGATGAAAGATAACAGAGGATAAAGCTTTATAAATCTATGGATTGTTATGGACAAAAGAATAGGAAATAAAAAACACAGCAAAATGTAAAAGGAGAATAAAACATGAGTATGAATATTGCAATTGACGGACCGGCAGGAGCAGGAAAGAGCACGATCGCAAAGCGGCTGGCGAAAAAACTTGGATTTATCTATGTGGACACGGGAGCAATGTACCGTGCGATGGCATATTATTTTTTACAGCATAACATTGATGCAAAAGATGAAAATGCGATCGCGGCAGCATGCCCGGACGTGGATGTCACGATCACTTATGAAAACGGAGAACAGCAGGTACTTTTAAATGGAGAGAATGTAAATGGTGTGATCCGCAATGAGGAAGTTGGAAATATGGCATCTTCCACAAGCGTCTATCCGGTGGTCCGCAAAAAGCTAGTGGAACTCCAGCGTCAGCTTGCAAAGTCTGCAGATGTCATCATGGATGGAAGAGATATTGGAACGTGTGTTCTTCCGGACGCACAGGTCAAAATCTATCTGACAGCAAGTTCTGCGACACGGGCAAAGAGAAGATACGATGAGCTGACGGAAAAAGGAGTAAGCTGTGATCTTGCAGAGATCGAAAAAGATATTATTGACCGTGATTACCGTGACATGCATCGTGAAACATCACCGCTTCGTCAGGCAGAGGATGCTGTTTTGGTTGACAGTTCGGAAATGAATATTGATGAAGTGGTGGATGCCATTTATCAGGTTTATGCAAAGGTAAAATAAGGGAATTATAAAAATATGAAGATAACATTGGCAAAAAGCGCAGGTTTCTGCTTTGGCGTGAAACGCGCGGTCGATACCGTGTATGAGCAGCTGGAAATGAGTGCCACAGAGAGACAGCCGATCTATACATTTGGTCCGATCATCCACAATGAAGAGGTGGTGCGTGATCTGGAGGAAAAAGGAGTGACTGTTTTAGAAAGCGTAGAAGAACTCGAAGAGAGAGCAGCGCATGGCGGAACGGTCATCATCCGTGCACACGGAGTGGAAAAGGGTATATCCGAAAAAATAAAAGAGCTTGGCTATACATTAGTGGACGCAACCTGCCCGTTTGTGTTAAAGATACACCGCCTTGTGGAGAAACACAGTGCCGAAGGGGCACAGATCGTGATTATCGGAAATGAAAAGCATCCGGAAGTACAAGGAATCAAAAGCTGGTCGCTTGATCCGCATACGGCTGTGATCGCAACCCCGGAAGAGGCAGAAAAATATCAGGCAGAATCTGGGAAAAAGGTATGTATTGTAGCACAAACGACATTTAATTACAATAAATTTCAAGAATTAGTTGAAATTATAAATAAAAAAGGTTATGATATAATTGTTTTAAATACAATCTGCAATGCCACCGAGGAAAGACAGACTGAGGCAGCAAAGATTGCCCGTGATGTGGACGCCATGATTGTCATAGGGGGCAGAAATAGTTCCAATACGCAGAAGTTGTTTGAAATATGTAAAAACGAATGCAACAATACTTACTATATACAAACTGTAAAAGATTTGGATATCACATGTTTTGAGTCCATCGATAGCGTAGGTATTACCGCAGGGGCTTCTACCCCAAACAAAATTATTGAGGAGGTTCAAAAGAATGTCAGAAATGAGCTTTGAACAAATGCTGGAGGAATCATTTAAAACAATAAGAAATGGAGAGGTAGTTGAAGGTACCGTTATCGATGTAAAACCTGATGAGATCGTATTGAATATCGGCTACAAATCAGACGGAATCATTACTCGTAATGAATATACGAACGAAGCTAACGTTGATTTAACAACACTGGTATCTGTCGGCGACACCATGGAAGCAAAGGTTCTTAAGGTAAATGACGGTGAGGGACAGGTATTACTCACATACAAACGTCTCGCAGCAGAAAAAGGCAGCAAGAGATTAGAAGAGGCATTTGAAAACAAAGAAGTATTAACAGCAAAAGTAGCACAGGTATTAGACGGCGGTCTCTGCGTGATCGTGGATGAAACAAGAGTATTTATCCCGGCAAGCCTTGTATCTGATAGCTATGAGAAAGATTTATCCAAGTACAAAGATCAGGATATCGAGTTCGTGATCAGCGAGTTCAATCCAAAACGCAGAAGAATCATCGGCGACAGAAAACAGCTTTTAGTTGCTAAGAAATTAGAGCAGCAGAAAGAGCTGTTTGCAAAGATCAAAGTTGGTGATGTTATGGAAGGAACTGTTAAAAATGTAACAGACTTCGGTGCATTCATTGACCTTGGCGGAGCTGACGGACTGCTTCACATCTCTGAGATGTCATGGGGCAGAGTAGAGAGTCCGAAAAAAGTATTTAATGTTGGTGATCATGTGCGTGTATTCATCAAAGATATCAACGATACAAAAATTGCACTCAGCATGAAATTCCCGGCAGAGAATCCATGGAATGGTGCTGCAGAGAAATATGCGGTTGGAAACGTTGTAAAAGGAAAAGTGGCAAGAATGACAGATTTCGGTGCATTCGTAGAGCTTGCTCCGGGTGTTGACGCATTACTGCATGTTTCCCAGATTGCAAAAGAGCATATTGAGAAACCATCTGATGTATTAAAAGTAGGTCAGGAGATCGAAGCTAAGATCGTTGATTTCAACGAGGACGAGAAGAAGATCAGTCTTTCCATCAAAGCATTACTTGCTCCGGAGACAAATGAGTCAGAAGATGCTGATGTTGCAGATGTCGATATCGATGCAGTTGCAGCAGAAGAGAACTAAATTCCGTATACAGTAATATGGATAAAAATAGGCTTTCACGGAATGTGTAAAGCCTATTTTTGATATGGCATGAAAGTAAATCTGGTTTTACAGAACTTTTGTGCAAAAGGAAACAGGAGGAAAGTAGATTATGCTGGAAACCGATAATTATGAAAAATTTAAAAAGGACATTTTGCAGCTTGCCGGAATTGATCTGAATTCTTACAAGGAAAAACAGATGCGCCGCCGGATCAATACGCTGATCACGAAGAACAACGTTAAGACGTACAATGACTATGTAGCACTGATTAAGAAAGATAAAGAAAAATTTGATCAGTTCATCAATTTCCTGACAATCAATGTTTCTGAATTCTATCGTAATCCGGATCAGTGGAAGATATTAGAGGGACAGGTATTCCCGGAACTGATCAAAAAGTTTGGCAAGAACCTGAAAATCTGGAGTGCGGCATGTTCAACAGGAGATGAACCGTATTCCCTTGTCATGGCACTTTCAAGACAGGTTCCGCTTGCAAATATTAAGATCATTGCAACGGATATCGACAATCAGGTGCTTGATACGGCGAGAATGGGACTGTACAATGAAAAGAGTATTGCCTCTGTGCCGGATGATCTGAAAAAGAAGTATTTTACAAAAGTTGGTTCTTCCTATCAGATTTCAGATGAGATCAAAAAAAGGGTGGAATTTAAAAAGCATGACCTGTTAAAAGATCCATATCCGAGTGGCTGCAATCTGATCGTCTGCCGTAATGTGGTTATTTATTTCACGGAAGAAGCAAAAGATGTGATCTATCAGAAGTTCCATAAAGCGCTTCAGCCGGGTGGTGTACTTTTCATTGGAAGTACAGAACAGATCATGAATTACAGAGAACTTGGATTTGACAGACATACATCCTTCTTCTTTGAGAAAAAGTAACAGTACATAATTAAAAACAGCTTATCAGGAAATGATAGGCTGTTTTATTATTTGGAGGTTGAAAATGAAAAAAATATATAAAAGAATATTGTCGCTTGGACTGGCTGTGGGTGTGATATTTAGCTTACAGGAAAGCGTACACATTTGTGCGCAGGAAAATACACAGACCACGGAGAGCATTTTTGCAGATTACGGTGATGAGAACGGTGGAGAAACGGATACTGCGGAGCAGATAACCGGGACGGGTGCAGAAGAAAACACGGAACAGACAACTGAGGAGACAGAAACCGGGAAAAATACGGAGCAGACAACCGAGGAGACGGAAACCGGGAAAAATACGGAGCAGACAACTGAGACAGAGACCGGGGAAATCATGGATGCTGATGATACAGAAGAAGCGGAAGAAAGTGTCTGGATGATGTACGATGGGACAGAAGAGCCGGAGGAACCGGACGAACCGGAACTGGATGAAGGATTTCATCAGGATGGCAGTGTAGCGATCAATGAAATGAATTTTCCGGATGATGAATTTCGCAAAAAAATCAAGAAATATGACACCAATAAAGATGGTCTCTTGGCAGATTCCGAAAACAGGAAGATTACAAAGCTGGAATTTGAGGAAAAAATACAAACGGAGGGAATAGAATATTTACGGTACCTGAAAAAAATTGTTTTGACAGATGGTATCTGCAGTATTATGAACAGCAGTTCGTTGGAAGAGATAGAGATATCGGATGCTTATAAAGTCGATCATTTGAGAGTTGCGTCGTTTTCTGGATGTACCGCATTAAAAAGCCTTTCTATAGATGCGGGTATAGATTTGGATGCAGGAATTGATTTTACAGGATGCCAAAAATTAGAAACACTGACAATAAAAGAATATATGGGAGCTGCATTAGATCTGAGTCCTTGTATTGCACTGAAAAAGCTTGACATTGAAAATCTGTACGGAAAGGATAGAAGTTCAATTGCTAAACTGGATTTGAACAGCCAACAGAAGATTTTGGAACTTTCGTTGAAAGCGGTAAAACTGAGTGAAGATTTTGTACTTCCAAAATCAGTTCAAAAAGTTCATGTTGAGGGGGTATCGTCAAAAAAACTGGATTTAAGTAATTATAAAAATTTAAAAGAGTTTTCGGTAGAAGGCTCCACGGAAAATTTACAATTAAACGGATGTGCGAATCTTGAAAAACTGGATATTGAAGATTATTATTTGAAAACCCTGAATTTGTCAGGATGTTCCGAACTGACTGAGTTTGATACTTTAGATCAGGATAATCTGAAAAATATAGATTTTACCGGCTGTAAAGGTCTGAAAAAGCTTCGTATCAGTTCTGGAGGTTTAAAAAAGCTGAATTTACAGGAGTGTAGTAAACTGAAAGGGTTAGAAGTGAATGCCGGTAAACTGACGGACTTGAAATTACCGGAAAAGATACAAAAAATAACTTTTGAAAATTTACTGCTGACTAGTCTCGATTTAAGTAAATATAACAAACTTGAGGAAGTGTATTTTGAGGGAGAGGCACCGAAACTAGAAAAAATAAAATGTGTGAATACATCGTTGAAAATTTTTGACGTGGATCGATTTGAAAAACTTGAGAAACTAAGAGAATTGGATCTGAGCAATAATAAGTATTTAAAAGAGGCTGAATTTGCCGCATATGGCTATGGAACATATGTTGATCCTGTAATTCCTAATATTGAAAGAATCAATCTCAGCAACTGTAAAAACCTTAAAACGTTTGCATGTCATAAGGCACCGAAATTAAAAACGGTTAACCTGACGGGATGTGTGAATCTCACAGAGCTTGATGTTGCATATACAGGGGTTGGAAGCATAGATATATCCAAATTTAAAAAATTAGTTACCTATCGCTGTGCAGGAAATAATCTTACGAAACTGGATGTGACAAAAAATAAAAAGTTGCGTACATTAGACTGCCAGAAAAACAGACTGAAATATTTGGATTTGAGAAAATCTACAAATCTGACCAATATAGAGCTGAACGGTAATGAACTTACCAGTTTTGATATTAGTAATATATCAGGGCTGGGATGGTATAAATTTGATAATCAGTATTATACAGTTGAAAAGGGAAAAAAGATTGATCTGGCAAAATTGCCGGGATTTGATATGTCAAAGATTGGAAAAGTAACAGGAGGAACCAGAAGTGATGGAGGATATGGTTCTGTTGTTACACTGACGGATAAAAAAACAAACACGGTTTCTTATGAATATGATGTTCAGAATGGCTGGTATCAGACATTTCATATAAAATTTGAAAATCCGGATAATTTAGCCAGCATAAAAAAAGTAAAATGTACACTCAATAAAAATACTTATACATACGATGGCAAAGCGAAGAAACCGTCTGTGACGGTTACATTGAAAGGGAAAAAATTAAAACAAGGCACTGATTATACCGTGAAGTATAAAAATAATAAAAAAAGCGGCATTGCAACAGTACTGGTCAGTGGAAAAGGTGCGTATATTGGAACAGTCACAAAAACATTTAAAATATTGCCGAAAAAAACATCTTTTACGAAAAGTGTCAGCGTAAACGCCGGGGAGATAGAGCTATCCTGGAAAAAAGCAGATAGTGCCACCGGATATGAGATACGTTATAGTACTGATTCAAAGATGAAGAAAAATGTGCAGAAAAAAGTGATTACCAGAAATAAAAACACCACATTAAAAATAAAGAAACTGAAAAATAATGCGGTGTATTATGTGCAGATACGAACATATAAGCTGGCAGATGGCAAAAAGGTTTACAGTGCATGGAGTAAGGCTGGCCAGATCAGATTATAAAAGGAATGGATGGCAGCTTACAGTTTTTTCTTACAGATAAACTGCAGTACATGTATACAATATTCTTTCTGCATTTCACTGGAAGCAACAAAATCTTCTGACAGTTCAAAATAACTTTTTTTATCTTTAAACATAAGATGGAATGCCGGTTTTTGTATTTCCTGATACTGGGGAACAAAAATGGCATTCTTTTTTTTATAGCAGGTTCCTGCGGTAGCTTTTTTTCTTCGTTCTTTTGGAATCGAGGCAGCAAGGCTTGAGGGAATGGCGAGATCTTCCTCAGGCAGATACCAGTAATTTTTATAATCAGAAAGAAAATATTTGAGTTCCCCTGTATATAAACGGACACAGAGTGTTGTCTGGTCTGTATCGACAACCAGATGGAAATCCTCATAATGACAGGAAACACGTTTAGGAACCGGAAAAATGTTTTGCATGGAAAAGAGAATCTCCCAGGGTTTGCCGTCATAGGAGACAGATTCATTGGCACAGATGGATGTCACATTAAATGCGCCCTCAAACAGCTTTACATAGGACAGTACGGAGAGAAGCTTTGGCATATCGATAACATCCTCATAATTGTGCTGCTTTAAAGAGAGATAAGTTTTTATCTGGATTTTTCTGACATGCCTTGTATACATCTATCAGTTCACCACCGTTATATGCGTCCTCGCGTTCTAAACCAATGAATTGCTCTACCGTTTTCTGCTTTAAATTTGGAAGGGCAAAAGAAAACGAAAGCCTGAGATCATTTTATAGATGTCAACATATTCATAAGCGGAAAATGGTTCTGGTATTTTGTACTTCTGACATTTGTTTGTCAGGTACGGAATATCAAAACCGATTCCGTTAAACGTGATGATCGTATCAAAATTTTGCAGATAATCCAAAATGCATGCAGTACATCCGATTCATCTGCCGGAGTTTCTGCAAAAACTGATCGACAATAAGCAGATTTTCTTTCCGCGCAGCGCATCCGATCAGATAGAGTGATGTGCGTGCAGCTGAAAATCCGGTTGTTTCTATATCAAAAAGAGAATTCTCTGTAAATATCAGTTCTGCCAGTGAATTATCTGCTGTAAAGGCATTTCTTCGTGCCAGTGTTTCATATAAATCCTCCTGATTTCCTTCATAATAAACTATTTTATCACATATAAAAAAAAAGAAATGCCATTAATTGATGGAATTATCTCAATAATTGTGAAAACTTTGTCAAAAGGTTCTAAAAAATACAAGGAATAGATGGAATATGTATCATTTTGTGGTATAATCAATAGGATAAATGTTCTATGAGACATATCATAGAATAGAATACAATTAAGAGAAAGTGGGGCACGAAAAATGGGTTTAAAGACATTTAAAGGTGGCGTCCATCCTTACGAAGGCAAGGAATTAGCAAAGGATGCGCCGATTGTGGAAGTTTACCCAAGGGCGACCTGGTGTATCCGTTATCACAGCATATCGGAGCACCTGCAAGTCCGATAGTGGCGAAAGGCGACAGAGTATTAAAGGGACAGAAAATCGCAGAAGCGGGCGGTTTTGTATCATCTCAATTTATGCATCTGCTTCCGGTACTGTAAAGCTATTGAACCGCGTCGTGTGGCAGTTGGCGATATGGTCAATTCCATCGTGATCGAAAACGACGGAGCGTTCGAAGAGGTTTCTTATACGCCATGTGAAGATGTGACAGCTTTATCAAAGAAGAGATCATTGGTAAAGTAAAAGGCCGGTGTTGTCGGCATGGGAGGTGCGGGTTTCCCGACTCATGTGAAGTTATCACCAAAAGAACCGGAAAAATTGAGTATATCATTGCAAACTGTGCAGAGTGTGAACCATATCTGACCGCAGATTATCGGAGAATGTTAGAAAATCCGGAAGAGCTGATCGGAGGTATGAAGATCATTCTTCAGATTTTGACAAGGCAAAGGGTGTATTCGGTATTGAGAATAACAAACCGGACTGTATTGAAAACTGCAGGAACTTGTAAAGGATGAACCGCGTATTGAAGTATGTCCATTAGAAACAAAGTATCCGCAGGGTGGTGAGCGTCAGTTGATTTATGCTGTGACAGGACGTTCCATCAATTCCAAAATGCTTCCGGCAGATGCAGGATGCATCGTTGACAACGTTGAGACGATCATTGCCATCTACAATGCAGTTAAACTTGGCAAGCCGGTAACAAACCGTATTTCTACGATCACAGGTGATGCGGTAGAGCATCCAGGTAACTTTTATATAATATTGGTACGAGTTATCAGGAACTTGTCGATGCGGCAGGTGGATTTAAAAGTACAGCCTGAGAAGATTATTTCCGGTGGTCCGATGATGGGATTTGCCATGTTTGGATTAGACGTTCCGACCACAAAGACATCATCCTCCCTGTTATGTATGTCACAGGATGAGGCTGCTGCAGAAAAGTTACAGACAGCATGTATCAACTGTGGACGCTGTGTAGAAGCATGTCCGGAGCAGTTGATTCCGTCGAGACTTGCGAAGTTCTCAGATAAGGGACTTTCCGAAGAATTTGAAAAATGGCATGGCTTAGAGTGTGTTGAGTGCGGAAGCTGCAGTTTTGCATGCCCGGCTAAGAGACAGCTTGCACAGTCTATCAAGACCATGAAAAACAGGTTCTTGCAGCAAAACGCAAAAATAATGGAAATATGAAAATAAATTTTAAAACTGAAGAAAGAGGTGGATTCCTGTGGTGATTTATATCATGTTTCATCATCACCACATGTGCGTTCTAAAGATACGACGGAAAGAATCATGCTTTATGTAATTATTGCATTGCTTCCGACAACCTTATTTGGTATTTATAACTTTGGATACAGAGCACTGATTTTAATTTTAGTAACAATCGCATCCTGTGTTGCATCAGAGTGGATCTTCAATAAGATCGTACATAAAAACAGACGATCAATGATTTAAGTGCTGTTGTAACCGGTCTGCTTTTAGCATTAAACCTTCCGGCTACACTTCCATGGTGGAAGCAGTACTCGGCGGTGTATTTGCAATCGTGGTTGTAAAATGTATGTTCGGCGGATTAGGACAGAACTTCATGAACCCTGCTCTGGGTGCAAGATGTTTTCTTCTGATTGCATTTGCAGCTAACATGACGAACTTTACGATCGATTCCTATACCGGAGCAACGCCGCTTGCAGCAATGAGAAATGGTGATCCGGTCAATACGATGGATATGCTGATCGGACGTACAGCCGGAACAATCGGTGAGACTTCCGCGATCGCGATTCTGATTGGTGCAATTTTCCTGATTTTAATGGGTGTTATCGATCTTAGAATCCCGGCAAGCTATATTATCACATTTATTGTTTTCATGCTTCTTTTCAGCGGACATGGTGCTGACTGGACTTATATTACAGCACAGCTCTGCGGTGGTGGTCTCATGCTTGGTGCATTCTTTATGGCTACTGATTATGTTACTTCACCGATCACACCAATGGGACAGATCATCTTTGGTATCTGCTGTGGTATCTTTACCGGACTGTTCCGCTGCTTTGGTGCAAACGCTGAGGGCGTTTCCTTCGCAATCATCTTAAGTAACATTTTAGTTCCGATGATTGAAAATACACGGTTCCGAGAGCATTTGGTATGGTAAAAGAAGCCAAAAGCAGGAAGGAGGCAAATAAGATGAATAAGAAGATCGTTCATGACGCATTAATTTTATTTGCTTTTACAATCGTACTTGGACTTTTACTTGGAGTTGTGTACGGTGTCACAAAACCTTCAATTGACAAGGTAAATGAAGAAAAACACAGAATGCCTACAAACAGGTATTTACAGATGCAGATCATTTTACAGATTATGCAGATTTTGATGCAGACGCAGCACAGGCTCTGTTAGATGAAAACGGATATTCCGATGAGATCGAGACAGTAGTTGCAGCACAGGATGCATCCGAAAATACACTTGGTTATGTATTTACGGTAACCGCAAAGGACGGAAGCCAGGGATCTATCACATTCTCCGTAGGTATCCAGAATGATGGAACTGTAAATGGTTATTCCATCACATCTATTTCTGAGACACCTGGTCTTGGTATGAAGGCGCAGGAAGAAGATTTCTACGGTCAGTTTGAAAACAAAAAGTAGATTCCTTTACCGTTGTTAAGTCAGCTCCGTCAGCCGACAACGAGATCGAAGCAATTTCAGGTTCTACCATTACATCAAAAGCTATGGCTAACGGTGTAAATGCCTGCCTGACATACTTCCAGAATGTTTTAGCGGGAGGTACAAATTAATGAACAAAATGTAGAACGTTTATATAACGGTATTATCAAGGAGAATCCTACCTTCGTTCTGATGCTTGGTATGTGTCCGACATTGGCGGTTACTTCCTCAGCAATCAATGGACTTGGTATGGGACTTTCCACAACAGTGGTACTTATTTTATCCAATATGCTGATTTCAGCATTCCGTAAAGTGATCCCGGATGGTGTCCGTATGCCGGCATTCATCGTAATCGTTGCATCACTTGTTACCATGGTTCAGTTTATCATGCAGGCATATACACCAAGCCTTTCCGAGTCTTTAGGTGTATATATTCCTCTTATCGTAGTAAACTGTATCATCCTTGGACGTGCAGAAAGTTATGCTTCTAAGAACCCGGTAATCCCGTCTATGTTTGATGGTATTGGTATGGGACTTGGATTTACATTTGGTCTTACCTGCATCGGTTTGATCCGTGAACTTTTAGGAGCAGGTCAGATCTTCGGATTCCAGATCTTATCCTTAAAATGGTTTACACCGATCACAATTTTCGTTATGGCTCCTGGTGCATTCTTAGTATTGTCCTGTCTGGTTGCTATTATGAACATTGTAAGAGCGAAGATGGAAGCAAAAGGAAAACCGTTAGCAGAGCCTGCAGGATGCTTGAGCGGCGACTGCTCCGGCTGCAGCCAGGCTGCACACTGCAGCGGTAAAGCAACTGTAAAAGCAGATGCTGCCGGAAAGAAGAGTAGGAGGATAGGTACAGATGAAAGAATTACTTTTGATTGCAATCGGTTCTGCGATTGTAAATAACGTTGTATTAAGTCAGTTCCTTGGTATCTGTCCGTTCTTAGGAGTTTCCAAGAAAACAGAGACAGCAGCCGGAATGGGCGGTGCAGTTGTGTTCGTTATCACGATTTCCTCGTTTGTAACAGCACTGATCTATAAATTTATTCTTGCAAACAGCTATCTGATGAGCAAGGGGATCGATCTTACTTATTTACAGACGATCGTATTTATTCTTGTTATCGCAGCATTAGTACAGTTTGTTGAGATGTTCTTAAAGAAATCAATGCCGGCATTGTATCAGAGTTTAGGTGTATACCTTCCTCTTATCACTACAAACTGTGCCGTATTAGGTGTTGCATTAACAAACGTTACAAAGAATATGGAATCTTAGAGTGTTGTAAATGGTTTTGCAACTGCATTCGGATTCCTGATCGCGATCGTTCTGATGGCAGGTCTGCGTGAAAAATTGAATACAATGATATTCCAAAACCATTTCAGGGTACTGCGATCGTTCTGATCACAGCAGCTTTGATGTCTATCGCGTTTATGGGATTCTCAGGAATGATTTAGGAGGAAAAATAAGATGAACGTTACAGCAATATTAGTTGCAGCCCTTGTTGTGGGCGGCGTAGGTATCTTGATTGGATTTTTCCTTGGTATTTCCGGAGAAAAATTCAAAGTAGAAGTTGATGAGAAGGAAGTTGCCATCTTAGGCGAACTTCCAGGAAATAACTGTGGTGGTTGTGGTTATGCCGGATGTTCCGGACTTGCTGCAGCGATCGCAAAGGTGAAGCACCAGTCAACCAGTGTCCGGTCGGCGGAGCTCCAGTTGCAGCTAAGATCGGTGCAATCATGGGTGTAGATGCAGGTGCAGGTGAGAAAAAAGTTGCTTTCGTAAAATGTGCAGGAACCTGTGACAAGACACAGAAAGATTACGAGTATACTGGTAATGAGGATTGTGCATCTATGATGTTCGTTCCAAACGGTGGACCAAAGGCATGTAACTATGGATGTTTAGGTTTTGGCTCCTGCGTAAAGGCATGTCCGTTTGATGCAATCCATATCGTAGATGGTATAGCGCTGGTTGATAAAGAAGTATGTAAGGCATGTGGTAAATGTGTGGCTGCCTGCCCGAAACACTTAATCGAGCTGGTTCCTTACTCAGCAAAACATATTGTTCAGTGTAGTTCTAAGGATGTCGGCAAGAATGTAATGAAGGCATGTTCCGTTGGATGTATCGGATGTCATCTCTGTGAGAAGAACTGTCCGAAGGATGCCGTACATGTCATTGACAATGTAGCATATATTGATCAGGAAAAATGTGTCGGATGTGGTATCTGTGCACAGAAATGTCCGAAGAAGATTATTCTTTAATTTAAGTACAATTAGAAGAACAAAAGAACAGGCTGCTCAAAGCGGTCTGTTCTTTTGTATATTATTTTATAAACATTCAAAAAAATAAGTGATAAAAAATTGTTATTAACACAAAAATATGATAAAATATCACTATAACAATATATTTTTTGTGAAAATTATACAAAGTGGGTGGACAAAATGGAACTTATTTACGCAAATGATAATTGTACCGGATGCAACAAATGTGTAAGAGACTGTCCCGTGCTGATCGCCAATGTTGCAACAGATGCAGGAAAGGTAACAGTTGACTCTGAAAAATGTATTGCATGTGGGGCATGTTTTGATGCATGTGAGCATAATGCCAGAGAATATCAGGATGACACAAAATCATTTTTTACAGCATTAGAAGCAGGAAAAAAGATTTCTGTTATTTTAGCTCCTGCATTTTTGGCAAATTATCCGCATGAGTATAAAAAGGTACTTGGATATCTGAAGGAAAAAGGTGTAAATCATATTTACAGTGTTTCTTTCGGTGCAGATATCACGACATGGGGATATTTAAAATATATTACAGAACATCAGTTTCTGGGTGGCATTTCCCAGCCATGTCCGGCAGTTGTCAATTATGTGGAAAAATATATTCCGGAATTACTGCCGAAAATGATGCCGATTCATAGTCCGATGATGTGTATGGCAATTTACATAAAAAAATATTTAAAATGTGATGATGAACTTGCATTTATCAGTCCTTGTATCGCAAAGAAGACAGAGATTACAGATCCAAATTGCTATGGCTATGTAAAATATAATGTGACATTTAAAAAGCTTTTTGAAACGATTGGAAATAAATATCAGGGCTGTAAGGAATATGAGGACGAACTGGAATATGGCATGGGTGATCTTTATCCGATGCCGGGTGGTTTAAGAGAAAACGTAGAACATTTCCTTGGAAAAGAACAGGTGGTAAGACAGGTAGAAGGCGAAAAGGAAGCCTATCGCTATCTGCATGAGTATTTAGAACGTATCAAAAAGAATAAGAGACAGCCGTTTATGGTCGATATTTTAAACTGCTCTAAGGGATGAATCTATGGAACAGCTACTGAGTTAGAGCGCAATACGGATGATGTTATGCTCACACTCAGTGATATGAGAAACAAAACGGCAAATGCAGGAGCAGACGCGAAAAGAGGATTGTTTGGCAAGAAGACAAAGAATGGTTCACCATGGGACGAATCCGTACCGGAGAAGGATCGTTTGGTAAATCTGATGAAAGCATTTGAAGATTTAGATATCAATGATTTTGTACGCAAATATACAAACAAAAGTGTTGAGATTAAAGAGCCTGCGGAGCATGAAATGCAGGAGATTTTTGCTTCCATGAATAAGACGGATGCTGCCAGCCAGAAAATGAATTGTGAGTCCTGTGGTTATTCTTCCTGCCGTAATATGGCAAGGGCAATTTATAATGGTGTAAATGTCAAGGAAAACTGTGTACATTATGTCAAGAGTGTTGCGGAGAATGAAAAAGAAAAGATCCAGAATCTGATGGAAGAGGAACAGAAGAAACAAGAAATTCATAATCAGAAACTTGCCGATATTACAGAACAGTTTGTATCTTTGAGTGAAAATATTGATCAGCTGGGTGACGCGAATGAAACTTCGGCAAATGAGGCGACCACGCTTGCACAGCATATTCAGGAGATCTCCAATTTCTGTCAGGAGTTAAACAGTTCATTGGCAACGATGTCTGATTTTATCAATATTTATAAAGCAAGCAATGAGGATATTTCTTCCATAGCAGGGCAGACAAATCTTCTTTCCCTGAATGCTTCCATAGAGGCGGCAAGGGCTGGAGAGGCTGGACGTGGATTTGCAGTAGTTGCAAGTGAGATACGTGAATTGTCCGATTCGACGAAAAAACTGATTGTAGAGAACAATGCAAAAGCAGAAGAAATCATTCCTAAGATTAATGCAAGCATTGATTCTATCAAAGATCTGATTGAAAATATCAATGAAATGAATGAAAAGGTGGCAACGATTGCAGCAACATCGGAGGAAATTTCGTCACAGACATCCTGTGTACAGAGTATGGCAGATGAACTGCGTGATGCGGTAGAAAATATTTAAGCAAATAGAATTGGTTTGCATAAAAAGCAGTAAAAAGGTGACATTACGTTTCCTGCCAATATTATATGACATAAAAAACATCCGGCAACTAAAAAAGGTCTGCCGGATGTTTTTTGATCAAATAGATTTAAAACTGATTTTGTGTAAATATTACAAGCTCCTGCATCTTTGAGGCAATAGTATCAAGGATATCTGTATTTTTATTTTCGGCTTCTAATGTTTCGTGTGCATGAGCAGTAAGCTCTTCTGAGATGGCAGAGAGTGTCTGGACGGAATCAGAAATGACCTGGTTTGCATCTTTTAACTCTGAGGTACTTACGGTCAGGTTCTGGATACCACTCTGAATGGAGAGCGTGTTTTCTTGAATCGAGGAGAAACTGTTTGCCGTGTTTTTAGCACTTTCTTTTTCCTGATTGATTCCATCGATCATTTGCTGGATGACTGTGACAACTTCGTTGATAGCTGAAGTAACATTCTGGATCAGTTCCGTGATCTTTACAGTTGCTTCTTTTGTCTGGGAAGCCATTCCGGTAATCTCTGATGCAACCACTGCAAATCCCTTCCCGGCATCTCCGGCTCTTGCAGCTTCAATACTTGCGTTTAATGCAAGCAGACTGGTCTGGGAAGTGATACCGCCGATCAGTTCCACGATAGAATGCATTTCTTCCATGTAATGGTTCAGAGTTTCTAACTTTGATGCGGCATCCACGCTGTTTTGGACAGAGGTATCTACCTGGCTGGCGAGAAGCTGCATGGAACTACTGCCTTCTGTCACGATATCTAAAGTGTGTTTCATGTTTGCATCGATCTGCTGTGTTACATCATTGACGATCACAATCTTATCCTGAATTTCCTGTGTCTGGGAACCCTGTTCCATTACGGCATTCGTTGCTTCGGCAGCACCGCTTGATACTTCCTGCATTGCATGCTGTGTGGTCTGAGCTGCAGTGCTCAATTTATCAAGCTCCTGATGGATGCTGTTGATCTTCTGATTGACGTGGTCTGATAATTCAGAGAGGTTTGCCAGCAGTTTTTCGGACTGTGACTGTGATTCCTCTGCATGCTGTATTTTCTGTGCCATATTGATATTTAATGTCTGTGATGTAAAATAAGAATAAATACCGACCATGATCATGATGACAACCTGGATCACGGCATTGTCCTGTCCGGAGTAGCCAAACTTTCCGGTCTGAGCCCCCATAATTGTAATGATGAGACTTTCGATGACTGTTCCGGTATTGATTATGAGAGAGTATTTGGCATCATTATAAACTGAGATGATTAAGATCATCGGGATAACAAATAAAAATACGAGACCGTTGGTTGCAGTGAAGATTGCAAAACTGTAAAAAACAGCGAAACCGATGGCAACAAGATGCTGGATCGCGGGTGTTTCATGTGACTTATTCCAAAAGAAAAACTCTGCAATAACCGGTCCAAAACCCAAAACTGCGAAGATAATGATATATCCCCAGGTTTGAAGTCCGGAAAGCGCCTGCAGGATACAGAAAAGTGTCATGATACTTGAATCAATCAGATGTGCATACATACAGGTTTTATTATTTCGTTCAAGATCGCTGAAAGTGGTTTGCTTCATAAATAAAGTCTCCTCTTATATATAGTTATTCAGTAGGAATGGTGAAAAAACTTTGGTTCTATTGTACTACTTTTAAGTGGAAGATACAAGAAACTTACGCTGGGCTATTTGAAAATTCTTCTAAATAGGAAAGATAACGTTCAGACAGCTTTACTTTCGTATAAACTTCTGCATATTCCTTTGGCGGGAGTGTATCAACATAATTTTCGGGAAAATCCTTTTTGATTCCGGCAGCCTTTGCGAGATCTACGGCTTTGTTATATGCCACGGCAGCCTTTTCCTCACTGGAATAAGTGCCGACAAGATAATTGCCATTGATGTGGATCATTGTGCGATATTTTGTGATCCCTTTCACGATATGACGCAAGACACCGTGAAAACGATTGATCACAAGAATATTGGCATAGCGATAGTCGTAAGAATCTCCATTTACAAACTGATAATCTCTTCCGGCAACCGCGTATGGACGGATCCCATAACGTGAAAGAATGGAATACTGCATTCCGTAATCACTGACAAAAAGATGTCCCTGCCGCTTCTGGATCTTATGGCTGGAATAATAAAAAAGATCATCAATATCAAATTTTAATTCCTCATGTTCGGAAAGAAAATAGCTGAAATATCCTTTGCGCAGATAGATCGGATTTTTAAAATAAAGTCCATTGTCCCGGAAATTAAGCAGAATGATGATTTTTTCATGAGGGAGAATATTTTTGTGTGAATAGACATTGTCAATGGTTATGACGGCGTCAGAAAGAGTCTGGGATGCTTCCTTATAAGCCAGATGCGCCATTTCTTCTGAAGCAAAACTTCCAAGGCTGATGTGTTTGCCGGAATAATTGATGCTTGTACGATAGTAGATGGTTCCATCTTTTTTTGTGGCAGGAAAAACGCCTTTTAACATAAGAATTCTCCATTTCAAAAAATGTTATGGTGCATTAGTGAGTTGTATTCAGCATATCACGTTTCGAAGCAGGATGCAACCGGCTGCAATTTTGGTAAAATAATATTTTCATACGTTAAAGCATTGACATGAAGCAATCGTTTCCTATATAATGTTTAGAAAGTATTGGGAATCATACGAAAACGTATTGATATAATACCGAACAGTATTAGAACCCCGAAATTTGATTACGATGAATAAAAAGATAAGAGGACGAAGAAAATGGAATTAATGTATGCAAGCACAAGAGACGCAAATGAAAAAGTGACAGCATCACAGGCAATTTTAAAAGGACTGGCAAATGATGGCGGTTTATATGTACCGACTGAGATTCCGTCTTTGGATGTAAGCATGGAAGAACTTTCTAAGATGACTTATCAGGAGACTGCCTATGAAGTGCTCAAACTGTTTCTGACAGATTATACAGAGGAGGAACTGAAAAACTGTATTAATGCTGCCTATGATAGTAAGTTTGATACAGAAGAGATTGCACCGTTGGTGGATGCGGATGGTGCATATTATCTTGAATTGTTCCATGGTCCGACGATAGCTTTTAAAGATATGGCATTATCCATTCTGCCACATCTTCTGATCACTGCTGCAAGAAAGAACAATGTCAAAAATGATATTGTGATCCTGACTGCTACTTCCGGCGATACCGGAAAAGCAGCACTGGCAGGATTTGCAGATGTAAAGGGAACGAAGATCATTGTATTTTATCCAAAGAATGGTGTCAGTCCGGTACAGGAAAAACAGATGGTAACACAGAAAGGTGATAATACCTTTGTTGTCGGTATCCACGGTAACTTTGATCAGGCACAGACCGGCGTTAAGAAAATGTTTTCAGATACAGAACTTGCAAAGGAGATGGATGCTGCAGGATATCAGTTTTCTTCTGCAAACTCGATCAATATTGGACGTCTGGTTCCGCAGATCGCATATTATGTCTATGCATATGCAAAATTATATGCAAACGGTGTGATCGCAAAAGATGAGAAGATTAATATTGTGGTTCCTACCGGTAACTTTGGAAATATCCTGGCTGCATTTTATGCAAAAAATATGGGAATCCCGGTTGCAAAACTGATCTGTGCTTCAAATGAGAACAAAGTCCTTTATGATTTCTTCTCCACAGGCACATATGATAAGAACCGTGAATTTATGCTGACAAGTTCTCCTTCTATGGATATTCTGATCTCCAGTAATTTAGAGCGTCTGATCTACCGTATTGCCGGAGAGGATGCAGCTAAGAATGCGGCATTGATGAAAGAGCTTAATACAACTGGTAAATACGAGATTACATCAGAGATGAAAGAGAAACTTGCTGACTTTTACGGCAATTATGCGAGTGAGAAAGAAACTGCGGATACCATCCGCGATCTGTATGAGAAAACCGGTTATGTGATTGATACACACACAGCAGTTGCTGCATCCGTATATCACAAGTACAAAAAAGACACAAATGATGCGGAAACAAAGACTGTGATCGCTTCCACAGCCAGCCCATTTAAATTCAGCAGAAGTGTTATGGATGCCATTGATCCAAAATATGATTCTTTATCAGAGTTTGAATTAGTGGATGAATTAAGCAAGATCGGTAACATAAAAATCCCGCAGGCAATTGAGGAGATCCGTAGTGCTGAGGTACGTCATAAGACGGTATGCGAAGTAGAAGAGATGCCAAAGGTTGTAAAACAGTTCCTCGGAATGTAAAAAGAATAGAAAACGGCTGTGCCCAAAGGCACAGCCGTTTTTACTGTTCATAATAACAGTCACTCTATTGTTTATGATGTACCTGTTTACAGTTCATTATGAATCAACTCAAATATAAAATGTATTGTTCCGAATGAATAAACAATCGGTAACATATATGCCTCGTGTTCAAATGTGACCAGTTCATCTGTGACAACATTTGGAACATCAAGCTGCAGTTCAAGCCCCTGTTCGTTTGACATATTAACGTTGAACAGACCATTATGGAGATTTAAGAAATCTTCGAGAGAAGACTGTACATATTCGTCAAAACTGTGAAAATCTTCATTGACATAACGGGATGCAAATGCAATGCAGGTGCTTTCCGGCATATCGATATAAGTACGAATGGAAAATTTACCATTGATCTGCTGCCTGATACAATAGTTTGTCGGATATTCTTTACAAAGTTCAGGGCGAACCGGTGAAAAATCATCCCCGATAAAACGAACGAGATCGTTAAATAAGAGATGCAGGAAAGAAAGCTCTCCAGGTGAAAGCGGACGCTCAGCAATAACAAAGAAATTTTCTACAAGGTGATCTACAATATCCTTCGTTTCAGCGGACATATCTGCATCGTAAAGTTCATTCTCAGACTGATAACCGATGATGAGAGACTGGAGCTGCTCATTATTAATAACACCATCATTTAATAATGCCTGACCAAGAAGTAAGAAATTAGGATTCTGTGTCTGCAGCAGCTCCGTAACCTGAGCTTCTGTCAGATAACCTTCCCGGATGGCAAGTTCACCGAAACGTTTGTCTTCATGTGTCTGCATGATAATTACGCGGTCCACTTCACTGGCTGACATATAGCCTGCATGCATGGCAAGGGTTCCTAATTTTGGATGTTCGTTATTTGCTTCCTGCATGGCATGCATCAGCTGTTCTTTTGTGATCCCGTGTGATAATAAATAGTTTCCGAAAAATTGAGCGTACATGTCTATCTCCCTTCAAATCTTGAAGTAATAATATGTTCGATCTGATCCGCATTGATCGGTTTCTGGATAAAATCACTGGCACCTGCCTCAATGGCTTCGCGGAGCTGGGACTGCGTACCAACAGAAGAGACAATAATGATAGTAGCATCTGGATCAAAATCAGTAATCTCATGTATGACAGCATTGCCATCTTTGATCGGCATAACGATGTCAAAAATACAAGCGAAGGGATTCCTTTTTGTAAATATCAATAGCATCCTGTCCGTTTGCAGCCTCTAAAATGTTGGTGTGCCAAACTGGGAGAGGATATCCTTTAACTGTTTTCTTGCTAAAATAGAATCGTCACTGATGAAATTTTTGTGTCATCAAATTTCATGGTTTTGCCCCCATCTATAAGTATGTTATTTTTATTTTACACTAATCGGCGCAAGAGTTCAATGTTTCTTGACCGAAAATATGGGATTTTATGTAAAAAAACAAAACAAAACGTTCAGTTGCACAATTTTATATTGTGTTTATAATAAAAATATGGGACAAAAGAATGTCAAAATAAGAATTTTATGCTGGAGGTTTAAAATGAAAGTAATGCTTGTATTTGACGCAGTGATTCTGCTTTTGGGATTTATATGGTGATATCGTCACTTCAGATGAAAAAGTGGCAGGATCAATGCTATGGTGATCGCTGAGGAAGAGATGAAAAATGTAAGGATACGGCGGGATTTATTGCATTTATTTACTGGAGAGGCGGTGTTTGGAGGAATCGTGGTACTGGTGGGACTGATTGGTATCATCAACGAACTCACAAATTTCTTAGGAAAACTGACGCTGCTGGAACTTGTGATTTTCCTTGGATCTTTGTGGTTTCAGAACAGTTTAAAGACTGCCAGGGAAAATTCCTGCATATTTAAGATGTTGATCAGATGGCAGTCACACAGCCATCACATAAGCCGGTTATAGTAATGAATAGAAAAAATGTCAATTTGTGGGAAAATGGGACGTTATGGAACGTATTTTAGTTGTAGACGATGAGGGACAAGATCCGTGCGATCATTCGAAATATATGGAATTTGAAGGATATGAGATCGCGGAGGCACATGACGGAATGGAAGCAGTTGAAATCTGCCGGAAAGAAGATTTTGATCTGATCATACTGGATGTGATGATGCCGGAACTGGATGGCTTTTCCACCTGCCGGGAAATCCGCAAGTTCAAAGAGATCCCTGTCATTATGCTCTCGGCACGCGGCGAGGAGTATGATAAGATCCATGGATTTGAACTCGGAATCGACGATTATGTGGTAAAACCGTTTTCGCCACGTGAACTTATGATGCGCGTAAAAGTTGTAATCAGCAGAAATAATAAAAAGACGTACGGGACGGACATGAGATCTTTCAGGCAGAAGGTCTGGTTGTTGATTTTACCGGACGAACTGTGACTGTGGATGGCAAGCGTGTGGAAATGTCGCCAAAAGAATACGAACTTTTGTTTTATTTAGTAAGAAACCGCAATATGCACTTGACCGTGAAAACTGATCACAGAGGTATGGGGTATGATTATTATGGTGATGACAGGACTTTAGATACCCATATCAAACTTTTACGGAGCAGTCTGGGTGAATACCGCAAATTTTTAGTGACATTAAGAGGGTGGGATACCGGTTTGAAAGCATGAAAAATCAGTATTAAATGGAAGTATTTACCTATCTGCTTGTCTTTACCGGAATACTTCTTGTCGTGTTATGGCTGATCCAGATCTGTTATCTGGATTCGTTCTACACCATGATCAAAAGCAGGGGAAGCAGAGCAGGTCACATCGGCGGTTGCAAATATACTGACCTCGGATGAGGATGATAAAGACACTCTGATCCATGACATTGCAGCGAAAAATAATATGGCAGTCTATGTGACAAATACGGATGGAGATGAGATTTGCAGCGCAGAGTATATTGTAAATTCCAGACTTGCGGATATGCCGTCGGAACAGGTACAGTATTATTATGAACAGGCAAAAGAACATGGCGGGATTTTTAAAATCGAATATGAGGGCGGGATCAATCCGGAATTCTGGAGTGAAGATATGCGGAACCAGAAGATGTGGCATATGGCCCCGGATTCCACGGTTTTGCAGAAACGCGGACAGGAACACATCAAAGTGTGATCTATGTAAAATTGTAGAGTGTGACGGTCAGGAAGAGATTCTGCTGGTCAATACGCAGCTTACTCCGGTGGATGCAACTGTTAATACACTGCGGATCGAACTGATATGGATCACTGTGATCATGATCCTGCTTTCACTGGGGATCGCTCTTTTAATATCCAGACAGATTTCCAAGTCACTGATCCGGATCAATGAGTCGGCGAAAGCACTTGCCAAGGGAGATTTTGATGTGCGTTTTGGGGAAAGATTACCGTGAGGTGGCGGAACTGTCCGACACGCTCAATGCAACGGCGAAAGAACTTGGCAAAATGAGTCCCTGCGGCGGGAACTGATCGCAAATGTATCGCACGATCTGCGGACACCGCTTACGATGATCATTGCCTATGCAGAGGTCATGCGTGATCTTCCGGGAAAAATACACCGGAAAATGTCCAGGTAGTGATCGATGAGGCCGGGCGCCTGACAAATCTCGTGAATGATATGCTTGATATGTCAAAACTTCAGGCTGGTGTTATGGAAAAAATGACACAGTATACAATCTGACAGAGAGCATCGAATCTGTTTTAGAGCGCTACAATAAATTAAAAGAGCAGGATGGCTACTGTATTCATTTCGAATATGACGGAAAAGTACAGGTAAAAGCAGATGAATACAAGATTTATCAGGTAATCTACAACCTGATCAACAATGCGATCAATTATACCGGGAAAGATAAAACGGTGTGGGTACGTCAGAAATTTCAGGGGATAAGGTGCGGATCGAAGTGACAGACAGTGGGGATGGTATTGCAAAGAGGCACTTCCTTATGTGTGGACCGCTATTATAAGGTGGACAAGACACATAAACGTGCTGTGATGGGAACCGGTCTGGGACTTTCCATTGTAAAAATATACTGGAACTTCATCATGCCGGATATGGTGTGGTAAGCGAACCGGGATGCGGTTCGACGTTCTGGTTTGAACTTAAGATAGAACGATAGCGGATAAAAACGCTGACCGGCGGGTCAGCGTTTTCCATGGAATATATTCTTTGTGTTCTCCGATGTTTTGTAAGCAGGCCGCATAATCTTGCCGTTGATGGCAACCTCTTCAAGACGATGGGCACTCCATCCGGCGATTCTGGCGATTGCAAAGATCGGTGTGTAAAGTTCCACCGGAAGTCCTAACATGCTGTAAGCAAAGCCACTGTAAAATCGACGTTTGGGCTGACACCTTTATAAATCTGACGCTCGTCTGCGATAATTTTGGTGCTAAGCGTGATACGGCATCATACAGAGCAAACTCTTTTCATAACCTTTTTCGGCAGACAATTTTTCTACAAAAGAACGGAAAATGCGGGCACGGGGATCTGAAAGGGATATACAGCATGCCCCATGCCATAGATCAGACCGGCATGATCAAAGGCTTCTTTATGTAATAATGCTCTTAAATAACGGCTGATTTCTTCCTCATCGCTCCAGTCGGAGAGATTCTCTTTCATATCCTCAAACATACGGACAACCTTGATGTTGGCACCGCCGTGTTTCGGACCTTTTAGGGAACCTAAGGAAGCAGCGATCACAGAATAGGTGTCCGTTCCGGATGACGATACCAGATGCGTGGTAAATGTGGAGTTATTTCCACCACCATGTTCCATGTGAAGGATCAGTGCGGTATCTAAAAGCTTTGCTTCTAAAGGAGTAAACTGGCTGTCGGACGCAGAATATGCAGAATGTTTTCTGCGGTGGAATACTCAGCTTTGGCGGATGGATAAAAGGCTTGCACCGTCATGGTAATGTTTGTAAGCCTGATAACCGTATACCGAAGAAGCGGGAACAGACTTATAAGCTGTAAACACTGTCTGAGTACATTCGGAAGCGAAATGTCATCCGCAAGGTCATCATAGGAATAAAGTGTGAGAACACTCCTTGCGAGTGTGTTCATCATATCTTTGCTTGGGGCTTTCATAATAATATCACGGACAAAACTGGTAGGAAGGGTACGATATTCACTGAGCATTTTCGTAAATTCCGTTAATTCCGTCCGGGTAGGAAGTTTCGAAAAGAAGCAGATAAGTGCATTCCTCAAAGCCAAAATGACTGTTTTCCGATGTGCCGTCGATAATATCTTTGACATTATAACCGCGGTAATAAAGCTCGCCGTCTGCCGGACGCAGCTTGCCGTCAATCATCTTTGTGGAGCATACATCAGAAATTTCTGTAAGACCGACTAAAACACCTTTACCGTTAATATCGCGGAGACCGCGTTTGACATCGTATTTTGCATAGAGAGCAGGATCAATTCTGGCACACTGCTCACTGAGCTTTGACAGATGCTGTAATTCGTGGGTGATTTCGCAGAAACGATTGGTAGTCATAAATAACCCTCCATGTTTTAATTCATTACTTTATAGTGATAAAGCATTTTTAATCATCATATCATAGTATTTCTTATGGCACAAGAGTTTTCTAAAAACTTTTCATGAAAGCCGTTTTCGGGTAAAATGAGAACAAATCATTGAATGTTATACATAAATCAGGAGGAAAAACAGATGGATATAAAGAAACTGGCACAGGAATCGATTGCTGCAAAATTTGCCTATACGCCGTATTCACATTTCAGGTAGGGCTGCACTTCTTACAAAGGATGGCGGGATATACCGGGGATGCAATATCGAAAATGCCGCATATACACCGACAAACTGTGCGGAGAGGACCGCTTTTAAGGCTGTATCGGAAGGAAAAGAATTTACTGCGATTGCGATCAATGGGGATGCCAATGACTATCTTTATCCGTGTGGAGTGTGCCGCCAGGTTATGGCAGAATTCTGTGATCCGGAAACATTTCAGGTAATCCTGGTAAATACGCCGGATGATTTTAAAATATTTACATTAGAAGAATTATTGCCGGGGCATTCACAAAGCAGGATATTACAAAAGCCACCGGGAAAGAATTGTAAAATATATCAGGAAAACTTGACAGATGCTACGGAAAATAGGATAATTTTGCGGATATGTTTGAAATCTGAAACAAAAGAGATAAAGGAGAAACAGACGGATGCAGGAGAGTTATGGAACAAGTCCCAGTGGAAATTTAAAAGAAGCTGTACGGGGCATCAGTAATCCGGCATTTTGATTCTGATGTCGAACGCAGAACAGTTTGAAACACATGTAGCTGAACTTGAAGAATTATATCCGGGCGTACCAAGCATCGGATGCATTGGAATGAGTTACCAGACCAGTGTGACGGAAAAAGGTGTCAGTGTGACAGCATTTGAGGTGTAGAGGCTGTGACGGATGTACTAGAGCAGGCATCCATTATGCCGGTGAAATATATAAGCAGGGTGGAAAAGGCGCTGCAGAAGATAAATGCATCATCTGAGAATACTGTATGTATCGATTTTTGTACAGGAAACGATGCAGCAGTTCTTACGACCATGTACAGTATCCTTGAAAAGAAAATATCACTGACCGGCGGAACCGGGGATGGTGGAAAGGTTTCCGTAAATGGCACAGTATATACAGATGCGGATGTGTTTGCATTTGTAAAAATAATGGCGGCAAAGTCAGGGTTTACAAGGAAAATATTTATTATCCGAACCCACAGTACCGTTTTATTGCATCAAAGACAGACCGCAGCAAATACACAGTCGGCGAATTGAACGGAAAGCCGGCAAGACAGGCGTATCAGGATACGCTGGGAATCAGAGAACAGGATATTGTCAACCAGACATTTAAAATCCGCTGGGCAAAAGAACGGAAAGGATATCTGTATTATCTCTATCAGGGAAGTAGCAGGAAATGGTCTGCGCTGTTATCGCCAGGTCAATGATTCCGATGTACTTTATCTGCTTGAGACAAATGATTATCCTTCTATTGTCGAAGAAACAGTGCGACAGATCAAAGGAGATTTCGGAAGAATTTCCGGTATTTTTCCATAAACTGTATTTTCCGCTATCTGTTCTTCTCTCAGGAACGTTATATGGATCAGTATTTAAAACAATGGGAACACTTGGCATGCATGCAGGTCTGGTTGGCTTTGGAGAACACTACAACAGCCAGTTTGTAAACCAGACCATGTCCTGTGTGGTATTTGAGTAGGGGAAAGTGCAGATGTTTCAATTCAAAAACAGGTAAAAGAGACCAAAGAACAGGTGCTGCAGACGGAAGAAAATTAAATCTGCATCCGTTGATACATGTATCGGACAGCCTGCTTGACTACCATAAAAGTTATCATTGACGGAAGTAAATTCGCTGGATGAATTACAGGAGATTCAGAATACATTTCAGACCGTTTTAGAGGAAAACAAACAGCTGAAAGAGAAGCTTGGTTCTTTTCATGAGACGTTTGAGACAGTTGGTGAGACATCCGGACAGTTTGCCGGTGTAAGGGAAGATATCACAAAAGCGGTGGAAGAGGCACAACAGAAAGTTGGCAGCTTAAAGGAGAGTTCTGGGGAAGTGCAGGAACATTTTGACGAGATCCAGCGCACATTTGAAGATTTTCAGGCTTCTGTACAGAAAATCAAGCAATGTATGGGACAGATCATTTCAATTGCCAATCAGACCAATATGCTCGCACTGAATGCGTCAATTGAGGCGGCGCGTGCAGGAGAGCAGGGAAAAGGTTTTGCTGTTGTCGCAGAGGAAGTAAAAAATCTGGCAAGTGAGATCAAAAGTCTTGTCAGTTCCGTAGATGGAAGTATTGTCGAAGTGGAACAGGATACGGAAAATTTGAATCACAGTATCACAACATCGAAAGAATCGCTCGGGAAGAGTTTAGAGAGTGCAGATGAAACCTATGAAGTGTTTGACCGCATCACAACAGCAGCCGGCGGAGCAGATCAGGTGCAGCAGGAAATCGCAAAGGTGCTTGATGATTCAAGAGAAAAATTAGCCGATGTAAACTGTTCACTTGAGCGTGAAAAAGCAGAGTATGATACGGTGTGCCTACACATAGAACGTGCAAATGATCTTGGAACCCAAAAGAGTACCATGTTTGAAAATATGGAGAATTTACTGGTGCAGATCGCTCCGATTGTAAAAGAGTTGGAACGGAAGAATTGATGACATTATTTTACAAAACTGATTGACAAAAAATAACATTGTGTATATTTATATTAGCGGAATTTTTTAAAAATACCCTGATTATTTTAAAGGAAAGAGGTTAAAGAGCAATGGCAAATATTGATTTAAGCAAGTATGGCATTACCGGAGTAACAGAGATCGTTCACAATCCTTCTTACGAGATGTTATTCGAGGAAGAGACCAAAGCAGGTCTTGAGGGTTATGAGGTTGGTAAGGAAACAGAACTTGGTACAGTTAACGTTATGACTGGTATCTATACAGGACGTTCCCCGAAAGATAAATATATCGTTATGGACGAGAATTCAAAAGACACTGTATGGTGGAATTCACAGGAATATCCAAACGATAACCATCCTATGTCAGAGGAAACATGGGCAGCAGTGAAAGATCTTGCAAAGAAAGAACTTTCAAACAAGAGACTGTTCGTAGTAGATGCTTCTGTGGAGCAAATAAAGATACACGTATGGCAGTTCGTTTCATCGTTGAGGTTGCATGGCAGGCTCATTTCGTAACAAACATGTTCATCAAGCCAACAGCAGAAGAATTTGAGAACTTTGAGCCGGACTTTATCGTATACAATGCTTCAAAAGCAAAAGTTGAGAACTACAAAGAGTTAGGTCTTAACTCAGAGACATGTGTTGCATTCAACATTACATCCAAAGAGCAGGTTATCGTCAATACATGGTACGGTGGAGAGATGAAGAAAGGTATGTTCTCTATGATGAACTACTATCCCACTTAAAGGCATCGCTTCCATGCACTGTTCAGCAAACGCTGATATGAACGGCGAGAATACAGCAATCTTCTTCGACTTTCCGGAACAGGAAAGACAACACTTCTACAGATCCGAAACGTCTCTTAATCGGTGATGATGAGCACGGCTGGGATGACAACGGTGTATTCAACTTCGAGGGTGGATGCTATGCAAAGGTTATCGGTCTTGACAAAGAGTCTGAGCCGGATATCTACAATGCAATCAAACGTAACGCACTGTTAGAGAACGTTACTGTTGATGCAAACGGAAAGATTGATTTTGATGACAAGAGCGTTACAGAGAACACTCGTGTATCTTACCCAATCAACCACATTACAAATATTGTAAAACCTGTATCTTCTGCACCGGCTGCAAAGAACGTAATCTTCTTATCAGCAGATGCATTTGGAGTACTTCCTCCAGTATCTATCCTGACACCAGAGCAGACACAGTACTACTTCCTGTCTGGATTCACAGCAAAGCTTGCTGGTACAGAGCGTGGAATCACAGAGCCGACACCTACATTCTCAGCTTGCTTCGGACAGGCATTCTTAGAGCTGCATCCTACAAAATATGCAGAAGAGCTTGTTAAGAAGATGGAGAAGAGCGGCGCTAAAGCATACCTTGTAAATACAGGATGGAATGGAACAGGAAAGAGAATCACAATCAAGGATACAAGAGGAATCATCGACGCTATCCTTTCTGGTGATATTCTTAAAGCTCCAACAAAGAAGATCCCAATGTTCAACTTCGAGGTTCCTACAGAGCTTCCAGGTGTAGATTCAGGTATTCTTGACCCACGTGACACATATGCAGATGCATCTGAGTGGGAGACAAAAGCAAAAGATCTTGCTGACAGATTCATCAAGAACTTTGCTAAATATGAAGGAAACGACGCTGGTAAAGCATTAGTTTCTGGGTCCCTCAGAAATAAATCATATTGATGTGGATTTTGATCGGGTGTGACTGGTTCACACCCGATTTTTTTTTTGTTTTAATGATGGGGTAAGTGTTAAAATAAATGACAGGAATTTTATGGAAAGGGGAATGATTGTTATGCTGACATATGGAATTGACTGGGATGACGTGATCTCGGATCTGAACACCCATGCGATACAGCTTGCCAATGGGGAACATGGTTTAGATCTGAAACTGGAAGATATCAATTCATGGGAAAATGTTGGCAAGGCATCGGTTATCAAGCAGTATTATCAGGACGAACGCATTTATCGAATGCAGACTGTGACCGATGAAGCCAGAAATTTCATACATGAATTGCAGAAAAGGAAAGTATATATTATCACAGCAATCGCTCCACAGTTTATGAGTCTGCGGGCAAAACAGATATTGACGGCATTTCCGGATTTCCGGAACAGAATATTATTATGGGTTTTCAGAAGTCACTGGTTCATTTTGATGTTACCCTGGATGACGGCCCGCATAATATTTTAAAGAGTTGTGCAAAATATCCGGTTTTAATGCGGCGCCCATGGAATGAATCACTCAGTGGGATTCTTTCCGTAAACCATTATGGAGAGTTTTACAGCTGATCGATCAGATCAAAGAATCGATGCTGTTAGATAAAAGCCGGTTTCTTTACCGTCTGTGATAGCTTTAGTCGGTCCATCCGGTTCTGGAAAAATGAACTTGCAAAAGACTTGAGAGGGCAGGAACAGGCAGGATTGTTCATTCTTATACGACGGAACAGCAGATGGAATCCATCAGAGACTTTCCGCAGAAGAATTTAAAAAAAAAAATGATTTTGTGACAGTAACTGTGTATGCTGGCAATAAATATGGAATATCAGCATCAGATATTGCCAGAATGATAAAGGATGGGTAAGTCCGATTGTACCGCTTGATATTGGAGGCGCGATATCCATGAAACGGCTGTTTACGACCTCGATCTTATTTTGCAGAAGCAGCCGCGAAAGATGATTTCAAGTATTTTAGAAAAGATATCAGTAATCAGGAGAAGATGTACCGCTTATTATCGTTGGAAAATGAAATTGACAATGAGGAACTCTGTGACTTTTCCATACGGACAGATGATATGGAGGAAGCTGTTGAACAGGTAAAAGCAGCTTTGTCAATAGAGAAAATAGATAGAAAGTAAAACAAAATTTGGCACTAATTTATAGTTGCGAAATAGGGCATATTAAAGTATAATAAGACTATCAAAACGGCCTGGGATGTGCGACACCCTACATTTTGAACCTACATTTACTTTATGGGATTCTTATATTCGAAGGCAGATGTCAAGCCATCAGTACTTCGGTACGTGAGCAGTGGAAGACAGAAACCAACGTGCGGTTACCACCTAGCGGTCGCTAGGAGTCAAAACGTAGGAAACGGCATTTTGGGTTTATACAAAAGATCATATGGTACAGAAGATTTTAAAGTACAGAAGAAGTAAAGAGTACAAAAGAAAGTTTACTGTACAGAAGAATATTCGGTATACAGATGAAAATCATTGATATACAAAGGAATATTTAAAATACGAAGAGAAGCTGCTTTGAAATATAAGCAGCTTCTTTATGTAATAAAATGACGGAAATCAAAGGTATTTGATACAGAAACGGAGATTAGCGTGAAAAGAAATATGCCAAAATTTCGGCAGTAATATTGGCGGTTTTAATTTGTGTGTTTGCTGGAATACTGATAGGAAAACTGAAGGAAAATTATGATCCGGAAATTTTTTCGGAAAATTATATCAGCGTTGATGAAGTAAAGCAGGAACTGATTTTACCGTATATTCACAGGAAGAGTGGGACGAATGGTTTGAGGGCGGAAAAAAGATTATCTGACAGGGCAGTGCTGGATGAGCTGTTAAAAAGACTTGGAGTTTCGGAACAGATTGATTTTCGGAAAAAAAAAAATGCTGCCGTTTCGCGTACAGAATGGAACCAGGTATATGCGCAGATCCTTGCGTTTCTTGATATGGAACAAAGCGTAAAAGAAACACTGCTTGTGCTAAACCGTATGGAAATGGAAGATCAGACGGTTCTGGTCACGAATCAGGAGATTTTATACGAAACTGCAGAATACATATTTTACGGACTGGATGTCCTATGATGTTTATATAAAGAGGATCAGTGCATTGGAATTGCACAGGTGTCAGAGCAGGAACAAACGATTGAAAATGCATATCTGAAATCCTGTCAGGATGAAAAATCAGTTTTATTTGCAGGTGCCGTCTATGAAAAGAGTTAGGAGAGATGGATATCCTGTGAACCGGGAGTATGTGATCTGGTATTTCGGGATGGAGCGCTTACTGCAATCAAAACAAAACAGGATATCATACAGGGACAGATGTTATCCTATGATGATTCTGAGATCGAGATTGAAGATTATGGAAGAATCCACCACAATGGGAAGCTTCCGGTTTACCAGACCTATGGAGATGTGTCTGAAAAATCCATATCGGATGTCGTTTTGGGCAATATGAATGTGGCTTATGTGACTGCGGAAAGGAAGTCTGCGCAATTCTTATTTTACAGCCGGCTGATATCAAAATATCCGTGTTCTTCTGCTATCGGATGACGGAACAAATACCCGGAGCGATGTTTATCTGAAGTGTTCGACAAATGCCGATATAACTTGTGGTGATGAAACGAAAAGCGCCGGATCTGAGGAACTCCTTCATCCGGCAGATACACTGACGATGGCACCGGGAAAACCTTTATCGTAAAACCGGAGTCGGAAGACGGTAAGATCTATCTGTGCAATGGAAATGGAACGGCTGTATCAAAATGGTTATGCGGGACGATTGAGGTGCGCAGCACAGAGAATGGATATACGGTTGTCAATGAACTGCCGTTAGAGGAATATCTGTATGCGGTTGTGCCGAGTGAGATGCCATCAAGCTTTCTCCGGAAGCGCTTAAGACACAGGCGGTGTGTGCGCGCAGTTATGTCTATATGCAGCTGATGCGGGCGGATCTGGCGGCTTACGGTGCACATATCAATGACAGCACCTCCTACCAGGTTTATAACAAAGTAGAAAGACAAAGGAATCTGTCGCCGCTGTGGATGCGACATGCGGGCAGGTGCTGACCTGGAACGGAAAAGTTGTGGAGGCATATTATTTTCGACTTCCATGGGTTACAGACACCGCGGAGATCTGGAATGGGATGATCCGTCGTCCTATGGCTATCTGAAAAGCATGCTTAAACCAGGCGGATGCAGACATAGATTTGTCGGATGAAACTGCATTTTCCAAGTACATCAAGAGCAGTGCGGATGGATATGACAGCGATATCCGTTATTACAGGTGGTTTGCAACGGCAGATTTATCGGATAAGACAGAAACGGTGAATGAGATCTTAGCGGCAAGACATTCCATTTCACCAAAAATGTTATATTATGAATCTGACGGTACGACGGAGATGGATGTCGCCGCTGCCGGAGAAAATGGGAGCCATTACCGGAATGTCAGTGGAAGCAAGAAGCAGTTCCGGTTCGATTCTTACATTAGATCTTACTTATGAATGCGGCATTGTGAAAATAAAACAGAGTACAACATCCGCAAGATTTTTAGGCTGTATGGTGAAAAAATTGTCTACGCAGATGCAACGGAATCAGAGAATATTACGATGCCAAGTGCATTTTCAACCGTCGAGAAACAGGAAGACGGGACATATCTGCTGTCCGGCGGTGGTTATGGGCACGGACTCGGAATGAGCCAGAATGGGGCAAACGGAATGGCAAAAGCCGGTATGGGCTATCAGGATATCTTAAATTGTTTTATCAGGATATTACCGTGGAAACAATCGGAGAGATGGAAGGAAAAGAGACATTATGATCTGGAAGATTATAGGAAATGTGATGTCGTTTATGGAAAATGTAAACGGGATAAGATCAATGCATATTCTGCGCAGTCTGCGTTTTATTATATTATCACTGATCCCGTTTCTTATGGTTTTCTCATCCCTGTTACAGTATACTTCCGTGACAGAGGGACGCTTTTAAAAATCATTGAGAGAGTTATGCCGGAATACATAGCACCATTTCTTATTTCACTGATTGATGAGGTATACAACAGATCAGCAGGCATTATTTCCATTACGGCGATCGTTGCAATCTGGTCAGCAGCAAAGGTGTGCAGTACATGACGGATGGACTCAATTCGGTCAATGATCTGGAGGAAACAAGAAATTGGCTTGTACTGCGGATGTGGGCAGTTGTGTATACGGTGATTTTTCTGGTAGCTATTGTGTTTAACTGTTAGTTATTGTTTTGGTAATTCTCTCCAAAACTGGCATCGCAGTATATCCCGTTACTGCGGCATGCGGTAGATCTTTGGCACATTTTCGGGGACTTATCATGCTGGCCATGTTAATTGTTTTCTTTGATGTGATATTTACAGCACTGCAAATAAAAGCTGACTTTTAAAAGTCAGATTCCAGGGCTGCGATCTGCGGTGTGGCGTGGTATATTTTTCTATCGGTGTTTCCATCTATGTGGATTATTTTAACGGTTTTCCATGTATGGAAGCCTGACGACGATCGCCCTCATCATGCTGTGGCTTTATTTCTGTATGTATATTATGATGATGTCGGCGGAAGTAAATGTCATTTTCAATGATAGTATCCGCAAGTGGCTGCTCAAAGAGAAAGAGAAAAAAGAGAAAAACTCTTGAACTAATAAATTGCCTGTGCTAAAATGCAATACAGAGTGAAAATAAAGAAAAGGCATTGAACGTGATTAGTAGTGCACTATAATTCTTTCAGAGAGAGTGGGTCACCGGCTGAAAACCCATTTAAGACAAGGTAGGAAGCGAAGTTCGCACGGGAGCTGCATTTGTGAAATGACAGTAGCAGATGACGTCCATGCACGTTACGCATGTTAAGAGCTTTTGTCAATATTCGTGGCAGAAAGAATCAGGTATCGGGAATCATTCGTCCCTGGACGAATGACTCCGCGTTTTTGTTGCTGAAACAAATCCACCACAGGAAATTGTGTCACAAAAATAATTTGTGAGACAAATATCTGAAAGAAATAATGCAGAATGGAGATTATCATGAAAGAAAATTGCAGAAAATCAGAGAAGATGCGATCCGTCAGATCGAAGAATCCGGCGATCTGTCGAAATTGAATGATGCGTGTTGCGGTTCTTGGAAAAGGAGAACTGACCGCAGTATTAAAGAGTATGAAGGATGTCAGCCCGGAGGAGCGCCCGTTAGTCGGACAGCTTGTCAATGAGACGAGAGAGCATCGAGAAGATTTTAGATGAGACAAAGAAAAATTAGAGGCAGCGGAGTTAGATGCAAAACTGCGCAGAGAAGTCATTGATGTGACACTTCCGGCAAAGAAGAATAATGTCGGACACCGTCATCCGAACACGATTGCCTTAGAAGAGGTAGAGCGCATCTTTACCGGAATGGGTTACGAAGTGGTAGAGGGACCGGAAGTAGAGTATGATTATTATAACTTTGAGGCTCTTAATATCCCGGCAAACCATCCGGCAAAGGACGAGCAGGATACGTTCTATATCAATGACAAGATCGTGCTCCGTACACAGACATCTCCGGTACAGGTCCGTGAGATGGAAAAGGACATCTCCCGATCCGTATGATCGCACCGGGCCGTATTCCGTGCCGATGAGGTAGATGCGACACATTCCGTCTTTCCATCAGATTGAGGGACTTGTCGTTGATAAAAACATTACGTTTTCTGATTTAAAGGGAACACTTGCAGAATTCGCAAGACAGTTATTCGGACAGGATACCAAAGTAAAATTCCGACCGCATCATTTCCGTTTACAGAGCCATCTGCCGAGATGGACGTGACCTGTTTTAAATGCGGCGGGAAAGGATGCCGTTTCTGTAAGGGAGAGGGTTGGATCGAGATCTTAGGCTGTGGTATGGTACATCCGCGTGTACTGCGCATGAGCGGCATTGATCCGAAGAATACTCAGGCTTTGCTTTTGGCATCGGATTAGAACGTATTGCACTGCTCAAATATGAGATCGATGATATGCGTCTGCTCTATGAAAATGATCAGAGATTTTAAATCAGTTCTAGGAAAAGATAGGAGAATATAGCATTATGAATACTTCATTAAAGTGGATCAAAGACTTAGTTCCAGGTCTTGACTGTACACCACAGGAATATATGGATGCCATGACATTATCCGGCTCTAAGGTAGAAGGATATGAGAACATGGATGAGGATCTTGATAAAATTGTGATCGGACAGGTAAAAGCATTGAGAAACATCCGGATGCGGACAAACTTGTGATCTGCCAGGTAGATATCGGAACGGAGACAATACAGATTGTGACAGGTGCTCGAATGTGACTGAAGGGTGCAAAGTACCGGTTGTATTAGACGGTGGAAAAGTTGCCGGAGGTCATGACGGCAGCAAGACCGAGGGCGGTATTAAGATCAAAAAGGAAAACTGCGCGGTGTGGAGTCAAACGGTATGATGTGCTCCATCGAGGAACTTGGTTCAAACAGAGATATGTTCCCACTTGCACCGGAAAACGGTTTATATATCCTGCCGGAAGATGCTCCGGTCGGAGAGCGCTATCAGTTATCTTGGATTAGATGACACGGTTGTGGAATATGAGATCACTTCAAACCGTGTAGACTGTTTCTCTATTTTAGGTATTGCGAGAGAGGCGGCAGCTACGTTTGAAAAGAGTTTGTTCCTCCGGTTGTGACAGAAACAGGCAATAATGAAGATGTTAACGATTACATCAAAGTATCTGTAAAGATGATAAGCTCTGTTCCCGTTACACCGCAAGAGTAGTAAAAATATCAGGATTGCACCGTCGCCGGAATGGATGCAGTGCAGACTGCGTGCGCAGGAATCCGCCCGATCAATAACATTGTAGATATCACAAACTATGTGATGGAAGAGTATGGACAGCCGATGCATGCCTATGACCTTGACACGATCGAGGACAGAGAGATCGTAGTAAGACGCGCTGCAAAGGGTGAGCAGTTTGTGACTTTAGACGGTCAGGAACGCACCTTAGATGACTCTGTATTAATGATCTGTGATGGAAGAAAAGCCATCGGTATTGCAGGTATCATGGGTGGAGAAAACTCCATGATCACGGACAATGTTAAAACAATGCTGTTTGAAGCTGCATGCTTCGATGGAACAAATATCCGTCTGTCAGGAAGAAAGATTGGTCTGCGTACAGATGCTTCCGCAAAATTTGAAAAAGCTTAGATCCAAACACAGCGATCGAGGCAATGAACCGTGCATGCCAGCTTATAGAGGAACTTGGTGCCGGAGAAGTTGTCGGCGGCGTTGTGGATGTTTACCCGAATGTCAAAGGGGATAAACGTATTCCATTCGAGCCGGAGAAATACAACAAACTACTTGGAACGGACATTGCAAAAGAGACAATGCTGGCTTATTTCTCAAAGATCGACCTCGGCTATGATCCGGCTTCGAACGAAGTGATCGTTCCATCCTGGAGACAGGACTTAGAGTGTGACGCCGACCTTGCAGAGGAAGTGGCAAGATTCTTCGGTTATGATAAGATTCCGACCACACTGCCAAGCGGTGAGGCTACCACAGGAAAACTTACCTTCAAACTCCGCATCGAGGCAGTAGCAAGAGAGATCGCAGAGTTCTGCGGATTTTCACAGGGCATGACGTATTCCTTTGAGAGCCCGAAAGTATACGATAAATTATTACTGCCACAGGATTCACCGCTCCGCAAAGCGGTTGTGATCAGCAATCCGCTCGGAGAGGATTTCTCTATCATGAGAACGATTTCCTTAAATGGTATGCTGACATCACTTTCCACAAACTTTAACCGCAGAAATAAAAACGTGCGTCTGTATGAACTTGGAAATATTTACCTGCCAAAACAGGTACCGGTGACAGAGCTGCCGGAAGAGCGCATGCAGTTTACACTTGGTATGTACGGAGAGGGTGACTTCTTTACCATGAAGGGTGTGATCGAGGAGTTTCTTTACAAAGCAGGAATGAAGCTGAAACCGGAATATGATCCGGAAGCCGGAAAACCATTCTTACATCCGGGACGTCAGGCAAATGTTGTTTATGATGGCACTGTGATCGGTTATCTCGGTGAGGTTCATCCGACGGTTGCAGCAAATTATGCGATCAAAGAGCGCGTTTATGTTGCAGTACTTGATATGCCAGAGATCGTATCCCGCGCATCTTTCGACCACAAATATGAGGGAATCGCTAAATTCCCGGCTGCAGCCAGAGATATCTCCATGGTTGTTCCGAAGAAAGTGCTTGCCGGTGATATTGAGAAGATTTTGATGAAAAGGCGGCCAGTTCTTAGAGAAATATGATCTGTTTGATATCTATGAGGGAGCACAGATCAAACCGGGATATAAATCAATCGCATACTCCTTGTCTTTCCGTGCAAAGGATAGAAACTTAGAGGATGCCGATATCACTGGTGCAATGGATCGAATCGTGAAAGCACTTGAGCATGTTGGTGCGGAATTAAGAAAATAGGATTGAGAATCATGGACGTAAAAGATTTTTATTATGACCTGCCACAGGAGCTGATCGCACAGGACCCGTTAGAGGACCGTTCCAGTTCGCGGCTGATGGTATTGGATAAAAATACCGGTGAAGTGACACATCGTGTTTTAAGGATATTACAGATTATTTAAGACCGGGAGACTGCCTTGTCATTAACAATACGAAAGTAATTCCTGCAAGACTGTACGGAGTAAAAGAGGGCACAGAGGCAAAGATTGAGATCCTTCTGTTGAAACGTAAGGAAAATGATATCTGGGAAACCCTTGTAAAACCGGGCAAAATGTAAAGTCGGAACAAAGATCAGTTTTGGCGATGGACTTCTGACCGGTGAGGTCATTGATATCGTGGAAGAGGGGAACCGTCTGATCCAGTTCCACTATGATGGAATTTTTGAGGAGATTTTAGACCAGCTTGGACAGATGCCGCTGCCGCCTTATATCACACATCAGCTTCAGGATAAAACCGTTACCAGACGGTATATGCAAAGTATGATGGCTCTGCCGCTGCACCGACAGCGGGACTCCATTTACACCGGAATTATTAAAAGTAAAGGAAATGGGTGTGGAGATCGCAGAGGTGACACTTCATGTAGGGCTTGGTACATTCCGCCCGGTCAAGGAGACGGATGTATTAAAACACCATATGCATTCGGAATTTTACCGGATCGAACAGTCCGAGGCAGATAAGATCAACCATGCAAAAGAGACCGGACATCGTGTCATTGCGGTAGGGACGACCAGCACGCGTACTTTAGAGGCGGCATCGGACGAGAACGGTTTCCTGCGCGAGACAAGCGGATGGACAGAGATCTTTATTTATCCGGGTTACAGGTTTAAAGTCATTGATTCCCTGATTACCAATTTCCATTTGCCGGAATCCACACTGGTAATGTTAGTTTCAGCACTGGCAGGACGGGAACATGTGTTAAACGCATATGAAATTGCCGTGCAGGAGAAATATCGTTTCTTTAGCTTTGGGATGCAATGCTGATAACGGATACAACAGTTTAAATGATCTGAGAAGATGCAACAGACAGCATGATTTACGGGCAAAATGATTGCTTGAAAAATCACGAAAGAGAAGGAGAATTACGGAATGGAAGAGAAAAGACATCATAAGCGTTTAAAACTCGACGTTTCCATCCAGTTAGAACGTCTGACAGAAGATGGAACGACGACATATGATTACACGCAGGTTGTAGTTACGGATGTTTCGCGCGGCGGAATCGGCTTCCAGTCCGACGAACCTTTGGAAGTGGGGATATTATAATACCAGAACCCAGATATGGACGAAAGAGGTGATCGATGCAGTCATCGAGATCGTGCGTAAGCAGAAAATGGAAGATGGAACCGACAAATATGGGGCAACTTTTATTGGAATGTCGGATACAGATGCAATAAAAATAGATATTTATCAGGTGTTTCGTGAAGCATAAAAGTATAAGAGATGAAGTATGCTTTTGATGACAGGATAAATGCAAAATCGAAGAGAGCCAGATAGGTCACATCCTAAAATAAAGATGATCTGTCTGGCTCTTTTATGTCTGTCATTCTTCGTCCATAAGCTATCATTTATGAAAGCATAGGTATACGAATAAATTATTTGTAAGTCATAAAATTAATTATGCTTCATAAGAACTTACGGTAATTGTATAATCGCTTGTACCTTCCACAAAGTGGTTCCATCAGAGCCTTTGACGGTAACGGTGTAGCCATCCTCATCTGTAATGGTTCCTTTGCAGGTTAAAGAGGAGAGAGTGCTGTCCCCATCAACGATCCAGGTAGAACTGCTGTCAATGGTCAGATTTGCATAACCGTCTCCGCCATTTCCGGCATTGCTTTCATCCTGAACAAAACTTCCGGTCCAGGTACTTTTATTTTCAAGGGAAACGTCAAGCTGGCTGATGCTGTCCCAGATGATCTCCGTAAAACTGGACGAATCGCCATCGGTACTGTCGGAGGAAGTGCGGTCTAATGTGATATCTTTTAAAGTAACGTTTGCGCCATTTGAAACAAGAACCGCATTTTCATCGGATCCGGTGGAAGAGTCTCATCGGAAACTTCGGTATCTTCCGTATATTCGGTTACGGCATTGTAAGATTCCGGCTGGGAGGAAGTGCTGCCTCCCGGAGCGCCTCCGCCTGGAGTGTTACCTCCCGGCTGACCGCCGGCGTTGTCAGAGATCGTTACAGTTGCAGCGTTACCATCATCATCTAAGGTGATCGTTACCATAGTACCTTCTGATAAAGCGGAAAGTGTTGTTTCTTTTCCATTTTGTCATAATAGATGGTAGAGTCGGTCAGATTGATCGTCTCAGTTGTCATATTACTCATATCCGGGGCACCGCCGTTGTCGGAAGGGGCAGAATTGTTGTCTCCACTAGGCGGATTGCCAGGGTTTCGGTGGAATCTGCGCCATCAGAGTCAGGTTTGTCAGGTGCCTCTGTTGAATCGCTGTTGTCAGAGTGCCCGTTGTCTGCTGGGGCACCACCTTTGTTATCGCTCGGTGGATTGCCCGGTGTTTCGCCCTGATCGCCGCCCGGCATGGCTGCAACTGTGATCGTGCTGTCGGTAATTTCGGAAATCATTCCGGTTACCGTGTTTTCATCTGATTTTGCATCAGTGTCCTCCGTAGATGTTTCCACTGTGCTTTCTACAGAAGAAGAGGTATTTGTGTTATTACCTGTACTATTGTTTGTGCTGCCGCATCCGGAAAAATCAGTGTTCCTGCCAATGCGATACATAATAATGCTTTTGATATTTCATAATGTTTGTCACTCCTTTTGTTGATAGCTGTATTCTATCGGGGAATGTGACGGTTAGATGAAGCCGGGTTGGAAGTTGCGTGAATTTACAGAAGATTGTGTGGAATGAAAATAGAGGTGAAAATCCTTTTTAAAAATTTTAAATTTTATGAAATTTACTATTGTAGATTTTATAAAAGTGTGCTAAACTATGTTTGTATCCATGAACTAGTTTATAATGTAAACAGTTCAACCAAGAGGCTGTATTCCTGATTAACGTCGGGATACAGCTTTTGATTGTCTGGAGTATGGGCTTTGCTGTTTTACTAAAGAGAAAAACGCCGTACGGTCATTCTGAATCTGACCATACGGCGTTTTTCTATCTTCATAAATCGTATAATGATGTTTCTTAAGCAGTGCAACCGCCAGCGCTAATGATTCCCGTCATACATTTCAAGTCTCAAAACACCGCCTTCAAACTCACGGTTGTGAATGATCCCGATATTTTGATACTTAAATTATTGCTCGCAAGGATCGTTGCGACGGTGGCGATCCCACCGGTCTCATCAATCAGGTCTAAGTACAGTTCGTAAACATTCTTCAAAGCACCTTTTGCCGTGATCGTGATGGAATCACGGTAATCTTTGGCTGCAGTAAAGGCATCTAACAGTGCAGGGGAATCTGCATCTGCAATGTTCGTGCGCATTACCTCTAATGTATGGATATAGTTGTCCAATAATTTTAAAATCTGTTCCTGATTGGATAAACAGATATTTTCCCACATGACAGGAGAAGAAGATGCGATACGCGTGATATCTTTAAAACCTCCGGCTGCGATGGTTTTCATGATCTCATTTTCATCCGATTCCTGCACCAGGTTGACAAGGCTGTATGCGATCACATGCGGCAGATGACTGATCGCTGCGGTCGCATAATCGTGCTGCTCATAACCTAAAACCAGAGGAATTGCGCCGAGAGCGCACCAGCCCGGTCAGTTCTTCCACAGCAGGAAGGACTCTTTGTGGTCGGTGTGATAATATAGTAAGCATTTTCCAAAGCGTCTCTGAAGCATTAGAAAGACCGGTCTTCTCAGAACCCGCCATCGGATGACCGCCGATAAAATTGGCTTCAAGACCGAGTCTTATCACTTCTCTGTGGATCTCCGTCTTGACACTGCCGACATCCGTGATGATGCAGTCCGGAGAAATTACATCTTTCAACTGCTGCAGATATTCAATATTTTTCTTGGTCGGCGTGCACAGAAAATGTAATCGCAGTCTGCGAAATCCTTCAGTTCACATGGTGTATTGTTTATGATCAAATGTTCTTTATAAGCTTCGGCAACTGTTTCTGCATGGTGTGCAGTTGCAATCATTGTAAGTTCGGATGAAGTGCATGCAGTTTTTGCAATGGAACCGCCGATGAGTCCGAGTCCGATAAAGCCTATTTTCTGAAGTGACATATATGGAAATCCTGTTAGATGTTAAAGTTCTGTTCTCATAATTCTTTACCTATCATAGACATAAATCACAAGAAAGTCAACACGTTAAAGTATAAAAGTGCAGATTGCATGAAAAATAATCAAAGTATGGATGAAATGTGAACACTATGTAAACATTCCATGCAAATGGTTATAAAATATTTAAAATGCATACATAATATATAAACAAATTTCAGGTAATATAAAATAGTTAGTAAATATGAATAAATAAGTTGTAATAAACGTGTAAATTTAGTAAAATGTAACCATACAACGAGTGCCGTTTAGAGGTATCGACTAAAAATATGTATTGGAGGATTTACTATGAACGTTTACACAACTGACAAGATTCGTAATGTGGTTCTGCTTGGACATGGTGGATGTGGTAAAACAAGTCTCGCCGAGGCGATGGCTTATCTTGCGGGGATGACAACACGCATGGGAAAAGTTACCGATGGTAACACGATCAGCGATTATGACAAAGAAGAAATCAAACGTCATTTTTCCATCAACACAACTGTGATACCGATAGTCTGGGGTGATACCAAGATCAATATCCTTGATACACCTGGTTATTTTGATTTTGTAGGGGAGGTAGAAGAAGCAGTCAGTGCTGCGGATGCAGCAATTATCGTAGTATCCGGTAAGGCTGGCATTGAAGTCGGCACAAAGAAGGCATGGAGTTATGTGAGACATACAAACTGCCGCGTATGGTATTTGTTACAGATATGGATATCGATGAGGCAAGTTACCGGCAGGTCGTAGAAGATTTACAGCAGCTATACGGCAAGCGGATCGCACCTTTCCATCTTCCGATCCGTGAAAACGGACAGTTCGTCGGTTATGTCAATGTATTACAGCAGCGGGCAAAACGCTGGAAAGATAACGGCGAAGTGGAAAGGTAGAAGTGCCGGAGTATTCCAAAGAGAATCTTGGTATCTGCCGGGAAGCATTGATGGAGGCTGTTGCGGAGACGAGTGAAGAATTTATGGATCGTTATTTTGGAGGGAAGAGTTCTCCGAGGATGAGATCCGCCAGGCACTCCGTGTCAATGTATCCGATGGAAGCATCGTTCCGGTGCTGATGGGTTCGAATGTTCTTGCACGCGGCATGTATACACTGATGGTCGACATTGTAAAATATCTTCCGAGTCCGGAAAACGTTCCTGCACCGGAATCAATGCAAAGTCCAACGAGGTATACAATGCAGACTATGATTTTGCAAAACCAAAATCAGCTTATATTTTCAAAACGATTGCAGACCCGTTTATTGGGAAATATTCATTGATCAAAGTTAATTCGGGAGTTATCAAAACAGATGATCTTCTTTACAACCAGCATAAAGATACAGAGGAAAAATCGGAAAGATCTATGTACTCTGTGGCAATAAGCCGGAGGAAGTAAAGGAACTGCATGCGGGAGATATCGGAGCGTTAGCGAAGCTGACTAAAGCAGCTACCACAGATTCCCTCTACCAAAGCGAACCCGATCCTGTATATAAGAACACAGATCTCCACACCATATACTTATAAACGTTATAAGGCAGTCAACAAAGGAGATGAAGATAAGATCTCGCAGGCATTGCAAAAGCTGATGCTCGAAGATCTTACATTAAAACAGTCAATGACAGTGAAAATGGCCAGACATTACTTTACGGTATGGGAGACCAGCACCTTGATGTTGTGGCAAGCAAACTGTTAGAGAGATACAAAGTTCAGATTGAACTGAAAACCAAAAGTAGCATTCCGGGAGACCATTCGTAAGAAAGCGGATGTGGAATACAAGTACAAAAACAGTCCGGCGGTCATGGACAATACGGTCACGTTAAGATGACCTTTGAACCTTCCGGGGATCTTGAAACACCATATGTATTTGAACAATGCGTTGTCGGCGGAGCAGTTCCAAAAACTTCTTCCCGGCGGTGGAAAAAGGAATCCAGGAAGGAGTTGTGAAAGGACCGATGGCAGCTTATCCTGTGGTAGGAGTAAAGGCAGTATTATATGATGGATCCTATCATCCGGTAGACTCTTCTGAGATGGCATTTAAGGTTGCGGCTCTTCAGGCATTCAAAAGGCATTATGGAAGCATCACCGATTCTGTTAGAGCCGATCGCATCCTTAAAAGTTGTTGTACCTGACAAATACACAGGTGACATTATGGGAGACTTAAACAAACGCCGTGGACGTGTACTTGGAATGAATCCGACGGAACACGGTTATCAGGAGATCGTAGCTGATATTCCTTACATGGAATTATATGGATACAACACAGATTTACGATCCATGACCGGTGGAAGCGGAACATTTTCCTATGAGTTTGCAAGATATGAGCAGACACCTTCTGATATCCAGGAAAAGGAGATCGCAGAGAGGGCAGGCAAACTTGATAATACGGATAATTCATAAAACAGTTTCTGAAAGAAACAGTTCTTCCCGAAAGCAGGATAAAACACAGACTGGATGTAACATTTTCCGGTGTGTGTAATTAAAAAGAAAACAGGGAGGAATGGATATGCGGTATGGCAGAAAAATTTGCAAAGAACTATTTGTAATTTTATATGTATTTATTTTTCTTGTAAGCGATCCGAAACTGGTTCGTGCCTGCAGTATGATCATCCTCCCTGATACTTCAAAGGAAACCATTACCAGTGATAATGTTACATTTGATTTTTGATACACAGGATCCGTCAGAGTATCACATTGTATATGAGGTAAATGGCGGTATTAACAGCAGCAATAATCAAAACAATCCAAAAGAAGAACTTCCTTTACACTGGACGTGCCGGTTAAAATGGGTTACAATTTTGCTGGCTGGTATGCAGACTGCAGCTATTCCAGAAAAGTTACGAAAATAGATGAAGACAGTCCGGCGAATATGGTTCTTTTGCAAAATGGACAAAAATATTGACAATCATTATAATGTGGAAATGTATTCTTATCAGACAGGCACGATTCGTGACAACAGTCAGAAAGAGTTAAAGGAATGTTCCTATACTTTTTGGATGATCTTTCTATTCCGGGAATGCCTTCTACCAGGGAAAAAGACTATAAGGATAATCTGATCAGCAGTTCCAGCCAGTGTATGCAGGGACTTTGTTTCACACCGGATTATATTCTTATTACTGCATATTCGGAAGATCGCAAAAATCTTGGATCACTGATGGTGTTTGATCGTGAGAGCGGCGAATATCTGGTAACACTTGGCATGAAAAAGTCATCTTGGCGGTATTGCTTTTGATGGCGAGAATGTCTGGATCTGCCATTCAAATTCCAATACCTTAGAGCGTATTTCCTATGAATATATTACAAAAATCGCACAGGATGCGCCGGAATATTGCATTGATGCATCGGCATTGTCAGACGAATACCGCCTGAAAAATACACCATCCTGCATTACCTGCTACGGTGGCAGACTCTGGGTTGCTACACATACCAGATTTTTGATTCCGAGATGTATTCATACAGCTATGATAAAAGAAGATAAGCTGACGGCAGTCAGCAACTATAATCTTCGAGTAAAGTGCAGGAGTGGCATTCGATGATAACGGATCAATTTATTTAAGCACTTCCTATGGAAGAAATAATTCTTCTTATTTAAAAGTTTATTCTTCTCTTCTTTCATTGGACAAAACCAAATGAACCGAAGGTAAAAGTGGAGATGCCACCTTGTTCGGAAGAAGTTGCTATTGCAGATGGTACGGTGTTTGTTTTATTTGAATCGGCAAGTGCAAAATATTTTGAGGGTACAGATGGTATGGGAAAGAGTCCGGCGCCGATCGATAAATTATTAGAGGTAAGTGTAGCTTCCATCTGGTAGACTTGAGAAAATGTTAAGAAATCATAAATAAATATGCAGATACAAAGGGGTGGAGTGTTCCATCCCTTTATTAGTTAATTTTGCTTCCGGTCTTTCATGAGCCGGATAATTTTATCGGCCTTCTCAGATTCCTCTTTTGACATGTTTTGTTTTAGCAGGGTGACAAGCAGCTCTGTTTCGGGGTCTGTGAACTGGATATTATTTGTTTTGCTGCATTCATGGTGCCAAGAAGAAACGGCATCATATCTTTAATGTTTGTTGGTTTTCTTTTGATGCAAAATTCATTAAAACTGCAGTTTTCCGGGGACATATTTTTAACCCCGGATTATTCCAGAAATCATTTTCCATCACTATTTATTCCTTTCAAAATGTAATGCTTTGTTTTGGCAGTTTTCTTACAATATATTATGCAAAAATAGTCTCATAGGTTTCCATCATAGAGACCATATTTGTGATCATATCAAGTGTTTCAAGCTCTTTGTCTGTACAGAATTTCCGAAGGTCATTTAACATGGCAAGAGTAGAATTTTCATCCTCACTGACAGAGCACATGGACATGACTTTATCCTCCTGGTTGAATACCTGGATCGTATTCTGTAATTCCATATATTTGATCAGAATAGCAAATTGCTTTTCTGGTCACCTTTCATATAGGGAATCGCAGTTTTAACATTTGCAGTTCACGGGTCTGTGTCATATTATCAAAGGGCGTAAATGAATTTGGTTCCATAAAGATGCCTTTTTCTTTTAGTTTATGAACCCGGAAAATAGATTATGCCAGATATCACATGGATGAGGGCAGTTTTAGTGACGGTATCAGGCAGTCGGCATAAAATAAAACGGGAGGAGGAATCAAATATGCTGATTATTGATGGAAACAGTGTTTATGAGATAGATGAGGAATGTGTCAGAAAAGAAAGTGCCAAAGGAATGTGGAATCTACGAGAAGATGATGCAGCAGCAGAATCGGGAAAAGACCGTGAGTATGCTGCACGGGATCAGAACACAAAGCGTCCGTAAATTCGGCTGACATACAAAACGTCTCTTCCATAACAGGCAGAGACGTTTTCTTTATAAATCTTATAGGGCGGCCGGAATATCCGACCGCCATTTCAGAACAGATGATCTGACTAGCAGAAACCACATCCATTGTTTCCGCCGCATCCGCCACAGCAGAAGAGAAGCAGGATGATCCAAAGACAATCATTGTTGCCTCCACATCCATTGTTTCCACCGCAGAAACCACCATTGCCGCCACAGCAGCATAATAAGATGATGATCCAGAGAATGGAATTGCATCCTCCCTCGTTACAGGAACATCCACCACCACAGTTTGTTGCAGCTAAATCACTCATATAAAACCTCCAGGTTTTTTCTTACACTGTATCTTATGTGAGCGCAGAATAAGTGTTACAGATTTGAATAAATTTTTGAATATATGATTATGTATACTTATAATTTCAGGTTATAGAAAATATAAAATTTTATGCCTTGACAAATAAGAGAAGAAATGTATAGAATATAGAAAAGTATAATTGTATACAATTATGCATGAAAAATATTCACTCTAAAAGTAAAATATGCATTCATGGCACAGGTGTCAATGGCACAAGTGCCATGGCAGAAAGATTTACGTTATGAGAGAAGTTGTAATGAATAAGAAAACGAATCTGCTGCAGCTTGAAGAGCATTTTATCAGTTGGCAGATGTAAAGGAACCAAATGTATTCCACAATCTGTTTCCGTATGATGAGATCCCGAAGATCGCATTCAACGATCGAATTGTTCCGCATAATATGCCGGAAAATATCTGGATCCACAGATACGACATTTCGTGACGGTCAGCAGTCAAGGGCACCGTATACCACAGAGCAGATCGTGACGATCTACGATTATCTGCACCGCCTGGGCGGCCAAAAGGTCTGATCCGCCAGAGTGAATTCTTTTATATAGTAAAAAAGACAGAGATGCTGTTTACAAATGCCTGGAACGTGGTTATAAATTTCCGGAAGTTACCAGCTGGATCCGTGCAAGCAAACAGGATTTCCAGTTAGTAAAAGATATCGGTCTGCGTGAAACAGGTATTCTGGTAAGCTGCTCTGACTACCATATTTTCTATAAGATGAAAATGACAAGAGAGAGGTTATGAATCTTTACTTAAGTGTCATCCGTGAGTGCTTAGAGACAGGTATCAGTCCACGTTGCCACTTGGAAGATATCACAAGATCTGATATTTACGGCTTTGTCATCCCGTTCTGTGTAGAACTTATGAAACTGATGGATGAATATAAGATTCCGATCAAGATCCGTGCCTGCGATACTATGGGTTATGGCGTTAACTTCCCGGTGCCGTGATTCCGCGAAGCGTGCCGGGTATCATCTACGGTCTGACCACACATGCAGGTGTGCCTTCTGAACTGATCGAGTGGCATGGCCACAACGATTTCTACAAGGCAGTTAACAACTCCACGACCGCATGGCTTTACGGTGCAAGCGGAGTCAACTGTTCCCTGTTTGGAATCGGAGAGCGTACCGGTAACACACCGCTTGAGGCAATGGTATTTGAATATGCACAGTTGAAGGGAACACTCGATGGCATGGACACTACCGTGATCACAGAACTGGCAGAGTATTTTGAGAAAGAATTAGGCTATGTACAGCCGAGCCGTACCCCGTTTGTCGGCAGCAACTTCAATGTCACAAGAGCCGGGATCCATGCGGACGGACTTCTCAAAATGAGGAGATTTACAATATTTTGATACCGGAAAATTTTAAACAGACCACCATTAGTATCTGTTTCCAACACATCCGGTCTTGCCGGAATCGCTCTCTGGATCAACTCTTATTACCATCTTCCGAAAGATAAGAGCGTAGACAAAAACTCAGAGCTTGTGAAAAAGTAAAAGTATGGGTAGATAAACAGTACGAGGATGGACGTGTTACGGTATTGACCGATAAAGAATTAGTGGAAGAAATTGAAAAATGCTGCAAGGAATTAAATGTAACAATAGGGCATGAGGTGTCATATATGGGAGAGGATAATTATTCCTTAAGTTCCCGTGTGTTTCATACGATCCGTGAAAATATTTTGTCCGGAAAATATGCGACAGACGAGGAGTTAAAGGAAAAAATATTGGTGAGGAGTTAGGTGTCAGCCGTACTCCGGTGCGTGAGGCACTCCGCCAGCTTGAACTTGAGGGACTGGTTACCATTATCCCGAATAAAGGTGCTTATGTCGTAGGTATTTCCAAAAGATATTCAGGATATCTACGAGATACGGTCGCGTCTGGAGGGACTGTGTGCAAAGTGGGCAGCGGATAAGATCACCAAAGAACAGTTAGATGAACTGGATGAAAATATATATCTGTCGGATTTTCATGCTGCAAAGGAAATTCGGAACAGGTTGTGGAACTTGACAACCGTTTCCATGAAATTTTATACAATGCTTCCGACAGCAAAGAATTAAAACATGTGCTGCTTGATTTTCATCATTATGTACAACGCGTGCGAAAAATCACACTTGCAGATCCGAAGCGTTCTGTACAGTCAAATCAGGAACACAGACAGATCGTGGAGGCATTAAAGAAGCATGATGCCGGTCTGGCAGAGAAACTGGCGAATGAGCACATGATGAACACCATTCACAATATGGATAATTACGGATGGGACAATTTATTTCAATAGAAAGGAGAACACAATGGAAAAATCAAAATGACAACCCCACTGGTAGAGATGGACGGAGATGAGATGACAAGAATCCTCTGGAAAATGATCAAAGATGAGTTACTTCTTCCGTTTATTGATTTAAAGACAGAGTATTATGATCTTGGATTAGAGCATCGCAATGAAACAAATGACCAGGTAACCGTTGATTCTGCCAATGCCACAAAAATACGGTGTTGCTGTAAAATGTGCAACGATTACACCAAATGCAGCGCGTATGACTGAATACAACCTAAAAGAAATGTGGAAGAGTCCGAATGGTACGATCCGTGCCATGTTAGACGGTACGGTATTCCGTGCACCGATCGTTGTAAAAGGCATTGAGCCATGTGTCAAAAACTGGAAAAGCCCATCACGATTGCACGTCATGCCTATGGTGATGTATACAAAGCATCCGAGATGAAGATTCCGGGAGCAGGTAAATGTGAGCTGGTTTATACTGCAGAGGACGGCACAGAAACAAGAGAACTGATTCATAACTTTACCGGAGCAGGTGTCGTTCAGGGACAGCACAACCTTTGCAATTCGATTGAGAGTTTTGCAAAGAGCTGTTTTAACTATGCACTTGATACAAAACAGGATCTGGGTTTGCAACAAAGATACGATTTCCAAAAATACGATCACACATTTAAAGATATTTTCCAGGAGATCTTTGATGCAGAATACAAAGAAAAATTCGAAAAAGCAGGCATTACTTATTTCTATACTTTAATTGATGATGCGGTTGCCCGTGTGATGAAATCTGAAGGCGGTTATATCTGGGCATGTAAAACTATGACGGAGATGTCATGAGTGATATGGTTTCCAGTGCATTTGGTTCGCTTGCCATGATGACTTCCGTGCTGGTTTCTCCGGATGGCTATTATGAGTATGAGGCTGCACACGGAACGGTACAGCGTCATTATTACAAACACTTAAAAGGTGAGGAAACATCCACGAACTCTGTTGCAACCATTTTGCATGGACGGGAGCACTTAAGAAACGCGGAGAGCTTGATTCGAATGCTGCATTGTCCGATTTTGCAGAAAAACTCGAAAAGGCTTGTATTAAGACCATTGAAGATGGTAAAATGACAAAGACCTTGCGCTGATTACTACGAATCCGAATCCGGTCGTATTAAACAGCGAAGATTTTATCAAGGCAATCAGAACGACGTTAGAGGAAAGTTTAAAATGATTTTGTCATGTCAGAGTATCTCAAAGTCTTTTGGAACAGATGAGATATTAAAGATGTAAGTTTTCATATTGAAGCAAATGAAAAAGCAGCGATTGTCGGCATCAATGGTGCCGGCAAGTCTACGCTGCTTAAAATTATTATGGGCGAAGAAACGTCCGATGCCGGTGAAGTGATTCTTGCAAGGATAAGACAATCGGCTACTTAGCACAGTATCAGGATGTATCCGGTCACAGAACCATCTATGATGAGGTTCTTTATGCAAGAACCGATATTCTGGAAATGGAACAGAAACTTCGTGATATGGAGTCTGAGATGAACAGCCGTACCGGTGAAGAATTAGAAAAGCTGATGGATATTTATCACCGCCAGAGCCATGAATTTGAACTGCAGGGCGGATATGCATACCGCAGTGAAGTGACCGGTATTTTAAAAGGACTTGGTTTTCAGATGAAGATTTGAGCAAACAGATGAGCGAGTTATCCGGAGGACAGAAAACAAGAGTTTCCCTTGGCAAACTTTTAGTCACAAAGCCGGATGTACTGCTTTTAGATGAGCCGACGAACCATCTGGATATGGAGTCGATCCGCTGGCTTGAGAATTTTCTGCGGGCTTACAAAGGGGCTGTTGTGATCGTAGCACATGACCGTTATTTTCTGGATCGTGTTGTCACAAAAGTTGTAGAGATTTTCCAGCATAAAGCGTATGTATATCAGGAAATTATTCGGATTTTGCAAAGAAAAAGCAAAGTTCGTGAAGATCTGTTAAAACAGTATTACAACCAGCAGCGTGAGATCAGACACCAGGAAGAAGTTATTACAAAATTAAAATCATTCAACCGCGAAAAATCTATCAAGCGTGCGGAAAGCCGTGAGAAAATGTTAGATAAGATTGAACGCATTGAAAAGCCGGTTGAGGATAATACGGATATTAAGATCGTGTTAGAGCCAAATATGGTCAGCGGAAATGACGTCCTTACCGTGTCAAATCTTGCAAAATCCTATCCGCCGGTCACATTGTTTTCGGATATTTCATTTGAGATCAAACGTGGGGAACGGGTGGCGCTGATCGGTAACAATGGAACTGGTAAAACGACCATACTAAAGATCATCAATAATCTGATTCCGGCAGATAGCGGTACCGTGACACTTGGTTCGAATGTGCATATCGGATATTACGATCAGGAACATCAGCTTTACATATGGAAAGACGATCTTTGAAATCAGATGCCTATCCGGGCTGAATAATACGAAGATCCGCAATGTGTTGCAGCATTTTGTTTACAAATGATGATGTGTTTAAGCGCATTTCAGATTTGAGCGGTGGAGAGAGGACGTGTTTCCTTAGCAAAATTAATGCTTTCCGATGCGAATTTTCTGATTCTTGATGAGCCGACGAACCATTTGGATATTACATCCAAAGAAATTTTGGAATCTGCGTTAAACCAGTATACCGGAACCGTATTTTTCGTTTCCCATGACCGCTATTTTATCAATCAGACGGCGACGAGGATCCTTGAGCTGACAGGTGAGACGGTTGTAAATTATATTGGAAACTATGATTATTATCTGGAAAAACACGATATCATGACGCAACTGTATGTAAAACCACAGGAAATATCGGATATTCAGGCAGGAAAACAGGATGATGCGGTCAATAAACTTGACTGGCAGGCGCAGAAGGCAGAACAGGCAAGGATCCGTAAAGATTGAAAACAGTCTGAAAAAATAGAAGATGAGATTGCAGCATTAGAAGAAGAGATAAGCGCGATCGATGAAGAATGTGAAGCCGGAAAATGCAGTCAATTCCGCAAAGTTAAATGAACTTGCTGCACGACAGCAGGAGTGCAGGGAACGCCTGAAACCTGCTATGAAACGTGGGAAGATCTGTCAATGCAGCTGGATGGAGCTAAAGATAGTTAAAATTTCACACATTGACAGACACAGGGAAATCACTATAATAAACGAGAGACGTAAGAAAGGTGGAACCTTTTGCAGGAAAAAGAGATATCACAGGCAGTGATCCGAAGGATGCCGCGTTATTACCGTTACCTCGGAGAACTATTAGACGCCGGTGTGGGCGTATATCATCCAATGATCTGAGCAAACGGATGAATGTGACCGCATCCCAGATCAGACAGGATCTGAATAATTTTGGCGGGTTCGGTCAGCAGGGCTACGGCTATAATGTAAAATATTTATATGAAGAGATCGGTAAGATCTTAGGTTTGAATAGAGACACAATATTATTGTAATGGGTGCCGGTAACCTTGGTCAGGCACTTACCAATTATGTAAAATTTGAGAAACTTGGCTTTGTTATCATAGGACTTTTGATGTAAATCCGGCGCTTGACGGAGTGACTGTACGCGGATCAAAATCCGTATGTTAGATGAATTAGAGAGTTTCTGTGAAGAAAATCAGGTAGATATCGCAGCGCTGACCATGCCGAAGGAAAAGGCAGATGCGATTGCAAACAGGCTGGTCGGACTTGGAATCCGCGCAATCTGGAATTTTGCCCATGTAGATCTTGAATTGATCGACAAAAATGTTGTCGTGGAGAATGTACATCTTTCCGACAGTCTGATGCAGTTGTCTTACAACATTGTCAGAAACAAAAGCAGAAGAAAACGGCAACTGAAAGGTGCTGTAGTAGAGCAAATAGCTGCCGCACAGATTTATGTGCGGCGTTTTTCTTTATAAAACAAGGAGAAAAATCCTGCACAGCTTGCTGGGCATTGCTCCTGCATAGGCGCATGCTATGCAAAGCGGCATAGCAGGCATTTTGCTCCAAAACAAGGAGGATTTCATGAAATATCTTGTAGACAGCCGGGAAATGCAAAATATGATGCAAATACCATTTCACATTTTAAGGTGCCGGGACTTCTCTTGATGGAGCGCGCTGCAATAGCATTTGTGGAAGAGCTGCATAGACAAAATGTGGATCTTACGGAAGTACTCATTGTGTGGCAGTGGAAATAACGGTGGAGATGGTCTTGCGATCGCACGCCTTTTTTTTGGAAGGACATGCTGTCACGGTCGTTTATGCCGGAAATAAAGAGCACTGTTCGGAGTCAAACAGGGTACAGCAGGATATTTTAAATGCATACGGTATTTCTATATACATGGATATCCCGGAAAGATCAGACCTGCTCTTGTAATAGACGCAATATTTGGTGTGGGACTCTCAAGAGATGTGACCGGTGAATATGCAGATATGCTGTGCCGGATGAATGAACTTTCCGGGGAAAAGCGGCGGTAGACATTGCATCCGGGATCTCTGCGGACACGGAGCCATTCTTGGCACAGCGTTTCGTGCAGATCTTACGATCACATTTGCATTTGAAAAATTAGGCAGTATCCTCTGGCCGGGAAATGAGTATGCCGGCAGGATCATTGTATGTGATATTGGCATCACGAAAGAAAGCTGGCTGGGTGAACCGCCGGCCGTGATGGCACTTGAAGAAAAGATTTTCGATACTGCCAAAAAAAAAGCCATTCTAATAAGGGCAGTTATGGAAAACTCTTGCTGATCGCCGGAAGTGTCAATGGCGGGGCGGCAGTTTTGTCTGCGAAAGCAGCTTATGCCACAGGGTGTGGTCTGGTGCGTGTGCTGACTCCGGGGAAAACAGAACTATTTTACAGTGCAGTGTTCCGGAGGCGGTTCTTACTACTTACGATAAAACTTTAGTACCGGAAGAACCGGTTCTGAGGGAGATCCTTGACTGGGCAGATGCCATTGTGATCGGTCCCGGACTAGGAAAAGAAAAACTTCTGCACAGATATTAAATTTTGTGTTAGAATATGGAACGTCACATGAGAATAAAGCATTTCTTTTGATGCTGATGCATTAAATCTGGTGGCAGAGCAGAAAAACACCGGAGTGCAGGGGCAGATAGATGGAAAAATTTTAAGAATACTGCCGTGATTACACCGCATCTTGGAGATGAGCAGGCTTACCAGAAAAACAGTTGGAGAAATCCAGAAGAATCTGTTGCAGACAGCTGCAGATTTTGCAGATGAAAATCAGGTTATTTGCGTCCTGAAAGATGAACATACAGTGACCGCACTGCCGGATCATAAAAGGTATCTGAATCTTTCCGGTAATCCGGGAATGGCAACTGCAGGAAGCGGGGATGTACTAAGCGGTTTGATCGGTGCACTTATGGCACAGAAACTGACATCATATCAGGCGGCACCTCTTGGAGTATACCTTCACGGTTTGGCAGGTGATATCATGGTACAGACGACAGGTTTACAGGGCCTTACAGCCTCGGATCTGATCACCGGGATCAAAAGGTACTAAATATTTACACACAACAGTAAAAGCGCGTATAGATTTTGTGTTGAACAAAAAGTAATGAAAAGATAGATTGGAGAACAACATGAACAGATACAGCAGAGTGCATGCGGAGATCGATCTGGATGCAATTCTTCACAACATGGATGCAATGCGTGGGAACATTGCAAAAGATACAAAATTATGGCGGTCATCAAGGCCGACGGTTATGGTCATGGTGCCGTAGAGATCGCGGAGACAATCGAAAACTCGATTACCTTTATGGATATGCGGTTGCTACGGTGGAGGAGGCTGATCCTTCGAAATCATGGAATACAGAAACCGATTCTGATCTTAGGATATGTGTTCCCGGATCAGTATGTGGATATGATCAAAGCGGGCATCCGTCCGACCGTATTTACCAAAGAGATGGCAGAAAAGCTTTCCGTTGCGGCAGCAAGTATCGGCAGGGACTGCAAGATTCATTTTGCAATCGATACCGGAATGAGCCGGATCGGTTATCAGGTTACGGAAGAAGTAGCGGATGAGATGGCACAGCTTCAAAACTACCGCATATTATAGTGGAGGGTATTTTACCCATTTTGCAAAAGCAGATGAAAAGATAAGGAGCCGACATACCAGCAGATAAAACTTTTCCGTAAAATGATCGACATGTTAGAAGAACGCGGGGTAAGTATCCCGATTCACCACTGCTCAAACAGTGCAGGAATTGTCGATATCCCGGAGGCAAACATGGATATGGTGCGTGCAGGGATTACGCTTTATGGAATGTGGCCGTCTGAGGACGTGGATAAGACGGCAATCAGCTTAAAACCTGCATTATCGCTTGTGACACATGTTGCATATGTAAAAGAGCTTCCGGCTGGCAGGGCAATCAGTTATGGCGGAACTTATGTCACAAAGAACCGCGTATGATTGCAACGATCCCGGTCGGTTATGCAGACGGCTACGCGAGGACTTTCAAACAAAGGAGCTGTTCTGATCCACGGAAGGCGTGCACCGATTCTTGGCCGTGTCTGTATGGATCAGTTTATGGTAGATGTCACAGATATTCCGGATGTTAAAATGAGGATGAAGTGATACTGATCGGCAGGGATGGTGATGAGTGCATTACCATGGAAGAGGTCGGCGGGTTATCCGGACGTTTTAATTATGAATTCGCCTGTGATCTTGGAAAACGTATACCACGTGTTTATATCCATGGTGGACGGATCATCGGTACGAGAGATCATTTTCGGAATAATAGAAAGGAATGGAATACACCAGTAAAAATTGGCAATACTATCCGTAAAGCAAGAAAATGGAGTGGAAGTATATGGTAATTAGACGTGGTGATATTTTTATGCAGATTTAAGACCGGTCATCGGCTCAGAACAGGGCGGTGTAAGACCGGTGCTCATAATACAGAATGATGTTGGCAACAGGCACAGTCCAACCGTGATCTGTGCAGCAATTACATCCCAGATGAATAAAGCGAAGCTTCCAACACGTAGAACTTGACAGCAGAAAATATGATCTGGTCAAAGATTCTGTGGTGCTCTTAGAGCAGCTTCGCACAATCGATAAAACGTTTGAAAGACAAGGTATGTCATTTAGATTCCCAGATTCTGGTGAAAATAGATAAGGCGCTTGAGGTAAGCTTAGAGCTGTATACATAAATAGGCTTGCCAGAAAACGGAAATAGTGATAAAATAAAATGTATTTTCGAAGCAATAAACAAGTGAGAAAGAGGAAGTATTTATGTCAGGACATTCCAAATTTGCGAATATTAAGCACAAAAAAAAATGATGCAGCAAAAGGAAAGATTTTACAATTATCGGACGTGAGATTGCCGTTGCAGTAAAAGATGGCGGCCCGGATCCTGCAAACAACTTTAAACTGGCTCAGGTCATTGCCAAAGCAAAAGCAAGTAACATGCCAAATGATACGATTGAGCGTGGTATCAAAAGGCATCCGGTGAAGGAAACTCTGTCAATTACGAGTACTGTACCTATGAGGGATATGGTCCGAGTGGAACAGCTATCATCGTAAAATGTCTGACCGACAATAAGAACCGCACAGCTGCCAATGTCCGTAACGCATTTACAAGGGACACGGAAGCATCGGTACACAGGGATGCGTTTCCTATATGTTCGATGAAAGGGACAGATCATTATCGCAAAAGAAGACTGTGAGATGGATGCGGATGATCTGATGATGATCGCACTTGATGCAGGCGCAGAGGATTTTCTGAGGAAGATGACAGCTACGAGATCATCACAAATCCAAATGATTTTGAGGCAGTACGCTGCACTTGAAGCAGAGAAGATCCCTATGGCAGAAGCAGAGGTTACAATGATTCCACAGAATTATGTAGAGCTGACAGCAGAGGAAGATTTAACAAATATCAACCGTATTCTTGATCTGCTGGATGATGATGATGATGTTCAGGAAGTATATCACAACTGGGATGAATAAATAAGATTCAAGGTACATAAAGATAAACGGCATGGATGAAAAGTCTGTGTCGTTTTTATATGAAAATAAAAGTTTTTACATTGTATTAAATTTTTCTGCTTTGCAGTAAAAATATGGTATTCTTTTCGGAAATGTTATATGATAATAGTAATTAAGATTTGAAGAATAAACACAGGAATGGAGTTGCTATGAAGAAAATACTTTTGCAGCATCGGAGTGTGTTCCGTTTATTAAAACCGGGGGTTTGGCAGATGTATGTGGAGCATTGCCGAAGGAATTTGACAAAACGAGGTGGGATGTCCGGTTGTAATACCGAATTACAGCTGCATACCGGACAAGTTTCGCAGCAAGTTTGAATATGTTGCTCATTTTATATGAGTGCCGGCAGTTATATTACGAATAAGTATGTCGGTATTTTAAAATATGTCATGGATGGCATTACATATTATTTTATTGATAATCAGGAATATTTTAACTGTGCAGTACCGTACGGTGATGTCCGTTATGATATTGAAAATTCTGTTTCTTTGACAAGGCTGTTTTGTCCATGTTAAAACAGATCGACTTCTGTCCGGATATCATTCACTGTCATGACTGGCAGACGGGTCTGATTCCGTATATCTGAAAAATGAATTTCAGGCTGATTCCTTTTACTGGGGCATGAAGAGTATTATGACGATCCACAACTTAAAGTTCCAGGGAGTATGGGATATCAAGACCATGCAGGGACTGACCGTTTTCAGCTTCCTGTTTACACCGGATAAGCTGGAATTTAAAAAGATGCCAACATGTTAAAGGGTGGTCTTGTCTATGCCGATTATATCACTACAGTCAGTGATTCCTATGCACAGGAGATTCAGACCGAGTATTATGGAAGGTTTAAATGGTCTGTTGTCTGCACGGCATTTTGATATGCAGGGTATTGTAAACGGTATTGATTATCAGGTATATGATCCGGCAGCGGATACAAAGATTTATACCAACTATAAGCCGTCTGATTTCCGTAAGAAAAATACATGAATAAGGTAAAATTGCAGGAAGAATTAGGACTTGCCGTTGACAAGAAAAGTACATGATCGGTCTGATCTCAAGACTGACCGACCAGAAAGGTTTAGATCTTGTAAATTATGCAATCGACCGGATCGTGGACGACTATACACAGCTGGTTGTTATCGGTACCGGAGATCCGCAGTATGAAAACATGTTCCGCCATTATGCATGGAAATATGGCGATCGTGTTTCTGCAAATATCTGTTATTCTGATGAACTTGCACACAAACTGTACGCAGCAGCAGATGCATTCCTGATGCCGTCCCGCTTCGAACCGTGTGGCCTGACACAGCTTATTTCATTCCGCTACGGTACAGTTCCGATCGTTCGTGAAACAGGTGGACTGAGAGATACGGTAAAACCATTTAACGAATATGAAAATACGGGAGACGGTTTTTCTTTGCAAATTATAATGGAGATGAAATGCTTTCTGTGATCAATTATTCCAAACATATTTTCTTCGACCGCAAGAAACAGTGGAACCAGATGATTGACCGCGGCATGGCAAATGATTATTCCTGGAACAATTCCAAAGGAAAATACGAGGGATTATATAATTATCTGCTCGGATGTTAGTAATGCTTTTAAAATAAAGATATATAAAAGAAGCGTAAAATTGATTTTCTGTATGATTATTTTACAGACGGATATACTAAATGAGAATATCGTATAAAAACAGGATGTTTCAAACATCCTGTTTTTATATCATGGAAAAGGTATAGTGTGAAAATAAGATTTTTCACACGCAGATTTGTGCTTGCGCAAACTTGAGATGCGCAAAAACAGCGCAGGAATGGAGAATATCATGGCAGAAAATCAGGAAAAGAAAAATGAGGAGATCAGAGAGTTTGGACAGATCCAGATGAAAATAAAATTTCATTGCTGACGATCATCGGGAGATTGAGGGACATGACTGTCTTCCGGCAACCACAAAACGACGAAATATGAGCATGTTCTTCAAAACTGGCAGAGCTGGAAGATAACCCGGATACAGAAGGGCTGCTGCTGCTTTTAAATACGGTTGGAGGTGATGTGGAAAGCGGTCTTGCAATCGCCGAAATGATCGCATCGATCCGCAAACCAACGGTTTCATTAGTCCTTGGCGGCAGTCATTCCATCGGTGTGCCTTTAGCGGTATCGACCGATTATTCGTTTATTGTGCCATCCGGAACCATGGTGATCCATCCGGTGCGCATGAGTGGAACCGTGATTGGTGCAAAACCGACGTACGACTATTTTAAACAGATGCAGGACCGGATCGTTCACTTTATCAGCACACATTCGAAAGCAAGTGAAAACGTCTGGAGGAGCTGATGATGAATACAGGAATCCTCACAAAAGATCTTGGTACAATCCTGGTCGGGAAAGAAGCGGTGGAGGAAGGACTGATCAATGAAGTCGGTGGTATTTCCGATGCATTTTCCCGACTGCATCAGATGATAGAAAAAAAACCAGTTAATGACAATCTGCCTCAAATATGGTAAGATAAAATATGTATGTAAAAGTTACCGCAAAAGAACGATTTATTACGAAGATACAAAGAGGAGGCAGATATGTCATTATTACAGGCAATACTAATGGGGATCATACAGGGTTTAACAGAATTTTGCCAGTGAGCAGTTCCGGACATCTGGCGATTTTAAGATATTATTTGGTGGATACAGACACAGGACTTCTGTTTGATGTCCTTTTACATATCGGAACATTAGCAGCAATCTGCATTGTTTACTATAAAGATGTTTTAAAATGATCGTGGAGGGAATCGGAATCATCAGAGACTGTTTTATTAACCTTATCCGGTTTATCGGAAATAAAACCGGTAAGACAGACGAACCTTACCTCGGATCGTAAACAGCAGTTACCGTAAATTAGTCGTTTTGATCATTGTATCTACCATTCCAACCGGAATCATCGGTGTGGTTGGAAAAGATGTTGTCGAGATGGCATCGGAGATATTGCTGATACCGGGTATCTGCCTGATCCTTACCGCTGTCCTGCTTTTATTGCAGATCATACCAGAGATGGAGAAAATTGCCAAAGAGCGTTACATATACAAATGCATTTGGAGTCGGAATAGCACAGGGAATCGCAACACTTCCGGGATTGTCACGTTCCGGAACAACGATCACGGCATGTCTGCTCAGCGGCTTTAACCGCAATTTTGCCGTAAAATACTCATTTTAATGTCAATACCGGCAATTCTTGGAGCACTGGTACTGAATTAAAAGACTGCACGGCAGTTGCACTTTCCGGTGCAGAGATTGCATATTATGTAGTTGGTATGATCGTAGCCGCAGTGGTGGGATATGTCTGCATTAAGACAATGCTTATCGTTGTACGCAGAAAAATTTACAGGTTTTGCCATTTACTGTCTGATCGTGGGTGTGATCTCGATTGGCGGATATATCTATATGGCATAAATAAATGCAATATATCTGTGCATTTACAGAAATTGAGTTGGAGGTAATATTTTGGCAACAGGGAATAGGAAGCGTTCTGCTACCGGAAAAAATCATCATCCGGCAGGAAAACAAATTCTGGACATAAAGAAATACAAAAACAGCAGGAGCGTGAAGCTGAATTTACGCGTGAGGTGATTTTATGGATCGTGGTTGCTGTTTCACTTTGCTGTTTATCAGTAACTTTGGATTTGGCGGTACGATCGGCGGTACAGTCAGCCGCTTCTTTTGGTTTATTTGGAATTATTTCATATATATTTCCAATCGTATTACTGGTGGGGACTTTTGCCGTTTCGAACCAGGGAAACCGGGTGGCAGCCGTAAAATTAGTGGCGGTCATTTGTTTGTGGCATTTTATGTATGTTTTTGAACTCATTTCCGATGGAACTGATGCAAAAGTGCAATGGATGCTTATCGGTACAGTTTTGATGCGAAAAGTGGAGGCGGGCTGATCGGAGGCGGACTTTCCATATGTTATGCTCCGGATTTGGAGTGATCGGGGCATATGTGATCGATGTGATCGTACTCATTATCTCGCTTGTACTCATCACGGAGCGATCTGCATTTCGTGGCATGCAAAAGGTGGGCGCAGGGTGTATGAGTCTGCCAAAATCAGCAATGAACGTCACAGAGAACGTGTTGAAATGCGAAGAGAAGAGCGTGAGCAGCGGAACAGCAGCGCAGAATGGACAGAAAGGTTGAGGGCGTTGCCATTGATACAAAGCTGATTCCGGATACACCGCAGAAACGTTCCCAGGATATCAGTGAGATTCTGCCGGAAGATATGATCGATTTGCCGGAGATCAAAGAGGAAAAACATGTCACACTGACTGCAGGAAGTACGATATCAAATACAACACCATCTGCATTTTCAGATGAGGCATTAGATGCAATGGGACAGGCGCTGACAGCAAAACAGAGTTGTTTGCGGCAGAGGAGGAGCAGGTATCGTTCCCAATCAGATGGAAGAACCGAAAGCTTCACGGACAGTTGCAGAGGAAGCACCGTTTGTTATACCTGGACGCCCTGATCCGGCGATGGCATTTGGAATGGAGCAGGGGGCAGAGGAGATTCCATATGAGGAAGAAACGGATACTATATCGTTATTTGGGGCAGATTTAGAATCTGAGCCGTTGCCGGAAGAAACTGCTGAAGATGTGCTGCCGGTGCAGCATGAAACAGTAGTACAGACGAAAGATATGGATAATATTCCGGAAGAGATGGATGTTGAAATCGTACCGCCGGAGAAAGAATATGTCTTCCCGCCGGTTACGCTGTTAAAACAGGCAGAAAACAAGCAGGAGATACCAGAAAACAGTTGCAGGAAACTGCCATGAAACTGCAGCAGACATTAAAAAATTTTGGTGTCAATGTCACAATCACGAATATCAGCTGTGGACCGGCAGTAACCAGATATGAACTGCAGCCGGAAATGGGTGTAAAGGTAAGTAAAATCGTCAATTTGGCAGACGATATCAAGTTAAACCTCGCTGCAGCGGATATCCGTATCGAAGCTCCGATTCCTGGAAAGCAGCAATCGGCATCGAAGTGCCGAACAAAGAAAATGTCATGGTATCGTTCCGTGAACTGGTGGAATCAGAGGAGTTTCAGAACCATCCTTCAAAGATCTCTTTGTGTCGGAAAAGATATCGGCGGTAAAGTATCTGTGGCTGATATCGAAAAGATGCCGCATCTTCTGATTGCCGGTGCGACGGGGTCCGGTAAATCCGTCTGCATCAATACGATTATTATGAGTATTTTGTATAAGGCAGACCCAAAGGATGTCAAACTGCTCATGGTTGACCCGAAAGTTGTGGAGTTAAGCGTTTATAATGGTATTCCACATCTTCTGATCCCGGTTGTCACAGATCCGAAAAAGCGGCAGGTGCGCTGAACTGGGCTGTGGCAGAGATGACTGACCGTTATAATAAGTTTGCGGAGGCGCACGTCCGTAACTTAAAGGGATACAATGCCAAGATCGACAGCCTTCCGGATGTGGAGAACCAAAACCGGAAAAAATGCCGCAGATCGTCATTATCGTAGATGAGTTAGCGGATTTGATGATGGTTGCGTCGAATGATGTTGAAGGCGCAATATGCCGGCTGGCACAGCTCGCGCGTGCTGCAGGCATTCATCTGATCATTGCAACACAGCGTCCTTCCGTCAATGTCATCACCGGACTGATCAAGGCAAATATGCCGAGCCGTATTGCATTCGCGGTAACATCCGGTATTGATTCGCGAACGATTCTTGATATGAACGGTGCGGAAAAACTGCTTGGAAAGGGAGATATGCTTTTCTATCCGCAGGGAATTCCAAAACCGGTGCGTGTACAGGGTGCGTTTGTTTCAGATAAGGAAGTATCGGATGTTGTCAATTACATCAAAGAAGAAAATGGACAGGTTTCCTACAATGCGGCAGTGGAAGAACATATGAACAACGCAGAGTCAGAAAATATGACAGTAAGCATTGATTCAAATTCAGGAACCGGAGATGGAAGGGATGCATATTTTGCAGATGCCGCAAAGCTTTTGATCGAGAAAGAAAAAGGCTCGATCGGAATGCTGCAGCGTTATTTTAAAGTTGGATTTAACCGGGCAGCAAGAATTATGGATCAGCTCGAGGAGGCCGGCATTGTCGGCCCGGAAGAAGGTACAAAACCGCGCCGCGTTTTAATGACGCAGGAGCAGTTTGAACAATATGAAGAAGAGTATTTATAAGACACGAGGAGGATCATTATGAAAACAGACATTGAGATCGCACAGGAAGCAAAAATGCTGCACATCCGTGAGGTTGCGGAAAAACTTGGCATTGCAGAGGATGAATTAGAGCTTTACGGTAAATATAAGGCAAAACTCTCAGATGAACTGATTGAGCGTGTAAAAGATGAGCCGGACGGAAAGTTAATCCTTGTAACGGCAATCAATCCGACTCCGGCAGGAGAGGGAAAGACCACGATCAGTGTCGGACTTGGTGAGGCATTTGGACAGCTTGGGAAAAAAGCAGTAATTGCACTTCGTGAGCCGTCCCTTGGACCGTGTTTTGGAATTAAAGGCGGCGCTGCAGGAGGCGGTTATGCACAGGTTGTTCCGATGGAGGATTTGAACCTTCATTTTACCGGAGATTTCCACGCAATTACTTCTGCAAACAATTTACTTGCCGCTTTACTTGATAATCACATCCAGCAGGGAAATGAACTTGGCATTGATCCAAGACAGGTTGTCTGGAAACGTTGTCTGGATATGAATGACCGTGTCCTCCGAAATATTGTGGTTGGACTTGGCAGAAAAATGGATGGAATGGTCAGGGAAGATCATTTTGTAATTACTGTTGCATCAGAGATCATGGCTGTTTTATGTCTTGCAGACGATATGCATGATTTAAAACGCAGACTTGGAAAGATCATTGTTGCATATACTTATGATGGAAAGCCTGTTACCGCTGATGATATCAAAGCAACCGGTGCGATGGCTGCATTGTTAAAAGATGCTTTGAAACCAAATCTCATTCAGACTTTAGAACATACACCGGCAATCGTTCACGGCGGACCATTTGCAAATATTGCACATGGCTGCAACAGTGTCCGTGCTACAAAGACAGCCTTAAAACTTGCTGATTATGTGATCACAGAGGCTGGTTTTGGCGCCGACTTAGGTGCTGAGAAGTTTTTCGATATCAAATCCCGTATGGCAGGACTTCACCCGGATGCCGTTGTTTTAGTTGCAACTGTCCGTGCATTAAAATATAATGGTGGTGTTGCAAAAGCCGATCTTGGAGAGGAAAATTTAGAGGCTTTAAAGAAAGGTATCGTAAACCTTGAAAAGCATATTGAAAACCTGCAGAAATATGGTGTTCCGGTTGTTGTAACATTAAATTCATTTGTAACCGATACCAAGGCAGAAACCGATTATATCGAACAGTTCTGCCGTGAGAGAGACTGTGAATTTGCACTTGCGAAAGTGTGGGAGAACGGTGGAAAAGGTGGAGTGGAACTTGCCGAAAAAGTATTAAAGACTTTAGAAACAAAAGAGAGTCACTTTAAGCCATTATATGCAGATGATCTGTCACTGGAGGAAAAAATCGAGACGATTGCAAAAGAAATCTATGGGGCTGACGGTGTGACATATGCATCTGCCGCAGCAAAGGAATTAAAACGTATCGCAGACATGGGAATGTCAGATTTCCCGGTATGTATGGCGAAAACACAGTATTCCCTGTCTGACGACCAGACAAAACTTGGCCGTCCGAGTGGATTTACCATTAATGTGAGAGAAGTTTATGTTTCAGCCGGAGCCGGATTTGTTGTTGCCATTACCGGTGCAATCATGACAATGCCGGGACTTCCGAAAAACCCTGCTGCATATGGAATTGATGTTGACGATAACGGTGTGATTACCGGATTATTCTAATAAGTCGAAAGCGAGGATATCCCATGAAATGTGCGAAGTGTGGGGCAGAGTTAAAAAAAGGCTGCCTTTACTGTTCTGTCTGTGGCCACGAAGCACAGATAGTTTCGGATTACAACGTACTTGAGGATGATTATCTGCGTTCACTTCTAAAAGACGGAGAAGGTGAAAAAAATCCGCAGGAGAAGGAACCGGAGCCAAAAAAAACAAAAAAGAAGAAAAAAAGTCATTTGGCACTTATTGTCTGCTGCTGTCTTATCATAACCGGTGCGGCTGTTGGCATTGCTGTAAAACTTTATATCGATAATAAGAATGCAAATTCCTATGATTATCAGATTGAAATGGCAGAAAAAGAGCTGGTGGATCGTAATTATGAAAATGCACTGCGATATTATAAGACGGCACTGGCATTGCAGCCGGATGATATCAAAGTTCGTGAGGCAATGGCAGAGATCTATACCAGCCAGAAAGAATATGATTCAGCACTCGTTTTATATATGGAAATCCTTCAACTTGACAAAACGAATAAAGAGGCTTATCAGCATCTGATCTCCATTTATGATGAAATGGGGGATTATGACAGCATTCTTTCTTTAAAAGAAGATGTTACGGATGAGAATATACTTGCATTATTCGATGATTATGAGGTTGGTGAACCGATCATATCTCCGCTTAGTGGGCAATATGATGATTATATTACAGTCGTGATCTACTCAATTGCCGGAAATGACATTTATTATACGACGGATGGCACTGTTCCGGATAAAGAAAATGGGATTCCATATCCACAGGGAGGTATTCCGTTAAATCATACTGGAAATTTTGAAATCAATGCTGTATGTTGTAATGAAAAAGGCATCTACAGTGATATCGTAACAGAAGAATACCAGATTCAGTTTAAAAAACCGGATCTGCCATCTGTCTCACCAGATGGAGGAGTTTTCTCTGAGGAGACCACTGTAACAATCACACAGCAGAAAGATTGCACGATTTATTATACATGGGATTCTACAGATCCAACAACAGAATCGGCTGTTTATACAGAACCGATTGTTGTTCCGGAAGGGGATTATGTATTATCTGTCATGGCAGTAAATAACAAGACAGGTTTAGTCAGTGATATCTATCGTGTAAATTTGGGATATCATCCGTAAGGAAACAGCTAAGAAAACATTGCATGAAAAAAGTCAGCCACAAACATGTGACTGACTTTTTTCATGCTTTTAATGTACACCAAAGGCATATATTTATTCTTCTTCAGGAATAAATTCGATCAGATCTTTTCCAAGTTTACTGATGCGGGCGAGAGAGTATACATCAATGCCCTGTTCCATTAATTTTCCGCGTCCCGGCTGGAATGATTTTTCAATCAGGATACCGACTCCGGCGATCGTTGCATGTGCTTTGCGCAGCAAGCGGATTGCTCCTGTTGCAGCTTCGCCGTTTGCAAGAAAATCATCCACGATCAATACATGGTCATTTTCATTGATAAACTGCTGGGATAATGTCAGCTCATAGCTTGTCCCTTTGGTAAAAGAAGTGATTACTGTCTGGTACAGATTATCATTTAACACCTTTGAAGGCTGTTTCTTTAAAATGATCATTGGAACATTCAGCGCTAACGCTGTCATAAGAGCAGGAGCGATACCGGAACTCTCGATCGTTACGACCTTCGTTACTCCACAATCTTTATAGTGTGCGGCAAATGCTTCACCGATCTGATGCATTAAAACAGGATCAACCTGATGGTTTACAAAACTGTCTACCTTTAAAATATCTTCATTGACTGCAATTCCTTCCGAAAGAATCTTCTCTTCAAGTATTTTCACAATAGCCACCTCATAAATTCAAATATTTTACCTATTATATCACATATATCTGACAGAAAAAAGTATTAAGCCAAAAATATTTTATCATAAATCGTTTCGATAATGTGATCTAAGAGGGAGGCATCTGTCTTCGGATATTTTTCAAGGAGCAGACTGCGCATGACCTCATAGCGCAGAAAATAATTCTGCTCGTCAGAATCGTCTGAAATGCCGGCATCAGCATTGATTGTTTCTGCTGTGTAGGTATCTAAAAACCAGTGGCAGATCTCTTCAAACTGCTTTTCTTCACGATCAGCTGCATTTGAAAGCGTTTTTAATTCCATAAAGGATTTTATGCCGACGAAAAAGAAGATGGCAAACATAACTCCCATGACGATAAGAATCAGTGTTTTCGTGTATGAAGCACTGTGAAAAGGAAGCAGATCCAGTCCAAACAAGATCAGAAGAATAAAACCGGCAACGCTTACGATTGTGAATGTGTAGGCGGTAGATGTGACGTCTTCTATTTTTGTTTTCTTCGATACATACGCGTGAGACGGTGCGAAATCGCTCTCGGCTGTACTGCTAAAATCAAATGGTTCCTGTGACATGGTTTTCCTCATTTCCAGATGTATGAACATCTATTGTTTTTCAAGTAATTTTAGTATAAATTATAATGTAGATGCATGCAAGCGGATTTGCTAGAATGACTATTAACAGTTCGCTGCATAATTCCGAAAACAATATAATTTTTATTTAAAATGTGAGGAACTATGAAAATTACAATTTTATGTGTCGGGAAGATCAAAGAAAAGTTTTACAGGGATGCGATCGCAGAGTACAGCAAACGTTTAAGCCGTTACTGTAAATTAGATATTATAGAGGTTGCCGACGAAAAGACGCCCGAAAATGCAAGTGATACCGTAGAAAATCAGATCAGGGAAAAAGAAACCGAGCGAATTCTGATGCGTCTGGATAAGGAGGCAAAAGAGGGCGCATATGTATTTGCCCTTGCAATCGACGGCAGGGAATTTGATTCGGTGGAGTTATCAAAAAAGATTGAAAATCTTGGGACTTCCGGAATCAGTCAGATCGTGTTTCTGATCGGCGGATCACTGGGAATGTCGGAAAACCTGTTAAAACGTGCTGACTGTAAACTCAGTTTTTCGAAAATGACATTTCCGCATCAGCTCATGCGTGTGATCCTGTTAGAACAGGTTTACCGCAGTTACCGGATTATGAATGGCGAACCGTATCATAAATAATGCAGTTCGGCAGACAGAAATTTGAATCAAACAGTCTGTTGAGGAATGCTGCAGAAGGAGAAGAGCGACATGAGAGTACAAAATCCAGTTGTCCGTGGTTTTTACCCGGATCCAAGTATCTGCAGTGCAAACGGCAAATATTATCTTGCCTGCAGTTCGTTTGAATATTTTCCGGGGGTTCCATTATTTGAAAGCGATGATCTGTTAAACTGGAAACCGATCGGCCATTGCCTTACCAGAAAAAGCCAGGTCAATTTATATCAGGTTCCCGGTTCCGGCGGGGTGTTCGCACCGACGATCCGCTTCCATAACGGACGGTTCTATATGGTTACCAACAACAATACCTATCAGAAAAATTTTTATGTCTATACAGACGATATCTACAGCGAATGGTCGGATCCCGTTTTTGTGGATCAGGGCGGTATTGATCCGTCTTTGTATTTTGAAGGAGACAAAGTTTATTTTATCAGCAATGGAACGGATGAATCAGATGGAAGAGGCTGTATTTTCCAGTGTGAGATCGATATCACAACCGGAAAACGTCTGACAGAAAGCAGACCGATCTGGAAGGGAAGCGGCGGCCGTTATATTGAATCACCGCATATGTATCATTTTGGGGACTGGTATTATCTCATGGTTGCAGAAGGTGGTACGGAATATGGCCATATGGTAACTTATGCAAGGTCAAAAGATCCTTATGGACCATTTGAAGCGTATGCCCAAAATCCGGTACTTACCAACCGGAATCTGGGTGGTAATGAAAATCATATACAGGGAATCGGTCATGGTGATCTTATCACCACACCTTATGGGGAAACCTTTATGGTATGTCTGGGATTCCGGATCCAGAGCGACTGGATGCCGTTCCATCATTTAGGACGTGAGGTATTTTTAGTTCCGGTTACCTGGGATAACGATGGATGGTTCACTGCAGGTGTAAATGGAACCGTGGAATCTGTAATGGATATGCCGTTAAATGCCACGGCACAGGAAATAAACGGACGTTATGATGTTTCTTTTGAGACATTAAAAAATGAGCCGCAGCGTTTTTGCCATCTGCGTGAGTACCACAAGGAATGTTATGCATTTGCCAAAAACAGTGTGACACTTTTGGGCAATCGTTTTACCTTAAATGATGCAGAAACACCAACATTTTTAGGCGTCCGCCAGTCGGAGTTTGACACAGAACTTACCGTCGGACTTTCCGGGAATTCGCCGGAAGCGGGTATCACATTTTATCTGTCCGAGGAACATCATTATGATCTGGCTGTTTTATGTGATGAGAAGAAGCGCACATTGATCTTACGTCTGCGCATAGGGGATGCGATTATGGTGGTAAAAGAAATAGAACTGCCGGATGATGCAGAGGTTACCTTAAAAGTGGTATCTGATCCGGCGCAGTATCATTTTTATGGCGTGATGGACGGAAAAGAAATTCTGCTTGGAAGCGCACGTACAAAATACTTATCTTCTGAAGTTGCAGGAGGTTTTACCGGTGTTGTGATGGGAATGTATGCGGTAAACCCGGAGAAAGATGAAGATTGTAAGGCCCTGTTTATGAATTTATGCTGGAAACAGGGGAAAAACAGAGGTTAAAGCGTAAACCTTAGTGTTTTATCATGAAAAAAACAGGGATTACATGTTACTATAGTATGTAATCCCCGTTTTTTAGATGTATTCGATCGAAATAAAATAAATCTTTTTTAAAATCTGTTATACACTCTCAAACTCATCAACGATCTCCTGTGAAGGTGGTGCAGTCAAAAGACTGACAACAACGATCGCAGCTGCAGAACATAAAAATGCCGGAAGCAGTTCATAAATTCCAAACAGGCCTCCAAGTGGGGCAATCAGATATTTCCATATAAATACCATAACGCCACCGACAATCATTCCGGCAAGTGCACCATTTCGATTGGTACGTTTCCAGAATAACGAAAACAGTACGATAAAGCACGAAGGCGCCCATCCTGCCCAGGCGAAAGATACGATGCGGAATACAGAACTGTTTGGGTTTCTGGCAAGGAAAACACCGATAATGGCGATCACAACAACTGTAAGTCTTGCCATAAGCATGGAAGATTTTTTGGAAAGCTTTAATCCCATGCAATCACAGAACAGGTTTTGTGAAACACATGAGGATGCAGCCAAAAGCTGTGAATCCGAAGTTGACATGGTACTTGCAAGGATTCCGGCAAGAATAAGTCCAGCCATGATAACGGATAAAACACCGTGATTACTTAAAAGGACAGCTGTTCTGACAATCAGTGTCTCAGACTGAGCCGAATTCTCAAATAACGCAAGGGCACCGGCTTTGGTCATTGCAGAACCGATAATACCGATAAAAATGGCAACAAACATGGAAATAACAACCCATACGGATGCAATCCTTCTGGAGGTTTTTAATTTGTTCTCATCCTCGATTCCCATAAAACGAAGCAGGATATGCGGCATGCCAAAATATCCGAGTCCCCATGCAAGTGTTGATGCAATGGTAAGACTTTTGTATGGAACGGATGCGCCGGCTGCAGGGTCATAGGAAGAAAAAAGACTTAAATATCCGTTCATGGATTTTGCGTTCGCAATAATGGCATCAAATCCTCCGGCAGTGTGGATACCGAAAATTACAACGATAAAGAGTGCAATTGTCATGATGATACTCTGAATCAGATCCGTCATGCTTGCGGCAAGGAATCCACCAAGAGTGGTGTACAAAACAATGACGATCGCGCTGATAATCATTGCCGGAAGATAGGAAACACCAAACAGTGTAGAAAACAATTTACCACATGCAGCAAAACCGGAAGCGGTATACGGCACAAAGAAAATCACGATCATAATTGCAGAAATTGCCATCAGTGCATGGCTTTTATCACGGTATCTGTTTTCGAAAAAAGCCGGCAGCGTGATGGAATTGTTTGCTTTGTGGGTATAACGGCGCAGGCGTTTTGCAACGATCAGCCAGTTGAGATAGGTACCGATTGCAAGCCCGATCGCAGTCCAGCCGGCCTCAGCACAACCGGAAAGATACGCAACACCGGGCAGTCCCATCAAAAGCCAGCTGCTCATGTCAGATGCTTCCGCACTCATTGCAGTTACAATCGGCCCGAGTTTACGGCCACCCAGATAAAAATCAGAAACATCATTGTTCTTTTTGGAATAGAGTACACCAATGCCAACCATCAGGATCAGATAAATGATCATGACGAGAAGCAGTCCTATTGTCTGTCCTGTCATAACAAAACTCTCCTTTGTCTGTTCATATAAATTTTTGCAAGTATATCATGAATGAAACATTACTGCAATACTGTATCACAATAAAGTTGTAATGTAAAATATTTTTTATTGACATAGCGCGAAAGATATGATATTTTACAGAAAAAAAGTATGAAACGGGAATGAGGTTCTCCCACGATTAATTCGAAACCGCTAAATTTAGCTGATGACTTCTGTGTAGACTGCACGGGGGTATCAGCTTTTTTTGTGATTTCGAAAAATAATCAGATAAAGAAAGGATGTTTGTGCAAAAAAATTGCACAGCGAAGGATTAAACGGATGGAAAACAAATCACAAACGATTGTTTTATCTCTGAAATATGTATTGCTTGCCATTTTAACCGGTGTACTGGTTGGAATCATTGATACAGTATTTGGCAGAGGACTACTGACAATTTCTGATTTTCGGACAGGCCATTATTTGTATCTGATACCGTTTCTGCCGTTTGCTGGTCTTTTGATCACATGGCTGTATTATCATTTCAGCGAGACAAGCTTAAAGGGGATGACATTAGTATTTGAGACGGGACAGAAAAAAAGAGAGGATATTCCGTTGTTGTTAATTCCTCTGGTCATGTCTGGAACCTGGATCACGCATTTATTCGGAGGAAGTGCCGGCCGCGAAGGCGTCGCCGTGCAGATCGGTGCAGCATTATCACATGTACTTGGGCGCAGATTTCATCTTCCAAAAGACAGCCGCGTTATGCTGATCACCGGTATGGCGGCGGGGTTCGGTGGTTTGTTTCAGACGCCGCTTACAGCCGTATTTTTTTCCATGGAAGTGATCGTTGCAGGAAAAATACAGTATGAAGCACTGCTGCCGGCACTGATTGCTTCATATATAGCTGCTTATACTTCCCATACACTGGGGCTGGAAAAATTTTATGTGCCGCTTAAGGATACACTTGAGATATCAGATGCTGGTATGGCTGCCCGGCTCATTGTGCTTGGAATCATTTTTGGACTGACCGGACGGCTGTTTTCGTTTCTGCTTGCAAAATCAAAAAAGTTTTTCGGAGAAAAAATCAAAAATCCATATTTCAGGATAGGTGTTATTTCCATCCCGTTAGCACTGATTTTGTTTCTGCTTTACAACGGAAGATACAGCGGACTTGGAACCAATCTGATCTCGGCAGCATTTTCTGGCAGAATGATTTATTCTTATGACTGGATCTTAAAACTGCTGCTGACAATTTTAACTCTTGCAATCGGATATCAGGGTGGGGAGGTTACACCGTTATTTTCCATTGGTGCATCGCTTGGAATTGTTTTAGGGGGAATTCTTTCCATTTCGCCGGTTTACTGTGCGGCACTCGGATACGCAGCTGTATTTGCAGGTGCAACGAACACACTGCTTGCGCCGGTGTTGATCGGACTTGAAGTATTTGGAGCAAATGATATGGTGCCGTTTCTGATCGTATGCATTTTTGCTTATCTGGTGAACGGGGATAAATCTATTTATGGAGCGCAGGAAGTGAGAAAGTAATTTTGACCAGTATTGCTTTCATTGTTTCAGGTAAGGTTTTATGATAGAATATCAGGTATCACAAGCTTGGTGCCTGCGCTAAAACTTGTGATACCTGAAAACAGACAAGAATAACGCTTAAAATAAATGTGTTTAAGGGAATATATTTTGTAATAAGACAATAAGGAAGTGAGGCTAACCATGAGAAAGAAAGAACTTGCCAAAGAAGTGATCGAGCGTCTGAAAAAAGAATACCCGGATGCCGGATGCAGTCTCGAATATGACCAGGCGTGGAAACTTCTGGTCAGTGTCCGCTTGGCGGCACAGTGTACCGATGCAAGGGTAAATATCGTTGTAGAAAAATTATATGAAAAATTTCCGGATGTGAAAGCACTTGCCGAAGCACCGGTGGAAGAAATTGAAGAAATTGTAAGACCGTGCGGACTTGGAAAAAGCAAGGCACGGGATATCAGTGCATGTATGAAGATTTTATGGGAGCAGTACGGTGGAAATGTGCCGGAAGATTTTGACGCCCTTTTAAAACTTCCGGGTGTGGGAAGAAAGAGTGCGAACCTGATCATGGGAGATGTCTTTGGAAAACCTGCAATCGTAACTGACACACACTGTATCCGCCTTGCAAACCGTATTGGTCTTGTCGATGGAATCAAAGAACCCAAAAAAGTAGAGATGGCACTCTGGAAGATCATTCCGCCGGAGGAAGGGAATGATCTGTGTCACCGTTTTGTGTATCATGGACGTGAAGTATGTACGGCGCGGACAAAACCGTATTGTGACCGCTGTTGTCTGAACGATGTCTGTAAAAAGATGGGAGTGGAGTAAAAAATACCGGAAATTCCAGATTTTACCGGTTGGATGGCAGTATAAATTATGATATTCTTCTGCTTGTAACAATTATGTAATATATTTGAAATGGATAAGAAATATTTAAACTGTTACATAATGCAAAATTACAAATGGAGGAATATCATGAAGAAACAGACAATACTAGCATTTACAACGGCACTTGGAATTGCGATGAGCATATCTGCACCGGTAGAGGCAGCGTCCGCTAACCGTGTGAACATCTCAGTTTATGAGAAGGACTGCACAACAAATCAGTGGAACTCTGTTGAGACAGGTTCTATCAATGATGTATTGAAAAAAATATGTGATCGTTTTCCGGCAATCGTTTTACCGGGAGACTGCATACCGGAAATTCCAGAAGACGACAAAGAAGAGCAGACACCGGATACATCAGAAAAACCTGATACGTCAGAGAAACCAGACACATCGGAAAAGCCGGGTACACCAGAAAAACCAGACACATCAGAAAAGCCGGAAGAAAGTCAGCCGGGCGGTACTGAATCAGGTGGGAACAGTACTACAGACAGTGAACAGCCGAAAGATGATGTAACGGAAAATTCCTATGCAAAACAGGTTTTAAAACTGGTCAACACAGAGCGGAAAAAGGCCGGCTTAACGGAACTTACATGGGATGATACAGTTGCGACTGCCGCAATGACACGTTCAAAAGAAATTGAAAAATCATTTTCCCATACCAGACCGGATGGAAGAAATTTTGGAACGGCGATCACAGATCTTGGTATCACTTATCGCGGAGCCGGGGAAAATATCGCATGGGGTCAGAAAACACCGGAAGCAGTTATGAATGCATGGATGAACAGTGAAGGGCACCGTGCGAATATCTTAAACCCGAACTTTAAGAAGCTTGGTGTCGGTTACCGTACAGATAGTCAGAGAACGCCGTACTGGACGCAGTTGTTTACTTATTAGAAAAGAATAAGAGTTATTTAGAGAATGGGCATATTGCAAATGAGAGTTTGCGTAATATGTCCATTTTTTTGCGGGAAACCACAGTTTTCCAGAAAAAGTCCTTGGTTTTCCGGGAAAAGTCCTTGGTTTTCCCTTATTCCCGTTTGACGGCAGTACTTCTGTACAGTATAATATAAATAGCACCCTTTTATGCGTACACACAGGAGGAATCAATGTTAACGATCAATGAATACCGCAAGGTAGAAAGTTTAGAAGAAGCGTATGAGCTGAATCAGAAAAAGAATAATAAGATCATCGCAGGCGGTGTCTGGATGAAGATCGGTGACCGGAGAATTGCGACGGCAATCGATCTGTCAGGGCTTGGGCTGGATCAGATCACCGAGACGGATACAGAGTTTGTCATCGGTGCCATGACAACACTGCGTGAGATAGAAAAACATGCGGGACTTGCCGCATATACAGACGGAGCCATCCGTGAAAGTGTCCGCCATATTGTCGGTGTACAGTTCCGCAACTGTGCAACCGTAGGTGGAAGTATTTTCGGACGTTTTGGTTTTTCCGATGTACTGACCGTATTTCTGGCAATGGATACCCAGGTAGAGCTTTATCATGCAGGTATGGTTTCCTTAAAAGAATTTATTGATATGCCATATGATAATGATATTTTAGTAGCTCTGCATGTGGCAAAAAAGCCGATCCGCATTGCCTATTTAAGCCAGCGCAATACGGCTACCGATTTTCCGGTGGTTGCCTGTGCAGTGTCTGAATATGATGGCAGTCTGCATGTGAGTATCGGAGCAAGACCGGTTCATGCCAGATTGGTAGAGCTGCCGCTCGGTTCCGGTGAACCGGATGGTTTTGGAAAGCAGCTTCCGGAAGGATTTGAAAAAGATGAGGCACTGGTAAAGGAACTTGCAACCTGGTGCGCAGATCAGTTTACTTATGGCAGCAACCGCAGAGCTGGAGCTGATTACAGAGAACATGTTGCCGGCGTGCTGATCCGCAGAGCAATCTGTTCTTTGGAAAAATAAAAGACAGGCATTGGTGTAAAAAGGTATGAAAGTCTTTGCTTATAAAAAGACAATATCAGAAATGGAGAACGAACAATAAGATGAAAATACATGTATGGCTGAATGAGCGTGAAATCACACGCGAGATAGCAGCAGATCTGCCGCTGTTAGAATTTGTCCGGTCAGAGGGCTGTTACAGTGTAAAAAGAGGATGTGAGACCTCAAACTGCGGTCTCTGTACCGTGTGGATTGACCACAAACCGGTGCTTTCCTGTTCCGTGTTAGCGGCAAGGGCAGACGGTACACATATCACAACCTTAGAGGGAGTGGAAGATCGTGCAAAAGAATTTGGCACTTATCTCGCAAAACAGGGCGGCGAGCAGTGCGGCTTCTGCAATCCGGGATTTATCATGAATGTACTTGCGATGGAGGATGAGTTGGAAAACCCGACGGAGGAGGATATGAAGGAATATCTTGCCGGAAATCTCTGCAGATGCAGCGGATATGAGAGCCAGCTTCGTGCAGTCAAAGAATACCTGAAGTTTAAAATGGAGGGAAAAGCATGAACAGCAGTACGAACTTAAGAAAACCGGGAAAATTTGTCAACGCTCCCGTAATGAAAAAAGATGCGATGGCGCTTGTGACCGGAAAACCGGTTTATATGGATGATGTGGCGCCAAAGGACTGTCTGGTCGTAAAAGTTCTGAGAAGTCCGCATGCGCATGCACTGATCAAGGAGATCCGCACAGACCTTGCAGAAAAAGTAGACGGTATTGTCTGTGTACTGACCTACAAAGATGTTCCAAAACGCCGCTTTACCATGGCAGGACAGACTTATCCGGAGCCGAGTCCGTATGACCGTTATATATTAGAAGATCGTGTCCGCTTTGTCGGCGATCCGGTTGCGATCGTTGCCGGAGAGACCGAAAAAGCAGTCGATATGGCATTAAAACGGATCAAAGTGACTTATGAGGTTTTAGATGCTGTATTAGATTTCCATACAGCAATGGATAATCCGGTTTTAGTACATCCGGAGGATGACTGGAAGTCACTCTGCCCGGTGGGTGCGGACAACAAAAGGAACCTCTGTGCGTCCGGTGTGGACGGAGAGGGTGATGTGGATGCCGTGATTGCGGACTGTGATATCGTATTAGACGAAACTTACCATGTCAAAGCCATGCAGCAGAGCATGATGGAAACTTTCCGTACCTGTACCTATCTGGATACCTATGGCCGTCTGATCGTGCTCAGTTCCACGCAGATCCCGTTCCATGTGCGGAGAATCGTTGCAAATGCACTCGATATTTCCAAGGCAAAAGTGCGTGTCATCAAACCGCGTATCGGTGGAGGTTTCGGTGCAAAACAGACGGTTGTCACGGAAGTATATCCGGCGATCGTAACATGGAAGACCGGAAAACCTGCAAAAATGATCTACACCAGGGAGGAATCCATGATCGCATCCTCACCGCGCCACGAGATGGAAGTCCGTGTACGTCTTGGCGCAATGTCGGATGGAACGATCCGTGCCATCGACCTGCACACACTTTCAAATACAGGGGCGTTTGGTGAACATGGTCCGACTACGGTGGGATTAAGCGGCCACAAATCCATCCCGATGTACCACACGGAGGCATTCCGTTTCCAGTATGAGGTAGTCTATACAAACCGGATGTCCGCAGGCGCTTACCGCGGTTACGGTGCCACACAGGGTATTTTTGCGGTGGAGTCCACAGTCAATAAATTGGCAGACAGACTTTCCATGGATCCGATCGTGCTTCGCCAGAAGAATATGATCCATGAGGGCGATGTGATGCCAGCTTATTATGGCGAGACCGCGAATAGCTGCCGCTTAGAGGAATGTCTGCTAAAGGCTTCTGATATGATCGGATGGAAAGAAAAAGGCATGCGCACTGTCATGCCGGATGGAAAGATCCGTGCACGCGGCGTTGCCATGGCAATGCAGGGATCTTCCATTTCCAACTGTGACGTCGGTTCTGTCACGGTAAAATTAAGTGATGAGGGAACTTATCATATCACGGTCGGCTGTACCGATATGGGAACAGGGTGCGATACGATCATTGCCCAGTTTGCGGCGGATGTGTTAGAGACACCGATCGATAATATTTCCGTGTACGGTGTTGATACAGATATTTCCCCATATGATTCCGGTTCTTATGCGTCCAGTACGACCTATCTGACCGGAATGGCAACAGTGAAGGCTTGTGAACAGCTGCGTGAACGCATCATCGCGCTTGCAGCAGTACGCATGAACAAAGATGCCTCGGCACTCACTTTTGACGGAGAAAATGTCATCGATGAGTCGGACGGCGCAAAAATGAGTCTGTTTGATATTGCAACTGCATCCATGTGCAACAATGAGATCTCACTGGAAGTAACATACTCACACAGCTCTCCGGTATCACCGCCACCATTTATGGCGGCGTGTGCGGAGATCGAAGCAGACCCGGAAACAGGTGCTATCGAGTTATTGGATTACACCGCCTGTGTGGATTGTGGAACGGTTGTAAACACCAACCTTGCAAGGGTACAGACTGAGGGTGGTCTTTTACAGGGAATCGGTATGACACTGTATGAAGATATCTGGTATGATGAGAGAGGAAAGAATCTTTCTAACTCCTTCATGCAGTATAAAGTGCCAAGCCGTTTAGATACCGACCGCATCCGTGTGGAATTTGACAGCAGCTATGAGCCGACCGGTCCTTTCGGTGCAAAATCGATCGGTGAGATCGTCATCAACACGCCGGCTCCGGCAATCGCAGATGCAGTTTACAATGCGACCGGTGTCTGGATCAATGAACTGCCGATCACACCTGAGAAAATCCTGAAGGGAATGAAGGTGATCTGATACGATACAGATAAATCTGATCTATCTTGCTGCCGGATACGCAAGGCGGTTCGGCAGCAATAAACTGCTTACGGAATTTCATGGAAAACCGTTGTTCCTGCATGGTCTGACAGAATTAGTGCGCCTGCAGAATATGAGCAGTTATCCGTGTAAGATCATTGTTGTGACTGCATACGATGAAATTGAGCAGTTGTGTAAAGAATTGTCTGCAATCGACTGCATCGTCGTGCGCAATCAAGGTACGCAAAACGACGGAATTGCCTCAAGCATTCGAAAAGGCATAGAGACATCTGTCACTTATCCCGTGACAGCAACGGGTGGTTCTGTTTCCTATGATATGTTTTTTCAGGCAGACCAGCCGTATGTAAAAGCAGAATTACTCCTTGACTTTCTGGATGCATTTTTTCACAGCAAAAAAGGGATCGGAGCTTTAGCGTGTGACGGCAGTCTGCGCAGCCCCAATCTTTTTTCGGAAACTTATCGCGGGGAACTGCTTGCACTGACCGGGGAGTGCGGCGGTAAAATAGTGATCCGTTCCCACCCGGATGATGTTTTCTCTTATCCGGTTTTAATGCCGGAATTTTTTGTTGATATCGATACAAGGGAGGATTATGCACATGAGAATGTATGACCTGATTGAAAAGAAAAAACTTGGCATGGAACTGACCACAGATGAGATCCGTTTTATGATCGATGGTTTTACGGACGGTACGATTCCGGATTATCAGATGTCTGCCATGACGATGGCGATCTGTTTTCAGGGAATGAGTAAACGGGAAACGGTCGACCTGACACTTGCCATGCGTGACAGCGGGGATGTGCTCGATCTCTCTTCCATTCCGGGTGTGAAAGTAGATAAACACAGTACCGGCGGTGTGGGAGATAAGACATCGTTAGCGCTGACACCGATCATTGCTTCTCTTGGAGTTCCGGTTGCAAAGATGTCTGGAAGAGGACTTGGCCATACCGGAGGAACCATTGACAAACTTGAGAGTTTTCCGGGATTTACGACTGCGCTTCCGGAGGAAATCTTTTTTAAAAATGTCCGTGAGATCGGTATTGCACTGGCAGGGCAGACGGCCAATCTTGCCCCGGCGGATAAAAAGCTGTACGCACTGCGTGATGTCACGGCTACCGTCGATCAGATGTCACTGATTGCCAGCTCGATTATGAGCAAAAAATTAGCTTCCGGCAGTGATGCAATCGTGCTCGACGTCAAGACCGGAAACGGCGCATTTATGAAAAAATATGAAGACTCTGTCGCACTTGCAAAAGAGATGGTGTCGATCGGAACGATGGCAGGCAAAAAGACGGCGGCAGTCATCACGGATATGGACCAGCCGCTTGGAAATGCCGTTGGAAATGCCATCGAAGTGATCGAGGCGGTCGACACCTTAAAAGGAGAAGGCCCTTCGGATTTTAAAGAGGTAGTCTTTGCACTGGGGGCCCAGATGTTACTCTTTGCAGGACGTGCAGATTCATGCGAAGAGGCGGTAAAACTCATGCAGGATTCCATAGACAGTGGAGCTGCGCTTGATAAAATGGCTGAGTTTGTGAGAGCGCAGGGTGGGGATGCATCTTATGTATATGACACTTCAAAGTTCCCAAAAACAAAATATTCGGTCGAAGTAAAAGCAGCGTACGGCGGATTCGTGCATCGCATTCTGGCGGAAAATATTGGCATTGCCTGTATGACACTTGGCGGTGGACGTGAAACGAAGGACAGTGTGATCGATCTTTCTGTTGGCATTTATTTAAAGAAGAAAAATGGAGATGCTGTAGATACCGGTGACACACTGGCAGTCATTTATGCAAATGATCGTGAAAAAATGGATGCGGCTGCCGAAAAAGTACTGCATGCTTATGAAATTGCTGCCGTGCCGAAAGAAATGCTGCCGGTCGTAAGAGAATATATTTACGAATAAAGAATAAGATCTTTTTTTCCTTCATACAATCATATATGAAGAAAAATCAGAAAGAAAAAATAATAAACAGCTTAGAACTGCCGAAGGATCTGATGCTCGGCGCAGCGATCGTGACTGCAACCGGAAGGCATGAGGTTCTGATTTCTAATTATAAAGGAATCCTGGAATATGAGGATTCCTTTATCAAAATACAGACAAAAAACTGCAGGATCCTGATTTCCGGCTCACATCTTGCAATCGACTATTACACGAATGAGGAAATGAAAATTACCGGGTTTTTAGACACGATCCAGTACGAAAATTAACAGATGCTGCTCTCGGTAATTAAGTATTTTAAAGGATACGTGTATGTCCGTTTAAGCGGTTATGCGCCGGAACGTTTCCTGAATTTATGCGGAAGCCATGATATTCTGATCTGGAATTTGAAATCTACGAAGGATGGATACGAATTCTGCATCAGTGTAGCAGGTTTTAAGCAGTTACGTCCGATCTTAAAAAAAACAAGAACACATATCCGCATCCAAAAAAGATATGGCATGCCGTTTGAATTGTACCATTACCGCAAACGGAAAATGTTTGCCATGGGCATGCTGTTATTTGCAGGGCTGATCTATTACCTTTCCGGTTTTATCTGGAATATTGAAGTCAACGGCAATTCCTATCTGTCTGAGGAAGTCGTACTCTGCTTTCTTTCGAAAGAACATGCCTCTTTTGGCACAAAGAAAAAAAATATTGACTGTGCGGCTTTAGAGGAAACGTTAAGAAGCCGTTATCCCGAAGTGATCTGGACTTCCATCAAAATCTACGGCACCAAAATGACGGTTGATATCCAGGAAAATCTGCTCCCGGAAGAAAATTATGAGGAAAAGAAAGAGGAGACAGCGCACGATATCGTTGCTGCCGATGATGGCTTGATCACAGAAATGATCACAAGAAGTGGTACACCGGCAGTGACTGTAGGAACCCCGGTGAAAAAGGGAGATGTGTTAGTCAATGGGTATGTTGAGATTCTAAATGATGACGGAGAGACGGCACAATATCTTTACCGCACTGCAGATGCAGATGTCATTGCAAAAGTTACATATTCCTACCATGATGAGATACCGATGGAATATGAAAAAAAAGTGCCGACCGGCGCAGAAAAAATAACTTATCAGGTCAGAATTCTGGATTATCTGATCAAAAATCCTTTTTTTTCACCGGTGGAAGAACCATATGAAGTTGTGTCGGATGTGTCACAATTTCACTTTACAGATAATTTTTATCTTCCGGTTTATCTGGTCAGACAGACCTGTGTGGGCTATAAAAATGAACAAAAGACGTACACAGAAAAGGAGGCAAAACGACTGGCTTCTGAGAATCTTAAGAAATATCTTGACGATTTGGAAGAAAAAGGTATTCAAATTACAGAAAAAAATGTTATTATAGAGAGAACGAAGAAAAAATATGTGGTGAAAGGAACGATTGGCACTTTAAAATCCATTGTTTCCTATCAGCCGACAAAAATCATCGAACAATCGAGCGAAGAGAGGCAACCGACGGATGAGTCTGACTGAACTATCATTAAATATACCGACTGATCATGTGGCCAATGTATTTGGTCAGTTTGATGCGTATATCAAAAAAATTGAACGCACCTTAAACGTCACTGTGGTTTTACGCGGTGAGAGTATGAAGCTCCTTGGAGAGGAACATAATTTAAAAAAAGCGGAACAGGTATTTTTACAGCTGATCGAATTATCAAAAAGAGGCAATATCATTACTGAGCAGAATGTCAATTATGCACTGGCACTTTCGGAGGAAGAAAAAGAATCCGCAATCGTGGAGATCGATAAGGACTGTATCTGCCATACGATCAACGGCAAGCCGGTCAAACCAAAGACACTTGGACAGAAAGCATATGTGGATGCGATACGCCAGAAAATGATCGTGTTTGGCATGGGTCCTGCAGGAACCGGTAAAACTTATCTTGCAATGGCAATGGCGATCACGGCGTTTAAGAATGAAGAAGTAGGAAGGATCATCCTGACACGTCCGGCAATCGAAGCCGGCGAGAAATTAGGATTTTTGCCGGGGGATTTACAGAGTAAGGTCGACCCGTATTTAAGACCGCTTTATGATGCATTATATCAGATCATGGGAGCAGAAAGCTTCCAGAAAAATATGGAAAAGGGGCTGATCGAGGTTGCACCGCTTGCATACATGCGCGGACGTACACTTGACAACGCATTTATCATATTAGATGAGGCGCAGAACACCACACCGGCGCAGATGAAAATGTTCCTTACCCGTATCGGTTTTGGATCTAAGGCGGTGATTACCGGTGATGCAACCCAGAAGGATTTAGCACCTGGCACAGCATCCGGTCTTGATGTTGCCTTAAAAGTATTAAAAAAAGTGGATGAGATCGGCATCTGTGAACTGACCAGCAAAGATGTGGTCCGTCATCCGGTTGTACAGAAGATCGTGAAGGCTTATGAAGATTATGAAAACCGCAGTAAGAGCGCATCAAAAAGAAAACAGGAGACTCGCCAGCGATGAATGACCGCTTTGTAATCAAAAGAGGATGGAATCAGGTCTGCATGTTTATCGTTACCATTGCAGCCATACTTTTACTGTGTGCAAAACAACAGATTTTACTGGATCAGATTTTAGGGATTGTCTGTGTTGCCATGATATGGTTTGTATTGTTTCTTTTCTTTATAGAACACGATCGTGCGGAAGGACTGATCAGCCATAACCGTGAAACAGATTTCAAAAAAGTATTATATAGTTATACGGCAGCAGCGGTGGTGGTTGTGTTTGCATCATACTTTCCTGGATTTGTAAAACCGCTGGTATTTGTACCGCTCATTATTGCAGCCTTTGTTTCCGAACGTCTTGCGCTTATTACCGGTATTTTCTGGGATTCCATGATATGTCTGGTTATGGGACTGCATTCACAGGAACTGATATTGTACTGTCTGTTGACAATCTTTGGTGTGATCCTTGCCGGGACGGCGGAGGAAGCCGCAAAACAGGGGAAAAAACTTATCTGGTATGAAGTGCTGTTGTTCTGCCTCTCCGTTTTACTTCCAGTCACCTTTTATTATCTGACCTATCAGGAGGTACATTTTGTGCTTTTATTATGGGGAATTGGAGAGGGTGCCATCAGTGTTTTGTGGCTGCAGTTTGGCTATCCGCATTTCTCACATTTGAGGGAACAGGAAGTAAATGATATCCTGACGGATATTATAGATGATACTTATCCTCTTGTCCGTGAACTGTCAAATTTTTCGAAACAGGAATATCAGCATGCACGCAGAGTTTCAAGACTTGCAGCAAGCTGTGCGAGAGTTGCCGGGGCAGATGAAAAGACCTGCGCGGCGGCAGGATTTTATTACCGGATCGGGATCATGGAAGGTGAACCGCTCACAGAGAGCGGAATCCGCATTGCACAGGAACACTGTTTCCCGGAAGATGTCATCCGTATCATCAGTGAATATGATGGCGAAACAGCACCGCCTTCATCCATCGAGTCCGCGATCGTACATATGGTAAATGGCCTGGTCAAAAAGATAGAAGTTTTTGACAGTTATACAATGGCAAGCGAATGGAATCAGGATATGGTCATCTACCAGACACTAAACGAATATTCTGCAAGCGGAATTTATGATCAGTCCGGGCTCGGCATGAATATGTTTTTAAAGATCAGGGAATATCTTGTAAATGAAGAAACCTTCTTCTTTTAAAAAACGTATAAAATACAAAAGATATAAAAACTGCCTGTAAGGCACAGAAATGAGGAAATTTATGAGTCTTTTTATAGAAAAAGAAACAGATACTGATTTTTCATTTGATGAGGAGGCACTTGCAAAAGAAGTGACAGACTATGCAATCGAGCATGAGGGATTTCCGTTTGAAGCTGAAATCAATCTGACGCTCACGGACAATGATGGAATCCACGCCATCAATAAAGAATACCGTGACATTGATGCGCCGACGGACGTTTTGTCATTTCCGATGCTTTCTTATGAGAGCGCAGGAGATTTTTCGAAATTAGAAGATGATTACGATGACAATTTCAACCCGGACACAGGCGAAATAATGCTCGGTGATATCATTATCTCTGTTGACAAAGTAAAGGAACAGGCAAAAAGTTATGGGCACAGTGAAAAACGTGAATATGCATTTTTAATCCTTCACAGTATGCTTCATTTATTTGGATATGACCATATGACACCGGAGGAAGCTGCCATTATGGAGGGAAAACAAACTGAGATCTTAAACGAGATGAACATTTTAAGATAACGAGGATTAAGTCATATGGGCAAACAAAATAAAAAAAGCAGTACAAGTTTTCTTGTGCAGGGTTCTATTCTTGCTATCGCATCCATCGTCAGCCGTATTATCGGTCTGATCTACCGTATCCCGCTGACAAATATTATCGGGGATACCGGAAATGACTACTATGGAACTGCTTTCCAGATTTATAATATATTATTGATCATTTCATCCTACAGTCTGCCGCTCGCAGTATCAAAACTTGTATCTGCAAATTATTCACAGGGCAGAAGACACAATGTATACCGCATTTTAAAATGTGCATTGATCTTCGGTGTATGTACCGGTACGGTCGCCGCACTGATCCTTTTGTTTGGTGCTGAGTTTATCACAGGCACGCTGATGAAAACACCGATGAGCGTCTTCGCTGTGCGTGTACTGATCCCTGTACTTCTGATTGTTGCAGTACTTGGTGTTATGAGAGGATTTTTTCAGGGACTTGGAACAATGATGCCGAGTGCAACTTCCCAGATCTTAGAGCAGATTGCAAATGCAATCGTCAGTGTATGGGCAGCGTATGTATTGGCTGATTATGGTGCAAAGGCTGGAGCACTGCTTGGTGATGCTGATAATTATTCCGCAGCATACGGAGCAGCAGGAGGAACGCTTGGTACTGCGATCGGAGCACTGGTTGCATTATTATTCTGTACCTTTGTACTGGTTGTATATCTGTGTGCGTTCAAACGCAGTCTGCACAGAGAGCGGAAAAGAAACGTTGATTCCTATGGCTCGATATTTCATCTGCTTATCATAACGATCATCCCGGTTTTACTGAGCAGTACGATCTACAACTGCAATACCGTCATAGATCAGGCTGTATATAAACACATTGCTGCATATCAGGGATATACCGCGAACCAGTATGGTTCCTGGAATGGTATTTATACTGGAAAATATACGGTTCTGATCAATGTTCCGATCTCCATTGCATCAGCGATGGCGGCATCCTCTGTTCCTGCACTGACTGCTGCCTATGCAGCCGGGAAAAAAGGCGAAGCAAAACGACAGATCGGGATTGCAACACGTTTTATCATGGTGATTGCTTTTCCATGTGCAGTTGGCATGGGCATACTTGCATCACCGATCTTACAGCTTTTGTTCCGTGATTCATCGGAGACTGCTGCACATATGTTACAGGTAGGAGCTGTTACGATTTTGTTTTTTTCACTGTCAACGCTTTCAAACGGTCTTTTACAGGGAATCGGCCGCATGAAAGAACCGATCAAAAATGCGATCATTGCACTGGTACTGCATTTAGGACTGCTGGCAGCACTTATGTTCTTGTTTGACTTAAACATTTTTGCAGTCGTTATCGCAAATGCAGCATTCGGTCTTATCATGTGTATTTTAAATGCAGGATCAATCCGCCGTTACAGCGGATATCATCAGGAAATTCGAAAAACATTTTTTGTCCCTGCAATCGCCGCTGCCGGTATGGGTGTTGTTGTATGGCTCGTCTATCATGGCATTCTGTACGTGCTGCGTGTTAATGCTGTAGCAACGCTTTTGTCGATCGTGATTGGAGCGGCGGTATATGCAGTGTTACTGTTGCTGTTAAAAGGATTAAATGAGCAGGAAATCTTGCGTTTTCCGAAAGGCCGCATGCTGGCAGATGTCGCAAAAAAAATGCACTTATTAAAATAGCTGACGGCATGTGTTTAGACATTCTATAACCATGAAAAAATATTTCTGACAAGTGAATAAAAAGTAAAATTTGGCAAATACTTATCGTAAAACCGGAATATGGAGTGATGGGATGAAAAAAACGACGAGTATTTGCCTTTTTACCGGAATGATCTTTCTTTTATTGGTCATGGTTGTTTATTTACTGTTTACACAACAGGATACGGGGGAAAAAGAACAGGATCTTGCTGCGGCAACCGAAGAAATGCCGGCAGAAACGGATACAGAAAAAGAACTTAAGACAACAGAGAGTCTTGCTGTTTATGAATCATATGCATATGTTATAAAACAGAAGGACGGGATATTGGTCGTATACCAGAGTGATGGGATCACAGAATTTTTTGAGACAAATATCCGCATCCGTGATCTGAATGAAGATATGGTAAAAAAATTGGAAAATGGGATCCGGTTTTCGGACGATCAGGAATTGTACGCCTTTTTGGAGAGCTATTCCAGTTAGATTACTGCAGCCTTTCTGATATTGATGAATTACCAGCAATAACTATGGGTTTCACGGATTGAATGTTTGTTTTTTGTATGTTAAAATAATCAATGGTTTATCCTGTTACGGACAAATAAACTATATAAATATCGAAAAAGGTTTTTAATATGACAGAAACAGAAGTTGCAGTCATTGGCGGCGGAGCATCCGGGCTGATGGCTTCTATTGCGTCTGCTTTAGCAGGTGCAGATACAATCATCTTAGAACATATGGACCGTGTAGGTAAGAAAATACTTGCCACGGGGAATGGAAAATGTAATTATACAAACGAGGTGCAGGGATTATCGTGTTACAGAGGCGAAAATCCTGCTTTTGCTGTACCGGTATTCAGACAGTTCGATCAGAAAAAAACAGTGGCGTTTTTTCGTGAGATCGGTATCGAACCAAAAATAAAAAACGGCTATTATTACCCGGCAAGTGAACAGGCTGCTTCTGTTCTGGATGTCCTTCGCATGGAAGCCGCATATACCGGTGTAAAGGAGATTGTCTCCTGTGAGATCAAAGCAATAAAAAGACAGGGGGATTTCTTTCTGATCCGGACAGGCACAGGAGATTTTCGCGCAAAATCAATCATTTTTGCAACCGGTCTTTTTGCTTCGCCGAAGAGTGGGAGTGACGGCAGTGCGCTTCCATATATTGAACACTTTGGGCACCATATCATAGATATTGTACCGGCGTTGGTGCCGTTGCAGTGCAGGCAGTCATTCTTTAAAATGCTTGCAGGAATCCGTGCAGAAGTTTCGATAAGACTGTACATAAACGGAGCAGAAACGACCAGAGAACGTGGTGAATTACAGCTGACGGATTATGGAATATCGGGAATTCCGGTTTTTCAGATCAGCCGATATGCAACCAGAGCTTTAAAACAGAAAAAACAGGTATATGCACAGATCGATTTTATGCCGGACCGGTCTTTTGGGGAAGTGAATGATCTGCTGAAACTGCGTTTTTGCATGAATGCTCACGGAAAAGATGCCTCTCAGGCGATGATCGGTCTCTGCAATAAAAAGCTTGCAGAGGTACTCTTAAAAGAAGCCGGGATTGATCTTCATATTCCGTCAAAAAAAGTACCGGAAAAACAATTGACACGTCTGACAAAACTGCTGAAAGACCTGCGTGTCGACATCACAGGAAGCAAAGATATCGCGCAGGCACAGGTCTGTGCGGGCGGTGTGGACACACGCGAGATCGATGCAGCCAGCATGATGTCAAAATTAATTCCGGGACTGTTTTTCGCAGGAGAAGTCGTTGATATTGATGGTATCTGCGGTGGATATAATCTGCAATGGGCTTGGTCCAGCGGATATGTGGCAGGAAGCCACGCAGGAGAATATGCACATCCGGGGAAAAAAGCGCACAGGAAGAAACGAGGAAATTATGATTCGAATTAATCAGATCAAGCTGCCAGTAACACATGATACGGTGCAGTTAGAGCAAAAGATCAAAAAAGCGTTGAAATTAAAGGCAGACACGCCTTTTCAATACCAGATCGTCAAAAAATCCATTGACGCAAGGAAGAAGCCGGATCTGTTTTATGTGTACTCCGTAGATGTAGAGACGGCAGACGACCAGAAAATTTTAAAAAAGGTTAACAATAATAATGTTATGTCAATCAAAGTGAAAAAATACCTCCTTCCGGAAGTCATAAATCCTTCACGCACACCTGTGATCGCGGGGGCAGGCCCTGCCGGACTGTTCTGTGCCTATGCATTAATGTCAGAGGGTTTTCATCCGATCGTGGCAGAGCGTGGTAAAAAGGTCGAAGAACGGACTGCGGATGTGCAGAAGTTCTGGGAGACCGGTGTCTTAGACACCGCCTCGAACGTCCAGTTCGGAGAGGGCGGTGCAGGAACCTTTTCCGATGGAAAATTAAATACATTGGTCAAAGATCCCATTGGAAGGAACCGTTTTGTTCTTGAAACATTCGTAAAATTTGGGGCACCGGAACATATTTTATATGAAAACAAACCACATATCGGCACAGACATTCTTGCAGATGTGATAAAACGGATGCGGGAATTTATGACAGAAAATGGCGTAGAGTTTTTATTTGAGACCTGTGTTACTGGATTTTCCACCGGCAAAAACGGGAACTTAAAATCTATCGAATTAAATCACGACAGACAGATCGATACCGACTGCCTGATCCTTGCCATCGGTCACAGTGCAAGGGATACGTTTTCGCTGTTACAGGAAAAGGGCTTAAATATGCAGGCAAAATCCTTTGCGGTCGGATTCCGTGTGGAGCATCCGCAGAGCGAGGTCAATCTGACACAGTACGGAGATTTATATGCAGACAAACTTCCTGCGGCACCTTATAAAGTGACGGCAAATCTTCCCTCCGGCAGAGGGGTATACTCCTTTTGCATGTGTCCGGGCGGTTATGTCGTAAACGCTTCCTCCGAAGAACACCGCCTTGCAGTCAACGGCATGAGTTACTCGGACCGTGGCGGCAGCAACGCAAACAGTGCGATCATCGTCTCCGTCACACCGGAAGATTTTAAGGCGGATGCGATCCGTCATGGTGTTTTAAAAGATGCCGATGGGAAAGAAGATGTACTGTCCGGCGTCCGTTTTCAGGAACGTCTGGAGGAGCGGGCATGGAAACTTGGAAATGGAAAGATCCCACAGCAGTTGTTTGGTGATTACTGTAAAAATCGTCCTTCCGTTTCCTACGGTGCATTTGAGAGTACAACAAAGGGTGATTCCGTACTTTGTAATTTGAGAGGACTTCTGCCGGAAGAATTAGAGGAATCATTCATAGAAGGAATGCATCATTTTTCCCGTGCGATTCCGGAATTTGACCGTGAGGATGCGATCCTTTCCGGTGTCGAAAGCCGTACATCTTCCCCGGTGCGTATCGTGCGTGATGAATCATTCCAGTCGAATATCCGCGGCATTTACCCATGCGGGGAAGGCGCCGGATATGCAGGTGGTATCATGTCTGCGGCAATGGACGGCTTAAAGGTTGCCGAGGCAATCGGTAGATATGCCATAGAGAGTAAATGATAGATTACAATTATGAAAAAAATAGATGATCCATTTGACGGACGCTATTATGATGAATAGAAAAAGAACAGAGGTTAAAGACGTGGCAGAATATACACCTATGATGCAGCAATATTTAAAAACAAAAGAGGAATATAAAGATTGCATTTTGTTTTACAGACTCGGTGATTTTTATGAGATGTTTTTTGATGATGCGATCGTTGTCTCAAAAGAACTTGAACTGACGCTGACCGGCAAAAGCTGTGGTGCAGAGGAACGCGCGCCGATGTGCGGTGTTCCTTATCATGCAGTGGAAGGATACTTAAATAAACTGGTTGCAAACGGTCATAAAGTTGCGATCTGTGAGCAGGTGGAGGATCCAAAACTTGCAAAAGGTCTTGTAAAGCGTGAGGTGATCCGCATCGTCACACCGGGAACAAACACAGACATGCAGGCTCTCGACGAATCCAAAAATAATTACATTATGTGTATCGTATATCTTGCAGATAAATACGGTATTTCATTAGCGGACATCTCGACCGGAGACTATTTTGTTACAGAGGTCGATACGGAGCGGAAACTGATTGACGAGATCAACAAATTTGCACCATCCGAGATCATCTGCAATGAGAGCTTTTATATGAGCGGTGTCGATCTCTCTGATATGAAAAATCGCCTTGGTATTGCAGTGTACTCTTTAGAGGCATGGTATTTCAGTGACGAGACGGCAGAAAATACGTTAAAAGAACATTTTAAGGTGCAGAGTCTTGAGGGGCTTGGATTATCTGATTATGCGTGCGGCACGATCGCTGCGGGGGCATTGCTCCGCTATCTGTATGAAACACAGAAAAATGATCTTGGCAATCTTTCTGCGATTCATCCATACTCAACCGGGAAATATATGATCATAGACAGTTCGACCAGACGTAATTTAGAGCTGGTGGAGACACTGCGTGAAAAGCAAAAACGCGGTTCACTGCTATGGGTGTTAGATAAAACCAAAACAGCGATGGGAGCAAGGACACTTCGTGCTTATGTGGAACAGCCATTGATCGATAAAACCGAGATTGAACTGCGCCAGGAAGCCATTGGTGAGTTAAACGATCATGTGATCACAAGGGAGGAATTGCGCGAGTATTTAAATCCGATTTATGACCTTGAGCGTCTGATCACCCGTGTGACTTACCGGACAGCCAATCCGCGTGATCTGATCGCATTTAAGAATTCTATCAGCATGCTGCCTCCGATCAAATCCCTGCTCGATGAGTTTGACGGTGCACTGCTAAAAAATATCCAGAACGACATTGATGCCATGGAAGAACTCTGCTCCCTGGTAGATCGTTCGATCATGGAAGAACCGCCGATCTCTGTGCGCGAGGGCGGACTGATCAAGGAAGGTTATAATGAGGATGTCGATAAATACCGCAATGCCAAAACAGAGGGTAAGACCTGGCTTGCAGAGTTAGAGGCAAAAGAGCGCGAAAAGACCGGAATTAAAAATTTAAAGATCAAATACAACAAAGTGTTCGGTTATTATCTGGAAGTGACCAATTCCTACAAGGATCTGGTGCCGGATTATTTTACCAGAAAACAGACACTTGCCAATGCGGAGCGTTACATCACACCGGAATTAAAAGAATTAGAAGATATGATCTTAGGCGCGGAGGACAAGCTCGTCAGCTTAGAGTATGATCTGTTCTGTGAAGTACGGAATAAAATTGCAGAAGAAGTTGTCCGTATCCAGCGGACAGCGAAAGCAATCGCAAACTTAGACGTTTTTGTATCACTTGCAGTCGTTGCAGACCAGAATAATTACTGCAGACCAAAGATGACCAACAGTGGAGTGATCGATATCAAGGGCGGCAGACATCCGGTTGTCGAAAAAATGATCACAAACGATATGTTCATCGATAACGATACATATTTAGATAACGGAAATAACCGTATTGCAATCATAACCGGACCGAACATGGCAGGCAAATCCACTTACATGAGACAGGCTGCATTGATCGTTCTGATGGCACAGATCGGAAGTTTTGTTCCAGCGACATCGGCAAAGATCGGCATCGTGGATCGTATTTTTACCCGTGTCGGGGCATCGGATGATCTTGCAAGCGGTCAGAGTACCTTTATGGTGGAGATGAACGAGGTCGCAAATATCCTGCGCAATGCCACATCCAATTCGCTTTTAGTACTCGATGAAATCGGACGCGGAACAAGTACCTTTGACGGTTTAAGTATCGCATGGGCGGTAGTTGAACATATCAGCAACCCGCGTCTGCTCGGTGCAAAGACACTGTTTGCGACACATTATCACGAGCTGACTGAGCTGGAAGGAAAGTTAAACAACGTCCACAATTACTGTATCGCGGTCAAAGAAAAAGGCGACGACATTGTATTTCTGCGCAAGATCGTGCAGGGCGGTGCGGATAAGAGCTACGGTATCCAGGTTGCAAAACTTGCCGGTGTTCCGGATTCCGTGATTGAACGCGCCAAAGAAATCGTGGAAGAGCTGAGCGCAAATGATATCACGTCTGTCACGAAAAACATCACGCCTGCAACGGCAGGAACGAAAAAGAAAAAAGAACGTTTGGATGAAGTTGATTTGACACAGATGTCTTTATTTGATACCGTAAAGGACGATGATATTTTAGAAGAGTTAAAAACGATTGATGTCGGAAATCTGACACCGATCGAGGCATTAAACAAACTTTATGAATTACAGAATAAAATAAAAAACCGCTGGTAGAAATGGAGAATAAAATTTATGGGCACAATTACAATTTTGCCGGAGACAACTAAAAACCCGATCACGCTGATGGGACAGCGCGCCGGTGTCTGCTGGGGAGGAAATGTAGAAGATCCGGAGAAAAATTATAAACGGGGCATGGACTGTATCATTTCCGGACATGGAAGAGTCATGGAATATGTAAATGTAGAGATGATCATTGCCGGCTATTCCGCGAGAGTAGAGCGCGAGTGGTATACACATATTGGCGGCTCACCGACACGTTTACAGTCAAGTACACGCTATATCAATTATGCCGGACGCGGATTTGATTACATCATCCCGCCGTCGATCCAGAACAACAAAGAAGCATTGGAAAAATATCAGGCATTAATGGCGCATATCAATGAAGAATGCCGCGCTTTGCAGGAAGACTACGGGATTCCAAAGGAAGATGTTGCAAACGGACTGCCGCTTGGCATGACGGCGTCGATCGTGGATAAAAGAAATCTGCGCAGTTTAACGGAGATGAGCCATCAGAGAATGTGTAACCGTGCATATTGGGAATACCGCCAGTTATTTGGTGACATCCGAAAAGCACTTTCGGAATATTCGGAAGAATGGCGCTGGATCGCAGATAATCTGTTTATGCCAAAATGTGATTACTTCGGATACTGCTCCGAGACAAGACCTTGCGGGAAACCGGTGTCCGGCGTTCCTAAGATGCCAAGACCATAACAGAATAATGCTGCAGGAAATGCAGCAGAAACGATTGAAACAAAGAGGTGAATCTGTATGCCTGAAATTACACTGCTCAGTCAGGAGACAATTGACAAGATTGCAGCCGGGGAAGTTGTGGAACGCCCCTCTTCCGTGGTAAAAGAACTGGTGGAAAATGCCATCGATGCAAAGGCAACTGCCGTCACAGTTGAGATCAAAGAGGGCGGTATTTCATTTATCCGTATCACGGACAATGGCTGCGGCATCGAGAGGGCGCAGGTTCCGCTTGCCTTTTTGCGCCATTCGACCAGCAAGATCAAAAGCGTGGAAGATCTGATGAGCATTACCTCTTTGGGATTCCGCGGTGAGGCGCTCTCAAGTATCGCTGCAGTTTCACAGGTCGAGCTGATCACAAAAACATACGGGGAGCTGACCGGTACCCGCTATGTTATTGAGGGTTCGAAAGAAAAGGAAAATGAGGAGATCGGTGCGCCGGAGGGAACCACTTTTATCGTCCGCAATCTTTTTTACAATACACCGGCGAGGCGCAAATTTTTAAAGACCGCGCAGACGGAGGGCAATTATATCAATGACCTGATGGAGCGTCTTGCCCTGTCACATCCGGGGGTTTCCTTTAAATTTATCAATAACGGTCAGACGAAAATGCATACCTCCGGCAATTCCAGGGAAAAAGATATGATCTATCATATCTACGGCAGGGATATCACCTCCGGGCTTTTAGAGATCGACCATAAAAATGAGTATTTTCATGTCAAGGGTTTTATCGGAAAACCGTTAATTTCCCGCGGAAACCGTAATTTTGAGAATTACTTTATCAACGGACGTTATATCAAGAGCGCGCTGCTCTCAAAGTCGATTGAGGAAGCGTACAAAGGCTTTCTGATGCAGCACCAGTATCCGTTCTGCGTTCTGTACTTTTCCATGGATACCGATCTTTTAGATGTCAACGTGCATCCGACGAAGATGGAACTCCGTTTTTCAAACAATGAGGCGATCTATAAGACATTGTTTGAAATTATCCGGGGCGCACTGACGCACAAAGATTTTATCCCTGAAGTACCGGTGCAGGAAGAAAAGATACGGAAACGGGAAAACATCAAGGCACCGCTCCCGGAACCGTTTGAGCGCCGGGGTGTTGAAACGGTGCGGAGTGGAGGAAGGTTTCAGCCGCAGAACATACAGCAGGGAACAGGCGGACAGTCTGGTTTCGCTGCGTCAAAAGAAAATGAAGACGTGCAGACAACAATTCCGATGCAGAGCGCAGCACCGCAGAAGGAATCAGCACCGCCGGAAAACCTTTCTGTCTTTAACTCGCTTCTTCCAAAGAAAGAAACGGCTGTCACAGAACAGTCCGCGGATCGGGTATCGGAAAGCAATACATACACCGTTTCCAAACCCGTACCGCAGCCAATACAGGCGGATAAAACAACGGCAAGCCTGCCAGAAGAGACAGCGGCAGCTTTACCGGAGTCAAAAGTCACTTACGAGCAACAGGAACTTGCGGCAGTCTCCGAAGGGTTTCTGACAAAAGATGCCAAGAAGAAACACAAGATCATCGGACAGCTGTTCGATACTTACTGGATGGTAGAGTATGAGGACAAGCTGTTCATCATCGACCAGCATGCAGCGCATGAAAAAGTACTTTATGAGAAAACGATGAAAAAAGTGCGTGAAAAAACATTTTCATCACAGACGCTCAGTCCGCCGATCATCCTGACACTCAGCATTGAAGAGATCGAGATGCTTGAAAAATACAGGGAGCAGATCGATGCGTTCGGCTATGAAATCGAACCGTTCGGCGGAAAGGAATATGCAGTGACTGCTATTCCGGCTGATTTTACCGGGATTGACACAAAAACAATGTTTCTTGAAATGTTAGATGATTTTGCAAATATAAATGAAAATGATTCACCAAATGCCATTATGGAAAAAGTTGCGTCGATGTCCTGTAAGGCAGCTATCAAGGGAAACCAGCACATCAGCAGGCCGGAGGCAGAACGGCTGATCGATGAACTGTTGGAGCTTGAAAATCCGTACAACTGCCCGCACGGACGCCCGACGATCATTTCCATGACCAAATATGAAATAGAAAAGAAATTTAAAAGGATTGTCTGATATGCAGCAAAAACCAATGATTATTCTGACCGGTCCGACCGCGGTGGGGAAAAGTGCCCTCTCGGTGGAACTGGCAAAAAAAATAAATGGAGCGGTGATCTCTGCGGATTCTATGCAGGTCTACCGCCATATGGATATCGGTTCTGCCAAGATCACACCGGAGGAGATGCAGGGTGTTACGCATTATATGATCGATGAGCTAGAGCCGGACGAAGAATTTCACGTTGTGCGTTTTGTCACGATGGCAAAAGAATATTTAAAAGAAATCTATGCGGATGGAAAAATCCCGATCATAGCCGGGGGCACCGGATTTTACATTCAGGCACTTTTGTATGATATTGATTTTACAGAGCAGCAGTGTGATGAGACTTACCGCAGGCAGTTAGAAGATCTTGCCAGAGAACATGGCGCAGAATATCTGCACGGAATACTGCGCGAAGTGGATCCAGCTTCCGCCGAAGCGATCCATGCCAATAATATCAAACGTGTGATAAGGGCGTTAGAATTTTATCATTTGTCCGGCAAAAAAATATCTGAGCACAACGAAACGGAACGACAAAAACAGTCTCCATACAATTTTGCCTATTTTGTACTCACGGATGAGCGTGCAAAATTGTACGAACGCATTGACAGACGCGTGGATGCAATGATAGAAGCCGGACTTGTGGAGGAAGTAAAAAAATTAAAATCCATGGGCTGCAGCCGGGAGATGGTTTCCATGCAGGGGCTCGGCTACAAGGAGATCCTTGCATATTTAGACGGCGGGTGTACCTTAGAGGAAGCTGTCTATATCATCAAGCGTGAGACGCGCCACTTTGCAAAACGCCAGTTGACATGGTTTAAGAGAGAGCGGGATGTGATCTGGCTCGACAAGCAGGCATTTGGCTATGATGATGCAGCGATTTTAACAGATATGATATCAATTTTAGAAGAAAAGGAAATAATCAGTCATGAATAAGTGGATGGAAGAACAATACGAAGCCCTTGGTATTTCAAGAGAAGTATATGAATTTGGAGAAAAAATCGAAGATTCCTTAAAAGAACGTTTTGCAGCGATCGATGCTACGGCAGAATACAACCAGTTAAAAGTCATCAAAGCGATGCAGGACAACCGTGTGAGTGCAGAGTGCTTTAATATGTCATCAGGATACGGCTACAACGACCTCGGACGTGACACATTAGAAAAAGTATATGCATCCTGCTTTAAAGGAGAAGATGCTTTAGTACGTCCGCAGATTACCTGCGGCACACACGCTTTAGCACTTGCTTTAATGTCAAACCTTCGTCCGGGAGATGAACTTTTATCCCCGGTCGGAAAACCATATGACACCTTAGAGGAAGTGATCGGCATCCGTCCGTCAAAGGGATCTCTGGCAGAATACGGCGTGTCTTACCGTCAGGTGGATCTTCTGCCGGACGGAAGTTTTGATTTTGAACATATCAAAGAGGCGATCAATGAGCGGACAAAACTCGTGACGATCCAGCGCTCCAAAGGGTATGCAACCAGACCAACCCTGTCCGTGGCACGTATTGGAGAGCTGATCTCCTACATCAAAGGCATCAAACCGGATGTCATCTGTATGGTAGATAACTGTTACGGTGAATTTGTCGAAGAGCAGGAACCGCTTGAAGTCGGAGCGGACATGATCGTTGGTTCTCTGATTAAAAACCCGGGCGGCGGACTTGCGCCGATTGGCGGATATATTGTCGGGAAAAAAGAATGTGTCGAAAATGCTGCTTACCGTCTGACCTCTCCGGGACTCGGAAAAGAAGTCGGTGCATCCTTAGGTGTCATCCAGTCTTTTTATCAGGGATTTTTCCTTGCACCGACCGTGGTGAGCGGCGCATTAAAGGGTGCGATCTTCGCGGCAAATATTTACGAAAAACTTGGATTTGAGGTTGTTCCGAACGGAAGTGAGAGCCGTCACGATATCATTCAGGCGGTCGCATTCCACAATCCGGATGCACTGATTGCATTCTGTGAGGGAATTCAGGCGGCGGCACCGGTCGACAGCTATGTAACGCCGGAACCGTGGGCAATGCCGGGCTATGACAGCGATGTCATCATGGCGGCAGGTGCTTTTGTACAGGGATCATCCATTGAGCTGAGTGCAGACGGTCCGATCAAGCCTCCATATGCCGTTTATTTCCAGGGCGGACTGACCTGGTATCACGCAAAACTGGGCATTCTCAAATCTTTACAAAAACTTAAGGAACGAAAACTTGTCGACCTTGACTTGTTATGATAGAATATAATGTGATTTATGTATGCTTCCCGGGAGAGCAGAGAGGAAGCATTTATGAACAAAATTACTACGGTAAAAGAATTGCCGGATTCGGAAAAGCCATATGAAAAGTTTCTTACATATGGTCCGGAATACTTAAGTGATGCAGAGCTGTTAGCAGTGATTATCCGTTCAGGGACAAGCGGTCTGAAGTCTGTGGAAGTTGCGCAGAATCTGTTAAATGACGGTCATCGCAATTTGTTAAACCTCTATGACATTCCGTTTGAAAAGATGCAGAAAATACGTGGAATTGGTCCCATAAAGGCAATCCAGTTAAAATGTATTGCGGAATTATCAAAGCGGATTGCACAGACAAAATCAGCACCAAACGTATGCATGACTAATCCGAGAACCATCGCAGATTACTATATGGAGCATCTGCGCCACGAGAACAAAGAACATCTGATCGTCTGTATGTTCGACAACAAATGCCACATGAAAGGTGATAAACTGCTTTCTGTCGGCAGTGCAAACGAGACGATTGTTTCGCCGCGTGAGGTTTTTGAAACAGCAATCAACTGTCATGCAGCACATCTTATCTTAGTCCATAATCATCCGAGCGGTATACCGGAACCATCCCATGCAGATGATGTCGTTACAAAACGGATTTTAAACTGCGGACAGTTGATGGGCATTCCGCTTTCCGACCATGTTATTATCGGAGATCATTCTTACTTTAGTTACAGAGAAAATAACAGGATCGTGGTTTAAACCGCGTTCCAAAGGGAGAGAACAATGACAAACAACGTATACGGTATTGATCTTGGAACATGCAATATGAAAATTTACTGCAAGTCTTCCAACAAAATCTTAAATGAGAAAAACACGATCGCATTAAAAAATAAAGATGAGATCTACGCTTATGGTAACTCGGCATACGCAATGTATGAAAAGGCCCCGGAGTCTATCCATGTGACATTCCCTGTTACAACAGGTGTCATCGCAGATTTCAACAATCTTCAGTCCATGATACAGCTTTTCTTAGAAACACATGTCAAGGGAAGCTTAAAGGGGGCAGAATTTATTGTGGCAGTACCGACAAGTATCACAGAAGTAGAGAAAAAAGCGTTTTTTGACATGTTCTATAAGAGCAAGATGAAACCAAAGAGTGTTCTTTTATGTGAAAAACCAATCGCAGATGCTGTGGGATTGGGATTAGACGTCAATGAACCGACCGGTATCATGGTTGTAGATATCGGTGCAGATACGACCGAGATTTCTGTTATTTCACTTGGAGGACTTGTACTTAGTGATCTTCTCCATTTTGGCGGCAATAAGATTGATGAATCCATCATTACTTATGTAAAACGAAATTATAATCTGGTGATCGGGCAGAAAACGGCACAGAGTATGAAAGAACGTTTGGGTTCCGGTATCCCGGGCAATGAAGATACGATGATCGTTGTCGGCAGAGATGTTGTAAGCGGACTTCCGATCGAAATGGAAATGTCAGGCGGAGTTGTCTATGAAGCAATCAAAGATAATCTCGAAAGTATCTGCAATTCCATCAAAATGATCTTAGAGAAAACACCACCGGAACTTGCAAAAGATATTATCCATTCCGGAATCTATATCACAGGCGGAAGTTCCCAGATTCATGATCTGGATAAATTGTTTGCAGATATCACAGGAATTGATATCAATACCTGTGAAGAACCGGAAGAGTGCGTTGTGCGTGGTCTTGTAAAAATTGTTTCCGACAGCAAATACAAACATCTTGCCTTCAGCATGAAAAGTAAGATCTTGATTTAGGGGAAAGTATGAAACGAAAACCAAAATTTGTTCTTCCCACAAAATATATATTGCTTATCTTAAGCGGTGTATGTATTGTGGCAATATTACTCAGTTTTACACTCGGCATATCCGGCGGACCATTAAATACTGTCGCCGGATATGTATTTATTCCAATGCAGCGCGGCATTAATTCTGTTGGCAGCTGGATTGGTGAAAAAGCAGACAATCTAAAAAAATTAAATGATGTTATGGCAGAAAATGAAGACCTGAAACGTCAGGTGGATGATCTGACCACGGAATTAAATACCATTAAATTAGAGCAGTACGAGCTTGACAATTTAAGAGAACTTTTAAAACTGGATCAGAAATATCCAAGTTACGATAAAGTTGCAGCAAATGTTATCGGAAAAGACGGCGGCAACTGGTTTACGAATTTTACGATTGACAAGGGATCTAACGATGGAATCGAAGTGGACATGAACGTGATCGCGGGAAGTGGTCTTGTAGGAATTGTCACAGACGTAGGACCAAACTATGCAAAAGTTTCTGCTATCATAAATGATACCATAAAAGTCAGTGGTATGGTTACAACCACATCGGATAACCTGATCGTAAATGGCAGTTTACAGAATATGAATGAAAATATGGTCATTGAATTTTCAAATCTCAATGATAAGGACAATAAAGTTGCCATCGGTGATCCCGTCGTTACTTCTTATGTATCAAACCGCTATCAGCAGGGAATTCTGATCGGTTATATCAGTACACTTACCATGGATTCTAATAATCTTACAAAGTCGGGTACCATTACACCGGCAGTCGATTTTGAGCATATCGAAGAAGTTCTTGTCATTTTAAATAAGAAACAGACAGCAGAATCTTAGAAATAGAGGTTATTTATGAGAAGAAAGATTACCGTATTTATTATTATTGGCGTCTGCTATCTGTTGCAAACGACATTTTTTGACACACTTTCCTTTGCATCCATATCACCAAACCTTCTGATTATCGTAACATCGTCCTTTGGTTTTATGCGTGGACGCAAAGAAGGACTTTTTATCGGTTTTTTCTGCGGACTGCTCTTAGATATTTTCGGTGGAGGTGTTCTTGGATTTTACAGCCTCTTATATATGTATATCGGTTATATCAATGGAATGTTCCGTAAACTTTTTTATCCGGAAGATATTAAACTGCCGCTTGTCCTGATTGCAGGCAGTGATTTAAGCTGCAACCTTCTGATTTATTTTATTATGTTTCTTTTTCGAAACAGATACGACTTTAACTACTATTTTTTACAATTAATGATACCAGAGTTGGTTTATACCATGGTTATAACAATTTTTTTGTATTTCATAATTTTAAAGATAAACCAGAAACTGGAAGCAATCGAGAAAAGGAGTGCAAGCAAATTTGTTTGATAATATAAAAGAAGCATGCCGTATGTTTTTTAAATCGCGGCTGGTTGTAGCAACAGTTGTGATGATTCTGCTGTTTTCCATTCTTCTGTGGCGTATTTTTTCTCTTCAGATTGTAAATGGAAAAGAATATCAGGACAATTATACGTTCAAAATCGTCAAGGAACGCACCTTAAACAGTACACGCGGAAATATTTATGACCGCAATGGCAACCTGCTCGCCTACAATGAACTGGCATATTCCATTACGATCGAGGATAATGGTACTTACAGTTCTACGAAAGCAAAAAATGCAGCGATCAATGCAGAAATTGCACAGGTCGTAACCGCACTTGAAGAAAATGGAGACTCCATTGTCAACGATTTTAAAATATTGCTGGATGACAATGGCAATTACAGTTATAACATAGAAGAATCCGGCGCAACCTGGAAACGTTTTCTGGCAGATGTGTTTGGAGAGGCTTCATTTGAAAGTATGCAGGAAGATGAATCTGACATCATTTCCCGCAACAAACTTGATTTTAAACCGACGGAAGCAACCGCTGCACAGGTTATGCAATATCTGGCGGGCAGCAACCGTTATGCCATTGGAACCGAATATGATGATGCAATGGCATATAAGATTACTGTTGTACGTTTTTCCATGGCACAAAATGCCTATCAGAAATATATTGCAACAACGATCGCAACGAACGTTTCCGAGGAGTCGGTTGCCTATATCAGCGAACACGCTGCAGAATTGCAGGGGGTTGAAGTATTAGAGGATACCATACGAAAGTACAACGATAGTGAATATTTTTCTTCCATTATCGGTTACACCGGAAAAATATCCACCGACGAATACAATAAACTTTCAGAGACAGATGATTCCTATACTTTAAATGACGTAGTCGGTAAACTTGGTATTGAACAGTATATGGACAGCGATTTAAAAGGTGAGAAAGGTCATGAAAAGCTCTATGTGGATTATCTTGGAAAAGCGGTAAAAGTCATTGAACACGAAGAACCGCAGGCAGGAAATGATGTCTATCTGTCTATCGACAAAGATCTTCAGATTGCAGTATATAAGCTTTTAGAGCAGGAGATTGCCGGAATCGTATACTCCAATATTGATAATCCTGGATCAGATATCAATATTCCGATCACAGATGTCTATTTTGCACTGATTAACAATAATGTGATTGATTTTTCACATTTTTCAGAAGAAAATGCATCCCCCACGGAACGGGAAGTACAGCAGATCTTTGCCAGCAGACAAAATGCTGTAATTGAACAGATACGCACCGAACTGACCGGAAGTGCACCGACACCATTTGCATCGATGACAGAGGAATATCAGGATTATTTTACCTATATCATAAAAAATATGCTTCATGATAACAATATCCTGTTAAAGAAAAATATTGATACGTCCGATGAGGTTTACCTTCAATGGCAGAATGGGGCGATTGGCCCGCAGGAGTATTTAAACCATGCAATTGCCAAAGGGTGGATCGACATTACAAAGTTTTCCGTAAGTGAAAAATATTCAGATTCTACTGAAATATATGATGCATTGTGTGATTATATTCTAAATGATATCAGTACAGATTCAGATTTTACAAAAATTATATATGAATATTTAATCCAGACCGATGCAATTACCGGAAGACAGCTTTGTCTGATCTTATTTGATCAGAATATTCTGGCATTTGACGAGGATGATATTGCAGGATTATCAGGCGGCACAATTGCACCGGCTTCCTTTATCAAGGAAAAGATCCAGAATCTTGAAATTACACCGGCACAGCTTGCCTTAGATCCATGTGCGGGCTCCTGTGTGATCACAGATACAAAGACAGGGGAAGTTCTCGCTTTGGTAAGTTATCCTGGATACGACGGTAACAGGCTTGCAAACACCGTCGATTCCGATTACTTCAACAGCCTGCAGCAAAATAATGCAAGACCTCTGTACAATTATGCAACCCAGCAGCGGACGGCACCTGGTTCTACATTTAAAATGGTATCAGCGACGGCAGGTCTTGCAGAACATGTGATCAGTACGACGGAGCAGATCCAGGATCTTGGAGTGTACAAAAACGTAAGCAATGAACCGAGATGCTGGATTTATCGTTCTTTCCACGGATCACATGGTCTTATTAATGTGTCTGAAGCACTTAGAGATTCCTGTAACTACTTCTTCTATGAAGTTGGTTACCGTCTCAGTACCAATAATTATGCAATGAGCTACAATAATGATGCCGCAGAAAACGGTATTGAAAAAATTCAGAAATATGCTTCACTTTATGGCCTGAATGAAACAACCGGCATAGAAATTGAAGAGAGCAAACCGCAGGTCGCAGATAGTTTCCCTGTCATGGCTGCCATTGGTCAGAGTAATAATAACTACTCCACGATACAGCTCGCCAGATATGTTACTGCCGTTGCAAACAGTGGTACCGTATATAATTACACACTTTTAAACAAAGTAACGGATTCTGACGGAAACACATTAAAACAATACGAACCGGAGATACGCAATACCGTGGATGTCTTAAGTGACAGTGACTGGGATGCCATTCATACCGGTATACGCATGGTGGTTGAAAATACAAAAGAATTCGATGGATTTCCAATCGAGGCAGCCGGCAAGACAGGTACGGCACAGGAGGATCTGAAACGGCCAAACCACGCTTTGTTTGTCGGTTATGCTCCGTACGATAATCCTGAAATATCAATTGCAACGCGTATTGCAAATGGATATACTTCCCACAATGCGGCAGAAGTTTCAAAGAAGATCCTTGCATACTATTTCAAAGTTGAAGATGCTGATTCTCTGTTAAACGGACAGGCTGAGAATATTAATGCTACATCAAATGGTGTAAATGATTAACATTTGAATAATTCCCGTTTTTTTGCGGGTTTTATTAATAAATCAAAACAGGAGGTTCCCTCATGGGTGAAGTGATTACTTTTACCTCAGGAAAAGGCGGCGTTGGCAAAACGACAACCACAGCTAACGTTGGCGCAGGACTTTCACTGTTAGATAAAAAAGTCGTATTGGTAGATACTGATATCGGCTTACGAAATCTTGATGTTGTCATGGGACTGGAAAACCGGATCCTCTATAATCTGGTGGATGTGCTAAGCGGCAGATGCAGGGCGAAACAGGCAATCATCCGGGACAAACGATTCCCGAATCTCTCTGTGATACCGTCATCCTGTACAAAAGAAAAAATTCTGCTTGATTCTGATCAGATGAAACATCTGCTTGATGATCTAAGACAGGAATTTGATTATATATTAGTTGACAGTCCCGCAGGTATCGATCAGGGATTTTTACTTGCCATTACGGGAGCCGACCGCATTGTAGTGGTCACAACACCTCAGATTGCAGCCATTCATGATGCTGATTGTGTACTTCAGATATTAAAAACACATTATACGGTAAAAACAGAACTTCTGATCAATGGTTTTCGCAAGCACATGGTAAAAGACGGAGATATGCTAAATATCGATGATATCTGTGAACTTTTAGATGTGCCATTACTTGGTGTCGTGCCGGAAGATGAACAGATCATCATTGCCCAGAACCATGGCGAACCGTTGCTGCATCTGGATGGAAATAAAAAGAATGCATTACTTTCTGAGCTCTGCTACAACAATATTGCACGGCGAATCACAGGTGAGGAAGTGCCTCTGTTAAATTACATAAAACAGGGCAGTATTTTTTCGAAGATATTTTTTAAAAAGAAACCTGTGAAAGGAGCGCTGCATGTTTAAAACCCATTCCGGAAATGTTGCAAAAGAGCGCTTAAAGCTGATGATGAATGCAGACCATCAAAAACTGGATGATGCCACTATGGAACTGATCCGTCAGGAGATAGGCTGTGTTATCACGAAATATGTGGTTATAGAGCCGGAGAACATTGAGATTAAAGTAATGTTAAAGGATTACAAGAAAAGAGAGTAGGATAATGTCTAAACTTTATAAACTAAAGAATTACAAATTCATACTGGTCATATATGTTCTGATATTAAATACCCTGGGGGTCTTTCTGGTTGGGAGCGCAAGCCCCGGGGATCAGAAAAAACAGATCATCGGTATGGTGAGCGGTATTGTCATCATGGTGATTTTATCTTTGATCGATTACAGTTTTATCCTCCGTTTTTCCTGGATCATATATCTGCTGGCAGTCGGTCTCTTAGCACTGGTACTTGTCGCGGGTGATTCTTCAAAAGGAGCACAGCGCTGGTTTGAGATTGGCGGTATCCGCTTTCAGCCATCCGAACTTGTAAAAATACTTTTGATTTTATTTTTCGCGTATTATTTCATGAAATATGAGGAGAAGATCAATACGGTAAGAGTGATTGTTTCTTCGTTTGTGTTACTTGCGATTCCGCTGTTTTTAATCTATAAACAGCCAAATCTGTCGACAATGATTGTAATTACCTTAGTTTTTTGCGCATTATTATTTATGGCAGGCTTAAATTACAAACTGGTCGTCGGTGTGCTGATCGTATGTATTCCGGTCGGACTGATTGGAATGACACTGATCATACAGGATAAAATCCCATTCATCCACGCTTATCAGCTGGGGCGTATCATGGCATGGCTTTATCCGGACGATTATCCGGATCTTGCCTACCAGCAGCAGAATTCGATCATGGCGATCGGTTCCGGACTATTATGGGGAAAAGGACTTAACAATACGGATCCGACTTCGGTCAAAAACGGAAACTTTATTTTGGAACCTCAAAATGACTTTATTTTCGCGGTTGCAGGTGAAGAACTTGGATTTGTGGGCAGTGCAGTGATCATAATTCTCTTGCTTTTCATCACGATTGAGTGTATATTTATTGCTAGAAAAGCAAAAGACACAGCAGGCAGACTGATCTGTTGTGGTGTAGGTGCGCTGATTGGTTTTCAGACTTTTGTCAATATCGGTGTGGCGAGCGGGCTTCTGCCAAATACAGGTGTAACACTTCCGTTTGTCAGCTACGGACTTACATCATTATGGTCTTTGTATATAGGTATCGGGCTTGTCTTAAATGTCGGGCTTCAGCCGAAAAAATATTAACAACAGGGGGTCCTACAACATGAACATTGGATTAATAGCACACGATTCAAAAAAGAAACTGATGCAGAATTTCTGCATTGCCTATCGGGGTATACTTTGCAAAAATGAGCTTTATGCAACTGGAACGACCGGAAGACTGATCGAAGAGGTTACAAATTTAAACGTTCATAAATATCTGGCAGGACATTTAGGCGGGGCACAGCAGTTAGGGGCTCAGATCGAGCACAACGAGATCGATCTTGTCATTTTTCTTCGTGATCCGTTGACACCAAAATCACACGAACCGGATGTCAACAATGTCGTAAAAATCTGTGATACACACAACATACCGCTTGCAACAAATCTTGCTACCGCAGAACTTCTGATCAAATCTTTAGACAGAGGCGATTTAGAGTGGCGTGAAATGTACAAATAACAGAAACGAATAATAGAATACACACTTTGTGAACATTCTATTATTAAGAATAAAATATATACGCAGGATATACCTTTATCTGGTGTATCCTGCGTATTTTATGAAAGGAATTTTAACATGAAACGATTGCTATCTGTTCTGTGTATTACAGGATTTTTACTTGGCAGCATTACCGGTTGTGGCAAAGAGGAGGTTACACTGGAACAGCCTTATGATATTTATGAAACGACCGGAAGTCTTGGTCTTGGAACAACTGTTTCTGCCGGTGCACAGGAATATTTTTCAAAAGACCTGTGTGTAGCCGATGACGTTTCACTTGGTACAGATACAACGGATTCACAGGTTGCAGAAGGCGCCGGTACTTTTAATCTGGCAACAAATGAGATTGTCTATGCAAAAAATATATATGAGAGACTATATCCGGCAAGTACAACAAAAATTCTGACCGCATATATTGCATTAAAGTATTGCACAGATTTAAGCCAGACGGTCACGATCAGTGAAAACGCTGCAAATCAGGCCTCCGATTCCTCTGTCTGCGGTCTTCATGCCGGAGATGTGATCCGCATGGATAACCTTTTATATGGTATGATGCTGCGAAGCGGTAATGATGCTGCGATTGCAATCGCAGAGTCGATTTCAGGGAGTGTGGAAGAATTTGCGGCACTGATGAACAAAGAAGCAGCCGCACTGGGGGCGACACAGTCTCATTTTGTCAACCCAAACGGACTTCCGGATGAAAATCATTATACCTCTGTATATGATCTGTATCTGATTTTCCGTGCGGCATTACAGAATGAAACATTTGTCCAGATCATAAGCACGACTTCCTATGATGTAACCTATCAGGCAGGAGATGGTACAATAGAAGAACATACCTGGGAAAATACAAACCAGTATCTGAGCGGTCACGCAAAATCTCCGGACGGTTTTACCGTAATTGGCGGTAAAACGGGTACAACCGGTGATGCAGGATACTGTCTGGTGCTTTATTCCATGAATGAACAGTCACAGCCAATTATTTCTATTGTTCTGAAAGCAGACGGAAAATCAAACCTTTATCTGTTAATGAATGAAATGTTATCCGGTTTTGCAAATTAATTGAAAATATTATTGTTTTTTTTGTGTTAATATACTATAATTAATTTATAAAACGAACCGTTTTTATTCATTTTCACGAATATGGACGTTGCATCGAAGGATCAGGAGGGAAATGACCATGATAGAGATTATTTCAGGCGAAAAGGGAAAAGGAAAGACAAAGGAACTGCTTAACAAGGTCAATACATCGATCACATCTGCAACTGGCAATATCGTATATCTGGATAAGAGCCAGAAACATATGTATGAGTTAAATAATAAGATTCGATTGATCAATGTTAACGATTTTCTGATTGATAACTGTGATGAATTTCTCGGTTTCATCTGTGGTGTGATATCACAGGATCACGATCTTGAAGAAATGTACCTTGACAGTTTTCTTACCATTGCATCGATAGATTCCGATGAACTTTTAAATCATGCGATTCAAAAGCTTGATGTGATCAGTGAAAAATACAATGTAAAATTCATTTTAAGCGTATCCAAAGATGAATCAAAACTGACAGATATTGCAAAAGCAAAAATCGTCATTTCCCTATAAAAATGAATATGTAAACAATCAGATAACACACACCATGTGAATATATCTTTTGTTATGAATTATGCGGTATGGAAAGATCTCTTATCCATACCGCATAATTCATGATAACAGAATGTTTGCGAAACATGCATTCTGTTATTAAGATTCTCCTACAGAACGGATTCTTCCGAACAAGCTGAGCAGATATAATCCCCCAATTCCCACAAGTGCATAAATAATTCTTGTAAGCCATGACATATCCCCGAAAAGAAATGCCACCAGATCAAACCTGAAAAAGCCAATCAGTCCCCAGTTAATCGCACCAATGATAACCAATGTAAGCAATGTGTAATCAAGCCAGTTTGTATTCATTTTTTTAGCCTCCTTTTGCAGATAGTATGCACGCAAAAAAAATTTTTTATTCGTATAAAACTTTTTTATCCTCGTTGTTTTCTATTGAATAAAATGTTAGAATAGGAATGTTGAAAAATTTAAGAGGTGAGTAAATTTTTGAATGAACATAAAAAAGTAGTAAAATATCGTAAACCGTTCAACATAAATATTGGTGTAATCATTTTTATTATTATTTTCATATATCTTGTATTCAATGTTTTCACTTACATTACAACAACGCATACTTCTGTTTATGAAGTGGAGCAGGGAACCATGGCAGAAAATAATGTTTACCGCGGTCTGATCCTTCGGGATGAAACAATTGTCACATCGCAATACGCTGGATCACTGAACTATTATGTACGCGAATCATCGAGAGTCGGATACGGAGATCTGATCTGTTCCGTCGATGAAAGCGGAAGCGTTTCCCAAAAGATTAATGATGTAAGTGCAGACGCCTCTAATCTGGATGCCGAAGGACTTTTAGAAATCGAAAATGATATTTCCGACTATGAAAATTCCTATCAGGCGCAGACATTTTATAATATTTATTCATTTAAAGAAAATATTGATTCTGCATTAAATGAAGCCTTAAGTCTGGAAGCTTTAAACGGATTATCGGATTATACATCCGCTGCCGGAAATGGTTCTTCCTTTCATACGATCACAACCGATACACCTGGGATCCTTGTTTATTACACGGATGGATTTGAAAATACGACCACGGACAATTTTTCAAAAGAACAGTTTGATGAAGCGTCCTATCAGCGCAATAATTTAAAACAGAATGTATCCGTTTCTAACGGGGATGCGGTTTATAAACTGATCAGCAACGAAGAATGGCATATTGTCGTTCCTATTACAAATACACTCGCAGATGAACTTGCAGATGACAATACTTTAAAACTCCGGTTTAATAAGGATGGTAAAACGGCATACGCTACCTATGTGATTACAGAAAAGAGCGGCGAAAAATACCTGATTTTAACACTTCGCAATTCACTGGTACGTTACGCAAAAGATCGTTTTATAGAGATTGAACTGCTGCTTACCGAACAGACCGGACTGAAAATTCCAAATTCGGCAATTACAGAAAAAGAATTTTTTACCATACCGGTCAGCTACTTTATGAAAGGCGGGGATTCTGATGCCGATGGACTGCTTGTTTCGTCCACAAACAAAAACGGAAAGACAACAACAGAGTTTGTTTCGCCAACGATTTATTACACAACTGACGATTATTACTATATCGACAGTGAGAATGTTACTGCCGGAGACATTCTGGTAAAACCTGATTCGAATGAAACTTACCGGGTTGGCTCAGACACTGCAACCTTAAAAGGTGTCTATAACGTCAATAAAGGTTATGCTGTTTTCAAACAGATCGATATCCTTTATCAGAGCAAGGAGTATACCATCGTAAAAACTGGAACTTCCTATGGAATTTCCTTATATGACCACATCGCTTTAGATGGAGCGAAGATCAATGAAGATGATTTGTTAAAATAATGGAGGGAAAATGATATGTTAAAAGAAAATCTTGCCAATGTCGAAAAAAATATTGAACAGGCTTGTAAAAATGCCGGACGCAGCCGCGATGAAGTAACCCTGATTGCGGTAAGCAAAACGAAACCCGTTGAAATGTTACAGGAAATTTACGACGAAAACATCCGTGATTTCGGTGAAAATAAAGTACAGGAACTCTGCAGCAAGATGGAGCAGCTTCCATCAGATATCCGCTGGCATATGATCGGACATCTTCAGCGCAATAAAGTAAAGTATATTGTGGGAAAAGTTGAGTTGATCCATTCCGTGGATACATACCGCCTTGCAGAAGAGATTAACATTCAGGCAAAAAAACAGAATGTGATCGTTCCAATTCTTGTCGAAGTCAATATTGCACATGAAGAGTCTAAATTTGGTATTTCCGCAGAAGATGCAATCCTACTTGTGGAAGAGATTTCCAAACTTGAAAATATCCGTATCAAAGGACTTATGACGATTGCGCCTTATGTTGAAAATCCGGAAGATAATCGTCTGTATTTCCGAAAAATAAAGCAATTATCTGTTGACATAACTAATAAAAACATAGATAATGTATTTATGGAAATTCTGTCTATGGGAATGACAGGAGATTATATGGTTGCAATCGAAGAGGGCGCTACCATGGTGCGTGTAGGAACCGGAATTTTCGGTGAAAGAAATTATAAACAGGAGTGAGAACATGGGAGTTCTTGATAAATTTTTAAATGTTATGCGTCTGAATCCTGAGGATGACGACGATTTTTACAATGAAGATTACGATTACGATGATGATTATACAGAGGACGAGCCAAAGCAGACATTCCGTCGCGAGAAGAAACGTGAAACAGTAGAAAAAGATTATGATTCAGATCGTCCGAAGGAGACTCCGGTAAAATCCTCATCCAAGGTAACGCCGATCCGTCCATCGAAAAAACAGACTGGTCCCGGCGGTATGCAGGTATGTGTGATCAAACCTACTTCTGTTGAAGATGCGAGAGAAATTACAGAGACTTTACTGGAGAACCGTACTGTTGTCCTCAATGTTGAGGGCCTTGACGTTGAGATTGCGCAGCGTATCATTGATTTTACATCCGGTTCATGCTTTGCAATCAGTGGTAATCTGCAGAAGATTTCAAATTACATCTTCATTATCACACCGGCATCTGTGGATATTTCCGGAGATTTTTTAAGTTTAATGGATTCATTTGAGACAAGGGGTATTCAGACCGATTTTTAATTATGAATGAGCAGGAACTTTGTAAAAAACGTCTGTTGGATCTTTCCAGACAGGCTGACCGAAAGGGAATCGTTTTATTCAGCGATTTCCTTAATTTAAATGAACTGAATATTTACCACCAGTGTGAATCCGAATTTGCCACAAAGACGGAGAGTTTTGGCGGGGTTTCCTATGCAGAGCGTCAGATAATTGCTTTTATTCCTGATGCTCTTTATTATGAATGGACATACCCGATTGCGGCATTAAAGGTGGAACCCGCTTATCCGAAGTTTGCAGAAAAATTAGGTCACCGTGACCTGCTTGGATCTGTCATGACACTCGGTATAGACCGCTCAAAGATCGGTGATATTCTGATGGGAGACGGCTGTTATTATATCCTGTGTGAGGAAAATGTGGCTCCATACTTTATGGAACAGCTCACAAAAGTTCGTCATACACTGGTGCGCTTAAGTGTTGTAAGTACAGACGAAATCAGTTCGCATCAGGAGATGATCGATAAAGATGGCATCATTACCTCAAACAGACTTGATTCTGTCATTGCCTGTGTATACCGTTTATCCAGAAGCCAGTCTTTAGAACTGATCCGCGCAGACCGTGTATTTGTAAATGGAAAAAATATTCAGACACCAACCTATATCTGCAAGCCGGATGATATTATATCCGTGCGCGGTCATGGGCGTTTTCATTTTATTTCCATCTCAGGAGAAACCAATAAAGGACGTCTGAAAATCAAATACCAGCTATATAAAAGTTAACAGTACGCTCATATGCAAAAATGCAGAAACGGAGGAGTATTATGTCAAAAAGTATACCGGTTACAGATGGAACAAATGTGATCTATACGATTGAATTAAAAAAAGATTTTGGGGATCTTTGTAAAGAACTGACCAGACTCAAAATCAGTCCTGACCAGAAACTTTGTATTGTCACAGATTCCAATGTAGCACCCTTATACGCAAAGGAAGTACAGGATCAGCTTTCTGCGGTATTTTCAAATGTATTTTTACATATTTTTCCTGCAGGTGAAGCAAGCAAAAACACGGATACCGTAGGTGCGTTATATCAGTTTCTGATAGAAAATCACTTCGACAGAAGAGACATCCTCTTAGCACTTGGTGGAGGTGTAGTCGGTGATCTGACCGGTTTTACGGCAGCAACTTACTTACGGGGCATTGATTTCATACAGATTCCAACTACACTGCTTTCACAGGTGGACAGCAGTATTGGCGGCAAAACGGGTATTGATTTTATGCAGTATAAAAATATGGTCGGTGCATTTTATCAGCCTAAATTAGTTTATATGAACCTGTCAGTGCTTCATTCTCTTCCAGGAAAACAGATTGTTTCCGGAATGGGAGAGATTATCAAGCATGGCTTGATCAAGGATGCTTCTTATTTTGAATGGCTCATCGCTCATGAAAAAGAGATCTGGGCATTAGATCCTGAAATTTTAGAAGAAATGATCTACATAAGCTGTAATATCAAGCGTGATGTGGTCGAACGTGATCCCAAAGAGCAGGGAGAGCGTGCACTCCTTAATTTTGGACACACGATTGGTCATGCCATTGAAAAGCTTTCTGATTTTTCGCTTTACCACGGAGAATGTGTAGGACTTGGTATTGTTGCGGCATCTTATCTGTCCATGCAGCTTGGCCATATTTCAAAAGAAGATTTTGAGAAAATACAAAATGCTTTATCGCTTTTTGAACTTCCAACACAGATGGATGGATTTAACGCAGAAAAAGTTCTTTCTGCAACAAAATCCGATAAAAAAATGGTTGGAAACCAGGTTAAGTTTATTCTGTTAAAAGAGATTGGAAATGCTTATATCTACCGCGAACTGACAGATGAACAGATTCTTGACGGTATCCGTTATGTCTGCCATTCCTAAAATGATTTCCAAAGAAATGAGGGCTCAATGAAACAACAATCTAAAACCATTCAAAAAAAAGCTTTTATCGGTATTTTATGCTCAGTCATTCTGATTTTTTTAGACCAGTTTACAAAATATCTTGCAGTACAGCATTTGAAAGATCAGATGCCTGTTGTTTTGTGGAAAAACGTTTTGGAACTCAGTTATTTAGAGAACCGTGGTGCAGCGTTTGGTATTTTTCAGGGAAAACAGTGGCCGCTTATTATTTTTACCGTGATTGTTCTGATCCTTATCATATATTTTTATCTGATGCGCATTCCTTCGGAAAAACATTTTGGCTTACTCAATGGAATCGCCATTCTGTTTTTTGCAGGTGCGATCGGTAACTTTATTGACCGGGTTACGCAGAGATATGTGGTTGATTTCTTTTATTTCAGACTGATCAATTTCCCGGTGTTCAACGTCGCAGACATTTATGTGACCGTTGCTGCCGTACTTTTGATCTTATGTCTGCTGTTTTATAAGGAAGAAGACTTTGAACGTATTCTTCCCACAAAAAAGAAATCATGATTTTTGTATACCATTGAATATACATACCAGAATGGAGATTTTATGAAACAGGAAACTTTCGAAATAGAGGCAGAATATGAGGGAGAACGCTTAGATAAATATCTAAGCGTTATTTTTGAGCAGTCAAAAACCTCTTCAAATGCACCTTCACGTTCTTTTTTTCAGAAACTGATCAGAGACGGCCATGTAAAAGTAAATGATTCTATAGCAAAAGCAAATTACCGTCTGCGTATGGATGACCTTGTATGTGTGGAAATTCCAGACGCCGTGGAAACACCGATTCTCCCGGAAGATATCCCGCTTGATATTTTATATGAGGACGATGACCTTCTCGTTGTCAATAAACCGAAAGGAATGGTTGTACATCCATCAGCAGGGCATTATTCAGGCACCTTAGTTAATGCGATTATGTTTCACTGCAAAGACAGTCTTTCTGGCATTAATGGCGAAATACGGCCAGGAATCGTGCACCGGATCGATATGGACACAACCGGTTCGCTCATTGTATGTAAAAATGATGAGAGCCATGTTAAAATTGCAGAGCAGATCAAAGAGCACAGTGTCAATCGCAGATACCGCGGTATTGTATATGGCGTTGTAAAAGACGATGAAGGAACGATCAATGCTCCGATCGGCAGACATCCGACCAACCGGAAAAAGATGGCGATCAACGAGAAAAATGGAAAGCCGGCGATCACACATTATAAAGTACTGGAACGTTTTTCGAATTATACCTATATGGAATTTAAATTAGAGACGGGCAGAACACATCAGATCCGCGTTCATATGGCAAGTATCGGTCACCCGTTACTTGGCGATACCGTATATTCCAGTGGAAAAAGTCCGTTTAAAACGCAAGGGCAGACACTTCATGCCATGACGATCGGTTTTATTCATCCGCGTACTAATGAATATATGGAAATATCGGCACCACTCCCAGAATATTTTTTGAAAATACTAAAAAGTTTGCATTAAATTCCGGAAAATTGTTTTAATTTTTGAAAAAATGTAGTATAATTATACAAAAGAAACAGATATCATCATATGAAAACGAGGCGTTTTGCATGTATTGCACAAATATTTCGTAATATGTAAGATATTCTGCTGCAAAAGAAAGTGGGGGATTCCTATGTCAAATAAGATATATACCATCGGTCGTGAATTTGGAAGTGGAGGTAAAGCAGTTGGTGAGGCACTTGCCAACAGACTTGGCATCAAATTATACGACAAAGAATTATTACAGCAGGCAGCGAAAGACAGTGGCTTTTGCGAAGAGATTTTTGAAAATCACGATGAAAAACCAACCAGCAGCTTTTTATACTCACTGGTCATGGATACATACTCCGTTGGAAGCTACAATTCTTCACCGTTTCTTGATATGCCGTTGAACCATAAAGTATTCCTTGCACAATTTGAAACGATCAAAAAGATTGCAGATCGTGAATCCTGTGTCATTGTTGGCAGATGTGCAGATTACGCATTGGCAGATTATCCGGACTGCATCAATATTTTTATACATTCAGATATGGAAAACCGCGTCAAAGCTGTCAGCAAACGCCTGAATATCACAGAGAATAAGGCAAAAGACCTGATCCAGAAAAAGGATAAACAACGCGCCAGCTATTATAATTATTATTCCAGCAAGCGCTGGGGTGATTCTACCAGCTATCATCTGACACTGGATGCCGGAAAGCTTGGTATTGACGGATGTGTCGACATGATCTTAAAATTCCGTGAAATTATGGATGCACAGAAATAAAATAGAAATATCCCGGAGAAAAGTCCCTGTTAAGGTGTATAGCCTTAATGGGGATTTTTTTGTAAAAATGATAATTGCAAATTGATTAGTTTTGTTGCCGACACAGCGTATATTGAGTTAATAAGCTACAGACTATTTGCTTCCGAATGCAACTATTCGTTAAACTTGTGTTTTGCGAATAGAAGAAAAGACAATCAAACAACTCAAATACACTCTGCTACATATAAATTTATACAAACTTTATCATCAATGCATCCATACGAAAATCCCGTGTTAAGATAAATATCTGGTTAACACGGGATTTTTCTGAATGACAGCCTGCAAATAAATCTATATTATTTACATTTTACTTTTTTTACTACTGAATATGCGCCATATATTTTTTTACCTTTCACAGTTTTATATGCGCGTACCTTATAATAATACATTTTTTTGGAAGAAACTTTTTTATCAAGGAAAGTTGTTTTTTTCGCGTTTTTAACGGTAGAAACTTTTGTAAATTTTCCTTTATTTGAAACAGCAGTAAGCGCATTCCAGCTTAAGGTAACACTATCTACTTTTACAGAATTCACCTTTACATTTTTCGGTGCCGTTTTATCTACGGACTTTACTGTTACTGTCACCGTTGCCTTTGCTGAGTCATCTGCTTTCGCAGTAATAATGGCTGTTCCAGTTCCTTTGATTGTTAAATTGCCACTGGAAGCATCTATTGTCGCCACCGCATTATTAGAACTGCTCCAGTTTACATTTGCTTTTACTCCGGTCGGTGTAGTTGTTGCTGTCAGCTGATAACTCTTATTTTTATTTGTGTCATAATCATAAGTAACTTTAACAATATAAAGTTTGTCTTTTCCCGGAGTAACATTCATTTTACTTCTGTCAAGTTCAAATGGAACAACAACAGAATCTGCATTCGTGACATCTTTGATCGTTCTCTGGAAAACAATATCTCCATCTAACGAATCTTCGTATACTTTCAGTTCCACATCTGCATTTCGTGCTGTCAGATTAGAAATCTGTGCATACACATCAATGATATTATCATGATAATATTCCGTTGTTTTTAGCGAAACATCTGCATATCCGAGTTTAATTTCCTGTTCATTATTTTTTGTATTGCGATCTTCATCTTGATTGATCACAAACCTGTATGTTTGCACTTCTTTCGATACGGATTTTGAAAATGTAATTTCAATCTCTTTTTCTTCTCCTGAAGCAATACTTTCATTACATCCACGGTATCGATCCAGTCATCATCCTCATATACATCAACAGTAAATCCTGATGCATCTTTCACCCCTTCATTTCCAACGGAAATTGTCGCTGTCTGCCTGCCGTTTGCATAATTTTGTTCGCTGGCGCTCACATTTTCCAATACAAGGTCATTTGCTTCAACAGTTTCCTGGTAAGCAAGGATAAACTCATCCGCATCATTGAGATCATAATACCCGAATACAATATGGTAAATTCCATCGGACGTTTTATAAATTGCTGGTTGGTAAATGTATTGTTGGTAGTGTCAAATACTGCAAATGCAAGTTCAATTCTTCCGGCAAGATCTTTAATCTGCTCTGTCGTGTTCAAATTAACAGACTTCTTGTGTCTGTCTTTTGATTCTTCCGTTTCAGTCTCTTCAATTTCAGTTTCTTCTATTTCGACTTCTTCGGTTTCAATCTCCTCAGTTTCAATTTCCCCGGTTTCGGTTTCTTCGGTTTCAGTTTCTGCTTCTTCCGTCTGAATCTCTTCTATTTCTTCCGTCTCGGTTTCAACTTTCTCAGTTACTGCTTCTTCCGTTTCGACTGTTTTCTCAGAAGCCATTTCATCCGTTTCCTGAGGTTCTTCTTTGCTGTTCCGCCAATGACTGGAACATCTCCCGGTACGGTATAACCAACTCCATTTCCAAATTTGAAATTTTCGCTGACTTTTGTATCAGTACCAATGAATCTGGATGCTTTCGACTTTATAAAAATGTTGGTCTTAACAGCCTCTGATTTTACATTGTTTCCACATGCAACCTGTAAGTAAAAGAACTTTCCGGGCGGATCAGCCCGTTCCCCGCACTGACATTTATACCATATAAAAATTATACTAAAATAATTCCAATCAAAATAAACCGTATACCACCCAGCATAAATCCTGTTATGCCAAATAGCATTCCAAAATCATTTTCCTCCTTTCTTTCAAATTTCCTTTCAAAAAAATCAACCATTCTTACGATTTTCATCGTATGAGTTCATCAGAATCAAGAATGATCGTAAAAGGTCCGTCATTCACAAGGGATATTTTCATATCTGCTCCGAAAACCCCCTGTTCTACAACTGCAATCTGATTTTTGCAGCTCTCAATAATATAGTGATAAAGTTCTTTTGCCATGTCCGGTTTACCGGCATCTGTAAAAGATGGCCTATTTCCCTTCCGGCAATCTGCATATAAGGTAAACTGTGATATTAATAACAGACTTCCATTCACATCCTTCAATGATAAATTTGTCTTTCCTTCAGAATCTTCAAAAATACGAAGTCCGATCAGTTTTTTTATCATTTTATCCGCAATCTCTTTCGTATCAGAATCGGATATGCCAATCAGTACCATAAAACCTTTTTGAATACTGCCCGTTACCTCATCATCTACGCGACATGCGGCTGAACATACGCGTTGTACTATAAATTTCATGATCCATATCTACTCCTTTTTTCATAATTTCAAATCCATTTTTTATACCAAATTTCATAACCATAAATCCTACTATAAATTTAACATATTTTTAACAATTTGCATATACTTTCCCACATTAAACAAAAAAAGTAATAATTTTATCCTGCATCATCCGGATTAAAAATTAATATACCTTTGCCTTAAAATATTGTATAATAAAGAAAGTTCAGGAGGCCTGCATATGAAATTACAGCAATTATACAGCTACACGCGAAAAGCAATTGATCATTATCAGTTGATTGAGTCCGGCGATAAGATCGCCATTGGTATTTCCGGAGGCAAAGATTCTCTTACACTTTTATATGCACTGAGTGGTCTGCGCCGCTTTTATCCCCAAAAATTCGATCTGGTAGCTGTGACCGTAGATCTTGGCTATGAAAATTTTGATCTTACAGCTGTTTCAAAACTCTGTCATGATCTTGACGTCTCATACCATATCGTAAATACAGAAATAGCAAAGATTCTCTTTGAAGAACGAAATGAAAAACCCACCTGTTCCTTATGTGCAAAAATGCGCAAAGGTGCCTTGAATCAGGCGATAAAAGAACTCGGATGTAATAAAGTGGCATATGCACATCATATGGATGATGTGATTGAAACAGCATTTTTATCCATGATCTTTGAGGGACGCTTTTATGTATTTCCCCCAAAAACCTACATGGAAGATTCTGATCTTACCATAATCCGTCCTCTGATTTATGTATCTGAGGCAGAAGTAAAAGGATTCCGGAATAAGTATCAGCTTCCTGTTGTAAAAAATCCATGTCCGATGGACGGTAATACCAAACGCGAATATGTAAAGAAACTGATACAGCAGTTAAATATAGACAATCCGGGGGTTAAGACGAAACTTTTTCATGCAATCCAGAACGGAAATATACAAGGATGGCTGTCCGGTACCAATAATGCAATTTAAGCCTTATGTTACTTTTTTAAAATGGAGATCACAATGAAAGAAAAAGCATATTATGAAACAATAAACGTAAAGAATGAAGTAAAGTTAAGAAAACTATTAGAAACACTGCCACCCTTTTGCAAACAGTTTTTTATTGGCATTGAAGCAACAAGCTCTTCCAGGACAAAAATTGCATACGCATATGATATCGGGTGTTTCTTTGATTACCTGCATGCTACCAATCCGGTCTGTGCTAAAATGGATATTACAGATTTTCCAATCTCTATTTTAAATGAAATTACACCAATGGATATTGAGGAATATCTTTCTTATTTAAAATACTACGAAAAAGACGGAACGGAACACACCAATGATGAAGGTGGTTTGAAGCGTAAACTTTCTGCACTGCGCTCCTTTTATCATTATTATTACAAAAATGGCTTGATTGAAGATGATCCAACTGTTAAAGTAGACATGCCTAAAATACATGAAAAGAATATTATCCGTCTGGATGTCGATGAGGTGGCAAAGCTCCTTGACGAAGTGGAATCTGGCGAGAATCTTACTGCGAGACAGCAACAGTATCATGAAAAGACAAAAATCCGGGATCTGGCAATGATGACACTTCTTTTAGGAACCGGTATCCGTGTTTCTGAATGTGTCGGCCTCGATATGGAAGATGTTGACTTTAAAAATAACGGCATTAAAATCCACCGCAAAGGTGGCGCAGAAGTTGTCGTATATTTTGGAGAGGAAGTCCGCAGAGCTCTCATGGATTATATGGTGGAACGCCAGAAAATCACTGCAGCCGACGGAAGTATCAATGCGCTCTTCCTATCACTTCAAAACAAGCGCATAAGTGTCAGATCCGTGGAAAATATGGTAAAAAAATATTCCAAGCTTGTAACAACCTTAAAACATATTACACCGCATAAACTTCGGAGTACCTACGGTACATCCCTCTACCGCGAAACCGGCGATATCTATCTGGTTGCCGATGTTCTTGGACATAAAGATGTCAATACTACCCGTAAGCACTATGCTGCACTTGAAGATGAAAGACGCCGGAGTGCTGCGAAATATGTCAAATTACGTGAGATCTGATTTCTGTGTATTATTAAAAAAGTGCTATATGACATTTTATATCATATAACACTTTTTCTAATTCATAACAATAGAATGTTCATGGAAGATGCATTCTATTGTTTCATATATTATGTCTCCGGTAACAATATACTGTCAATTTTTTCCTGAATCCTGCGCTGTACCAGTTCTGCAATCTCATGTGTTTTCAATGAACCATATTCATCAAATAAAATAGGTTTCAGATAGTGTACCTGTGTTGTCACAGGTCCCAGATTAAAACTGTTAAAAACCTTATAGGAATCGATCAGGGCAACCGGTATAATCGGTGCCTTTGTCTTTAAAGCAATTTTAAAACTACCGGCCTTGAAATTGCATACATTATTACGATTATTGAAATCGTACCCGCCTTCCGGAAAAAGGATATAACGTTTCCCCTTTTTAACGTCTTCTGAAACTTCATTAATGATTGTAAGCGCCTGCCTTACATCCTTCTTATCCAGACGTTTTCCCTGCAGCAGATCGATAAATTCCCGAACGAGGATCGTATTGGATTTTGCACGATCCATGACGATAGAGCACGGTTTTTTATGGGTATAAATAATACCAAGTGCGTCATACTTTCCCTGATGGTTTGGATACATCATATAGCCGCCCTCTGACGGGAGATTTTCCAGACCATATGCTTTCGTCTTAATTCCACCAGTCGTTTTCATAAGGCGAATCACATGGCGCGCAAGCTCATATCGCTCTTCTTCTGAATATTTTTCAGGATGATCCGCTTCCTTATGCATCTTTGGAATCATATATGGTGCTCTGAAAAGGTTCATAAGAATTACATAAATAAACTTTAACATATCTTCAACGCTATCCTCCGTACCTGGCATATACCCTGAATATCACCACTTCCATCGGGATATTTTTATGCCGAATATAATTATTATAGCTTATTTTGAAGAAAAATACAACATCCCCACAGACTACTGTTTTGTTCCTACTGTTTTGTTGCTGTTTTGTTGCTGTTTTGCGCTGCTATTTGGGCACCTATTTTAAATATTCTGCTGAATAATATGGCACTGTCAGATATTCGCCCTCATGAATATCATCCGGAAAGATATGATTGATCATACATACCTCTTCTATATAAGCTGAGGTATCTTTATAATCATCGGTCATATAAATCCCTGCAATGTCATTTAACGTCTGTCCCGGGGTAATCTGTATGCTGGTATAATATTTATAGGCACTGGTTTCATCAGCCGCCTGTGCCCGGATCGTACCAAAACATGCGGAACACATTATTATAAATAGTACCATTGATAATGCGATCAAAAAAACTGATTTCTGCTTTTTCCCGCTTTTTCTTCTGCTTCTCATAAACACCCTCCATCACATGCGAACATTTGTTACGAACAGCTGTTTGTATATCTGTATCATAATGCACGAACATTTGTTTGTCAAGTGAAAAATCGAACAAATTTTCGGAATATACGTTTGCATTTTCATTTGTTTTATGATAAAATAAATACAGGGCAGAATCATCCCCTTACAAGATTGATAAAATACATTTTATCGTATAATAGGAGGCACTTTATGGCATATGGCAAAATCAGCAGTAAGCAGCGAGAAATTTTAGAATATATCAAACAGGAAATTTTAAACAAAGGTTATCCACCTGCAGTTCGTGAGATCTGCGAAGCAGTTCATTTAAAGTCAACTTCTTCTGTTCATTCACACCTTGAGACTCTTGAAAAGAATGGTTATATCCGAAGAGATCCTACAAAACCACGTGCCATCGAGATCATTGATGACAATTTCAACTTAACAAGACGTGAAGTCGTAAATGTCCCTATCATTGGTCAGGTAGCTGCCGGTCAGCCGCTGCTTGCCGTTGAGAATATCGAAAATTACTTTCCGATTCCTACTGAGTTTATGCCAAATGCAGAAACGTTTATGTTAAAGGTAAAAGGGGACAGTATGATTAATGCCGGAATATTTAACGGTGATAAGATTCTTGTACAGAAACAATCAGATGCACAGAATGGAGATATTGTCGTTGCGCTTGTAGATGATTCCGCAACCGTAAAAACTTTTTACAAAGAAGACGGTCACTTTCGCCTGCAGCCGGAAAATGATACCATGGATCCGATCATTGTGAATGAATGTTCGATTCTTGGTAAAGTATTCGGTATTATGCGATTTTTAAATTAAGGAAAAGGCAGCTGATTTTCATGTTAACAATCAGCTGCCTTTTCCGTTTATGTTCATAAAACTATTTACAAAACATATCACTATTTTTTTACAGTTCATCCACACTGATCTCTTTCCCATCTTTCCAGATACGCTCAAGATCATAAAAAAGTCTGTCCTCTTTCGAGAAAATATGGATAATGATATCATTATAGTCCATCAGGATCCATGTAGAAGACTGATTGCCTTCCACCTGCCGTACTTTAAGATCTGCCTTATATAAAGCTTCATCTACCGCATCACGCATTGCCTGAATCTGATTCTGGTTCATTCCATCTGCAATGATAAAAAAATCTGCGATCGGTGAAATTTCACGGATATCAATTATTTTCACATCCTCTGCCTTCTTGTCTTCCAGTGCCTTCACTGCTATTTTACAATATTCTGCTGAAGTCATAAATCTACACTCTCCTATTATTTTTGTTTATTTTCCCGGCAATGGCTTCATACACCACACCAGAAAGGCATGTTTAAACTTGAAACATCAATCATGGTTTTTCCTGTATTGACGGTAAAAATCATAGGTCATCTTTGTTGTTGCATCGATACTTCCACCACGGCTGGATAGATAAGCCAGCGTATCATGCAGGATTTCCGCCATACAGACATCCAGATCTTCAAAAGCGATCTTCCTTATATAGGGAAGGTTTTCTGCCTTATCCCGCCCAGGCTCAATATAATCCGCAATATAAATGATCTTGTCTAAGAGGCTCATATCCGGTTCACCGGTCGTATGCACTTTGATTGCATGTAAAATCTGTGGATCCGATACTTCATATACCGTTTCCGCCAAAAATGCCCCTAATTTTGCATGCAGCAGATACGGACTTTTATACTCTACCGGATTGATCAGAATGTGATTTTTTTCACACATTTCTATTTTCTGATCATTTGGGATACACTTTGCACAGTCATGAAGTAATCCTGCAAGCATTGCCTTTTCCATGGAATACTCATGTGCCATGGCAAGACAGCCCGCAGTGTACATAACACCTTTCGTGTGCTCATAACGACCCTTATCCAGTTCTTTTTTTAACTTTTTTCGAATTTCATTTAATTCCATGATAATCTCCATTTCAGACCAGCTTATTGCGAGGAGACGCTGCCGTCAGATTTGCGCAGACATAATTGCATGTATTATCATCTAATCCTCCCCATACAAATGATGTTCCTGAATATATGCCAGTACTTTAGGCGGAATCAGCGAAATATCTGTTTTTCCGCGTCTTAAAGCCGCACGGATCTCACTGGATGAAATATCTGTTTTTCCACCCTCGATTGGATAGATTTCAGCAGGAAATAGCTGTTTTAAGGCAGAAATCTTTTTCTCAACCTCCGACAAATCCATATCATCACGTACTGCAGCCAAAATAACTGCCTTCTCACAGATAATTTCAGGATGATACCATTTTTCTAAATAATCAAGGGAGTCAGCCCCCATAATAAAGAAAAAATCAGTATCCGGACAAGCCTCTTTTAATTTTGTGAGTGTCAGATAAGTATAACTTGTCCCCTCTGCATCGATTTCCATTCGTGAAAGTTTAAAATATGGAATATCATAGATAGCCAGAGCTGTCATTTCCGCCCGGATATCTGCCGCTGTCATTTTTTTCTCGTCTTTATTCGGAGAATGTCCGGCGGGAATAAACCATACTTCATCCAATGCAAATTCTTCATACGCACTCTGCGCAATATTTAAATGTCCCTTATGAATCGGATCAAAAGAACCGCCTAAAATGCCTACCCTCTTTAAATGCTTTTGTCCGATCCTGCACTCTGCATCTTCCATATCAGCCCGGCAGTTCGTACTTGGTATTTTTCTTCGCCTGACGGAATAAAACGATCTTCTTTCCAATTACCTTCACAACCTCAGAACGTGTCCGCTCTGCAGTCACTGCAGCAATCTCTCTCGGATCATCAATACAGTTTTTTAATACAGCCACCTTGATCAGCTCTCTCTTTTCTAATGCTTCGTCTAACGCTGTAATGATCTCCGGTGTAAGGCTTGCTTTTCCAATATGAAAGATCGGATCCATCGTGCTTGCACATCCGCCAAGGTATGCACGCTGTTTACTTGTTAATGCCATAACATTCCTCATTTCCGCACCGTTTCCCAGTGCCATTAATATCACATCAGTTTCTTATTATTTATAATAATCAAATTCAAATCCATACATACGCACAGTATCGCCATCTTCGATTCTGAATTCTGATATTGGTATAACCAAGCATTTTTTCGATCTTTGGTCCCTCAATCTCAAATGCTCCATCTGCCGCCTGTGAAATCGTATAAGGCTCATCCTTAAAGAATCGCAGTGCCGGATCAAATTCAGGCTCATAGATCACCGGCTCGCTGTCGCAGTGATCGAGCAGCTCCTGAACATGATACAGCAACTCTTTTAATCCCTTTCCGCTGACTGCAGAAATCGGGAATACACGGATTCCGTCTTTTTCGAACTCCCGTCTTAAAGACTGGACGATCTCATTCTCATCACCGTACACCGCATCCATCTTGTTTGCTGCAATCACCTGCGGCTTTTCTAAAAGTTTCGGATCATATGCCTCTAATTCCTTCATGATAGCACGGATATCTGCGATTGGATCACGTCCTTCGGTTCCGGCTGCATCGACCACATGGATCATGACTTTTGTACGCTCAATATGACGCAAAAACTCAAGTCCGAGTCCGACACCTTCAGATGCCCCCTCAATGAGTCCCGGAATGTCGGCAATGACAAATCCCTTCGCACCATCTAAGTCTACGACACCAAGGTTTGGCTGTAAGGTTGTAAAATGGTAATTGGCGATCTTTGGCTGTGCATTGGTTACCCTTGACAATAACGTTGACTTTCCAACATTCGGAAAACCGACCAGACCGACGTCCGCGATCACCTTTAATTCCAATTTTACTTCCAGTTCAATGGCATCTCCACCCGGCTGTGCATATTTCGGCGCCTGCATGGTAGATGTTGCAAAATGCTGGTTTCCAAGACCGCCGCGGCCGCCTTTTAAGATCACCTGTCTGCGGTTGTCACCGGACATATCAGCAATTACTTTTCCGGACTCTGCATCTTTGATCACAGTTCCTGCCGGAACTTTTAAGATCAGATCCTCGCCGTTCTTTCCATGACAGTTGCGTTTTCCGCCTTCTTCTCCAGGCTGTGCGGCAAACTTTCTTCTGTGACGATAGTCGGTAAGTGTATTTAAACCGTCATCGACCACGAATACGATATCACCGCCGCGGCCGCCGTCTCCGCCATCCGGACCGCCGTCCGGCACATATTTTTCCCTGCGGAAACTGACATGACCATCCCCGCCTTTTCCTGATTTTATAATAATTGTTGCTCTGTCTGCAAACATATTTTTCTACCTCAAATTTAACAAAAACACGTACATAAAGCAGGGTTCAACCTGACTTTGAATACATGTGAATTACCTGTCACATTCTTAATACAAATAGAACCCGGCTATCACATCCATCTGCGATGGATGTGCCATCTGTGATGGGTGTTCATAGTCGGGTCCACAGTACATCTTATTCAGCTACTGGATAAACGGAAGCCTGTTTCTTATCTCTTCCTTTTCTTTCGAATCTTAAGATACCATCTGTTAAAGCAAATAATGTATCATCTCCACCGATACCTACATTAACGCCCGGATGAATCTTTGTTCCACGCTGTCTGTATAAAATGTTTCCAGCTTTTACAAACTGTCCGTCTGCTCTTTTTGCTCCTAATCTTTTAGATTCGGAATCACGACCGTTCTTTGTAGAACCAACTCCCTTTTTATGAGCAAAAAACTGAAGGTTCATATTTAACATGTCTTACACCTCCCTGAATTTTAGAATGATATAATCATTTCCATAAGTGTTTTGTATTCCCTGCAAACCTAAAACCAATGACTTCATAAGTAGATCGGCATCATGTCCTGCCGGGGAAGAAAACGATAAGCTTATCTTTCCTGTCTCCTCATCCGAATCAGTGAAAAAGGCATCTTTCGTATATAAGCCGAGACTGTTTACCGTATTGATGACCAATGCGGAAATCCCTGCACATACAATATCTTCGCCTTCCTCTGCATATCCGGCATGTCCAAGACATTCAAAGCCTAAAAACTCGTTGTCACGGTTTCTGAAAATCGTTATCTTTGTCATAACAACTTTCCCTGTCGATTACGCGTTGATCTTTTCAATCTTAACCTGTGTAAACGCCTGTCTGTGACCGTTTTTCTTGTGATAGCCAGTCTTTCTCTTGTACTTGTAAACGATAACTTTTTTACCTCTGCCCTCTTTTACGACAGAAGCCTCTACAGAAGCGTTTGCTACATCAGAACCAACTTTGATACCGTTGTCAGATACAGCTAAAACCTGATCAAAAGTTACTTTCTCACCAGCTTCTTTTCCGAGCTTTTCAATGGTAATGATATCGCCTTCGGATACTTTGTACTGTTTACCACCTGTTGCTATAATTGCGTACATATGGCACCTCCTATTATCATTACTCGCCAGTTATGGTGCCTTCTATCTGTGATTGATACAGTATAGACGGACTTTCAGACCTCACTGTGCGGCATACTTCGTTACTTTAGCATATATTTTTTGTTACGTCAACCATTTTTTACAAATTTATAAAATATTTTTATCTGAAAGCAAAATAAACCAGCACCAGCGCTCCAAGCACGATACGGTACCATCCAAATACCTTAAAGTCATGTTTCCGGATATAGGACATCAAAAAGCGGATGACAACAATGGATACAAGAAATGCAACCACTGTTCCAACTCCCAGGATCACAAGCTCTGCCCCGGTAAATGCGAATCCAAATTTCAAGAGTTTTAAGAGGCTCATGCCGAGCATAACCGGAACTGCAAGGTAGAATGTGAACTCCGCAACAGCTACACGGGAGACACCTATGATCAGTCCACCTATGATCGTTGCACCGGAACGTGAAGTTCCAGGAATGATGGAAAGAACCTGAAACAATCCGATCATAAATGCAGTCTGGTAGGAAATATCCGCAAGTGTTTTGATCTTTGGCTCTCTTGTCTTATTCCAGTTTTCAATCAGAATAAAGGCAACACCATAAAAGATCAGAGCGATCGCAATCACAACCGGTGTGTGAAGATGTGCTTCGATATAATCGTCAAATAATATTGTGACAGCCGCTCCCGGAATACATGCTACCACTACTTTAAACCATAAAGAAAAAATATCTTTTCTTATCACAGGCTTCGCCTTATCCTTAAACTGGAACGGAAACATCCGGTTCCAGTAGAGGACTACAACCGCAAGGATCGCACCAAGCTGAATGATAATAAAAAACATTTCCTTAAAGGAATCACTTGCGTTTAGCTGTAAAAATTCGTCCACTAAAAGCATGTGTCCGGTGCTGCTGATCGGGAGCCATTCCGTGATTCCCTCCACGATTCCAAGAAAAATTACTTTTAAAATCTCAATAAAACTTAAATTCATTTTTATTCTCTCTATACTTTCTTAATTTTGATGATACTCAAATGTCCGTAAAATGTTCCAGATTGTGTCAGGACAAACTCTCCCGCAGTGATTTTTTGATTTTCTTCCGCGTGACCTCAACAAGACCGAGTTTTGTCATCTCAACGATCTGCGTTGGTACCGGATCTTTTTTCAGTGCCGCTCCAAAAACATTTAAAAGTTCACTCTCTGCCGACTTTGCTTCCAGATTGATAAAATCAACAATGACGATCCCTGAAATATTGCGCAGCCTTAACTGTCTTGCAATTTCTTCTGCAGCTTCGATATTTACTTTAAGGAAGTTTTCCTGCATTTCCTTTTTGGCAATGTTTTTTCCGGTATTTACATCAATTACCGTCAGAGCTTCCGTCGGCTGGATAATAAGGTATGCACCTGACTTTAACCATACTCTCTCCCTCAATGCATCGTGTAGCTGTGATGTGATCCCGCTAAGTGCCGATAATGAAACCATTTCATCTTCATAATAGCGGATTTTAAGACCATGTCCGGTGAGTATTTCATCTACCCTGGATCTCACACTGCCCCCGGTTACAAGCTGTTTTGCACCGACACCATACATGTTACAGATTGTCTCAAAGATTTCTCTGTCATCCGTCACCACTTCCCCCAGTTCTGTTTCATAAAGTCCGTTTAACATCTTCTGCCACGGCTGTTCCTCTTTATGTACCAGAGAATAGCGGATCAAATATTTTGCGCCTGAGATGATTTTTTGAACTTCTGCCTCAAGCTGTGCCAATTCCAAAAGCAGTTCCTCTTTTGATGCCTGCGCAGCATTGGTACGGACGATCACACCATATGGAATCTGTTCTTTGCCTGAAAGAAAATCTTCTACGATCTTTAACAGTTTTTCTCTTTTCTCTTTTGGCAGCTTGGAAGATGCACCGATTTTTCGTTTTCCAGTCGTAAGGATCACATATTTTCCGGTAAACGTAAGGTTCGTACTTACGGAAGGATCCTTCGTCTTTAATGCTTCTTTTACCACCTGAACTAAAAGTTCATCCCCTGCACAAATTGCTTTTTTTTCTGATTGTTTTTTGGTAAAAACAGGATTTTTCAGCTCCTGCAGCGGCAGGTAACAGTTCTGTCCCGGTGCGATGCAGACAAAGGCAGCATTCAGATTTTTTACAACATTTTCTACCCTGCCTATATAAATATTTCCAAGCACAGATGTCCCGGTCATGGATTCCGTGGTCACTTCGATCAGTTTTTGTCTGGCATCACAGAGTGCCGCAATGCGGTATTCTTTTTTTTCGATTTCTGTTGTTGTAATAATAAAACGGTTCATATTACCCGATCACTTCCCCCATTTTCCCAAGGGAAATAAATCCATCTCCTGCCGGATCCATGGCATAGACATCCCTGCGGTGAATCTGGATCGCATTCTGGTCATAAGTATATCCCATTGCCTGAAACATTGCTTCTAGTACAAGTTCCGGCTTTAGGTTATCCGTACTTCCTGTGGATACTTTTAAATAAAATACCGGTCTGCCGTCTCTTTCTGACACATCAAATGCATATACAAGCTGCTTTAAATCCATGACTTTTTCGCTTTTTTTCGTCTGTTTTGTGATCAGAAATTCTTCTTTTTCCGTAAAATACTGACGGATGCCATCTGCAAAAGTTCTAACGTCTGCAGCCGGTTCATACCCTTCTTTAAAGAAAAGGTCATAGTCCGCCGCTGCAACCATGGACATTGCTGTTTTCGCATTGTCCGGCAGCTTTACATACTCTGTGACTTCCACACCTTCCACCATGGTATCATTCAGTGCCTTAATAGACGCTTCGCTTGATCTGGTAGAATTTACTTCAATATCAAGATACTCTCCATCACTGGTGATTCCGACACCAAGCGGTGACGCAAAAGACATGATCTGGTGCGGGGAAAAGCCTTCCGAGTAGCAGATATCAATTTCTGCCCTGCGCATTGCCTTCTGAAAATAACGCATAATATCCAGATGTCCGATAAAACGCATCACACCGTATTTACGGAATTTAATCCTTATCTTTATCATAATGTCAACCTTACATTAACCCTTTCTTCTTTCACATTAAGTATCTCATGTAAAACGTTAAATATCTTTTTTAACGCTCTGCCATACATACCCCTGTTTTAAACTGGGCGGCACCACATCCGGAGCAGCGCATCCTGCAGTTTGGAGTCACATTCTCTTCCATGGCATTTTGCCATTCGCGTTTTAAGAATTCTTTCGTCACGCCGGTATCAATGAAATCCCATGGAAATACTTCATCAAGTGAGCGCTCTCTTTTGGTGTAAAAATCCATATCCACGCCACATTCCGCAAATGCATCCAACCATCTCTGGTAATCAAAATATTCGGACCACGCATCAAATATGCCGCCACGCTCATAAACCGTGCGGATCACATTTCCGACCTTGCGGTCACCGCGTGCTAATACACCCTCTAACACCGTCACATCAGCTTCATGCCAGTTGTATTTGATGCTTTTACGGTTTAACTGCTCTTTTACCGTGTCATTGACAACTTTCGCACGCGCAATATAGTCCTCCGGATCATGCATGGATGCCCACTGGAACGGTGTAAAAGGCTTTGGCACAAAAAACGATGTTGAAATTGTGATCTGGCATTTCCCATTCCGCTGATCTTTTGGAATCTCATAATAACGTACCGCAATATCGTTTGCCAGTTCCGGGATCGCCTTCATATCCTCTTCTGTCTCGGTCGGAAGCCCTAACATAAAGTAAAGCTTTACCTTATTCCAGCCACCTTCAAATGCCATTCCGGCACCTTCTAAGATAACCTCTTTTGTAAGACCTTTATTGATAACATCCCTGAGACGCTGGGAACCAGCCTCCGGTGCAAAGGTCAGACTGCTTTTCTTGATATCCTGCACTTTTCCCATAACATCTAAGGAAAATGCATCGATACGCAGAGATGGAAGAGAAATATTGACACCTTTTCCCTTAAATTCCTCAATTAAAAATGTCACAAGTTCCTGTAACTGTGAGTAATCGGAAGAACTTAAAGAGCTTAAAGAGATCTCTTCATGTCCGGTTGACTTTAACATCTGGTACGCAAGTTTTTTTAACCGTTCCACATCTTTTTCACGTGTCGGACGGTAGACCATACCCGCCTGGCAGAAACGGCAGCCACGGATACAGCCTCGCTGGATCTCAAGAACCACGCGGTCCTGTGTCGCCTTGATAAATGGTACAATCGGTTTTTCCGGATAAACTGCCTGCGTCATATCTGTAACAATCTGTTTTGTGACCGTGCGTGGCACATCCTCATACACCGGTTCAAATCCGGCGATCGTTCCATCCTCTTTATAGCTTACTTCATATAAAGATGGTACATAAATACCAGGAATCTTTGCGGCCTCATGTAAAAAATCCTTGCGCGAAGCTCCTTCCTGCTTCATTTTTTTGTACAGATCCAGCAGTGCATCATAGGAAATTTCGCCTTCTCCCATATAAAACAGATCAAAAAATTCCGCAATCGGTTCCGGGTTATAGGTACATGGACCTCCGCCAATTAAGATCGGATCATTTTCCGTCCTGTCTGCTGCCTCGATTGGAATCTGGCTTAGATCTAAGATCTGTAAGATATTGGTATAACACATCTCGTACTGTATCGTAATTCCCAAGAAATCCGCATCCTTTACCGGCTGTTGCGACTCTAAAGAAAATAACGGGATATTCTCTTCTTTTAAAATTGCATGCAGATCCGACCATGGGGAATAGACGCGCTCACACCAGACGTCCTCTCTTTTATTTAACATATCGTATAAAATCTGAATACCAAGATGTGACATTCCAATCTCATAAACATCCGGGAAACACATCACAAATCGGATATCAACCGTATCTTTCTCTTTTACCACGCTGTTTAACTCGTTACCGATATAGCGCGCCGGTTTATCAATCTTCATCAGTATCTCATCGGATAAAGCTAATTTTGTCATTTAAAAAAATCCTTTCCATTTCTTCTTTCGCGCTCAAATTTCGCCGTTCGTCAATCATACATGTATGTTGACTCACTTGCGCTCAATGTATCATAACATAATTTTTCAGATTTGTATAATAATGATTATCACAGATCATTTCTGTGATCGTCTGCGTGCTGTAACCACACAAATCCGTATGGGTATACATGCAGCCTAAAAAAGCTGCAAATATACATACAGATAAAAAAATGCGCAGTTTCAGTGCTGCCGCAAGCCCCATTTCCGGTGCAGAATCATCCACCTCTCTGGTCTCTCTCTTCTGCATCCCGTTTTCCTCATAAAAAGAATTGCGGATATTCTGCACATATTCCCTGCGCCGTTCGACTGTCTGTCTGTCCATAGAACACTCCATTTCTGTGCCAGTCCATCTGCATAAAATTATATGACTGATTTCATACAGCAGTTCTGTGTCCCGGCACTGGTTTACCATAAAAATATTATGTATACCAGTGACCGTTTTTAAGTAAACATCGTTTTTTTATTCTGATTTTTGATATCATTTTATGAATCTATGGACAAATTCATACCTTGTATTTTTATTTCTGTCTCTGCTTTTTTGTAAAAGGTTTCTGGAGCCATTTCAGCAGCGTATTGTCAAGGATCATTGCACCGATTGCTGAGATAAAAAGAGTCAGTACCATCATCACAATACAGCCGCCGACAATGCCACCGCCGAGCACATTGACATGCAGTTTCTGTTTGACCACAAAATGAAGTACGCCCCAGTGGATCAGCAGAATAGAATAACTGTACCGGCTGATCCACTGCACAAAGAAACTGCTTTTTGTTTTTTGGGACGCAAGGCGCTTTACCAACAAAAAGATAGCTGCCGTAAAACACATCATTGTGGGCGAATTCTGATAAATATAATTGACATAATCATTTCCGTTCCAGATCCACATACAGGTTTCAATAAATGATAGAAATCCTGTAAACATGAAAAAATTTTCTACCTTTCTGCTGCATTTTTCAGAAAGAAAATATCCAAGTAAAAAAGTGCCCGCATAAGAATCCACCACAATGCCAAACACAGAGTTGATTCCGTAAAGTGGTAGATAGGTGTCCAATGCACAAATTGCAAATACGACCCCTATCACACCCGACAATACGGTATCGGGAATATTATGTACAATATACCGCATAAACGGCGTCAGTACATACAGCCAGATGATCACATAGACCAGCCAGAAATGAGGTGCCTCCATTGGAGCCCCCGTTAAAATACGCCTCAACATCAGAATCCAGTGGTCCGGTCTCAGCCAGACAAGCCCTTCCTTTGCCACGATATACAGAATGTAATAGACAACCAGCGGAATTGCAACTTTTGTGAAACGTTTCCGGAAAAAATTGCCGATCGATTCATTTTTTACCGGGAGCAATAATGCTCCGCTTAACATGACAAAAAGCAGGTTGCAGGACAAAAATATAAAATTAAAGATGGTAAGCACCCGGAATGGGATGCTTCCGTATTCTGTCATCGTGGCAGCCAGTGAGACTGTATGCACCCCGATCACAAATACGGTCGCTATGACGCGCAGATCATCGATGTAGACCTGCCTGCCGCCTTTTGACAGATTACCAGTCATAAGTTGTTTTATTTTTTCAAACATGGAGTCTCCAATTTTCATTTTCAGGATTTTATCTGATATACCCAAATTATTTTTTCATATAAACTTTATCTTTCGTTTTGCCTTTGCTGATCAGAACTTCTACTTTTTCAGCTTTTGACAACAGCCGGCTTGCGGTCTTTTTCTCTACATCCAGTAATTCAGCCGCTTTTGCACTGTTAATGGTATCATGAACAGTCAGATATTGTAATATTACCTGTATTCTGGCAATTTCTAATTCGGACATTGATTCGGACATTGATTTGGACATTGATTCGGACATAATCTCATTTTTATCAAATCCATCGCGGATATGAATAATTGTATTCAAATATGTTCTGTCATCATCCATATCAAATTCCGGTCCAGGAGAACCATTTTTCTTAAGTTCACGTAATATTTTGGGAATACCTGTGCCTTTTTTCTCTGACAAATCAATTTCTTTAAATAATTCTCCAATCCGTCTGTTCCTGTATTTTCTGCCTTTGATCCTGCCTTCGGCAAATCGCTCAAGATTAATCCATTTTGCCAATCCCGGATAATTGAGTATCTGGATACTGTCGACGTAAATCCGGATTTCAACAGGTTCCTGTTCACGATATGATTTATGAAAAACTGCATTTACCAGTGCCTCTTCAAGGGCATTATATGGATAATTAAAAAATCGTTCTGATTCCGCCTGCCCCTGAAGTTTTACAACTTTTTCTTCAATAACATTTGTGTTAATGTAATCTAATGCATCCTGAACCTGTTTCCAGATAGGACCTGTAAAGGTTTTTTCAATAAAATCATCGGATGCCTCTGCTTCTTTTGTATTAAACCGGATTAACTCAATGTATGATCCTGGGATAAATTTTTCCGGATGTTCTGCAAACATTAAAACCCCGATATTTCTAATATCCAATTCTGTATCTGTCTCATCGGCGACTTCTTCGGCAAGGAGTAATGTCTGATATTATCAATTGTTGCCTTGCGATTTACACGATCATCAAACGGAACGGAATTAAATTTATCAAACAATTCTGAAATCTCATCCTGTTTTGCATCCGTAGTCAGTGATGCAGGACGGATCCAGTATTTCAAATTTTTATCCGCTTTCATTCCTTTTTCCAGATAAACAGTTTTAGGCGCCTGATATGGACCACTGTCACCAGCAGAACACCAAAGATAAATCAAAAAAATTCCGGAATTCTGATAATCAATGATTTCCATTCTCGGAATATATCTTGGAACGATCTGATTGCAATACTGAAAAATTTCCTGTTGGATGGAATCCAGATCCTCTTTTGGTACCCCTTCTAAAGGAAATACCGGCATCCCATTTTCTTCTTTTACACCGATCACAATATATCCACCGTTTGTATTGTCATAATCATTTGCAAAAGCACAAATAGAATGAATGATATCATTTGGGTTCCATCCTGTTTTATATTCTACCCGATCATGTTCAACCACGCGGCCTTTTAACAGTGTTTCTATTTTTAATGGTATCATTGTAATCTCTCTTTCATAAATATTTGTTATTCATGATGAACCTGCAAAAGGACATTTACAAGTAATTTCTGCCTGTAAATGTCCTTCGTATATTACCTCTGTGAAAGCTCCTGTGTGATCTCCTCCCACGTAACTCCCTTTTCCGCCATCAGCACCATCATATGATACATGAAATCGGATATCTCATATTTGATATCTTCCGGATCCGGATTTTTGGCTGCGATGATGATTTCTGATGCCTCTTCTCCCATCTTCTTTAAGATCTTATCGAGTCCTTTGTCAAACAGATAGTTCGTGTATGACCCCTCTTTCGGGTTTGCCTTGCGGTCTAAAATAATCGCATAGACATCCTCTAATACTTTCAGCGGATTTTTCTCCATATACTCCTTTTTGACGATCTCATTAAAGAAACAGGAGACATTTCCGGTGTGACAGGCTGCACCGATCTGTGATACTTTCGCTAAGATCGTATCATAATCACAGTCTGCGGTCAGTGACTTTACATACTGGATATGTCCGGATGTCATACCTTTGATCCATAACTCCTGGCGGCTTCTGCTGTAATAGGTCATCTTTCCGATATTGATCGTCGTTTCAAAAGCCTCTTCGTTCATGTAGGCAAGCATCAAAACCTCATCCGTGCGGTAATCCTGCACAATAACCGGAACCATGCCATCCGAATTTTTCTTTAAATCTGCCCATTTTAATGCCGGTTCGAAATTATCCATCTTGATCCCGCCTGCAGAGAGCTGTGCTTTCATTTCCATGATATCTGTCTCAGGATCATTGATAAAAGATCCGGCAATTCCGCGTACATTTTCGCGTTTTAAGGTCTCAATAATTTTCTCGTAATCGCATTCCTCAAAATATACGACATACGGAACGTCTGTAATATTTTCGATTGCCGTCAAAACGCTGGTGTTTAAAACCAGAAGTTCGTGAAAATGCTCCTGCATCTCCTCCTGATGTTTGAATACAAAATCAACATTTGCCACGGAAACAAGGATGCGCTCTTTTCCAAAACGGTCGCTCGCCTCTCTTGCAATATCCATGCTGTTTGATTTTGCACCGTTTACAATAACCTGCAGGCATCCGGCATAAATAAACTTCTTGACATCCTCAAAGCGGCTGATGTTTCCACCTGCGCAGACTTTGATCTCGACATTGCGGTTGATATTTTTGATGGTATGGATATTCTTCTCGTGTTCTTCGTCATCGTCTGAGAGATCAAAAATGATGATTTTATCGATACCGCTGTCATTATAAAGACGTGCCAGACTGATCACGTCCCAGCCCATTGGTTCAAAATTATCCATGCCTTTTACTGCCTGTCCATTTTTTAAGTAAATGGTGGCAACAATATTTTTGTGTTCCATATTTAAAAACTCTCCATTCCTGCATTTTCTTAACAAGCCATACACGTTTTTCTTTTGTGATATATACCTAAGACAGATTTCTGCAGGAATCGCAAGTTTTCCTACAGGCTGCCTTTTGTGGACAACACATCCGTGATACGCGGATCATAGCCGGTTGCTTCATCTAACGCCCTCGCAAATGCCTTGAACATTGCTTCGATCATATGATGGTTATTGCCGCCGGACAATACACGGATATGCAGATTCATACCCGATGCATAAGAAACGGCATAGAAAAATTCTTTAACCATCTCCGTGTCCATATACCCTACCCGCTCCACAGTAAATTCGCCATCAAAAACAAGATAAGGTCTGCCGGAGAGATCCACGGCGCAGAGCACCAGTGTCTCATCCATCGGCAAAATACAGCTTCCAAAACGCTTGATGCCCTTTTTATTTTTTAACGCTTTGCGGATCGCATTACCAAGCACGATTCCGGTGTCTTCGATCGTGTGATGGCAGTCCACGGCAAGATCCCCTTCCACTTTGACATCCAGATCAAAAAAACCATGTCTGGCAAATCCTTCTAACATATGATCAAAAAAGCCGATCCCAGTGTCAATCTCCGCTTTACCAGTTCCGTCTATATTCAGATTAATCTTAATATCCGTTTCTTTTGTTTTTCGTATGTACTCCGCCGTTCTTTCCATTTTACCACATTCCTCTCTAGTCTTCAAATCGTACACGGATTGAATTTGCATGCGCCGTTAACTGTTCACATTCTGCAAACTGTACGATATCTTTATAAATCGGCTCTAATGCCTCTCTTGAATAAGAGATAATGCTTGACTTTTTGATAAAATCATCCACGCTAAGCGGTGAGAAAAATTTTGCAGTCCCGTTTGTCGGCAGCACATGGTTTGGACCGGCGAAATAATCACCCAATGGTTCACTGGAATATTCCCCGACAAAAATTGCTCCCGCGTTGCGGATCTTTGTCATCGTCTCAAATGGATTCTTTGTGACAAGTTCAAGATGCTCGGATGCAATCTCGTTCACTGTCGCGATCGCCTCGTCCATACTTTCTGCCACTAAGATATAACCATAATTATCCAAAGACTTCTGAATGATTTCTTTTCTGGATAACTGTGCCACAAAACCTTCCACTTCTTTTGATACCTGCTCCGCTAAATCCCTGCTCGTTGTAACAAGGATCGCAGATGCCATCTCGTCATGTTCTGCCTGCGAGAGAAGGTCTGCTGCAACAAAACGCGGGTTTGCAGTTTCATCTGCTAACACCATGATCTCACTAGGACCTGCAATGGAGTCAATGCTTACAAAACCAAATACGGCTTTCTTTGCCAGGGCAACATAGATATTACCAGGACCTACAATTTTGTCTACCTTTGGAACGCTTTCCGTACCAAATGCCAGCGCTGCGATCGCCTGTGCACCGCCGACTTTATAGATTGCATCCACACCTGCCTCTTTTGCCGCAACTAAGGTCGCCGGATTGACTTTTCCGTCTTTTCCGGGAGGTGTTGTCATAACGATAGTTTTTACACCCGCAACCTTTGCCGGAACGATGTTCATAAGCACGGAGGACGGATAAACTGCCTTTCCGCCCGGTACATAAACGCCGACTTTTTCCAGGGCAGTCACTTTCTGTCCTAAAATAATGCCGGACTCCTCGGAATCAAACCAGGAATACTGGCGCTGTTTTTCATGATATTTGCGGATATTTACCAGCGCCTTGCGGATCACCGTAAGCAGTTTTTCATCCACTTTTTCGTAGGCCTCTTTAATCTCATCCTCCGTCACAAGGATATTCTCTGCGTTGATGTCAGCTCCATCAAAACGCTTTGTGTAATCAAAGATCGCTGCATCGCGGTTTGCCCTTACATTTTCTATGATCTCATTTACTCTGCCTTCAAATTCACCATAGGAATTCGGGCTTCTTTTTAAAAGATTTTCCAGTATATTTGTTCTTGCCTCTTCTGTCAGTTCTATAATTCGCATACTTCTCCTCCATTTCAAAACATCTGTTCCGTCTGTATTCAAAACATTGCTGTGGCAAACGGTTTTTGTTATCTTATATGACGGTCTTTAAATCGGAAATCAGTTTTGTAATGCGCTCATTTTCCATCTTCATGCTCACCTGATTGACTACCATGCGGGCAGAAAGCGGACAAACTTCCTCTAACACCGACAAACCGTTCTCACGCAGGGTGGAGCCGGTTTCTACGATATCGCAGATAACTTCAGATAAGCCGACGATCGGCGCCAACTCGATTGATCCGTTCAGCTTGATGATCTCCACAGTCTGATGTTTCTTATTATAGAAATAATCTTTTGCAATCCGCGGATACTTGGTTGCAACGCGGATCAGTTCATGATGGTTTAACAGCTCTTTTGCATTTTCCGGTCCACAGATGCACATGCGGCATTTTCCAAATCCAAGATCAAGTACCTCGTAAATATTTCTGCCTTCCTCTAAGATCGTATCTTTTCCAACGATACCAATATCTGCTGCACCATATTCAACATATGTCGGCACATCCGGTCCCTTCGCAAGGAAAAAACGGAGTTTTAATTCTTCATTTACAAAGATCAGTTTTCTGGTGTCTTTGTCCTTCATCTCCTCGCAGGTTATGCCGATCTGTTCAAACATCTCTAAAGTTTTCTTCGCCAGTCTTCCCTTCCCAAGGGCAAAGGTTAAATATCTCATCTCTTCCATCGTATCCGTCTCCTTACATAAATGTCACATTCACAAAGTGATTCTGCTTTGCATAGGTGCGATAATCTTCCTCGGTCTTTGAGATATCTCTTGCCATCAGCTCCACATTTCTGCCGTCAGTACGCAGCTCCATCGCCTTTTTGATCGCCTCACTGCGCATTTTCGAATCATAAATAATAAGTTCGTTCTGATATTGTACCGGAATTTCGATCTTCTGTCTGGAAAGTGCTGCCATCAGCTGGTCAATAACGATCGCAAAACCGATGGATGCTGACTCCTTTCCAAAGTAAGTCAGAAGTTCATCATAACGGCCGCCCTTTACGATCGGCTCACCGCTTCCAAACGTGTATCCCGCAAAAATGATGCCGGTATAGTACTGATAATTGCTGACAATTCCAAGCTCCACGGAGACATATTTATCAATGCCATAGATCTTTAAAACCTGATGTAACTCCTCAAGGCGCTCGATCGCGGCTAAGATACGCGGATATTCAGATGCATATTTCTTTGCCGTCTGCAATTCGTCAGATCCGGTATACAGATTGCCGAGCATTCCAAACAGAGCCTTTAAGTTATCGTTTAAGCTCAGCGTCTCAGCAAACTCCGTTACACCAAAATAATTTTTGTTAGAAATAAGGTCATGAAGTTCTTCTTCCTGTTCTTCCTTTAACCCTGCCGCATCTGTCAAACCGCGGAAAAATTCTGCATGACCGACGGAAAGCTGAAACTCTTTTAATCCTGCTTTTTTCAGGCAGTCGATCACCATGGCAATGATCTCCGCGTCTGCATCTACCGTGGAATCGCCTAAAAGCTCTGCGCCAAGCTGTGTGCTCTCTTTTAATCTTCCCTGATAGCTGCTGTTGTTTAAAAATGTATTTCCCATATAGCAGAGACGGATCGGCATCTTCTCCTCACCAAAATACATTGCGGCACATCGCGCAATGGAAGGTGTAATATCCGGTCGAAGTACCAACGTATTTCCCTCCCGGTCAAAAAACTTATACAGATCCTTCGAAGGTGTGGTTCCGATCTCTCTGCCAAAGGTATCAAAAAATTCAAATGTTGGTGTCTGGATTGGGTGATAACCGTACTGTTTCTGTACTTTTAATAATTCATCCTGCAAAATCAGCTTTTTCTCGCATTCGTCATTGTAAATATCCCTGACACCTTCAGGTGTATGTAATAACTGTCTTTTCATCAAATCTCCATTCCGGGACGTTATGTGATAAGTGATTTTTCTGCCGTCCCTGCACACATTTTTCTCTTACACTTTAGTGTGCTACCTTGCTACCACATAAAACTGCTGTTTATTATATTGGAAAACAAAGGGAATGTCAATCCCTTGCCAGCAAATCTTTTTGCAGCGTATCCAAGTAAGGAACCAGTACCGCTTTTCCTTTCGGAAGGAAATAATCGGATTCTAATTCCTCATAACGGAAACTTTTTCTTCCACCTTCTTTTGCGCGGTTCCAAAATTCCAACAGCTTTGCAAGGCGCAGATAATAAAATTCGTTCCTTGCGGTAAAACTGATCAGAAAAAATGAAATTCCCCCCTGCTTTTCAAAGTTTTCCATGAATGTTACCTGATGTTCATGGATATTCTGAAGCGGAAAGGTGTCTGTCGCACATTCCTTTGCGTCAAAACACACCGGGATTCCCTGGACGGCGCCAATATAGTCGACGGTACTTTTCTGTTCAAAATATGCCAGCGTAATATGCCTTGTTGCCTTGTCTATATTGATGGGTGTGATCGGCGTTGGAACTTTCTGAATCAGTGCAAGGCCATTTGTCAGATAAGTTTCATTGGTGCGGTTGATGAACTCCTCTAAGGTTGAACCCCTGAGTCCTCTTGAGTTCCAGGTTGCCATGATGGTACTCCTTTATAAAAATAAATTATTCCAAATTTTTTCGAACACTATAGTCTGAAAACATGCACATGACAGAATGTACATTCATCGGTTTATAAATTTTCGATCACATTCCATGCCCGCTCAAATTCAGCACCACATGGAGCCGTAATCTCCCTGCCGTCCTCAAATACAAAGCGGCTTGCATGAAGAAGCTGTGACGTTATCCTTGCATTTTTCTTAAAATATACATTAACTCCAGAATCTCCATATTTATAGTCTCCTATGATCGGATGTCCGATAGACGCAAGATGCGCACGGATCTGATGGGATCGCCCGGTCATCAGATGAACTTCAAACTCCGTGTAACCGCCCATACAGCGAATCGGTTTATATTCCGTCTCGATCGGGAGCCATTCTCCCTCAGAAGGTTTTGTCCTGCGGATCAAAACCTGATTGGACGATTCATCTTTCTGCAGATAACCTTTCAGATAAGAAGCTTCTTTTACCGTCCCCTTTACGATACAGCGGTAATATTTCTGAACCGAACGTTCCTTTAAGGCTTTTGCCATCTCCTGAAGTCCCTTTAAGGTCTTTCCGGCAGCTAACAGACCGGATGTATTGCGGTCAAGCCGGTTGCAGATCGATGGGCGGAAGGTACGGAAAGAACTTTCCGTCAGTTCCCCTTTCGCGATCAGATATGCAAGAATATATTCGTTTGCGGAAATATCTTCCGGTTTTGCCTTCTGGGAAAGCATGCCGGTCGGCTTATTGATAAAAATCACATCTTTATCTTCATAAACAACCGGAAGTTTCCGTTTTCCTGATGTAAACTCCCTCGAAAGTACTTTAAGTGCCTCGAATTCAGAATCCGGTGTGCCGCTTCCACTGAACTTCTCAAAGGTTTCATCGGAAAAAAACAGTTTTATATCGTCGCCCTGATTCAACTTTTCGGTTCCGTCTGCCTTTTTTCCATTTAAAGTAATATTCTTTTTTCGGAGCATTTTGTATATAAAGCTGCCCGGCGCATTGCCAAGCAGCTTTTTTAAATATTTATCAAAGCGTTGTCCCGCTTCGTTTTCATTGATTTTAAATTCACGCATAAAATTTTCTTTCTATTTCTTTTTATGGATGTTGCGGATCGTCTTTTTTTTCTTAGCGCCAGTATTCTGCTGGTTATTTCCAGACGCTGTAATCTTTTTACGGCTGCCGGATGTGACCGTCCGTCTGTCATTTTTCACGCTGTTTTTGCTGTGGAAATTGTCCCTGTCATTTTTTGAACTGCTTCTGTGGGAATTGTTTCCTCTGTCATTTTTCGCGCCATTTCGATCAAAAGAATGTTCTCTTCTCGGACGGATCAGGCAGTGTTTGTCAAATCCTATCAGGTCTGTTCTGCCAGCCTTTGTGAGTGCTTCCTCCACCAGATCATAATTTTTCGGGTTCCGGTACTGGATCAGCGCCCTCTGCATCGCTTTTTCATGTGGATTGACAGCGACATAAACCGGTTCCATCGTGCGTGGATCCAATCCGGTATAATACATACAGGTTGAGATCGTAGAAGGTGTCGGATAGAAATCCTGTACCTGTTCCGGCATGTAACCAAGATCGCGCAAAAATTCAGCCAATTCTACTGCTTCCTTTAAAGTAGAACCCGGATGGGAGGACATCAGGTATGGCACTAAGTACTGTTTTTTGCCAAGCTTTTCGTTCATGTCCTTATATGCCTTCACGAACTTTTTATATACTTCCACGCTCGGTTTTCCCATCTTCTCCAATACCGCATTGGAGATATGTTCCGGTGCAACTTTCAGCTGACCGCTGACATGGTGCTCGCAAAGTTCACGTAAAAACGTGCGGTCTTCATCGTAAATCAGGTAGTCAAACCGGATACCGGAACGGATAAAAACTTTTTTCACATTCGGGAGCTGTCTTAATTTCCGGAGCAGCGACAGATAATCTTTGTGGTCTACTTTCAAATTTTTACAAGGCTGCGGGAACAGACACTGTTTATGCGGACAGACACCTTTGGTAAGCTGCTTGTCACACGCCGGCGCACGGAAGTTTGCAGTCGGACCTCCGACATCGTGGATATATCCCTTAAAATCCGGTTCCCAGACGATCTGGTTTGCCTCGGCTAAAATCGATTCATGGCTTCTGGTCTGGATGATACGCCCCTGATGGAAGGTCAGTGCACAGAAACTGCAGCCGCCGTAGCAGCCCCGGTTGCTGACTAAGGAAAATTTGACCTCCTCGATCGCCGGAACACCGCCTGCCTCCTCATAAGATGGATGGTAAGTTCTCATGTAAGGAAGCGAATATACCTGATCCATCTCACTCTGTGTCAGAGGTTTTGATGGCGGATTCTGTACCACAAACATTTTCCCATCATACGTTTCAAACAAACGTTTTGCTACGAACGGATCCGTATTGCTGTACTGCACATAAAAGCTTTTTGCATATTCTTTTTTATCCGCAAGCAGTGCTTCATAATGCGGCAATTCGATTGCATCGTAAATATCCTCACGTTTTCTGGTCTTGTAAACCGTTCCGTCAATAAATGTGATGTCTTTGATATCTAACCCGCTATCCAGAGCATCTGCGATCTCTATGATACTGTGTTCGCCCATACCATAGGAAATGATGTCTGCACCGGAGTCTAACAGGATGGAACGTTTTAATTTATTCGACCAGTAATCGTAATGCGCAAGCCTTCTTAAACTCGCCTCGATCCCGCCGATGATGATCGGTTTGTGCTTATATGTCTGCCGGATCAAGTTGCAATAGACAACCGTCGCATAATCGGGGCGTTTTCCCATCACGCCTCCCGGTGTGAACGCATCGCTCTGGCGTCTCTTTTTAGAAACAGAATAATGGTTTACCATGGAATCCATATTTCCTGCAGAGACAAGAAAGCCGAGCCGCGGTTCTCCTAAAATATTAATAGACTCTTTGTCATGCCAGTCCGGCTGTGCAATGATACCGACTTTATAGCCATGTGCTTCTAATAAACGCGATATGATGGCATGTCCAAACGATGGATGATCGACATAAGCGTCACCGCACACATAAACAAAATCAAGCTGGTCTATACCAGCCTCTCTCATATCTTCTTTGCTGATTGGTAAAAAACCATTTTTCATGTTGATCCTCATTTCTGTATATTGCACAGAGACAGCACAGATATCTAAGCTGCATCTGCATGTTTTCTTTTTTTCTGTCTGCCTGTCAGTGTCGGCGCAGTTCCTGTAATTCTTCTTCGGTCAGTGGACGGTATTCCCCGGGAGCAAGTTCATCCGGCAACACCAGTGATCCCATCTCCACACGTTTTAGATAAGTAACCTTCTTTCCCACTGCCTCAAACATCCGCTTTACCTGATGGAACCTGCCTTCTGTAATTGTTAACCTGATTTCCGAATTGTCACCCGAATGCAAAACCTCTAAAAGTGCCGGTTTTGCAGGCTTTTCTTCTCCTATGTCAACCCCATTTTCAAAAAGGTTAACATCTTCTTCCGTGACACGACCGTCGATTTTTGCATAGTAAACCTTCGAAACATGCTTCGCCGGGCTGAGCAGATCGTGTGCTAATGCCCCATCATTTGTGATGGGCAGCAGTCCTTCTGTATCAATGTCAAGTCTCCCCACAGGGAAGAGGTCATGGCGCGCCGTGTCAGTCAGATAGTCCATGACTGTCCGGTGCAGATTGTCCTCCGTTGCAGTCACACATCCCGCCGGTTTGTGAAACAGATAATATTCATACTCTGTATATGTTAACGGATTCCCCCGAAAACAGACCGTATCATTTTTTTCATCCACTTTCTGTTCCGGTTTCTTTACAACTTCCCCGTTTACCGTGACAAGCCCTGATCGGATATATTTTTTTACTTCGCTTCTGCTTCCTGTGCCGAGTTCGGTCAGTAATTTATCCAGCCGCATGCTCTCTCCATTCTCTAAAATCTTACTATATCAAAAGCCATTATTTACTATATCTGTATAATATTCAAATTATGCTGCAAATGATGTTGTCGAAAAATGGCGGTTCACCTAAGTGCGCCTCCTTGTCTTTCCCATAAATAAGAAAGCATCGGATAGGAATTTACCGAAAACTCTGTTCCATCTTTATCATTCAGATAGATTCCCATATGAAGATGGACTGCAAAATTCCCGGTCGTGCCCTCCACATCGCTGTAACCGGTGTCACCCATAAAGCCGAGAAATGTGCCCGCCGATACTGTTTCACCGATCTGAAAGTCTTTTGCATACTCCGCCAGATGGGCATAATAAAAATATGCACCGGACGGACTCCGGATTCCGATCCGGTAGCCGCCAAGACGGAGCCAGCCTATATTTTCCACAACGCCGTCGGTCATACTGTAGACCGGATATATGCCCCGCACATTTTCCGATGCCATGATATCGGTTCCCTCATGTCCGCGGTCGCCGCCAAAAGTCCGGCTCTGCATCCAGCTATTTTCAAATACAACGTTATCTTCCGGTTTTCCTGCGATCTTTCCCACCGGAAAACACAAAAGGTCACTCCAGACGCTTTTGACATATCCGTTTATCTCTGTAAATTCATTGCCACGATATTTTTTTGCATCTGCGACCTGTTTCTTCAACAGCTTAGGATCTGTCATCTGGCAGTCCGATGCAAAATACATCGTCAAAAGCTCACAAAACCCTTCCATATCGGATCCGGCATTGTTAAAAAAGGTATTGACCTGATCTTTTGTCAGATTATGGTTCCGCAGATTGCGAAATGCCGTTTCATAAGAAAAACAGTTTCTCCTGTGTGCACTCTCTAAAAGTTCTTCTGTCAAAAGTACCTGAAACACTGCCATCATACATAAAAACACAAGCAGCCACAATCTGACTTTTTTCATAAGACCAGTCCGTACTCCCTTATTTTTGCAATATTAAATTTATGACAAACGTTTTTATTTACTTCTCTTTAAAAATTCCACAATCAGTTTCCATACTTTTTCGGTAGAAGAAATGCTGAGACGCTCCTTCGGTGTATGGATATCAAAGTTATTCGGTCCGAAGGAAACGCAGTCGAGATCTGCGATCTTGCCGGATAAGATACCGCACTCAAGTCCTGCATGGATTGCCTCAAACACTGGCTCCTCGTGGAATAATTCTTCATATACGGCACTGATTCCCTCACGGATATCAGACTCCGCGCGATACTCCCATGCCGGATAATCCCCGCTTACAGAGATCTCACCGCCTAAAAATTCAGCCAGATACTCTAATTTATCTTTTAATTCTTCTTTTCTTGTGGAGACACTGCTTCGCACAGATGAGGTCAGCTCCAGGCCATCTGTTGTCAGTTTCATGATTCCGGTATTTAAAGAAGTCTCTACCAGTCCAGGCATTACCATGCTCATATGCTGCACGCCGTTTGGCACGTTGCGCAGATAAAAGATCACTTTTGTCATGGAAGAATAAGATAATACATCATACTCCCCTGTTCCATTCTCTTTTATTTCAATGCAGACAGCCGGATCTGAGACAGCATACTCTTTTTTAAAAATCTTTTCCAGTTCTGTAATATAATCGGAAAGTTCTGCTTTTTTCTCTTCCGGAATGACGATCTCTGCCTCACACTCACGCGGGATTGCATTATCTTTTAAGCCGCCTGCAAGTGATACAACCGCCAGTTCCATTCGGTCGGAAAGATATTTTAACACACGTCCCATCAGGATATTGGCATTGGCATGTTCCTTATCGATCTCACTGCCGGAGTGTCCCCCCTCTAAGCCAGTCACAGTCAGTCCTGCGCCATATCCCTGCTGTTTCTGCCATATGACAGGGATCACAGTATCCACAGTCATACCGCCAGCACAACTTGTCAGGAAATGTCCTTCCACATCGGAATCAATATTTAACATCTTATGGCCTTTTAACATGGAAAGATCTATGACCTCTGCTCCGAGCATGCCGATCTCCTCATCAACCGTGATCACAGCCTCAAGTCTTGGATGCACAATCTCCGGTGAATCCATAATTGCGAGGATATAAGCAACCGCAACACCATCATCACCGCCTAAAGTCGTGCCTTTTGCTTTTAAGAAATCGCCGTCTACATAAAGCTCCAGACCGTCTTTCTCAAAATCGATCTCCACGCCTTTTTCCTTCTCACAGACCATATCCATATGTCCCTGCATGATGATCGGGTCTGCACTTTCATATCCGGCAGATGCCTCCTGAATGATCACAACATTGTTTGCCTCATCCTGATAGCACTCTAAACCATGTTCTTTTGCAAAAGAAATCAGGTAATCGCTGATCTGTCTGGTATTTCTTGAACCATGCGGAATCGCTGCCAACTCCTCAAAATATGCAAATACTTTTTTGGATTCTAACTCTGGTAAATTTAATTTGTTCTTCATAGATGCCTCCTGTTTCTCATATATTCTAATATGAAAAAGAAATTAATATTCTTGTGTATCCTTATTTTTATCGTTTATATTTTATTTTTCCCGCAGGACGCAGTAACTGCAGCAGCCGACGGGCTGGTTCTCTGGTATGAGCGGGTGCTTCCCTCTCTGCTGCCATATGCGATTTTATCCAATATCCTGATCTACTCTGGTTTTACCGGATATCTTGTAAAACTTCTCTATCCGCTTCTACGTCTGATCTTACCAGCCAGCAGAAATGGCTCTTTTGTGCTGCTGTCCGGTTTTCTGTTCGGCTTTCCGATGGGAAGCAAAAACTGTGCTGAAATGCTAAAATGCGGGCAGTTAGAATATCAGGAAGCCGAAATACTGTTTATGGTGACAAACAACATCAGTCCTGTATTTATCAGCAGCTATATTCTCTGCCAGGAACTTCATATGCCTTCCCTGATACCACTCAGCTATCTGGTAATATTTTTGCCGCCTCTCATTGCCGGTAGACTGCTCTTTTTCTTTACAGAGAAAAAGCAATCAGTATCAAACCACTCCACCACATACAAAAAGCCAGCATCTGGATCTCAAATAAATTTTAAAATCATAGACGCCGGCATCATGAACGGTTTCGAAACACTAACCAGACTTGGAGGTTATATTATGCTGTTTTCCATGATATCTTCCATGTTCCGGCTGCTTCCACTGCCAGAAACCACAAAACTGATGCTCACCGGATTGACAGAAATCACAAACGGGATCAAAGCTGCCAGCCAGTCACCCCTTACACCTGCCTGCCGTTATTTACTTGCCATGACTTTTACTGCCTTCGGCGGATGTTCCGGTCTGGCACAGACCAGTTCGATGATCAAAGGAACCGGTCTTTCCATCAAAAAATATGGAATCTTTAAACTGCTTATGACCCTAATTACTGCTGTTCTGGCATGGTCTGTTGTAACTCTTGTGTATCCGTCTGCGTTTCTTCCTGTATGTCTGCTGTAGGATTCAATTCGGCACGGTTCGTTGTAACAACATCAAGAAATCCCTGCAGAGTACTCATATATGCATCACTCCTTGCCTTAGAAGAATCCATGGCATGTGAAATTGTACTCTCTAAATTTTTCAAAATATCGTCTGTATACTGCATGGCACCCATACGGATATTATTGGCGTCATTTGTTGCATTGTCTAAGATTTCCTGAGCCTGTTTGGTTGCGATCATAACAACTTCATTTGCCTGTGCATATGCCTGCTGCATAATTTCATGCTCACTGACAAGTTCATCTGTTTTTACCTGTGCCTGTGCAATGATTGCATCCGCTTTCGCCTGCGCATCCGCTAAGATTGCCTCTTTATTACTGATAATCTTCTGATAACGTTTAATCTCATCCGGTGTCTTGCTGCGGAGTTCATTTAATAGTTCTTCCATAGTTTCGCGGTTTACAATGATCTTAGACGGTGCAAAAGCCTGTGTCTTACAGCCGTCAATATAGTCTTCAATCTCGTCTATTATCTGTTCAATTCTGCTGGCCATAGTAACCACTCCTTATTTTTTAATCTGATACTTATCATATATCCGGTCTATAAAACGTGCCGGCACAAACTTGGATAAATCTCCTCCATAAGATGCAAATTCTTTCACGATTGTAGAGCTTAAATAAGAATACTGGAGACTGGTTGTCAAAAAAATTGTCTCCACTTCCGGATTTTCCACATGATTTGTCTGTGCAATCTGAAGTTCATATTCAAAATCTGTTACAGCGCGCAGTCCTCTTACAATGATCGTTGCATCGATTTCTCTCATATAATCGACTAAAAGACCATTAAAACTTGTCACTGTAACATTTGGCATGGAATCTGTCATCTCCTTAATCATACTAACACGTTCATCTAAAGAAAACAACGAATTTTTTGCACTGTTATTAAGTACTCCGACCACAAGCTCATCCACAATTCTAGCAGATCGTTCTATAATATCTAAATGTCCTAACGTCAACGGATCAAAACTTCCCGGATAAATTGCTTTTTTCATAGGTTCCTCCCATACAAATGGATCATGTATTTTTTCTATTGATTTTTGATGATAAATGCATGTTCATTTGTCTTATACGTCTTTAATCGTTTCAATGTGAATCCCATATCCGGCAAATAGTCAAACGCTGTATCCAACGATGCTTCGACGATGATGATTCCATTTTCTTTTAAAAGCGAAGAATCTTTCAGGTAAGAAAGTACATCATATTCAAGTTCCTGTTTATAGGGAGGATCCATAAAAATGATATCAAACCGGTATTTTCCTTCCATCGCTCTTAAAGCTGATAAAACATCCGAATTATATAATTTTGTTTCTTTTGTAAACTTGGTAAAGCGGATATTGTCCTCCACGCATGCAGCAGCTTTTTTATTATTTTCGACAAAAACGGCATACTGCGCACCGCGGCTGACTGCCTCAAGTCCCATCTGTCCGCTTCCTGCAAACAGATCCAAAAAATAGCATCCAGGGATCTCATCCTGTATGATATTAAACAATGTCTCTTTGATACGGTCTGTGGTAGGTCTGGTGTCAAGTCCTTCTACCGTTTTTAAAGGAAGGCTTCTCGCTGTTCCTGCAATAATTCTCATACTAATAACCATGCCTTTCTAGTGTAAAATATCTTTCCTATATGGATTTTTCACACTGCATACGTTTCTTCTATACATTTTTTTAACAGGGAAAGTGCGCTTTCTGTGGCGCTCTTTCTTACATCCATGCGGCTGCCGGAAAACATATGACGCTCCGTCACTGTCTTTCCATTCAGATAACAGCCGATAAACACCAGCCCGACCGGGCATTCTTTCGTTCCCCCATCTGGTCCGGCAACACCTGTCACGGATACTGCCGCCATTGTTGCAGCCGTTTTTGCTGCAGAAGCAGCCATATCCGCCGCTGTTTCACTGCTTACCACGCCATAGGTATCGATTGTTTCCGGTGCAACATGTATCATTTTAACTTTTGCTTCATTTGAATATGTCACATACCCCTCTTTAAAAAACTCTGAGATTCCCGGAACATTGATCAGCGTGGACGCGATCATCCCACCCGTGGCGGACTCCGCTGTTGTAATTGTAATTTGATATTTTTTTAACAAACCATAAATGGAATATTCCAGCGGTTCCTGTACTGCACTTTTGCCGGTACAGGAATCACTGGAATCATATACATGTTCAGCCAACTGCTATTCTCCTATTTCTGTTCTTTTAAAACATTTTTATTTTTGGCAATATAATCGATCAGTGATACGACTGTCAGCGCCAAAGCAATGTATGTAAGAACCGTGCCAAGCACTGCAAAGAACGAATTCGGAATATTTAAGATCAGCACGATCACCATAAGCATCTGGAAAACCGTTTTAAATTTTCCCCAATAACTTGCAGCAATTACAATTCCATTATCTGCAGCGACCAGACGAAATCCACTGATGATAAATTCTCTCGCAATGATAATGATGACAATCCAGGCTGCAAGCTGTCCTTTCTCAATCAGACAGATCATTGCAGAGCATACAAGCAGCTTGTCTGCCAGAGGATCCATAAATTTTCCGAAATCAGTAACCAGATTGTACTTTCTTGCAATTTTTCCATCCAGCATGTCGGTAAGACTTGCAATGATAAAAATAGCTACTGCAATATAATTGCCATAACCTTCAAAATACGGAGCAAGCATAAAGAAAACAAAAAACGGAATCAATATCATACGCATTACCGTCAGTTTATTTGGTAAATTCATAATTTACACTCTCCATTTCTGCACAATAAATTTTAAATACTGCTAGATCAATTCTCCAATCAGGTCATACTCATAGGCGCCTGTCACACGTACTTTCGCGATATCGCCCGTCATGAGTTCTTCATCTGTATTAATAAAAATATAACCATCTACATCCGGTGCATCACGGTAAGTTCTTCCAACATAAGCATTTTCATCACTCACTTTCCCTTCAATGAAAACGTATAACTCTCTGCCTTTCATGGTCTCATTTTTATCAAAAATAATCTCTTCCTGTAATTCCATGACATCTGCCTGCCAGTCTTTTTTCAGATTTTCATCCACCTGATCGGTAAACTCTGCAGCAGGCGTTCCCTCCTCCGGTGAATAGGTAAAAGCACCAAGACGGTCAAATTCCATGTCATTGATAAACTGCATCAGTTCCTCATGCATTTCCTGTGTTTCACCCGGGAAACCACAGATCAGCGTCGTACGCAGTGTAATGTCCGGAATGCGTTCACGCAGATGCGTAATGATCTTTACAAGATCTGCATTACTCGTTCTTCGTCCCATGCGTTTTAATATGGTATCATTTGCATGCTGGATCGGGATATCCAGATAATGGCATACTTTCTGATTGCGGATCATGGCATCAATCAGACCTTCGTATATTTCTTCCGGATAACAGTACATGATACGGATCCAGAACAGGTCTTTGATCTTGTTTAACTCATCTAATAAACGGTGCAGTGACTTTTCACCATAGAGATCAACTCCGTAGAGTGTGGTCTCCTGTGCCACCAGGATGAGTTCTTTTGCTCCTGCAGCAACCAGTTCTTTTGCCTGTTCGATCAGATCTTCCATCGGAACACTGCGGTAATTTCCGCGGATATACGGAATAATGCAGTATGTGCAGCGCTTGTTGCATCCCTCTGCGATCTTTAAATAAGCAAAATGTCCGCCTGTTGTCACAGAACGTTTGGTGTGCAGTGTCGGCAATCCCTCTAAGGTCTTGAAATTCTCATAATGTTTGCCCTCTAAGGACTGATGCACTGCGTTTACAATATCCTCATAGGAATTCGTTCCAAGAATTGCATCCACTTCCGGGATTTCTTTTACGATTTCTTCTTTATAACGCTGTGCAAGGCATCCGGTCACGATCAGAGACTTTAATCTGGCTTCTTTTTTCAGTTCTGCCATCTCAAGAATCGTATTGATACTTTCTTCTTTTGCATCATTGATAAAGCAGCAGGTATTGACAATGATAATGTCTGCTTCCTGCTCATCATCTGTCATTTCGATTCCATCATCTCTTAACATGCCAAGCATAAACTCTGTGTCGACCAGATTCTTGTCACATCCAAGTGATACAAATAAAAGTTTTAAATTATTCTTCATCCGATGTCTCCGGTAAAATCTTTACCTTTCCTTCGTAAAGTTCTTCTACTGCGATGGATAATGGTTTCGGGCACACTTTTTTCTCTGCCATCGGCTCATCTCCTGCAATGATCTGGCGTGCTCTTTTTGCAGCTGCAATCACAATGGAATAACGGCTGTTTACAACCGGCTCCTCACCAATTTCCACACCGTCGTTTACTACTTTCATTAATTCTACATAAGATGGATGTATCATGATAATTCCCCTTTCTTTGCGCATTGCGCATATGGCGGTCTCCCGCTCTTAGATTCTTATATTTATGTTACAGATTTTTATCTGTTTCATGAACAGACTATTTTGAAAATGTTTTTAGTTCATTCCGCATTTCCTGTATGGCTGACTCATTACGGTTTACACGGTAATGTTCATTCTGAATGATCTGATGAACTTCTTCCACACAGTCTTCTAACACGTCATTGACTACCAGATAGTCATAGGACTCAATTCCCTCCGCCTCTTCAACGGCTCTTGCAAGTCTTGACTCGATCACGTCCATCGTCTCGGTTCCTCTGCCTATCAGACGGTTTTTTAACTCTTTGGCACTCGGCGGTGTCACAAACAAAAGCAATGTATCCGGGAATTTTTCTTTGACTTTTAATGCTCCCTGGATCTCGATCTCTAAGATGACATCTTTTCCTGCCTCTAACTGTTCTTCCACATATGCCTTCGGCGTGCCATAATAATTGCCGACGAACTGCGCATATTCGATCAGTGCATCGTCTTTTATCATCTGCTCAAACTGTTCTTTTGTACGGAAAAAATATTCCACACCATCCGTTTCACCCGGTCTTGGATTTCTCGTCGTAGCCGAGATGGAAAGTGCATAGCTGTCAGCATATTTTTTCATTAATTCTTTCATGATGGTTCCTTTTCCCGAACCGGAAAATCCGGATACCACGGTAAGGATTCCTCTATTCTTTCGTATCATCATATACCTCTGTGGCATTGCCATTAAATCTGCCGGCAAGCGTCTCCGGCTGCAATGCTGATAAAATGATTTTGTTGTTTTCTGTAAAAATGACGCTTTTGGTCCTGCGTCCCTGTGTCGCATCGATCAGATTTTCCTGTTCTTTGCCTTTTTGCACCATACGCTTTGCCGGTGCGGAGTCTGAAGATACGATACAGACAATCTTATCGGTATTGACCATATTGCCAAATCCAATATTCATTAGCTTTGCCATATACCACCTGTCCCTATTCTATATTCTGAATCTGTTCCCTGACCTTTTCAATATCCGTCTTTAAACTGATACCGATATCAGAAATTGCAAGATCATTTGTCTTAGAAAGGATGGTATTTGCCTCACGGTTCATCTCCTGCGCAATGAAGTCAAGTTTTCTTCCCACACTGCCACCAGCTTCCAAGGTATCTTTGGTACTCTTAATGTGGCTGCGCAGTCTGACTGTCTCTTCATCAACACAGATCTTATCTGCAAAGATCGTTACCTCCGTCGCAATTCTTGCATCATCGATCTGACGGTCTCCTAGCAGTTCTGCCACCTTAGCCTCTAACCGTTCTTTGTACTCCTTAATGATCACAGGGGAGCGCTCCTCAATGAAATCCACATAGGATAACATGCCATCAAGTTTCTCGCATAAATCTTTCTTTAAATGCTCGCCTTCCCTGATCCTGCTCTCCACAAACTGCTCTGCCGCACCGCGGATCACTTTTTCAAGTCCAAGCCACAGAGATTTCTCATCTATGCCCTGTTCCTCCATCGTAAACACGTCCGGGTACTTTGAAAGCGTGCTCACACGGATATCATTATCAAGTCCGAACTTCTCTGCCATACTGTTCAGATAAGTCAGATACTGGGCTGCGAGTGCTTCATTATATTTTAATGAAACATTGTCCTGCGTATAATCTTCGCAGTTGATAAAAATATCAACCTTTCCGCGCTCCATATACTCTTTTAACAGCGTACGGATCGCACTCTCGAAGAAGTTCAGCTTTTTCAGCATCTTGATATTGACATCGAGATAACGGTGATTTACCGCTTTTATCTCTACCGTAAACTTGCGGTTTTCGTCCGCAAATTCACACCGTCCAAAACCGGTCATACTTTTTATCATATCTTTCTCCGTTTCTGCAAAATATCCTGTCACGTAAAAATCACTTATGCATCACGGTTTCATCTCTTTCTCGTATGCATAAGTGATTTTATTATAAAGCGAATTTGATTTCAAGTCAATATCCCGGTTTTTTTAATTTCTTACTGTTCATATGGAAGTAATTCCGCAAGATAGCCTTTCTTTTTGAGTGCTTCCTCTATCTCATCTAACACTTCTTCACTCTCAGCGCTGATCTTATGAAAATGATATCCGGACGTCACATTGAGAAGTGGTGTCGATTTTCCTGTCTTTAAATCATCCATAAAGTTCTGCACATCTCGCCTGCTTTTGATATTTAGCGGAGCATCTAATTTCCCATAAACGCGGTGATTGACCATGACATTGACCACACATCCCCCAAGATCAACGATCGTAGTCAGTTCATCCTCCACCTGTTCATTGGTATGGCATACTTTAAATATCCTGACTGCCTGTTTTGGTTCATCCAGCAGATAACCTCTTGCAGTAGAAATAATCGGATACCCCTGTGTGCGGAGAAGTGCAATATCCTGCACCACGACCTGTCTGCTGACACCGGTTTTTTTTCCAATTGCCGTGCCGGATACCGGTGTATCTGTATCACGTATCATAGACAGGATTTCTTTTCTTCTGTCTGCTCCGGTCATTTCTTTTTCCATTTGCGATCCTCTCCTTTTTGACTCTGCATTTATTTTAGCTGAATCTGTCTATTTTTACAAGCGTTACTGAAGGGAATCTGTTACTTTCAAGTGTTTCAGGCTGATATCTAAGATCGGTGCTGAATGTGTCAGGGCACCGCTGGAAACATAATCCACTCCGAGTGCTGTGATCGTTTTGATATTCTCTTTTGTGATATTTCCGGAGCACTCTGTTTTTGCTCTGCCGTCGATCAGCCGGATTGCCTCCGACATCTGTTCCGGTGTCATGTTATCGAGCATGATAATATCCGCACCTGCTTCCACGGCTTCTTTTACCATGTCAAGATTTTCTGTCTCTACCTCGATCTTACGGACAAACGGAGCATATGCTTTTGCAGCAAGAATAGCTTCTTTTACACCGCCTGCCGCATCAATATGATTATCTTTGAGCAGAACACCGTCCGATAAATTGTAACGATGATTCTGTCCGCCTCCCACACATACGGCATATTTCTCGAAAATACGCATGCATGGTGTTGTCTTTCTTGTATCAAGTAATGTTGTGCTGCTGCCCTCTAATAACCGTGCAACCTGATGTGTATATGTTGCAATACCACTTAAACGCTGCAGATAATTAAGAGCTGTTCGCTCTCCGGATAAAAGAACCCGCACGTCACCTTTTACCGTCGCAAGGAGCTGTCCTTTTTTTACAGCATCACCGTCTTTTACTTCCCTGCCATCCTGATTTTTCGCCCACTCCACTTTTGTGGACGCATCTAACATGGTAAATACACGTTCAAATACCGGAAGTCCGGCGATCACGCCGTCCTGTTTACAGATCAGTTCCACTTCACCGGCTTTATATTCCGGCATCACGGCATTGGTGGATACGTCCTCACTGTGAATATCTTCCTCTAATGCAAGACGGATATATTTATCAGCAACAAGCTGCATGGTAATTGGATTCAAATTCATGATCTTCATTTCCTTTCTCTTCATTTTGTATTTTTACTGCTGCACGTTTTGCAAAAACAAGACTCTCTAACAGGCTGTTGCTTGCAAGCCGATTCTTTCCGTGAACTCCGTTGCAGCTCGTCTCCCCGACTGCATATAGATTTGGCATCGTTGTCGCAGAATCGCGGTTCACATGGACACCGCCCATAAAATAATGCTGTGCCGGCACGATAGGCGCCGGTTCTTTTAAAAGATCATACCCTTCTTCGAGACATTTTTCATAAATGTGCGGAAAATGCTTCAAAATGATTTCCTTTGGAACATGTGCAAATGAGATCCATTCATACTCCACACCTTCTTTTTTCATTTCTTCCTGTATTGCTTTTGTCACAACATCACGCGGCAGAAGTTCATTGACAAACCGTTCTCCTTTGTGATTGAGAAGAACTGCGCCTTCTCCCCTTGCTGATTCCGAGATCAGGAAACTCCTTCCAGGCTTTTTGCTGTAAAGGCATGTTGGGTGGATCTGTACATAGTCCATATGTTCAAGTTCCACACCGTGTTCTTTTGCGATCCTGCATGCATCACCGGTCAGTATTGGGAAATTGGTGGAATGCTCATAAAGACCCCCGATTCCTCCGGTTGCCATAATTGTATTGTCTGCATGAATATGCAGCGTTTCACCTTCTTTTGTTTCTGCGACCATACCGGTGCATTTGCCATCATCCACCAAAATATCTGTCATGGTCGTATACTCTAAGATGGTCACATTCGAACATTTTTTTACATGTGATAGTAGTGTCGTTGTGATCTCCTTTCCGGTAATATCCTCATGGAAGCAGATCCTCGGCCGGGAATGAGCTCCCTCCCTGGTATAGGCAAGGCTTCCATCCGGATTTTTTGCAAAACGGACACCAAAATTCAACAGGTCGTTGATCACATCCCGGCTGGAACGTATCATAATATCAACGCTCTCCTTTCGATTTTCATAATGTCCGGCCCGCATGGTATCTTCAAAGTACGAATCGTAATCAGATTCATCCCGCAGTACACAGATTCCTCCCTGTGCCAGCATGGAGTCACAGCTTTCCAAATCTTTTTTTGAAAGCATCAGAATATTCATTTCTTCCGGCAGATTCAAAGCCGCATAAAGTCCTGCCACACCACATCCTGCAATCACTACATCATAATACAGATTTTTCATATTTGACCTCATTTCTGTGCCGCCATCGGAAATGTTTCGAATTCCGTTTTAACACATGTTGCTTTTATTTTCCGGCAAGTTCTAACATTCTTGCCAGCGCATTTTTTGCAGCGCCTTCCGTTTCCGGTTTTGCATGGATCTCATTTTCCCCTGTTTTTAACACATGAAGCACTTTTTCCGGCGTGATTTTTTTCATATTCACACAGGTCGGTGTTGTTTCCGGGAAATAAAACTCTGCATCCGGTCTGCGCTCTTTTAATTTTGTAAGAACACCGCACTCCGTGCCAATGATAAATTCTTTGTCGCTGCTCTCCCCGGCAAAATTGATAATTCCGCTTGTCGATCCGATAAAATCTGCGATTTCAATAATTTTATGATTGCATTCCGGGTGAACCAGTACTTTTGCATCCGGATGCTCTGCCTTTAAATCAAGCAATTCCTCTACCTGCATAAATTCATGTACAATACAAAATCCTTCATTGTAAATGAATTCTTTTTCCGGCACCGCTGCGGCGACAAAATGTGCCAGATTCCGGTCCGGGATAAATAAAATATGTTTATTCGGCAGATTTTTTACAATCTTTACCGCATTTGCAGAAGTTACACAGACATCCGACCACGATTTGATCTCCTGTGTCGAGTTGATATAACACACGACCGCAAGGTCATCGTACTGGTCTCTCGCGGCCTGTACGGTTTCTTTTGTTACCATATGTGCCATCGGGCAGTCCGCAGCAAGATCCGGCATCAGTACTGTTTTATCCGGATTTAACAATTTTGCACTCTCGCCCATAAATGTCACGCCACAGAGTACGATCGTCTTATTTGCAAGCTCTGTTGCCTTTTTACTCAGGAAATAAGAATCTCCGATGTAATCGGCAAGTGCCTGGACTTCCGGTCTTACATAATAATGTGCCAGGATCACGGCATCTCTTTTCTTTTTCCACTCTTCTAATTCTTCCAAACTTATCATACGCCCTCTTAACTCTCTCTCAAATTTTTTGCCCATTCATTTCAGATTTTTAATGAAACTTTTCGTAGTATACCACTTATCATTACATATGACAAGACACATGTTTAAAATCATGTAAAGTTTTCTGCTTTTATTTTTCAAAGAAATGTTTTGTACTTCTGAAACAATACATAATTCATTCTGTTTCAAGACATATTAAACAACAGAATGCATGTTCCGCATTCTATCTATTGCGAATATAAAAATCATGAAAAAGAGGGATTCTATATGTTAAACGGAGATACTGTAAAATTATTGCGGGAATGTAATGCCGGCACAAAAATGGCTGTTTATTCCATGGATGAGATCTGTGATAAAATTTCGGATGCAGATTTCAAAAATGTCATCATGGCATCCAAAGAAAAACACGAGCGTCTTGGAAATGAGATCCATGCACAGTTAGAAAAATGTGATGATCCGGTCAAAGAACCGAATGCGCTTGCAAAGGGAATGTCCTGGCTGAAAACAAATGCCAAGTTAGCAGTTGAGGAAAGTGATGCTGTGTGTGCTGATCTTTTGACCGAAGGCTGCAATATGGGTGTCAAATCACTCTGCCGCTATTATAATCAGTATGCGGCCGCGGACAAACAGGCCCAGGGATTTTGCAAAGAACTGATCCATCTTGAGGAAAATCTCGCCAAAGAAATACGATGTTATCTTTAACAGAAAAACTGCCACAGGCACAAAACAAAAAAGACAGTAACAACCCAATTTCGATCGTTACTGTCTTTTTCTTTCAGTTATTTGCGATTCTACGTTTTTCGGTAAATGAGTTATCTTGCTTTTACTACAAATTCGCGGATTTCCTCCAGTACCGTGTCATCTTCCTCATGTATGGTCAATGTCAGGGGGGTCGACAGATCCATCGTACAGACTCCAATAATGGATTTCCCGTCTACGATATATCTGCCTTTTGCAAGGTCAAACGCTCCTTTATGACCACTCAGAATATGACACAGCTTCTTTGCTTTTTCCGGTGCATCGATCAATACTTCTACCTGTTTCAAAACAAAATCCTCCTGTTTTGTTCTTGTATAGATATAGTATTCCACAATTTTCCACCGGTTATTCATTATTCGGCAAGCAATGCCTCGATTTCATCAAGCACTTCCCCAAATACATCCAGTGCCTCCTGGATTGGCTTTGGTGTTTCAAGGTTGACACCGGCGATCTTAAGCAGCTCAACCGGAGAGGCAGAACAGCCACCGGATAAAAACTTCTTATAACGTTCTACCGCAGGTGCTCCCTCTTTTAAGATTCCATGTGCCAGTGCAACTGCCGAAGAAAATCCCGTTGCATACTGATATACATAGAAATTATAGTAAAAATGAGGGATTCTTGCCCATTCGTAGGCAATCTCAGAATCTGATACCATATCCGGTCCAAAATATTTGCAGTTTAAGTCATAATATAATTTATTTAACGTCTCAGCGGTCAGGCTCTCTCCCTCTTCCACCATCTTATTGCTTAACATTTCATATTCAGCAAACATAGTCTGACGGTAAACAGTTCCCTTAAAGCTGTCAAGATAATGGTTGAGCAGATATGCACGCTCCTTTTTATCAGTTGTATTTTTCAGCAAATACTCCATTAAAAGCACTTCGTTACAGGTAGATGCCACCTCTGCAACAAAGATCTTATACTGGGAGTAAATGTATGGCTGACTGGAATTTGAATAATAGGAATGCATCGCATGTCCCATTTCATGTGCCAGCGTAAACATATTATCAAGGGTATCATTATGATTTAACAGCACATATGGATGTGAACCATAAGCCCCTGCAGAATAAGCTCCGCTTCTCTTTCCCTCGTTCTCATAAACATCGATCCAGCGGCTTTCAAATCCCTCTTTTACCTTTGCGACGTATTCTTCCCCAAGTGGTGCTAATGCCTTTAACACGGTTTCTTTCGCTTCTTCAAAAGAAATCTTCTTTGCGGCATCTGCGATCATTGGTGTGTAAACGTCGTACATATGCAGTTCGTCCACGCCAAGGCATTTTTTGCGGAGACGTACATAACGGTGCATTTTATCCATATTCTTATTGATCGTATCGATCAGATTATGATAAACAGTCGGAGAAACATTGTTAGCATCCACTGCGGCTTCCAGTGTTGAATGATAGTGTCTCGCATTTGCATAGAAAACCTGCTGTTTTACCTGACCATTATATAATGCAGCAAGTGTGTTTGCATACTGTTTGTACACACCATAAAATCCCTCAAATGCATCCTTGCGCACACGGCGGTCTGCCGACTCCTCAAACGGAACGAAATTACCATGGGACAGTCTTACGGTATCTCCCTCTTCATCTTTGATCTCCGGGAATACAAAATCAGCGTTGTTGATGATGGAATATACCTGTCCGGATGTCTCCGCCATATCGCCTGTCATCGCTACCAGTTTTTCCATTTCAGCAGAAAGTGTATGTGCCTTGGTACGCTCGATTTCCTCGATCTGTTTACGGTAAAGTTCTAACTCTGGAAGTTCTTTATAGTATCCTTCCAGAACAGCCTCATCCATTGCAAGGATCTCCGGAACGATAAATGCAGTCTGGCTTGACACCTTCGTCAGCATAGAATACATTTTCTGGGACATTGCCTGATGTGCCGTATTTTTCTGGTCTTCATCAAACAGACGCTCTGCATAATTAAAATCATAATCCAGTTTTTCCTCTGCCTTAGCTGCGCGTTCTAATACAAATAACAGATTTTGCGCACAAGCAGCTACTTTACCTTCCATCTTTCCGATTTCATCCAGGATCTTGTCAATCTCATCCAGATCTTTTTTCCAATCCTCGTCGGACGCATACATATCTTTTAAATTCCATGTATATTCTTCTTTTACTTCGCTTCGTTTTAACAATTCTTTTGCCATTGTAAACCTCCATATTTTTACTGCCGGGAAATGATTCCAGCACTCTCTAATTTACGCTCTGCAAAAGAATTTGTAAAGGGAAATATTGATGTTTTATTATCTATTTCCTATTCGGTGCAAGGAACTGATTATAGAAGTTATTCAACGCATCCGGTTCTTTGCTGTTTCCAATTCCGTGAGTTTCCACATATTGTTTCATCTGTTTGATCGTTTCCTTTGAAAATACATAGGTTTCCGCCGGGGTATCATGATCCATGTTATTTAATGCGCTTTCCAGTGCTGCCTTGTATTCCGGATCGACTTTCCAGATAGAATTATCTTCAAGTCCGCCTTCTTCAAACGATTTGTTATAATATTTGCTGTTGATGAAACGGGTAACTCCGGTCAGATCCATCTGTGTGAGTTTTTTCGGTGTCGTATCGGTCACATGCACCATGATCTGTTTCACATAAGTGTTTCCCACATGATCTACCACGGTTAAATTCTCGGATGTGGCAAAGTCATGCTGCAAATTTGTAAATTCTTCTGCCTGGTAGTCCGGGATCGTAAAGGATGTGAAAACCTCCGGATCACTCGGTGCCGGATTGGTTCCCGGTAAAATCGGACTTCCATCTTCCCGGTCGGTTGCCGTTGCATGGCTTAAGATTTCTTCTTCCGTGATAAAACCACTCTGTGCCTGCTCTAAGGTATAATAGAGATCCTGTGCCTGAATCCACGGGCAGTCGTCCCAGGCAGCATAAAGTGTGATCTCTCCACCATCTTCTGCCACAAGGTTCCGAACGATATCTCCGGCTTTCCACTGTGGGATAAAGGTGTCTTTGCCATCTTCTAAGGACCAGCCCATAAATACGGATGCGTAGACTTTTTTCTTTGGCTCCTCGGCTTTCTTATTTTCTTCGATATCTTCTTCCTCTAAGTCATTGAAAGCATCAATATCTTCGACATCATCTTTATTCTCTTTTGTCACGGCAACTTTTTCATTCTGATCCGTATCGTCTGTTACATCAGGATTGTCTGTATCATCTGATTCATCAGAATTATCTGCCATTTCTGCCTCGTCTGCTTCATCGGAACTGTCTGCCATTTCTGCATTGTCTGCTTCATCAGAGTTGTCTGCAGTTTCTGCATTGCCTGCTTCTTCCACAGCATTCATGGAATTCTGTGCGTCTGCATCTGAATTACCTGCATCCGAATCATCTCCATTGTTTTCGGAATCCTCATTCCTCCCACCCTCTGGGTCTTCCGCATTATCCGGATCTCGGTATATATTCCGTTTCTTCCTCTTCATATCCATCCATCATTGCCTTTGGAATCACTCCGGCAATCACATCCTCTGTCACGTTTTGTCCATCCAGTGTATATTTCACATAGGCTGCTGTTCCGTCTGCATTCCATACATCCGGCAGCGTTACGTCTTCATCATACGTTGCTTCAATATCATCGATATGTCCAAAGCCACCGTTCGGATCAAAATGGATCGTATATTTATTTGCCTCTGCATTGGCTGTCATTGTAACGTTTCCGGCCGGCATCGTAAATACAAACTTTTTAGCATCCACGGTCTGCTCCCCACCGGATCCGCCTTTATAATTTCCTTTCCAGTTTAACCAGTGATAGCCTTCTTTTACTGCCGCATCGATGGTGACGCTCTGTCCATAGCGGTACGATCCGCCTCCGGTCGTCTTTTCAATGCCGGTTCCGGCATTTAATGTTACATTATATAGATGTCTTTCATAATAATAATCAATGACCATCTTTCCATCTGCAGTTACCTCTTTCGTCTGTGTTTTCGGGCTGTCAAAACCGGTGTATGTCTTTACTGCAGGAGTAACCTTGCTTCCAATCTGTGCTTTTTTCGTCTCTGTTTCGGCAAGTTCATAGTTTTTATCGTCATGGGTTGATGCAATACCGTCTGCTTTCTGTTTCCAGTGGCGGACGGTATATTCTGCCTGATCCAGTTCCCAGTGTGCATACAGGGAAATGATCTTTCCTTTTTTTCCATTGGATAAGGTACCGCTCTTTGCATAGCCCCGCCAGTCACTGGCACAGATCTTGCCCTGATTATCTCCGGATGCTGCACCGTCCACATTTACATAGGTTCCGCCGCTTGCTGCAGTCCACCATCCGGCTTTTGTATGGGTTCCACTGATCACTTTGCGGTATCCGTTGATCGTGATACTGCTTGACAATGCAGCATTATAATAGGTGCCGTAACGGTATGTTTTATAGATATACGGTGTGTTATTTTTACAGATACTGCTGATCTGTGTTCCGGTATAACTCTTTGTTGCTGTTTCTTTAGCACTGTTTCCGATCAGTGTAAATGTATTACCGACTTTCCACACATCCGTACTCGTCAATGCCCTTGGTGCGTTTATGTAATAACGGACTTCATAAGGCTCCCCGATACCGGTAAGTGTCAGCGTAAGGTTACAGGCCGGCATGCTTCTTTCATAGGCATAGGTCTTATCATTTACCAAGTCCGATGTTACATCGCGGTCTTTGGACGCGTTGGTCTTTTCATTGAGATCCGTCCATTTGCTGAACTGGTAACCGGTGTTGAAGGTTGGTGTTGTAATAATTGTTGCACCGCACGACACCTCATACGATGCCATATAATAATCACCAGATACCGTGCTGCTACTGTTTACTGTACCTCCTGCATCTGGAGCAGCCGCTTTTATATTTTCAACTGCCTTAGCAGCCTTACCGCTTGCTCTTATATATACATCCGTTACCGCTTTGTTTGTAGCAGTTTTGTCGATTTTGACAGTGAGTACATAAATTGGAATTCCTGTCGATTCTTTCGATAATATGTCATCAATGGTAGTACCAGTTGCAACATTTTGTGATCTCAAATCACCGGACAGCCTAGATCCATTCTTAAACTCTTCCACTCCGGAATTTTTCTCATATGTACAGTCGATGCTGTAACTGATATAACTGCCTCTGCTTGGGTTTTTAAATTTACTTTTTTCATAGAATGTTCCCTTATCTCCCTGTGTATCAACCGCAAAGGTTACCGTATGATTTTTCGCATTCCATGTTCCTGTGATCGTGGTTGTTTTATCCGCTTCTTTATTATATACTGTCAATTCCGGTTTCGTATTGGTCGGAGTCAGTGCTTTATCTAATGTGACTACCAGTTTTCCATTGTAATAACCTGTTTTTGTCTGCAGGGTTTTATTGGTGATCTTCTGTGAAACGTTAACTGTGGTAGGGCTCTTTACCGTTGTGACCTGATTTCCCTCTGCAAAGTTATCCGAAATATCTACCGCAATACCCGTTACAAACATGGTAACCCAGTGTGTTTCATCCCCTGTATTGGTCTGCAGCGTGTATTTATCATTTGCATAGGCAGGCTGTGTACTCTCTTTGGGAATTGTAAAATCAACCAAATCTCCCTTTGTTGTCGTTGCTTTATCGTATAAAGGCCATCCATTGATTGACAAAAATGGAGTTATTCCCTTTGCCAATTTTAAAATCAATTTATCCTTTGCAAATTTTTCAGACGGTTTCTGTGCATACAGATTATTTTTTTTAAATGAGGACATCTTGTTACTGCTCTCCACAAAAATCATCAGATATTGTCCGGTCAAAGGCACTTTATCATTTGCCTTGTATGCCTTTGATCTCACACTTGTAAGCATTCCGGTCTTGATATCTTTCTCTACCCATTCTCCATCGTGTTTTGAAACATCATCAATATTAAAATCCGCAGACATTCTAAGACGTACTGCTCTCATCGGAACCGTTATATCACAGTTTTCCACAACGATCAGCTGCCATCCTCCGGCGCCCTCACCGCCACCGATATGTTCATAATACGGAATGTTAAATACCGAATACGTTCCGTAGATTTTGTCACTTTTATTAATGATGTCTGTTACATCTGCATACATATTGACAAAAGTGTACTGTTTATTTACTCCATTTTCCTTTTTTTGATCTATATAATCGATCGACCGATTATCATAAGTTGCATACTGTGCCTTTATCAGTTTTGCCGATCCATCCGGCAGTACAAAGGCGATTTCTGATTTTGCCAAAGCAGCTGCATCTGTTTTCGATCTGTCTACACTTGTTCGTGCCTGCCATACCAAATATGCTGCCCGTACTGTTCCATCCCCACCTGACGATTTTGTAAGCTTTGCAGATCTGTTATTTTTGATCTTCTTTCCAATCACGGAGTTATCTGCTTTTTTCAATACCGTTTCAGCGGCTTTATACTGGTCTTTTTCACTGTCATAGGTGTTATAGTTTGTAACAATATCGTTAGACCATGTATCATAGTTCGTATTTCCGGTATAGTTGATATTCAACCGTCCATACAGCGGTTGTCCTGCCCCCGCCTGTGAATCCGTCATATAGGCTTCTCCTGCTTCTTCTACCGTGATCGCTTTCACACTCTGCGGAATCATGGTGACCAGAAACATTACTGCACAGAGCAGTAAAAATCTGCTTAATTGTGTTATCCTGTTTCTCATAAATCTCCTTTCGACTTTTTTGTCATGTGTAATTTATATTTTCATTTCGAAAATACCGTAATAATAAAAAATGAACTGCAAGGTAATCAGATGCCAAGCAGTTCACTTTTCTGACTATCAAAATTAATTTTGATAGTTTTCATACTTATTCAATTTTCCTTGCTGTTTTAAAGTTTGGTTACCCAGCCATCCTTTTCATCAGTTTCATCCATGCCCTTTCCTGTTCTACAACCTGTAACATACTTACTAAAGGAAGTCGGTTTATCGCTTACGGTTACTTTCCAGGAATAACTCCAACGTCCATCGACTGTTTTTAAAGTAATAACAGAAGATCCTTTTCCCTTCACATCAAGATAAACGTCATCCTCTACCTTTAAAACATTTTCATTACTACTGGTCATAATAAATCCTATATCAAGCGAGCTAGACGTTGCAACTTTTTTATCAGAAGAAAACATTTCTCGGTTTACAGGCATTCGTCTGTACTCAATCGTTCCATCCTCATTTTTCTTCACATAGTACTTGATATTATCGTACCTATCAAATCCCACTGCCAGTACCATGTCATTTTTCTTGACAGTTACCTTGTAAGCAGCTTTGACTTTCTTATTGGCTTTGGATGTAACTGTGATCGTTGCGGTTCCTACCTTTTTCGGTGTCACAAAACCGGTGGAAGAAACGGATGCCACGCTTGTATTACTGGACTTATAGGAAACAGCACTGCTTTTTACTCCGGTAATGCTCTTTACCCGGATCTGCGCCTGCCCGTACTTTTCTTTCTGTACTAAAAGCTGTTCTCCAATAAACTGATCCATGCTCTCGTGATCTTCGGTATAATATTCAAGGCTGTGAGCATCTCCACAATGATCATAAATCTTATGGAAAGATTTTTCCGGATATAAAGTTACGCTGTTTTCCGCAAGTACGATCTTACCTTTTCCTTTTTCGGAATAATCTGTATCTGCCATATCTGCCGTTGTCACGGTTATGGTAAACTTTGCTTTGACATTCTTATTGATCAGGGAAGTTACGGTGATCGTTGCCTTTCCTGCTTTCTTGCCGGTTACTTTTCCTTTGGATGATACCGTCGCAACTTTTTTGTCACTGGAAGAAAAGGCAATGTTCTTATTGCTGATCCCTTTAAAGGATTTTACTTTGATAGTGGTTGTCTTTCCGACAACGATGGATGCTTTTTTCTCTTTTAAAGTGATCTTTGCTTTCTGCTTTCCCTTGCTTACAGTCAGACTCAATGTTCCTTTTACCTGGGAATCATAGATGGATGTCACAGTGATCTTACATTTTCCTTTTTTCTTTACTGTCACAACACCCTTTGCATTTACTGTTGCAATGCTGGTGTTCGAGGATTTGTATTTCAGTTCACCGGATTTGATACCGTCTTTACTGTTTTTTGATCCTACCACCACTCCATTTTTAAACATGGCAACCGGAACAATCGTGAACTTCTCTCCTGCATAAACAGTTTTCTTTTTCATGCAGTGATAATGATTGTATGTTCCATTGTTTTTGGAAACATTACAGCAGCCTTCATTTGCTTTATGCCATTTGGCATCATCCGATGTTGCAAACACGATTTGATTTTTGGGCTTATCTTTGCCATAGTAATCCAGATATACTGCCTGCTTTGCCGATACTTCCTCCGGCTGTGGTACTACGATGCTGCTGATACACACGATAAGTGCAAGCATCAATACGACTGCTTTTTTCCATCCTGCCAGCATTGTGGCACTGGTTCTGTTCTTTCTTCCTCTCTCTCTCATAACTTCTGATTCTCCTTTATCCTTTATTTTTGATTCTTTTACTTACGACGTTGACAAACGAAATGGAAACTTTTATAATATACCTATCAAGACAGCCGGGTGATAAGCAAATACCTATCTGCTCCGGCATATGTGATTGTTTAAGTTACGAAGTAACCGTCCAACCTTTAGCGGGGAGCTGGACGGTTATTTTTTTGTCTTATCATGGGTATCATTTCTGACACTTCTGACAAGCGTTATGATGGCACATATCATAATAACAAATGTGAACAAGTCACTATATGTAACCATGCTACCACCCCTTTCTCCGAATCTCGGAGCAGATCTAAGTGGTAAAGCCGTCCTTTCGGCTGCCTTGATCAGTATACTATATCTGTTTTCCTTTTCCTTATTATAAACGTCATGTAATGGAAAAGCAACTTTCTCTGATCGAATATCTTCCTATTTATTTGTCAAGGTACAGTTCTTGTATAATGCAGATAAAAGCACAGTTTTCACTTTCATTACCATGGAATATTCTTAAAAGTATCTGTAATGAATAAAAAAGATTGTTTCAGATATGCCGTCTTTACCTATAAAACCGACATATAGAATACCAAGATTGTATTGATGTCTTAATCTTTCATATACGAATTTAGTATAGCAAATTTTTTTTATAAAAAAAGCCCTTTTCATTTATTTAATTTTATTTTTATATTTGTAATTTATTTTTAATATAAAAATGGAAGTTCGATTCGAGCTCCCATTTTTACCATACTTTTATTTCTTTACAGACAGGTTATTATTTAATAGTTATAACCTTTAAAGAATAATTTTTATCCAAATGCCATCCACTGTACCATTTATAGTCTTTTTTATTAAATGTAATCTTCTGCGTAGTCACTCCTGAAATCTTTAAATCATCCACATATACATATCCGCTGGTCTTTGAGCAGGTGCCTGTGACACCGATTCCCTGCCCCAGGTTATATTTCGTTTTTGTGTTAATTTTCGATGTCTGTTCATCCTTATAAACAACATTTTCCAGCGGCATATCATTGATCGTGATCACATAATATTTTCCAGATTTTTTATAGCTGGCTGTTTTCCCAGGTTTACACTCTTTTTCCTTCGCCGGATCCCACAGTGCAACACGCATTTTTTTGCCATCTTTGATCAGCATTACCGTATATTTTGTACGGATATCCCCAACATAATTACCGTTTTTACTATTTTCCAGACCTATCCACGCATCCACATGTACGGTATCTCCATTCTTTTTTAAGGCTGCTGCCGGAACATACGCTTTTGCAGACATTTTCATATTTTTCTTTATTTTTGAAGCTTTTTTGTAACCTGCCTGCATAACATAATTGTTATTCATCCACGCTGCATCAGATTCTTTATCTCCATTGAATACAACTTTTGAACGAAGAGCCTTATTTGCGGCTGCAAATGTCTGCTCTGACGGAACAGATGCAAATACACCGATCAGCAATGCTAACACCAGCACTCTTGCCATTAACACAATACTTTTTTTCTGTTTTACCATACGCAAATCCTCCATTTCTCATTCTCTCAATTTCACGCACTGCACCTCATCTTCAAATACAATATCTGCCAATGAAAATAATTACTATCCAGACATGTAAATTATCAAAATCATCGTTATTTTTGATTATTTCATCTGTTTTCTGACCTTTTTGACAAGTTATTGTATTCAAATGAATTTATGCAATATTTATATATGTTTCATCATAATGTGTCAACAAATAAACATTCCAACAGCGTTGTTTTTATGCTAAAAATCCGTTATAATATCATTCTGCGGGAAATCCGTGGAAACACATTCCGAAAGGAGATCTAAAAATGGCTTTTGATGGATTAGTAATATCCAATCTTGTATATGAACTGAATCAAACAATTTTAAATGCAAAGATCAGCAAAATTGCCCAACCGGAAAACGACGAGCTTCTTTTTACCTTAAAAGGAAGTAACGGGCAGTTCCGTCTTGCCATGTCAGCGAGTGCTTCGCTGCCTTTTCTGTATCTGACAGAAACAAACAAACCAAGTCCGCTGACAGCACCAAATTTTTGTATGCTGTTACGCAAGCACATTGCAAACGGGCGGATCATAAAAATTTACCAGCCTCACATGGAACGTATCATTCATTTTGATATCGAGCACCTCGATGAAATGGGTGATCTGTGTCAGAAAACACTGATCGTGGAACTGATGGGAAAACACAGTAACATTATTTTCTGCAGCTCCGACGGCACGATCATTGACAGCATCAAGCATGTATCCTCCATGATGAGTTCCGTGCGTGAGGTCCTTCCGGGACGGGCTTACTGCATTCCAGCCACGCAGGAGGACAAATTAAATCCGCTTGAAGTTACAGAGGAAGTTTTCATGGAATCTGTCATGAAAAAACCTGTTTCCATCACAAAGGCAATTTATGGCTCTTTTACCGGGATCAGCCCTGTGATTGCAAACGAGATCTGTTACCGTGCTTCGATCGACGGAGATATGCCGGTAGATTCGCTCGATGCAGACGGCAAGAAACACCTGTTCCATAACTTTTCATGGATGATGGAAGATGTAAAAAATCACAATTACTGCCCAAATATCATCACACGCGGCAGGGAACCGATCGATTTTTCCTGTTTTCGTCTGTCCGAATATGTGCACACTGCTCTGGATCAAAAAATTATGCAGAACACGGATCATGCTGACACGAATGCTTATACCATGACGGAATACGATTCGATTTCCAAAGTTCTGGAGGAATACTATGCTTCCAAAAATATTTACACGCGCATCCGCCAGAAATCTGTCGACTTAAGAAAAATTGTGTCCACTGCGTTAGAGCGTAACCGTAAAAAATACCAGCTCCAGCAGAAACAGTTAAAAGATACAGAAAAAAGGGATAAATACAAAGTATACGGTGAACTGATCCACACCTACGGTTACGATTTAGAGGAAGGTGCAAAACAACTGGAAGCGCTTAATTACTATACGAACGAAAACGTAAAGATTCCTCTTGACCCGACCTTAGACGCCAAAGCAAATGCACAGAAATATTTCGATAAATACGGAAAATTAAAACGTACTTACGAGGCACTGACCGACCTGATTGAAGAAACGAAATCTGAGATCGACCACTTAGAGAGCATTGCCACATCTCTTGATATCGCCCTGACCGAGGACGATCTGGTACAGATCAAGGAAGAACTGGTGGAATATGGCTACATTAAGCGGAAACGCACTGACAAAAAAGCAAAGATCAAAAGTAAACCGTTCCATTATATTTCCTCAGACGGCTATCATATGTATGTCGGAAAAAATAATTATCAGAATGAAGAACTGACATTTAAATTTGCAACCGGAAACGACTGGTGGTTCCATGCCAAAGGAATGCCGGGCTCCCACGTCGTTGTGAAAACAAATAACGAGACAGATCTGCCGGACCGTATGTTTGAGGAGGCAGGAAAACTTGCCGGTTATTATTCCAGCGGCAGAGACAGTGACAAGATCGAGATCGATTATCTCCAGAAGAAAAATGTGAAAAAGCCAAACGGAAGTGCTCCGGGTTTTGTGATATATTACACCAACTTCTCACTGACGGTACACCCGGATATCTCCGGTCTGACACTGGTGGAATAAATCAATAATCCAATACGCCATGACCTGCATGCAAAACACTATCATCGTAAGCAATAGAATACACGTTTCGCGAACCAAACCATTATCATGAAAAAAACGCAGCCGTGAATTTTTATACGATTCACGACTGCGTTTTTTTCGCTTACAATGATTGAGTAATTTACGCTTCTTTCCTTTTCTGCAGTAACAAAAATGCGATCACTGCAAAAATCAGGTACGCTGCTATGGAAATAACAGAAGATTCCACACCGAAATCTCCACCTGTCAACAGAAAAGAATCGGTATCAAGAACATAATTATACCAGACCGCACTATCTGCCGCAGATCCGATATGAATCAGTCCTCCGATCATCAGACAATTCCAGATTCCATGCATGAGTGCGGAATACCAGATCGTTCCGGTATAGCAGGTCACCAGAGAAAACAGGATTCCAACGAGACTTCCTGCTATCACTACCTGGATCATTCCGGGAATACTCATTCCTTCTTCAATATGCAGACAGCCAAACAGGACAGATGGAGCGATCACTGCAATTTTCCGGTTCCATGCATATTCCACCGAACTCATAATAATTCCGCGGAATACCGTTTCTTCCACGATTCCAGTTGCCAATCCTAAATATGCAACACTTCCGGCAACAAGCTGTTTTAATGTTTCTGCTTCTAAGGTTGATTGCTGCCACGTTCCTGCAAATAACTGGTATATCAGAATCACCAACAGTGGCATTGCAAAAGCGGCGATGATCCAAAACGGATACAGATCCGGTTTCCCGATCTTAAAATCTGCCATTGGTATTTTTAACATTTTTTTACAGATCAGAAAGACTCCTCCAAGTACCAGACCCACATATAAAATTCCAGTGAAAATATTTCCTGTCACCGCTGACATTCCGCCTGCCACCAGCATATTTCCGATCAGAAGTGCCAAAAGCTGCGAAAATGCCAGAAGACAAAGTGCAAGAATACTTATGCCTGCTGCCTTTGTTCCACTAAATTTTGTTTGTTTACTACTGCTCATATCTGCTCCTTTTTCCTTTGCCGGCAAATGTTCTGATTTATTTTACATTTCCAATCGTTTCATCTCTGTATAAGCAAGTAAAAACGGACCAACGCCCTTTGCGTCATCCTTAACGACCGGTTCGGACATATAATAATCAAAAGTTCCGGAACGTCTGTTCGCACCGCCTAGTCCTGCAACCAGACAGATTCCGTCTAAATGAAGTTCACCATTCTCATCTTCCGATAAGTACTTCTCACAAATACCGTGAAATGCCTTCTCGCCATAGGTACGATAACTTTCCGGAAGGAATCCAAGGCGCACACCTTTTAACAGTGCATATGCCATGATCGAGCTTCCGCTTGTCTCAAGATAATTGCGATCCATGCCGCCGACATTTACAACCTGATACCACATACCGCTCTCATCCTGATATTTTAACATAGAGTCCATCAGCTCCACAAAAATCTGTTTCATTTTCTCATATGGTTCCCCGACAGATGCATCCGCTTTGTCCAACGTGTCGAGCAGAGCCATGGAATACCATCCTAATGCGCGGAGCCAGAAATTCTGGCTGAGACCGGTTACCTTGTCACACCAGAACATTTCTCTTGAGGAATCATATGCGTGATAATAAAGTCCTGTTTTTGGATCGCGCATATTCTTTACCACATTAAAAAACTGTGAAAAAATATCGTCATATTTTTTTTTGTCATGAAAACGCGTCTCATATTCCATGTAAAACGGCTGGCACATATAAAGGCCGTCTAACCAGACCTGATTCGGATAAATATTTTTATGCCAGAAATTTCCTTCTTTTGTACGAGGCATTTTCTGGATCTGACTGTAAACAAGATCGATTGCCTTGCGGTATTTCTCTTTTCCTGTCAGGTCATAAAGTTCAAACAACGTCTTACCTGCGTTTACATTGTCAATATTTAATTCTTCCACCGAATATCCTTCGATCGAACCATCCTCCATGACCTTGCAGTCAATAAAATGATCCGCAAATGAAAAATATTTTTCATCTTTTGTGATGGCATACATCTCTAAAATTGCCTTGATCATACATCCATCGATGTAATTCCAGGTTGATTTTTTCCCCTGTAAAATCTTTTCAATGTTCCAGATTGGACGATCCGGCGTACTCTTTTCTAAAAGTTCATCGATGTATTTTTCAATCTTATCCATACTGTTTTCTCCTTCTCCCGTGTGTTTTGTCCCCTTGTATTATGAGCTGATTCACACAAATCACTTTACTCTTATCATAGCTTATATAATCCAGTTTGTAAATATTTTTTGTAAGCGCTTACAAACTTTATTATAATTCACTAAAATATTTTGTCGCAAACAGCCTTTTCATTCTGTACCGAAAATTTAAAGTTTATGTATCACTTGTTGCGGATATTACTTGCTTTTTTGACAAAAAATGCATGTTTAGCTGCTGTAATATTTCACATACTATCACTGAACAAAACAAAACGTGATCAAAAGCACCGCAGCAAAGTACAAACGCCGCGGAACCTATGATTAACGCAGCGTTTGTTCAAATCATACAAATGATATCTTATAAAACAAAAGATGTATCACACACTAAAGGAGGAAACTATTATGGCAAGTCGTTCATCTAACAGAGCAGCAGTTCCTGAAGCAAAAAGTGCATTAGACCGTTTCAAATATGAGGTAGCAAGCGAGATCGGCGTACCTTTAAAGGACGGTTACAACGGTGACCTTACTTCCAGACAGAACGGTTCTGTCGGCGGTTATATGGTTAAGAAAATGATCGAGGCGCAGGAGAGACAGATGTCAGGCAAATAATTTTGCCACAAATAATTTTTGCTGTAAATGACGGTTCTTCGAGCCACTAAGATCTATGATCCGCAAGGATCTATGCCTTTGGGCACACAAAAACGGGAGCTTTCCATAGGAAAGCTCCCGTTTTTGTAACCGTATTATTATTTCCAATTTACAGGCAGTATGTAAATGAAATCTATCATGAAATCAATTTTTAAAGATTGAGCCTGCTCTTCTGATCTTCAAAGAAAATTTCCAGATAGTGCTGCAGGTTTATATTTTCTTCCTCGCATAGTTCCGGGTCTGTCGCAAGCAGATCCTGCACCTCCTCAGATGCCTGCTGTAATACAGACGCATCCTGATAGATATCCGCCAGTAAAAACTGCATCTCACCGGACTGGCGGATGCCAAAGAAATCTCCCGGTCCGCGGAGTTTTAAATCTTCGCTTGCAATCTTAAATCCATCGTTGGATTTATTTAAAATATCAAGCCGCTTCATGGAATTTTTGCTGTCTGAGGCATTGACCATAATACAATACGACTGGGCATCTCCTCTTCCGACACGTCCTCTTAGCTGGTGAAGCTGTGCAAGCCCGAACCGTTCTGCATTCTCGATCATCATGACCGTCGCATTCGGCACATTGACCCCGACCTCGACAACCGTTGTGGAAACAAGTACCTGGATCTCATTTTTTACAAACTGATCCATGATCTTATTTTTCTGCTCTGCTTTCATCTGCCCATGTAAAACGCCGATCACAATGTCTTCCGGCAGTTCTTCCCACAGACGTTTTGCATAATCGGTGACATTTTCCGCTTCCATATTTTCACTCTCTTCCACTAACGGACAGATCACATATGCCTGATGTCCCTCCCGTATTTCATGTTCGATAAAAGCATATGCCTTGGGGCGGTATCTCTGGTCAACCACACAGTTTTTGATTGGAAGCCGTTTTGCCGGGACTTCATCAATCACAGAAATATCCAGATCACCGTAAATAATAATTGCCAAAGTACGCGGGATCGGTGTTGCACTCATGACAAGCACATGCGGTTCTGTTCCTTTTCCGGCAAAAGTCTCCCGCTGACGCACTCCAAAACGATGCTGTTCATCGGTGATCACGAGCGCAAGATTCTGATAGATTGCTTTCTCCTGAATCAGCGCATGTGTCCCAATGATCATAGCATTCGAATAAACCTCTAGTGCCTCATATGCACGGCGTTTCTGTTTTGCCGTCATGGAACCTGTCAGAAGCACGATCGGAATATGGAGTCCAAACTGTTCACACATGCTCTGATAGGACTCATAATGCTGTCTTGCAAGCACCTCCGTCGGTGCCATGATTGCAGACTGGTAGCCATTGTGGGCGGTATCTGCCATCGCAAGAAACGCAACGATCGTTTTACCGGAACCTACATCACCCTGGATCAGACGCTGCATGACCGTCTCGGAACGCATATCGCGTTTTACATCCGCAAGTGCCTTTTTCTGTGCATTGGTAAGTTCATAAGGCAGCTGCTCTATCAGTTCATCTGTAAAATCATCTTCCGCAAAAACAAACTCGTTTTTTTCTTTAACGTGCTTTTCCTTCTGATACTGCATGCTTAGAATAAAAAGGAAAAATTCGTCAAACACAAGCCGCCTTCTCGCAGTAATGAGTGTCTCCATATCCTCCGGGAAATGGATCTGGCGGATGGCATAATTATACTCACAAAGACCGTATTTCTCGCGGATGGCATGCGGCAGATAATCCATAAACAAGTGTTCGTCTCCAAGTGCCGCACGCACCGTCTTTGTGACAAGGTTATTGGAAAGCCCATTTGTCAGTGTGTATACCGGCAAAAACACCTGTTCCATGGAAGCATACTGTTCTTCGGTAAACATTGCTGCCTGTTCCATGACAAGTCTTCCATTCTTTTTATTGACTTTTCCATAAAAAATGTAAGTGCTGCCGACTTTTAAATTATTTTCATATAAGGCATCCGGTACCATACCAGCTCTAAGGAGGCTCCCATCTCACTGATCGTCGTAACTGTGATCTGCATGGTGCGCACCTTCCGCACTACCGGTGTTCTTGTGATCCGTCCAAGAACCGCCGCCTGTTCCCCGTCGAGTACCTCATCCACATGTTTTGCCTGCGGATACTGTATATATGTCCGGGATAATGAAGGAGTATATCACCTACGGTGTATACTCTATCTTATGAAATAATTCTTCTGTTTTGGCGCCGACACCTTTAATTTCTCTTAAAGGGGAATTGCGATCCATTTTACTCCATTCTTATTCTACTGAAATCACATAATAGTAGATCGGCTGTCCGCCATAGTGAACCTCGATCTCGACATCCGGGAATGCCTCTCCAATCTTCTCACCAAGTGCATTGGCGTCTTCTTCCTTCGTGTCCTCACCGTAATAAATGCTGACGATTGCAGAATCTTCATCGACTAACTGTTTCATCATATCCATAACCGTCGGCTCTAAATTCTGTCCTACGGAAAGAATACCGGAATCGCCGATACCCATAAAGTCATCCTGTTTGATCTCTTTGTCATCGATCACCGTATCACGGACTGCATAGGTAACCTGACCGGTCTTTACCATGGAGATTTCAGAACTCATGCGCTGCTCGTTATCTTCCGGTGTACTGTCAGGAATGTAATTGATCAGCGCAGTAATACCCTGTGGGATCGTCTTTGTCGGGATGACAATGATCTTTTATCCTCCACAAGGGATGCTGCCTGATTTGCCGCAAGGATAATGTTCTTGTTGTTTGGCAAAATAAATACCGTCTTTGCATTTACTTTTTCAATGGCATTTAACATATCCTCGGTACTTGGGTTCATGGTCTGACCACCCTCAATGATGTAATCGACACCAAGACCTTTAAAGATCTCGTTGATTCCCTCACCGATGCTGACGGAAATAAATCCCATCTCTTTGGAGGTTCTGCCGGTTTTCCTCTTTTCCTCCGGAATGCCGGCTGACTGCATCTCTTTTCTTTCAGGGCGGAAATCTTCTCATCACGCTCTAACTTCATATTTTCAATGATGATCGTTGTCAGGGAACCATAGGTAAGTCCTCTCTGCATTGCAAGTCCTGGATCGTTGGTATGTACATGTACCTTTACGATCTCATCATCTGCGACAACAACGATGGAATCACCGATCGTCTCTAAATAAGACTTAAACTCATTCTCCTGCTGCAGTGTGATCGGTGTGTCAAGCATGATAAGGAACTGTGTACAATATGCAAATTTGATCTCCTGATTTGCCTGCGCTTCGATATTATAGGATGTTCCTGTGCTCTCCGGTGCCTTTTGATTGTTTCAGCGCCCTCAATGGTATAATCTACCTCTTTGCCGAGCAGTGCGTCCATTGCACCCTTCATGACCTGCATCAGTCCCTGCCCGCCGGAATCCACAACACCTGCCTGTTTTAAAACAGGCAGCATCTCCGGTGTCAGATCCAACACACGGTCACCTTCCTTGATGACCTCTTCACAAAAATATACCAGATCTTCTGTATCATCACAAAGTTCTAACGCACGGTCAGACATCCCTTTTGCAACGGTTAAGATTGTTCCCTCTTTTGGCTTCATAACAGCCTTGTAAGCTGTCTCAACGGCCTTCTGGAAAGAATCTGATAAAATCTGTACATTGATCTCATCATATTCTGCGATCACCTTGGTAAAACCACGGAACAGCTGTGAAAGAATAACACCAGAGTTACCTCTCGCTCCTCTTAAAGAACCGGATGAAATAGCTTTTGCCAGCGCTTTCATCTCCGGTTTTTCCAACGCACTTACCTCTCTTGCCGCCGACATGATCGTCATTGACATATTTGTACCGGTATCACCATCCGGAACCGGGAATACGTTCAACTCATTGATCCATTCTTTCTTTGCATCCAGATTCTTTGCTCCGGCAAGAAACATCTTCGCCACAAGCTCAGTATTTATCGTAGTGATTTCCACCTTCTATGTCCTCCTTAATCAATTACACGCACGCCTTCGACGTAAATATTAATTTTTTGATTTCCAGTCCGGTAAACTCTTCTACCTTATATCTTACCGTTTCGATTAAATTGTCGGAAACCGTACTGATGCTGACACCATAGGATACGATCACATGAAAATCAATCGTGATCTTATTATCCTCGTCAATCGCTACATTAATACCATGTGTCAAATAATCTTTTTCAGTAACTTCACCAGACCATCTTTCATATTGACAGCAGCCATACCTACAATGCCAAAACACTCCACTGCTACAGAGCCTGCATAGGTTGCAATCACTTCCGGGTCTATTGAAACTCTTCCCAACTGGGTATCCATATGTCCATTCATATACGTTCCTGCTCCTTTCAAAGCCATATTAACGCTAGTTTATTGTCTATTATAACCGCTTTTACCAAAATTCCTAGTCCTGTTTACTATTTTTAATATTTTTTTAAAATTTGCTTGCAATATAAAATGAATCTGTTAGAATAAACATGTTGTGAGTCTGATAGTACAGGCAGACTTAGTGAATTACAAGGAGGTGCAAAACTATGGCAAAATGTGCAGTTTGTGGAAAGGGCGCTCATTTCGGAAATAATGTCAGCCATTCTCATAGAAGATCAAATAGAATGTGGAAATCAAACATCAAGCGTGTGAGCTGTAAAGTAAACGGAACACCTAAGAAATTATATGTATGTGCTTCCTGTTTGAAATCCGGCAAAGTTGAAAGAGCTTAATTTTGAACACTGAAAAACTGTCGTATCCGATTTGATATGGCAGTTTTTTGTGTCTGGATTTTCCACTGAAACAAAAATCCAAAGACCGGATCTGCATTCCAGTCTTTGGATTTTTCCTTTTCCTATTTTACCTTAACCTTCCATGTATAATATTGCGTATTCTTGAAAGTCTTTGATTTTTATTTACCTTTACATTTTTACTTGCGTCAATTCTTACATAATAAGTTTTTCCGCTCTTTAATGCCTTTTTCCCGAATTTTCTGATAGTTGCACTTGTCTTTTGCTGTTATAGGTTCCAACCTTTTGTAACCAGAGTTCTGTTTATCGGAAATATATACCGTATAATTTGATGCGCCTTTCACTTTCTTCCAGTTTAACTGAATCTTTTGGAAGTCTTTACAGACAGTTTGTAAGACGGATCCTTTGCAAAATACAGTACGTCAGACCATTCACCATATGCTTTCTTGTTATTGCTTAAGTTAACGTAACCTCTTACCTTGATCTGGTAAAACTGTTCTTTTTAATTTATTTGTAGAAACACGGAATGAGGCACTTGAAGTACGTGAGCCCGAATAAATTTTCTTTTGGAATTGTCATAAATAATATATTCATAACCATTTGCAGCATTTGCTTTTTCCATTCAAAATATGCATTTGATGCCGGATAAAAAGCCGTGTTCTCTACACCTGTGATCTTAGTAGGTGTCACTGCTGAATTTGAATAATAACCACCGGAAGTTGCATATGCGGTATAACCTGTACTGCTTGTTCTTCCTGCATAAATATGTCCCTGATAACGACTGTTCTTCTTTAATCCTGTGATCTTGACACTGTTCTTTTGGAAACAATCTCTGATGCATTGTTTTCGCTCGTTCCACTCTGATAACAGGTCAGTTTGTAACAGTTTGCCCCGAAGCAGCCTGCCAGCTCAGCGAAATGGATGTCGTGCCTGCTCCGGTCTGTTTTACAGAATTCGATACCACCTGCTCCGGAACTGTCACAACTTCGATCGCTTTTGACCATGCAGTATCATCCGGTGCACTGGATGATTTTGTTGTAGATGTTCCGATCTGGACATAATAACTCTTTCCCGCAGAAAGACCGGAAATATAACTTTCGGATGCATTATAATTACGTTTGCTTCTGGTGGTATTGCTCTTAAAGCCTGCATCATCACTGACGCGGTAATAATAGCAGATATCATTCTGCATAACAGCGTTCCACTGCACTGTTACAGAACTGCTGCCCGCTTTTACCTGTTTCACGCCTGCCGGTGCAGCAGTCTGTGCATTCGCATCAACTCTTCCGGCAAGAACTAATGTCAGCGCAAACAGCATAACAACTAAAATCTTTTTGTCTGTTTTCTTAACATTTTTATTCTCCTCTTTTTATATTATCAATTTTATTTTACATCTTATATCACAGGAATGCAATCCTACTTTCTTCCCAGCCTGATTTTTCTAAAAACTTCTTTAAATCCGGCACGAATCATACAATCCCTGAATATATTCTTTAGACTGTACTGCATTCTCCGGCGTTGTATTTTCAAGCGTCACATGTATATACGGCTTTCTCTCCTTAATGAAACGAATAATCTTCTCATAGTTCATCTCACCTGTTCCTTGCAGCGACTGACACCAGTTTCCCATCCTGCACCACAAAATCTTTCATATGGACCATTGCAATATCATCTCCAAGCAGCTCTATCGCTTCTTCTATGATCACATCCCTGTTCTGATAATTGCTGATATCCAAAGATTGACCGGATCAAAATGATCTGAAGATTTGAGACGCGATCTCATCAAGCACTTTCCGCGCTCTCTTCGGATTGCATACGATATGTTTCCACACCGGCTCGATTGCAAAATAACGCCCATTTTTCTGCATAGGAAATCACCGGTTTCACATTCTGTATAAAATATCCAGCGCCTCATCCGAGTGATTTTTCCTCAAACTTATATGCCTCGTTGACAGCACCTGTCTCTGTTCCGACTACCCGACGCCAAGCAGTGATGCAAACCGAATATGCGCCAGATAACGGTGTGTGATCTTTGCAAGCTGTCCTTCATCTGGATTTGCAAGGTTTAAATAACATCCCAGTACGGCAATATCAAGATCGTTTTTGCAAATATTTTTTCAAGTACATTGCATACCCCGAGTCAGTGCCCCATCATCCACCGGATATTCCGTGATTACTTTTGAGAGTGCCAGATGTCCGCACAAAACCCTGCTCCTTTGCGATTGCAAGGCGCTCCTCAAGTGGTGCTTTTGATATCATGTAAACGTATTCCTAACTGCATATGTTTTCCTCTTTCTGTTCTACTGCACGAAATGGTCAATTCCCTCTGTAACAAGAAGTTCTCCATCCTGTCCCTCTATTTCCACGTTTTCTAATACCAGTTCTTTGATGTTGCGCGCAAAGATTCCCTTCTTTGTACACTCTTCCACACCGGAAGACATGGCAGGAACGCCGGATTTCGGATTCTTAGCATATGTCACTGTAATATTTTTCATAATGATCTGCTCAATTTTCTGTTCCGGCAGTCCATCAAAATATGCAGCTGCCACATGACAGTTTTGGGCTTTAATATCTTCAAAATCAAGTCTTAAGATCGCAGGTGTACCATCATCTACCGGCATTTTTCACGGCTCTGGACAAACTCGGTCTTGCCGTCCGGATCACAGAAATAAAACAGTTTATCACAAACGGCGTCATAACCTGATCCATATCGATTTTCCGGAAAATAATCTGATCTAAAACGGCATCTTTTCCCCGTCCCTCTGCGTGTCTTGATACGTAGTCCCCGGTCTGTATCGTAAAACCGGCATTCTTCCACGACCAGATTTTGACACCGCCAGCCATCTCACTTCCGACTGTTACTGCACCATGACCATTTTCCATCAGGCATTGTCTGATATGGATATTTTCAGAAGGTGTCCTATATTTCTTTCCCATATAGATCTTACCAGACTTAACTGCTATGCAGTCATCTCCAAGTGAGAATTTCACACCGACAATATCTACATTTTTGCATGATTCAGGATCCAGGCCATCCGTATTTGGCGAATCGCTTGGATTGTTGATCGTAAGTCCGTAGAATTTCAGGTTATCTGAAAAATACGGATGCAGTGTCCAGGACGGACTGTTCTTGAAAGTTACACCAAAGTGTCACATTCTGACAATGGCTTAAGAAAACAGACGCGGGCGGAATGCTCCTACCATGACTTTCGGATTTTTCCACCAGTTTTCTTTTGAAGCATTGCCATTTATCGTTCCTCTTCCGTAGATCAATACATTTTCTACATCCAGTCCGGTGATGATGCCGGCAAACATCGGTAATGGATTTCCTTCCCACGTTCCTAAATTATATTCACCCTGTTCATCATAACTTTCAATCATACCAGGAAATTTCGGATAGGCCGCCCTGTCTGTATCTGCGATAAGTTCTGCTCCCTTTGCAAGCTCAAGGCGCAGATTACTTTTAAAACAGACTGGTAATGCGATAGCTTCCCTTTGGAATAAGCACACGGCTTTCCTTCGGACAGGCTAGGATCGCTGCCTGTATAAACTTCGTATCATCCTGTTTTCCATCGCCTGTAGCACCAAAATCACGGACATTTAATGTGACAAATTCATATGCTGTAACAAACGATACCGTTCCTAGTTCGGTACCATCTGCTGTTCTTACAGAAACCTCATAGGAAGTCTGCGGTTTTAAATCAAACAATGAATTTATAACCGTATCCGTTGAAAATACCTCTTCACCGTTCAGCAGAACATGATATGTTTCTTTTGTATTGTAAATTCCACCATCTGCAATTTCAATGACCGCATCAGGGCAGATTTCATAATCAGTTTTACTTCCATGACTCTTTTCCTCCCTATTCCGACTGTTCCATCGCAAGCAGATCATATTGTTCTATTGTTCTTGCTGTAATGTCCTGACAGATATTCCGTCTGATCTGTCATGCCCGTATTTTCAGATGCCCTGCCATTAAAGCACCTGTTTCTGCATATTTTTCTTTCAGCAAAATTCCAATATTGCAGCCCTTTAATATGGCATAGGCAAGTTCCGTTGTTTCTTCTCCCTCAGCTAACGCATCCTTTAATACGCGTTTATACTGCGGTCAAAGTGCGGTATTTTTCATAAATCTCAAAACTGATTCCATCAATCACATCCACCAGGGCTGCTAAATATGCATTTCTTGCTTTTATCGGCAAATCCGGCTGACGCCTCATCTTCCATCCGGTCAACGATCTTATTGTACCGCTCTTTTTTCCCACATACCGTTTCATATTCCATAAGGCATGGCACAGATATCCTCCGGCAATTCGCCCTGCGCTGCACGGATCTGTTCTGCTTTCTCCTTATATACTCCATCTCCTGTTTCTTTATAAAACATGACTGCTAGTCTCCGAGCCGGTCTGCCTCTCTGATTCATTCAGAGAAGCAATCGCCTCTTCCGGCATCTGCATAAGTTTTCTGATATCTTCCTGTCTTTTTGTTTCCATTTGTCTCCCTCGTTTTCTGATACTGACTTTTTATGCTTCGATATCCTGATAAATAAAATTAAAAATCTGCATACAATTTGTGTTCTCCGGCAACCGCATAAATACCTGTCATTGCCCCGGGTAAAGGCTTACCCATAATGAATTCCTTCATCGCATAGATAATAAACATTCGCAATCTCTGCTGCTATATGTTTTTCTTCCCCCCCGGTAAGTAAAACGCCGCTTTAAATACTCTGTTTCCACTTTCAGGCTGATCTTTTCCCTGAACAATCACATGGAAGCATCTGTCTCTCATGCAGAACATCTTTATCCCCAATATGTTCTTTTACCTGGATATAATAAGAATTTTCCCTGCAGACTGCAAGACACACCCATGTATTTTCGTCATAATAACAGACTAAACCTGCTTCCTGACCACCTGTAAGTCCCGGTATCAAGTTCCGTTTCCGCAGTAAAACAAAACGAAGTCTGTCTCTGCAATAAAATATTTTTAGCAGCCACATCTCTGAGTGGAAAACGGCTCCCTTTGATACGGATTCCTGATGAGAGAAAACGGATTCCTTCCGGCTCCGGTGCACGTGGTGTCATCCATTTTGGGTTCCAGCCAATATCCGGCTCTTCTTCCGGCATCCACCGGAAGATCCGGTTTTTTCAGAACCGAAGGTCCCTTTAAACCGTTTACGACCGGCCAGCCATCCGCCGTCCAGCTGATCGGATCAAGCGCCGTCTCCCTGCCAAGCATACTGTAACCATCTCCGATCATCCTGCCGCAGAGATATACCATATACCACTCCCCGTTCTGTGTGCAGACCGGCTTTCCATGACCACATCTCTGGATTGCTGCCCCTCATCCATCTGCCGCATGATCGGGTTGTATGGACACGGTTCATAATTTCCCATAAGTGTCTTACTTCTCGCAACAGAAATCCTGTGTCCCATTCCGGTTCCTCCCTGCCAAGAACAGATAATAATAACCGTCTTTTTAACAGATGTGGTCCTTCCGGCGCACGTTTCTGATCTCCGTAATATAACAATTTTGCCTCAGAGATCTGCTTTGTGCAGTCATCATTCAGTTCTAAAATCCTCGCCCCACGGTTTAGCAGCATATAGTGTCTGCCATTCTCGTGAAGATAGACGGATCAATTCCATCCTCATCAATGACCGCCGGTTTACTGTACGGTCCCTCCGGTCTATCTGAGCTTACCACGATCTGTTTACGGTACACAGTGCCTGTGTCATTCAGGCGGTAGGTTGCCGTGACATAAAATTTTCCATTATCATAAGAAATATCCGGTGCCCAGTAGCCTCTGCCGCCTTCCAGTTCATCCAGTGCCGCCCACTGTGGATCTGTGATCGCATGACCGATGATTTCCCAGTGTATCAGATTCCTCGAGTGCGAAACCGGGATACAGGGGAAAAATATGAATGATGAATTCACCATATAATAATCTTCCCCGACACGCACAATAGACGGGTCCGGGAACATTCCACAGCGTATCGGATTATGATACATCCCTCATAAGATGCACCTGTTCGTTCTTTATAGTAAGAAGAAGTTTCTCATCTTTTCTTTCATATGCAATCTGATACGGCGTCACATTTACCATCTCCTGCCGTAATATCCATTCCAACTTTTCCACAAGGTAACGGTTCATTTCCAGATTACGCCGCTGCATAATGCAGAATATTTCTATGATTTTCATCCACCGTATTCATACTTGCCCTGGAATATTCGACAATATACTTTACAATAGAAAAATCTCCAAGTTCCGCTGCATACAAAGCAAGCGGTACACCTTTCCGTCATCATCATCAATGCAGGATGGATTTTCTGTCAGTTCACGGATCACACCATCTAAATTTTTTGCTTCTAATTCTTTTTGAAGTCCCATAATCTAATCTTCCAGTGCCTCTACATGCAGATACTCGAAATCTCCATAGCCTCCAGTTCCTTTTCCCCGATGACATTCGCAAACAGCCCTATCTTCGCACCTACCCAGGTATGATCAGACGGTGTAAACTCTGCTCTCACTTCCGTCCAGGATGCACTATCTGTATCATCAGTCAATGAATAATAACAATGAAATACACTGCCGTTATCTCCCTCGCGCATCGCAAAGATCAGATAAACTTTTTCCTGTTCCTCCGGCAGTACCAAAGCTGCTCTGCCTTCTCGCGCATTCCATCCTCACCGTCATAAGATTTTCCAAGGATCAGACGTTTCTGACCTCTGATCATGCGGACTGCAAGATATGCATAGTGACCGCCCATCATGACCATTCCCGCCTGCTCCTGTTCAGACAATGCTGAAATGTCAACACAGACAGACGCTCTAAAATATGGGCAGACCAGTTTTTCCGTCAGCACATTCGAACACTCCCAGAGGATCGGCTCCGCTTTCCCGGATGGATTTTTACAGTATAATCTCAAAATCCCTTTCCTCTTTCAAAGAATAAAATCATCCTTCGGATTGCCAATCCACTGCCACTGCAAGCCGAGTTTTCCGATGAAAAGTCATCTCCCGCAAGGTAACAAGGTTTCTCTGTGATTCCGGTATTTGGTTTTATGGATGATACATGGTTCCCACAGCCATCCACTGCATTGATCCCCATGACCGGCCAGTCATTTTCCCATACGACCGGCTGCATATGGACAATACGTCCGTAAAGTCCGCGATCCTGAAAATGAAGGAACCATTCATCGCCGTTTACCGTATCTACCAGTGCTCCCTGGTGCGGTCCGTTTACGATACTGTTCCCCTGATGAAGCACATTTTTCTCCTCATACGGTCCGTAAATGTTTTGAGCGCAGAATCACCTGCCATCCGGTCTTTACACCGCCTGCCGGAGCAAAATGTAATAATATCCGTTTCGCTTATATACCTTTGGTCCCTCAATCGTCGGCTGTGTCTTAAGTCCACAGTAGAGGATATGGTCCTCCCCGTCGCCTTTGTTCCATCCCATGACATCGGAATATGCCAAGATGACTCTTAAATCCAATACGGCTCTTCGCATAACCATGGATGATATATGCATTTCCATCCTCATCCCAGAACGGGCAGGAATCGATCAGACCTTTCCGGCTAACACAAGTACCGGTTTTTCCCAGGTTCCAAGTGCGTCTTTTGTGCGCACCATGTAGATGCCCCTCATCCGGCATTCCGTAGTAAATATAAAAATATCCCTCATGGTAACGGATCGCAGGTGCCCATACGCCCTTTGCATGCTGCGGCAGATCATAGCCCGCTCATCGATCTTTTCGATCGCATAATTTTCAGTTCCCAGTTTACCAGATCTTTGGATGTTAAGATCGGCAGTCCCGGCACATAGTTAAAGCTGGATGCCGTCATATAATAGGTATCCCCTACGCGTATCACATCCGGATCGGAATAATCTGCAAAAGTATCGGGTTTTATAAGTCCCATCTTCCTGATCTGATTTCCATAACAATGACATAACCCTCAAATCCTCCTAAACACTGGTTTTATTTCCTGATACAAAATGGCAAGGGATCACTCCCAAGCCACTAATAAATCACTATAGATACCGCCAAGTTCTTTTAAACCTCTCGCTATACATCCCGCGTAGACAACTGCACCCATATATTTCAGATGCGTATTGTCGGTCAGCCCGTCCATATGGGACGGATAGACACCTGCCGGCAGATGCATATACCATTCTTTGGTTTTTCAGCTCCAGCCTTTCGCATTTCTGCGCGGCTCATACTGTAAAGATCGATCAGCGGAACATTTAAATTTTCAGCTGTCTGTTTCATTGCCGCCACATAATCGGTATGTTCCCCGATATCTAAATGTTCCTCATCAATAAAACATCTGCGCTCAAGCGGCGTAATAAAACCGGCCATGCTCCTTTGTTTCTTGCTGCATTTACAAATTTTTCCAGATTCACCATGTAATCGGAATATGGATCTGTATACCGCTGTGGATCATTCTTTTTCTCATCGTTATGTCCAAACTGGATAAATGAAAATCTCCTGCGGTAATTTTGTCATAAATCGGTGTCAGTCTCGACTCATCGATAAAGCTCTTTGTTAGCTTCTGCCGTTTTGGCATGGTTCTCCACCCGCACCTCCGGCTTTAGGAACAGGTTCATCACCTGTCCTATGCCGGTCTGCGGAAATGTAAGAATGTCATTGTATTGTACGGTAGAATCTCCAGCCCAGAAAATAGTCGCCATACAAACCTTCCTCCTTATTCTTTTACAGCTCCGATATTTACACCTTTACAAAGTATTTCTGTAAGAACGGATATACGATCATGAATGGAATGATGATAACAATGATTGCTGCATTCTTTACGGTGTTCTCAGTTGCACCACCGTTTGCCTGCGGAAGATCACTACCCATGATGATACTTCTTAACTTCATCTGGAAGTTATAAAGGTTTGAATCTGTAATATAAAGTTTGTAATGTGTATAGTCGTTCCAGTATGTAACGGCAAACATAAGACCGATGGATGCTAATGCTGCTTTTGACATCGGAAGTACGATACGGATAAATGTCTGCATCGGAGTACATCCGTCAAGTGTTGCCGACTCAAACAGGCTGGCAGGAATACCTTCGAAGAAGTTCCTCATCAATACCAGGTTATACACGTTCAGTGCCGGGAATAAGATAACGACCAGATGGTATTGGTTAAATGTAATGATTTTAATACGAGGTAGGTAGGGATCATACCACCCTGAAAATCATGGTAAAAGTAATAAGTTTGCAAATAAGTTACGTCCCGGCATATCCCACTGGATCAGTACATATGCACCAAATGTAGATAAGATCAATGCGATGATCGTACCTGCAATCGTTGTGATTACAGAAATCATTAACGGATGGGACAGCGTTGGGTTTTGAATACGGAAATGTATCCTGCAAGGCCAAATTCCTCCGGCCATAATTTCATACCATATGCGGTTTTAAATCGAATGAGTCAACTAATACTTTCCACATCGGGATGATAATCAGTAAACTTAAGATAATAAATATTAACCCGTTTACGATCGGGAAAACTTCTATTTTTCTTGCTTTTCATATCTGCTGCTCCTTCCTAGACGATTCCGCGTCCATCACGTACTTTCTTGCTTAAGTGATTGCAGAACAGTACCAGTACACAACCAACCAGAGATTTGAACAGACCAACGGCTGTCGTATAACCGTAATTTGGAATCGCACCACTGTTGAAGGTCTGATAGTAAATATAAGTTTCAAGTACGTTTGCTGTACCTAAAACAGCATCATTCTGCATTACAAATGCGGACTCGAACAGGTTCATAACCTTTGCAAGGTTTAAGATCAAAACAGTAAGGATTGTATTCTGTAAAGCCGGGAAAGTAATATATCTCATCTTGCCCCAGCGTCCTGCACCATCCATTGCTGCAGCTTCATAAAGCTCTGTATTTATTCCGGCAAGCGTTGCCATAAAGATAACGGTCTGCCAACCGGTTTCTTTCAAATATTAATGATATAGTACGCAAGTCTCCACCATTTTGAATCCCCAGGAATAAATTCCGGAATCAAGTACACCAGCGTTGATCAGGAATGTATTTACAAGACCTTCTGCTGTCGGTGCCAGGATCAAAGTAAAGACGGATGCGGTAACTACCCATGACATAAAGTGTGGCAGATAAATAATTGTCTGCACGATCTTTTAAAATGAATGTTTGCAATCTCATTTAAAAGATAGAAACAATAACAGCAGCTGCTGTTGTCAAAAACAATTTGATAATACTAATCTGTAAGGTATTCCAGAATGCCGTCCAGAAATTTGGCATGGAAAACATTTTCTGAAAATTTTGAGACCAACAAAACTTGCCTCTTTGATTCCGTTATAATCGGTAAATGCAAAACGGATTCCAAGCATTGGCAAATAAAGAATATTAATGCAAAATTAATACAGGAAGAAACATCAGATAGAATCCTCTGTATTTATAGATTTTTGCTGCCAGGTGGTTCTTCTTTCCACCGGTTGTAGCCGTTACGGCTGATTTTTCATTACTTTTTCTCATATCTGTTCTTCCTTTCAATCAAACATGAATTTGTGATCCATGATCTGTGCCGGCTGCGGATATCCGCAGCCAGGACACCAATCATAGTTCTTAGTTCCGTTTACCGGAAAGTTTTATTATTTGTTTAAAGAATCAACGATTGCCTGTGACCACTCTGCACCGTGATTTGACTCAAACTGTGCATATGCATCATCAACAGTGATCTCGCCCATAACAACTTTTGCGATCAGCTCGTTCTTTAATGTTGTTAAATCACCATTGTACTCGCTCATCTCATCTGTGGTAGGAACAAGATCAGCAGCTTTGCAGTTATCATTGAATAACTGTGCAGACTCTTTTGCTTCTGCTACAGATTCTTCCTGAGGATCGTTTGCAAGCTCAACTAAAGCAAGCATTGGATCGATGTGAGCTTTGGTGTACTGTGTACCCTCTTTCTCACGGTTCTCTAACATATGGAACTCACCATCAGCATATGTTTTCTCGTTCTCTGTTCCAGCAAATAATGTCTCTGCTGCTGTTGACCAGTGAATGCCTTCTACACCGTATGTCCATAAGAACTGAACGTCTCCGCCATCCTGCATCGGCTCGATGAAATATTTGAATACGCCTTCCGGGTTCTCGCATGCAGATGTGATGCACCATACTGGTGGAACACGGTCAAGGTACTGACCTACTTCAGCGATCGGAGGTAATGCTACTAACTCACCGTCTTTACCGTTTGCTTCAAGGTTTGTCTTTAAGTTGGTTGCCCATGTACCTGCCCAGTAAGTAAATACACCAAAGCTGTCATCATAGAATTTGTTACGGCAGTCAGATGTACCCATTTGTTAATGTGGTAGGATCAATCACGCCCTCTTTGTAAGCAGCTGCCATTCTCTCAAGTGCGCTCTTCATAGAATCCTCTGTGAATCCATCTTTCCATGTTCCGTCTCTGCTTTATAGAAGCTTGGGTTTGCATCCTGATAGAACTCTGGTAAGTAGTTTGTATATGGAGCCTCTGTTCCGATGAAACCAGCAGCAGATACACCGTATCTCCGTTTACACCATTTCCATCCGGGTCACCGGTTGTAAATGCTTCGAGCATTGCAAGATACTCATCATAGTTTGTCGGAACATCAAGTCCGCAGTTGTCTAACCATGCTTTCTTAACATATGTAACACATCCGTTACCACGAGCTGCCGGCATACCGTATAACTTTACCATCAAGTCTTACACCATCGATAACTCCTGTGCTGCCGTATGCATCCTGTCTTGTTTTAAATCAGAAGATGCATAAGCGTCTGTCATATCCCACAGAACTCCCTGCTCTGCATAACCTGCATAATAGGTAGAAGATAAGATCATAACGTCTGGCCAGTCACCACTTGCAACTGTCTGTCCTACTACATCATAGTAAGCATCATGATCCGGCTGGATCACATTGATCTTCATTCCAAGAAGATCTTCAATTTAGCAATGAACTCTGCCTGCCGTCCGTTTTCCTGTGTGAAAACAGTTCCATCTACCATAATGGTGATCTCTTCCGGTTCTCAACATCAGAATCTGTTGCTGTGCTTGCGGAAGCATCACCGCTCTCTGTGGTTGCTTCCATTATTTGTAGAAGCATTTGAATTTGTTGTTCCTGCGTTACCAGTGTTGCTGGAACCGCATCCTGCCATACCAGCTACCATAGCGGCAGCCATAAGGACTGATACTACCTTCTTTTCATAAGAACCTCCTTATTAGGAAAAATTTGTTTCGACACTGCTCTGATGTAAGTGCTTTCATGTCTTGCTCATACATTACCATCTTATGGGATTTTCAGCAAGAAACAATATTTGACAGGGGTACAAAATTTGTTTTAACACTACGCAAACCATTGATTTTACTGGGTTTTGAGTTTTGTTGTATTTTTTCATATTATGATAAAATAGAGAACGTACGATTAAAAACATGAAAAAGGACATTTAATACCTATGAGAATAAATTTGAATCCACCAGCGGATGCCAGCAAAAATGAATCCACTACGTTTCTCATGATTCGCTTTGCTATTACATACAGTGTCTTTTACTTATCATTTTACTTGATGGTACACCTCCACCGTGTCTCAACAACACGCCTCTGAAGAGGATTTCTGGAATCAGGATCAGTCTACCTTTGAAAGTGCCGTTTCACTTTTAGATAATAATTTCACAACCATGGATTCTATCACAAGACAGCTCAGCATGAATACCAAACTATACCGTCTTGCAACGATGAAGTCCACAGACGATAATGATTTTATCTGTCAGGTCTTACCATGAAGCAGTCCCTTGCCTCTTATATGTATTCCTACAATGAGCTTCCTTTCAGTACCTATTTTGTTTATCTGAGAAATAGCGGCTATATTATCAGTGTAAACACTTTCAATTCCGAACAGCTTTATTATATAAGAAACTATTTATCTTCCGGGAAATTTTAATGAATGGCATGATCTGCTCAACAACAATCTGACAAAGATTCTGCCCTTTATCCACTTTCGGATTTTATGCTTCCCGAAAGCGGTAACGCATATCTTTATGTGTTAAATATGGACGTACTGACCTACAAAGATATTCCTGCTACCGTTGCTTTCCATATCAATGAGCAGACCTTACGCAAAATTTTCAGCGGTGTTTCTTTAGGTGATACCGGTTACATTATTGCAGTCGACGCACAGGATCAGCCAGTGTTTTCCCTGTCCGAAGATAAGAATACATCATCTGAAAAAGATTTAAATACGCTTACCGAATCCGTATTATCCTTATCCTATGATGACAATAATACCTGTGTTCACAATGACACACATATTATGCGGATCGCATCAAAACAAATGACTGGACTTTCTATCTGGTACAGCCGGAATCCATTTATCCATCCGATTATCAGTTTATTTTTCTGCTGATCCTTTTGCAGCAATCATCGGTGGACTTATCATGATATTTATTTTAGTCCGCAACAATATGCGCCCGATTCTTCATTTAGATGACCAGCTCCAGGAAACACTGCATGCAAATACGCAGTTAATCGAAGAAGCTGCTGCAATCCGTCCTGTTTTATATGACAATTATTTGAGACAGCTGATGAGTGGAGTTATCACAACCCGGATGAGCTTTCATTTATCCAGAATTATATGCATTTAGAAGATCCATCGCTTCATTATTATGTATTGTACGGTGTAACTTACGAAAATGATCCTGCTGCAGATACTTTTCCAAATGAAAATACTTCCACTGAAAGTTCTGAAAGTATGAAAGATATTATCGCCGGTCTTTTGGCCAGATATTTTCTTATGAAAATAACTTATATCTGTGTTCCCAAAGAAACATATTTATGCTGTGTTAATCCCTTTAGTGGAACTGCCGATGAGATACTGATCACACTTCAGGAAAAAGCATTAAAATTTCATAGTGAACTGCTAGAAGAGTATTCGATCTGGTTTTGCAGGAATCGGTCTCTCCTGCTCCTTCACCAACATATGGGAATCTTACCAACAGGCGAAAGATGCTGCAGGGTATACCAGTAAAACTATATTTTCCTTCCATATGAAATGTTGAAAAAGACTCCCATGTTTACTACTATCCGGCTGAATTTTCAACCCGTCTGATTCGTTCCATCACTGGCGGAAATAAATCCCAGGTGATTGAAATTTTCAATCTGATCCACCAGGAGAACATTGAAGAACGTTCGCTTCCGTTTCAGTTATTACGGTTTTACTTACCGATATCCGCAACACTCTGTTGAAAGCACGTTTTACATATACGGGAGAAAGTACTCCGCAGATAGCGGAAATTGATACTATGCTTTCACAGGACGAGTTAACTTTCCGTCTCTGTGAAGATATCAGCATTAAACTGTGTGATTTCTTTGCATCAAAATCCGAAAAGAATAATCTGATTGACAGCATTGTGACTTATATCCGTGAAAATTACAAAATCCGGCGCTCTGCTTAAGCAAGATCTCCGACGAGTTCCACATATCAGAAAGTTATTTTTCTATATGTTTAAAGAAAATATGAATGTGAACTCTCTGTCTATCTGGAAGATCTGCGGCTCCAGAGGCGGCACATCTGATTGAAAAGGCGAGTCCTGTATCAATGAAATCGCTTTGGAAGTTGGTTATAACAACCAGACGTCTTTCCGACGTGCATTTAAGAAAAATATGGCGTTACACCAAGCAGCTTTGGTGTTCAGTCTTAATAAGAAATGGAGGATATTACAATGAATTTCAAGGTTCTCCAGAAGTGCTGGCATCCCATCCGGATGCCTTCTTCACTTCTGGATCGTTTACAAAAACAGGTTCCAATGCACAGTTTTAATGCGGCATGACACACTCATTGCCGAGGGCTACTATGCACCCTATCAGAAAGACACGCTGCATCGCATGTTTCGATCAGTAAAAGTTTTACATCCATTGCGATCGGTCTTTGGAAGCGGAAGGAAAATTATCACTGGATGATCCGATCGTCTCATATTTTCCAGACAAGATTCCAGCAAATGTACATCCGTGGATTGCAGCCATGACGATCCGGGATATGCTCATGATGCGCACCTGCCATGCCGCGACGACCTACAAAGTCGATATGAAAAGTGACTGGGTAGAGAGTTTCTTTACCGTGCCGCCAACCCATCCTGCCGGAAAGCTCTTTCATTATGATACGTCCTCCGCACATACACTCTGTGCGCTTGTAGAACGTCTTTCCGGCATGCCAATGCTCGATTATCTCAAAGAAAAGCTGTCTGTTTTGGAATTTTCCGGTGAATCCTACATGCTGACAGATCCTTTGGCGTCTCCATGGGCGGAAGCGGACTTGTCGCTCTTCCATCCGACCTGTTAAAATTCGGTTATCTTCTATCTCACGATGGAAATATTGATGGAACACAGCTCGTTTCTGCCTCCTACATCAAAACAGCAACCTCCCATCTCTCTGACACACGCATCACGGCACCTCTTCCAAGTGAAGCCTGCGGCTATGGTTATCAGATCTGGCGCAGTGAAAAATGGTTTTGTCTGCTACGGCATGGGTGGTCAGTTCATCCATTACCTTCCGGATTATGATCTTCTCTTTGTCACTACCGCAGACACACAGGGACTTGCGGGTGGAAATCAACTGATTTATGATGCTCTGTATGATGAGATTCTTCCTTTCATACAGGCAGATCCACTCCCGGAAGATCAAAAACGCATACAGAGCTTCTTTCTGTGCTCTTCACTTGCGATTGCACCTCTGGGCGATAGTGCAATGACGGCAGCGGTCACTTCACAAGTTTCGGGGAAACGATATATGTTCAAACCAAACAGTAGTGAGTTTACAGATTTTACAGCGGATTTTACAAATGATGAGGGATGTTTTACGTTTACACTGCACGGCAGACCGTGTTCCATTCATTTCGGTTTTGGAAAACTTGTCTGCGGACAGTTTCCCGTCTATGACCAGAGGTATGCTGCCAGCGGAGTGTGGGTTTCAGAGAACACTCTGTATGTGCGGGCGCATGTGATCGATGCGTTTGTGGGGAGTGTGCATTTTGAGGTGGTGTTTGGAGATGCGGATGTAACGGTGTTTATGAGGAAGCAGGAGGAAAGTTTGTTTGGGGAGTTTCAGGGCATCTTGTTGGAATGGCTTGCTAGCCCTGCATGGTGATTGGGATGTGGATGCCTGTTGGAAAGTGGCGAAACTTACGATATGAGATGTGGATGCCTGTTGGAAAATGGCAAAACCTGCGGTGATTGTGGCGGGCGGAGCTGGTTGGTTCCGTTGTACGAGGATAAGAGGTTCTAAGTTGCCCTGCGGAGATGTTTGGAGCCAGACGCGAACACCCGAACAAACCTTCCATGGTTTGACCGGGTTTGTACTGCCCTCTACAGCGTTTTGCTGCCACGGATGGCAGCAAAATCCCCGTCGAGCCATGGAAGGCTCGTCCGGGGATGCACGCGTCACTCTGCCACAAACTCAGACCAGGGGCACTTAGAACCTCTTATTTCCGTACAACGGAACCCAACAAAATCTGCCGGTTCCGGTGCACGTCCCAAGGCTCAGCCACTTCCCACCCAAAGCTGACATTGGCATCAATTGTGACAATGATTCAATTCACAACAAATCTCATCTGTTTTACTGTGGCTGCTTACCAATATAAGCTAAAATACCACCATCTACATACAGCACATGACCATTTACAAAGTTAGATGCATCCGATGCAAGGAACACAGCCGGTCCCTGTAAGTCTTCTGCATTTCCCCATCTTGCAGCCGGAGTCTTTGCGATGATGAACTGGTCAAACGGATGTCTGGAACCGTCTGGCTGGATCTCACGAAGAGGTGCTGTCTGAGGTGTTGCAATATAACCAGGTCCGATACCGTTACACTGGATATTGAATTCACCGTACTCAGATGCAATGTTCTTTGTTAACATTTTAAACCACCTTTTGCTGCAGCGTAAGCAGAAACGGTCTCACGACCAAGCTCACTCATCATAGAGCAGATGTTGATGATCTTTCCGTGGCCTTTTGATCATGGACGGGATCACTGCTTTTGATACGATGAACGGTGCATTTAAGTCAACATCAATTACCTGTCTGAACTCTGCTGCTGACATATCGCACATTGGAATACGTTTGATGATACCTGCATTGTTTACAAGGATATCGATTACACCAACTTCCTCCTCTACTTTTTCACAAGTTCATTCACCTGCTCCTCGTTGGTAACGTCGCAGACATAACCATGAGCTTTGATCCCTTTTCAGCATAAGCTGCTAATCCCTTGTCAACCAGCTCCTGTTTGATATCGTTGAATACGATGGTTGCGCCTGCCTCTGCATAAGCAGATGCGATAGCAAATCCGATACCATAAGATGCGCCTGTTACTAATGCAATTTTACCCTCTAATGAGAAATTGTTTAAAATGACATAATTCTGTCTCCTTTTGTGTTATGTTTAAGATTCTTTCAATAAGAATCCAGTTTCTACTTTTCTGCCGGATGTTTCTGAAATAACAGATTGAATTCTGCACAAACATTCTATTGTAGATATCCATCATATCAGATTGACAACTTTTTCCGTTTCCTTACAAGGTAACACCCTGCTTAAAGATCGCCATATCATGGAATCCGGCTTCCTCACTGCGTACCTTCTTACCAGATGCAACGTCGATCACATAGTCAAATAATTTCTGACCTGTCTCCTCTAACTCTGCATCCTCCACAAGAACGCCCGCATTGAAATCGATCCAGTTCTTTTTCTTTCCGGCAAGTGTACTGTTGCTGGAAATCTTAACGGTCGGAACCGGGGAAGCAAACGGTGTCCCGCGTCCGGTCGTAAACAGAACAATGTGTGCTCCGCTGGCTGCTAATGCAGTTGCAGCAACAAGGTCATTGCCCGGTGCGCTGAGAAGATTTAATCCCGGCGTATGTACGCGCTCGCCGTAGGAAAGAACGCCTTTACTGCAGCACTTCCTGATTTCTGTGTACATCCTAAAGACTTATCCTCTAAGGTTGAGATACCGCCTTTTATTTCCAGGTGACGGATTCTCGTAGATTGTCTGGTGATTATCTTTAAAATACTGTTTAAAATCGTTGATCAGGTTCACCGTCTGCTCAAATAGTTCTTCATTTTCACAGCGGTTCATAAGCAGTGTCTCTGCGCCAAACATCTCCGGCACCTCAGTCAGGATCGTTGTTCCGCCCTTTCCGATCAGGATATCAGAGAATTTACCAACCAGCGGGTTTGCAGTGATTCCGAAAATCCGTCACTGCCGCCACACTTCATGCCGATGATCAGTTTGGATGCACTGATCGGCTCACGGGAGAATCCTGCCGCATAATTGATCAGTTCCTCTAGGAGTTTTCGCCCTCTTCCATCTCGTCTTCGCATTCCTGACAGATTAAAACTTCACACGGTTCTCGTCATAATCACCAATGTATTTTTCAGTTCACCGATATTACTGTTCTCACAGCCAAGACCAAGTACTAACACGCCTCCGGCATTTGGATGTTTTACGAGATCAGCGAGGATCGTTCTGGTGTGTTCCTGATCATCACCCATCTGGGAACATCCATATGGATGCGGGAATGCAATCACTTCCTCCACAGAGCCATGTACCTTTGCGTTGGCATCGTTTTGCCATCGCCGTCGCAATATTGTTTACACAGCCGACGGTCGGTACGATCCATACTTCGTTACGCACACCGACGCTGCCGTCCGGACGTGCAAATCCCATAAAGGTACGCTCCTCTGTCTTTTTCTCCTCTGTTTTACAGGCTCGTAGGTATAAGTGAGCAGATCGCCGAGTGCTGTTTTGATATTGTGTACATGCACCCACTGACCGGCTTTGATATTCTCTTTGCATTTCCGATACGGACACCATATTTGATCACATCACCGCCCTGCGGGATGTCACAGATCGCCATCTTGTGTCCGGCAGGGATCGTCTCAGCCGCTGTGTATTCTTTTCCATCGACTGTGACTTTCTCTCCCTCTGCAAGTTCTTTTATGGCAACAATGACATTATCATTTTCATTGATTTTTATAAAATCTTTCATAAGTGTTCTCCTGCTTATGCGTTAAAAGTTTTTCCATTGCTGCTCTCATACCAAGTGCACGGATATCTTCCATATAACCGGTTACAGCCTCTTCTACTCCGGCTAATTTGGTAAAATCTTCGCCCCAGAAATGCTCGTTGGATAAAACAGCATGTGTATACTCTGCTGCATCCTTAGAACTGTTTGCTGCAAAGAACTCTAATACCGCAGCGTCATCTAAGATCTGGTATTCAGCACCGTCACGATGTCCGATCAGAGCCTTGTCACGGATCTCTGTTCCTGTGTAGAATGCCATCAGTGCAGCCAGTGAGAATGTCAGGTGTGTTGGAAGTTTTCCTTCATTCTTAATGTACTCTAAGAAACTCGGCATACATCTTGCGCGCCATTTTGAAACAGAGTTCAGGGAAATAGATAACAACGCATGTTTTACATATGGGTTGTTAAATCTTGTGATAACTGCCTCTGCAAAATCAATCAAATCCTGTTTCGGAAGTGTCAGTGTAGGAATGACCTCATCAAAGATCGTTGCTTTCATAAAGTTGAAAATCAGTTCATCCTGCATAGACTCTAACACAATATCATTGCCACAGAGATAAGATGCCAGTACAAAGGAAGTATGTGCACCGTTTAAGATACGGACTTTTCTCTGTTTGTATGGCTTCTGGTTGTCTGTAAAGATCACCGGAAGTCCTGCATCCGGAAGCGGGAACTCTTTGCTGATATCTTTTGCGCTCTCGATCACCCAGAGAGCAAATGGCTCACCTGTTACGATCAGATTGTCCTGATAACCGAACTCTTTGCAGAGCTCCTCTGCCTCGTCTCTTGGGTAACCGGTTACAATACGGTCAACTAATGTAGAAGTAAATACACAGGCTTCATCTAACCATGTCTTAAATCCTCTTCTAAATTCCAGAGTACTGCAAGTTTCTCTACACTCTTTTAAGTGGATACCATTGTCATCGATCAGCTCAACCGGAAGCATCACAAGACCTTTATCCATTGCCCCGTTAAAATGTTTATATCTCTCATATAAGAATTTGGTTAATTTGCCCGGATAGCTTTTGGCGGTTCCATCTCTAATCGGTCTGTATCATCATAAACGATACCTGCTTCTGTTGTGTTCGAAACAATGTAACGTAAGCTGTCAAGTTTTGCATAATCTGCATATTTCTGATATTCACCATAAGCGTCTACTGCATCTGCAACGCTGGTCACAATGCGGTTGATACGTTTTGGCTCACCGTCTACGATTCCTCTTAACTGTACGGTATACTGGCACTCTGATCATGGAATCTGTCAAGACTTCCAAATTCGATCGGTTTTACAAGTACGATGTCCCCGTTAAATTTCCTGCTCATTTGCAATGTCGATCATATAGTCAACAAATGCACGAAGGAAATTTCCTCCGAACTGTAATACTTTAACCGGTCTCTCCACTTTTCCTGTTTTCTTTCTGTTTAATAATTCCATCATATTCCTCCTGCTTATCAGCTCATCACTGCACAATGTCATTTTGTAAGCGTTTACAATTTGTATTCTTACACCTTTTGCCGTTTCGTCAATATGTAATTTTGCACAATTTAGTAATTTTGTTATTTTTCTTTAAAATCACCATATTTTCTTCTACACTTTTTCTATTTTCACAAAATCCGATATTGCTTTATTTTTTAATATTGTATAATCAGACCAGCAGCAATGAAACTGCTTTCATTTTTGTTTACATTCTATATTTAATGTAATCCGAAACGTTTCAGGATGCAAATTTGTTATAAAAGGATTTTTATATGACTATATATGATATTTCAAAAAGCGGGTGTATCGATTGCTACCGTATCCCGTGTATTAAACGGCAGTGACAAGGTCCGCCCTTCCACAAAGAAAAAGTCATGGATATCATTGAAAATATGACTACACACCAAATGCTTTTGCACGCGGCATGGACTCCACTCCTGCAGACGATTGGTATTCTCTGTGCAGATTCCTCGGATCTTTTCTCGCAAAGGCAGTTTATTATCTGGAACAGGAGCTGCAGGCAAACGGTTATGAGTCACTGCTCTGCTGTACCGGATATAATCTGGAGCTCAAGCAAAATTACCTGAATTTGATCCTTTCCAAAAGTAGACGGCATCATTCTTGTCGGTTCTAATTTCATCGGTACTACGGAGGATGAAAACCAGTATATTAAAGATGTTTCCACGCAGGTACCGATCATGCTGTTAAACGCTTCCTTTGATTATCCGAACGTTTACAGCACTTTATGCGACGACTACACGACTATGTTTGAGGCTACCGAGTCCATGTTAGATTCCGGTATCGCCGATCCAGTCTATATTTACAATTCTATTTCATATAGTGGCCGCAAAATTAAATGGTTTCAAAGACGCCTTAAAAACATGGCATCTCTGATATAGAAAACAGGATCCACAAATACGACGGAGATTCCCAGCAATTCAATGAAATTGCAGATTTTATGGATCAGGTTGCAAAGAGGCCCCTCCTTTCATGGAGTGATCGCTGCGGATGACGTACTCGCCGTCGGCGTAGTCAAATACGCACAACGCAATCATATTTCTGTGCCCGACGATTTATCGATTATTGGGTACAACAACTCCATGCTGACAACCTGCTGTATTCCGGAACTCACTTCCGTGGACAACCGCTTAGAAACACAGACCCATCAGTTAGTACAGACCTTAGTCGGTGTTCTTTCCGGTGAAGAAATGCCGAAGAAATCTATTTTCTCCGGCAAACTGATCAAACGTGGAACTACTTTATTTTAAAACATTTTATGGAGGAAAAACAATGAAACAATTTATGGACGAAAATTTCTTACTTCAGAGTGAGACCGCTCAGAAACTTTACCATTCTTACGCAGCAGATGCACCGATCTTAGATTATCACTGCCACATCAATCCGCAGGAAATCTACGAAGATCGTCAGTTTGAAAACATTACCCAGGTATGGTTAGGCGGCGACCATTACAAATGGCGCTTTATGCGTTCCTGTGGTGTCGATGAAAAATACATCACCGGTGATGCTTCCGACAAGGAAAAATTCTTAAAATGGGCTGAGGTTCTCGGCAAAGCGATCGGCAACCCGCTCTTCCACTGGAGCCATCTGGAGTTAAAGAAATATTTCGGTTACAACGGCGTTTTAAACAAGAAAACAGCCGAGGAAGTCTGGGAGTTATGCAATAAGAGACTTGCAGAGAAAGATATGTCTGTCCGCAACATCATCAGACAGTCCAACGTTACTCTGATCTGCACCACCGACGATCCGGTCGACTCCTTAGAATGGCACAAAAGATTGCAGAGGATGATTCTTTGACGTTCAGGTTCTTCCGGCATGGCGTCCTGACAAGGCAATGAATATCGAAAAGTTACATATTTAGATTACATTGCACAGTTATCTGACGTTTCCGGCATCAAAGTAGATACCTTTGCAGCCTTAAAGAAGGCACTTTCAAACCGTATGGATTTCTTCGCTTCCATGGGATGCAGCGTATCTGACCACGCTTTGGAATATGTAATGTACGCACCGGCTTCCGATGATGAGATTGAAGCTATTTTGCAAAACGTCTCTCCGGAGAAGGTGTTACCCGTGAGGAAGAGTTAAAATTCAAGACTGCATTTATGCTGTTTGTCGGCACAGAGTATACAAAACGTAACTGGGTTATGCAGCTTCACTCATGGATGCAAACGTGACAACAACACTCCGATGTTCGACCGCCTTGGACCGGATACTGGATACGACTGCATCAACAACTATGCACCATCTTCTGAGATGGCAGATTTCTTAAATTTCTTAAATAAGAGCGGAAATCTTCCAAAACTATCATTTACAGCTTAAACCCGAACGACAACCAGGCAATCGGCACGATCTTAGGATGCTTCCAGGATTCCACCGCTGTCGCAAAGATCCAGCAGGGTTCCGCATGGTGGTTCAACGATCACAAGACCGGTATGCAGGATCAGATGATCTCCCTTGCAAACCTTGGAAATCTCTCCGGTTTTGTCGGCATGCTGACAGACTCCAGAAGCTTTATCCTACACACGCCACGATTACTTCCGCAGAATCCTCTGCAACCTGATCGGTGGATGGGTAGAAAACGGTGAGTTCCCAGCAGATTATGATACATTAGAGGAGATCGTAAAAGGTATCTGCTACAACAACTCTGTAAATTACTTTGATTTAACTTAAAACCTGCTAAGATATAAAACAGGATGCAGGCAGCTTTAATAACCTGATTTTCAGCGTTTTGGATTCATATATTAAGATATTTGTGATGCGCACAGAAAGGCGCAGGAAAGGATTTTATGGAACTTCGTACTGCGCATCTCCAGATGTCAAACATTACACAACCGAACGTTTAAGAGGAATTTTAATTGACGACCTGTTTCAGCCGGAAGTCATCAAACTTGTATACAGCCATATCGACCGTATCATCACAGGATCTGCTGTTCCGGTAAAGAAACTTTAAAATTAACCGCCGGCGATGAGCTGCGCACAGTATTTCTGCGAACGCCGTGAGCTCGGTGTGATCAATATCGGTGGTGCCGGTGTGATCACGATCGATGGAAAAGAATACAAAGTTGCCCATAAAGAAGGCATGTATATCGGCATGGGTTCAAAGGATATTTCTTTGCCAGTGAAAACGCAGATTCCCTGCAAAATTTTACTTAAACAGCGCTCCTGCCCATATGACTTATCCTACCGTACTGATCAAACCGGAGGGTACACCGGAAGACGGTGTTGTCATTGTAAAGGACTGTAACAAAGTTGAGCTCGGTTCTTAGAGACAGCCAACCACAGAACGATCTGCAAATATATTCTTCCGACAGGTAGAAAGCTGTCAGCTTGAAATGGGTATGACAAAACTTGAACCGGGCAGCGTATGGAACACAATGCCACAACACATGACAGACGTATGGAAGTTTATCTGTACTTTGATATGCCAAAAGATGCACTTGTAATGCATTACATGGGTGAACCGACCGAGACAAGACACATCGTTATGCGCAACGAACAGGCTGTTATCTCCAAGCTGGTCCATTCACTCTGGATGCGGTACACAGGCATACACTTTCATCTGGGGAATGGTTGGCGAAAATCAGGACTTTGATGATATGGATGATGTTGCAATGAAAGATTTAATGTAATAACCTATCGTATATTTACAGATATACATTTTAAGAACCAGATATAATGCCGGAATACGGACGTACTGCCAGTATTCCGGCAAAACAATATACCGGCAGTACAGAAATGAGGATATTCATGAAAATTGCATTAATCAACGAAAACAGCCAGGCAGCAAAATGAAATGATCTGTGCTACTTTAAAATCTGTCGTAGAACCAATGGGACATGAGGTATTCAACTACGGCATGTATTTGCAGAAGATACACACCAGCTTACTTATGTGCAGAATGGTATTCTGCAGCAGTTTTATTAAACTCCGGTGCCGCTGATTTTGTCATCACAGGCTGCGGAACCGGCGAGGGCGCTATGCTTGCATGCAACGCTTTCCCACAGGTACTCTGCGGACACATTGAATCCCCTTGACGCTTATCTGTTCTCACAGGTCAATGACGGAAACTGCATTGCTCTCCCATTCGCCGAGAATTTTGGCTGGGGTGGAGAATTAAATCTTACCTATATCTTTGAAAACTGTTCTGTGCTCCGGGTGGCGGCGGATATCCAAAGGAACGTGTCATACCGGAACAGCGCAATAAAAATCTTAGACGAGGTTAAAAATAACTCATCGTGATCTTGTATCTATTTTAAAAGAACTTGACCGTGACCTTGTAGTCGGTGCTTTGCGGCGAACATTTCAGCGAGTACTTTCTTTGCAAACTGTAAAGATGAAACAATCGCTGCCTGTGTAAAAGAGCTGATCGGCTAACAGTCATCACAGCAGAACAGGTAATAACCTGCGAGCATACATAAAATCATGAGCACAAACCCACAGAAACGGTTGTGAATGACGATCATCACAAGCATTCCCATTGCGAAGCAGAACAGTGCAAATCCGAGCATCCGTTTCATGGCAGACTCCATAAAGAAACGCATATATTACTGATAATATATGCGTTTCTTTGCGTTTCTATACTGTTTTAAAAATTATTTGTTTGCGGAATCCTTTAAGATATCCTCCATCTCTTTCCAGCTGCTGATTTTGCGGCATCATCGGTCTGATCCGCTGCGGAGTCCTCAGAAACCACATCATTTTCGAGGTAAATTTGTTTACAAAATCCGGCACCATATCAAGGATTTTCGTGATTCCATCCTGATTCTTGATATTTACCAGTTTTGTTGTCCCGTTCTGGATCACAAGAACTGCACTCGGCATGATCTTTCCACCCATACCACCGGCACCGTTATTTTTCTTTCCTGTGAAAGCCCGGCTGCAACGCCAAATGAAACATCCACCAGCGGAAGGATGATCGTATCACCAATATGGATCGCATCACCCACTACTGTTTTTGTTGTGATAAACTGTCCATCCCCTTAAACAAGGACTCTACTGTTGTATGAAAACTGTTGTCTGCCATAATAAAACCTGCCTTTCTTTTCTTTACTTAAAAATTTCTTTATAAAATTCCGGATATCACGCTCCTTTAACAGACGGATACCGGATATAAGTACATGTACGAGACGGATGTGCCCCTTTACCAGAAAAGTACCTTTCACATATGTCTTATCTGCTTCAAAATCGGATAAATCCCAATATCATACTGATAGATTGCCGGAAACATGGCAAGGATTCCAAGTGCCTGTCCGGTCGCTGACGGCCCCACAGTGCAAAATTCAGTTCTGTGTCAATCTTTCGAAAACGCGAATGTTTCAGTAAATATTTAAGTTCTTTCCAGATTGCAGAAACACTATTACGGTTATGTTCATCGGTCAGTGCAGCCTTTATTTTTCCTCCTGCCCGGACAGGTCTCGCCAGTTTTCCACGAATACCTTTGATTTTATTAGTGATATCGTGAAATTTACTTGTTATCCCTGTCCAAACGATACTTTTTCAGAATCTGTCTCATCTATATTCTTTCGTACTATAGACGTCTGCTCTTTCGTATCTGTACCATCTTTTGAATCTTTCTTTTCATTGGCTTCTGCTGCATCTTTTACACTGACATCCTGCCGTTGCATTTTGAATCTGATGGAAGTATGTTTTCAACCTCTGCTTTTGTCTCATGTACTGCCGTGTCTGTACTGTCTGCATCCGGTTCTTCCTCTTCGTCCTCCAGCTTCCCCCAGAGCGATACGTTTTCCAAAGAGTTTCAGCGTATAAGAAAAACCTTCCTCGTTATAAGAAAAGCCAAACGACAGAATATGAAGCAGCCAATGCATTTTCCCCTGAACCCGGATATTTTCTTCTATGCTTCCATCCGTCCTGTAACGAACCGGCACAACTAATACAAGAAAACAATCAGCAGAAAAAGTGCAGGCAGCGTCAGCAGGATCCAGCCGATTATTTTAATATGAGCAATATAACTGACATTCTACGCTCCTTACCCCTGTTTTTCTGCAAGATAGGCGCGGACGGCAAATGTGCCGGTACTGTGGTACACTTCATCCACAATGGATGCTGCGACCTCAATCGCTTCCATCATAGCCCTTTGCCAGTCCCACAACCACCATATCTTTTCGGATACCTTTTGCATCAGTTCGTATGATGGTATGATATCAAGCAGATTCTGTGTGTTAGAGGCTAATGTGATCACATAAATCCCAATCTGTCCGGCATTGTGCATAATCTTCCATTTGACCTTCTTTGTCTTATGTACAATACTTTCTCCAACATACAAATCCTTATACCATATCATACATCCTGCTCCATCTTTCTGATGTGTTTTGTTTATTCATACCTGTGGCTGCCCCACAGATTATTCTTCTTTAATTCCTGATATTCCTCATACGCTCTTTCTAACATCTGTTTTTCATTCGGAAATTTCAAAGATGATACGCCTCATGGTATTTGTAATAACCGGAATCGACAAAATATTCTTCACGCTGTGGTTTACTGTAATAACTGTCTGCCATCATCAGATACCAGTGCACCGTCTTCCACAACATCCTCCGGTACCGTAAATGAATACTGACTTTTCCCTGATATATTTCATCAGGGTTGCTTTCACACCAGTCTCTTCATATACTTCCTCATCGCTGTATCCTTATATTCTTCTCCTGCTTACAGTTCCCTTAAGTACCCATCCCTCGTATTTATTTTGTAATTTTGTACAAGAGCAATATTTTGCGAAATATTACCACACCACCACAACTTGTTGCCTGATCATCGCAATACCTCCTGATGTGTTTTTATAATACTGTCATGCTAATAAGTATAATACTTTCAAAAGCACATGCAACATTTCATTCATTATAATATGCATCAAAACCTCTCTTTGCAATCGGCACGGCATATTCACTTCCGACACCTGCTTTTTCCACGATGACAGCGATTGCAATATCGGATTTATCATCCCGGTGTGCATATCCCACAAACCAGGAATGCGAGGAATCTGCACCGGTAGAATACTCTGCTGATCCAGTCTTTCCTGCCGCCTCATAGCTTTGACCGCTCAGTTTTTACCGGTTCCTGTCTCCACCACATAATTCATATAATCTTTAAAATTGCTGCCTCATCCGTTGTCATAAGGTACCGTATTCTTCCGGCTCATACTGCTCGACCAGTGTTCCGTCGCTGCTCTCACACACGGTCTAACACATATGGCTTCACTCAGTACTCCATCATTATTGATTGCACTGACAAGCAACGCCATATGAAACGGTGTCACAAGTGTCTGTCCCTGTCCAATGGAAGTTGCCATAATTGCCGAAGATCCGTCTGACTTATCTAACACAAAACTGCTCTTAGATGCCTGCAGATCCGTCGGAAGGCTGGTATTAAACAGCATTTTATTACACAGCTGTCCAAACTGGTCGATGTCAAGTTCCATTCCAAGCGATGCGTAAAATGCATTGCAGGAATTGGCAAATGCCTGGCGCAGATTCTGCGTTCCATGGCTCTTGTTTCCATAGCAGTGGATCGTATGATTTCCAACCGTATAACTGCCTGTACAGGTATAACTGTAATTTTCATAGTCTGCATGTTCCTGAATATACTCTAAAGTTGTCAGGATCTTAAATGTCGATCCCGGCGGATAAAGTCCCTGCGTCGCACTGATTTAAGAGTGCTGCATCCGTGTTGTCATCTGCGGTCAGATTATCCCAGTCGGCTGCAATCGTGTTCGGATCAAAATCCGGTTTTGACACCATCGCAAGAATCTTTCCGGTGAAAGGCTCTAATACAACGATTGCTCCCTTATAATACCCCAATGCATCGTATGCCGTTGCCTGCAGTCCATAATCCAATGTTGTGACCACATTGTCCCCAGGACTTTTCTCCCTGCATCTCGTCTCCAACTTTATCTATAAAAGCTGTATTTGACCGTAACAGATTAAAATTTGCCAGTGACTCTGATGCCTGATTTTCCTTGGTAGAATACCCGACTATATGGGAAAATATACTGCCATACGGATATCTCCTTGTCTCATTTCCCTCACCGTCACCGTCTCCGCAAGCACCTGTCCATCATTCGTCAGGATCTGCCCGCGCACGATCTTCTGTGCAAATGTCTCCTGTCTGGTATTATAAGGATTATTGATAAATTCCTCGCTCTTAAAACTGGAAGTAAGAAAATATCCCATCAGACAGATAAACAGTGCCAGAAATGAATATGTGATCACTGCAAATTCCTGGTTTTTGTATTCTTTTTTTTTCCTGTCTTAGTAGAGTTCTTCGACCTGTTGTCTCGTATCCGGTCTTTCGCTGTTTTTTCTCGCATTGTTTTCTCCCTCATCCTGTCTTAAAATATACAGTCCCTGAATTACCGCAAACAGCATCATGGTTGCCAGTAATGAACTTCCTCCATAGCTGACTAACGGCAGTGTCACCCAGTTGACGGGATAAACTTAGTCACTCCGCCAATGGTAAGAAATACCTGGAACGCATATACTGTACCCAGTCCTAACGCCACGAGCTTGTAAACTGTTCTTTCATCTGCATTGCAATATTTAAAACATCAAAAGCAGCTGATGCACACCATGATCAGACAAATTGCGAAAATACCGCCTAATTCTTCTGATATTGCAGAAAAATAAAATCCTGCTCAACAACCGGTATCTTATTCGGCGACCCCTGATACAGTCCCGTTCCAAACCAGCCGCCGGTTCCGATTGCAAACAGCGACTGACAGATCTGATATCCCTCGTTGTCAATCACACTGAGCGGATCCCGCCATGCCACAACTCTGACACGGACATGTGAAAACAGTCCATATGCAGCTACTGCAGCAATACATCCGACCAGCAGACCACCGGCAAAATAAAACAGTTTCTGGTTGCAACATAGAGCATGACCAGATAGGTGACAAAAGATCAACGCACCTCCAAGATCTCTCGACGCAACTAAGATCAGCACATGCACTGCCGCCACGATCGTTGTGATACAGACTGTTTTAAAATCCGTATTTTATAGAGCATGCCTGCCACAAAAATACAAATAAAATTTTACAAATTCAGATGGCTGTATCGAAAACAGGCCACCGATCGTAACCGAGATCTTCGCACCATAGCTCGTGGAACCAAATATGGTAACTGCAGCAAGTCCGACAATGCCGATCATCGCATAAAGCCAGGTCAGTCTTCGTAAGGACCGCACTTTCCGTATCAGTACCGGTATCACAATTGTAATAACGGATGCACAGATCGCAATCGCATACTGTCTGATCGCCTTCTCGTAAGAAAGCCTTGTCAGCATAATAAAGCCGACCATTAAAAGCATGCACATATTATTTGTCACAAGTCTGACGCTTTTGGATACAGTAACTGATAATTAACGATCACAATCGTCACTAAAATTACCTGAAGAAAATAAAGAATGATCAGATTAATTTCATCCGTAACTGTATAGAGCACTAAAATGCATCCAGATGGATCAGATACATTAAAAAATCTGTCTGTCAAAAATATGATTCCGCTTTTCCGTACTTGATCCTGCTGCGAAATGCCGAAAACACTCATATGCATAACATGCAAACAATATGATCATCAGATATTTTGAAACTTCCACGATAAGATTTTCCATACCGTTATTCTACTCCTCGTTTATAGTGTCCACCGGTATATTCGCCTGTATACAGTTCCAGACTTTTTCCCCATTCAAAATATTTTTTCATATAAATGTAAAATCTGTTTTACCTGTGGTCCCTGCTCCGTCGTAAAGCTGATCCGGTACGCATGGATCCCCATTTTCTCCAGCTCCTTCCGATATGGGAACAGGATCAGCGGAGCTGTATTATAAATCGTATTATAACATTCCGTACAGTTATTTTGACCGGGAAATATTTTCCATAACGGTCCTTTAAATAAGTAACTGTCCGCATTTTGTCACACCCCGGTCAGCCCCGGCATTGGCATGTACACACTGTGCCGACACCATCAGCGGCAGATTGCCATACAGAAACATCTCACTGTGTGTATTGTCCCTTTCCTGCAGCTCTTTCCGGTTCAGTTCCAAGGGAACGGTATCGCGCACGGCTTCCTATCCCAAAACTGCTTTTGGCATAGGAGTTCCATGTATACAGATTATGATCTAAAATCACATCCATATCCGACAGATTCTGACGGATAAACGCAAGTTCATCATAGCTTTTACCACAAATCCGTCTACCCCGGTCTGCTTCATTCCGGAAGATTCCTTTCATAAAATGAAAGTGCAGAAAGCCGGAATACTGCCGGCATGATATAATACGCCTTTTTCCCCGCCGAGTGGATACGGCTCACATCTTCTTTTAATGCTGTGAAAGATTTTCCCTGGTATAACAGCTGCTGTCAAGATAAATGGCATCTACATAAGATGCATCAAGCAAAAGTGTGATACAGGAACGATTCTCGATGGAAACCGAAGATACGGTGTTACGCTGCCTTTCTCTGTCTTTTGCTCTTTTTCACAGATACCGTTTCCTTCTGCCATTCTTCGCCGGATGTTTCTCCTGCCGCCATTTCTGTTTTATGCGAAGCTTCCCTTCTTCGCATAGGTGCGGTCAATGCCTCGCTCAACCGTTCAAGTGCATTTCTCCGCAGCACATTCAGTGCCTGTACGGGAAGGAATATATCGTCATCCATATCTATGTCAAGTTCTGCAAACTCATACGGTGTATTTCCGGTCTTTTTTATGCTTGCAGCTACTTTTTCTTCCGCAAGCGGCTGTTTTAATGCTGCCTGTACCACATCTCCATCCACAGAGGTCCGGATATCATTTAATGCAACTTCCAGTTTAGCAGGACAATCTTTTTTAATCTTAAGATTCCATTGATTTTTTTTTTTTTCGGACCTTACATACTGTTCTTTTATTTCTTCCCAGAGTGCTTCATTTCCTTTTGTATGTGATGGCTTATCAAGTGTGATCATCTCTCTGCCATTATGTCTTTTATAGTATCCATCGGTAAATCCACTGCGGTTTCCAAAATCATAAAGATGCTGTATATCTTCTTTCGTTACTTTGAAATCTTTCTTTGCAGTCACCTCATCCGTGCGCAGGCATGCATTGATGTAATAGTCTATATATTTGCGATAAACCGATACCACACCGGCTGCATATTCGGGCTGTTTCATTTCTTCCCTCAATTTTAAAGGAATCCACTCCATTTTCGATCAGTTCCGGGATCATTGACACCGTACAGAGATCTTTCGGGCTTAAAATGTAAAGGTCACGCTCTTTTTCCCCGTTTTACCGGATGTTTTCTCATCCATGACCTCATAAGAAAGACGGCACGGCTGTGCACATCTGCCACGGTTTCCGCTGCGTCCTCCTAACATACTGCTAAACAGGCACTGCCGGAATAACAGTAACAGAGCGCCCGTGGACAAAACTTTCGATCTCAATATCCACATGATCTTTGATATCCCGTATCTCCGCAAAGGACATCTCACGCGCAGTCACAACACGGTCTGCTCCGAGTTCTTTCATCATCATTGCACCATAGCGGTTTGTCACGGTCATCTGTGTACTCGTATGTATGGAAAGTCCGGAAAAGCCTCCCGCACCAGCCGAAAAGCCCCCATATCCTGAATAATGACTGCATCTAATCCCTGCTCATAATAAGGCAGCAGATACGAATATAATTCCCTGTCAACTCACGTTCTTTAAATAATGTATTTACCGTAAGATACACTTTTCTCCCATGAATATGCGCATAATCAATTGCCAGAAGCAGTTCTTCCTCAGTAAAATTATTCGCATAGGCGCGTGCACCGAATCTGCCGCCACCGAGGTAAACTGCATCTGCACCGGCATGTATCACGGCCTGAAAGTTTCCATGGAACCTGCCGGCGCTAACAATTCTATATTCTGATATCGTTTATTACTGTTCATTCTGATTCTCTCCATCAAAACATAAAAGGGACGAAAATAACCTCTCCGTCCCTCACTTTTTCCTGTATGGCAGTTCTCTGCTACAGGTACCCATCTACTATTAATCAGCGGTATCTTCCTGTTCTGTTTCATCTTTTCTGAGGTATCTTCATCCTCAATCTTCCCAAGAAGCGACTCTCTAATGACGATTCCAAACGCGCCTTATTCAACAGTAATTCTCGATTTTCTGTATCTAAACGCTTGATCTCTTTCTTATCATTTTCCGACTGGATCTGTTCTGCGATCAGATCGTGTTTCAGGTTATAAATTTCTTTTTCTTTTGCCTCAATCTCACGCTCTAACTTTTCAGCCTGGGCTTTTGCCTTAAAATAATCATCTGCGATATTAAGCTGTAACAAAGTTGCCTTCATGTCAGCCGGAAATCTCTGATAACCCTCTATACTGTCAAATTCATTTAATTTTCCATTGATATAGACTGCAACCTTCTGAAGATATTCCTCGCTTTCGTATCCGCTTAATGTATATACTTTTCCGCCGATCACAACTTCTGCACTTGTTTTCTCTGCCATTTATCTTCTCCTCCGGTCTTCTGCAGTTTTTACTGTTTCTTTTACCGAACATCACAATATATGGTATATTATAATGACATACAACGTTAAAATCAACTATTTTGTCAATCCGAAATGCTGATATGCAAAATCAGTTACCACGCGTCCTTTCGGCGTACGGTTAATAAATCCGTTTTTGACCAGGTACGGTTCATACACGTCTTCAATCGTCCCGGAATCTTCGCCGATCGCCGCTGCTAACGTATCGAGTCCTACCGGCCCGCCGGAAAATTTTTCGATCATGATCTTTAAGATATTGCGGTCATTCTGATCGAGTCCCATCTTATCCACCTCTAAAAGATCCAGTGCAAAAGCAGCAACTTCTTTCGATATCTTTCCATCATATTTCACTTCTGCAAAATCCCTGACACGCTTTAACAGACGGTTCGCCAGTCTCGGTGTTCCGCGTGAACGTCTCGCGAGCTCAAATGCACCTTTCTCATCAATCTCCACTCCAAGTGTTTTTGCCGAATGCAGGATGATCGTCTTTAATTCTTCCACCGTATAAAACTCCAGATGATGTACCACACCGAAACGATCACGGAGCGGTGCCGACAAAAGTCCCGCCCTTGTGGTTGCACCAACCAGTGTAAATTTGGGCAGATCCAGGCGGATTGCACGAGCTGTTGCACCTTTACCAATCATAATATCGATCACATAATCTTCCATTGCCGGATATAGCACTTCCTCCACCTGACGGTTTAACCTGTGTATCTCATCCACAAACAGGACATCCCCCTCCTGCAGATTGCTTAAGATAGCCGCCATTTCGCCCGGCTTTCCGATTGCAGGACCCGATGTCACCTTAAGATGCGTCCCCATCTCATTTGCAATGATTCCCGCAAGCGTCGTCTTTCCAAGTCCCGGAGGTCCATAAAAAAGTACGTGATCCAACGCCTCGCCTCTCTGTTTTGCAGCTTCAATATATACTTTTAAATTTTCCTTCGCCTTCTGCTGTCCGATATAATCATCAAGCGTCTGTGGGCGCAGACTTTTCTCGATTTTAATATCCTCTTCCTGCACCTGTGTGGAAATGACTCTTTTTTCCATTTAATTTTTCACCACATTTCTATAAAAATGCCATATTCTTTAATGCCATCTTTAATATTTCTTCTACGTCCGTCTCTTCTGTAATCTCAATGCCGTTTAATGCACGCAGCGCCTCCGAGGACGAATATCCAAGTGCAACCAAAGCCTGCACCGCCTCATTCTTAGTGCCACTGGCATGATTTTCTGTGGACTCACCCGTCTTTTCAAATTTCTGTTCAAATGCATCTTCCAGACTCAGTTTGTCTTTTAATTCAAGAATCAGTCTCTGGGCTGTCTTTGCACCTACTCCCGGTGCCTTAGCGATTGCTTTCGCATCATCACCGAGAACTGCAAACCTGAGATCATCCGTCGTCATCACGGATAAGATCGCAAGTGCTCCTTTCGGTCCGATTCCACTGACACCTAACAGTAACTTATAAATTTTTAATTCGTCCTTTGTCAGAAATCCAAAAAGCAGCATGGCATCTTCCCTGACATGCAGATAAGTATATACTTTTACTTCTTCCCCGACAGAAGGAAGATACCGGAATGTCTGTCCTGTCGTGTAAATATGATAACCGATCCCACCGGTCTCCACCACGATACTCTCCTCGTCCATATCCGTCAAAACACCTTTGATGTATGAATACATGCTAAAATCCTCCTGTTACACCATCCGTTTTCCGATCCGTTTTATCATTTCCTGTGCCGCAATACCGACCAAAAATCCAGTCAGTGCACCGGCGATCAGCAGCACCGGCATATAATAAAAAATATTATAATTTTCCACAACATAAGCAGCCACAACAAGCTGACCTACATTGTGAAAGATTCCGCCGCTCACACTGACAGGCAGAACACCAAACCATTTTGTTTTTTTCAGCAGATACATCACAAGAAAACTAAGCAGTCCGCCTGCAAGACTATATAAAATACTGAACATATTTCCAAACAGGAAACCGGAAAGTACAATACGCAGTGCAGACACTGCCAGTGCTTCTTTCGTTCCCACGCAGTAAAGCATCAGAACCACAACTATATTTGTTAGTCCAAGTTTTACACCTGGTATTCCAAAATAAAACGGAATCAGTGATTCCACATAGCTGCAGATGAGTGCCAGTGCCAGGTAAACACCTAAATATGCTGTTTTTTTCTTATCTCGCAATGGAATCCAACTCACTTTCTCCGGCACCGATCACCTGCACCACTACTTTGTTCGGGAGACAGACGATCGTCTCATTTGTTTTTGAAATAGCTTTCTGGTGCACACAGAGTTTGTCCGGGCAGTCTGCTTCTGTCACATCCGCTTTTCCATCTTTGATCACAAGCAGATTCGTCGTTTTCCCGTCCTTCTGGATTGGGATCTCCTTGTCCACATCAAGCGGATAAGTTCCATAGATTGCTCCGTCTACTATAACCTCCACGCTTGCACCGGTATCCTGATGTGTCAGATAAAATCCTGCCGCGATCCCTGCTAAGCCTATGAAAACTACAACTAAAAAAATAATATCTTTTTTCTTCATTCTTGCTCGTCCATATAATAGAAACCAAAGGCTTCTTCCCGGAATTTTATATACACTCCCCATGTAATAGAAGCCGAAGGCTTCTTCCTAGAATTTTACGCACGCTGTCCCATATAGTAGAAGCCGAAGGCTTCTTCCCAGAATTTTACACACACTCCCCCATATAGTAGAAGCCTTTGCATTCCAAAAGTTTCACATCCACGATTTTTCCGATCATATCCTCGGTTCCCGGAAGATGTACCACAGAGTTATTGCTGAGTCTTCCGGTCACAAGTGACGCATCCTGCTCATTTTTTTCTTCGATCAGAACCGGAAGTGTCTGTCCGGTCAGCGCTCCTGCTTTTTCTGCGGAGATCGTCTGCACTTCTTTTAACAGACGGTCAAACCGTGCCTTGATCACGTCCTCCGGGATCTGGTCTTCCATCCCTGCCGCAGGAGTTCCGGTACGTTTGGAATAAATAAAAGTAAACGCACTGTCGTAACGCACTTTGCGTACCACGTCCATGGTCTCCTCAAAATCTTCCTCCGTCTCACCCGGGAATCCGACAATAATATCTGTTGTCAGCGCGATATCCGGCACTGCGGCACGGATCTTATCTACCAGTTCTAAATAATGTTCTTTGTCATAGCGGCGGTTCATCAGCTTTAAAATACGGCTGCTTCCGGACTGTAATGGAAGATGCAGATGTTTACAGATCTTTTTGGAATTTTTCATAACTTCGATCAGATCATCGGAAAGGTCCTTTGGATGGGAAGTCATAAAACGGATACGCTCAATGCCATCTACCTTTTCGATCTCCTGCAAAAGCTGTGCAAACGTCATTGGCTGCTCTAAATTTTTGCCATAAGAATTGACATTCTGTCCCAGGAGCATAATTTCCACAACTCCGTCAGCCGCAAGGCGTTCCACCTCACGGATGATTTCTTTGGGCTCTCTGCTCCGCTCCCTGCCGCGCACATACGGTACGATACAGTAACTGCAGAAGTTGTTGCATCCAAACATGATGTTGACACCGGACTTGAAAGAATATTTTCGTTCGACCGGAAGATCCTCAACGATTTTGTCCGTATCTTTCCAGATATCGATCGTCATGGATGTGCCGTGACCTGACGAATGCTCCGGGAAACTGTTTTCTAACGCTGTAACGATCAGCTCTGCAAATTTGTAAATATTGTGTGTTCCAAAGATCAGGTTCACAAAACGATAACTCTGCTTGATTTTCTCCACCACCGTCGGTTCCTGCATCATACAGCCGCAGAGCCCGATCATCATAAACGGATTTTTCTTCTGGAAACCGTTTAAATATCCCAGTCTTCCGTACACTTTATTATTGGCATTCTCGCGCACAGTACAGGTATTATAGATGACGAAATCCGCTTCCTCGGAGTCCTCCTCCACAAAACCGATCTTCTCTAAAATACCGACTAACTTCTCGGAATCCCTTGCATTCATCTGACATCCGAATGTGGAAACATGGAAAGTCAGCGGATTTCCCTTTTCTTCGGAAAGCTGTCTTAAGTACTCTTTTGCGATATCCATAAAGTAATACTGACGCTCCGGCTCAGTTGCCGGGATCTGGTTTTTATCTGCGATGCGCAGTGTCGGGCGCACTCCTGTTGTAACTTTCTGACTCATAAAACTGTTAATTCCTCACTATTTCTATTACTTTTTCTTATGGTCTTACCTGACCATTTCCATAAATGATATATTTCGTGCTTGTCAATGCCTCTAAGCCCATCGGACCTCTCGCATGAAGCTTCTGCGTACTGATACCGATCTCCGCACCAAAGCCAAACTCGAATCCATCAGAAAAACGTGTCGATGCATTGACATAGACACAGGCGGCATCCACCTCGTCCAAAAACTTTTGTGCATTGGTATAATTTTCGGTAATGATTGCCTCTGAATGTCCGGTATTATAGCGGTTGATATGCTCGATTGCTTCATCTACAGATGCAACTGTTTTTGCGGAGATCATATAATCTAAATATTCTTTTCCCCAGTCTTCCTCCACCGCAGGCTTGATCAGCGCTCTGTTCAGTGCTGTATCCGACTCTGCCGCAGCAAAACTTCTCTCATCCGCATGTAATTCCACGTTCTTTTTCTGCAGCGCCTCTGTCAGTTTCGGCATAAATGTATCCACGATCTTTTCATGGATGACAAGCGACTCACAGGCATTGCAGACACCGATACGCTGCGTTTTTGCGTTCATGATAATGTTTACCGCCATATCAAAATCAGCGGTCTCATCCACAAAAATATGGCAGTTTCCGGTTCCGGTTTCGATCACAGGGATCGTCGCCTGATTCACGACCGCACGGATCAGTCCTGCCCCACCACGTGGGATCAGTACATCGACATACTGGTTCATTTTCATAAATGCCGCAGCGGTATCTCTCGACGTATCTTCGATCAAAGATGCCGCTTCTTTTGGAATGCCAAGCTGCTCTAATGTCTTTTGAATGACGGAAACGATCGCAATATTTGAATGAATGGCATCACTTCCGCCCTTTAAGATCACAGCATTTCCGGTCTTAAAGCAGAGTCCGAAAGCATCGACAGTCACGTTCGGTCTTGCCTCGTAGATCATGCCGACCACGCCAAACGGTACACGTTTTTTTCCGATCATCAGGCCGTTCGGACGTTTTTTCATGGAAAGGACTTCCCCGATCGGATCATCTAAAGCGGCTACCTGCTGCAAACCTTCGGCGATCTGGGCGATTCTTGCTTCGTTTAGCATCAGGCGGTCTAACAGTCCTTCCGGCATATGGTTCTTTTTGCCATTTTCAAGGTCTTCTTTGTTTGCGGCGATGATGTCGGCGGATGCGGCGACAAGGGCGGATGCGACTGCAGTGAGAGCCCGATTTTTTTCATTGGTGCCTAATGTGGCAAGTTTTTGGGATGCGGCTTTGGCTCCCTGGCATATTTGTTCAAGTTCCATGGTGATACCTTTCCTTTCTGTGAAATGTTTATACGGTGTTGCAGCAATACCTGGGCGAAACTCTGCAGTAGTCTATGTGTATTGTGGCGATACTTGAGACGAAACTCTGCAACGGGCTGTGGGTGTCGTGAACCGGGCACCTGTTTAAAAGAAGGTGCCCGGTTCACAACAGTCGAAGGTTTTGGGAGCGTTTCGCTTTGGGTAGCCTCAAATTATATCATATTCGCCAGTTTCCGTGTAAATGCGATGCATTTTTATATCTGTATCAAGTACTTCCAGCTCTGGTTCAAGCTGGTTCTCGTAAGCTAATGCAAAGCGGTTTAGCTTTGCATATCTCGCAAAGTAGCGGTCGTAAAAGCCTTTGCCGTAGCCATAGCGGCTGCCGATGGGAGTAAAGACGACGCCCGGGACTAACACTGTGATCTGCGTGTTGGATAGATCCATGGGATTTATACGGCGGCATTCTGCGGTCGGTTCCATGACGTGAAATGCGCCTTCTGCGGTCTGTTCCAAGGAGGTGATCTCGTAAAATTCCATGGTACAGTCTGCTCCTGTACGGGGCAAGGCGACATGTCTGCCATCGGACAGTGCTTTTTTAAGAAATTCCAGGCAGTCTGCCTCTTTCCCAAGCGGATAGTATCCGAAGATCCAGTCTGTTATGGCATACCAGTCTGAGGTCAGCAATTTTTCGCAGATGGCTCTGCTCTTTTCTGCCGTTTCCGGTTCTGACATTGCATTTCGGATGGCAAGATGCTTTTTCCGGATCTCTTTTTTGTCAGGAGAGCTTTTTCTTGTTTCCATATTCTTCTCCGAGATTTGTGACTGTTCCATCCGGATTCTGCATATCAATGTTATTTAACTGTGCTACGAGATTGCGTTTTACATCTGCAACATAGGCTTTGCGCAACATTGCCTGCTCTTCTTTTTCCGCCTCGGTAAGTCCTTCCGCCTGTGATTTGCGGTAAAGTGCGTTGATTCTGTCAATCTGTTCCTGTTTCATTAAAATCTCCATTCCTGCGCATGAAAAATTTATTATTCACACAAATCTTTTTCTATCCGATTGTTTCTAATATAAAATCCTGTATACGGAATGTTTCCTTTTTCTGTGCCTTAAAAATGGTTCCCCTAAAGCTGTCATCAAAAATATGATGCAGTACACAGACATCTGCTCCGTTTGCAATGATCATATCTGTCCCGGAAAGTGTCGCGATCTTTGCCGCGGTCAGCTTGGTCGCCATGCCGCCGGTTCCGACATCGCTTCCGGTCGTACTCTTTGCCATTCCAAGAATGTCTGAATCCATCTTTTCGACCACTTCGATCAATTTTGCATCCGGATTCTTATGCGGATCATCCGTAAATAATCCGTCAATATCGGATAACAAAATCAAAAGATCTGCTCCAATCAGGGAAGCAACGATCGCAGAAAGCGTGTCATTGTCACCAAACTGCATCTCATAAGTAGATACCGTGTCATTTTCATTGACAATCGGGATCGCACCTAAACGGAACAATTCATCAAATGTATTCTTTGCATTTTCCCTGGAAACCGGATTGACCATGGTATTTTTTGTCATAAGTACCTGACCTGCCACCTGATTATACTCTGCAAACAGTTTCTGGTAGATCATCATCAGTCTTGCCTGTCCGACTGCTGCACATGCCTGTTTTGTAGAGAGTTCCCGCGGCCGCTCTGTCATGCCAAGCGACTGTCTGCCGACGGCGATCGCACCGGAGCTGACGAGACATACGTCCATCCCCCGGTTTCTTAAATTGCAAAGCTCGCGCACCAGGTGCTCTAGTTTTGTAAAATTCAAATTGCCGGTCTCCTCATAATTTAACGAAGAAGAACCGATTTTAACTACAACTCTTTTTTTCTCATGAAAGTGAAAACTACTCTGGTCCATTTTCCCAACGAATCCCCTTTTATTTCTAATTATGCTGTTTCGAACATATGCACTGTATTATACTCTATCATATCTAATACAAAATATCAAAGGAAAAAAAGAGAATATCTGTTCTGCATTGGCACATCTACAACGAATTGCAGTAAAAATAATATATTATGGTATACTTGTGGCATTTTTATTTTTATGCTAAAGTGTTGTTCGGACAACTCAAGTTGTTTCCCTTGAAAATCAGGTAAAAATGGAGAATTTTATGAAACGAAACTATCGATTATTTTTATGTATACTGCTGTCTATGCCGGTTTTACTGCTATCGGGTTGTGATCTGCCATCCAGGCTCAATTTTGGTAAAACTTCCGGCTCCGGCGAATCGATCTCCAAATCGGGTTTTTATTTTAATACCGTCATTACCGTCACCTTATACGGAACAAAAGACGAAACCCTGCTCGATGACTGTTTTTCTCTGGCAGACACTTATGAAAATTATTTTTCCAACACGATCGCAGACAGCGATGTGTCAAAAATCAATGCAGCAGGCGGTGCACCTGTCACCGTGCATGAAGAGACCGCAGAACTGATCAAAAAAGGTCTTTATTATGGAGATCTAAGCAATGGAAAATTTGATATTACGATTGGAAAATTATCGGATCTGTGGGATATTTCCACAAAGGCTTTGTTAGATCAGACAGACGCCTCCATGATCCCATCTGATGATGAGATCAAAAAGGCTTTAACGACAGTAGACTATCAGAATGTAGTTGTTGATGGCAATACCGTCACCTTAAAAGATCCGTCCGCTAAAATTGATCTCGGCGGAATTGCCAAAGGATATATTGCAGACCGCATGAAAGATTACCTGAATCAAAAAGGAGCCGCCTGCGGCTATATCAACCTCGGCGGCAATGTGCTCTGTCTTGGTGCAAAACCGGACGGTTCTTCCTATAATATTGGCATCCAGCGTCCGTTTGACGAGGAAGGCGCTGCAATGCTCGCTGTATCCGTGACCGACCAGACCGTTGTGTCTTCCGGTGTTTATGAGCGCTATTTTGAGGTGGACGGCAAACGCTATCATCACATTTTAGATACTGCTACCGGATATCCCTATGATAACGGACTGCTGGGTGTTTCGATCATCACGGACGAATCTGTGGACGGTGATGGACTCTCCACCACCTGTTTTGCACTGGGTTTAGCTGACGGGATGGCGCTTGTGGAAAGTCTGGATAATACAGAAGCCGTTTTTATTACGGAGGATTATGAACTGCATTTTAGTTCGGGAATGGGGACTAAGATTCCGTATCAGGTGATGGAGTGATGATCTGCCATGGTATGGATTTTATAACTGTATGATCTGATTATTTTCTTCCGTAAAGTTTCCACCATCCATATTCTTTCTCACAAAAGGAACTCCCTTGCGAACATAAAATATATTATCTGTAAGCAGTGCATCCGGGTTTTCGGACGGGCTGATGGTTCCACCTAAATCATCATAACTGACGTTATTACGAAATGTGTTATGAATGGCCTCCTGCATACAAAACATCACACAACCGCCTTCATTTTGCCTGCTGTAATTATACTCATACACCGTTCCATCCCCGGAATCTGCATCGTAAGCCATCCCGTCCTGATTCAGCCGTGTGTCTGCCACTTCATTATAACGAAACAACGCATCTTTACATTTCCATGGCCAGATTGCCGCAGCAACCTTTCCACCACGGTTGCCCGGATTGCAATAAATACGGTCATTGATCTCACATGCCACAGAATCGGTCATATTATGTTCCACAAACGGGCGCAGTGCATACATGACCGTTATTCCATCTCCACCTGCCATTTTCACATAATTATCCCGTATCACAATATTCTCATGACCATATTTCAAAAACCTTTTTTTATCCAGTTCTGCACCCGCAAATTTCTCATGTGCATAACTATACCCGACTGCGATCCCCCAACGGCTCACACGATATACATAGCATCCCTCCACCAGGATATCTGAAAATCTTGCCACTCCTGTCATTGCTTCTTCCGCTGGCTGTAATGCTGTCATATAGATGCCGCCATTATTCATATGCTTGTCATAAACATTTCCATGAACATCATGGATTTTAAGATTTCGAAGTGTGATTCCACATCTTAAACCTTTCTCTTTTGCAACGACTGCAACACCTGTACGCTCCATTTTATCTGCCTGTGAATAATTTTCGCCGATCACTTTATCCGCACTGTTTGTAATCTCAATATCCTGTATGATAATATACTCGGCATCAAATAGAAGTACTGCCGAGGAAACATAACCATGGTAAACATGCGTCGGCGAATCCAGTTCTTTTCCATAATCCTGATACCAGATTCCCTGTCCGTCTGTCTTTATCAGAGGATCTTCACCACATCCATAACTTCCAATTACAATCGGCATCTGCTTTGTTCCGCTGTCACGAATCTGTAAAAACTGTTTTTCAAAAACACTTCCACACGCAAGCAATATGTGATCCCCCGGTTTTAGTGCAAGCCTATTGATGGCAAAAAGACTTGCGAATGCACTGTTTTCACTCAAACCGTCATTGGTATCACTTCCGTTTATCGAATCGACATAATATTTCCTGCACAAGTCTGTCATACACTTCCTCCCGCAATCTTTTTTCAATGATCTGCTCTACCTCTTCATAAGAAAAAAGATCTCCAAAATATCTTCCAAATAAATCTTTATTCCGTTCATAGAAAGCTTTTTTCTGATTTTCTGTAATCTCCGGACTGATTCCTGATTTTCTAATATTTTCTGTCGGCTGTACAAAATCCAACCGGAAACGCGTCAATTCATACTGTAGATACATCGGCAATGAATATCTGCGCGGTCCGTAAAATACCGTTTTCTCCATTTCAAGCCTGGCATTCTCTTCATTTTTTTCTGCACATCTTTTTTCCAACGCCTCTATACCGGCGTTTTCAATCAACCCCAGCTTTTCTGCAAGAACAAGTTCGGCTTTCGCATATGCCCACTCTTCTGGTGTAAGGCAGTATCTTTTTTCTATCATTTAACAGCCCCCGTAATTCCATTTGCAAAACTTTTCTGCAGACATAAGAAAATAATCGCCGTCGGAAGTGTACAGATCAGTACACCGAGCATCAACATCCCATAATCAACACTGTAGCCGCTTTTTAAGTTTGCCACAAGCATTGGCATTGTGATGGAATCATTATTTTGAAAGACAATCTTTGGCCACAGATAACTATTCCATGCGTTCATAAAAGTAACCGTCATTGCAGCTCCATATGTTGATTTCATAACAGGCACAAACATCCGGAAAAAAATCTGTATTTCACTTAGCCCCTCCAGACGAGCCGCCTCTATAATATCATGAGGGAAAGACCGCGCCGCCTGACGGAACATCATAATCATAAATGGCGTTGAAATAGACGGCAAAACAAATGCAATCCAGCTATTGACCAGATTCCAGGAAGAGATCATTTTAAAAAGCGGGATCATGATTGCAACAAATGGCAGCATCATGGCTAACAACAATACACTCATCAATATGTCTTTTCCCTTATCATGATAAATTTCAAATCCATAACCTGCAATTGAACAGACCAATAATGTGATAATCGTCATAAGAATCGCATTTCGAAATGAATTGATCATTGCCAGCCCCAGATTCTGATTGGCAATCAATGCCTTAAAATTTTCGACTAAATATGTTCCAGGAAGCAGTTTTCCCCTGACCACATCAATACTTTGATTGGTTGCACCACAAACCATGTAATATAGTGGAAATACAGACAAAAAACTTGCAAAAATCAATACAATATGTGATATACATAATTTTCCTTTACTCACGTTTGTCACCTACTTTCATTTGAATTGCAGACAAAATTGCCACTATAATAAGGATAAACACTGAAAGTGCTGCCGCATAATTAAATTTTGGTGTCTCCACAAAAGAAATGTTATAAATATAATGCGTCAATGTCATTGTTGACTTTCCCGGTCCACCAGCCGTTAAATTTACAGACTCGTCAAACAACTGCAGTGTTCCAGACGTTGACATAATAGCCGTCAGTAATATGGTAGGCTTTAACAGTGGAATGGTGATCTTTGTAAACTGTTGAAACGGTGATGCCCCATCAATACGACTCGCCTCATAGACGGAATAATCAATATTCTGCAGCCCTGCAAGATAAAACACCATATTGTAACCGGTCCATCTCCAGACCAACGCGATTATAATTACAAATCTTGCAGCCCATGCATTCTGAAACCAGTCTACGGTCGGAAGTCCAATCGCAGAAATAACGTGATTTACCAGACCATCCTGCGCAAACAGTGACTTAAAAATCATAGAATACGATACCAGTGATGTTGCACATGGCAGGAAAATCATAGTTCGATAGATTCCTTTTCCCTTTATATTCGGATTGTTCAGTAATTGAGCAAGAACAAGGGCAATGATCAACATGACTGGAACCTGTATGATAAAATAAAATACTGTATTGAAAAGGCACTGCAAAAATGTTTTGTCCTTCAGTATCCTGACATAGTTTGCAAAGCCAACCCACCTTACAGAATCTCCCATACCATTCTTAAATGACAGCATAAGCGCCTGTATCATGGGATAAAAACAAAATACAAAAATCAATATAGCTGCCGGAAGCAAAAACGCCCAACCAGTGAGGTTATGTTTTCTTTCCAGACTTAATTTTCTTTTTTTCTCCATATATTTTCTCCTAATGTAATACCGGGAACATAAAATTTGTTCCCGGTACAAACCACTTTACATATTTAATTTTCAATATTAAATTCTAATGTTTCCTGTGCATTATTCATTTCACCGTCAATATCAGCATTATTCTGAACAACATTTGTGATTGCATCTGTCAATGCACTTCTTATGTCCGAATAGTATGCACCACAGTCAAATGCTGGAACCGAACCTGCATATCCAACGATATCTTTATATACTGCCTGTCCACCATAAAAATCTGATGCCTGATTATATACATCAGACTGTGCAGCCGGAATGTAGCTTGCAATCGCACCTGCATTCGGCAACAGATCATCATATAATTCCACACTGCTTCCAAATGTAGATTTTAAGAAATCAAATGCAAGTTCTGTATTCTTACAGTTAGAAGATACTGCCCAGCTTGCACCACCACAATTTGCATAATTTGTGGCTCCATCAACTCCATCCAGTTTTGGCATGTTTACAATTGCCCATTTTCCTGACTGATCCTCTGCCGCCTGAATGGATGACATGATCCAGCATCCATTGATCACTCCTGCTGTTTTTCCGTCATTCATAGAGGCAATATACTGATCCCAGTCCGTATACTCGGCAATAATACCCTCATCAACTAATTTTTTATAAACTTCCATTGTCTTTTTTAACGCTTCATTGTCTGCAATATGAACCTTTCCGTCAACAATTGGTGAGGCTCCTGCCGACTGCAGCATTTCCATAAGTAATTCGGATCCCCCGGAGGAAGCGATCATTGGCACTCCATTCGCCTCTACTACTTTTTTTGCAAGTTCCTCAAACTGTGACCATGTAGTATCCTTAAAATCGTCAACCGTAAGACCTGCCGCCTCTACCATATCCGAACGAATTGCCATAATCGTTGCACCATTATCAAAAGGAAGTCCATAATTTTTTCCCTCTGCCGTGGAATCTGCAAGTTTTCCCTCTGTAAACTGTGAAAAATCAATTCCGGAATCTGTTAATTCTGTAAAAATTCCAGGAAAATTGGCAATATTTTTATGGAATGAATAATCCTGCATCAGAAAAATATCCGGTAAAGTACTGTAATCTCCTGACGTTGCAGCTGTAATCAGCTTTGTCTCAATATCATTATAAATATTTTCCTGAATATCCAGTTTAAAATCTGGATGGTCTTTCTGATAAATCTTTTCTGCCTGTTCCATGGCATAAATATTAAAAGTGGGATCCCAGCACCATACCGTAAGTGTTTCATCTCCATTTTCATTTGTTTCTGCGGAAACACTCTGCGTATCCTCATTACTGTTCGTAACATTTTCTTTTTCGTTCGTGTTTCCTTCATTTTGGTTCCCACCACATCCGGCAAACACAGATACTGTCATAGTTGCTGCCAACATGAATCCCAATGCTTTTTTCTTCATAAAAAATACCTCCCTGCAAAAATTATTATTTTTTTATTTTATAAAATATGACGGTATGATACCACTCATAAATTATCAATAGTTACATTGTCTCATTCAACCACCGCATTTCTCCTGGTTCTAGTGTCAACCTTACGATAAAATCGCCATTGATATACAGATCTGTCTGACATTCTTTTCCTGAATTATTTATGACAGCTATTTTTTGCGTTTTCTGAAAAACAGTGACCTCAGTATCTACATTTGTTACGTAATATCGTTTCATCTCCTGTTCCATTCCCGCTGCATAATAAATTGCACGAAGCAGAATACGGCAGTTCTGAGGGGAATACGGCAATCCTGCAAAGTAAACACCGTGACCTTTTCCGTATTGATTAACAACCAGCTGGCTGTATTCTCCATCCATTGCAAGAATCTGATAATGATCTCCCTGCGCATAAATGCGGGTCGTACCTTCTCCGAAATCAATATCCCCTTCAATATCTTCCAAGATAAAATGCTGCGGATTTTTCTCGTTATATTTATCTGTACTTAGTGAAAAACCCATCTCACGATCTACACCAAGCACATCCGCCAGCTGGAAAAATCTTCCCTGATGCTGATATGCTGTCGGTTCTCCTACTCCGATAAATCCACCACCTTCATCCACAAACTGTCTTAACGTTGTTACAACTGCTTCATCAATCCAATTTTCAGCTCCACTGAATGACGTATATGCATCTCCAACATTGATGATCACCCTGATATCTTTTGGGATTCCTTTTTTCACATCATCAAAAGAGATAAATTCCACATCAAACGGCATTCCACTCAGACATTCCAGCACTCCCTCTGCAGAATAAGTTTCTCTGTGCCATATTGCATGATGCACCTGGTTTGACATCCATTTCCGCAAACCTCCCCAACAGTTTAAAACTGCTACTTTAAATGGTGCAACATAAGATTTCGTCCCGTTCATATTTTCATGTATCTGTCTGAATTCCCCGACAACACTTTGAATCTCTTCTATAAATCCCGGCCATTCACTGGCCAATTTTAAATATCCGCCATATCCGATGCGGTCAAGCGGAGAACGTAAAATTGCCCTTCTCGCTTTCATCCAGTTGTCCTTTGCCTCCCCTATGGGATCTCCGCCTTCTCCAAACACGTCGGGGAAAAAATATGGCAAAAGCCTTCCTTCTGTATATTTAACCCCTTTTATATCTGAAATCATACGGAGTGTCACACCACTGCCAACAGAACCAACTACTGCATCCAGACCAATTTCTGCAAAATATTTTCCGTATGGTTCCGTCCCTATCCAATGATCTCCCAAAAACATCATCGCTTCTTTTCCATAGGAATGAACAATATCTACAAGTTCCTTGGCAAGCGCACAAACTTCCTGCTGCTGGAATTCAATAAAATCCTTAAACTCACGACTTGGCACACGGAACATGCTGTTGTGATATCCCTGATCCACAATAAATTCCGGTCTGAATTTATACCCTGCCCACTTTTCAAATTTTTCTAATATGTATGGACTTACACTTGCACTATATCCAAACCATTCTACAAATTTTTCACGTTTTTTATCATCAAAGGTAAGTGTAAACTGGTGAAAAAAAGTCGTAAATCTTACCACGTCGATCTGCGGGTTTTCTTCACACCAGCGTTTTAATTTTTCTTTTACGTACTTCTGGGTTTTCGGCTGCCGCACATCATATGTCAGTTGATGTGGTGTATCTTTCCAATCATTTGTAATAAAGTTATACATATGTACAGGATCCCATATTAAAAACGCCAGAAAACTTACCGTATATTCATGATAAGGAATGGTTTTTATTTCAACTTCTTCCAGTTCTTTTTTAAATTCCCAGTCATCGACAGAAACCACTTCACCCGTTGTGCGATCAATTACTTCCCACCATCTTTTGGGATCATCCAACGTATTGACTTTTAACTGCTGTGTATGAAATCCTTCCATCAATCTTATACATAGTTTTTCACTTCTTGCAGTTACACGATTGCTGATCAGGTATTCCTGTTGAATCTCTTCCGGATTTTGCTCGGCCCAGGCATTATCCTTTCTGGTCGTATAATACGTTGCATATTTCTTTACCGGCTCATTCAATAACGCATCCGGCATCTCCGTTCCGTCACAGTCACGCAATGCATCTGCTCCAAGAAGATTTTTCAATCGTATGGTTTCCTCGACAATGTCTGCATCGGTCGGCAATGTCAGTCTGCCTGTTTGTTTTGTCATTCCTGTCTTCTCCTTTCTTGTCTCATCACCTGATGTTTTTAAGTATATCTGTCTGCATCAACTGCTTCAATTTTTATGTTGCTCTAATTTTTATATATCTTGCTTTATAGTCAATAAAATATTTGCATTTATCATAAATTACTGTATACTTGCAATAAGAAACCCTATTTAATTGCTATTTTATTCATCAGTTTCACAACATTATTTTAGTAATATTGCGGTTTTAATCTATAAGATATAAAATTTGATACAACAGGAAGATAATACAAATGAGTAATGAATTAATTAATTTTGAGTACAAAGGAGTACCCGATCCGGATTTTAAACTTCGTTATATTTCTATTTCTAAATACGAAGGGGATTGGCAAAGCCACCCTCACACCCATCAGTTTTCTGAACTTTTCTATGTTATCAGTGGAAAAGGTGTATTTTACATTGAAAATGATACGGTTTCTGTATGTGCAGACGATCTGATAATCATAAATCCACATATTGAACATACGGAAAAAACGATGTCAAACGATCCTATGACCTATATTGTATTTGGTGTAGAAGGGCTCGCTTTCTATTTTAATTCCCAAAACGCTGCTAACCCAAAAGGATACAGCTACTATAATTATGGTTCCGCCAAAACACACTTTATTAATTTTTCCCAGATTATGATAAAAGAGTTTAATGCAAGAAAGCCAGGTTTTGAAGCAATCTGTCATGGTCTCCTACAGGTTTTGCTTGTTTATATTACACGCGAACAGCATCTTTCTGTCATATCTGATACCACTTTGCAAATATCAAAGGAATGTTTTGTTGCGAAAAAATATATTGATGCTAATTATGCAAAAAATATTACTTTAGATCTGCTCGCTGAAATCACCCATATCAACAAATTTTATTTATCACATTCTTTTACGGAGTATGTTGGAACATCCCCCATCAATTACCTGATGGAAACCAGACTCGCTGCAAGCAAAGAACTATTGCTCAGCTCCAGTCGCTCGATTGCAGAAGTTGCATCCAGCACAGGTTTTTCATCACAGTCGTATTTTTCGCAGATTTTCCGAAAGAATACAGGTATGTCACCCCTGCAATACCGTAAACTGAAACAAACAGATTCGAAAACCATGCAGGATGATTCCTATTATATTTGAAAATTTTATAGAAACATATAGACTTAATTGATCATTTCATGCACAAAATGATACACATTTTCTTTATTACGACAAAACAAAAAAATCCGCCAAAGCCCCACTGCATAGAAATGCAGTCCCAGTCTTTGACGGATTTTCTTATTCATTGATTTTCATTTTATTTCTGGTTAATATAGTTGACCAGTCCCTCACAGTCAATAATTTTCTGCATGAACGGCGGGAACGCCTGACCCTGATATGAGGTACCCTTTGTCACATCCGTGATCACTCCTGTGTCAAAGTTGACTTCCACTTCGTCCCCGGCTTCGATCTCTTTTGCCGCCTGCGGACATTCAATGATCGGAAGTCCGATATTGATCGCATTACGGTAAAAAATACGTGCAAATGTCTCTGCAATAACACAGCTTACTCCGGCTGCCTTTATAGAAATCGGAGCATGCTCTCTGGATGAACCGCATCCAAAGTTTTTATTTGCCACCATGATATCTCCAGCTTTGACATTTTTCACGAAATCTTTATCGATATCTTCCATGCAATGCAATGCCAGTTCCTTCGGATCAGAAGAATTTAAGTATCTTGCCGGAATGATGACATCGGTATCTACGTTGTCTCCGTATTTGAATACATGACCTTTTGCTGCTTTCATGTTTACTCTCCTTTTTCTTAAACCTATGCTACTTCATCCGGTCCGGAAAGTTTTCCGGTAATCGCACTTGCTGCCGCTACTGCCGGGCTGGCAAGATAAATCTCAGACTCCACATGTCCCATTCTTCCTACGAAGTTACGGTTTGTGGTGGAAACGCAGCGCTCATGCTCTGCAAGAATTCCCATATAACCGCCAAGGCAAGGTCCACAGGTCGGTGTGCTCACGACTGCACCAGCCTCGATAAAGGTCTTAAGCAGTCCTTCTTCCATTGCATCAAGGTAAATCTTCTGTGTTGCCGGGATCACGATCACACGCAATCCTTTTGCTACTTTTTTGCCTTTTAAAATAGATGCTGCCACACGCAGGTCATCCATTCTTCCATTTGTACAGGAGCCGATCACTACCTGGTCGATCTTAATATCACCGACTTCATCGATCGTCTTTGTATTCTCCGGAAGATGCGGAAATGCAACCGTAGGTTTTAAAGTACTAAGATCGATTGTATAAGTTTCCTCATACTCTGCATCCTCATCTGCCTCATAAACAACATATGGGCGTTTTGAATGTGCTTCCATATACTCTTTTGCCAGATCATCTACCGGGAAAATACCATTCTTTCCACCTGCTTCGATCGCCATATTTGCAATCGTAAAACGATCATCCATTGAAAGGTAGGAAATGCCATCTCCAACAAATTCCATTGATTTGTAGAGTGCACCATCCACACCGATCATTCCAATGATATGTAAAATGATATCTTTTCCGCTGATCCATTTTGCAGGTTTGCCGGTCAGGACAAATTTGATCGCTGCAGGTACTTTAAACCATGCTTTTCCGGTTGCCATACCAGCCGCCATATCGGTACTGCCGACTCCGGTGGAAAATGCACCCAGCGCACCGTAGGTACAGGTGTGGGAATCCGCACCGATAATAACATCGCCTGCCACGGTAAGACCTTTCTCCGGCAGCAGTGCATGCTCTATTCCCATCTCTACATCAAAATAATTTGTAATATCATGCCGGCATGCAACTCTCTGACGCATTTACAATGCTGTGCAGATTTGATATCCTTATTCGGCACGAAGTGATCTAATACAAGTGCGATCTTATCCTTATCAAAGACACCGTCCACCTTCATTTTATCCATTTCATGAATCGCTACCGGTGAAGTAATGTCGTTGCCTAAAACCAGATCCAAATCTGCCTCTATAAGCTGTCCGGCACTGACTGATGGAAGTCCTGCATGAGCTGCAAGGATTTTCTGTGTCATCGTCATCCCCATGGGTATATCCTCCTAAAAATTAAAATCTGTGTCAGGAATGGTGTGCCCGTTCCCGTTTTTGTGTGATGTGTGTGTAGAACAACATTCGCTGTCCTATCTGTATGTTATTCTAACACAGGTGTTACTATAATAAAAATACATATTAAATATATTTACCATAACTAAACTTCATGGTATAATGAGAAAAATTATCGATGTATCCAGTATCAGAAAGGAATTTTATCATGAACCAGAATTTATCATCTTACCGGATTTTTATACCGTTGCAAATACCGGCAACATTTCAAAGGCTGCCAAAGAACTCTACATCAGCCAGCCTGCCATCAGTAAATCCATCCAGAAATTAGAGGAAGGTGTCGGCTGCAAGCTGTTTTCCGAAGTTCGCGCGGCGTTGTCTTAACCGATGAGGGAAAACTGCTCTACGACCATGTGAGCAGTGCCTTTGAGACTTTAACCCTCGGTGAGGAAAAATTAAAACGTTCCATTGAGCTCGGTGTCGGACACTTAAAGATCGGTGTCAGCGCAACCCTCTGTAAATATCTGCTGCTTCCTTATTTGCAGGAATTTATAAGACAGAACCCGCATGTCTCTATCTCCATCACCTGCCAGTCGACCAACGAGACACTTGAACTGCTCGAGGACAATAAGATCGATATCGGTCTGGTAGGAAAACCGGATAATTTAAAAATATCCATTTTGATTTTCTCGAAGAGATCGAAGATATCTTTGTCTGCACCAAAGACTATCTGCGGAATTTGCGCGCGGCGTCCACAAGGATCAGATCCTTACAAACTCAACACTGATGCTGCTCGATAAAACAATATGACACGCCAATATATCGACGACTATCTTTCTGACAACCAGATTCAGGTCAAGGAATCCATCGACATCTCCAGCATGGATCTTCTGATCGACTTTGCCCGTATCGGTGTCGGCGTTGCCTGCGTCATCAAAGTTTTGTAAAGAGGATCTCGCCTCCGGCGCCTTAGTGGAGATTCCGCTTGGCATCCCAATCCATAAGCGTGAGGTCGGTTTTGCCTATAAAACAACGACAAAACCTTCCAAAACACTTGGGAATTTATCCGGTTTTATAAAACTTTTAACAGATACAATATAATAGAATGCACGCTCCGCGAACATTCTATTATCATGAACTATACAGCCAGGTTGGCAAAGCGAATTGGCTCAATAAACTTTATTTCTTTTCAAAACTATATAGCCATATTCGCAAAGCCAACTGGCTCAATAAACTTTACTTTTCTCAAAACTATACAGCCAGTTGGCTTTTAAGAAGTAAATTAAAAGATGACTGAACTGATCGACCAGGTCAGCGGGTACGCCCAGAAGATGACCTGGATTTTCGGGATAAAATGCACGGTAACCGTGATGTATGTAATTCTTATGATGCACCAGGATGCAAGCATGACAAACATTGGCACGGTAGATTTTCCCGCACCGCGCATGATACCGGCGATACAGTGCGAAAATGCCAGAAAGCAATAGAAAAATGCTTCTATGTGAGCCTGTCTGGTCGCAAATTCAACAACCTGCGCTTCATTGTTAAATGCCGCTGCAAGCTGCGGGATCGCAAAATACGATCACACCGACAACTTCTGCAAGCAGTGTCGAACAGGTAATGCCAAAATACGCACCTTTTTGCCCTGTCATACTGTTTTGCGCCGAGATTCTGCCCGATGAACGTTGTGAGCGACATTGCAAAACAGGTGATCGGCAAAATGCAAATCCTTCTATTTTCGAATAAACACCACATCCCGCAACTGCCATCACACCAAATTTGTTGATATTCGTCTGCACGATGATATTGGCAAATGAAATGATGGAGTTCTGCATACCGGACGGCAGTCCGATTCCGATGATCTGTCCCAACATTCCCCTATGAAAACGGATCTGTGAGATCTGTACCTGATAGACATCTTTGGTGCGCATCAGACGGAGCATACATAAAATGCGCTGGAAAACTGCGAGATGATCGTCGCAAGTGCCGCAGCACCAACGCCAAATCCCAGTAAACCTACAAACAATAAATCCAGTACAATATTTACAATCGATGAGAAGATCAGATAATAAAGCGGATGTCTGCTGTCCCCGACCGCCTGCAAGATTCCCATCACGATATTATACATGACAAATGCGACCGATCCCGCAAAATATACCCTGAAATATACAATGGAGTTTGGCAGCACCGACTCCGGCGTTCCCATCAATACAAGAATCTGGGGTGCCAATATCATTCCGACCGCTGTCAGGATACAGCCGGACACCAGACCAAATGCAATATTGGTATGTACTGCTTTTCAATCCTTCATAATCTGCTGCTCCAAAATATTTCGAAATGACAACGCCGGCACCAACTGCAATTCCATTAAAAAGCCGACCATCAGAAATATCAGACTGCCGGAAGAACTGACAGCTGCAAGAGCATCACTGCCAAGAAAATTACCGACGATCAGAGAATCGGCGGTATTATATAACTGCTGAAACAGGTTCCCAAAGAGGGGATTGCAAATGACACAATCCCTTCCAGATGGAACCCTCTAATAAGTTTGTTCCTTTTTTCATCTTATTTCATTACAATATTGACAATTCTTCCCGGAACGTAAATCTCTTTTACAATGTTTCCAGTCAGCTTATCTGCAATTGATTCTTTTGCTTTTGCAATCACATCATCTTTTGCGTCATTTCTGCCGATTGCCAATGTTCCTTTCGTTTTTCCATTGATCTGTACTGCGATCTCAACCGTATTTTCAACTGTTTTGCCTCGTCAAATTCCGGCCATTTCTGCTGGTATACATAACCTGTTCCGCCAATGATCTGCCAGAGTTCCTCTGTGATATGCGGAGCAACAGGGTTTAACAGAATTAAGAGTGTCTCATACTCGCCCTTAGTCACAGCATTTTTCTTATAGAACTCGTTAATCAAAGCCATCATTGCAGCGATCGCGGTATTGTATTTCAGATTTTCATAATCGCTGCTGACTTTCTTGATGGTCTGATGCATCTTTGTCTCAAGTTCTTTGGAATATCCGGTTTCATCTGTCATGATATCCTGTAATTTCCATACACGCTCTAAGAAACGACGGCAGCCCTTGACGCCATCCTCAGACCAGGATGCACTTAAATCAAATGCTCCAATGAACATCTCATAAGTTCTTAAGGTATCTGCACCGTACTCTCTTACGATATCATCCGGGTTAACGACATTTCCTCTGGATTTTGACATCTTCTCCGTTCTCACCAAGGATCATTCCGTGGGAAGTACGTTTCTGGTAAGGTCCGGACATGGAACTACTTTCTCATCATAGAGGAATTTATGCCAGAATCTGGAATATAACAGATGGAGTGTTGTATGCTCCATACCACCGTTGTACCAGTCTACCGGCATCCAGTATTTTAATGCCTCGGACTTGCAAGTGCCTCATCATTGTGCGGATCGGTATATCTTAAGAAATACCAGGAAGATCCAGCCCACTGCGGCATAGTATCTGTCTCTCTCTTTGCAGGACCTCCACAACAAGGACAGGTCGTATTTACCCAGTCTGTCATGGCAGCAAGCGGCGACTCTCCATTGTCAGTCGGCATGTAGCTCTCTACCTCAGGAAGCATCAGTGGCAGCTCGCTCTCATCAATCGGCACATAGCCGCATTTATCGCAGTGAACGATCGGGATCGGCTCACCCCAGTAACGCTGACGGGAGAATACCCAGTCTCTTAATTTATAGTTAGTCTTTGCGGTACCAATGCCTTTTCCTCTAAGAATGCGATCATTTTGCCTTTGCATCCTTTACTTCCAATCCGTTTAAAACTCAGAATTGATTAAAACACCGGTTGCAACGTCCGTAAATGCGGCTTCGTTGATATCAACTTCCTCGCCGTTCTTTGCAACGACCTGTACCATTGGGATATTGAATTTCTTTGCAAATTCCCAGTCTCTTTCATCATGTGCCGGTACTGCCATGATTGCACCGGTTCCGTAAGACATTAATACATAATCGGAAATCCAGATCGGGATCTCTTTCCGGTTACCGGATTGACTGCCATAAGACCGTCGATTTCCACACCAGTTTTGTCTTTGCAAGCTCAGAACGTTCAAAGTCAGATTTCTTTGCGGCTTCTCGCGGTATGCAGCGATGGCATCCCAGTTCTTTAATTCATCTTTGTATTTGTCAATAATCGGATGTTCCGGGAAACTACCATATAAGTAGCACCAAATAATGTATCGCAGCGTGTCGTAAACACGGAGTTTGTCCCTTTTCCGGCGATCGCAAAGTCTACCTCTGCACCCTGTGATTTACCGATCCAGTTTTTCTGGGAAACCTTGACACGTTCGATATAATCTACATCATTTAATCCTCTAACAGCTTCTCAGCATAATCGGTGATCTTTAACATCCACTCGCTCTTTACCTTGCGGACAACCGGAGCACCACAGCGCTCGCAGACACCGTTTACAACTTCCTCGTTTGCCAGGCCTACTTTACAGGAAGTACACCAGTTGATCGGCATCTCTTTTGTAAGCAAGTCCTGCTTTAAACAGTTTTAAGAAAATCCACTGTGTCCATTTGTAATAACTCGATCTGTAGTGTTGATCTCTGTCCCAGTCGAAGAATAGCCCAAAGAATGAAGCTGCTCTTTGAAACGCTTTACGTTATTCTCGGTTACAATCTTCGGATGGATCTTATTTTTGATCGCATAGTTCTCAGTCGGAAGTCCGAATGCATCCCATCCCATCGGATACAGTACGTTATAGCCCTGCATTCTGCGCTTTTGCTACGATATCAAGTGCTGTATAAGGTCTCGGATGACCTACATGAAGTCCCTGTCCTGACGGATATGGAATTCTACCAGTGCATAATATTTTGGTTTGCTGTAGTCGTCTGTCGCAGCAAAAGCCTTATTGTCATCCCAGACTTTCTGCCATTTTTTCTCAACGACTTTGTGATTGTAAAGTTCTGACATATAATCCTCCTTGTTTTGCGGGAGCAAAATCCGAGTCCTTTGACGAGGAGAGGATTTTCCTCCTTGTTTTTCGAAGAAAAACCGAGCCCTATGGCGAGGAGAGGATTTTCCTCCTTGTTTTGTGAAAACTCCGTCTCCGAAGATATGCTTTTAAAATTGCACATCCTTTAGAGACGAAGTCTATCTTACTCCGTGGTACCACTCTAATTCGTATTCTTTGATTTCATTTCCATCTGTCAATATTTAAAATCCATCTGCTCATCTTCAGATCAATTTTAACATGAAACAAGACAATACGCTCTTATGATCCTTAATCGCGGACAACACGCTTTTGCTTACACACTATAAACCTAACTGATAGCTTGGGCAAAAGGTACTCAAAGGCGAGTTGGGAATTTTCTTTACTGTCTCGCAGCATCCGGCAGCCTCTGAAAAATAAAAAATTCTTACTATTCCTTATCAAAGTCTGATGTATTTTATTCACAACATGATTTATTTTATCATATACCATGGTTTTGTCAGTACCAACCGCCCTGCCGGAAACGTTTCCTCCAGCTGTCATAAAAGTTTTTCTGATACCGGTTCACAAGTTCTTAAAAAGAACCATCATATGAAATGTACCACATGATGATTCTTTCTTTTATCTTTCCAACAATAAATCTATACTCTAAAGTATGATATCCATTGTCTCATTACTCAGCTAAAATTAGTTGTTGATCAGTTTGTCCTCTTCAGTTGTTCCAGCTGTACAGTTTACGGATCTCTTTACCAACCTGCTCTGATGGATGCTCTGCAGCTTTCTCTCATAGCCTTGAAGTGAACCTGACGTCCTGCAGGAGACATATCAAGTAAGAAATCTTTTGCAAATGTACCATCCTGATATCGGAAAGGATCTGTTTCATCGCTTTCTTTGTATCCTCTGTGATGATCTTCGGTCCTGTGATGTAATCACCATACTCTGCTGTGTTGGAGATAGAATATCTCATTCCCTCGAAACCTGACTGGTAGATTAAGTCTACAATCAGTTTCATCTCATGGATACACTCGAAGTATGCATTTCTTGGTCATAACCAGCTTCGCATAATGTCTCAAACCAGCCTGCATTAATGCACAAACACCACCGCAGAGAACTGCCTGCTCACCGAAAAGGTCTGTCTCTGTCTCGGTACGGAATGTTGTCTCAAGAACACCAGCTCTTGCTCCGCCGATACCAAGTGCATATGCTAATGCAAGATCCTGTGCTTTTCCTGTTGCATCCTGCTCAACAGCGATCAGACAAGGTGTTCCTTTTCCAACCTGATACTCAGAACGTACGGTATGTCCCGGAGCTTTGGAGCGATCATGGTAACATCTACATCCTTTGGAGGTACGATACATCCGAAATGAATATTGAAACCATGTGCGAACATTAACATGTTGCCTGCCTCAAGGTTTGGCTCGATATCTTTTGTACATATCTGCCTGTTTCTCATCGTTGATTAAGATCATGATGATGTCGGCTTTCTTTGCTGCCTCTGCTGTTGTATATACTTCAAATCCCTGTTTCTCAGCTTTTGCCCAGGATTTGCTTCCCTCATAAAGACCAATGATAACATGGCATCCTGAATCTTTTAAGTTTAATGCATGTGCATGTCCCTGACTGCCGTAGCCGATGATTGCGATCGTCTTTCCGTCTAACAGTGAAAGGTTACAGTCTTCCTGATAAAATATTTTGCTGCCATAATTAATTCCAATTTTGGTTTCTTAATAAAAATATGTATTTGCATATTCTTATCTGCTTATTTTGTTATAATGATACTCTTTTGCCGTCTTCGTCTAACATAACGACATCGGAAATGCCTCTCGACAATCCGGTCAGTCCGGTTCGCGCAAGTTCTAAAATCTCATATCCGGACAGAAGATCTAAAATGCATCCAGCTTGTCCTGATGGCCTGTCAATTCTGATCACCATCGAATCGTGGGTTACATCCACAACTTTTCCATGAAAGATCTCGGTTACATTTAAGATTGGCTGACGTTCTGTATCTTCGCACGAATCTTTACTAAGATCAGCTCTCTCGTCACGGATGAACCATTTTCAAGTTTTGATGTCTACAACATCTTCCAGCTTCGCAAGCTGTTTTTCAATCTGCTCTAAGATCTGTTCATCGCCGGTCGCGACGATCGTAATCCTTGTATATCTCGGATCTGCGGTCACGCCGGAAGAAAAACTGTCAATGTTGTAACCTCTTCTGCTGAAAAGTCCTGAAATATGACTTGTCACGCCCGGGTTATTCTCCACTAATAGAGATAATACCTGTTTTCTCATTCTGCATCTCCAATAGTTTAATACTTTAATCACACATCACACTAAAGCTATGATATCACATCGAAATATTTTGTCAATAAACAATTTTTCATCTGCCCGAAATCATAGTCGATTTTCAGAAAAATTTTGCGGTAATAATCCATATGACCGCTGCTGCCACAAACCAGATGCCAATCTGCCGTATCCTTTTTTCTGCATTCAGATCACCTCTCTGGTCTTTTCTCGTGCACGCCCCCGGCACAACTGTCATAAGAAGTCCTGTCAAAAGTAATACCATTCGAATCAGTAACATTTTAAGCTCCTTCGTGTGGGATCAGATCATGATCTCCGTGTTTTCCTTGCTCTTTTCAATGACATGGTTCAGTTTACGGAACGGTATCGCAATAAGAAGTCCAATGACCAGCGAAACGACCAGATAAATTGCAAGTTTTCCAACATAGATCCAGTAGTTCATCTGATAAATTCCACCGATTGTCTCTCTCATGGCATTCATTCCATACGGGAATGGCAGATATTTATAAAGTGACTGGTATACCTGCGGTAATGTCTCAATCGGGAATGTTCCGCCCGCACCGGCAACCTGGATAACCATAACAACGATTGCAAGTGCCTCACCGACATTTCCAAATGCAACGGTAAGCGAGTAAATAAACAGCGTAAATACAAAACTGCTGACTGCTCCGGCAAGCCAGAACAGGAATGGATTATGACACTGTATCCGCACATAAAACAAAAAGCAAATCTCCAAGCACATATGCCTTCCGTGATGCTGTAATCGCAACCAGAATCAGTTACCGGAAAAAGCCATGAGAACGCCCAACTGCTGTGGATCTGTCTCTAATATCTCCATAAACTGTTGATACTGTTCATCCTGTCTCAATGTGGTGAAATCCGCGATGATCTGCGTCAGTTTATTATATAACTCCTGCGCCATTTCTAAAGAATCATATAAATCTGCACTTCCCCTTGAGAGCGTGTCCTCGTATTTTGACAGCACCTTTTCCACATCGCCAAAATCCGCATTGATTCCGTTTAAAATCGATGTCGTTGCGATCATGGAATTCTGCATTGCATTCATCGTGGAATCAAGCTGTGGTTTTACGGTATACTCAAACGTATGCTGCAGCGCATCCAGAGCCGTCTTACAATTTTCAATCTCGGTTGTAATCTGTCCTTTTAAGGTATTGATATCCTCCGCTGTGGCAGTTCCGTTTTCTGCAAGTCCGTTCAGTTCAAGTTCAATCATCTTTAACTGGTCACGCACACCCTGGATCTGCATTCTTGTCTCGTCATCTGCTGGCCCCTCCCAGCTTGAAACCGAGTCATTAAACATTTTTTCCAGATAAGGCACTACGGATATTGTCGCATTCAGTCCGTTTCCTGCCGCATCTTCGTATTTTCCCAGTTTTTCCATGTCATTTTGTATCACCATGGACACATTATTCAGGCTGTTCTCAACCAGATCAAAACTGTATGTAACCATCTGGGTAACCGTATCCGTCGTTGCATTTCCGGCAAGTATCAGACTTTCCATGCTGTTTACCGTGTCCTGACCTGTAGAAACCATGGAATCAAGTCCCGGAAGCATGACCTGGCTTGTTGCGACGATACTCTGTGCAGAATTTAAAATACTTGCAAATGAATTTAAGATGTTGATGTAGCTCTGCAGATCACCGCTTACATCGTTTAACCGCTGCGTAATTGTATCCGCAAGTGAACCTCCGTCAACATCGTTTCCCGCAACTGCATCCCCGACCTGCATCATTGCCTCCGCAAGTGTGCTCACGAAGCTTGCATTCACCTGTTCCTGAACAGACGTTTTGGCTTTTGAGGTAATCTTCGGCGCTATCGCATTTTTCTTTTCATTTTCATAATAAATAATATCCGGGTGTTCGATCTGTCCACCAAGGAAGCTGATCATCTCCTCCGTAAAATCATCCGGAATCACAAGAGCCGCATAATATTCACCGCTGTATACACCATCCACCGCCTCGTCGGATGTCTCAGTAAATACCCATCCCATAACCTTGTTTTCCTGTAACGCTTCAACAACGGATGAACCGATATTGACAGAAATACCCGCCACCGTTACACCTTCATCTTCTGATACCACTGCAACCTTCAGGTTTGAAGTCGAACTTTCACCATACGGATCCCAGTTTGAAAATATATTAAACCATGCATAGAGGCATGGAATCACACAAAGTCCCATGATAACCACAACCGCAACCACGTTCTGGAAAATCCGTTTCACATCGGAGATAAAGATTTTAAATATATTTTTCATTCTGTTTTCTCCTTTGTATCACTCTCTGTTATTTTGGGTATCTCTGCCTCGGAATTAAACTTTTCATCTAATTTCTGAATGGCATTCTTAATATTTTCCTCTACTTCGTCAAGCTGTTTTCCCATAAGAACATCCACAGCTTTATCCTCTTCATCCCGCAGTTCGTTTAGCTTCTCCTGCAGGTTATAATCTACATACTCTACAAGGATCAGATAAGTTGCAAGTGCAAATAATGATACGATCCATAAAATCAGGAAAACCACCTTGTTACTGTCTGTCCAGAATAACAGGATCAAAAATATAGGCGGAATGATCGCAATACATTTGAGTCCGATCTTGATCCGTTTCTGATTCTGCAAATGGATATTCTGTTCATATGCAACGAGTTTTCCATACATTTCCTCGTATCTGCTTTTTTCTTCCATTCTTCTCTCTCCAATTCTGCTATCTATAAAAAAGACTTGCTTTTCACGCTTTGCTTCCGCTACATCATTTTTGTATCTTCCATTCGTTTTTCCACAAAGTGATTCAGTTTCACAAACGGAATACGGATTACAAGTCCGATCAGAAGTCCAACTACCGCAAAGATCATCAGTTCCGCCAGATTCTTCATATAATCGCTTCCATACATACCACCGATCGTCTCACGCATGGCATTGATCGCATATGGGAACGGGAAAAATATGTAGATATTCCGGTAAACTGCCGGTAAAAGTTCAATTGGGAACGTTCCGCCGGATCCCGCAATCTGAATTACCATGATCACAACCGCAAGTGCCTTACCCACATCACCGAATGAAAGGGCAAGTGAATAGATCAATAGTGTAAATGTAACGCTGGCAAGCGATGCCACCAGCCAGAACCACCCCGGATATAAAATCTGACAATGCAGGATATAGATATCTCCTAATACAATGATCAGTGCCTGTAACTGTCCCATCACAAAAAACAGCAGATATCTTCCAAAAAAGAGCTGATAGGATTTTACATTTTTCAGATTTTTCGGTTCTGCCTTCACCTTGATCAGCGCGACGAGAATCGTTCCTCCAACCCAGATCGCAAGAATCGTGTAAAACGGAGTCATTGCCGAGCCATAGTTTGGAATCGGATAAACCTCCTCTGTCGTAACCAGCACCGGCTGGGAGAAAAACTCACCATATCCTTCCGGATCGCCCTTCATGAACTCCATAAATGCCTGTACTTTTTCATCATCCTCAACCGAATTTAACCGGTCTAACAGCTTCGTTAATTTTTCACTCACACCATCGATAACCGTCTGAATCTGTTCTAAACTGTCATTTGCTCCTGTAGCGGTCGTCTCAATGCCGGAAAATACAGAACTCATATCTCCTAACGTGTCATCTAGTCTTGTCAGAATATCTGATACATTGTTCAACATCTGACTCATGCTGTCGATCACATTATCTAACTGTGGAACCAGGCTTGTCGTATACATTTCCTGCATATTTGTGATTGCCTGTGAACAGGTGGTGAGAACCTGCGTCATATCCGACAACGATTTGTTGATTGCATCCGCAACCATACTGCCAGATACCTGTGTATTGATTGTATCCGTCTGGGAATCTCCGGAGAATCCCATTGCGATCTGATTAATGCTGCTGATCGCTTTTTCAATATCTGTTGCCCCGCCATTGATCGATTCAATCGTCTCAATGATTTTCTGAATGACGGTACGGTCTGCATCCGACACGCTATCTTCAACGACCACTTTTTTTAAATGTTCCTGCAAACGGTTCAGTTCCCGCTGCAGTTCCACTGCATCCAGTGCTGCCTGATTCAGACTGTCTGCCGTCTGCTGTGCATCCCCGGCAAGATTCGTCGCATTGATACTCCCCTGAATTTTATTCATAGAATCATTGATGCTTGTCATGGTCTGGTTCACATTTTCACTGAATGATTTTAAGGATGTCTTTGTATCATCCAGGCTGCTTCTCGCCGTACCAAAACTCTTTGCACCGTCGGATACCTTGTCACTGAGTCCCGGGATGCTGCCTTTCGCCTCTGCAACTGCCTGGGAAAGTTCCGAATTTCCGGCAATGAACGTATCGATCATTTTACTGTAACCGATCAGATTTTCATTCAGATTTTCCAGTTTATTCTGAAAATAAGCAAACTTATCGTTCTCTTCCATCTGTTCGGAAATATGATTTGTCTGCTCAAATATATTGCTTGTAAGTACTTCTATGAACTGCTCATTGATGCTCTGTTTTAAGGTGGACACCGCAGAATCCGTAATCTTTGTCGCCACGGCATTCTTTTTTTCATTTTCATAATAAGAGATGGTCGGTCCCTTAAAATCTTCACGAAATACATTATACATACTGTATGTAAAGTCAGAGCTGATGATGACCGCTGCATAATATTCGCCGCTGTATACACCCTCTAAAGCCGCATCTTTTGTATCTGTAAACACCCATCCGATCTTATCATTTTCCTTCAAACTCTCAATGACCGAATCGCCCATATTAACAGTAGTTCCGTCATCCATCTGGTAACCTGTATCCTCTGTGGCTACTGCAATCTTGATATTTTTGGTATTTGCGTACGGATCCCAGTTTGAGTATATATTAAACCACGCATACAACGAAGGTATGATACAAAGACCGATCGCGATCACCAGCGCAAAAGGATTCCGCACCAGTCTCTTCATATCTCCGCTAAAAATACGCCATATATTTTTCATGCCTCACAAGCTCCTTAACTCATCCATATTCTTTCATAGAGCAAAAGTCCCTATTATCGGGGAGATTATACCATCCGAAATATTGATTGTCAAATTTACCCAGCTGTCCTTTTCACTCTGTATCCCCAAATATTTCGCCATCCATTTCAAAAATATACTGCATGTGAACTTCCGTTCCATCCTCAAATAAAAGTCTGCGCAGATAAGTATCTATTTTCCGTATCCTGCCACGATGCGTAACATAAGCCCCACCGGCTTTCTTTTCATCCGGCACAAAATAAGTAACCATAATCTCCGGCTTTTCCGAAAAATATTCCTGTAAAACATGCATTTTTTCATTAAGCTGTTCTTTTTTGTCCTCATCGAGTTCTAAGAATGCTTCTGTTCGTCTTGCCGTCTCACGGATAGAGTCCTCATGCCCTGTAAGTGCTGCGAAAGGCGAAAACTGTGCAGCCCTGTCTAATAACGCCATCTGCGGATGTTTTGTTGAGACATGATGTGGCAGATGGATGATATCATCATATTTATGTGTTTCTTTTTCCTGAAATATATTTTTCCCTTTCATGCTTTATGCCCTCCGATCTGCCGGTTACGCTCCACACTGGTAGCCCCCTCCTGCAGATTCATCCCCTTTAGCATGGCATTTTTCCCATATTTCTTTTTCACACTGAGGACTGCCTCCTGCAGTTTTCTCTCTTTTTCCTTCTTTACCTTTTCTGCCTGCTTTTTCTGTTCTAATGCCGCATAATCCGTAAACAGATCAAGCTGTTCAAACGTATCTTCCTGTTTTGCCGATGATTCATCCGATAACCTGCAGGCTACCACATAGATCCGGCGGATCAGAAGATTCGGATTTACAATACGGTCATACAACTCCATCACTGCATCCATGATCTGTTTCGTGGAGGATGTCTGGTTTTTCAGATTGATCGTTCCGTGTGCGTGTTTTGGCACCCTTCTTCCATAGCGGTCAATGGTCACTTCCCCGTGATACGCATTTCTCCGTTTTGGATCCGTCAGGTTATCAATATCATAGCCGATCGTAAGCACCATCTGATCTGTGACTAAGTGCTTTTCCACCAGATCCAGCACAAGCAGATCTGTCATTTCCCGGACGATCAGTTTTCCTTTTTCAAACTCATAAGGACACTGCAGCACCTGCCCGGAACTGATGCTGTTTGTCTCCGGCTTGTACGCTTTGATCAGGTCAATCGTGGTCGGTTCATATCCCCACGCGTGGTCAATCAAAAGTTCTGCATTAATACCAAACATTTTATAAAGAAAATCTTCATTATAAAAATCCTGTTCACCGCCTAAGGAACAGCGTGCAATATCCCCCATCGTATACAGTCCTGCCGCCTCTAGTTTTTTCCGGTAACCACCACCGACTCTCCAGAAATCCGTCAGTGGTCTGTGATCCCACAGCAGTCTGCGATAACTCATTTCGTCAAGTTCTGCGATCCGCACGCCGTTTGCATCCGGCGTTACATGTTTGGCAACGATATCCATTGCAACCTTACACAGGTACAGATTCGTGCCGATGCCGGCGGTTGCTGTAACCCCTGTTTCTTTTAAAACATCCCGGATCATTTTCTCTGCCAGTTCTCTCGCACTCATCTGATATGTTTTCAGATAATGTGTTACATCCATAAATACTTCATCCACCGAATACACATGCATATCTTCCGGTGCCACATATTTTAAATAGATGTCATAGATTTGGTTACTTTTCTCCATATAAAGAGCCATGCGCGGCGGCGCTGCAATATAGGTCAGTTCCAGTGTCGGATCTTTTTTCAGTTCTTCCGCATTTGCTGATTTTCCGGTAAACACACCTCCGGCGATCCTGCTTCTCCGTTCTTTATTAATCTGCTTTACTTTCTGCACGACCTCAAATAACCTCGCACGCCCCGGAATTCCATATGCTTTCAGTGACGGTGATACTGCAAGACAGATTGTTTTCTCTGTTCTGCTCTCATCTGCGACGACAAGATTTGTCGTCAGCGGATCGCATTCCCGTTCGACACATTCTACTGATGCATAAAAAGATTTGAGATCGATTGCAATATAGATATGGGATGAATCACTCATGACCGGATGATGCCTCGCTTTCTGTTTTTCTGGTATAGATATTATTATAGCAGAAAATATGTTCGATTATCACCCTGTTTTTGAAAAATAAAAATATTTTCTTCCTGTATTCCCTTTTCAAAATACTCTTCTGCTAATATATTTGTTTTCCATACTTTGCAATATCCTCCAAAAGGTACTGATTTCGAATTTCAAATAAATTTATACAAAAAAAGAAACGGGATTCTTGCAAATACAAAAATCCCGTTTCTTTCTATGCTTTAAATTTATCTTAGAACTTACCAGCCTTATGAGCTTCCTCTACAGAAACTGCAACAGCAACTGTAGCACCAACCATAGGGTTGTTACCCATTCCGATCAGACCCATCATCTCAACGTGAGCCGGTACGGAAGAAGAACCTGCGAACTGTGCATCAGAGTGCATACGTCCCATGGTATCTGTCATACCGTAGGAAGCAGGACCTGCTGCCATGTTGTCCGGGTGAAGTGTACGTCCTGTACCACCGCCGGAAGCAACTGAGAAATATTTCTTACCCTGCTCGATACATTCTTTTTTGTATGTACCTGCAACCGGATGCTGGAAACGTGTTGGGTTTGTAGAGTTACCAGTGATGGAAACACCTACGTTCTCATGATGCATGATTGCAACACCTTCCTGAACGTCATCTGCACCGTAGCATTTTACAGTTGCGCGAAGTCCGTTGGAATATGCTTTCTCATATACAACATTTAATTTTGCAGCTTTGTAATCATACTGTGTCTCAACAAATGTGAATCCGTTGATACGGGAGATAATCTGTGCAGCATCTTTTCCAAGTCCGTTTAAGATAACACGTAATGGTTTCTGACGTACTTTGTTTGCTTTCTCAGCGATACCGATTGCACCCTCAGCTGCTGCGAATGACTCATGTCCTGCTAAGAAGCAGAAGCACTCTGTCTCTTCCTCTAATAACATTTTACCAAGGTTACCATGTCCTAAACCTACTTTTCTGTGGTCTGCAACAGAACCCGGAATACAGAATGCCTGAAGTCCCTCACCGATTGCTGCAGCAGCATCAGCAGCTCTTGTACATCCTTTTTTGATTGCGATTGCAGCACCTACAGTGTAAGCCCAGCAAGCGTTCTCGAAACAGATTGGCTGGATTTTCTTTACCTGATCGTAAACATCAAGTCCAGCATCTTTTGTAATTTTTTCAGCTTCTTCGATAGAGCTGATACCATAGCTGTTTAACACAGCGTTGATCTGGTCAATTCTTCTTTCATATCCTTCAAATAATGCCATTTTCGTCCGTCTCCTTTCCTACTCTTCTCTCGGGTCGATGATTTTAACAGCATCTGCCACACGGCCGTACTGTCCTTTTGCTTTTTCCCATGCAGTGTTAGGATCATCGCCTTTTTTGATGAAGTCAGTCATTTTTCCAAGAGAAACGAACTGATATCCGATAACTTCGTTATTCTCGTCAAGAGCAATACCGGTTACATAACCTTCTGCCATCTCCAAGTAACGAACACCTTTCTCTTTGGTAGCGTACATTGTACCAACCTGGGAACGAAGTCCTTTACCTAAATCCTCAAGACCAGCACCGATTGCAAGACCGTCATCAGAGAATGCACTCTGTGTACGACCGTAAACGATCTGTAAGAATAACTCTCTCATTGCTGTATTGATTGCATCACAAACAAGGTCTGTGTTTAATGCTTCAAGAATAGTTTTGCCCTGTAATACCTCTGCTGCCATAGCTGCGGAATGTGTCATACCAGAGCATCCGATTGTCTCAACTAAAGCTTCTTCGATTACACCATTTTTTACATTTAATGAAAGCTTGCAGGCACCCTGCTGAGGAGCACACCAGCCAACACCGTGTGTAAAACCTGAAATATCTTCAATTTTTTTAGAATGAACCCATTTGCCTTCTTCCGGAATTGGAGCTGGTTCATGTTTTGCGCCCTTTGCTACAGGACACATGTTTTCGACTTCCTTAGTGTAAATCATTTTAAGACTCCTTTCACTTAATAGAACTGTATGTATCAGACTTTGTTATACATTTAACATACCTTACCTATTTTCGCACATTTTGTTGAAATCTACAAGTCCTAATCGAAAAAAATTATCTTTATTCCGTGTATTTGTTTTTATACACTAATCAAAATAATTCAATTCTGAAAAAACTTCCGTGCCGGGTCTGCCGACGTTGCTGACATTTTCACCATCCACATGGATGTACCCTTCTGTTCCGTCTTTTGCACGCACATAGATCCATTCCTTTGCATCAGAGCTGATAAAGAACACATCCTGCCCGGACGAAACCGTTACCTGTTCCGAATTCTGATCCATAGCTTTCCACAACGGAAGATCCACATATAATCTGTGCGGTGTGAAATACTTGTATTGATGCATACCGCCATCAATATATTCCAGTTTCCCCGCATCACTGTCATACCACCAGTAGCCATTTAAGTATGCTGTCTCAAGAATATCTGTACGAATTGTTCCATAGATTCCGCTTTGTCCGGTAAAGCCGTTGATACCGCCATTTTTTTCTTTAAAAGGAAAACCAGTAACTTCTCCGGCAAATTCGAGTGTGTTTCCATCATACCGGTAAAAATATGTCACATAATCACCACTCGGTCCATCATCTAAGACAGCAATCTCTAACGAATCATCATAAGCATTAATATCAGTGACATAAAAGCAATCTGTTTCCGGTGTCACCATCGCCGCATATTCGCACAGTTCATATGAAGTTCCATTCACGGTAAGGATACAGGAATACCCTGCATAATCGCCACTCTCTTTCACATCATAACGTATTTCTTCTTCCCTGCCGTCTCCATCAATATCTTCCATAACTTTCTGTCCTGTTTTATACTCTTTCGGATATGGATGTTCGTCTGCATATGTTTTTTCTGCTTCCTGTATCACTTTCAGATTATCTTTCTCTGTCTGGCTTAACACAGACTCGTCAAATGCATCTGTCTCCGCCGTTTTTTCATACCAGGAACATGCATTAAAATAACTCTGCAGATATTCATTGGTAAAACCCCGTCCATGTCTTGCATAGATTTCATTGCGTGCTAACCATAAATCATTGTCCGACATATTGATAAGACTGTCTGCCGAAATTGTCTGTGTCATACTGACCGGAATGATATACTGGTCAGCATCTTTGTGCAGGTTCTGTGTATCAATGACCGCATTCTGTACTACCGTATCTGACTGCTGCATCATCCCTTGATATTCATTTAAAGTATCCTCATTTTCCACATCGCAGCTCACATCCGTAGGCCTCACAACCTCATATAACACTCCATCATCGGTATATCCTAAAATACTTACACCGGCAGCATCCGGATACCATTCCGTGTCCTTCGAAATGCCAAAAAGGTATCCCATCCCTTTTTCTTTCTCATAGGATTTTTTCTGAAAAACAGAAAAACCGGTATCATCTTCTAAAATTACATACTTATCTTCCCAGCTCTCCGGGAACTGCAGCGTGATCTCTTTCCAGATATATTTTTCTTCGGTTGCTTCCATTTTTTCAGACGCACTGCTGTCTATTTCGGATTCTGTTTCATCTGTATCTGAAATTCCTGCTGTTTTCTGCTCATTGCTGTTTATTTTATTTTGTGCCATATCTGGCTCACCACACCCTGCTGTAAAAAGCAAAAGTGCGGCTGTAAACAACCACACTTTATTTTTCATATAATTATGCACTCCTTTCTGTCAGTGCAAAAACTTTTTTATATCATCTGCCGTACTGTGAATTTTCTCTACCGCATTCTGAACCTGTTTTGCAACATCAAGGTTTTCTTCACTGAGTGTATGTACCTGTTCTGCACTCGCCGTAACTTCCTCAGTCGCTGCCGAAAGCTGCGAGCAGTTTACCACAATCTTATTGTTGGAATCTGAAAGTCCGCTTACCTTTTTATTGACCTCTTCAATATGGGCAACCAGCTCACCTATATTTTTATTAAGCAGATTAAATGTTTCTGACGCAGCAAGAATCTTTTCTTTCTGATCTTCCGTTGCCTGTACAGAACCTTCTACTGATACAACCACATCATTTGCATTTGCATTCAGTTCGTTTGTAATTCTCGTGATCTCTTCCGTCGAATTTTTTGTCTGTTCCGCAAGCTGTCTGATCTGCTCTGCTACAACCGCAAAACCTCTTCCGGCTTCTCCGGCACGTGCACTCTCAATAGATGCATTTAACGCCAGCAGGTTTGTCTGGCTTGAAATATTTAAGATCATACCTGCAATCTCTTCTACTTCTTTTGTCTTATCCTGAAGTTTGGTCATTGCCTCAGTAACATCATGATTTGTATTTGTGATCTGCTCTGCCTGATCTTTCAACTCATCCATCACACGCATATTTTCCTGAATGCTGTCATTTGAATTCATTGCGATATCCACCATCTGTTTTGATCGCTCACTTGTTTCCTCGATCGCATCCTGGATCGTTGCAGTCATGGTATTCTGTTCTTCGATGCTGTTTGCATTCATTCCGGAAGCCGTTGTAATCTCCTGCATACTGCCAGTTACAGAATTGGTCGTCTCGACCAGTTTTCCGATCAGGCTGCTGCTCTTAACTGATTCTTCCTGAACAGTTTTGGAAATCTCAAGCACTCCCTGTAAAATTTCATTCTGCTTTTTGTGTTCCTCATCTATGGATCCAAGTGCATCTGCGTTAAACAATAATGTGATCTTTCCAATTCTTGAAACCATAAATAAAACGCCAAGCACGCCGACCACAGAACATATTGTATCCACGTTCAATACAGTAATACCCTTTATTCCCTGAACAATCGTAACGATCACGTAGAGAATACTCACTCCCACACAGGTTCTTTTTAATCCACCTTTATCATAGTACGGAATCTGTAACGCAACTAAAACGATCAGTACATACGTAATAAAATGTGCATCTGTCTGTACTCCGACTAACAGATACTCTAATCCCATCTCAAGCGTAGCAATCACTTTTAATTTTGCTGTTGCATGATCTTTATGATAAATAATCGTGTTCAAAACTGATGCGCCTATTATTAATACAGTATTCCCATATACTGTTGCATTTACCAGATTCTGATTTGCCATGCGGAGCCACAGATACAGTAAAAACAATATTCCAAGAAATATGGTTGCACCTATATAGAACCGGTTCATCTTTTTGATCCGTTCCGCTTTATCATTATAAATATATTTCTTTTCTTCTTCCATATATTTTATCTCCCTGTACTTAAAATATAATCAATATTTTCTGCCATAACTTATCCGACCTGTCCGGATCTTAAGTTTAAGAATATCATGCTTCTTTTTTCTGTACAATCTCGCCCGGTTTCTTAAAAATTGAGTTTGCCGGGATCACTCCCCTGACACTTGAAAGCGGATATACATTTGTATGTCTGCCGATCACCGTTCCAGGATTTAATACAGAGTTACATCCAATCTCCACAAAATCCCCAAGCATGGCACCGAATTTTTTCAATCCAGTCTCGATCTTCTCATCACCGTCTTTTACCACAACCAGTGTCTTGTCGGATTTCACATTTGACGTGATCGAACCTGCACCCATATGCGATTTATAGCCAAGAATGGAATCGCCAACATAATTATAATGCGGCACCTGAACGGAATTGAAAATAATATCATTTTTCAGTTCTGTGGAATTGCCGACAACAGAACCCTTTCCTACGATCGCACTGCCGCGGACAAATGCGCAGTGACGGATTTCTGCATCCTCATCAATGATCAGCGGACCGTTTAAACATGCTGTCGGTGCCACTTTTGCACTCTTTGCAACCCAGATATCCTCGCCTCTTTTTTCAAACTTTTCCGGATCTAATGTTGGTCCAAGTTTTTTTATGAACTCACTGATCCCTTTTAAAGCCTCCCATGGATATGTAAACTGTTCTAAATATTCTTTTGCGATTGTTTCATCTAAATCATATAAATTGCTGATTTTTGCGTTTTCCATCTTTTCCTCCATCCCAGAATGTCTCTGTCACATGGATATGAATCCAGTGTGATCCTGGCATTTCTGTTTGCATACTGGTTCTATTGTAAAACGTTTTCACAGATCTGTCAAAATAATATTCGAACACTGCAAAAAAATTTCCGGACAGACAAGAATTACTGTCTGCCGGAGATTTCTTATGGCATAAATTCATCTAAAAAATTACTTCCAGCGATCCATTCTGCTTCTTCCTGTTCCTGAAATGCTGCAGCCTCATCCGCCATAGTGGCATAGAAATCATCCGCACCATCCGGTGTCTGTTCTGCCTGCTGTGGCTGCTGTTTTTCAGTCTCATTTTCCTGCACAGCCATCTGCACTTCTGATTGTTTCTCTGACTCCTGTTTTTGCAGAGACAGGCTTCCAGGATTGTCAAAATCAAAACTGATCCGCTCATCCTCATATTTTAGGCAGGAATCAAACACATTCCCTGCTTTCGAGTTAAATCCAGTCACTTTTTCCTTTGTCTTTCCGGTTTCCAACAGTTCTTTTATGATTGCTTCCGAAAGCGGCACTTTCGCAACCGTATGCCCTACCTTAAAACCGCAGTCACACTCATAGTACCATTGGCTTTTCTTTAAGAGTTCCCCACACCTCGGACATTTTACTGTTGTCTCGACAGGTTTTGGTTTCTCCGGAAAATCAAAGGTGATCTGCCCCTCTTTGGTCAGTTTTAACGGAGCATCAAATTTCATTCCGGTCTTTGCGATAAATCCTTCGATCACACCGGTCTTTCCATTGGTTAAAAGTTCTTTGACCTGTGCTTCTTTTAATTTTACTCCTGCGATCTGTCCAACCGAAAAACGACAGCTTTCCGGATCATCTTTTTTATAATTTGCGCAGCCATAGCCGAACGGCGTTTTCACCATATCACCGCTGCAGACCGGGCATTTCACATCTTTTAATTTGGGGGCTTCCACATCCGAGAAATCGTATTTTAGTCCGATTACCTTGCCGGATTCGTCTTTTTTTAAAGCAATCCTTGCATCAAACTTCTTTCCTGTCTTTGACTTAAATCCGCGGATCGTCGCCGTCCGCCCCTCTGTCAGAAGCTGTTTTACCTGTGCCTCATTTAACGTTTTTTCTCCCATCTTTCCAATGGAAAAACGGCAGCTTTCCGGATCATCTTTTTTATAATTTGCACAGCCATACCCGAACGGTGTCTGCACAATGTCACCGCCGCAGAGCGGACAGGAAACATCTTTTATCTTTTTTGCCTCCGCATGATCAAAGTCAAACTTTAAATATTTCCGACCGGTTTCATCGGTTTCTAATGCCACGCAGGCATCAAATTTTTTGCCCGTCTTTGACTTAAAACCGCGGATCGTCTCCGTTCTGCCGTCGGTTAAAAGTGATTTCACCTGTGACTCTGTCAGATCACGTCCGGCAAGTGTACCGATGGCAAAGCGGCAGCTCTGCGGATTTTGCTGGTCGTAATTCATACAGCCATAACCAAATGATGTTTTCTGGATCTGTCCGCCGCACATCGGGCAGACTACATCTTCTAATATCTCTGCCTCATTCTTTGAAAAATCAAATTCGACTGTTTTTCTGCCATCCTCTCCTGTTTTCAAAAGCAATGCCGCCGAAAACTTCTTTTTATTTTTTGCGGTAAACCCTTTTAAGACCTCCGTCTCTCCTTTTTGCAGCAGATCAGTCAGGTCATCCACACTAAGGGATTTTCCCGCGATTTTTCCAATGTAGAAATAACAGCTTTCCGGATCTTCACGGTGTTTCACACAACTGTAACCAAAAGAAGTGATTTCCATATCAGAACCGCAGACCGGACATTTCACCCCTTCTAATATTTCAGGTTCATTTTTGGAAAAGTCAAAATTGACAGATGCTTTTCCTTCCTCATCCTTTTCAAGTACTAATGCCACCGAAAAACGTTTTCTGGACTTTGAGATAAAACCGGAGAGCACTTCCGTATGTCCTTTCGTCAGAAGTTCGACCACTTCCTCTTCCGCTAAATCTCTGCCCGCAATGGTTCCGATGGAAAATTTACAGCCGCTTCCGTCCTTTTTATAATTGCTGCATCCATAGCCGAACGGTGTCGTCTCCATCTCCCCGCCGCAGACCGGGCAGACTGCCTCTATTTTTTTCTTTGTGGCAAGCCCTCTTCCGCCTTTTCCGACAAACGGATGAATCCTCGTCGCAAGATTGCCGGTCAGGTCATGTTCGATCATGGAAACCGTTTCTTTGCGGATAAAATCTTCCAGTTTACTGCGATAATCTTCCATGATGACTGTTCCACGCGTGATACCGTCGAGTCCCTTTTCCCAGGAAGCCGTCATCTTCGGATTTAAGAGTGCCGGCACGGTCATGCTCACCACCTCAAACACCATCTCTCCGATCGCTTCCGGGCTTAGCACCTGCGTCTTTTTGTTCAGATTCAGATACCCGATACGCACCAGTTTGCGGATGATCTCAGCTCTTGTCGCAGACGTTCCAATCCCTGATCCCTTGATCTGTTCTCTTAACTCTTCCTCCTCAATAAGCTGTCCGGCATTTTCCATTGCAAGCACCATAGAACCGGACGTGTAACGTTTTGGCGGTGCCGTTTTCCCCTCTTTGATCTCGTAACCATCCACATTCAGCGGATCGCCGGTCTTTAACTGTCCCGCCAGTTTTAAAAGTCCCGCACTCTCTTCTTCCTTATTTTCATCATTTCCCGGTCTTCCCATGATTTCAAGAAATCCCGGATTTTTTAACACCTTTGCAGATGCAAAAAGCTGTTCTGCCCCCACCTGTACCACCAGTTTGATCGTTTCATACTCAGCCGCCGGATAAAAGATACTTAAGAAGCGGCGCACGACCAGGTCATACACTCTTCTCTGTAAATCGCTTAACGAACCAAGTTCCGTGAGCTGTCCGGTCGGAATAATCGCATAGTGATCTGTGATCTTTGAATCGTCAGTATACTGTGTACGTGCAATATTCCGGTAAGTACCCTCTTTTAAAATACGCTCCGTATAAGTTTTCGTCGGCTCATAGGTTTTTAAACGATTTAAGTTCTTCCCGATCTCCTTTGCAACTGCCGTCGAGAGCACTCTCGCATCCGTTCTCGGATAAGTCGTCAGTTTTTTCTCATATAAGTCCTGTGCCACCTGTAACGTCTCATCCGGGCTGATCTTATATCGTTTCGAACACTCTGCCTGTAACTCTGCAAGGTTAAATAATAACGGTGCTTTCTTTCTGGATGTGCCGCGCTCTAAGGATTTTACGACCGCCTGTTTTCCGTCAAGTTCACCGATCAGATTTTCCGCGCTTTCGCGCTTTTTAAAACCATTTTCCTTATACAAAAGGGGCGATTCAAAATATTTAGAACCATTTACCGCCTTCCACTCTGCGGTTACTGTCTCCTCCGTTTCCGCGCCTTCCGGCAGGAATCCTCCCACCACACGGTAAAACGGCGTCTCCGCAAAGTTGCGGATCTCCCGCTCACGGATCACGACCATTCCAAGTACACAGGTCATGACTCGTCCCACCGCGATCGCCGTATAACTTTTAGTCGCCGCAGCATCATTCAATAGCTTCCCGTACTTTACCGACATCGCCCTGGAGAAATTGATTCCCATTGCATAATCTTCAATTGTGCGCATAATACCGGATTTTGCCAGATTATCATACTCTGCCATTGGCTTTGCCTCACGGATTCCGCGCAGAATCTCCTCTTCCGTCTGTGAATCGATCCAGACGCGGAGCTCTTTCATCCCCGGTCTGACCCCGCCAAAGCGTCTGATATTTTCCTCAATCGTCTGTCCTTCTTTTCCGGCATCGCCTGCCCAGTAGACAGTTTCTATGTCCTCTCTGAAAAGCATCCGATGCACCGTATCATACTGTTTGCTGACATTTGGTATTACATTGTATTTATATTCTTCCGGCAGAAACGGTAAATCTTCCAACCTCCATCTTTTGTATTTTTCATCGTATTCTTCCGGATAGACCATCTCCACCAAATGGCCGACACACCATGTAATGACATATTTGTCATTTTCAATATATCCGTCATTTCGTCCGCTCACGCCGAGAATCCTTGCAAATTCCTGCGCTACACTTGGTTTCTCCGTTATTATCAAAGACTTTGCCACTAAAGTATTTCTCCGTTTCTGTTTTATAATTCACTCATATCGATCAGAACAAAACGCTTATCCTGTTCTGCCATTTCAACAACTGCCTGTTCAAATGTGCTCGCAGAAAACAGGAAATAATAATTCGCACTGATCTTTGCTTTTTTCATATTTGCAAACAATTCTTCACACATCTCCATTGTGACCTGCGGTTTTTCCCAGTTGCACAAACCGACCAGATTTTCCCGCACTTCATTCTGGGCAATGATATCAATATTTCCTGTCTTGCCGATCCATGTTCCCATTTTTTTAATATGAAGCGGCAATTTTCCTGTAAGATTTAAAAGCCACAGATATTCCATGCAGACACCCACAAAGTAACGGTTTAAGTAGGTATTTAACCCCGGTTCGATGTAAGTATCATAAAACTCTTCCGCAGACATCATGTAGAGAGCTGACAAATGCGGATAAATAAAGCGGAACCAGAAATTGACATAGTTATCCCGGATCCGGTAAACTCCCTTTTTGGCATTCTCCCATCCGCCGGTCTCAAACGATACTGCCTTTTCGATAATGTCGGAAGCGGCAAGATTTTTCATATAGACGCTGATCTTTGCACGCGAAAATCCTGTCTTTAAGTACAGGTCGTTTAATTTGTCACACCCGCCCGCAATACAAGCTAAGATTGTATCATACACGGACAATTCCCGCAGGCTTGCACCGATAATATTTTCTGCCTTATTATACATATAGCCGTTTCTTGATAAAATCTGCCTGCAGATGTTGGTCTTTAAATCTACCTTCGGGTTCCAGTGATTGATATAACCGGTAACCCCGCCGATCACGCCGTAAACCCGAATACATTCGCTGACCGGATAATCCGGAAGTACACGCACAACTTCCAGAAAATTCAGATTGGAAAGCTTGATCGTCTGATCGATCTTTTTCACTGCATCTGTGCCGATACAATTTTCCATTTCCTTCTCAACCCACGATACAACAGAGCTGCACAGCAGGATCATGACCGGCCCCGGATACAATTTTTTTGCCTTTAACTTTAAAACAGCATTGATAAAATCCGTATCTTTTTTGGCAATATAAGAAAACTCATCGATCACTAAGATAAGCTTTTCCGGTCCGCCGCTTTTGATCCGGTTAAAATATTCCTCATAATCATATTTTTGCAGCCTGACCTGCAGTTTTTCCTCTAACGCTTCCGCCATCATCTGTTTTTGTGACTCCGGTGACGCATACCGTGCACGATAATAAAAGGCTTTTTTGTTCTGCAGGAAAGTCTTCAATAACAATTCTTTTTCCAGATCCGGCCTGCCATATAAAACGCATAACTGATTGCCGGACTTTGCATACAGTGTTTCTAATTCCTTTAAAACAGCCGTTTTTACAACCATGTTTCCGCCCTCCCGTTTGTATTTCACATAGGAGAAATTATATCATTTTTTAACTTTTTAGGCAATATAAAACGCCACCGGACGTCCTGATCCGATGGCGCTTTTTGTTATTTCCTATTTTTATAATTTCTTTGTGATATATCCCTGTGCTTTCAACAGCTCTGCGCAAAGTACTGCACCGCCTGCTGCACCACGGACTGTGTTATGGGAAAGTCCGACAAACTTCCAGTCGTATACGGTATCCTCTCTTAATCTGCCGACAGAGATACCCATTCCATTCTCATAGTTAACATCTAAGGAAACCTGTGGTCTGTTGTCTTCCTCTAAGTACTGGATGAACTGCTTTGGTGCACTTGGAAGTCCTAACTCCTGCGGAACACCGCTGAAGTTTTTCAATGCCTCGATCAGCTGCTCTTTTGTCGGGTTTTTCTTTAATTTTACAAATACTGCTGCTGTATGTCCGTTTAATACCGGAACACGGATACACTGGCAGGTGATCACCGGTGATTCTGCAGGAACGATCGCTTTTTTCTCTGCATCCACATGACCCCAGATACGAAGCGGCTCTTTCTCAGATTTTTCTTCCTCTCCACCGATATAAGGAATGATGTTTCCTACCATCTCAGGCCAGTCTTTAAATGTCTTACCAGCTCCGGAAATTGCCTGATAGGTTGTGGCAACTACTTCATACGGTTCAAACTCTTTCCATGCAGTAAGTACCGGTGCATAGCTCTGGATGGAGCAGTTTGGTTTTACGGCAACGAAACCGCGTTTGGTGCCAAGACGCTCTTTCTGGTATTTGATAACTTCCATATGTTCCGGGTTTACTTCCGGCACTACCATAGGAACATCCGGTGTCCAGCGGTGTGCGCTGTTATTGGAAACAACAGGTGTCTCTGTCTTAGCATAATCTTCCTCGATCTTTTTGATCTCTTCTTTGGTCATATCTACTGCGGAGAATACGAAATCGACTTCTGCTGCTACTTTCTCTACCTCATTGACATTCATGACAACGATGTTTTTCACTGCCTCCGGCATTGGAGTATCCATTTTCCAACGGTCACCAACCGCCTGCTCATAGGTCTTTCCGGCACTTCTAGGACTTGCTGCAATGGTTGTCACCTCAAACCATGGGTGATTCTCTAAAAGAGAGATAAATCTCTGTCCTACCATACCTGTTCCGCCAAGAATACCAACTTTTAACTTTTCGCTCATTTTGCTCTAATCTCCTCGTCCCTTATTCTCTGTTTGTCCGTCTGTCGCAAACATGTGTCTTTCATAGTAAATATATTATGCTATTTCCCGAAAAAAAGCAATGCTTATTTTGTCAAAGTTTCCTGTATTTTTGGCGAAAACTTGTGCATTTGTCACAATATCACGTCAGTGTGTAAAAGTATTACATCCATTCCTTACTCAGATATTCACGCTCTTTTTCAATGACTTTCTCCATTGCCTCTTTGCCCGGAGCACCGACTGTCAGACGTTTATTGACGCATGTTTCCATAGAGATCGCATCATAAATATCCTCCTCGAATACCGGACTGATCGCTTTTAATTCCTCTAAACTCATATCATCGATCGGGATCTTTTTATCGAGGCAGTAAAGCACGATACGTCCGACGATTCCATGTGCATCACGGAATGGAACACCGTGGTTTACCAGGTAATCAGCCGCATCTGTGGCATTCGTAAATCCATGATTTGCGGACTGGCGCATTCTGTCTTTGTTAAAGCGCATGGTGGCAAGCATGCCGTTGAACAAAGCGACACAGCCTTTTACCGTATCCATTGCATCAAAAGAAAGCTCTTTGTCCTCCTGCATATCTTTATTGTATGCAAGCGGGATTCCCTTCATGGTTGTGAGCAGTGACATCAATGCACCGTAGACACGTCCTGTTTTACCGCGCACTAACTCTGCGATATCCGGGTTTTTCTTCTGCGGCATGATACTGCTTCCTGTGCTGTATGCATCATCGATTTCCACAAACTGGTATTCATTGGAGTTCCAGATAATGACTTCCTCGGAAAAACGGGAAAGGTGCATCATGATCGTCGCACATGCAGATAAGAACTCGATCAGATAATCACGGTCCGACACGCCGTCCATACTGTTTAAGGTCGGTCCGTAAAAACCGAGCAGCTCTGCAGTATATTCACGATCCAACGGATAGGTCGTGCCAGCAAGTGCACCAGAACCGAGCGGACAGTAATTCATGCGCTCATAAATATCATGCAGACGCAGACGGTCACGCTTAAACATCTCAAAGTAAGCACCCATATGATGTGCCAATGTGATCGGCTGTGCTTTCTGCAGATGGGTAAAACCAGGCATGATCGTCTCTGTATTTTCTTCCATAATATGTAAGATTGTAGTCAGAAGTTCTTTTAGCAGTCCGTCCACCGCGAGCACCTCGTCCCTGGTATAAAGACGCATATCGAGTGCTACCTGGTCGTTACGGCTGCGTCCGGTATGCAGTTTTTTACCAGTATCTCCAAGACGGTCGATCAGATTTGCCTCCACAAAACTGTGAATATCCTCATATTCCGATGTGATCTCTAATTTTCCGCTCTCCACATCCTCCTTGATCTCCTGCAGTGTCGTGATGATGTCGTTCATCTCCTGCTCCGTTAAAATGCCCTGTTTTCCAAGCATTTTGACATGTGCAATGCTGCCCTCAATGTCCTGTTTATAAAACTTCTGGTCAAATGTGATAGACGCATTGAAATTATATACAAGCTGATCTGTTGCCTTTGTAAAGCGTCCTCCCCATAACTGTGCCATATCTAAATCCTCACTTTCCTTACATAAATTATCTTCCATTCTACATGAAGTGTCTTTTCGCCGCAAGTCCCTGTTGTATTTTTATACAGGAATTTATGCATTCCCAGCTGCCGCTTTTGCCGCGATCTGTGCATCCCGCTCCCGCTTTGAGAAAACACAGCCACAGTAATACTGGCGGTACATGCCATACTCCTCCGATAGTTCCACGGAACGCTTATAGCCATTCTTCTTTTTAAAATCAGAATTCAAATATGCGATCCCGTATTCTTCCGACAGACGGTCCCCGATCTCATTTAATTTTTCCGCATTTTTGAGCGGGCTGATAGATAATGTCGTCGTAAAATAATCCATGTGAAGTTCCTTTGCAAGCTCTGCCGATTCCCTAAGGCGCAGCTCATAACAGCGGAAGCAGCGTTCCCCGCCCTCTTTCACATCCTCTAAACCGCGCGCCATCTCATAAAAGCACTCTTTGTCATAGGTTCCCTCCACAAAAGAAATCGGATATTTTGCCGGAAGCCGCTCAATAAAATGCTGCTGTTCCGCCACACGCTTTGTATATTCTTCCTCCGGATAAATATTCGGATTATAATAAAAAACCGTAATTTTAAAATACTGGGACAGATACTCCAGACAATAAGAGCTGCACGGCGCACAGCAGCTATGCAGCAGCAGGGAAGGCACTCGCTCTTCGCGCTGATTTTTTGCAATGGTTTCCTCTAACATTTTCTGATAATTCTGCTTCAATCTTCTGCCTCCCATGACAATATTTCTTTTGCACGCGCCCTCCAGGTATGTCCGGCACAAAAGGTCTGATATGCATTTTCCCGGATTTCTGAACGGAGTTTTTCATTTTCCATCAGTTCCCCGGCAGCCTCGGAAAGCGAATCTATTTTTGCCAGCGAATAAAACATCATATCCTTGCGGTTTTTAAAATGCGCACACCGGTACGGATTCGAATCTGTCAGCACCACGGTACGGTTCGCCATCCCTGCGATTGCCCGGTCATGGACGCCCCGGTTAAAGATCGGCGAAACATCAAGCATGATCTGTTCTCTCGCAATCTTTTCAAAGGAAAGATCAAAGGTGACCGGCTTCTCGATCGTCCGGTATCTCTCATACGGTGTCTGGTATTTTTCCCATCCCTCGCCGACTAACTGAACCGGTATTTTCTTTTTCAAGAGTTCATCGAGTGCCGCTTTCCGGAAATAATCCCTGATATAAGCATCCGACGCATACATCGTATTCATAAAAAGTGCAAACTGCGCTTCGTCAAGCTCCATGTCATCTTCTTTTAAACATGCCGCAAATGCTTCTTCCATTGGAAGTTCCGGCACCGCAATCCGCATTTCTATGATCCGCTTCATCATCCCGCAAAATGGCTCCGGTGCCGCCTTTACGATATCATATACTTTTTCCGGCGCATCATAAGTCCCCATAAAAAGGATATGGTCTGCGGGATTTTTTTCGCCGTCAAATAAAGCGATGGTTGCGCCAAGCGGAAGCATATGTACGCTCTTTACCTGCGGATGATATTTTTTCACATAATCTGCCTGCCCCTCGTCAAGAACGATCGCATGAAAGTTTTTTGCCCGCGTCATCAGACAATTATAATGAAACAACGGATGATCCACGATATAATCATAAAACGGCCCGTCGATCAGGTCGATCACCGGTGTTCCGTCATCCATCGCAAGCCGTGGCAGCAAGGAATTAAAATCAAATACTGCACGATATTTTTTCCCAAAAAACGGAGAAAGCACGGCATCAAGATCATCCTGGGATGTAAATTCACAAACAGTAGTCTCATATCCCAGATCATCAAATGCCGCCGCAAGCTGATGTGCAAAAAAATTTCCGGACAAATAGCAGATCTCTCTGGAACAGAATACTAAAATCTTTTCCTGCGATTCCATCGGTCATTCCTCGATTCCAAACATTTCTGCACAGATGCGTTTTCCATGTTCCGTGCGGAAAATTTTGTTGTATGCATGCATCACAGCCTCTTTTGTCACGCCATCCTCATAGAGATTGACCAGAAAATCTGCCTCCACCAGTATCTGGTAATCCAGACCGTCAATCTGGTCATAAGTGTGGTGATGTCCGACCAGATAGGACACCCTCCGGATGATTTTTTCGTCAAAATGCAGTCTGCCAAGCATCTCCTCTGCCACTGCCGGCCCTTCCTGCTCCTGAAGCCTGCCGTTACTGCTTCCATACTTTTCCTCCGCCACTTTGATCCCGATATCATGTACATAGGCAGCCGCCTCGAGTGTCAGCAGTTCTTCCCCCCGCATGCCGGAAAGTTCCCCGATCAGCTTTGCATAGCTGTGTACCTTTGTAAAATGCTGGATTCTTTTGGGATCGTTCCTGTAATACTGTATCATTTCACAAAATAACTGATTTAAATTCATCTTTTTCCTCCTGTAAATACAAACGGACTCCTGCTAAAAATCTCCCCATAGCAAAAGTCCGTTTCCATACTCATCCCTTAATCTCTCACATAACGCAGGCATAAAATCCCGACCAAATATTCTACCACACACAGCACCATAAAAACAGTGGCTCCGGTGAGAACCCCGGCTATGATCTGAACGATCACAGCGATCGCATGCAGCCAGATCGGCACATCATGCAGGCAGCAGGCAATTCCAGTCTCTAATAATACGATCAGGCAGACTGGAACGACCGGCATATGCAGTGCAATGATTCCTGTCAGAATCACCGCAAGTGCTGCAACAATAGCTGCAAACAGCATCAGCATACTCTGATTCTCCGCAAACAGTGTTCCCAGTGTGCCTCCTATACTTTTTTTCCTGCGCTGTTTTATGGATACGCGCGGCTCCTCTTTTTTTACATAATTTTCAGGTTCACTCATACCTTAATTCCTCTCCTCTTTCTGCTATAATGTCATCCGGATAAATAATTCCATTTCCCTATGACATGCTGTCTTTCGTCATTATATCAATTTATAACAAAAAGAACAAGTAGTTTTCAATTTACCGTATTCTATGACTCATTTACCAGTTTCCCCGTTATATGTTCCGGATTTAATTCCAGACATAACACACTCGACCCGCATTTTGAAAGTTCCACTTTCACATATTCCTTATCGTCAGTAAATTTATCACACATATTCGTGCATATCTGATTTATTGTGTCCTGATCTTCTACAAAGCGGACACGTCCGAACACAATAACGCTCTTTATATTCAGCGCCCAGTCATTTTCTTTCCGATAGCCTTTATCATAGACGCAGAAAGAAACCTTGTCACAATTTTTTATCGCATCTATTTTATGTCCCGATTTTGCACCGTGAAAATAAATTTTCCCGTTTTTTTCATTGTACCAATGAGTGACAGGCATACCATACGGATAACCATCGTCACCTAATACAGAAAGCACGCCTCTCGGTTCATTTTTCAAAATCTCCATACATTCTTCCTTGCTCAATTCCTGTTTAAATCTTCTCATTTTACGAAACATTGATATAGACTCTCTTTCTTTCATTTAATCATATAAACCATTTTTTCATTTTGAATGGCATCCTCACTGTCAGAATAATGTTACCACCAAAAGTGCCAGCAGACACAGGATTTCTCCGATCACCGCACTCCGGTACAAAAGCACATTTACCCGCACGATATCCTCCGCTTCCACCGGTCTTAAATCATCCCCGATAAATGGCTTTTTTACGATTTTTCCAAAATAGCTTGCATCCCCCGCCAGGCGAAGATGCAGGGCACCTGCACAGGCTGCCTCGGTCTGGGCAGAGTTCGGACTTGCATGATTGTAACGGTCACGCTTAAAAATGCGCAGGGCATCTTTCCCGGAAAACTGTTTTCCCGGCCCATAGGCGGCTGCAATCATCAGCGCCGCACTGATCCGCGCCGGGATATAATTCACCACATCATCGAGTTTTGCTGCCGTCCTTCCAAAATTCAGGTAACGTTCATTCTTGTAGCCCACCATCGAGTCCATCGTGTTGACTGCCTTATATAAAAACCCTAACACCGGACCTCCGATCGCCAAACAGATCATCGGAGCAATCACACCGTCCGACGTATTTTCTGCTACTGTCTCCACAGCCGCTTTCGCGACCCCTGCCGCATCCAGATTTTGCGTATCGCGTCCGACGATCATTGCCACTGCATTTCTTGCGCCCGCAAGATCATCTGCCCGCAGACGTTCATACACTTTCATGCTCTCAACTTTCAGGCATTTCGTCGCAAGGATCTGATATGTCATGATACTTTCTAAAATACAGCCTGCCATCGGCGCAATCGCATAAGCTCCCCACAGCAAAAGACCGCTCACCGCTCCAGTCGCAAGCAGTACAACGGTCACTAGCAAAATACCTGCGCGCCGTTCTTTTTTTTCATTTCTTATGCCTGTCACATCAAGCAGTCTATGATCCAACGCTGCGATCAGATTTCCGATCAGGCGCACCGGATGATACAGCCAGTGCGGATCCCCGATCAGTAGATCCAGCAGAAATCCCGCCAGAAATGCTATCATATGATAATACATGTCTTTACTCTCCAAAAATTATTTTTTCATCACGCATGGAAATTGATGTCTCTTTCATCACCCCATTTGCGTCTACTGCATAGGACAGCGTACATTCATATCCCTGTCCGCACCTGCACTGATAGTCAAAATAGGAACCCTGTCCATAACTGTCAAAAAGTGCCATAATCGTTCCGCCATGTACAATGCAGACAACCTTTTCCTGTACAGTTACCTGTTTTTCTAATTCCATCAGGCAATCCAACAATCCCGCTTTACACCTTGTGATAAATTCTGCCCGGCTCTCTCCGTCCGGAAACGGCAGTGTGCCGCCACTGTCGATCCATCTCTGATAATCTTCATTTCCATTTAAATCAAAGTAAGTCTTTCCCTCAAAACTGCCAAAGTTCATTTCTTTCCATTTTTCTATGATCTGATAAGGCTGATCTTTATATAAAATCTCTTTTGTCTGTCTGCACCTTAGCATGGGACTCGTAAAAATAAGGTCTGCTGCAGGATAATTTTTCCTGTTGCGCAACAGCATTTCACATCCGTCCTCAGAAAGCGGTTCATCTGTCCAGCCAAGATAACTTTTTCTGCGGTTCGACGCTGTCTCTCCATGCCGGATAAATGCCATTGTTATTTTATTTTCTGTGCTATCCCGCATATCACACGCTCCACACTCTCCGAAGATTTTGCCAGAATGACCTGCATCCTTCCGACCTGCTCCCGGTACTCTCTTTCTTCTTTTAACATCGGCACCACACCGCATCCGACTTCATTGCAGATCACGATACAATCCGGGTTTTTCTTTATAAATGTTTCTGTGAGTTTTGGCACATCTGCCTGCTCTTTCACTTTTCTTCTTACCCACAGATGGAACTTATCTACTGCTTTTGCGCCGCATAACTGCTCAAGTTCTGCGTTTTCGCCCGAAAAAATGTCGTTCTCTGATATATGATACGCTGTTTTTACATAATTGCGTTTTCCCTGTGCCACTCCACCTAAAACCAGTCTCATTTTACACCCTCTTTTTTGTTATTCCTTTATCATCGTACAATTCCACATACCGCGGCTGCCACAACGATCACACACTCACACACCGTCACAAAATATCCTTCGGTATCCCCGGTAATACCTCCAAGTTCCTTTTTACATTTCTTATAATAATACAGAAAAGTAAGACCTGCGCCCACTAACACTGCCACTCCCGTCACTCCGTCTAAATACAGCATCAGCACTGCCACCGCTGCTGTCTGCAAAAACAGTGCGGTCTTTACGGCCCGCTCATGCGCTTTGCTCGTGAACATATACAAAAGTCCTTCTTTCTTTGCACCCGGAAAAGTCATCGCAGCAATACCGGAAAGACAGCGTGATAAGAAAAATCCGGCTGCCACGATCCCCGCCTGCCGTACTGCATCTATCTCTGAATATGCTCCGATATAAATCAGTTCATACAGCACCAGACAGATTACAGAAAAAGCACCTATATGCGAGTCCTTCAATATCTCAAGTTTTTTCTCTCTCGGCTGGTAAGAATGGAACGCATCCATCGTATCCATAAATCCATCCACATGAAATCCTCCGGTAACTGCAAGTGGAATGGCTGTGCCAATCATGGCAAATGCCACATTTCCAACCGAAAATTTTCCGCAGAACCACCACCAGAACATCGTGATACCGCCGATGGCCGCTCCAACCCACGGGAAAAAGCAGAATGCATACTTCATTTCTTTATCCTGCCAGGTAAACTGCGGCATCGGTATCTGTGAATACATGGAAAATGCAATGACCAGTGCTCTTAATGTTGTCATCATAATTTCTCCCCCTTTATAAAAATCGGGATTCCTGCCACAACCTCAATCACCGAATCCGCCATTTCTGCTAACTGTTGGTTGATCTGACCCAGATTTCTAATATATTCCATCGTTTCCGGTTCATAGATAATTCCGTCCTCAAAGATCTGGTTTGTCACGATCACCAGATGTCCGGTCTGGTCTTTCAAGTGCCTGATCTGGCGGACGATATTTTCTACACAGTTTGCATTTATCTCATCACCGACAGTCTCCGGGAACATCTCATTCGCCACAAGGTTTGACATGCACTCCAATAAAGCCACGGGCATCCGTATTTTTCCATGCAGCCTGGCACATCCCTGTTCTAAAAATTCTGACGTACATACTCTTCCATGTGATGTGTCACATGTCTGTTCCAAAGACTCTGACATGCATACCTGTGCAAACGCTTCATCCACCTTGACAGGACACTCAGCCGTTTGAAATCCTTTCCCGGCGCGAAGTTTTCTGTGCCGTTCCACACGGCGTACGCCCTCTTCTCCATAGACACGCATCGTCGCAAGATAATATAAGTCTCCTTTTCCCGCCAGCTTTACCGCCACACCTTCTGCATATTCCGACTTACCACTGCCGCTTGCGCCTGTCACTACAACCATCATACGTCTGTAAACCTCTTGTATGCTTCCACCCTGATATCTGAAAATGTTGTCCGGTTACCATAGACTGCATGTACCGTATCGAGCAGTCCAAACATCAGAACGGCACCGGTTCCCTCACCGAGCGCCAGACTGCCATCAATGACCGGATGTACACCAAGTTCCTGTAAGATCAGTGCCGCTGCCGGTTCCCTGCTTTTGTGGGAAGCGATCAGAAAATCCTTTACGCCCGGAACAAGACGTTCTGCCACAAGTGCTGCAACTGCACTGATCACACCGTCCAGCACAACCGGGACACCGTAAACTGCGCCCCCGATGCAGACACCGCACAGTCCTGCAATATCCAGTCCGCCGACCGAACACAGAATACGAAATACATCTTTGGAGTCAAACTGATATTTTTTCCGCGCCTCATCGATCACCGCAATCTTATGTAATAATCCCGCGTCACTGAGTCCTGCACCTTTTCCGGTAATCGCTGCCGTCTCACAGTTTAACAATGCCGCCGCCACTGCGCTGCTTGTCGTCGTGTTTCCAATTCCCATCTCCCCGGTTGCAAGCAGTGTCATACCATCCTCTTTGCACTTTTTTACACTGTCGATGCCAGCTTCGATCGCAGCCAATGCTTCCTCCTCCGTCATCGCCGGCTGTTTTAAAAAGTTTTTTGTACCCCTGCTCACCTTTTTATTCCAGACGCCTTCCGGTGTTTCTTCCGCTGCGATCCCGACGTCGATTGGAATGACTTTAGCATTCGCCTGTGCAGCCATAAGGCAGACAGAGCTTTTTCGTTTTCCCATGGATTCTGCAACCTGATATGTGACTTCCTGCCCGGACTGGCTGATGCCCTCCTCAACGATCCCGTTATCCGCACACATCACGATCACTGCCTTCTTTTGTAACGGCACCCTCTCGTCCCCTGTCACTGCACCGATCTGTGTAAATATCTTTTCAAAGATTCCCAGACCATCTAATGGTTTCGCTAAGGAATCCCAGTTTTCCTGTACCTTTTTTCGGATTTTCTCATCCGGTCTTCTGATACAGACATACCCCTGCAGCGTATTCAGAACACGGTTGGTATACTTAATCAAACCTATTTTATCGATATAAATTTCAGAATTTACACTCTTTTCAAAGCTTTCATTTCCCTGCTTCAGGTATCTTCCCATCCCGCTGCCTCCTGCGTACTTCTTTTTTATTTCCGTTATCATTTATTATAGGGCAGTTTCCTGTGTTCAGCAATAAACAAATTTACTCCGTCAAATCGGTCCGTCCAGTCGCTGCTGTTCTCGCCTGTTGTGCGGTAACAAGCAGCCTTACATCCCCATCATCCTATACACCGCATCCATATCCAGATACTCCCGCAGCGTCTTCGCCAATTTATCATACTGTGTCTCTTTAAATTCCTGATAATTCTGCTGAGTCACTGCCTCCATGGAAATTCCTTTCTTTGTGGCAAGTGCCTCAACGATCTTTGCAGCAATGCCATCTGCATCAAATACTCCATGAACATAAGTACCATAAACATTACCTGCACAGATTCCATCTGCTTTTTGATTTTCAGCCTGATCTGTGATATGGCACAGATATTCATATCTTTTTTCCTGAAGCATTTCGGGCTTCTCACTCCGACCTAAATCCATCATAACCGTATCCATATCAATCTCGGCATGATCCGTCCTGCGGCTCGCTCCCATATGAATCTCATACCCCGTCAGCTTCACACCCGACAGCACAGACAGCACTCCGGTCAGTTCTTCAAATGTCCCGTCCACCTGCGTTCTCGTCTTTTCCTGTTCCATCTCTGTCTCCATCGGCAAAAGTTCCATACCGCGCAGCATACCGCCCTCCTCGACACCATAAGGATCTGTGATGCACTCTCCCAACATCTGATATCCGCCGCAGATGCCAAAGATCACGGCATCCCGATTTTGCGCATGCTTTTTGATGGCAGCCTCCAGCCCGTTCTGGCGCATCCATTTTAAGTCGCCCATCGTATTTTTACTGCCGGGCAGGATGATCATATCCGGGTGATGCAGTTTTTCCAGCGTGTCCACATAGCGGACAGAAACGCCCTCGATCGATTCAAATACCATAAAATCCGTAAAATTGGAAATGCGTGGGAAACGTATGACCGCAATATCCACCGCTTTCTCCTCGTGTTCTGCAAACCGGTCTGACAGGCTGTCCTCATCCTCAAGGACTAAATGCATATAAGGCACGACCCCGGTAACCGGAATCCTACCTTTTTCTTCTAACATCTTTATGCCCGGGTCTAAGATTGATACATCGCCGCGAAACTTATTGATGATAAGCCCTTTGATGCGCTCCCGTTCTTTTTCTTCCAGTAAGACTAACGTGCCGATCAGCTGTGCAAACACACCACCGCGGTCGATATCACCAACAAGCAGTACCGGCGCATCTAAAAGTTCCGCAAGTCCCATATTGACAATATCATTTTCTTTGAGGTTGATCTCTGCCGGACTCCCGGCGCCCTCGATCACGATGATATCCGCCTGTTGTTCTAATGTATGATAAGCCTTTAAAATATCCGGGATCAGTTTCTTTTTATACGCAAAATAATCCCTCGCTTTCATATTTTCAAGCACTTCACCGTTTACAATGACCTGAGAACCGGTATCGTTGGTCGGCTTTAAAAGGATCGGATTCATACAGACCTGCGGTCTGATACCTGCCGCTTCTGCCTGCATGACCTGTGCGCGCCCCATCTCAAGTCCTTCCCCGGTAATATAAGAATTCAGTGCCATATTTTGTGATTTAAACGGTGCCACACGGTAGCCATCCTGTTTAAAAATGCGGCACAGACCTGCCACGATCAGGCTTTTCCCTGCATTTGACATTGTTCCCTGAATCATGATTTTTTTTGCCATAAACTTATTTCTCTTTCCTATGCTCTTACTCTCTGCGGCTGATCTCATCCCGCAGCAATGCGGTCATTTCCCGGTCTGCTTTTTCTAATCCGGCATCCTTTAAATTCTGCTGTAATTCATCCCATTTCGCATCAAAATCATCGGCTGGACTGACAACACACTCAATGAGTCCCTTCCACGATACATTATCTAACGCAACTAACATTTTTTCCAGTTCATCTGGCAGTGTCATCGCCCACAATGGGGAATATGCATCTTTTGAAAATTCTTCTTTCTGTGGGAAAATATCGGTCAGCATGTCAACATTCCATGCTTTCAGTGCTTCTTTTTCCATCTCATCATAGCCTTCTTTTACCATTTCCCTTGAGCTCTTACTATAGGAATTGCCCGTGGAATCAACCGACTGATTTCCATAACTTGGATATGGATAAACACGAAATCCCACACCTGTGCGCTCAGAATAATTGGTGTCTTTCCGGGACGCTTCAAGATCCTCCTCCGTAATGCACCGTTTTCCGTTTTCATCATAATAATAATCGACACCCTCAATCCCCCAGTTTAACAGGATCTGTGCCTCATCACTGCAGAGCCAGTCCAAAAACCTGACAGCCCGAACCGGATCTTTACAGCTTTTTGTAATACCAATCCCCCAGCCTACCGCAAGATTCTGCTGTTTTAAAGAAGGGCATTTCACGGATCGATCAATTGTGACCGGAAGCCCCGCATAGGTGTGCTCCTCCTGTCCATCTGCCCGCAGGGATATCTCAGCGCCTGTATAATCCCATTCCTCATCCAAAAGTCCAAGCACTCTTCCCTCTGCAACTTTTAAAACAAAATCCTCATGCGTCTGCGTCGCAAATTCAGGATCTAAAATGCCCTCATTGTACATTTCATTCAGCCATTTATAATATTCTTTCTGCCCGTCCGCTGCATGTTTATAATAAACTTCCTGTTTTTCATCATCCACGATCCACTGCCCGTTGTCTGCGGAACCATTCATATACCCGGATGGGTTCGATAACATGGTATACCAGTGCCAGTCGGAACAGACGATCGAAATACCAATGGCCGGCTTTCCGTTGATCATTGGATACTTTTCCATATAATCACGGATCATCTGCGTGTATTCTTCCAACGTATATGGTACACGATACTGGTTTTCCTGCAATACTGCCCACTGCAGCTGGGCAGTTCCGGATGTTTCTAAGGTTTCTTCCTGCACTTTGTCACTGCACAGCTGATAAATGGACGGATCCTCACTGGAATAACGCAGATTTTCATATTCATCTCCATACAGCTTTTTAATATTCGGACCATACTCATCTATCAGATCCGACATATCGATCAATGCATTGTTGCGGATCAGCGTTGATACCGAACCCTTGGCAAACACGAAATCCGGGTATTCCCCGGTTGCCACCATAAGTTCTATCCTGTTGTCATTACTGTCTGCAGGATAATCCATTTTCAATGTGACCCCTGTCTTTTCTGTAATCATCTGCGCAACCGGATCCGTCCAGGTATCCTCCAATCCATCCGCACTGTAAAATGTAAATGTGACCGGTTCTAATGATTCCTGTGTGGTTTCCTGCTGCTGTGTATCCACAGCCACCGTATTTTCCGCAGCACTGCAGCCATATAAACCCATCAACAGACTTCCTGTCATAATACCACATGCAATCCGCCTGCCTGCATGCGAATTGTACGCAAGTAAACTACATGCATACCTGTAAAAAAAACTCCTTCCCATATGTATCCTGCCCCTTTAAATTATTTCCTCATTATTTTATATCCAAATCTTCTAATATGAACTCATTTGTGTTCATTTTTTATCACATGATTTCCGATGTCAGCACCGGAAGTTTAATACATACTTTTGTTCCCGCTCCTGTCTTACTCTCAAATTCCACTCCATAATCCTCCCCATACTGGAGCTTGATTCTCTGATTGACATTGCAGATTCCAATATGTGTCCGGTCCAGATTTTCAAAATCGTTCAAACCTCTCCGTACTTCATCTAATTTTTCCATGGACATTCCGCATCCATTATCCGTCACGGTGATCCAGAGATGTGATCTCACTTCAACCCGGATCACGATCTCACCGCCGCTCTCCTTTGCTTCAAGTCCATGCACAAAAGCATTCTCCACAAAAGGCTGGATCAAAAGCGGCATGACCTTTAACGGCTCAATGTCCCCCTCCGTTTCAATACGGTAATGGATTCTGTCATGGAAACGGTAATCCTGTATTTTCAGGTAATACTCAACCAGTTTCAGTTCTGATTTTAACGGCTGCAAGGTATTACTTACCTGGATATTTCTCCGCATGATCTTTGCAAGCATCTTTGCCAGTTCCTCGATATCCGGCTGATTATGAATTCTTGCCTGCATACGGATCGTCTCTAACGTGTTATACAGAAAATGTGGATTGATCTGGCTTGCAAGCATTTTAAATTCCACTTCTTTCTGCCTTGCATTGACCTGTTCTTTCTGCACACGTTCTTTGATCACGTTATTCATCAGTTCCTGTATGGAATCGATCATTACCTTCAGATCCCGGTAGAGATCCGAGATCTCATCCTCCCCGCCGATATCCTCCGTGATATCAAAATCACCAGTTGCAGCCTTATGCATCTGCAGACGGAATGTATTTACCCTCGTACTGAACTGATTGGAAAATACCAGAATAATTCCAAGACCAGACACCACACAGACAAGCTGTGGCACAAGACTTCCCAACGCACTGCGGGCTGCCGATCCTGCGATCTCTTCATACGGACATACACTGACTAAGGTATAATAATCATCCGAATAGTCCGGTTTTACCCGCACCGTCGATAACAGACAGGTATCTTCCCCCTGAAAACGCACTTTGCCGGAATAAGTATCATCTTTGATCTGCTTTAACAGCAGAATCATTTCATCCGTGTCCCGTTCATATTCATTGCGGTGCAGAACCACCGTGTCATTATACACTAAATAAGTATCCTGCGTCCGTTCCTGCACAGGCAGCTCCGTCCTCTTATACTGCATGTTAATTGCAAGTACACCGACCGGCTGCATATCCTTCGTATATAAAAGTCTCGACATCCGGAGTGAATCCTTGCGTTTTAACGAATCATACGAATAAGACCAGTACGGTTTTCCATTCAGTTCGAGCGTATTCTGATACCATGGCTTCTCTGCAATCTCCTGATCTATGTATATTCATTATATTATTGATACATGATAATATGATTCAGATAATCAGAAATGGTATCATAGTCTCTGTAATCTGCAAGAATCTCCGAATAGTTTTCATACTGATGAAATGCGATATGCTCAATCTTTTCATCAAAGTACATCTGTTTGGAAATGTCGGAGATGACGGACATACTCTCGCTCATTGAATCCGCGATCATATTTAACCCATCCATCTCGCTTTCCTTCGCTTTCTGGATCAACACCGATCTCGTATTCTGATAAGTATAAATATCCAACAGCAGAATCGGCAGAATTCCTCCGGCAATGTATATAAAGAGCATTCTCTCCCGCAGTCTTAAATTGCCTATGAATGTTTTTATCCGGGCAAACAGACTCATGTTTTTTACGCCTTTCGTTCATTTTTCACTCAGAGCGGTGTTTATTCCGGACGCACACGCACAACAACCGGAAACTCACTGTCTATTCCAGGTGCGGTTACATGAAGTCCTTCCCCGTCCACAGACCATTGCAGCCTGCCATCATATCCTAAAATATCCACCGACTCAATGATACCATGAAACTCCGGCACATTCTGATCACTGCTGTCTGCCAGTGAACGGATACAGAAAACACCATCTTTAGGACATTGTAACGCAATTGCGTAAATATTTCCATGATTAATCGTAAAACGGTAATCTTTGTTTGTAAATTTCAGTTCTTTCTGATCCTGAAACTGTCCTTCTGCCGCTGCCGTCGGACCTTCCATGGATTTTCGCCAGACATTTGCACCGATAACGGCCTCACTGTTTACTCTCATCCATTTTGCAAGATCTTCCAAAATAGCACGGTCACCATCCGGGATCGTTCCATCCGCCTTCGGACCGATATTTAACAGAAGATTACCATTTTTGCTGACCACATCCACGAGTGTACAAATGATCTCATTGCTGCTTTTATAATCCAATGTGTCAGTATAGCACCAGGAATTTCTTGCAACTGCCGTATCGGTCTGCCAATCATAGGGCTTTGCTTCCGCAAACCCACCGCGCTCCACTTCCACAATTCCACTGCCAAACATCATCGCATCATGTTTATAACAGATTTTAACATCTTTTCCCCATTTCACGCCGCAGTTGTAATAAAATGCAGCGAGTTTCTTTAAATATGGTTTGAACGCCTGATGCTGCACCCACCAGTCAAAATACAGCAGGGATGGTTTATAATTTAATATAATTTCCGCTGTGCGTGCTAACCAGTCATTTAAAAATTCTTCTGTCGGATACGGCTCTCCGTAGAGATCTTCTGCATCCGGTTCCGGCATGGACGGCCAGTACAGATCTCCTTTTGCAATGGTTCTTTGATATCACTGTCAAATTCTTTTCCGTGTCCTAAGAAAACCAATGTTCTGCACGGTGGGATGATGTGCAGAACGTAAGTCCCTGTTTCTCAATCTCCGCTTTCAGTTCACCAAGCACGTCCGTTTCGGCCCCACCTCTGCCGAATTCCAGTGGGACAGTTCACTTTTGTACATCTGAAATCCATCATGGTGTTCTGCAACCGGAAACACATAACCGGCACCGGCTTCTTTGAATAAACGCACCCATTCTGCCGGGTCAAATTTTTCGGCGTGGAACATCGGGATGAAGTCTTTATATCCAAAGTCTTTCTGGCTGCCGTAGGTTTTATATGGTGTTCGTATGCGGGCATTCCCTCGATGTACATGTTTCTTGGGTACCATTCGTTGGAGTTGGCGGGAACACTGTAGACGCCCCAGTGGATGAAGATGCCAAATCTTTTCTATTTAAACCAGTCAGGGTTTTCGCCTGCATCAGGGATGACCAGGCTGGCTGGTACGGGCCTTCTGCGATGATGCGGTCTACGGTTTCGAGAAGTTGTTGTTCTTTCTGCTGTTCCGACATAGTGTATGTCCTCTTTTCTTGCTCTAGATGGGGCGAAACTCTAATTTAGGCTGTGCCTGGAACTCAACTACTTCAGTTTTGAAGAGTTTCGCGGTTTCTTTGTGGAAAATCTCTACTTGCCTGAGATAACCTTTACCTGCTTTGAACGATCGCCACTGCTTTTGCCGGAAGTACAACTTTCTCTCCTGCCTGGTAAGTCATTCCGCCGAGCAGGTCAGTTCCGGCTTTTCAGCGTTACTTCCTGTGATTCGTCCGTCGGATTTAAGAGGAAGAGGAAGCTGCCGTTTTATTTTCGCGGAGAGTGATCTCTACTTTGTCACTGCCTTCTGCGAGAGGTTCTACGCCGGCTTCTTTCATAATGTCAGTTAAGAAAGTGCGGTAGAAGTCCTGATTGGAGCGGGTTGCGACGTAGCAGGCTTTTCCGGATCAAAGGTGTTGCAGGTCAGTACGGGCATTCCGGCATAGAAGTCATTATCATAGGTTGCGAGTGTTTCTGCGCCTTCGGTATGTGATAAATCGCAAAGCACTTCTGCCGGATAAGTCACATCTTTGTATGCAAAGGTATGTTTCATGCCAGCATCTCCTGCCGGAATCGCATCGGATTCTTCTACCCAGATACCCAAAATATCGCGCAGTCTGCCCGGATATCCGCCTGTGATCACAAGGTCATGGTCTTCCACATATCCGCTGAAATAGGAGGTCAGAAAGGTGCCGCCCGCTTTGACAAAGCTGCGGATCTTTTCATCATAACCGTCTTTGCACATGTATAACATCGGTGCAATGACAACTTTATAACCGGACAGATCATCGTCCACACCAACAAAATCCATTGGGATATGAAGATTTAACAGTGCCTTATAATACTGATAAATCTCCTCATAATAATTGATACAACGGCTTGGGCCTGCGGATAATACCGTTGCCCACCAGTTATCCCAGTCAAATACAACTGCCACTTCTGTCGGAGTTCTTGCACCAAGCAGTGTATCAGAAAGTTCAGTCAGTTCTTCGCCAAGTGCTGTGATCTCACGGAACACTCTCGTATTCTCATTGCCGACATGGTCGATCACTGCGCCGTGATATTTTCACAGGCACCAATGCTTCTTCTCATCTGGAAAAACATGATCGTATCTGCGCCGTGCGCTGCCGCCTGATAGCTGTATAAGCGCATCACACCCGGTCGCTTTAAGGCACAGTAGGTATGCCAGTTGCTCACACTCGGTGTCTGTTCCATCAGTGCAAACGGTTTGCCACCTTTAATCCACGCATCAGATCATGTGCCATCGCATTGTTTTCTGTCTCTGCGCCAAAGGAAGGATAGCTGTCCCAGGAAATAAAATCCATTTCTTTGCCCATTTCTGGTAGTCTAATGATGGATAAAATCCCATCAGATTTGTGGTAACCGGAATATCCGGCGTGTACTCTTTACCGCATCGCGCTCTAATTTGTAGCAGTCTAAGATACTGTCCGAATTGAATCTGCGGTAATCGAGTGAAATCCCTGGAAATTGGTACGGATGCCATCCCAGTTAAACTCCTCTGAACGCATATCCGGCAAAACAACATCATCCCAGTCATAAAAGGTATGTCCCCAGAAAGAAGTGTTCCATACACGGTTTAACTCATCCAGCGTTCCATATTTTTATGCAGCCATACACGGAATGCTTTTTCACAGTTTTCGCAGTAACATTCCCCGCCATATTCATTGGAAATATGCCATGCAACGATATTGTCATAATCTTTGTATCGCTCTGCCAGTTTTGCGGCAAGTGCCACAGAATATTTCCGGTAAGTCGGGCTGTTCGGACAGGAATTGTGACGTGCTCCGAATTTGCGTTTCATGCCGTTATGCCCGACACGCAGGATATCCGGGTATTTTCTTGCCATCCACGCCGGATGCGCTCCTGTCGAAGTTGCAAAGCAGACTTTCAGTCCGTTTTCTTTCACATACCCATGATCTTATCCAGTTTGGAAAATCATAGGTAATTTCATCCGGCTGCAGTGCTGCCCAGCTGAAAACATTGAGCGTCACGACATCAATGTGCGCTAATTTAAACAGGCGCATGTCCTCTTTCCAGATCTCCTCCGGCCACTGCTCCGGGTTGTAATCTCCACCATATAAAATTTTATGTACTTTACTGCTCTCGATCATATAAACCTCCTTAAATTGACACTATCACTCGCCCTCGCGGTTCACGCGTTCAATCTGTAAGAAAACACGCTTACTCATTGCTGCAATCGTATAAATGATAAATCCTGGTCCAAACAGGATTCCAAGGAATATCATAGTTGAATTATACTGGAAAATCAAAACTTCTGCTGCGACGAGGATCACAAGGATCAGTGTTTTTCCAAAATATTTTCTTGAAATATCCATAGAATTCTGATCGTGCGGACCACCGTATTTTCATATCTTGCCAGCAGTGAAAGGAATAGATCATCGCAATGATCACAAGAAATACGGACACCATACCGATGATCAGCAAAATGACCGGATTATTTTTCACTGCTCCAAACAGCTGGAAGTCAAGATATACCGCATACCATGCAACCAGAAAGATCAGTCCCATCGGAACGCCCTGTTTAAAGTTTGCCTTGTACGCTTCAAAATATGATTTCGCGATATAGCCCTCCTCATCATCCGCTAACTTTAACGCAACTGACATTGCCGCCGTGGTCGATGCCCCGATCGTAAAACCGGCAGGCTTCCAAGAATCCATAAAAATTTAGTTTTAAAATATCAAGTACTCTGCTTAAAAACGGTACAATGGACTGTCAACGCTAAAAATTTCATTTGTTTTCCTCCAATCTCAAAGTGCTTCCCATGCACTTTTCTTATCTCTCATTTTATTTCATACCTCTGATCTGCTTTCATCATACAGGATTTTACTCCAGATATCCAGTATGATGAAAACAGACCGGGGCGATCCGGACGGAATGTCCGGATCTTCTGCTCTGGTCTGTCATTCATTTGTGATACAATTATTTGATGGTCCCTTTTACTTCGTTCTCAGCTGCTTTTCTAAGTGATGCCTCATTCTCCTGGAATGCGATACACTCGTCATAGCCGTAGTCTTTTGCCTGGGAGATCATGTCTGCAACGATCTGGTCGTATTCAGCATCTGTCTTAGCATAGATTGCTTTCCATGAATTTGTCTTGATGCACTCAGCAACCTGTGTCCATAATACAGTTAACTCATCAGATTTTGTAGACTCAGAGTATGTTGTACCAAGAGAAAGTTTGTAAGGTCTTGATCCCATGTACTCATCTGCTGTTGCAAAACCGGTCTTATCTCTCCAATCCTGCTCAATGTCAGAATTTGCATCTGTTGCAAAACTTTCCCATTTACGATAGTTGAATGTCTCACCGTTTGAATCAGGATTTAAGGAATCAATCGCCCACGTTGTATTGTTCATCTTAAAGGAACCATCATCAAATGTTCCGCTGTAACCATCAGACATCTGTGTGCTGATATCTGTCTTAGCTGCACGTCCTAAATCTGTAAACTGCGTTTTTCCATTTTCATCATAGTACCAGCAGACATCCTTTGGACCATACTCAGCTGTCATACGTCCTTCCGGAGTAGATAACCAGTTTAAGATAGCCATACACAATTCCGGATACTCTGTCTTAGCACCGATAGACCAGATACGGTTTCCACCGTAGATATTCTGACCATAGCAGATCGGAGCTGCGTCTTCCGGCGGGCAAGGATACATTGCTTTGCCTTCCTGTGCATGTGAATCTGAGTTGTAGAAAGTAGAACCTAAGAAGTTGAACACATTTAAGAATGCTCCACCGTTCTGGTAATCTTCCTGCATACCGTCATATCCCTGTGTCTGGGAGTCAGGATCAAGTAGTCCTTTCTGATACAGGTTGTTATAGAATTTTAAGCATGTGAGGTAAGGTCCATTTTCCTCTAATGCTGGATGGAATACCTGCTCCTCTGGATCATACAGACCAAAACCAAATTCATCATATCCATAATAAGCAGTTGCTGTTGATTTTACGAACATTACAAGGTTTCCGTCCCAGTCGTTGAATAAGGAAACACCATAAGTTGTTTTTCCGTTATCATCGGTCGGGCAGATCTCTTTCATCTGACCTAAAACATCTACCATATCGTCTAAAGTCTTGATCTCAGGATATCCTAACTCTTTGTAAAGATCCCATCTTAAATCCCAGGTATACATGAAATCCTGACGTGCTGTCGCATCCCTTGCAACATCAAATCCGAATCCATAAACAGTACCGCCGGAAAGATTTGCATTTTTCTCTAATGCATATGGCATGTTCTGTTTGATGTATGGACCGTAATCGCTTAAGATATCATCCTCGTTCCAGTCAAAGAGCATTCCCTTGCTGACTGCCTGCTGATACTCATCAGAATCATTTCCCCAGAGAACCAGATCTCCAAGGTTTCCTGACTCCATACGTGTCTCATATACACCGTCAGAATCCGGGATGATATTTAATTTTACATTGAATTTGTCTAACATGATCTGACCAAACCATCCGATCTGCTCACCGGAATAGTTTGCTAACTGATCGAATACATCGAGAGTAACTGTCTCTTCCGGAATGATATCTGCAAGATCTTCCGCCTCATCTGCAGAAGTTCCTTCGGATACTCCGCTCTCTGTTGCATCTTCACCTGCAGCATCCCCCGCTGCATTGTTGCTGTTGTTCTTTGATGCACTTGTCTGATTGCTGCCCCCACAGGCTGCCACGGAAACTGTCATTGCAGCTGCCAGAAGCAGTGATACGATTTTCTTTGCTTTCATATAATCCTCCTTGTTTTGCGAAGCAAAATCCGAGTCCTTTGACGAGGAGAGGATTTTACTCCCTTGTTTTTGTGTTATTTTGATTCCGCGCCTCGCGGTTAACACCTCTTTAACCTTTTACGGCACCTAACATGATACCTTTTTCAAAGTAACGCTGCATGAATGGATATACGATTAAAATCGGGATTACCGTTACCATGGAAATCGTATATTTGATAACCTTTCCACTCATTGCTGATTTTAAAACAGCCTCGCTGACAGATCCGCCAGACTCCATTAATGCACTTAAGTTGGATGCCTGATTTAAGTAAATGTAAAGCCTGTGCTGTAAAGTATATAATTTCGGAGCTGATGTCATTAAGATCAGGGAATCCGTAAAGGAGTTCCAGTGACCAACTGCACCGAAAATCGCAATCGTCGCAAGGATCGGTTTACTGAGCGGCCAGATGATCTTGCGGAATACAGTAAAGAAGCTTGCTCCGTCGATCTGAGCACTCTCTTCGAGTTCCGCTGGAATTGACTCTATGTATGTTTTTACCAGAATGATGTTATACGGAGCCACAATACCAGGGATGATGTATGCCCAGAATGTATTGGTCAGACCTAACATCTGCATATTTAAGAACCATGGGATCAGACCCGCATTGAAATACATGGTAATCACAAGAAATCTGTACCAGAATTTTCTGCCCCACATTTCATCTTTGGTTACCAGATATCCGATAAATCCGGATGCTGCTACCATAAGTGCCGTACCAAGTACTGTTCTTGACAGTGATACGATCAATGCACTTGAAAGATCACTTACATTTAATAACGCTGTATAGTTATCAAAATGGATTCCTCTCGGTATGAAGTTGATTAAACCCTTGATTACCAGATCATTATCGCTGATCGTATTGATAAACAGGTAATAAAATGGAAATATACATGCTATTGTAAATAATGTAAAAAACAGGTAATTTAAAATGTTAAATACGATATCGCCCGGTTTTAAGCGATATTTGCGTTTATGTGTTTTTTCATAAAGTTTTTCGGCTTTTAAATCAGCCTTTTCCTGTGCTGTTTTTGCCATGTCTTACGCCTCCTTATACAATACTCTCGCCACGAATCAGTTTCGAAATACCGTTTGCAGCAAACAGTAACGTTACACTGACAACGGATTTTACCATACCGATTACTGTTGATAATGGAATCTGTCCCTGTCCGATACCAAGTTTGTATACATACAGGTCAAGTACCATGATAGAACTTGTATTGGTAGAGTTTTCAAATACTAAATACTGATCCATACCATTGCTTAAGATATTTGCAATCGACATTAACAGTAATACACAGAATGTCGGGATCAGGCTCGGCACGGTAATATTCCACATTCTCTGGAAACGTCCTGCACCGTCGACGGTTGCTGCTTCATAAAGCTGCTGATCAATACCGGAAATTGCTGCAATATAAATGATTGCACTCCAGCCGATACCTTTCCATAAGCCCCAGGCTAACATCTGCAGCCATACATGGCTGCCGCCCATCAGCATATTCACGCCCTCTTTCCAGATTCCGGCATTTACCATCAAACTGCTGACAAATCCGTCTGTAGAAAAGATACAAAATGCGATTGCATATACAAGAACCCAGCTGATGAAGTTCGGTACTGTTGTAAGTGTCTGTACGACGCGGCGGAACTTCATGTTTTTAATCTCGCAGAGGAAAATTGCAAATGCCATTGGAAGCCAGCTTGTCAAAATTCCAAGACCACTCATTGCAAGTGTGTTTTTCAGAACACGGATGATATCTCTTACCGTTGCAGGATTTTTAAACAACTGTGTGAACCATTTGAATCCAACAAAGTTATCCATGCTTAAGGTATCACCAACTTTGTAATCAAAGAATGCATATCTCCATCCCCATAATGGCAGATAACAGAATACACCAGCCAGTGCCAGGAATGGCATTAACATCAGGAACAGGCGGTACTTTGTTTCCATCTCATATTTAGCACCCGCTTCAACCTTAGGCTGTTTTGCCATCGCGATCAATGTTACGATCAGGATCAGTACTGCAACGATCAGGATCATATAAAAACCATTTGAAAAGATCGGCTCGATTTTCTTAGGTTTTTCTGTCTGGCTGATCTGACTGTATGCAAGTGCGATACCGCCAAGTCCTGACAGCATCACTGCACTTCCTGCTGCTGTGAAGATGTTACTTAATTTTTTCATTTTCAGATTACCGAGTGATAAACATCCTCCGGCTGCAACTGCTGCTGTACCAACGCAGATAATCAGAGCTGATACAGAGTCAAGCCGTAATGTTGATTTCATAACCCATCCTTTTCGGAATGCACGTCCAAACTCTGATGCCAGTGATGAGTATGAAATACCGGAAGTAAACAGCGATAAGTTTCTTCCGATCATTCCGCTGATCCTCGCTGGATTGATTCCAGGTATGAACATGAATAAGACTGCGAACAGAACTGCGATCCGAAGTACAATGTATAACTTGCCTGTAACACCGGAACCATCTGTTTTGTTGTTTTTTGAAATGCCCGTTTCTTTCATTTCTCCCTTTCCCTTCTTTTTTGGTTTTCGCCAGCATCCGGAGCTTTTCGAAAACGTTTAAGTATTGTTTTAAAAAAAATATTTCCGAACTGCTTTTGTTGTATTTATTATATAAAAGGGAAGAAAATTAAAATACCGTAAATAATTGATAAAATATACCTTGATTTTTGGTCATTCAAAATGAGACATCAAAAAATTGGGGTATTTTTGTTGAATAAATACCCCAATTTTCTGACTCAACAGAATTGCATATGTTTTAAATATAATTCCTGAAACTCTGGTGTATCTGCAAGATTGATCTCATGGGATATGGCTGCAATCTCTTGCGGCTGCATATCACTGCTTTCTTTTGAGTGTGTCAGGCATCGTGCGGCTCCCTCTAAGGCACTGTTGCCGACCGGCGTGAGTTTTCCGCGAAGTCCGATTGGCAGAAGTCCGATTCCAAGTGCTTTTTCCATGTCAAGTCCCATGCCAAACCCGCCTGCAACATATACTTTTTTTATCTGTTCATGAGAAATATTTGATTTCTGCAGTAATACTTCTAAACCCGCACAGATAGCTGCTTTTGCCATCTGCACCTGTCTGATATCCTCCTGGGTAAAATAAATTTTTCCGGGTACGACCGGAAATCCTTTTTCAAACCACGGTTCTCCCAAAATCCCCTGAGTATCAACAATATGGTGCCGCACGAGTTCATACATTACATCAATGATTCCGGTTCCGCATAACCCAATGGCCGGTTTATTTCCAATCGTCTTTGTCACCATATTATTTTTACCAAATAAAACTGCACGGCAGACAGCTCCCGGCACACCGGGCATACCGCAGGATATGTTTCCACCTTCGAATGCCGGTCCCGCGGCAACGGATGAGACAAGGAAATGATCTCCCGCAGCAAGAACCATCTCACCGTTTGTTCCAATGTCGATCAGCATCTCGCATTTGTCCGGCCGCATACCACATCCCATCATGCCCGCCGTAATATCTCCTCCAACAAAAGCTGAGATTCCCGGCATGATCTGTACTTTTGTGGTCTGATTGATTCCGGTATGCCCGCATTCTCTGACATATCCGTGTTCTCTGGCATCACTACCGTCTCTGGCAACTCCACTTTCTTTGGCATCTCCACTTTCTCTGGCATCTCCACTTTCTCTGGTTTCCTCATACTCACCATTCAATTCTCCCCACGTCATATCCTCCGGCGCAAGGTTCACAGGAGTAAATGGTGCAGCGCCAAGCCCCACACAGGAATATCCCAGTAAAAGGTGAATCATTGTAGTATTTCCGGCGATCACGATTTTGCTGACATTCAGCACATTTTCGTCCTGCCCCGCAAGCAGTGTCTCTGCCAGATTCCTCACATCTTTTAAAATGCTCTCTCTCAACTTTTCTGCATCTCCGGACGCTGCTGCACGGATCCTTGAAATCACATCTGCGCCGTATGCCCGTTGATGATTAACAGAAGATGCAGTTTTTAAGCATATTCCATCGGTGAGGGAAATCAGTTCTGCAGCGAGTGTGGTTGTTCCGATATCGATTGCGATACCATAGACGGATTTTTCCGTATCCATATTTTCCGGTTTTATTTCCCCGTCAGACCCTATTTGTGCACGGTCCTCTATTTTGTTTTCACAGATAACTGTTGTCGCCTGTACATCGCTCTCCATTTTTGTGTTCCGGACAAATTCCATCTGCACCTGTATCTGATTTTCTCTGATTTCCGGAATGCATACATACAGATCATCCGTCGGAACCGTCATACAGGAAAGACGCCATCCCTCTTCCAGTTCCCGCTCCGTAAACACTTCCTTTTCCCGCTGTTTTGGCGGATCTGTTTTTCGTGTTTCTTCTATTATAATACAACATTTTCCACAGGTACCTTTCCCGCTGCAGGGCGCATCTAAATATTCTCCCTGCTCCCTTAACAGCTCCAGTATCGTCTTATTCTGTTTTTTCTGTAAAAAAATGCGTTTCATCAATCCTTACCCGCTGCCTTTCTCTCACATTTCCGTTTTTCAACAGCACCTGTGGTGCCATAGATACACGCTCCATAAACTTACTTATTGACATAAATTATACCATATTATTGTTTAACTATATCAAAACTGTTTCGACCGTATTATTTTCTTTTCATGCAGAATCACATGTTTTCCTTGTTTCAATGAAATGATAATGTTATGATATCTTGCGGAAACAATCCAGTTTTATCTGACGGTAACAAAAAATTTTAACACCAACATATTAAGATGTTGAGACCAAATAGTGCATTCCCAACATCCTAATTAAAAGAATGGAGAATACTATGAAACTGATTTCCTGGAATGTCAACGGACTGCGTGCCTGTATCCAAAAAGGCTTTCTTGATTTTTTTCATGAAACTGATGCAGATATTTTCTGTATTCAGGAATCCAAGCTGCAGGAGGGACAGATCGACCTTCCTCTGCCCGGTTATTTTTCCTACTGGAATTATGCCAAGAAAAAAGGTTACTCCGGCACAGCGATTTTCACAAAAAAAGAGCCTCTGAATGTGACTTACGGTATCGGCATCGAAGAACACGACAAAGAAGGACGTGTCATCACCTTAGAATACCCTGATTTTTACATGGTTACCTGTTATACGCCAAATTCTCAAAACGAACTGGCCAGACTGCCTTACCGCATGCAGTGGGAAGATGATTTTCGTGCTTATTTAAAAAGACTCGATGGATCCAAGCCTGTCATTCTCTGTGGGGACTTAAATGTTGCACATGAGGAGATCGATTTAAAGAATCCAAAAACCAACCGGAAGAACGCCGGATTTTCGGATGAAGAACGAGAAAAAATGACAAAGCTTCTCGATGCCGGCTTCACAGACACCTTCCGCTATTTTTACCCGGATACAGAACAGATCTATTCCTGGTGGTCCTACCGTTTTAGGGCACGGGAAAAGAATGCCGGATGGCGTATTGACTATTTTATCACTTCCAAACGGATGAATGATAAGCTGACCGGCGCAAAGATCCACACGGATGTTTTCGGATCTGACCACTGCCCGGTGGAATTAGATATTGACCTGTCATAAAGCTTTTCACGGATATTTTTGATTCAGGCCACGGTACGATGTAACTCGATATCGACTTATCAACAGCTTTCTGCAGAGGATTTGCTATGACTGCAGTGGAGTTCCTCTTCAATAAGATATACTCCACCGCAGTGCCATCTTCGTGCCTTTTTGATCATTCTGAACAGATATCATACTGTTACAAAGTTTTTAATCTAACGCATCCACTGCTTTTTTCAGTTGCAAAAATGCCTGTTCTAACGTTTTTCTCGGACATGCAATGTTAATGCGCTCAAAACCAATACCCGTTTTCCCAAAAATTGCTCCCGCGTCTAACCAAAGTCCTGCCTGATCAATCAGTGCTTCCAACTCTTTTCTTCCCAGTCCAAGTTCTCCGAAATCCAGCCATATTAAATAGGTTCCTTCCGGCTCAATCAGTTTAATCTGTGGAAGATTTTCCCTCAGGTATTCGCGGACAAAGGAAAGATTCTGATACAGATATTCTTTTAACTGTAAAAGCCATTCCTCTCCCTCTTCATAAGCGGCCTGACATCCGACAAGTCCCATCAGATTTACCTGGCTGTATCCTGCCTGATCCACCGCACGGACAAATTTTTGACGCAGTTTTTCATCCGCAATAAAAATGTTTGACACCTGAAGACCGGCAAGATTAAAGGTTTTACTTGGTGCCGTGCAAATTACGGAAATCTGTTCAAACTCCGGTGAAACAGATGCAAAGACATGATGTTTATGCCCCGGATATACAAAATCGCTGTGAATCTCATCACTGACGACAGTCACCTGATATTTGAAACAGATCTCTCCGATTTTTCTTAATTCCCACTCTTTCCAGACACGTCCTACCGGATTATGTGGACTGCAGAGTAAAAATAAATGGATCTGATGTTCCTTTATTTTCGCCTCAAAATCTTCAAAGTCGATCTCATAATGGTCATCTTTTAATACCAGATCGCTGCTGACTAACTTTCTGTCATTTGACTCAATGACCTGACGAAACGGATAATATACCGGCTGTTGGATCAAAACTGTATCGCCTTTTTCCGTATATGCACGCACAGCGGCCGCAAGTGCAAAAACAACTCCCGGTGTTTTTACCAGCCACTCCGGTTTTACATCCCAGTCAAAATGATCATGATACCATCCCGATACTGCTGCAAAATAATCTTCTTTGCTGTCACTGTATCCATAAATTCCGTGTTCCACTACTTTCTGCAGTCTTTCGGTCACTGCAGGCGCAGTCTTAAAATCCATATCGGCAACCCATAACGGCAAGACATCTTCTTTTTTCCCACGTTCTTTCGCAAAATCGTATTTTAAACATCCGGTTCCTCTCCGCTCCACAGCTTCATCAAAATTGTACTTCATGACATACTCCATTCCGGAATACCGCTCCTTTAACCATCTTTTGTATTTCTGTTATTGGCTGCTGCATCCTGTTTTCTTTCTATTATCATCTAATTCATATCAAATTAGTATGATATTAGCATTTTCACTATTATATGTCAATAGTACTATAAAAAAGACTGTCCAAATGAAATATACTTTCTTCTTTGAACAGTCTTTTTATCTTTTATAAAATTTTATGAATTTCCATGTCTGATATCGCGGATCGGAATATTAACAAACAATGCCGGTACCGTTCCATTGTTCGACTCTGACTCTGTCTGCGTGATCTGAATGTCAAGGCCTTCCATATCAATATCCATGTGTTTTGAAATTACCTGGATGATCTCGTTTTTAATCTGCTCCATCATTTCCGGGGAACAGCTTGCGCGGTCAGTCACCAGCAAAAGTTTTAAACGGTCTTTTGCAACATCACCGGAACTTTTCTTCTTAAATAAGTCCATCAATCCCATGACTGTTCCTCCTAATTTTTCTTAAATAAATCTTTTAATTTTGAAAATACTCCCTGTTTTGCATCCAGATCAAGAAATGCAACTTCCTCACCGAGAATACGGTGGCAGATATTCTCATATGCCTGTCCAGCAAGGCAATTACTTCCAACCAGTGGTTCCCCCTGGTTCGTAGAGATTACGATATGTTCATCATCCGGTACTGCACCGATCAGATTGATTGCCAGAATGTCGCACACATCTTCGACATTCATCATATCACCGCGTCTAACCATGTCCATACGCAGACGGTTTACGATAAGATCAACTTTCTGGATCTGATTTGCCTGAAGCAGTCCAATGATACGGTCAGCATCACGCACTGCAGAAACCTCCGGGGTTGTGACAACAAGTGCCCTGTCTGCACCTGCAATTGCATTTTTAAATCCCTGCTCGATTCCTGCCGGGCAGTCTAATAAAATATAGTCAAAATCCTGTCTTAAATCTTCGATCAATGCCTGCATCTGCTCCGGAGATACCGCGGATTTATCTCTGGTCTGTGCTGACGGCAAAAGACATAAATTCGGATATTTTTTGTCTTTGATCAGTGCCTGTTCCACACGGCAGTTTCCTTCTACAACATCTACAAGATTGTATACAATACGGTTCTCAAGACCCATGACAACATCTAGGTTACGAAGTCCGATATCTGTATCGATCAGCACTACTTTTTTGTTTAACTGTGCCAGACCTGTTCCAACATTTGCGGTTGTGGTCGTCTTACCAACTCCGCCCTTCCCGGACGTAATTACAATAACTTCACTCATTTTAAAATATTCCTCCTGCTGTTAAATATCGCTTAATAGTTCTTTTGTCAGCGGTTCAATACAGATTGTCCCGTCCTTTAAGTACGCAATCTGCGGAGACGTGGTCGTTTCTTTGACCTTTTTTCGTATTCTTCGTCTGCTAAAAGGTTTGTCCGGACTTTTTGCTAAAATATTTCCAATCCGAATCTGGATTGGATCCATATCGAGTGCAACAATAAATGCACTGTCATCTCCCCCAAGTCCTGCATAGACGCTTCCCTTTACCGCTCCAAGTACAACGATACTGCCGTTTGCCATGACTGCTGCGCCCGGATTGACATCACCTACCACTACGATTCCTGTTTCACTCTCAAGTGTCTGGCCAGAGCGAAGCGTTCCGCGATAAAACTGAGTCCCACCATCCACATACGGCTGCTGTACAGATGCCTGATATTCTTCGATCTGCTGTTTGACGTATGCTTCACGGTCCGGATCATGATCTACAATGCACAATATCTCGATACTTGTATTCGATGTCACCGCATCAATGATAGCCATTTCCTCATCATGCGTCAGCTTTCTTCCCTCGAAAGAGATCGCCAGTTTTGCCCCTTTAAAGAACTTCTCTGACTCTTTGAATTTCTCGACGATGGCATCCAAAAGTGCTTTAAAAGATATCTCATTGCTCAATACAAGATGTATCCCGTATTTATTACTTTTTATAACAACTGCCTGTGACATATCGTCCCTCCACTTTACTATCCGATTTAGTATAGCAGATTCTTGAAACAGGTGCAATGCGACAGGAGAAATTTGATTGAAATTTTTATATTTTTTTATATGCAATCGGCAATACAGCTTTCATTGTCTGTCGTTTTTTGAAATAACTGCCCGTTTTTTATATTTATCATATTGCCATAAAAGCGGACATGATGCACGCACCTGCCGCACCACATTCACACACGCTGTCTATTTTTCCATCGTTCAGTCCAATTCCACCGATGGCATACACAGGAATATTTACGGTTTCACATACCTGCTTTAAAAATTCCATTCCGCGTGGCGGCAGTCCTCTCTTACAGTCCGTGGCAAATATATGCCCTGCGGTCAGGTAAGATGCCCCTAGTTTTTCTGCCTCAATAGCATCCTCAACAGAATGAACCGAACAGCCTAAGATCAGCTTATTTTTATTCTTCTGATCCATTGACAGGTTCCCAGACATAAATTTTATCTGTTTTTCTTCATTTTCTGTCTTTTGCATACAAGTTCTTAACAGTGGAAGCGGCAAATGAACATACTGCCTCTCTAACCGTTTTGCGGTTTCTATATAACTGTGTAAAATACAGATCACTCCATATTCTTCACAAATTGCCAAAACCTGTCTTGCCATCTCTTCATATTCCGTCTCCGGCAGATCTTTTTCCCTTAAGATCAGAGCTGCCGGCTTTGTTTCACAGACTCTTTTGATCTGTTCTAAAAACGGCCTCTCACAAAGGCTCCGGTTTGTGACAGCAATTATTTTCCCCGGAATCGGATTTTCTTTTTTACACATAAATATAATCACTCATAACAGGCTGCAATCCTTCCTCAAGCAGTGCATCATACACCTGTTTTACTGTCCTTCCGTCAGAAATTTCAAACTGCTCGTCGCCCTGATCCTCAAGTCCTTTCGCATGGCTTCCGATACCGGTGCTGACCCCCGCAGAAATCTTTGTCGCTGCGATCTCCATCAGACTGTCTCTCACCCTTGCACACTCTCTGGTAGAAACCGTAATACTTGCATATGGCATAAACAACCGGTATGCCGTCACAACCTGCAAAAGTTGTTTTTCATGCACATCCATCGGATTGATCTTATCATTGTTGATGATCGGGCGAAGCCTCGGACAGGAAAAAGCAATCTCTGCATGTGGATATTTTCTCTGTAACAGATAAGCATGCATTCCTGTTGCAAATGCATCTTTTCTGAAATCATCAAGTCCCAGTAAAGCAGCAAAACCAACGCCTCTCATACCGCCGCGGATCGCACGTTCCTGTGCCTCCATACGATAAGGAAAAATACGTTTATGTCCTGCCAGATGAAGTGTCTCATATTTGTCTGAATTGTATGTTTCCTGAAAAACTGTTACATAATCCGCGCCGCATTCATGCAAATACGCATATTCCTCCGAATTCATCGGATAAACTTCAAGACCAATTACTTTAAAATATTTCCGCGCGATCTTACACGCTTCTCCTATATATTCCACATCTGACATTTTCCGGCTTTCGCCTGTCAGGATCAAGATCTCCTGTAGACCGGATTTTGCGATCTCCGCCATTTCCGCTTCGATTTCCTCTGCATTTAATTTTGCCCTGCGGATACGGTTATGACAGTTAAACCCGCAGTAGATACAATAATTTTCACAATAATTGGCGATATAGAGCGGCGTAAAAAAACAGACCGAATTGCCAAAATGATTTTCTTTTTCCACTTTTGCACACTGTGCCATCTCTTCGATAAACGGTTCTGCCGCCGGCGACAGCAGCGCCGCAAAATCTTCCGGTGTGCGGTTTCTTTTTGCCAAGGCACATCTTACATCTTCCGCTGTATAGCTGTCGTAATCGTATGCCTCCATTGCTTCAACCACCTGTTTTGTGATATCCGATTTTAATGCCTCCATGCCTGGCAGATATACCATATGGTCGATCCTTGCCTCTTTCTGATGTTCCTTTATTTCTTCGCTTAATATACTTTCATTGATGTGTTCCATGATTTTTTCCCCTGTGCTTATTCTGAACCCGAAATTTTTTATACTCAATTTCCATTCAAATCAGATCATAAAAATGTATTATATTTTCCGATTCCAAAATTTCCTAAAACTGATTTTTGTTCTGCTCTCATATTTAACGCTCTGATCTTCTGAATTATTCAGAGAGAAATCCTGTCAGCGGCGAGGATGCGCTTGCCCCTCCCATTTTGACACGTCCACAGCCTGAGAGGTATGCCTTTCTTCCGGCTTCGATCGCTTCACGGAAAGCAGCTGCCATCGCCGGGATATCACCAGCCGTCGCGATTGCGGTATTTGCCATGACTGCAGCAGCTCCCATCTCCATGACTTCACATGCCTGTGACGGCTTTCCGATACCGGCATCCACGATGATCGGCAGGTCGATCTCATCGATCAGTATCTGGATAAAATCTTTTGTACAGACACCTCGGTTAGAACCGATCGGTGCTGCAAGCGGCATAATACATGCTGCACCGGCATTCTGCATATCACGCGCCGCATTGAGATCCGGGTACATATACGGCATCACGACAAATCCTTCTTTTGCTAATACTTCTACCGCTTTTACTGTTTCATAATTGTCCGGAAGCAGATATTTCGAATCATGAATGACCTCAATTTTTACAAAATCACTTCCGCTGATCTGTCTTGACAATCTTGCAATACGAACTGCCTCCTCCGCATTGCGCGCCCCTGATGTATTTGGAAGCAGTGTCACATTTTGGGGGATGTAATCTAAGATATTAGCCACACCACCCTCATTTGCGCGGCGCAGCGCCATCGTCACGATCTCCGCCTTTGCCTCTTTCACTGCTGCATCGATCAGTTCTAAGGAATATTTTCCGGAACCCAATATAAATCTGGAAGAAAACTCATGCTCTCCTAATTTCCATGTATCTTTTGTTATTTCGCTCATCTTTTTTTCCTCTTTTCTGCTTTTCTCTTTTTTTACTTTTCTCTGTTTTTCTGCTTTTCTCTGGTTTTTTTATTTCTCTTTTTCCGGCATTTAACAACCGCCGCCCATGAAACTGACAATCTCTAAAATGTCGTCATCCTTCAAAACAACTTTTGCATAATCTTCTTTGTCCAAAATTACATAGTTGTGCTCGACTGCAATCTGCGCTAACACATAGTGATTCTGCTCTAAATAATCAAGTATCGTTGTTCCCTCCGGCAACTTTGTGTGCTTTCCGTTGATTTCCATACATCCTCCTTTAATTTTACGGAGTAAAATCCAAGTCCCTTTGGACGAGGGGAGGATTTTTCTCCTTTTAATTTTACGGTGTAATAAAAAAGCGTTCACGAAAGAATACACCCGCGGTGGTGTACCCCTTCATGAACGCTTTGTTCACTCTGTTTGTGATAATAACATGATACAGTGGTGAAGTCAAGGAAAATCCATGTTTCACTTTACCCTCCCTCTAAAAGGATGTATACTGATACAAAATTCACAGGACACATTTTCCTATGAATCCAAAAATTTCTGGCAGAAATGGAGAACCCGATGAATACAACAATAAATAAAAACCAGACATGGTGTTCCATGTGGGGAAATGCAGTTTCAATCGCAGAACACCGCCCTGAGAGCTATGCAAAAGATATCACACTCCGCTATCCGGTCTATGCGCCGTTTGATGGAACTGCTTTAAGATTTACCTTTGATAATTACTGCGGCAGTGAACCTGTTTCCATCACGAAAGCAACTGTCTCCATCGCAGACTGTGATTTTAATTGCGATGACATTACAAGAAAAATAAATCTTTCCTGTCCCATGCAGGAATCTGCAACAGCACAGATTACTTTTTCCGGAAATTCTTCCGTGACGATCGCCGCACACGAGCGCATCATAAGTGATGACATTTTCTTTCAGGTTCAGGCAGGCCAGACTCTCTGTGTCAACCTTTATTTTGCGGATTTTACCCTGATGCAGTCAGCAGTTCTGATCACAGGCCCTCTCTCAAAGGGATTTTTTTCACTGGGAGATCAGACTTCTGCCGGCAGGCTTCCCCTTGATACAAGCAAAACGACAAACTGGTTTTATTTTCTGAGTAACATTGATATTTTGACATCTCCGGACAATCATGCCGTGATCTGCTATGGCGACTCCATCACCGCGCAGGCATGGCCGGACGAACTGATGCTCCGGCTGTTACGGGAAGGGAAAAAACATACTTCCGTTATACGCCGTGCTGCGAGCGGTACCAGAATTCTCCGCCAGTATGACTGTATTACCTATGATTCGTACGGTTTAAAGGGAAGTAACCGTTTTTCACATGAAATACCAACTTCCGGCGCAGACACCATCATTATCCAGCAGGGGATCAATGACATCATTCACCCGGTCGGATGCGACATCAATCCATTCCGCCCCATGAGTGATCTTCCAACTGCAGAAGAACTCATAGACGGTCTCAAATGGTACGTTGATCAGGCACATGCCCTGGGATTATCTGTTTATATCGGGACACTGCTTCCAATCGAAGGCTGGCGCACCTATGCACCTTTCCGTGAAGAGTTAAAAAATCAGGTGAATGAATGGATCCGCCTGACGGACGGTTTTGAGGGATGTATCGACTTCGACCTCGCAGTACAGGATCCTGATCATCCTGCAGCATTCAAAGCCGGCTATAACAGCGGCGATCATCTGCATCCGAGTGGTGCCGGTTACAAAGCCATGGCAGATGCTGTACCTAAATCCTTTCTCTATTAAAAGACGGTCTGCCCTGAGGACTTTTTGATCACAGGACGTAGTTTCCTATGAAGATTCGGGGGCAAAAAAATCGCACCAAAGCGGATTTTCATCCCGTCCTGGTGCGATTTTTACAGCATTATATATGCCCGTCAGTCTCTCATTTGTACCTCTTAACTCTATGCTTCCTCTAAATGTTTTCTTACTCTCTGGATCAGCATCTCCAACGCAACTGCATTTTCCCCGCCTTCCGGGATAATGATGTCTGCACGCCGTTTGCTCGGCTCCACAAACTGCTCATGCATCGGTTTTACCGTCGTTAAATACTGATTTATGACGCTGTCTAACGAACGTCCACGATCTTTTACGTCCCTTACGATTCTGCGCAGAATACGGACATCCGCATCGGTGTCTACAAACACACGGATATCCATCAGTTCACAGAGACTCGGCTCTGCAAAGATCAAAATACCCTCTAATACAATGACCGGTGCAGGTTCCACTAGGATCGTCTTATCGGAACGATTGTGGATCGTATAATCATAGACCGGCATCTGAATCGCCTTTCCTTTTTTCAGCTCTTTGATATGTTCACATAAAAGTTCTGTATCAAACGCATCCGGGTGATCATAATTTAACTTTGAGCGATCCTCATAGTTCATCTCGTCATGGCGTTTGTAATAATTATCATGGCGAAGAATACTGACTTCATCACGTCCGAAGCTGTCAACCACTTTATCTGCCAACGTCGTCTTTCCGCTTCCTGTTCCCCCTGCAATTCCAATTAAAATTGTATTTTTTGCTTCTGCCATAATACCGTATCCTTTCATATCCTGATACAGGAAAAAAACCTGTTATAGAACGCAATTTCCTGCGAACGAAAAAAGCAAGCGGAACTTTTCAGGAACCACTTGCTCTCTCATCCATCCGGCATTCCGGAATCCATAAGCCAATAGTCGGACTCGAACCGACGACCTACGCATTACGAATGCGTTGCTCTACCAACTGAGCCATATTGGCAATCTGAGGTGTGTTGTCTTTCGACTCACGCCACACTTATTCATTATATATAATTTATATAAAAAAAGCAAGACCTTTTTTATATTTTTTTAAAGCTTATTTTCTATTGACTTTTCCTATAAAATGCATAAAATAGTCTTGTTTACTTATTGTAAACAAAACATATATTTTTACAGTTACCAAAAAATTGCAGAATGGAGATTAGTCTGAAAAATAACATTTTTCACACGCAAGAATGGAGGTTCGCATGGATATCGGAAAGCGTATGAAAGAGCTTCGTATCCAGTACGGTCTGACACAGCAGGAACTTGCTGACCGCTCTGAACTGACCAAGGGATTTATTTCCCAGCTGGAACGCAACCAGAACTCTCCGTCCATCGGCACACTGCTTGACATCATACAATGTCTCGGCACAACTCCTGCCGAATTTTTTACGGACGAAGAACCGGAACAGATCGTATTTGAAAAAGATGATTATTTTGAAAAAATCAGCGAAGATGGAAATAAAATGATCGAATGGATCATACCAAATGCCCAGAAGAACAGCATGGAGCCGGTGCGCCTTACTTTAAAACCCGGTGGTTCCTCCGACACGCATCTGCCACATGCAGGCGAAGAATTCGGCTATGTATTAAAAGGAACCGTGCGTGTTTTTTACGGTGGAAAAACTTATACTGTCCGGGCAGGCGAATCTTTCTATTTCCAGGCGGGGAAAAAACATCGGCTGGAAAATAACGGCAACCGTGATGCCATCCTGATCTGGGTTTCCACGCCTCCAAGTTTTTAATCTGTATTTTACATACCACTTAGAAAGGGATAACGTTTTTTACTATATAAAAATAAGAAGCGTTTTGAACACAAATGAGCAAAAAATTAATCAATCTGACAGGTATTTCAAAATCCTACGGCGATCACGTCGTATTAGATGACTTAAATTTATATATCCGCGAAAATGAATTTATCACACTCCTCGGCCCTTCCGGCTGTGGAAAGACAACCACCCTCCGCATCATCGGCGGTTTTGAGGCTCCGGATGCAGGAAGCGTTGTCTTTGACGGCAAAGATATCACGTCCCTGCCGCCAAACGAGCGTAACTTAAATACTGTTTTCCAGAAATATGCCCTTTTCCCGCATATGTCAATCGCGGAAAATATCGCATTTGGTCTGCGGATCAAGAAAAAAAGCAAAGAATATATCAATGATAAAATCCGTTATGCACTGAAATTAGTGAATCTGGAAGGTTTTGAAAACCGCTCTATTGATTCTTTGAGCGGCGGCCAGCAGCAGCGTATCGCGATCGCGCGCGCCATTGTAAATGAACCGAAAGTTCTCCTTTTAGACGAACCGCTCGGTGCCCTCGACTTAAAGCTCCGCCAAGACATGCAGTACGAGCTGATCCGCCTGAAAAATGAGCTTGGCATCACGTTCGTGTTCGTTACCCATGATCAGGAAGAAGCACTTACCATATCCGATACGATCGTTGTCATGAACCAGGGGTACATCCAGCAGATCGGTACACCTGAGATGATCTACAATGAGCCTGTCAATGCATTTGTTGCCGACTTTATCGGTGACAGCAACATCATAAACGGAACCATGATCCAGGATAAAGTTGTGGAGATCTTAGGTGTGAAGATCCCATGTGTCGACGAGGGATTCGGCTGTAATACGCCGGTCGATGTTGTAATCCGTCCGGAGGATGTCGAGATCACAGAGCCTGGTGCCGGTTTTATGGATGGTGACATCGTATCCATCATCTTTAAGGGTGTACACTATGAGATCAGCATTATGGCAAACGGCTATGAATGGCTGGTTCACACCACAAAAATGTATCCGGTGGGCACGCATGTCGGCATCAACGTGATCCCGTTTAACATCCAGATCATGAACAAACCGGAATCTGAGGATGAGGAGGCCGTGGAGATCGATGCGTAAATTAGGCAGACAGCTTTTAGCAGGACCTTATCTGGTATGGATAATCGGATTTATCCTGCTGCCGATCGTTATTATCTTATATTATGCGTTTACAAATACTTCGGGTGCTTTTACCTGGGACAATATCGCAGCGATTGCAGACCCGGTACATGTAAAATCCATTCTGCTTTCCTTAAAGCTCGGATTTTTCTGTACAGTAGTCTGTCTGCTGCTTGCCTATCCGCTTGCGATGATCTTAAACAGTTTTCATTTTAAGCATCAGAGTTTTGTCGTATTTTTATTTGTACTTCCGATGTGGATGAATTTTATGCTGCGTATCCTTGCCTGGCGGCTTTTACTCTCCAACAACGGTATCGTAAACGCACTGTTTGGTCTCTTTGGCTTTGGCCCGGTGAAAATGTTAAATACACCGACCGCCGTTGTATTCGGCATGGTATATGACTTTCTGCCATTTATGATCCTGCCGATCTATAACTCCATAGCGCGCATCAAACCGGACGTTATCGAAGCTGCAAAAGACCTGGGTGCAAATTCAAGGATCGTACTGATCCGCATTATCTTTCCGCTGACACTCTCCGGCGTGATCAGCGGAATCGTCATGGTTTTCGTTCCGGCTCTTACCTCTTTCGTGATCTCCGATCTGCTCGGCGGTGGTAAAGTGCTTTTGATCGGAAATGTCATTGAACAGGAATTTATGCAGGGAAGCAACTGGAATTTGGGCTCCGGACTTTCCGTTGTACTTATGATTTTCGTCATCGCAAGTATGGCGGTCATGAATATTTTTGATAAAGATCAGGGAGGAACTGCTGTATGGTAAAGAAGGCTGCATCCCGCATTTATCTTGCGGTCATCTTTTTATTTTTATATCTTCCGATTCTTGTTTTGGTCGTTCTTTCCTTTAACAATTCCAAATCAAGAGTCGTATGGGGCGGATTTACTTTAAAATGGTACGCCTCCTGTTTTACAGACAAAACGATCATGAACGCACTGATCATGACGCTGCAGATCACACTTTGCGCCGCAGTACTCTCCACGCTGATCGGCACACTCGCTGCCATCGGCATCAGTGCGATGAAAAAACGTGGCACCACACTGATGCTCGGTGCAACCAACATCCCGCTGTTAAACGCGGATATCGTGACCGGAATATCACTCATGCTGCTTTTTGTAAAATTTTTAAATCTGGGCTTTGTAACGGTGCTCATTGCACACATTACATTTGATATCCCGTATGTGATTTTAAATGTACTTCCAAAATTAAAGCAGGTAAACCGGAACACCTATGAAGCGGCCTTAGATCTTGGTGCCTCCCCGCTTTATGCCTTTTATAAAGTGACCTGGCCGGATATCAAATCCGGTGTGTTTTCCGGATTCTTAATGGCTGTCACCATGTCCCTGGATGATTTTTCCATCACCTTTTTTACCAAGGGTGCCGGTGTGAACACACTTTCGACCATGCTCTACACAGAACTTCGAAAAGGTGTACGTCCGGAGCTTTATGCACTTTCCACACTGCTGTTTTTTGCCGCATTTCTGCTGTTGCTTGTCATGAACCGCAGATCGTCTAAGAACAGCCAGTAATTACAGATACGCCGTATTATCCGGCAGATCGTGAGGATATCATGAAAAAATATATTGTTTTTCCGCTTTTACTTCTCGGCGCTTTTTTTGCCGCAGGCTGTGGAACAAAAAATACCGCTGACGATAATTCGCTGGTCGTTTTAAATTATGGAAAATATATGGACAGTTCTGTTTTAAAACTGTTTGAACAGGAAACCGGCATCCATGTTAAATTAGAAGAATATGAAAGCCCGGAGGAAATGTATACGAAATATAAAGCCGGTTCGATCGGTTATGACTTAATCTGCACTTCCGACTATATGGTAGAACGTCTGATCTCGGAGGGCGAAGTAAATAAGATCGACTTCAGCAGTTTTTCGAATTACCAAAATATTGATCCGTCGATCATCGATGCGGCAAGGATCTTTGACCCGGATGCCTCTTACTCCATGCCCTATTTTTACGGAACGCTCGGCATCCTCTACAATACCACGATGGTCACAGATGATGAGGTGTCCTCCTGGAATATCCTGTGGGATGAACACTACAAAGATTCCATCATTATGCAGAATTCTGTCCGTGATTCGTTTGTCCCGGCTCTTCGCCTGTTAAATTATGACATCAATACAGAAAACGAGACCGAGCTGAATAATGCCGTTGATCTTCTGATCAAACAAAAACCTCTTGTGTACGCCTATTATGTGGATGAGACTTCCGATGAAATGGCTGCCGGAAATGCGGCAATGGCATTAGTTTATTCCGGGGAAGCAGCCACTGCGATGGAATTAAATGATGACCTCTCCTATACGGTTCCAAAAGAAGGTTCCAACCTCTGGATCGATTCCTGGTTCATTCCAAAGAGCTGTAAAAATCAGGAAAATGCTGAAAAATTTCTCGATTTCCTATGCCGTGAGGACGTTGCCATGAAAAATTTTGATTATGTCTGCTATGCCACACCAAACCTTGCTGTGATTGATGCACTTGACGATGAGACTCTGAGTGATACCACCATTTTCCCGCCACAGGAAACACTGGATAACTGTACCGTGTACAAACAGTTTGATGAATCCACAACTTCGCTTTACAGCTATCTCTGGAAAAAATTAAAATCCGAATAATTTTTCTTGCATTTGTAGTATGCATGTGTTATAGTAAGTCCACGCAGTGTTTTGCGTGGACTTTCCCCATTTTAGAAACAGTAATATCTTCTCCTGCACCGCGGATTTATCGTGGATAGATTCGTATTTACAGGAGGTCTTTATGACATATCAGACATTTAAACAGCAGATCAGACAATCTTTACAGGACGCATTTGGTTCTGACGTTTCCATTATCCTACAGGACATTTTAAAAAATAACAATACCCACTTAGACGGTCTGACCGTTTTAACTCCGGGCTGCAATATCTCACCGACCATTTATCTGAATGACTATTTTCATGCATATGAAAACGGCCGGCCCATTTCTGATATCTGCACCGAGATCAGGGACATTTATCAGCAGAACAAACCCGCCCACAGTATTGATATTTCCTTTTTCACATGCTATGAGAAGGTTCAGTCCCGCATTATCTTTAAGCTGATCAATTACGAGCGCAACAAGGCGCTGTTAACAGATGTTCCCCATTTTCGTTTTCTTGATTTGGCGATCGTATTCAACTGTCTGATCGGCATTGATCCGGACGATATCAGCCAGTCATTTTCAGAAGAAAAGATTTCCTGCTCTCCGTCAGCCTCTGGCAGCTCTGCCACGATCCTGATCCATAACCATCATCTTTCCTTCTGGAATATCACAAAAGATGACCTGTATGCACTTGCATGCAAAAACACACCGGATCTCCAGCATTATGAGCTTCGCAATATGAGCGACGTGCTAAAAGAACTTCTTTCCGATGACGACAGCTCCGCCATCCTTGCTCCACCGGCACCTTTTCCGATGTATGTGCTGTCCAATCATACAAAATTAAACGGCTCTGCATGTATCCTGTATCAGGATCTGCTAAAAAACTTCGCAGAGCACTTAAGAAGTGATCTTTATATCCTTCCAAGCAGCATCCACGAAGTTCTCATCATTCCCGTCAATTCTTTTGCCACACCGGCCGATCCTCTGCTATCCTCCGCAAACAGTCCCGCAGATACCCGTCAGCAGTCCTATCGGGAACTCTCGGAAATGGTTCAGGAAGTCAATGCCACACAGCTTTCCACAGAGGATATTCTCTCCGACCATGTATATTATTATTCAAGGGAAAGCAGCCGTATTACCATGTAAATTATTTTTCAAAAAAGTGACCGTATTACCATGTAAACTTTGTCATCAGACTGTCGTACAACTTTTCATATTCTGCCACCGATGCGTTCCAGGAGAAATCCTGACTCATACCGTGTTTTATCAGTATATCCCAGTCATTTTTATGCTGGTAAAATACGGATAACGCATAACGGATCGTCGCTAACATCTCATGCGCATTATAATTTGCAAAGGAGAATCCGGTTCCCTCTTTCGTATATTCATTATACGGAATGACGGTATCCTTAAGACCACCCGTTTCACGCACGATCGGAACCGTGCCATAACGAAGGCTCATCAGCTGACTTAAACCACAAGGCTCAAACAAAGACGGCATCAAAAATGCATCACAGGAGGCATAAATCTGATGGGCAAGTTCCTCTGAATAGCCGATATGTACCTTCATCTTATCCGGATATTTTCCCGCAAAGTAAGACAGCATATCCTGATATCGTGCCTCTCCGGTTCCTGCCACAACAAACTGGACACGCTCGGTACTGAGCAGTTCATCCATGATATATGCGATCAGATCAAACCCTTTCTGGTCTGTCATACGCGATACCATACCGATCAGAAATACGTCCCCGTCTACCGGAAGAGACACATTTTTTTGCAGACGTGTTTTGTTGAGAGCCTTTCCTTCCTTATAATTCACCTCGTTATAATGATTGGTCAGATAGACATCTTTCTGTGGATCATATTCTGTATAATCCAGGCCATTTAAAATACCGAAAAGTTTATCCCTGCACGCATACATAAGTCCTTCTAATCCTTCACCGCCCTCTGGTGTCGTGATCTCATAGGCATAAGTCGGACTGACTGTGGTGACTGCATCTGCATAGACCACACCGCCTTTTAAGTAATTCGCCTCACCGTAAGACTCTAACTTATCTGAGGCAAAAATCTGTTCCGGCAGTCCGGTAATATCCATAACTGCAGGCAGTTTCCATCTTCCCTGAAATTTCAGATTATGGATGGAAAATACCGTCTTTATACCCGTATAGTATTCCTCATCTCCATATAAAGTACGCAAAAATACCGGAAGCAGTCCCGTCTGCCAGTCATGACAGTGGATGATATCCGGACAGAAATCAAGATACGGCAATGCCTCTAACACTGCTTTTGAAAAGAATGCGAACTTCTCCACGTCCTCATAAATATTGTTGTACGGTGCATTTCCCGCAAAATAAAATTCATTGTCGACCAGATAGTAAGTAATTCCATCATACGTTGTTTCAAAAATCCCAACGTATTGTTTCCTCCAGCTTAAATTCACATAAAAATGGCATAAAAAATGAAGCTGTCCTTTCCACCGTTCTTCCATGCAGACATATTTTGGAAGAATGACCCTCACATCATAATTCTTCTTGTCAAAATATTTTGGCAATGAGCCTGTTACATCTGCAAGTCCTCCGGTTTTCATAAAAGGCACAGCTTCTGAAGCCGCAAATAATATTTTTTTCATGTCATAAACCCTCCAGCCCCAAAAATTTATTCTTCTATAAACTTTTGAAAATCTAAAGAATATTATAACTCTTTTTTACTTTTCTGAAAAGTATTAATACATTTTATGTTCCAGACGAATACGGTCTGTGATCAGCGCGATAAATTCTGAGTTGGTCGGCTTTCCTTTTCCATTGTGGATCGTATAACCGAACATCTCATCGATCGTATCCATCTTTCCCCTGCTCCATGCTACCTCGATCGCGTGACGGATCGCTCTCTCCACTCTGCTTGATGTTGTCTGGTATTTCTTTGCAATCGTCGGGTATAGGATCTTTGTGATGGAATTTAACATCTCCATATCATTCACGGACATAACAATGGCATCCCTTAAGTACTGATATCCTTTGATATGTGCCGGAACACCGATCTCATGGATGATCTCCGTCACATCCGCTTCAAGACTGCGCTCGCTGACCGGCTCTGCCTTTTCATATGCATTTATCTTACGTTTTTCCATTCCGGGCACACTGCGGTTTTTGATCCGTTTGATCCGGTCAATGATCATATCATTATCAAATGGTTTCATAATGTAATACGATGCCCCCATGTTGATCGCATCTTCCGTGATACGATCTTGTCCGATTGCACTGATCATGATAAATGCCGGGTGTTTTTTGATCGTTTTATCCTTGTTCACACGGCTAAGTACCCCAAGTCCATCTAACTTTGGCATTACTATGTCAAGCAGCACGATATCCGGCTCTTTTGTTTTTATCACACGATAAGCTTCCTCACCGTCTTTTGCTGTTCCTACCACATTCAACTCATCATCACTTTCGATAATATCCCCTAATAACTGTAACATTATCTCATTATCATCAGCAATTGCTACACTTAATTTTTCCATTTCAAGCCCTCCTGTGACAAAACAATAGAAAGTGCGCCTCGCGAACTTTCTATTATCATAAATTATTTGTAAATTGATGATACTTATTTTCACTCAAATTATTTTGTCGAATGTAGTCGTCAAGCGCAAAAATTTACATAAATTATGGATTATTCTACAATAATACGAAATCCATCCCTTCCGTTTTCTTTTACTTCATACAATGCTTTATCCGCATGTTCAATCAGACTATTTCTGCTTTCCTGTCTGCTTGGCAGGAAACTCGCATATCCCTGTGAAATCGTGACGGCTGCCTGTCTGCCAGAATCCTTATCCTCTATATGCAGCTGCTGCAGTTCTTTTTTTATCGTTTCTGCAATGGAAGTGATCGTATTTTCTTCCCCGTTCTGGATAAGCAGTACAAACTCATCCCCGCCAAACCTGTATGCCTTTCCACGTTTTTCCACGGCATTCTTCAAAACATCAGCAACATGTCGAAGACAACGATCCCCCTGAATATGCCCATATGTATCATTATGCTGTTTAAAGCAGTCGATATCAAGCACTCCGACAGCAATCTTTTCGCCTGTTTTTATTGCATGTTCAATCACATCCACAGCATCCTTCTCTAACATATACCGGTTGCCCAGCCCTGTCAGTGCATCCTGATTGGAACGTACCTCCGCATGTCTGCGTTGTTCTTCCTTTTCCTGAAGTTCAATCTTTAAGTCGATCGCACATGCACGTTCCTCATTGTCTGCTTTTTTCTGCTGCTGAGCCACATCTACATAGTGAATGCAGAGCTTTACATACTGCTCGTTGTCCCCAAGCTCCTTATAGTAATCCAGCCACATTTCATTGAGAATCATTTCATAATAAATGCTGTTCTGTTTCTTTGCATGCTGCTCAAATGCCAGAATCACTCTTTTCCACTTGTCAAACTCCTGCATATCTTTCAGCAGGCCGCACAAGTCACTTACATCTTCAATATAATCTGCTGCATTTGAATCATCAATTCCACCCTTTATCAATTCATCCAAATGCTCATACACATATTCTTTTTCCCCAATGTTCCAGTAAAGTCTTGATTTCAATGTCAGATAAGAGTAACGATACATTTCATTCACAATACCCTGGCTGCATTTTTCTAATTTAAGAAGTTCCTTGCGTGCATCGTCAAGCCGGTCAAGTTCCCCATAGGACTTCATGAGATTCATGTGTGTAATCAGATACCTGATCTGAAAATTCTCATTCTCTGTGTCTGTCACTTTTTCAAGTTCATCTGCAGACCTTTCAAAATATCCAATCGCCTTTTGGTGCTGCCGTAACTCCTGATATCTGGAACCTATGTTATTATACGCCAATGCCAGAACGGATGTTATTCCATGTCTTTTTGAACACTCTAACACTTCTAAATAACAATCCATTGCAGCCGATTCATTTCCAAGCGACACATAGATGACACCCATCATATTCTGCGCAAATGCATACTGTTCATAATTTTTTTCCATCCGATAGATATCGATTGCATTCTGCGTTAAAGTTGCCGCCTTATTTAATTCTTTTGAAAAAAAGGCTGTCCGGCCTTCCTCCATATATTCCGCCGCTAATTTCTCTATTTCACTCTCTGTATGCATATGCCACCCATTTACAAAAACTGTCACTTTTTGTTTCATAATACCATATTTGCCTGTGATGTTAAAGCATTTTCTCAATGAATATCCCATAACCCCTGGTCGGATCATTGACGAGCACATGTGTAACGGCCCCGATCAGTTTCCCGTCCTGTATGATCGGACTGCCGCTCATTCCCTGTACGATCCCGCCTGTCAGCTCTAAAAGTTCAGGGTCTGTAACCCGGATCAGGATTCCTTTATTTTCCTCTTTTCCGCTGTAATCAACACTTTCCACCATCACTTCATATTTTTTACTCTCCCCGGAAACAGACGATACAATAAACGCACTTCCGGTCCTGATATCCTGTTTATAACGCACCTCATAACACTCCCCGGTTTCTAACCACTTTAAGTTTCCGCTTAAGACTCCATGAATCCCAAGACCGGTGTTTTGCATGATCGAACCTATTCTTGTACTGTCCCCGTATTGAATAATACCGGAAAGTTCTCCCGGAGTGCCTGACTTTCCTTTCTTTATGCCTACAATATCTGTATGATAAAGATACCCTTCCGCCATACTCATGATTGTTCCGGTATCGCTGTCACTCACTGCATGTCCAAGTGCTGCATAGGTTCCATCTGCTTTGTAATAAGTAAGTGTTCCTACTCCCGCAAGGTCGTCCCTCACCCAGACACCAAGCATATATTTTCCACTGACACTCTTTACCGGATCCAGGGAAACCTCAATATATTCCTCGCCACGCATGATTCCAAGAATATCTTTTCCTCCTCCGGCTTCGTTCACTGCTGCAGCAAGGTCTTCTTTCTCGCTGACTGCCATCCCATTGACACTGACAATATAATCTCCGCTTTTTACAAGATTTTCTGACGGCTTTACCTCCCGTCCATCTACCCTCTCCACTTCCCCATTCCCGATCACAAGTACTCCTTTTGTTTTCGCATAAATTCCAACCGGCATTCCACTGGCATAAACCGTTTCCGGTTCCACCAGCATAACCGTGATATCTTTAACGGGAAAAATTCCAAATAATCTGCAATTTACACAATACGTAAGCGGTGAATCTTTTGTCAGATATTCAAATACCTCCGTACTGTCCTGCTTTAGCACAACACTGACCGGAACATCAAAATCATAAGATACCGTTTCTCCCGCTCTCACATATATCTCATCCGGCACAGCATTCTCAAACGATTTTACCGCAAAAATCAACGTAAAAAAGAATCCCATACAGGTAAGATTTTGTATAATTCTGTAATAAGCACTTATCTTTTTCATTCTCTCTCTCCTGTTTTCCCCATCTTTCGCAAAAAAAGAAGATATCCTGTTTCGATATCCCCTTTTTATTATATGTGCTTTTTTCTTTTTCACGCTGTTATTTATCCAAACTGCCCTGCCACTTCCTGACACACCGGCCTTTTTTTGGAATTTTTATTTTTTCTTTTTTGCGGCAAGTTCTTTCATTTCCCGCGCACTTTCTCTTACCTTATCCGTGATTTCAACACCGCCAAGCATACGGGACAGTTCGTCCACGGTTTCTGCCGTATCAAGCCGTCTGATCTTTGAGACGGTTGCGCCGTTTGAGACAGCCTTCTCAATCAGATAATGTGCATCCGCCATCGCAGCGATCTGCGGCAGATGTGTGATACAGATGATCTGGTGTGTACGTCCTAAAAGATTCATTTTCTCGGAAACCATCTGTGCCGTGCGTCCGCTGATTCCACTGTCGATCTCATCAAAGATCAGCGTCTCCACCTCGTCCTGATCGGCAAGCACTGTTTTTATCGCAAGCATAATTCTTGAAAGTTCTCCCCCGGATGCCACCTTTCCAAGCGGGCGTACCGGCTCTCCCGGATTCGTCGAGATCATAAACTCCGCATCGTCGTATCCGTTTGCTGTGTAATTTGACAGCACGTCAAACCGCATTTCAAATACAACGTCTAAAAAGTTCAGATCTTTCAATGCTTCCGTCACTGCAATAACCAGTTTTTCTGCATATTTTTTGCGGATATCGGACACTTTTTCACAGCTTTTCTGCAGTTTTTTCTCCGCGTTTTTTACTTTTTCTTTTAAATCAGCCAGATAAGTATCATAATCTTTTAACCGGAGCAGCCGTTCCTGTTTCGCTTCGCATGCACTTAATATTTCCTCAATAGAACTTCCATATTTTGACTTTAAGTGATTGATCTCATCCAGACGTTTTTCCAGATGGTAAAATGTCTCCTCGTCAAAATCTGTATCATCCAGATAATCTGTAATCTCCCGGTTAAAGTCATTGAGCAGATTGTCGATCTGCGTAAGCGTTTCTTCCATATCAGCAATTTTCTCATCATACACTGATACGCCTGAAAGTTCCCTTAGCGCACGTCCGGTCAGCTCTGATGCCTGATCCATCCCTCCGGTATACTGATACGCCTGATTGAGTGCTTCCACAATTTTTTTCCCATTGATGAAACGCTTATACTGTGTCTCTAATTCCTCATCTTCTCCCACAGTAAGTCCGGCCTCTTCAATCTCACCGACTTCATATTCCAAAAACGAAACTTCCCTTAAGCGTTCTTCCTCATCCACGTCCGCATCGTTTAACTCTGACACAAGTTTCTTATAGTCCTTATATGCCTCTGCAAGCTCCTTTTTCGGCTGCTCGATCTCTTCCTTTGCATAACTGTCAAGGATCTCTAAATGCTTTTTCTTCGACAAAAGTGACTGATGCTCATGTTGTCCGTGAATGTCAATCAAAACCGAAGCAATTTCTTTTACTTTTGAAGCAGGCACACTCTCGCCATTGACCTTCGAGACACCGCGTCCACCCGTGATCCTGCGGCTTAAGATGACCTCATCATCCTCAGTCTCCACATCAAGCTGCTTTAACACCTGTTTCTGCTTTTCGGTAACAGAAAAAATGAGTTCCACCAGCGCTGGTTTTTCCGGGTCACGCAGCATTTCTTTCTGAACCTTGCCTCCAAGTGCAAGATTGATTGATCCAATGATAATGGACTTTCCGGCACCTGTCTCACCGGACAGGATATTTAATCCCCCGGCAAAATCGACCTCCGACTCATCAATCAGTGCTAAATTTTTCACATGCAGATTTTGTAACATAGAATCTCCTTCCTGCGCATTCCCGCGCATTCTCTCCCGGAAGTATCTCCTCTTTTCTGACAGTCTGTTATTCTTCTACAATTTTGCGCAGCCGTCCCATAACTTCAACAGTTTCCTGTACACTTCTGACTGCACACATGATCGTATCATCCCCGGCAATACATCCCACAACTTCATGCAGATGCATGGCATCAAGTGCCGCAGCCACCGCCATTGCCATTCCTGATACCGTCTTGATAACAAGGATATTCTGTGCCATATCCATGGAAACAAATCCATCGCGGAACACTCTGGTATATTTTTCAGACAGATCTTCGCTTGCCTCCATCAGTGCAACATATTTCTGCCTGCCCCCGTTGACTGCCACCTTTGTCAGCTTCAATTCCCGAATATCCCTCGAAACCGTTGCCTGCGTTACCTGATATCCTTCCCTCTCTAAATAATCCGATAATTCTTCCTGTGTTTCGATGTTATTCTTTTTTATCAGTTCAAGTATTTTTGCCTGTCTCTTTGTTTTCATACTTTCTCCTGTTCTAAAGATAAATCCACTATTATGTATAAGCGCTCATCTTCCTGCGCAATATTTCAAGGAAACTTTCACTGCTCAATTTACAGATCTTTGCCGTATCTTCCGCCCTGCGCACCACAAAACGATCGCCCACTTCCAAACGAACTTTGCTGTCTCCGTCAAAACTGACTTCCACCATCTCGTCTTTCTGGGAGCGACGCTTTCCAAGTTCTACGGTAACCTCCTCATCTGCACTGATCACGATACTTTTTGAGCTTAAGTTATGATCATTGATCGGCGTGATCAGCATCATCTGTGCCTTCGGGTCCACGATCGGACCTCCCGCCGACATATTATATCCTGTAGATCCGGTTGGTGTCGATATAATGATTCCATCTGCGCGGAACGTATTCAGATATTCACCATTGACATAGACGATCAGATTTACCACCGAAAGTGCCCCGGTTCTGTGAATTACCACATCATTGAGTGCGATATCCGCAGGCAGTATCTCACCACCCTTGATCCCGTATCCGCCAAGCATCATCCGCTCTTCGACCATGTAGTCGTCTTTCATGAGCTTGTCAACTGCCGCAAATACGTCTTTTTCTTCCAGCTCACACAGATATCCCAGTGTCCCTAAATTGACACCGATCAGCGGCAGTCTGCTCTTTACCAAAGCTGCTGCTGCACGGATCAGCGTACCGTCTCCACCGAGCACCAAAACTCCCTGTGTATTTTCAGGAATATCCTCCCTGTGCGGTGCCGCCTCACCCGGTGTCTCCCCGTTACTGAAAAAAGTGCTGCAGGAACCACCCTTTTTCTCAATGTATTCTTTAATGCGATTGGTCAGCCTCGCCTCAGAATCCTTATAATAGTTTGTGATAATCAGAAAATTTTTCATTTATTTGTCCAGTTCTCCATGTGCCGCATCTACCACTTTTTGTACATCGACAGATTCTTCCACGCCTGCCTGTTCTGCCTCTGCCTCTTTTTTCAGATGCACCAGATACTCAATATTGCCCTCAGGTCCCTTGATCGGCGAATATTCCAGATGAAGCACAGAAAATCCGATTGAAAGTGCGAATGATATGACCTTATCAATTACTTCCTCATGTACGGATTTATCGCGCACAACACCTTTTTTTCCTACTTTTTCTCTTCCCGCCTCAAACTGTGGCTTGATCAGGCAGACCATTTCGCCGCCATCTGCCAACAGTTCTCTTGCCGGGCCTAGCACCTTCGTCAATGAGATAAATGAAACGTCAACAGATGCAAAATCTAATACATCATCGATATCCTGTGGTGTCACATAACGGATGTTCGTCTTTTCCATGCAGACCACCCGCGGATCCTGTCTTAGTTTCCATGCAAACTGACCGTATCCGACATCGACAGAATACACTTTTTTTGCGTTGTTCTGGAGCATGCAGTCTGTAAATCCTCCGGTCGACGCCCCGATATCCATACAGACTTTGTCATTTAATTCTATATCGAAATGTGTCATCGCTTTTTCAAGCTTCAATCCGCCTCTGCTTACATATTTCAGCGTATTTCCTTTTATCTCGATCTTTGCCTCTGTATCAAACATGGAACCTGCCTTGTCCTCGCGCTCATTTTCCACGAACACATTGCCTTCCATGATCATCGTCTTTGCTTTTTCCCTGGACGGTGCCAGTCCTCTGTTTACCAACAATAAATCCAATCTTTCTTTCAATGAATCTGTATCCTTTCTGCCTTATAATGGATGATAAACCTCTTTGATCCGTTTTAATATGGTATCCGCATCAATACCGACTTCGTGGTATAGAATATCCACATTTCCATGCTCCACATACTCATCAGGGATTGCTATATTAAGTACATTCACATAGATTCCCTGTTCGTTATAAAAACGGGTGATATGCTCCCCGAAGCCACCATTTATGACATTCTCTTCCATGGTAACGACCAGTGTATGTTTCGATGCAGCCTCCATTAACATCTGTGTGTCTAACGGCTTTGCAAAACGGGAATTGATAAGACTTGCAGGAATGCCTTCTTCCCTTAATGCCGCATGCACTTTTTCAGCCGTCTTAACCATCGATCCTAACGCAACCAGTGCAATCTCTGATTCACGATAGATCCATTCACTCTTGCCGGCGGAAATCGGCTGCCTGTATTCTTTCAACCCGTCATACGCTTCCCCACGCGGATACCGCACTGCGATCGGTGTCGGAAAATCGACGGCATACTTGATCATATCGGAAAGTTCCCATTTATTTTTCGGTGCCATGATCGTCATGTTCGGAATCGCAGACAGATAGGATATATCGAAAATACCCTGGTGTGTCTCTCCGTCACTGCCGACAAGTCCTGCCCTGTCGATTGCAAAAACAACCGGCAGATTCTGAATACACACATCATGCAGGATCTGGTCATATGCACGCTGCAGGAAAGATGAATATACCGCAAATATCGGTTTTAACCCTGCCGCCGCAAGTCCTGCCGCAAACGTAACTGCATGTTCCTCCGCAATACCAACATCAAAGAAACGATCCGGGAACATATTATGAAAACGTTTGAGTCCCGTGCCGTCCGTCATAGCCGCTGTGATCGCTACCACTTTTTCATCACGGTCACCAAGCTTGCGCATCACAGTTGAAAAAATATCCGTGTAGTTTGCTTTCACTCTCGGTTTGCTTGGCAATCCGGTCTCAATATCAAACGGCTCCGTACCATGAAATCTTGCCGGATGGCGCTCGGCAGGCAGATATCCTGCACCTTTGTGTGTTAAAACATGTACCATGACCGGGCCTTCAATATTCGACGCTTCTTTCAGCAGTCTTAAGATTCCCTTCATATCACTGCCATCAACCGGTCCTAAATAAATGATGCCCATCTCTTCAAAAAGCATACCCGGAATAAACAGCTGTTTGATTCCACTCTTCGTCTTACGGATCCGCTCTACCATTTTATTGCCGTAAACCGGAATCTTATTTAGCGAATTCATTACGCCCATTTTCAGATCCAGATAGGCATCTGCCGTCCGAAAACCTGACAAATATGTCGAGAGTCCACCGACATTTTCAGAAATAGACATATTGTTATCATTCAGCACAATAATAAAATTAGATTTTAACTGTGCCGCATTATTCAGAGCTTCAAATGCCATGCCGCCAGTCAGCGCACCGTCCCCGATCACAGATACGACCTTATAATCCTCGCCCGCGATCTCTCTGGCATGTGCATAGCCTAATCCGGCAGAAATCGAGGTGGAACTGTGTCCCGTATCAAAGCAGTCACAGTCGCTTTCTTTTCGTTTCGGAAAACCGCTCATCCCGCCATATTTGCGGAGTGTATCAAAGTTTTCTCTTCTTCCGGTTAACAGTTTATGTGTGTAGGACTGATGACCAACATCCCAGATCAGTTTGTCCTTTGGCAGATCCAAAAACAGATGAAGCGCCATGGTAAGCTCCACCACACCCAGATTTGACGCCAGGTGTCCACCGGTAACCGATATTTTCTGAATTAAAAATTCACGGATCTCATCCGCTAATATCTCTAACTCTTCCTCTGAGAGTTCTTTGATATCATTTTCTTTTTTTATTTTTTCCAATATCATACTGACTTCCTCTGTTTCCCGGTTCTCTTTTTGTACCGATTTATTCAGGATATAATGAGCGCAAGAGAGTCAATATGCCTGCATAATTGACGAACGGCGAATTGGATCATGCGCTGTTTTTGCACAGGATATAATGAGCGCAAGAGAGTCAACATGCTCGCATGATTGACGAACGGCGAATTATTTTTCACGCGAAATCAGATAGCGCAATAATTCTGTCAGGAATTCATTTTTCACAACCAGTGTCTCCATCTGTGCGATCGCCTTTTCCGAAAGGTCTGCAACATCCTGTTTTGCCTTCTCGATTCCTTCATACGTCACATAGGTGCTCTTGTGATTCTTCTCATCACTGCCGATCGGCTTTCCAAGCACTTCCATCGTACTTGTCACATCGAGGATATCATCCTGTATCTGGAATGCAAGGCCGACTTTTGATGCCACCGCTTCCACGATCTTCTGTTCACTTCCGGTCGCCCCAGCAAGAACAGATCCAATCATCATGGACGCCTCGATCAGCGCACTTGTCTTGAGACGATAGATAAAATCAAGTTTTTCTTTTGTCATATCACAGGTATTCTCAGACTCAACATCCACTGTCTGTCCGCCGACCATTCCATAAATTCCCGCTTTTGCAGACAAAATACGGATTGCTTTTCCAATTCCCGGATTCTGTGGTTCGATATCCAGTGCCTTCGCCGCCGTCTCAAATGCATATGTCAAAAGAGCATCCCCGGCAAGGATCGCCATTGCCTCCCCATACACCACGTGTGTTGTCTTTTTGCCACGGCGGTATTCATCATTGTCCATCGCCGGAAGATCATCATGCACCAGTGAATATGTATGTATCATCTCGATTGCAGCCATAAACGGCTCGATTACTTTCGATTTTCCGCCAAACAGCCGGTAAGTCTCTAACATAAGAATCGGCCGTAATCTTTTTCCTCCTGCAAGAAAACTGTAATTCATTGCTTCGATCACAGTTTTCTGGTATCCCTTTTCCTCTGGCAGATAGGAAGTTATGATCTGTTCTGCCTCATCTGTATGTCTGCCTATTTCCGCTTTGATATCCATATCTGCTCCTCCATATGCACCGTCTGCATCTTAAAAATCTTCCAGTTCCCCTTTGGCATTTAAAATCTGCATCTTTTTCTCTACGGTATCTAACATCACATTGCACTCTTTTAGTTTTTCCACACCGCTCTGATACAGCAAAAATGACTGTTCCAGTGAAATCTCCGGCTGTTCCATCTGTTTTAAAATATCCTCAAGCTCTGCAAAATTATCTTCCAGCGCAGGCTTGTTTTTTGTTTCATCGCTCATGTAAAACCTCCGTCACCTCTGCCTCTAACGCACCTTTTAACAGGCGGATTTTCACACGGTCACCCGCTTTCACACCCTCTGCATCTGTAAGTGTATGCCCGTTTTCATCTGTCACATAAGAATATCCCTGTGCAAGTTTTTTTACCGGCGACACACCCTCTAATCTTTCCGAAAGCAGCGCCAGCTTATGCCTGCGCAGCTCAATCATATGCTCCATGCGGTTTCTTAGCTGTTCTTCCAGATCTGCCGCATATTTTCTTTTTTCGCGCAACTGCCCCTCAGGGCTCAGATAGGAAAGTCTGTCCTTTGCATGTTCTAATTCTTTTCGCATCTGCTGGATGCGCTGCATATTCAATAAGAACATCCGCTCTTTGATCTCGCCAAGTCTTCCCTCCACTGCCGCATAATCAAACACTGCAAGTTCTGCTGCTGCCGACGGCGTCGGTGCCCGCAGATCTGCCACAAAATCAGCGATCGTCCAGTCTGTTTCATGACCGACTGCTGAAATAACCGGAGTTTCACACTCAAAAATGGCTCGCGCTACCTCTTCCTCATTGAACGCCCACAGATCTTCAATCGAACCACCGCCCCTGCCGACAATCATGACATCCACCCCAAGCGCATCTAACGCATGGATTCCATTTACAATACTCTCTACAGCACCATCCCCCTGCACTAAAGCAGGGTATAAAATCAGCTGCACAAACGGGTTACGTCTCGCAGAAATATTGCGGATATCCTGCACCGCAGCACCGGTCGGTGCTGTCACAACTCCGATCTTCATTGCATACGGCGGGATCGGCTGTTTGTATTCTGCCGCAAACATTCCCATTTCTTCTAATTCCTGTTTCAGAGCTTCAAACTTCTGGTAAAGGTTTCCCGCACCGTCAAGTTCGATTTCTCTTGCATAGATCTGATACTTTCCATCACGCTCGTATACTTCCACCGAACCCGTCACGACAACCTGGTCGCCTTCTTTCATCTGGAACTTCAGACCTTTTCTGCTGCCCGCAAACATCACTGCGTTAAGCGTCCCGGCTGCATCCTTGATCGTAAAATAGATATGACCGGACGTATGATATTTGCAGTTAGACACTTCTCCCTTTACACTGATCCGCTGTAACATAAAATCCTGGGCAAACATATTTTTGATATATGTATTGACCTGCCCTACGGAATATACGTTTTTCATCATACCAGTTTTGCCAGTACGCCATTTACAAATGAAGGTGAATTGTCCGTGCCGTACTGTTTTGCAAGTTCCACCGCCTCGTTGATTGCAACTTTCGCCGGTACATCTTCCTCATACAGCATTTCATACACTGCCAGACGGATCAATGTCAGATCAACTTTTCCCATTCTTCCTGTTTTCCAGCCTTCTGATACCTCATTGATCTTCGCGTCGATCTCCTCAATCTTTTCAGAAATCTTTTCTACTTTTTCAAAATATATGTCTTGTCTTTTTCTTCCAGCTGCAGGCATCATCCTCACACAATGCAATCTGCTCTGACATCTCTTCCTGATTATAAAATTCCACACGGAACAGCATTTTAAATACCTGCTCTCTTATCTCTCTTCTGGTCATATTCTTTTCTTCTGTCATCCTTTCTTCTTGTATTCTTTTACGCATAAGGAAAAGGATGTCGCTTAAGACACCCTCTTTTCTTAGAATAGCATTATTTATTGTTGCCCATGTCCACACTTGCGATACGGATGTTCACTACGGATACTTCAAGTCCTGTCATATTTTCAATCGCATTTTTACTCTGTCCTGTACTTTGGCAGATACCTCCGGAATGGAATAACCATAAGAGATATTCAGCGCAACGTCCACATTGACGGTTCCCTCAAGCACCTCTACTCAATGCCTTTGGAAGATTCTTCATGCCAAGCTTACTAACAAGTTCATTTGTAATGTTGCCAGCCATGGAACCTACCCCTTCAACCTCTGTAGCGGCAAGCCCTGCAATGATGGCAACTACTTCATCTGCTATCTTCACTTCTCCCAAATTACCATCCTTTATTTTAAATGTTTTTCTATCCTCACCCATCGCTAATTGCCTCCTAAGTGATATTATAAACTTATTATAACAGACTATTCTTGTTTTGGAAACTAAAATTTGTATAAAACCGGGATTATCTGTCAGAATGGTAGTATCTTTATCTTTAAATCAGTTTGATATAGACATCTAACTGCTGTTCTTACAATTCTGCCACTAAATCTGCAAATTCTCCGAGCTCTCCTCGTACCGCATAGGTTTCCAGGGCATTGTAATAATCCAGTCGATTTTCTTTTGCGATAGATACCGGCCATTCCCAACTGGCGGAACATGCCCCGCACCACTGATCCGTACTTCCTGATTCCGGTAAATACCACCAACTATAATATTTTCTGTCAAAATTGCATGAATATCCTTTACAATAGGTTCATCCAGTATTTTTCCTTCCGCAATGCACTTTTTAACATACTGATACGCCTTCTTGTGATTGACAACTTCATATATTTCACGCAGTTCTTTTCCGCCTACAGATATTCCATCTTCCAGTACTACCTTGGTTTCCATCAGCGTCAATGTATTACCTTCTATAGCTGTGGAATTATGTGTAAAAGTTAATTCAAAGTCTTTTTCATAGGAAGATAATATTGGCTTTGCACAGTTTTTGACTTTGAGTCATTTCGATAGTATGGCTCATGTGAACGTTAATACTTATCATAACCTAACTGATCGTCCATTTCGGCTTCTAACATTCCCTGAATTGTACTAGCCAGCAAATTTTTAAAGCGCCTTATATATCATTAACAGTTTCTATGCAAAAGTAGTTATTTTTTTAAACAAGAAGATTAAAGTGAAGAAACGCCAGAATCGACATCCACCGAATCTAGCGTTTCTTTATCATAGAATCATTTTACAGCCCTTTGCTTTTACTCGTCCTTATAAGTATTTCTTACATTTTTAAACTTTGTCTGTCCAGATACTGCTATTCCAACAACATCTAACACATCTACTTCTAATCCAGGATAGTACGGATAAAATCTATTTTGTTTCCATTGACTAACGGTCATATCTCCAGAAGCCTTTTTTGAAAAAGAATACTGAGGCATATCTTTCTTATTTCCTCTTAAATCTTTTCCATCACTAGAACGCATTATGACTTCAAATTTTTCTACGTCCCATATTTTCTTTTCAACATTCTTTACCATTGGCATCTTTTGTGCACCCCCTTGTCATAACAATACTACAAAAGAAGATAGATTACAAGAAGTTATTTGCCTACAATATCAACTGTCCATAAAATTTCTAAATTGATAGTAAAAATAAATCATTTTTACCTGCAAAAGCATATGCATACCACGTTTTTTCTGCTTTTACTGTATACGGATTGTCAGTTGTTACATTCTCATCATCATTAAGAAATGTATTCGTCATCAATAGATACGCATATACCTTACTATTATCAGATATGCCATTAACATAAAACCATTCATATGCTTGATCCAATCAAGAAACTGCAAATTCCGCTTCATCAGATCACCGATTCCGCTAGCAACGGATCAGTGTTTCCGGTTGTAACGGAACACTTTTCCGCTTCGTCGGATCACGCATTCTTATAAAGTGTTATAGTTTTTTCGTAGTCATTATTTTTAGATTACGAAAGGAGGCATTTTTATGCAGGACTACAACACTATTATTGGTGCTATTCAGATGCGTCTGAATAAGTGCCCAACCAGATCTGTTATGGATCGTTTTCGAATCGGATCAAACTCTTACTTGATCATGAGTCGATATAAGGCTCTTGAGCTCACCATTGACGAGCTTGAAGCTATACCATTCTATTTGCTGTGCTTATTTTCTTAGTATTGGTCGAATGACAATATGGACATTCTACTGCTGTTCTTATATTGGATATATCTGCATCATCCTTGCCAGCTTTATATTTTTCTGGTAACATAGTCCAACCACAAGTCATACCAGAAAATAAAATGGCAAATCCACCTATTACCATCATCAGATAACCAATACCTTTTAATTCCATTATAAAGCCTTGATTATTTTCTTTCATTCTTGCTTCTACTTGATGAGGATATATTGTTTTTACTTGCACCTTGCCATTTATATCTGTAAATGTATATTCTGATTCATTACACATTTCTGTATATGTATTGTTATATTGAATCGAATAAATCCCTTTGAAAATCAATCCAACTAAGACAACAACTAATGCAATCAGCAATATATAAAATCTTGTCTGCTTTTTCAAAACATCAAAATTCTTTTTCATAACTAAATCACCAGCTTTCCTATTTCTTTTTACTTCCGACATACAATATTGCAGATATAATCGCTGATACTCCCAAAGTAAATATAGACACACCTATTGATATTGCATCTGTTACCCATGTGGCTGTGTTAGGCTTTGTCGGATCTGGAATATAAAATGCTTTTGTACAAACAAAATATGCTACTACTGTAAGCAAAATCGGTACAATGATATGTAATATTTTCTTTTTCATGCTAACTCCTTTCATCACCACGGCATTACCAATAACCCTGTAGAAACAACTAACAGAACCACGGCAATATAATTAAAAATATTCACAATCTTATAATTGTCCCTATGGAATATCATGCTTATAATCACAAGAACAAATCCAACTACAACAACTAAGATTTTAAATAACGAATCATAAATTTGTGACAAACTGATGCCAATATGTCTAAACCATATATTAAAAGCATTCCACAAATAAAATATCTGTGATACTAACCCAAGTCCAGTAAATATTGCATTTATCTTTTTATTCATCCGCTTCACTCTCCCTCCACCGGGGCACATAAAAACCACGCTATATTAAGTACCATACAGCAGCAGTCGTACCCTAAAATTTCAGAAAATTATTTTTTGAATGTCCAATGATCATCCTTTATCATATACTGTCCGTCTTCATAGACCACATTATATCTGGATTTCTTTGTATCTCCATTCTTTTCATAATAGAAATATCCTTTGTCTGGAACTAAGACTATTTTAGATGGATTATCTGATTTATCACCATTGCTCAAATAAGCACTATCGTTGTCAACGGTAAATATAAAATCATAATCCCCATCACCAGTTTTCCATGTGCCATCTATTACTTCTGACATTTCCTCTTTACTCTGGAATTTTACATTTTTGTTTATCTTAATTACAAGTGGAATACAGATAAGTAAGATCAGAATAATAGCTGCCATAAAAGCAAAAATTATCTTCTTATTCTTCATATATAATTTTTTTCTCCTTTACCATTCACTCCCACAAGAATTACAATGCCATTGCTTCTTAACCTTCTGCGAAAATATACCCCATAATGCTACACTTCCTGCTTTTGTCATAGCAGAAATTTTTTGAATATTTTCACTTTGACACGTAGGACATTTCGGTTTATTAACATTTGCTTCTTTGTTGCTTGCAAAATATGTTTCTGCTTGATGATTTAAACTATCTCTTCTAGCTTCCATGATACCAGACAAAAATTCAAAATCCGTCATTTGTCTACCAGTTTGTTTCTCAATTCTTTTTCTATAATCAGAGTATTTTTCTAGTATTTCAGCATCAGATAACCTATATTCCTCGTTACCAATTTTTATTAAGTCATAATCAATATCAAGGAATGGTATCTTCTTTCCGCAACAAGTACATATATCTGCCATACCTTCTACCTCCAATCCTAATAACTCTATTATATCCCTTTTAACGAAGATATTCAATTCAAAGAATACAAAGTACACTTGTTTCATATACTAACGAAACGGAGGTGCTATGATGATTGACTATTCCCCATTTTGGAATACACTTGAAAATTCAAGCGAAAACTGGTACACACTTACAAACAAACATCATATGTCACATAGCACACTCCACCGATTAAAACATAATAAAGATGTATCAACAAAAACACTTAATGATTTATGCAGGATTCTTGATTGTAATATTTGCGATATTGTCAGATATATTCCATCTGATACAGACCAACCATTATAATAAATTACAAAGCAACAAATGTACTTTCATCATTTTTTGTATCAAACATCCACACATTCCCAGAATCACTTACTAAATTACTTATTTTTGAAATCTCTTGTATTGTATATTTTGAAAAATCATCAGGATATTGTTTTATGTTTTTGCATAAAATATTTGCACATGTTTGAAAGTCACAATCATTAGGATGAAATAACATCATTGAAACTGGCTTTAAATCTATATGTTTTTTCCTCAATGTAACTGCAAATAATTTTGCTTTCCTATCTACAGTTCTTCCTGCAACCAAAAAACAAGCATTACTATTTGCTATTAGTTTTGCCCATTCAGTATCCATATTGATAATTGCATTACACATCGAATATATATTACTTGCAAGATCATTAACAAACCAATTTTGATAACCTTGCATACCTTTATAGCACTTCATAAAAAAAGATTGTGCTCCATAGTTTCCAGCAAAAGCTACAGATGTATTATTATTAACCACTTCTATTTTTATATCATCATCCGATATGAATTTACCCTCTGCATCTGTTATTCTATTGTCCGCTGCTAAATAAACCTTCTTATCCATAACATATCCAAATATAACACTCATTTTTACTTCTCCCAACATTATTAATTATATGCTCCATTTTACCATATCCACCTACAAAAAAGGTAAAAAAATAGGGCATATCAGATAAACTAATATCCAATATGCCCTAATCTCTAATCCCACAACGAATAGAACCACTTAGAAAATAATTCCAATGCCTCATTCTTGCAATCTTCCCTGTACTGGCTCAATGCTTTTTCTTCCTCATAATATTTTTCCTCAATATCCTTATACTCTGGTATTTCACTAGGAAAATGCAAAACTCTACTATGTTTATTTTTCTTTTCTTCTTCGAGTTTTTGTCCAAAGATTCCATATTTTGCTTCAAACTCTTGTAATACACCCTCATGCTTTTTCTGATATGTATTTTTCTTCTGGCACATTTCCTCATTCATTTCTCTAAATAAGAATATCATCTTATCCAAAATTTTATCCCACTCTGCATGACATTCATCATTGCAGGAAATCCCATGTTCATCCACGTACTCTGTCCCCAAACAGCTCGGACTTCCATGCTTTGTATCTTTGAATTGTTGCAACATATCTGGCATAAGATTCATAAACCAATAATCAATGTTCCATAAATCCTTATCGCAACAATAACTTTTGCACTCTCTGGCTGTGTATTTTATATTCCAGGCTGCGGGCCGTTATCTTCGGTCTATTTTCCTTTCATCCACCAAAAATCTGGTTTTATTCCATCCCACATTATCCATGTAGCACCCTCCATCAAAATAGCAATATCCCCGTCAATGACGAGGATATCTTCTATACTGGTATGTAACACTTTGCTTAGAATCAGCAGATTATCCAAGTTGGGTAACGATTTACCAGAAAGCCATTTATAGACTGCCTGTGGATTTTCAAATCCCATAACTTCTTGAATATCTTTTACTGTATATCCATTATTCAATAAAAGTTCTCTGATTCTGTTTCCTGTTGCTTCTTGTTGGATTGATAAATATATAGGCTTCACATTGCTCCTCCTTATACATCTTCCATCCCGATACACAAACATATTTTATCATTATTTCAATGTTTCTTCCAGTAATTTTATCTGACAGCACCTCGAAATTATATTTAATTTTATGCCTATAAGCATTATCTGTCATTAAACTATTGGTTTAATTCAGTTTTACAACGTTTCCCTCTTTGGAAACGTCAATCTTCATACGGACTATAAGGATGCACCTCATATTTAATCAATGCATCAAATAGCCTGTCTGGTATCTTATCTCTATATCTCAATGCCAATACCCTAATCTCCGATTCCTTAAATAGTTTATATTCTTGAAAAGCTTCTTCTTCCGTATTCCAGTAATGCAGCTTAACTTGTTTGTCATGCCCGAATGGTGTGATCCTTGCAAAGAACTTATCCCTTGCTTTGTCATAATCAACACCGATAGCATAAACCTTTGCTGATTTATAACGGCTTCTTCTCTTTGTAGCACTTGCCAAGGGATAACCAACTGATTTAATATCAAATTGCTTGCCTCATAGTGAACCAATAAGCTTAACTAAGTGACATTGGTTCCAAACATTTAAAATTCCTCCCATAATAATCTTTGTTTTTCTCTTGTTAACTCGCTTTTTCTCACATTTTCATTTCTTCATAGAGATATTTTCTAAGTCTATGTCATTCCCCTTGGCCATGAATCATGGATATTCGGATGTTTAGGGTGCACAAAATAAGACGTCGTCTTATTCTGCTATGATCGGCCTTTCTTTCCCCAACTCCTTACGGCAGCCTAACCTCCCATGTCATACAGGATCTCCTTTACTTCTGGGTCCTTAATTCCTTCGTTCTGCTTATCCATAAAGGGGCGTCATGATGCTCCTTCGCTGAGTCTCTGCTCTGATGGAAATAAATCTGACTTGGCTCTCTATGTTTATGAAATTCTTCTGTTCCTTTCAGCGCCTTACGGCGGACGTCTCCTGAATCTCACAGTTGGTCTTCTTACGCTACCTGCGGCTGCCTGTGAATGTCAGAAATCAACTTCTGTGCATCATAGGTCACTCCTTTTGCCAGGATGGCATAAAAGACCCGTATCAGCTTACAGCTGATGGCAATCACGGATTGTTTCTTCTTGAGTGGATTGTTCGCTCTTGTCGTGTAATACTCATGCAATGACTTAAACTCTGGGTTCTTCGCTATCAGCGGAATTGCTGCATTGAACAGTACTGCCCGCAGCTTACTCCGACCTCTTTTGCTTATGGTCGTCTGTCCTTTGTGCTTTCCTGAGCTGTTCTCCCGTAATGAGAGTCCTGCCAGCTTTGTATCTGTCTGGGTGATTCGAAACGCCTCCACATCACCCACTTCTGCCAGAAATCCGGCTACCGTGATTACTCCTATACCTTTGATGGCAAGCATCTGCTCGCTTTCGGGTATCTTCCTGCACAGCTTTTCTATTTCCTCCATAACGGCATCCAGCTGTGCCTTTTTGTATTCGTAATCCTCGAGCAACAGTTTCATTTCATACTGGGCAGCCGAAGAGCCTTTCTTTAACCCGATGCTGCGTTTTGCTGTCTCACACAGGGTCGTTGCCCTTTTCATTCCCACAGCCCTAAGCTTTGCATCACGCCAGATTTGATTGATTTTCTCGGCTCCTAGTTCCACGATTGCTTCCGGAGTACAAACTTTCTTTAGAAGCAGCATACTGCTCTGTGCTTCATAGTCCCCAAACACATCTGTGTACTCGGGGAAATATATGGCGAACCATCTGGCAAATCTGTTTTTGATCTGGGTCATCTCCCTGATGAGTCTCTTACGATTGGCCACCATAATTCTTAAATCAGCATACACACCATCCGGTGTATACGGTGCAGAATACCGGCCCTCGGTAACCAGCTTTGCGATCACCTTCGGATCCTTCCTGTCATTCTTGCTTTGGCTGTTGTCATCCAGTTCCTTGGTCTGCTTTACCGCATAAGGGTTAACCATAACCAGGAGGATGCCCTCATCCTCAAGATAAGCGCCAAGGTCAAACCAGTAATGACCTGTCGGCTCGATACCTACGATTGCATCCAGCTTCTTATACTTGTCCTGTAAATGCTGCATCCATGCTTTGAAAGATTCAAATCCTTCTCTGCTGTTGCTGAACGGAAAGACTTTCCCAAGCTCAATGCCTCTCCAGTCAAATGCCCTGGCGTACTGTGTCGTGCTTCCGATATCGATTCCAACTACCAAAGTTGATTCTTTTACTTGATTGATTTTTTCATTCTGCTTATAATTCATTTGTGGTGTCTCCTTTGAACAATGATTCTTATTAACCGCCAAGTTAACAATCATTATTCTATGGGTGGCACTCATTTTTAAACCGGTTATTTGTTACTTAACAGGAATGCTCCTTGTATTTTTCTAATGAAATGCATATTTCTTAATTCGGTCATATAAAGGCTCTCTGACGCTCTCTGTGGCTCATACAGGCATTTTATGACCATTAGTGTATTTGTGTTTTAAGGCACTAAAATAAGCCCACATACTCATAATAAATACAAGTATATGGACTTATTTAGATGTCCTAAATATAAATAATGCACTGCACTATTTTTTTACATAAGATTCTTTTCTCCAAATATAATTGATTATTTTGTCTCCATCAAAATTGAGCTGTCTCCATTTTGTCTCCACAGATATACAAAATTATATCAATTTATATGAAGATATATCAACTTACTATTAATTTTGATTTTACGCAAACCCTATAAAACAGCTCTAAGTCCCTATTTCCCTACAATCTCCGCCGTATCAATGAACTCATACGGTGTCGTCTGGTACACATAATAGTTCAGCCAGTTTGAGTGAGGATATTCCCATGTGACCGCCACTCCAGCCTCGGCTTTTCGTATCATCATCATCCGGATAATAGTTGACCGGGAGATCGATCGGCAGTCCTTTTCTTTATCACGTTTGTACTCCTTGTCAAGTGTGACACGGTCATACTCCGGGTGTCCCATGACGAAAATGCGTCTGCCTTCGTCTGCGATTGCAAGGAACACCTGCCTCATCAGACTCGGCAAGAATCGTCAGATCCGGTATTTTACGGATATCTTCCGCTCTCACTTCTGTATGTCTGGAGTGCGGTGCCATAAAATAATCGTCAAAGCCGCGGACTAACGGCACTTTGCGGTTCATGACATGATGTTCAAACACCCCGAATACCTTTTGTCCAGCAGATGCTTTTTCAATCCATAATGATAATAAAGTCCTGCCTGTGCACCCCAGCATAAATGCATCGTGGATGTCACATGTGTTTTCGTCCATTCAAAATATCACACATTTCCTTCCAGTAGTCCACTTCCTCAAATTCCATCTGTTCCACCGGAGCCCTGTGATGATGAGTCCGTCAAAATAACGGTTTTACTCCATCAAACGTCTCGTAGAATTTGTTTAAATGGCTCATGGATGTGTTTTTGACTCATGGGACGATACTGTGATAAATGTCACATTGATCTGCAGCGGTGTGTTCGACAGCGAACGCAAGGCTGCAGCTCTGTGTCTTCTTTTAACGGCATTAAATTCAGGATTCCAATCTCAATAACGCGGATATCCTGATGTGTTGCTCGACTTTCATCCATAACAAATATATTTTCCTTCTCCAATATCTCTTTCGCCGGTAAATCACTCTGTGTTTTAATTGGCATAACATTCTCCATTCTCTGAGCAACTTGTTGCGAAGCGGCGACGGAAATTTCAAATTTCTGTCTGCCATAAAAGATATTTGTTTTGCTCAGAAACAAATATCTGTGTGGCAAATAAGCTATCGAGCTTATTTGCCACACTATTCTCCATTCTCTGCGCTGATTCCAAGCAGTACAAACAGTTCTGCTTCCGTGAGCACCGTGATTCCAAGTTCCTGTGCCTTTGTCAGTTTGCTGCCCGCACTCTCTCCTGCAACAACATAATCTGTCTTTTCGATACGGATCCTGATACTTTTCCGCCGTATTTCTCCACCAGTTCCGCCGCTTCTTTTCTTCCAAGTGTCGGCAGTGTACCTGTGATGACAACTGTTTTCCACTGACTGCCGAATCGATCGTCTCGGTCTCTTCCGCTTCCATGTTCACACCTAAAGACTTTAGGCGGGCGATCATTTCTTTATTTTTTCATCATGGAAGAAACGGAAAATGCAGTCTGCGCTGACTTCCCGACATCGTCCACCTCCATCAGGGCATCCCTGTCAGCATCCTCTAAATCAAGGATCGAAGAAAAACGTTTCATGATCGTCTTTGCGGCAGCTTTTCCAACATTCGGAATACCAAATCCGGTCAGAAGCATGTATGCATCATTTTCTTTTGCCTTTTCGATTGTTTCTAAAAGCTTGTCTGTATTCTTTTCTTTTCCGATAATACCCTGTTCGATCAACTCTTCCCTGTGATCTTTCAGTTCAAATATATCGGCAATATCCTTAATATACCCCAAACGAACAAGTTCTTCAATATAAACTGTACCAAATCCTTGATATCCATGGCATCCCTGCCGACAAAGTTAATGATATGACGTTCTAACTGCGCCGGGCAGTTTGGTGAAGTACACTTGATATCCGCAGTATCTTTTCACGTTCCGTCTTTGCACCGCAGACCGGACAGACATCCGGAATCATAAAACGCTTCCAGCCGTCCGGTCTTTTCCTTGCGGACTTCTTTTACTTTCGGAATGATCTCTCCGGATTTGTAAACCACGATCGTATCGCCAATGCCGACATCTAAATCATCAATGAAATCCTGATTGTGCAGTGTTGCCCTTGAAACAGACGTTCCACACAGGCGCACCGGCTCAAACACGGCAGTCGGTGTGATCCTTCCGGTCCTTCCAACGGAAAGTTCAATATCAAGCAGTTTTGTTTCCTTTTCTTCCGGCGGATATTTGTATGCGATTGCCCATTTTGGAACTTTTGATGTATTTCCGAGCAGTTCCCTGTCCGAATAGCGGTTGATCTTAATGACCGCACCATCGATATCGTAGCCGAGATTTCCACGGTTTTCTCCGATCGCTGTAATTGCATTCCAGACTTCATCCGCTGTTTTGCATACTTTGTAATCTTCAATGATCGGGATGCCCTGTCTCTTTAAAAATTCATATCCCTGCGTGTGAGTCATAATGTCCATGCCACGCACCTGCTGGATATTAAATACAAACATGGAAAGTTTTCTCTCTTTTGTCACGCGGCTGTCAAGCTGACGCAGCGTTCCTGCTGCGCAGTTTCTCGGATTGGCAAAAATCTTTTTCCCAAGCAGTTCCTGCTGTTCATTGACTCTGTCAAAATCTTCATTTTTCATGTAGACTTCCCCACGGATCTCCAAATATTCCGGTTTGTCCTTTAATTTCTTTTTGACATCTGAGATCACTTTTGCGTTCGCGGTCACATCCTCGCCAAAATTCACACCATCACCGCGCGTCAATGCAAGTGAAAGATCGCCATTTTCATAACGCAGCGCCATGGACAGCCCATCAATCTTATATTCGACCACAAACTCCGGATCATCAAGCTGCTCTTTCATCTGCTCTACAAAATCAACGACCTCTTCTTTTGAGAAAACATCCTGAAGACTTAACATCGGCACATTGTGATGCACTAAGACTCCGGCAGTCCGCTTTGCCGTGCCGCCGACATGCTGTGTCGGAGAATCTTTTGTCACCAGTTCCGGATGCTCTTTTTCTAATTTTTTCAACTGCTGCATCAGCATGTCAAATTCATAATCAGAGATCTCAGGACTGTCCTGATTATAATATCTGTCACTGTGATAATTGATCTTATCCCTTAACTCTTTGATCTGTTCTTCCGGTGTCATCTGTCTCCTCCATCCCGTCCGTGAATCACTGTCGTATTTGATGAATCTTTTACCAGCCTCATCAACTCTTTATATTCCTGCGGAGTTACCTCGCGGTAAGTTCCGGCTTTTAAATCTCCCAGTTCAATATTCATGATACGGGTTCTTACCAGTTTTTCCACTCTATACCCAAAATATTCACACATGCGCCGGATCTGACGGTTCAATCCCTGTGTCAGTATAATGCCAAACTGCCTTTTCCCGATCCCCCATACTTTGCATTTGCGCGTCGTGGCATTTAATTCCACCAGTGGAACTCCTCCTGCAAGTCCACGCAGGAAACTGTCGGTCACGGGCTTGTTGACCGTGACGATATATTCTTTTTCATGCATATTTCCGGCACGCATGATGCGGTTTACAATGTCACCATTGTTTGTCATAAGCAATAAGCCTTCGGAATCTTTGTCCAGCCTTCCAATCGGATAAATCCGTTTCGGATAATTGATGTAATCCACGACATTATTCTTTTCCCTCTTTTCAGCGGTACATACAATTCCGGTTGGCTTGTGAAATGCCAGAAGTATCATTTCCTCTTCTTTTTTTACCGGCTTTCCGCAAAAAAGAACCGTCTGGTCTGGCAATACTTTTGCTCCCATGGAAGCAACCACACCATCTATCGTCACATTTCCTGCTTCTACCTGACGGTCCGCCTCTCTTCTTGAGCACACGCCTGCCTCGCTGAGATATTTATTGATTCTGACTGGCTCCTGCATTTTTCACCTTTCTCTTTCTGCACAAAAGCGGAGACTTATCTTTAAAGTCTCCGCCATTTCTACTGTGGCTACAAGTCTGTTACTAAAAATGTGCCATCCATTGTATATTGAACATTTACTGTAACAGGGAAGTCTTAATATAACCGGTCTGTCCATTCCAGGTTACCTTTGTCCATCCCTCTGCATAGCTCATAACTACCGTGACCTTCTCACCGGAAAAAGCTGTTCCGATCTTGCTGTCGTTCTCGCTCATTCCCGAACGGATATTTATGGAATCACTCAGCGTAATGACTGTTCCCTCAGCTATAAAATTGCTTGTGGTCGTCTGCTCTTCATTTCCACCGTTATCTGAATCAGAATCGGAATTTTTCGTTGTAAGATACTCTGTCTTAATATATCCGGTCTGTCCGTTATAATTTACAACACTCCACTCTCCATCTGTACCTGTTCTTGTAAGTGCTGTGCCTTTCTCTAACGTTCCAATTTTATCGGATTCTGTATCTGCGGCTGCTCTGACATTTACAGTATCTACCGCATAAACGGTATCCGGCTCACCCTGTGTCGGTGTATCTTCCGCCGGCTGCTCCGTATTCTCCTCCGGTGTCTCAGTCTGCTCTGATTCTGTTGTTTCTTCCGGAGCCTGCTCTGTGCTCTCTGTCTCGGTATTCTGGCTGACGATCGTGCCTGCCCACTCAGTGATCGCATTCGGAATCGTCGTGGAGATCATCTCACTTAACTTATCATCCGAAGCAATGGCCGTGTCATATTTACCCTGTACTTCTTTCTGAAGTGTATTGACATCTTCGCTGTCCTCGTACTCACTGATCAGGTTCTGAATGCTTGTATCTAACGCATTTTCTTTAATCTTTAAATTGTACTGGCTGTAAAGGTTATCAATGTATACACTGCCATCTTCATTCGTGCGCACATAGAAGAAATCCAGTCCCGGCGCAACCGTATCTACATCTTTAAATTTCACTTCAACATAAACGGATACAAGATAAGAAGATGCATCAAGCCCCTGTTTTGTGTAGCATTTGATATTCTGGTATGCATCTACATACTGGCTGAATACGGAAATATAACTTTTTTCATTTTCAGACAGCGGGGTTGCGATTGTTGAAAGTGTATCCGTGTCTCCCGCTGCATATGCGGTATAGTACTGGTTGATCAATGTATTTACATCTTCATGTGCATCCACCTCAAACTCCTGTTTTGCGTCATCTGATGCCTCTGAAGCTACCTCTGTTGCCGCAACATTCTGTCCATTCTGTGGCTGTTTCGGAGATCCGACCTTTACTAAAATAAGTACCATTGCAAGGAACAATACCCCTGCTGTAATATAACGCACATTCTGTTTTATAAATGTAAGAATCTTATTTGTTTCTTTATTGCCTGTCTCTTTATTTTCTGTATCTTTTTTTAATTTATCATCAACATTTGAAGAAGCCATCGTATTTTCCATCCCTTTCCTTTTGTTGTATAAAACGCCATAAAATATGTAACAGGCGTAACATATAACATGCCGCCTGCTATCTGACTGTCAAAATGCACCCGGCGGGAATCGAACCCGCATTGCCGGAGTCGGAGTCCGGTGTTCTATCCATTAGACTACGGTTGCCTGCTCTTACTATTATAAGGGATCTGCAGCATAAAAAAATGTTACTTTTTTACGCACGTTTTATCATAGCAGACCATAAAATAATTGTCAACAAAAAATGCCGGTGCAGGTTACGGCATTCTTCCTCATGCGTGTATTTTCCTGCTTTCCGGCATTTCTTAAAATTTAATGAAGATATTTTAACATGCGATCCATCAGATCTTTTTTCTCACTTTCAGATTCTTTTCCCATCATGACTGCCACCCACACTGCGGTCTTTGATATTTTCCCTTCGCCCAGAAAACGGATATCCTCTTCGCTCTCGCTGTTTTCGCGGTACCGGCTCACAACCCGGTTTAATTTCGAAAATATCTCCATCAGTCTGCCAAAATCATTTTCTCTTTCTAAAATCATGGTTTCGCCATGATTTCTTTCTTCCCCCGCGGTTGCAATGATCTGCATGCACAGATGCAATTCACCCGTGATATCAGATGCCTCCATTAATACATCCGGTCTTTTTTCTCTTGTCTCCAAAAAAATTTTCTTTGCCAGATCAACATCGCGGTTTCTGAAACATTCGGCAAGACACCTTTTTAATTCACCGGTCTCTGCCTTTTCTCCAAGCATTCCCACTTTGCACTCATATACACGCAGCTTTTTCACTGTAACCCACACAAGCAGGAGAAATTCGGAAATAAATCCAAATACTCTTTTATGGTAGGCATCTTCCCCCGTTTCTAATTCGATCCGCTCTGCCACCTCAAAGAAAATGGAAAACAGCCAGGATGCATATTCATCAAATAATATTTTTGAAGTGACAAGGATATTTCCAAAATAAGTCTGTCTGCCATTTACAAGCTGTTCAAATGCATCCGCATATTCCGGATATTTCTCTGTAATGACCTTTCCTGTCATCTCCAGTGCCCGTATATTGTGGTTTGCCAAAAATCCGTCGTAATAAGAATTGTTTAACAGGACTTTTTTGGTCGTGACCAGATCGTATTTTCTTAACAGTTCCCGGTATTCCTTCTCCGTATAGATCTGTTCTTTTTCGTTGATCAGATACCGTCTGTAATGGCAGGTGCCGACATAATCGGCATCATGGCAGTTTTTCCAGATCCAGTAAAACCCGGTCAGCTCACTGTAATAACAGTTCAGCGCTGAGATCTGTTCTCCCGTATCATCCCCCAAATATCCCAGATTCTCCCCGCATGCCCTTCCGACATGAAGCGGTACATAAAGCGGATCCGGCAGGGGTGTAAATTTTTTGTGTGTCATGGTATATATGCGCATGGACATGATGTGTCCTCCTTTGTATTCCTGTTGATACAATTTTTTTACATCATCTGCTAATAAACTATACCACAACTATCCTGTTTTTTTAACCGATCCCGTGTTCTTTTTTTATCATTTCTTTCATCCCGGTTAAAATATCCGCTGATCTTTTCAACTGCATTTTTTCTTCCTCGTCCAGTGAGATCGGTATCACGTTCTCCACACCGTCCTTTCCGACAATGGCAGGCATGCTGATCACAATATCTTTCATTCCGTAAATGCCATGCATCATGGAAGATACCGGAAGGATCGACTGTTCATTTCGGATGATACATTCACAGATCCGCTTTACCGCCATCGCAATCCCATAATAGGTCGCATGCTTGCGTTCAATGATCTCGTAAGCGCTGTTTCTTACTTTTTCATAGATACGGTTTTCGGATTCCTCATGCATAAAATGACCACGCATTTCGCAAAAATCACTCAGACGGACACCGGAAATATTCGCATTGGACCATGCGGCAAGTTCACTGTCTCCGTGTTCCCCGATGATAAACGCATGCACACTGCGGTTATCTACCCCTAAATGCTCCCCGATCAGATATTTTAACCGGGCGGTATCAAGCACTGTCCCGGAACCGATCACGCGGTGTTCAGGGAAACCGGAAAGTTTCAGTGCCGTGTAGGTAAGGATATCGACCGGATTGGATACGATAAGAAGGATTCCCTCACAGCCGCGCTTTGCGATCTCCGGGATGATCTGTTTGTATATCTCCACATTTTTGTGGATCAGATCAAGCCGCGTCTCATCCGGCTTCTGGTTTGCACCCGCCGTGATGATAATAATTCCGGCATCTACAATGTCATCATAGTCCCCGTCATATATTTTTACCGGTCTTGCAAATGGAAGTCCGTGGCTTAGATCCATCGCTTCCCCCTCCGCCTTCGCGTGATCTGCATCAATCATGACCATCTCCGAAAAAATACCGCTCTGCATCAGCGCAAATGCCGATGATGCGCCCACGAATCCGCAGCCGATCATTGCCGCTTTTCTGATATTCATTTTGTCCATATGATTTTCCTGCTTTCTGCCGCATGAATGTGGCTTTTTCTCATAGTGTTTCCTGTTTGCCGGAAAATTTATGCAGCTATTTTTCTTTTATGTATCCGGAACGAAAATGAATTCCATACCCGGCAAAATCTACACGAAAAAAGGATGCCGCCAAACGACGACATCCCATATCCTCTTACGCAACAACATCCTCAAACTGTGAATTATAAAGATTTGCATAAAATCCATTTTTTTCAAGCAGTTCTTCGTGATTTCCCTGCTCCACGATATCCCCGTCCTTCATGACAAGGATCAGATCCGCATTGCGGATCGTTGAGAGTCTGTGTGCAATGACAAAACTGGTTCTGCCACGCATCAGATTATCCATCGCTTTCTGGATTGTGACCTCGGTTCTCGTATCAACCGAAGATGTTGCCTCATCGAGGATCAAAATCTTATTGTCCGCAAGGATTGCCCTTGCGATCGTAAGGAGCTGCTTCTGTCCCTGTGAAACATTGCTTGCATCCTCATTTAATTCCATCTGGTAACCACCCGGAAGTGTCTTAATGAAGTGGTCAGCATGTGCCGCTTTCGCCGCTGCAATGACCTCTTCATCTGTAGCTTCTAAACGTCCGTAACGGATATTTTCCATGATCGTTCCCTTAAACAGCCAGGTATCCTGCAATACCATTCCAAACGCATCTCTTAATTCCCTGCGGTTAAAATCCCTGACATCATGACCGTCTAATTTGATGGAACCGCTGTTTACATCATAAAAACGCATCAGAAGCTTTACCATCGTAGTCTTTCCTGCGCCGGTCGGCCCAACGATTGCAATCTTCTGCCCCGGTTTGACATGTGCACTGAAATCTTTGATGATCGTCTGATCCGGGTTGTAACCAAACTGTACATGATCAAAATCGACGGTTCCGGTTACGGCACTCACATCTGCCGGATGTTCTACGGTCTGATCTTCCTCTTCCTCATTTAAAAACTCAAACACACGCTCAGATGCTGCCGCCATCGACTGTACCTGATTGATGACCTGTGCAATCTGCTGGATCGGCTGTGTGAAGTTTTTTACATACTGGATAAATGCCTGGATATCACCGATCGTGATCGTTCCACGGATTGCAAGCAGTCCACCGGATAAAGCCACTGCTGCGTAACCGAGATTTCCGACAAACATCATGATCGGCTGCATCATACCTGACAAAAACTGTGATTTCCATGCAGACTGATATAAAATCTCATTGGTGCGGTTAAATTCCTCAATCGTGTCTTTCTCACGGTTGAATGCCTTGATGACTAAATGCCCGCCATAAACCTCCTCGACCTGTCCATTGATATGACCTAAATATTCCTGCTGGTCTTTGAAGTATTTCTGGGATTTTTTGACCACAAATGAGATCAGTGCCATGGAGATCGGCAGGATCACGATTGCAATCAGCGTCATTAACGGGGAGATACTTAACATCATGATCAGCACCCCGACTAAGGTTGCAACCGACGTGATGATCGTTGTGATACTCTGGTTTAATCCCTGTCCTAAGGTATCGACATCATTGGTGATTCTCGATAAAACTTCTCCGTAAGTACGGCTCTCAAAATACTTCATCGGCATGCGGTTGATTTTCCCGGAGATTTCTTTACGCATGCGGTAGCAGATCTTCTGCGTTACACCGGTCATAATCCAGCCCTGAATAAAGTTAAATGCCGCACTGCACACATAAAGCCCTAACACAAATAAAAGGATCTGTCCGATATAGGTAAAATCGATGCTTCCCGTGCCCTGGATCTTTGCCATCAGTCCTTCGGAGAGCGCTGTGGTTGCCTTTCCTAAAGTCTTAGGCCCGATTACATTAAATACCGTGGAAGCCGCCGCAAAAATCATGACTACAATAATTGCAGCTTTAAAATTTCCAATGTAAGATAACAGTTTTCCCAGAGAACCCTTTAAATCCTTCGGTTTTTCTCCCGGCTGCATGCCGCGCCCCATCGGTCCTCTGCCACGGTGCTGCATTCTAACTTTTTCTCTTTCATTACTCATTGACAGACACCTCACTTTCCTCTATGCCAAGTTCTTTTGCCGAAAGCTGTGAACGTGCGATCTGCTGGTATGTCTCACAGTTTTTCAGCAATTCTTCATGCGTACCTTTTCCGACGATCTTTCCATCATCAAGCACAAGGATCTGTTCTGCGTGTAAAATTGTACTAATTCTCTGCGCTACAATGATGACTGTGCTGTCTTTTACTTTCGATGCCAGTGCTTTTCGAAGTGCCGCATCCGTCTTTAAGTCAAGTGCAGAGAAACTGTCATCAAACACATAGATTTTCGGCTGTTTTGCAATCGCACGTGCAATGGCAAGACGCTGTTTCTGTCCACCGGAAACGTTGCTTCCGCCCTGTGCAATATCGCTGTCGTATTTTTCCTGTTTCTCCTCAATAAAATCGGCTGCCTGTGCGATTGCTGCCGCCTCTTTGATCTGCTCATCTGTGGCGTCTCGTTTTCCAAAACGCAGGTTTGACGCGATCGTACCGGAAAACAGTACACCTTTCTGCGGCACAAAACCGATTTCTTCCCTCAAATCTTCCATACGGATATTCCGGATATCCTGACCGTCTAAGGTAACACTTCCGCCTGTGACATCATAAAGTCTTGGAATCAGGTTGACCAGCGTGGATTTTCCACATCCGGTACTTCCGATGATTGCCGTTGTCTTACCCGGCTCCGCTGTAAAATCAATATCCTCCAACACATCTGCCTCCGCTCCCGGATAGCGGAAGCTGACATGTGAAAAACGGATCACACCTTTGTGTTCTCTTAATTCTTCCGGATTTTTTGCATCTTCTATGGAAGACTCTGTGCGGATAACCTCATCGATACGTTCTGCTGCTACTGCTGCACGCGGAAGCATGATCGACATTGCTGTCAGCATTAAAAATGCCATAACGATCATCATCGCATAGGTGATGAATGCAGTCATGGAACCGACCTGCATGGAACCGGCATCGATTTTGTGCGCGCCTACCCATACGATACCTACGGTCAGAAGATTCATAATCAGCATCATACCCGGCATCATAAATGTCATGACACGGTTTGTAAACAGCATGGTCTTTGTCAGATCTTTATTTGCAGCATCAAAACGTTTTTCTTCCTCTGTTTCCCTGCCGAATGCACGAATGACGGAAAGTCCTGTTAAGATCTCTCTGGATACCAGATTGATCTTATCGACCAGTTTCTGCATCAGCTTAAAACGAGGCATTGTAACAGACATCAATACCATGACATAGCCAAGGATCACAAGGATTGCCAGAATAATGATCCATCCCATTCCTGCTCCTGTCTGGATGATTTTTAATACACCTCCGATGCCAAGAATCGGCGCATAGGCAACCATACGGATCATCACTGCAGATACCATCTGAATCTGCTGGATATCATTCGTACTTCTGGTAATTAAAGATGCAGTGGAAAAATGATCCATCTCCGCGTTAGAAAAACGAACCACCTGTCCAAATATCTTTCCTCGCAGGTCACGTCCGATTCCGGCACCGATACGTGCACCAAAAAATCCTACCAGAACCGTTACCACACCCATAAGAAGTGCCATCGCAACCATCCTGCCACCGGCTGACCAGAGATAGGATGTCTGTACCTTATCAATATCCACTCCTGCCGCTGTATCACAGCTTACTGCATACGCGATACCCATTGATTTTACCAGAGAACTTCCCATGGTATCGATCGTATCAGAAACGGTATCACGCATGGATAAGATCTGTTCCTCTGTCATTGCCCCTGACGCTTCCATGGCGGCAAAAATTGTACGCATATCCACGCAATTCGTAACCACGGTATTTCCGTCGTCATCCTCGACTTCTTTCTCAAAAGATGTAAGCGGCACTCCCATGGACTCCCCGATCTGCTCGATACTCATGTTATCAAGCATCGCCTGATCCATTCCGGTCTGTTTTGCCACACTCTCTTTAAATGTCTGCTCATCCACCGATGACATCTGATAGTTCATCAGAAGAGGAAGAAGCAGCGTATCATCCAGTTCATCTAACTGTTTTTTATCTGTAACGGTCAGACGGTAAACATCTCCGTCCTTTTCGTAACTGTTTTCCCAGCTTTCCTTCTCCTCATCGGCCATAAAAAGCTGTGCCAGTGTAAACTCATCCTCCGTTACTGCCTCCGGCAGCACATGCTCCACACCTTTGTTCTGGATTCCGACATCAATAATATCCGATGTGTATGCCGGAAGAGACAGATCACACCACGCCTGTACAACTAACAGTGCAACAACAATGATCAGTCCCTTCCAGTACGGGAGCATATTTTTAAATATTTTGCTCATGTCCTATTCTCCTTTTTGTCTCATTTTTCGGTCTTCGATTTCTTCCCTCGACGCCTCGTAAAGCTCATTCAGGCAATCGATCAGCTGTTCCATGTCATCCCGGTCTATTTTTGAGATGACTGCATGCGCAAAGCTGCTCATGATCTGCTCGCACTCTTCCTGCTTCTGTTCCCCGGATGCCGTCAGCTTCACATAAGTATTGCGCCTGTCTGCTTTGTTGACGTCGCGCTCAATGTATCCTTTATCTTCCAACGTCTTTAAGGTGCGTGAAACTGCAGGTCCCTTCGCTTTCAGCTTTGCGGTCAATTCGGAAACCGTCAGTTCTTCCTTTTCCCCACTGCAGTGCTTGATCGCCGCCATCGTCATGCCCTCAAGTTTCGTGATATCCGGCACCAGATCACCCATATGCAGTTTGTGAAACTGATACAGCGCAAAAAAAAATCTTGTAAATAAATCATCCATTCCTGTTTTTCTCACCTCATTATTTAACATTGTTATATATTTTCTTTGTTATTTATTTACAGTGGCATATATTAACACAGGGAAGATACCACGTCAAGTATCTTCCCTGCACTTTATCCATTCTTTATATTTTCTTTATTTTTTATTCACATCCCTCATGCAGCATAGCGAGCGTTTGCTGCATTTCTTCCAGTTGAAACTGTCCCGGTGCACTTTTCTTTCCATGCGACGCAAATGTCACACAGGAACCAAAAGTTTCTCCGCTCACTCTGCTGACTGCCCCCAGTTTTCCCATGGACACGGTAATGATCGGTGTTTCCTGATTTTCACTGTGAAATTCAGAAGTAACGGCAAGCAGCCGCAATACATCTTCCGTTGTTTTTGGAGTCACAACAAGTTTGACAATATCCGCACCTCCTTCACACATATGGTCAAGCAGCATCCGCATTACATCTATCTGCGGTGTTCCTTCCAGATCATGATGTGATGCCACAACTTTCTTCCCCTTTTTTTGAATTTCCCGGATCCGCTTTGCCGCATGTTCCTCCTCAAAAAATTCCAGATCGATCAGATCCACACATTCTGACTCTGCCGCAAGATCGTGCAGATCATTTAATGTTTCCCGGTCAACCGACACCACTCCACCCTGTTTTGCAGTACGAAATGTATACAAAAACAGTTTTTTCTTTAATAAAGGCGCTATCTGCTGCAATATTTCCCGCACTTCATTGTAGTCGGTGTAATGTTCAAATGCATCCAGCCTCCATTCGATCATGTCTGCATCCGATTTCACGAGATATTCCACTTCTTTTATAACTTCTTCTTTCGTTTTTTCGAGAACCGGAACGCATATGAGCGGACGTCCCGTTCCGACCTCTGTTCCTTTTATTTTCATGCCAGACACCTCCCTGCCATCTCACAATCATCTTCTTTTTTCATTATAACCAACCCCCTCCTGTTATGCAAATATTTGACATCTTCTGCAATATCATTTAATATAATTTTTGATTTTAGCGCTTAGAATGGAGTTTTTAGTGTGAAAAATAAGTTTGATAGCTTATTTTTCGCAATAAGTTGCTCAGAAATGAGGATTATTATGAGTTTTACATTTTTAAACCAGCTTCCTTCTCCGGCAGAGATCAAACGTGATTTTCCGCTGTCAGAAGAATTAAAACAGTTAAAAAAAGAACGGGATGCTATGATCTCCGACGTTATCACCGGAAAAGATGACCGTTTTCTCGTTATCATCGGACCTTGTTCCGCAGACCGTGAGGACGCTGTCTGTGATTATGTCAGCCGCCTCACAAAAATCCAGGAGGATGTTGCCGACCGTCTGATCATCATTCCGCGTGTTTATACAAATAAGCCGCGTACTACCGGCGAGGGCTATAAGGGTATCGCCTCCCAGCCGGATCCGGAAAAAGCGCCTGACATGATCGAAGGTCTGATTGCCATGCGTAAAATGCACATCCGTGCGATTAAAGAGAGCGGTTTAACCTGTGCAGATGAGATGCTCTACCCGGAAAACTGGGGGTATGTCGAAGATCTTCTCTCCTACGTTGCCATCGGTGCACGTTCTGTCGAGGATCAGCAGCACCGTCTGACGGTCAGTGGTTTTGATGTCGCATCCGGTATGAAAAACCCGACCAGCGGCGACTTTTCTGTTATGCTCAACTCCGTATATGCGGCACAGCACCCACATCATTTCGTATACCGTGGTTACGAAGTGGAGACAAGCGGCAACCCGCTGACACATGTTGTTCTGCGCGGCGCAGTCAGCAAACACGGTAACTCCACACAGAATTACCACTACGAAGATCTGATCCGTCTGTGTGACATGTACGAAAAAATGGATCTTGTCAATCCGGCAGCCGTTGTGGACGTAAACCATTCCAACTCCGGCAAAAAATATAAAGAACAGATCCGTATCGTAAAGGAAGTCATGCACAACCGTCAGGTTTCTTCTGAAATTCAGAAGATGGTAAAAGGTGTTATGATCGAGAGTTATATTGAGGAAGGCTCCCAGAAGATCGGTGAACACATCTACGGTAAATCCATCACGGATCCTTGCCTTGGCTGGGAAGATTCCAAAAATCTGATTTATACGATTGCAGATATGTGCCGTTAAGATTTTTTACCTGTACCGGCAGCTTCTTGAAATCTCATAATGAAAAAAGGAACTCCATTTCTGTGAGTTCCTTTTTTATTATTCATGACAATAGAGTGTTTGCAGAACATGCATTCTATTGTTTCTACTACTATCCTCTCGGATGTGCTTTCAGATACACTTCCCGGATTCTTCCCTGCCCCATCTGCGAATAAATCTGTGTCGTAGAAATATCAGAATGTCCTAACATCTCCTGCACCGACTTTAAATCTGCTCCATTGCTGATCAGATGTGCCGCAAACGAATGGCGCAGCGTATGCGGTGTGATCTCCGATTCGATCCCCGCCTTCTTCCCATAAAACTTGATCAGTTTCCAGAAACCCTGACGGCTCATTGCACCACCGGTACAATTCGTAAACAGCCACGGACAGTCCGCCTGGCTGATCAGATGATCTCTTCCATCCTGCATATATCTTGTCAGTGCCTCCCTTGCGACATTCCCAAATGGAATGATCCGTTCTTTATGGATATCCGTACAGATCACATACTCCATCTGAAGATTCAGATCCGAGACTTTTAACGATATCAGCTCCGACACACGGATCCCTGTCGCGTAAAGCAATTCAAGCATCGCCTTATCCCGCAGCTCTTTCGGTGTATTTCCGGACGGCTGCTCTAACAAAAGCGTCACTTCTTCCGTGGTCAGGATACGCGGCATCGTTTTTTCAATCTTAGGTGCTTTCAAACGCCATGCCGGATCCGACTCGATTCTCCGCTCCTTTTCAAGAAAATGAAAAAAAGCTTTCATTGATGCAATGCTCCTTGAAACCGTCGCCGGTTTCCGTCCTTCACGTTCTAAAAACATAACATATGTATTCAGATTTGTCTCCGTAACGGCAGACACCCCGTATACATTCTGCGCTTCCAGATATTCATTCATCTTGCGGAGATCACGTTCATAGGAAACCTCCGTATTCTTTGATGTCTGTTTTTCATTGTGAATATATTCAATAAAATCCATAATGTCATGTGTCATGTTTTTTTCCTGACTTTCTTTTTATCCTGTGTATTTTTTCATTATAATGATAAGCAGACCGAAAAGCAATCTTTTCAAAAATTTTTTACGATCATCTTAAGGAGCGGAATATTGATATAAGCTTCTGCAAATACGCCGCCGATTACCAGTATTACTGCCACCCCATAAAATACAACAGATTCCACCGCCTGTTTTATGCGGATTTTCGGATTACATACCGGTGACCGGTACTGTCTGCTGTTTTTGCCACAAAAGCGGCACCATAGTACCGCAGCCACATAAAAAAATGCCTGTGGAAGCAGACCGACAAACGCAACTGCAACACCACGGATTCCAAGATCCGCAATCGCCATTGCAAGAAAAAATCCAAATGTTCCTGTCAGAAGACACAACCATACCGTCGATGCCACCGCATATCCACACCCTTCCCCAAACAAAAAGAAAAAAAATGCGAACTTTCCCCGTTTCCAAAGCAGCAGCCAGAACAATCTTTCCGGTGAAATGCTGCTATATGCGAACTGTTCTAAAATCCATATATTTAATATCCGGCAAAGATCCCCTGCCTTATACTTTAACAGGTTTGCAAGAAAAACACCCACAAAAAATACAGGCAGAAACAGGCATCCTTCTTTTTTCACACACGCCCCACATACACTTTTCTTCAGTTTATGCGTTTTTCTCCTGATTCAGAAGATTTTTATATGCCAAAAGTGCAGAAACTGTTTTGGCATCCTGTAATTTTCCATCGTAGATCATCTGACAGAGTTCATCGATGTCATGTGCCTCGACATCAAGGAACTCTCCCTCATCTAAATGCTGATGTCCCGGTTTTAAATTACGCGCTAAATACACATCAATGAACTCGTCACAAAATGCAACTGTTGTTTTAAGTGACAAAAGACGCGTAAGATCATCACTGCGGTATCCCGTTTCCTCCTCTAACTCCCGTGCAGCACACACCTTTGTGTCTTCTGTAACACTGTCTCTTGATCCCGCCGGTATCTCAAGTGTCATACGGTCGATTGCATTCCGGTACTGACGCACCATCAGAATCTTTCCGTCTCCGCGTACCGGAACAACGGCTGCCGCCCCTTTTCTGTGTGAAATAAAATCCCATTCTTCGAGTTTTCCGTCCGGCAGCTGCATCGTATCTGTATAAATATCCAGAATGGCTCCATTTTTTACCAGTTCTCTTTTTACTCTCTTAACCTGTTGGTCCATACAATATTCCTCCGCTTCAATATATTCCAAGTCTGTTATTTTTTTACAGTATCTGTTCTTATTGTACCACCCTCTGCCTTTATTTTCCATCTGCTTTTATACAATTTGGACACAACGAAGGCGACTTGTTACTGTTCGCAGGCAAGTGAATGGCATAGCACCGGACACTAACACACCTTTCCACCAGCTCTTATCCTGTGCGGATGAACAGATGTACTTAGCAAAGCAACGGCTAAAAGCCAAAAATAAACCGTCAGATAAATAAAGTGTTAAAACTTTCCTCATCTCTTTCCAAAAAAGATTAAGGAATATGCCAAAATCTCCTTTTTATAAACTTGACTGTTATACTAATTCCATCAAATTTATGAAAAGGAGATTTTACTATGACAGGCATTGAAATCGTTTTTTCTGTCATCGGGATTGGCATTATCATCGGAGGGTTTGTTTACGCAATTTACGATTCTTACTGTCAGTCAAAAGATTATCGTACATCCAGAAAAAAATAAGCTGCACACCTCTGTGTGCAGCTTATTTTTATGCCATCATACGGATACCATTTCTGATATTCTGACCTTCCATCACCTTCATGTTTCTGCCAGTCTGATTTTCCAGCATCTGCATGCCACCTTTCTCAGCCTGACTCTCCAACATCCGGTATCCTACCCGCGGGATCGTTGTAATATACTCCGGTTCTAAAGGAGAACTTTCTATTTTTTTTCGGATATTCGTCATATTGACACGAAGGATCCTGCTGTTTTGCTCTGCATATGGTCCCCATATTTTTTCCAAAAGCATCTGATATGTTACAACCGTACCAGAATTTAACGCAAGACTTTCTATGATCCGGTATTCCACCGGTGAAAAATGAACCTCCGTTCCTCCAAGCAAAACCTGTCTTTTTGTAAAATCAACCTTAAGATTTCCTGCCTCGTAATATGTATGCGCACCTGCCGAAATTCTTCTGCGTAATGCGGAAAAAATCCGTGCCGCAAGTTCCTTCTCATGAAACGGTTTTACCATATAATCATCTGCTCCGGCATATAATGCCTCCACTTTATCAAGGTAGCTGCTCCGTTCCGACAGGATTATAATCGGGCAATCCGTCCACTCCCTGAACCACTGGATCAAGGTGATCCCTTCCATATCAGAAAATTTATTATCCATCAGAATCAGATCCGGACAGACACCGGTACTCATCTCCATTCCCTGTTTTCCACTTCCTGCAATATAAATCTTGTAATTTTCTTTTTCCATTGCCCTGCGGATCAGATAAGAAATGCTTGTATCCTCATCGATCAGTAATATTTTTGCTCTGTCACTTATTCTATTTTCTATCACGTTAATACGCCTCCTGTAATATCATCTTTTTATTCAATTACAGGAATACGTTTTGCCTTCTTACCATCAACAAGATGTATGTATTTTATATTCTGCCACAGTATGATCATATGGCTGCTAAATCTTTTTAGTGCCATATGCAGAATAACTGCCGGGATCATTAAAAGTACATATACTTCTACTAAAAACCGTAACATCTGAAAACGGCTCTGATTCTGTTCACCCAGCGCAGCTTCACTCTGTGTCGTTCGCGCAAGTGTAGCCGCCGGTGTTTCTTCCGGGAGACCGCATGCCTGACGTTCTGCTATTTCCGGTCCCGTCAACCGGTCTGTGTGATATTCTTCTAGTTCACATTCCCCTGCCTGGTCTGCATTTTGTCCTTCTATTCCATACTTCAGGAGCCCGCCTGCGGTCAGCTCAAAACTCTGTGGTGTCTTTTCATACAAATGCAGTGTATCTGTCTGCGGTAAAAACTGAAAGAAAGATATTACGATAAATCCAATCAGGATAAACAGAAACCACTTATGCTGTTTTACTCTCTGCATTTGCCACACCACCTTTCTTTCACTCATTTTCAGATGTATTTTAACATATATTTTACATCCTGGCACTATTTTTTTCAGAATTCCGTCTTTCTCTGATTCCATATATGCAAAAACTGCCGTACCGGTCATTTATGACACCGGTACGGCAGTCTCTTTATTTTTCATACAATAGATCGCACGCTCTGCGAGCAACCCCATTGTCACGAATCACTTCGCGTAATCTGTTACCCTTGACTCACGAATAACATTTACCTTAATCTGTCCCGGATATTCCAATTCAGCTTCGATCTGTTTGGAAATATCACGCGCAAGCAATACCATATCGGCATCGCTGATCTGCTCCGGAACAACCATGATTCGAATCTCCCTGCCCGCCTGAATAGCGAAGGATTTTTCTACACCCTTAAATCCGTTAGAAATATCTTCTAACTGTTTCAATCTGTTTGAATATGTTTCCAGTGTCTCTCTTCTGGCACCTGGTCTTGCTGCACTAATTGTATCTGCAGCCTGAATGATACATGCAATTAATGACTCCGGTTCTACATCACCATGATGCGCTTCTACAGCATTGATAATAATTGGTGACTCTTTGTATTTTCTACATAAATCCACACCGATCTGAATATGGGAACCTTCCATATCATGATCGACAGATTTACCAATATCATGTAACAATCCTGCACGTTTTGCAGTTCTTACATCTACACCGATTTCAGCAGCCAGTAATCCGGAAAGCTGTGCTACTTCAATGGAATGTTTGAGAGCATTTTGTCCGTAGCTCGTCCGGAATTTCATCCGGCCTAAAAGACGCACAAGCTCCGGATGGATTCCGTGAACACCAACCTCTAAGGTTGCTGCCTCACCTTCCTCACGAATCATTGTCTCGACTTCTTTCTGAGCCTTCTCAACCATTTCCTCGATTCTTGCCGGATGGATACGACCATCCACAATCAGTTTTTCCAAAGCAATTCTGGCAACTTCACGACGAATCGGATCAAAACCGGATAAAATCACTGCCTCCGGCGTATCATCAATGATCAGATCCACACCGGTTAACGTTTCTAACGTACGGATATTACGTCCTTCACGTCCGATGATTCTTCCTTTCATTTCGTCATTCGGAAGCTGTACAACAGAAATCGTCGTTTCGGCAACATGATCCGCAGCACACTTCTGAATTGCAGTCACCACATACTCTTTTGCCTTCTTATCAGCTTCTTCCTTTGCCTTGTGTTCCATTTCTTTGATCAATTTTGCAGTATCAATTTTAACGTCTTCTTCAACAGTCTTTAAGAGATAATCCTTTGCCTGTTCGGAGGTTAAACCGGAGATCCTTTCCAGTTCTTTCACACGCTCTTCATTGAGCTTTGCGACCTGCGCTTTCTGTCTGTTGATCTCTTCTTCCTTGGCTGCAAATCCCGCCTCGCGTTTTTCGATCGCTTCTAACTTTTTGTCCAGATTTTCTTCCTTCTGAACAATGCGTCGTTCACTGCGTCCGATCTCCGCTCTCCGCTCTTTTACCTCCTTGTCTAAGTCATTCTTGACACGGATGGATTCTTCCTTCGCTTCAAGCATTGCTTCACGCTTCTTGGTTTCTGCCGTTTTTACCGCTTCATCAATAATCTCACGCGCTTTTTCATCTGCATTTCCGATCTTAGCCTCTGTTACTTTTTTATAGTAAGCAGTTGTGACGAAATATACAACGACCGCGGTAACCAGTAGAGTGATCACAACAGCGATAATCACACTTCCCACAGGAGCACCTCCTTTATTAAATTTTCATTGTACATATAACATAAAAACATGGTTTGTTATCTGTCATAATTACAACATATAAATTTTATTCTATTTTAATATTTATGTCAAGTAGATAACTGTTCAATGTGCATAATATTGCATTTTTATTTTGCAACAATACAACATATTGTACCAAAAATCCCCCGTTTTCCTATGTTCTTATTCCTCGTATTCATCCCAGATTTTCATGACATGCAAAATATCGCTGCTCTTAAATCCACGGCGCATCAGATACTGGTAAATTTTCTGCTGTTCTTTGCGGTCACATTCTTTTGGTTCATAATGTTTCTTTTCTAAAAGCTGACGGATCTTTAACTGTTCATCACTGTCGAACACCTCATCAAGTGCCTGTTCTATCACACTTTTTTCAATTCCTTTTGCTATAAGATCCATTTTTAATTTCTGACGGCTTTTTTTCTTCTGTTGATATGAAATATAGGTCGTCGCATAGCGCAGATCATCGATATAGTGATATTTTCTGACATACTCCACTGCAAGATCCACGCACACATCAGGATACCCGTTCTGCATCAGCTTCTCCCGCAGCTGATGTTCCGTCCGGTCCATTCGTTCCAAAAGAAACATCGCACGTTTCTTCGCCCGCGTTCCAAGTATTTCATAGATGATCTCATCATATTTCTCCCGGGATATGACATTCCCCTCCCGCAAAGATAATTTTCTTACCTCACCCTTATATAAAAGGACTTCCATCCCGTTGTCAAACCGAATGGAAGTCCTTCCTTTTTCCCGGGGAATTACTTCTACGACAAGCAACTCCTGCATCTTTTATTCCTCCGCTTTTACCTCGGCTGTATTCTCTGCTTTCTTTTCAGCCGCTTCCGCTTTTTTTGCGATCGCTTCCGCTGCTTTTATGCTCTGTGCCTCAGTCTCGTTTTCCTTTGTTTCCTCAGACTCTTCCGTTCCGTCCACATTTAACATTTCTCTGACTTTTGCCTCGATCTCCTCACAGATCAGCGGATTTTCTTTCAGATACTGTTTTGCATTCTCACGTCCCTGGCCGATCTTATCTCCATTATATGCATACCATGCTCCGGATTTGTTAACCACACCCTTATCTGCTGCAAGGTCTAAGATATCGCCCTCTCTGGAAATTCCCTGTCCAAACATGATATCAAACTCTGCTTCACGGAATGGCGGTGCCACCTTATTCTTAACAATTTTTACCCTGGTACGGTTACCAACAACCTCTCCGCCCTGTTTTAATGCCTCAATTCTTCTGACATCCATACGGACAGAAGAATAGAACTTCAGTGCACGTCCACCGGTCGTTGTCTCCGGATTACCAAACATTACGCCTACTTTTTCACGAAGCTGGTTGATGAAGATAACCACACAGTTGGATTTGCTGATGACAGAAGTCAGCTTACGAAGTGCCTGGCTCATCAGTCGTGCCTGAAGTCCGACATGCGAATCACCCATATCTCCATCAATCTCTGCCTTTGGAACGAGTGCTGCCACGGAGTCGACGATCACGATATCAACCGCCCCGGAACGTACCATCGTCTCTGTGATCTCAAGTGCCTGCTCTCCGCAGTCCGGCTGGGATATGTATAAGTTGTCGATGTCAACGCCGATATTCTTTGCATAGACAGGATCTAAGGCATGCTCTGCATCGATAAATCCTGCGATACCGCCTCTTTTCTGTACCTCAGCAACCGCATGCAGGGCAACCGTTGTCTTACCACTGGATTCCGGACCATAGATCTCAATAATTCTTCCCTTTGGAAGTCCTCCAAGACCAAGTGCAATATCAAGACTCAAAGATCCAGTTGGAATTGTCTCAACATTCATATGTGCGGAATTATCACCAAGTTTCATGATGGAGCCTTTGCCGTACTGTTTCTCAATCTGTGAAATTGCAGCATCCAACGCTTTTAATTTATCATTTTTTACTGCATTGATCTCTTTATATTTATCTTCCTTTGCCATTTCTTTCCTCCGTGCGAACTTATGTTCGTTTTTTCTGCTCTAATAGTATTATATTTTTCCCGAAATGTCAACCACAAAATTGTCTGCAATTTTCCATATGCTTCCCCATCTGACATATGACAGTCTGCAGCACACCTTTTCCAGTTATGCTATTTCTTTTTATTTATGGGATAAACCGGCAGATTTCTGCCTGTGAACCGCCACCAAAGGGCGGTGAAGATTTTTATCTGACAACCTTAGCGGAAATGATTTTCCTTATCGACAAGTGTATCATAGTGGTGGTTTCTTTACAAGTGGTTTCTTTCATAAAATTAAGACTTGCCATAAAGTTAAGACTGTGTTCAGCTGCAAAAGGTGTAACTGAGTTTCGTGAATGGCAAATTGCACAATGCCGGGTCTGTTTTGTGCGATTTGCCGGCCATCAGGTTTTGATATACCTTTTTGCAGCTTAATCTTTGCTATAAAACATATTTACACCCTGCTGCAAAACTCTTATAATATGTCTATTCTATAAATATGAAACGGAGTTACACATGGAAAAATTACTGGTATTTCATTTAGATGACAACAATCTCAAAAAATTAAAGCAGATCACGGGGGCTTTGAAGGTCCGTGTGGAGGAGGTTCTTTCCTCTGATTATTTAAAACCATTGGAGATGATTGCAAATAAGACTGCTTCCCCTTTGATTCAGCCTTTTTCCGGGAAGGTTCCTGCGGAAAGTCTGATTGTTTTCTGTGATTTTACAGAGAAAAAGATGGATAAACTTTTAGCATCTCTCCGCAGGGATCAGGTTGTCATAGATTATAAAGCAGTGCTTACGCCGACAAATCGGAAATGGAATGTGATGCGGATGTATTTGGAGATGCAGGCGGAAAAGGCTGCTTATCAGAAAAATAAGGCATAGCCATGTGAAACTCACAGCTGCTGATGAGTTTCGCACGGCTATGCCTGAAGTGATTCATCATAATAGAACGTTCGTGAAGCGAGCATTCTATTATTCATGACAATAGAATGTTCGCAAAGTGTGCATTCTATTGTTTTTAGTCTTCTTTGATCTGCTCGATCATATCTATGATCTCTTCTCTTGTCTGCAGTCCGACTGCACGGTTCTGAAATAATCCGTATTTCATGACAACCAGCGTCGGGATGCTCATAATCTGATATTTCAATGCCAGCGCAGCCTCCTCGTCAACATTGACTTTACCAAAGATGACCTTGCCTTCTAATTCTTCCGCAAGCGCCTCAATCACCGGTGACTGCATTTTACACGGCGCACACCACTCTGCCCAGAAATCTAATACAACTGGAAGTTTTGCACCGAGTACTTCATTTTCAAAATTATCTTTTGTGATTGTGATAACTGCCATTTTCTGTTTTCCTTTTCCTGCTGTCTAAATTCACTTAACTGACAATACCCGCGTATTACAGATTTTGCCAGCTAAACCTGTCCTTTACTCACGCCCGAACTCAGAGAGCACCAGTCCCTCATTTCGGTCAAGCACCATACCAACACTCCATGCATTGACAAATAAGAGTAACGGTCTGCCCTTTAAATCCTGGATCTTCTTCATATCCGAAGTTCCGACAAGCTTGTCCATATCGATCTCCTCGTTTTCGATCCAGCGGATATGCTCGTATGGCAGGTTGTCCATGCGGATCTCAACATTATATTCATTTTCCAGACGGTATTTTAAAACATCAAACTGAAGGACACCGACAACGCCGACGATGACTTCTTCCATACCCATATTATATTCCTGGAAGATCTGGATCGCACCTTCCTGCGCGATCTGCTGCATGCCTTTCATGAACTGTTTACGCTTCATGGTATCCACCTGGCGCACTCTCGCGAAATGCTCCGGCGCGAAAGTAGGGATTCCCTCAAACTGGAACGGTTTTGCTGTGGTAAGCGTATCTCCGATTGAGAAAATACCCGGATCGAACACTCCGATGATATCCCCCGCATACGCCTCGTCTACGATATGGCGCTCCTGTGCCATCATCTGCTGCGGCTGCGACAGTTTGATCTTTTTGTTGCCTCCCTGCACATGTGTAACCTCCATACCAGCGGTAAATTTTCCGGAACAGATACGCATAAACGCGATACGGTCACGGTGTGCCTTATTCATATTTGCCTGTATTTTAAATACAAATGCGGAAAAATGCTCATCAAATGGGTCTATTTCTCCGATGTCAGCTTTCCGCGGCAGTGGGGAATAGGTCATTTTTAAGAAATGCTGTAAAAATGTCTCCACACCAAAGTTGGTCAGGGCAGATCCGAAAAATACCGGGGAGAGTTGTCCTTTTGTGACAAGATCCATATCAAACTCTGCACTTGCCCCGTCGAGAAGCTCGATCTCCTCCATCAGCTTATCGTATGCGTCTTGTCCGATCTCCTCGATCAGTGCAGGATCATCCGCTGCAATATGCTTTTCGGTTCCCTCTTTCGTTCCCTTTAACGTGTCGGAGAACGTCATGACCTCTTTTGTGTTACGGTCATATACACCCTTAAAATTCTTTCCGGAACCAATTGGCCAGTTGACCGGACAGGTTGCGATCCCAAGTTCTTTTTCAATCTCGTCTAACAGATCAAACGTATCATTCGCATCGCGGTCCATTTTATTGATAAAAGTAAAAATCGGAATATGGCGCATCACGCAGACCTTAAATAATTTTCTCGTCTGTGCCTCGACACCCTTTGATCCATCAATGACCATGACCGCAGAGTCCGCAGCCATCAGGGTACGGTAAGTATCCTCCGAGAAATCCTGATGTCCCGGTGTATCCAGAATATTAATGCAGTAGCCGCCATAATTAAACTGTAACACAGAAGAAGTAACGGAAATACCTCTCTCCTTCTCGATCTCCATCCAGTCAGATACCGCATGGCGTGCAGTTGCCTTTCCCTTGACGGAACCGGCAAGATTAATTGCTCCTCCGTAGAGCAGGAACTTCTCTGTCAGAGTCGTTTTACCTGCATCCGGGTGGGAAATGATTGCAAATGTACGTCTTTTTTCTATCTCTTTTCTTAAATCAGCCAAAACTATTTTATCCTCCAAAAATCCTTATAAAATCGGGATTGCCTCTCCCGCACACTCCGGCTTAATGTCAAAATAAGCAAGAATGGTTGCCGCAATATCCGAAAAGCAGCCTCTTGTTCCGTAATTAACACCCGCTCTGATCGGTTTTCCATACATCACAAGCGGTGTATATTCTCTCGAATGATCGGTCGACGGTGTGCTTGGATCACAGCCGTGATCTGCCGTGATCATTAAGATATCCTCATCTCTCATTGCAGCTATTAGCTCCGGCAGACGCTCATCAAAATAAGTCAGTGCCTTTGCGTAGCCTTCCACATCATTGCGGTGCCCGTAGAGCATATCATAATCTACAAGATTTGTAAAACAAAGTCCCTCAAAATCCTGTTTCATATACGCAATCGTCTTGTTGATTCCATCCTCATTTCCGGTCGTGCGCACATATTCTTTGATTCCTTTTTCTGCAAAAATATCAATGATCTTGCCCACGGAACGCACATCATATCCATGTCCGCACAACTGATCTAACATCGTCACTTTCGGTGGCTGCAGGGAAAAATCATGGCGTCTTACCGTTCTTGTAAAATTGCCCGGCGTGCCGACAAACGGTCTTGCGATCACGCGTCCCACACCGTTTTCCCCGGTCAGTATCTCCCTTGCTATCTTACAGTATTCGTAAAGTGTCTCAACCGGAACAACATCCTCGTGCGCTGCCACCTGAAATACTGAATCTGCAGATGTATATACGATCAGTTTTCCCGTTTTCATGTGTTCTTCGCCGTAATCGCGGATGACATCTGTCCCGGAATACGGTTTATTGCAGAGCACTCCTCTTCCGGTTCTCTTCGTAAACTCGTCTAAAATTTCCTGTGGAAATCCATCCGGGTAAGTCGGCAGCGGACTGTTTGAGATGATGCCCGCAATCTCCCAGTGCCCGATCGTCGTATCTTTTCCTTTCGATACCTCCGTCATTCTCGCGAAAGATCCGGCCGGATTCTTTTCTTTTTCTCCGATCTCCACTCCGTCTATATTAAAAAATCCAAGTTTCCTCATGTTCGGCATCGAAAAATACGGACTGGATGCTACCGCTCTTATGGTATTGCTTCCAGCATCGCCATAATCTGCCGCATCCGGCATTTCCCCGATCCCAACACTGTCAAGTACGATCAAAAATACTCTCTTCATATTAAAAGTCTCCATTCCCGCATGTAAAAATCCATTTCGCACAATGTACTCTCTTTCTACCGTACTAGGATAAACCGTAACCATGAAAAAATCAAGTAAAATGCAAAGAAACAGACGCCCTACTCGGCGTCTGTTACCACGATCGGTGTGATCACGATCTTGTCTGCGGAAATATTGGTTTTTCGTTTTACGATATCCTCCACCTGTGCTCTTTTTGCATCAGTCACCTCTCCCATATTCAGTACGACATCACAGTTATCGTCAGTGATACTGACCACAACATCCGAAAATCCTTTTGCCTCTAAGAGCATTTCCGCCGCAGCTTCACGCTCTGCGATATCTGTCATTGCCACCATCTTGTTCACGGCATCCTGCTTTAAATTATCTGCAACGGACGTATTGTTTACGATTTCCAATAACGCTTCTTTATTTTTAGACCGGATCTGTTCGCGGTTTAATTTCATTCTTGCTGCATAGTCAAGATTTGCAGTGCCGGTACTTGTAAGAACCGCCTCTCCGGGATTTTCGATCTCCTCAGCATCTGCAGATGTCATGTCTGCCACATTTGCTGCAGTATCCGTACTGTTTTCTGCGCTCACATCTGCCACCGCATTCTGGCCATCTGCCGCATTTTCTGCAACATCCTGACCGTCCGTCACAGCTGCATCTGCCGCATCGTATGTATCTTCGCCGGTTCCTGCATCCGCGGTCTCCGTTCCATCCACAAGTGCAAGTTCCTCCCCGGTTCCCTCATCCGTAAAAATATCTTCCGCAGCCAGTGGATCTTCATCCGAGATCTCATATTCTGCATTCAGTGCATCTGTACCTGCATTTGCCGCCGTCTCAGCTGCCGTACCGTCATCAATGTGATTGTTCATGTAACTGAAATATCCCGCCACCGCAATCATCAACGCGAGTGCTGTAATAATCAGCTGGTTTTTCTGAAATATCTTTTTCACGTTCCATCCTCCTTCGAACTCATCTTTACTACCTTAATTCTATGTGCTTCCACCTGAAATAATGCCTTTACGGCATCTGAAATATCGGAAACGATCCGTGGGCTGTCTCCCCCTTCTGCCACCACAAGCACCCCCTCGATCTCCGGAAGTATTTCTTTACTGACATACGGAGCTTTTTCGCCGCCGCTCTCCTCATATACCGTCTCCTCCCCGCTGTCCCTTTCCGTCGTCATCTCCATACTCCCGCTGTCCGTATTTGTGACGGTGGACGTATGCTCTGTCTTATCCTTTTCTATGATATCTTCCCCCTGATCTGCCACCGTGACCATGACAGAAACTTTCCCCACTCCTTCCATCTGTCCTAACACCTGTTCTAATTTATGCTCTAAATATTCCGCATAGTCCTTTTTTTCGTATTTCTGTTCCGTTTTCTCCTGCGCGGTGTCCTCTTTTTTATTTTCCGATATATGTACGCCCGTTCCACCGGAAGGCATCGCCACCACAAGAAGAAGCACCCCCACAAGGGCAGCCGCGATCCAGTCTGTCTTTTTTAACTGGCGCCACTTTTTCTGCTGTAAAAATTCTTTCAGCCTCTCCGTCATCCTTCACCACCATACGAAATCTGTATCCGATCTTCCTTAACCCCATAATATTGCACAAGTTTCTGCTTCAGTTCGTCAAGCACAATCTGGCTGCCCTGCGCTTTTCCCTGTTCCACAAAGATTCCTTCTGTGTCCCTGGCTTCTTTTTCTGCTACCGTGAGTATAATTTTTCTCACTTCATAATTTTCTGTCAGTTCCACCGATGATTGCTTTACCATAAATCCAAACTGTTCTAAATATCCTTCTGCAGTTCCCTTTACATCCAGCGCTGCCGCATTTTCATATTCTCTGCGGTAATAATCATTCCGTAAATACTCCATACGGCTGATGTCTCTTGAAGCCTCACTTAAATTTTCCGTAAACGTTTCAGACCTGATCTTATCAAGCAAAGCATCATTATCCCCCCAAAAAGAAAAAAAAGGCTGCATGACACCAATGATGAGCACAAGTTCCGTAAAAAAATAAATATATTTTTTTAATCTTCCATTCGGGATCAGCTGTCTTGCAACCACAAGCAACAGAAAAAGGGCAAAAATTTTTTGAATATACCCGATCAATACGTTCATCTGTTTCTCACTTTCTTAATAGCCAAACCCGGAGGAAGCAACCGTAAGCGCAATCGTCAGAAAAATCAGCATCACACAATATCCCATCAATTTCAGGTACAGCATCCCCCCCTGTGCCATTCCCTTTAAACATCCGGCGATTCTCTTATCTGCAACAGGTTCCACCACAGCAGCTGCAATTTTATAAAAAAGTACCATACAGCCTGCCTGTACCATCGGCACTGCCACTAAAATAATCAGTACGATCAACCCGGCTGCCCCAACACAGTTCCGGATCATAATTCCAGAACCAAGCAAAAGTTCACTGACACCATTCACTGTATTACCAATTCCGGGTATCATTGCCATTGCCCGTCCTGCTGTCCCATAAAGCAGCCTGTCCTTTGCCGGTGCAACGATCCCCTGCACAACATTCAGCCCAAGTACAATGATTCCGGCAGATCTGATTGCCCACCCGATCAGTCCTCCAATCAATTCCATCATGTTTGCAAACTTTTCTTCCTCAAAGAAATAATTGATCAGCACAGTCAGTATATAAATATGGATCATTGGCACTAAAATGGTTAAAAACAGCCACTCGATCAGATATATGATCAGAAAAGCCGTCTGATAGAAGCCCGATGCAATGCTTTCTCCCGCCGAAAAAAGCATTGCAATACTAAATGTCGGTATAAAAATCTGAAAAAAATCCACACTCTTTTCCAATACACCGCACACAATCTCACGAAACGTCAGAAATGACTGCAGCATCAAGACTGCTAATACACAGAATACAAGGATAAAACAAAGATCTGATACATAAGATGACGCAAACGCACCGGCAAAATTTTTAAGTACAGAAAAACACACGGCAAGCAGCACCACCTCCACTAATATTTTGCGGTTTTCACAGACTGACTCACATAATTGCCCCATTAGCCATGGTCCGATCTGCTGATACAGCGCCCCTGGCTTCTCCTGATACAGTAATTCTTTCACCAGTTCTGAAAATGTAATCCCACTATCCTCTGCATCCTGTCTCATAAAATGATCCAGCTTCGAAAAATCCAGTTCTTCTGTCATGTTCCCTAAATAATCCTGAGTATTTTTTTCAGATGCGAAAACCGGAACCGTCTCAATCACACAGAGTAACAGAATACATATCACACACCCTCCCCATTTTTTCATAAAAAGCTCCCGACTGTCTCTAAAAAAACCGTCAAAACCGGAATACTAAGCACCAGAATCGACAGCTTAGCAAACAGTTCGATCTGATTTCCGACTGCCGCATATCCAGCATCTTTACAGATATTCATCGCAAACTCCGCCACATAGGTGATCCCAACCATTTTTAATATCAGTGTGATATACGTCTGATCCACTGCAACAAACGTCTGCATTTTTTTTGCAAAATTGATGACAGTCTCCACCTTTCCAAGAATATAAATAAAAATGCAGATGCAGACTGCCATACTGATAAACATGCTGTATTCACTTTTTTCTTTCTGCAGTAAAAGTGCCAGAAGTACTCCTGCGATACCAAGAACCGCTATTCTTAAAATATCCATTTCATGCCTCATTCCCATTCTGTAACATCTTATAATGCAAACAGTGACTGCATTGTTTCAAACAATTCATAAATATAAGGAACAATCCAAAAGAGGACAATCAGCAATCCCGCAAGGCTTGTCAGAAATGCATGTTCCTCTCTTCCGCTATGTTTTAGCACCTGACTGATGACCGTGACTAAAATCCCGACCGCCGCAATTTTAAATATCAAATTAACACTCATCCGTAATCCAGTCCCCTCTCTTGCTTGCCGTATACACACTTTATTTTTGCGTTATATAAAAAGTATCACTAACATCATTCCTCCTATTACACTGACCGCCCCGGCCACTCTCTGCTTTTCTCTCTGCTCTTTCCGCTCTTGTTCGATCACAAAATCAAGCCTCTCTAAATAAATAGAAAGCATTCTTTCATTCTCTTTTATATTTCTTCCAAAAAAAGCATTTCCGGCATTCGCAATAATCTCAAGTTCAGACGCACAGATTCCCAATTCTTTTCGATTTTTCCAAAATATATCCCACCAGATTTCACCTCCGCTTTCTCCCTTTTTTGCAGCAAGACGATCAGCAATCTGTCCGCATACTTTTTGCAACACCACATCGTTCGTCAGCGTCGGTTGATTCAAAATATGCTCCATCGGAAGTAATGCAAGTGCTGCCTCTCCCGAAATATTTATGAGAAGCTGACGGATTTCATACAATCTAAGCAGATGCTGCCTGATTTCAGCGATCATGTTTACTGCAAGTCCAACCCCGGAACCTGCAACCAGAATACCACCTATCAGCTTTAGCATAACTGTTCTCTTTTTCCGTTAAAAACCTGAAAATCCCGCTCGCCGGACCGGTTATACCGGATCAGAATAAATCGTTCAAAAATTCCACGCTTCATCCACTTTTTCAGATATGGTTTCTCCCATAATTCTTCCACCGTATCCGCATGTACTGTTCCAAGAATCCGTACCCCGGAACAGGCTGCCTGTTCGACTGCCTGAAAATCTTTTTTCCCTCCAAGTTCATCCACCGCTATGATCTGCGGGGACATGGAGCGCAGCATGAGCATCATTCCCTCTGATTTCCCACATCCAGACAAAACATCCGTTCGTATTCCCATATCATTTTGTGGAATTCCAAGATGACAGGCTGCAATCTCAGACCTCTCATCCACCACACAGATTTTCATACCTTCCCAGCCTTCTTTCCCATTTGAGAGACTGCGGATACAATCCCGCAGACAGGTTGTTTTGCCTGCACCCGGTTTTGACACCAGCAGTGTATTATAAATACTTTCTCCGTCCTTCAGAAAAGGCAGAATTTTTTCTGCACATCCTTTTTTTTCATGTGCCACACGGATATTCATAAAACTAATATATTTGATCCCTGTAATACCTTCCCTGTCTTTTGCAATCTCCCCTGCAATTCCAACCCGGTGACCACCCTCAATTGTAATATATCCCTGCCTTAGTTCCTCCTGGTATGCATACAGGGAATACTCGCTGATATAGCTTAACATCTCTGCAATATCTGCGCCCGTTATTCTGTAACATGCTCTTGCATTCTGTACGCTTTCTCTGACACAGGCACACATTTCACCGTCCATATCCGTCAGATAACGTGTTTTCCCGGAATACGCAAGCTCGATTGGCTGTCCTGCCCGGATCCGGATTTCCTCAAGATCATTCAGCCACAGATTATTTTTTATTTTTTTTCTGATATGTACCGGAAACAAAACTTTTAGGTTTTCCATATGCCTCCTCCCTTTTCTTTTAATTCATTCTATGAGACAGGCTTATTTTTATGCATAAAAATACCGACCTGCCAAACGTAAGACTTTTCTTAACGTTTCGCCGCCGGTATTTTCTTTTATTTTTTATCTGTAATCCATTACAAGGAACATCGGTTTGATGGCTACGATTTCATCGTATTCCTCCTGTTCCACTACCACACTGGAATTTAACGCTTTTAAATCCTCTTTCAGCACTCTAAGTGCCGCCGGTATCGTCTCTGCGCGTCCTTCCTTTAAAATATCCTGCATCCTCTTTAGTACAACCGGATGTGCATAACATGCCGGAACCGGGAAATCAGGATATGTTTTGATATATTGTTCCATCTCGTCTACCGCATTTAATAACTGCTTTTCAATATAGCTTCTGTTATTATGTGACGTCGGCAGTACACTAGCACCGGAAAACAAAAAGATTGCTGCAAGACCGAACAAAAGGAAATAAATTCCAAATCCTGCGTGTGTAGCCAATGAATATATACCATACCCAAAAGCTCCAAGTCCCATCAGTGTAATTGCAAGTGCAACCCATTTGTATGCCGGATTACTCCGGTCATAAACTCTTTTCTTCTTAGCTGACTGACTCAGATTCAAATACAGATCTGTATCCTTATGAAGATATTTGATTGCATTATCGAGACAGCGGATATTTTTCTTTGCAGTTTCTGAAATATTTCCGATACGCTGCTTTTCTTCCATCCGCTTTGCCTTCTCCGCGAGTTTTTGCTCCGCAACCTCACTGTGCAACGGTATCTGCGGAAAGTTGACCTCCACATAAGCAAGCAGGCGGTCCACATCCTCCTCATGTTTAAAATTGCACTGCTTTTCTTTGCCATCATCATATTCAACCACGAGATAAGGCAGCGTGCCAAATGCACCTTTACCGGTAAATCCACCTTTACTCATCGCAATTCTTTTGAAAATACGCTTCACCGACTTCATCGGAACATAGTATCTTCTTTCTATGTAGAAACTGTTCAGATAAATGGCCTTCTTACCAACACCACATGGTCCAAATTTTCTGCATGTCTTTTTGTCTTCCGTCAATTCCATGTCGGGCAGTGACAGGTTGCCCAGTCTCTGTGGTTTCAACATCTTCCTCAGCTCCATTCCTGTATTACTTTTTATACCTGTTAAGCATCGCTGTCATGTATTACATTTTTGCCGGTTTCTTTGTTGCGTGGATAAAAGTTCCCAAGAATACAACAGCCAGAATGATTCCCACCGGATATGCAACTGCTGTCGAGAATCCAAGGCACTCATCTGCGCAGAAGAAATAAGTCATGGATACGGCACTCATAAAGGTTGCCGGTACAGCCGTGATCCAGTAATTCTTTTTCTCACGAAACAGATACATGCTTGCCGTCCATAATACGATCATGGCAAGTGTCTGGTTCGTCCAGCTGAAATATCTCCATACAACCGCATAATCCAGATGTCCTACAAAAGCACCAACTGCAAGAAGCGGTACACAGAGTAACAGACGTTTCTGGATCTTATCCTGATCGATCTTAAACCAGTCTGCCAGTACCAGACGTGCACTTCTGAATGCGGTATCACCGGATGTGATTGGGCAGACAATAACACCGATCATGGCAAGTGCTACACCAACGCTTCCCATTGTCTTGATACATACATCATAAATAGCTGCGGACTGTCCACCGGAAAGGATCTCTGCGAGTCCTGTGTTTAAACCACCTGTAACCTCATAAATAGAACATCCTGCTGCTGCCCAGATCAGAGCGATAACGCCCTCAGCAACCATTGCACCGTAAAATACGAAATGTCCCTGTTTCTCAGACTTCATACAACGTGCCATAAGTGGTGACTGTGTGGAATGGAATCCTGAGATTGCTCCACATGCTACTGTGATAAACATGAAACTCCAGATCGGTTTGCCATCCGGATGCATGTTACCGAAATGACTCCAGATCTCCGGAATCGTATATTCGGAATGTGTAAAAATACCAATGATAACACCCACCGCCATTATGATCAGGCAGATACCAAACAGCGGGTAAATACGTCCGATAATCTTATCAATCGAAATAAATGTTGCAATAAAATAATAAAGAAGAATGATCCACAGCCAGAACTCTGCGCTTGTGACAATTCCTGTCACACCACTGTTCTTAAACAGTGTAACGATAAGTCCTGCAGGTCCTACTGCGAAAACGGTACCTACCATTACAAGCAGTACAACACTGAATACACGCATGACATTCTTCATCACATTTCCAAGGTAAATACCACATACCTCTGAAATGGAAGCACCATCATTACGTTCGGAAAGCATACCGGAAAAATAATCATGTACACCTCCTGCAAAGATGGTACCAAACGTGATCCATAAAAATACAACCGGTCCCCAGAGAGCACCCTGCATAGCACCGAAGATCGGTCCTAATCCGGCAATGTTTAACAACTGCACCAAAAAGAGCTTCCATTCCGGCATGACAACATAGTCAACCCCATCGTTGATCCTTACCGCCGGTGTTTCTCTGTCATCCGGTGCAAATGTGTTCTCCACTACCTTACCATAAACAAAGTACCCACCAATTAATAACGCCAGGCAAATAAAAAAACTAATCATAACAACACCTCCCATATGTACAAATGCTAGTTTCTTATTGCTTATCTTTATTATAGTACTTATCACTCAAAATTCAACAGTTTTTTTCATTTTTTTGTCTATTTTATACAATATCAACAATGTATTTTCGAAAAAAAAGAACCATAAGCCAAATCCGGCTTACGGTTCTTTTTTTCAATCTTAGTATCTTGTAGATGTATTAATCTGCAGACATTCAGAAACCTTCGTTTTTTCATTATAGCAATACACATATATGTATCCATAATTGTTTGACACTGTGATCTTCTTAGAGAAACTGGATTTATTTACTCTATAGTTATTATAACTTCCTGTTCCGGATGTCACATGAACGCTTGAGATCTTCCAGCCACTTTTCAGTTTGATGTCCAATTTTTGTTTTTTAAATGCCTTGTTCGTTCTAAGTACATCATTTTTATTAAATTTTGAAAGCAGGTTTGTTTTTCCGATTTTAAATGTCTTGCATGGATTGGTGTATTTTTTGACTGTAAATGTTGTTTTTAACTTTACACCTTTTACCGTACATGTGATCGTACTCTTAGCTGCTTTCTTGCCAAACTCAACACGAATGTAACCATCTCTTGCAGCAACCCTAATATTTTTGTTGCTGCTCTTTAATTTTTTGATCTCTTTTGCTTTGTCGCAGCCCATAATGCTGATTGTACTTGTGAAAGTATTTACATCTTTCCCTGGCTTATAGGTCACAACAGTCGCTGAATAAGGATTCACATAAACCCTTCCGCTTGCCGCCTGTACCTCAACGTTTCCCTGTGGTGCCACTGCACCGGCTGTCAGAGTCATCACAACCGCAAGTGCAAACGCAATTACCTTTTTGCTTAACTTTTTCATATTAATCCTCCTTGTTTTGCTCCTTGTTTTGCTTTTCAAAAACAGTATACCATATTTTCTTCTGACAGAAAATAAGACATTTTTCCTACATACGCTCCGGTGCAGAGAATCCGAGCAGATCAATACTGGTTTCAAGGACGGATTTTGTCAGTTCTAACAGGCGGATATAGGATTTCTGAACCGTTTCATCCTCCTCGGACATGATCTTTGTCTCATGATAGAAACTGTTAAATGCATTGGCAAGATCATAGATATAGGAACAGATCTTGTGTGGTGCTGTATCCGCAAATGCTCCATCGATCACTGCATTAAATTTAGAAATCTCTAACATCAGGTTCTTCTCGCTCTCAGAATGTGCAGACGTAATCACTGCACCTTCTGCACTCTTTCCTAAGTCATGATACTTGTGCAGAATGGATTTGATACGAACGATCGTATACAGGATATATGGTCCGGTATTTCCCTCAAAGGAGGTGAACCGGTCAATATCAAAAATATAATCTTTGCTTGCCTGATTGGAAAGATCTCCATATTTGATTGCTGCAAGTGCAACCGTCTTTGCGGTCTCCTTTGCCTCTTCCTCACTGATTCCAAGATTTTCTTTGGATTTCTGGTTCTCGGTGATCTTCTTCAACATTTCATTGTCGATCTCAGATACCAGATATTCCAGACGCATAACACCGCCATCTCTGGTCTTAAACGGCTTTCCGTCCTTGCCGTTCATCGTACCGAATCCCAAGAATTTTAATTCAGTCTCCGGTTTTACCAGTCCGGTCTTTCTTGCGCAGCGGAATACCTGTACGAAATGAAGTTCCTGTCTCTTATCTACCACATAAATGATCTCGTCCGGGTCATAATCTTCCTCACGCCATACGATCGTTGCAAGATCGGTCGTATTGTAGAGGGATGCACCGTCTGATTTTAAGATCATACAAGGCGGGATCTCTTTCGTATCGGTGTCTTCTTTTACATCGACGACCAGTGCTCCGTCACTGACATAGGCAAAACCGTCATCTTTCATCTTCTGCACCATTGCCGGAATATAAGGCTGTGCATCAGATTCACCTTTCCAGAGTTCAAAAGATACGTTCAAGTTCTCATAGTTTTTCTTTAAGTCTGTCACAGACACGTTTAAGATATGGGAAAGTAATGCCTGATAGCCCTTTCTTCCATTCTGCAGCTCATAAGTTGCCTGCATGGCTGCCTCTTTGTACGCCTCATCCTCTTTTGACTTTTTACTTGCGGTCGGATAGATCTCCTCCAATTCAGAAATCGTAAACGGTGCTTCTTTCGGATATTCCCCCTCAAAGTTTTCATCGAAGTAGACAAGCTCCGGCTGACGCAGTTTTAACTCGGTGATAATCAGTCCCATCTGTAACCCCCAGTCTCCCAGATGTACATCTCCGATTACTTTGTGTCCGACAAATTTACCGATTCTTTTGATGCTTTCTCCGATGATCGCGGAACGTAAATGACCGACATGCAATGGTTTTGCCACGTTCGGTCCGCCGTAATCGATCATGATGGTCTTTGGATTTTCTGCTTTTTCACATCCAAAACGTCCTTCATCTGCCTGCATGTCTGCCACATAGGATGCTAAAAATGTCTCATCCAGTTTTAAATTTAAAAATCCCGGTTTTACGGATTCTGCCATGGAAAACATGGATGTCTCTGCAAGTTTTGCTGCAACCTCATCTGCGATCATAAACGGTGCTTTTTTGTACTCTTTTGCAGCTGCCATTGCTCCGTTACACTGGTATTCACAAAGATCCGGTCTGTTAGATAAAGTAACCTTTCCGTATTTTGCATCATAGCCACAGTCTGTGAATGCCTTAGTCACTTCATCTGTAATCAAATCTAAGATTTTCTTCATTGTATCTTCCTTTCCATGCGGTATCACACCGCCTTTTTCTTCTATTTATCCTCGTATCATTGTATACATTGCCGGAGAAATTGTCAAACAATAGTTTACGGCGGCAAAGACGTTTTGTCCCTGCCGCCGCATTATCCAGACCTTGGTTTTAAAATAAACTTTTATTCGTTTTTAAAGATCACACTGCGGTAATTATTTAACACTTTATACAAGATCATACCTAACACATAGCAGGAAATCACTTCGCCGATTCCGACAGTCAGCATAAAGAATGGGATCGTCCCCTCTGCCATGTACACATATGCCAGAACAAACGGTACAATGATCGTATTTGCCACGATCGGTGGTAACGGAGCCAGCCATTTGTGCTTTCTTAACGCATAAGTTCCACATGCCCCGATCAGTGTCGCAAGACTGCCAAACACAACATCAAGCGGCATGCAGCCGGTGAGCAGATTGCTGAGCAGGCATCCTATAAAAAGTCCCGGAATAGCTGCCGGTGTAAATACCGGTAAAATGGTAAGTGCCTCGGAAATCCTGACCTGAATTGCGCCGGAAGCAAGATTGAATGCACTGATAAAATAAGTCAGTACAACATAGATAGCTGCGATAAGTGCAGCCTGCACGATAAGTAATACTTTTTTGTTTCTCATTTTTCATTTCTCCTTTAGTTTTGTTTTACGAGTGGAAGGTCTCGAACACTCGATGTCACTGCAACTTTCTGATTTTAGCATAATCGTCGAAAAAAATCAACTCCTCCTGCGCACCCATGCAGTAAATGACCAGAATATCCCTCTCACCGGCAGAAACATCAGCCACAATCCGGACCAAATCACATAAACCGGATTTTTCACGCTGATACGACGTCCATTCCGCACAAATGCGGTCAAAATTCCTCTGATCTGATCCTCTTCCACCGGTCCTTCCACCTCTGTCTGATTATCCCCTGCCATATAAAACTGACCGCCTTTTCGTTTTACAACACGGTGCAGAACCAGAATGCTCCCTTTTCTGCGGTACAGCACAACATCTGCGCGCCGGATTTTTTTCACATCCGCTTTTTTTATGACCGCGGCATCTCTGCCCGGCACAAACATGGGATACATACTGTATCCTTCGGGATAGATCTGTATGATCTCTCCCGCTTCTAATAATTGTTCAATATCATATTTCATCGGAAACCTCTTGTTACTGTTCACTTGCAAGCTTGTCATCTTGAAATATTGTAGCATTTCCCCTGTCCAAATGCTATAATATTTCCAATTCATTTGTAATGGAAAGGAACCACAACGATATGAAAACATCTGATGGATTCGTAAAAACAACAATCGCAGGTATTCCCTATCTTCTGCCCTATGGTCAGAAAATTGCCGACCATGCACGCTCCCTGCGCCTAAATGACTCCGGTGCACTTTTATGGGATACACTCTCCCTGGGTGCGGACAAAAGCACGCTCTTATCTGTGCTGGCGAATTACTACAATACAGATGCTGATATGCTCCCTCAGCTTACCTCTGACTTAGACAGCTATCTTGCCTCTTTAAAGCAGCTTGGCATACTCTCTTACAATGCGCCGGCAGAAAATTTCCCACCGCATTCTGATCAGACCGACAATACGTTTCCTGCACTGTTTTCTGACGATCGTGCTCCAAAATATTATAAGATCGGCGGTCTCTGCTTTTCATGGTTTGGCCCGGACGATCTGTTTGATACCTATTTTAAAGATTTCTCCTGCGAAGCTGCTGTGGCTGATCAGCGCATTTTTATAATAACCGGGAAACCGTCTCATCTTGCAGATGGTACACTTCTGCTCCACACCACTGAACTTACCATCTTTGACGTCACCGACACCTACCGCTTTGTCTTTGGCACTCACTGGGGAATCCATGAAATGCGCGTAAAAAAAGACGGCTCTGCCGCCGTCCTCTACTGTGTTGATGCCGATAATAAAGATCATGCAGAAAGTATTTTTCATGCACTGCGTTTTGCCTTCCTGATTGCGGCACAAAAGCAGGCTCTTTTTGTCCTGCACTCCGTTTCTATTTTTTATCAGGGAAAAGCCTGGCTCTTTTCCGGCAGCTCCGGCACCGGCAAATCCACACACGCGAACCTCTGGGCGAACCGGTATCATACTCCGGTTTTAAACGGAGACTTAAATGTACTTGGCATCAAGAACGGCCTGCCTTATCTATACGGTCTGCCCTGGTGCGGGACGTCCGAAACATACACCACCACCACCTATCCACTTGGCGGTATCGTGTTTTTAAAACAGGCTCCTTTCAACCGGGTGAACTCTCTCCCACCGGATGAACAGGCACTTTTTCTGATGCAGCGCATGATCTCCCCAACCTGGACGAAAGACCTGCTGTTAAAAAATCTGGCATTTGCAGAAACACTTGCCCCGCTGACAAAAATTTTCCGGCTGAATTGTACAAAAAATCCCGAAGCTGCAGCCGTCATGAAAGCTGCCATTGATCAGTCCATATAAGACGCTTTCTTTCAAAACTCATCCATCATTTTCTGTACTTCCTCTGCGGTCAGCACAACACACCTCTGTTCCCGGATTCCATACACCCTCCTGCACACCGACAATACCGTTGGGCGGTGTGTGGTCACGATACAGGTGCGCGGTTCATTTGTCTGCATGATATTTTTCAAAACCCTGCGCTCGGTTGCAACATCAAGTGCACTTGTCGCCTCATCCAAAAGCAGGATCGGCGCACGGCGAAGCAATGCCCTTGCGATTGAAAGCCTCTGTGCCTGTCCTTCTGAGAATCCGACCCCCCGCTCTCCGACTTTACTATATATCCCATCCGGCAGTTTCTGTACAAACTCCCAGGCACAGGATACTATCAGTACTTCTTTGATCTCCTCATCCGTAGCATCCGGTCTGACATTCCGCATATTTTCCGCAATCGTGCCGGAAAACATTGTATTTCCCTGTGGCACATAAGAGAACAGACGGCGTGCTGCCGGTGTGATTGTAAGCACTTCCCCTGTTTTTGCTCCCACCAGATCTTCATCCCCGCTTTGTATATGCAGCAGGGCGAGCATAATGCGCAAAAGCGTTGTTTTTCCTTCACCGGAAGGTCCGACTAACGCAACAATCTCATGTGGATGTGCCTCAAAGTCCGCCCGCATAAACACCTTTGTTCCATTGTGATAAGTATAAGACATCTTAGAAATGCAAAGACTGATGCCGTTCTCCCGGTTCTCTTCATAAAATTTCTCCGCATGCTCTGCATCCGAATAGTCCTCTTTTGGCATGCCAAGGATATCCATCAGCCTTCCAGCAGATGTGGTCAGCGAAATCGCCGTCGGTACCAGTGACACAAGCTGATTCAGCGTTCCTGTCAGTGAGCCGGACAATGATAAAAACATCGTCATCGTACCGTAGGAGATCGCACCACTCCAGACACGGTAAATACCAAATCCATAACAGCTGTATGACACCGCAAGCCCGACGATCGATAACAGGATCGAGGTTGCCATGGACATTTTCTGAAACTCCAGCTTCATACCAAGATATTCTTTTTGCAGTCCTCGCAGACGTTCCCCGTAGAGCCGCACCAGATCAAAAGCCTTGATCGTCTGGATATTCGAAAATGCCTCCTGGTTAAATCCGGACATCTTTGCATTCATAGCTGCGCTTTTCTCATTATTTCCTTTCATTCGCCTTAAAATCCGCCTCGACATCAGCATACTGACCGGCATGCCAAGCATCGCAAGAAGTGCAAACATCGGATCATTGTAAAAGACAAGCGCAAACGTACTGATAAACCGCACAGTATATATGATCAGATTCGGAATCCAGCTTAAAATACCATTTGAAATGTTTGAGGCATCCGAATTCCAGCGTGTCAGGAGATCTCCCGTGTGATATTTCTGGATTGCCTCAAGATCCGTCACTAACATTTTATCAAAAATATCTGCCTTGATATCATTGTCCACACTGATACTGATCTTATTGGAAAAATAACTGGTCACCTGTGAGATCAGCATATTCCCTATGGAAAACCCGATATACAGACAGAACGTACGCACCAAAAGCCCCGCCTGCTTTCCGGTGATAATATCGACCATATCCCTTGAAATCAGACTTGAAATCAGTGAAACAACTGTTCCAGACAGACCAAGCAGCGTGTAAAAAATCATCTGTTTCCAGTACTTTCTCGCATACTCATAGATCCAGACGGTCTCCCGCCACATATCTTTTAATACACCCTCTTTGATCCTTTTATGATAAAATTTCAGACTGTCTAACATAATATTTCCCCATTCTAGCCGATTTCCAGTTATTATAACAAATATGAACCACGAAAAAAGAGGTTACCACATGTATATGTCAGGCAATCTCTTCCTCACATACCATATGATAACCCCATCTGAACTCCATATGATCCTACATCGCCCAGTCAGTTACTGTATCATCCGGTCCATATCCTTTCTTTTCCCAGGATGGCTTGCGGTTTCCATTATCGGTATCGTAACTTCCAGCATATCCCGAATCCACATAATGCGTCTCGAGTCCGCAGGCTGTAGCTGTATATGCCGGACATCCCAGACATCCGAACTGCTGTCTGTATCCTCTGGTGCCTCCATTCCAGCCTGAATAATCCGGTGCCTGCCAGTTACCATTCATATACTGGCTATCACACTTTATATTATTTGCCGTATCTGAATTATCAGCCGCTCCACCGCTTGCAAGATACACACCTTCTGCCGTATCTTGATATGCGATGATCATTGGTCTCTCATATCTGTTCATTTCTGGTTTATTTCTCAGTTCATTTGTTATCTTTTCTTATTGCGCCTGCCCCTTAGTCCGTAACACTCACACTTGAGATTGCAAGTCCCGGATCCGATTTTACAACCAGATCACCAAAACCGATATTATCGTTCGGATTCTGATGATATCCCAAAGAAACACAAAGAGAACTTGTTCCGTCTCCTGATGTGCACCCCCTGCCACCGGAAACATAAGTAACCGGCTGATTAAATGAGATATTTAACTGCTGTGCTTCTTTAGTATGATCCGCATTATGCACGGCATTCACCTGAATACGGTAATCACCTCTTCCGGTCTGCGGTGTCTGATGGATATATGCTGTTGTCGTATAACAACCGCTTCCGTCGCCACTTGCTAAATATACCCCTTCTGCAAGTTCATCACTGGTAAGTAACACTGGTTTCATATACTCTTTCATGCGAACTTCCCTCTCCCCTGTTCTTTTCACTTATTTCTATCTATTTTAACCATATCTTTTTGTGCTGTCAAGCATTAGTACACGCCTTTTTTCGCCCTGAACCGATTTTTTTATAATGAATTTTTAAAACCCACAATGCTCCAATAACCAGCATCAGGTAAAACCCCACTCCCCTTGTCACGCACATTGCAGGAACCAGATACTGTCCTGAAAATACCGGTAGAAATACCTTTCCATACATCGCCTCCGTGATTCCCTGTGCTCCCGGTACCGGAAGCATATCCACCGCAACATAGATGGCTGCCTGAAGCAGCAGGATCTGGTACATCGCTGTTCCAGACAGTCCAAATCCCAGATACACCAGAAAAGTCAGCAGAAAAGCACTGCTTCTCTGAACAAATGTCATCACAATTAAAATCAGTATTTTTTCTTTGTGTTCCCGGAAAAAGAGAACCGTTCCACGGTACCCATCCAGAAATCCGTCCAGTTTTTCCAACCATTTCTCTTTTGGTATTTTCATGCCGCATTTTTGTGCCATGACAATTATTTTTTCGGCCAGATGACGGATCAGAACCGGTTTTAACATGACAAATAAAAGAAGAATTACGAGCAGAACATTTAAGGAAAGTCCCACGATATACCAGAAAAAATATCCGCCAAAATGCTCTTTCAGTAGTTTCTGCCAGAATAACAGGATCATCATTCCGACGACCGCCAGCACAAATTTATAAGCTGTCGCAACAGCCATCAGCACCGCGGTTCCCTCCGGCAGAGGAATACCGTCCCTTTTCATATAATAAAGCTGCATGGGCTGTCCTCCCGATGCAGACGGCGTGATCCCGGAAAAAAAGAACCCGGCAAATGAATATCCAACACACTGACGCACATGTACTATGATCCCGACACTTCGAAGCAGAAAACAGATCATACAGCCTTCCGCAGCAACAAAAAATACTGAAAGGAACAATGCCGCCCCGACATATACCGGCTTCATTCTGATTAGTGTAGATTTCAGTTGTGAAAAATTTTGTCCACGCAGGACTACACCAAATGTAAGCATCATGATCGCAAGAAACAAAAAAAATTCTTTTCCATATTTTCGGTCTGTACTCTTACGTTTCATAAGCAACCGCCTGTTCTTCCCGCACGATCAGATCTGAAAGACGTCCCTCAAACACCACGCGGCAGTTTTTGTATTCACAGACATCCTTCGGGGTGACCAGTGAAAAATGTTTCTCCGATATGAAAATCCCCTGTTCCCCTAACACTTCTGCCAGATAAGATGAACATGTATACTGGTTTTTTAGGTAAAATTTCCGGTGGCAGAGCAGGGCCAACAGTCCAGCAGCCGCATAGTGCATATGGAATCTGTTTTTGTAATCCTTATGCAGGCGTTCACGGATCGCTTCTTTCTGTTCACCGGTGCAGTCCAGTTCACAGATCCGGTACTCAGCCGTCGGAAACGCCCCCGCGATCTGTCTGCTCCACTCGCGCTCAAATCCTGCAATCAACGGGATATACGGATTTCTTCTTCCAAAACTGTAAGCTTCCGACAACTGTTCATCAAGTGACAGTACCACATGAACGTATTTCTGTCCCAGATAATGTCTGATCAGAGATGCAAAAAAACCTGGTGTGTCCACTAATGCAATATATATGTGTGCCATATTCTTTGGTTCCTTCCTGTTTTTTCTATTTTTGCATTTTACTGAAATCTGTAAACTGCATTCGCAAGACGGTAACCGCCAATGGTCAGCCGCCTTCCAACTGCTCCGGGCAGATCCGTCCATCCGCTCAGACTTGCGTATTTCAATTTATAGTACAGTTTCGGATTGGATGTTTTGATCTCTCCCCACAGATTCTTTCGCTTTTCCAGTGCTTCCTCATTTCCGATCAAAAGCAGGTGAATCGATGAGATCGCCATCATGATCGAGATATTGCGGTACATATACGATGCCAGTTTTGGTTCCTTCTCTTTTATTTTTGTAAGATCTGCCCCCGCGATCACCATTCTGGTCACTTTCATCTGCTGGTCGATCCGCTTTTTTAACATCTGCTCGTTGACAGACTGGTCATCCCTGCCAAGATAATACTGGTACAGATCAATATCCATATAAAAAATATTTCTGACATACGGCAGCGGGCAGTAGGCAAACAGATTGTCCACATAAAACGTATGCTCCGGCAGAACAATTCCCGACTGCCGCAATATTTCCGTGCGGTAAACCAAGGCATGCATGACCAGATACTGGGACGGCAGGAAATGCCCTGTCTCACTCCAGTGGCAGATTTTTTCTGCAGGAAACACATTCCCGTATCCCATACTGCGCGTTATCTGCTGCTCCAGATGATTGTATACATAGTTGCAGACAAACAGATCCGGCTTTTCTTCGCCCCCTCCCGCCTCTTTGCAGTAATATCTGATTTTTTCTAAAAGTTTCTGATAGGCAGTTCCGTCCAGCCAGTCATCGGAGTCCACCACCTTAAAATAAACACCCCTTGCGCAGGCAAGTCCCGCATTGACACCGGAACCGTGTCCACCGTTCTCCTTATGTATCACTTTCACAAGATCCGGATATTGTTTTTGATATGCATCCGCGATCTCCACTGTCTTATCCTTTGAACCGTCATCTATAATAATGATCTCCACATCTTCTCCGCCCGGCAGAAGCGATTCGATACACCTCGCCATATAACTTTCAGAGTTGTAACATGGAACCACAAAACTCAGATATTTTTCTCTGTTCTCCATCCTAAGCTTCCCTCCCTTTCCTTTCACAGATAATCTTACGGGAAAACTCTTAAGAGAACGGACAGCTTTTCTTAAATATTTTCGAAATTATTTCTAAACAAAATCGGAACCATTTTACGATTCCAGTAAAATGGTTCCGATCTTATATCCTTCCTGTTCTATTTTCTGATCATTTGCGAATGTGATAAAACTGCCGGTCGCCGTATCCCGCACCGCAAAATATACACTGTAACATCCAGCCTTTACACCCCGAAGCGGTATATTTGTTAAAAAGTTCTCCTTTTTTTCTGCTTCATTTCCCCCGGCAAGTGACGCAATATCCCCTGAGGGGATTCCCTCATAAATCGTCTGACCTGTTTCATCTTTCACAAGGAATACCGGTTCACACTCTTTATAGACCGGTGCAAATCCGACATTCTTAAGTGACACTTTTATTTCTGCCGTATCTTCCCAGAAATCATGCTGCATAAAAACATCCGACAACACCAGACGGTAACCTAAATGCCTCTCTATATACGAAAGTCCTTCCATCCCGTCAAAGCAGTCCGATGTCTGTACCGCAGATGACGCCCACTTTTCTAATACTGCCGCATCATAGTCCTGATTCAGATAAGTCACATGCATGGTTTTTAAATCCGCAATAGCGCACTCTAAATCATTATATTCATTGTCTATGATGACCTCCCCGCCATTTGGCACACGGGAACACAATTTTTCCTGAAAAGCAAGTTCTTCCATGCGGTTCCACGCCTGATCTGTACCTGCCTCTGCGGCACTTTTTTCACCATAAGTACCACAGTCATTGCCACTTCCTAACATTCCGTCATTGAACAGTCCAAGCCTGTCATACAGCGGATTTTTACGATCTTCCTGCAAGTCTGCATCTGCACTTTCCAGGATCTTCCGCCACTGTACCGGTGTCCGCACTGCAAGATACATCTGGCTATCCGTCGATTTTACAAGCTGTTTTGCAAGCTGCTGTAAAGACTGCTGATCTGCATACTTTGTCCCATTGAGTTCCCCCCAGTTGCCGACAAAGAGCCCCTGTAATGTAAACACAGAGTCACTGTATTCTGTTAATATTCCTCCAACCTGCTGCATATGTTTTATCACAAAATCGATACTCTCCGGTTCATACTTCTCATTTTCCCCATTCCAGTCATACAAAAACCGTACGATCCAGTGCTCTTTTGTCACAGACATCGCCTGAAAAAGTCTTTCGATATTCTGCAGACCTTCCTTTGATATTTCTTTGTCCCGGTATTCCCTTAAATTGATCTGCGCCATGGCAAGGGCATGATCTGTATCTTTTTGCATCTGCCTGTCTAACTGCTCACTCATATCCGCCGGTTCATCCGAAATCAGAAAACCATAAATATGATAAAATCCACGATTCGGATTCCAGATTTTCTCCGTAGATTCCGTAAAAGTCTCCGTGGTAAGCATTACCTGCCAGTGAAAATAATCATGTATCCCCACAGCAATTCCGGTGATCATTAACACAAACAAAATGAAAAACAGTAATTTTTTTCTCATCTTATTCCTCGTATTTATTCTTTTGAAACAGCTTCATCTTCGTTACCAGCCGGCTTCGTTTCTTTGCATTTTTTAAGATGGCAATACTTGATATTCCACGAAGTTTCCGGTTGCGGTATACAAAACCGAAAAATGTCCTTACCCACAGAATGGGATAAAGTATTTTATACTGCCCGGCTTTCGGATGGCTTAGGTGCATCTGATGATGAAACTCCCTGATATAATCAATCCATCCTGTTCCCCTCATGGCTACCATGCGTTTTGAATCTGCCTCACCAAATTCCTCGGCTTCCATGATCTCTGTAAAAAACTCTTCCAGGTAAGCCTCCTCTTTCATTGCCCCGGCTTCTCCTGCCTTTTCCAGAAACTGCACCTTGTTTTCTGATAATCCCAGATATCTGACACAAAATAACGTAACTACACATGTAAAATTTAAGATGCCGCATTCTCTGACCAGTGTTAAAAATTTTGCTTCCTCCTCTGCCGTACATCCATGTTCCCAGAATACAACCCAGTCGCAAAGAAGTTTTAAGCCAAATCCGGAACGCAAAAAATGCTGCAGCATATGTAATAACAGATAAAATGCCTGATATGATGGCGAGGCCAGGAAAAAATCCACTCCCATGACATTTTCAGTAACCCTGTTTTCAAAAAAATCTTTCTGACATTTTTCCAAAAAAGTGTTCACTTCCGTTGAATCAAACGGCTCCACTAATGCACTGTGCAGCTCTAAACGGATTCCTTCCGGGCTCATATAAGTAAGATGGTGATTTTCCTGATGTCCGCTCTCTGCCACAAATCCATGCACCTGCAGACATCTGCCAGCCTCCTGCGCCATCTTTCCGTTCTCAACTAAAAGATCAACATCCCCCGACTTGCGCAGTTCCGGCACCGGATAAAGTCCTGCTACGCCGCTTCCCTTTAATAATATCGTATCAATTCCCGCATCTTTCAAAAGACCTGTCACATACCGGCTCATAAAAAGCAGACGGTAGGACTGCCATACAGTCTGCGTACTTCTCTCCTGCACTCTTTTCCAGTCTGCCCCGTCCTCTGGCAGAATATTTTCCAATACGTCATACAAAAGCGGCAGCACACGATGACGATCCGCTATGGAAAGAATACTTTCCCATTCCGTTTCCTGTTGTTTTAATCGTTCCCATTTCTGCTTTAAAGCTGCCTGATTTTCTACATGCGGTTCTGCATGTAGTGCTGCATCCAAAAGACTGCACAATATAAGTTCTTTCTCTTTATTTTTTTCTTCCATCTGTCCACCTCTTTTCCATACAATTCCAAATTCTTTTGTGTGGCAAAAGCAAAGAAGCATCACAAGGCTCGGCACCACAGCACATATGAAAAATCTCTTTAAAAATACGATCACCCTTCCACCATCCGCAAATAAGCAAAGCCGGTCTGTTCCATACCAGATCACACCGGTTACCGCTGTATAGATCACATAGCGGACAAAAAACGGAGCCACCTTCGCATGCAGTCTGTGTCTGTACAGCACATATGGTTCCACCCATACAGAGGTGAGCATGGTAGAGAGAAATGTTCCGGCAAACACTCCGAATGTTCCAAATTTCCATACCAGAATCAGTGAAATAGCAAGGTTTAACACCGCTTCCACCAGTGCTTTATACCGGTCAAACCAGAACAATCCAAGCGAGTCCCGGAATGTCAGCACCGCTTTCCTCGTTCCATTGATATAAAAGTTAATACATAAGATTAAGACCACCGGCATATCAAACAGATACTGCTTTCCGAAAGCGAGCTCCACAAACGGATTTAAAAGTTCATACAAGCAGATCGCCGCCGCCCCGTAAAGCCAGTTTCCGATAAAAAAAGCAGTCTCAAAAATGCTTTTTACCCTGCCCTCATCTTCTGTAGCTCCCAGATTACCAACACTTGCGGTGATTCCCTGAAAAATCTGGTCTAACACCTGTCTGACTGAGCCGATCAGAAGGAAATAATTAGAATAAATGCCAACACTGATGACGCCCACAAAAGAAGAAATCAGCAGATTATCGGTATTATTGACCACCACATTTCCAAGTTTATGCATCAGCATGGCTTTTATATTGCGGAATATATCTTTTCTTTCATCCTCCGGCAGCTGCTCTTTCGTTTTCTCTTTCAGGTACGGATACATACGATCCGCCTTTCGGGAAATGCAGATATTAGAGAGCAGTGTACATACAATATAAATACTCAGGAAAAAAATAAAGTTGTGTGTCGTAAATAAAATGACGATCTGACAGATATCCTGTAAGATCAGAAATGCCGTCTGGTATAAAAGAACAATATAGTTTAACTGATGCACTTCGATCAGGGTACGTTTATATACCAGCAGATAAGAAACGACTGAATTTGCCAGATATAAAAAATAAATCAGCATCAGATGATCAACATCCGGCCGGTTTTTCATGAGAACATCAAAAAAGGGAATGATCGACAATCCTAACACTACCACACAGCCTGCCGTGATACGATAAAATGTCCTAAACATCCGCATCAGGATCTGCTGTTTTCTGATATCTCCCTGTGCGATTGGACGATAGAGTGCATAACTGATCGCCGTTTCCACACCAAGCTCTGTCAGTGAGAGTACATTTAAGATATCCGTGAAAAGTCCATTGATTCCGACATAACTCTCACTGAGTGTGTGTGTAAATACCACACGTGTCACAAACCCCATCAGAATCGCAGCAATCCTTGAGATCATGGCAACCACGGTATTCATGGTCGAATATTCTGTTCTGCTCTTCTCCATATGTGTTCTCACCTTTCTTTCATTTTTCTCAGAGTTTCTATCAGATTATTCAAATTCTGCGCAGTGCAGCATCCGATAGACCGCACCAAACGCCCTCACACTGACACTGATCACACAGGCACTTCCCTTTAAGTAAAGAGAAACCTTTTTATCTGTAAGATATTGTGGCAGTTTCTGCCTGACGTATTTTTTTATTTTTCTGCAGTCTGCAGCAACATAATTGCCATTCCGGCTCATTGCGGCAGCCATCCCCATCAGGTCAAACAGATAATGGTTCTCAAATATTTTTTTATATTGGGGATATCTGCGGGAATACACATTGCAGTAATCCTCAAACATCATCATTGCCTTCTGGTATATCCCGTCGTATCCACGATTACATATGCCGGATTTTCTCTGCATATAGTAATACTCCGCTTTTGTTCCGCACACAATCGTGTCACACTGTTCTAATACCCGGCAGAACATCTCGTAATCTTCCGCAAACGACAATTCCGTTGAAAAACGAATTCCGTCAAGGACCTCCCGCTGAAACAATTTGTTCCAGACATAGGCACGCAGGTAGCTTCTCTCATGCAAAACACCAAGCGCTTCTCTTCCGTTCATGCAGACCACATCTGCCGGACTTTCAAATTTTTTCCCCACACCGGCATCATATTTATACCAACCGGAGCATGCAGCAATCTGTGCTTCATGTGTTTTTAAAAGCCGGATCAGATAGGTATACATATCCGGTTCTAATACATCATCCGAATCAACAAATGCGATATATGCGCCAGCCGCCTCTTTCAGTCCTTTATTTCTTGCACCGGATACACCCTTATGTTTTTCGTGAAATACCCTGATCCGTGCATCCGTCATCTGAAGTCTGTCACAGATCTCCCCGGAACCATCATCGGAACCATCATCGATCAGAAGGATCTCCAGATCCGGATACGTCTGGTGTGTAATACTTTGCACGCAGTCTTCTAAATAGTTTTTCACATTATATACCGGCACGATCACACTGATCTTATCTGTTTCTTTCGTCATGTTTTTCCATGCTCCCTTTTTATCTGAGATACAACCGTTCTTCTCCCCCTTCATTTGCAAAACGGATTGCCACGTTTCCTCTGCATCTTGTCAGTTTCAGAAAATATCTGTCCTTCTTCTCATCCTGCAGTCCTGACAGCAGAAATACGATTTTTACCGTCTCCTGTCCTGCCAGCATCCGAAGATCATAATCTGCCTGATACACTTCTTCCGTTCCATCCTCATTCTCTCTTACAAGTGCAAGTTCTGTTTTATCACAGATATTTGAAAATCCTGTATTGGCTATCTCCACCTCAATCCTGTCCGTATAAAATACTGCACTCCCTGCCACAAAACGATACCCCAGATGTGCACCGATATACTGGTAGAAACTGCCCCATTCCCCATATTCCATCTGCTTCCACCGGTTCAGAACCTGCTCTTCATGGATACTGTTCAAATATGAAACCCGCAAATCACACAATGCCCGCAGCATTTCCTTTGCAGCAGGATTCTGACCGGAAAGCACCTCGCCTCCAAACGGGATCTGACCACAGGTTTCCTGCATATAACCGATTTCATCTGCAATGCACCAGTCCTCTGTCCATGCACTGTCCGCACGACGTTTCACTCCAAAAGTTCCCATGTGATTTTCTGAGCCAAAAATCGCATCATCAAATACCCCTGGTACTGCTTTGTCATTCTCATTTGTCACTGCCATACGGCAAAAAGACGGTTTTCTGAGTGCGATTCTGATGTCGGGTCCAATTGCCTTCCTCCATGCAGCATAGAGTTTCCGGATGTATTCCTGATCTAAAAACTTTGATCCATGCATTTCTCCCCAGTTACCGATAAATAACCCCTGCGTGATAAGGATATCGCTCTCATATGCACGCACAACAGCTCCAAGCTGCCTCATATGAGTTAAAACAATGGAGAACAATGTCGGTTCCCGTTCCATTCCTTTCCCCTGTGTATCATACAAAACGCGCAGAATGATTTCTTTTCCCCGGCTGTGAAAACATTTTAAAATTTCATCTGCATATTCCAGTGCCTCTTCTGAAAGGCTCATTCCACGAAATGCCCCGATATCAAACCGTACCAGCACTAATGTTTCATCATCCCAGTAAGGCTGATATAAAAGTCCATCTTTCTCTCTTTTATCCAGTGTAAATGTATAAATATGGTACCATCCTCTGCCCGGATTTGTACATACTTCCCTGCTCTCCTCCGGAAATCTGACTGTAAAATGTTTTTTATTTCTGTTCTTCCAGAAAAACATCTTCGTTCCCCGCCCCCGCATCAATTTTTAATACTTTTACACGGAATACCACTCCGATAATCGAAAACACCATGCGAAACATATAAATAACCGGTTTCAGTCCGGAATGCATACTGACTCCCGTCTGCCTGTTGTGCATGACTGCCGGTATCTCTTCCACTTTAAATCCAAGCAGCAGCATCTGAATGATCATATTTGCATCCGGATACTTATCATCAAAATGCTTATATTTAGAATAGTACAAAAATGCCTTCCGGCTAAGTCCCTGGAGTCCGGTCGTCGGATCACAGATATGACGTCCCGTCGTCATTTTGATCATCTGGCGGAACAGCGCATATGCCAATTTTTTGGTCACGGAAACCGGAAAATCAGAACTCCCCTCCATAAACCTCGATCCAAGCACGATATCCGGATATCTTCCATCTGCATCCTTCTGCCGGAGTCTCTCATAAATCTTTGGAATATTGCAGACATCATGCTGCCCATCCGCATCCATCTGTATCACATATTTGTATTTTCTTCGTATTGCATATTTATATCCAAGCTGCAGTGCACTGCCATAACCAAGGTTAAACACATGCGTAACTAATGTATGGCCATGTGCCTTCACCACCCAGTTTGTTGAATCAGAAGATGCATCGTTCATAACAAGAATATCCGCAATGGATGAAATTTCCGGCTTTTCCAGCTCATAAAGCACCGCTTCAATATTCTTTTCCTCATTATAAGCAGGCATAATAATCAATAACTCTTTTTGCTTTTTCATTTCCATCCCACTCCTCTTTTTTGCTGTATGTATTTTTTCTGTCAGCGAAACAGTAAACCGGTAAGCAGCTCCATATCTTTCTCATAGACAACATTTTTCTTAAGAGATGCCTCCCGATACCGGTTTCTCAGTTTCTCATCTTCCATCATCCTGCATACAGCTTCACTAACCGCTTCCGGTTCTAATCTGCATAAAATACCATCCACGCCATTTTCGATCTGTTCCCGGTTACTCTCCGATGCAATGATTGGAAGTCCAAGCGTCTGCGCCTCCTGTATTGCAATACTTTTTCCTTCAAATCCGGTCGCATGTACATAGATATCTGCACTTTTGTAATACGGATACGGATTTTCCACAGAACCTGACAGAATAAAATCCTCCTGTAATCCCAAAGAATCGATCAGATGTTCGAGTCTCTTTCGTTCCGGTCCTTCTCCGAGAACATACCAGCGGACATTTTTATGTTTCTCCTTGATTTTTTTCATCGCCCTGATTGCTGTCGGGTAAGATTTCTGTTCCGTCAGCCGGCCGACTGTAAGAAGCCTGATGCCATCAAAATCATCAGAAAATCCGCCGGGCAGCGATGCTTTTGTTTTTATTTTCTCTGTATCGATAATATTATGAAAAACCTTTGTCCGGCCGGCACATTCCGGGTAGACTTTTAAAAACTGCTGCTTTACATCCTCCCCGATTGGGAAAATGGCGTCGTATTTCAGATAGCAGTCACGGTCTAACTTTCTGGTATAGCCTGCCTTTGTGTAATCAATATGTATGAATGCCGCCTTTTTCTTTGCACGGACATGATCTGCAACGTAATATGCAGATCCACCCTCTAAATAGGCAACTGCAAGATCATATTCTTCCGCAAAACGTTCTCCTCCATCGGAGAGCACACGCCAGAGCAGCTTATCCGGCAGCACCTTCCGCCGTTTTAACATATCCGCAAGTGATGACAAAAGATATGGCAGCAGACAGAATACGGTACCCCGGACGAACATGGTCTTTAAAATCGTCCTATACATAAAATGTCTTCCCTCTTTCTGCAAAACCGACAGAGGCTGATAAGATTTATTTTTCAGCAGGACCTCTTTGGGCAGTTTTTTCACCAGTTCCCCCTGCCCCATCAGAACATAAAGAGAGATCTCATACTGCACATCTTTTGTCTTTTCATTTTCCTTTTCCAGTTTTTCAAGCAGTTCTAAAAGTGCCATCTCCGCACCGGCTCCGCCTAATGTATTAATCACGAACAATATTTTCTTTTTCATCCACAAGCCCCTTCAGTTCCTGCAATATTCTTTCATTTTCCTGATTGAGCAGTGATACCTGCATCGCCAGTTCCTGGTTTTTTACCACCACAACAGACACTGCCATACTGATTTTAAATAAAAACAGGATTATAACAACAAACACAGCAAATGCAAACAGTACCACACTTTTTGCTCCATTCCACAGGTATGTGGCTGCATCCGTACTTACCGCAATGCCAGATACAAGAAATGTCGCAGAAACAATCGCCCAGCCAAGTCCGATCCCATCCGTCAGTTTCTGCCTTGCATACATAAAAAGATCCAAAATGAGCAGAAAAATTCCAAAAACAATCAACATCATTTTCAATATCATGCTTTTATCCCCTCTTTTCTGTCATAACTTTTTGCGGAAGGTTTTCTTCCCCGCTTTATCTTAAACAATTCACCCTGGCAGAAAATATGTACATCCATATGGCGTTCCACCCAGCGAAGCCTGAAATATCCGACGGTAAAGCCAAAGAAACTTCCCATGACAAGTCCTGCACCATACCAGATATCAGGAAGCTGTTTTGAAAACAGCGTTCCAAAAAACGTACCCAGACAAAAGCAGACCGCCGTTAAAAGTGCTCCTGTCATATCATTAAAATAATACAGAAAAATCAGTTCCGCATACAGCAAAAAAAGAATAAAGTAACCGGCTGCAAGACACGGATAAATCTGCATCACAAGTCCTGAAAAGCCCATTCCCGGCAAAAATATCACACAGAGCAGATAAAGCACGACCGAGACAATAAACTGGATTCTCACAAGATTCATAAGTTCAGATGCAAGCTGGCGGAACATTCTGTTTTTTGCATTATTGATATCTTCCCATCTGCCACCGATAACAGCCTCCGAATATGCCTTGTACCTCTCATGAAAATGCATTTCCACGCGGCTGATAAAAATGATGGTCGACGAAAGATTCGTAAACATTGCCAGACAGGTCGCCATATCATATGCAGGCGCATAGACAAACGTATGTGCCACCGTCATCTTTAAGTCCGTCGTCCAGAATATAAAATTATGTATATACAATCCTAACGTATACAATAGGTTTGTCGCAATAAGGTGCCAGTAAATTTTGAAATAATGAAGCACCTTGCGGTACTGGCGGCTGTTCCTTTTAAAATAACTCTTAATCGTTGCCGCTGATATCGCCGCCGTCAGGAAAAATCCAATCGTAAGTGAAAGAAGCATGCTGTATATGATGTCCCTGTGAAACACTTTCACGAGCAGCCACGCAAGCCCAAATGCCGCTGCCATACCCATCAGGAAAAATAATGATATTTTCTGATAGTCCTTGCAGATCGACAGATACAGCATGGAATAAAATACCAGAAGAAGCGATATAAAGCCGCAAAACCCGGTAAACACAAACACCAGATCCACCTGCCCCTTCAGATACTCCCTGATACAGAACGGGATTGCAAACAGACACCCGAAACAAATATTTAAAAATAATCCGACATCATAACATGGCAGGATATCTTCGTACTTTTCCTCATAAATAATATCGGACATATATCTCGATAATACAGCATTAAACGGTGCCGCAACCAGCAGGGAAAATATAAAAATATAAAGTATCGTGCCTGAAAATAATCCTCTTCTCGCATACCCTACTGTCTCGTATCCAAGAAAATGGCTCATTAACATCACATTTCCGATCACGACAAACATGGGTGCGATCGTGACCATGGTACTGTAACCGAATCCTGCCAGATTTGCAAGGATCGTGCGCCTGTCATAAATTTTCTGAAGTTTTACGCCTATTCCTGCCATAGATCACACATCCCCTTTCTTTCCCTGCACTCTGCCTTCATCCCCAAATTGCCGGTAAATCTGCCGGTATGTTTCTTTCATATCCTCCACAAGATACCGGCTCTTTAGTCTCCGGTATCCGTTTTTTCCCATGCCAATCCTCTTTTCTCTGTGGCATGCCAGATCTACCATCGCTGCCGCAATCTCCTCCACATTCATGATATGTGTAATGATCCCGGCTTCCCCAAATGAATCGCCTTCCCCGTAGATCAGCCCCCTGCAGTTGCCTACATCCGTTGCAATCACCGGTTTTTTTGCCGCAAAACTCTCTAAGATCGTCAGTGGCTGTCCCTCACTGATGCTTGTGAGTATGGTCATATCCATCTTCCCAAGATATTCTGTCACATCGACTTTTCCGGTAAAGATCACATCCTCCACGCCAAGAAGATCCACCAGTTCAAAACATTCTTTGGCATATTCTTTTTCCTCATCGGATGGTCCCATGATCCACAATGCGAGTTTTGGTGCCTCTTTCTTGGCATAAGCAAAGGCTCTTATCATCGTTTTGACATCCTTGATCGGCGCAATTCTTAACACCGCTCCGATATTGATGGTGTCATCTTCTTTTCTCTCTTCTTCAAGACATCTGACAAATCTCTGATCATCAATACCGTTCGGTGTGATCTTTATTTTTTCTGCCGGACATCCGAGTTCGATCTGAAGTTCCATGGCATGCTTGTAAAGACAGGTTACCTGATCTGCATACCGGTATGCGAGCAGGGACATTTTTTTAAACTGTTCGATCCAGATATTTTTATAGATACCGCCTACCCACTTTGCACGGATCAGCTCCTCCTCCCGCTCCCTGGTATAAATTCCATGCTCCGAAACCATTAGTCCGCATCCATATCTTTTTTTTGCCATGCTTCCGATCACTCCCGCATATCCGGTCGCAACACAGTGATAAAGATCCGCCTCGGGCAGTTCCATTTTCAAGGTCAGAAACAGTGGCAGATAAATGGAACGCATGGTCCAGAGGAAATCAGAAAAAACAACCTGTGGATATCTGAGCTGATAACATTCCCGCACAGCATTTAAAAAATCTTCTCCCATCAAAAGCGCGTTCAATGAAAAATTTTTCTTTTCAAACAACGTAAACAACGTATCCCACTCAACATCCCGGTTTAAAAGTAATGACCGCAGTGCCTCATATTCATTCTGACGCAGATGCAGTTTTTTATTTTTTTCCTGCTCTACCCAGTCATAATCTTCCAGATAAAGCTCATAAACTTCCGACACATTTTCCGGCAGTTCATAAACAAATTTTCCTCTGTATGAACGGTTTGCCACAATCGCAAGCACCACGAATTCTATGTCGGGAAAAGCTTTTATCATACTGTTGATCCAACTGGAAACGCCGCCCACCACATAAGGATAACATCCCTCTGCTACAATACATACTTTCATTTTCAATCCTCGTAATAAAACAATTGCTTTTCTTCTTCCTCACTCAACCGGATTTTTACCTCATCCTCTTCTGCACAGATCAGGTAAACACCATCCTCCACTACAGAAAAACTTCCTCCCTGTATATCCTCTGCTTCGCGTGTTCCCGTATGCAGTAAAAACCATGCTTCCTCTTCTAATCCGTCAACATGCAGGGAAATCATATTATCTTCAGATTCTGCTGAATAAGAAAGTGCCAGAAATCTCCTTATCCTCTGATCGCTCTTTGAGATCGTTGTCTCATCAAATGCCGTAAACGGTTTCTGATAAGTACAGATATTAGACGCTGCTTCCTTCGAAAGGATCTCCCACGCATCATCCTTTTTCTCCGGATATGCTGCTGCAAGCAGATCCCATACCGTATTCGAATACCCCAATGCGGTCTGGATACATCTCTGTCTGAAATCATCCATAAATGTATGATTCACACCATCTCCGGTAGCACGCTGCAGTGTCACCTCTTCCCCTGCAAAGGAAACGATCGGTTCGTCGCTGGTCTGTGATTCCCTGGTTACAATCGTCCTTATTCCATCAAGTTCCTCGCATTCCAAAGCATCCCCCAGTTCGTCTTCATTTTGCAGGTATAATGACTGAAAACAATAATCTGGTGCCTCTTTTTTCCAAAACGTTTCGTCTTTCTCCATTTTTTCCGACAACCCGGTTCCAGATACATTGCCGGATGAAAGTCCTGCCTCCCCGTATTCTTCTTTCAATAATTTCAGATAATATGCCACTTCTCCCTCCCGTGGCTCATTTTCATCTCCATAATCAAACTGCGGTGTCATCATACAGGTCAGTTTTGCATCGATCTTTCGTTCAATTGCGACCAGCGACGGCCAGATGATTTCTCGAAATAATGCCTTTTGTGACTGACTGTATATTTTTTCCATTTTATTTTCATTTTCCGACGCAAATCCAGGATAATTTGCAATCACAAGATTCTGTGCATTGATCACCGGATAAATCTCAAACGAATACGATTCTGCCATCATTGCATCCAGAATGCCAATACCGGAATTATCCTTTAAATAATTTCCATTAATGCAAAACACACAGGCATTTTCCAGTCCGTTTCTCCATATAATGGCAGGCTGTCTTCCGCTGTCCGGCCGAACATCTGAGAGTATTCCGACCATATAACTTTTTGTGCCCTCCCCCGTCACATACCATGGAATTTTAAGATCCATATCCTGATTTTTCTCTTCTTCCTCATCTTTTGCCTGATAGATCACTTCCCCGCCGAGCAGAAATCCTTCAAACAAGTGTATGCCGTCAAGTGTCACTTCATTCTGTTCCACATATCGGATTCCAAGCAGCTTTCTCAAACGGTCGTTCTTCTCAATTTCCTCTGCATCCGGCAGTCCTGAAACTATAACATTTACTCCCTTTTCGGCTGCATCACTGACCGCCTTTATATTATCCCTGGTATTCAGACAGGTTCCATCTAAAACCAAAATATCCAGCAGCCTGCTGTCTTCCGACACGATACCATCAAAAGAGTCCGCTGTCTGAAATTCACGTTTGCTATATGTACACCACCATTTTACGGTATTCTTTACTGCCTCACTGTTTCCAATATACAGCACACCTGCTGTTTTCTGTATATTCTGCCCGGATGCCAGATACATATCCTGTTTTGTCAGTTCCGTTGTGGCACTTTCCTTGTATTCATTGATCCCATATTTACTTAATTTATCCTTCATCACACCCGTAAATTGAAACATAAACAGTAAAATAATTAACATGATCGTGATTGCAGCAAAATTTCTTCGGGATACCATCACATTTTCCTTTCCAAATCCATCTCATCCTGCAGCCATTATTTTTCCGTCAATTATATCCATAATCGATTGAAAAATCATATAAACTGTAGGTATTCTGTTCTACCACATAGCAGATAAAATCATCTGTTTCATAATACACCTGCATTTCTTTTCCATACAGTTCCATAAATGCCTGTGCCCAGTAATACATTCTTGACATTACGATCCATCGGTTTTCACCTTCATAAACCGAAATATCTCCTGCTGTTGGCAGCGGTTTTTTTGCTCCTTCTTCTGAAATGAGCTGTCCGCTTCCCTCATATGCCACGGTATAATCAAGTGGTATCTTCTCAATAAAGAAATATACGCGGTCTGTCGGCAGCGTCAGATTTCCATTGACCGCATCTCCTTCCATACTCCGTAAAAATGTAATTGTTTCCTCATGACGTGCATAATCTTCCATCATTCGCAGTTCATCATTCGCAGAACAGATTGTATATTTATACTTTTCGTTCTCCCGCTTTATATTTGCCAGACAGGTAATCGCCGCATTCGACTGCAGTGCCGTCAATATTGACGGTGTACGGATCTGATTTCCATTGACAAGTGTCGCAACAAGTGCCGCTGACGTCATCAGTGAAACAAGATTCATCCAGATATTCCGCTTAAAAAATCCAAAGACCAATGTTACCATACCGTCCATTCCAAGTCCTATCGCTACCGGTATCATATAAGCGACGTAGATACTGCACCGGCTTGCATCCATGATATGTGGCAGTCCAAAACGCCATGCAGAAAGAAACATCATCAAAAGCAGCAGACCAAATCCTGCGGACATCAGCATTGATCCATAATCATGTTTTCCAATGAGCGTAAACAATAGTCCACCGATCAGGCAGAATCCCTCGCACCCAAAAATAAACAACATCCATGGCACGCTTGCCTGAAGCATTACAACATTGTGCACTCCTGCCCACAGATAATCCAATCCGTTTTGGGTAATATCCGTAATCCGGAAACGTATCTTTTCCACCAGCATACCAAACCTTGTTGTTTTTACCTGCGTCCCTTCTGTCATCTGTGCATTTTCCACACCATTTTCTGACATTGTCTGATCCGTCATGCTCCCGGCAGTATCCGTACTTTCCGTCATGCTCTGATCCGTCACACTCTGTGTATTTGTATTTATTTCTTCCTTTTCACTGCCAGGGATATCTGCTTCATCTTCCTCCTCAGCACCCGTATTATTGCTGCCATTAATTACATTGAGTCCCCAGCCCAGCGATCCCTGTAAAGGCGTACCCTGTAAAAACGCAATTCCCATCGGAAGCACTGCCAAGAAGATACTTAAAAGACCAGTCGCAAGAACCCTGAAAAAATACTCCTTTTTGAAAATACGCAACAGGTATCCTCCTGCAATACCGATACAGAACAACCCTGCTACCATAGTATCATAAAAATGTACGATCAGCGTAAGTCCAAATCCTGCAATAAATCCCATAAGATAACGGGTACTTTTGCATTTCCAGGTTTTTAATCCGGCAGCGTTTCTTTCCTTTTTGCATTGATTCACTTCTATCTTCCGCTGTTTTAAAAAGGCATACATAAAATAAATGCCGGGCAGGATAAATATCATGCCAAATTCCTGAGGCAGCGAACTGTAATAACGCGAGTAAGTATTCCTGTTAAAAAATGCAGCAAGTACATAGACAAATACAGCTCCCCATGCGCAATACGATGTCCTGCAGCACGCTTTCAAAAATGCCAGAAGTGCATAATGGATATATAAGACCTGCACCACATAAAAAAGCCGGAGCAGCACATACGTTTCAATCCCTGTTACCGTATGGATATAATAAATTACGCAGTGGAATCCAAATGGATAAATTCCAGCTACAAACACATCATTCTGCCCCATCGCATTGATCCAGTAATTGTGTACCGGTATATCGGATGCACAATAACCGTATGTATTTATCATATTGGTTCCATACATTACCAGAACCGTTGCAGTAAATACAACAAACAGCACTCCATCTGCAAAATGCCTGATGATCAGCCCACACATTCTGCCACACAGTTTCTTAATTTTTCTGCCAATCCACTGTACAATCTCCAGAAGAAGTAATTTAATGCCAAGCGTCTCCCGGATCACATGGGATGTTCTGTTTCCTATGATATGTCCGATTTTTTTAGGTGAAACTCTTTTCGTATGTACCAAGGATATAACGACTGGAAGTGCACTGCCCAAAATCAGCGTAAATCTGCCTGAAATATGAAGCAGCTGAAGAAATAATACCAGATTGATCAGATAGAAATGACCTAATACGATATAAAAGAAAAACCGTACACTAAATATTTCATCTTTTAACCTGCGGTGCAGAAGCAGTGCCGGAACTGCGATAAAAAGTCCCGTATAAATTGTGAAAATGCTGATAAACTGTAACACAGTCAGGACTTTCATCGACACTGCCATCACCTCCTTTAGCTAAAAATACGAATTAATTCCAATGTTTCCCTGTCGATCACAATATCTGAATTTTTTAATTTTTCCAATTCATCAAAAAAATGTTTTTTGTTTCCCTCTGTAAAATAAAGTTTTAAATAACAGGTATAGGTAGATAATTCTGCCGGATAGAGTTCCCTGCTCTTATCGCACCAGTATTTCATGCGCTTAAAATCCTTTATCTTAAGAAGCAGAACGCAAAGTCCCTCAATATAGGAAGCCTGCAGTTTCTCCTGGTATTTTTCATCCAGAAAATTACATGCCTCCTCCATCATATCGATGTAGGTCTGCTGTTCCTTTTCATGAAACACCTCCTGGATCAATACCCCATGCATATACTCAATCAGGATACAGGCTGCTTCTGCCGCATCAACTCCCTCCTGTTTCATCTGAAGGTAAAGTTCCTGTGCACGCTTTCTGAAATCATTCAATGCATCCCTTAATACTGTAGCGGCATAATGTGATGTTTCCGTGTCCTCACTGTTTAACGCAAGCGAGATGGATGCCAGAGAATTCTGTACATCCCCACGGACCACATTCATGACCAGCGTTCTTAAACTGTCTTTGTCGCTGATCGCAAGTGCCTCCTCAATCGGTACTAAATTTCCTTCCCTTTCCTCATCTGCCCGAAGATGTGTCTTTACACGCTCCTTGCTGAAAATAACATCCTCAAGATCCACGTTCTGCCGGAAAAAAACCTTGTTAAACACCAGTCCCGCCAAAAAAAACAACGGTCCCACTACCGGGCAGAGAAACATCATGATCCCCTTCATCAGAATATCTGTATTTTTTTCTTTCTGCCTGATCCTGCTGTTTCCTATCACATATAAAACAGCAACAGCCGTATTGATCAGAAGAACGATACAAAATCTCTTTTCTGCAACCGTCATACAAATACATCCTCCTGTATCTGGCAGGACACACCCTCTTTTTCAAATCTTTCTTTTACCATGGTTGCATCTTTTGCACTGGTATTTGCAAGAAGCGCATACATTTTTCCACCTTCAAGTTCACCGACATAATCGCTTTGTCTAAGGAGTTTGATAAGCCTTTTCCCGACCTCATCACGGTCATTTTCCTTTGTATCCACGGAAAGCAGTGCACACTGTGTCAATCCTTTATCACGCGCATTTAAATACGCCTTTACAAGTGCTAAAAAGGCTTCCGGTTCTAATATATTCGTTCCTTTTATGTAACGCTGCTGCTCTAAGGCAGAAATATAACGGTTTGCACGCACCACCGCATTCTGAATCAGATAACCGATAACCGTCAGCATATTCGCCTGTCCTAACGTCATCCGCTCCCACGGAATTCCCCAGATCATCAGAATCAGCTGCATCTCATCTTCCGAATAAATGGCATTTGCCATAAGCGGATATCTTTCATCCATATTTTTATTAATATAAACTTTCTTCCCGGCAAGCACCGTATACATGGCATCCATCTCGCTGTAATTGATTGAATTACCGAGGCTGCGTGCTTTCTCCGATGTTGCAGAAAAAAGACGTGCATAGGAACGGTTTGCCACCGTATAGATTGCCACATCTTTGCTTCCCATCAGTTTTGCAAGTACTTCCGCCGCATAAAAAAGTACCTCACAGGGTTCATACTGCTCTAAACTGGATGTGATCTCATATAATTTTCCAAAACTGTCATTCTGGTTTACGATCTGGTTTGCGAGAATTTCTTTTACCCTGACATTGCTGACATTGATATCCGAAATATCATCTAACTGCTTGGTTAAGTATGATACTTCATGCCGCTGTTCCTCCCTCATTGCACGAAGCTGGTCTCTCAGATATCCCACTGCCAGACCTAAGATCAAAAGCTGCGCGATCCAGACATAGGTATTATAGTCAAGCATAACATCAAATCCGCTTCTGTGGTACATCTGCCGGAAACAGTACCCTGCCACGGCAAGCAATGCAGAAAATGTTGCCTGCTGCTGCCCGTATACAAGTGCAAACAACAGCACATACAGAAGATAAAAATCAATATTCTGAAAGTATTCACTTCCGACTGCACGGTTATTCAACATGAAAAACGGAATAAAACAAATCAGGTTTTCCATAAAAGGAATCAGATTCGTTATGATTTCCTTTGTCCTGCTGCCTAATCTTCGAAACAGATGTCCCTTTTTCTGCCCTGCATCTGTAAATTCAGATACATGTCTGCTGAAATAAGCCGCAATCTTTTCCACATCTGTTCCTGCATGATGAAGCACACGGCTTCCAAATTCTTCATCGTATCTTTTACCGGAAAGCATAACTTCCCGGTATTTTTTGTTTTCCTCTTCTACGATACTGACCTCATTCTCCATTCCTGCGGCAACAGCCTGGGCAAGCTCATACCGTGACATTTTCTCCCCGGAAGATAACTGATAGAGGGTATGTTTATGGTCTTTTGCCACCATTATCTGGTAGATAAACTCCACCGCATCCGCCTCATGCAGAAGCATTATTTTTTCATTCTGCGACGCAATGATCTCTCCGGTCTGGACTGCTTCGAGGCACATATCCGCACAGATCGTATCTGTATCCTCTTTCTTTCGTATTTCCCCATACAAATGATCGAGGCGGAGAATCACAACATCATTCCCCATCCTTGCATAATTTTTACAGATATCTTCTCCGATAGCGATCGCCTGGCCTTTCTTGCTGTATGCCCCGGTAGGATCATCCTCTGTCATAAACTGTGCGCTTCCACCGCCAAAAACACTCTCCGAAGAAAGATAGACAAACCTGCCTTTCTTTAAAGCGGTATAATTCATCAGTATATTCGTAAGTCCCGCTGCATAGGACGCCGCTGTGTTTTCCACCCTGTTCCAGGAAAAATTATGGTCATATGCCCCCAGAAAAACTACTACCTGTGGCATAATACTCTCTAATACCTCCCGCACACAGGCATCCTCATACGAAAAATGATACACTTCAAATACTTTCTTCAGGCTGTATCCCTTCTTTGGTTCTTCTGTCAGCACAAAGACCCTGTGTCCTTCCTTATTCAGTCTGTTGATCATAAGCCGCATAAAATTGCCGGCATTCCCAACTAGCAATATATTCATACCTGCTCCATTCTCAAATAATTCCCTGTTGTCTTAACTCCATCATAAACTGCCCTACGTCGCTTTGTGCGCAGGAGAATGACAATCCATATTCTTTTGCAAATGCCTGCATGATCTCATCCTCAGACATTCCTGAAATATACGCACGATATATATATGCACCGCACTCGTTCAACATGAATGGTTTTTTATATTGTTCCCCCTGCTCCATATCCAAAAGCCAGTATGCCCCCGCTGCCTGGCGTAATTGATACCGTTCTTTCATTGTAACTTATTTCCCCTCTTTTCGCCACTTTCGTTTTCTGTCAGGCAAAAAACTGTTCTGCCACAGTAATCTTTCCTATATATACGACCGGTCCTGTCATGAAAATTCTTCCATCCTTTTCAAATTCGATAAAAAGATCTCCACCGTGCATATGTACGGTCACTGCATCTTCGACTAATCCCAGCCGGTGAGAAGCCGCTGCTGCCGCACAGGCTCCGGTGCCGGAAGCAAATGTATACCCCGCCCCGCGTTCATAAATTTCAACCTGTATATTTTTTTCATCTACGATCTGACAAAGCTGCATATTGATACGGTTTGGAAAATATTTTGCATTTTCCACATATGGTCCTAAATGCAGTGCTTTCTCACGATCTACCCTCTCAAGCATAATAACACAATTTGGATTTCCCATGGATACACAGGTCGCATTATAAAAATTGTCGCAGAAAAATATCGATTCTCCCACAACTTCTCCCTCAAATCCAAGTGCCGGGATCTGTTCTGCCTCAAAGACCGCATATCCCATATCCACACGCATACAGCTTCCAGCATCATCCAAAAATGTTACCAGTGTTTCCCCCGCTTTCGTGGTCAGATAATATTGCCTTTCTTTTACATATCCGGCATCTTTTAAATATCTTGAAAAAATCCGGATGCCATTGCCGCTTTTTTCAGCTTCACTTCCATCCGGATTAAAAATTCGTACTTTAATTTTTTTATCTTCCATAACCGGTCCGTACAAAATTCCATCTGCACCGACACCAATATTGCGTCTACAAAGCTGCCTTATCAATCTCTCATTTAAAACTACATCATTTTTCTTCGGATCAAAGATCAGATAATCATTGCCAACTCCATGGTATTTGCGAAGTATGATCTCAGACATCTTGATTCCTCTGCCATTTTCCTTGTGATATCATATGCAGAATAACAGGAAATGGTTACTCTACTCCCCCATTTTCAAACAACTGGTGAATATGTTCCGCCTTCTCATGGAGGATCTTGTCAATCTGATCTTTCGTCACTTCGTCTAAGTCTTTCTCCTGACCATATTTACCCGAATATGCGTTCGTTGCCTTATTGTAGTCTTCCTGCATATTTGGATCCATAGTCTGGTCTTGCGCATTTTCTGCCTCCGCAGTCTGCTTCTGCATCCCGGAATCAGCCTGCGTTCTCGGAATATAGTTCACATTCCAGTACTTGATAATACTTCTTGCGATACGTTCCCGTTCATTTCTCTTATCGATCATGTCTTTCATCATCACTGCACCACACTCTGTTCTGATTTTTGATACCTTTTTATTTTAGCACGAAACCCATTGGAAAAAAAGTTAATTTCTGAATAAAATTCATCCTTTTGAAGCATGCTCTTTATGGTAAAGATAAAATTCCGGAGGATAAACAGCATGGCTTCTTATAAAGTAGAAATCTGCGGCGTCAACACCGCAAAACTCCCCATTTTGAAAGAAGAGGAAAAAGATGCTCTGTTTGCACGGATCAAACAGGGAGATACCACCGCCAGAGAAACTTATATCAAAGGCAATCTCAGGCTGGTATTAAGTGTCATCAAACGTTTTTCCGGCAATCACGAAAATGTAGATGATCTGTTTCAGATCGGCTGTATCGGCCTGATCAAGTCCATCGACAACTTCGATCCGACGATCGGGGTTAAGTTTTCCACTTACGCAGTTCCCATGATCATAGGTGAGATAAGACGTTACCTGCGCGACAATAACTCTATCCGCGTCAGCCGTTCCCTGCGCGACACTGCCTACAAGGCAATCCACACCAAAGAAATACTCTCAAAGACGGAAAACAAAGAGCCGACTCTCGACGAAATTGCCGCCGAATCCGGCATTTCTAAAGAGGACATCGTTTTCGCCCTCGATGCCATCCAGAGTCCTCTCAGTCTTTATGACCCGGTCTACACCGATGGCGGTGACACACTCTATGTCATGGACCAGATCAGTGACAAGAAAAACCGGGAAGAAAACTGGGTTGAAGAGCTGTCCCTAAACGATGCTCTCGACCGGTTAAACGAACGCGAAAATTATATCTTAAAGCTTCGCTTTTTTGAAGGAAAAACGCAGATGGAAGTGGCTGACGAGATCCATATCTCCCAGGCTCAGGTCAGCCGCTTAGAAAAATCTGCATTAAAATCCATTCGTCATTATCTGTCACTCTAACGATCCCATTTATTGCACAGAGCATTGATCTGATCTGCAAATTTGCCAAGTTCTTTGTTTGGCATTCCCTCACACTTATTGATAACCGCAAGAAGTCTCTGGCCTGCAGCAAGCAGTCTTGCAAATACATTGCTCGATGCACGGCTCTTCTCTGTTATCTTCTTCTCTGCCCGTTCTCTGGATCCTTCGCGTATCTGTTCGCCGGTTGCAAGGTCAAATGCATCTCCCGGGAACGGCGCATAGGCCTCATACCCCAAAGTATCTTTCAAATGATCCGCGAACTGCTCCGTAACTTTGTCTTCCCCGTGTACCACAAATACTTTTTTCGGCTTATTTTCGAATGCTGCCGCCCATTTTGTCAGTTGTTCCACATCTGCGTGGCCACTGATACCCGGCAGGTTCTCGATTCTTGCCGCAACCTCGATTGTCTCACCAAAGAGCCTTACCTCTTTTGCACCATTTAAGAGTGAAAAGCCAAGTGTTCCCGGCACCTGATATCCCACGAATAAGATCGTGGAATCTTTTCTCCACAGATTATGTTTCAAATGGTGGCGGATACGTCCCGCCTCACACATTCCGGATGCAGAGATAATAACTTTGGGATTATCATTAAAGTTGATCATTTTTGACTCATCACTTGTGATCGCCATTTTAAGTCCCGGAAATCCGATCGGATTAATCCCCTGCTGCACAAGTGCTCTCGCATCTTCGTCAAAACATTCTTCCACACTCTTGTTAAAAATGCTTGTCGCTTCAACCGCTAACGGACTGTCTATGTATACCTCAAAATTTTCAAATTCCGGCAGCAGATGCTCACTCTTGATCCTGCGGATAAAATAAAGCATCTCCTGTGTTCTGCCCACGGAAAATGCAGGAACGACCAGATTACCGCCGCGTTCATACAATGTTTCTTTGATCACTTTTGCCAGGGCGATCGCGAAATCCGGAGGTGTATTGTGTTTTCTGTCACCATAGGTTGACTCCATGATCACATAATCGGCATCTTTGATGTATTCCGGATCTTTGATGAGCGGACGGTTACCTGGTCCGATATCACCGGAAAATGCCAGTTTTACCTCTGTACCATCATCATCCCTCACCCACATTTCAATGCTTGAGGATCCAAGCAGATGACCTGCATCTACAAAACGGATCTCAAGTCCGTCACAGACTTTGATCTTTTTCTGATAATCACACGGCACAAAATGGCTCAATACGCTCATCGCATCATTCATATCATAAAGAGGCACCACTTCCGGTTTTCCGGCCCGTTTTGCCTTACGATTGCGCCATTCTGCCTCGAACATCTGGATATGTGCACTGTCTTTGAGCATAATGTTGCAGAGTTCATTGGTCGCTAAGGTACAGTATATTTTGCCGCGGAAACCATGATTGTATAAAAGCGGCAATAATCCGGAATGATCAATATGTGCATGCGTCACAAATACATAATCGATCATCGCTGCATTGACCGGAATCTCCTGATTTGTGTACAGATCCGGCCCCTGTTCCATACCACAGTCCACCAGTATATGCTTATCTCCAAAGGATAGATAATGACAACTGCCTGTTACCTCATGTGCTGCGCCTAAAAATTCCAATACCATATGAAGTCCCCCATTCTGTCTGCTTTTCTTTCATTATACTATTTTTCAGCTATATGCACAATATTTTTTCATATTTTATATATTTTTTAACTATTTTGTCATTTTACCAGACAAAAACAGAGAGACTTTACTCAAGACGCACGATTTCTTTTTTCAGTCTTCCCATGATCTTTTTTTCCAGTCTGGATATGTAGGACTGGGAAATACCAAGCATATCCGCAACCTCTTTCTGGGTTTTTTCCTCTCCATCGATGGAATTTAACCCAAACCGCAGTTCAATGATCATCCGTTCCCTGCCAGATAGTTTTCCAATCGCTGTCTTAAGCAGCCGATGTTCCACATCCGTTTCAATGTCGTGATAGATCACGTCCTCATCGGTTCCTAAGATATCCGAAAGTAACAGCTCATTTCCGTCCCAGTCCACGTTTAAAGGCTCATCAATAGACACTTCCATTCTCGTTTTGCTGTTTCGCCGCAGATACATCAGAATTTCATTTTCAATGCATCTCGAAGCGTAGGTCGCAAGTTTGATATTTTTTCCGGGATTAAATGTGTTGATTGCTTTGATCAGACCGATCGTACCGATAGAAATCAGATCCTCCACCCCGACGCCGGTATTATCAAATTTTTTTGCAATATACACCACAAGCCGCAAGTTATGTTCAATCAGCTGTTTTCTTGCAAGCTGTCCGCTCTCATCACTGGTAAGCATCTCTATGCATACCGCCTCATCTTCACCGGCAAGCGGCGGTGGAAGTACCTCTGCGCCTCCGATATAATGCACCTCATCCTTTTTCTTTCGAAAAATACCGGGAAATATCATCGTTCTTATCTTTGGTATCGCAAATTTTATGTACATTTTCAATTCCACCTTAATTCTTATTTTCTGTCTTGCCGCCCTGTGGCATAATGCTCGAAGCATTTAAGAGCATTTCATATTCCTTACCGTCAAACAGCATCTTATCTGCGGTTCCAATCGCTGCATGTGGGATTTTTACCGCACGTTTTCCCTGAAAAACAGTCATTTCATCCACATTTGTTACCGCGATCAGTCCATCCTTTTCCCCCAGTGACCGATATGGCACAAAACGAACCAGATCCTTTTCTTTTGTAAAGAATTTTTCCGCCACAGATCCCGATAGAATACTGATCTCCTGTCCTGTGTACGGATCCGTCAGCTGATTCCCGCTATCCCAGTATGCACGCAGTCTGATATGCCTTTCTCCTTTTTTTAACTCTGCAGGATATATATGATTTCCATAAACGCGCCTTTCACCAAAACAGATCACTGCCGTAACAACTACCGCTGCCGCAACAAGCATCTGTAAAATTTCATTTTGCGAAAATATATGCTGTTCTAAGAGCCACTCAAGCGCACCTCCCTGTATCACGCACATAAAATAGGTCACAACCCAGTTTTCTAAATAACTGCGTTTTCCTTCCCAGCCAAAACAAAAAAATACCATCCCTGTGTTTAAAATAAAATGTGCGATCAAAAAATACAGGATCCTGTTATTGATAAAGCACACCAGAAACAGATGAATCAGCGAAAACATCAGCGATACCGCAAACAGCCGCCCGGGATGTATCCTCCGTTTCAGCAGGCAGTTGCATCCAAGTATTGCCATATAGTCCATAAACAGATTTTCAAGCAGGAACACATCTGCATAAAATACATAGATCTCGTCTCACCCCTTTTCTCCAGACTCTTTCGTATCTTTACTGTTATTATAAAACAGTACAACTTTACTTTTTGTCAAAACAGGTACTCCAAATCCCGCAAATCATCCCTTATTTTCGACAAGCGTTGTTCTTTTCTATATATAAAAAGAGATTTATGTGTTTTCTCTTCAAACACATAAATCTCTTTTCAGATGTATAAACTGCTGCTGCAGCCCGCGTACTTTGCAGGCATATCTGTTGTTATGTTTTCTAATATTTTATCTCAGATATTATTTTCTTGAATTTTTAAGGAAATCCGGAATTTTAATATCCATTGGCTGTACTGTGCTCTCAGGCTGACGCGGTCTCTGAATACCAGAAAATGATGGTGCAGCCGTCTGTGTCTGCGTATGTGCCTGTACACTTGCGCCAAGATTTGCCGCCTGTCTGTTGATGCCAGGTGTTCCAACCGGTCTTGTAACGTTTGTTGTATTTCCATAGCGGAGATCCGGCATAATCTTGCTCTTCGGTGCTGCCGCATTCTCAAGTCCTGTTGCGATAACTGTGATCGTAGCTTCATCTGTCATAGACTCATCATACTTCGCACCAAAAATAATGTTTGCATTATCACCTGCAAGATCCTGAACATAGCTTGCTGCATCGTTCGCATCCATCAGGGAAATATCACCGGAAATATTGATAATAACATGGGATGCACCATTGATCGTGGTCTCTAACAGCGGACTCGCAACTGCAAGTTTGACAGCTTCGATTGCTTTGTCATCTCCCTTGGCATTACCGATACCGATATGTGCCATACCCTTGTCCTTCATGACAGTGGAAACATCAGCAAAGTCAAGATTGATCAGTGCCGGCAGATTGATAAGGTCTGTAATTCCCTGAACAGCCTGCTGTAACACTTCATCTGCCTTCTTTAAGGCATCCGGCATGGTCGTACGTCTGTCAACGATCTCCAGAAGCTTATCATTCGGGATCACGATCAGTGTATCAACACTCTCTTTTAAACGGTCAATACCGGAAAGTGCATTTAACATACGCTGTTTTGCTTCAAATTTGAATGGTTTTGTCACAACGCCGACCGTTAAGATTCCCTGCTCTTTTGCAATCTTTGCAACAACCGGTGCTGCACCTGTTCCGGTTCCGCCACCCATACCACAGGTTACGAAAACCATATCCGCGCCCTTCACTGCTGCAGATAATTCTTCCATGCTTTCCTCAGCGGCTTTCTGACCGATTTCCGGCTGTGCTCCTGCTCCAAGTCCTTTTGTCAGCTTTTCACCGATCTGGATCAGTGTCGGTGCTTTACAGAGTGCCAACGCCTGTTTATCTGTATTTACTCCGATAAACTCGACTCCCCCGATACTCTCATCAATCATTCTATTTACAGCATTATTACCAGCTCCTCCTACTCCGATCACGATGATCTTTGCACTGGTATCCGCTTCTGTTGTCTTAATCTCCAGCAAGGTAGTTCCTCCTTCATTTAGCTTAAAAAATTACAGCTAAAAAACTCATATAATCTATAATATAATTTTTCTTACAATTAATCAACTGATTTTTCAAAAAAGATTACACTTTTTTTTACAAATCTGCACGGTCAAACACAATATCTGTCGTATCCGGCGTCCATGTCTCTAAATGCAGTATACCGGAGAGTCCCGACAACTGTGGCATAATTGCGGAAAGTCTCGCAATTTTCTGTGTCAGATAATCTTCTGAACCAACATTGACCGCAATCGTTCCGTAAGTGAGCTGTGGCTGCATTGCACTGTCATAGTGGATTTCTTCCGGTTCAAGTTCATATTTTTTCAGTAGTTGTGTCAGTGTCAACAGATTTCTCAGCAGTTTTGTATCCTCAAGCGGCAGTTTTTCGTATAAAACCACACTATCACAGGTAACTCCCGTGATCTTTGGCACTCCTTCGATTACATCCGACGAAGTTTCCACAACAAATCCGTCTTTATCAAAGTACGCATATTGTCCAAGCGTATCAATATAAAAACTGCCCAGAATACCTTTTTCTGTAACCGAAATCCGCAATGTATGCGGATCATCCAGCGAAATTTCCATCGTATCCACAAACGGTACTTCCCCGACATCCACAAACCGGTATTTCAGATCTACATACAGACTGTTCCACGAATAATCATCGTCCAGCACCATATTTTTGATCTGGTCGGCAGAATAAAGACTGTTTCCTTCCACAACTACATTCTGGACTGTAAATACCTTTACCACAATAAGTGCCGCAAGTGCAAACAACATCAGAACTACCAGAAAGATACAGATCCCGATTCTTCTTCTTTTTTTTCTTTTTCTCTGTTCTTTGATCCTCATAATCAGGCAACCTCTAATTTAATTCCCCTCGATACAGAAAGTGCCAGCCCCATCTCAGCCAGCAAAATCGATATGGATGTTCCTCCATAACTGATAAACGGCAGTGATACTCCCGTATTCGGTATTGTATTTGTTACAACCGCAATATTAAGCAGTACCTGAATGGACAAATGTGCCATAATACCAACTACGATCAATGCGCCATACAGATCGGATGCATTGTTTGCAATGATCATCAGACGCCAGATAATAAGCAGATACAAAAGTATCAGACAGACTGCACCAAAAAGTCCAAGTTCTTCACAGATAACCGAAAAGATCATATCATTTTGTGCCTCCGGGATAAATCCCAGTTTCTGCATGCTCTCTCCTAACCCTTTTCCGAAAAGGCCTCCCGAACCGATCGCATATAATCCCTGCAGCGTCTGATACCCTTTTTCATAATCCTCCGGGTGCAGCCAGATCATAACACGTTCCGCACGGTAAGACGCCAGCAGAATAAACAGAGCACCAAAAAGGCATACTCCTATTCCCATTAAAATAAACTGTAAATATTTCGGACTCGCAACAAATAACATACAGACAGCAATTCCAAGGATAATGATCGCCGTACTTAAGTTATTATACGCAACCACTGCCAAAACCGGTGAAATCAAAAGCATGATCTTAAGCAGACTCATAATTTCCCCAATGCGTTTAGGCGTTTTATAGATGATCGTCGCAAGGAAAATGATAACCGCAATTTTTGCGATCTCAGATGGCTGGAACTGGATCGGTCCGATCCTGAGCCATCTCGACTGTCCCTTTGCACTTGTTCCGACAAAAATAACCGCTGTACAAAGTACCAGCGCCACAAAATACGCAAGCGTTGAAAGCTGCATCCAGAACTTATATGGGATTCTTGAAATAAAAAGCATTGCCACTATTCCAAGTGCACTTGCATACATTTGTCTTTTTACATAATATGCTGCATCGTTAAATCTTGTTGAGCCATAGTAGGAACTGGTACTATATAACATAATCAGTCCGAAACATAACAAAAATATAATCAGAAATAACAGGCTGTAATCAAAATACCGGATCGATTTTTGTCTTTTTTCATTTTTCCGTCTTCTTGCCATAATTTTTCCTCATTTACACAAAACCTGTCTGATCAAGCCCCACAACCGTTTTATTCCGGCAGTTCCATGACATATTGCCGGAACAGTTCTCCCCGCTGTGTATAATCCTTAAAATCTCCCCAGCTCGCACATGCCGGTGAAAGCAATACTGCTTCCCCGGGCTTTGCCAGCCTATAACAGATATTTACCGCTTCATTTAATGTATCACAGCATACAATATTCTCAAAACCATGTTTCCTTGCGCAGACTGCGATCTTATCTTTTGTCTGTCCGATCAGTAATAGACATTTTACTTTCCCATCAAAGCTCTCAATCCACGCATCAAATTCAAGATTTTTATCATAACCGCCGCCGATCAGCAGTGTCTTACGATTCATTGAACCGATCCCGCGGATTGCCGCATCCGGATTTGTCGCCTTAGAATCGTTATAGTACAAAACACCATGCAGATCTCTCACAAACTCAATGCGGTGTTTTACACCCCAAAACTCTTTTAGTACACGCTGCACAACATCTATCGGTGCTCCCATACAAAGTGCAGTGCCGGAAGCCGCCATAACATTTTCATAATTATGTATGCCCAGAAGTTTTAATTCACCGACATCAATCAGGCGCCGCCGTTCTGTTTCTTTTCCAGCGATCCAGATCGTATTGTCCTGCAGATAAATTCCCTCTTCCAATGGTCTTTTACTGCTGAAAAACAAAACGTTTACTTTTAATGTTTCGGCAAATTTCCGAAGTATTTCATCCTCATAGTTGAGCACACAGGTATCTTCCTTTGTCTGACACTTTGTAATGCCCTCCTTTGCACGGATATACGCCTCCATCGTGTGATGTCTGTCAAGATGATCCGGCGTAATATTTAAAATTGCAGAAACAGACGGATGAAATGTTTCCATCGTTTCTAACTGGAAACTGCTGATCTCTGTCACTGTGACGGTCTGCTCTGTGGTTTTCTCCACAATTGAAGTATAAGGAATACCAATATTTCCAGCCACAAAGACTTCCGGATAACATTTTTTTAAGATTTCTCCCACCAGTGTTGTCGTTGTTGTCTTACCATTTGTACCCGTGATCGCTGCAACGCGCCCTTTTTCAAACCGGTACGCAAGTTCCGCTTCTCCTACGACCGGCACTCCCGCAGCCTGTAATTTTAATATCGCCGGCGTATCAAGCGGTATTCCGGGACTTACCACTGCAAGTTCCATCGCCTGTACTGCCGCATCCGGCAGTTCTCCAATCCACAACGGGCAATCCGAAAATACAGGATATGTTTTTTCCCATGCACTGCGGTCGAATTTTTCATTTCCGTCAAACAGGCAGACCATACAGCCCATTTTCTTTAGTAACGCTCCGGCAGCAATCCCGCTTTTTCCAAGTCCTGCCACCAATACCTGTTTTCCTGTCAGATCCATGCATTACTCCATTCCATATATCTAATTCATGACAATAGAATGTTCGCGGAGCGTGCATTCTATTGTTTTCAGTCATAGACTTCTATCCACGGGTAAACCTGCAGCCACAGACTGCATGCCGTCTTTTACATCGCCAGTAAAGCAATCAGGCATAAGATTGCTGTCGTGATTGAAAATACCGCAACGACCCTTGTCTCTGACCATCCGCCAAGTTCAAAATGGTGATGGATCGGAGCCATACGGAAAATACGTTTTCCGCCTGTTTTCTTAAAATAAGTGACCTGAATGATAACAGACAGAACCTCCACGAGATAAATCAGTCCAACGATCAGTATAAAAAGCGGCATCTGCATCATATATGCTGTCGACACTACAAAGCCACCCAGTGCCAGAGATCCGGTATCTCCCATAAAAACGCTTGCCGGATATACATTAAACAGTAAAAATCCAAGCAATGCACCCACAACCGCACAGGTGATCGGCGCAATCCCTGCATTTGTTCCGATCGCTACAACGGAAAAGAAAGTCGCAACCATGATCGTAACACTCGATGCCAATCCATCCAGTCCGTCGGTAAAGTTTGTTCCGTTTACAGTGCCGACCACTGCAAAAAAGAGGACCGGGATTGCCAGCCATCCAAGGTCTAAATACTTTCCTCCGGAGAACGGAATAAGCATGGTAAGCGCCACACCGGAATATTTGACCATATATACAGCAAATACACCTGTGACAATGATCTGAAGAATCATCTTCTGCCACGCAAGCAGTCCGTCAGAGCGGCGCAATACTACTTTTAAATAATCATCCAAAAATCCGATCACACCAAATCCGACTGTCATAAAGAGGATCGGAATAATCTTCGGATAATCTTTTACATAAAACAGGGATGTTATGATGATACTTGCAAGAATCATAATTCCCCCCATCGTCGGTGTTCCATTTTTCTTTAAATGAGATTCAAGTTCTTTTCGTTCGGTCTGGCCTACCTTTAGTTTTCTCAGAAACGGAATCACTACAGGGCCTAACAGTGCACTGATCGCAAATGCGATAATTACTGGTATTACAATTTCATATGTCATATTATTCACACCTCATGTACTTTTTTAACAACACAATAGTATACGTCATTTTTCATCATTTCGCAAGATACGGTAAAATGTTTTCCATAATTTCTTTGGCAACAGGTGCCGCGATCTGACCACCATAATAAGTTCCTTTCGGATCGTTGATCACAACAAGCACCAGTACTTTCGGATCATCCGCCGGGGCAAACCCGAGAAACGACGAGATATATTTATGGTCACTTCTCGGAAGTGTCTGTGACGTAGCAGTTTTTCCACCGATGGAAAACCCTTCTATTTTTGCATTTTTTCCACTGCCATCGGAGACAACCCTCTCCAAAAGATATCGCATCGTTTCCGATGTTTCTTTTGTGCAGATATCATTTTTTGTCTCATACCGCAGCGTTTCCACTTCTTTTCCTCCTTCCCCGGTGATCTTTACTCCAAAATGCGGTGTGATACGGTGCCCTCCATTAATAATAGAAGAAACCGTGGTCACAAGCTGCATCGGTGTAATCTGAAATGACTGCCCAAACGATATAGTCGCAAGTTCTACCGGACCGACATTTTCTTTTTTATGCATGATCGTTGCAGCTTCGCCGGGCAGATCCACATTTGTTTTCGAGAGCAGTCCAAACTGGCTGAAATATTTATAAAAATTTTCAACTCCAAGTCTTTCCCCAAGCTCAATAAAAACAGGATTGCATGAGTTCATAATCCCCGTTTCAAATGTTTCCGCTCCATGCCCGGTTGTTTTTGCACACCGGATACGCCGGTCCTCCACCAGCTTATATCCGGGACAGTAGAAATTATCTGTCAGTTTCACAACACCCTGTTCTAAAGCTGCTGCCGCTGTGATGATTTTAAATGTTGAACCTGGTTCATAAGTATCGCTGATACACTGGTTTCTCCACATCTGATTTAAAAGATCCTGTTTCTTCTCTGCCGGGACATTTACCTCTTCCGTCAGTGTAAACGGATCATTCAGATGAAATTCGGGATAATTTACCATCGCAAAAATTTCTCCATTTGACGGGTTCATCACAATCACAGACACATACTTTGCATCCTTTTTGATATAGGTTTTCTCAGCCGCCTGCTCACAATATAACTGGATGTTATAATCCATGGAGATGTTAAGGTCGTATCCATTGACTGGCTCAAGCCGCGTCTCACCGGCATTTTCAATCTCAATTCCCCGCGCATCGGTAAGCGTGAGTATTTTCCCGTTCGTTCCCTGAAGATAGGAATCATATTTTACTTCAAGTCCGACGATCCCCTGATTATCACCACCTGTAAATCCTAATACTTTCGATGCAAGTGTATCATACGGATAATATCTCTTATAATCTTCATCGACTTTGATCCCTGCAAGTTTGTATGCCCGTATCTTATCCCCTGTCTCTTTGGGCACGTTCGTCTTTACACGTTCGATGGAGCTTACCTTTTCCACTCTTTTTCGCACCGCCTCCTCCGACAGTCCAAGTTCTTTTACCAATGCTTTTACGACTGCCTCCTCATCTTCAATCTGGCTGTGTATAACCGATATGGTGCAGACTGATTTGTTCGTGGCAAGCACCATTCCGTTTGCATCTAAAATTTTTCCTCTTGCCGCCTTAATATCACGTTCCCTCTCATGGAGGTTCTGTGCTTTCTGTCCATAATATTCCGAACAGAACACCATAAGATACACCAGCCTTCCCATCAAAAATAAAAGTGCCAGGAACACGGCTGTAAACATCACCATGATTTTTTTACGATGAAATGTCTTACTTCTATAGAAAGGAAGTTCCTGCTGCATATACAAAAACCTCACAAAAGTTTTCATAGCATTTTATTCTTACTTTTGTGAGGTTATGTGTTTTGTTTTATACTTTTCCCTACTGCTGTCCTTCATCTGATCCCGGATCAATATCTTCGGCAGGCTGTTCCCCAGTATTTTCCGGCAGTTCATCCGTCGTATCCGGCACATCCAGACTCTCCTCGGCAGTAGAATTCGCAACATCCGCTGCCGTCACATCACCGACATCTCCTTCATCTTCCCCCTTGATTCCCCAGCCTTCATGAATACCGGTAGTATCTTCATCCCGGTATATATTCATATAAGGAAGAACTTCCTCTAAGATCTCTCTTACAATATTCTGTGCATAAGTACTGTGGAACTGTTCTGCGACATTCGGTTCATCCACAACACAGTAAATGACAAGCTGCGGATCCTCGACCGGCGCAAATCCAATAAATGAAACCAGATAGTTCACCCCGTCACGTCCCGCTTTCTGCGCAGTACCTGTTTTTCCTCCCATGGAATATCCATCCACTTTTGCAGTTACCGCAGTACCGCCTGTAACCGTAGAATACATATACTGTTTTAAAGCATCGCTCGTTGACTTCGATACAGTTTCCCTCAGAAGAGTCGGCGTCACTTCGCTAATCGTGTTTCCACTTTCATCTGTGATCCGTTTTACCACATGCGGCTGATAAAGGCTTCCCCCATTGACCAGGGAACAATACGCCGTTGCAAGCTGTATCATCGTCGTATTAAAATTCTGTCCAAACGCATTCGTTGCAAGATCGACCGGTCCCATATTATCCGCCGTATAGATCAAAGAGTCTGTTCGCGCTTCTCCCGGAAGGTCAATTCCTGTCCGCTGCCCAAATCCGAAGATCTGCTGATATTTTGTAAAAATATCACTTCCCAGACGGTAGGATATCTGCATCATCGCATCATTGCAGGAATTCATAAGCGTCTGTTCAAGCGTTTCCATTCCGTGTCCACTTCTGTTTACACAGTGAATATCATGTCCTCCCACATGCTCATATCCATCACAGTAAAAACTGTCTCCTGTTGAAACTTTTCCCGTTTCAAGTCCGGCTGCTACTGTAAACGGTTTTGCAGTAGATCCGGGCTCATAGGTATATGTGGTGCAGAAATTCTGCCAGAGCTGGTTTAACGCATCCATCTGTGCATCTTCATCCATCGCATCAATCTCCTCCTGCGTATAATACGCCGAAAGATCCCTCGGATTACTCAGATCATAATTGGGATAATTTGCCATGGCAAGAACATCCCCGTTATTCGGGTTCATGATCAGCACACCAACATGACTCGCTCCCGGCTCATCCTCGCGGAAATTTCCGGTATAGGCCTCGTTAAAATCCGCAATTTTCTGTTCCACTACAGACTGGATATGAGAATCGATCGTAGATACCACCGTGTTACCGTTTTTTGCGGCCTTGATGGTTTTTTCAAAGTTATTATCTGTGTTTAAATACCCGTATTCCCTGCCATCCACACCGTTTAATGTCTCGTTGTAATACTGTTCGAGACCGTTCACTCCAACGTTACCGGAAGCCGTAAATCCTACAATAGAACTTCCCAGCGCACCATAAGGATACTCTCTCTGGTATTCTTTTTCAAACCAGACACCCTTGATGTCAGGATTCACCTTTTTTCCTTTTTCATCAACAGCCTCCTGCATCTCAACAAACGGCTGTATTTCCTCATAGGAAGCTTTTTTCTTCAATACAATATAGCGGCTGTCTTTCTGATCTTTTGCATAGCCATACAGTGTATTGCTGTCTAAGTCCTCAAAACAACTTGCAAGTGCCTGAATGGTAGGCTCAATATACTCATCTTTGCTTGTCATGACGGAACAGTCTAAAATGACATTATAAACGGCGATACTGGTTGCAAGTACCGTGCCCTTGCTGTCCACAATATCGCCTCTCTGATACGGAATGGTCTGACTGTCATATTCCTGCTGTGATAAAACAATTTTCTCATATTTATCACCACTGGTATATTCAATATACATAAGTCTTCCAATCAGGCCTGTCAGCAAAACTGCGATCGCACTGAACATAACGATCAGTTTTTTCTGCATGCGTTTTGGAAATTTCAACCATGGTTTTCTTCTTTTCTTTGCTGCCATCCTTACCCCTGCATTTCTTATGTCAGTATCTCTCTGCTATTTCTGCGGTATCTCACTGTACTGATTCATAAAATCATCATTGTCAACAGTATAATAGATAATCTGGGATTCTTTTGCGTATGACATTCCAAGCTCATTGAGTGCCTTTTCTCTGACACTGTCAAGATCTACAGACATACGGATTCTCTTATATGCCTCATCATTGTCCGCCTTTAAATCAGCGATCTGGCTTTCTAAGCTGCTGATCGTATTCATTCTTGCCGTCATATCAGACTGTATTTTTATGTAAGTACCTGCAAACACGCCAAACACTGTCACTGCCATTGTAAGGAATACCACATACCTCTTGCTCATCCGAAGCTGGCGTTCCTGATTTCTTCTTACCTGGCGTTTTCTTCTGCGCAGCTGTTCTTCCCGTTCTCTCTCTTCTCTTTCCCGTCTTTCTCTTCGGTAATCAGGCACTGCTTCCATGCGGCGCACTGTATTGCCATCCACATAGTAATTTCTTTCGGAAGCTCTCCTCTCTGTCTGATTCTTCATGTTAATTCCTCCCTGCTTTATCTTCTCTCAAACACCCGAAGTTTCGCACTCTTTGATCTCGAATTTTCTTCCAGTTCCTTCTCCGATGGAAGGATCGGTTTTCTTGTAATCACTTTTCCTTTTGACACTTTTCCACAAACACACACCGGGAAATCACTCGGGCAGGTACATGGATTCTCATTTCTCTTAAAATTAGATTTTACGATCCGGTCTTCTAATGAATGGAATGTGATAATACAGATTCTTCCACCCGGATTCAACAGATCGATCATCTCGTCTAAGTGATCACTGAGCACTTCAAGCTCATGGTTTAACTCGATGCGGATCGCCTGAAATGTACGCTTTGCCGGATGGCCCCCGGTCACCTGTACTTTCATTGGAATGGCTGCGCGTATAATATCTGTCAATTCTCCCGCTGTCTCGATCGTTTTCTTCTGTCGTTCTTTTACGATATGTTTTGCAATATTTTTTGCAAATTTATCTTCCCCGTAATCACGGATAATACGGTATAAGTCCATTTCACTGTAGCCATTGACGATATCTTTCGCTGTCTGGCTCTGTCTGTCATCCATACGCATATCAAGCGGTGCATCCGGTTCACGGTAGGTGAATCCACGTTCCGGTGTATCCAACTGAAAAGAAGAAACACCAAGATCAAGCACTATGCCATCTACCCCGTTCACTCCGATCGCATGCAGTTCTTCTTTCATATTGGCATAATTGCTGCGGATCAGTGTAGCTTTGTTTCCAAACTCTGCAAGGCGTTCGCCTGCCGCCTGAATCGCATCTGCATCCTGATCGATTCCGATCAGTCTTCCATTCTCTCCCAGACGCTTTAATATCTGGTAAGAATGTCCGCCACCGCCTAAGGTTCCGTCCACATAGATTCCATCCGGTCTGATATTTAAATTTTCAATTGTTTCATTCAATAATACAGAATAATGATGAAATTCCACTGCCCTCACCTCTAAATGCTAAATCCCAACTCTGCCATATGTTCTGCGATGCCATCCATCTCATCCTCGTCATAGGTATTTTCTAACCATCTGCCTTTATCCCAAATCTCCACACGGCTCAACACGCCGACTAAGACGACATCTTTTTGTAAATCAGCATACTCTCTTAAAACCGGAGGAAGTAAAATTCTTCCCTGCTTGTCCAGTTCTAATGCCGCTGCTCCTGCGAAGAAAAAACGTGAAAACTTTCTGGCGTCCTTAGAGGTCATGGAAATCCCCCGGAACTTTTCCTCGATGTTGTGCCATTCTTCTTTCGTATACACAAACAGGCATCCATCCAATCCCTTTGTCACTACAAATTCATCGCCAAGCTGTTCTCTGAACTTTGCAGGGATAATCAGTCTGCCTTTTGGATCCACTGTGTGATTGTATTCTCCCATGAACATAACACAAACACCTGCCTTTCAGTGGAACTAAAATCCGAAAGATCTGATCTTCCACCAAACAGGATCTCATCTACCACTTCACACCATTTTGTACCACTTTCCTCCACATTTATATACATCTTAAACCACTCTTAAGAAAAAATCAAGAATTTCCTTGATTTTCCAACGGCTTTTTGCGGTAATGTTACTAATTTGTTGCACAAAAAAAGAACGGTAGTACCTTTGTCCTATCGTTCTTAAAATAATATTTTTCCTGTTCGCCTGTCTGTCAGCTCATCTGTACCTGCTGTTTTCTCTCTAAGTATTCTTCGATCAGTTTATCCAGTTCCGTACTCTTTCGATAGTATTCCTCGAATTCATCGTTCTGTAAAAATGATTCATTGAGTTCTGACCGGACAGACTCAATTTCTCTTTGAATTTCTTCGATTCTGTTCATATGAATCCTCCTTGACTGCCAAGATTCCTATGCCACTTTCATCGCGTTGCTGGCGTTTTATAGTACTTATGATACTGTTTTCGTTGATATTTACATATTACTCCTAAATCATGCAAAAATCAATCAAAACAGCATGCCACTTCTCACCATTTTTCGACACCAGATGCCATGTTTTCCCTTATTATGAGTGTTTCAGACGGTGATTTTCGCTCTTTCTCGCAAGAACTTCTATCATTCCCTCAATTGCCCTGCGATTTACCTCAACAATATGCGTGATATCATCTGCGACATCATGTTTTCGTTCAATATAATCATCATGCGCTTTCTGGATATAATCGCAGAGTGCTTTCGCATCCACAAAATGTCCGCCGGAAATATGCTGCCTCTCAGCCTCTCCGCTTTTGATATAGGATCTCAAATCGCGTTTCAGTCTTTCCTCATAGGAGCAGTGATCCTTAAATCCTCCCGGATATATTTTGTTGTGTGGAAATGTAAAATAATCTGCCAGATAATGACTGACCTGTCCTAAATCTCTATAGTATTTTCTGTTCTTTTTATTCATGACCTTCTGCCCTTCCGACAGCCGGGCAATATGTTTTTTTACATAAGGAAAGGTTCCATTGATCTCATGTCTTTTGTAAATAAAAGAAGGCTTGATATCCGGAAGAACGCTTCCGATATAAAATGAAAACCTGTGTTTTTTTAACTCTTTGTCATCCAGACTGTTTACGATATATCTTGCAAGCGAAATATGAGATTTTTTTCTCATTCTAAAAGCCTCCCATTCTTATGCATTCCTGACACTCAGAAATGTATTCTATGACTTATTTTCTATTCGCATTATAAGTCTCATCTAACCAAAATACAAGTTAAGATTACCTGAATTTTTTCTGTGCATTTTATGTCAGATTTCTAAAGATTCCGCTATAAGAAAAACCGGAGACTTCTATACAAAATCTCCGGTTTTACCGTCCTTGTTACCGCTGGCGCAAAAACTTCTTAGCCGCAGCAGAAACTTGCGCATTCCGTTTCTCTGCAGTTGCAGGCATTACCACCCGCGATACCGATATGGTCTGCGCTGCATTTCTCTTCCTTATTAAAGACACAGTTCGCAGCACAACATGCCACTTCAATATTTTTCGGTGCATCTCCCGTTACGTTTTTTGCGCATCGGTCCCCACGTTCCGCAAAACTTCCGCAGCAGGTATCTTCACTTTCTTTTGCGTCTTCTCCTTCCACCTTGATATTACCTTTGTGGCAGCAGTTTGCCTCGTTGTACATACAGCCTGTTACCGAACAATCCAGAATTGTCATTTTTTCTCCTTTTCTCCCTCATGAAAAAGGGGACAGTCCTTCGTATTTTTATCATTTCTTCCGTAATGATCTGACTGTCTTGTATTATTCTCTCTCCCTTTGTCTGATTTATGCTTTGAAACAGCGTTTACAGGTTTTCTTTTTATGACAATATCTGGTTTTTATGACAATTTTTATTCTGTATCCTCGTCATCCCAGTCCCAGTCATCTTCTCCATTGTTGGTAATATAAGTCGTACCGTTACCACAGCCATATTTTGCATTTTTGCGCGGTGAGATCAGCATCCCGATGATCACGCCGGAAAGCGCTGCGATCGCAACGATCAAAGTTCCATCCAATTTTGTGACAGAAACAGTTTCCGTCATATCCGCAAAAAATTCTTTTATTTTTTTCATAATGATAATTTCTCCTTTCAGATACATAAAAATCCCTGTGTTCTGATATCATTCAAAGCACCGGGATTTTGTTTTTCTTATTTATTCATGCAGCAGTATTTATATTTTTTACCGGATCCACATGGGCATGGATCGTTACGTCCGATTTTCTTTCCGACAATAACAGTTCCGGACTTCTTCTGCTCTAAGTACAGTCTTCTCTTTGTTTCGCCATCGAAGATCTCATTCCACTGTGGAAGCTCATACAGCCAGTCAGCCTTAGCATCTACCATGTTTTTGTATAATTTTTCTTTGTCAAATGCAAGGCTTACTTTTGTATCCTCCTCCATGGTATCGATTGGATTCGGCTCTACTAAGCTGTCATTGATTCCATCCAGAAAACCTGTCATCTCCATGACGCTCAGATTATATTTATCAGCAAGCTCTTTTACCGTTCCCTCGACCTTCTCATCCGGGTTCGTAAGAAGCTTCTCATATACGCCTTTTTCCAAAAGGAAATATCTCTGCCAGAATCTCTGTAATTCCCCTCTGTCTGTTTTCTCATTATAGGCAATTTTCTGCCACTGTTCTAATAATGCCATAGTCTGTTTCCTCGTTTTCTATGTGAATTGTGGTTGCATTTAACATGCATATATTATTATAGCAAATATCTGCTGTTTTTGCAATTCATTAATTCACGATGCAGGGATTTCGCTTTTAACTTTTTTATCTATGCATTTTTATAAATAATCCAGTTATCAGCATTCCATCTGCGGTTACCCTTCGTTCCTGGTCAATACGCGCAAAATTCCCCCTGCTTTTTCCCTATATATTTCTTCTGCTGATTTTCTATCCGCCTATCGTTCCTTCCCGGAATACCCGGTTACGTTTTATGATATCAATCATTTCTTCATGTATGCTGCGTATTTCATCCGGGTTTATTCTGGAGAGAAGGTCGCGGACTGCATCAACTTTTGGAATCCTTCCACTGATACAGTTTTTCAGTCTTTTCGACATGCTTTCAGGGGCTTTTATTTTTTAAAGTAAAATCTCTGTTCACGATGTTTGCATCTTGACTCTTCCGTCACTTTCGGCTAGGATAATCTTAATATATTTCCGGCATTTTGCGAACAATATGCCGATAAGTACACTAAAAACTGGAGGGTTGGATTTGAAAAAAATAAAACGTATTCTTGCCATTCTTGGCGCAATTATCTTAGCCGGTCTTTATATTTCCACCATCGTCTGTGCACTCTCTTCCAATGAGAACTATATGGATATGCTGATGGCCTCTGTTTATGCAACCGTGATCATCCCGGTGCTGATCTGGGCATATTCTTTTGTATATAAGATGGTCAAGAAAAATCATGAGCAGAAGGAAGATTAATTTTCCTCTGCTCATTTTTTTATCGCTCTTCTAACGGCACATATGCTTTCTCCGGCATGATGCTCCGGTATGCAGGACGAATGATTTTATCCATATTTACCAGCTCTTCCATGCGGTGCGCGCTCCATCCGACAATACGGGCGATCGCAAAGATCGGGGTATAAAGCTCTAACGGGATGTCTAACATACTGTATACAAATCCACTGTAAAAGTCCACATTGGCTGAAACCCCCTTATAGATATGGCGTTTTTCCGCGATCACTTCCGGTGCAAGATTTTCTACCATACTGTATAATGCAAAATCTTTTTCTCTTCCCTTCGCCACCGCGAGCCTTTCCACAAAGCTTTTGAATACGCGCGCTCTCGGATCGGAAAGAGAATAAACGGCATGACCCATACCATAGATCAGGCCTTTGCGGTCAAATGCCTGTTTGTCGACAAGCTGTTCCAAATAGTTTTTAACTTCGTCTCTGTCTCCCCAGTCCTTCACATGATTTCTCATATCATCCATCATTTCCACTACTTTGATATTAGCGCCGCCGTGCTTTGGTCCTTTTAAGGAAGAAAGTGCCGCTGCCATGACAGAGTATGTATCGGATCCGGATGAGGTCACAACCCTTGTTGTAAACGTAGAGTTATTTCCACCACCGTGTTCCATATGAAGTACCAGCGCAATGTCAAGCACGCGCGCTTCCAGTTCCGTGTACGCTTTATCCGGGCGAAGCATAAGGAGCAGATTCTCTGCTGCGGATAATCCCTCCTGCGGACGGTGGATATAAAGGCTGTCATCACAGATATAATGGTTGTATGCATGGTAACCGTACACCGCAAGCATCGGGAACACACTGATCAGCTTGATGCACTGTTCTAACTGCGTATGCAGCTCCTGGTCAGCGATCGTCTCATCATAGGAAGCAAGTGTCAGCACGCTTCTCGTCAGCGAATTCATGATATCCTTGCTCGGTGCTTTCATAATGACATCTCTGGTAAAGTTTGTCGGAAGCTGTCTGCACTCTTCTAACATGCTCTTAAATGCCCCTAATTTTGCAGCATCCGGCAGTTCGCCAAACAAGAGCAGGTATGCCACTTCCTCGAATCCAAAACGTTTTCCCTCAAATCCATGGATCAGGTCGATCACATTGTAACCGCGGTACCAGAGCTGTCCGTCACACGGAACCTTTTTCCCATCCTCCGTTTTAAACGCATCGATCCTTGAAATATTGCTGATCCCCGCAAGCACACCGGTTCCATCCACATCTCTCAAACCACGTTTTACACCGAACTCCTTAAACAGCTCCGGCGGGATTCTGTCATTACGTTCACATATTGTCATCAGTTCTTCCGTTTCTTTTCCAAAATCTCCATATTGGTTCATGTCCCATCCTCCTGTTCTGCCTGAATATTCTTCATGATCTTGCCCATTACCCGCTTTAAGCAGCTTCGTTCTTCTTCTGTCACGCCCGCAAACAGACGCTCTAAAATATCTGCCCGGATCTGTTCAAACTCTTCCAGCACAGGTTTTGCCTTACCAGTCATACGAATGTGTATTTTCCTGTGATCCGCCTCATCAGCAACCAGCTCAATATATCCATGCTGTTTTAAATTGTCCACCGATTTTGAAATATGGGCCTTGGACAAATGCTGTATCTCGATCAGATCCTTTGCGGTATCCTTCTGTTTCTCATGGGAAATCAGATAAAGGATATCCAGCTCCACATGGCGCAATCCATAGGTCTCCATCAGCCGTTCACATGCCTGCTCGATCACTTTTCTCATCTGCTGGTTGGTTCCAAATATTTCATACTCACTGTACATCATCCCTGCTCCACATTCTTTTTCTTCCGGTAAATAACTTTTTATTTCCTGCTTTGCGGTTCGAATTAGTTCGTTAATGAACTTTCTCACATTCATGTTACCTCTTTTTTCCAAAAGTGTCAAATTAAAAATTTATGAACTTAAAATACCGGACTGCACATATACAATCCGGTATTTTCATCTCTGTGATTCAGATTTGTCATTTCACTCTCTTACTTCGTTTCCTCTGTTACAACGGCCTCTGTTTCATTCGGCACCACGGTCGCTGTCTCCGTTTCATCCACGGCCTCCGATGGCTCTTCTGCCTCAGTTTCCGTATCATCTGCTTTTGCGGTCAGATCTTCGACGCTCTTATCAAATCCGGTCGCTGGCGCGCTGTCCACAACATATATGGTATCACTGTCGCCCGTTTTCAGATAATACTCATTCGTGATCTCATTCTGGCTGCCAATGTAGATCGTCGTTAGCCCGGAATCCGTTTTTAACGTAACCGTATTAGCAGGATCATCCAGCCCAAAGTCCGCCAGGTCATCATACTCTGTAACCTCGTCTGATGCCGTGATCGCTGATGCCTTATTTAAAAGTGTCTCCAAAGCGCTCTCATCAATATCAACCGACTGATCCCCGTCATAGGTCCACTCTGTTCCATTTTTTGTAAAGGAAAGTGTTGTTCCATCCAGCACATAAGAAAACTGTGTGATATCAGAGACCTCAAGATCCGTCACCTGGATCTTTTCCGCCTCTTCTTTGGCATTTTCCTTTTCTTCCTGTTTTTTACTGTAAAAATGGACGCCTATATACGCAAGGATCAGCAGGATCAGCAAAATGACCAGAACGATCATCTGTTTTTTCTGTTTCTGCATTATTTTTTCCTCCTTACTGCCCAGATCACAACTCCGATAATAATCAGTACAACCGGTATAAAAATACTTGCTGCCAGTCCACCAATAATTGTAGAAATTGAAGTGATCGTGATCGTGCTCATCTTATAGTCTTTTACCGGAATAACGCTGGTATTATCATCCTCCCCGCTGGTCAGATTCGTCATGATATCAGTAAACATCGATACGTTGCTTCCCGATACGATCTGGTCTGTGGAATCCGTAAATAACTCCATAGAACCTGCCACAACGACCTGGGATGATGTATCATTTTCTGTCTTTGCCGCCGCAAGTGCGATCGTAAATGGTCCTTCAATATCTCCGTCTTCTTTTTCAGATGTTGTTGCATTATCTGCATCAATCTTTGATACCGCCTTATCGGTTGTCTGCAGCAATGCGGTATATGTCACATCATCGGAAGACCCGTCATAACTGAACGCTTCGCTGTACGGTGCAAAAATATATTTTCCGCTGACAGAAGAGGTGTAATCGTTGCTCTCTACTTCCGGAAGCAGATAGTATGGAATGTTATTGTAATAGTAGGAACTGTCGTTCTCCATGACAATACCATCCACACGCTCAATGCCGTATGCTTTTAAAATACTTTCAAAGTTCGTCAGATCCTTGTACTGGAAATTGGTCGTGATCAGCGCTTTTCCGCCTTTTTCCAGATAATCGGTCACTTTCTTTGCATCATCTGCGGAGAAATCCGAAGTCGGTGCGTTGATAATGATTGCTGATGCATCATCCGGCACAGCCTCCTCTTTTAACAATGTCAGCTCCGTGAGTGTCATATTCGCCTTCTCGATTGCTTCCGAAAATCCGCCGGAAAGCGAAGTTTCCCCGTGTCCTGTGATCTCATAGACAACCGGCAGCTCGCTCGAATCTTTGGTCACATACTGGAGTGCACTTGTGATCTGTCCCTCGGCATCATATCCATCAAGGCTTCTTGAATAGGAAGAATAATCATAGGAGTACTCATAAATATCGTTATAATCGATCACTCTGGAGCGTGCATCACTCGCAACAATCAGACTGTTCGAAGCAGGTGCATCCGTCGTATACTTCTGGAAAAATGTCGGATTGGTCGACGGATTAACATAGCTTACTTTTACATGACCGGACAGATCCTCATATCGCTGTAATGTCTCTGAAAGCGTACTGTCCGCATTTTTCTCTGCTGCAAGCACATAAATATTGACATCCTGATCCAGTGTCTTTAAGTAATCTTTTGTCGTATCCGTGATGGAGTACAACTTTGTGGATGTCGCATCGATTGCTGTGACCGTGGACGGCAGCTCATTTGCCACCAGGTTCACAACAACCGCAATGGCAAAGGCGACAACGATCATTCCGATGGAAAACGCCCCCGGAGCGATCTTTTTGGTGCTAACCGAATATCTGCGTTTCTGGATCAGCTGGCAGCTCAAAAACAGGCAGATTCCGATCACCGACAGAAAATAGATCACGCCTGTGAGGTCTAAGCAGCCATTCATAAATTTATCCAACGGTGTGTACAAATCATATGCGTTTAATATTTTTGTCAGAAGATTACCGCTCTGTGAGATCATGCTGGTAATACTCGACATCATGTAACCAAGAAACAGTGCTACAAATCCAAGCACTGCTGCGATAACCTGACTTTCCGTTACCACTGACATCAGCATACCGATCGCAATACATGCGCAGCCATACAGCCAGAATCCCAAAACCGCCACATAGCTTTCTCCTAGCGGCACAGAACCATAAATGGATAAAAATAACGGTGTCAGCGCAACAACGATCATTGCAATGGAGAAAACTCCGACCATGGCAAGATATTTGCCAAACACGATCTTTCCAAGCGGAACCGGGGAAGTTAACATCAGCTGATCTGTCTTTGTATGCCGTTCCTCCGCAAAGCTCCGCATGGTAAGTACCGGTACCGCAATCATCACAATAAATGAAACTGCGGAAAGCGAATACGAAACATAAGGCGAACCGGACCTCAAGTTATAAGCATAAAAATACAATCCATATAAAGCGAGTACTGCTGCAATAAAAAGCCATCCCACCACAGTCTGGAAATAGGATCTGATCTCACGTTTAAAAATTGCAAACATTATTTTGTTCCTCCTTCCTGTGATGTGAGTTCAAGGAATACATCCTCTAAGGACTTCGATGCTGCCTTCATCTCTAAGATCGGCATATGGTGTTCCACGCAGGTGTGATAAATCGCCTCGCGTACATCCGCATCTTTTTTTGCCGTCACAAGAAGCTGTACCGCGCCATCCTCTTTCGACTCTGTTTTTTCACACCGCTCCACCTGTGCGACCTCACGGATCGCTGTTTCCGCAGTATCTTCCTCTGCTTTCACTAGCAGCTCGATCTCCTGTGCACCGGTCATCCGCTCTAACAGATTCTCCGTGGAATCACTGGCAACGAGTTTTCCGTGCGAAATAATAAATACATGATCACAGACAGCAGAGATTTCAGACAAAATATGGGAACTTAGTATGATCGTATGTTTCTTTCCAAGTTCCTTGATGAGATCCCTGATCTCTATGATCTGTTTCGGGTCCAATCCTACGGTCGGCTCATCTAAGATCAGTATTTCCGGATATCCAAGTACTGCCTGCGCAAAACCGACTCTCTGGCGGTAACCTTTTGACAGGTTACGGATCAGTCTTCCCGATACTTCCTCTGTTTTTGTAATTTTCATGGCTTCCTTCACATATCCTGCCCGCAGGCTTTTCTCTAACTTCTTTAATTCAGCCACAAAATCCAGATATTCTTTTACCGTCATATCCATATAAAGAGGCGGCAGTTCCGGCAGATACCCCACACACTTTTTTGCTTCCTCCGGCTGTTTTAACACATCAAATCCGTTGATCTTTACCTCACCAGATGTCGCTGCAAGGTAGCCAGTAATAATGTTCATCGTTGTTGATTTTCCGGCTCCGTTCGGGCCCAGAAAACCATAGATTTTACCCGGCTCTACCGTGAGCGACAGATCATCAACAGCAACATGACTGCCATATTTTTTTACCAGATGATTGATCTCAATCACGTTTCTCTCCTCCTTATTTCATTCTCAATATATGCCACTATCCGCACTTATCGTGTGACCAGTAACCAAATTATTACTTTATAAGAGTAACGTGTAATTGTGTTTAAAGGAGGATGAATCTGTGATAAAAGTGTGAACATATACAATAGAATGCACACCCTGCGAGCATTCTATTGTCATGAATAATAGAATGCACACTCTGCGAGCATTCTATTATCATAAATAAAAGCAGCCTCCACATCCGTGAAAGCTGCTCTTATCCTGTATCTCTTCCTGTGATACGATTTTATGCAGTCATGTACCATTTCCTACATAACACCATATGTTTTTAATTTTTCCAAAGCATCCTGATACGTCGTAAACAACACGGTATGAATACCCTGTGTTTCCGCTGCTTCGATATTTTCCCTGCGGTCATCTAAAAATACACATTCATCTGCCACAAGGTTAAATTTGTCTAACAGTGTCCGATAGATCTCCGGTTCCGGCTTGATCTGATGAACTTCAAAGGAAAATACCTGTCCGTCCACATCCGAAAGAAATGAAAGAGCTTCCGCTGTATGTTCATAAGTCCATTTTCCGTAATTGGAAAGGATATACACATGGTAACCTTTCTGTTTCAGCTCCCGGATCCATGCGCGCGAATAATCGTACTGATAAATTGCCCGTGCAACATTTTCCCAGAACAGGCGGATCTCTTTTTCATATTCCGGTGCATTTTGGACAAATACAGCAAGCTGCTCCTCTGCATCCAGAACACTGCGGTCTGATTCATTCCAGGCATCAGAGTAAACGGTCGCATTTCCAACCGCCTCCTCTGTCTTTTCATCAAAACCTAACTCCTGAAACGCCGCATGCGGATCCCAGTTGACTAACACCATTCCTACGTCAAAAATAATATTTTTTATCATATCGGATAGTCCTTTTTCCTATTTGGTACGGTAAATGATATCGTCTCTTCCCGGTCCGTTTGAAACCATTGTGATCGGGTAGCCGATCTGTTCCTCGATGAACTCTACATATTTTCTGCAGTTTTCCGGAAGATCCTCATATTTCTTGATTCCACGGATATCACATTTCCATCCCGGAAGGTTCTTTAATACCGGTTTTGCTTTCTCTAATTTTGCTGTGGTCGGGAAATCTGTTGTCACTTCACCGTCGATCTCATATCCAACACATACCGGGATCTCATCTAAGTAGCCAAGTACATCGAGTACGGTAAATGCAACATCTGTGGTTCCCTGCAGACGGCAGCCATATTTACTTGCTACACAGTCGAACCATCCCATACGTCTCGGGCGTCCTGTGGTTGCACCGAACTCACCGCCGTCACCACCGCGTCTTCTGAGTTCATCTGCCTCATCACCGAAGATCTCGCTGACAAATGCACCTGCTCCGACTGCGGAAGAGTATGCTTTACATACAGTCACGATCTGTTTGATCTCATATGGCGGGATACCTGCACCGATTGCACCATACGCTGCCAGTGTAGAGGAAGATGTAACCATCGGATAGATTCCGTGATCCGGATCTTTTAAAGTTCCAAGCTGTCCCTCTAATAAAATAGTCTTTCCTTCTTTGATTGCCTGATCCAGATAAGAAGAAACATCACATACATAAGGTGCGATGGTATCGCGGTACTCATGTAATGTCTCTAATAATTCATCCGGGTTGATCAGTGGTTTATGATATAAATGCTCTAAGAGTACATTCTTTGTCTCTGCAATACGGACAACTTTTTCTTTTAACAGCTCCTCGTCAAATAACTCGCTGACCTGGAAACCGATCTTTGCGTATTTATCAGAGTAAAATGGTGCGATACCTGACTTTGTGGAACCGAAAGATTTTCCGCCTAAACGCTCCTCCTCATACTGGTCAAACAGAATGTGGTAAGGCATAACCATCTGTGCACGGTCTGAAACTAAAATCTTTGGCTTCGGAACGCCTCGCTCCACGATAGACTGGATCTCTTTCATAAGTACCGGAATATTTAAAGCGACACCATTGCCGATCACGCTTGTGGTGTGTCCGTAAAATACACCTGACGGTAATGTGTGAAGTGCAAACTTTCCGTAATCATTTACGATCGTATGACCTGCATTTGCACCACCCTGGAAACGTACGATAATATCTGCTTCCTTCGCAAGCATATCTGTGATCTTTCCTTTTCCTTCATCGCCCCAGTTGGCTCCAACGACTGCTTTTACCATTTGAATATCCTCCTAGTTTCTCTATGCTATTCCTGTTTACTTACTGATTATACATGATGTTTCTCTATAAGTAAAATTAATATTCTTTATATCTGATATAATCATTCATTATGTGAATTTATAAAAGTCCTTTTAAAAGCTTTGCCGCAGCCGCAGACATCGGGATCCTCTCATTTAATACGATACAGAATTTTCGTGCCGGAATTTCTTTTTCAAACTGCAGCTTAAAAAGCCTGCCATCCTCCTCATACTCTTTTGCAAACTCTTCCATCACACTTGCGATCCCAAGATTGCGGAGCGCAAACTGAATCAGCATATCACTGGTGGCAAGTTCAAATTCCGGGGACACCGTCACACCTTCTTCTTCTAAAAATGCCTCCACATAATGTCTCGTCGAGGTGCTTCCCTCTAAACACATCAGCGGATATTCCGAAAGTTCTTTGTATTGCATCTTTCTCCCACAGAGCTCTTTGTATTTTTTCCCTGCCACAAAAACGTCGCGGATCTCTTTGACCGGGATGATCTTAAGCCATCCCTGCGGCTCCACCGGAGAGCTCACGATTCCAAAATCAATCCTGCCATCCGCAAGATGCTGTAAAGTTTCCGGTGTTGGCGCATTGGTCACGGTCACGCGGATATTGGGATATTTTTCATGAAACCGCTCTAAATATGGAAGCAGATAATATTTTAATGTCATATCACTTGCACCGATGCAGATTTCTCCCTTTTCAAGGTTTAGCATCTCAAGAAGTCTTTTTTCTCCGGAAAGAATCGCCTCATAGCCGCGTTCCACATAGGAAAAAAGCATCTCACCCTCCTTGGTCAGACGTACTCCCTTTGCCGTTCTTACAAACAATGCACAGCCAAGATCCTTCTCTAAATGCTTGATCGCCTGGCTGACTGCCGGCTGTGAGATTGACAGTTTTTCTGCCGCTAACGTAACACTTTTCTGCTTTGCCGTATAATAAAATATCTTATAGTATTCCAAATTAATGTCCATCTGATTCTCCCTTAAAAAAATTAGAAAAAAAGTCTTATTTTCCGCTTGTATTTCTGATTTTTGTGACGTATACTAAGCCTTACATGTTTATTACATTATACTGCATATATGTGCACTGAATAATTACATCATACCAAAGTTTGAAAGGAGTTTCCAGTAGCATGACAAAAGATATGACCACCGGCAGTTCATTAAAAATCATACTGCTTTTTTCCATTCCGGTTTTATTAGGAAATCTGTTCCAGCAATTTTATAATATGGTAGACACGATCATCGTGGGAAGATACCTCGGCGAAGATGCACTTGCTGCCGTCGGTTCCACCGGATGTATCATGTTTTTAGTGCTCGGCTTTGCCACCGGAATCGCACAGGGATTTGGTGTCATGATTTCGCATGCCTTCGGTGCAAAAGATTTTCGCTTGTTAAAACACTACGTTGCACTCTCCCTGATCTTAACCGTGATCGTATCTGCAATTCTTACGATTCCGACCGTTGCCGCTTCCCGCCTGTTTTTAGTCTGGATGCATACACCGGATAATATCTTATCCATGGCAGATGCTTACATCAAGGTCATTTTTGCAGGTATCATCTTAACAATGCTCTACAATGTATCCGCCGGTATCTTAAGAGGTATTGGAGACAGCAAAACACCGCTCTACTTTTTGATCATTTCTTCTATATTAAATGTGGTACTGGATCTTTTATTTATTGTCGTACTGAAAGCAGGAACCGCCGGTGCCGCCTATGCCACCATCATTGCGCAGGGAATCTCCGCAATTTTATGTTTTATCCATATGTTCCGGCAGTTTGAGATCCTTCGCACAACAAAAGCGGACTATTATCTGGATCGCCCGGGTGTCATTAACATGCTCTCGATCGGTATCCCAATGGCATTAAATTACTCCATCACCGCCATTGGAACCATGATCTTACAGAGTGCTGTCAACGTGTTTGGTTCCAGTGTGGTTGCTTCCTTTACAGCCGCTTCTAAAGTCAACAATATCGCAACTCAGACCATGCCGACGCTCGGCACCGCCATGGCAACCTACTGTGGTCAGAATCTCGGTGCAGGAAAATACGACCGTATTTTCGACGGTATGCGCAAAGGATTTTTCATCTGTATCGCTGCAGCAGCCATCGGTGCTGCCATCTGTATTTTCGGTGGAGAATTTATCGTGAGCTGGTTTGTAAGTAATCCTTCCGATGAAATTTTCTCCTATGCAATGATGTACTTAAAAACTGTAAGCTGGTTTTTCCTCCCGCTTGCCATGATCTTTTTATACCGCAATGCCTTACAGGGATTAGGCGAAGGACTTGTTCCAATGTTGAGTGGCGTGATCGAGCTGGTATGCCGCTTTATTGCGATCGCACTCCTGCAGAAACCACTCGGTTATCAGGGGATCTGCCTTGCTGATCCTGCTGCCTGGGTGGGCGCCGGTATTCCTCTGATGATCACTTATATCATTTGGAAAAGCAAAAAGATACGGCAGCACAGCAGTTCTCCAGCCTAAACAGCGTGAAATTTTTCTGTCTGCAAAGGACTTTTAATTTCTATAGGTAAAAATCGCCTGAGATCCGAATTATCTCTTGTAATTCAGATTTCAGGCGATTGCTTTATCTGGCTTTTCTCTCTGTTCTCTTTTATTTTTCTATTACGCTTCCAGCTCTGGAATCTTTCTTGAACATGCCACTGCTAACGCTCCCGGTCCGATATGGCAGGAAATGCTAAGTGAAAGCGGATCCATACGGATCTCCATCCCCGGAAATGCCTCCTGCACTTCTTTCTTGAAGTTTTCTGCCGCTTCTAAATCATGCGTATATGCCATCTCAAGATACATATGCTCTCCGTTCGGATCGTTAAACCGGTTGGCAAAATCATTCTTCATTGCCTCAATCATGATACTCTTTGCCTGTTTTACCGTTCTTGCCTTGGCAAATGCATCTAATTTTTCACCCTGAATCTGAAGCACCGGTTTTAATTTTAACAGTGTTCCAAGCGCGGCAGCAGCTGGTGTGATCCTGCCGCCTTTTTTCAGATAATACAGCGTGTCCACCATAATGTAAATCGATGATTCAAATTTATCACGCTCTAAAATTGTCTTGATCTCAGATGCAGTTCTTCCCTGTTTTGCAAGCGCAAGTGCATCTAAAACAGACTGGCGCTGTGTAACAGAAATTCTCTGATTGTTCACCACCTGCACCTTTCCATCATAATCCTGGGAAAGCATCATGGCTGTCTCACAGGAACCACTAAGTCCGGACGACATTGGGATATGTACGATCTCATCGTACTCTTTTAACAATTCATCCCAAGTATCTGTCACATTTCCTACAAGCGGCATGGATGTATGGATGTCTGTCTTCTCGGAAAGCATCTGGTAAAACTCTTCCTGTGACAGATCGATATCTTCATACAGTGTCTTGTCTCCCACAAAAAAAGGCATCGGCATCACGGTAACTCCAAGTTCCTTTGCCATACTCTGCGTGATTCCGCTGTTGCTGTCTGATACGATTGCTACTTTGCTCATGAAAAATGTTCCCCCTTATAATGTCTCTGAGCGTTTTTTGATGTTTTCTTTGAAGTTGATCACCTCATGCTCATACTCTTCATTCATATATTCAGATCTGATCATAAAGTCTGCCGATGCCTTATTGTTTGCGATCGGGATATCATATACCTGTGCAATACGAAGCAGTGCCTTTACATCAGGATCATGAGGCTGTGCAGTCAATGGATCAGAAAAGAAAATGACAAAGTCTACTTTTCCCTCAACGATCTTTGCACCGATCTGCTGGTCTCCACCAAGAGGGCCGCTGTTATATCCACGAACCGGAAGTCCGGTCTGGTCTGTAATCATACGTGCCGTGGTCCCTGTTCCACAAAGGAAATGATTTTTCAGGATCTCTTTATTTGTTTCGCACCATGCGATCAGCTCTGCTTTTTTATTATCATGCGCGATCAGTGCAATATTTTTCTGTTTTCCAATGGTAAGTGTTACATAATTTTCATTCATATGCGCCATCCTCCGTCATTTATCTGTGCCTTTATCTATTGCATATCAGATCAGTTTTTCTGCAATACATATTGTTAAGTATAACATATTTTTTGTCGTTCTTCCACAAAAAAATAATAGAATGCGCGCTCCGCGGACATTCTATTATTTTATGTACCGGATTTCTTCTTTGCCTTTTTATTCCGGCAATTTTACTTTTCCATCCAGAATCATCTTCACAAATGCAGTGTCACGAATGATCCACGGATCCTTTTCTATGCGTATATTGGTATTGTATACAGTCTCCGGCTGCTCCCACTTAAGATAATACCCCTTTGCCACTTCACTGGGTGTCAGATGAAGTTTCTCCTGTTTTTCCCCTACCTTACAGTAATAAAAGTAAGAATGACAGATATATTTACAGGACGGATCAAATATATCGCGGCGCATCTCAAGGATCTCCCCTAGTTCACACACAGACTCTTTTAAAACGGTAAGCCCTGTCTCTTCACGGATCTCACGCACAAGGGTTTCTAAAAAACTCTCTCCCTTTTCCATCCCGCCGCCGGGCATCTTATATTCGCCATCCGTACTGCACTGCATGGCAATCTTTCCATCCCGGAAAATTACACCACGCACATTATATTTTTCATATACTTTTGTTGTGTCGTCATAATTCTTCTCGTCAAAAACAGCAAGCACTTCCATCTGTTTTGTCTCCATATTCTGCAGCTTAAGGCCATATTTTTATCATATATCAAAATGTCTGATATTGTGTGCAAGCATATCCGCCATATTACGCAGATTTTCGGTAGAATCCTTGATATTCTGAAAACTGTCCGTAATCTCTGTGATGGATGAACTTGTCTGCGTGGTTCCTTCCACATTCTGCTGTGCAATCTCTGACAAAGAATCAATGACATCTATGATCTCTGTTCTTGCACTCTCTAATTTCTTTGTACGTGTTTCAATCTGGCGAATTCGTTCAATAGATGCGTCGATCTCACCCATAACACCATTTACCATCTGCTCCGTACTCTCGATATGCATATTCTGTTTTTCAATGATCTCCTGTGTCTTGCCCATTGTCTCAACCACACGCTGGGAGTTTCCGATCAGTGTATTTACGATTTCGCCGATATTGCCACTCGCCGTATCAGACTGTTCTGCAAGCTTCTGTATCTCAGATGCCACAACCGCAAACCCTTTTCCAGCCTCGCCTGCACGCGCAGCTTCAATGCTGGCATTTAAAGAGAGGAGATTCGTCTGGGATGCAATTTCAGAAATAAACTGCGATGCCTTCTGAATACTCTGTGCTGAAATATTTGTCTGTTTCGTCTGTTCCGCGATCGTTGCAACAGCTGCCTTTACTTCTTCGCTGATTCGTTTTAGTTCATCGATCGTAACAACAGCCGCATCACTGGACTGTTTCATCTGATCTGCACTTTCATTCAGCTCATCTGCTGCTCTGCCGGTCTCAATGATCAGATTTCCCATATATTTTACATTGTCAGAAGCTTTTTTTGCATCCTCTGCCTGTAAATTTGCCCCGGTTGTAATAGAATCTACCGTTGCCTCCACCTCACGCATTCCATCGTAAGTCTGATGGGATGTATCCTCTAAAGTATTGGATGCTTCCATCAGCATATCGGTACTTTCCTTGATTCCCTTAATGATCTTTTGCAGTTCTTTCTGTAAATGCTGTATCGCTTTGGTCAGATCTCCGACTTCATCTTTCCGCCCTAAGATCTTCTTGTCAAACTCTACGTCAAGATGACCGGCAGACACTTCCTGCACATTTGCAATTCCTTTCTTTAATGCACGTGTGATCGAGGTTGCACTGATCTCCACGATAATGATACAGATAACAAGTACCACAAGCACGATGGCTACGATCGTATTAATGATCTGTATCACACTATGGGAGATTTCCTGCTTTTCTGCTCCGGCAAACACCATTCCAATCGGAGTTGTATTATCACCTTTCTGGTATACCGGAACATAATAGCCATAATATATGATGCCATCCATGGATACATTATCACTGAAATATCCCTCACCACCATTTAATACCTTTTCAACAACCTTGTCACCCGCCGGACTTCCCAGAATCCTGTCACCATTTTTGTCGACTGCAGAAGTCATGATTCTCTGTGATCCATAGAAAAATGTCACATCCATCCCAGACTCCTGTTTGATGGTATCCACCAGATTCTCTGACTGTGAAATGTTATAACTTCCTTTCCAGATATCACCATTTTCCGTCTGCAAATAGGTACCTGCATTCTGGTCATAAGCTGCCTGCGTCGCGATTGCAGTTCCTTTTAATGAATTTTCCACCTGATCGATAATTGCACCCTTTACGATCGTGGACGCGATCAGAAGGATAATTCCTCCTAACAGAAGCAGCGGTATCAAAGAACAGAATAAAACTTTTTTTCGAATCGTCAATTTCATCATCTCATTCTCCCCCTAGTCCACAATCACAACGTTTTTATAATACCAGTCAATGCCGCCGGTAATCGTTGCATCATCTAAGGTTCCATTCTCTGTTCCAACCGTCTCCCCTGTATTTGTCTCCATCACTCCGTCAAAAACATTATTGCTGCCACTTAAAATTTCTGCAGTCGCTTCATCCACCTTCTCCTGCGTACCCTCTGCCGCAAAAGATGCCAGATTCGTCAGCTGTACCAGCCCCTCTGCCATACCTCCATAATAGTTTGATCCATCCCAGGTTCCATTGATAATACTCTTAACTGCCGAAGTATAGTATGCACTCCAGTTCCAGATAACACTCGTCAGACAGGCATCCGGTGTTTCCTTGCTCATATCTGAGTTATAGCCGATACCATATACACCACGTTCCTGTGCGAGTGTCTGCGGATACGGCGTATCACAATGCTGTGCCATCACATCACAGCCCATATCCAACAGCTGTTCCGATGCTGCTTTTTCCTTATCCGGATCATCCCAGCTGTTTGTGACTGCCACATAGATCTTTGCCTCCGGGTTAACAGCTGCAACACCGATCGCAAATGCATCAATTCCACCTGTCACCTCCGAATTGGAAGAATCCTGCGCTGCAACATAGCCGACCTTATCCGACTTTGTATTCATGCCAGCCACGATACCGCTTAAATACCTTACCTGGTAAATACGACCAAAATAATTGTTGAAGTTCTTTCCATTTGACATATAACCGGTTCCATGGGAAAAGTAAATATCCGGATATTTTTCAGCCATCTCTGCTGTTGTTTCCATATACCCCCAGCTGGTTGTAAAAATAATATTGCACCCATCCGAAATACATGCTTCGATTGCTTCCTCCGTCGCCTTTGCGTCAGAGTCATCCACGATCTTTCTCTCAATCTGATCATCGCTTAAACCCAGATTTTCCTGCATTCCCACAATTCCCAGATCATGCGTGTAAGAATATCCGCTTCCCTCATCCGGATCTGAAATATAAAGCACGCCGACTTTTATATTTTCTTTCGAAATCCCTGCCGTGCCCGATGTGGTATCCGACTGTGCACCGCCTGTACTGTTCCCGGCGGTTTCCGTTGTAATATAGCCATCGTTTGTCGCATAATCATCCGGCGTAGTACCTGTTTTTCCACCACACCCGGCGAGCATTCCCGCCACGGCAAACAGTGCAATTATCTTTCCAGCTGTTTTTCCTTTCATCTTTTGTTCTCCTCATCATAAATTTTCACAACATCTTTGTTTCATTATACAAAACCGGAGAACATTTGTAAATAAATATTATTTTTATGACAATAATCTGATACTTATGACCTATTTTTCTGAAAATATTCTTTTTGCACGCAGATAAGACAGATTAAATGTCCGGAGCGTCACAGGCTGGTTCATCCTGTCATTTTCCTGCATATATTCCCACTTCCAGTTATATATTCCATCCCCGTAATAACTCTTGTCCGGATGTTCTTTTAAGTACTCAGCGATCACTGGTGCCGCATCCGTTGATAAACAGGAGAGATAACTGTAATCTCCCGCAGTATTTCCATTTTCGATCTGCGCCAGATCATAGGCGGCAATCCCCGCATCTACATGTGCAAAGGCAAACAGGACATAACTGACGCACACAACCGCCATTCCATACTGAAATAACGGGAACCTGCGGTTCCAGATATAACAGATCGTCCCTGCCATCAGAAGCGTGATCACTGCCAGTGCCACAAGTACCACAACACGCAAAAATGTGAGCTGGTATGCCCGGATATACAGGATCATTCTCCATCCGCTCGATGCTGTCATAATGATCGTACATACAGAGATCACCGTCAGAACGGCATCGACCGCCCTGTTCCTCTGAAAGAAATGCTCCATTGTAAGAACCGCCCCCAGATTTAAAATACACACCACAAGGAGCTGGAAAAATCCCTGCCTTGCATATTCGGCATAGGTCACTCCTGCCGGCAGCTCCCCGCCACCGCCAAACAGATATATGATCTGTATACCACAGAATATCACATATAATACCGCCACTAAGACCGAAACCGTAAACATTGCTGTCGTCTCTGTAAGAATTTTTACTTCCCTGTCCTGCCGGTCTTTTCTGTATGCCGTATATCTGACTCCACAGTAAGATGAAATAAAACCAAAACATAACATGAAACAAATCCCTGCCAGGTTTGCCGGTATCCTGATTCCTTCGAAAACTTTTGCAATCATATTTGAAAATACCAGATCCGCCGACATTAACAATCCACCGATCAGAAGAACCACCGGTATCGCTACTGCAATTCCGATCAGGATCTCACGCGCTTTGCCATTTTCTTTTTTCTCCCGCAAACGTGCAAAATCGTTTCCATCGCCAAATGGTCTTGCAATGCTGCCAATTGCTCCAAATACAGCATTTACTCCACCGCACAGGTAATCCCAGAAATTCCATTCGTTTTCATCTGCCATATTTCGTATCAGGAAACACACCGTGAATGCAAATATCCAGCAATAATTCATCCAGATGATCCACTCATTTCCGGTTGTAAATGTACTGACCGCAAGGATCAGCATATACACAGCAAAAATTATTGTTGTTTTAAAAACTTTTCTTTCCTTTACCGTTTTAACGATGTAACAGATATATCCGATCGTTGCCACCACCCACAGAAGTACTGCGGCACCTGTCATATTTTTGTAAATACAGACTGTATAGATCAGTGCGTAAATGAGGCTTGCCGGCGCAAGTTTTTTAAAAATCCCCGCATTTTCTTTCTGCTGCTGTTTTTTTCTTTCCTGCCACTGCGCTTTCTGCTCCTCGTAACTGACTGTAAGATTCTGATCCATTTTCATGCTCCCTTCCTTTTCCAATAAGCTGTCCTGTTCCTGCTTCAGTTTTTCATAAACTGTCATATTCCTGCTTCATTCCGTGCAATATATTAAATTTCATCATCCGATGGAACATATTCTAAAATATCTCCCGGCTGGCAGTCCAACGCCCGGCAGATCTTGTTTAATGTGTCTACTTTGATTGCTTTTGCCTTTCCATTTTTTAGTATGGAAATATTTGCCATTGTAATACCTACTTTTTCCGAGAGTTCAGTTACACTCATTTTCCGCTTTGCAAGCATTACATCTATATTTATGATAATCGCCATTTGTCTCTCCTTATATCGTAAGTTCATTTTCCTGTTTTAATTCGTAGGCCTTCAGTATCAGATGTGATAATGCCGCTGCCAAAACAGATATCATGACCGAAAGCAAAACTGCGGTGATCATAAAAATACTGATTCCGGGCTGCCTGACCGCTAAGATTGCCAGAAAAACAATTCCCGCAAACCACACAACTGCGAGCAGCAATGCGAAGTGACTGATATTTCGAAAACATTTTGCATTTTCTTTTGAGAATGAATTGTCTTTTCCGATCTGCACACATACTTTCCAGAACTGGTACAGGATCGCATAACAGATCACCGCAATGCACCAGCCGTACAACAGCCCCGGCATAAAAAGATACGCCAGTGATTCATCCGCGTCCCTCCATGACATTGCAAGTACCGGCATAATATATAGAAAGAACACCGCCCCCATCAGCGCCAGTACAATCGTGATTGCTTTTAGCCACCGTGAAATTTCTTTTTGCTGCATAAATGATTCTCCTCCTGATCTGATTCACTTTTCTTTGAGTTTGTTTTTGATTCCAGATTTTTCTTTCTGGTTTTATTGTTTTCCTTTATTATACACATATATCTTGCTTTTGCAATATATTTTTATTGTTTTACGATAAATTTTTATTGGTAAATAGTAATAATAAAATCCTCTGCAAACAGTCAGGTGCTATTTGCCACCTGTTTTTCTGTTTACAGAGGATTTTATTATTTACTGTTCATTTCATTATTTTTTTATATAGTTTTATCAACAGTTTCCGTAATCTTTTTAAAATATTTATTGTCTGTTCGATTGTAAATATTGTTCTATTTCCAATGGCGATTTTCCAGTTACTTCTGCAATTTTTTCTATTGGGAAATCCAGCTTAATCATATTATGGATCATTCTCTCTTCTGCGATCTCGATTCCGTCACTTTTGCCAGCCTCATACTCTGCCTTTCGGAGTTTCTTCTCTTCCCACTCTTTATCATATTCCAATATACTCACCATCTTTACCTCCGAACGATTCTTCCGAAGAAATTCCACCAGGATTCCTTCTTTGATACATTCATCGATTGCCCGTGCAACTGCATCGTTTAAGTTCATTTCTGATGTATATTTGCGGACTCTCGCTACATAAATGGCATATTCCTTCAATGTCTGACACTGCTCCATCAGCTCTTTGTTATGTCCTTCATTGACGTTTAACATCAGGGCTTTTAACTCCAGGTCCGGCTCGCCAGCCAGATGCTCATAAGCGTTTGACAGTCGAAGTTCCACCCGGTCATCCACTGCATCCGTTCCATTATAAAATACCATAAATTTCGGTGCCGGTATCTTCTGCAGGCGGGACGAATACAAGGACTTATCATCAACATACTGCTGATATTCGATTCCTATGTAAATCAGATCCCGCAGCGGTATGTTGGGATTTAACGTGGACTGGTGCTCGTAGAGATAAATATTCGTCTCTAACATAAATGCCAGGTCGTTTTTCATCCCCATGTAGATTGCATTTTCCAGCGTGACGATTTTCAGATCATCTGCGTTCTGATAAGCTTTCCCGGTTACTGCATTGTACAAAGATAAAAGGTTCTCTTTCTCTGAAAACAACATGCGGAATACGGTGTCTTTGTACTGACGGTTGGCTGCTGGTATCTTTTCTGATACCTGTGTACCCTTCTTCATATTCAGTTCCTCCTATGTGCAGGAGGCTCATCCAGATCTCCTGCTTTTCATTTTTGTGAATAAAAAGCATAGATTTCTGAAATGTTTTTTGAAATGTAGACGGATGTGTCATCCTTATGGTCATGTGAAGCAAATGCAACTGTCTGAATAACGCTGTTCACATGGTAGAAATATGCTTTGATTTATCTTAGCATACGTCATTCTTCGTATGCAACTGATTTGAAATTTCTTGTGCAGTCTGCACAAAAAAGAAGTCCGATTTTTAAAGAAAGACAGTGTCCGACTTGAACACCGCCTCTTTTTTACACTGCTGTACACACCTGTTGTGTGACCGGCAACATTACACCATGCACGCCCGTGCATTATAATTTCCCGATATTTCCGGCAGCTCCGACATCACAGACAGTTCTAAAATATCTCCCGACGCCCACACAAGGATCGTTTCTCCAGAAATCGAAGCCATCCCGGTTTTTGAAACATTCATGGAATATTCTTTGACGACTTCCATGGAAGATCTCATAGAATGCTCCATAGAATATTGGTTTCCACCCTGACTATTGCCCACGTTCCGACTTTCAGGCGGCATTTCAACATTTATCCCAAGTCCCGAACGCCCCTTCTGTAGCCGCTCCGCCGGTTCATTGGACAGTCTTATTTCCGGCATGACCTGCATATCCTGCACATTCTGTACGGACTGCACAGACCGCCCCCCGGATACCGCCGGTTCTTTTGGCCTATGCTCATCACAGGTTTTTGCGACAGGTTCATTTTGCTTTTCCATCACGTTGCAATTTTTCGGATCCGGCTCTTTTTTTCTCCGCTTCACCCGCACAACCCGCGGCGCCCTGACTGACTCAATGTAGAGGACATCCTCTTTCCGCTGCATTTTGTCTAAGAGGATTTCAAGGAAGATCGTTCCATAATAATTTCTACGGTATTTTTCCTGTTTTCTGAATTCGGACTGTACCCAGCCTGTCTTTGCCGTCTGCTTTATTTTGATCGATTCTTCACCGTAAAACTGATCTGTCATTATGCCTTACTGTTATAATAGCTATTGTTATAATAACTGCTGTTATAACTCTGTGAATTATTCACGTAGCGTGCATAACGGTTATAATTACTGCTCGCCTGCGCACTTGATTTCTCGAGTTCCGTCACCTTTTCTTTTGCATATTTGCCGATCTGGCCTGACAGATTCGACACCTTTTTGGCAAATCCATCTTCACCGGTAAACAGTTTCTTTACCTGGCTGATATCGGCTGCCTTTAATTTGTTTTCGTCCAGTTCTAATGTCCCGTCACCTTTTATCGTAATTCCGATCTCACGGAGTTCCTTGTTTTCCGCATTTGCATAATTTTTCAGTTTTTTGGCATAATTTGAATCAACAATATCGCCGGACTGTGCGAGACGCTTCATCAGATAATTATAGTCATTCACAAACGACTCTATATTATCCGCCACATTTTCCTTCAGCTTTGTCTCATCTTCCTCGTCAAATACGGAAGTACCATCCGTTTTTAAAAACTTTCCCAACCGTTTTTCCACACGTTCCGCAGCCGTCTCCATACCACTGTACAAAAGCGTCTGCGTCCGGTTTGCAAGTAACTGCTCCGCAGATGACGTCTTTCCACTGTTTGCATTTAATTTTGAAAGAAGCTGACTGATCGACTGTCCGGAACTCCCGGAAGTGCTCTTTTGTGTTCTCTGCCGTTTTGTCGTAAATGTCTTCGTCTTTGCAATACGTTTCATCCGCGCACGCACAATGGTGCTGTTTAGTCTGTTTCCAACTCTCATACTCATTTTCCCCATTTCACAACTCATTTTATGACAACAGTTAAGTTCTTCCCGTTATACAGCTGATTTTTCATCCATATAACAAAATGGCGCCTGTTTTTCCGGGTATTTCATTCCTTGAAAATCAGACGCCATCCTTAGCTTTCTCCTGTTATGTAATTTATATCGTCATAAAATCAGAATACTTTACAAAAAAATCTCTTGACACTTTTCTTGTATTATTGTATTATTTCACTAGTACAAAGAAACGAGGTGATACAATGGCATGGAACCTTAATTCCGACCGTCCTATTTTTATACAGATCGTCGAACGGATCGAAATGGATATCATTTCGGGCAAATATAAACCCGGAGACAAACTGCCTTCTGTCCGTGACCTTGCCGCCGAGGCAGCGGTAAATCCAAACACGATGCAGAAAGCTTTCACAGAACTTGAACGAACCGGTCTTGTTTTCTCACAGCGGACAACCGGACGATTTATTACGGAGGACACTTCCATGATCGATGAATTAAAATCAACACTTGCAAAAGATAAAATTACAGAACTGCTCTCATTTATGCAGCAGCTCGGCTTTCAGGAAAATGAGATTCTGGCTATGATCGGTCAGACCATGAAAGGAGAAAAATGATGGGCACATTACTTGAATGCAAAGATCTCACCAAAAGTTTCAGTGGAAAAACAGCGATCGACCACATTGATCTTTCGATTGAGAGCGGACATATCATTGGTCTGCTCGGTCCAAACGGCAGCGGAAAGACAACACTGATCAAAATGATCAACGGACTTTTAACCCCGACCTCCGGCACCCTTTATTACAAAGAAAATCCGATCGGTGTCGAGAGCAAACGCCACATTTCCTATCTGCCGGATCATAGTTATCTGAATATGAACCAGCGTGTGAAAGAGATCATCGCCTTCTTTCAGGACTTTTATGAAGATTTCGACAGCGAACGCGCCTATGATATGCTACAAAAACTAAATATCAATCCAAATGATTCTCTAAAAAGCATGTCAAAGGGAACGAAAGAAAAAGTGCAGCTTATCCTCGTCATGAGCCGCAAAGCAGAATTATATATTTTAGATGAGCCGATCGCAGGTGTCGATCCCGCTGCGAGAGATTACATTTTAGACGTGATCTTAACCAATTACGATCCGTCCGCTTCCATCCTGATTTCAACGCACCTGATTGCAGATATCGAAAACATTTTAGACCAGGTTATTTTTATTCAGAACGGACAGATCCGTCTCTCATCCTCTGTGGACGATATCCGCGCCGAGGAGGGGAAATCCGTCGATGCACTGTTCCGGGAGGTATTCAGATGTTAGGAAAATTATTTAAATACGAATTTAAAAACACATACAAGTTAATGTTCATCATCTATGGCGTTATGGCGTTTGTTACCATCCTTGGCTGTATTGCCATGTACGGTGACAGTGATCCTGCCGGCACAGAAAACCAGTTACAGGAGATCTTCTTTACAGCAGCTATGGTATTTTATGTACTCGGCGTATTTGCACTTTTCGTGGTAAGCTATGTATATATGTGTGTACATTTTTATAAGACAATGTATTCTGATCAGGGATACCTGACACACACACTGCCGGTTGGCCAGATGTCAATTTTTAATGTAAAACTGCTCGTTTCCCTATGCTGGCTGATGCTCTCCCTGATCATTATGTTTGTATCGATCTTCGCCCTGGGCTGTGCGGCAAACAGAGGATTTTCCTTTGATGCAGATTTTGATATGCTCATGGTAGATTTCCAGAATCTGTTTGGCATGTCTCTCCATACGTTTAGCATTTATATGATTTTTGCCATGATCTTATCCTGCCTACAGTACCTTTTGATGGTATTTGCAAGCGGTTCTATCGGTCAGCTCTTTACAAAACATAAAGTAGGAGCTTCCATCGGTGCCGGAATCGTCTTTTACATGTCAGGTCAGATTGTATCCTCGATCATCCTGGTACTTACCGGATATTTTGGTGTCATGAACAACGTCAATGTTGTAACTTATAATGCCACTGAAAACGTTACATTCAGCACAACTGTTTCCTCTATGCTGTTTTCCGGATCGCTCTTTTCGATCATCGAATGTGTTGTTTTCTATATCGTGTGCATGGTTATCATCAAAAAACACCTTAATCTGGAATAACTACAACATTTCATTTTCACAAAAATTGATTGCTAAACAGCCGCTCTGCTTTAAAAACGGAGCGGCTGTTTTTTATCCGGTTTTTATCCTTACCGAATACCTGTCCTCTTTCATGCTGTTGCCTGATGTATTTTCTTTTTTAACACTAAAAGACTTTCCCGCATCCACTCCACAAATTTCGACAGATACCGCAGAATGGACTCCGCTGCAACCGTAAATACCGCAGTCAGCATCATACACTGCCCTGAGATATCCCTGATTGCAAATAAGTGGCTGACAAATATCATGCAGAACAGCCAGCCGGCGACCATTCCAACCATCAGTACCCGGTGTCCGGCCGTCATCGGTTTTGCGATCTGATATAAGATCATAAATCCAACAATAGCAACAAGTATCGTACAGGATGTCGAAATGTCCTCTTCGTTCACACCAAATACCTGACAAAACAATACCAGACTGCTGACAGCAAAAAAATCGGTAAGTCCGGCAGGCAATGCCTTCAACAATACATTTGTCATAAAATGTCCCTGTATACGGTCTTTGTTTGGCTCTAATGCAAGCACAAAAGACGGAATTCCAATCGTAAACATACTGATCAGCGAAATCTGTGACGGTTCCAGTGGATAATTGATCATAGAGATCATGGAAAATACTGCAAGCAGCATGGAAAAAATATTTTTAACCAGGTATAAGCTTGCCGAGCGCTGGATATTATTTACCACTCTCCGCCCTTCCATCACTACAGAGGGCATCCTTGAAAAATCATTGTCCAAAAGAACAAGCTGTGCCACCTGCGATGCAGCCTCGCTTCCCGATGCCATTGCGATACTGCAGTCCGCATCTTTTAATGCCAGCACATCATTGACACCGTCACCCGTCATGGCAACCGTTCTTCCCTGTGCTTTCAGCGCTTCCACAAACTTTAACTTCTGATCAGGTGTCACCCTGCCAAAAATCTGATATTTTGCTACAGCCTGTGCGATACTCTCATCTGTTGTCAACGTGGATGCATCCACATAATTATCTGCGCCGCAGATTCCCGCTTTTTCCGCAATTTCAGCAACAGTCTTAGGGTTATCCCCGGAGATAACCTTGATCTCCACACCACGCTCTGTAAAATAGGAAAAGGTTTCCTTTGCTCCTTCCCGGATCGCATTTGTCAGCATGATAAACGCGATCGGCAATACTTTTTCCGTAAGCTGCTGTCCGTCTAAAATTCCCTCATATCTGCCATACACAAGGACACGATACCCTTTCTCACTATACGCTTCTATTCGGTCTTTGTACTCTGCATAATCCTCCCGAAGCACAAATTCAGGTGCCCCGATCACATAACTTTTTCCCTCTGAAATGATTCCACTGTACTTTGTCTTTGATGAAAATGCAAATACCTTTTCTGCTTTCTTTATCTTTGTTAAAGTATCCGGCTTAAAATATGTCTTTAATGCCTCCATTGTTGCATTATCGGCATCCATGTCTGCCGCAAACTCACCGATCATGCCCTTTATCTGCGCATGTTTTTGTTCCTGTTCCTCACCGCACTTTACATCGACATATACTTTCGTATCACCGTCTTTCTCATAAACTCTTTTCGTCAGGTCTTCTGCAAGAATAAACTGATCCACTTCCATCTCCGGCACTGTAATTGTTCCTGTCTTGTCCACACAAAGTACATCTACGCGGGCTAACGTTTCAATACATTTCATATCATGGATCAAAACCTGCTGCTTTGCCAGACGCATGGCACTTACCGCCATGGCAACGCTCGCTAACAGATAAAGTCCCTCCGGTATCATTCCAATGATCGCTGCGACCATACTTGTCACACTGTCCCGCAAAGGGGTTCCCGCATATACAAACTGCTGTATAAAAAGAACCACACCAATGGGAATGATCACAATACCGACTGCCTGCACCAGCCGGTTCAAAGAGCGGATCATCTCTGACTGTTCTCCCTCTTTCGTCTGTGTTGCACGGTGGGTAAGTTTTGATATATAAGACTCTTCCCCAACCTTTGTCAGTCGTGCCAGACAGCTGCCGGACACCACAAAGCTGCCGGACAGCAGTTCATCGCCATTTTTCTTTACAATTTCATCCGCTTCTCCGGTAAGAAGCGATTCATTCACATTTAACTGCCCTTCTAACACAACTGCATCCGCCGGTATCTGCCCGCCCGCAGAAAGTTCCACAATATCATCCATCACCAGTTCTTCTGCCGGTATTTCTTTTTTACTGCCATCCCTAAGCACTCTCGTTTTGGGACTGTTCAAGATAGACAGATCGTCTAAAACCTTTTTTGACCGGATCTCCTGCACGATACCGATCAGCGTATTTGCAACAATGATTGGAAGAAATGTCAGATCCCGGAAAGCACCAACGCCGATTAACAATAACGCGATCACTAAAAATATCAGGTTAAAATATGTAAATACGTTTGATTTTACGATCTCTTTCGTCGTCTTCGTCGCCGACTCTGCTTTTTTGTTCCAGAGTCCCTTTTCTTTCCGCTCCTCCACCTGCTGTGCGGTCAGTCCCCGGATCGTTTCTGTCTGTTCCAAGTTTGCATTTTCTGCCACTTCTTTTCCCGTCTGATTCTGTTTTTCGTTTTCTGCCACTTCTTTTCCCGTCTGATTCTGTTTTTCGTTTTCTGCCATTTCTTTCTCTGTCTGGTTCACATTTTCCTCCATATAGCTATACCTCTTAGTATTCATCACTGTCACTCTGACTCATTTACAATTCATCATAACTTTGCTTACAAGTATAACCAATATTTTTGAAAAAAAGTAGGTTTTGGATAAGATTTAAGGAATATTTTAGATGTGTTAAGAAATTTTTATAAAAAAAGTTTTTAAGAAAAAATGCCGGACATCAGCAGTTTCCACTGACTCCGGCATTTTTACCATCACTGGTCTATTATTTATTGCTCAGATATTCATCGATTCCCTTTGCGGCAGCTTTTCCTGCACCCATGGCAAGAATTACAGTTGCAGCTCCGGTTACGGCATCACCACCGGCAAATACACCGGCTTTTGAGGTAGCACCGTTTTCTTCCTCTGCGATGATACATTTTCTGCGGTTGATCTCAAGTCCCTTTGTAGTGGAAGAGATCAGCGGGTTCGGTGAAGTTCCAAGTGACATGATCACGGTATCTGCCTCGATCTCATACTCAGATCCCGGAATCTCTACCGGGCTTCTTCTTCCGGATGCATCCGGTTCACCGAGTTCCATCTTAATGACTTTCGCGCCTTTTACCCAGCCATTCTCATCTACAAGAATTTCTGTCGGGTTCTGGAGCAGATCAAAGATCACGCCCTCTTCTTTTGCATGATGTACTTCCTCCACACGCGCCGGAAGCTCTTCCTCGCCACGGCGGTATACGATATGTACCTCCGCGCCAAGTCTCTTTGCAGTTCTCGCAGCATCCATAGCAACGTTACCGCCGCCGACAACGATAACTTTCTTGCCTGCTTTGATCGGTGTATCATACTCATCTTTAAATGCCTTCATCAGGTTGTTTCTGGTCAGGAACTCATTTGCAGAAAATACACCCATTGCCTGCTCGCCAGGAATACCCATAAATCTTGGAAGTCCGGCACCGGAACCGATAAATACGGCCTCAAATCCCTCGTTTTCCATTAATTCATCGATTGTAACAGATTTTCCGATAACAACGTTTGTCTCGATCTTAACACCGAGTGCTTTTACATTTTCCACCTCAGCAGCAACAACCTTCTGTTTCGGAAGACGGAACTCCGGGATACCGTAAATCAGTACACCGCCTGCCTCATGAAGTGCCTCAAAGATTGTCACATCATAGCCAAGTTTTGCCAGATCTCCGGCACAGGTTAAACCTGCAGGGCCAGAACCGATGACTGCAACCTTATGTCCGTTTAATTTCTCTGCTTTTTTCGGTTTAATACCATTTTCTCTTGCCCAGTCGGCAACAAAACGCTCTAATTTACCGATTGCAACCGGTTCACCCTTGATTCCGCGGATACATTTTCCTTCACACTGGCTCTCCTGTGGGCAGACACGTCCGCAGACTGCCGGAAGTGCGGAAGACTGACTGATAATGTGATATGCCTCCTCAAAGTTTCCTTCCTTTACCTGTGCGATAAATGCCGGGATATTGATAGATACCGGACAGCCCTTCATACACTGCGCATTTTTACAGTTTAAGCAGCGTGCTGCCTCAGCTTTTGCCTCTTCCTCGTTATATCCTAAACATACCTCTTCAAAGTTAGCCGCACGAACCTGTGGTTCCTGCTCGCGAACCGGTACTCTATTTAATACGTCCATTCTCTCTATCTCCTTTTCAAACGCTCAACCCTACTGACAGTTGCCACAGCCGCCGTGATGTGTATCACCTTCCTGCAGCTTTAACATCGCTCTTCCCTCTTCTGTCTTGTACTGTGCCTGACGTTTCATCGCCTGGTCAAAATCAACCTGATGCCCGTCAAACTCCGGTCCGTCCACGCAGGCAAATTTTACTTCCCCGCCTACTATCAGACGACATGCACCGCACATTCCGGTTCCGTCTACCATGATCGGGTTCATGGAAACAACGGTCGGGATTCCAAGCTCTTTTGTCAGCTTACATACGAATTTCATCATGATCATCGGTCCGATCGCTACACAGTGATCATAGCGTTTTCCTGCATCCCAGAGTTCCTGTAACTGATTAGTTCCCATACCGTGGAATCCATAAGAACCATCATCGGTCGTCACATAGAGATTTGTCGCAACTTCTTTCATCTGGTCTACTAAGATCAACAGATCTTTTGTCTTAGATCCCATGATCACATCACAGTCCACACCGTGCTCATGCAACCATTTTACCTGCGGATATACCGGTGCTGTACCAACACCTCCGGCAACGAAAAGGATCTTCTTTTTCTTTAATTCTTCAATATCTTCGTCAATCAGGTCAGACGCACATCCAAGCGGGCCTACAAAATCCTGGAATGCATCTCCTTCCTGTAAATATGCCATACGCTCTGTAGATGCTCCGACAGTCTGGAATACGATCGTGATCGTACCTGCTTCCCTGTCATAATCACAAATGGTAAGCGGAATACGCTCGCCCTCCTCATCAATCTTTACAATTACAAACTGCCCCGGCTCACAGTACTGTGCCACACGAGGTGCTTTGACATCCATAAGATAAATCTTATCTGCCAGTTTTTCTCTTCTTACGATTGGATACATGGTCTCCTCCTAACATTTTTATATACATCAACATGCCCGTCAAAGTATTTATTTTCATACTTTAACATAATAAAGGAAAACACGTTAAATTTCAACGGCTTTCCTCTATTTTTTCTCAATTAGTTCTGTTTTTTCTCAAATTATTACTGCCAGATCCTGCAAAAAATCCTATTTTTCCCTTATTCTGCCTGTGAAAACAGGATCCTGTCGTTGACTAACCATCATTCCGCCTGCGAAAACAGGATCCTGTCATTGTCCAAACGCTTTCCGGCACAGACCGCAAACTGCTCTAACAGATCCTCCACCGTCATGCCCGCACGTTTTTCTCCGCTCACATCTAAGATGATATTTCCGGAATCCATCATCAGGGTACGGTTTCCAAGTTCTAATGCCTGGTGCATATTGTGGGTTACCATAAGGCAGGTGATCTTTCTCTCTGCAACGATCTGTTTGGTCAGGTCGAGCACTTTTTTTGCGGTTGCCGGATCCAATGCCGCCGTATGCTCATCTAACAGCAGGATCTTTGGTGTGACCATCGTCGCCATAAGAAGCGTCAGTGCCTGGCGCTGTCCTCCGGAAAGGAGTCCTACCGGCTGCTTCATGCGATCCTCTAACCCCATATCAAGCAGTGCAAGGTGCTCCCTGAATTTTGCCTTATCCGCCGCATTGATACGGCTGAAATATGCATTTTTTGAGGTTTTGGCGCGAAGATAGGCAAGTGCCATATTTTCCTCGATCGTCATATGCGGCGCGGTTCCCTTTAAAGGATCCTGAAACAAATGACCAATCACCTTGCTCCGCACATGTTCTTTCTGGTAAGTGATATCCTCCCCATCTAACACAATAAGTCCCCGGTCGATAAAAAATGCTCCGGTGATTGCATTAAATAATGTAGATTTACCTGCTCCATTGCTTCCGATAATTGTTGCAAAGTCGCCATCCTTCAATTCCAGATTCAGATTTTTTAATGCGCATTTTTCATTGACAGTTCCCGGATTGAAGGTCTTGCTGACATTTTTCATAATTAACATCACGGTTCCTCCTTCTTCTGGTTCTGTTTCTGGATCTGTTCCATATATAACTGGTTTTCTGCCTTTGCAAGGCGGCGCTGTTTCATAAACGCTGCCTGCTTTTTCAGATAAGGCAGTGCGATCGCAAATGCAACGATAAGTGATGATACCAATTTTAAACATTCTGCCGGAACATTTACTCTTAAAGCAATCGCTACGATAAAGCGGTACAGGCAGCTTCCTAATACCACGCCGATCACACGCTTTAACACACCGCCTTTTCCGATGATCGACTCCCCGATGATCAGACTCGCAAGTGCGATCGTTACCATTCCCGTTCCAAGATTGATATCACAGGATTTCTGATACTGTGCGAGCAGTCCGCCGGAAAGTCCGGTCATGGCATTCGCAACACAAAGTCCGATCGTGATCATAAGTCCGGTATTGATACTTGATGCCCTTACCATATCCGGGTTATCGCCGGTCGCACGGATGGAAAGTCCCAGTCTCGTATTTAAAAACCATGCCAGTATCACACCGACAATCACAACAAATACAGCTGCAACGATCAGTTTATACCAGGTTCCCCCGATATGATCTTTCGCCCATGAAAAAACCGTGTCACAGGAAAAAAGATTGATATTGGATGCAAAACCCATCACCGCAATGTTGATCGTGTATAATCCTGTATTTACGATGATTCCAGCTAAGATGGACTGAATACCCATTCTGGTCTGTAAAAATGCAGTAACGAATCCCGATACAACTCCTGCTGCCGCCGCCGCAAACAGTCCTAACACCGGATGTCCGGCAAGCGTCACCGTCGCACAGACTGCACAGCCTAATGTAAAGCAGCCGTCTGTTGACAGATCCGCGATATCTAATATGGAAAATGATACAAATAATGCAAGCGCAACCAGTGCATAGATAAATCCAAGTTCTAATGCGCTCTGTACAATGGAAAGTGTAATGATCGAACCCATAATCCCCTCCGGTTCCGTTTTTCTTCTATTCCGCTTTTATTCAAATTCTTCTGCGGTTGTAACTTCTTTTAATTCCTCACACATATCTTTAAATACACTGTCATCAATGCCAACAGCTGCAGCTGTCTCCGTGTTGACAGTCACGATACCACTGTCTAATGTGCAGACTGCTGTTGCTGCAGGATCAGCACCATTTACAAGGATGTCTGCTGCCATATCTGCCGTTGCAGTTCCAAGCTCTGTATAATTGACGCCATATCCTAAGAATGCTCCGTTTAACGCGAAAGAATCAGCTCCTGTATAGTGCGGGATCTTTGCATCTGCAAACTTTTCAAAGATTGCAAGCTCGGCTGTCATGATTGTGTTATCGGTCGGTGTGAATACTGCATCTACCCCTTCTGCCACAAGCGCATCTGCTGCTGCAGATACCTCTGCATTGGTGGTTCCTGTCTTTTCAATATATTCAATACCGTTTTCCTCACAGTAAGCGATTGCATCTGCAACCGGCACTTTTGAGGAATCCTGGCTCTTATCATATAACAGTCCGATTTTCTTTACATCCGGGTTGGCTGCCGTGATCAGTTTCATAACAGCCGTGGTGTCAAGTGCATCGGATGTGCCTGTGATATTTGCACCAGGTGCATTTAAATCTGCGACAAGTCCTGCGCTGACCGGATCTGATACTGCGGAGAATACAACCGGGATCTGATTGTCCTCTGTCGCATTCTGCATGATCATGGCTGCCGGTGTTGCGATCGGGATGATCACATCCACTTTTTCTGCAACCAGATCCGTTGCGATCTGATTTAAGGTAGAGGAATCTGCCTGACCATTATAGGTATAATCTGCATAATCGAATGTCACACCAAGTTCTGCACCTTTTGCATCAAGCTCTGCCTCGATCGCCTTCTCGATCTGGTTTAAGGAAGCATCATCTACATACTGGACGATACCAACTTTATATACCGTGCCATCTGCATTGGCGATCTCTGTCACATCCGCATTGGCATTCTCTTTTATTTCTGCGGTATTTGCATTATTCTGTGCATTTGTGTCTGTTTTCGCATTATTTCCCGTGCTGTTTCCACATCCACCAAGCACACCTGCTGTCATTGCCATCACTAATACTGCTGCCATCATTTTTCTTTTCATTTCTTTCCCCTTTCTGCGCCGTTCTCTGCGCATTACAGGTTTGTGCATAAGCACAAATCCTGTGTGCGAAAAATTCTATTTTTCGCACTTGTTCCCTCCAGATTTTAAATTTGGAAAAAGCCGTTTCGAGAGGTGGAATTCGTCATCATGCAAACTTTCGTTTACAATGTAAATGAATTTTACATTAAAAAACCGCCTCAGGTTCTTGCCTGAGACGGTAATAGTATCTATTATCGCGGTACCACTCATATTGACTGAAAAGTCCACTCACTTCATGTACAACCATACATGCCGGATGGGTAACGGGTCCGGTTCCCGGCGGCGCCTACTAAATCCTGTTCAGGCCGCCCTCAAAAGTCCATTCAGCAAATCCATCCATACTGCAATCCCACCACCTGCAGCTCTCTGTAATATCAAAAAATGCTTACTATTCTTTCTCAACGGTTTTTCTTTATGGGTATACTTTAATATATTAAAGTGATTTTGTCAACACGTTTTTTATTTTCTTTTTTTATTTCTTTTTTCTCACACGGATTCATGTTATAATGTTGATGTATTATCCCATATAACTCCATAAATATAATTATGGGCTGGGAAATCTATATTTTTATTCAAAAGAAAAGTGGTATTTACCACGGAATGGAGGATTTTATAATGTATAAATTTACAGACGACTATTTAATTGGAATTGACGAGATTGATAATGAGCATCGTCGGTTATTTCAGATGATAAATGAAGCGATTGACCTTTCAAAAGAAAGTTCAGATATCTCTGTTATCTCTAAGAATCTGGTTTCCGGATTGAAAAATTACGCTGCAACACATTTCGCCCATGAGGAAGCTTACATGGAGCATATTCATGATCCTGAGCTTCCGATCCAAAAAAAAGAACATGAAGCATTTACAAAAAAAATCAACACTTTTGCTCTGGATACTTCTTCCCCGGAAGCAGCAAGGCAATCCCTAAACGACCTGCTGGCTTATCTGGCTCGCTGGTTATACCGGCATATCTTAAGCAGTGATACGATGATCGGAAAAATGTCTTCTATTTCTGCTGATGAAGAAGATCCATTTGCATTTTGCGAAAAATACAAAACCGGCGTTGAGTTAATTGATACTGAGCACCGACGGCTGTTTGAGATCATTCACGATACCAACGATCTGATTCACGCAGAACTTCTGCATGACAAATATGATGAGATCATGCACCTGCTTGCAGAATTAAAAGACTATACAGAATTTCATTTCCGTGATGAAGAAAATCTCATGGAACGCATCCATTATCCGGAAATCAGTGCTCAGAAACGTGCACATGCTGCCTTCGTGGAACGTCTTGTTGAGGTTGATTTAACAGATTTGGACGAAATGGATGACAATCAGCAGGAATATCTGATTGACCTGATCAATTTTTTGTCCGGATGGCTGATCAACCACATTTTAGGTTCCGATAAAAAGATTGGTGAGTATATGCGTGAACATGGAATCAAGGAAGAATAGGTTCAAAGAAAAACAAGAACACAAAAAATAATATCTGATTACTAAAAATTTTAAAAGGACAGAAACTGGATTCTTCGGATTCCAACTTCTGTCCTTTTCCTATGCATCTATTTGTTACTGTTCACATCTCCAAGTGTGACCAGCAGCGATTATTCTTCCCAGCTTACACATGCAGAACATATCCGGTTTACGAGAAATATACCAGCTCATCTTCCGGTTTTTCTGCCGGTTCGATGGATACCGGATAAAGTACCGGTCCTTTTCCCTTATACTCTCTCGCAAATTCCACATGCACTTCCGCAGTGATATTGATCCAGGATTTGTGCGGGATCTTGTCCTCATCCGCATATTTACACTTAAATCCGATAAATGTCACATCCTCGATGCAGCATGTCATCGCAAAACGTCCCGGCACAAACACTCCTTTTTTAAGTTTTTCCGGATTGTATACCAATGCCAGGAAAGATACTTTTTTGCCCTCATATTTTTTCGGATTATCCATACAGTCCATGTACCAGATTGCATAGTCTGCATCGGTGATCTCGATCACATCCGCAGAAAGATCAAACGGAAGTTCCTCCGGACGTTCATCCAAGCTGCCGTCCTCACGCTCGAAGACGAGCTGTGCCTTGCGGTTCTGTGCCTTGACATTACGGCGGCATTTGCCTTTGTCCGTGCTGTCATCACAGCGGTTAAAGATCACGACATCTGCCTGAAATAACTGCTCCATTACCATGGTACGCATATTTGCAAGATACATGTCAAACGTTGTCGCATCCACAGTCGCTAACTGCTGTACGATCACCCAGTGTTTCGGGAGTTCCATATCCATCAGTGTTCCCATTCCCCAGGTACCATTGTATTCGATAAACACCTGCTCCGGCAGATATTCCGCCTGCACTTTGTTTAAAAACTCTTCGGTAAAATCCTCTTCATTTTCTACCATGACAAGTCTGGCGTTGATTTTTTTTAACTCCTCCTCGTCATATTCGACATCTCCGTCCTCACAGCAGATCACAACACTTCTTCCACCCTCAGTGAAACCATCATCAAATAACGTCTCCTTCACCAGAGTCGTCTTGCCGCTGTCCATAAAACCGGTAAATAAATATACTGGTATTTCGTTCATATAAATCTCCATTCCTGAGTAACTTTTTCCCGCTTTTACGCGATTCCAAACAGTTCCTCTAATCTGTGTTCGTCAATATGTGTACCAATCACACAGAGTCTTCCGGTATAATCTGGCTCTCCCTCACGGATCTCGTACTCACCCGGAACCATGTCAAAGTAGATCCAGGAACCATTCACATCGGCTACCATACCTTTTGCACGAAGGATCTCGCCGTAGTCGTCTGTCTCGCAGAGTGTCTTTAACACTTCCTCAATCTGCTCTTTTGTAAACTTATGAGGTGTCTCCTTGCCCCAGCTTGTAAATACCTCATCTGCATGATGATGGTGATGATGATCGTGATCATGACAGCCGCAGGTGCAGTTTTCGTCATGCTCCTCATGATCGTGGTCATGGTCATGGTGATGTTCATGTTCTTCGTGATCATGGTCATGATCATGGCAGCCACAGGTGCAGTTCTCGTCATGCTCCTCATGATCGTGGTCGTGATCGTGATGATGCTCATGCTCCTCGTGGTCATGATCATGGTGATGTTCATGCTCTTCGTGGTCATGGTCATGATGATGCTCATGCTCATGTTCTAAAGCTTCCTCTTTTGCATGCTGCTCTGCGAGAAGTTTTACTTCCAGAGAGTCCTGTCCCTCCACTACTTTTAAGATCTGCTCGCCTTTGATCTCATCCCATGGAGTTGTGATAACAGCAGCTTTCGGATTTAATGCCTGGATCTGTTTTACACACAGCTCTAACTGCTCTGGTGTTGCCTTCTGGCTTCTGCTTAAGACAACCGTTGTCGCATATTCGATCTGGTTGTTGAAAAATTCACCAAATGCTTTCATCTGTTTGCTTGCCTTTAATGCATTTACAACCGTGATCAGTCCGTTTAATTTGACATCCTCGTCTTTTTCCACGTCGATGACAGATTTCATAACATCGGATAATTTACCAACACCGGACGGCTCGATCAAAATACGGTCCGGATGGAACTTCTCGATGACTTCATGTAAGTTTTTACCAAAATCGCCTACTAAGGAACAGCAGATGCATCCGGAATTCATCTCTGTGATCTCAATTCCTGCATCCTTTAAAAATCCTCCGTCAATGCCGACTTCACCAAATTCGTTCTCAATCAGAACGATCTTCTCGCCCTTAAAAACTTCCTCGATCATTTTTTTAATAAATGTTGTTTTTCCGGCTCCAAGGAAACCAGATATAATATCAATTTTTGTCATTGTCTTATCTCTCCCTTCACAAACACTACTATTTTACTCTAGTTTTTCCTCTTTTGCAAATTTTTGCATGGATTTCATGAAACTTTTATATTTTACGCTATACACTTCTCTTCTACACAGCACTCTTATTTATGAAACTGCATCTGATACAGTTTTTCATACACACCGCCTTTTTCTAACAGTTCCTCATGCGTTCCTTCCTCCGCAATGCCCTCCTCCGTCAAAACCAGGATTCGCTGTGCATTTTTGATTGTGGAAAGCCGGTGTGCGATCACAAATGTTGTACGATTCTTTGCCAGTTTTTCCAGAGAATCCTGCACGACTTTCTCACTTTCATTGTCAAGTGCACTCGTCGCCTCATCAAAGATCAGGATCGGTGGATTCTTTAAAAATACCCTTGCAATGGACAAACGCTGTTTCTGCCCGCCGGAAAGCTTGATTCCCCGCTGTCCGATATCTGTTTCATACCCATTTGGCAGCGACATGATAAAATCGTGTGCATTGGCATTTTTCGCCGCTTCAATCACTTCCTCACGTGTTGCATCCGGTTTTCCATAACGGATATTATCAAAAACGGTTCCGACAAACAGATACACATCCTGCTGTACGATACCGATATGGTCGCGCAGGCTCTTTAACCTGATATCCCGGACATCGCAGCCATCAATCTTAACTGCTCCTGCCGTCACATCATAAAACCTCGGAATCAGTGAACACAGTGTACTCTTTCCAGCTCCTGACGACCCCACAAGTGCCATATAAGCCCCCGCCGGAACGTTCAGGTTAATATGATTTAACACACATTCCGTATTTTCCTCATACTGGAAAGATACATCCTCAAAGCTGATATCGCCTTTGACATTGACCAGCTCTTTTGCATCCTCTTTATCTGCAATATCCGGTTCGATCGCCATGATCTCCTGAAAACGTTCAAACCCGGTATATCCGTTCTGAAACTGTTCCGTAAAATCAATTAGTGTCCGCACCGGCTCTGTAAACACGCTGATATAAAGCAAAAATGTGACCAGATCACTGATATCCACACTTCCCTTTGCGATCAGAATGACACCCGCAAGTATGACATTTACCTGGATCAGGGTCGTAAAAGTACCAAGTCCTGCCGAGAAACTTCCCATATAATAATAACTGTTCTTTTTTGCGCGCAGAAAGCCTTCGTTTCCCTGACGGAATTTTTCTTTTTCGATATCCTCATTCGCAAATGACTTTACCACACGGATCCCGGACAAATTATCCTCGATCTGTGCATTGATATCGGCGATCCGCTCGCGGTTGCTGCGAAACGCACGGCGCATTTTTCCGTTCATGTAATAGGCAAACAGAAACATGAACGGCAGCACTGCAAATGCGGCAAGTGCAAGTGCCGGTTTAATACTCATTAAGATCACGAACGCACCAATAATTTTGATCAGGGAAAGGATAATGTTTTCCGGTCCATGGTGCATCAGTTCTGTGATATCAAATAAATCCGTCGTAATACGGGACATCAGCTGCCCAACCTTCTGATCATCATAAAAGGAAAATGACAGTTTCTGAAAATGTGCAAAAATCTCCGCACGCATGTCATACTCGATCTTAGCGCCCATCACATGCCCCTGATTTGCAATAAAAAAACGGCTGTAACAGTCTACCGCCACCAGTGCGAATAACATAAGCGCAATCCAACGGATCTGTCCTAAAATCGCCTGCGGTTCCATATAGATTAATGTAGATGTCACATAACGGATCACAAGCGGGATCACAAGCGCGACCGCCGCAGATACCGTTGCAAAAAACATATCTGCCCAGAACACTCCCAGATACGGCTTATAATATGAAATCATCTTTTTCAGGTTTTTACTCATAGTATTCCTCCATTTCCAACTCTTTTATTTTATCTATCCTGTCCCAAAAGTCAAGAATATGTGCTATACTAAAAGAAGCACACAGTGACATTGAGACTGCCAAAGTGCGATCCAATGTCAAATACGATAAAAAGGAGTACATGTATGGATACAATCAAAAGCAAATACCATGAAACACTTGCTGCAACAGTGATCAAAAACCTTGAAAAACGCCAGATGGAAGGCTACTACTGCCCGACCGTAGAAGACGCAGAAAAACTTGCATTTTCATTCTTAAAAGATGGGCAGACCGTATCTTTCGGCGGCTCCATGACCTTAGAGGAGACCGGCATGCTGACAGCGCTCCGCCATGATCCTTCCATCCATCTGATCGACCGCTCAACCGCAAAAACACCGGATGAAACAAAAAAAATGTATCACGACGCTCTTTTCAGCGACGTATATTTTATGAGTACCAATGCAATCACAACCGGTGGCGAGCTTGTCAACATCGATGGAACCGGAAACCGTGTTGCCGCACTGATCTATGGTCCGGAAACTGTTGTTATTTTAGCTGGAATGAATAAAATTGCCGCAAATGTAGACGAGGCCCTGAGCCGTGTACATAATGTTGCCACAGCACAAAACTGTATCCGTCTTGACAAAAAAACACCTTGTGCCATAACCGGTGCCTGCGCAGACTGTCTTTCTCCGGACTGTATCTGTAATCAGGTTGTCATCACCAGAAGAAGTGGAATCAAAGGACGTATCAAAGTACTTTTGATTGGAGAATCTTTCGGTTATTAATTAAAAAAGAACCGTGAAAATATGAATTTTTCAGTTTGTTAACTGTTTTTCATATTTTACGGTTCCTTTTTTCGTATCTTTTCAAAATAATTTCCCATGGCTGCTATTTCTTTTTTGCAACCATTTTACAACCATACTCTTCGGTCTCCGGATTGCTGTTCTGCTTACGAACCACTTTATACTCATAACGCATTCCTGAATCAGTTACATCCATATAAAGCTGTAGCTGCATTCCAACGTCCAGACAGCCGGAAATTCCTTTAAACAGTACACCATTTGCGCTCATATTTTTGATGGTAACCGGTATCGGCTTATGGAGCGTTATCATGTTATTTTTTATCCTGACACCTTCGATCTTGCCAGATGCTTCAATCTCATAACGCTCAAATTTTCTGCCTTTTTTCTGTTCTTCATCGTATAGCGCAATCGACATTTCGTTTGCGATCACCGCCCCCTGTACGGTACCTAAATAAGAATATATTTTGTTCTCCAGAAAAACAAGCAGTCCCACTGGTTCTTTCGGGCGATATGCCATCGCACTCGCCCGCACTTTGATGATATTTGTCAGCAGATTATGACCAAGAATTACCGTGTCTGCAAGTACACTGTTTTTTTTCTGTTCACGGATAATTACCCGGCAGTTTTTTAAATTAATCATAAAATATCATCTCCATTCTACTCATTTCGTATATTCTGTCTCTATCTTAAATTCGTATTTCATACATCTTTTCTCATATTATAAACATATTTATGCATTTCTGCAATACTATGCCCTTTGCTCCACGATATTTCTAAAGATTATCGTTACTGTTCACAGGTAGGCATTTTCTGAACTGAAAATGCCGTATGATACAGTGGTGGTAGCAGATTTTGCCGATTTGGAATGCGAAGCATCGGCAAAATCCGTTACTGGAACGAGGTACGAGTGAACAGTAACAGATTATCCACCTTACGAATAGACTTATTATCGCAATAAAATATATCTGGTAAATAACCTCACTCAGAGAAAAAAAAGACTACCACACATGCGGTAGTCTTTTTGCACTACAACTAATTATTAGTTGTATTTTCTTTTTCTAGCTGCTTCAGATTTTTTCTTACGTTTTACGCTTGGTTTCTCGTAGTGTTCTCTTTTACGAATCTCCTGCTGGATACCTGCTTTTGCGCAGTTTCTTTTGAAACGACGTAAAGCGCTATCTAAAGTCTCGTTTTCTTTTACAATTACACTAGACATTATCTCACACCTAACCTCCCTCCAGTTGCGTATTGTGCATATTCAACTGTTTGGGTAATATTTATTGCACTATATAGCATTATAACATATTTTCCCGGTTCGTCAACCTATTTTTGAAAGAATTTCAGATTTTTATTTGAAATTATTTTACGGTAATCTGAACTTTAACAGTTTTCCCATTCGCTGTGACAAGAATGGTTGTCTTTCCTTTCCGAATGCCCCGGACAACACCTTTACTGTTTACTGTAGCGACTTTCTTGTTCTTAGACTGATATGCTATTTTTGTTTTTGGCATTGCAGTGGCTTTGATCGTCGCTTTTTTACCCTTTTTTATAGCAAGCGATGTCTTAGTCACATCCAATGTTTTTCCTGAGAATGAAACAACTGCAGGTGTATATTCCTTTTCTGATCTGTTAAGATAATACCAGCAACCACTGTTTTTTCCATTCTCATAATTTTGCTTTACAACTGATTTCTTATCTACAGTAAGTGTCACATCATCAACATAAATACTTCCCTTATATGCCTTATTAAAACCAGAGATGAACAGATGTCCATACACACTTCCCTTTGATGCAGAAATCCTGTCACAGTTATCCAATGATATTTTCACATTGACAACATAAAAATCACCATATTTTTTTACTTCTTTCGAATTCTTATCATAAGAATATCCTTCTTTCGAAGACTGTGCCATTCCGGCATATGTATCGCCATTTTTGCCTGTAAAAAAATTAACTGCAGGTTTTACCCATATTCTTCCAGTTTTCATATAAACGGCTGGCACATAAATTTTTGTCTGAAATACATAAGTCTTTCCAAAAGTAATTTTTTTATTGGAAATCAGGCTCTTTACATATATCCCGCTGTCATCTCCACTTGCTGCATTCCTGGCAAAATCAACATTTATCTCTAATGCTTTTGTTTTCGCAGCAGCGATTACTTCACTGCTTTCACCTGCAAAAATAAACGTAAACATCATTGCAAATGCCATAACCACAGCAATCATCTTTTCCTTTATTTTCATCTGCATTTTCTCTCCTCTGTATTAAACAAACATTTAACGCAGTTTAAAACGCTCTACAAGGCCCTCTAAGGAATCTGCTTCTGCAGAAAGTTCTTCACTGGTAGCAGATGTTTCTTCCGATGCTGCAGAGTTGCTCTGGATTGCGTCGCTGATTTGTTTCGTGCTGTCTTCGATCTCTTTTACAAAGGCTGCCTCACGATCAGATGCCGTACGGATCGTTGCTACCTCACCCACAATAGCATCCAGTTCGTTCAGAACATCCGTCAGAGATTCTGCCGTCTGCTGTGTCACCTGATTACCGTGTTCTACTTCATTCTGGTTCTCTGTCAAAAGCTGTTTTGACGTATCTGCAGAATTTGCACTGCTCTCAGCAAGCATACGGATCTGCTCTGCAACAACTGCAAATCCTTTTCCTGCCTCACCGGCTCTTGCTGCCTCAATAGATGCATTTAAGGACAACAGATTTGTCTGTGATGCAATACTCTCAATTTCTTCGATAACCTGTCCGATTTCCTTGGATGTCACGGAAATACGCTCCATTGCCTCTGTCAGTTCTGTCATCTTCTGCTGGCTTACCGCTGCTGTTGTTCCAACGTCTTTCGCTTTATCATGTACAATATCAATCGACTTACTTGTTCCAAGAATCTGTTCTGTGATTTCTGAAACGCTCTGTGCTAAAGAATCAACGGCCACTGCCTGATCCGTTGCATTTTTGGCAAGATCCTGTGCGCTGACTGCAAGCTGGTCGGATCCCTGTGCCACCTGATTCGAAGATTCACGGATTGATTTTAAAGCATCACTAACATGTTCTGTTGTTGCAATCAGTTTTGCATGCACCGTATCAAATTCTCCCACATAAGCATCCCTGCATCCGGATTTTACCGTATAATCACCTTTTGCAAATGCATCCAGAATATGATTAAGATCTCCTATAATCCGTTGCAGCGTAGTTGCTGTTTTGCGAAAATCTTCTGCAAGTTCTCCGATCTCATCCTCCGACTGATAAGCAATTTCAATATCAAGTTCTCCACCAGAGATTTTTTCTGCCACACTACTTAGTTCCCTGACCGGTTCTACAATATAGTGTATCAGCATCTTAGCCCGTTTCAATGTTGCCAGAATACTGCAGACTGTTATAATCGCAAGCACAACAATACCTCCGGCAAGCACAAAATACTCTGTTGCAGACGGAACAATTTTTACTGCAAACATTAAAAATACTGCAAACGCCACGCTGACCACATATAAAACTATGATCATTTCAAAGCTTCCGTTTACCTTTTCTTTAATACTCTTATTTTTAAATTCCATTTCTTTATCCATCTTTTGCCTCCATAGCTAAAAATCTGTCATCTTCCGTGATTCTTCAGTTGCGGGACAATCATGCTAAACAGCTTTCAGGAAAGCTGTGCCTCAAGTGCTGTTTTTGCCTCTGCGATCGCCTCCAAAATACCAGCCGGATTTTTGCCTCCCGCCTGTGCCATATTTGGACGTCCGCCGCCGCCACCGCCGACTTTGCCGGCAATGCTCTTGATCAAGTTTCCTGCATGCGCTCCCTGTTTCATTGCTGCATCAGTTGCCATAACGATCAGATTTACTTTTCCTTCACAGGAAGAAGCAAGTACGATCACGCCTTCACCAAGCTGTTCTTTTAACTGGTCTCCAAGATCACGCAGACCGTTCATATCTACACCGTCTACGGCAGAAGCAAGTAATTTCACACCTTTTACTTCCACAATCTGATCCATGACATCTCCAAGCGCCTCTTTTGCTGCTTTGCTCTTTAAGGACTCGTTTTCGCTGGTCAGTGCTTTGATCTCTGCCTGCATATGCTCGATTTTCTCTGTTAATGTCGCCGGTGTTGCCTTTGCCGCTTTCGCTGCCTCTAAAAGTTCTTTCTCTAAATTGCGATAGTAAGCAAATACGTTGTCTCCGGTCAGTGCCTCGATTCTGCGGACGCCTGCTGCAACACCATTTTCAGAGATGATTTTGAATGCTGCTATTTCGGATGTATTCTTTACATGAGTACCACCACAGAATTCTTTGGAAAAATCTCCCATGGATACCACACGGACAGTCTCTCCGTATTTTTCGCCAAATAACGCCATGGCTCCTGTCTTTTTCGCCTCATCTACAGTCATCACATCTGTGCGTACCGGAATTGCCTCTGCGATCTTATCATTGACGATCTTTTCTACTTTTTCAAGTTCCTCCGGTGTCATGGCTGCAAAATGGCTGAAATCGAAACGGGTACGCTCGCCATCCTGATAGGAACCTGCCTGCTCTACGTGGGTTCCTAATACTTCACGCAATGCTTTCTGCAGTAAATGTGTTGCGGAATGGTTCTTACAGATCTTTGCACGGAGTGCTGCATCTACCGAAAGATCTGCCTCATCTCCTGTTTTCATCATACCGGAGATCATCTTTCCGACATGTCCTACTTTTCCGCCAAGTAATTTGATCGTATCCTCTACCTGGAATTCTCCGGCTGCAGTGCGGATGATACCCTTATCTCCCTGCTGTCCACCCATGGTAGCATAGAATGGAGTCTGTTCTACGATCACGGTTCCAACCTCTCCATCAGATAATGCCTCAACGATCTCCGTCTCTGTGGTAAGTACGGTAATTTTTGACTTGCAGTTTAAGGAATCATAGCCTACAAACTCTGTGGTAACAGAAGGATCGACAGACTCATATACTGTCTCATCAGCGCCCATGTAGTTTGTCACTTTGCGGGCTTTTCTCGCTGTGGTACGCTGTACTTCCATCGCCTTTTTGAATCCCTCTTCATCGACAGAAAATCCTTTTTCTTCGAGGATCTCCTGTGTCAGATCCATCGGGAATCCATAAGTATCATAAAGTTTAAATGCATTCTCACCGGAAAGAACCTTTACGCCGTCTGCTTCCATCTGTTTTTCCATATCAGAAAGGATGGAAAGTCCCTGATCGATCGTTTTTCCAAATTTTTCTTCTTCCTGGGATAATACTTTAAAGATAAAATCTTTTTTCTCTTCAAGTTCCGGATAACCATCCTTGCTCTCATTGATTACGGTAGCAGCCAGTTTCGCCATGAAGATACCGTCAATACCGAGCATTCTTCCGTGTCTTGCCGCGCGGCGGATGATACGGCGGAGTACATAGCCGCGTCCCTCATTTGAAGGCATGATACCATCTGAGATCATAAACGTTGCAGAACGGATATGATCGGTAATCAGACGGATGGACACATCATCTAATGCATCTACCTGATACTTTTTGCCGGACATCTCACATACCTTGTCGCGGATCGCTTTCATGGTATCAATATCAAATACGGAATCTACATCCTGCATCACAACAGCCAGACGCTCTAATCCCATACCGGTATCAATGTTTTTCTGCGCAAGCTCTGTGTAACCGCCCTTACCGTCACCCTCGAACTGGGTAAATACGTTGTTCCATACCTCCATGAAACGGTCACAGTCACAGCCTACTTTACAGTCTGGTCTGCCGCAGCCATATTTCTCTCCACGGTCATAATAGATCTCTGAACAAGGACCGCAAGGACCAGCGCCATGCTCCCAGAAGTTATCACATTCTCCGGTCTCCGGATCACGGTAAAATCTTGTGATCTTCTCTGCTGGAACACCTACTTCTTTGTTCCAGATCTCAAATGCCTCATCATCTTCCCCATAAATAGACGGATACAGTCTGTCCTCCTCAAGGCCGAGAACCTGTGTCAAAAACTCCCATGACCAGTGGATTGCTTCATGTTTAAAGTAATCACCAAATGAGAAATTGCCAAGCATCTCAAAAAATGTCAGGTGACGTGCTGTCTTACCGACATTCTCAATATCGCCGGTACGGATACATTTCTGACATGTGGTTACCCTTCTTCTCGGCGGTATTTCCTGACCTGTGAAATATGGCTTAAGCGGTGCCATACCTGCATTGATCAATAGTAAACTGTTATCATTGTGTGGTACCAATGAAAAACTCTTCATCGCAAGATGTCCCTTGCTTTCAAAAAACCCAAGATACATTCTGCGCAATTCATTTTCTCCATAAAACTTCTTCACGACAAGTTCCTCCAACGTTGTATAAACTATTTCATGCCCTGTCTTTTTGCAGGGTCACGACGGCATTATTCTTTTCCGGCATTTCCGGAAGCTGCAGTGTCTTTTTTCGCTTTGCTTTTCTCTGCCCATTTTCTGCCAGCAAATACTCCAGCAACTGCAACAGCTGCAAGAATTACCATTATTAACACATAATGTACAAACCATCCAAATACTGCCATACATACCCCTGCCTTTCTATCTTCTATAACTTATTCAGTATAACGCACTTTTTTCCTATGAGTCAAGCGTTAACATGTTACTATTCACTCGTACCTCGTTCCAGTAACGGATTTTGCCGATGCTTCGCATTCCAAATCGGCAAAATCTGCTGCCACCACTGTATCATACGGCATTTTCAGTTCAGAAAATGCCTGCCTGTGAACAGTAGCGTTAACACTACTGTTCCTCAATCAGGAAAACCTGATTTTCATGTGTGATTTCCACCACACGCTCCGCCATCCCCGGATTCCATATTTTATTCTTATAAACCGGGATGTGGGAATAATCCTGCCACATATGCATCGGGAACACATATTCCGCGGATGTGGTCTCCAAAAAATAATCCATTCCGAGTTCCTGATCTGCGCCCTGTCGCGGATCCATCGGAACAAATGCAAGATTGATTGGTTTTCCCGCCAGTTTTTTGATCTGTGTCCGGTATTCCCTGCGCATCCTGCCGTTGATCAGATCTCCCGCCCCTTCCCATGTCCAGTCATTCAAATCTCCTGCATGGAAAAAAGTTGCCCCTCGTGTTTCCACATAAAATGCAACACCTGCATCCGTTGACCGCAGTGTCTCGATCTTCACATCATCCACCTGATATTTTTCGCCTGCCGAAACATAAGTGATCTTCTCTCTGATATCATCCGGGAATCCATGTTTCTGTAAAAAATGCGGGCTCATTTTACAGTCTTTTGAAAGTATATAGTGGATATTTTTATATTTTTCTGCCCAGTGCAGCACATCCATATCAAAATGATCCTGATGTTTATGACTTGCAAACACATAGACTGGTGTGTCCGGCTCGTATTCCGGAATCACACCGCAAAATGTGTATCCTTTGATGCGGTCTCCTGCAAACCAGTCAAAGATCAGCACCTTCTCATCCACTTCCACCAGAAAACAGCTGTGATGTATAAATATTACCTGCATAATTCTCCTTCTGTTATTTCATACGGCGGATGATCTCATTTGCACGGCGGTAAATATCTGCCGGATCAAATCCGATGTCAAATTTCTGGTCTTCATATAAAACTTTTCCATTTACCATAGTCAGTTTTACATTCTGCTTGCTTCCGCTGTATACAAGATTTTTCACGATATTATTTTCCGGCTGCATGTTCGGCTGGTTCAGATCGATCATGACAAGGTCTGCTTTTTTGCCAACCGCAAGACTGTCACAGTCAAATAACTGCATGGCATGTGCACCGCCTGTGGTTGCCATATATAAGATCTCATCGGCGCTGACGCACTCCGCATCCATTTCACGCACCTTTGCAAGTGCAGAAGTCAAAAACATCTCACGGAACATATCCAAGCAGTTGTTGCTTGCCGGGCCATCGGTTCCGATCGCCATGGAGATTCCCTCATCCACAAAACGTTTGGTCGGACAGATACCGGAAGCAAGTTTTAAGTTGGAAGCAGGGTTTGTCACTGCTGTCAGTTTTTTCTTCTTGTAAATTTCAAAATCAGCATCCTCAAACCATACACAGTGGTAACCGCCGCCGCCGTACTCGTACATACCAAGTGCATCCGTAAGCTGTGTCGGTGTCATGCCCCAGCGCTCTTTGCACTCTGCCACTTCCAGTTTTGTTTCGGAATTGTGCAGCCATACCGGGGATTTTAATTTCTGTGCCAGTTTTGCCACGCCCTCCATCAGTTCTTTTGATGTCGTGTATTCTGCATGAAATCCCACGATAAAGCTTGTCAGGTCGCTCATCTCATTGACAATGTGATAATTTTCCTCCATCAACTCTACCGTGCCGCCAAAGTTGTTCAATCCGCTGGTCTGAACGGTACGGAATCCGGTATCTACCGATGCCTTTGCATCGACCGGCGGGAAGAAGTACATATCAAAGTTGGACGTAATACCGCTGGTTAAATATTCCATAATTCCAAGGATGTTAAGCCAGTATACATCATCTTCGGTAAGCTGTCCTTCTTTTGGGAATACCTGTTTGTTCAGCCAGTCCTGCAGTGGAAGGTCGTCCGCATAGGAACGCAAAAATGTCATTGCCGTGTGGGTGTGCGCATCTTTAAATCCCGGCATTAAAAGGTTGCCTTTTGCGTCAATCTCGCGCTCCCATACCAAAACTTCACCGTTTTTGCAGACAGCATCCACGCCTGTCTTACCGTCCCCGATGTAGCAGATTTCTTTTCCTTTTACCCAGAGTTCGCCTTCGGTGATCTGGAATTTGTGGTTTTCTGCCAGAACTAATATTTTTGCGTTGTAGAAACGTATGTTCATTGTTTTTCCTCTTTTCTTTTTGTGTTTTTCGTTCAGTGGATCAAAAAGTGTGACCGCCGTTTTTGATCTACTGAGTTGTAGTAACTTTAATTCTGCTGTGCTCCGATCGCTTTGATCGTTTCAGTTACGAGCGCCTTAAATTTCGGAGCAACGGCGTCAGCCGTCTCCTGAACTTCTGCGTGTGAGAGCGGAATTGATGAGATGCCGCTCGCAAGGTTGGAGATACAGGAGATTCCAAGCACTTTCATTCCCATGTGTTTTGCAGCGATCGCCTCACAGGCAGTACTCATGCCGACGGCGTCAGCACCTAAAGTGCGGCACATGGCGACTTCATGCGGTGTCTCAAACTGCGGTCCGGAGAGTTGGATGTAAGTGCCCTCTTTGATGCGGATCTCAAGTGCTGATGCTGCACGTTTTACAATATCCTGCAGATCTAAGTCATAGATCTGGCTCATATCCGGGAAACGCACACCAAGTTCCTCAATGTTGGCTCCACGGAGCGGTGATGGCACAAAACTTGCAATCTGGTCTTTGATCAGCATGAAATCCCCGGCATGCATGCCAAGCTGGATGCCACCTGCTGCATTGGTGAGAAACAGAACTTCTGCGCCCATCATTTTCATCAGCCTCGTCGGCAAAACAACATCGCTCATCTCATATCCCTCATAATAATGCACACGCCCCTGCATGCACACGACCGGGACATCATCCACATATCCGAAGATAAATCTGCCCTTATGTCCCGGAACCGTCGACACTGGAAATCCTTCAATGTCATGGTAATCTAACGTATCCACCACGCGGATATCATCCGCATAGTCGCCAAGACCAGAGCCTAAAATCAATGCCACCTTAGGAGTAAAATCAATCTTTGCTTTATAGCTGTCATAGCATTTTAATAATTTTTCGTATGCCGGATTCATAATCATCCTCCATTCTTCTCCTTGTCCTATATTCTGTCAATTCCGGCTTCTCCGGAACTTCTCCCTTCTTGTCTTTCAAAAACAGCTGATGCTTCCTTACTTCATTTTTTCATAATTGAAAATTCTTTACAACACTGTCATTTTCGATTATAACAGAAGAAATCATAAAATCCAATCTCCATCCTAAACAAAAGCTGATTTTCCCCGATATATTTTGTAAGAATACATCACAGGCTATACTTTTCATATGCACGGAAACACAGTGCAGGAATGGAGAATTTTATGACTCAGTTCAATCTTTCCGGTTTAAAAAAGATTTTAAACCCATCTTCCGGCAAAAGGAATGTGGTCGATCAGATTACAGACCGTTTATCCAAATCTTCCATCGGTCTTTCTTCCGGTGATGATACTTTAAATGCAGTCAGTGTTTCCGGCATGGATGCCTTTGACCTGACGCAGAACATCTCCGAGCTTTTAAGCCCCGCCTGCGGTATGACCGAAGAAGAAAAGCAGGCAGAATTAGCCAGAATCCAGGCAAAATTAAAAAGTGGGAAAAAACTGACCGAAGAAGAAATGCGTTTTCTTCAGGCAGTAGATCCACAGCTCTATATGCAGGCAGCCAGAATCCAGGCGATGCGCGACTCTCTCGAACAGCAGTTAGAACACTGCAAAAGCAAGGAAGAAGCTGCCAAAGTATTTTCGGACACCATGTCGATGGTAAGCGACAAAGATCCCATGAAAGAATACATTGTCGCCGCTTATCAGGATGCCTACAACGAATTTCAAAAAAGCGGGAAATACCAGCATCTCCCGCAAAAATCATCAGATGATAATAAATCTGATTCTTTAGTCGCACTCGATAAAACGACCGATTTTCTCACCGACAGCACCGATCACCGGTCCGAGCGTAAATCCCATCAGGATCGTTACGATTCCGATCTTGCCACCGAATAAAAATGCGATCACAATAACGGTAAAATCAAATGCCATACGGATCAGACGGAACGGTATCTTCGGCATCCATTTTGCAATGATAAATGCAATCGCGTCATAAGGTGCTGTTCCTAATTTCACATCCATATATACAGCTGCTGATACAACAAATATCGCCAGTGCCGGAATCAGCACCAGAATGCGCACTGCCATCGAATCAAACAGTCCTGCCGGTAAGATCTTATCCCATACCCAGGAAAAAAACTGCAGTGAATATCCAACTAAAAACATATTGGCAAGTGTTCCAAATCCGATATTTTCCCTGCCAAGCAAAATGACAAAGACAAATATGATCGTATTGAGCAGTGCCTGCCAGTTTCCGATTCCCATTCCAATTTTTTCCGAAATAGCAAGATTCATGCTGGTACAGGGATCTGTTCCAAGATCCACAAGCACCAGCAACGACAGTGCAAATCCCATCACAATTACGGACAGGATCACAGCAGTCAGCCTTACCCCAAAATTCTTTTTCTGATACATTCCCTGAATAAATTTTTTCATCTGTTTTTCTCTTTTCTTTTTAAGGTTACTTATTTTTGATTTTACGTTTGTTTTCGCAATACTACCGCATCAAATGATAATGCATACCATACCACCAGTATTATCATTTACAATTTTCTGCATTGTATCCTGCAATTTCATCTGACATTCATCATCCATCATTGCGATCTTGTTACGGATTCCATCCTCCATCAGTTCTCCAACCGATTTGCCGAAAATATTTGTTTCCCATGCACCCTCTTCGCTCTGCTGTCCCTGTTTGATGTAAGAGATCAGATCATTTGCCTGCTCCTCGCTGCCGACAATTGGAGCGATCTCGGTCTCAATATTTGCACGGATCATATGGATCGACGGCGATACCGCTTTCATTTTGACGCCAAATTTATTGCCATGCCGGATCAGCACCGGCTCTTCCATTTTGATATCGGAAAGTCCCGGACTCACAACGCCATAACCTTTTACCTGAACCGCTTCAAAAGCATCTGACACTTTTTCATAAGCCTCTTTCTGCCCTGCCATCTCTTTTATCATGGAGATCAGCTCATATTCACCTGCGATCGGCACACCAGTCAGTTCACTTATATTTTCATAATAATATTTATCGTCTAAATCCATCCGCACCACCACGCGCCCGGTCGCAAGATCCGTCTCGTCGATCTTGATCTGCGAAACATACTGCTCCGGTGTAAAGGAAAGTGCTCTTACATCTCCCGTTTTATGCATACTGTCTAAAATCCCGGATGCAGTTTTAATGATTTCCGCTTTCATCGGATGCTCCGGCTTTAGCATTTCCGTCCATTTTGGAATAAAAAATTCGACACGCGTCACTGGAAATTCACAGAGGATATTCTCTAAAATGCGGACAATATCATCTTTCCGCAGCTGCTCACAGTTGACCGGCAAAACGGCAGTCTGATATTTTTCTTTCAGTTCGGCTGCAAGTTCCATCGTCTCATCACTGTACGGTTTTTGTGAATTTAACAGAATGACATATGGTTTTGCGATCGCATTCAGTTCCTCCACCGTCTGTTCTTCCGCTTTTACATATGCATTTCGCGGCAGTTCCCCGATCGTGCCATCGGTCGTCACAACGATTCCGATCGTTGCATGATCCCGGATCACTTTCTGAGTACCGATCGACGCAGCTGTCGTAAATGGAATTTCCTGCTCCGACCATGGTGTTTTTACCATGCGGCTTTCATTTCCTTCCATATGACCGGATGCTCCCTCCACCATAAACCCGACACAATCGATCAGACGCACCTTTATCTTCGGCTGTGCGGCAGATCCCTGTATTGCAGTCCCCGGCAGTACAGACTGCGAAAGTGCCGGCTGTGGCATGCCGGCACTGCTCCCCGGCAGTTCCGGCAAAATGATCTCTGCCGCCTCCTGCGGGATAAATTTCGGTTCCGTTGTCATGATCGTTTTCCCAGCCGCGGATTGTGGCAACTCGTCTATAGTGCGCTCCCGCGCATGCTCATCCTCCATAAACGGAAGCACCATAAGATCCATAAACCGTTTAATAAATGTGGACTTTCCGGTTCGCACCGGCCCCACAACTCCTATGTAGATCTCTCCATTGGTACGGGTATTGATATCCCGGTATAAGTCAAATTCCCTGTTATCACTGAAATGTTCCATCAGATATTCTCCTCCATATGTTGTAACATTTTATGAAGAAGAACGCCTGTTTATGACGGCAGTGTCCGCAATTTCATTATTTTAACACGCGAAGTTTTCCCGGCAGACAGTGGAAATGAACTTCCGTCACTTCCCCACAGTACTCCCCGTCTGCATGGACAACCATCGGACGGCTTAAACGGATCGTACAGTCTTTGGCATCCGTCACAGAAAATCCATGGATAGACGTATGCTTTGCCGCCACTAAAAACGGCAGACATAGAAATGTTCTCCACTTCGGGATCCCCGCTGCTTCACAGAATGATAATTTCCCGTCACAGGCGGATGCTGCCGGAGCCATCGGCACACCGCCTCCCTCAGCTTTAAAATTCATCGCAGCCGTAAAGATCATTCTTTTTTTCTGTAAACCTTCCTCCCGGTCAAAAAAGATCTCTGCATCCGCGGTCTGCATCGTAAATAATGACTGCACGGTCAGTACCAGATACGTCAGTTTTCCAAGCCGGATTTTATTCAGGATATCTTTGATCGTTGATTTTAATGCTTTTTTACAGACTAACGCATCCAGTCCAATCCCCGCGCTGATGGCAAACAGTCTTTTTTCCTCCCCAAAGTTCACCTCTCCCAAATCCATACACCAGGTATCCTCACGCGATTTTTTCATCGCATTTAAAATATGTATGGCACCGTTTTTCGGATCCTTCGAGAGTAACAATCCTCTGGCAAGATCATTGCCGGAACCGGTCGGGATCACGCCGAAACGTACCTTTTCAAAATCCGTGATCCCATTGATCACCTCATTTGCCGTTCCATCCCCACCGACTGCGACCAGGCAGATATCATTGTCATCCATGGCACAGATCTCTGCAGCGAGTTTACCGGCATGTCCACGGTACTCCGATACAAATGCCTGATAGGAAACATTTCTCACCTTAAGCACTTCCTCGATCTCTTTCCAGATCTGCTTTGCGTTCCCACTTTTTGACTTTTCATTGACAATAAAATATAGCATGTATCCCCCCATATAAGCTTTCGATTATTTGTTATTTTAAAACATTTTCCGACAAAAAGGAACCCATAATATAAAAAGGAGGATTCTAACCTGTGACCGGTCAGAATCCCCCCTCTAAACTTCTGTTTTTCATGCCATCAGACCTGTATGCGGTCTGTTATTTTTCCTCTGCGGATACTTTCTTCTCCTCCGCTTCGGTTTCTTCTTCCTCTTCCTGATCTTTGTTTAAACGTCCATACATCTCCATATATTTATAGAGACGTTTTGCAAGTTTTCCGGTGATCTGGTCTGAAGTTGCTCTCCACTCCCAGTTACCGCCGAGTGTGGACGGTGTATTCATACGTCCCTCGGAACCGATTCCGATCAGATCCTGCATCGGAACGATCGCCATATCTCCGACTGATGCCCATGCAGCGCGCATCATACCCCAGTTAAAACCTTCTTCCTCCGTGAGATTTAAGTACTCTTTCGCAAATTTAACACTTGCCTTCGGTGCTGTCTTCATCCAGCCCATCAACGTATCATTGTCATGTGTTCCGGTATAAACAACACAGTGTTTCTCATAATTGTGCGGCAGATAGTCGCTGCCCTCTCTTGAATCAAATGCGAACTGGATGACTTTCATTCCCGGGAATCCGGAATCTTTTACCAGTTTTAAAACGGAAGGTGTAAGGAAACCAAGATCCTCCACGATGATATTTAACTTTCCGAGTTTTTTCTCCATCGTACGGAACAGATCCATGCCAGGACCTTTTCTCCACTCACCATTTCTCGCCGTATCATCTTTTGCCGGGATCGCATAGTAAGAATCGAAACCGCGGAAATGATCGATACGGACGATATCGTATAATTTTGACATCGCTTTTACACGCTTCGTCCACCAGCTGTAACCGTCTTTTTTCATAGCATCCCAGCGGAATAACGGATTGCCCCAGAGCTGTCCGTCTGCCGAGAATGCATCCGGCGGGCAGCCTGCTACATCGATCGGATTTAACTCCTCATCGAGATAAAACTGTCCCGGATCTGCCCAGACATCAGCACTGTCTCCGGCAACATAGATCGGCACGTCACCGATGATCTCAATGCCAAGATCATTGACATACGCTTTTAAATCCCACCACTGTTTAAAGAACAGATACTGTAACATTTTATAAAACGCAATATCTTCTGCATAGGTAACCCGCGCTTCTTTTAAGGCTTCCGTTTTTCTGGTTTTTAAGTCTTTTTCCCACTCAAACCATGCAACACCGCCGTTAGCATCTTTTAATGCCATAAAAAGTGCATATTCATCCAACCACTCTGCTTCATCCTTGCAGAATGCTGCAAAATCTTCCGGCTCATTTTTCCTGAACCTGTCATATGCTTTCTTTAACAAAGGATAACGTGAGATATACATCTGACCATAATCCACATACTGCGGATTGGTTCCCCACGAAAATGATTCACATTCTTTTTTTGTCAGTAATTTTTCTTTGCAAAGATATTCTAAATCAATAAAATAAGGATTACCTGCAAAGCTGGAAAAAGACTGATACGGGGAATCTCCGTAGCTGGTCGGACAGATTGGCAGGATCTGCCAGTATTTCTGACCTGCCTTTTTCAAAAAATCTGCAAATTTTCTTGCTTCTTTTCCCATGGTACCGATTCCGTAAGGAGACGGCAGGGAAGATATGTGCATCAGCACACCGCTGGTCCTCATAATATTTGTTCCTCCTACTATCTATATGTGTTACCTGATTTTTTGAATACTCTCTCCACTCGCCAGTTCAAACGGGACGATCTCATGGATCTGACTCCTTTTTAACTCAATCTGTCCAAACAGGATCTCAACACTTCTGGTTGCAAGCGTCTGATACTGCTGTTTAATGGTTGCAAGTTTCGGATTATAGTATTCTGCCAGAGCTGTTCCGTCAAATCCAATCACTGACACATCCTCCGGCACACGGTATTCTAAATCCCGCAGTGCACGGATCGCACCGATCGCCATGACATCCGACATGGCAAACACAGCCGTGATATCCGGACACCTGGCGATCAGCCGTTTCATACCGCGATATGCGCTGTCATAGGAAAATCGTGCTTTTTCGTAGCTTTTTTCCGGCACAAACACAGTATCATGTTCCAAAAAGCTCTGCTGACAGCCAATAAACCGCTGATGACTGGTGTATGATTTTTCAATATCACCACCTAAAATACCGATTTTTGTATGCCCTGCATCAAATAACGCATCCACTGCACATTTTGCAGCGGCAATATCGTCTGTCGCAACAGAAGAAAGGTTTGGAAAATCCATCTGGTCTGCAAGGTTTGTCACAAGCACACACGGCACATCGACCTGCGCAAATTCTTTTTTGAAATACTCCGGATTACCTCCTAAAAAGAGCAGTCCAAGCGGCTTTCTCTCCCTGCAGAGGAGAACTGCCTGCTCCACCTCATCTGCATCCTCATCTAAATAGGATACGATCAGCGTATAGTCTGTATTTTCAATCATACACTGGATTTCTTCCACGATGCTGGCAAAAAGCATATTTTGGATACCTTTTACCAGCACACCAATGGATTTGGAATTACTCTGTTTTAGATGTTTCGCATTATTGTTTGGCACAAAATTATACGCTGCGACTACTTTTTCGATTTTCTTTTTTGCATCCGGACTGACATCATTTCTGTGATTCAGCACACGTGACACGGTACTGACGGAATATCCTGATTCCCTGGCTATGTCTTTTATCGTAACCATATTTTTCATTCCTGTCTACTATTTTTTCGTATTTTTTCGTGAAATTTGAATTTTTGTCAAATTTCAACAAAAAATATACATTTCTTAATAAGATATCAGCCTTTTACCGCTCCTGCAACTACTCCTTCAATAATATATTTCTGACAGATTCCATAAAAAATGATGATCGGGATGATTGCGAGTACCAGCATCGCCATCATGGTACCCCAGTCTACCGCACCGTAACCGCCTTTTAAATACTGGATTACAATCGGGATTGTCTTATATTTTTTCAGGTCAAGTACCAGATACGGCAGCAGATAATCATTCCAGATCCACATTGCCTGTAAGATTGCAACCGTGATAACCGTCGGTTTCATGATTGGGAATACGACCTGGAAGAAGGTCTGGATCGGTGTACAGCCATCGATCATGGCGGCCTCCTCGATCTCTAACGGAATGCTCTTTACAAATCCACAGAACATAAATACCGCAAGCCCTGCTCCAAATCCCAGATATACTAATATAATACCGATCGGGTTGCTCAAATGCATCATGTTTGCCAGCTTAGATAACGGGAACATTACCATCTGGAACGGCACGATCATGGAGAAAAGACATAACATGTAAAGTGCCATGGTAAATTTATTATGTACTCTGGTGATAAACCATGCACACATGGATGTGCAGAATATGATCACTGCCACGGAACCTACCGTGATAATAACCGAGTTACCGAACGCTGCAAAGAAATTCGTCTTCTCAATTCCCTTTACAAAGTTTGTCATACCGAAGAAAGAACGCTCATCCGGAAATGCAAAAGGACTTTTCATAATAAATCCTTTTTTCTTTAACGAGTTGATCAGCACCAAAAAAATCGGATACAGATAAAATACAGCTAAAATGCTGAAAAACAGTGTCAGTATCCATCCGTGTTTTGCACGCCTTACTGCACTTACCTGATTGTCTGTCTGTTTTGCCATTACTGCTGTACCTCCTTACTTCTGGTCAGACGGTTCTGTGCCAGTGCGATAACTGCCACTATGATAAAGAAGATCACCGCTTTCGCCTGTCCGACACCTTCCCATCCATTTCTTCCATAAAATGTATCAAAGATATTTAACGCAAGCATCTGTGAATTATTTGACGGCTCTCCTGCTGTCAATGCAAGGTTCTGGTCGAACAGCTTAAAGGAGTTCGTCAGTGTCAGGAATGTACAGATCGTGATGGATGGCATAACCATCGGAATCGTTACTTTCTTTAACAGCTGCCAGCTGTTTGCACCATCCATCTTTGCCGCCTCGATCAGTTCACCCGGAATGTTCTGGATACCCGCAATATAAATGATCATCATATAACCGATCTGCTGCCAGTTCATCAAAACGATCAGTCCCCAGAAACCATATGAGGAAGAATAGGTCAATGTTTTTCCGAAGTTTGCCAGAATTCCGTTTAAAAGGATCTGCCAGATATATCCTAAAACGATACCTCCGATCAGGTTTGGCATAAAAAATACGGTCCGGAACACATTTGTTCCCCTAATTCCCTTTGTTAAAAGCATCGCTATGGTAAATGCAAATACATTGATTGTAATCACTGATACCACTGTAAATAATGCGGTATACCACAGCGCATGTACAAATGTTGGATCGGTAAATACACGCAGGTAATTTTTCAGTCCAACAAAGGACGCATCCGTTACTGTGGTAAATTCACAAAATGATAAATAGATACCCATAAGAAAAGGAACTATAAAACCTATGGTAAATGCCACTAAAGTCGGGAGCGCAAAAATTGGAAAATATTTTTTTATTGATTTCTCCATAGTCTTTAACCTCTCATAAATCCGTTCAATCTCTAAATACAGTTCTTTCAGAAAATTTCCGTTATATATGGTTTGTGCGGTATCGGCACAGATACCGCACAAATTTACTATTTTCTAAAAGAGAAATTATTATTTTACTGTCCGTTTGCTGCTGCATACTCAGTTGCCCAGCCGTCTACGAATGCGCTTACAACTGCATCCCAGTCACCGGTACCCTGTGCATACTCAAGTAATGCGGAGCCAACGCCATCTTTCCATGTCTCAGAAGGAATGGTTGAGAAGTTCCATGAAACAGGAGTCTTGCCATCTGCAATATACTGGTTTGCATCCTGAATGAATACGTTGTCAGCTACATAGTCACCGGTAAATGTTAAGAATGGTGTTGTGAATCCCATTGCATGCGCCATGGAGTCACGTCCTTCATCCGAATTAATTACCCAGCTTAAGAAATCAAGTGTTGCCTGGATATCTTCCTCCGAAGCCTGTTTGTTTACACACCAGTAGTTTTCGGAACCTGTGCAGAGTCCCTGATTTTCTTCACCAGGAGCACCAATGTAAATCGGCATCATGCCCATATCATCTGCTGTTACTAAATATCCATTATCCTCGTTTGTCAGATTGCCGTACTCCCATGTACCATTCTGATAGAATACTGCTTCTTCCATACCGAACTCTGACTCAGCTTCATCACCTGTCTTGCTGGAGAGGACACCTGGTTCACAGGTAGAATCTGTGATGTATAAATCCCAGATTTGTTTATAATTGTCAAGGTATGTTCCCTCAATCGCATCTGTGCTTGTGATGCCTTTGTCTTTGTATTCATAGTAAATTGGAAGATTTGCAAGATGTGTCTTAAATCTCCAGTCAGAAGATCCATCCATACCTGCAGATGTAAATGCACCCTGAAGATCGTATCCGAACTGGCTGTTGATCTCATCTTTTCTCGCCTGAATATCATCTGCCACTGCTTTTAATTTATCAAAGCTGTTGATCTCATCCGGAGAAGAAATCACTGCGTTATCCATGGTACAGTAATCATTTAAAATCTTCTTATTGTAAATGATACCGTATGTCTCGAGCACATATGCGACACCGGAAACCTCACCAGCGTCATTCTTTAATGCAAAATCTTCACTGGAAAGCTGTTTGCAGATCTCGCTGTCGGATAAGTCATAGCAGTAATCTTTCCAGTTTGCAAGTCCTACCGGTCCATTTACCTGAAATAATGTAGGAGCTTCGCTCTTTGCCATTTCAGATTTTAATGTCTGCTCATATGTACCGTCTGCTGCGGTAATAACTGTTACCGGCACACCCGTCTGCTCTGTATAGATACCTGCTAAATCCTGCCATGCCTGATCCTGCTCCGGTTTGAAGTTCAGATAATATACAGAACCGCTTCCTGATGCACTGTCTGCAGTCTTTTCTGCATCAGATGCCTCGGTTGTCTTTGCAGCCTCTTCTGTCTTTGCAGCCTCTTCTGTCTTGTTTCCTGCATTTGCTGTTCCGGAAGTATTCCCCGCATTTCCGTTACCACATCCTGCAAACATGGTTGCTAACATAGCGGATGCTAACATCACTGATAAAACTTTTCTTTTCATATTTTTTACCCTCCTGAAATTGTGTATGGTATCTTATGGAACGTTTCCGGTATTGTTTACGGTAATGCTACCGGTAACGTTTTCATTTGATGGTTAAATTATAAGACACTCTTTGCAAAAGCGCAAGACTCTTTTGACATTTTCAATGTTTTATCCAAATATTGCATCCGTTTTTTGTGCACATTGCACTTGTTACTGATTTATATTGTAAAAAAAGCTGGAAAATGCTAAGATTTTGTTAGAAATTTAAACTTATAAGTTTATGAAAATGGAGTTTACAGATATGAAAGAAATCATCAGACATAAAATAAAACACAATTTAAAACGCATTGAAACTTCTATTAAATGGGTTCTGTTTGCAATTATCTCCGGTGTTGTTGCCGGAGGCGCCGGAACATTATTTTATTTTGGCATGACGTTAGTCACACTGATCCGCACCAAACATCCATGGCTGATCTTTCTGCTTCCTTTTGGCGGTCTTGTGATCGTCGGCTGTTACCGTCTGCTTCACGACGAGCATGACACCGGTACCAATCTCGTGATTTCTGCGATCCATTCCGACGATAATCTGCCGCTTAAGATGGCACCACTGATCTTTATTTCCACACTGATCACCCATTTGTTTGGCGGATCTGCAGGCCGTGAGGGTGCTGCTTTGCAGCTTGGCGGAAGCATCGGTAACGGAATTGGTAAACTGTTTCATTTTGACGACAAGGACAAGCATATTATGATCATGTGCGGCATGAGTGCCTGTTTCTCCGCATTGTTTGGCACACCTATGGCTGCTGCTATTTTCTCCATGGAAGTTGTAAGTGTCGGCATCATGTATTACGCTGCACTGGTTCCATGCGTAATCTCTTCCCTTGTTGCGCATGGGATTGCCGTTTCTTTTGGGATTTCGCAGGAACTTTTTCTCATTGATTCGATTCCCTCCTTCGGAATCGGCAACGCCGTCCGCATCTCCGTGCTGGCAATTCTCTGCGCCGGTATCAGTATCCTGTTCTGCGTGATGCTGCACCAGTCCGAAGCGCTTTATAAACATTTTTTCAAGAATCCTTATGTAAAGGTTTTCGTTGGTGGATGTATCGTGATCGTGCTGACACTGCTTGTCGGTAACCAGAATTACAACGGAACAGGCGTCAATATCATCGCACAGTGCATCGACGGCACCGTGCGCCCGGAAGCATTTTTACTGAAAATGATCTTTACAGCTGCCACGCTTGGCGCCGGCTACAAAGGCGGCGAGATCGTGCCTTCGTTTTTCACGGGTGCAGCGTTTGGATGTCTGTTCGGAAACCTGCTCGGCTTTTCGCCTGCACTCTGCACCGCTGTCGGCATGGCTGCTGTATTCTGCGGTGTAACTAACTGTCCGATCACTTCTCTTTTGATCAGTTTTGAGCTGTTCGGTTATGACGGAATGCCATACTTTTTACTGGCAGTTGCTTTCAGCTACATGCTTTCCGGTTATTTCGGACTCTACCACAGCCAGAAGATCATTTACTCAAAGTATAAGACGAATTATATTAACAAGAAAACGGAATAAAATATTGATTTCCCTTGTCAGGCATATTTTTCATACCGTTTATCCAGGAAAGAACCCTGTTAAGCAAAAGACTTCAGCATACTTATGCTGAAGTCTCTATACTGATACTAATATACTGTTTGCAGATCTGATTCTAAAATTCTTTAAGAAAATTTAAGATTTTTCTGGCATTTTCGAGCCATTCTTCATAACTGCACAATCCCTGCTGATACCATCTGCATCGTCCACAGCTTTTTAAAAAGTTTTCCTTATCAAGCTTTTTTTCTGCACACTGCAGCAGTTCCCTGTAAGAATAAAGCTGATTTTCTTTTAATCCGAACAGTTCTAACAGCTCCAGATCTTTTGATTTTACATGATTTTTATCATCCACACAGGTATCATCCGGTGTCCGGTTCGGACAGCGCGCACAGATCATATCCGGGTCTGTCACGAGCATGAGCGGTTCTTCCGGGTCTGCCTTCAGTTCCCGCACCTTCTGTGTCATATTGTCACAGAAGGTGCCACTGTATCCCTCTCCCCGGTAAAGGACGGTACACAAAATATGGTGCACACGAAATTTTTTCATAGATATGCCACCTTTAAGCTGCCTTTGCATCCTGTAAAATATTTCCTGCATAAAGCGCCTTACGGACAGCAATGGCAACCAGATAAGCACCAACCACTGAAATCACATCTTTTACAATATAAGGCAGTGACACTGCCACTAAAGATGCTCCAATAGTAATATGCGCCAAAACTGCATACTGAACAGCACCAAGCAGATGACAGATCAAAAGACCGATTACTCCAAGGATGATCTTTACCGCCGGATTTTTTCTGCGGACAGAAATGCCACATAACAATGTCAGAAAAATAAATCCAAAAATAAATCCACCGGTATAGCCAAACAGCACTCCCGGTCCTGCACTCATTCCCGCAAAAATCGGTACACCAACAGTTCCAAGTACAATATAAAGTAATGTTGCTGCCACTCCAGACTGCCATCCTAACACATAACCGCACAATGCCATTGCAAAAGTCTGCAGGGTGATCGGCACACCGGTCGGCATCGGAATCTGAAGAATGGAAAGAACTGCGAGGACTGCAGTAAACATCCCAACGGTAACGATTGTTTTTGTAGAAATTTTCATTTTCTCCTCTTTTCTGCGAAAAAAATGTTTCCGCATTTGTTTTTTTACAGTCTAGTCCGATTCTTTCCTATTGTCAACTGGATATTTCACTTTTGTTTACAATCTGTTTTAACATTTTCTGTTTTTTCCAAAAATCACATCATAATTAATGCTGCGGTAGAAAATGTCCTCCACATCTATGCTGTGCAGATCAAAATTTCCAAGCATCCACATTGTCTTTGCGATGACCGATTCAAGTGTCATATCATAAGATTCTAAGAAACGACAGTACTTTTTCATATCGTGCCCGACCTCATATACGGTCATATCACTACCCTCGTGTGCCACCTGTGTTGCCATGACTACCAGTTTGTCCGGGTACTGTCTGCACAGACGGTAAAACTCATCCGCTATGGATTTTGGAATACCGCCCACACCAAAACTTTCCACTATAATACAGTCATAATTTTCAAAAATACTCTGTAACACCCGCGGACGGATACCGGGGATCAGTTTCATCAGGAAAATGTTCTCGTCAAGTTCCTCATAGAACCGTACTTCATCCTCATATGGGAGCATCGGCAGATAACGCATGATATTGCCATCCTGAATCACTGCCAGTGACGGAAAATCAATGCTTGAAAAAGCATTATAGCTTTTCGATCTTACTTTTTTTGCACGCGTTCCCGCAATGACTTTGCCATCGAAAACAATCTGCACGCCCTGTGATTTTTCATCTGCCGCATATAAAAAACTGTCGATCAGATTTGATTTTGCATCCGTAATTTCAAGGTCGATCGGTTTTTGTGCTCCCGTGATCACGATCGGCTTTGTTGAATTCTGGATCATATAAGAAAGTGCAGCAGCTGTATATGCCATTGTATCCGTGCCATGTGCAATGACAAATCCATCATAAGCGTCATAATATTCCCGGATTGCATGTACAATTTTTTTCCAATGTTCCGGTTCCATATTAGAACTGTCGAGATTCAAAAGCTGTATTGCAGATACCTCACAAAATTCTTTTACCTGCGGAATATACTCTAACAGTTCTTCCGGTGTGATCTGTGGCTTTAATCCATTCTCAGACTTTTTAGAAGCAATCGTACCCCCTGTTGCAAGTAATAATATTTTTTTCTTTGCCGACATACCGGTAATCTCCATTTCTATATGATTGCTCTTATGTCTGTAAGAAGTGCTTCAACATTTTCTTCTTTTGTTGCCCAGCAGGTACAGAAACGCACTGCACTGTGTGTTTCATCCACCCTTGCCTGATATGCAAAGCTGTATTTTTCCCGCAGCTTGTCTAATACATCATCCGGCAAAATCGGGAACTGCTGGTTTGTCGGGGAATTGATATAGAACGAAATGTTCATTTTTGTTAATTCATCTTTTAATTTTTCTGCAAGTCGTGCTGCATGTGCTGATATTTCAAAATAATGGTTCTCCTCAAATAAAGTCAGAAACTGAATTCCTAACAATCTTCCTTTTGCCAGCATACCGCCACGCTGCTTGATGCTATAACGGAAATCTTTTTTCAGTTCAGGATTGGTGATCACGACTGCCTCACCAAACAAAGCACCTACCTTGGTTCCTCCTATATAAAAAACATCCGTATTCGCAGCAATATCTGCCATCGTCAGATCATTTTCCCGGCATGCAAGTCCGTATCCAAGTCTCGCTCCGTCTAAAAACAGATACAGATCGTTTTCCCTGCAAACCCGGTATAACGCCTCAAGTTCTGCCTTTTTATAGATGGTTCCAAGTTCCGTCGGATTGGAAATATACACGAGTTTCGGCTGTACCATATGTTCAAAACTCTCATCTGCAAAATGTGCTTTTGTATATTTTTCAACCTGCTCTGCCGTCAGCTTTCCATCCGGCGTATCGATCGTCAGGCATTTATATCCGCACGCCTCAACTGCCCCGGTCTCGTGCACATTGATATGTCCGGTCGTCGCAGTGATGGCTCCCTGATAGGGTCTTAATGCAGATGCGATCACTGTGACATTGGTCTGTGTTCCCCCAACCAGAAAATGTACATTGGCATCCGGTGCTTCGCAGACAGCTTTTATCCGTTCTGCCGCCTCCCTGCAATATTCATCCTCTCCATATCCCGCCGTCTGTTCCATGTTTGTCTCTTCGAGTCTTCTTAAAATTGCCGGATGGCATCCTTCCGTATAATCGCTGTTAAATCGTATCATTATTTTCTCCATTCCTGCACTTTTCGTGCTTTTCTATGAATTTGAAACTCTGACTAATTCCTCAAGTTTTTTCATTGCTTTTCCGGAGTCGATGGTTTCTGCCGCTAATTTTACACCAGATTCTATGGATTCTGCAACCCCTCCGATATAAAGAGTTGCTCCGGCATTCAAAAGAACAATCTCACGTTTTGCTCCTGTTTCTTTTCCGCTTAAAATAGCTTTCGTTATCTCGGCATTCTGTGCACCGTCTCCACCGCGCAATTCCTCTAAGGAAGCTCTCTTTAATCCAAACTGCTCCGGTGTTACCTCATAGGTTTTTACATTTTCCCCATCAATCTCTGATACTGTGGTCGTTCCGCTTAACGTAAATTCATCCATATTATCATTTCCACTGATGACAAATCCGCGCTCCACCCCAAGTCTGCCCATAGCTTTTGCTATTTTCTCCGTCAATGCCGGACTGTATACACCAACGACCATATTTTTTGCACGGGACGGATTTGCAAGAGGTCCTAAGATGTTAAATACCGTACGGATTCCCAGCTCTTTTCTCACCTGGCCAACGTATTTCATGGATTTATTGAAAAGCTGTGCAAACATAAAACCTATTCCGGTCTCATCAACACATTTCTGTACCAGTGCCGGTTCTGCCATAATGTTGACTCCAAGTGCCTCTAACACATCACCCGCACCGGATTTTGAGGAGATGGAACGGTTGCCATGCTTTGCAACCGGAAGTCCTGCCGCTGCGACCACAAACGCAGATGTGGTTGAAATATTGAATGTATAGGTACAGTCTCCACCGGTTCCGACCAGATCCACATAGTTTTCAGATTTCGGTGTGATTGTCTCCGCCTTATCGCGCAGCACCGATGCCAGACCTATGAGTTCCTCTAACGTTTCTCCTTTCATGCGCATTGCCGTTAAAAATGCTGCGATCTGTGCCTGCGTTGCCTCTCCGCTTAACATGATCTCCATTGCTTTTTTTGCTTCTTCCTGTGTTAAATTTTTTCCATCTACTGCTTTTGCTATGTATTCTTTCATGATAATCCTCCTTGTTTTGCGGAGCAAAATACATGCTATGTTTTTTATAGCATTTGCCTCTTGCAGGAGCAATGCCCAGCATGCTGTGCATGATTTTCCTCCCTATTTTTATTTAAAGTTGATTTAATTCTTTCTTAAATGTACTGCAATACTCTGCTGCCACTTTTATGCTATAATCATTTTCTTCCATCAGACGGATGAAATGGCTTCCCACGATTGCACCGTCGATCGTATCTTTCATCGGTTTTACATCCTCCGCTGTGCGGATACCAAATCCCATCATGACCGGAATCTTTGCGACAGCCTTCACGCTCTTCAGATAACTTAAAACTTCTTTGTGGAAATCTGCTCCCTGCCCGGTTACACCCATAGAAGATACGCAGTATACAAACCCTTTTGCGCCATCTAATATCTTTGGAATACGGTCACCGGAAACTGGTGAAACAAGCTGAATCAGAATAGTTGTTTCATCCTGATTTAAGTATTTTGCGATTTCTTCCTGTTCCTCAAGCGGCAGATCCGGGATAATAAGACCATCCACACCGACCTCGTTACATTTTTTCACAAATGCCTCTACCCCATAATGAAGTATGGTGTTGTAATACATCATAAAGACGATTGGAAGCTCTGAACCTTCTTTTCTCAGCTCCTCTACTGTCACAAATACTTTTTTTAAATTGATGCCGTTACAGATTGCTTTGTAGGATGCATCCTGAATGACCGGACCATCTGCAACAGGATCAGAAAACGGGATCCCAAGTTCCACAACGTCAAGTCCGGCCTCCTCCTGCGCCTTTAGCAGTTTCTTTGTTCCCTCAAGATCCGGAAGTCCTGCTGTAATATAAGTGATAAATGCTTTTTCGCCTTTTTCCTGTAAGGCTTTCATTTTTGCTTCAATACGATTCATATCTGTCTTTCCCTTCTTTTCGTTTATTAAATCATGTTTATATTATTTTAATTTATTTTTTCTGAATCAGTTCAGGTAGCCTTTTCCTGACAGATAATCCGCAATCGTATTGACATCCTTATCTCCACGTCCTGACAGACAGATGATCATTGTCTTATCCTTTGCTTCCGCTGCACCAAGTTTTTCGGTAAGTTCTTTCGCATATTTGCTCGCATAAGCTACTGCATGTGCGCTCTCAATCGCAGGAATGATTCCTTCTAATTTACAGAGTTCCATCAGCGCATCCATTGCCTCTGTATCGGTCACGGAAACATATGTGGCTCTTCCGCTGTCTCTGAGATAGGCGTGCTCCGGTCCGACCCCCGGATAATCCAGTCCTGCGGAAATAGAGTGTGCCAGTTTTACATTTCCATCTTCATCCTGCAGCAGATAGGAACGCATGCCATGTAAGACTCCCGGCTCACCAAGTGCCATCGCCGACGCATGCTCACCTGTCTCGATTCCCTTTCCGGCCGCCTCAACGCCGATCAGTTTTACCGAAGGTTCCTCTATAAAATCTGCAAACATTCCAATGGAGTTCGAGCCGCCGCCCACGCATGCCATCACGGCATCCGGCAGCCTGTGTTCCACTTCTAAGAACTGTTTTTTTGCTTCTCTGCTGATCACGCTCTGAAATTCCCTGACCATCTTTGGATAAGGATATGGACCTACCGCAGAACCGATGATATAAAAGGTATCTTCCGCTGTCTTTGCCCAGGTACGGATTGCCTCGTTGGTGGCATCCTTTAATGTATTACTGCCGGAACGGACACTTACGACTTTTGCCCCTAACATCTCCATTCTCATAACATTCAGTGCCTGTCGCCTGATATCTTCCTCGCCCATGTAAACGGTACATTCCATGTCAAACAAAGCTGCACCTGTCGCAGTTGCCACGCCGTGCTGTCCGGCACCGGTCTCCGCAATAACTTTCTTTTTTCCCATACGCTTTGCAAGGAGGATCTGACCAATTACATTATTGATCTTATGTGCTCCGGTATGGTTTAAATCCTCACGTTTTAAATAAATCTTTGTGCCATACTTTTCACTGAGACGTTCCGCAAAGTAAAGAGGTGTCTCGCGTCCCACATACTGTTTTAAATAGTAATGGTACTGCTCCATAAATTCCGGATCATGGATTGCCTCCTCAAATGCTTTGTCTAATTCCTCTAATGTATTCATCAGAGATTCCGCTACATACTGTCCTCCAAATTCTCCGTAATATGCTTTCTGGTTCATAATTTTTGTATTCCTTTCTTAAATTTAAAATTAACTTATATCTCTTTTGCTTTATTTATCACTTTCTATAACGAAATACTGTTATATTTCTGATTTTCCGCCGTCTAAACAATAGAATGCATGTTCCGCACAAATTTCTGTATTTTTTCCCTGTCTTTTCCGGTTCCCTGTCCAGGTTCTTTTTCCACACCCGAACTGACATCCACGATATCCGGTGAAAAAATATCTATCCCCCGGCTGACGTTATCCGGGGTAAGACCTCCTGCAAGTACAAACTGGATTTGTTCTTTCTCAAGTATCTGTCGTAACTGCCTTAGCATTTCTTTGCCCTCGTCTCTCTCATATGCATCCCATCCAAAGGTTTTTCCGCTTCCAAACTCTTTGGCATCCATGAGAAGTGCCGTGATTTTTTCATCTATGGATAAATCTCTATATTCCCTCACTAGTTTCTCAAATATATTCGCATCCGTAAGATTGACCGCCCGCCAGACCGGGATCTCTGTCACTGCGAGGACTTCCTCTGTCAGATTGCCATGCACCTGCAGAATATCAAACCCCGCATCCATAACTTGTTTTACCATCGTCACATCCGGGTTTACTGCGACAGCTACCTTTTTTATACTGTCATTTAATTTTCCAAACAATTCTTGTGTTTTACTGATTGGAATGTAACGGCAGCTTTTTTCATATAAAACAAATCCTGCATAGGAAACATCCGCTTCATTCAGCCATTGTATTTCCTCATCCTGCGTGATCCCACAGATTTTGATCTGTGGAACTTTCTGTTTTATGCTTTCCACCTCTTTGCAACCTCCTTCGGATGCTCCGCTTCCATCAGTGCCCTGCCGATCAGGAATGCATCCACACCACATTCCTTTAAAAGTTCCACGTCCGCATCCTGTAAGATACCACTCTCCGCAACCAAAACTTTGTCTTCCGGTACCAGTTTCGAAAGCTGTACCGTCGTATCGAGACTGATTGTAAAATCTTTGAGGTTGCGGTTGTTGACTCCAATGATATCTGCATCGATCTTCATTGCCCGCTCCAGTTCTTTCTCATCGTGTACTTCCACCAGTGCATCCAGCTCTAATTCTTTCGATAACTGATAAAAATCTTTCATCTGTGCATCATCTAAAATTGCTGCGATCAAAAGTACTGCATCTGCCCCAATCG